>VOFG01005052.1_pt1:1032500-2110492 | contig 2110492 bp, 2026 predicted proteins | sample 5384171 | NCBI WGS metagenome assembly VOFG01 (sample SAMN12384726, study PRJNA508395) | human gut metagenome | isolation source: healthy gut F | host: Homo sapiens
GATAGGCGGGAGACATGGAAGCAAGCACGCCAGTGTTTGTGGAGTCAACCTTGGGATACCGCTACTAGAGTATTGGAATTCTAACCTGCGGCCTTGAATCAGGTCGGGGGACATTGTCAGGTGGGCAGTTTGACTGGGGCGGTCGCCTCCAAAAGAGTAACGGAGGCGTTCAAAGGTTCACTCAGCATGGACGGAAACCATGCCTTAGAGTGCAAACGCATAAGTGAGCCTAACTGCGAGACTGACGGGTCGAGCAGTAACGAAAGTTGGAGTTAGTGATCCGGTGGTATGTGAGTGGAAATGCCATCGCTCAACGGATAAAAGCTACCCTGGGGATAACAGGCTGATCTCCCCCAAGAGTCCACATCGACGGGGAGGTTTGGCACCTCGATGTCGGCTCATCACATCCTGGGGCTGTATTCGGTCCCAAGGGTTCGGCTGTTCGCCGATTAAAGTGGTACGCGAGCTGGGTTCAGAACGTCGTGAGACAGTTCGGTCCCTATCTGCCGTGGGCGTAGGATATTTGAGGGGCGCTGTTCCTAGTACGAGAGGACCGGAATGGACGCACCGCTGGCGCATCGGTTGTCATGCCAATGGCACGGCCGAGCAACTATGTGCGGATTGGATAAACGCTGAAAGCATCTAAGCGTGAAGCCATCCCCAAGATAAGATATCCCACTATTTATAGTTAAGACCCCTTGTAGACTACGAGGTTGATAGGCTGCGTGTGTAAGTACAGTGATGTATTTAGCTTGGCAGTACTAATAGGTCGAGGGCTTGACCTTAAAAAGTCAAAGTGTCCTAGGAAAACACAAATATCTGTATTCGGTTTTCAGGGTATATTAAAGCCTTGAAAATGAGCTATGCACCATTAGCTCAGTTGGTAGAGCACCTGACTCTTAATCAGGGTGTCCACGGTTCGAGCCCGTGATGGTGTACCATCTGTGGCCCGTTGGTCAAGCGGTTAAGACATCGCCCTCTCACGGCGAAAACAGGAGTTCGATTCTCCTACGGGTCACCACAGACCTTTAGGAACAGCCAACAGGTCAAAGTTAATATCTGCACGAAAAATGCAGTTCAGTCGGTGTTTATTACGAAGAGGGTCCACCCGTTCCCATTCCGAACACGGTAGTTAAGCTCTTCAGTGCCGAAAATACTTGGCGGGCAGCCGCCCGGGAAAATAGGTCGACGCTGACATCTAAAGCATCTTGCTTTCGCAAGGTGCTTTTTCTTTTGCCCGCCTTTCCGCCGTTTCTCTTCGAACAAACGGATTTATGTTAACAACTCCCGGGAGCACGCAGGGCGGTGCCCTGAATTTCGTTCGCACAATGAATTATACTCCGAAATTCAGACCGCTACTGAGCTCTTTTTGCTCGCTGTATCTGCCGCCGGCAGCGCTCGCAAACGAGCCTCGGCGGGCAGCCACCTGGGAAAATAGGTCGACGCTGACATTTAAAGCATCTTGCTTTCGCAAGGTGCTTTTTCTTTTGCCCGCCTTTCCGCCGTTTCTCTTCGAACAAACGGATTTATGTTAACAACTCCCGGGAGCACGCAGGGCGGTGCCCTGAATTTCGTTCGCACAATGAATTATACTCCGAAATTCAGACCGCTACTGAGCTCTTTTTGCTCGCTGTATCTGCCACCGGCAGCGCTCGCAAACGAGCCTTGGCGGGCAGCCGCCCGGGAAAATAGGTCGACGCTGACATTTAAAGCATCTTGCTTTCGCAAGGTGCTTTTTCTTTTGCCCGCCTTTCCGCCGTTTCTCTTCGAACAAACGGATTTATGTTAACAACTCCCGGGAGCACGCAGGGCGGTGCCCTGAATTTCGTTCGCACAATGAATTATACTCCGAAATTCAGACCGCTACTGAGCTCTTTTTGCTCGCTGTATCTGCCACCGGCAGCGCTCGCAAACGAGCCTTGGCGGGCAGCCGCCCGGGAAAATAGGTCGACGCTGACATTTAAAGCATCTTGCTTTCGCAAGGTGCTTTTTCTTTTGCCCGCTCGGCAATGCACACTCAAAATAAAAGCTGCCCGAATCGATTTTGTATATAAACGAATCGTCGGTCAGCTTTCTGAAGCTTTCAATTAAGCTGTGGCATAACATAGTAAAAGCGGCACACACAAGGTCCTGCCCTTTTGGGGCGGTGCCTGCGTGACCGCTTGCCTTAATTCTGCTCTTTTCGATTGTTACAGTTATCATAGTTATTCACATCCGGCCTCTTTGAACGCCTTGCTGAGTTTCGGCCATTGAATAGCAAACCAATCCACCATTTCCTCGTTTCTTGCCCATTGTTCAACATCGTTTGAATTAACATTCAGCCCGCTTTCAAATAAAAAAGCATGAATTATTTCGTGCCTAAGCGCTTTCTTTTGCAAAAATTCAAAATCCTTAAGGCTTCTGTTGTCTTTTTCTACCGTGCCGAAATCAAGGATAACGATTTGCTTAACGGTATAATCCGTGAAGCCGTCCAATTCTTCCAAGCTCGGGAAATTCAAAACGCTTCCTTTTATAATTTCGTACTCGGTGCCCAATATGTTTATTTGCACAATATTCCTCCTTTTGGGCATAAGAAAAGCACCGTGCTTTGCGCATGGTGCTTCTTTAGCCCTTAATATTTTGTTTTACAGCCTGCCGATTACTCCGCCGAGGGTGATTTTAAACGCCTCGCCGAGCAGGCTTTTAACCTTTTGCATTAAGCTGTTTTCTTTCAGATATTCTCTGCCGGCCTGCGTTATGGCAAAGGTGCCGACTTCGAGCACACTTTCCATATCTTTGGCATCAACATATTTCAGCCCGCTCACAAGCTCTCGCTCTATGAGGCCGTACATTATATACAGCCAATAATCGCGGGTTATATCGAAAAGCTCGCAATGCCAGGCAACCTCGCTGAGCGCTGCCCTGTGCCCTGCCTTAATGCTTTCATACAGGTACTTCAGTATCTTGTATTCGATTACTTCGATATCGTCTTTTGACATAGGTTATTCCTCGTTAAAAAAACGCTGTGCTTTATTTTACTCCTGCATCTTAGATTTGAGCAATTCGTAAAATGAATCATTAACTCTTTTCTCGACATTTTTCATAAAAAGATTGTTATTCAGAAACTCAAGCCCGGCATTCGTTATTGTTACTTTTCCTGCTTCAAGAAAGTTGCGTTCATTTTTGTCTGTAACAACTTTAATTCCGCTCACATAATTGTTTTCTATATAGAATTCGATTATTTCATCCCAATATTCTTTAGGAATTTCAAAAAAATCGCATTTCCAAGAAAAAGCTTTAAGTGTTGCGGTGCAACCCTGTTCCTTGCATTCACTCAAATATCTTAAAATTTTATATTCTGCAAGTTCAACTTCTTTATATTTTTCGGATATTTCGCCATATCTCATAGCTTCTTCTTTTTGTAAAGTTTTCATTTCAGGAGTGTTACACCACTCACCTCTCATCGTTTCAGGCAATTTGGCACGCCATTTCTTTATAATTTCTTTGCTTAATTCAGCGTACTTTTTCCCAGCAGCCAACAATTCCTTTCTTTCACTTGGTATCAACTTCTCTTCCTCCTGTAATATTTTATTCCAAGTTTTTTACAAGCTTCATCAATTGTTAAATGTAGTTTTTGTTCCGGGTAGTCTTCAAATGAATAACCGTGCTGTTTCATTAGTTCCATAACTCGTTGTTCCGCATCATACCTCGCTTCATCCCACATTTCAAATGTTACACCCTCAGCACGCTCCATATGGTAAATGTATTTATAATCATACGCTTCCATAATTTCCGTTCCGTCTTTAAACATTGCCGGAACATCGGATTCTTTGCTGAATGTGTATTGTGTTTTATTTCGTGGGTGATTGTGTATGTTATAGCTTCCTTTCATAGCACTTTCAAAACCGTCGTAAAAAATTTGATCTGGCAAATTGCTTGTAAAATGATGAACATTTCCGTTTTTCTCTATAACAATCATGTTTTCAAACTTCGCATTTTCATATTTTTTTATAAACGCATTGATAAAAGCTTTTTTCTCGGCTTCTGTTTTTGCAACGCCAAGAGGTGTTTCATGTACCGGCCTTTCCGCATCTTTATCGGGTTTAGAGCTGCCGCCCGCGCCCCTAAAACTGCCAATAATATCATCAGCCGATCTTTTACCGCCGTGCTTCTTAACATATTCATCCTGCCACTTATCCCAATCGGCAACCGCAACGCCGTAATGGCAGCGGCACCAAGGATGCATCGGCGGGAAGTTTCGCCCCGGAACACGCTGCGAAAACTTGAATTTTTTGCCGTTCAGCGCTTTGCACACCGGGCAGGCGTTGTTATCTGCGACCTGAAACTCGTAATCCTCAAAATCCTCGGCAAACACAGCTGCCGAGCTTTCGTTCATTACATAGGTACCCTCGGTATAAATCAGCCTATAGGCATCGCTTTTAGCCACATTGATGAACCGGCTGCGTACATTCTTTATAAGTCGCTCATAGCTGTCGCCCCGGGCAAAGCCGTTTGCAATATCATTATTGAGATAATCCGCAAGCTTATCCGTATTCTGCCATATGCGCTGCGAAAAATCAGCCTCGCCGCTCCATGCCGTGCCGGAAAAGAGCTTCATTGCCGAGCTGTTAACTGCCAAGCCCATTATCTTATCGGCTGCTCCGGTGCTTTTATATGCCAAGATTGCCAAATGCTCTTTTAATTCGCGGTTTGTGATAGCGCCAAGCTCTCGCTGCTGCAGGCGTATGCTCTGTTGCAACCCCCTCCAGGCGGTTGAGTTTATATATGCTTTCCCTTATAGGCATAAGGTCGGCATATTCGGGATATTTCTTTTCAAACTCATCCATTCGCTGGATTAACAACATTATATCACTGTCGGGCAATTTTTTAAAGAGATCTGCGTATTTTACGATATTATCTTCGCCGTAGCGTTTATAATATGCTGCTATTTCCCGCTCAAGCTTTGCCGCCTCGGCTTCGTATTGCCTGAGCAGGCGAAAACATTGTGTTTTAGTGTCGCTTATTAACAATATTCTATTTTGCACAGGTAAACAATGCGAAACTGAGCATAACATGGCTTAACACATTGGAATTATGAGGCCGCTTATGTGCCGAATTTAAAATTAAATATTGTTTATTTAAATCGCTTATGGTATGATATTATATAATTTAAAAATAAAGGAGAACTTTTTTATGTATTCCGATTATTATGATTCTATCGCAAAGGTTGCCGAAACCGATAAAGAGGTTGCGGATGCAATGGCTCTTGAATTAAAGCGCCAGAGAGAAAATATCGAGCTCATCGCCTCCGAAAACCTTGTTTCACCTCAGGTTATGGCGGCTATGGGCAGCGTGCTCACGAATAAATATGCCGAGGGACTTCCCGGCAAGCGTTATTACGGCGGCTGCCAATATGTTGATATAGTTGAAAACATTGCAATCAAAAGAGCGTGCGAGCTTTTCGGCGCGCAGTATGCAAATGTTCAGCCCCATTCGGGCGCGCAGGCTAACACTGCCATTTATCTTGCTCTGCTTAAGCCGGGCGACACCGTTATGGGCATGAGCCTTGATAACGGCGGCCACCTTACTCACGGCTCGCCCGCAAATATCAGCGGCAAATATTTCAACTTTGTGCCATACGGCGTAAATGATGAAGGCTTTATTGATTTGGATGCTTTTGCCAAGCAGGTAAATAAGGTTAAGCCCAAGCTTATCGTTGCGGGTGCTTCCGCTTATCCGCGCGCTATTGATTTTAAAACAATGGCCGAGATCGCGCATGCAAACGGCGCAATGTTTATGGTTGATATGGCTCATATTGCCGGCCTTGTTGCCGCAGGGCTTCATCAAAACCCCGTTCCTTATGCGGACGTTGTTACCACCACCACCCACAAAACCCTTCGCGGACCGAGAGGCGGCCTTATTCTTTGCAACAATCCTTATCTTATCAAAAAGCTTAATTCGGCAGTTTTCCCCGGCACGCAGGGCGGGCCGCTTATGCATGTTATCGCAGGCAAGGCTGTTTGCTTCGGCGAGGCGTTAAAGCCCGAATTTAAAGAATATTCTCAAAAAATTATCGACAATGCTCAGGCTCTTGCAAAGGGGCTCACTTCAAGAGGGCTTAATCTTGTTTCGGGCGGCACGGATAACCACCTTGTGCTGCTTTCGCTTATCGGCACCGGCGTAACGGGCAAAGAGCTTGAAGCAAGGCTTGACGATGTTCATATCACGCTCAATAAAAACACCGTTCCGAACGAGCCGCTTTCTCCGTTTGTTACCTCAGGCGTGCGTATCGGCACTCCCGCGGCAACAACCAGGGGACTTAACGAAGCCGATTTTGAAAAAATTGCAGAGTTTATTTATCTTGCCGTTACCGATTTTGAAAACAAAAAGGATTATATCACAAACGGCGTTGCGGAAATTTGCGCCAAATATCCGCTTTACGAATAAGTAATTTAAGAGAGAAGTGAAATCATGGTTGGCATTTTTGCAAAGATTTTCGGCGCTGTAATGAACTTTTTTTATCTTTTTTACAAGCGCAAAAAAACAGAGGATAAAGTGGTTTTCATTTCGCGCCAAAGCGAAACTCCATCCCTTGATTTTCGCTATCTCATAAATGAAATCAAAACAAATTATCCGCAATATAAGGTGGAGGTGCTGTGTAAAATGATACCGGCCTCCGCCGGCGGAAAAATCAAATATGCGGGCGAGATGTTTCGCCAAATGAAAGCGCTTGCAACATCAAAGGTTGCCGTGCTTGACGGCTATTGCATTCTCGCTTCAATGCTCAATCACAAGAGCGATTTGAAAATAATTCAAATTTGGCATGCGCTCGGTGCGTTTAAGCGCTTCGGCAAATCAATCCTCGATAAAGAGAGCGGCAAGTCTTCCAAAACGGCAGCCGCGTTTAAAATGCACAATAATTATGATCTGATTGCCGCAAGCGGCGATGCGTGCGTGCCTTTTTTTGCCGAGGCTTTCGGTCAGCCCGAAAGCAAGTTTGTTCCCATCGGTATTCCCCGAATGGATTATCTGACGGACGAAAACGAAAAAATCAGGCTCAGAGGCAATATTTTTGCCCGCTATCCTCAGCTTGACAACGGCAAGAAAAACATTCTTTATGTGCCCACCTTCAGAGATAATGAGGCAGACACAAAAGCCCTGCGCGAAGCCACGGAAGAGCTTATCAACAGGGTTAATTACACAGAATATAATCTTATTGTGAAGCACCATGTTGTTGACACAAATAAGGAAGAAATATATATAGATTCGCGCATGAACAAAACCGTAGGCGAGTATTTCACGGGCATGGATTTTATGGCCGTCGCCGATTATGTGGTAACGGATTACAGCTCCGTGCTTTACGAGGCTTTGCTTCGTGATTTGCCGCTTTATATCTATTGCTTTGACAGCGATAAATATATAGACGAGCGTGGCTTTTATATTGATTTTTGGCGCGATTTGCCGGCAATGTATTCCAAAAACGCAAAGGGAATTTGCGATTTTATTTCGGGCGGCATGCGTTGCGATGCCGAAAAAGAGCAAAACTTTAAGCAAGCTTATGTTAATAAGCGCTTTAAATCAATCACCGCGATTTACGGAATAATTATCGACGAGCTTATTAAAAACCGCTATGACGGCAGATTTAATTACGGCGCCGAAAATGCAGCCGAAGCCGATGAAAGCGTTAAAACAGACGAAACAGAAACCGAACAAACCGCCGAAAAAATAACGGTGAGCGATCTGGAAATGTTTAATAACGCAGAGGTTAAAGAAAGAATAAATCCCGCAGAACCGGCAACGCCCGATTTTGAAACCGGGATTTTACACGCCGAAGAGCAGAACGGGGAAGGGGCGGACAAGCCTGAAGATAAAGCAGCCGATATGGATTTAAACGATACGGTAAGCGAAGGAAAAGACAAAAGCGCACCACAGCCCGATGCGGCGGAAACAGAGGCGGAAAAAGATGAGCAAAATTAAATCCGCGCTTTATCCCGTGTTGCAGCGCGCAAGATACGCAGAGTTTATTTCAAGATTTGAAAAAGCAAAAAAGCAGCCGATGGCAGATAATAAAATTTTGATGTATTCCACATCAAAGGGCAGGCTCGGTGGCAATTTGCTTGCAATAAAGAATTACATAGAAAAAAACGCACTTGATTATGACATTACCGTTGCCGCGGGAGAGGATATACCGCCCGCAGATAAGCTTGCAAGCCTTATGGCGCAAAGCAAATTTATACTTGTTGATGATTATGAGCCGCTTGTTTATGTGCTGAGGCTCCGCGAAAATCAGCATCTTGTGCAGGTTTGGCATGCAATGGGCGCGTTTAAGCGCTTCGGCTACGGCCGCGCAAGCGCCGAGAAAAATTCTCTCACCCATAAAAATTATACGGAAGCGATAGTTTCCTCGCCTGAAATTGCGCCGATTTATGCCGAGGCATTCGGCATAGGCGAAAGCAGAATCAAGCCGATAGGCACTCCGCGCACGGATGTGTTTTTCGATTGCGATTATGTGGCGGCGGCAAAGGAAAGGCTGTATTCGCAGTATCCGCTTTTGCGCGGCAAAAAGATTTGCCTTTTCGCACCCACTTTTAGGGGCGCAAATGTGCACGATGCCGAATATCCCGAAAGCTTTTTTGATTGCGAAAAATTTGCAAATGCTCTCGGCACAGATTGGGCAGTTATTATAAAAATGCATCCGTTTATCAAAAAGTCCGTTCAGATTCCGAAAAGCGTTTCAAACCGCGTATTTGATTTATCGACCGAAAGGGAAATAAACGATATTTTGTTTATAACGGATGTGCTTGTAACGGATTATTCCTCCGTTATATTTGAAAATGCCGTTATCGGCAATGCCTGCGTGCTCTATGCTCCCGATTTGGAGCAATACACGGATGGCAGAGGATTTTATTTTGATTATTCCGATTATTCGTGCGGAAGCGTTGTTCACTCTTTTTCTGAGCTGCCGCAGGCTGTTTTGGCAGCAAAACCCGGCGAGGCGCAGCGCAAATTTAAGGAACGCTTTGTTTCGCTTTGCGACGGTAATTCAAGCGCACGATTTGTTGAAACTATATTAGAAAGTAAGAAGTGATTGAAATGGCATATGCCCTTTCCGAAAAATTTGCTTCCCTGAAGCCATCGGCTGTCAGAGAAATTTTAAAAGTAACCTCGCAACCTGGAATGATAGCATTTGCCGGCGGCTCACCGGATTCTGCCGCTTTTCCATGTGAAGAAGTAAAAAATATAACGGCGGAAATCCTTGATGAAAATCCTGTTTCGGCGCTTGTGTACGGCGTTTCCGAGGGGTATGAGCCCCTGCGCAAAACCGTTGCCGAATGGCTCAAAAGGCGCGATAATATCGGCACGGAGGACGACAGTGTTATCATCACCGCCGGCGGCACGCAGGTTATGGATATAACCACACGCATCATGACCTCTCCGGGCGACACGGTGATTTGCGAAGAACCGTCATTTATCGGCTCGCTCAATTGCTTTCGTTCCCACGGCTGCAAGCTTGCGGGCGTGCCCATTGATGCGGACGGCATGAATATCGATGCCCTTGAAAGAGTTATCGCCGAAAATCCCGATGCCAAGTTTATTTACACCATTCCTAATTTCCAAAACCCCGGCGGCACCACAATGAGCCTTGAAAAGCGCAAAAGACTTTATGAGCTTGCTAAGCAAAACAGCTTGCTGATTTTGGAGGATGACCCTTACGGCAACCTGCGCGTGGAGGGCGACTCGGTGCCGAGTATAAAGAGCATGGATAGGGACGGCATTGTTATCTATGCCGGCTCGTTTTCAAAAATTCTTGCTCCCGGTCTGCGCGTTGCGTATGCCGTTGTGCCTTCAAAAGCCGTGGCGGCGTTCACAATTGGCAAGCAGGTTTCCGATGTTCACACGGGCGTGCTTAATCAAATGATCGTTTCACGCTGGTTTTCGGAATATGATGTGGATAAGCATATTGTTGAAATCAGAAAAATTTATCGCCGCAAGCTTTCACTCATGTGCGATTGCCTTGATAAGTATTGCGGCGGTTTCATAAAATATGTTCGCCCGCAGGGCGGTCTGTTTGTTTGGGCAAAGCTGCCCGAAAATGTTGATATGCTTAAATATGTAAACAGGCTTTTGGAGCATAAAGTGGCGGTTGTGCCCGGCAGTGCGTTTATGATTGACGATACTGCGCCGTGCTCCTATATCCGCCTCAATTTCTCCACACCGAGTGATGAGGAAATCGTTAAAGGTGTTCAAATAATGGGCGAGGTTGCAAAGGAATTTGAATAATTCAAACGAATTTTGAGGCCTTGCCGTTATAATATAAGGAAGTGTAATTATGGAAGAAAATAAGGAAGTTCAGCAAAGGCGCAAAAGATGCCTTTCGCTTATTCAGCCAACATCTGTTCCGACTCTCGGAAATTATCTCGGTGCGTTAAAAGGCTGGCCTGAGTTTCAGGATAAGTTTGACACGATTTACGGTGTTGCGGATCTTCACTCCATCACCGTAAGGCAGGATCCGCAAAAGCTCAGAAAGCAAGCCACGGAAATGTTTGCCGTTTTGCTTGCACTCGGCCTCGATCCCGAAAAAAGCATTTTGTTTATTCAGTCTCAGGTGCCGGCTCACAGCCAGCTCGGCTGGATTCTTAATTGCTACACTCAGTTCGGTGAGCTTTCGAGAATGACTCAGTTTAAAGATAAATCCGCTCAACACAGCGACAATATCAATGCGGGTCTCTTTACTTATCCTTGCCTTATGGCGGCAGATATTCTGCTTTATCAAACCGATGTTGTGCCCGTTGGCGCAGATCAAAAGCAGCATTTGGAAATCACGCGCGATATCGCAAGCCGATTTAACGGTATTTACGGCAATGTGTTCACTTTGCCGGAAGCGTATATTCCGAAAAACGGCGCAAGGGTCATGAGCCTTCAGGACCCCGCAAAGAAAATGAGTAAATCGGATTCGAATCCCAAGAGCACCGTGTTTATCACCGATGCGCCGGAAACGATTATGAAGAAGTTTAAGTCTGCCGTAACGGACAGCGAAATGTGTGTTCGCTATGCAGAGGGTAAAGACGGTATCAATAATCTTATGACGATTTATTCCGCAGTAACGGGGCTTGATTTCGATAAAATCGAATCCGAATTTGAGGGCAAGGGCTACGGTGATTTCAAAAAAGCGGTAGGCGAAGCGGTTGTTGCCGAGCTTGCACCCGTGCAGGAAAAATTCAACAGATATATGAAAGACACGGCTTATCTTAAGGAATGTGAAAAAATCGGCGCGGAGCGTGCGGGTCGCCTTGCATCAAGAACTTTGCAAAAAGCCATGAAAAAAGTTGGATTTATATTGTAATTCGCAGCAAAATGTGGTAAAATTCTATTTGTTGATTATATCTTACTCAAAGAGGAGCAAGCCCGTGCGGCATGCCCCTCTTTTTTATGCGCCGAAATTCAAAAATATGCATCGAATTTGCCTTTTATTTAATTTGACTAAAACAGTAGGTAAATTTTGTTACTCTTTGTAATTGACCGTAGTATAAAGAATGTGATATAATTAACAAGAGTTTATGGATAAACAGAAAAGGAGGAATTATCTTGAAAGAAGCAAAAGCTATGGCGTATGTTAATATGTACGGCGTTCTTGCAACTCTTGAAAATCTTTGTGCCGTTGATGATGAGGCAAAGCAAATCCTTGCAGAGCTCAAATCTCCGGTTTCGTTATGCTTTGAGGTTGCCGGCGGACCGTGCGGCACATTCCATTTTTCGAAAAGCGGCTGCAAATTTACGGAAGGTTCGGAGGGCTGCACCTGCAAAATGAACTTCAAATCACCCGAAAAATTCAACGATCTTATCGATAACAGCAAGCCGGGTATTCCGACAAAGGGCGTTGTTCAGGTGCTTTCATTCCTTATGGGCCCGTTCACTAAATTAACTAACAGGCTCACAAAGCTTCTTATGCCCACTAAAGAGGATTTGCAAAACAGAGCATTTTTTGAGGAATCCACAATTTTAACATTTTACACTATCGCAGGCGCAATTTCCGCACTTGCCAATTCGGATTCTATTTCTAAATTCACCGCTGCTTCAACTGTTGACGGTGTTATCTCAATGGGTATTAAAGACACTTGCTATGCAACGGTAAAGGTTAAAAATCATCATTTCACCACCATTAAAGAAAAAGCAAATAATCCAAGAGCTGTTATGGAATTTGCGGATATTGATCTTGCTTACGGCCTCTTTAACGGCACGGTTTCAACCATTGCCGAGCTTTGCGAGGGCAATATTTATATGGCAGGCATGATTTCAATGGTAGATAATCTTAATCGTATTCTTGACAGAGTTGCGGTTTATCTCGGTTAAGTTCGTTAGGAGGAATAATAATGAGTAAATTTCCAGAATATACACATGAAAAAAGCAAGGAATGGTTCAGCAGAGCACTTGCGGCTATTCCGTCGGGCGTTTACGGCCACCTCGGCCCGAGTGAAGGTCTTTTTCTTCCCATAAATAAATGGCCTTTGATGAGCGATCATGCTAAGGGCACTTATTTCTGGGATGTAGACGGCAATAAATATCTTGATCTTATGTGTGCTTATGGTCCCAATGTTCTCGGCTATTGCGATGAGGATGTTGACGCAGCTGCAATTAAGCAGCTCCACACCGGCAACTGCACCACATCTCCCTCATACAAAATGGTTGAATGTGCCGAATTGCTTAAGGACACCGTTGCCTGCGCTGATTGGGCTTTCTTTATGAAAAACGGCTCGGATGCCACCACTTTTTCCGTTATGTGCGCCCGTGCTCACACCGGAAAAAAGAAAATGTTTTTCCTTAAAGGATATTATCACGGCGATTTCCAATGGGCGCAAAAGGTAGACTATCCAGGTATTCTTCCCGAAGAGGTTGCAAACAATGTTGTTGTGCCTTGGTTTGATCTTGATGCACTTCAGGAGGCTTATGACGCATGCGGCGGCGATGTTGCCGGCCTTATTGCTCAGCCTTATGATCACGGCAACTTTAAGGATAATGAATGTGCCACCAAGGATTATTGGCAGGCAGTTCGTAAATTCTGTGATGAGCACGGAATGGTGCTTATCTTTGACGATGTGCGCACAGGCTTCAGACTTGATCTTGCAGGTTCGGATCATTATTACGGAATTAAAGCAGATCTTATTTGCTTCTGTAAAGCTCTTGCAAACGGCTATAATATGTCTGCTGTTTGCGGCGGCGATCATATGAAAACAACGGCTTCGTCCGTTACTTACACAGGCTCTTATTGGATGAGCGCAGAGCCGTTTGCGGCTTGCCTTGCCTGCATTCCAAAAATGAAAAAGCTTGATACTCCCACAATGTTCCGCAAAATCGGCACGCAGATCACAGAAGGCTTTTCTGCCGCTGCTCAGGAGCATGGCTTCAATCTTGTTGTTTCGGGCGAGCCTGCACTTTTCTATCTCAGAATAGCAAACGACGACAGCCTTATGCTCCATCAGGAATGGATTGCAGAGTGCGTTTCAAGAGGCCTTTTCCTTGCATCTCACCACAACCACTTTATCAATGCATCAATCACCGATGAAGATGTTAAGCTTGCAATCGATATTGCAGAGGATGCTTTCGGCGTTGTTGCAGCAAGGCACCCGGAAATAGAGGGCTTGAAATAATTAAATAAATTCAGATATAAGGCATCGGGCGGCATTTTGCGTCCGATGCTTATTAAGGAGGAAAATTTATGCCAGCAAATTACAAGCCGTTCGACAAAGAAGAATGGCTCCGCCTTGAAAAAAAGGCGGATGAGTTAAGGCGTCTTACCGTTCAAACAACCGTTTGGGGCGGTTCGGGCCACATTGGCGGCGCAATGAGCGCTATGGACGCTATGACTATTCTTTATCATCGCTTTATGAAGCTTGATGTCAATAATCCCGATTTGCCGGATAGGGATCGCTTTGTGCTTTCCAAGGGTCATGCAGCAGTCGGCTACGGACCCGTTATCTGCGATTACGGTTTTATGGATGTTGAAGGCCTTCATAACTTCAACCTTACCGGTTCAAAATTCGGTATGCATCTTGATTGCAACAAAATCAAGGGCATTGATTGCTCAAGCGGTTCTCTCGGCCACGGCCTTTCTCTTGCTTGCGGCTTTGCGCTTGCAGGAAGAGTAAACGGTATAGACTATATGAACTATGTTCTTACGGGCGACGGCGAATTGAATGAGGGCTCAAATTGGGAGGCTGCAATGACCGCCGCTCAATTCAAGCTTTCAAATGTTGTTGTGCTTGTTGATAACAATAAGTGCATGATAGACGGCCGTGTAGATGATGAAATGAAGGTTGAGCCGATTGATGAAAAGTTTGAAGCGTTCGGCTTTATCACAGAGCGTGTAGACGGCCAAAATCTTAAAGAACTTAACAATGCAATCGAAAATGCAATCAATAATCATAAAAACGGCGGCGATAAGCCTTATTGTATTGTTATGGACACCTTTAAGGGCGCCGGTATTGATTTTATGGAAGATGACTATCATTGGCATTATGGCGCTCTTGATGCTGCTAAAGAAAAGCAGTGCTATGACAGCCTTGATAAATATTATGCGGCTCGTGTGGCACGTGCGGAAAAGGAGGCGTAAGCAATGGCAAGCGGTATGACTTATACTATGACGGAAACCTCTCAGCTTTCAACAGCTGAATATTACGGTAAAGCACTTTGTGAACTCGGTGCAGAACACAAGGATGTTGTTGCTCTTACGGCGGATTTGGCTAAATCCACAAAAATCGGTATGTTCGGTGAAAAATTCCCGGATCGTTTCTTTAATGTCGGCATTGCAGAGCAAAATATGTTTGGCGTTGCAGCCGGTCTTGCTAAAAACGGCCTTATTCCATTTGCCTCCACATTTGCAATCTTTGCTTCCGCTCGTTCTCTTGATCAGGTTCACACGGATATCTGCTATCAAAATGTGCCGGTTAAGATTATTGCAACTCATGCAGGCACCTCATTCGGCCAAGCAGGCTCAACTCACCATTCCCTTATTGATATGACCTGCATGCGTGTTTTGCCGCATATGACTGTTATTTGCCCTTGCGACGGCGCAGAAACATATCATGCGGTTAAGGCTGCTTATGAAACTCCCGGCCCTGTTTATATTCGTATTAACAGAGGCTTTGACCAAATTATTTATAAAAATCTTGAGGACTGCTCTTTTGAGGTTGGCAAGGCTAAGGTTATGAACGAAGGCACGGATATCACAGTTATCGCTTGCGGTTCATGCGTTTACCAGGCTATTCAGGCTGCCGAAATGGCTCAGGCCGATGCCGGCATCAAGGTTCGTGTTTTGAATATGCACACCATTAAGCCTATTGATGAAGAGGCTGTTATGTCTGCTGTTATGGACACAAGAAGAATCATCACTGTTGAGGATCACAGTGTTATGGGCGGCCTTGGCTCTGCAGTTGCAGAGGTTGTTGCTAAAAGCGGCAAGGCCTGCGCATTCAAAATGCTCGGCCACCAGGATGAATTTTCAACAATCGGTCTTCACGAGGATCTTATGTCAATCGCAAAGATAGATGCAAACGGTATTGCCGAAACAATCGCCGAAGTAATGCATCAGGATTTTGAAGCAGACGATGCTTGGGACGATGAATTCTAAGCATATTTGCATCGGAATCTTTAGGAAAGGAATGTGTTATTTATGGCAAGCGATGTAACTCGCTACACTAATAAGGTGTTTATGGCAGGCGCACTGCCCCTTATGAAAACGATTGCCACCGATGTGCCCGAGCTTGCAAAAAAGTTTGAAGGTGTAAATGCTGTTTACCAGGTTTCCGCCAAAGTCAATGCTCAGGATAAAGAAGCCGTTCATTTCATTGTTGAAAACGGCGAATGGTCCTGTAAACTCGGTGAATATTTCGGCCAGCAAAAAATAGATGCGGAGCTTGAATTTTCCTCAATGGAAAAAATGAATGCCTTTATGAAGGGCGATATGACAAAGCTCCCGAAAATGAAAATAAAATCCTTCGGCAAGTTTATGAAATTTATGGCTGTGCTTCTTAAAATGAGCAGCTTGCTCGGAATTTCCGAGCCTCCGGAGGATGAAAAGCTCGCTCTTCTGCTTTGCAAGCTCTATTTCTATTTGCTTTCAAGCGGAATCAGCCAGCTCAATAAATTGGGCCATCCCGCAATTCATGAATGGACTCTTAGAAGCCCCGATCGTGTTTATCAGTGGGCTATTGAGGGCCATCCCGAATGCACGGCTTATCTGCGCATAAAAGCAGGTAAATCTCGTGCGGGCAGGGGCGAATATAAGCGCTCAAAGCCGTTTTTCTGCATGAAATTCGATTCGCCGCAGCATGCTCTTATGATTTTGCTCGGCACGGGTGATATGCTTGAAATGGTTAAATCAAAGCAGCTTATCATGGAGGGTGCTCCTGAATTCGGCGCAATGATCGGCGATTATATGATGGTTGTAGGCGATCTTGCAAAATAAGCAAAAACAATATTTTATTTTTCACGGCGGGTGAGTTATTCACCTGCCGTATTTTTTATTTGAATTTTTGAAATATTATACCCGCCTGCATATTGATTTTGATAAAAATACTGCTATAATAACAATGAGCAAATTTTTATATTTCAATCTATAAGAGGCACAAAAAATGAATAATTACAGAAGAAAAACAAAAATCATTTGCACAATCGGCCCGGCCTCGTGCAGCGAAGATAAGCTGCGCGAGCTTATGCTTGCCGGTATGGATGTTGCAAGATTTAACTTTTCGCACGGCGAATACGAAACCTTTGAAGAATGGTTTGCAACCATCGATAAGGTGAGGAAAAGCCTTAATATTCCCGTTGCCACCTTGCTTGATACGAAAGGGCCGGAGGTAAGAACGGGCTGTTTTAAAGACCCTAACGGAATTCATCTTGATGCGGGAGATGAATTTATACTCACAGCCGATGATGTTGAGGGCACAAAGGAAAAATGCAGCATCTCATATAAGGGGCTTCCCCGTGATGTTAAAGAGGGCACGGTTATTTTGATTGACGACGGCTTGATTTCGCTCAAGGTTAAGGCCGTTAAAAATAATGATATTATCTGCACTGTTGTCGACGGAGGCCCGATAACAAATCATAAAGGCGTTAATGTGCCCAATGTTTCTCTTGCGCTCCCATATCTTTCCGAAAAAGATATGCAGGATTTGAAATTCGGCGCAAAAATGGGCTTTGATTTTATTGCAGCTTCTTTCTGCCGCACGGGCGCAGATATTGTTTATCTTCGCAATTTCTGCCATGCACTCGGCTGGAACGATGTGCGCATTATTGCTAAAATCGAGAATAATGAAGGCGTGGATAATATTGACGATATTATCCGCGAGGCAGACGGAATTATGGTTGCCCGCGGAGATATGGGCGTTGAAATCCCGTTTGAAAAAATCCCCTCCATTCAAAAGGTTATTATCGAAAAAGTGTTTGCGGCAGGCAAAATTGTTGTTACAGCCACTCAAATGCTTGAATCCATGATTAAAAATCCGCGCCCCACAAGAGCGGAAATAACAGATGTTGCAAATGCGGTTTACGACGGCACTTCCGCTTTGATGCTTTCGGGCGAAACCGCCATGGGCGCTCACCCCGTGGAAACCGTTAAAACAATGGCGCTTATCGCCAGAACGGCAGAGCAGGATATCGACTATGTGGGCAGATTTGAAAAATTTGCGCCCAAGCATTTGCCGGGTGATATCACCTCCGCTATTTCGCATGCAACGGTAACCACTGCGCATGATTTGAATGCCAAGGCAATTATCACTGTAACCAAAAGCGGCGCCACGGCACGCCAAATTTCAAAATACAGGCCTCATTGCCTTATAATTTCCGCCACCACAAGTGAAAAGGTTCGCCGCCAAAACAATCTTTCTTGGGGCGTTTTGCCTGTTATGTGTAAGGAAAAATCAAACACGGATGAGCTTTTTGAACATGCTGTTGCAGTTGCAAAGCAAACCGGTATGATAGAAAAAGGCGATATCGTTGTTATCACCGCCGGTATTCCGCTGGGCCAAAGCGGCACCACCAATATGCTGAAAGTGCACGAGGTTGAATGAGGTTTAGCCTATGAATAAATCGGTAAAAATAATAATTATCTGCGCCGCGATTGCTGCGGTGATTGCCGCGTGCGCCGTTTTCGGGGTCAAAATTAAAAATGATATAAACGGCAGCGAAAAGGGCACGCCAACCGAATATACCCTTGTGATTGAATCAAAGGATTATCAATACGAGGTTTCAAAAATGCTTGCCGATAACGGCATTGTTGTTGACGATTCAATATGGTCGGCGTGGATGGATAAGCATTATCCCGATTTCACTTATATAAACGGCGAATATTATATGAAATCAAATATGAGCTATGAGGAAATTGCGCAAAAGCTGCAAAATCCCGATATCAGCCACAAGGTGGTTTCCGTTGCCATTCCGGAGGGATATAATGTTTTCGACATAGCAAAAACGCTTGAGGAAAATCAAATCTGCTCCGCAAAGGATTTTTATGCCGCCGTTTCAACAACCGAAGGCTATGATTATGACTGGCTTGCCGATTTTCCGAGCGACCGCTCGCATATCGGCTTTATTTTGGAGGGCTTTTTGTTTCCCGCCACATATGATTTTTCAATGAACAGCGATGCAAAGGTTATCGTTGATAAAATGCTTGCTGCGTTTGACGACAGGCTTTCCGATAAAGTGACCGCATATTGCAAAGAAAATAATATGAGCCTTTATCAGTTTATAACGCTTTGTTCAATAGTGCAGGAGGAGGCTTTGAGCGACGACAGTGCCGCAAATATCGCCTCTGTGCTTATAAACAGATTAAATAAGGGCAGCAAGCTTCAATGCGATGTCACTTATTTTTATGCAAAAAAACTGCTTGATTACGGCTTTTCTAAGGAAACTTATGATTCTTATTACACATACAGATGTCCTGCGCTTCCGAGCGGACCTATAACCAATTCCGGCATGAGCATCGTTAATGCCGTAATCAATCATCCGGATACTAATTATCTTTATTTTTTCTCAGATTTGCAGGGCGGATTTCACTTTGCTGCCACAGGGCAGGAATTTGAGCAGCTTAAACAAAAATATCCGTGGAAATAGTCTGCGGCAGCGAAAGGATTATATATTATGTCTAAATGGGATATGGATTATCTCGGCCTGTGCCGCAGAATACTTGATGAGGGTGTTGAGGTTGTAAACCGCACCGGCACAAATTCAATAAAAGTGCCGTCTCACCATTTTCATTTTGATCTTTCGGAAGAATTCCCGATACTCACTACAAAGCGAGCTTTTCATAAGGCAGGCCGTGCTCGAAATGCTTTGGATTTATCAGGTGCAGTCAAATGATGTAAGATGGCTCCGCGAGCGCGATGTTAACATTTGGAATGAGTGGGAAACAGACGATAACGGCACTTGGCGTGCCACCCAGCTGGTGCCCGATGAAAACGGAAATCTTGTTAAAAAGCAAATCACCAAAGAGTTCGGCAGGGAATTTGCCCACACTATCGGCACTGCTTACGGCTACATAGTAAATAAATTTCAAATGACTCAAAATTTAATAGATAAGATTAAAAACCACCCTGAGGACAGGCGTATGGTTATGACGCTGTGGCAAAACGATTATCTTGACACGGCTGTGCTTCCGAGCTGCGTTTGGAGCAGTGAATGGGATGTTACAAACGGTTATCTTAATTGCTGGGTGCATCAGCGCTCTTGCGATGTTCCGCTCGGCTTGCCGTTTAATGTAACTCAATATGCGGTGCTGATGTGCATGCTTGCAAAGGTCACAGGCCTTAAACCCGGCACAATGGATTGGAGTATTAAGGATGCTCATATCTATGTTAATCAGGTGGATGGAATTAAAGAACAGCTTCGCCGCCTTGATGAAGAGGGCGACTTGCCTGCACCGAAGCTTTGGCTTAATCCCGAGGTTGATGATTTCTTTAAGTTTGATAACAGCAGAGATTGCCTTGATGTAAAGCTTGTTGATTATAAGCATTTGGGCAAAATAAAATTCCCGATTTCTCAGTAAAGGAGCGTTGCTGATGGATATATCTCTTATTCTTTCGGTCGGCAAAAACAACGAAATAGGCAAAAATAACGATCTTGTGTGGCATTTTCACGAGGATATGAAATTCTTCAGGGAAACAACCACCGGCAACACGGTGATTATGGGCAGAAAAACCTTTGAGTCGCTGCCAAAGGTTTTGCCAAACAGGCGCAATATCGTTATCAGTTCGGATAAATCGCTTAAAATAGACGGCGCCGAGGTTGTTCATTCCGTTGACGAAGCGCTTGAAGCTGCGAAAAACGACAATATTTTTGTTATAGGCGGAGGCCGCATTTATGCCGAGTTTTTGCCGCTTGCAACAAAGCTTTATTTAACGGAAATAGATGCGGAATGCCCGGAGGCAGACACTTTCTTTCCGCAATTTGATAGATCGGAATGGAGCAGGGAAGTGCTTTCTTGCGCAGAAGAAAACGGAATAAGATTTTCCCATGTGCTTTACATTAAAAAATAAAATTCGGTGTTGACATTCGGTCACATCTGTGTTAATATATTTTCACAACAAAGAAGAGCTATTTACCCGTTCTCCCCTTCAGCAAAGCAAAAAGGGCAATATTTCAAAAGATTTATTGAAGTGCGGGCATTTTATGCTCGCACTTTTAAATTATTTAAATGAGGTGTTATTTATCGGCAAGGAAACTCCGCAGCTTAACGGTGAAATCAAAGACAGGGAATTGCGAGTTATCACGGCAAGCGGCGAGCAGCTTGGCATTATGAGCGCTAAGGATGCGCTTCATGAGGCTGAAAAAAGAGGGCAGGATCTTGTTAAGATCGCGCCTCAGGCAAAGCCACCGGTTGCAAAGATAATGGATTACAGCAAATTCCGTTATGAGCAGGCTAAGCGTGAAAAAGAAAATCGCAAAAAGCAAAAAATTGTTGACACAAAGGAAATTCGCCTTTCGCTCAACATCGATATCGGCGATTTCAACACAAAAGTTAATCAAGCTAAAAAGTTTCTTTCAAAGGGCGATAAATTAAAGGTTTCCATCCGCCTTCGCGGCAGGGAAATGGCTCACTCCGATTTGGGTGTTGCCAATATGGAAAGATTTGTTGAGGCGCTCGGCGAAGATGTTAATGTTGATAAAGCCCCGAAGCTTGAGGGCAGGCAGATTCTTATGTTTGTTTCCCTTAAGTCTTCAAGTAAGTAATGCTTACTTTTCTAAATAATTAAAATATGACGGAGGAATAATTATGCCTAAGATCAAAACACACAGCGGCGCTAAAAAGCGTTTCAAAACCACAAAAAGCGGTAAGGTTAAGCGCGCTCATGCTTACACCTCTCACATCCTTACAAAGAAAACCACAAAGCGCAAGAGAAATCTTCGCAAAACAGCTGTCGGCGATGTTACCAATCAAAAGCAGATGAAAAGGCTTGTTCCCTATAAATAAGAACATGCCGGCTTGATTCGGTGATATAATTGAATTTTAAGGATAATTACTCAATATAAACGGAGGAAATAAGTTATGGCAAGAATTAAAGGCGCTATGGCCACACGCAAAAGAGAAAAAAAGTTTTAAAGGCTGCTAAGGGTTATTACGGCAGCAAGCATCGCCTTTTCAAAACAGCTAAGCAGGCTGTTATGAAGAGCGGTCAGTATGCGTATATCGGCAGAAAGCAAAAGAAGAGAGAATTCCGCAGAATGTGGATCTCCAGAATTTCCGCAGCTTGCAAAGCAAACGGCACAAACTATTCAACATTTATGAACGGCCTTAAGAAAGCCGGCATTGATCTTAACAGAAAAATGCTTGCAGAAATCGCCGTTTCCGATGCAGAGGCATTCACATCTCTTGTTGAAAGTGCAAAGGCTGCTCTCTGATAATAAAGCTTAAAGAGGAAGAAAATTTCTTCCTCTTTTTTTATTTTAACTGTTGCACTTTTTTTCTTAATATAGTATTATAATTTAAATATTATTTAATATATAATATAAGCATAAGGCCGAAAGGCAATGTGGTTTTCTTAAACTGAAATTTTTTAAAGCCGTGGAGAATCGGTATGGAAAAAATCACAAGCAAGTCAAATAATTTAATAAAAGAAGTAAAGAAGCTTTTCACCTCTCGCAAATTCAGAAACGAAAATCAAAAATTCGTGCTTGAGGGTGTAAGGCTTTGTTTTGATGTTATGGAATCCGATTGCGTTCCCTGCACATTGCTCATCACAGAAGCCGCAGCGGAAAAATACGGCGATAAATGTGCTGCCCTTATTGATTATTTTCCGAAAGCTTGTTTTATAACGGATGAAATCGCGCAAAAGATAAGCGACACGCAATCTTCTCAGGGCGTGTTCGCCGTTTGCAAAATGCGCAGCACGAAAGGCGCACTTGAGCCGGGCAAAAAATATATTGCTCTTGATCAAATTCAGGATCCCGCAAATCTCGGCGCAATAGTAAGAACAGCGGAGGCGCTCGGAATAAGCGGTGCGCTGCTCTTTAATTGTTGCGATGTTTATAACCCAAAGGCTTTGCGGGCTTCAATGGGCGGAATTTTGCGGTTGCCTTTTGTTCAAAGCGAAAATCTTGCCGAGGATATTAAAAAATATAAATCGCAGGGCTTTTCGGTTTATGCCGCGGTGCCCGATGCTTCGGCACAGGATATAACAAAAATCGAATTTCACGGCTCGGTTATCTGCGTTATAGGAAATGAGGGAAACGGCGTTTCCGGCGAGGTGCTCGCCGAATGTGCGCCCCTTACGATAAATATGCTCGGCAGGGCGGAAAGTCTTAACGCTTCCGTTGCCGGCACAATAGTTATGTGGGAGATGCTGCGGTGATGAACGGTGCCGTTCCTTGGATAAGGCTGCAATCCGCTCTCGGCGCAGGCGCAGCCCTAAGTGAAATAATTGAATATTTCGGCTCGGCAAAGGCGCTTTTTGATGCGGGCGAAACCGAATGGCGAATGAGCCCCGTGCTTGTTCCGCGCCAAATCGAAAAACTTTGCGAATCAACCGAGGCTCAGGCAAACGAAGTGCTTGCCACCTGCAAAATGAACGGTTGGCAGGTTGTGCCTTATGATGATCCGCATTATCCCGAAAGATTGCGAAGTATTTTCAATCCGCCTGCCGTGCTTTATGTTGACGGCGAATTGCCCGATATTGATAACAGCATCGTTATCGGCATTGTCGGCACAAGGCGCGCAAGCGATTACGCTGTTAAAGCGGCTGATGTTATGAGCCGCGGAATTGCCGAACGCGGGGCGATAGTTGCCTCCGGCGGTGCTTTGGGTGTTGATACGGCGGCGCACAACGGCGCCATGCTTGCAGGCGGAAAAACAATTGCGGTTCTCGGATGCGGGCTCGGCACAAAGTACCTTATGGAAAATAAGCCTCTGCGTGATGCCGTTGTTAAAAACGGTGCGCTGATAACGGAGTTTCAGCCGTTTACCCCGGCTTCAAAATATACCTTCCCGATTCGCAATCGCATAATCAGCGGAATTTCGCTCGGTGTGCTTGTGGTGGAGGCGAGCGTTAAAAGCGGCAGCTTAATAACCGCAAATTATGCGCTTGAACAGGGCAGAGATGTGTTTGCGCTGCCTTGCTCAATTCTTGATCCCGCCTTTGCGGGCACAAATAAATTGATTGACGACGGTGCAATCGTTGCCACTAAGCCGCTTGATTTGCTTTATCCCTATGCCGAGGAATACGGCGTTAAAATCGACGAAGTTAAATCCGTTGGCAAAATAATGCGCGAAACAGGCGATAAAAGCGCGAATGTTTATGGCAAAGCGCGCGATATCTCGTTTGATAATCTTCAGGCGGGCAGAAAGAAAAGAGAGGCTCGCCAAAAGGCTGCCGCAGAGCTTTCCGGAAAAACTAAAGCGGTTTTCAATGCGCTCGGCGAGGAATATCAAAGCGCTGATGAAATCAGCCGCGCCGCAGGTTTGAGTATAGGCGAAGCACTTACGGCGCTGACCGCTCTTGAAATAGCGGGGCTTGCCGCAAGTGCGGGCGGAAAAAGATACCGCCTTGCCTGAATATTTGCGCTTGATTTGAACGCTTAAATAAATTTTAAAGAGTAATATGCCGCAACGCGGCGTTTAAGATATAAAGAAAGGCTTGGTAAATTAAATGTCAAAGCTTGTAATTGTGGAGTCGCCGGCAAAGGCGAAAAATATAAAAGGCTATCTCGGCAAGGGGTATGAGGTTGTTGCCTCCATGGGTCATGTTCGCGATTTGCCGTCTGCAAGGCTTTCTGTTGATGTTGAGCATGATTTCGCTCCGAAATATGCCATCATAAAGGGTAAGGAAGCTTTTGTTAAAGATTTGAAAAAGAAAGCGGATAAATCCGATTATGTTTATCTTGCAACCGACCCCGATAGAGAGGGAGAGGCTATCAGCTGGCATCTTGCAAACATCCTTGAACTCGATTTAAAGGATAAAAACCGTGTAACCTTTAACGAAATCACCAAGCACGGTGTAACCGAAGGAATGGAAAATCCCCGCAGCATTGATATCGATCTTGTTGATGCTCAGCAAGCCCGCCGTATTTTGGACAGATTGATCGGTTATAAACTTTCTCCGTTTATCAGCCAAAAAATAAGGCGCGGCCTTTCCGCAGGCCGTGTGCAGTCTGTTGCTCTTCGACTTGTGGTAGACAGGGAAGAAGAAATTCGTGCATTCGTGCCGCAGGAATATTGGTCGATAGATGCTAAGTTCACAAATCCGCCGAGCAAAAAGGTTTTTGCCGCCGCTATTTACGGTAAGGACGGCAAAAAAAATCAAAATAAATTCAAAAGAGGAAAGCGATAAAATTCTTTCCGAGCTTGACGGCGCAGAATACACGGTTGCCTCCGTTAAAAAGGGCACAAGAAAGAAAAGCCCCACGCCGCCGTTCATCACCTCCACGCTTCAGCAGGAGGCTTCAAGAAGGCTCTCTTTCCAGGCAAGGCGCACCATGAAAGCCGCCCAGGAGCTTTATGAAGGCCTTGATGTTAAAGGACTCGGCACGGTCGGCCTTATCACTTATATGAGAACGGATTCACTTCGTATTTCAGACGAAGCAAGAGCAGCCGGCAATCAGTTTATTCTTGATAATTACGGCGAAAAATATTTGCCGAAAAAGCCGCGCTTCTTTAAATCAAAGGGCAATGTGCAGGACGGGCATGAGGCAATTCGCCCCTCTATGCCGGGCGTTACCCCCGAATCGGTTAAAGGCTCGCTCACAAACGATCAATATAAAATCTATAAGCTTGTTTGGGAACGCTTTATTGCTTCTCTTATGGAAAATTGCCTTCAGGAAACCGTTAAGGTTGAAATCGCCGCAGGCGACTACACCTTTACCGCATCGGGCTACACCGTTAAGTTTGACGGCTTCACCGCTCTTTACGAAGAATCGAAGGACGACGCTTCTTCCGATTCCTCCGCGCCTCTTCCGGAGCTTAAACAAGGCGATGCTTTGAGGCTGAAATCCATTCTCGGCAATCAGCATTTCACTCAGCCGCCGGCAAGATACACGGAAGCAAGCCTTACCAAAGCACTTGAGGAAAACGGTGTAGGAAGGCCGTCAACATATGTTACAATCACATCAACCATAGTTGCACGTGAGTATGTTAAGCGTGAGGGCAAGCAGTTTGTGCCCACCGAGCTCGGCGAGGCTGTAACAAAGCTGCTTGAGGACAGAATGCCCAATATCGTTGATGTTAAATACACCTCCAAAATGGAGGCGGATCTTGATAAAATCGACAGCGGCGAAAAGAATTATATCGATATGATTCGCCACTATTACGATGAATTTGAAAAGCCGCTCGAAAAAGCCAAAATCGAAATGCAGGGCGTTAAGATTAAGCTTAAAGAAGAGGAAACGGACGAGGTTTGCGAAAAGTGCGGCAGAAACATGGTTGTTAAAGTGGGCCGCTTCGGTAAATTCCTTGCATGCCCCGGATATCCGGGAATGCAAAAATACAAAGCCGCTTATTTTGCGCACAAAGGCAAAATGCCCCGAGTGCGGCGGCGATGTTATAGAAAAGAAAACTCGCAAGGGCGCGGCATTTTACGGCTGCTCCAATTATCCCAATTGCAATTTTATGACATGGGATGTGCCGAGCGATGAGGTTTGCCCACGCTGCGGAAAGTCATTGTTCAGAAGAAAGGGCAATGTGCTTTATTGCCCCGATACAGAGGGCTGCGGCTTCACAAAGCCTGCAACCAGAAAAAAGAAAAGCGAAGAGTAATAAATGAATTTTAAAGTAATCGGCGCAGGCCTTGCGGGTGTTGAGGCTTGCGTGGCAAATCGCGCAAAGCGGCAATAAGGTAACGCTTTATGAGCAAAAACCGAATAAAAAATCACCCGCGCATAAATCGGATAATTTTGCCGAGCTTGTTTGCTCCAATTCCCTTAAAGCCTCGCGTATTGATTCCGCGGCAGGTCTTTTAAAGGAGGAAATGCAGCGCTTCGGTTCGCTCACCGTGCCGATTGCAAAGCAATGCTCGGTTGCCGCAGGCGGTGCGCTTGCCGTTGACCGTGATTTGTTTTCCGGAGCCGTAACCGAAAAAATCAAAAATTGCAAAAATATTGAAATAGTTTATGCAGAGCAAGATGAAATTCCGCTTGCTTCAAACGATATAACGGTTGTTGCCACCGGGCCCGCTTACGGACGGTAAAATGGCGGAAAGCATTAAAAAATTGTGCGGCGATTATCTTTCGTTTTATGATGCTGCGGCACCGATAGTAACGGCAGACAGCATTGATCCGAATATCGTGTTCGGCGCTTCGCGTTACGGCCGCGGCGGCGAAAACGATTATCTCAACTGCCCGTTCAATAAGGCGGAGTATGAGGTTTTCATAGCCGAACTTGTTGCAGCAGAGGGCGCAGTGCTTCATGATTTTGATGTTTACGAGGGATGTATGCCGATTGAAAAGCTTGCAAAGCGCGGGCTTGACGCACCTCGCTTCGGCCCGATGAAGCCCGTCGGCTTAGTAAATCCCGCCACGGGTCACCGCCCTTGGGCGGCGGTTCAGCTCAGGCGCGAAAATTCGGCGGGCACAATGTTTAATCTTGTGGGTTTTCAAACGAATTTGAAATTCGGCGAGCAAAAAAGAGTTTTCTCAATGATTCCGGGCCTTGAAAATGCCGAGTTTGTGAGATACGGCGTTATGCATCGCAATTCGTTCTTAAATTCGCCGAGGTTGCTCACCGCGGCCTTTGCGCTTCGTTCAAATCCGAATGTGTTTTTCGCGGGTCAAATAACCGGTGTTGAAGGGTATATGGAATCGGCCGCTTCGGGAATTTTGGCAGGCAAAAATGCAGTTAGGCTTGCTTTGGGCAAAAAGCCGCTTGTGCTTCCCAAAACCACCATGATGGGCGCGCTTGCCGATTATATCAGCGATGAGTCGGTTTCGGATTTTCAGCCTATGGGCGCAAATTTCGGCGTGTTGCCGCCGATAGAGCCTAAAATCAGGGATAAGCGCGAGCGGTATGCGGCACTTGCACAAAGATCGCTTGCTCAAGCAGAAAGGATTTTAAGTAATGAGGATTATTGTTGACGCCTTCGGCGGCGATAATGCACCGCTTGAAATAATTAAAGGCTCAATGCTTGCCGTTGACGAATTCGGAATAGATGTGATTCTTTGCGGCAGTGAAAAAGAAATTATGAAATGCGTCAATGAAAATAAAATAGAGCTTAAAAACACACAGATTTATAACACGGATGCTCCTGCAATTGAAATGAACGATGATGCTAAATGCGTGCTTAAGGAAAAGGCAGATTCAAGTATGGGGCTTGGATTTTCTTTGCTTAATTCGGGAGTCGGCGATGCTTTTGTTTCTGCCGGAAACACCGGTGCCATTACTGTTGGCGCAACTCTCATAACAAAAAGAATTAAGGGCGTAAAGAGGCCTTGCATAGCATCTGTTATGCCGAGTGTAAACAAGCCGTTTTTGCTTCTTGACTGCGGCGCAAATGTTGAATGCCGTCCCGAATTTCTTGATGAATTCGGCAAGCTCGGCAGCCTTTACATGCAGATATCCTTGGTTGTGAAAAAATCCCCGTGTGGCACTTGTTAATAACGGCTCGGAGGAAACAAAGGGCACGCGTGTTGTTAAAGAGGCTTATGCGCTTATGAAGAATTCCGATTATAATTTCGTGGGTAATATTGAAGCAAGGCAGATTCCTTTCGGCGATGCCGATGTTGTTGTGGCAGATGGCTTTTCCGGCAATCTTGTGCTGAAGATGTACGAGGGTGTGGCAAAAGCTTTGATGAACGGCGTTAAGGATATTTTTAAAAAGAATGTTTTTACAATGCTTTCCGCCGTCGGCGTTATGGGCGGAATAAACAAAATGAAAAAGCAGTTTGATTATAAGGAATACGGCGGCGCGGTGCTTCTCGGCGTGCGCAAGCCCGTTGTTAAGGCTCACGGCTCCGCCGATGCGCGCACATTCAAAAACGCAATCAAGCAGGCGGTGTGGTTCCTTGAAACTGATCTTATAAGCGAAACTGAAAAGGCGTTCGGAGCAGATGCAAATGAATAAAAATATATCTCAGCTTGAAGAAAAAACAGAATACACTTTTAAGGACAAATCGCTTTTAAAAGCGGCGCTCACTCATTCAAGCTATGCAAACGAGCATAAATACGAATGCCCTTATAACGAAAGGCTTGAATTTTTGGGCGATGCGGTTGTGTCGCTCACAACGGCTCGGTTCCTTTTTGAAAAATTTCCCGATATGCCCGAGGGCGATCTTTCAAAGCTGCGCTCCAGCCTTGTGTGCACGGCGGCACTTTCGGATTATGCAAATCAAATCTCTCTCGGCGATTATCTTTATCTCGGCAAGGGCGAGGAATGTAACGGCGGCAGAACGCGCCCCTCTAATTTGGAGGATGCGTTTGAAGCACTCACAGCCGCAATCTATCTTGACAGCGGGCTTGAGTCCGCATCAAAATTCGTGCTGCGCTTTTTGAGTGTTTCGATAAATACTCACCACATAAACTTTAAGGATTATAAAACAATTCTTCAAGAAGTTGTGCAGCAAAATCATCAGGAAACTCTGAATTATGTTATAACGAGTGAAAGCGGTCCTGCGCACGATAAAAGATTTGAGGCAGAGGTTCACCTTAATTCAAATGTTATCGGCAGGGGCACGGGCACCAGTAAAAAAACAGGCAGAACAGGAGGCAGCAAAGGAAGCTTTGCAGTTAATGGGAATATGAGAAAAACTAATATATCTGTTTTTGTGCCGCATATAGGATGCCCGCAAAAATGTTCATTTTGCAATCAGCACGCAATCACGGGCTACACAAAAGCCCCCACGGCCGCAGATGTGCATGAAGCTGTTTGCAAGGCACTTGCAAACACTGAGGCAAGAGGCGGCTACTATCAATATGAAATCGCTTTCTTCGGCGGCTCTTTCACTGCGATTGAAAGAAAATATATGATAGAGCTTTTGGAAGCGGCGCATTATTATGTTAAAAACAAAAAGGTAACGGGAATCAGAATTTCAACCCGCCCGGATGCAATTGATAAAGAAACGCTTGATTTGCTTAAAAAGTACGGTGTAACCTCAATTGAACTCGGTGCTCAAAGCATGAACGATGCGGTGCTTGAGGCAAATTTCCGCGGGCATGACGCACAGTGTGTAAGGAACGCTTCGCATCTGATTAAAAGCGCCGGATTTGAGCTTGGCTTGCAGATGATGACGGGGCTTTATAAATCCACCAAAGATCGCGATATAGAAACGGCAAAGGAATTTGTTAAAATAAAGCCCAAAACCGTTCGAATCTATCCCACCGTTGTGCTAAAAAATACATATCTCGGCAAGCTTTACAAAGAAAAAAAATATCATCCCATGTCCGTTGCAAAATCGGTGGATTTATGCGCCGATCTCGTGGAATATTTTGAAGACCATAAAATTGATGTTATTCGCGTGGGCTTGCACGCAAGCAAGGATATCAGGGAAAATATGTACGGCGGCTGCTATCACGAATGCTTCGGCGAAATGGTGGCTTCCAAAATCATGTTCAATAAAATCACTTCGTATCCGCCCGGTAAATATGAAGTGTTCATAAACGAAAAATCAATTTCAAAATTGCTGGGCAACAAAAAATCAAATCTCGAGGAGCTTAAAAAGGCGGGCTACGAAATATTCATCAATTACGATAACGCGCTTGCTCCAAACGAGGTGAGGGTAGGATAAATGCTTTTAAAAACTCTTGAAATGCAGGGCTTTAAATCCTTTCCGGATAAAACCGAATTGAATTTCGGAAAGGGTATAACTGCCGTCGTAGGGCCTAACGGTTCGGGAAAAAGTAATATATCGGATGCGGTTCGCTGGGTGCTCGGCGAAACCTCCACAAAAAACCTCAGGGGTTCAAAGATGGAGGATGTTATTTTCGGAGGCACATCGGCACGAAAAGCAGTGGGCTTTGCGCAGGTGCAGCTCACCCTTGATAACAGCGACGGCACTCTTAAAGATAAGGGCGATATCGTAACGGTTTCACGCAGATATTACAGAAGCGGCGAAAGCGAATATAAAATAAACGGCGAAAGCGTGCTTCGCCGCGATATTCACGAGCTGTTTATGGACACCGGTCTCGGCGCAGACGGCTATTCTATGGTCGGCCAAGGCAAAATAGATTCAATCATTTCCGCCAAAAATGAGGACAGGCGTGAGCTGTTTGAAGAAGCCGCGGGAATTTCGCGCTTTCGCCATAAAAGAAAGGACGCTCAGCGCAGGCTCGATCAGGCGCAGGAAAATCTTGTGCGCCTGCTTGATATCCTCGGTGAGCTTGAAAGCCGCGTCGGTCCGCTTAAAGCGCAAAGCGAAAAGGCGGCTAAGTTTATTGAGCTTTCCGATGAAAAGAAAAATCTTGAAATCGGCGTTTGGGTCAATAAAATAAATAAATTCACAAATGATCTTCGTGAGCAGGAGCATAAAATAGACGCCGCAAACGAATCGTATAATATTTGTGAAAACGAACTCAAGGGCATTGAAAACGATATTGAAGCCGCTCTTGAAAAAACTGCGGAAATAAACGGTAAGATCGATGAAATCAGATCGGGCGGCGCCGCTTTTGAAGAAGCCGCGCTTAAAAAGGACGGCGAAATTTCCGTTCTTGAAGCCACGATTGCGCATAACAACGAAACGGCTCTGCGCTTTAAATCCGATATCGACCTTGCAGAAAGGGCAACGCTTCGATTGATGAGGGCATTGCCGAAAAGCAGGTGCTTATCGAAAAATGCGAAAGCGAATCCGTGTTGAAAAAGCAGCAGCTTCAGGAAACCGCTTCGAAAATGCAAAGCAGCTCATAAGCTCAAACGAGGAATTTTCAAGGCTTTCGGCAGAGCTTAACAACACAATCGCCTCACTCACCGTTAAGCTTTCCGATTTCAGGGTAAAAGCCACGGAAGCAAAATCGAGCATGGAGGAAATTAAGGCAAGACAAGATACAGTTGACGAAAGCATCAAATCGGCAGAGGCTGCGCTTGTGGCCGAAAACTCCAAAAAGGAAAAGAACGATGCAGCACTTGTTCAGCTTGATGAAAAAATTGCCGAAAATTCAAACTCCGTTGCCGGTTTCGGATTAAGGCAAAAGGGCAAGGTGCAAAAGGCGGAGGAACTGAAAGAAAAGCTTGAAAAGCTTTCAAGGCAACTTTCGGAAAAAGAATCAAAAGCAAGAATGCTTTCCGATCTTGAAAAAAATATGGAGGGCTATTCCGGTGCCGTAAAGGCTGTTATGCGCCGTGCAAGAGAAAAAGCACTCGGCGGTATTCACGGTCCGCTCTCACAGCTTATTCAGGTTGATAACGAATATTCAACTGCCGTTGAGGTTGCACTCGGCGCGGCCATGCAAAATATAGTAACCTCCACCGAGGCGGATGCCAAAAGAGCAATTTATTATCTTAAAGAAAACAATGTCGGCAGAGCCACATTTTTGCCGATTTCAAACATCAAGAGCCGCACGCTTGAAGAGCGCGGGCTTGATGATAATTTGGGCTTTATTGCCGTTGCAAGCGAGCTTGTGCAGTGCGATGCGCAATATAAAGAAATCGTTGCAAGCTTCCTTGCCAGGGTCGCGGTTGTTGATGATATGGACAGCGCCATCGGCATTGCCAAAAAATATAAAAACCGCTTTAAAATCGTTACACTGGACGGGCAGGTAATCAACCCCGGCGGCTCGATGACGGGCGGCAGCCGTGCAAGGGGCGCAGGTATTCTTTCCCGCGCTAATATGATAGAAGAGCTTGAAGCCCAGGCTAAAAAGATAAAGGCAGATTATGACGATTGTGCCGCCGAATATAAGCTTGCCGCAGAAGAAGCAAACAGAGCCGCAGCGCAAATGCAGGCTGCTCAGGCCGAACTTATGACCGCGAAGGAAGACAAAATTCGCACCGAGGGCGAAGGCCGGCTGATTGCAGGCAGAATTTCGGCTCTCAATTCTCAGCTTGCCGCTCTCGCAAATGAAAAAGAAAACGCCAACGGCAGAATTATGCTGTTTGAGCAGGCGTATAAGGAAAACGAGGGCAAAACATCCGAAATTCGCACACAAATCGATGCGGCGGAAAATCGCCTTGAGCAGGTTTCTGGCGATGCAAAGGGCGTTCTTGAGCAAAGAGAAGCTTTAAGAGCACAAACGGAAAATATAAATCTTGAAATTTTAACTCTCGCCAAGGATTCACAGGCGGCAAAGCTTTCAATAGAGGAACTGCGGCTTCAAAAATCCACGCAATCCGGCAGGGTTAAGTCGATTGAGGATGATATTAAAGAAATCGAGGCTAAAAACGCCGCGTTGATTGCCTCGGTTGAAAGCATTAAAAAAGAGGCCGAGGAACTCAGGCAAAAATCCGCTCAATCCGGGCAAGAAATTTCCGAACTTATCGAGCAGAGAAACAATCTTGATAAACGCTCGGCAGAGCTTCGCACACTTGAGCGAAACAAGGGGCAGGAGCGCGAAAAGCTCTCTGCCGAAATTGTAAGGCTTGATGAGCGCAAAATCGCCATGCGCAAGGAGTATGATGAGCTTAACGATATGCTGTTTGAGCAGTATGAGCTTACCCGTCGTGAGGCGGAGGCACTTAATATTCAAATCGAAAATATGCAGGAGGCAAAAAAACGCCTGCATGAAATTAAGGTTGCTATAAAAAAACTCGGCTCAATCAATGTGGGCGCTATCGAGGAATATAAAGAGGTTTCCGAAAGATATGAATTTCTTAAAGAGCAAACCGATGATATCGAAAAATCAAAATCGGAGCTTAATAAGATTATTGAGGATCTCACCGCTTCAATGAGCGAAAAATTCATGGCGCAGTTCAACAGAATCAATGCCGAATTCAAAACCTGCTTTGCCGATTTCTTCGGCGGCGGCAAGGGCGAAATTCTGCTTGATGACCCAAGCAACTGCCTCGAAAGCCAAATAGAAATTAAAATTCAGCCTCCCGGAAAATCGGTTCAAAATATCAATCTTTTCTCGGGCGGCGAAAAATCGCTTGCCGCAATGGCACTGCTTTTCAGCGTGCTCAAGGTTACTCCTTCGCCGTTTTGTATTTATGACGAGGTTGAGGCGGCGCTTGATGATGTTAATGTTGAGCGCTTCGCAAAATATATGCGCCGAATGACGGATAAAACGCAGTTTATATCCATCACCCACAGGCGCGGCACAATGGAAGAGGCCGATGTGCTTTACGGTGTAACTATGCAGGAAAAAGGCGTTTCAAAGCTGCTTGAATTGCAGTCTGCGGAGCTTGCGGCAAAGATGGGCCTTGAATAAATTTTATTAAGGTTATTTAACGGAGAAATTATGGGATTATTTGATAAATTCAGAAAAGGGCTGAAAAAAACCCGTGAGCAGGGAATGACGGCTCAAATTGAAGAAGCCGTTGAATCCTACGAGGAAATAACGGATGAGCTTTACGACGAGCTTGAAGAAATATTAATAATGGGCGATGTCGGCTTTCCCACCGCGGAAAAGGTCATCAACAGCCTTAAAGAAAAGGTGCAAAACGATGATATGCACGATGTTAAAAAAGTGCGCGAAATGCTTAAAGATATCGTTTCCGGTATCGTTTGGGGCGGCAGCTATTTAAAGCTTCGCTCAAAGCCCTCCGTAATTCTTGTTATCGGCGTAAACGGAGTCGGCAAAACAACCACAATCGGCAAGCTTGCTCTTCGCCTTAAAGAGCAGGGCAGAAGCGTTATCCTCGGTGCAGCAGACACTTTCCGTGCCGCCGCGATAGAGCAGCTTCAGGTTTGGGCGGATCGTGCAGATGTTGATTTAATTAAATCTGCAGAGGGTTCGGATCCCGCCTCTGTTGTGTTTGATACAATTCAGGCAGGTAAGGCTCGTAATGCTGATGTAATAATTATTGACACTGCCGGAAGGCTTCATAATAAGAAAAATCTTATGGACGAGCTTAATAAAATCAGCCGCGTTATAGACCGTGAATTGCCCAATGCTTCAAAAGAGGTTTTGCTTGTGCTTGACGCAACAACCGGGCAAAACGCAGTTAATCAGGCAAAGGATTTCAAGGATTCTGCCGGTATTACGGGCATTGTGCTTACAAAGCTGGACGGCACGGCAAGAGGCGGCGTTGTGCTTGCCATAAACAATGAGCTTGATGTGCCGGTTAAATTCGTGGGCGTGGGCGAGCAGATAGATGATTTGCAGCCGTTTGACGCCGATGCGTTTGCCGCGGGTCTTTTCGGCAACGATGAGGAATAAGGTGAAATTATGGATTTTGTGTTGGCAACGAACAATATGAAAAAATTGGCGGAAATGCAGCGCATTTTGGCGCCGCTCGGCGTTAATATAGTAACGGCAAAATCACTTGGAACAGAGCTTCCGGAGGTTGAGGAAACCGGCGTCACCTTTGCGGAAAATGCAGAGCTTAAAGCGCAGTCTGCCTGCGATATAACAGGGCTTCCCGCCATTGCGGACGACAGCGGCCTTTGCGTTGATTATTTAAACGGCGCACCCGGTGTTTATTCCGCAAGATTTGCCGGTGAGCACGGTAACGATGAAAAAAATAATGATTTGCTGCTTGAGAAGCTTGAGGGCGTGCCCGAAAGCGAGCGCACGGCACATTATGCCTGCGCTGTTTGCTGCATTTTTCCTGATGGTAAAAAAAATCGCGGTTGAGGGCAAATGCTTCGGCAAAATCGGCTTTGAAAGAGACGGAAATGAGGGCTTCGGCTATGATCCGCTCTTTATAATCGGCGGCAAGTCCTTCGGCAGATACACGGCCGAGGAAAAGGATAAAATCAGCCACAGGGGCAATGCGCTTCGCGCACTTAAAAATGAGTTGGAGAAAGTTTTATGACATCAAAGGAAAGAGCCGCACTTCGTGCGCAGGCAAATCCGCTTGAGCCTATTTTTCAAATCGGTAAAGACGGTGTGTCCGATAATATGATATCGCAAATAGATGATGCGCTTGATGCAAGGGAATTGCTTAAAATCCGCGTACATCTTGAAACCGCACCGCAGTCGCCGAGGAAATTTGCCGATGAGCTTGCAAGGCCGCTCGGGGCAGAGGTTATTCAGGTTATCGGTGGCGTTATCGTGCTTTACAGAAAAGCGGATAAAGAAAAAATCAAGGCCAAAAAGGCCGCCGCAGCTGCCGCGGCAGGCAAAAAGCCAAAGGAAAAAGCAGGTTAAAATCAAGGGCCTGCGCCAAAGGCAAAGGGAATATGAAGAGGCTCATCCAAAGCCGAAATTTCAGCGCTACGGCAAAGGCGGCAGGCATTGAGAATAGGAATATTCGGCGGGGCGTTCAATCCCGTTCACAACGGGCACATAAGCCTTGCAGCGCAGGCGGTTTCAATGCTTTCGCTTGATAAGCTTATTTTGGTGCCCACAGCGGATCCACCGCATAAAAGCGGCACGGATTTTGCCCCCGCAAAGGCAAGGCTTGATATGCTTTCGCTCGCTTTTAAGTATTTCGGCAACGCAGTTGTTTCCGATATCGAATTTAAAAGGCAGGGTAAAAGCTACACTTATTACACCGTTAATCAAATCGCCGCCCTTTATCCGGGCGCAAGGCTGTTTTTGATTATCGGCCAGGATCAGTTTGTGAACTTTGATTCGTGGTATAAATGGCGCGATATTTTAAATTCCGTTACGCTGTTTGCGGCTGCCAGAAATGAAAATTCAAAGCAAATAATGATTGATTCGGCAAAAAAAATCGGCATTTTCGATTATGTGCTTTCCGATGCGCCGCCGGTTGTTGTTTCCAGCAGCGAGATCAGAGATCATATAATCTGCGGAAAAGACGCTTGCGATCTTCTGCCCGCCGATGTTTTGAAATATATAAAAGAAAAGGGTTTGTATCTTGACTGATTACGAAAAATACAATGCCGTTATTAAATCGCGCCTTTCAGAGCATAGATATATTCACAGCGTTAATGTTTCAAAGGCCGCAGTGCATCTTGCAAAATTGAACGGCGCAAACGAGGAAAAAGCGGCTCTTGCGGGCATTCTGCACGATGTTATGAAGGAAGCACCGCTTGATGTTCAATATGAATATATAGAAAAAAACGGCGAGAAGCTTACTTTCTCGGAGCTTCATAATCACGCCGTTGTGCATCAAATGTCCGGTGCGGCGTTTTGCCGATTGGAGCTTGGAATAACCGATAATGATATTCTGCTGCCGATAAGGTATCACACCACAGGCCATGCGGATATGACCCTTGCCGAAAAAATAATCTATACCGCGGATTTTATTTCTGCGGACAGGGATTATCCCGATGTGGGCGTTATGCGCACACTGGCGGAAAAAAGCCTTGACGAGGCTATGATTTATTCGATTAAGTACACGGTGAATAAGCTGCTGCTTGATACGCGGCTTGTGCACCCCCGATACTCTTAATTGCTATAATTACCTTTTGGAAAGTAAAATAAAGGAGTGAATATATGGAATCTTTTGATATCGTAAAGATTGCCGTTAAAGCGGCAGACAGTAAAAAGGGCAAAGATATCGCGGCTATAAAAATTCGCGATGTTTCCGTGTTGGCGGATTATTTTGTGCTTGTAACCGGCGATTCGAGCACCCAGGTTAAGGCGCTTGCAGATGAAATCGAGTTTAAACTCGGCGAGGCGGGCGAAAAGCCGCATCATATCGAGGGCAGGCAGTCCGGCTGGATTTGCCTTGATTATAATTCGGTGGTTATTCATGTTTTTCACAAGGAGCAAAGGCAGTATTTTCAGCTTGAGCGCTTGTGGGAAGACGGCGAAAACGTTGATATTTCCGAATATATAGATGAATAAGTAAATTATTATTGCCTTTTGGCAGTGTTTTTTGCTCCGCTTCGGCCACGGAGGCGGCAGTTTCATATTTATTTTGTGGCAGGAAAGGCTGTTTTATATTATGGATTATAATTTTAAAAAGATTGAAAAAAAATGGCAGGATATATGGTATTCTCAAAATACCTTTGCCGCTAAGAATGATTATACTCTGCCGAAGTTTTATTGCCTTGTTGAATTTCCTTACCCCAGCGGTCAGGGCCTTCATGTAGGTCATCCCAGGTCTTACACCGCGCTTGATATCGTTGCAAGAAAGAAAAGACTTCAGGGTTATAATGTTCTTTATCCCATGGGCTGGGATGCATTTGGCTTGCCCACCGAAAACTATGCTATCAAAAATCATGTTCATCCGGCAGAAGTAACAAAGCAGAATATTGCCCACTTTAAGCAACAGCTTCAGTCGCTCGGCTTTTCATTTGACTGGACAAGGGAAATTAACACAACCGATCCTGAATATTATAAATGGACTCAGTGGATTTTCCTTCAACTTTTCAAAAAAGGCCTTGCTTACAAAAAAGAAATGGCTGTAAACTGGTGCACATCCTGCAAATGTGTGCTTGCAAACGAAGAAGTTGTAAACGGTGTTTGCGAGCGTTGCGGTTCAGAGGTAATCAGAAAAAAGCAAAGCCAGTGGATGCTTAAAATCACCGATTATGCAGACAGGCTTGCAAAGGATCTTGACGATGTTGACTTTATTGATCGTGTTAAGGTTCAGCAGCGCAATTGGATAGGCAAAAGCCGCGGCGCAGAGGTTGATTTCAAAACAACACTCGGCGATGTTCTTACTGTTTATACCACAAGGTGCGACACTCTTTTCGGCGCCACCTATATGGTTATTTCGCCGGAGCATCCTCTTATTGAAAAATGGGCAGGCAGCATAAATAACCTTGATGAAGTAAGGGCTTATCAGCAGGAAGCCGCACGCAAGAGCGATTTTGAGCGCACAGAGCTTAATAAGGATAAAACAGGCGTTTGCCTTGACGGCGTTATGGGCATCAATCCCGTAAACGACACGGAAATCCCGATTTTCATTTCAGATTATGTTCTCACTTCTTACGGCACCGGTGCCATTATGGCCGTTCCCGCTCACGACACCCGCGACTGGGAATTTGCAAAGAAATTCAATCTTCCCATTATTGAAGTTGTTGCCGGCGGCGATGATGTTCAAAAAGAAGCCTTCACGGATTGCGCAACCGGCACCCTCGTAAACAGCGGTTTTATCAGCGGCATGAGCGTTGAAGAAGCAAAGCATGCAATGATTGATTGGCTTGAAAAGGAAGGTAAGGGCAGAGAAAAAATCAACTTCAAGCTTAGAGACTGGGTGTTCAGCCGCCAAAGATATTGGGGCGAGCCTATTCCGATTGTTAAATGCGAAAAATGCGGTTATGTTCCGATTCCCGAAAGCGAGCTTCCTCTCCGCTTGCCCAATGTTGATTCCTATGAGCCGACAGATACGGGTGAATCTCCGCTTGCCAAGATGACCGATTGGGTAAATACAACTTGCCCGTGCTGCGGAGGCCCCGCAAAGCGCGAAACAGACACAATGCCTCAGTGGGCAGGCTCTTCTTGGTATTTCCTCAGATACACCGATCCCCACAATCAAAACGCGCTCGCTTCAAAAGAAGCACTTGAATATTGGACTCCCGTTGATTGGTATAACGGCGGCATGGAGCACACAACACTTCATTTGCTTTACAGCCGCTTTTGGCATAAATTCCTTTATGATATCGGCGTTGTTCCCACCTCCGAGCCGTATAAAAAGCGCACCTCGCACGGTATGATTCTAGGCGAAAACGGTGAGAAAATGAGTAAGTCAAGGGGCAATGTTGTTAATCCCGATGAAATAGTTGATCAATACGGCGCCGACACAATGCGCCTTTATGAAATGTTTATCGGTGATTTTGAAAAGGCCGCTCCGTGGAATTCCGATTCCATTAAGGGCTGCAAGCGCTTTGTTGAGCGTTTTTGGAATTTAACCGAATTCGTAAGCAATGAAGAGGGTTATAGCAAAGACCTTGAAGCACTTATGCACAAAACAATCAAAAAGGTAACGGAAGATATAGACAATCTTAAATGTAACACCGCCATAGCGGCTATGATGACTCTTATAAATAAGATGTATGAGAAAAAGAGTGTTACAAAAGATGAACTTCGCGATCTCACGATTATTCTTAATCCTTTTGCTCCCCATGTAACGGAAGAGGTTTGGGAAAAGATGAGCTTCGGCGGCATGGTGCACGATGCAAAATGGCCCGAATATGACGATGCAAAAACAGTTGAAAACAGCGTTGAAATCGTGCTTCAGCTTATGGGCAAGGTTCGTTCAAGAATAACGATTCCCGTTGATATGCCCAAGGATGAAGTTATTGCTTTGGCAAAGGCAGATGAAAAAATTGCGGCAGGCATTGCAGGCAAAACCATAAAGAAAGAAATTTATGTTCCCGGCAAGCTTGTTAATATTGTTGCCGTTTGATTGCTTTGAAGGGGATGGAGAATATGATGTTTAAACCAAATTTTGAAAAGAATTGGACAACTGAAAATAACGGATTTCCGCTTAACAGCCCCGAGGTTGAAAGACTGATTTCCGTTGTTCCCAGCAAGGCTCAATACGAGCTTGCGCAAAAGCCGTTTTATTTGTTTATGCACTTTGGCATGAACACGGCAACGGCAAGGGAATGGGGCGCCGGCACGGAAACAGTCAGTGATTTCACTATTAAAAAGGTTAATCCTCAGCAATGGGTAAAATGTGCTCAGGCCGCAGGTGCAACGGGTATTTTGCTCACATGTAAGCACCACGACGGATTTTGCCTTTGGCCGTCTGAATATACATCGTTTTCGGTTAAAAACACGGATTTTGACGGCGATATTGTTAAAATGGTTTCAGATGCCTGCCACGATGCGGGCCTTGATTTCGGCGTTTATTTGTCTCCGTGGGATATGCATGAGCCGACTTACGGCACTCCGGAATATAATGATTATTTCTGCAATCAGCTTACAGAATTGCTTTCAAACTACGGCCCCGTTTCCGAGGTTTGGTTTGACGGTGCAAAAGGTGCCAATGCAAAAGCTTTTGAATATGATTGGCAAAGATATTATGCCCTTATCAGAAAACTTCAGCCCGGAGCCAATATTGCCGTTTGCGGGCCCGATATTCGCTGGGTCGGAAACGAGGGCGGAAAAACAAGAAAATCCGAATTTTCAGTTGTTCCCGCTGCAATGACTAATGCGGAAAAGACCTCTGAAAACAGCCAGCACGCAGATGCCGATGCATCCAAAATGCAAAATCTTACATCTCAGGATGAAGATCTCGGCAGCCGTGCTCTTCTTGAAAAGGCAAAGGAACTTGCTTGGTATCCCGCAGAGGTTGATGTTTCCATCCGTAAGGGTTGGTTCTATTCGGCAGATGAAAACAAAACCGTTAAAAGTGTTAAAAAGCTTTTTAAAATTTATCTTACCTCCGTCGGAAACAACTGCACATTGCTTCTTAATGTTCCTCCCACAAATAAGGGCGTTATTCACGGTAAGGATGCCGGTGTTCTGAAAGCACTCGGCAACAAAATCAAGCAAATGTATTCAAATCCGATTGTCGTTCAGAAATTCGGCATGCTCAAAGATAATCAAGGCTATATTGATTTCGATTTCGGCAGCGTCAAAAAGCTTAATTATGTTTCTCTCAGCGAGGATATTCGCTTTTCGCAGCGTGTGGAGGCTTTTGATATTTATATCAAAAAGCCAAACGGCAAGTTCAAAAAAGTGTTCTCAGGCACTATTATCGGCTCTAAAAAAATAGCCGTTATCAAAAATAAAAAGTGCATCGGCGCAAGGCTCGTTATTCGCCAAAGCCGCAGCACTCCTGTCATTAAGGAAATCGGTTTTTACGAGTAATTCAATAAATATAAAAAGCGAGGCATTCTGTTTGAATTGCCTCGCTTTTTTGTGTGCTGCTTTACAGCTTTGATATTGCGTTTAAAACTCTCTTTTTGTCTGCGCTCCAAAGCGGAGCAATTAAGTCTTTTTTTGCTCCGTCACCGGTTAAACGGTGAATAACAACATTATCGGGTATGATTTCAACGCAGTCGTGTATTATTTCAAGATATTCTTCAAATTCAAGTGCTTTAAATTTGCCGGCTGCATAATCGTTTGCCAAATCAGTGCCTTTTAAAATATGCAGCAGTTGCAGCTTTATGCCGTTTGTGCCGGCATTGCAGGCATGCGCAACGCTTTGCAGCCATATCTTCCTTGCTTTCATTCGGCAGCCCTATTATAAGGTGAGTCACAACGTCAATGTTTTCTGCCCTCAGGCGTCTAACGGCTTCGTCATAAACCTCAAGAGAATAGCCCCTGCGAATGTATTTTGCATTGCTTTCATGAATGGTTTGCAAGCCAAGCTCAACGGAAACAGGCTTTATTTTGTTTAGCTCGGAAAGCAAAGCAACAACGTCATTCGGCAGGCAGTCAGGCCGCGTGGCAATTGAAAGCATCACAATGTCCGGGTGATTCAGTGCCTCGGTAAACTTTGCACGCAGTATTTCAACCGGTGCATAGGTGTTTGTAAAAGCCTGAAAATATGCTATGTATTTGCCGGATTTGATTTTTTCGCAACACGCTTTTTGCCGCGCTCGATTTGCTCTGTTACGGAAAGTGCTGCGCTTTCCGCAAAATCTCCGCTGCCTCCCTCAGAGCAAAATATGCAGCCTCTTGTGCCGAGGGTGCCGTCTCTGTTTGGACAGGTGAATCCGGCATTAAGACTTATTTTGTAAACCTTGCAGCCGAATTTGTTTTGTAAATATTTGTTAAGGCTGTAATATTCCATCGGCTGTTTCGAAAAACTCCTCTAAATTATTCTTGTTGCCGCAAACATAAGAGCTGATTTTGCCGCAGTCTATTTCGCCGTGCTCAACTGTTTCGCAAAATCCTCCAGCCTCGCGAAGTATAATTGTTGCGCCGGCAAAGTCCCACGGTCGCAATATAAGCTCATAATATAAATCTGCTTTTCCTGCCGCAACATAGCAAATGTCAAGTGCAGCAGAGCCTCCTCTGCGCACCTCAAGGCAACGGTAAAATACTTGCTCGGTCAATTTAAATGTCTTCTTTGCAAGCTCGTGCTCATACGGGCAGGTGCCGAAAAGCACAAGGCTGTGCTCCAAATTGCAATTGCTTGCGTGAATCGGTTTTCCGTTCAAAAAAGGCGCCTTTTCCTTTTTCGGCATAAAAAAGATTGTTTAGATCGGGATCAAGCACAGCTCCCATAATCAGTTCTCCGTCTTTGGCAAGGCCAACCGAAATTGCGCTGTGCTGAAATCCTTTAATAAAATTCGTAGTGCCGTCTATAGGGTCGATTATAAAGCAATATCCGCTTGAAAGGGTTTTATTGCCGTCGCCCTCCTCGCCTAAAAATGAGCATCCGGGAATAATTTTGCTCAGTTCTTCAAATAAAAAGTCCTGAATTTTTTTATCGTATTTGGTAACAAGGTTTACTCCCGAGCCTTTTTCTTCAATTCCCAAATCGCTTCCTGCGCTTTTGTATATCTCGCCTGCTTTTTTTACGGCGTCTGTAATTTTGCTCAGCATATTAAGTGTCTCCTTCCTTTGTCAGTTTTATTTTATCATAAAGTTTATTTTAATCAATATAATTTAATATGTTTATGATAATTCTTATTGCAAAGTTATGTGAAAAGCTGCTGCGCCTTTTCGGAAGGGGAGCTACTACGCTGCCCGGCAGGGTGGCGCTTTTTTTGAAAAAAGATGTTTTAAAAAGGCTTTCGGAATCGCTTAAAATTATAATTGTAACCGGCACAAACGGTAAAACCACAACTGCCCGAATGATTGAAAATGCCTTGCTTAAGGCGGGCAAAACCTGCTTTCTTAATCGCTCCGGCGCAAATTTAATAACAGGCATAACCACGGCATTTTTGATGAATTGCGATTTGCGCGGCAGGTTCAAGTCAGAATATGCCGTTGTTGAATGTGATGAAAATGCGCTTAAAAAGGCAAGCCTTTATTTTAATGCCGATTGCCTTGTCGTAACAAATGTTTTTCGCGATCAGCTTGATAGGTACGGCGAGGTTTCCTCAACCCTTGCCGCCGTTGCCGCGGGTGCACGGAATATGCCGAATGCAAAGCTTGTGCTTAATGCCGATGATCCCGTTTCGTTTTCTCTTTCAAAGCAATGTGTAAATTTCGCCTCTTTCGGTATAGATAAAAATTTAAATCTCGGCGGAAAGGGCGAAAGCGAATTTTGCCCCGTTTGTCGCGAAAAGCTGGAATATTCTTCACGCACTTATTGCCAGCTCGGAAATTATGCCTGCAAAAAATGCGGCTACCGAAGAATCAAGCCCGATGTGTGCGCAGATGAAATTTTTTTAAACGGCGAAAACGGCAGTTTCGTTTTCTTTTCCTCGTTCGGCAGGGAAGCGATGATTAAAATGAATGTGGGCGGCATATATAATGCTTATAACGCGCTTGCAGCCGTTTGTGCTCTTCAAATCGTTGGTGTGAATATTGAAACGGCAGTGGCGTCGCTTTCCTCATTCGGCGGCGTATTCGGCAGGGCGGAAACATTCGGCGGCACTCAAATGCTGCTTGTTAAAAATCCGGCCGGCTTTACTCAAACCATGAATTATTTAAGCTCTTGTGATGTTGAAAATTTGATTTTTGTGCTTAATGATAATGATGCAGACGGCAAGGATATTTCCTGGATTTGGGATGCGGAAATTGATTTCCCGAAAAACACAAAAAATGTTTATGCGTTCGGAATTCGCTCGGGCGATATGGCACTGCGGCTTAAATATGCAGGCGTGGAATGTGAGGTTATAGGCGGCTACAACCGATTCTTTGAGCTTGCCGAAAGGGATAAAACCGCCGTCGTTGCCACTTACACGGCAATGATGGCTCTGCGCCCGTATTTTGCGCAAAAATATAATAAGAAAGAGTTTTGGAAATGAATTTAACCGTTGCGCATGTTTATCCCGATTTGCTCAATCTTTACGGCGATTCAGGTAATGTGCTCTGCATTCAAAAGCGCTGTGAATGGCACGGCATAAAATGTACCGTGCGTAATTTTGAGGCAGGCTCGCAGTTTGATTTTTCAGATTGCGATGTCCTTTTTATCGGCGGCGGGCAGGATAGGGAACAGCAGCTTGTTTTGCAATGCCTCGGCGCAAAAAACGCAAGAGAGCTGGCCGAAGCGGTTGAAAATAAAACCGTGCTTGCCGTTTGCGGCGGTTATCAGCTGCTCGGAAAATATTATGAAACCGCTGAGGGCGCGCGCCTGGATTTTACGGGAATACTTGATTTTTACACGGTGGGCAGGGAAAAGCGCCTCATCGGAAATTACGAATTTAAAACCAAGGAAAAAATTCGCCTCATCGGCTTTGAAAATCATTCGGGGCGCACTTACCTCGGCCCCTCTGCCGAGCCGCTCGGCAAAGTAATAAAAGGCTTCGGCAATAACGGCGCGGATAAAACCGAGGGCGTGCGTTATAAAAGCACTTTTTGCACCTACGCTCACGGCCCGCTCCTGCCTAAAAATCCCGATTTTGCCGATATGCTCATCACCTCCGCTCTGCAAAAAAAATACGGCGAAATCAGCCTTGCTCCGCTTGATTGCAAAACAGAAATCCTCGCCCGCAGGCAAATCCGCGATTTGTATATTTAAATTTTACTTAGCAAAAATATTATTATTAACTCTTGGCTTGGCTTTTTATAAAAAAAGTTCTTGATTTTGCGGTTTGGTTATGTTATTATATTTCGGCACAGATATATCATTATGTGCAATCCACACGCGGCGTTTTGTTCCCAAGGTGTTTTTTTCGGGAATGTTGCCATATGCGCTGCGGAGGAATAACCTTAAAGGAGGAAATAATAATGGCAAATGTAGTTTCAATGAAGCAGCTCCTTGAGGCCGGCGTTCACTTCGGCCACCAAACAAGAAGATGGAATCCCAAAATGGCGGAGTACATTTTCACGGAGCGCAACGGGATCTATATCATAGATCTTCAAAAAACAGTTAAAAAGCTTGACGAGGCATATATGTTTGTTCGCGATCTCGCAGCAGAAGGCGGCACAATCATTTTCGTCGGCACAAAGAAGCAGGCTCAGGAATCCGTTAAGGAAGAGGCAGAGCGTTGCTCAATGCCTTATGTAAACGCTCGTTGGCTCGGCGGTATGCTCACAAACTTTAAAACAATCCGCGGCCGTGTTGCTCGTCTTGCTCAGCTCAAGAAGATGCAGGAGGACGGCACTTTCGATCTTCTTCCCAAAAAGGAAGTTGCAGGCCTTGAGCTTCAGATCGAAAAGCTTGAAAAATACCTCGGCGGTATCACAGAAATGAAAAAGGTTCCCGATGCTATGTTCATCGTAGACCCCCGCAAGGAAAGAATCGCCGTATCCGAAGCTATGAAACTCGGTCTTCCCATCGTAGCTATTGTTGATACAAACTGCGATCCTGATGAAATCGATTATGTTATCCCCGGCAACGACGATGCTATCCGCGCTGTAAAGCTTATTGCAGGCGCAATGGCTTCCGCAGTTATCGAAGGCAGAGACGGCAGCGATGTTGCCGAAGCCGAAGAAGCAGCAGAAGAAAAGGTAGAAAAAGCTGCCGAGTAATTTGATTGAGATATTTTAATTTGATAATGGAGGAAGAGAAATGACTTTTACAGCTCAGGACGTTAAAGCTCTCCGTGAGAAAACCGGCGTTGGAATGATGGAGTGCAAGAAGGCTCTCACAGAAGCAAACGGCGATATGGATAAAGCAGTTGACTATCTTCGTGAAAGAGGACTTGCAGCGGCTCAGAAAAAGGCAACAAGAATTGCCGCTGAGGGTGTTGTTCTTTCCTATGCAGATGATGCTTTGCAAAAAAAGGCGTTGTTATTGAAGTAAACTCCGAAACAGACTTTGTTGCAAAGAATGAAAAATTCGTAAACTTCGTAACAGATTGCGCTAAAACAATTATCGAAACAGGCGTTTCAACCGTTGAAGAGCTTAATGCCGCTGAATATATGGGCACAGGCAGAACGGTTACCGAAACTCTTAATGACCTTATCCTTGCTATCGGCGAAAACATGAAAATTCGCCGCTTCGAGGTTATGGAAGGCAACCTTGCAACTTATGTTCATGCAGGCGGTTCCGTTGGCGTTATGGTTTCCTTTGATGTTGCAGATGAAGCTAAGGTTGCAACGGCAGAGTTCAAGGAAATGGGCAAAAATGTTGCAATGCAGATTGCTGCCATGAGCCCTGCATATCTTGATGAAGCTGCAGTTCCTGCAGAGGTTATCGAGCATGAAAAGAGCATCCTTGCATCTCAGATGAAGGAAGATCCAAAAATGGCTTCTAAGCCCGATGCTGTTCTTGCTAAAATCGCAGCAGGCAAAATGGGCAAGTATTATAAAGAAAATTGCCTTGTTGATCAGGAATTTGTTCGTTCCGATCTTTTCCAGGGTGATGTTAAGGGCTATGTAAATTCCGTTGCTAAGGAACTCGGCACCGAAATCAAAATCAACGGCTTCATCCGTATGACCAGAGGCGAAGGCCTTGAAAAGCGTGAAGAGAACTTTGCAGAGGAAATTGCAAAGCAAATCAACGGCTAATTAAACATTCAAGAGCATCTCAATCGAGATGCTCTTTTTTTGCAATATTTTGTAACAGAGGCGTTTTATGAAAAGCTATTCAACCATTCTTTTTGACCTTGACGGGACACTCTCCGATTCATCCCAGGGAATTATCAATTCTATCATTTATGCGCTCGAAAAGTATGATGTTAACGATTATGACATGCCGCTTTTGAGAAAATTTTTAGGTCCTCCGCTTCACGAATCGTTTGAAAAATTTATGGGCTTTGACAAGGAAAAATCTTTGCAAGCAGTAAAGCTTTATCGAGAGTATTTCAGCTCAAAAGGCTTGTTTGAAAACGAGATTTACGGCGGTGTAAGCGATTTGCTTCAAAATCTTAAAGAAAACGGAAAAACTCTTATTGTTGCCACCTCTAAGCCTCAGCCGTTTACCGACAGAATAATGGAGCATTTTAACCTCGCAAAATATTTTGATTTCATTGCAGGTTCAAATATGGATACCACTCGATCAAAAAAGGCAGAAGTAATTGAATATGCGCTTAGCGAATGTAATATCAAGGACAAATCCAAAGTTGTAATGATTGGCGACAGAGCAGAGGATATGATTGGCGCTCAAACGGTAGGTGTTGATTCAATCGGCGTAGAATATGGATATGGCACCTTTGATGAGCTTAAAAATGCCGGCGCAACATATATTGTTAAAACGGTTGACGAGTTAAAAGATTTACTAAGCTAATTAAGTATTAAAGAGCATCTCTTTCGAGATGCTCTTTTTTAGTTGTTTTTAATTGTTGCACATTCCGATAAGTGTATCATCGGCTTAATAAAAGAAAAAAATTGAAAGCGGTAATTCAAACAAGAAAAACACAGATAAATAAATTTCTTTTTTCGGCTATGTTTTATTTAAAGTGAAATTTCGCGGTTTTGCATCATTTCGTAAAACCATTTTCCGCTTACGGCAAAAAAGTCATCGCCAGGCTTTATGATGTTTTCTTTTGAGAGGTCATTTAAAAGAATGCAAATCGCTGCAAAATGCTTGCAGAAATTCGGCTTGATGCAGTCGCAAAACATTTCCGTCAGCCCTGAATTGTTATATTTGAAATCAACAACATGGCCGGTTTTGCCTTCAAAAAAAGCGGTGCCGATGCCGTCTTTGATAATAAGAACCGTCAATTTACCGTCGTTCAATAATTCAAGTCCGTCATCAAGTGTTTCCGTGCTGCACGGAATTGTTTTCAAATCGCAAAAATATCCTTCTCCGTATATAAATTCATCAGGCTCGTCACCCTTAAATTGCGGCACAAACGGAGGAATAAACCAAGATAAAACTTGCTCTCTTGTTGCTGTTGTGCCTTTTGTTGAAATCATAAAGTTTCCAAATTTTTTAAAGCTGCAGTGTACCGTTAAATCAAGCTTTGCGATAACATCCTTGTATTGTTTTCTGCTTATTTTGAATTTTGTTATAACTTCGGTAACAACTCCGCTGCTTCCGTAGTATTTACCGTCAACAAAAACTCTGTCACCTTCATTAAGGTTGAATTTGTTGTTGTAGTAGGGAAGCTCTACGCCATTATTAAATCTTACCGTTACAACATTGTTTATTGCTTTACCGCAGTTTGCGGGTTGCTTTTCTTTTTGCAAAATCTCTGCTGCCTCGGCTTTAGAGTCGTTTGTATTAAAACCGATTGTGTTCATATGCTTACCTCCCGTTTTTCTTTCTGATTTCACTTTATCAGATGCGCTTTCGCTTTGCAAGATAAATTTGAAATGAGTACATATAGTTGGACTGTGCTTGCTGATTTCGGCCTTTTTGCGCAAACGTTAAGGCTTTAGCTAAAATGATATACATTAAAACTTTTTTGTGTTGTGTTTAAATTTATAAATAATATAAGAATTATGGCAAAAAATAGTTGTAATTATAAACCCGAAGTGATAAAATACACAAGAATGGATTATTATATTCATACGAAAAAGTTATTAAGGAGGATGTTCGTGTGGGTGAACCTACAGTAAATGAAGCAGAAGCTCGCGAGAGACTTGTTTCCTTGTTTGATGACGGCGTTTTTACCGAAATCGATGCATTTGCAAAATCCGCAAACGGCGATGTTGAGGCCGTGGCAGGATTCGGAACTGTCGGCGGTGCTCCCGTTTATGCGTTTTCACAAAATGTGGGCGTAAACGGCGGTGCGGTCAGCGTGGCTCAGTGCTCAAAAATTAAAAAGATATATGACCTTGCCAAAAAAACGGGGTGCCCTGTTGTTGGCATTTATGATTCAAACGGTATGAGCTTGAAGGAGGGCTTTGAGGGCCTTTCCGCTTACGGCGAAATCTTAAAGGCATCTGCTTGTGTTTCCGGCGTAGTGCCACAGATTTCGATTGTTGCAGGCTCGGCTCTCGGCACAACGGCTCTTGTTGCCAATATGGCAGACATCGTTGTTGCGGTTAAGGATGCGGATTTTTATCTTACCGCTCCGTCCGAAGTTACCGCTCAGGATTGCGCAGAAGAAGGCACGGTTGATATCGTTGCCGATGATATGGCTTCCGCGATAGACAGTGTAAGAAATATCATCACAATGCTTCCGTCAAACAATCTCAGCGGCGCTCCCATTTTTGATTTTGAGGATTCCGCCGTTGCTGTTGACACAGGCGCTTCCGCAAGGGACATTGTTTTCGCAACCGCAGATTCCGGCAGCGTTATAGAGCTTAAAAGCGCATACGCAGATAATGCCGTAACGGCGATCGGCTCGGTAATGGGTGCAACAACCGGATTTGTTGCTTTTGACGGCGCAAACCTTTGCCCCGCCTGTGCTTATAAGGCAGAGGCTTTCGTTAAATTCTGCGATGCTTTCAATATTCCGATCGTAACCTTTGTTAATGCTTCCGGCATAATCAAAGAAAAAGAAAACCAAATGCTTGTTGCGGCCACAAAGCTCACAACGGCTTATGCTTCGGCAACCTGCCCCAAGCTTTCTGTTATAACGGGTCAAGCAGTGGGTGCGGCTTATATTGCTCTTGCGGGCAGAGGCTCTAACGCCGATCTTGTTTATGCTTGGGATACTGCCGTTATCTCTCCGCTTGCAACAAAAGCGGCTGTGGCTTTTCTCTTTAATGATCGCCTTGCAAACGGCGAAAGCAGAGATGCGCTTGAAAAGGAATATGAATCTGATATGGCTTCACCGTTCACTGCAGCGGCTTGCGGCGCCGTTGATGATGTTTTCGTTCCGGCTGAAACAAGAAATAAGGTTATTGCGGCTCTTGATGTGCTTGCAGGTAAAAGGGAAACCACAATTCCCAGAAAACATTCCGTTAAATAATTGGAGGATATATAAATGAAAAGATACACAATCACCGTAAACGGCACAGCTTATGATGTAACAGTTGATGAAGCAAACGGCGCTGCTCCTGCGGCAGCTCCCGTTCAGGCAGCAGCACCGGCTCCGGCTCCGGCAGCGGCTCCTGCACCTGCAGCAGCTCCTGCTCCAGAGGCTAAGCCTGCGGCAACAGGCTCTGAGGGCGCTGTTAAGGTTGATGCTCCTATGCCCGGCACAATTCTTGATGTTAAGGTCAGCGTCGGTGCTTCCGTAAATTCAGGCGAAGTTATCTGCATCCTTGAAGCTATGAAAATGGAAAACGAAATCGTGGCTCCTCAGGCAGGCACTGTTTCTTCCGTTAATGTTTCAAAGGGCGACAGCGTTGAGGCCGGCCAGGTTATCGTTACAATGAATTAAGAGGTGTCAGTATGGCAAAAATTGGTGTTACCGAAACCGTTCTGCGTGATGCGCATCAGTCTTTGATTGCCACCCGTATGAGAACGGATGAATTCGAGGGCATCCTCGAAAAAATGGATAATATCGGCTACCATTCCCTTGAATGCTGGGGCGGCGCAACATTTGACTCCTGCCTTCGCTTTCTTGATGAGGATCCTTGGGAAAGGCTCCGCCTTATCCGCAGAAAATGTCCCAAAACAAAGCTTCAAATGCTTTTCAGAGGTCAAAATATGCTTGGCTATCGCCATTATGCAGACGACCTTGTAGATTATTTCGTTAAAAAGAGTATCGATAACGGTATTGATATTCTTCGTATATTCGATGCGCTTAACGATGTTCGTAATTTGGAAACTGCAATAAATGCAGCAAAGAAATACGGCGGCCATGTTCAGGCAGCTATTTCTTACACAACAGGCCCTGTTTTTGATGAGGCTTATTATTGCCACTATGCAAAGCAGCTTGAGGATGCAGGCGCGGATTCAATTTGCATTAAGGATATGGCAGGCTTGCTCACTCCTTACGGCACTTACGATCTTGTTAAGGCTCTTAAAGAAACGGTTAAAATTCCTATTCAGCTTCATTCTCACTACACCTCAGGTCTTGCCTCAATGGTTCACCTCAAGGGTATTGAGGCCGGCGTTGATGTTATAGACACGGCTATCAGCCCGCTTGCAATGGGCACTTCTCACCCCGCAACGGAATCCATGGTTGCCGCTCTTCAGGGCACGGAATATGATACGGGTCTTGACCTTAAAGCTCTCACGGAAATTCGCGATTTCTTCACTCCGCTTCGTGAAAAATATATTAAGGAAGGTCTCCTTAATCCCAAAATGCTTGGCGTTGATGCAAACACCTTGCTTTATCAGGTTCCCGGCGGCATGCTTTCAAATCTTCTTAATCAGCTCAAGCAGGCAGGTAAGGAAGATAAGCTTGATGAAGTTCTTGCCGAGGTTCCGCGCGTTCGTAAGGACAGCGGTTATCCGCCCCTCGTTACGCCCACCTCGCAAATCGTCGGCACTCAGTCCGTTTTCAATGTCATCCTCGGCGAACGCTATAAGATGATAACCAAGGAATTTAAGGATATGGTTGCTGGTAAATACGGCAAAACTCCCTGCGATATCGACCCCGAATTCAGAAAGAAAATCTGCGGCGACGAAGAAATCATCGATTGCCGCCCGGCAGATCTTCTTAAACCCGAGCTTGATAAATTCCGCGATGAAATTAAGGAATATTATGAGCAGGAGGAGGATGTTCTTTCCTACGCTCAGTTCGGCGATGTTGCTGTAAAATTCTTCCAAAAAAGAAGAGATAAGCAGTATGGGCTTGACGGTAAGCACGACGATATCGTGAATAAGGTTCATCCTGTTTAATATTGCTTACATTTTAAAATATCTGTAATGCCGAATTACCGCATAAGTGCTTTAATTTTAAATTTTTGTGCTTGTGCGGTTGACTTTGTCGGCTTATGGCGATATAATCAATTATAAACTTTTTATAAAAATTTTTATGGGGGTACATAAAATGAAAGTTCTTATGATTGGCGGCACGGGCCTTCTCGGTTCCGCAGCAGCCCAGATCTTTGTTGATCGCGGTAATGAAATCAAAACTCTTGCTCTTCCTCCGCTTCCCGAAGGCGCTCCGCTGCCTAAGGAAATGGAAATCGTTTTCCAGGATGCAAATAAGCTTTCCGACGATGAAATGGTTGAAATGATGAAGGGCTACGATATGTTCGTATTCGCCACCGGCGTAGACGAAAGAGTTGAATTCCCCGCACCTGTTTACGATTATTATTATAAGTATAATATCGCTCCGCTTGAAAGATATCTGCCTCTTGCCAAAAAGGCAGGCATGAAGGGCGCAGTTGTTTGCGGCTCTTACTTCACTTGGCTTGCTAAAGAGCGCCCCGATATGAAGCTCACCGAAAAGCATCCTTATATCAAGAGCCGTCTTGATCAGGAAAAGGTTTGCGAAAAGTATTCCTCTCCCGATTTCCAGGTTGGCGTTCTTGAGCTTCCTTACATCTTCGGCACACAGCCGGGTCGTAAGCCGGTTTGGGTTATCCTTATCGAGCAGCTTCAAAGATTTGAAAAAATGCCTTGCACTCTTTATTCAAAGGGCGGCACCGCAATGCTTACCGTTCGCCAGGTAGGCGAGGCTATGGTAGGCGCAGCAGAGCAGGCTTACGCTGCTGCAAGCAAAGGCGAAGGCAAATTCCGTGCATACGGTATTTCTTGCTACAACTATACTTGGAGCAAATTCCTCAAGATCGTTTATCGCGCTATGGATGGTATTCCGGACAGAAAAATCATAGGCGTTCCGAAGTGGACCTTCCAGCTCTTCGGTCTCCATATGCGTAAGGATTATGCAAACCGCAATGTTGATTCCGGTATCGATCCCGTAGGCCTTGCCGAAATTATGGATATGAATCTCTTCATTCCCACGGATGATTGCAAAGAACTCGGCTGCACTCCCGATGATATCGAAAAGGCTATCTTTGATTCAATCGCTCTTTCAAAGGCTGCGTTTGAAGGCAAGGCAAAGCTTGTTGAAATGAAAGGCGAATAATTTAATATTTTAAATTGTTCTCGGAGCAAAGGCTTATCGCCTTTGCTCTTTTTTTACTCGATTTTACCCAAATTTGTTATTAACCAAACGCATTTTGCATATTCTTAATGTATTTTTGTTTTTGATAATTGATTTGGAGGTTTTTGTTTATGAAAATAATAGAATTGTTGAAAGCCTTGCTGCTCGGTATCGTAGAGGGCATAACGGAATGGCTTCCCATCAGCTCAACAGGGCATATGATTCTTGTTGATGAATTTGTTAAAATGGATGTTTCGGCTCAGTTTAAAAGTATGTTTCTTGTTGTTATTCAGCTTGGTGCCATTATGGCTGTTGTTGTGCTTTATTTTAAAAAGCTTATGCCGTTTTGGGTTGAAAATAAAAAGCTTGTGCTCAGGAAAGATACTTTGAATATGTGGCTTAAAATCATTGTTTCCTGTTTGCCTGCCGCTGTTGTAGGTTTGCTTTTGATGATAAGCTTGAGGCTCTTTTTTATAATTGGCAAACCGTTGCCGCAATGCTTATAATATTTGGTGTTGTGTTTATTGTTGTTGAAAAGGGAAACAAAAATAAACAGCCTAAAATAAATTCTATAAATGATTTTTCTTATAAAACGGCGCTTTTAATCGGCGTTTTTCAGCTCATTGCGGCAGTCTTTCCGGGCACTTCAAGAAGCGGGGCAACAATCGTCGGCGCTTTGCTTCTTGGTGTTTCAAGAGCAGCGGCTGCGGAATATACATTTTTCCTTGCTGTTCCTGTAATGTTCGGCGCAAGCGCTTTGAAACTTGTTAAATTCGGAATGTCTTTTTCGGCTTTTGAAATCTCTGTGCTTATGGTTGGCCTTGTTTCTGCTTTTGCAGTTTCTGTTTTTGCCATTAAGTTTTTAATGAACTATATCAAAAAGCATGATTTCACCGCATTTGGGTGGTATAGAATCGCACTTGGTGCAGCAGTTATTGCTTATTTTGCGCTTGCATAGGTGTTTTAAATTCTTGCATGTAAACAGGGCAGAGTGCCTAATGTTTCCGTAATTTGTTTTTAACTCACAGCTTCTGATGTTAAAAATGTGTTTCAATGTAATATAAATGTAATATATATGAAAATAATATATATGAATACTACAATTCTTCCGTTGTGTCATATAAAATCAGTATCGAAAATTTATTTGCGTAATTTGTAAACAAAATGTAAATAAAAAGCCGCGTTTTTTTTAATAATTATGTTGACGAATTTACTTCTTTATGATAGAATTGATTTGAAGATTTATAAACGGGAAAGTGTCCCCGTTTGCAAAGTGTCTTTGCGAATTCTATCAATTTAATGCTTGAAAGCGAGTTGGCGGTCAGGGCTCGCAGGCATCGGCGTGCTTTTCGCAAGGGCAATTTTTAAGGAGGAAATTTTTATGAAAACTAAAAAATCAAAAAGGCTTTTAGCAGCCTTTTTGGCAGCAATTATGGTGCTTTCAACCTTCGCGGCTATGCCGTTTAGTTCATTCGCAAGCACCTATTCCGCTGATGATCTTTATACTCTCCTTCAGCAGTATAAAGAAAGAGTCAGCAATTGCACCGGAACAAGCATTTATACCAATCTTCAGAATTCCTATATTGCTTGGGAACAGGGCTACAGAACTTATATTTGTACTGCAGCCGGTGCAGAGCTTGGCGATCTTCCGGATATTGACACGGCTTACACAAATCTTAAAACCGAAATGGATAAGATGACTGTGTGGACTCCGTTTAAGTCAACATATAACCAAATTGATTCTGGCAAAACCACCGCTAACCTCACTGGCGGAGATGAATTTAATAATGTTCTTTATTACGGCGGTATTCAGGGCATGCCTTTCCAGGAAATCAACGGTAAGGGTGACGGCGTTTGCGTATCCGGCAACACTTGGGTAACAGCGGGTGTCAGATACGGTAAAGCGGTTCTTCTTTATGACGGCACAGCTCCTTCGTTTGTTATTTCTACCCGCACAAGAAAATCCTCTTCTAACTGGATCAGCAGTAATGAAAGAGTAAGAAGCGTGTCGGTTAATACTCAGCCGTTTGAATTTCGTCATAATTGGCACGGAAACAGCAGCGCAGACGATCCGGGTTATGTAACTGAAAGCACTTCGTTTATGGAATATCGCCCCGATGTTGCCGGCACACCTTCTCAGAAAAAGGATAAGTATTGGTATTCAAACACTCTTTATTGGGCTGGTAACGAAGAAACCTTCGGCAGCGATTCGATTAAGCAATATGACGGCCTTACATTCCAGGTATACAGTGACAGTGATAGCAATCAGGCGAACAGAACCGATACTATAGACACGAGTAAAAACACCGATAAGGAAAATATCCCAACCATTTATGTTTTAAACTATAAGGGCATTCTCTCTCAGCTTGAGAAAATTCCTTTCGAAACATTGCTCACATATTCTTCGTCGATAGTTAGAGGCACGCTTGCAAATATTGATTTGGCAACAAACCTTAATCCTCAGGCAGCAATCACCGGCGTAAATATCACGAATGAGGTATCTACTCTCTCTGCTTCAATTGCAAATATTACTAATAGTCTTAAAGGTAATATTACCGGCTTTGGCAGTGCCACCACATATGATATTGACGAATATGTAAACGCCGCTAAGCTTCTTAACACCTATTCCGCTGTTTATCAAGCCGGTAACGATGACGGTAAATATACCAAATCCTCTTGGAGCAGATTCGTTCAAGTTTATCAAAATGCGCAGCAGCTTTTCGATAATAAGAGCGTGGGCGCGGTTCAGCTCAGCGCCACGGTGCTCGGTAATGACGGTAAACGCGTTGCCGATAACCTCAGAAGTATTAAGCTTGTCAGCACAACTCAGTTGATTGATGACACGGCTCTTAAAAAATATCTTTCCGATTATGATTTGTTAACCGAGTCGTATTACACTGCCGACACTTGGAAAGCACTTTCCGATGCCGTAACCGAAGCTCTTAAGCTTTATACGGACGGCAATTACGCTCTTGGTATCACGCTTGAAAAGAATGAGGAAAATCAGGCAATTTATGATGCCGCTCTTGCAAGTGTTAAATCTGCATGGGAAGGGCTCAGAATATCTTCAGACACTAAGGTATTCGTTCACGGCGGCTACAATTCTTATAAGGATATGGTAACCTATACTTCTGCGTTTGATTCCGCTATGTATAAGGATTACACCTCCGCTGCAGATGTGTTGGCAACAACAACTGCATTTGTTAACACTCTTCCCAATCTCACCTTCACAACAGAAGCCGATATAATCGGCCAATACACCGCTCAGCTTAAAGCTACTTATGATGCGTTTGATAATCTGCAGCTCAACGGCTTTGCTTCAATTAAAAACGGCACAATCGTAAACAAAACAACAGGCAACACAGGCGGTGTTGATAAGAATAATGTTCATAGCTATCTTAACGGCCAGATAACATCAATCACTTATTTCAAAACTGTTTCCGGCTCAACTTCGTTCAGCACAGAGTATGATCTCAGCGTAAGAAACGATTATTATAACTGGGCCGCAAACCGTCCGATTCAGTGGTTTGTTCTCGGCTTCGGCGATTACGGTCAAGATACAGCTCCCGCTTATGATTACGGTGTAATGTCCGTAAAATGGCGTGATGGCGGCATCGCCATGAACAATGTAGACAGCACTTATACTTATCATTCTCTTCTTATGAGAGCTAAGCAGGATAAGTATGAGATGGATAAAAACAGCCTTAAGCTTGCTAAAAGCTCTGAAGGTGTTATTTACGGCACAACTACCGTTCAGGTTAATGACCTCGGCGGCATCAAATCTGCTCAGTTCGTAACTCCCGACCTTGCTGAAGGCTGGCAGGCATATACGGGTATCGGAAGCAATTTCGAAACATTCAACCGTATGAACAGTGATGTTAAGCAAACCGTAACTGTTCTTGATATTTCAGATCTTTATGAAACTCTTGCAAGAGCCGATGTTGTTGCAACTGCAGCTCAGTCAAATAAATTCAATTGCTACACACCGAAAAGCTGGGCAGCTTATGCTGCTGCTTATTCGGCAGCTAAGGCAGATCTTGATTATGCTACAATGAGCAATGATCAAATTCTTGCAGAATGTCAAGCAAGAAAAGATAATCTTGATAATGCTATAAACGGCCTTACCTTCAACACGGAAGAAGGCTCTCATAACTATATTGTTCAGGCAGACAATCTTGAAGCAACTTGCACAACAGCAGGTCGTGATCACAGAATTTGTTCTGTTTGCGGCAACGAAATCAATGTTGAAGTTCAGGCACTCGGCCATCTGATTCATAATGATTCAAATAAAGACGGTGCAACACATCATCGTTACTGCGAACGCGGCGATGTTGATGAAATCGTAAATTGCACGGATGCAAACGGCGACAGCAAGTGCGATGTCTGCGGTCAGCTTATTTATAATCAGGCTGATTGGGAGCAATTCAACTCTGCTAAGTCGGAACTTGAGGCAGCTCTTGCAGATGCTGCAAACGGTAATGTAAAATATTCTGCTGCGGCTCTTAACGCTCTTAACACAGCAATCTCTGCAATTGATTTCTATAATTACACTGCAGAAAAGCAAAAGAGCGTTCCTGATTCACAGCAAAGTCTTATCAATACTCAGGCAACTGCTATAGCCAATGCTCTTGCAGCATTTAAGAAGGGCGTTGCGGATTCCAGCGTATATGATGCTAATGTTTCCAAGGTTGCAGGCCTTAATGCCGATGCTTATAATGTTGAAGCAGTAAGAGCAGCCGTTAGCGGAATCAGCGTAACAACGCAGGTGAATGTAAACGGTAAAGAGTATGCAGGCTATGATTTTGATCAGTATAACACCGCACTCGGAACGGCACTTACGGAAAATACAATACCGTATAAAGTAAAGGTAATAGACTTTGAAGAAACAGAGCATTATCTTGTAAAGAGCGCAAGCGGCGAATTCAGCTACACAGATGTTGAAACTGAGGCAACGGAATTTGCATACGGCGATCTTGTAACGGCGCCGAATCCGAACTCAACAAATGCAGATGAGCTTTGCGCATGGGCGTCCAAAGAACAGCCTAAGAGCATAACGGATGCCGCATTCAGCGAGATGCCTTCAAAGTATCAAACAACATACAACAGCTACACATTTAATGTTCAGGGCTACACAGAGCTTACCACCACATCAACGGCAACAAACAGCACAGACAATGTAAAGCTTACATTCGTTCTTGCATATGACGGCGTAGAAACAGGTAAGATCGTTGATATTCAGTATGTAGAAGCCGGCGTAAACACAACGGTTGCAAATGTAGCCAATGTGCCCGAAAATATTCCGTTCTATGAGTTCGATACTTTCCTTGACAGCTCAACGGGTAAAGCGCTTGCAAGAAGAGTTAAGTTTAATGAAAACACAAAGATTCTTGTAAACTATACACCGCTTGAAAAAGCAGATTACACAATCAACTTTGTTGATGAAGCAGGTTCGCCGATAGATACAAAAACGGCAAACTTCAATGAGCTTGTAACTCTTAAGGCAAACGGAGCAACGGCATATGTAAATGCCGATAACGGAAAGGTGCTCTGCTTCGGCAGTGAATATTCGTTCTATGCATGCCGCAACTTAACCGTAAAGGCAGTAAAGAGCACGAATGTTAAGGCATCGGTAGATGTAATATCCACACCGGTGCTTGACGGCTCAGGCAAGGTATATCTTGTTGGTTCGTTTGCATTGCCGCAGGGAGCAACAATAAAGAACTTCGGCTTTGTAATGGACGGAAATGCCTCGACGGCAACGGCAACAAATCTTACGCTTGCCGATGTGGATCAGGCAAAACAGATATTCAATTTGACTGCATCGAAATATACTAATTACGGTCAAAACGGAAATCAGTTCACGATAAGCTTTAATGCAAATGCAGGCTATCCGTCAGCAAACTATGTGGCATACGCAATATATACGGATGCAAACGGAAATGAATGCTATGCATATTCAAATGTAATTGCAAATGCAGCGATAGCATAAAAGGGAGGATAGAGAATGAAGAAAACTTATGAGGATCCGCAAATGCAGATAAGAAAGTATTCATTACTTCCTGCCGATGCAATAACAACATCGGGAACGCCGACGGAGCCGGGTAAGGACCTTACGGACGGCGACGATAAAGGCAATATCTTTGCATAACGCAAATCCAAAACACGGCAGCCCCTCATGGAGGGGCTGCTTTTTTGTGCTTAAGCAGGCGGGAATCGAACGCAATATGGTCTAAAGCAACCGATTTCCGCGTATGCTGCGTTAAAATTCTCGTTAATCCGAAAGTAAAGGCCGAGTAATGCTGCTGTGATAATTTAAGCGTTTCGGCTTGTTATAAAGGGCAATGGTTTAAGTCTTTTGATAAACTTCAGGCAGAAAATGCATCGCCGATTTGTGCTTTCGGCGTCGCTCGTTTTGCTTTAGTTTTTGTGCTTTCGGAAAATCATAAATAAAGCTTTATAATCGCTTAAATTTTTCCAAACAAAAAAAGCAGCGCTGCTGCACTGCTTTCTTAAAATCCGCACATCCGCCGAAGGCTGAAGATAACCTGCTCTCTTACGCAGGTGGGTTCCGTCCGCATTATTTTGTGCTCCCAACTTCCGCTGCGTGGCGGGAGGTCTGCATACCCGTAATGCGAGCCCGGATCCCTTTTAATATACTTGTTAGGGTTATTTAAACCTTCGGTTGTCGAGATGCACAGACTGCATATTTGATTTTTCTTATTTATTATTGCTCGGTGGGATCGTAATATTCCACATCGTATTGCTGCTCAATTTTATTCATAAGGATTTCCGACACTTCATTGTACTCGGCCTCATCTTCAATTTCTTCAAGGTATTCGTCGCCGTTTTCTTCGGCAACCTTAAGAATTATAACCTCATAATCGGCCTCAACAATATCCTCGGCGTCATCTCTGTATTCGGTGATCGCCACATAAACGCCGTTGTCGTTTTCATATCTTTCCAGCAGTTCAAATAAAATTTCGTTGCCGTCGTCATCGGTAACGGAAATGATATCCGGCTCGTAGTTTTCATTTTCGCTCATCTGCGCGCCCTCCTTTAATAAGTAAGTATATTATAATATGTTACGCGTCATTCGTCAATAGAAATATTATGTAGTAAAAAGGCACAAAAAAATATAAAAATGTTGAAAAAAACTATTGACAAACGCTAAAATCCATGCTATTATGTAGATGAACTTAAGGATGGTTGGTAAATCGCAGAGCTGAAAGCTCAAGCGAAATCCTTTCGTAAAAGCAAAGCTTGTTCACTTAATATTACGACGATGTTTCTTGTGTGAATCAAACCTAATAAGGCTTAATGAATTAAGAAGCCTGCCGAATGTGAAAAGCAAATGCAAATATCAGCCAGGTTAAGTTCCCGAAATTAAATAAAGGAGGCTTTGTCCCATGGATGTAGAACCCGGTCAGACAAACGCCTGCAAGGTATTCGGGTAGAATAACGGATCTTTGTGCCGAACAGAATTGCAAGTTTTATGCAACGGCGGGCACGCGCTTTATTAAGCAATTATAAAAGTTATCGCAGGAACCCTTCAGTGAATACTCAGGCGTGGTAAAAATTTAATTTTATGTGTTATATATTTTAGATATATACTTAGTTTCTCCTGCTGAAACTTGAAGATAAATCTTCGATATGATTTTTAAGAAAAGGAAATAACTCCGATGTTCTGATTATAGATTTCATTTAATCTTTGAACAGATTTAATAATTATTGATTGAGGTGGTCCGCTATGCGTGGCAAATTCAATTTCTTGATTAAATAATTATGTGGGGTCAGTCCAATGTACAGATAATTTAATATTGATAATTAAGTTCTCGGCTTTGTGCCGAGAACTTTTTTTGTGCCTACGCAGATTAAATCAATTTCAAAGTATGCCTATTGCGGCTGATGATTTTTGAGAGCTTCAGTGTATGCTTCTCCAATTTATTAAATGATCATTTTGTGAGTTCGTTTCTTGCCCATCGATTGACTGGGCATGGTGAAAATATCACGCCTGTTTTAAAGAGCTTGTTTTGGAGATGCTGTGCTTTATTTATCTCCTTAAATTCAAACGGTAATTTGAAAACTCACACAAATTAAGCCGGATTTAATAAAATTGCATTAAATTTGCATTACATAGCATTTTCTCAGCGTAAAAAACCGCGTAGTTATGCGGTAAAAAGAGGGATGCGTCCGCTCACTCCGACCATACTGATTTAAACTGCTTTATAGTTTTATTTTATGCGAGAATTAAATTAGCCGAGTGGAATTTCATTGCTTTTAATAATAAATTCAAACACATATGAATTTATGAGTAAACCGTATAAAATTGAAAACACATAAAATTAAGTTGAAATCACAGTTCTTTATGTGCTCATTAACATTGCTTTTTGGCGCTTTGCAACAATATAGTCGTCCAGTGCATTGCCGTGTAAAATCGGAAAATATAATCGTTTGGCGGAAACAAAAATCGGAAAGCGCAAATATTGTGCAGGAAGGCTTGCTGTGATAAGCCGAAAGGGATAGCTTTATCTGCATTTGAAATTGTAAATTTATTTTTGAAGGCGCATTCTTCGGCTGCTTTTTTCAGCTTTTCGGTTATTGATTTTTATGTAATTTAATTTCGCAGCGGTTCATATTTCTTAATTTCTTTTAATAAAAAATCCCTCTATGGCAGTCTTTTCTGCATAGGGGGATTTTTGTTGCCTGCTTGCTCAATTAACGAAAAGAAGAAAATTTGCAAATTCAGCTTGTAATTTTTTCGCAACATCCCGTTTAAATACAGACTGATTAAAAATCGGGAGCAACTCGAAATGTTTGTATAATTACTTCATTCGATCAACGCCGTTAAGAAATATTCTTTTTTCAAATTTACCGTTGGCTTTATTTTTAGCGGAACGCATTTTTTCAAATTCTTCATCGCCGATGTTCTTGTAATCCAAAATGGCGCTTATCACCTCAACAACATCGCATAATTCCATAATTTCGTCTGAATCATTAAATTCGCTTACTTCTTCCGTAAGCTTTCTTTAATTCGTTGTAGTAATCGGGGGGAATCAAGAATAACAAAATCGGGTTTATCTCCGGTTTGTTTAATTATATCCGGTATATTATCTCTGACAAGTTTATTCATTCTTTCATACATAAAAAGAATAATCTCCTTTATTAAAAATATTTTGTTCCGCCTTTCGCATCGGCGTTTCTTTGTAATTAAAACCTATACTGCGCTTTTTGGGGGCAATATATTGTAAGATTTTTTATGCAAAGCTTGATAAATAAATCATATCATGAATTTTATGCACGGTCAAGAAATGCAGGAGTTCGTATAACCCGTGGCAATTACAAACATATTTATTATGTAGCAAGGTTAAAGAATTTGCTCAAGAGGGAGGCGGCTTTAAATTTCGGCGTGCAAAATTACGCCTTGCCGAGATATTCTATTTGAACCTTAAAGCCATATTTCCCGGAAAATGCCTCGGTTTGTTAACGTGCATTATTCAATATCACTAAATATGTGTTTACAAGGCAATGAATTTGTGTTAAAATTTATACGGTTAAATTTGTTCGTTTTCCGAGTCGGTTATCTGTTTTAATCAAGGCAATTCTTGCTTTTTTCCTCGCAGGCTCGGAAGAAAGGTAAAATTATGAAAGTATTAAAAAAAGCTGTATCGGTTTTTATGGCGCTTGCGCTTTCTTTCACGATGCTTTGCGGCACATCTGTTGCCGTTGTTTCCGCCGCCACAAGCGGAAGCTGCGGCGCTACAGGCTCCAAGGTTAATTATTCCTATGATGAAAGCACTAATGTGCTAACCATTTCCGGCACCGGCGCAATTAAGGATTATTACAATTCAACCGCTGCAGTTCTCAGAGCACCGTGGTATGAATACAAATCCAAGTGTGTTTCTATTGTTATTCAGGACGGTGTTACAAAAATCGGAAACTTTAATTTTTCAAATATGACCGCTTTGAAATCCGTTACCTTTCCTTCATCATCGCTTACCGCAATCTCTATGAATGCTTTTGAAGGCTGTAAGGCTCTGACTCAGGTTGTTTTTCCAAACAGCTTAACCTCAATAGGTTATAGTGCTTTTAAGGATTGCACTAATCTTGCAAAGGTTGTTTACGGCGACGGAATGTCCGAAACCGGAAGTTATGCATTTTACGGTGCCGGAGTTTCAAGTGTTAAATTTGGCAAAAAAATAACTAAAATAAGCCAGTATTCATTTTATCAGTGTCATTTTACCAAAATAGAGCTTCCGGAACAAATATCCTCCGTTGAGCTTCGCTCGTTTGCTAACAATTATGGGTTGATCGATGTAACAGTTAATAATGCAAATTGCCAATTTAACGGTCTCGTTGCAGATAATCCATTTGCCGGAAGTCAGCATAAAATAACATTCCACGGCCATTCAAGGTCTACCACTCAAACATTTGTTGAAACAAACACAGACAGTAATTTTGAATTCGTGTCTTTGGATCCCTGTGCTCATGTAAGCAGCTCTGAGGTGGTTACCAAAGAGGCAACATGCACCGAGCCGGGCGAAAAGAAAATTGTTTGTGATCAATGCAGCGAAACACTTGAGATTGTGGCAATTGAAGCTCTCGGCCACAGTTATGCAACGGTTGAAACAGACGATCAAACAAAAACTAACGGCCATCTTTATGAATACCAAGCTTGCACAAGAATTGTAAACGGCGAAAAATGCGGTGCCGAGCACACTGAAGTTGCCCATGTTTCGTGGGTAAGCGGATATTATACGCAAACATCCACAGCCACCTGCACAAGATATGGTTACACCACCAAAACCTGTAATGTTGAGGGCTGCGGAAAAACGGAAAGGTCAACCGTTCCCGAAAAACTGGAGCACTCTGTTGAATCCTATACGGTAACAAAAAAAGCTACCTGCACCGAGGACGGCACTGCCGAGGGTTTCTGCACAAGCTGTAATCAAACAGTTCAAAAAACAATTCCCGCAACGGGTCATAATGAAACAATAACTAAAAATGAAACTTCTGATAACGGCCACACCACAACAGAATACACTTGCTCTGTTTGCGGCAATGTTCGCACGGAGATTGTGCATAATGAGTGGGTAGAGGGATATTATAAAACAAGCGGCCGTGAGGCAACATGCACACGCCCCGGTTCATCATTAAGGCAGTGCAATGTTTGCGGAAAAACAGACACTCCGCAAGTTATTCCTGCCAAGGGTCACAGTTATGGTGAGCAAACAGTTACGAAAGAGCCTACGTGCACGGAAAAAGGCACGGCAACTCAAACCTGCACCGCCTGCGGCAATGTGAAAACAATATCTATTGATGCACTCGGCCACGATATTACGGGCGCGGAGGATTATAAGATTGTAACGGAGCCTACCTGCACAGAAGAGGGCAAAGCAACGGGCACCTGCAAAAATTGTTCGCTCAAAATTGAAGTTGCGCTTCCTTTTGCACACGATTATCATTATTCGGGCATAAATGCTTCCAGACTTTCGTTTTCTTACACCTGCTCAAAGTGCGGCGATGTTTCCAATGTTGCGGCAACGAAGGTGCTTGCGGGCTTGGCAGGAAGTAATTTTAATAAAAAAACCTCCGAGGCGGAAAACGGATATATTTATGATGCGAATAACGACGGTTATATAAATGTTCGCGATTACTCCATCATTATGGCGGATTCGAAAAAATTATTAGGCAATTAAAATTAAATCAAAATGTTAAAAGGCGGTAAATTTTTGCCGCCTTTTTTCTTATTGTTCTTTACTTTATTATTAAAATATATTATTATATAGATAATGAAATTGGGGGTTAATGTATGAGCACGGTTTATAAAAGAATTTTGCTTAAATTATCCGGTGAAGTGCTTGCCGGATCAAAGTCCAGCGGCATTGATAACGACACCGTTGTTAAAATCTGTAAATCAGTTAAAAAGGTTGCCGATCTCGGCGTTGAGGTTGCAATCGTTGTCGGCGGCGGCAATTTTTGGCGCGGCAGATCAAGCGAGGGTATGGATAGAGCAAGGGCCGATCATATCGGCATGCTTGCAACGGCCATGAATGCACTGGCTCTTTGTGATGCTCTTGAGCAGCTCGGCGCGGATGTTCGCGTGCAAACGGCTATTGAAATGCGCCAGATTGCCGAGCCTTATATCAGAAGCAGAGCGATTCGCCATCTTGAAAAGGGCAGAATAGTTATATTCGGCTGCGGCACGGGCTCTCCCTTCTTCTCAACCGACACGGCTGCAGCGCTTCGCAGCGTTGAAATGAATGCGGATGCGCTTCTTAAAGCTACTAATGTTGACGGCGTTTTCGATAAAGACCCGAATAAATATTCTGATGCCGTTAAGTATGACCGCGTAACATTCAAAGAGGTTATCAACAGGGATCTCAAGGTTATGGATTCCACGGCATTTTCGCTTTGCAAGGATAATGATATGTCCATCATCGTATTTAATCTTGATGATCCCGATAATATCATTTCTGTTGTTAACGGCGAAAATATCGGCACAACGGTTGAAAACTGAGATTAAAGCAAAAGCAAAGCAGATTTGTTAAAACCGCTTTGCGTTTGGCAAAAGCTCAAGCTTTAATATTTTTATATTCTTAATATATTTGTCGCCCTCCGGCGGAAAGGAAATAATATGCAGGAAATCTACGATAAAACAAAATCAAAAATGGAAAAATGCCTTGACAGTCTTGAAAGAGATTATAAAGCCGTTCGTGCGGGCAGAGCCAATCCCGCAGTTCTCGATCGCGTAAGCGTTGATTATTACGGCACTCCCACTCCCATCAATCAAATGGCGGCTGTAAGCGTTCCCGAGCCGAGAATGCTTATGATTCAGCCTTGGGATATGTCCACCTTAAAGGAAATCGAAAAGGCAATAAACACTGCCGAAATCGGAATTAACCCCTCTAACGACGGTAAAGTTATCCGCCTTGTTTTCCCGCCGCTTACCGAAGAACGCCGTAAGGAGCTTGTTAAGGAAATCTCCAAGCGCTCCGAGGAAGCAAAAGTTGCTATCAGAAATGTTCGCCGTGACGCTATGGACGATGTTAAAAAAAATGAAGAAAAACAGCGAAATAACGGAAGACGAGATGAAAGACGGCGAAAAGAAGCTCCAGGATATAACCGACAGCTATATTAAGCAAACCGATGAAATGGAAAAGAAGAAGGAGCAGGAAATCCTCTCCATCTGACTTGCAAAGCGCTTGGGTTCAACAGGCACTTTGCCTGCCGTTTTAATAAAACAGTATATTTCAACGGCGGGTGCAGAATTTACGCCCGCCGTTTTGTTGTTTAAGAAGCGGAAGCACCTGCCGTTTGTGTAAAAAAATGCGGCGGTTTTCGCTTGGTAAAGGAGAAAAAATATGGCATTGTTCGGTAAAAAGCAAGAAACCGCGGCGGCCGAATTTTCCGTTTTGCCGAATCACCTCGGCATTATAATGGACGGAAACGGCAGATGGGCAAAAAAAAGAGGATTGCCGCGCACGGCCGGCCATAAAGCCGGCGCAGAGGTTTTTAAAAAAATCGCCAAGGAATGCGGCAGACTCGGAATTAAAGAAGTAACCTTTTATGCCTTTTCAACGGAAAATTGGAAAAGGCCGCAGGAGGAAGTAAACGCCATCATGCGCCTTTTCTATGATTATTTGACAGAGGCGAAAAACGATTTGCAGGCAAGCGGAAATATGAGAATGCGCTTCGTCGGCGAAAAAGAGGGAATAGACGAAAGACTTTTGGCTCTTATGGCCGATGCAGAGCAGGAAACCGCTCACCGCACGGGCACGGTTGTGAATCTTGCCGTTAATTACGGCGGCAGGCAGGAAATCGTTTCCGCCGTTAATTCGCTTATTGCCGAGGGCAAAACGAATATAACCGAGGCGGATATAAGCTCAAAAATGTACACCTCGCCGGATTGCGATTTGATTATTCGCCCAAGCGGTGAGGAGCGCCTTTCAAACTTTTTGCTTTGGCAGGCGGCTTACAGCGAATTTTGGTACAGTGATGTTCTGTGGCCCGATTTTAAAAATGATGATTTATATGCTGCGCTTTCGGAATTTGAAAAACGAAATCGCAGGTTCGGAGGATAATTTATGAAGCAAAGAGTTATCACGGCGGTAGTGCTTTTGGCATTGCTTGCTCTTGTTGTTTGGCAGATAAATACGCCGCTTTTCGTGGCGGTGATTGCATTTTTAAGTGCCGTTGCGGCAAACGAAATTATGAAATGCGCAAAGGTTTCAAATAAATTCATTCTTGTTTTCGGTACGGCGGTTGCGGCGGTTTTTCCGCTTTTCGCAAGTCCAAAGGTGCTTGAACCGATTGTAGAAGCAAACACATGGGGCCCGATAATTCAAGCGGTTCCCAATATTGTATTTGTTATCGCCGTTGTTCTTGTTTATCTGCTTGCAATGCTTAAAGGCTATTCGCACACCAAGTTTGAGGATGTTGCGATTTCGATTTTCGCAAGTGTTATCGTGCCGTTCGGTTTTTCAATATTTATCAGGCTTCGCGATATGTTTATTAACGAGCAGTTCGGCATTTACCTTATTTTTTATGCTCTTATTTGCGCTCTTGGAACGGACAGCGGCGCTCAGCTCGGAGGAATGGCATTCGGCAAAACAAAGATGAGCCCGAACATCAGCCCAAAAAAAACTGTTGAGGGCGCGGCATGCGGCCTGGTTTTCTCGCTTATTTTGAATGCGATTGCTTTTGTTATCTATAATAAAGTTGCCGATGCTTCGCTTGACGCGGTAGGCGCAACAATCCTTTTGGCATGCTGTATTCCCGTTTCCTTTATGGGTATGATGGGCGATTTAAGCGCTTCCGTGCTGAAACGCAATTTCGGCGTTAAGGATTTCGGCAAAATTTTCCCCGGTCACGGCGGTGTTATGGATAGATTTGATTCCGTTCTTTTCACAATGCCGGTTACATATGCAATCGCGCTTATCGCTTTTTGTTAATTATGAGGTAAAAAACCATGAAAAATCTTTCACTGCTCGGTTCAACCGGTTCAATAGGCACTCAGTCGCTTGATGTTTGCCGCATGCACGGCTATAATGTTAAATGCTTAACGGCAAATTCAAGCGTTGATAAAATTGAGGCTCAAATTCGCGAATTTAAGCCCGAGCTTGTTTGTATGATGGATGATTCGGCGGCTCATGAGCTTAAAACCAAGGTTGCCGATTTGGATGTTAAGGTTGTTTCCCGGTATGGAAGGCCTTATAGAATGTGCCGTTTATGACGGTGCAGACACAGTGCTCAATTCCGTTGTTGGTATGATAGGCTTGCAGCCCACGCTTGAGGCGATTAAGGCAAAAAAAACAATTGCTCTTGCAAATAAGGAAACCCTTGTTGCAGGCGGTCATCTGGTGACCAACCTTGCAAAGGAAAACGGCGTTTCCATTTTGCCTGTGGACAGTGAACATTCCGCAATTTTCCAGGCAATGCAGGGCAGCCCGCGCAAAGAGGCAATTAAAAAAATAATTTTAACCGCGTCCGGCGGGCCGTTCTTCGGCAAAAAGCTTTCCGAGCTTGAAAATGTTACCGCGGCAGACGCATTAAAGCACCCGAATTGGAATATGGGTGCAAAAATCACCATCGATTCTGCCACAATGATGAATAAAGGGCTTGAATTTATTGAGGCCAAGTGGCTTTTCGATATGCCGAATGAGGATATTGAAATCGTTATTCACCGTGAATCCGTTGTTCACTCGGCAATCGTTTATCAAGATAATTCAATGATTGCCCAGCTCGGTGTGCCGGATATGCGAATCCCGATTCAATATGCGCTCACTTATCCCGAAAGGGAGCCGAGTCCCGTGGCTCCGCTTTCTCTTGCGGATTACGGCAAGCTCACCTTTTTTGAGCCGGATTACGAAACATTTAAATGCATAAACGTTTGCAAAAAGGCAATCGATATGGGCGGGCTTTATCCCGCCGCGGCAAACGGTGCAAACGAAGAAAGCGTTAAGCTTTTCCTTGCAGGCAAAATTAAATTCACCGATATTGCATATCTTAATGAAGAGGCAATGCTTTCTGCTCACAGCAAGGCGGATTTTACTCTTGCCGATGTGCTTGAGGCAGACAGAGCCGCAAGAGAATTCGTTATTAAAAACTATAAATAAATTATATCGAGAGGCGATTAAGTGTCATTCAGTTCGGTTTGGAACACCGTTTATCCCATAATAATTGCAATCCTGTTTTTTGAATTGATAATAATTGTGCACGAGGGCGGTCATTTTGCGGCGGCTCGGCTGATGAAAATTAAGGTAAACGAATTTTCAATCGGCATGGGTCCGAAAATTTTTTCATTCACAAAGGGCAAAACAAAATATTCGCTGCGCTGGATTCTTTTCGGCGGCTATTGTGCCATGGAGGGCGAGGATGAAGCTTCTTCCGAAGCAGGTTCGTTTTCTTCAAAAAGCGTTCCCGCCAGAATGCTCGTTGTTGTTGCAGGCGCGCTAATGAATTTGTTGCTCGGTTTTTTGATTATCGTGTGCATAATTTCAAATCAAAACTTGGTGGGCACAACCACCGTTGCAAAATTTGACGATAATGCCGTCAGCGCGTCGAGCGGGCTCATGGTGGGTGACACTATTAAAAGTATAGACGGTATGCGCGTTTTTACCGCCACGGATGTTGAAACCGGATTAACAAGATCTCCGGATGACACTCTTTCAATCACCGTTGAAAGAAACGGCAAAATCCAAACCCTTGAAGTTAAATTCCAAATGGAGGAATATGAGGGTCGTAAATATGTGGGTATGGATTTTTGGCTCCTCGGCAAAGAAAAAACGGTCGGCTCCGTACTAAAAAACAGTGGCTGCCACCTTTGTTTCTTACACACGAATGGTTTTCCTGTCGGTTCATGATCTGCTTGTCGGCAGATACGGGCTTTCAGATTTAAGCGGCCCTGTCGGTACCGTTTCAGTGGTTTCAAACGCGGCTAAAACAAGCCTTAATTCACTGCTTCGCATTTCTGCGATATTAACCATAAATATCGGGCTTTTTAACCTGTTTCCCATTCCCGCGCTTGACGGTTGGCGATTCTTCTTGCTGCTCGGCGAAGGGGTTTTCAGAAAAAAGCTTCCCGCAAAATGGGAATATGCCATAAATGCCGCAGGGCTTGCCGTTCTGCTCGGCGTTATGGTGTTGGTAACCTTTTCGGATGTTACAAAGCTGTTTTGATTTTGCAAAGCGTCGATTTTTGCGGCGAAGGCAAACCGATGAGAATTAAAAATATAAATATTATTTAAAAAGCCTGCTTTTGCCGGGCTTGAAGTTAAAAGGTTATCCGCCTTGCGGCCGCACCGGCGGATAAATACATAAACAATTGCGGCACGAAAGGCTGTGAGGTTGTTATGGCTGAAAGAAGAATATCTAAAAAAATAAAGCTTAAAAACACTTTTATCGGCGGCGACGCACCCGTGCTTGTGCAGTCCATGCTTAATGTGCCGTCAACGAATATCGAAGGCTCGGTTGAGCAGGCAAAAGAGCTTGCCGCGGCGGGCTGCCAGGTAATACGCTTTGCAATTCCCGATGAAGCGGCGCTTGATTTGATTGAGCCTATTAAAAATGCGGTTGATGTGCCGCTCGTTGCGGATATCCATTTCGATTATCGCCTTGCGCTCGGAGCAGCCGAACGAGGCATCGACAAAATCAGAATAAACCCCGGTAATATAGGTGATGAATCCCGCGTTAAAGCGGTGGCGGATATATGCAGGCAAAAGGAAATTCCGATTCGCATAGGCGTAAACAGCGGCAGCCTCGAAAAGCATATTCTTGCCAAATACGGCTCTCCAACGCCAGAGGCGATGGTTGAATCGGCTCTTTATCACGCCTCGCTGCTTGAAAAATTTGATTTTGATAACATCGTTATTTCAATAAAATCATCGGATGTAAACACAATGATTGCCGCTTATGAGCTTGCCGCTCAAAGATGCGATTATCCGCTTCACCTCGGCGTTACGGAGGCGGGCACGGAGCGCATGGGCATTATCAAATCGGCAATCGGCATCGGCTCACTTCTCAACCGCGGAATAGGCGACACAATCCGAGTAAGCCTTTCCGATTCTCCGGTTAAAGAGGTTTTTGCCGCGTTTGATATATTAAAGGCACTCGGCCTTAAAAAGGACTGCCCCTATCTTATTTCCTGCCCAACCTGCGGGCGCACCAGAATTGATTTGATAGGCCTTGCAAAGCAGGTTGAAGAAAGGCTTCGCGATTGCAAAAAGCCGATTAAGGTTGCCGTTATGGGCTGCATAGTAAACGGTCCCGGAGAAGCCAAGGAGGCCGATATCGGCATAGCCGGCGGCGACGGCTGCGGCCTTATCTTCAAAAAAGGGCAAATTCTTCGCAAGGTGCCCGAAAACGAACTTTTAGATGAATTGATGAAAGAGATAGATAAATTATAATGAACTTATTTCAGGAGTATTTTTCGGATTATGTGGAGCCGTTTCAGTGCTCATCCCTCGGAAACGGCAGAATAGAGCGCTTCGTAATCAAAAGAGACGCGCGTGAGCTGGTAATGTGCCTCAGCCTTGATGAGCTTGTGGATTATTCTGTGTTCAAAAGTGCCGAGGAAAGCATAAAAAGCAAAATGGGGCTTAATAAAGTAACGATTAAGCCCCGTTATTTGAGCGATTTTGAGCCTGCCTATTTCCAAAGCATAATCGGATTTGTTAAAAAGAATAATCCTGCGGCAAACGGCTTCTTTGAAGGCTCGGAGGTGTCGTTTGCCGGCGATAAATTATCGGTGTCCCTAAAAAAAGGCGGCGCCGAAATTTTGCTTGCTCAAAAGGTAAACGCCGATATCGAAAATGTGATTTCCGAGCTTTTCGGAATTTCCGCCAAGGTGGAATTTGCCGAAACGGAAAACTATGATATCGAAAAGGAAGTAAAAAAAGCCTATGCCGAAAGCAATGCCAAAAGGGCGGAGCAAAAGGCCGAGCAGCAAAAAAATGTTGAGCATACTTTGCTTGACGGCTTCCCGATTTACATAGACACAAAAAAGGTTATTTACGGCAAAAATATTAAGGAAACGCCTAAAAATATTGCCGATGTTAAAACGGATGACGGCATTATCACCGTTTGGGGCGATGTGCTTAAACATGAGGAGCGCGAAACAAAGCGCGGCGGTAATAAAATCTTTTCCTTTGATATCACGGATTACACCTCATCCGTAACCGTTAAAATGTTTGACGCAAACGATGTGATAGATCCGATTGTTGCCAAAATTTCATCTGGAGGCACGGTTATTATAAACGGTGCTTATCAGTTTGACCAGTATTCAAACGGCTATGTGCTCCGCCCGCGCAAAGCATTGCAACGGTCCTTAAGCAGGAAAAAGAGGATAACGAGCCTGAAAAAAGAATAGAGCTTCACATGCATACCGCGCTTTCCGAAATGGATGCCATTTCAACCCCGAAATCGCTTGTTAAGCAGGCTATCAAATGGGGACACTCAGCAGTTGCCATCACGGATCACGGTGTTGTGCAGGCTCTTCCGGAGGCTTTTAACACCGCTTACGATAAAAAATATTGCGAGGACGGTAATTTTAAAGACCAAAACGGCACCTTTAAATATGTGCCTAAAATTAAGCTCATTCTCGGCATGGAGGGGTATTTGGTAGACGACGAAAAATATCCCGATTTCATGAATATGAAGCTAAGCCAATTCCCGCGCTATCATATTATTTTGCTTGTTAAGGAAGATACATCGATGGATGAATCTATCCCAAAGGAGCAAAGAAAATACGGCAGAAAAAATCTTTATGAGCTTATTTCCGCCTCAAATGTTAAATACTTTAAAAGCCGCCCGCTTATTCCGAAAAGCCTGCTTGCAAAAAAGCGAGAGGGCATAATCATCGGCTCCGCCTGCGAAAGAGGCGAGCTTTATCAGTCCATACTTGAGGGTATAGAGGGCGAGGAACTTGAAAAAATCGCCTCGTTTTACGATTATCTTGAAATTCAGCCAAACGGAAACAACGCCTTTATGCTTCGCACAAGCGATAAGGAATATGTTGTAAATAAGCGCGGAGAAGAAAAGAAAAACGTTTATTGGCGCGTTAATTCCGAAGAGGATTTAATAAATATAAATAAAAAAATCATTGCCCTTGCAGATAAGCTCGGCAAGCTCACCGTTGCCACCGGCGACGTGCATTTTCTTTCCGAGCACGATGCAAAATTCCGCGCTGTTATTATGGCGTCTAAGGGCTTTGACGATGCCGATTTGCAGCCGCCGCTCTATTTCAAAACCACTCGCGAAATGCTCGATGATTTTGCCTGGGCTGGTGACAGAGCCAAGGAATTTGTTATCTATAACCCAAAAAAGATTGCAGACAGCATTATGGATGTTATTCCGCCGATTCCGCCGGGAACCTTCCAGCCGCATATTGACGGTGCAAACGAAGAACTCACGGAAAAATGCTGGAGCAGGGCAAAAGAGCTTTACGGCGACCCCGTGCCCGAATATGTGGCAAGCCGCCTTCAGCGTGAGCTTGATTCAATTATCGGTCACGGCTTCGGTGTGCTTTATGTTATCGCAAAAAGGCTTGTTGAGGAAAGCGAAAGAAACGGCTACCTTGTAGGCTCAAGAGGCTCGGTAGGCTCATCATTTGCAGCGCATATGGGCGGTATTTCAGAAGTTAATCCGCTTGCACCCCACTATTATTGCACAAAGTGTAAGCACAGCGAGTTTATTTTGGACGGCTCTGTCGGCTCCGGATTTGATTTGCCCGCAAAGGATTGCCCCAATTGCCATATTCCCATGAAAAGGGACGGGCATGAAATTCCGTTTGAAACCTTCCTTGGATTTGACGGCGATAAAGAGCCTGATATAGACCTTAATTTTTCGGGTGAATATCAGTCACGCTCGCACAGATATACCGAAGAGCTTTTCGGTAAGGAATATGTGTTTAAGGCAGGCACAATGGCAACCGTTGCAGATAAAACGGCATATGGCTATGTAATGAAATATCTTGATGAGCGTGGGCTTCAAAGCAGCACGCCCCGTGCCGAGATAGACCGCTTAACCGTAGGCTGCACCGGCATTAAGCGCACCACGGGTCAGCATCCCGGCGGCATGGTTGTTGTGCCGGATAAATACACTGTTGAGGATTTTACTCCGATTCAATATCCTTCAAATGATGAGAAAAAAGGAACTTATACCACTCATTTCGACTTTAAAAATTCATTGCACGATACCTTGCTTAAGCTTGACGAGCTCGGTCACGATAACCCCACGCTTTATAAATATCTTGAGGATTCCACGGGAATTCCGGTTATGAATGTGGATCTTTCCGACCCGCTTCTTTATCAGCTTATAACTTCAACGGAGCCTATCGGCGTTTCGCCCGATGATATCGATTGCCCCACGGGCACTCTTGCAATTCCGGAAATGGGCACGCCGTTCGTTATCGGCATGCTCACCGAGGCAAAGCCCAAAACCTTTGCCGATTTGCTTCAGATTTCCGGCCTTTCCCACGGCACTGATGTTTGGCTCGGCAATGCGCAGGAGCTTATTCAAAACGGCACATGCACAATTTCAGAGGTAATCGGCTGCCGCGATGATATTATGACTTATCTTCTTCACAAGGCTGAAAGCTATGAAAAAAGAACCGGTAATGAATCTCCGCTGAAGAAAAAAGATTGCTTTAAAATCATGGAATATACCCGTAAGGGTAAAGCCCCAAAGGAGCTGCCGCCTTATGAGGAGGCAATGAAAACCGTGGGCGTTGAGCAATGGTATATAGATTCCTGCTATAAAATCAAATACATGTTTCCCAAGGCACATGCCGCGGCTTATGTTATTGCCGCACTTCGCCTTGCATGGTATAAAATACATAAACCCATTCATTTTTATTCGGCTTATTTCACCGTTCGAGGCGGCGCCATTGATGCTGTTGCGGCCGTTGCCGGCAAAAACGCCGTTAAAGCCAGAATGAAAGAAATTCAAAGCCATAAAGAGCAGGGCACCATAACTGCCAAAGAGGGCGAAACTTACATAGTGCTTCAAATTGTTATTGAAATGCTTTGCAGAGGAATAGAATTTTTGCCGGTTGATCTTTATAAATCGGATTGGCGAATTTATAAAATTGAAGACGGCAAAATCAGGCTTCCTTTCTCCGCCGTTGACGGTATCGGCGAAAATGCCGCAAAGCAAATTGCCGCCGCAGTTAATGACGGAAACGGCGATTTCATATCATGCGATGATTTAATGGCAAGGGCTCACATCGGGCAAAGCATTGTTGATCTGTTGCGCGAATGCGGCGCTCTCGGCGATCTGCCGGCAAGCAATCAGATTTCTCTTTTCGGCTTTTAAACCTATTTTGTGATATTTGGGTTGACAATGCCACTTTATTGTGTTAGCATAGTAGCACATCACTGCGCTAAAGCGCAAGATATACGGAGAGATAAGATAAATGAAAAAATATGCTAAATTAACGCCGCAGGGCAGCAGGGATTTCCTCTTTGAGGAGTGCGACGACAGAAAAAAAGCCGAATCCGTGCTTTCTGCCCTGTATAAGGAAAAATCATATCGAAAGGTTATAACGCCCACCGTCGAATATATGGATGTGTTTGATGACGGCGATTCCGGCATGGATTCGGATATCATGTATAAGCTTTCCGATTCCGCAGGGCGCACAACCGTGCTTCGACCGGATAACACAATGCCGATTGCCCGCCTTGTGGCAACGCGCCTTTCGGCAGCTGATTTTCCCGTGCGCCTTTATTATAATCAGAATGTGTTTGTGCGCAACAAAGCCCTTGCCGGCAGAACGGATGAAATTCCGCAAAGCGGCATTGAGCTTATCGGCGACGGCTCTTTTGATGCGGATATTGAAGTGCTCACAATGGCTGCCGAGGCGCTTAAAAGATCTCAGCTTAATTCCTTTTCATTTGAAATCGGCCACGCAGGCTTCTTTAAAGCCGTGCTTTCAAAAATGAATATAACATCTGCACAGCGTTCTGAGATTTGCCGCTTAACAGAAGGTAAAAACTACGCTGCGCTCGGCGATTTGCTCAATACCCTTGATGACACCGCAGAAACCCGCGTGCTTCGCAGGCTTCCGCGCCTTTTCGGAACTGCAGAGGTGCTTGAAGAGGCGAAAAAGCTTTACAGCACTCCCGAATCCGATAAAGCGCTTGAATATATTAAAACCGTTTATGATAAGCTTTGCGCTCTCGGCCTCGGCGATAATCTTATTATTGATTTGGGGCTTGTAAACCGCTCAAATTATTACACGGGCGTTGTGTTCAGAGGCTATGCAGAGGGCTCGGGCGTAACGGTGCTTTCGGGCGGCAGATATGATAATCTGCTCGGTGAGTTCGGACTTCCCGCTCCCGCAATCGGTTTTGCCGTTGATGTTAATGCCCTGTGTGATGTTATGAACGAGGTTATAAATGTTGAAAGACCGATAAGAATAGCTCTCACCAAAGGCAGACTTGAAAAATCCTCGGTGGCGCTGTTCCAAAAAATGGGGCTTGATACAAACGAACTTGAAAATAAAGGCAGGCGGCTTATATTGCCCGTGGGTGATTATGAAGCCGTGCTTTCAAAAGCCCCCGATGTTATCACTTATGTTGAGCATGGCGTTTGCGATATCGGTATTGTCGGCAAAGACACTATCGTTGAGCACGGAAGTGCGTTTTACGAGGTGCTTGATTTGAATATCGGCAAATGCAAATTTGCGCTTGCGTGCCCGAATGGCTCTGATTTCTTCTCGGGTCACAAAAGAAAAACGGTTGCAACCAAATATCCAAAGGTGGCAGGTGAATATTTGCGCTCCATGGGTATGGATGTCGATATAATCAAAATAGAGGGCAGCGTGGAGCTTGCTCCGCTCCTCGGTCTTGCAGACGGAATTGTGGATATAGTCGAAACAGGCTCAACACTAAAGAAAACGGGCTTGAGGTTGTTCGCGAAATTTTCCCGATTTCTGCAAGGGTAATCGTAAATATGGCTTCAATGAAGCTTCGCAAAAAAGAAATAGAGCAATTTCTTTCTGAATTGGAGCAAGCAAGCAAGGCGTAAGCGGAAAGGTAAAATAAAATGAAAATAACGAAAGCAAACGGTAAATCCGAATATGCGCTTATTGAAAATCTTAAAAAGCGCAGCGGCGAAACCGATCAAAAAATAGTTGATATAGTAAGCAGCATTATCGAGGGCGTTAAAGAGGGCGGCGATGAAGCCGTTCGCGAATACACAGCCAGGTTTGACGGCTCCGTTCCGAAAAAAACCGTTATCACCAAGGAAGAACTTGCCGCTTATGCGGATATGGTGGACGATGATTTTAAAAACGCCGTGATTGATGCGCAAAAGAATATATTTGATTTCCATAAGCGCCAGGCGCAGCAAAGCTGGCTCACCACAAAGGAAAACGGCGTTATTATGGGTCAGCGCATCAGAGGGCTAAAAAGAGTGGGAATTTATGTTCCCGGCGGCACCGCGGCTTATCCAAGCTCGGTGCTTATGAATGCCGTGCCTGCAAAAATTGCGGGCGTTCAGGAAATTATTATGGTAACTCCTCCTGGTCCGGACGGTGATCCCAATCCTTATATTATGGCGGCGGCTTCTATTGCCGGTGTTGATAAGGTGTTTCTTTGCGGCGGTGCGCAGGCTGTTGCCGCGCTTGCTTTCGGCACGGAAAAAATCCCAAAGGTTGATAAAATCGTCGGCCCCGGCAATATCTTTGTTGCCACGGCCAAAAAATTGCTTTACGGCGTTGTTGATATTGATATGATTGCAGGCCCGTCCGAAATCCTAATTGTGGCAGACGGCTCTGCAAAGCCCGCCTTTCTTGCCGCCGATCTTATGAGCCAGGCAGAGCACGATAAGCGCGCTTCCGCAATTTTGCTCACCACCTCGGATTCCGTTGCAAGGGCAACAGCCAAGGAAATCGAAAAGCAAATCAAATATCTTGAAAGGCAGGAAATCATTGAAGCCTCGCTTAATGATTACGGCGAAATCATCGTTTGCGAAAATCTTGATCAGGCAATCGAATTTGCAAACGAGCTTGCGCCGGAGCATCTTGAGCTTTGCGTTGAAGAGCCGCTCACATATATCGGCAAAGTAGATAATGCCGGCTCGGTTTTCCTGGGAAATTGGTCGCCCGAGCCTCTCGGCGATTATTTTGCAGGCCCCAACCATGTGCTTCCGACAAGCGGCACTGCAAGATTTTTCAGCCCGCTTTCTGTGGACAGCTTCGTTAAAAAATCCTCCTTTATTTATTATACCGAGCAGGAGCTTGAAAAGGCAAAGGATAAAATTATCACCCTTGCCGACACGGAGGGTCTCACCGCCCACGCAAACAGTATTAAGGTTAGATTTAAATGAAAAAAATAAAGCGTTTTTCGCTTGTTGTTATTGCAGCGCTGTGTGCCGTGTGCCTCAGCGCTTGCGGCTTGTCCGGCAAGCTGCCCGTTGATATGCCGCAAGCCTCCGGTCAAGGCGAAACTCAAACTCAAAGCGAAAATTTAGTTGTGCATTATCTTGATGTCGGCCAAGGCGACAGCGAATTTATCGAGCTTCCGAACGGTGAAACCATGCTTATTGACGCGGGTGAAACCGATAAGGGCGAAACCGTGGTGAATGATATTTCCGCACTCGGTTGCAATAAAATCACTTATCTTGTTGCAACTCATCCTCATTCGGATCACATCGGCGGTATGCCCGCAGTGCTGGATGCGTTTGATGTGGCAAACGCCTATTTGCCGAATGCTTCGTCTTCTTCGGATATATACGCCGAATTTCTTGATAAGCTCGATGCCGAGGGCTGCAATGTTTATGAGGCGAAAAACGATGTTTCCGTTATTCAAACGGAAAATCTCTCCGCTTATTTCGTTGCGCCGTGCGGCACGGATTATAAAAATCTAAACAACTATTCCGCCGTTTTAAAGCTTGTTTACGGTGAAACCTCGTTTCTTTTCACGGGCGATGCGCAATCTCAGTCCGAAAAGGAAATCACGGCTGATGTGTCTGCAAATGTTGTTAAGGTCGGTCACCACGGCTCAAAAACCTCATCAAGCCAAGCGTTCGTCAGTGCCGTTTCACCCGAATATGCGGTTATTGAGGTGGGCAAGGATAATTCCTACGGTCATCCGAATGCCGGTGTGATTGAAAGGTGGCAAAATGCCGGTGCCGAGGTTTTGCGAACGGATTTAAACGGCAGCATAACCTTTACAAGCGACGGCAGCAACATTTTTTACACCTGTGAAAAAGAAGGGTGATTTTTTATGAGAGTTATTATAAACAGAATTGAAAATAATATCGCCGTTTGCGAAATCGGCGGAAAAACGATAGATGCGCCCGCCGAGCTTTTTGAAAATTTGCACGAGGGTGCCGTGTATGATATAATAGAAAATAATGCAGCCGAAGAAATAAAAAAAGAGCAATCGGCACAAAAGCTTCAAAATCTTTTTAATAAAAGAAAAACCGAAATCAGCGGCGATTAAGCTGCTTGATCGGGTTAAAATATCTCGCGTGTGCCGATTTTCGCTTGCATAAAATAAATCGGTGAATATAAACCGAAGGGTTATGGTGATTTTATGAGAACTGCCGAAATTAAAAGAAAAACGAAGGAAACCGATATTTCAGTTGCCCTGGATTTGGACGGCGGCAATGTTAATGTAAGAACGGGTATCGGCTTTTTTGACCATATGCTCACTGCCTTTGCCGTTCACGGCGGCTTTGGCCTTGAGGTCTTTGTTGATGGCGATTTGGATGTGGACACTCATCACACTGTTGAGGATACGGGCATTGCGCTCGGTGCGGCATTCAAAAAAGCACTCGGCGATATGGGCGGTATAAATCGCTATGGTTCTTTCTATATTCCTATGGACGAAAGCCTTGCGCTTTGTGCTCTTGATATTTCAAACAGGCCTTTTCTTGTGTTTAACGCGGAGTTTAAAGAGGAACGCTGCGGCGAATACGAAACCTGCTGCACTGAGGAATTTTTCCGTGCCTTTGCCGTTAATGCGGGCATAACCCTGCACCTTAATGTGCTTTACGGCAGCAATTCCCACCACGAAATCGAAGCATTGTTTAAGGCGTTTGCACACGCAATGAAAATTGCCGTTGCGCCCTTTGGCGGCGGAGTTCTCTCAACCAAAGGCGTTTTGTGATTTGCACTTTGATAGGCAATATCAAAACAAAAACGGGTTTGCTCCCGATAAAACAATAAAACTCGAAAGGCATATTTTATGATAATTTTACCCGCTGTCGATATTATGGGCGGCAAGCCCGTTCGCCTTTATAAGGGCGAATTTTCCACTGCTTCGCAGGTTGCCGCAGATGCGCTCGAAACTGCAAAAAGCTTTGTTGAGGACGGCGCAAAGTGGATTCATATGGTGGATTTGGACGGCTCTTTGAAAAAAGAAAGAGTAAACAGCGATATATTCCTTTCCGTTGCCGCAAACACACCGCTTAAGGTTGAAGTCGGCGGCGGGATTCGCACAATGCAGGATATCGAATTTTATCTCGGAAACGGAATAGAGCGCGTTATCCTCGGCTCCGTTGCGCTGAAATCGCCCGCGCTTGTTAAAGAGGCTGTTGCCGAATACGGCGATAAAATCGCAGTCGGCATTGATGCAAAGGGCGGTTATGCCGCCGCAGAGGGATGGACGGAAAAATCCGATATCTATTTCACCGATTTAGCAAAAAACATGGAGCAAATCGGCGTTAAAACAATTATTTACACCGATATTTCAAAGGATGGCACCTTGAGCGGCCCGAATATTTCGCAGCTCAAAGAAATAAACAATGCCGTTTCCTGCAATATTATCGCTTCCGGCGGAATCACAAATATCGACGATATCCGCGCGCTTAAGGCAGAGGGCCTTTACGGCGCTATCTGCGGTAAAAGCATTTACAGTAAAAGCCTTTCGCTTTCGCAGGCTGTGGAGGAATGCAAATGACAGATAATTTTAATCTTGATAAATATTTTGTTAAGGGCGAGCTTATTCCCGCAATCGTTCAGGAAAAATCCACGGGCGAGGTGCTTATGCTTGCCTATATGAATAAAGAATCGCTTAAAAAAACGCTTGAGACGGGCTACACCTGGTTTTGGTCACGCAGCCGAAAGGAGCTTTGGAATAAGGGCGGCACAAGCGGTCATCTTCAAAAAGTGGTTTCTATCAGCGGCGATTGCGACGACGATACTTTGCTTTTGCAAGTGATTCAAACCGGCGCGGCATGCCACACGGGCAGCCACAGTTGCTTTTTTAATAAAATAAAAGATTTTTAAGAAAACGGGTGAATGTAATGGATTTAATTAAAAACGAATATGATGTGATATTGGAAAGAAAAGAAGAAAAAGCCGAGGGTTCTTACACGGCTTATCTTTTTGAGCAGGGGCTTGATAAAATATTGAAAAAGGTGGGCGAGGAATGCACGGAAACCGTTATCGCCGCAAAAAACAACAATAACACGGAAACGGTTTATGAAATCACGGATTTGCTTTACCATGTGCTTGTTATGATGGCACATCAGGGTATAACGCCCGAGGACATTGAGGCCGAGCTTGCAAAAAGAGCGGAAAAGCGCGGCAATCTTAAAAAATTCCACCAAGTGGATAAAAATTCGTAACAGCAGGAATTTATGGCTTTTAAAAAATGGAACATCGCCGAAGCGGATAAAGAAAAAGCGTCGGCAATCAGCGAAAAATTCAATATAGATCCTTTTGTGGCATATCTTTTGGCGGCAAGGGGAAAGGTAAGCGAAATTGCCGTTTCCGAATTTCTTTCGGATGAAATTCGCCTTTCCGATCCCTTTGATTTGCTCGATATGGAAAGGGCTGTGGAAAGAATAGAAAAGGCGGTTGAAAGCGGCGAAAAAATCACTGTTTACGGCGATTACGATTGCGACGGCGTAACGTCAACCGTGCTTTTGTATTCTTTTTTGCGCGATATGGGGGCAAATGTTGATTTCTATATTCCATCGCGCGAAACCGAGGGCTATGGGCTTAATAACGCGGCTGTTAAATCGCTTTGCAACTCAGGCACATCACTTATCGTAACGGTTGATAACGGCGTTTCCGCCGTTTCAGAGGCGGAATATATCTATTCGCTCGGTATGGAACTTGTTGTAACCGATCACCACAGAATCCCCGCCGAGCTTCCGCGCGCGGAGGCGATAGTCAATCCCCATAGGCAGGACGGCGAATTGCCGTTTACCGATTTTGCGGGCGTGGGTGTTGCGTTCAAGCTCGTTTGTGCTGTTTACGGCGATGTGGACGATATGCTTGAAAGATATGCCGATCTTGTTGCAATAGGCACAATCGGCGATATTATGCCGCTTGAGGATGAAAACAGGGGCTTTGTCAAGGCCGGTCTGCGCCTTATAAACAACAATTCGCGCCTTGGCTTGGCGGCGTTAAAGCGTGTTGCCGGCTATGGCGATAAATATGTCGGCTCCGGCGATGTTGCTTTTTCGCTTTGCCCAAGAATAAACGCCACCGGCAGAATTGATAATGCAATGAAAGCCGCTTCGCTTTTGCTTTGCGATGACCGCGACGACGCTCGCTTTTTGGCAGAGCAGCTTGATGTAAACAATAACCACCGCCGCAAGCTTGAAGAGCGCATTGAGGCGGATGTTAAAGCTCAGCTTGAAAGCCGCCCCGAGCTTTTCGGCGGCAGAATAATTGTTGTTGCGGGCGAGGGTTATCATCAGGGCGTTGTCGGCATAGTGGCAAGCGGTATAACCGAGCAATACGGTAAGCCCGCAATAGTTTTGGATATTGATGAAGAGGGCAATGCACGCGGCTCGGCAAGAAGCATAGAGGGCTTTAATATTTATGACGCCATTGCTTCATGCGCTGATTTGCTCGATCATTTCGGAGGTCACACAAAGGCCGCCGGCATGAGTCTTTCTGCGGATAAAATAGATGAATTCAGGCAGCGTATAAACGATTATGCCTTTAAAAATTATGCCGTTATGCCGCCTCAGAGCATTGACATTGATTTCAAAATTTCACCTTTTTATCTTGATTTGAACTTGGCAAAGGAGCTGCGTGTTTTCGAACCGTACGGCGAGGGCAACAAAAGAGCCGTTTTTGCACTTGCGGGACTTACTTTAACGGGCGTTGTTCCAATGGGCGGAGGCAAGCATGTTCGCCTTGAATGTGATAAAAAAGGCAAAAAAATCAGAATTGTATATTTTGGGGTAACGGAGGAAGAATTTCCGTTTAAGCCCGGCGATAAAATTGACTGCGCCGTTAAAATCGGCGTTAATCTGTATAACGGCAGGGAATATCTCTCGGTTCAGGCGGTTGATGTGCATAAGCACGGAATAGACCAGGATAAATATTTTGCCGAAAAAAGCATTTATGAGCTTTTTGTTCTCGGAAAAAACAATGACGCGGGCGTTTTCCCGTCAAGAGAAATATGCGCGTGCGTTTATAAAGCGCTGCGGGCAAGAAATAATATGTTTACGGATGAGGACAGCCTTTATTTTGACCTCTCCGACATAGCTTACGGCCAAATGATGTTTGCGCTTGACGCATTTTACGAAACGGGGCTTGCCAAAAAAGTCGGCGGCAATATCAAATTGCGCAGCGTGGCTCAAAAGGTTGACTTGGCAGGCACAAAGGTTATCACGGCGCTGAAAGGAAGAATTGGTGTTGACAACTGAATTTGACGATGGCTTTAAAGCCTTTTTTGAAGAGGTTTCGCAAAACGGGCATTACGATTCCGATATTATAAAAAAAGCATATGAGCTTGCCGCAAAGGCACATAAAAATCAAAAGCGCCGCTCGGGCGAGCCTTATATTATGCACCCCGTTGCCGTTGCCGAAATTCTTTTTAAGCTCGGCATGGATAACGAATGCATTGTTGCAGCGCTTCTTCACGATGTGGTGGAGGACACGGATTATAACCTTGATTATATCAAAGAGCATTTCGGCGATGATGTTGCCCTGCTGGTTGACGGCGTTACAAAGCTCGGTAAAATCCCGCTTTCAACAAGGGAAGAGGTGCAGGCGGAAAACATTCGCAAAATGTTTATCGCAATGAATAAGGATGTGCGAGTTATCATTATCAAGCTGGCAGACAGGCTTCATAATATGCGCACCCTGCAATTTATGCCCGATTATAAACAGCGCGAAAAAAGCCTTGAAACGCTTGAAATTTACGCGCCGATCGCACACCGCCTCGGTATCCGCGCCATAAAGGATGAGCTTGAGGATTTGGCGGTGCGCTATCTTGACCCGATTGCTTATAAAGAAATCGAAAACTCCCTTTCAATGAAAAAGGAGGAGGGCGAAAAATTCCTCGGAAAAATTACCAAAGAGCTTTCCGAAAGAATCAGCCCGATAATCAAAAACAATATTTCTTCAAGGGTTAAATCCGTTCACGGTATTTTCCGCAAGGTTTATATTAAGGGCAAATCCTTTGAGGAAATTTACGATATTTATGCCGTTCGCATTATAGTTGATACCATGATTGATTGCTATAATGTGCTCGGTATCGTTCACGATATGTATAAGCCGATTCCCGGCAGGTTTAAGGATTATATTTCAACTCCCAAGCCGAATATGTATCAGTCGCTTCACACCACCGTGCTTTCAAAAGAGGGAATTCCCTTTGAAATTCAAATCCGCACCTGGGAAATGCACCGCACCGCGGAATACGGTATCGCAGCGCACTGGAAATATAAGCTCGGAAAGGGCGGCAGGGATAATCTTGATGATAAATTATCCTGGATTCACAGAATGATAGAAACCGGCGAATCCACCGATTCCGCCGAGGATTTGGTTGCCACAATAAAGGGCGATCTTTCGATTGAAGAGGTGTATGTTTTTACTCCGCGCGGCGATATCAAAAGCCTGCCTAACGGCTCCACCGTTATCGATTTTGCCTATGCCATTCACTCGGCAGTGGGCAATAAAATGGTGGGCGCAAAGGTGGACGGCAGAATTGTTCCCCTCGATTATCAAATCAAAACGGGCGAAAGAATCGAAGTGCTCACATCAAATCAGCAGGGCAAAGGCCCAAGCCGCGATTGGCTTTCAATCGTTAAAACAGGCGAAGCGCGCAGTAAAATCCGCGCATGGTTTAAAAAAGAAAAGCGCGAGGAAAATATCGAAGAGGGCAAATCCACCGTTGAAAGGGAATTGCGCCGCAATTTCATCAGGCCGGACGGCGATAAATACAATGATTTCATTGCGCGCATTGCCGAAAGGCAGCATTTTTCAAATGTGGATGAATTTTATGCCGCGGTTGGCTACGGCGGAATTCAGATAAACCGTTTAATGCCCGGTATTAAGGATGAATATAATCGAAATTGGAAAGAAAAAGAGCCCGAAAAGCCGCTTCCCAATTTTGCCGATAAACCGAGAAAACCGAGCCCGTCTGGCAACGGCATTATTGTTGAGGGTATAGACAATTGCCTGATAAAAATCGCAAAATGCTGTTCTCCGCTTCCCGGTGAGGATATAGTGGGCTTTATCACAAGAGGGCACGGTCTTTCGATTCACCGCAGAAATTGTGTTAATGTGCCGCAGGATTTGCAGCACTGCGCCGAGCCGGAACGCTGGATTCATGCTTATTGGGACGACAGTGTTAAGGTTGAATCGCAGTCCACTCTTGATGTTTTTGCAATAGACAGGGACGGCGTTGTGCTTGATATCACAAGCACGCTTATGAATATGCATGTCAAAATTCATTCTATAAACGCCCGCCCGATAAATGACGGCAATTGCCTCACCACTCTTACCGTTTCGGTAAACAGTAAAGAGCATCTTGAAAATATAGTTAAAATAATTAAAAAGATAGACGGCGTTTATCATATAGAAAGAACGGGTGTTTGATTTATGAAAGCTGTTATTCAGCGCGTGGCAAATGCCGCAGTTGAGGTCGGCGGCGAAACCGTCGGTAAATGCGGCAAGGGCTTTATGATTTTGCTCGGCGTTATGCAGGGCGATACAAAAGCCGATGCGGATAAACTTGTTAAAAAAATCGTTAATCTGCGCATTTTTGAGGACGAAAACGAAAAAATGAATTTGTCCGCCCTCGATATCGGGGCACAAATGCTTGTTGTGTCGCAATTCACTCTTTGCGCCGATTGCTCCCACGGGCGCAGACCGAGCTTTACTCCGGCAGCACCTCCCAAGGAGGCAAATGGGCTTTACGAATATTTCACTTCACGCCTGAAAGAAGCCGGTATAAGCCGCGTTGAAAACGGCGTTTTCGGCGCGGATATGCAGGTGTCGCTTGTGAACGACGGCCCCGTAACAATTATTTTGAACAGCGAGGAATTGTCTTGATAAATGTTAAATCCGTCAAGCTCGGTGAGCTTGATAATAATTGCTATTTGATAACGGATGAATCCACGGGCGAAGCTGCGCTGGTGGATTGCACGGATGCATCGCAAAAAATGCTCGATTTTATCGGCAATGCAAATTTAAAATATATTTTGCTCACTCACGGCCATTTCGACCATATCGGCGGTGTGCCGGAAATCAAAGAAAAATTCGGCGCGAAGGTTGTTATAAGCGAGGCCGATTCGGGAATGCTTTCATCCGGCAAGGCCAGTCTTGCCGCTTTTTGCGGAATAAATCAGCAAAATACAAGTGCGGATATTATTGTTGCCGAAGGCTCAGAAATAATGCTCGGCAAAACAAAAATTTCCGTTATCGCCACCCCCGGTCACACCAAGGGCGGCGTTTGCTATTTGGCGGATGATTGCATTTTCACCGGCGATACTTTGTTTTTCTGCTCGTGCGGACGCACGGATTTTCCCGGCGGTTCCGCAAAGGAAATCATGCAAAGCTTAAAGCGCCTTTCTGCGCTTGATTCGGCTTTGAAGGTTTATCCCGGCCATGAGCGCTTTTCAACAATCGGATTTGAAAAGCAAAATAATCCTTATATGAGATAAAAATATGATAGTTGTTGTTAAAAACCATCCTTATTCCTATGATGTCGAAAATCTTGCCGAAATATTTTTCCCTTATGAAAAAATAAAAGTTCTTTCGCAGCTGCCTTTCGATACCGAGGATAATATCCTTGCCGTTACGGAAATGAGTGCCGATGAAATCCGCGTTGAGGCCCGTGTTTTTGAAAAAGTAATAATAAAAAGCGAAAAAATCGGCAAGGAGTCGGATTGCCAAAATATAATGTCGGTGCTTTTTTACCGCGCATTTTCCGAATTGCTTGATGTTTCGTATCCTTGGGGGATTCTTTACGGCGTTCGCCCCGCCAGATTTTGGCACAGCCTTTCGGATAAATATTCAAAGGAGCGGGCAAGAAATATTTTTGAGCAAAAATATCTTGTTTCTCCAAAAAAGCTTGATTTGGTGGCTCGCGTTGCCGAAAACGAAAATAAAATCATTTCGCTTTCGCAAAAAAACAGCTTTTCACTTTATGTTTCCGTTCCGTTTTGCCCCACAAGGTGCTCGTATTGTTCTTTTGTGTCGCACAGTATAGAAAAGGCTGCGGCACTTGTTGAGCCGTATGTGGATTTGCTTGTGCGCGAAATTGCCGAAACGGCAAAATATGCAAATGATCTCGGGCTTCGGCTTGAATCCGTTTATTACGGCGGCGGCACGCCCACCGCACTTTCGGCAAATCAGCTTGCCCGCGTTGCAAAGGCGATAAGCGATAATTTCAGCCTTTCAACTCTGCGCGAATATACCGTTGAGGCGGGCAGACCCGATACCGTCACCGCCGAAAAGCTTGCTGCGCTTAAATCGGCGGGAGTCGGCAGAATAAGCATAAATCCTCAAAGCTTCAATGATGATGTGCTCGCAGCAATCGGCAGGCGGCACACCGTGCGCCAAACGCTTGATGCTTTTGCGCTTGCACGCGAGGCGGGATTTGATAATATAAATATGGATTTTATAGCGGGGCTTCCTAAGGATGATATAAAATTTTTTAAGCATAGCATCGAAACGGCCCTGTCGCTCGGAGCGGAAAGTGTTACCGTGCACACTCTTTGCCTTAAAACGGGGGCATATATGGTTACGCGCGATAATGTTTTTGATCACGGCGATATAGACACGGTTAATAAAATGGTTGATTTCAGCCGCGAATATCTTTCGGGCGCCGGATATGTGCCGTATTATATGTACAGGCAGGGCAAATCCCTTGGCAATCTTGAAAATGTTGGCTGGAGCAAGCCCGGCAGCGAATGCCTTTATAATGTGTTTATGATGGACGAAACGCACACGGTGCTTGCCGTTGGCGCGGGCGCGGTAACGCGGCTTAAAAATCCCGTAAGCGGAAAAATCGAGCGGATTTATAATTATAAATATCCTTATGAATATATAAGCGGTTTTGATAATATGCTTAAACGCAAGGAAAAAATAAATTCCTTTTATAAAGATTTTATAAATATGGCTTAAAATATTACTTTTAGTATTGCAATGTTATTCCGTGTGTAATATAATGTTATTAACGTTAATATAAATAAAAGGAGTTGTTATTTATGGCAAAGCCCGATAACGGTTCAAAAATCACGAATTTTGAAGATGTGATTTCAAAAGCAAAAAATGTGTCTGAAGTGCTTAATAAAAAAGGCTCGGCGTATTTGGAGCTTTCAAGAAAACGCATTGAATATATGGATGCAAAATCAAAGCTGGCCAAGGCGTATGAAAAATTCGGCAAGCTTCAGTATTCGGCTTATATAGGTGAAGAGGTAAACGAGGATGAATATGCCGCAGCCGTTGCGGATATTGCAGCTTATCGGGAGCGTCTTGACGCACTTGCTTCAGAGCTTGATGATGCAAAAATGCCAAAGGATGCGGATGACCTTAAAAAGAACGCCGAAGAGCTTAAAAACGAAATGAAATCCGCTTCAACGGAAGCGGTTGACTCTTTCGTTCGCCAGGCAAGGGATTTCCTTAAAGCCGTTCAGCTTTCCGTTAAATCGGTTACTCCGTCCAATGTTACGGGCGAGGTTGAGGTTGAATACAAGGAAGCCGATGAAACCAAGGAAGATAAAGGCGAATAATTTTAAAGTCTCCGGAAGTCAAAATCACGATTATTCAGTTTGTTGAGAGCAAAAAAGGCAGCGCACCGAATTTGTCGGCGCAGAAAATGCATTTGCTTTTCTCTCACTTTTTTAATAAAAATCAGGCAGTGCAAATTTTTTTTGCACTGCTTTTTTTACGGTGATTTTTTGGGCGATTTAAAGAAAAAATACATAAATTCCGCCGCATTGCTTTTAACGGCTTCCGTGCTTGTTAAGGCGATAAGTGCGGTTTATAAAATTCCGCTCACGGCATATATCGGCGCAACGGGGCGAGGTTATTTTAATATGGCTTATAATCTTTATATGCCTGTTCATGCGATTATTATGGGGGCTTTTCCGGTTGCACTCACTCATTTGATAAGCAAATACCGTGAATGCGGCGATAAAATGCAGGTGGCGCGGTTGAAAAAAGCATCCGGCATAATGTTTTTTGCCGTCGGCCTTTTTGGTACGGCGTTTATGATTGCCGCCGCAGTGCCCTATGCAAAATATATGGCTTCACCCAAATGCACCGTTGCCGTTTTTGCGCTTGCTCCCACGGTGTTTTTTTCCTCGCTTGCTTCGGCAAAAAGAGCGTTCGCCGAAGGGCATATGAATATGGTGCCCACCTCCGTCAGTCAAATTCTTGAGGCTGTTTTCAAGCTTGTGTTCGGCTTGCTGTTTGCAAAGCTTTCCATGAGCTTTTTGTTTTCCGAATATCTTAAAACCGGTGCCGTTTTCGGTGCAAAATGCGCGGATGAGACGCAGGCACTTTCGGCAATTTATCCCTTCACCTCCGCTGCCGCGATAGCGGGTGTAACCGTAGGCTCCGTTATAAGCTGGGCATATCTTTCGGCATATGTTTCGGTTAAATATAAAGCGCTTTATCCGGCGGCAAAAAGCTCTGTTAAAGGCGCTGCAGGCGAAATTGCTTCGTTCGGCGCGCCGATTATCGCTTCCGCGCTTATTCAAAGCCTTTCCGAATTTGCCGATCATTCAACCGTTCAAATCAGCCTCGGAATGTGCGATTTAAACGCGCTTGCCGCGGCTTATGAAAATTGCCTTATGCTCAGCGGAACGGATAAGGCCGATGTTGTTGCGTATGTTTATGGCCTTTTTTCCGCCGCACACGATTTAAAAAATCTTGTGCCCGGGCTAACCATGGCACTCGGTGTTGCCGCCGTGCCTGCAATCAGCGCGGCACATGCAAGCGGCGGCAGTGAACGCCTTTCCGCTCTTTTAAATTCAATTTTTAAATATATTTCGCTTATTTCGTTCGGCGGGGGATTTTATCTTTCTCTGCTTTCACAAGAAATTTTAACCCTGCTTTATCAAAATTCAAACTATGATATTGTGCTCGGTTGCAATAATGTCGTAAAGCTTTACGGCTTCATAACGATTTTGTTTTCGCTTTCGGGCGCGGCGGTGTTTGCAGTCCAGTCCGTTGGGCTTGCGTCAAAAAGTATTCCGTCCTTCGCTGCGGCTGGCGTTTTGCGCGCACTTTTAAATCTGCGCTTTGTTTCCGATGCCGCGGTTAATATTTACGGCAATATTGCGGCGGATGCCATGGCATATGCGATTATTCTTGCGGCAAATATTTTCTTGCTTGCAAAATATGCGGGCGTTAAATTTGCTGTTTTTCGTTCACTGCTGATGCCCGGTATATGTTGCCTTGCCTCATATTTTGCGGCAAATTTCATTTACGGAGCGCTGTTTTCGGGCAGCGGAATAATAAGCCGATTTCTTTTGCTCGGCATAATTTATGCGCTTTGTGCCGTATTATTGACAATTTTATCAAAAACTGTTTCTTTTTCTGAAATAAAAAGCCTTGCAAACGGTAAAAAAACTGCATAATCCCTTGATTTTAAGCAGAATTTATAGTATCATTTAATTAAACGAATTGATCTGAAGGGGTGTTACGGTGTCGGTCGATTTTGAAATTAAGGATAATTATGATATCAATGATTTTCTTCGGCTTGTAACCGTGTTACGATCACCCGGCGGTTGCCCGTGGGACAGAAAACAAACTCATGAATCAATAAAAAAGAATTTCATCGAGGAAACCTATGAGGCTGTTGAGGCCATAAATAAGGCCGATGCAGAAGGCCTTAAAGAAGAACTCGGCGATGTTCTGCTTCAGGTTGCCATGCATTCCGAAATGGAAAGCGAAAAAGGCAGCTTTGATTTTAATGATGTTGTAAACGATATTTGCAAAAAGCTTGTTGTGCGCCATCCGCATGTGTTCGGCGATGCCGCTGCCCAAAGCAGCGATGAGGCTTTGCAAAATTGGGATCAGGTTAAGCTTAAAACCAAGGGCATGAAAAAGCAAGGCGAGGCAATGATCAAAGTGCCGCGCGAATTTCCCGCTTTAATGCGTGCGCAAAAGGTGCAGGAAAAAGCAGCGAAGGCAGGCTTCGATTGGGATGATATAAACGGAGCCGTCGATAAGCTGCATGAGGAGATTGATGAGTTAGAAACTGCTTTGGCCGCAGGTGTCGGCAAAGATATTGAGGAGGAATTCGGCGATGTGCTGTTTTCCTGCGTTAATGTTTCGCGCTTTATCGGGGCAGACAGTGAAGAGGCTTTAACCGCCTCCACCGATAAATTCATCAAAAGATATCTTTTGGTGGAAAAACTTGCCGCCGATGAAGGGCTTGATATGAAAACCGCCTCAATAGAAGAGCTCGATAAGCTGTGGAATAAAGCAAAGATAATAATTGCCGAAAAGGCTAAAACGGAGGAATTTAAATGAACAAAACAGAACTCGTAGCAGCAGTTGCTACAAAAGCAGATCTCTCAAAGAAAGATGCGGAAGCAGCAGTTAAGGCAGTTCTTGATGCTGTAACAGAAGCTCTTGCAGACGGCGAAAAGGTTGCACTCGTTGGCTTCGGTACTTTTGAAGTTAAAGGAGCGCGCAGCTCGCACAGGTAAAAATCCCCGCACAGGCGAAGCTATTGAAATCCCTGCATCAAAGGTTCCTTCCTTTAAAGCAGGCGCAGCTCTTAAGAACGCTGTAAAATAAGTTTGCTTTCAGCCGCTCCGTTGAGCGGCTGTTTTTTTGATTTGGTGGTAAAATATGAGATTGGATAAATATTTAAAGGTTTCCAGAATAATAAAAAGACGCACTGTGGCAAACGAAGCTTGCGATGCCGGCAGGGTAGAGGTAAACGGCCGCGTTCAGCGCGCTTCCTATGATGTTAAGGTCGGCGATGTTATCATGCTCAATATCGGCCAAGCGCCTAAAAAATATCGCGTTGAAGCCGTAACCGAGCACGCACTTAAAGAGGATGCGGCAAAGATGTTTACCCAGCTTTGATTGAATAAATTCTATGTTGCTTTATCCGGGCCTGCACAATATGATTTTAAAATCGCTTTCATCGGTCTGACTGATTGATTTAAACGCCTGCCCGATTTAATCATTTTTTGCTTTGATTTTTCATATTATTAAACGGTGATTGTATGGAAGAAAAAGTAAAAAAGCCCCACAGCCTTCAGCTCGAAAATCGAAACGGTCTTAAAATGACTGGTGTAACGGATGTTGAGGCATTTGATGAGGAATGCGTAACCGTCTACACGGATTATGGTTGCCTGAGCATCAGCGGCACTGCCTTGCATATTGATGAGCTTAATATCAAAAACGGTGTTCTTCAAATCAGCGGCGAGGTTTCGGCGCTTGTTTACAGCAGTAAAAAATCAAAGGAAAAAGGCTTTTTAAAGAGGGTATTCGGTGATTAAAATTGCCGCGGTGTTTTTGATTTGCGGATTTTTGCTCGGCTCGATTTATGATTTAATGCGCTTTTTCGGTCTTTTGTTTTCAACCAAGGCAGCAGTGTTTTTCTTTGATTTTTTGTTTTTTGTTATATATTCTTTGCTGTTTTTTGTTTTGCTGCTTGGGTTTAATAACGGCATTATGAGGGCAATGTATGCCGCCGCTTATTTCGGTGGTCTTGTTATTTACCTGCTGCTTATAAGCAGAAAAACGATTGCCGTGCGTAAACAGGCGGCGGTCGGCTTCAAAAACTTTGTTAAAAAACAGAAACAAAGTTTTAAAAAAGTGTTGCAATTTATGCATAAGCTGTATTATAATAAATTTATATTACACAATAAGTTTAAATCCGGTGATAAAAATGGCAAAGCTTCTTCGCAGCCTAAAAGAAAATAAAAGAGCACGCTCTGCAATCGTTTTGGGCAGGGCTTGTTGTTATGTTCTTTATCTGCGGCGGAATTATCGCTTCGCAGTATTCGGATATCAGCCGCCTAAAAAAGCAGGAGGCTGCTTACACGGCTCAGCTTCAGGCGCAGAATGCCGAAAATGCAAAGCTTGAGCAAATTCTTGATTCGGACGACAGAGATGAATATATCGAGCAAAAAGCCCGCGAAAAAGGCTATGTTAAGTCCGATGAAATCGTGTTTTACGATGTGGCTGGCAGTAAATAATTTGAATATTGTTTGTTAAAGCCGGGATTCTGGGCAACCCTCAGTCCCGGCTTCTTTTTTGGAAATCAGCCGAAAAAACTACTTTTTAAAGTGCAATCTTCATCGGCGGATTTGCTTGCACCACGCCCGGTTGCTGCGGGTGAGGCTTTTTTAATACAGTCGGAAAGAGTTGAGAATATGAAAAATATTGCTTCTTCGCGTATAACGGAAACGGTTAAAGAGCTTGTTATCAAGGCAAATAAAGTGTTGCCGTCGGATTTGATTGATTGCATTTCGTGCAGTGAAAAGCGCGAATGCAGTGAAACCGCAAAATCTGTGCTTTCTGATTTGAGGGCAAATATAGATGCGGCGGCAGAGCTTAATATTCCTATTTGCCAGGATACCGGCTTGGCCGTTATATTTGCGGAAATCGGTCAAGATGTGCATATTACGGGTGATGATTTTGAAGCTGCGGTCAATGCGGGTGTTTCTCAGGGATATGTTGAAGGACTTTTGAGAAAGTCCGTTGTGCGCGATCCTTTTTATGATAGGGTAAACACAAATGATAATACCCCCGCCGTTATTCACACCCGAATTGTGCCGGGCGATAAAATCAAAATCACCGCGGCACCTAAGGGCTTCGGAAGCGAAAATATGAGCGCACTTAAAATGTTTACTCCAAGCGCAACAAGGCAGGATATAATTGATTTTATCGTTGGTGTTGTTAAAAATGCAGGCTCAAATCCTTGCCCGCCAATCGTGCTCGGTGTAGGTATCGGCGGCGATTTTGAATATTGTGCACTGCTTGCAAAAAAAGCTCTGTGCCGTAATGTTTCGTCTCATAATCCCGTTCCGTTTTATGCAGAGCTTGAAAACGAATTGCTTGAAAAAATCAACTCTCTTGATATCGGGCCGCAAGGCTTCGGCGGCAAAACAACGGCACTTGCCGTTAATATTGAAACGTATCCAACACATATCGCAGGGCTTCCCGTTGCCGTTAATGTGGGATGCCATGTAACCAGGCACGCTTCCGCCGTGATTGAATAAATTAAGGATTAGGATTTTATGTATTATTATATGACCGCCACTTGCCTTTTCGGGCTTGAGGGCCTTGTTTCGCAGGAACTTAAATTTATGGGTGCCGAAAATGTGTGCGCCGAAAACGGCAGAGTGTTTTTTGAGGGCGATGAAAATATTCTTGCCCGCGCAAATATAAATTCCCGCTTCGCCGAAAGAATTATGATTGTTGGCGACAGATTTAAAGCCACCACCTTCACAGAGCTTTTTGATAAGGTTAAGCTTATAAATTGGTGTGATTTTATCGGTAAAAACGATGCGTTTCCCGTTAAGGGCTACAGTATCGATTCCGCACTTCACTCCGTGCCCGATTGCCAAAAAATCATAAAAAAGGCCGTTGTTGAAAGTCTTAAAGAGGATTACAGAATCGATTGGTTCAGGGAAACAGGCGCCGTTCATCAAATCCGCTTTTCGATTATTAAGGATGATGTAACCGTTATGCTCGATACCTCGGGCGCGGGCCTTCATAAAAGGGAATATCGCCCGGAATCCAACGACGCTCCCATCAGGGAAACGCTTGCCGCGGCAATGTGCTCGCTCTCGAAACTGCGCCATTATCATGCGCTTTATGACCCGTTTTGCGGCAGCGGCACCGTGCTTATTGAGGGCGCAATGCTGGCCCATAACATTGCGCCGGGTTTAAACCGTGAGTTTGCAGCGCAGAATTGGGATATTATTCCCGAGGGTATTTGGAAAAGCGAAAAAGAACGCTGCCGTGATTTTGTTAAAACGGATACTGATTTCGTGGCCTTCGGAAGCGATATAGACGATCACGCTCTTGCGCTCACTCATATAAATGCAAAGCGCGTGGGTATGCACAAGTTTTTGCGCCTTTCAAATGCCGATATTGCCGACTTTAATCCGCAAACGGAAAACGGCACACTTGTAACAAATCCGCCTTACGGTGAGCGTATGCTCGATATAAAAGAGGCAGAGCGCCTATATAAAATAATGGGCGAAAAATTTGCTCCCCGCCACGGCTGGAGCTACGGTATAATTTCACCGGATGAGGAATTTGAAAAATGCTTCGGCAGGCGTGCCGATAAGCGCAGAAAGCTTTATAACGGCATGATAAAATGCCAGTATTATATGTATTTCAAATAAACAAGCGCAAAAAACCGGCGGCAAACGAATTTTCCGTTTGCCGCCGATTTCTTTTTGTTTTTAAATTATTGCTTGCGGTTAAATTTTATTTTATTTTGCATTTGGTGTTTGTGTAGGCTATGTATGCCGCAACGGCGGCGATGATTATAACCATGTAAACGGCAATGAAAATCCGCATTGAGCCCATTGCGATTGTGCCGCGAAGCACAAGGTATGAAATAAACGCAAATGAAAATTCAAGCACGGCTATTATTGCCGTGATGATGCCGAGCCCGTTGCAAAGCTTCTTTTCATCGTATTTTGCTTTTTCTTCTTCGCTTGCTGTGTTGTAGCCGGCAATTAAATTTGCGCTTTTGCCGCAGAAAGAAAGCACGGCGGTTACGGCAAAAATAACTCCAAGCGCGGAATTAAGAATAATCGAAAGCATAAAATCACTCCTTTGGCTTCATTGCGTTGTATGAGGTGAGCACGGCTTCGTCACTGATATTGCAGCCAAGCTCCCATATCGGCACATTTGCAAATATTTTCTCAAGCACATCAAAAAGCTTTTCCATTTTTGAAGGGCCGAGCTTTCGCACGGTTTGTGAAAAAATGTTATATATTGCTTTTGATGTGTCTGCTTTTTTTATTTGGTTTGTTTTGCTGCGTTCAAGAAAGCAAATCCCGCCGAGAGGCAATATTTCCGGTGTGGAATAATCGTATTTTCCGCTCCATGGCGTGCCGCAGGCGTAAACCTTGCCGTCTATAAATCTGATTGCCGGTTTATCGTCATTTACTATGTGAGCGCGATCTCCGAAATGCTTCAGCCAAAGCTGCGTGTGTGTGGATTTGCCGGTTCCGCTGTCTGCGGAAAAAGCGTAAGCAATTCCGTCTACCGCCACACATGAGGAATGGAGCAATATGCCGTCAAAATCAATAAGCTCTGTGTAAAAATCACTGCCGGTAAGCATATATTCCCAATCGTCGCTGTTAAGCTCCGGGTGCTCTGCCATTGCGGCCTTAATTCTTTCGGGGGTCACATTTATTGTGATGTCTGCTTTTTGATTTTCGCTTTGGCTTGCGGAATAATAGGGCACGGCCTGTTTTTCGGTGCGCCCTTTAATATTCTTTATATCAACTTTAAGCCCTGCAATATCGCAAATTGCCATTTGGTGTACCTCTCAATCTATCGGTTTCAGTATAATTTATTGCTGTGATTTAGTCAAGCCCAATAATCGCGGCACGGTTAAATTTACCTGTGCTTTTCTGCGCCGAAATGTTGACTTTTGTTCTTCTTTGAGTTATAATGGAACAAATGTTCGATTTGAGTAAAAAAGAGATGAAATGAATTGGAACGCACGGTTTTGCATGTTGATTGCAATAAGTTTTATGCTTCGGTGGAATGCTTGCATCGCCCTGAAATACGCAATAAGCCCGTTGCCGTTGGCGGCAGTGTTGAGGATCGCCACGGTATAATTTTAACGAAAAACGAAATCGCTTCAAAATACGGAATAAAAACCGCCGAGCCGATTTGGCAGGCAAGGCAAAAATGCCCCGAACTTGTGGTGGTTCCGCCGAACTTTCCGCTTTATGTTCGCTTTTCAAATATGGCGCGCAAAATATATAAGGATTATTCCGAATATATCGAGCCTTTCGGGCTGGATGAAAATTGGATAGATGTTACGGGCTGCCGCAAAAGCGGCGAAGAAATAGCAAACGAAATCCGCCGCCGTGTTAAGTTTGAACTCGGAATCACCGTCAGCGTTGGCGTTTCGTGGAATAAGATTTTTGCTAAATTCGGCTCGGATTATAAAAAGCCCGATGCCGTAACCGTTATAAATAAGGAAAATTATAAGGATATTGTGTGGAAAAGCCCTTGCTCGGATTTGCTTTTGTGGGCAGATCAACGGCGAAAAAATTAAATTCCTACGGTATATATACCGTTGGGGATATCGCAAATTCGGATTGCGGCCTTTTGCGCTCCGTTTTCGGCAAAAACGGTGAAATGCTTTATCGCAACGCAAACGGGCTTAACGCCTCGCCGGTTGCCCGCGTTGATGACGAGCAGGCTGCAAAAAGCATTGGCAATTCAGCCACCACGCCGCGCGATATGGTTAATAATGCAGATGTTAAGGCAGTGATGATGATGCTTTGCGAAAGCGTTGCCCAAAGGCTCAGAAGGCAGGGTGTAAAGGGCAAAACGGTCACGATTTATGTTCGCGACAAGGATTTAAAAAGCTTCACCCGCCAAGGGCAGCTTGCCGCCTGCAGCAATGTTTCCGCGGAAATTCTCGACGAAGCCATGGCGCTGTTTGTTCAAAATTACGATTGGGTAAAGCCGGTGCGCAGCGTGGGCGTTTCGGTTTCCGATTTCGGCGACGATTTTTTGCAATTCGATTTATCCGGCAATGCAAAGCGCCACGAAAAGCTGGAAAAGGTGGAGCACACGATGGATGATATTCGCCGCCGCTTCGGAGATTCAGCGGTTTTGCGTGCCTCACTGCTTTGTAAGGATGATTTAAAAGCCTCAAAGGAAAAGCCCGAGCAGCAGTCGCTCGGAAGTTTTAAAACTTGGAAAGGAATGTGCTGATTATGATTAAAAAATATGTTGAAGTGCTTGCAAAATTCGATACGGAGGGCAAAATAATTCCATTTATGATTAAGCTTGACGATGAAAAATACGAAATAGATAAAGTGCGCGATATTCGCCCTGCAGCATCTCTTAAAAGCGGCGGAGCGGGGATTAGATATACCTGCTCAATAATGGGAATGGAAACATATCTTTTTCTTGAAGAATCAAAATGGTTTATTGAATCGGCGGCATGCTGAACGGCTTTTTTCAAAATATCGAACAATTGTAAAAAGCGTCTATTGTCCGCGACTGAAAAACATATGTCCGCCGTATGTGGCATATTTTATAGTTTTATGTGCTTTTTAAAGCCTCTTTCTAATCATTTTATACATTGCATTGCCCTTTAAATAGTGATAAAATATTCGGGAAAAGGAGTTGTGCAATATGAAAACTTATGCAGAAATGAGCAGGGAAGAGCTTCTTTCGGAAAAAGCTTCCCTTGAAGAAAGATATAATGAATTTAAGGCGCGCGGCCTTAAGCTTGATATGAGCCGCGGTAAACCTTGCAAGGAGCAGCTTGATCTTTCCGTTGCGCTTAATGATGTAAAGGATTATGTTTCAGACGGCGTTGATGTAAGAAATTACGGTATGCTTGACGGTATTCCGAGCTGTAAAAAGCTTTTTGCCGATTTGATGGGCGTTAAACCCGAAAATGTTATCGTTGGCCCCACATCAAGCCTTAATCTTATGTATGATTATGTTTCGCAGTGCTACACTCACGGCGCAGGCAAAGACTCCCTGGTGCAAGCTTGATAAGGTTAAATTTCTTTGCCCCGTTCCGGGATATGACCGCCATTTCACAATTCTTGAGCATTTCGGAATTGAAATGATAAATGTTGATATGAAGCAGGACGGCCCCGATATGGATGCGATTGAGGAGCTTGTTAAAGATCCTTCGGTTAAAGGTATGTTCTGCGTTCCCAAGTATTCAAACCCGCAGGGCATCACTTTCAGCGATGATGTTGTTCGCAGAATTGCGGCTCTTAAACCCGCAGCCGAGGATTTCAGAATTGTTTGGGATAATGCTTATTGCGTTCATGATTTGGTTGAGGACGGCGATAAGTTGCTCAACATTTTCGATGTGCTTCTCGAATACGGCAATGACGATATGGTTGTTGAAGTTTGCTCAACTTCAAAAATCACTTTCCCCGGCGCAGGCATTTCTGCAATAATCGCAAGCGATAATAATATCAAAATGATTAAATCACGCCTCAGTGCTCAGATCATCAGCTATGATAAAATGAATCAGCACCGTCATGTTGTTTTCTTCGGCGATGCAAACGGCGTGCTCAATCATATGAAAAAGCATGCGGCAATCCTTAAGCCTAAATTTGATATCGTTATCAAAACGCTTAACGAAGAGCTTGCAGGCAAGGGCATTGCCTCTTGGTTTGCTCCGAAGGGCGGCTACTTCATCAGCCTTGATGTTATGGACGGCTGTGCAAAAAGAGTTGGCGAGCTTTGCAAAGAGGCGGGTGTAACCTTAACCTCCGTCGGCGCAACTTATCCTTACGGAAAAGACCCGAATAACAAAAACATCCGTATCGCACCGAGCTTTCCGCCGGTTGATGAACTTTCTCTTGCGGCAGAGCTTCTTTGCATCTGCACGCGCCTTGCCGCCGCAGAAAAATTGCTCGGCTGATTTTTCACTCGGCACGTATGTGTTTTAACAGAATGTAATTTGTGCATAATTTTAAAGGCGAATGTCATCATTCGCCTTTTATGCTTTTTTTGAATTGAGTGTTTTTATGTTAGATAATGTAAATAAAAAAACAAAGGGCGTAATTTTTATAATTCTCTCCGCTTTGTGCTTTACGGGAATGAACACCTTTGTGCGTCTTGCCGGCGAAGTACCCACCGTGCAAAAAGTGTTCTTTCGCAATTTTGTGGCAATGATTTTTGCTTTTGCTGCAATGCTGAAATCGCACGAAAGCTTTAAGCCGAAAAAGGGCAGTATGAAATATTTAATAATTCGCTCTGCACTCGGCCTGGCGGGTGTTTTCGGCAACTTTTACGCGCTGGACAGAATTGAACTTGCCGACGCCTCTATGCTCAATAAAATGAGCCCGTTTTTCGTGCTGATTTTTTCTGCGATTTTCATTAAAGAAAAGGTTAAACCCAAGCAGGCTGTTGCCGTTGGTGTGGCATTTGTTGGCGCATTGTTTATTATAAAACCCACCTTCAGCAATCCCGATATTTTGGCAACTCTCGCGGGCTTTGGCGGCGGAATGGGCGCGGGAGCGGCATACACTTGCGTTCGTAAACTCGGCTTGCAGGGCGAAAACGGCAAGCTTATCGTCTTATTTTTCTCTGCTTTTTCCTGCGCCGTAACTCTGCCTTATTTGATTTTTAATTATCATTATATGAGCGCTCAGCAGTGGATTGCGCTTCTTATGGCGGGCGTTTGCGCCGCCGGAGGGCAGTTTTCCATAACCGCGGCATACACCTATGCTCCGAGCCGCGAAATCTCGGTTTATGATTATTCGCAAATCATTTTTGCGGCAATTGCGGGCTTTTTCGTCTTTGGTGATGTTCCGGACATTTGGTCGTTTGTGGGCTATGTTATCATTTGCTCAATGGCTGTTTGGATGTTTATTTATAATAATAAAAAGCCCGCTCACCAAAAATAAATTTGTTTAGAACGGTAATTTCCCCCGTCACAATATATTGTGTAAAGTAAAAACACTTGCATTTGTCTATATATTGTGTTATAATCACTTTCTGTAAGCAGTTGAGCCGAAATTTAAGGCGGCTCTTGTGCTCGGTCAAAAACTATAAGGGGGTTTTGATTTATGAAGTGCCCGTTTTGCGGATGCGAGGAAAGCAAGGTAATCGATTCCAGACCGACGGATGAAAACGAAAGAATCCGTCGCCGCCGTGAATGCGTTCAGTGCGGCAAAAGGTTCACCACTTATGAGGTTATCGAAGATGTTCCGATTATCGTTATAAAAAAAGATAAAAGCCGTGAGGTGTTCGACAGAACCAAGGTTCTTAAAGGCATGCTTCGCGCTTGCGAAAAGCGCCCCGTAACCTCAACGGAGCTTGAAAACGCAATCAATGAAATTGAAGCCACTCTTCAGAGCGCAACAGATAGGGAAGTAACAAGCGTTCGTATCGGCGAGCTTATTATGGAAAAGCTTAAGGATATTGATGAAGTTGCTTATGTTCGCTTCGCCTCGGTTTATAAGGCGTTTGATTCGGCTTCGTCATTTATTGAGGAAATTTCAAAATTATAATCAGGCATAATAAAAAGCATTGTGATTTAAATTTCACAATGCTTTTTTTATGCTTTCTTTTGAAATGTTGCACATAATTTTGTTCTGCAAATTTGATTTTAATGCTTTTGTTTGCGTAATATAACTAAAAAATCGCAGTTAAAACCTGTATGGCATTTTGTCTTTTCCTTTGGTATAAAAATCATCGGCAACTATTTGATATCTGCTGTAAGCTCTTGAAACTGCTTCGTTCCAGCTGATGTAAATGTCTTTTTGTGCGCCCAACCCCACCGTTTCTATAAGTTGGCGTTTGTTCGCAATTTCGCAAAGTTTGCCAAATATGCTTTCGGCACTTTCCTCGCACAAAAATCCGTTAATTCCGTCTGTAACGCCTTCTGCCGCACAGGAGTCTTTAACAAGAAGCGATGGCGTGGCGCATGATGCCGCTTCACGCACCACAAGGCCGTTTGTGTCAAATGTGGAGGGGAATATAAGCAGATCCGCAGCCGCATAATGCTGCTGCATTTTTTCTCTGTTCAGCATTTTTCCCGTGTTTATGATTTTGTCCGCAATTCCGAGCCTTTGATAATATCTTTTGATTTTGTTTTCGTCCGCGCCGAAGCCGAGCATTATCAGTCTGAAATCTCTGCCGGCGTTTTTCATCATTTTGCAGGCATCAAGAATGATTTTTATGTTTTTATACCAAATCATTCTGCCGGCATAGATAAACAGCGGCACATTTTGCGGAATTCCGTAAGATGCTTTTATTTCTGCGGTTGTTTTCGGGTCGATTATCGTTTTTTTCATGTCGCAGCCGTTTGGCATAACGATGAAATCGCCGTTGTAGCCGATTTTTCGCAGGCTGTCAGCCGTGCCTGCACTTGTTACCCACACTTCATCGGCGGCGTTGATGTTGTTAAGTAAAAAGCGGTATGCAAAATCCCTTGCCGGTTTTATGGGTACGCGCCTGTCAAAATCATATTCGTATTTTGTGTGGTAGGTGAGCACGGTGGGTATTCTCAGCTTTCTGTTCACGAGCCTGAAATAATAGCTTGTGGCAAGCGGGCAGTGGCTGTGAAGCACGTCAAAGCCTCTGTTTATGATTTCGTAGCTGAGCTTATCGCCGAACGGCCAGCCGAAGCTGTAGCCTTCTTTTGAAGGAAACCACCAGCTTTTGTATCTGAATATTTCATAATCGTAATTTGCGTCTTGTTGATTTGGGTTTTTCGGTGTAACTATCACGGCTTTGCCGTGCTCTTTGTTAATAAGCGAAGCGTAGTTTTGGGCAACATTGCTTATGCCGTCCGTAGTCGGCGGAAAAGCGTCCGTTCCCACTGCTATTTTTAACTCGGAATTCATTTTGAAACCTCTTAAAATTATTTATTGTAATATAGCACAAATCAGCTCTTTTGTAAATCATAAAAATAAATTAGATAAATTGTTAATAAAAGGTTGATAATTGCCTGTCGAATATTATATAATAATAAATAATATAAAGCAGTGCGCCTTTTTGTGCCGCAAAGCCGCAGAGGAGGGTTATCTCTTATGTCCGAGCATTATACCGTGTCGCTTCAAAAAATCATTGATTCACACGGGCTTGAAACAATTTATTTGCCGCAGGATGCAAACGATATTTTGATTGAAACCAACGAGGTCAACAGACCGGGTATCGTCCTTACGGGATATACGGATTATTTTGATCCGCGCCGTATTCAAATTTTGGGGTGGACGGAATTCGGTTTCCTTCAAAATATGAGCCGCGAAATGCAAATCGAAGCGGTTTCAAAATGGCTTTCGCTTCGGCCCGCCGCCGCGGTTATCACACGCGGGCTTGAAACCCCCGAATATTTTGAAAAGCTTTTTGAACAGCACGACGTGCCGCTTTTAAAAACAAACGAGGAAACTTCGCCTTTTCTTGCAAATCTTATTCAGTATCTTAACACAAGTCTTGCTCCGCGCATAACGCGCCACGGCGTGCTTTGCGAGGTTTACGGCGAGGGTGTTTTGATTATCGGCGAAAGCGGTGCGGGCAAATCGGAAACCGCCGTTGAGCTTATCAAAAGAGGCCACCGCCTTATCGCAGACGACGCTGTTGAAATCAGGCGCACGGACGCACGCACGCTTATCGGCTCCTCGCCGAATAATATCCGCCACTTTATCGAGCTTCGCGGTATCGGCATAATCAATGCACGCCGCCTTTTCGGTATGGGTTCGGTTAAGGATACGGAAAAAATAAATATGGTTATCAGTCTTGAGCCGTGGGAAGCCGGCAAAGCTTACGACAGACTCGGTATCGATAACGAATACACAAAAATTCTTGATGTTAAGGTGCCGGTTATCACGGTGCCTGTAAACCCCGGCAGAAACCTTGCCGTTATCATCGAAACCGCCGCCATGAATAACAGACAAAAGAAAATGGGCTATAACGCGGCGCGAGAGCTTATGATCGGCCTCGGAATGGATGATTTCGAGCCTGAGGAAAAAGAAGTTAAATTCTGGCAGGATTGAATTTTCTGCATAAATTTCGCCGCACGGCGTTTTTATATAAAATTTTGAAAGGTTGTTTAAATTTATGTACAGTATCGGAATTGATCTCGGAGGAACAAATATCGTGGCTTCCGTTGTGGACGACGATTATAATATTATAGGCACGGGTAAAACCCCCACCGATGCGCCGCGCTCTGCGGAGGATATATTTGATGATATTGCGGCAATGTGCCGCAAGGCGGTTGAAAACGCAGGCTTGAAAATGAGTGATATTTCAAGCGCCGGTATGGGCACACCGGGCACGGTAAATGAATATGGCATTATTGAATTTGCAAATAATCTCGGCTTTAACGATGTTCATGCAAAAGAAATGCTTGAAAACCGCCTTGAAAATATTCCTGTGTTTGTTGAAAACGATGCCAATTGCGCTGCTCTCGGCGAGGCTTATGCGGGCAGCGGTCACGGCGCTCAAAACTTTGTTGCCGTAACTCTCGGCACGGGCGTAGGCTCGGGTATTATTATTGACGGTAAAATCGTTTCGGGTGTAAACTGCGCGGGCGGCGAGTGCGGCCACACTGTTATAGTGCTTGACGGCGAACCTTGCAGCTGCGGCAGAAACGGTTGCTGGGAGGCTTATGCTTCCGCAACCGCTCTTATCCGCCAAACAAGAAAAGCGATGGAGGAATATCCCGATTCAATTATGCATGAAATCGTTAAGGAAGAGGGCAAGGTAAACGGCAAAACCGCGTTTGATGCCAAGCGCAAGGGCGATGTTGCGGGCATTAAGGTTGTTGAAAGCTACATAAAGTATGTTGCCTGCGGCCTTATCAATCTTGTAAATGCGCTTCAGCCCGAAATCATTTGCATCGGCGGCGGAATTTGCAATGAGGGCGAAACCCTTATGAAGCCGCTTCGCAGATTTGTTCAGGCGGAAAGATATTCAATTCACAGTAAAATTCAAACAAAAATCGTAAGGGCAGAGCTTGGCAACGATGCGGGCGTTATCGGTGCGGCTCTTCTCGGCAGAACTAAATAACGGTGATATTTTGGAAAAGCTTATAAACTATATTAAGTCTTTCGGCGGCAAGTATGCCGAAAACGAGCCAATGAGCCGCCACACCACCTTTAAAATCGGCGGCGCGGCAAGGCTTATGTTCTTTCCAAAAAGCACTGATGAGGCGGCAAATGTAATTAAATTTTGCCGCAAGGAAAATATCAGATATATCGCTGTCGGCAACGGCTCCAATCTTTTGGTGGCGGATGATGGCATAAATGCTTGCGTTATTTGCTTCGGCGGCGATTTTTCCGATATAAAGCTTCTTGAAAACGGTGTGATTTATGCTCAAAGCGGCGCTTCGCTTATGAAGGTTTGCCGGTTTGCTCTTGAAAACGGGCTTTCGGGTTTGGAATTTGCATTCGGAATCCCCGGCTCCTGCGGCGGCGCGGCATTTATGAATGCAGGCGCTTACGGCGGTGAAATGAAAGATGTGCTTTTTAAATGCGAGCATATTGATAAAAACGGTGATTTCGGCACGCTTTCAGGCGATGAGCTTGCTCTTTTTTACAGGCATTCGGCGTATTACGATAACGGATGCATCGTAACCGGCCTTTATATGAGGCTCCAAAAGGGTGATAAAGCGGAAATTAAAGCGAAAATGGAAGATTTTTTGCAGCGCAGAAAAGATAAGCAGCCGCTTGAATATCCGAGCGCAGGCTCAACCTTTAAACGCCCCGAGGGATATTTCGCGGGCGCGCTCATTGAAGAATGCGGCTTAAAGGGCAAAAGAGTAGGCGGTGCGGAAATCAGCACAAAGCACGCCGGTTTTGTTATAAATAAAGGCGGGGCAACCTGTAATGATGTTTTGAATCTTTGCAAAGAGTGCTCCGAAACAGTGTATGAAAAAAAGGGCGTTAAGCTCGAAATGGAGATAAGGGTAACCGAATGATGAATAACTCAAAGGAATTAGTAATTATAACCGGCCTTTCGGGTGCCGGCAAATCCACGGCAATGGGATTTATGGAGGATATCGGCTATTATTGCATCGATAATATGCCTCCTGTTTTGCTCGGCACATTTCTTGAACTCATCTCGAAAAGAGAGGAATATTCAAGGGTTGCAATCGTAATAGATATTCGCTCAACAGATAATTTCAGCGGGATTATCGCAGCTCTTGATGAGCTTGAAAATACGGGTTATGATGTTAAAATCGTTTATCTTGATATCAAAACCCATGTTGCACTTAAGCGCTATAAGCTCACCCGCAGAAAGCATCCTTATGCAGACAGGTTTAACGGCGATATTGCGCAGGCTCTTGCTTTTGAAAGAGAGGCTATGGCGCCTCTGCGCTCCAAAGCCGATTTTGTTATAGACAGCTCCGATTTAACGGGCAATCAGCTCAGAACACGGCTTACGCAAATCCTTGTAGGCGATGATAAGGATGTTATGAATATCCATGTTGAATCCTTCGGATTTAAGCATGGTATTCCCTCAGAAGCGGATTTCGTTATTGATGTTCGCTGCCTGCCGAATCCCTATTGGGTGGAAAATCTGCGCAGCAAAACGGGCCTTGATAAGGAAGTGCGCGATTATGTTTTTTCGTTTGATGAATCAAAGCAGCTTCTTGATAAATTGATTGATATGCTGGATTTTCTTAATCCGCTTTATATTAAAGAGGGCAAAAGCCAAATTGTTTTTGCCATCGGCTGCACGGGCGGTAATCACCGCTCCGTTGCGATTGCAGAGGCTCTTAAAGAGCATTTTGAAAAGAAATGGGATAATGTTTCCGTTAATCACAGGGACATAAACAGAGCCTGATTAAATTTAAATTTTAAGCAAGCAAAAAGCCGAAGCGCCGTTTCGGCTTTTTGCTTGGGTTTGGAAGAAAATTAAATGTCTTTTTCGATGCAGGTAAAAAATGAACTTGTAACAAAAGAATATGAAAACAGCTGCTGCAACAGGGCTTTGCTTTACGGCATGTGTATTTTTGGCAGAAGCTTTTCAACGGCGGCCGTTTCTTTGCAAACGGAAAATGAAGCGGCAGCGCGGCTTTACGGCGAACTGCTGCTTCGCATTTTTAATATAGAAGCCGAGATCTCCGTTTCGCCGGGAGGCAGAAACTATACGGCTTCCGTTAAAAACCGCTCGGATTGCGCCAAATTGCTTAAAAGCTTTGGGCACGACGGTGTCGGCAGTATTAAAATAAATCACGCCAATTTTGATTGTGAGGATTGCGTTAATGCATTTATAGCCGGTGCGTTTCTTTCCTGCGGCACCGTTTCAGATCCGCACAAGGATTATCACCTTGAATTTACCGTGGCTTATCACAATCTTTCAAAAAGCCTTTTCACATTGCTTGAAGAAAAGGAACTTAATCCGAAATACGCAAATCGAAAAGGCTACAACATCATCTATTTCAAAGAAAGTGAATCAATCGAAAACTGCCTTTATATTATGGGTGCTTCGGATTCCATGTTTGAAATGATGAATATTAAAATCGTTAAAGATTTCAGAAATAAGGCAAACAGGCAGGCAAACTGCGAAACGGCAAATATAAACAAAATGGTTAATGCCGTTGCCGTGCAAATGAGGGCAATCGAAAAAATATGGTCGCTCAAAGGCCATGAATATTTAAATGAAAATCTTGAAGCCGTTGCCCGCCTCAGGCACGATAATCCGGATTCAAGCCTTGCCGAGCTTGCCGAAATGTGTGATCCGCCCATCAGCAGAAGCGGAATAAATCACAGGCTTAAAAGAATTGTTGAAACGGCCGAGGAATTGAGCTAATGTTTACACACCTTCATCTTCACACGGAATTTTCTTTGCTTGACGGTGCCTGCCGAATCGAGCAGCTTGTTTTGCGCGCAAAGGAACTTGGAATGCAGTCTCTTGCAATTACCGATCACGGTAATATGTACGGGGCTGTTGATTTTTATAAGGCGTGCAAAAAGCACGGAATAAGCCTATAATAGGCTGCGAGGTCTATGTTGCGCCAAGAACAAGATTTGATAAGGAAAAGGCTCTGGATAAAGAGTATAACCACCTTATATTGCTGTGCAAAAACGAAATCGGCTATAAAAATTTAATAAACCTTGTTTCCCTTTCTTACACGGAAGGATATTATTATAAACCGAGAATCGATCGCGATATTCTTGAAAAATATCACGAAGGACTGATTTGCCTTTCCGCCTGCCTTGCGGGTGAAATACCGCAAAATTTGCTTGCCAGAGATTATGAGGGGGCAAAGGCGGCGGCACTCTGGCACCGCGATGTTTTCGGCAGCGGTAATTATTATCTTGAAATTCAGGATCACGGTATAGACGAGCAAAAAACGGTTAAGGACGGAATTTTGCGCCTTTGTGCTGAAACGGGTATACCTGTTGTTGCCACAAACGATGTGCATTATATCGAAAAAGAGGATTCCAAGGTGCAGCAGGTGCTTATCTGCATTGCCACAAACCATATCCTCGGTGAGGACACAGGGCTTGAATTCCATTCGGATGAATTTTATCTTAAATCTGAGCAGGAAATGCGCGAGCTTTTTGCCGATGTGCCAGAGGCTGTGGATAACACGGCTGTTATCGCTCGGCAGTGTAATTTTGATTTTGAATTCGGCAACACAAAGCTGCCTTATTTTGAAATAAACAGCCCCATGAGCCATTTTGAATATTTCAGGCAGCAGTGTTTTGACGGGCTTTATAAGCGCTACGGTGATAATCCGCCGAATGAATATGTTGAGCGCCTCGAATACGAACTGAAAACAGTTGATAAAATGGGCTACACGGATTATTATTTGATAGTTTCCGATTTTGTCCATTTTGCAAAAAGCAAGGGTATTCCCGTCGGCCCGGGCAGGGGGTCGGGCGCAGGCTCGCTTGCCGCTTACTGCATTGGTATAACGGATCTTGACCCGATGAAATATAATCTTCTGTTTGAGCGTTTTCTCAATCCGGAGCGTGTTTCAATGCCCGATTTCGATATTGACTTTTGCTATGAACGCAGGCAGGAGGTTATAGATTATGTAACCGAAAAATACGGCGCCGATCATGTGGCTCAAATTGTTACCTTCGGCACGCTGCAAACCCGCGCGGCAATTCGCGATGTAGGGCGCACAATGGGAATGCCCTATGCTTCGGTGGATGCCGTGGCAAAGCTTGTGCCGAATGATTTTAAAATCACTATTGATGAAGCCGTTCGCAAATCGCCGCAGCTTCGCAATCTTATGAAAGAAAATGATCAGGTGAACGAGCTGATTGAAACGGCGCGTAAAATAGAGGGCATGCCGCGAAACACCTCCACCCATGCTGCAGGTGTTGTTATTACGCGCGATCCCGTGTCAACCTATGTGCCGCTTGCAACGAACGACGGGCTTGTTGTAACTCAGTATATTATGACAACGCTTGAGGAGCTTGGCCTGCTTAAAATGGATTTTCTCGGCTTGCGAACGCTTACCGTTATCAGCGACGCTTCGCGTGAAGCGGGAATCGATATAAATAAAATTCCGACAGACGATCAAAATGTTTACAAGCTGTTTTCGCGCGGCCAAACGGAGGGCATTTTTCAGTTTGAATCAAGCGGCATGAAGCAAATGCTGATGAATTTAAAGCCAACATGCCTTGAGCATTTAATTGCCGCTACCTCGCTTTATCGCCCCGGCCCCGCAAAGCAAATAGACACCTTTGTGGAAAATTCGCGTCATCCGGAAAAAATCAAATATGCTTCGCCACTGCTTGAACCGATTTTAAAAGACACCTTCGGCTGCATAGTTTATCAGGAGCAGGTAATGCAGATTTTTCGCGTGCTCGCAGGGTATTCTTATGGGCGCGCCGATGTTGTGCGCCGCGCAATGAGCAAAAAGAAAAAAGATGTGATGGAGGCGGAGCGGAAAACATTTATCGAAGGCTGCGGCAAAAATAACATTTTGCGCGATACGGCAAATGCCATTTTCGACCAAATGTCGGAATTTGCAAAATATGCTTTTAATAAATCACATGCAGCCTGTTATGCGCTTGTGGCATATCGCACGGCATATTTAAAAACATATTATCCTGCGCAGTTTATGGCGGCACTTCTCACCTCCGTGCTTGATTCTTCAAATAAGGTTGCGCGTTACACGGCAGAGTGCAAAAGACTCGGCTTAAAGCTTGCTGTGCCCGATATAAACACCTCCGTTATGGGCTTTTCGGCAAACGGAAATGTTATAAACTACGGTTTGCTCGGCATTAAAAATATCGGCTCTGAATTTATAAACGATATTATAAAAGAGCGTAAAAACGGCAAATACGAAAGCCTTTTTGATTTTTGCTCGCGCCTGCAAACGGCGCACTTTAATCGCCGTGCAGCCGAAAGCCTTATCCGCTGCGGCGCGCTCGATTCGCTCGGTGCAAATCGCCGCCAAATGCTTCAGGCTTTGCCGCCGCTCGTAAGCAACCTTGATGAAATCAGGCGCAAAACAATGTATGGCCAGGTGGGCTTTTTTGAACTCGGAGGCAAGGATTCCTTCGGCGTTGATTTTGAAATGCCGGATGTGCCGGAATTTCCGCAAGCAGAGTTGCTTAAAATGGAAAAGGAAATGACGGGGCTTTATCTTTCAGGTCATCCGCTTGATAAATACGATAAGATTATCGAAAAGCTCGGTTATGTGCGAACCTCCGATTTGCTGGAGGCGGAAAGCAATCCTCTTGCCGTTTATAAGGACGGTGATGAGGTTTCTCTTTGCGGCATTATAACGCACATCACCGTTAAGCAAACAAAGGCCGGGCAGAATATGGCGTTCGTAACAGCGGAGGATATGCTCGGCTCAATAGAAATAGTTGTGTTTCCCAAGGTGCTTGCGGCGTGCTCAAGCCATATAGTGCCGTCAGGCGTTATAACCGTGTTCGGCACGCTTTCGATTGAAGAGGAAAAAGATCCTAAAATACTTGCAAATGTTGTTTTCGGAGCACCCGATTCAAACTCGCGCCCCGCAAAATCAAAGCGCGCCTCGGCTCATAAAAACGATTTAAATGAAAAAAATCAAAATTCCGCAACCGCCGGCAATAAAAAACGAGGGCTGTTTTTGCGCTTTTCCTCGGAAAACGACGAGCGCATAAAAAAAGCAACCGTAATCGCTTCAATATTCGAGGGCGATATGCCGCTTTACTATTATTATCTTGATAAAAAGCATTATGAGCTTCAGCCGCGCTCAATGTTTGTTCAGCCGAATAAAACTATGTTAGGCGAGCTTGGGCGCCTGCTCGGTCAAGAAAATGTGGCTGTAATTGAATGATTATGATTATTGGTATTGACTTTTTTACCCGCTTTGAGTAAAATGTATAAGGTTACCTGTATGCTAAAAGCTTTATATATAATTGTGTAGAAGTATAATTTAGCATATTAAGGTATGTAATTGTTTGAGGAGGACTGTAATTATGAAAACTATTGCTGTTTTAACCAGCGGCGGCGATGCGCCCGGAATGAACGCGGCAGTTCGTGCAGTTGTAAGAACCGCTTGCGTCAACGGTATTCGCGTTCTCGGTGTTATCAGGGGTTATAACGGCCTCATTAACGGCGACTTCGTTGAACTTGATCTTCGCTCTGTTTCAGATATTATTCACAGAGGCGGCACGAAGCTTTACAGTGCGCGTTCCGCAGAATTTGCAACCGAAGAGGGCATGCAAAAGGCTATTGCCACCTGTAAGAAGCATGGTATCGAGGGCGTTGTTGTTATCGGCGGCGACGGCTCTTTCAGAGGCGCGCGCGATCTTTCGGAAAGAGGAATTCCCTGCGTAGGTATTCCCGGCACGATTGATAACGATATTGCTTGCTGCGATTATACTATCGGCTATGACACCTGCCTTAACACCATTATGGAATGCGTTGATAAGGTAAGAGATACCACCGAATCCCACGATCGTTGCACGGTTGTTGAGGTTATGGGCCGCCGTGCGGGTTATCTTGCGCTTAACGCAGGTATCGCTGTCGGCGCAACGGCTATTCTTATTCCCGAAATTGAATTTGATATTCAAAAAGATGTTATCGAAAGAATGAAACGCACTCAGCTTGCAAACAAAAAGCACTTTCTTATTGTTGTTGCAGAGGGCGTGGGTGTTGATGTAACTCAGCTTGCCGGTGAAATACAGGAGAAAACAGGTGTTGAATCACGCGCCTGCATTCTCGGTCATATTCAGCGCGGCGGTTCACCCACCGTTCAGGATCGCGTTATGGCAACCCGTATGGGCAACTATGCAGTTAAAGAGCTTCTTATGAAGAATATCGGCAATCGCGTTGTTGCTTCCCAAAAGGGCGATGTTGTTGATTACGATATTTTTGAAGCGCTTAATATGAAAAAGCATATTGATGAACATCTTTATCAGGTCGCTATGGAGGTTTCCATCTGATTGCGGCCTAAGCATTAAAAATATCAACGCGTTTTTGTGCATTGATTTTTTAACACTTGGTTAATTTTTATTGATGTTTAATCCGCCCGCAGGCACATTAGCTGTGCTTTTCGGGCGGATTTTTTTGCGTTTATTTCATATTTTTGCAAATTTTATTTTTTGCCGATTTCGGCAATAATATAATCGGTGATTGTATGAAAAAATTTATTCGTGTTTTAAACGGCGTTGTGGCTCTTGCCGTTGCCGTGATATTCGGCTTTGTTGCCTATGCAGACGCCGTTTATCCCGATGAAATGTATATTAAAAACGATTCCGTTGGTGTGATAGACAACATTTTTTATTTAACCTCGGATGAAGATGTCAGCGTAGGCAGTCAAAGTGCGCAATCCGTGGGAAGCGCGCAAAAGCAGCTTTCCGTGCTCGGCGTCATTCCCGTTAAAACCGAAACGGTTAAAACCGCGGCGGAGGATACAGTGCTTGTTTCCGGCGATTCTTTCGGCATAAAGCTTTATGCAAACGGTGTTATGGTGGTGGGCACAAAGGATATCGAAGCGGACGGTAAATCCGTTAATCCTGCAAAAAGCGCCGGAATTGAAATAGGGGATATAATAGTTTCCATAAACGGCGAAAAGGTGTTTTCCTCAGAAAAGGTGCAGGATATTTTAAATGATAATAACGGCGAGCCTTATAATATTAAGCTGAAGCGCGCAGGCAGCGTGGTAAATGCCGTGCTCACGCCCGTTTTTGTTCAAAGCGAGGGAAAATACAAGGCGGGAATCTGGGTGCGTGATTCCACGGCGGGAATAGGCACGATAACATTTTTTAATCCTTCAAGCGGAAAGCTTGCCGCGCTCGGTCACCCGATAACGGATGTGGACACGGGCGAAATTATCCCGATTTTAAACGGACAGGCCGTTGAAACCGCCGTAACCTCCGTCACAAAATCATCGGCTAAGGAAACAGGCTCTGTTTGCTGCGACTTTTCCAATAAAGTAATCGGCACATTAAAGGATAACACGGATAACGGGATTTACGGCGAATATTCGGATAAGGTTGATCTTTCAAAATGCAGTGAATACCGCGTTGCACTGCCGCAGGAGGTGCAAAAAGGATTTTGCCAAATCATCACCACGGTGGATGAAAACGGCCCTCTGGTTTATTCGGCGGAGATTTCTCGGATTTATTACACGGGCGGCGAAAAGAATATGATAATCAAAATAACAGATGAGCGCCTGCTTGCAAAAACAGGCGGCATAGTGCAGGGGATGAGCGGCACGCCGATTATTCAAAACGGTAAATTGATAGGCGCGATAACTCATGTTATCGTTGATAATCCGCAAAAGGGCTATGCCGTTTTTGCGCAAACCATGCTTGAATCCTCAAAATAAAAAAATATGAAAGCCGAGCGGAAAAGAAAAGTGCTTGGCTTTATTTTTGTTGATAATTAAAGCGCAATGTGATAATATAAGTATATCTGTTGCCGTTTGGTGTTCGAAAATACAGCGGCAGAAAGGTTTGATGCATATGAACGATCTTGTTTCAATTATTATTCCCGTTTATAATGCCGAAAAATATCTTTCGGCATGTGTGCAAAGCGCACTTTCTCAAACCTATAAAAATATTGAGATTATCTGCGTTGACGACGGATCTACCGACTCCTCGCCCGAAATATTAAATAAGCTTGCTTCGGATAACCCAAGCATAAAAATCATCACCCAAAAAAATGCCGGCGGCGGTGCGGCAAGAAACAAGGGCCTTGATAACGCGTCGGGCAAATATGTTTATTTTTTCGACAGTGATGATATCGCCGCCTCTGATTTGATTGAAAAGGCACTTGCACGCGCCGGTGAATCTGATGCCGATTTGGTTGCTTTTCACGGCTACACTTTTGTGAATGACGATGTTTCAACAAAAAAATTCAAAAGCGGCTATAATAAAAATATAATTGCAAATTCCGAAAGCGTGGTTTCATATAAGGACTGCCCCGGCACGATTTTAAGCCTTGTTAATGTTGTGCCTTGGAATAAGCTGATTCGCCGTGATTTTCTTATTCAAAACAATATTAGATTTTTGAATTTAACCACCGCCGATGATGTCACCTTTTCGGCGCTTTGCAATGCTTATGCGGAAAAAATCGCTTTTGTGGATAATGCATTGCTTTATTACAGAGTAGGCCGTTCGGGCACCGTGAGCACTAACAGCGCCAATATATTAAATGTTCGCTCTGCTGTGGAAAGCACGGAAAAGCGCGTTGCCGAATTGCCTTATGCAAATGAAATCATATCCTCCGTTCGTAATTTTGCCGTGCAAAATCTTTGCTTCGGCTTTTTAAGTTATTCGGTGGATTTCACTTTGCCGCAGGTTAAGGAGTTTTACGAATATATCCATTCCCGCTTCGGCGATTCTCTGCTTGCAGGTCTTGAAGCCGATGAGCTTACCGATAAACGCCTTTTCCCGCTTTATCAAAGCATAAAAAAGCATACATATGACGAAATGTTTAAAATTAAATCAAGAAAAATCACCGTTTCCTTCACAACTTATCCCGAACGCATACCGTATGTTTTCAGCGTGATTGATGATATCGCCGCGCAAACGGTGCCTGCGGATGATGTCGTTTTAAATCTTGCCGAGTGTCAGTTTCCCGGCAGAGAGGCGGAGTTGCCTCAAAATCTTAGAGAAAGAATAGATAAAGGACTTGTTCGCATAAATTGGTGCCCCGAGGATTTGCGCTCGCATAAAAAGTATTATTATATTATGCAGCAAAAGCCCGAGGATTTGATTATAACGGTGGACGATGATTTGCGTTATCCGCCGGATATGATAAAAACGCTTCTTTATTCTTATATCTGCCACCCCGATTGCGTTTCCGGCATGCGCTGCCATGTTGTTGTGGCAAGTAGGGAAAAGGGCTCTGTTTTGGGCTACAATCATTGGATTATGCAATATACGGAAAAATTGCTTACGCCGTCTTACCAAATCTTTTTAACAAGCGGTGCGGGTACTCTTTATCCGCCTCATTCGCTTGATGAAAGGGTGTTTGATAAAGAAAAAATCCTTTCGCTGTGCCCCAATGCGGATGATGTTTGGCTCAATCTTATGCAGCTTGCCGATAAAACAAAATCCGTGTGCGCGTGTGATAAATTTTATCTTCATTATTCCGCACCTCAAAGCAATTCGCTCTTTTCCGTTAATGTGGGCGAAAATCAAAACGATGTTCAGTATGCCGCGGTTAGAGATTACCTTAAATCCGAGCTTGGCGGCGATATCGTGCTTGAACGCCTTTTGAGCGGCGGCGAAGTTGATATGAGCACTGTTGAAAACCTTGCCGATTACGCGGAATACCTGCGCAAGAGGGAAGTGCAAACGAATAATAAGCTCAATAAAGTCTATAAGGAAAAATCCGAGCTCAATTCGCGGCTTCACCAAACATATAAAGAAAAATCCGAGCGCGGCGAAACGATAAAACGCCTTGAGTCGGAAAAAAGCAAAATAAATTCAGAAAAGCAGCTGCTCGTTGCCGAACTTAAGGCAATCAAAAGCAGCCGAGTTTATCGCATTTGGATGAAACTGCGGAAAATCTTCGGTAAAAATAAAAAATGAGGATGCTGAAATGAACCCTATAAAACAACGAGAAAAAGATAAAAAACTTCCGCTTATATTGCTTTTGGGCTTTTTTGTGCCGCTTGTAATCGCATGCGCAGCGCTTTATTTAAATAAGGTTGCGCCGTTCGGCGATCGCTCAATTTTAGTTTGGGACGCCAAATTGCAATATAAAGATTATTACGGCTATTTGTGGGATATTCTTCACGGCAATGCAAGCTTTGAATATTCCGCTTCAAAATCTCTCGGCGGCGCAACCGTCGGGCTTGTGGCGTATTATTTAACCTGTCCGCTTAATTTGCTGCTTTATTTTATCGATAAAACGCAGATTTCGCTGTTTTTCACCTTTATGACCGTGGCAAAAATTGCCTTTGCGGGCTTAACGGTTTCTTATTTTATAAGAAAAAGATTTAAAGTTAACGCATTTTTCACCGTACTTCTTTCCGTGTGCTATGCGCTTATGGAATACAATGTTGTTTATTGCCGCAACATTATGTGGTTGGACGGCGTTGTCCTTTTGCCCCTTGCGTGCCTCGGTGTTTATGAACTTCTTTATAATAATAAAAAATCGCTTCTGTTTTTCTCCGTGTTTATCGCAATCTTTTCAAATTGGTATTCGGGCTATATGGTTTGTCTGATGACGGGCTTTTATTTTCTTTTCGAGCTTGTGATTAAATATGATTACAGGAATTTCAAAGCCGTTATCGGCAGTGCCGTTAAGGATGCCGTAAAGGTTTTGTCGGATATGATTTTGGGCGTTCTTGCAAGCGGCGCATTGCTTGTGCCGGCTCTGCTTTCGCTTGTGGGCGGAAAAGCCGGCGGCATGAAATTGCTGTTCACCACAATGAATTTCGGTATTTTGGAATGCTTCAAGGGCTTTGATATTTATGCAAAAAGCAATGAGTCAAAAGCACCGATTATGTATTGCGGCGCAATTGTGATGCTGCTTGCCGTTTATCTTTTCTTTGATAAGCGTATTCAGCTTAAAAAGCGTGTTTGCAGCTTTTTGTTCTTTATGTTTATGATTTGCAGCTTCTGCTTTACGGAGCTTGATGTTATGTGGACGGCATTTGTGCGCAGCTATTCATATGCTTTCCGCTGGGCTTTCACATTTGCGTTCCTTATGATTGTGCTTGCCTCGGGGGCAGTTGCTCAAATTCAAAAGCACAAGCTTGATAAATCCGCCATGCTTAAAGCACTCGGTGTTATCGGCGTTGTGTTCCTGCTTCTTGATTTAAACGGCAAATTTACAAGCCGTTTTGTGGCTTATGTTTATATCGCCGCAGTTTTGTTTTATGCCGCATTGCTTTTTGCAATGTCTGCAATCAAAAGCAAAAAGGCGGCAAAGGCACTTTGCCTGCTTCTTGTGTGCATTGTGTCTTTTGCCGAGCTCGGCGCAAATGCAACCGTTGCCCTTAAAGGCTATAACGATAAGGAAAAGGATTACGAATCTTACACCTCCCAAATGGGCAGTGTAATAAATGATATTAAAGCCTCCGATTCTTCGCTTTACAGAATTGAAAAGGATATATCTTATATTCAGCTTCACGGCAAGGATGTTGCCGACAGTGAAGGCTTCCTCTTTGACTATAACGGTTTGGAAAGCTACACCTCCACATATGATGCCAATGTGGATATGTTTATGGCCAAAATGGGTTATTCCGATCCCGCAAGCTTAACCGAGGATAACCAAACCGAAAAATATAACGGTCCAACCGATGTTTATTGGAACAGCCCCATGCTGCTCACTGATTCGTTGCTCGGAATAAAATATCAAATTCTGAATAATTCCGCAGCCGGACTTTCGGAATATTCCGTTCAAAGCGATGTTCCGAATAACCGCAAGGTTTATAAAAACGATTATGCGCTTCCGTTTGCATATAATGTTTCCGATAAAGCGTTCGAGTCTCTCGAATACACGGCAAATCCTTTTGAAAATCAGCAGCTTTTTCTCTCCGCTTTAACGGGCAGTGAAGAGAAGGTTTATTCCGATGCAGATATAAGCTATAAGGGTTTAAAGGGCGATTCCGAAAAATTCACCGTAACCGCAACGGCAAGCGGACCGATGTATTTTTATTGCGATCCCACAGATATTCATTCCGATTTAAATAAGAAAAACTGCGAGCTTATCGTAAACGGCGATTCCATTCAGCCGATATGCACGCGCTTCAGAGTTAATGCGGTTTATATCGGTGAATTTGAAAAGGGCGAAAACGTAGATGTCGAAATTCTGCATAAAACCAAATCCGAAAAAGAGCATAATATATTCGTTTCAACGCTTGATAAGGCGGCGTTTGAAGGTGCTTATTCCGCTCTTTCCTCCGGCAGCAAGTGTGAGCTTAATGTAAGCGGAAGTAGAGTTTTCGGCACTTATGAAACGGATAATGATTCAAATGTTATTCTCACTTTGCCTTACACGGAGGGCTGGTCGCTTTATGTGGACGGTAAAAAGTGCGATTATCAAACCGTTGGCAACACTTTTATCGGATTTAATCTTTCCGCGGGTTCACACACCGTTGAAATGAAATATACCACTCTGCACAGAAATGCCGGTCTTGCGGCGTCCTTCCTCGGCTTCACAGGCTTTGCGGCTTGGTGCATAGTTGAAGCGGCTCAAAAGAAAAAGCAAAGAAAAACCGTTAAATAATGAATATAATAATTGAACGGAGCGTAAAAACGCTCCGTTCTTATGCCAATATTACCGCTTGTAACGAAAGTAAACAAACGCACAAAATAAATCCGCCGCGGTGTTTCGCAGCGGATTGTTCCCCTTTTTATTATTTTATATATCGGTTTGCACGGTTTCAAGAATTTTCGGCTTTTCGCCGCTCGCATGCAGGATTTCGTTGTGCTCATAGCAGCTACTTATTGCCTGCGTTAAGCCTAAGGAAATCATAATAAGTATAATTTGCTTCGGCGAATTGAAAATGTAGTCAGAAAGCCCAAAGCCCAAAAACATCATAAGGCTTGTGAAAATATAAAATATCAAATCATATCTTTTGCCGCTCGGCGCTTTTGTTTTGAAAAGCTTAATAACAGCGGCGATAATCAGCGCCAGCAAAAGTATAAGCCCGATTATTCCAAGCTCCGCCCATATTTCAAGAATGAAATTGTGAGCATGCGGTTTGTCCAGTCCGTATTCCTCAAGCAGCATATTTCCCGTGCTTTCGCAGCCGAAGCCGAGGCCGAAGAAAAATTCACGGACGTTATCAGATAAATAATCCACAATACTTTCCCAAATCTTAAAGTGATTTGCGGAGGATTGCTTTGCCGACACGGCCGCCGAAACCTGAGCCGCCGTATTCGCCGCCGCTTCCACGCCGTGCGCTTCTCCCTGCGAGTGCTTAGGCGTGAAAATCAGGCCGTATCTCGTCAGAAGAGAGGGAACTATTATGCAAACCGTCGGCAGGAAAATCTGAAGCATTCTGCCGCCGTGCCTTTTTATCAGCACGATAAACATAAACAGCCAACCCGCAAGAGCGATAACACATCCGGCTCTCGTCATTGTGGAGCTGATTCCTGCGCTGATTAAAAGATTTGAAAAAAGATAAAAAATCTTTTGCTTTTTTGTTTTTGAATTAAGATAAAGATATATCGAAAGGGGATATGCAAACACCAAATACGATGTCATCAAATTCGGATTTGAAAAAAATCCGCTTGCTCTGTCCGAAAAAGTGTTTGTTCTTATTTCAAACGGCAGCATTGTGTATATCTTTTTATCAAGATTTTTGTAAAGCGGGGTCACGAGCACTGCGCTTTTGCTTATAAATCCGTCTCTGCAAAGCAGGTAAGAGCATATTTGAATCGAACCTACGGCGCCGTTTAACGCCGCACTTGCGGAAACAGTTTTTAATATCTCATCGATTTTTTCTTTGGTGTTTGCCAAATTGTAAATCATAACAAGTATTAAAAACATACCCCACCAAAGCCCTGCTGTGCCGAGTGTATCTAATTTTGTGTCGGACCATAAAACGCTTATCAGCGCGAGGCTCATAAATGCCATGCATATTTTGCCGAGCGTGCCAACCTTTGCTTTTCGCCCTTCTTTGCTCCATTGCACTTTAAAAACAATAAAGCCTGCAAACAGCACGAACGGGCTTATGTATTCCGGCAGCAACGGGAAAAGAAATATCGTCGCCAAAAGCCAGCGCCAAGCCGGGCTGCTTTGCCGATTTTTTACAGCTTCCATAAATTCTCAATCTCCGATGAAAAAATGTGCGGCCTGCGCCGCTTTGTGTTTTGCTGTTGCTGTTGTAAAAATGTCTACTTCACATAATACTACAAATATTCGCGCTTTTCAACAAAAATATTTTCCTGTTGTAAAGATATCTTAATATATCATTAATTAATTGTTGTTGAAATAAGTATTAAAATGGTTTATAATTAGGTGTATTTTATAAACGAACAGGAGAGTTCTTTATGAGCGATAAGGAAAAACTTAATGCCTCCGGTGTTGAAAACGGCAGCACGGATGATTTGAAAAACAAAAATGCGGCATCACCCGAAGCAAATGAAGAAAAGGCTTCCGCTTCCGAAAGCAGTGTAAAAGCCGATTTCTCGCACAGCGTTGAGTATGAAACAAACGATAATTGGCAGTTTGACGCCAGCGCACCCGCCACGGAAAACGATGTTGTCGGTGAAAACGGCGTTGAATTTGAATTGCCGAAGCCGAAGCCCGCACCCGCAAAAAAAGAAGAACCCGCTCCGCAGGGCTTTGAGCCGCAGGGCGTTGTTATAAAAAAGGAAACGGTAACCGCGGTTTTAAGCTCGCTTATTGCCGTTGTTATTATCGCAATTCTTGTTGTGCTCGGCGTGCGCTATTACACCGTGCCAAACAGCAACGAAAAAATGAATCCCGGTAATGTCGTAATGACTGTCGGCAACACGGATGTTTCCGTCGGCATGTATAATTTCTACTATCAAAATATTGTTAAGCAGTATGTGCAATATGCATCAAACGGCTATTATGATATTGATTTGTCCAAGGATTTTTCAACACAATATACCACGGATGACGACGGTAATGAAATTTCATGGCAGGATCGCTTTAAGGAAAACACCACCGAGCTTATCAAAAAAAACACTATTTATTATCAAAAGGGTATCGAATCAGGCATAACCCTCACGGATGCTCAAAAGGAAATGATTGAAACTCAGCTTGATAATATCAAAAATGCGGCGTCTTCCGCAAACCTCGGCGTAAATGAATATATTGCTCAAACCTACGGCGATAACTGCGGCCTTGAAACTCTCAGAAAATATCTTGAGCAAAATTATATTTCAAGCGTTTATTATTATCAGCAGCAAATCAAGCTTCGCCCGTCCGAGGATGAGCTTAATGCATATTTCAAAGAAAATGAAAACGATTATAAATCCTGCTCCTATGCAATTCTTGAAGCGGAATATGACACTTCATCAGATGCAACCAAAAAGGCCGCGGTTGATAATGCAAAGGCGGCAATTGCCAAAATAACCGATGAAGATTCCATGAAAGCTCTTATTCCCGAATTTTGCTCGGACCTGATTTCAAAATATATTTCCGCAGGCTATTTCACCGATGAAAGCGACGCAGTTGATGCTTTTGCCGGCGCAATGGATTCCACAAGTGTTAAATCGGATGTTGAAAGCAATTTCGGCGAGGATATCGCGGATTGGATGTTTAACACCAACACGGCAGTGGGCAGCCTCAATTATTATGCGGACGAAAATGCCGGGGTTATTTATATCATTATGAAAACCTCGCAGCCCGCGCTCGATTCTGATTCGGCTTCAAAGGTTTATTCCGTAAGGCATATTCTTGTTATTCCCGAAAGCGGCGATGATGATTCTTCTTCATCATCCTCTTCGTCAACCGCAACGAAGAAATATACGGAAGAAGAATGGGCGGCCGCTCTCGAAAAGGCAAATTCCATTCTTGACGAATATAATAAAGGCGATAAAACAGAGCTTTCCTTTGCTGAGCTCGCCGAAAAATATACGGACGACACAAGCTCCACCTCCGTTAATATGAATAATATGTACGGCGGCGGAATTATGGACACTCAGCTCGGTCAAATGGTTTCGGACTTTGAAAACTGGGCAATCGATTCTTCGAGAAAATACGGCGACGTGGAAATCGTTAAAAGCTCCTATGGCTATCATATTATGTTCTTTATTTCCTATTGCCCGCAATATATGTATGATGCCGAAAATCAATATATAACGGATCTTATCAATGATGATGCCGATTCGGCGGCAAAAACATATTACGAAAAGGAAAGAATCGGCATGAGAAATGCCGAGGTTGCCACTCCTTCTTCAAGCTATGTAACCTCCGTAACATCATCATATAATCAGTAAACAGCCGTAATCGGCAAATAAAATCGATAAAAATCGCCGTATTTGCCGATTATGTAAAAATTTTGCTTGTAATATCAGGCATTTTAGTGTAAAATGATATACGATAAATTCACCTTGCGGCAGGCTTTCGTATGATATGCTTTCGCAAAAAACACAGGTTAGGATGAAAAAAATGGCAAAAAAAGATTTGAACGAAGACATTTTAAGCGGAGGCTCTATTTCCGATTCCGCCAAATCCGAAAAAAGCGCAAAAAAGGCCGAGAAGCTTGCTGAAAAGGCAAAAAAGAATGCCGAGAAAAAAGCTGCGCTTGATAAGGAAATTCAGGAACTCAGAAGTAAGCTTGCTTCCGAAACCGATGAAAAAGCCAAAACGGCACTCAAGAAAAAGCTTGATAGGGCAAAGGCTAAGCAGGATGCGCTCAGCGGCAAAAAAAGCGCAATTGCGGCTCAAAATGCGGCAATTATCCGCAAAGTTGTTGCGTGTGTAATCGTTGTTGCTCTTGTTGTTGCATATGTCGGCACCGGTGTGGTTCGCAAGGGCTTTATTCACTCCACCTTGCAGTGGACAACCGGTATCACCGCAGCCACAATCACCGATGAGTCAGGCGATAAAATCAAGATTCCGGTTTCAACTTATAACTATTATTTTGCAACCACATATAATAATCTTAAATCAACTCAGTCCGCTTATGAGCAATACGGTCTTGATCCCAAGGATTATAATCTTGATGTTGATTTTGATAAAAAGCTTTCATCGCAAAAAACAACCAACAGCGATGATGAAGTTGTTACATGGCTTGAGTATGTGAACGAGCAAACACTCAACTCAATCAAAACAACTTATATGTATTATAACGAAGCCGTTAAGGCAAACAACGGCGAGGAGCCCGAAATTACGGATGAACAAAAATCCGAGCTTGAGGAAACAATCGAAAAATATAAATCCTCTGCGGCCCAATACGGTTACACCGTTTCCGGCTATCTTGTTCAGGCAATGGGTAAGGGCGTAACCGAAAAGGTATTCCGCCGCGAGATGACAAGATCATATATCGCTCAAAACTATCAGTCTCAGCTCAATACCGATGCCGATAATAAGGAATACACCGAAGCGGATTATACAACTTATAAAGACGCTCATACCGACGATCTCAACGCAGTTAGCATCAGAATTTTTGAAGCTTCAAGCGAGGATGACGCTAAGGCGTTTAAAGACGAATTAAAGAGCGACGGCTCAAACTTCACCGATCTTTGCGTTAAATATGCTCAGGACGGCGATTATTATAAGAGCTATTACGCTCAGGCAGAAGCTTCCACAAAGCTTTATGCAACCAAATCCATTCTTAAATCCGCAAAATATGCCATCGCAACGGCAGACAGCAAGGATTCCGATTCTTATCCCGGCCTTGATTGGCTTTTCAGCACGGAACGTAAAGCCGGCGATATCTATCAAACCTCAACAAGCGTTGTTTATGTTCTTTCTCCGGTGGCACTTCCCGAGGCTTCAAGCGTTAATGTTCGCCACATTCTCGTAAGCCCCATCACGGATTCAAGCAGCAACACTCAGGCTGTTGATGCAACGGCAGAGCAATGGGCAACCGCTCTTGAAACGGCAAATAAGGTCGTAAGCGAATATAATTCAGGCGATAAAACAGAGGACAGCTTTGCCGCTCTTGTTTCCGAATACAGTTCCGATACAGGCTCAACCTCAAACGGCGGCCTTTATGAAAATGTTGTTCCCGGCCAAATGGTTGATTCATTTGAAGCCTGGTCGCTTGATTCTTCAAGAAAAGCCGGCGATATAGGCATTGTTCAAACTCAGTACGGCTATCATATTATGTATTTTGTGGGCACAACCGGCACCCCGATTTGGGAAGAGAATGCCAAGTCGGCTCTCACCTCCGAGGATTCATCAAGCGCCGCAGATCAGCTTGAAAAGGCTTACACGGCTAAGATGAATTGGTTCGGTAAATGCTATATTGAAATCGATACCGATATTGACAGATAATTGCATTTTCAGGGACTGCACATTGCAGTCCCTTTCTTTGGTTAACGAATATACGTGAAAGGAGTCGCTTTAAATTGGATAATATTGATGTTTTGAAAGAGCAGATATCACGCCTTATGGCGGCTCTTGAAGATGTTAATTTTGAATGCCAACGGCTTGAAATAGTCAATTCAAATTTGGATTTTCAGCTTAAAGAGGCAAATCGTGAACTAAATCAAAATATTGCCGTGCTTCAGGCAACGGAAGAAGAAAACGAACGCCTTAAAAAGTTATTATATCAAAAAAACGGGGAATAATTCGCATTATGAAATATGTTTTGAATACTTCTCAGCTCAGAGAGCTTGCACCGAAGCTTAAAGCGGGGGACAGGGTTGTGCTTTCCGGCACCGTTTATACCTCGCGCGATGCGGCGCATAAAAGAATAATTGCCGCACTTGAAAACGGCGAAAATCCGCCTTATGATTTAAAGGACGCCGTTATTTACTATGCCGGTCCCACTCCCGCACCCGAGGGGCTTGCCGTCGGCGCATGCGGGCCCACAACATCAAGCAGAATGGATGTTTTTGCTCCGCTTTTGCTTGATAAAGGCGTTGTTGCCATGGTTGGCAAAGGCGAGCGCAATAAAGCGGTTTGCGATGCAATTGTTCGCAATAAAGCCGTTTATCTTTGCGCTATCGGCGGCGCCGGTGCGCTTGCTTCAAAGTGCATTAAAAGCTGCAAGGTTATCGCTTATGACGATCTCGGCTGTGAATCTGTTAAAGAACTTAAATTTGAGGATTTTCCTCTCACGGTTGCCGTGGATTGCAGCGGCGGAAATGTTTTTGAAAGAAAAAGTTAATATCAAATATTTAGAGGAATTATATTTTGTCTATTTTGGCTTTTTGTATATATTTTATATAAAAAAAGAGGCATTTAATTCCTCTTTTTACTTATATTTCACTATTGATTTTTGACCTTAATAGTGCTATTATAATCGCGGTTAGCAACTGCTAACCTATTTGAATAAATAATGTTCAGAGGAGGACTATTTATAATGACTGATTTTAAACAGTGGAACGGCTTTGAAGGCCGTATCTGGAAAGAAGAAATCAATGTTCGTGATTTCATCCAGAAAAACTATCAGCCGTATGACGGCGATGAATCTTTCCTTGCAGATCCCACTCCTGCAACAGATAAGCTTTGGGGCATCCTTCAGGGCTTGCAAAAAGAAGAACGCGCAAAGAACGGCGTTCTCGATATGGAAACGGAAGTAGTTTCTTCACTCACTTCTTACGGCCCCGGCTATATCAATGAAGCCGATAAAGATCTTGAGCAAATTGTAGGCTTGCAAACAGATAAACCCCTCAAACGCGCATTTATGCCATTCGGCGGCATCAAAATGGCTGAGCAGGCTTGCACAACCTATGGCTATACTCCAAATCCGGAGCTTCACAAGATTTTCACCGAGTATTCAAGAACACATAACCAAGCTGTTTTTGATGCTTACACTCCCGAGATGATGAAGGCCCGCCACAATAAGATTATCACCGGTCTTCCGGATACTTACGGCCGCGGCAGAATCGTAGGCGACTATCGCCGTGTTGCTCTTTACGGTGTTGACTTCCTTATTGAAGATAAACTTAAAGATTTCGCAAACTGCGGCGACGGCACTATGACGGATGATGTTATCCGCCTTCGCGAGGAAATCAAGCTTCAGGTAAACGCTCTTAAAGATATGAAAAAAAATGGCAGAAAGCTACGGCTTTGATATTTCCGAGCCCGCAGCAAACGCCAAGGAAGCCGCTCAGTGGCTCTATTTCGGCTATCTTGCAGCTATCAAAACTCAAAACGGTGCTGCAATGAGCGTCGGCAGAATTTCCACCTTCCTTGATATCTACTTCCAGCGTGATATCGAAGCAGGTGTGCTTACCGAAAGCGAAGCTCAGGAAATTATCGACCATATGGTTATGAAATTCCGCATGGTTAAATTCGCTCGTATACCTTCTTATAATCAGCTCTTCAGCGGCGACCCGGTTTGGGCTACCCTTGAAGTTGCAGGTATCGGTATGGACGGTCGCTCCATGGTTACAAAAACCGACTATCGCTTCCTCCACACTCTTGAAAACATGGGTCCCTCTCCCGAGCCGAACCTCACTGTACTTTATTCCAGCGCTCTTCCTGAAAACTTCAAGAAGTATGCTGCTGCAATTTCTATTCGCACAAGCTCTATTCAGTATGAAAATGACGATGTCATGAAGCCGGTTTGGGGCGATGACTATTCAATCTGCTGCTGCGTATCTGCAACTCAAACAGGTAAGGAAATGCAGTTCTTCGGCGCTCGTGCAAACCTCGCAAAATGCCTCCTTTATGCTATTAACGGCGGTGTAGACGAAAAAACAAAGGATCAGGTCGCTCCCAACTTCGCTCCTATCACAGACGAATATCTTGATTACGACGCTGTTGTTAAAAAGTATCTCGTTATGATGGATTGGCTTGCAGGTCTTTATGTAAATGTTCTCAACCTTATCCAGTATATGCATGATAAGTATTATTATGAAGCAGCCGAAATGGCTCTTATTGACACCGATGTTCGCCGCACATTTGCAACCGGTATCGCGGGCTTCTCACATGTTGTCGACTCACTCAGCGCAATTAAATACGCAAAGGTTAAAACAGTTCGCGATGAGAACGGCCTTGTTGTTGATTATCAAATAGACGGCGATTTCCCGAAATACGGTAATGACGACGACAGAGCAGACGATATCGCAGTATGGCTTCTTAAAACATTCCTTGAAATGATTAAGCGCCGCCACACTTATCGTAACTCCGAGCCTACAACTTCAATCCTTACCATCACATCAAATGTTGTTTACGGTAAGGCAACAGGTTCCCTGCCAGACGGTCGCCCCGCAGGCGCTCCGCTTTCTCCCGGTGCAAACCCAAGCTACGGTGCAGAGCAAAACGGTCTTCTCGCTTCTCTTAACTCCGTTGCAAAGCTTCCCTATCATTGGGCACTTGACGGTATTTCAAACACTCAAACAATCAATCCGGATGCACTCGGTCATAACGAGGGCGAGCAGATGAATAATCTTGTTCAGGTTATGGACGGTTATTTCGATCAGGGCGCTCACCATCTTAATGTTAATGTGTTCGGTAAAGAAAAGCTTGTTGACGCTATGGAACATCCGGAAAAAGAAGAATATGCAAACTTCACAATCCGCGTTTCAGGCTATGCGGTTAAGTTTATCGATTTAACCCGCGAGCAGCAGCTTGATGTTATTGCCCGCACCTGCCATGAAACAATGTAACAGCGAAAATGCGGTTCTCGGCCATGTTCATTCACTGGAGTCTTTCGGCTCCGTGGATGGGCCGGGTGTGCGTTTTGTTGTTTTTCTTCAGGGCTGCGCAATGCGCTGCCGCTACTGCCATAATCCGGAAACCTGGGCTTTCGGCGGAGAAGAATGGAATGCGGCCGATCTTTTCAGCCGCGCGTGGAAATATCATAATTATTGGGGCAAGGATTTAAAAGCCGGCGGCATAACAGTCAGCGGCGGCGAACCGTTGCTCCAAATTGATTTTTTAATGGAATTTTTCCGCCTTGCAAAGCAAAAAGGCGTTCACACCACCGTTGATACGGCAGGGCAACCGTTTTCCTCGGAGGAGCCTTTTATTTCCAAATTCAATAAGCTGCTTGAGGTTACGGATCTTTTTATGCTTGATATCAAAGAAATAGATGATGAAAAGCATAAAAAGCTTACCGGCAAATCAAATAAGAATATTCTTGAAATGGCTCGTTATCTTTCCGATGCAGGCAAGGATATGTGGATTCGCCATGTGCTTGTGCCCGATTTAACGGATGATGAGCAAGGTCTTAAAGAAACGGGCGATTTTATTGCGTCGCTTAAAACGGTAAAAAGGGTAGAGGTGTTGCCTTATCACACTCTTGGCCTGTTTAAGTGGGAAAAGCTTGGCATTGATTATTCTCTTAAAGATGCCCGCGTTCCCACAAAAGAAGAGGTTAAAAAGGCAGAGCAGCTTTTGCGCGTCGGCGATTATAACGGCTGATTTGCGCAGCTGTGGCTGCATTGCTTGCCGTAAAGCACTTGCTGTTGACAAAATATATATTATGTGTTAATATATATTTAGTTAGTTTATGCTAACTAAATCTTTTTTTGGAGAAATTATGAAACTTCATGCATCCGGTGAGGATTATCTCGAATCCATTTTAATACTTAAAAACAGAAAAGGCTTTGTAAGGTCAATTGATGTGGCTGTTTTTATGAATTATTCAAAGCCGAGCGTAAGCCATGCTGTTTCTCTTTTGCGAGACGGTGGCTTTATTATGGTTGATGATAACGGCTATCTCGATTTAACATCGGCAGGTAAAGCCGTTGCCGAAAAAATTTATGAGCGCCATGTTTTCTTTAAAAATATTTTGATGAAAGCAGGTGTTGAGGAACAAACCGCCGAACAGGAGGCTTGCCGAATCGAGCACGATATCAGCGATGATACATTCCTTAAAATTAAAGATTATTACGGCAATTGATTTGCACATAAAGCGTTTTTTTGCCGCAAAGGCAGAAAAAAACACCGGCTGCGTAAAACGCGCGATTCATTGTTATACGAATTTTAAAGGCTCGGATATACCGAGCTTTTTTTCTTGTGCATAATGCTGTTTTGTGATATCATATAATGCGAAAGTGGGTAATTTAATGAATATAAGACGAGCTTGTAATGCCGATTGCGCGCAAATAAACAGGTTGCTTTATCAGGTGCACGGTGTGCATGCAAAGGGCAGGCCGGATCTTTTTATTCCCGGCAAGAAGAAATATAACGAAAGCCAGTTGCTTGATATTATTGCAAATGACGAAAAACCGATTTTTGTGGCGGAGGAAGACGATAAAATTCTCGGATACGCTTTTTGCGTTTTTCAAAAACCTGCTTCAAATTCGATGCAGCCCGTGAAAACGCTTTATATTGATGATCTTTGTGTTGACGAAAATTGCCGCGGCAGCGGTGTCGGAAAGCGGATTTTTGAATTTGTTAAGGACTATGCAAAAAAATCAGGTTGCTATAATTTAACGCTGAATGTGTGGGAGTGTAATCCCGGTGCAAGGGCGTTTTATGAAAAATGCGGATTTTCCGTTCTTAAAACGGGAATGGAGCAGATTTTGTGATCTTCGGCAATTGTTGATTTAAAATAAACCGCAATGCAATATGATAAAATAAAGTAAACCGCGCGGCGTCGTTATAGGATTGCCGTGCGGTTTTTTTGTTTATTCAATATTTTTCCTCATGTCTGAAAGCACCTTTTTCAATTCTTGAAACATAGCTGCGGCTTATGTTCAATCGCGCTGCCACTTCGCGCTGGGTGAGCGGCTTTTTGTTGTCAAGCCCATAACGAAGAATAATAATTTCGCGCTCGCGTTCATCCTCTAAATTTTCAAGGTATTCCGCAGCTTTTTCCCAGCGAATTTTCTTTTCCAAATCTTCAGCCATGTCGCGGTTGTCACTGATTGTGTCCTGCAAGGTGAGGGGATTGCCGTCGCGGTCACTTTCAAGCGAATCCCCAAGATAAACATCCGAGGCATTTTTCTTTATGTTGCGAAAATGCATCAGTATTTCGTTTTCTATGCATCGGCTTGCATAGGTGGCAAGCCGTATGCCTTTGTCGGGTTTAAAGCTGTCTATCGCCTTTATAAGTCCGATTGTGCCTATTGAAATCAAATCCTCCGTGTCGTTTGTTTTGGAATAGTATTTCTTCACTATGTGGCTCACAAGGCGCAAATTGCGTTCTATCAAAAGCGCGCGGGCATTTTTGTCTCCCAGCGCAAGGCGCTCAAGTGCTTCCTCCTCCTCTTTCTTTTTCAGCGGCTTGGGAAAGCAGGAGGTGTTGCTTATATGCAGAATAAAGTAAAGAAAATTTGCGCTTAAAAATGAAATTATCGCGGAAAACATATTTATCACCGCTAAAACTATATGCCGCGCCACGCTTGTTTAATGCAGCCGATTTTCCCGGGCGATAAAAAAGTCCAAAGCAAATGAATGCCTTGGGCTTTTGTGCTTATTTGATTTGCCGATCAATTGCTTTATGAAGTGCGCTGCGCAAAAAAAGCGGTTTTCTCGTCTGATGAGCTATATGTATAATCTCAGCTCTTTTTGCATTTCCTTTGCGCTTTGATATCTCCGTGAAATCTGCACATTTGTTGCCTTTTGAATAATGTGCTTAATCGGCCCTTTCGGTGAGTTGATTGCAGGGTGCACACCCGTTATCATAATGTTTAAAAGCACACCAAGGGCATAAATATCCGTTGATTTGCCCGATTGCGAAATTCCGTATTGCTCGGGTGCGGCGTAGCCGACCGTGCCGAGGGAAGCGGTGTCTTTGTCGTCGCTTTCGGAAACGGAGCGCGCAATGTTTAAATCAATCAAAACAGCTTCGTTATTGCCGTTAATAATCACATTTGCGGGCTTAATGTCTCTGTGGATTATTCCGAGGGTGTGAAGCTCCGTTAAAGCATTGCAAATATCGTAAGCATATTTGCAGGCCTGTTTTGTTTTCAGTGTGCCGCTGTCTGTAACGGCGGCAAGGTTTTTGCCGTCTATGTATTCCTCCAAAACCATGAGCCAATCATCGTCAGAGCAAACTTCGTAAATCTGCGGCAGGCTGCAAAGGCGCTTGTTGCGCAGAATTCTGTAAACATCATCATTTCTGTTTTTGGAATGCCTTTGAATAATGCGTTTGCCGCTTTCTTTGTGGCGATAAAGATAAACTCGGCTTGCTTCGGTTTTCTTATAACCGCTTCTCGCTCAAATTTTTCATCTATCGAAGCTTCTATGTATGCCTTGAGTTCGTTTTTTTCTTCGCTCATTTAAGTGGCTCCTCGCCCGCGTTTTGAAGTAATTCCGTAAGCTGATATATGGAATATCCGTTTGAAATGGCAAAAAGAATAATTGCATCGCGCCTAATTCTGGGATACAGCGCCGATCTGCCCGAAATGCGAAGCGCTTCCTGGCATTCGTCCACGCTTAGGTGCATTGTGAGTATCAGGCGAATTATTTTATCTCTTCCCGGAATTTTTCTGCCGTTAATAACATCATAAAAATAGCAATAGCTAAAGTCGGATTTGTTTATAATGTTTGATTTTGAATAACCGCTTTTCTCTATAGCCGTTTCCCAAAAATCCTTAATTTTGTCATAAACAAACGACTCGCCGTTTCCTTTTAAATATTCGTCTATTTTGCAGTTTTCGTTTTGAAGCTCCTCTAAAAGGTCCTCGGTTGATTTTCTCATATTTTTGCCTTTCGTGTTTCGCTTTCAACAGGGCAGTCAATAAACAATAACCTTGCCCGTGAAGGTGCTTTTGATGTAACTTTTATAACTGCTGCCGTTTTCAATATAAACAGTTTGCAGATTCGGAAAAATATCGCCTCTGCAAATGTGTTTTAAAGTGTATTCACTTATCTCTGCGCTTGCGGGAATTTTTATTGTTTTTAAATATTTGTTTGTTAAAATATTTGGATTGAAAATTGAATTTTCGGGCAAATCAAATTCCGCCGCTTTGTGATTGTTTGGGTAATTATAAACTTCCCATTTGCCGCTTGAATTCAGTTTATACAGCACACCGTCAATGTCTTTAAATTGCGAATTGTTTTTTGCGTAAACCGATTCAAGATAAGGTGTGTCGTATTGCTGAAAAAATGTTGTCATTTCGCTGCTCAAATAAATGTTTTTAAGATTTTTTGCATATTTAAATAAATTCGGCGTACCGGGAACCTGAACATATTCAGGGTAAGTAAATGTGTCCGATTTATATCCCTCGCAGTAGTAATAAATCTGCCAATAATTTGTGTTGTAGTAAATGAGAGCACCGTCGATGAATTTGTATTGATAATTTGTTATTTCAATATCACAAAGCGAATAGCACTCGGCCGCGAAGCAATCCAAAATGCCTAAATCGGCATTTTTCGGGAAAACTATTTTTTTAAGATTGCCGCATTTATAAAATGAGTGATACCGAACTATAAGATTGTGATAAGTTGTGAAATCCTGAAAAACGGCATATTGCATTGTGTTGTTTTCAAGAAAAGTGTTTTTGTCTATCATACGGACTGTTTTTCCGTTTATCACTTCCGGAATAACAACCGTTTTTGCCGAACCGGTGTATTTTGTTATCGTCAGCTTGCCGTTGTTTTCGGTGTATTCCCATTTGTCGTATTCCACTTTGCCCTCGGGAATCGTTTCATCCTCAGACTTAACGGCTGTTGTGGCTTCCGTGGGCTTTGTTGTTGAAGAACCGCCGCTCGCGGGCTTTGTTGTGCCGGGAACTGTTGTGGGCACACCGGGAATTGAGGGGCCGTTTTCGCCGTTGGCCGTCGAGGGATTGTTATAGCCGTCTGCCGCAGGCGTATCGGCAGAGGAGTCACCGGCAGGCGATTTTGCGGAATCATCGTCTATGCCGAGCGTTTCTTTAACCGCCGTTGTTATGCGCGAAATAAACGAGCCGCCGCCTTTGCCCGATTCACCGTTTGTGTTGCCGGCCGATTGTGCGCCTTGGTTTGCAAAAGAGCCGAGCTGCGGCAAAATCATGCAGGGCATAACAACGAAAACGCAAATTGCCGCGGTTATTATATTTGAAAGAGTGCGCTTGCTTATTGCAAAGCGTTTTTTGCTGCCTTGTGAAATAATTGCGCTTGCTTGAGTTTCTTCACAAATATTCAGGCAATTAAGGCAAATATGCGCTTCTTCTGGCATTTCCGCATTGCAAAAAGGGCATTTTTTCATTGGCTCATATTCTCCTAAATATAACATTTTTCAACATATTAACTATATTATTGTATTCTAACCCACATAAAAAGTCAATTATTTAGCATTAAAAAAATTTTATGCGGCATATATGCAATTTGAGTACTATCTGGCGAAATATTCCAATATTATGCTCTTTTAACGCCTTTTGCAAACGCGGGCTTCGTTTGTGCGTTTGGCAATACAAAAGCCCAAAGCATTCATTTGCTTTGGGCTTTTGTATTGATATGATCTGGCGCGCAATTGCTTTTTTATGAATTGTGCTCGTTCGGCGCTTTGTTCTTAAGCGTTGTTTTTGTGTGGTAAATTCCGTTTTCGATTTTATGCTCGTATTTGCCGCCGTATTTTGCAGCTATTTCGCCGATTATCTTGATGCCGTAGCCGTGTTCGTCAGCCTTATTCTGCAGCTTATTTTCATGGCTGCGCGGCTTGCCGTTTTTGCTTTCAAAAATAATTTCATCCTGCGTTACTTCTATTTTTATATCAGCGGTTCTGTTCTTCTCAAGCTTTGCCGCCGCGGCAACGGAATTATCGGCAATGTTAAAAAGTATTCGGCAAATATCGTAATCATCGGCCATAATCGGGTAGCTTTCGTCGATCTCCGCATTAAGCTTAACACCGAGTTTTTCCGCCTCTTGTTTTTTTAGGTAAATTGTTGTGTTTACCGCGTCGTTTGAGCAAATCGAAAATTGCGAAATTTTTGTTATGTCGTCATTTGTTTTGGTCAGCACACGAAGCGCTTTTCCGGCTTTCCTATTTCGATAAGGCCTGCCGCCGTGGCTGTTATGTTTGCAAAATCGTGTTTGATTTTTCTGTATCTTTGTTTTTCGTCTTTAAGCATCATCATTTGGTTGTAATCCATTTTATTGCGCAGTATTTCCCGCTCGCCGATGATGTTTTGCTGGTGAATTTTTTCAAAGTATTCAATAACAAAAGGAAAAGAACAGTCAAACAGCATTATAATAAGTAAAAAAATATATATTGCAATGTTTGTTGCTTTTTCGGTTGAATTTGCTCCGCTGTATGAGCCGGATTTCGTAAACAAGGCAATTGCTACCACCATAATGTGGGAAAACGGCAAAAAAGTTATGTAGGCAAACATTTTTTTGCTTCTGTCATTTGCTTTTTGAGAATCTGCCAGCTTTAATATGCCGGCAAATAAAAAGCTGGCGGCAATAAACACAATGCACGAAATCATAAATGTATACATATATTCCTGATATTCGTGTGTGAATATTTCCTCCAATGTGGTGTTGTAAATAATTGAATACAAAGCCGCCAGGCCAAACATGCAGCCAAAGTTTGAAACAAGCCAAAAAAGTATGGCAATCACTTTTTTGTACAGTTCGCCTTTCATCAAAAAAAGCGTTATTAAAAACACAATAGTGCAATAAACGATATATCCTATTACGCTTCTGGAATTGTCCGAGTTATAAAATAACAGCGAAGTAACAATTCTTGCGGCAAATATTGCGCCGAAGGTGGAAACAGGGCTGTATTTATCTTTTAATATGCTTCTTGAAATGTTGTAATATGCAAAAGCTGTTGCAAAAATCTGCATTATTCTCCATGGTAAAAGTACGGAAAGGTCAATCATCGGCCCCAAAAAAAGCAACCTCCTCTTGCGGCAATTTATTTTGTGAGTAAATATGCTTTGTATTGCTTTATTATTTTTCCGTATTTTTTTGGCGGCACGGGAATTTCCGCGCCGTTTGAAAGCACCAATTTATACGGCTCATATGTTGCGATTTTATTAAGATTGACTATATAGCTTTGATGACATCTAAAAAAGTAGATCGGCATTTCGGCCTCGTATTTGCTTAGGCTTGTGTGAATCGTTATTTCCTTGCCGTTTTCAAGGTGCATCAAAATATTGTTTGCCTGCGCTGTTTCCAAATAAAGAATATCGCGGTGGCTTATAATGTGGTTTATGCTGCCGGATTTTATTATTGCGCTGTCGGGATTTCTTTTTGCGCCGTTTTGCAATGCGCGCTTGAGCGCTTTTTCGATTTTTTCATCCGTCATTTTCGATTTAAGCAGAAAATAGCAGCAGTTGCTGTCTGAAATATTATAGGCGCTTGCAGGAAATGAAGTCATAAAAATAATTTGTGTGTATGATGAGCGAATATTGTTTATTGACCAATTCATAGAATTCTCGTTGCCCACCATTATGTCAAGAAAAAGTACATCCACTTTTGTGTCCGTCAAAATCTCTGCAAGGCGGCTTAAGCTGACTGCTTTTTGTATATTATAGTCCGTGTCAAAAAAGCCCGCAAGGCAGGCGCGAACCTTATATTCCACGATTTCGCGAAAATCAATATCATCATCGCATATAACTATATTCAGCATAAGCTTCTCCCGTGTTCTGCCAATATTACAATTTATATTATAGCATATTTCAGATGCTTTGTGTATGAAATTTAAATAAACATTTTTGAATTATTGATGAAGCCGTTAAAGTATGCATTATAAAGCTTGGATTATAAATTGCAGTATCGGGATATTATAAAAATATGCCAAGCGAAATTGCTCGGCATATCGGTGCTTTTATTATAATTTCGTTACCTGCTCAATATTTCTCGGTAAAAATCGATTGCGCCGTCTATCATTTCGCTTCCCGCTTCGTCAAACGGGAATAAAACGCTGTAAACATGCGCCAGGCTTTTGCCGTTGTATTTCGGGTAATCTTTAAGCGTTGTTTCCACGCCTTTGCTTTCAAGCAGCGCGGCAAGCTTTTGCGTTTGCTTTCTTGCAAGCGTGTCGCCGCTGCTGGTGATAAGATAGGTGGGCGGTAATGCAGTGGCATAATCTATGATTTCATCAAAATTCATATAGTTATATGTGTTTTTGCGTTTGTAATCGCTGCCCCAAAGTATCTTTGTGTAAACGCTGAGGGCACCGTCCTTCATATAAGCAACGGGGGAGGTAAGCAGCAGCGCGCTGATGTTCATATCAACGGCGTTCACTTCAAAAACATCTCTCAGCTCTGCACTTTGAAGCAAAACGGCGGAATATGCCGCCATCATGCCGCCGGCGGAATCGCCCGTAAGCATAATGCTGTTTTCATCACAGGGATAATTTTTCATTTCCGAGGAAATGCATTTCAGCGCTGCCATAACATCCTGCAATTGCTCCGGCACGATAACATCGGGCACAAGGCGATAGCTCATGCTGAAAACAACAAAGCCTCTGTTTGCGAGCTCGCGGCAGTAATATTCGTTAAGGTCTTTTGTGGCATACATCCAACCGCCGCCGTGAATATCTATAATTACGGGCAGCTTGGCGTCTGGGTCTGTGTTTTTCGGATAAAACACATCGTATTTGTGGTAAAGGTTACCGTCATCGATATAGGGGATATCCTTTTTTATTTCAACATCGGGCGGTGTTTGCGTGCTGTGCTTTTTTTCGTCGCCGTCTGCGCAGAAATACCACACCATTTCCATAAGCTTTATAATCGGATTTTTATCCAAATTGCCCACCGAATTGCTTTTGTATTCGATTGAATCGGATTTAAGCATGCCGCCTATGTATGTGATATCCTTGTCGGTATCGTTTTGCTTTCTCGTTACGATGCCGATGAATGCGCTCGCTGCCACGGCGATTGCAAGTATCACGCATATTATTATTTCGGCTGCTTTTTTGCCCTTGTTTTTCTTTTTTGAGCGTGTTTTTGTTTTTGATTGCGGCATATTTAAAACCTCCGTTCACTGATATTGTTTTGTATTTATAATAAGAATGTTGTTTATATCCGCTCGCTTAGGTGAAGCTGTGCTCAACTGTTATAACAAGAAAAGCTCTTTTATCCTTTTTTATGATTTGCGCCTGCAAGTCCTTTATTATCTGCTGCTTTGATTTCGGATAGTTGTGGGGGATAACCAAATCAAAAATAAAGTTTGTGCGTTGTTTTCCGTCCACAACTCTAAAATCGTGAAAATCGAATTTTTCGTCGTATTCCTTAATAACCTCGCGCATCATTTCGCGGTCATGGTTTATTCTTTCATCATTTACCACAATCGGGTCCATATGGATGCACATATTCACATTCAGCCTTTTGCTGATGATTTTTTCCGTTAAATCAATAACCTCATGCACTTCGATAATGTCAGCATCGCTCGGCACTTCCGCATGGGCGGAGGCTATGATTCTGCCGGGGCCGTAATCATGCACTATCAAATCATGCACGCCGAAAATGAATTTTTGTTCAAGCATTATGCTTTCTATTTCCTTAACAAGCTCGGGATCGGGCGCTTTGCCGAGCAGGCGGCTCGAAATATCCTTAACTATGTCGATGCCCGAAACAAATATAACGATCGCCACGATTATTCCGATAATGCCGTCAGCATAAATGAATTTCGTAAAATGCGAAATCAAAAGCGCAGCGATCGTTGCCGCCGTGGCAATGCAGTCGTTAAGTGCGTCTTGCTTCACGGCTTTGGCGTTTACATTATCGGTTTTTTTGTAGATTTTATCGTTAAAAAATGCCATCCAAAACTTAACGCCGATTGCAGCGATAAGAATAATCAGTGAAATAGTGCTGAATTTAACATCTTCGGGGTGCAGGATTTTTTCGATGCCCGTTTTGCCGAGTTCAAAGCTCATCAAAAAAATAAAAAAAGAAATTATAAGCGCGCTTATGTATTCGATTCTGCCGTGACCGAACGGATGTTCATCGTCCATCGGTTTATTTGAAAGCTTTGTGCCCACTATCGTTATTATGTTTGAGCTGGCATCCGATAAGTTGTTTACCGCGTCCGCCGTAACAGAAACGGAATTTGTGGCAATACCAACGGCAAATTTAAACGCGCAAAGCAGCAGGTTGCAAAAAATTCCCACTATTCCGGAAAGTATGCCGTATCCCTCGCGCCTTTGTGCCGCGCTCAATTTTTTATTTTTAAAATAAAGCTTTATAAGCATATCGCTCATTTAAGTTATCACCGTGCTTTTTCTGCCGCATATCGGCATCGTTCGCTTTTTGCCATCATACGGAAGTTAATAATTACTATTATATTATAATATCATTTATTTGCTTTGAACACAATAAAAAATTTATACTCGCCGTTTTTACTTGCGGCGGTGTGTTCGTTTGTGATATAATTTTCTGCGGAGGGTGAATATGAAAACTTTTATGATTATTAACGGCTCTCCAAGGAAAGACGGCATTTCCGCCGAGCTGGTTAAGCAGGTTAAGCCGTATTTTTTGGATTGCGAAATTAAGGAATATAATATTTATGATTTGGCTCCCGCGCCCTGCACGGATTGCAAATATTGCGAATATCACGAGGGCTGCTCAAATCATGATCTGGATATATTTTTTGAGGATTTTGAAGCCGCCGATTATGTGGCTTTTTTCACGCCGGTTTACAATAACTTTTTCCCTGCGCCCCTCAAGGCTGTTATAGACCGCTTTCAACGCTATTTTAACGCCCGCTATAAACGCGGCGCAAATCCGCCTGTCGAAAAGCGCAAAAAGGTGGGCGTTGTTATCTCATCGGGCTCCAATGCGAGAATTGCCGCCGATTTTATGACGAATACTTTGCGCCAAGCCTTTGCTGTGTTGAACGGCGAAGTGTGTGCCAGATATTATATTCCGAACACGGATCTCGGAATGTATACCTTCAATCTTACGGAGCTTAGGCAGTTTATCCATCAGCTTCATGATTAAGCATACATATTGTGTATTATTTCTTGTTATATATCATTTTTCGGCGCGGGTGAGGCATGCTGTTTCGGCAGGCTTTACCCGCGCTTTTGTTTTCCGCGAATTGGGTTTGCCGTGCTTTTTGCACGGCGGTTTATGATTTGTTAAAACTTAATTTATTATTATTTATTGATAAAAGAAATCTGTTATGCTATAATTGCGTTAATTATTATGGAGCAGTATAGTTAAATGATAATTTTAGGTATAGATCCCGGCTATGCGATAGTCGGCTGGGGCGTTTTGGAATATAACGCCAATAAATTTAAAGTGATTGATTACGGCGCGATAACAACCGAGGCAAAAACGCCTTTTCCGCTTCGGCTGATGGATATTTATAACGGAATGAATAAAATAATTTCCGATTATCACCCGCAGGTTATGAGTATGGAAAAGCTATAACAATAATGCCAAAACGGTTATCGATGTTGCACAGGCAAGGGGAGTGATAACTCTTTCTGCGCAGCAAAACGGTGTTCAAATCGCAGAATATACTCCCTTGCAGGTTAAGCAGTCCGTAACGGGATACGGCAGAGCCGTTAAGAAGCAGGTGCAGGAAATGACGAGGATTATTTTAAACCTTGAAAAAATCCCAAAGCCGGATGACACGGCAGACGCCCTTGCAATGGCAATCTGCCACGCGCATTGCAGCGGCAGCTTGCTCGGCGGGATAAATAAATATAATATAAAGCTTCGTTAATGCAGGCTTAAGCAGGCGGGAATCGAACACAATAAGGTTTAAAGCAACCGATTTCTGCGTGTGCTGCGTTAAAATATTCGTTAATCCGAAAGGATTAACTGCGTTTTATGCCTTGCCCACACAAAAATCGGTTTGCTTTAAACTGCCAGCAACTAAAACGGTGTCGGCGTGTGCAGCAGCATTTATCGTTTGCGCAATCGCTTTTACGCGGCTTGCTTTGCGGCATTTTTGCATGAAAGGTGCATAATTATTATGATATACAGTTTAAGCGGAAAATTAACCTATGTTTCCGAACAATTCGTTGTTATCGAGTGCGGCGGCGTGGGCTTTAAATGCTTCACCTCGCTTAATACGGCAAAAACAGTAGGCTCCGTCGGCTCTGCCGTCAGCCTTTTCACTCATCTTTCCGTTAAGGAGGATGCGCTTGATCTTTATGGCTTTGCCACTCATGATGAGCTTGATTGTTTCAGGCTTTTGATTTCCGTGTCCGGAGTAGGCCCCAAAGCGGCGGTTTCCGTGCTTTCGGAGCTTTCCCCTCAAAAGCTTGCGCTCGCCGTTGCGGCAGGTGATGTTAAGGCAATCACCAAGGCAAACGGAGTGGGCAAAAAAATCGCCGAAAGAATCGCACTTGAATTAAAGGATAAGCTTGTCGGCACCGTCGGCGGCGAAATTGCTGCCGATATCGGCTCCGCCGCTTCAATCGTTGAAGAGTCTGCTTCGGCAGAGGCTGTTGCGGCGCTTGTTTCGCTCGGCTTCAGCCAAAGCGATGCCGCGGTTGCCGTCGGCTCAATGGATAAATCGCTTACCGCCGATGAAATGATAAGGCTCGGCTTAAAGCAGCTTTCCAAAAACTTATAATGGTGAATAATAATGGATGAAATGGATTTTGAAAATAGAATAGTTTCCACCGAGTTCAATCAGGCGGACGGCGACATGGAAAACAGCCTGCGTCCAAAGCAAATGAGCGATTATATCGGGCAGGATAAGGTTAAGGAAAACCTTTCCGTTTATATTCAAGCCGCAAGGGGCAGAGGTGAAGCGCTTGATCATGTGCTTCTTTACGGTCCGCCGGGGCTTGGAAAAACAACTCTTGCCGGTATTATCGCAAACGAAATGGGCGTTAATATAAGAATAACAAGCGGCCCCGCAATCGAAAAGCAAGGTGATCTTGCGGCTTTGCTTACTAATTTGCAAGAGGGCGATGTGCTTTTTATTGATGAAATTCATCGCCTTAACAGAAGCGTTGAAGAGGTGCTTTATCCGGCGATGGAGGATAGGGCGCTTGATATAATCATCGGTAAAGGGCCGTCTGCAAGGTCAATAAGGCTTGATTTGCCGAATTTCACACTTGTGGGCGCAACCACGCGCGCGGGCCAGCTCTCTGCTCCGCTTAGGGACAGATTCGGCGTTATAATGCGCTTGGAGCTTTATACCCCGCAGGAGCTTGCAATTATCGTTAAGCGCAGTGCTTCAATTTTAGGCATTGACATTGATGATGAGGGTGCGGCGCAAATAGCGGCTCGCTCAAGAGGAACTCCCCGTATAGCAAACAGGCTGCTTAAACGAAGCCGTGATTTTGCGGAGGTTAAGTATAACGGTGTGATAACGCGCGAGGCCGCGGCGGATGCACTTTCAAGAATGGAAGTTGATGAGCTTGGGCTTGACGCGACAGACAGAAGATTGCTTACGGCAATGATTAAAAATTACAACGGCGGCCCCGTAGGTCTTGAAACGATAGCGGCGGCGATCGGCGAAGAAGCCGTAACAATCGAGGATGTTTACGAGCCGTATCTTATGCAAATCGGATTTTTAAGCCGAACACCGAGGGGAAGATGTGCATCTCCTGCGGCTTATAAGCATCTTGGCTTTGAGCAGGACGGTCAACAATCATTAATGTGATTTATTCAAGTATGCCGGTTGTGTTTTTGCCGAGGCAATAATACTGAAGTGCATATTAAATTTAATAGAAAGGTTACTGTATTATGGGCAAATTATTCGGAACAGACGGTGTAAGAGGCATCGCAAATAAAGATTTAACAAACGAGCTTGCCATGCAAATAGGTATGGCGGCAGCCGAAATTCTTATAGAGGAATGTGAGGGCACTCCCACCGTTATGATAGGCAAGGATACCCGCGCTTCGGGCGATATGCTTGAGGCGGCGCTCACCGCGGGCTTTTGCTCGGTTGGCGTTAATGTGCTTTCCGTCGGCGTTGTGCCGACTCCCGCAGTTGCTTATCTTGTGGGCAAATACGGCTGTGCGGCGGGTGTAATGATTTCCGCTTCGCATAATCCCTGTGAATATAACGGAATTAAAATTTTTCAGTCAACCGGCTATAAGCTTCCGGATGAAACAGAAGAAAAAATCGAAGCAATAATCCTTGATAAAAATTATGAAATAAAAACAAAAATCGGCGGCGAGGTAGGCAAAAGAATTTATTGTAAAACTGCTGTTGAAGATTATATAAATCATGTTGTTTCCGTCGCAGAGGTTAGGTTTGACGGCCTTAATATCGCAATTGACACGGCAAACGGCTCCGCTTCCGTGTGCGCAAAGGAAATCTTTACACGACTCGGAGCCAAGTGCCATATGCTTTCGGATACTCCGAACGGCGTAAACATAAACCTTAATTGCGGCTCAACCCACCCCGAAGAGTTAATGGCCTTTGTTAAGGCGAATAAGCTTGATCTCGGTGTTGCGTTTGACGGTGATGCAGACCGTATGCTTGCCGTTGACGAAAATGGCAATTTGGTGGACGGCGATAAAATCATCGCAATCTGCGCCGCACAAATGAAGCAGGATGGCAAGCTTGCCAAAAACACGGCGGTTGTTACCGTTATGAGCAACATGGGCTTTTTTAAATTCTGCGAGGAAAATGATATTAAATGCGCAAAAACCGCGGTTGGAGACAGATATGTTCTTGAAAGAATGCTCCAAAAGGGCTATAATATCGGCGGCGAGCAGAGCGGTCATGTTATTTTTCTTGATTACGCCACCACGGGCGACGGTGAATTGTCTGCCGTTAAGCTTATTGAAACAATCGTTAAAAGCGGTGCAACTCTCGGTTCGCTTGCAAAAATAATGACGGTTTATCCTCAGGTGCTTATAAATGTTCCCGTAACTCCGCAGGGTAAGCTTAAATATAATAACGACGAATATATCATTTCCGCCGTTCAGGAAGCGGAAATGGACCTCAACGGCGATGGCCGTGTGCTCGTGCGCGTTTCCGGCACTGAGCCGCTTGTGCGCGTTATGCTTGAGGGCAAGAATATCGAGCAAATAACAAAGCTCGGCAATGAAATAGCAGAAGTGGTAAAGGAAAGACTCAGCTGATGAGATACACAAATGATTGGGCGGATTACGAGCTTATCGATTGCTCCTGCGGTGAAAAGCTTGAAAGATGGGGCAGTCAAATTCTTGTGCGCCCCGATCCGCAGGTTATATGGAAAAGCGAAAAAAAGAATAAGCTTTGGTATACTGCAGATGCACGCTATCACCGCTCAAGCACGGGCGGCGGCGAATGGCAGTTTTTCAAAAAGGTTCCTCCCGCATGGAAAATCAAATATAAAGATTTAACCTTTAATATCAAAACAATGGGCTTTAAGCATACGGGGCTTTTTCCTGAGCAGGCGGTAAATTGGGATTATGTCAGAGACATTATTCGCACAAGCGGCAGGAAAGATATAAAAGTTCTTAATCTTTTTGCTTACACGGGCGGTGCAACCGTCGCTTGCCTTAAAGAGGGCGCGTCCGTTGTGCATGTGGACGCTTCAAAGGGAATGACTCTTTGGGCGAAGGAAAATGCAAAGGACAGCGGAGTCGCCGATAAGCCGGTGCGCTGGATTGTTGACGATTGCATAAAATTCGTTCAGCGTGAAATCAGGCGCGGCAATAAATATGATATTATTATTCTTGATCCGCCTTCTTACGGCAGAGGCCCGAAGGGCGAAATTTGGCACCTTGAGGATCAGTTATATGATTTTGTGCAGCTGATTGAGCAGGTGCTTTCGGATGATGCGCTTGCCGTTTTGCTCAATTCTTACACAACCGGGCTTTCCGCTTCGGTTATGAAATATATTCTTGATGATGTTATCGTAAATAAGAAAGGCGGCAGTGTGTTTGCGGATGAAATCGGGCTTCCCGTTTCCTCCGGTGCGGGCGTTTTACCCTGCGGCGCAACTGCTGTTTGGAAAAAGCAATAAATGAGTTTAATCGAATTTCAAAATGTTTCCTTTTCTTACGGCACCGATGAGGGCGAAGAAAGGGTAGATGTTATCGAAAATTTAAATCTTAATATAGAAAAAGGCAGCTTCACGGCAGTGCTCGGGCACAACGGCTCGGGAAAATCCACCCTTGCCAAGCTCACAAACGGAATATTGTTTCCTCAGCAGGGCAAAGTGTTGGTGGACGGTTCCGAAACAAAGCCGGACGACAGTATTTTCGATATCCGCAAAAAAGTGGGCATGGTATTTCAAAATCCCGATAATCAGATAGTGGCTTCAATCGTAGAAGAGGATGTTGCTTTCGGGGTTGAAAATTTAGGCGTGCCGCCGCAGGAATGCCGCAGGCGCGTTGATGAGGCCATGAAAACCGTCGGTATTTACGAACAGCGCCTTAAAGCGCCGCATAAGCTTTCGGGCGGTCAAAAGCAGCGCGTTGCAGTTGCGGGAATTATTGCAATGAAGCCCGAGTGTATAGTGCTCGACGAACCTACCGCCATGCTTGATCCCAGCGGCAGAGCCGAAGTGCTTGAAACAATCAAAAAGCTCAATAAAGAAGATGGCATCACGGTTGTGCTCATCACTCATTATATGGATGAGGCCGTTCAGGCAGACAGAGTTGTTGTTATGGACGGCGGCCAAATCGTTATGGATGATACGCCGCAAAATGTGTTTGCAAAAGTTGATGAGGTTAAATCCTACGGGCTTGATGTGCCACAGGCAACCGAGCTTGTGCACAGAATGAAGCTGAAGCCCGAAAAAACGGTTTTAAATGCCGATGAATGTGTTGATTATATAGTTTCCCTGTTGGAGGATTAACATGCCTGTACTGTGTTGCGAAAAATTGAATTACCTTTACAGCGTGGGCACTCCGTTTGAAACGGCCGCGGTTAAGAATGTTGATTTCAGTGCCGATGAAGGCGAAATGATAGGCATTATCGGCCACACGGGCAGCGGCAAATCCACGCTTATTCAGCATATGAACGGCTTGCTTGAGCCGCACAGCGGATGTGTTATTCTTAACGGTAATGATATTTGGTCCAAAGAAAACAGAAAAAAAATAAGAAATGTTCGCTTTGCGGTGGGTCTTTGCTTTCAGTATCCCGAATATCAGATTTTTGAGGAAAATATATTTAAGGAAATCGCCTTCGGTCCAAAGCAAATGGGGCTTTCGAATGAAGAAATCGCTTTGCGTGTGCGCGAAAGCATGGAATTTGTGGGGCTTAAAGGCGATATGGTTGATAAATCGCCGTTTGATTTATCCGGCGGTCAAAAAAGGCGAGTAGCAATAGCTTCGGTTATCGCAATGAAGCCGCAGGTGCTTATTCTTGACGAACCGTGCGCGGGGCTTGACCCGAAGGGCAGAGATTCCATTCTTGATATGATTAAAGAATATCAGCGTTCCACGGGCAGCACCGTTATTATCGTTTCTCATTCAATGGAGGATGTGGCAAGGCTTTGCACCAAGGTTTATGTTATGAACGGCGGCAAGGTTGCCATGAGCGGCAGCGTTGCCGAGGTCTATTCAAGGGGAAATGAGCTGAAAAACATGGGCCTTAATGTTCCGCAGGTAACGGATATTTTTATTAAGCTCAAAGAACGCGGTGTTGATTGCAAAACGGATATCTACACGCTTGAGCAGGCTCAGGCCGAGCTTGAAAGACTTTTAAAAACGGGGGTGCACCGTGAGTGATATAACCTTGGGGCAGTATTTCCCCGGAAATTCTTTTATTCATAAAATGGATGCGCGCATGAAAATCGTGCTCACCGTTGCGGTAATCGTTGCGCTTTTTATATGTAAAAACTTTTATACTCTTGCGCTTGTAACCGTGTTTTCGGTTGTAATCGTTCACTCTTCAAAAATATCGCTTAAAACGATATTTAAAAGCATTAAGCCTCTTGCCGTTATTATCATTATCACCTCAGTGCTCAATCTGTTTTACGGGCAAGGCGAGCCGTTGGTGACTCTTTTCGGAAGGCTGAAAATCACCGAGGCGGGTATTTGCACGGCAATATTTATGTCCGTCAGAATTATTTTGCTGGTTGTTGTCGGTTCGCTTTTAACCTACACCACCACGCCTACGGATTTAACGGACGCAATCGAAAGATTGTTTTCGCCCCTCAAGGTGTTTAAGCTTGATGTTCATTCGGTTGCAATGACGATGACTATTGCACTGCGCTTTATTCCAACGCTTATTGAGGAAATCGATAAAATCACGGCGGCGCAAAAATCGCGCGGAGCAGATCTTGAAACAGGCAATCTTGTTCATAGGGCAAAAGCGCTTGTGCCGATTCTTATTCCGCTGTTTATTTCTTCGTTCAGGCGTGCAAATGAATTGGCTTATGCAATGGATTGCCGCTGCTATAAGGGCGGCGAGGGTCGCACAAAAATGAAGCAGGTTAAAATGGCGGGCAGGGATTATGCCTCGCTAATATCCGTAATTGTTATTTTTGCGCTTGTAATCTATATAAACACACTTTCGGCGGCGGTTATATGATAAATTATTTGGTATCCGTCGGCTACGACGGCTCTTGCTATCACGGCTGGCAAATTCAAAAAAATGCAATCACCGTTCAGCAGGTTTTTCAACTGGCACTCGAAAAGCTCTTTCGTGAAAAAATCGATATTAAGGGCTGCAGCAGAACGGACAGCGGCGTGCATGCAAATATGTATTGCGTTTCGTTTAAATCGGAAAAGGAAATTCCGTGTGCCAATGTTGTTTCAGGGCTGAATACTTATTTGCCAAAAGATATCGCGGTTTTTGAGTGCCGTATTGTGCCGCCCGATTTTCATGCAAGATACAGCGTTCATTCAAAGGAATATGTTTATCGCGTTTATAACGGCAAAATAAGAAATCCTTTTTTGCAAAAATATGCTTTTCATTATAAATATCCGATAGATGCCGAATATCTTGATAAAGAGGCCAAGGCATTTATCGGCACCCACGATTTTGCCGCGTTTTGCTCGGCTAATTCAAAGGTGGAAAGCACCGTAAGAACGGTTTATGATTTTAGGGTGGAACGCGAGGGCGATGAGGTTCGCTTTATCGTCAGCGCAAACGGCTTCCTTTATAATATGGTGCGAATTATGGTCGGCTCTCTTTTGTTTGTTAATGAGGGCAAAATCAAAAGCGGCGGGCTTGCGGAGGTTATCAAAAGCAAAAGCCGCACCCGTGCGGGAAAAACCGCACCGCCGCAGGGGCTTTATCTAAATAAAGTAAATTATTAAATTTCAGTTAATATATATTTCAGTAAGTGTTAATTTTTGAGGGTTATTATGGCATCATCTCAGCGTGAAGCCGAAAGAGCGGAAAGAAAAAAATCAAAAAGCCGCAAACGTTGGCGCATTGCGTGGGCAATAGTCGGCGTGGTGGTTGCAGCTTTGCTTATTATGCGTATCGCGGAAACAGATTTTTCCTCCCTTTCGGCCAAGAAAAACAATTCCGAATCTGTTTCGGAAAAAAACAAATATCCTTATGAGCTTTCCTCCGGCGGCGATCTTTCATTCGGCACGGTGGGCAGCGGGCTTTATGTGCTGGACGACAGTTCTTTCACCGTTCTTGACACATCAAACGCAAGCCTTGTGCAAACCTTCAATCACGGCTATTCCAATCCCATAGTCGAAACAGCGGGCAGCTATTCGCTGCTTTATGATCAGGGCGGCACGGCGTATAGGCTTGATACGGAAAAAAAGAATGTTTATTCCGATAAATCAGATAATCAGCTTCTTTGCGCAGGCGCGTCCGAATCCGGCAGCGTTGTTTTGTGCACAACTTCGGATTCTGCAAAAAGCAATGTTTCGGTATATAATAAATCTTTAAAGAAAAAAATGAGCTATGATGTGGCAAACGGCTATGTGATTGCCGCCGCGATAGACGCCAGAGGCACGCGCGTGGCTTTCGCCGCCGTAAATTCCGAAAACGCAAAGCTCAAAACCGTTGTTTACACAATGAATATCGGCGATACCGAGCCGAGAGCGCGATTTGAATATTATTCCTCGCCCGTGCTGGATTTGCGTTTTTCATCAAGTGATTTGTTTGTTGTGGGTTCGGATTTCGTCAGTGTTGTTCGCGGGCTTAAAACCGAAACAAAGATTTTCGAACAGGGCAGTGCATTTACTGCATCATATGATTACGACAGCTCCGATAATTTGATTTACGCTTATTCGGAATATTCCGGTTCCGCGGAAAACAAAATAGCCGTGGTTAAGCACAACGGCAATGTAAAAACCGTGGCAACGGTTGATTCGGCGGTTAAGGATATTTCGGGATCTTCATCATATATAAGCGTTTTAACCGCAGACAGCGTTATAACATATAAAATCTCCGATTCATCCGTTAAGCAAACATATAAGGCGGATGATTCTTACACATCAATCAAGCAGGTTTCGTCTAAGGTGTTTGCAAAGCGGCAAACTCTTGTTGAACTGATAAGCGAGAATCGGGAGTGATTAGGAATATGAATATAAATGTTCTTGATATTATTCTCGTTTTGCTTGTTGTTGCCTGCGTGATTGCCGGATATTTCAAGGGCTTGCTACGCTCCGTTATCTCATTTGCGAAATATGCACTCGGCCTTCCGCTTTCGTTTTTTATTGCCGATAAATATTCGGCACAAATTTACAATTCGCTTTTTCGAGAAGCGGCGCTAAATAAAGTCACCTCCGCGCTTGAGCAATCGGCAAATATAGATTCGGTTGTTTCCTCGGTTAAGGAAAGCGTTTCTTCGCTTCCTTTCGGGTTTTCCGGAATTGTTGATTTGTCTTTTCTTGATAATATAAACAATTCCACAGCGGCTCAGGCGATTGCAGCCAATGTGCTTGATCCCGTTTTGCTGGTTGTTGTTAAAGCTGCCGTGTTTCTGCTTGTTTTGCTTGCGGTTTCGATTATCGCTTTCCTGATTTCGCGCTTCATTAAAAGGCTTGAGGAAAAAGACCGTATGCCGCTTAAGCACACAAATAAATTTATCGGCGCTCTTCTCGGTGCATTTAAAGGCACAGTGCTTCTTGCCGGTGTCTGCGCCGCGCTTGTGTTTGTGCGTGATTTCATTTTTGCGTCATCTCAAAATGAATTTGTAAGGCTTGTTGATTCAAGCTCGGTTACAGAGTTTATAAATACAATAAATCCGCTTATTAACCTTGTTTAATACGGAGCCCTTTTGGGCGGAAAGGCATTGATTATGAGTAAATTAAAGGAAAATCTTAAAGATCTTTTCACCGATTGGAATACAATACCAAATTGGATGTGCTTTGTAAGGATTGCGCTTATTCCGGTTTTTGCCGTTCTTTTCATTAAAGAATATTATCTTTGGGCTGTAATTACAATGATTGTTGCAGCTCTTACAGATGTTTTTGACGGCAAAATTGCAAGAAAATACAATATGGTTTCGAATCTCGGAAAAATTCTCGATCCCATTGCAGATAAGCTTTCTCAAATGGCAATCGTTATTATTCTTATCATTAAGTTTTGGAATAACGACGGTATTGTTAAATACATATTTTTCCTCTTTATCATAAAAGAGCTTATTATGATAATCGGCGGCGGTATATTGCTTTCAAAGGGTATGCGCCCAACAGCGGCAGAAGTGTGGGGTAAAGCAGCAACGGTTGTTTTCTATGTGTTTATGATAACGATTATAGCTTTGGGATCTCCTGATTCTCCGCTTGTCGGCGTATGGTTCTTTAAGCAGCTTCCGCAAACGCTTACAACCGTTATGGTTATAATCTCGGCATTGCTTGCCTTTGTTTCTCTTTTCGGCTATGCGCCCGGCTTTATTAAGCAGATGAAGGAAAATAAGGCGGCTTCAAATTCCGATAAAAAGAAAATCAATTAAGGAGTAACTTAATGAAACAGCAGATGTGCAGCAAGTGCGGAGTTCGCCCCGCAGTTCTGTTTATTCAAAAAATGGAGGACGGTAAAGTTGTTCCCGAGGGGCTTTGCATAAAATGTGCCAGGGAAATGAATGTCGGCTCCATAAATCAAATGATAGATCAGCTCGGCATTTCGGACGAGGAGCTTGAGCAGGCTTCAGAGCAAATGAGCCAGTTTATGGAAAATATGCAGGATTTCGATTTCGGCTCTGTTGGCGATATGCTCGATCCCGATAACGCCGAAGGTGCCCAAACCCTGCCTTTCGCAAGTCTTTTCGGCAATAATGCCGAAGAAAGCGGCGACACCAAAACAGGTAAAGGCTCCAATAAGAAAAAAGGCAAAAAGGGCAGGAAGGACGATCCCCGTAAATTCCTGAACAATTATTGCAATAACCTCACCGCTAAGGCAAAGCGCGGCGAGATAGACGCCATTATCGGCAGAGAAAAAGAAATATCGCGCGCAATTCAAATTCTTTGCCGCAGAACAAAGAACAATCCATGCCTTATCGGTGAACCCGGAGTAGGAAAAACAGCCGTTGCCGAGGGCCTCGCAATAAAAATCGCAAAGGGTGAGGTGCCCGCAAATCTTGCCGATAAAGAAATTTATCTGCTTGATTTAACGGCGCTTGTTGCCGGCACTCAGTTCAGAGGCCAGTTTGAGGGCAGAATAAAAGGTCTTGTTGACGAAGTTAAAAGCGAGGGAAATATTATTCTGTTTATCGACGAAGTGCATAATCTCGTCGGCACCGGGGACAGTGAAGGCACAATGAATGCCGCAAATATACTCAAGCCCGCGCTTTCAAGAGGCGAAATTCAGGTTATCGGCGCAACAACCTTTAACGAATACAGAAAATATATCGAAAAAGACGCTGCTCTCGAGCGCCGCTTCCAGCCGATTAAAATTGAAGAGCCCTCTGTGGAGGATGCTTACCGAATGCTTCTCGGCATAAAGGCGTATTATGAAAATTATCATAAGGTGCAAATGAGCGACAGCCTTGTTTATAAAGCCGTAACCATGTCGGAAAGATATATTACGGACAGATATTTGCCCGATAAGGCAATCGATTTGCTCGATGAAGCCTGCACCTGCGCAAATCTGCGCAATCCGGCAATATCCGAATATCAGCTTAAGCTTAAAGAAAAAAATGATTTGCTTGAAAGAATAGACGCTCTTTCTCAGCCCGATCCGGATGAAAACGAGGAAATCGATTACGAGTTGATTTCAAACCTTAAAGCCGAAACAATGAAGCTTGACGGGGTTTTGCCCGATCTTGCGGAAAAAGCCAAGGATAATCAGGTGGTTGAAGCCGATTTGGCAAAGGTCGTTTCGCTGTGGACGGGAATCCCGGCCGCAAAAATCGAGGCAGGGGATATAAAACGCCTTGCTTCTCTTGAAGATGAGCTTAAAAAGCATATCGTGGGTCAGGATGAAGCTATTTCAAAGCTTGCCGCCGCAGTGCGCAGGGGCAGAGTTCAAATAAGCCCGCGCAAAAGGCCGCAGTCGTTTATATTCGTCGGACCGACGGGTGTCGGCAAAACAGAGCTTGTTAAGCAGCTTGCAATGTATCTTTTCGATTCGCCCGAAAGCCTTATCAGGCTTGATATGAGCGAATATATGGAAAAATTCAGCGTTTCAAGAATTATCGGCTCGCCTCCGGGCTATGTGGGATATGACGAAGCAGGCCAGCTTACGGAAAAGGTAAGAAGAAAGCCTTACAGCGTTATTTTGTTTGACGAAATTGAAAAGGCGCATAAGGATGTGCTCAATATTCTGCTGCAAATTCTTGATGAGGGCAGAATAACGGATTCTCAAGGCAGAACGGTTAATTTTGAAAACACGATTATCGTTATGACCTCGAATGCCGGCTCAACGGATACCGCATCGCTCGGTTTCGGCAAATCCTCAAACGATATAAATAAAGATGTTACGATGAAAGCACTTGAGCGCTTCCTGCGCCCCGAGTTTCTCGGCAGGGTTGATGAAATCATCACCTTTAATAATCTCACATTTGAAGATTTTGAAAAAATTGCCCGTATTATGCTTGATGAGCTTGTGGAAAGCCTTAAAGATAAGGCAATTGAGCTTGTTTATGATGATTCCGTGCCCGTATTTATCGCCAAGGAAGCGTTTGGCTCCAAAAAGAATGCGCGCGGAATACGCGATTGCGTTCGCAGGGATGTTGAAGACTTGCTTGCATCGCAAATCGTTTTCAATCAGGATAGGGAAATTAAGCGCTTTGCTCTTACTGCTAATGAAAAAATTCAGGTAAGTATTGATTAAATTTAAAAAAGTACTTGACTTTGCGGCGTTCTTTGTATATAATAACTAACGTCGCTGATGCGGGTGTAGTTCAATGGTAGAATGTCAGCCTTCCAAGCTGAACACGAGGGTTCGATTCCCTTCACCCGCTCCATACATGCGTTTGTAGCTCAGCTGGATAGAGCAACCGCCTTCTAAGCGGTGGGTCGGAGGTTCGAGTCCCCCCCAAGCGCGCCAATGCTGCGCCTGAGCATCAGCAAACGCTTCTTTAGCTTGCATGTCAAGCGCAGCAGAATATGGTGGGATTAGTTCAGTTGGTTAGAGCGCCAGTTTGTGGCACTGGAGGTCATCGGTTCGAATCCGATATCCCACCCCACTTTTTTCTATCCCTATATTGGGGTGTCGCCAAGCGGTAAGGCAAGGGACTTTGACTCCCTCATGCGTAGGTTCGAATCCTGCCTCCCCAGCCATGCGCCCTGTTTCGGATAGGGCGAATTCGGTTCATTAGCTCAGATGGCAGAGCACTTGACTTTTAATCAAGGTGTCCGGGGTTCGATTCCCCGATGAGCCACCAAGTAAAAAGCATTGATTTCGCTTCGCGTTTTCAATGCTTTTTTCTTTTTGTTTTGTGTAAATCGGTGATTTTTGCTTTTTTTATTGCAAGAAATATTAGTAATTGGGGAACAGCCGATTTAAACCGTTCAAAGCGAATAGCACGAACGGAAGGGCATCGTGTGCAATGTAAAGCTGATTTGAATTGTGCTTATCGTGCAAGGCAAATGGGATGTGACACCGTTAAGCAATGGAACGCAACCCTTGACGGAAAAACAAGAGATTCCCACGCTGCTATTGATAAAGAGTGGAAGGAGCTTGAAGAACCTTTTTCAAATGGTTTGATGTATCCTAAAGAGCCGGGTGCTCCTGCAGCTTAAAGGTGTAATTGCCGTTGTATTCTTGACGATGTGCCGAGATGGTATGTTGAAAAGGGTGGTGGTCGGTATCGCAGGGATAATAATACAGGCGAAATTATCAAAGCAAGCAATTATCAAGAATGGAAAGAAAAATACTTGAATAAGTTAAATCATGATGATACAATTATGTTTAGGAGCTTTGATAGAAAAGAAAAAAACTCAGGTGCATTTTCAGGACTGAAAGTTCCAATGCAGAAAAAAGCTGTAAAACAAGTGTGTAATAAATATAATTATGATATAAGTGGTTCGACGATTAAAATTCAAAGATCAGAAAGTATGTTAGCAACATTCTTATATGGTTCAACCGATTACGATAATATAGGCAGGATTGACTTGTTCCCAAATGCGTTTGTCAATGAAGAAGAATTGATAAAAACAATTATTCATGAAAAATGTCATGTTGAACATTCAAGAAAATATGGTAAAAAGTATTGCCAAGAACATTTGTCTGATATGGAAAAAGAAGCATATAATATACAAGATGAAGTTTTTGAACGACTTAAGAAAGAGGTGAAATAATATGAATGGTTGGATTGGTAATATAGAAACATTCGCAAAGACAAGAACTGTCGGTGTGTGTCCGTTTTGTGGTAGTGAAGATACTGACTATTGTGCAAAAAAGGTTTCTGGGGATTATGGGTATGCTATTTTGTGGTGTAACAAATGTAGAAAATCGCATATTATTTCCCGCTTGAAGGTTACCACAGATTTGAAAACAGATAATTTAATACCAGATGATTTAATTTAAAAAGCGCTATACAGTAGTATGGCGCTTTTCTTATGCCCAAATTTAATACAGTTGAATGAAGCACTTTGCAATTATGCAAGGTGCTTTTTTCTTATCTTCACACCTTGATAAGTGATATAAACTGTCAAAAATACTCCTGCAATATGAGATATAAACTGTTGCGCCTTCAGCGGAAGACACCGCATATAAAAACTTTTTTATAAGAGCTCATAAAAAAGATTTTTGGCGTTCGAGGGCTTCGCCCTCTCGGCTAAAAAACGAAAAGGCAGAAAGGAAAAGTATGGACTTTTTAAAATCAATTCTCGGTGATGATTTGTTCTCACAGGTTGAAAACAAAGTAAATGCTTATAATTCGGACGAAGCAAACAAAGATAAGCAAATTAAAATTGCAAATTTGGCTTCGGGCGAATATACAAGCAAAAACAAGTTTACCGACCTTGAAACAGAAAAGGAAAATATTGCTTCACAGTTAAGTGCGGCCAATAAAGTTATCGAGGATTTGAGAAAAGCAACCAAAACGGATGAGGATTTGCAGAAAAAGGTTACTGCATATGAATCCAAAATCCAAACCTTAAACGAAGAGCTGAAAGTAACAAAAACCGAAAATGCTTTGAAATTTGCCCTTGTTCAGGCAGGTGCGGCGGAAGCTTTATTCTGTTTGCATTATCGGGCGAAAAAGTGTAAAATTATTTCTGTGATTATGATTGAAAGGGGAGCGAGCCGTGCGCAGCGTGCTTTTCGGGAATGACGAAATCTGTTATTCTCTTGAACGAAAAAAGGTTAAAAACATAAATTTGCGAATTAAGCAAAGCGGCGAGGTGTACGTTTCCGCCCCGCGTTTTGTTTGCACAGAGCGGATCGATTCTTTCGTGCTTCAAAACGCGCCTAAAATTCTTGCGGCAAAAAAAAGCTTTGAGGCGGCAAAGGCCGCCGCGCCGCAATTTGTGAGCGGAGACAGCGTCTCCGTGCTCGGCAAAGAATATGTGCTTTGCGTTTGCGAGGGCAGTGCGTTTTCTTTCTCCTTTTGCCAAGACGAATTGCATATGACGGTTAAAAATTCCGCGGAATTTGAAAACCGTAAATGCGCATACGAAAAAGTGCTTCACGCCGAGGCGAAAAAAACATTTCCCGAAATTATCAAAAAATGCTATCCCGCATTTGCCGATTATTGCCAAGCCGTGCCCGCGCTTAAAATTCGCAAAATGAAAGGTCAGTGGGGGAATTGCCGCAGTAAAAGCAATGTTATAACCCTGAATTCGCGCCTTGCCGCTTATGATGAAAAGGTGATTGAATTTGTGGTTCTTCACGAATATTGCCATTTCATTCATCCTGATCATTCGCCCGCTTTTTATACCGAGCTCTCCGCCGTTATGCCCGAATGGCGCGTTTATGATAAAGTTCTTAAAAATAGGTAAAAAAATTGTTAATTTGTTGACAAACATTTTTTTCGGCCTTATAATATTCAGTGAATGAAAGTTCAGTAAAAGCCAAACGGCTTCATGCCGTTATAAACTAATTTGAGGAGATTTATTATGGCAAATCGTTTTGTTCTTAATGAAACAAGTTATCACGGCGCCGGTGCAATTCAGGAGATTGCCGGTGAAGTAAAGGGCAGAGGCTTCAAAAAATGCTTTGTTTGCTCCGATCCCGATCTTATTAAATTCGGCGTAACAAAAAAGGTTACCGATGTTCTTGATGCCGCGTCTGTCGATTATGAAATTTACAGCGAAATTAAACCCAATCCCACGGTTCAAAATGTTCAAACCGGCGTTGCCGCATTTAAGGCTTCCGGCGCAGATTGCATTATCGCCATCGGCGGCGGTTCTTCAATGGATACCGCCAAAGCTATTGGTATAATCATTATGAACCCGGAATTTGAGGATGTTATTTCTCTTGAGGGCGTTGCTCCCACAAAGAATAAATGCGTTCCTATCATCGCGGTTCCCACCACCGCAGGCACTGCCGCAGAGGTTACCATCAACTATGTTATCACCGATACGGAGAAAAACAGAAAGATGGTTTGCGTAGATCCTAAAGATATCCCGGTTATCGCTGTTGTAGATCCCGATATGATGTCTTCAATGCCCAAGGGACTCACCGCCGCAACAGGTATGGATGCTCTTACTCATGCAATTGAAGGCTATATCACAAAAGCCGCTTGGGAGCTTTCCGATATGTTCCACCTTAAAGCCATCGAAATCATTTCCAGAAGCCTTCGCAACGCTGTAAACAACACTCCGGAAGGCAGAGCGGATATGGCTCTCGGTCAGTATGTTGCAGGTATGGGATTTTCAAATGTAGGGCTCGGCCTTGTTCACTCAATGGCTCACCCGCTCGGCGCTGTTTATGACACACCTCACGGTGTTGCAAACGCAATCATTCTTCCAACCGTTATGGAATATAACGCTCCCGCAACAGGCGAGAAATACAGAGATATCGCAAAAGCCATGGGCGTTGAGGGCGTAGATGAAATGAGCCTTGACGATGCAAGAAAAGCAGCTGTTGACGCTGTAAGAAAGCTCGGTCAGGATGTGGGTATCCCGGCAGACCTTAAAGAGATTGTTAAGGACGAGGATGTTGATTTCCTTGCTCAGAGCGCTTATGACGATGCTTGCCGCCCCGGCAACCCGAAGGATACTTCGGTTGAAGAGATTAAGGCACTTTATCGCTCTCTTATGTAAAATTTTTTATCCGCTTCGATTTTCGGAGCGGATATTTTTATGCCTGTTTTTGCGTTAAAATCATTCGATGCCTTTTTGCTGCTCTTTTTATAGAATTTTTTCGCTGTGCGGCAAAAATCGTTTAAAGCATTTGTAACTGTTTTGTAAAGGCGTATTTTGTTGAAACAGGTGTTTTATTGTGTTAATATATACAAAGTATGAACATTTTTATACTGATTTATAAACAAGTATGAAATTTGAAAGGATGTGTTTGCGTGGATAGAAAAGTAGTGGTTATGGATCACCCGCTTATCCAGCACAAGCTTTCCGTTTTGCGTGATGTTAAAACGGGAACAAAAGAATTCAGAGATCTTGTAAACGAAATTGCAATGCTTATGATTTATGATGCAACAAGGGATCTTCCTCTTCAGGATATAGAGGTTCAAACTCCCTGCGGAGTTGCTCATTGTAAAGAGCTTGCAGGCAGAAAGCTCGCTTTCGTGCCTATTCTTCGTGCAGGCCTCGGTATGGTAGACGGTGCTCTTGCTCTTGTTCCGTCTGCAAAAGTCGGGCATATCGGCCTTTACAGGGACGAAACAACTCTTGAGCCTGTTGAGTATTATTGCAAGCTGCCTAAGGACATTGAGGAAAGAGACGTGTTTGTTGTTGACCCAATGCTTGCAACGGGCGGCTCGGCAATCGACGCCATCGGCCAAATCAAAAAAAGAAATCCGCGTTCAATTAAATTCCTTTGCATGATTGCCGCTCCCGAAGGACTTGAAGCTCTTAAAGAAGCTCATCCCGATGTTGATATTTTCGTTGCCGGCATGGATGATCATTTGAATGAAAATGGGTATATCGTTCCCGGTCTCGGCGACGCGGGCGACAGAATTTTCGGCACAAAATAATCGCCGAAAATATTTATATAAAAAGCAGTGCAGCGCTTTGCTTTGCGTTTTTTGCCTGCTTTTTACAAAAAACCGTATTTAATTTTAAATGTAACTTGCTTCGGAGGAAAAATAATGGCAAATAAATCTAAAATCAAAATCGGTAAGGACGGTATTTATGACGCCCGCCAGCTCGGCACAGGCAAAATGGTTGTGCTCGGCTTTCAGCACATGTTCGCCATGTTCGGCGCCACGGTAACCGTTCCGCTTCTTACCGGTCTTTCAATTTCAACCACACTTTTGTTTGCAGGCCTTGGCACTCTTTTGTTCCACTGCCTCACAAAATTTAAAGTTCCCGCATTCCTCGGCTCTTCTTTCGCTTTTATCGGCGGTTATCTTGCCGTTGCTCCGCTTCAGGCGGACGGAAGCGGAAATAAGGAGCTTCTTCCTTATGCGTGTCTCGGTGTTGCATGTGCAGGCCTTGTTTATCTTATCGTTGCCGCACTTATCAAAATCGTCGGCGTAAATAAGGTTATGAAGCTTTTCCCGCCCGTTGTAACCGGCCCAATCATTATGGCAATCGGCCTCGGTCTTGCTCCTTCTGCAGTTAATAACTGCAAAACGAATTGGTGGCTTGCAGCCGTTGCGCTTATTCTTGTTATCGTGTTCAACATTTTCGGCAAGGGCATGATTAAGATTGTTCCTATTCTCCTGGGCATTATCGGTTCTTATATCGTTGCCGTTCTTGTCGGCAATGTAGGCGGCGTAGAAAGCTTTGCAATCGATTTCAGTGCAATTAAAGCCGCTCCGTGGATCGGTAATCCGATTGAGTGGTCGTCAACCGTTTTCGGCGGTGTTCACGATAAGTCAATCGCAATATCGGCAATCATTGCAATCGTTCCCATCGCAATCGCCACAATCATGGAGCATATCGGTGATATTTCCGCTATTTCCGCTACTTGCAACAGAAACTACATCAACGACCCCGGCTTAAACAGAACTCTTCTCGGCGATGGTCTTGCAACTTCAATTGCGTCTCTTTTCGGCGCTCCGGCAAACACCACTTACGGCGAAAACACAGGCGTTCTTGCCCTTTCCAAGGTTTATGATCCCCGCGTTGTTCGTATTGCGGCTTATTTTGCCGTGATTTTCAGCCTTTCTCCTAAGTTTGCGGCTGTTATTGAATCCATTCCCACGGCTGTTGTAGGCGGTATTTCATTTGTGCTTTACGGTATGATTTCCGCTATCGGTGTTCGTAATGTTGTTGAGGCTAAGGTCGATTTCTCAAAGGCAAGAAACACAATCGTTGCGGCTGTTATTCTTGTTGTGGCTCTCGGCCTTACGAATGGCATCACTTTCCATGTGGGTTCTTCAACCATCACTCTTACCGCTCTTGCATGCGCTTCAATCGCAGGTATCGTGCTCAACCTTATCTTCCCCGAAAAGGATTTCGATCCCGAGCAGGCATTTAAGGCAGACACCGATTCAAAGCAAATCAACCTTGAATCGGATTACGGTAAAAAGAAAGTTAAAAATGACGCCGAATAAGTAATATTCGTGTTTTAAATTTTCTGCTCTTGCATAAGGCACATTCCTATTCGGAATGTGCCTTTTGGCAAGGGCTTTTTTGCTTTTATAGTCTCTTTTTCTGTATTTCGTCAAAATAGGCCGTTTTTGCAAGCTCCTGCGTATTTTCTTTTGACATATATCACTAAATATGTTAATATAAAAAATATTATGTTTCGGAGGTTTGGCAATGTCTGTTGCGAATATTTGCATAATAATCGCGATTGTTGTTTATTTGGCGGCAATGGTAATCGTGGGTATTGTGTGCTCTAAAAAGAATAATAGTGTTGATGACTTCTATCTCGGAGGCAGGCAGCTTGGGCCGCTTGTAACTGCAATGAGCGCCGAGGCGTCCGATATGAGCGGCTGGCTGCTTATGGGCATGCCCGGCCTTGCTTATCTTTGCGGTATTGCCGAAGCTTCGTGGACTGCTATCGGCCTTGCAATCGGTACATATCTGAATTGGCTTATTGTTGCAAAAAGGCTTCGCAACTATTCAAGCAGAATAGGCGCCATTACAATTCCCGATTTCTTCGGCAAAAGATTTAAGGATAACACGCATGTGCTGATGTTTGCCTCGGCACTGCTTATTATAATCTTCTTTATCCCTTATACGGCTTCCGGCTTTTCCACCTGCGGCAAGCTGTTTTCCTCGCTTTTCGGTTTGGATTATCATGTTGCCGTTATCGTGTCTGCTATTGTTATTGTTCTTTATACAACACTCGGCGGCTTTCTTGCTGCCTCAACAACGGATTTTATTCAGGCAATTATTATGACAATTGCTTTGATTGCCGTTCTTTGCTTTGGTATAAAAACGGCCGGCGGTTGGAATGCGGTTGCGGAAAACGCAAAATCAATTCCTCATTACCTTTCTTTAACATCAACAACAGACGGCGCCGGAAATATGGTTCCCTTCGGAGGATCTACCATTATTTCTACTCTTGCTTGGGGGCTCGGCTATTTTGGTATGCCTCATATCCTTCTTCGCTTTATGGCAATTAAGGATCCCAATAAGATTAAAACATCAAGGCGCGTTGCCAGCATTTGGGTGGTTATCGCAATGAGTGTTGCTATCATCATCGGTATCGTGGGCCTTGCAATGAGCAAAAACGAATCCTCCATGGTTCTTAAAGACAGTGAAACGATTATCGTTGCAATTGCCGCTTTGCTTGCAAAGCACGGCGTGTTCTTTGCGCTTCTTGCGGGTCTTATTTTGGCAGGTATTTTGGCTTCAACCATGTCCACGGCAGACAGTCAGCTTCTTGCCGCTGCATCTGCAATCAGCCAGGATTTAATGGTTGGCTCACTTCGTCTTAAAATTTCCGAAAAGGTTAAAATGATTGCCGCAAGGGCAACCGTTATTGCAATTGCCGTTCTCGGCGTTGTTTTCGCGTGGAATCCCGATTCCTCCGTTTTCAGAATCGTAAGTTTTGCCTGGGCAGGCTTCGGCGCATCCTTCGGACCGCTCATGTTGTTTTCACTTTTCTGGAAGCGCACAAATAAATGGGGCGCAATGGCAGGTATGATTTCCGGCGGTATCACCGTTATAGCCTGGCACTATGCCAGCGGCGGAATTTTCAGCCTTTATGAGCTTTTGCCAGCATTCATTGTTTCAAGTCTGTTTATCGTTGTTGTTTCTTTGCTTACCAAAGCACCGGAACAGGAAATTATTGATGAATTTGAAGCCGCAAAGGCAGATAAATAATAAAAATAACCGACTGTTCATAATAGAACGGTCGGTTTTCTTGTTGTTTGATTATTTTTCTTTTTTATCGGCGTGCTTTTTTTGCCGCTTTTCTCGGTTTTCGTTTCGTGCCGAATTGCGTTTGCTTCTTTGCTCGTTGCGCCTTGATTGCCGTTTCTCACGCTCGGCCTTGCGTTCCGTGTCGCGTTTAAGCCGTTTGCGCTCCGCTTCTTCTTTTTCAAGCTGCTTTTCCGCCTCTTTTTCGGCTTTTTGCGCTCCGCTTCTTCTTTTTTCAAGCCGCTTTTGAGCTTCGGATTTTTCTCGGCTTTCGGCAAGTTTTTTTTTTGCCGCCGTATTCAGTGCGTCCTCAAAATCGGGCAGGGAATAGTTGATGATTTTTTCAATGTTAATTGAATTTATAAAGCTTGAAATTAAAGTTTTCACCGTGTCTGGTACTTCGCTGTTTTCGTCATTCACAAGCTTGTAAAGCTCCGGCACGGCAACGATAAGGCTTTTGTAGTTTTTTATGCTTATGTCGTCAATCGTTTTTATTCCTGCGGCTTTTGCGATTTCAAAAAGCTTTTGCACAATGCTTTTCAGCTGCTCCGGATTCATCGTTTCAAGGCTTTCGGTCAATGTGTCTTCCATATAATCGGACAGCAGGCTGAAGCGCTTTGCTGATTCAAATTCCGAGCCTTTTAATATCCAAGTGAAAATATTGTGCTGTGCGCCGCCCGAGGCTTCGCTTTTGATTATTTTGTTTTTGCCGCCCGGTGCAAGCATCCTTCCAACTATCGAGTCCTCCGGCAGCAGGTTCAAAACTGTTTCGTTTGCCTGTGGGGTAAACATAATCTCCGCCACTTCGTTCGGCAGGCGGGGCCGTCGTTGTTGTTGTAAACTCTGATAATGTGTTCCTTTTCTTCGTCTTTTAGAAAAAGATAGGAAAAGATGGCAAGGTTTCCGCCCTTTGAATGGCCGCCTATATAGTATCTGCCGCCTAAATTCGCAATTGCTTCACATATGTATTTTAATGCAGTCGCTTGGCTCGTTATCGGGAATTTGTATGCAAGCTCGGCGTCCTCGTAAAAGCTCACAATTTTTTCATCCGTTCCTCTGAAGGCGGCGTAATATAAGCCGTCGTAAATCTCGAACATAACGCCGTAAAAGGCCGTTGCAAAATCCTCGCTCACGGTTTCTCGTGTTTGTAAAACGATTATGTTTTTGAATCGCTCGCTCTCGCCGATTTGCAAAAGCAGTTGCTGCGTTAAATATGCCGTGCTTTTTTTGTTTTCGGCACTTTCATCGGAAATGTTCAAAAGCTTTGAAATTTCGCCGAGCGTTTTGCCTGCATATGCAGAAAAATCACAGTATGCAAGGCGGCTGAAAATTGCATTGTCCGCTTCCGTAAGGCCGATTTCGTTAAATTTTATGCCGCCGAATCTCTCGGCGTATTCAAACAGATTTGCCACGGTTATTCTCCTTAATGCTTTTATGTTGTTATTTTACAATAATTCGGTGAAATAAACAATATATTTAAATCATTTCCACCGGCTTTTGGCCATTTGTTTTATATAGTTTATAAAAGGTTAAAATTTGGTGTCAAAATTCGTCAAATTATTGCAATGCCTGTTACATTAGTTTATTATATCCATATCAATTTTGAAAGTGGTGTAAACAGAATCTTATGGAGCTTTTAAAGCGTAAAATTGTCGAAGAGGGCGAGGTTTACGAGGGCAATATATTAAAGGTGGATTGCTTCTTAAACCATCAGATAGATATTCCTTTTATGAAAGAAATAGGCAAGGAATTTCACCGCTTGTATAAAGATGCAGATGTAAATAAAATTTTAACGATTGAGGCTTCCGGCATTGCAATCGGCTCAATGGTTGCTCAGGAATTCGGCTGCCCGCTCGTTTTTGCAAAAAAGAATAAAACTAAAAATATCGCAGGCGATGTTTATGTAACTCCCGTTGAATCGTTTACCCATGGCACCACTTATAATGTTATGGTTTCAAAGCGCTTTCTCGGTAAAGGCGATAAAGTGCTTATTGTTGATGATTTTCTTGCAGTGGGCAACGCGCTTCGCGGCCTTATCCAAATGGTTAAGGAAAGCGGCGCCGAGCTTGTTGGCTGCGGCACGGTAATCGAAAAAGGCTATCAGCATGGGGGCGACGAAATCAGGGCGCAGGGCGTTCGCGTTGAAAGCCTTGCAATAATCGAAAGCATGGATGCAAAAACGGGAAATATCGTTTTCAGGAATTGATTTCGATTTAAGCAGGTAATAGGCGCATTTGCGCATGTTATAAAAATTCCATTTATTTAACGGAGGAAAGTCAAATGAAATTGGCAAAAAAAATTATTGCAGTTCTTCTTGCAGTAGTATTTGTCGGCGCAGTTTTTGCCGGCTGCTCAGCTAAGGATGACTCAAACAAAGCCAAATCGGATCTTACGGTTGGTTTCATTTTCTTACACGATGAAAACTCAACCTACGACAAAAACTTTATCACAGCTGCTGAAGAAGCTTGTGAAAAAGCCGGAGTAAAGATCCTCAAGAAAACAAACATTCCGGAAGGCAACGAGTGCTATGAAGCAGCTGCACAGCTTGTTGACGAGGGCTGCGATATCATATTTGCAGACAGCTTTGGCCACGAGGACTATATCATTCAGGCTGCTAAGAAGTTCCCTGAAGTTCAGTTCCTTCATGCAACCGGCACAAAGGCTCACACAGAAGGCCTTTCAAACTATCACAATGCATTTGCCTCCATCTATGAAGGCCGTTTCCTTGCAGGCGTTGCTGCAGGTGAAAAGCTCAACGAAATGATCAATGCAGGCAAAATCACTGCAGATCAGGCTAAAATGGGCTATGTAGGCGCATTTACTTATGCAGAAGTTATTTCCGGCTACACTTCGTTTTATCTCGGCGCAAAGAGCGTTTGCCCGTCCGTAACCATGGAGGTTACATTTACCGGTTCTTGGTATGATGAAACTGCTGAAAAAGAGGCTGCTCTTAAGCTTATCCACAACGGTTGTGTTCTTATCAGCCAGCATGCCGATTCAATGGGTGCTCCCACTGCTTGCGAATCAGAAGGTGTTCCCAATGTTTCTTACAACGGCAGCACACAGCAGGCTTGCCCCAACACCTTTATCGTTTCTTCAAGAATTGATTGGGCTCCTTACTTTGAGCATGCAATTGATTGCGTAAAGAACGGCAAGGATATCGAAAAGGATTGGACAGGTAATCTTTCAACAGGTTCTGTTGTTCTCACAGATGTAAATACTCAGGCAGCTGCAGAAGGCACTCAGGAAGCTATTGATGCTGCAAAAGCAAAGCTTGAATCCGGTGAGATTCATGTATTTGACACTTCAACATTTACCGTAACAGTTGCAGACAATAAGAATGTAAATGCAAAGGTTGATGCTGACGGTCATCTTACAAGCTACATGGCAGATGTTGATACGGATGAAGCTTATACTCCGGACACAGAGGCTGTTTCAGACGGTTATTTCCATGAGTCTGAATTCCGTTCGGCACCTTACTTTGATATTCAAATTGACGGTATCACTCTTCTTGATACAAAATTCTAAGTTGAATAAATAAGTTATAATATTTTCCGTGGCCGATGAAAATCGGCCGCGGTATAATATTTTAATATATTATTTATATTTCCACGGAGGGCAAGTAATGAGCGAATCTCTTGCAATAGAGCTTAAAGGTATCACAAAAACTTTCGGCTCAATCGTTGCCAATAAAGATGTTAATTTGCAGGTAAAAAAAAGCGAAATCCTTGCAATATTAGGCGAAAACGGCAGCGGCAAAACCACCCTTATGAATATGCTTTCAGGTATTTATTTCCCGGATGAAGGCCAAATATTTATTAACGGTAAAGAAGTTGTGATAAAATCCCCCAAAGATTCTTTTGAATGCGGAATCGGAATGGTGCATCAGCATTTCAAGCTTGTTGATGTTTTTAACGCAACCGAAAATATCGTTTTAGGTGTTAATGACGGTAAAAAATTTAATCTTAAAGAAGCAGAAAAAAAGGTTCGCGAAATTACCGATAAATACGGCTTTGAAATAGATTTAAACAGAAAAATCTATGAGATGTCCGTGTCTGAAAAGCAAACCGTTGAAATAATCAAAGTGCTTTACAGGGGCGCCGATATACTTATCCTTGATGAGCCCACGGCGGTTCTTACTCCGCACGAAACAGATAAACTGTTTGATGTTTTGCGTAAAATGCGCGCAGACGGCAAATCAATTATAATAATCACCCATAAGCTTCACGAGGTGCTTGCGCTTTCGGATCGTGTGGCGGTTTTGCGCAAGGGTGAATATATCGGCACTGTTGAAACTAAAGATGCAACAGAGCAATCGCTCACCGAAATGATGGTGGGAAAAAAGATTTCGCTTAATATTGAAAGAACTGATCCCGTAAATCCCGCAGATATGCTTATGGTTAAGCATATTTCCGCAAAAAATGCAGAGGGCCGAATGATTCTTGATGATATTTCATTCACGGCAAGGTCGGGTGAAATTCTCGGCATAGCGGGCATTGCGGGCAGCGGCCAAAGAGAAATGCTTGAGGCTGTTGCAGGCCTTCAAAATCTTGAAAACGGCGAAATATTCTATAACACACAAGACGGTGAAACCGTTAATCTTCGCGATAAAACGCCCACTCAAATCCGCGAGCTCGGTGTTCGCCTTTCTTTCGTTCCCGAAGACAGGCTCGGTATGGGTCTTGTCGGCAATATGGATATTACCGATAATATGATGCTCAGAAGCTATAAAAAGGGCCATTCCTTGTTTGTAGACAGAAAAAATCCCAAGGATCTTGCAGAAAATATAATTCAAAGCCTTGAGGTTGTTACTCCGGGCACAGCCACCCCCGTGCGTAAGCTTTCGGGCGGTAATGTTCAAAAAATACTTGTGGGCAGAGAGATTGCTTTAAATCCAAGGCTGCTTATGGCCGCTTATCCGGTAAGAGGCCTTGATATCAATTCCTCATATGTGATTTATAATTTACTTAATAAACAAAAAGCAAACGGCGTTGCGGTAATCTTCGTCGGCGAGGATCTTGATGTTCTTGTTGAGCTTTGCGACAGAATTCTTGTTATGAATTCAGGCAAGGTAACGGGTGTGGTTGACGGCCGCACAACAAATAAAGAGGAACTCGGCTTCCTCATGACCAAAACAGAAAGCAAGGAGGAGCAGTAATGGAAACGAAAAACAAAAAAGTTCATGAGCCGCTTTTCCATATTGCAAAGCGTGCCCATATATCCGGCGGAAAAGCATGGCTTATTCGCATCGGAGCTGTTTTGGCGGCACTTATTATCTGTGCCGTTGTTACTATGCTGTTAACAGGTGAAAATCCTTTCTCCGTGTATGCCACAATGTTTGAGGGCGCTTTCGGAACCGAAAGAAAAATTTGGAAGCTTTTGCAAAATCTTGCAATGCTGCTCTGTGTTTCGCTTGCGTTAACTCCCGCTTTTAAAATGCGATTTTGGAATATAGGCGGTGAAGGCCAGGTGCTTATCGGCGGCCTTGCAACGACTGCTTGTATGATACTGCTCGGCGGCAAGCTTCCTAACGGCTTGCTTATTATTGTTATGCTCGTTGCAAGCATTCTTGCAGGTGCGATTTGGGCTCTCATCCCGGCAATTTTTAAGGCTAATTTTAATACAAACGAAACCTTGTTCACGCTTATGATGAACTATGTTGCAATTCAAATTGTATCATATTTTTGTATGTATTGGGAAAATCCGAAAGGCTCCGGTAAAATCGGTGTTATAAACGGAAATTCAATGCAGGGTTGGCTGCCCACAATCGGTGATTATGATTATTTGCTTAATATTCTGATCGTTTTGGTGCTCACCGTTGCAATGTATATCTATCTTAAATACAGTAAGCACGGCTATGAGCTTTCCGTTGTCGGCGAATCCGAAAACACCGCAAAATATATCGGTATAAATGTTAAAAAAGTTATTTTAAGAACTATGTTTGTATCCGGTGCAGTATGCGGTATTGCGGGCTTTTTGCTAGTTGGCGGCACAGACCACACCATTTCCTCCTCAACGGCGGGAAACAGGGGCTTCACTGCAATCATGGTTTCGTGGCTTGCAAAGTTTAACCCGATTTATATGATTCTCACTTCATTTTTGCTCGTTTTCCTCAGCGCAGGCGCAAGCCAAATTTCAATGGTGTTTAATCTTAATGAGTCATTTTCGGATATTATAACCGGCATTATTCTTTTCTTTATTATAGGCAGTGAATTCTTCATCAACTATGAGTTAAAGTTCAGAAAAGCAAATAAGGAGGTAAAGTGATATGTTTTCTTCACTCATAACCTTTCTTCACAGAGCCATAATGCAGGGCATTCCTCTTCTTTTCGGCTCAACCGGCGAAATAATGACGGAAAAATCGGGCAACCTTAATCTCGGCATCCCCGGCGTTATGTATATCGGCGGCATGAGCGGTGTTATCGGAGCTTTTCTTTATGAAAATTCTCTTGAATCAAAAGCCGATGCCGTTCCGTTTCTTGCGGTTTTGATTCCGCTTCTTTGCTGCATACTCGGGTCTTTTTTGGCGGGCCTTTTATATTGCTTCTTAACCGTTACACTCCGTGCAAATCAGAATGTTACAGGTTTGGCGCTCACAACTTTCGGCACCGGCTTCGGTAACTTTTTCGGCGGCTCTCTTATCAAAATCACAGGCTCCGATGTTCCTTCCGTTGCTCTTACCACAACAAGCGGCTTTTTCAGAACAACTCTTCCCGGTGCGGAAAGCACGGGTTGGTTCGGCAAGCTCTTCCTTTCATACGGATTTCTTGCATATGCGGCAATTATTATTGCAATCGCATGCTCGTTTTTCCTTAATCGCACAAGGGGCGGTCTGCATCTTAGGGCGGTGGGTGAAAATCCTGCCACTGCCGATGCAGCAGGCATCAATGTAAATCGCTCAAAATATATAGCAACCTGCCTTGGCAGTGTTATTGCCGGATTCGGCGGCCTTTATTACGTTATGGATTATGCAAACGGCGTTTGGTCAAACGACGGTTTCGGCGACAGAGGCTGGCTTGCAATAGCGCTTGTAATTTTTGCAATTTGGCGCCCGAATCTCAGTATTCTCGGCTCTATTGCTTTCGGCGGCTTGTATATAGTTTATCTTTATGTTCCGGGCGCACTTCGTACTCAGGAACTTTATAAGATGATTCCTTATGTTGTAACTATTATTGTTCTTGTTTTGGCAAGCGTTAAGAAGAAAAAGGAAAATCTTGGCCCCGCATCGCTCGGTTTGTCATATTTCAGAGAGGATAGGTAAATCTTATTATGCTTGATGATATTGAAAAAATTCTTGTTTCGGAGCAGGAGCTGAGCGATATAAACGCAAGGCTCGGTGCCCAAATCACTAAAGATTTCAAGGGAAAAAATCTGCTTGTTCTCGGTATTCTTAAAGGCTGTGTTTTCTTTATGACGGATCTCGTTCGCCATATTGATTTGCCCCTCAGTATTGATTTTATGTCCGTATCTTCTTACGGCAGCGGCACGGAATCAACAGGCCGTGTTAAAATCACAAAGGATATCGATATTGATTTGGACGGCTATGATGTTTTGATTGTTGAGGATATTTTGGACAGCGGCAGAACGCTTAAATATGTTTCCGAAATTCTTAAAACCCGCGGCGCAAATTCAATAAGCATCGTTACTTTGCTTGATAAGCCCGAAAGGCGAGTAGCGCAGATTTCTCCCGATTATGTAGGCTGTGATGTGCCGGATGAATTTGTTGTGGGCTACGGGCTTGATTATGATCAAAAATACAGAAATCTGCCTTATATCGGCGCACTCAAAAGATCTGTTTACGAAAAATAATTAAATATTATCATGTTTTCCCGCTGTGTTGTTTAAAAAGAGTAACACGGCGGGATTTTTTGTTGTCTACGGTGCGTGATAATTTGATTTTTGTAAATATTGACCACTCTTTTGTCTGCTTTTTTGTAATAAATATTTTAAATAATATAAAAAAGATGTTTATTTTGTAATAATTTAATGCTATAATATTACAAATAAACTGGAGTATAAGGCGCACTTTGCAATCAAAAAGGGGGATAAAGCTTGAAGTATTTAAAAATTATTGCGGCCGTTTTGGCGATATGCCTGCTTTCCGGCTGCTCCTTTAGGCTTGCTTCGTCTGTTGATGAATTGATTTCTCCCGTTTCCCCGCAGGGTGATGACGCCGAAATTCAAAATGCGCTTTCTTCATATGCGGGCGGGGGTTTTAAATTAAAATCCCCGATAAGCGGTAACTTCACTGCTGCTTATAATCTTTTTGACGCAGACGGCGATTCGCAAAACGAAGCAGTTGTGTTTTATGAGCCTTCTCAGCATCCCGGCAGGCTCGATATGGCGGTCATTGATAAAAAAGACGGTAAATGGTCGGTTGCATCAAATATCGAAACCGATAATGCCGAAGTGTATTCGATTGATTTTGCAGATTTAAACGGCAACGGCGATTATGAATATATTGTGCTCTGGAATGTTATGGCAAACGCCGAAAGCCATTCACTGGCCGTTTATGCTTCGGCTTCCGATAAATCGGGCTCGCTTTCGCAAATCGGCAAAAGCATTGTTATGAACGATTATATCGCCGCAGATTTAAATGATGACTCCGTGAATGAGCTGACTGTGTTTTCAATTGATTCCGGCGATTCTGTTTCCGCAAGCGCCGTTTTATATTCATATGCCGGCGGAGATGCGCAAATTCTCGGCAGAACGAAGCTGGACGGTCATATAAGCTATTATAAAAATATTTCCGCAGAGGCAAAGAACGGTCGAACTTATGTTTATGCCGACGCCGTTAAATCGAACGGCACTCAGATGCTCACGGAGATTATTTATTGGTCGGATAAATACGACACAATTATTTCACCCTATTACAGCTACACAACCGGAATAACGAAAAACACCACCAGATATTCCACGCTTTCTTCAATGGATATAAATTCAGACGGCGAAATCGAAGTTCCGCTTGATTCGGATTTCGATAATCTGCCCGAAAATGTGTATGCCGTTGAATGGAATAAATATGACGGCAATGTTATGAGCACTGTTTGCCATTCGCTTGCCGTTGAAAAAGACGAATATCAGCTTGTTATTCCGGAGGATATGTTTGCAAATATCTCCGCGGAATACAATGCCGAGGATTCAAAGCTCACTGTGCTTGATTCCGGCGGTAATATGGTTTTTACCGTTGCGTGTGTTACGAGCACTCATTATTCCGAAAAGGCCGGCGATTATTCAGGCTACACCGAAATTATGAATGAATCGGGATATATTTATCTTGCAGACTGTAATTCTCAGTCCGATATGCGGCTTTCCGCTTCGGATTTGAAATCAATGATAAAATCTTATTAAGGAGAACAGATTATGAAAAAAGTGCTTGTTGCAGAGGATGAAGAATCCATTCGCGAATTCATAGTCATCAATTTAACAAGAAGCGGCTATGAGGTTGAGCAGGCGGAAAACGGCGCCGTAGCGCTTGATTTGTTTTCAAAAAACGAAAATTCCTTTGATGTTGCGATTCTTGATATTATGATGCCCGAAGTTGACGGCCTCACCGTTTGTAAAGAGCTTCGTAAGCGCTCATCGGATCTCGGCATTATCATGCTTTCCGCAAAAACTCAGGAAATGGATAAGGTAACAGGGTTGCTCGTAGGGGCGGACGATTATGTTACAAAGCCGTTTTCGCCGAGCGAGCTTATGGCGCGCGTTGACGCAGTTTATCGCCGCGTTGAAATGACAAGAGGCTTTCGTAAAAACGATTCTCAGCTCGACACTATTGTGCTTGATGAGTTTGAACTCAATTTAAGAAACCGCACCCTTTCAAAGGCAAAGCAGCTTATAGAGCTTACTCAGGTTGAATTTCAAATTATTGAATATTTCTTTAAAAATCCCAACGCGGCACTCAGCAGAACGGATATTTTAAAGCAGGTTTGGGGCAATAATTATTTCGGCGATGAGAAAATAGTGGATGTTAACATTCGCCGCCTCAGAATGAAGGTTGAGGATAACCCATCTTCACCCACAAGACTCGTAACCATTTGGGGCCTCGGCTATAAGTGGATAACAAACAGTAAATAATCGCGAAAGACAGAGTTGTAAATGAAAAAGAAAGTGTTTGATAAATTTCATAGCTTAAAGGTTGACGGGCTCACAAAAAGATGGCTTCTCAATATCATTCTTGTTGTTGTTATTGTGCTTGCCGTTACATTCACCGTGGCATGTGTAACCGTTAAAAATTATTATTACAACTCTGTTGAAAATATTTTAAAATCCGGCGCTTCCACAAATGCCGTAAATTATTTTTCAAACAATCTCGATTCGGGCACTTCGCTTGAAAGCTCGGCTGTTAAATTTATCGATAATTATGCTTATAAGGAAAAAACCACCGTTTGGGTTATCGATAATAACGGCAGGGTGCTTGCCTCTTCAAACGGATTTTTGGTCAGCAATACCAAAATGGAGGATTATGACGCCGCAAAAAGCTCCGATTCCGGCACGGGTAAATATGTCGGCAAAATTTATGACGGCGGAGATAAGGTGATGGCTCTCACAAGAGTTATTCAAAATTCGGCGGGCGCAAATGTCGGCGCAGTAAGGGTTATGACGAATATTGAGGATGTTGACTCCCAAATATTTACCGTTATCGCAATAATGCTTGTGCTTGTGCTTTTTGTGTTTGCGATAATATTGTTATCAAATCTTTTCTTTATCCGATCAATTATAATTCCCGTTAAGCAGATAACAAAAACCACAAATGAGATCGCACACGGCAATTTGAATGCCAGAATCGAAAAAAAATATGATGACGAAATCGGAATTTTGTGCGATTCGATAAATTCGATGGCTTCGGAAATCGCAACCGCCGATAAAATGAAAAACGATTTCATTTCAACAATATCCCATGAATTGCGAACTCCGCTCACTTCAATCAAGGGTTGGGGCGAAACGCTTTATTACAGCCATGATACCGAGCGTGACGAGCTTACTTCAAAAGGCTTGCAGGTTATCGTTAAAGAGGCGGGCAGGCTTGAGGGATTTGTTGAAGAGCTTCTTGATTTCAGCAGGCTTCAAAGCGGAAGAATGACTCTGCGCCTTGTTAAAACGGATATTTTTGCCGAATTGGACGAAACCGTGTTCACATTCTGCGAACGCGCAATGCGCGAGGGGATAGAGGTGCGCTACAGCATTCCCGAACTTCCCGCTCCCGCGGATGCCGATCCAAACAGGCTCAAGCAGGTGTTTATGAATATTCTTGATAACGCCTTAAAATATTCGCGTGCTCCGAGCAAAATTTTCGTTAAGGCGGAATTTACAGCACTCGGTGAAAACAGCGCGGTTAAAATTTCTATAGCCGATCAGGGTTGCGGAATTTCAAAAGAGGATTTGCCGCATGTTTTCGATAAATTTTATAAAGCAAATGTTTCCGTTCGAGGTTCGGGAATCGGTCTTGCCGTAACAAATGAAATAGTTAATCTTCATAAAGGCAAGCTTGAAATAGACAGTAAAGAGGGCCGAGGCACTCTGGTTACAATATATCTTCCGATTGACAGCGCGCCCACAAAAAAGGAAATCGATATGGCAACCGCGGGCGAGCAACAGGTTACTGATGAGGATATAAATTTGAAAGGTGATAAATCGGATGAGCAAAAAAAACTCATAAAACTTCCGTCGGAGGGCAGGCACTCATAGAGGGTGTTATGATGCTCGGCCCAAAGGGAATGGCAACCTCCGTGCGTAAGCCGGACGGCGAAATATTAACCGAATATCACAAGGTTAAGCACATGCGTGATAAAAGCAAGTTTTTTAATTTGCCGATAATCCGCGGTGTAGTTAATTTTGTTGAATCAATGATAATCGGCTATAAAGCGCTTATGTATTCTGCCGAGGCCTCCGGAATGGAGGATATCGAGGAAGAGAATATGAATAAGTTTGAAAAATGGCTTTCAAATAAATTCGGCGATAAGCTTATGAATTTCATCGGTGTGCTGGGATCCGTTTTGGGCGTTGTGCTTGCGGTTTTGCTTTTCGTTTATTTTCCCGTTTTGTTTTTCAATAAGGTCAATCAGTGGAGCGGCGGCGCAATCACAAATTATCAGGGCCTTATCGAGGGCGTTATAAAAATAGTTATTTTTGTGGCGTATATGGCGATGGTCAGCCGAATGAAAGATATTAAGCGCATGTTTATGTATCACGGCGCAGAGCATAAATCCATTGCCTGCTATGAATCCGGTATGGAGCTTACGGTTGAAAATGCCGCAAAATGCACTCGCTTTCACCCCAGATGCGGCACTTCTTTTATTTTTGTTGTTCTTATTTTCAGCATTATTTTTTACACGATTATTGCTAAAATCTTTCCGCAAATTGCCGCTGTTCGCGTGCTTTGGATGCTTTTAAAGCTTGCGTTTCTGCCGATTTTGATGGGGATTTGCTATGAATTCATAAGATATGCGGGAAAACATGATAATCTTTTTGTTAAAATAGTTTCCGCCCCCGGCTTGTGGATGCAAAGAATTACCACAAAAGAGCCCACGCCGGATATTCTCGAAGTGGGAATTGAGGCTTTAAAGGCTGTTATTACAGATGATCCCGAGGATGATGAAATAAAGTGAATTTAAAAGAAGCTTATGATTATTCAAGGCTGTTTTTGAGCGGCAATAAAATTGATGAGTCGGATTTTAAAGCGCTTTGCGTAGTTTGCTCATTGGCAGATATAAAAAATAATCAGTTTGATATGCATTCAGGTGATTTTGTCAGTAATAAAAAGCTTGCCGATATGCTTTGGAAGCTTAAAAGCGGTGAGCCACTTCAGTATGTTATCGGTAGGTGGGATTTTTACGAATCCGAATTTTATGTCGGCAGCGGCGTGCTCATTCCGCGCCCCGAAACGGAAGAACTTACCGACGCCGTTGTTAAAGCGGCAAAAAATATTTTAAATCCCGTTGTTTATGATCTGTGCTCCGGCAGCGGATGCATAGGTATAAGTGTTGCAAAGGCGGTCCCCGGCGCAAAAGTTTACTGCGTTGAAAAAAGCGATGCGGCATGTGAATATCTTATTAAAAATTCTTATCTTGCAAAAAATGCCGTTCCCGTTAAAGGGGATATATGCCGCCCCGAAGAAATAATTAAAGAGGCGGCGGATATAATCGTTTCAAATCCGCCGTATGTTAAAACTGCGGATATCTCTAATTTGCAAAGCGAGCTGGCTTATGAACCCAAAGCCGCGCTTGACGGCGGTGCGGACGGCTTGTTTTTTTATAATGTTATCGCGAATAAGTGGAAAAGCGCGTTAAAGTCCGGCGGAAAGCTCTGTTTGGAAATCGGTGAGGATCAGGGAAACGCTGTTTCAGATATCCTTGCAGATACCGGGTTTAAAAACATTGAAGTTAAAAAAGATATTTATCAAAACAACAGAATGGTGTTTGCCGAAAAATAACTCCGCCACTGCGGCGCGAAAGGCTGTTTTTTTATATGAATAATTTGAGTATTTCAATCCTCGGCGATATTTTCAAAGGAAATTATATATATGCCATAATAACGATTGTGGCAAGAATGTTTGTCGTTTTCTGCTGCCTTCCCGTTCACGAGCTTGCGCACGGATGGGCGGCATATAAGCAAGGGGACGACACTGCAAAAAAACTCGGCAGGCTTTCCTTTAATCCATTTTCGCATCTTGACCCGATCGGCACGATTATGATTTTCCTTTTCGGAATAGGCTACGCTAAACCGGTGCCCATCAACCCACTTAAATTTAAAAACTACAGAAAAGGCGTTGCGCTTACCGCTCTTGCCGGGCCGTTTTCAAATCTTGTTATGAGCTTTATTTTTGCGTTTATCGGCTCCGGATTGAACAGGCTCGCAGGCGCTAATGCGGCAATGCAGCTTCTGGTGCTGTTTTTCGGTTTTGCGGCAAATATCAATATCGCTCTTGCCGTGTTTAATCTTTTGCCTATTCCGCCGCTTGACGGTTCCCGCGTGCTTGCGGTTATTCTTCCGGACAGGGCATACGAAAAATATTTTCGCTACGAGCGTTATATCATGATTGCGCTAATGGTGCTTCTTTTCACGGGCGTGCTTGATACTCCGCTTGCACTGCTGAATAATTTATTTCATAAATTTATATATTTCCTGCCGAATCTTGTTTTCGGAAATTGAGGTTAAATGGAACAGATAAATTATAAATTAGAGGTGTTTGAAGGCCCTATGGACCTTTTGCTTCACCTTATCAGTAAGCATAAATTGAATATAAACGATATCCCTATTGTTGAGCTTGTTAATCAATATCTTGATTATGTGCGCCAAATGAAAAACGCCGATTTCGATGTTGCAGGCGATTTTCTTGAAATGGCGGCAAGGCTGATTTATATTAAAACGGTTTCGCTTCTGCCCAGGCAGGAGGAAGCCGAGCAGCTGAAAAAAAGAGCTCACGGGCGAGCTTATCGAATACCGCGATTGCAAGATAATGGCGGAAAAGCTGAGCCGCAGCACCGATGGCTTTGACCGCTTTGTGCGCGAGCCTCAGCCGGGATACATAAATTACGATTACGAGCGCTTCCATGAGGGTGAGGAATTGCTTAATGCATATATCTCCGCCGCTGGTAGGGCACAGCGTAAGCTTCCGCCTCCGCTTGATTCTTTTAAGGTTATTGTTGCAAGAAAATTTGTAAATGTTGCCTCAAAGGTCGGCGGCGTTATAGAAAAGCTTAAAGCAAAGCGAAAGGTAAAATTTTTAAATTTGTTTTCGGACGCTCAGTCAAAAAGCGATCTTGTGGCAACCTTTCTTGCCGTGCTTGAGCTTGCAAAAACCAAGAAAATTATTTTAAACGGCTCCATGCAGGATATGGAAGTCAGCATTTCGGAGGAGGGCGAAAGCGTTGAAAACTGAAAATAACATAATCGGTAAGCTTGAAGCCATGCTTTTTGCCTCCGGCGAGCCTGTTGAAGCAGCCCGCCTTGCCGAGGTGCTTGAGCTTGATGTGGAAAATATCACAAAAATGCTTTCTCACCTTGCCGATACATATGACGAAAAAAACAGCGGTATTCAGCTTATACGCGTGGACGGTAAATATCAGCTCTGCACGCGCGAGGCGTATGCCGATGATGTGCGTAAACTGCTCGAAATTAAAAAGAACACTCCGCTTTCGCAGGCGGCGTTTGAGGTGCTGGCGATAGTTGCTTATAATCGCACCGTCACCAAAAGCTTTATAGAGCAGGTCAGGGGTGTTGATTGCTCCGGTTCAATCGCAAATCTTGTGCAAAAGGGGCTTATTGAGGAAAAGGGCAGGCTCGATCTTCCCGGTAGACCGCTTGTTTACGGCACTACTGACAGATTTTTGCGTTGCTTCTCGCTCAACAGTCTTGATGATTTGCCCGATTTACCTAAATCCGAGGAAGAAGATAAAGAAAATTCGCAAACCACCTTGTTTGATGAAGAAAAAAATGCTACAATGGATACGGAAATTCTTGAATCGGGGGATGATGACGAAGAATGACGGCTTTAATAGTTATTGCGGTAATAGTTGTTGTTATCGCGCTTATCTTGTCTCTCTCCGCCACCGTCACGATTGTTTACGATAATAAATGGCGCACCACAATCAGTGTGCTGTGGATAAATAAGGATATTGAGCTTTCAAAAATCCTTTCATTTATCCTTTTTCCGCAGGAAAGCGCCAAAAAGGTTAAAGAGAAAACTAAGAAAAAATCAAATAAAAAGGCTGAAGATAAAATCAAATCCGAAAAATCCGAAAATCCGGCCCAAAAAGCAGCTTCGAAATCGGAAACCGTTTCTGAAGGCGCTACAGCCACCGAAGCACAAAAAGCAGAGCAGCCAAGCTCCGATAAAGGCTCTAAGGATAAAAAGGCAGATAAACCCGCCGAACAGAAAAAGCCTAATTATATTAAGAATATTTGGGATAAAGACGGCATTGTGGGTATAATGCTTTTTGTTTCAAATATGGTTGAAAGTGCCTCCGGAGCTATTTCAACTCTTTTTAGGGGCTTCCATATTTATTCGCTCTATGTTAAAATACTTGTGGGCGGCGGCGATGCGGATACTATCGCCCGCGCTTACGGCAAAATCTGTAAATATTATTACCCCTTAAAGGGCGCAATTATAAACGGCATGAAGGTTGATAATTATAACGATTGGATTGCCCCCGATTTTATAATGCCGCAAAATGAATACGGCTTGCAGTTTATCGGCTCGCTTAGCGTGGGCACGATTTTGCATGTGGTGCTTTCAGCGGGTAAAATATTTGTTGTTAATCTTATAAAAGATAAATAATATTGTTTGTTCAGATTAAATAATCTTTAAGGAGATAAAGAAATGAAAGAAACACCGGTAAACAAAATAATGGAAAATACCCTCGAAAAAATGAGGGAAATGGTTGATGTTTCAACTATTATCGGCGATCCCATCCAAACGGGCAACACCACGCTTATTCCCGTTTCCAAGGTATCGTACGGCTTCACCAGCGGCGGCACGGATTTGCCGTCAAAGCAAAATGCAGAGCTGTTCGGCGGCGGCGGCGGTGGCGGTATCACCATTTCGCCCGTTGCTTTCATCGTTATTCAAAACGAAAAAGTAAGAATGATGCAAATCAATAATTATTCTTCGTCCGCAGACCGCGCTATTGCTATGATTCCCGAGCTTGTGGATCAAATTTCTCAGCTTATTAAAGCTAAGGAAGAGCCCGCTCAGGCAGATGAAAAGGCTGAATAATTTTATATTGCTATTGTAATAATCACCTGCATATTATTTTAGCAGGTGATTATTTTGTTGAAAAAGATTATTGCGCTTTTTGCCGCACTTATCGCTTCACTCAGTGTAATTCCCGTGGAAGCGGCCGATTGCTCCGCGGCGGCTTATGCCGTTGTTGATGTGCAAACGGGGGAAATGCTCGCTTCAAAAAACGAAAGCCAAAAGCGCAGTATTGCCTCCACCACAAAGATTATGACGGCGCTTATCGCCTGCGAAAGCGGCAGTCTTGATGAAATCGTAACTGTCACCTTCGATATGGTTAATACGGAAGGCTCCGTGGTCGGACTGCGTGAAAACGATTGCATAACGCTTCGCGATATTGTTGTTGCAATGATGCTCGCCTCGGGGAATGACGCCGCAAACGCCGCGGCACTTTTTCTCGGCGAAAGCTTTGCGGGCTTTGCCGATATGATGAATAAAAAAGCCGCCGTGCTCGGTATGATAAATTCATATTTTGTTACTCCCTCGGGGCTTGACGAAGGCGGGCATTGCTCCACAGCCGCTGATATGGCAGTTCTTGCCCGCGCTGCCGTCAAAAATGAAGAGCTTGCAAAAATTTGCAAAATGAAAAGTGCCGAAATCACCGTTTCGGGCAAAAAAATGCAAATTTTTAATCATAATAAATTGCTGGCGCAAAAAGGCTTCATCGGCGTTAAAACGGGCTTTACCAAAAAGGCAGGGCGATGCCTTGTTTCCGCTTATCAAAATAACGGCAGGTTTCTTGTGTGCGTCACACTGAATGATCCCGATGATTGGCAGGATCATGTTAGGCTTTGTGCCGAGGCGGAAAAAATGCTTGCCGATGTTCCTGTGTGCGGCGAAATGTCTGTGCTCACCGTAGGCTCTGCCAAAAGTGCCGTCAAAGCCGCTTATTCCGGCTCGGTTGTTGTGGCTAATAAAAATCTTGTAACCGTCAGCCTCTATGCTAAGCCGTTTTTATATGCGCCCGTTAAAAAAGGCGATGTCGTCGGCAAGGCTGTTGTTAAATATAAAGAAAAGGAGATTGCTTCACTGCCGCTTGCGGCTTGTGAGGATGTTGAATATTTAAATGGATAATTTTGTCAGGCTTCAAAAATTTATGGCGGATTGCGGTGTTGCCTCTCGCAGAAAGTGTGAAGAAATCATCGCTGCGGGAAAGGTTAAGGTAAACGGTCACCCCGCAAAAATCGGCGATAAAGTCAATCCTAAAAAAGACCTTGTAACCGTTTTCAGTAAAAAAATAAATAAAGTCACCGAAATGCGCTATCTTATGCTCAATAAGCCTCGCGGCTATGTAACCACTGTGTCGGACGAGCATGCAAAAAAAACCGTTATGCAGCTTATGCACGGCGTTAAGGAGCGCGTTTATCCCGTCGGCAGGCTCGATAGGGATTCCGAGGGATTGCTGCTGTTTACCAATGACGGCGCACTTGCAAATGCGCTTATGCACCCCTCTGGAAATATCATAAAAATTTATCGCGTCACAGTGCGCCCGGCTGTTAATGACGATATGCTTGATAAGCTCCGAACAGGTGTTGAAATAGAATGCCGTAAAACTCTGCCCTGCGATGTTTCCGTTGTTTCCGAGGAAGATGATAGGGTAGTGCTCGAATTCGGTATCCGTGAGGGCAGAAACCGCGAAATCAGAAAGATGTGCGATTCGGTCGGCCTTGAGGTTGCCCGGCTTAAACGAATTGCCGAGGGGCCTGTTAAGCTCGGCATGCTTCCGCTCGGTAAATTTCGCGATCTCACTCCTCGCGAAATCGAAAAGCTCCAAAAGCTTACAGAAAAGTAATTTGCTTGCCATATAAAATTGTATGAATTATAAGCATAATCCGATTGTCATTGTTTGAAGCATGTATTTGCCGAAAAAGGAAAATGTGTAAATTTATGTAATGATTGACTTTTTTGTTATATTATGCTATTTTATCTTTATACAAAAGATGTTTTTATATTATGCTCTATAAATAATGTGGGCTTAAATAAGTTTTTGCATATATTGGATTGAGCCTTTACTTTTGCCTCGTAAGTGTTATAATTAATAAAAAAATGCGAGGTTTTCATGAAAAACGATTTGTTAAGCGGTAATCCGGTTAAATCTGTTGTGCTTTTTGCACTGCCGATTATGCTAAGTTCTTTGCTTCAATATTCATATAATTTTGTTGATAATATAATAGTTGGCCAATATGTCGGCACTCAGGCACTTGCGGCGGTTGGCAATATAGGCGCAATAAACAGCTTTATCATCGGCACGGCGCTTGGGCTCACAAGCGGCTTCACCATCCCCGTGGCTCAAAAATTCGGAGCCGGTGAGTATCGCAAAATGAATAATTATGCCGGCAACAGTATTACGCTGTCGTTAGTTATCGGCGTTTCAATTGTTGTTGTGGCGCATATAATTTCAAATCCGATTTTGCGCCTTATCAACACTCCGGATGATATTTTCAAGCTTTCGGCGGATTATATAAATATTCTTTATTTCGGCGTGCCCATTCAAATGCTGTTTAATAATTTCACAGGCATTGCGCGCTCCCTCGGCGACAGTAAAAGGCCGCTTTATTTCCTGATTTTAAGCGTTTTGGTTAATTTGGCGCTTGATATTTTGTTAGTGGGCAAGCTCGGGCTCGGCGTGCGCGGGGCAGCAGCGGCAACGGTTATTTCGTATTTTGCCGCCTGTGTTTTTGCCGGTGTGTTCGTGCTGAAAAAAGAAAAAGAGCTTAATATAAAAAAATCGGATCTTGTGCCGAATAAAAAAATTTTTGCCGAGCAAATGAAGCTTGGCATTCCCGTGTCGCTTCAATTCACAATCACATCAATAGGCTCAATGATTTTGCAAACGGCAATAAACGGCTTCGGCTCGTCTGCAATTGCCGCGCTCACTGCCGCCGGCAGGGTGGAGCAGGTTATGAATATTCCGATGAGCGGGCTCGGCGTAGCAAATGCAACCTTTGTTTCGCAGAACTACGGCGCGGGTAAATATGAAAGAATAATTAAATCGGTTAATAAAATTTTAATTTTGGATTTGCTGATATCCGTGTTTTGCAGTGCGGTTTTGATTTTTGCAGGGCCTTATGCCGTGCGTTGGTTTGTTTCAAACCCGGATGCGCAAATGGTTTCGTATGCAAAGCAATATCTTTACACTATCGGCGGTTGCTATGCGCTCGTTTCGCTGCTCTTTGTGTTTAGAAATACTCTTCAGGGGCTTGGCTTCACTTATGCAAATGCAATTGCCGGCGTGGGTGAGCTTTTGGGCAGAATGCTGGTTTCATTTTTGTTGACTCCTTATTTCGGCTTTGCCGCGGTTTGCTTTGCAGGACCGGTGGCTTGGCTTCTTGCCGATCTGCCGCTGATTTTTATTTATCTGAAGAAAAAGCGGATGTTTAAATCCTTAATTGAATATAAATAATATAAAATATAATGTGCAGGAGGGTGTTATACCATGCCGTATTATTATGTTTCCCTGGCAGCGGGGCTTATTGTTTCAACGATATTTTTGTTTTTCAGGGCAAAGGGCGCAAATATCAAAAACCTCTTTTTTAAAACGGCGTCAAGCCTGTGCTATTTGCTCACTATGGCGTTTGCTTTTATTGAAAATCCCGAATTTCCGGTTTACGGCGCGTTCCTTATGATGGGCGGCGCGCTCGGCCTTTGCGGCGATATTGCGCTTGATTTGAAATGCATTTATCATCAGGATGCAAACGAGTATCTTAAAGCCGGATTTCTGTTTTTCCTGATTGGGCATATTTTCTATAATGCCGCCGTTATTTGGCATGTCAGATTCAAATGGTGGTGGGTGCTCATTTGCCTTGCAATCTCCGTGGGTGTCGCGAGTGCAACTGTTTTCTCTGCCAATATTATGAAGGTGCATTACGGCAAATACAGAAAGGTTGTTTTTGCTTACACGGTCTTTTTGTCCTTAACTGCAATAACATCAATTTTGGCAGCGTTTGTAACTCATGAAAAGTCTATGATTATAATGGCTGCCGGTGCGGTTTCGTTTCTGCTTTCGGATGCCGTGCTTAATTTCACTTATTTCGGCAGAAATTGGGATAAACCGATTCATCTTTTCGTAAACCATCTGCTTTATTATGCCGCGCAGTATCTTATTGCAGCGTCAATAATTTTTGTAAGATAATAAATAATATAGGCGGGCGGCCTGTTACTGTGTTTTCGGCTTCCCGCCCATATTTTTTGATTATTTTTTTAATTAAGTATTGACTTAAAGCCCCAACGGTGGTATTATATCAAAGCAACGATTTGGGCCATTAGCTCAGTTGGTCAGAGCTCCCGGCTCATAACCGGTCGGTCCGGGGTTCGAGTCCCTGATGGCCCACCAAATCATAGGGGTATAGCTCAGTTGGTAGAGCAGCGGTCTCCAAAACCGCGTGCCGAGGGTTCAAGTCCTTCTGCCCCTGCCAAAAAGAAACAGTCACCATTTGGTGACTGTTTCTTTTTTGTTAGACAAAACTTGTCCTCGGCACGCGCGCGCCGGGCTTCGTCGCCGAGCGCTGCCGGTGGCAGATGCAGCGAGGCGAGGATGGCGCAGCGGTCAAAATGTGGCGGTGTTACGCCATATTTTGGGCACCGCAAGAGGGGTTGCGAAGCAACTTCAAGTTCGTTTGTATTCCATAGGCAATCTTGTGGAGATAATCATTGCTTTTGTTTTACGTCGATTTTACTTGCTTTTTCCATATAGATAAAACTACGGCGCACGGTCTTTTCCGTACGCCGCTTTTTCATTTTCACACCGTTTTTTGTTTACTTTGTGCCACACAATCCACACAATCCGTTTGGTACATCATCAAAAAAGCATCAATCACAATTCAAATTCATTCGTAATACCCATTAGCATATCCGTGTTTCGCTTGACATAATACATTTCGGTTATCTCCGAAGTTGTGTGTCCGAGTAAGTCTGCCACCTGCCTCGGTGTTAATGCTTTTACCGTTCCGTCCTCTGCTCGCACACCTGTTACAAGCTTTGTTGCGAAGGTGTGTCGCAGACTGTGTAAGCCTTTTTTCTTGATTCCTGCCGCATCGAGTATGGAATAAAACCGTTTTCGCAAGTTCAACGGTCTTGTAAAGTTGCCGTCTGCATCGGGCATCAACGGTGCATCCTCACCGAAATATCTTTCGTTGTGTAATTCGATAATCGCTTGAATAGCTGTTTCGTTTAAGGGTACGATACGCTTGCTTGAAGCGGTTTTCAGCTTGCCCACTACAATTTCTCATCCGCTTTTTCGCTCTGTTTCGTCACGCTTTTGGCATCACAAAAGAGCTTGCATATTTTCTCCGTAAGAATAAGACGATTGATTGGCAAAAACTAAAGTCAGTAAGAGCAAAAATGCGTATGCTTATCAAAAAACTTTTGAAAAAGCATAAATACCCACCTGAAGGCAGGGAAGATGTGACATAGCGTGAACTTTGTGCTGATAATGTAATGGAAGCATAAGCTGTTTATGATGATTAACTTAATTGCCTCAAAAAAAGAAGGTTAACAAGCGGAAATTTATATTAATTTTTATAATAAGCAATGCATAAAAAATCCAAAGTGACATTCAAAGTGACAAATAAGATGTCGCTTTGGGAGCTAAAATAAAGATGTTTTTAGGTTTACTCCAAATTATAGGGCAAACCTATTTTGTAAAACAAGGTGAATATTTCTAAGCCAAAGCATTTTGTGGCCAGGATTTTCTCAGTGCCGCATAGGAAATTATAAAGTTGGCAAGCCAGCCTGCCGGAACCGCAAGCCAAACAAATGCAATACCATAACGCGGAGCGCAAATTAATGCTACTGACAAGCGAATGGCAAGGTTAACCATATTTGCAATTAGAAAAGGCTGCATATTTCCGAGCCCGCGAAGAACTCCGTCTGTTGCCATTTTAATGCCCATAAATATGAAAAAGTAGCCGAGCCATTTCATATAATCACCGGACACTTGATATGCTAAAGCCGTTCCGTCTTTTCCTAAGAAAAGTGAAGAAATTTGTGTGTGCAGCGTTTCAATAATTACAAATGCAAGAACGGCAAAGCATATATCTAACAGCAAAGCGGCACGGTAGCCTTTTTTAATGCGGTCAATTTTTCCGGCACCGAGATTTTGCGACACAAAAGGCGACACGGCATTTCCGATGGATACAAATATCAGTGAAAAAACATTTTCAACTCTCATTGTTGCCGCATATCCTGCGAGTGCTTGCGTGCCGAAAGGATTTACAACCGCCTGCACAATCATCATGCCGATTGATACGGTTGATTGTTGCAGAACAGAGGGAACGGCGATTTTAAGCATGGAGCAAAGTTCTCTTTTATCAAACTTGTGAAAAGGACTTGCATATTTTCGCATACGATTAAGAAAAATCAAAAGCGAAAGTATTGCGGAAATGCCCTGCGCAATAAGAGTGGCAAGAGCAGCGCCGAATACGCCGAGTTTAAGACCGCCCACCATCCAAAGATCCATAATGATATTCAAAACCGATGAGAATATTAAAAGCCATAACGGAATTTTTGATTCGCCGATGGAAGTGAACATGGTTGAAAGAATGTTGTACATAAATAAAAACGGAAAGCCTGCAAAATAGATGCGTAAATACAGCACCGCATCCTCCATTATATCTGCCGGCGTTTGCAGTATACTCATCATCCAATGAGAATTGCAAAATCCAAAGATTCCGAGAAATATGCTTAAAAGCAAAAAGCTGATTAACGAGGTTGATACGATTGTTTTCATTTTGCCGTAATTTTGAGCACCGAAATAACGGCTTACAAGCACACCTGCGCCCACGCCTGCACCAAGCGCAATGCAAATAAAAACATTGGTAAGTGCTGCACAGGCACCGACTGCTGCAAGCGCCGATGAGCCAACAAATTGACCAACGATGATTGAATCGGCCATATTGTAAACTTGCTGAAAAAAGCTGCCTAAAATCATTGGCATTGCAAAAACAGTTAACGCTTTTAGGGGCGGGTCTGTTATCAAATATTCATCCTTTGCCATTTTTATATTCTCCCCAAAATTGTATCACAAACAAATTTAATCAAAAAGCCGAACGTGATACAGCTGTCTCAGTCTGCACCTGTTCGGCTTTTGTTATTACTGAACAATCGCTCTCTGAGCGAATATAAGAAGTATAGCATTGTAAAAAAATATTGTCAATGAATTTTATCCCGAATTTGTGGTAACCTTCAATGCTGAAAATTTATAAATTATCAACTTCAGGACTTTATTATTATTCTTTAATGCCTCTTGCAGCGGGATGAATTATATTTTAACTTTTAATACTATTCGTTTTTCAACAGCATCAAAAATATGTCAATTATAATTAAACTTCTGAAAACCAAAAAACACACGACACTTGGCAACAAGGACTTGTCTCGCTACTTTATGCCGTAAAGGAAAACAAGCCGTTAATCGTCAATGTTTATAATTGCGTTGACAAGGCACAGGTTGAAAAATATCTCAAACCGCTTACAGATGACTTGTTTTTGGGTGTTGTTGAGGATGAATCTGTAAACATAAGAGTTCGTGATGAAGATAAAAAATTTATTGCAAAAATTTATTCATATTGCTTTGTTGGCATTATGCTTTACTTCGGATTACTCTGTTGAATCGTACGGCACAAATTACATTTTCTTTGTAACGATAAATCTCGGCTTCAAGGTGCCGCAAAGAATAAATATTTATCTCAGGCAAATTGTTTCCGATCTTGTTGCTTCGGGCGATTTGCCGAGGCAAAACAAAAAGTATTCGATTTATAAAGAATCCTCTTCGGGAAGCTTTAAATTCTATCACATAATGAAAACTCTTGCTCCCGAAAGCGATATTTCAAATCTTAAAAAGCTTGCCGTTATTCTTAAATATAAAATCAGAAAAATAGCAGGCTCGCCGGCTAAATGGTACGGCCTTGAAAATTCAAATATGATGATTGAATATGTGCCGCTGTTTATTCAGGCAAAGCACTATGATCCGTTTAAGCGCAAAACTCAATAAAAACATAAAGAGCGTCACACCGTGGCGTTCTTTTTTGTTTTCTTTTAAATATAAATACGATTTATTGCATTATCCGTTTGCCGTGTTATAATAAAGGCGAGGTGATAATGATGAATGAAAAAAATGAAAACAGATTTGTTTTGAATAACGGTGTGCTTATTCCCGATGTTGCATTCGGCACCTATAAAGCCGCGGCAGGGAACACAAGCGAGGTTATTTTAAAAGCAATCGAAGCTGGTTATCGTTGCTTTGATACAGCTTCGTTTTACGGCACGGAGAAATATCTTGCCGAGGCAATCAAGCAAAGCGGAATTCCGCGCGAGGAATTTTTTATCACTTCAAAGCTTTGGAAAACCGAGCTTGGATATGATAATGCGATTGCGGCATTTCAGGCATCACTCAAAAGGCTAAATACAGATTATTTGGATGCTTATTTAATCCATTGGCCTTTGCCTGCTCCCGATTATGAGGATTGGAAGGTTATCGATTTTGATACCTGGCAGGCACTTGAAAAGCTATACGGAGAGGGCGTTGTTAATGCAATCGGCGTTAGCAATTTCTTACCTCATCACATTGAAAATATTCTTGAAAGCTGCGAAATTGCGCCCGCAATCAATCAAATCGAATTTCACCCGGGCTATTCTCAGCTTGCAACGGTTGAATATTGCCAAAAGCATAATATTTTGGTGCAGGCGTGGAGCCCGCTCGGCAGAACAAGAGTGCTCGACGATTCTTTGATTTGCGAGCTTGCAGAAAAATATAAGAAGCAGCCCGCTCAAATCTGCCTTCGCTATGCATATCAAATGGGCGTTATGCCGCTTCCGAAATCTTCGGAAACATCACGAATGAAAGAAAATATGGATGTTTTTGATTTTGAAATATCGCAGGAGGATATGTTCCGCCTACAATCCATGCCGCCTGCGGGCTGGTCGGGTCTGCATCCGGATAGGTAATGATTTGTTTCGGTTAAGGGCAATTTTTTAACCGCAAAAATATTTGTTTCATTTAGTTTATAATAACAGTTGAAAATCGGGTGTTTCTATTGTAAAATTACAGTATAACATTCGGAGGAACTTATGAAGGATTACATTTTAAACGGCAGTGAAGCTCTCGGAATTGAACTTGGCTCCACAAGAATTAAGGCTGTGTTGATAGCGGATGATTGCACCGTGCTTGCATCCGGCGGTTTTAATTGGGAAAATGAATTTAAAAACGGATATTGGACCTATAACCTCAAAGAGGTTTGGCATGGTATTCAAAGCGCTTATGCCGAACTTAACGACGTGGCACTGAAAAAATTCGGCTCAAGAATAAAAACGCTTTCTTCAATCGGATTTTCGGCAATGATGCACGGCTATCTTCCTTTTGATAAAAACGGAAATCAGCTTTCTGAATTCAGAACATGGCGCAACACCACCACGGCCGCGGCTGCGAAAAGCTTACAAAGCTTTTTGATTTTAATATTCCGCAAAGGTGGAGTATTGCTCATCTTTATCAGGCGGTGCTCAACGGCGAAAGCCATGTTGCCGATATTGATTATCTAACAACGCTTGCAGGCTATGTTCATTGGAAGCTTACGGGCGAAAGGGCAGTCGGCATCGGTGAAGCCTCTGGAATGTTTCCGATAAACAGCGCTTCACTTGATTATAATGCGGAAATGCTTGCTTTGTTTTCCGATATTCCGGAAATTAAAGCGATGCCTTGGAATATTAAGGATATTTTGCCGCGCGTGCTTGTTGCAGGCGAAAATGCGGGAAACCTCAGTGAAAAAGGCGCAAAGCTGCTTGATCCGTCCGGCACCTTGCAACCTGGCATACCCCTTTGCCCGCCCGAGGGAGATGCCGGTACAGGCATGGTGGCTACGGACAGCGTAAGAATAAAAACAGGCAATGTTTCGGCGGGCACATCCATATTTTCAATGGTAGTGCTTGAAAAGCCGCTTAAAAATGTGCACGAGGAAATAGATATCGTCACAACTCCTGCAGGTGCCGATGTTGCAATGGTGCATTGCAACAATTGCTGCACGGATCTTGATTATTGGGTTTCCGTGTTTTATGAATTTGCACTTGCGGCGGGTGCAAAAATAACAAAGCCGCAGGCTTACGATCTGCTTTATAATGCCGCGCTCGGCGGCAATGCGGATTGCGGCGGGCTTGTAAATTATAACTTGTTTTCGGGCGAACCCGTTTCTCATCTTGAGGATGGCAGGCCAATGTTTGTTCGTGGGCGCGGCAGTGAATTTAATCTTGCAAACTTTTTCAGATCGCAGATTTATTCGGCACTTGCAACTCTTAAAATCGGAATGGATATCTTGAAGAAAGAAAATGTGAGCATAGATGTGCTTATGGGTCACGGCGGTTTGTTTAAAACAAAAAAAGTCGGTCAGCAGCTTCTTGCAGGCGCGCTGAAAACTCCCGTTGCCGTTACCGAAACGGCGGGTGAGGGCGGTGCGTGGGGAATTGCCGTGCTTGCAAAATACTCAGAGCGAAAAGGCAATGTGTCGCTTGCCGATTATCTCGATAATATCGTTTTTGCAAATTCCGAAAAATCCGTTATAAATCCTATCGAAAGCGATGCAACCGGATTTGAGCGTTTTATGGAAAATTATAAAAAAGGCTTTGCGGCTCAAAGAGCCGCCGCCGAAAATCTTTGATACGGGTGGTATAAAATTATGGCATTAAAAGATTATGAATTTTGGTTTGTTGTGGGCACGCAGTTCCTTTACGGCGAAGATATTTTTGAAACTATTGATTCGCACGCCGCCGAAATGTGCGCCGAATGGAGCAAAAAAATGCCGTGCAAAATCACGGCAAAGCCCTGTGTTAAAACATCAAAAGAGATTTTGGATGTTATGCAGGCGGCAAATTCCTGCGATAATTGCGCCGGCGTTATTACTTGGATGCACACCTTTTCACCGTCAAAAGCGTGGATTGCGGGATTTAATGCACTGCAAAAGCCGTATCTTCATATAAACACTCAATATAACCGCGATATTCCTTGGCAGGATATTGATATGGATTTCATGAATCTGAATCAATCCGCTCACGGTGACAGAGAACACGGCTATATCGCCGCAAGAATGAGGCTTAAAAGAAAGGTTGTTGCCGGCTATTGGAAGGACGAGGCTTTCCAAAGTAAAATGGAAACATGGATCAGAGCGGCAATAGGTGCTGCCGAGTCAAAGCGAGTTCATGTGCTCCGTATTTCTGATAATATGCGCAATGTTGCCGTTACAGACGGCGATAAGGTTGAAGCACAAATCAAACTCGGATGGCAGGTAGATCATTACGGCGTGGGCGATATCATTAAATATGTTGATGCTGTTACCGATGATGAAATTGATGCTCAAATGGCGGAATATGAAAAGAATTATATTATGGACACCGATAATATCGACTCCGTAAGATATCAGGCGAGGGAAGAGGTTGCCATCAAGAAATTCCTTGATGAGCGCGGTTTCAATGCTTTCCACACTAATTTTGAGGATTTGCAGGGTCTTCGCCAATTACCCGGTCTTGCCGCTCAGGATTTAATGCGACAGGGCTACGGCTTCGGTGCTGAAGGCGACTGGAAGGTTGCCGCAATGCTCAGGGTTATGACCACCATGGCGGAGGGCTTAAACGGCGGCACCGTTTTTATGGAAGATTATACGTATCACTTTGAGCCCGGCAACGAAATGCTGCTCGGTTCGCACATGCTTGAGGTCAGCCCGCAATGCGCAGCTGAAACACCTAAAATTCAGGTGTATCCGCTCGGTATCGGCGACAGGGAAGACCCCGCAAGGCTTGTGTTTAAAGCTCAAACAGGCAAGGGCATTGTGGTCACTCTTGTTGATATGGGCGACAGACTTCGCCTTATCTGCAATGATGTTGAGTGCAAAGAGCAGATAAACGATATGCCTAATTTGCCTGTTGCAGGCGTGCTTTGGAAGCCGCTTCCGAATCTTCAAACCTCTGCCGAGGCTTGGATTTATGCGGGCGGCGCGCACCACAGCGTGCTCTCTTACAGCCTCACCGCAGACAACATGCGCGATTTCGCTGAAATTATGGGAATTGAATTTATTCATATCGGCGAAAATACAAATATTGAGGAATTCAGAAAAGAACTTTTCTATAACGATGTGGCATACAGGCTGCATATGAATTGAGGATTAAATAATGCTTGAGGAATTGAAACAGAAGGTTTATGAAGCCAATATGCAGCTCAAGGAGTACGGACTTGTTGTGCTCACTTGGGGCAATGTTTCGGCTGTTGACAGAAAAAAAGGCTTGTTTGTTATTAAGCCCTCCGGTGTGCCTTACGATAAAATGACCGCCGATGATATGGTTGTTATGAGCCTGACAGGTGAAAAGATTGAGGGTAAGTTAAATCCTTCATCCGATACCCCAACGCATTTGGAGCTTTATAATCGCTTTCCCGAAATCGGCGGAATAGCGCACACTCATTCAAGCTGGGCGTGCGCCTGGGCTCAGGCCGGCCGTGATGTTCCGGCTTACGGCACAACTCATGCTGATTTTGCAAACGGCGCCGTACCATGTGCCAGAGGGCTTACCGAAGTCGAGGTAAACGGCGAATATGAGCTTAATACAGGCAAAGTGATTGCCGAGGAGCTTGAAAGCCGCGGAATTTCTCCGCTTGAACGTCCTGCCGTGCTTGTGCACAGGCACGGCCCGTTCACATGGGGAAAAGACCCGTTTAAAGCCGTTGAAAATGCTCTTATTTTGGAAGAGATATGCAAAATGGCTTCGCGCACGGAGCACATTGCCGCGTTTGATAAAGACTCCGATATCGGCATTGAAGAATATTTGCTTGAAAAGCACTATCAAAGGAAGCATGGAAAAAACGCTTATTACGGTCAAACAAGGGAGATGTAAATGAATAAAAAACCATTCATAATCTGTATGGCAATTATGGCTTGTTTGGCTGTTGTAACCGGCGCATACAGTGCTTTCGGAAATCAATTTGTTAATATTAAAGGGGAAAAGGTTTCGTATAAAACGGTTTCTGCGGCAGCAGCTTCGGCAAAATCAAAAACGCCCTCGGCGGCAAGTGCCGAATGCTCCGTTAAGCAAACAACAACCAAGCCCACAACGGAAAAAGAACCGCAAGGCAATAATAACGGCACATCATCGAGCATGCCTTATCTTATTAAGGTTAATAAAACTCAAAATATCGTTATAATTTATAAGCAGGACGACAGCGGTGAATATACCGTTCCCGTTAAAGCAATGGTTTGTTCAGTCGGCAAGGAAGGGAATACACCATCGGGCACATTTAAAACAAGCGATAAATATACTTGGCGCTTGCTTGAGGGTAATGTTTACGGGCAGTATGCAACAAGGATAACCGGGCATTTTCTTTTTCATTCCGTTCCATATTTTGAGAAAAGTAAGGATACTCTTGAGTATGATGAGTATAATAAACTCGGCGTGCCCGCATCGGCCGGTTGTATAAGACTTTCAGTTGAGGATTCAAAGTGGATCTATGATAATTGCCCAACAAAAACAACCGTTATAATGTATGAAAGCGATAAAAAAGAGCCGCTTGAAAAGCCTTCACCGATTAAGATTGATACTTCTGACACGGGGAAACGCAATTGGGACCCTACTGACCCTGATAAGAATAACCCATGGAATAATTAAACGACGGGGGCGGAGCCAACCGGTTGAATTATATAACGCAGTCCAAAGTCAGATCAACAAAAAAGAAATGCAGCGCTCGGATAATATCCGGGCGCTTTTCTGTGCCGCATTTGCTTGCGTATTCTTCTGTTTATAATTTATGGAAAGTATAAGAAAAAGGGAAACGCTTTTGCGTTTCCCTTTAATAATTTGATTAATTAAGATTATCTCTTAATATCGTCCCAAGCTACGCCGTCAATGTGGAAGAGCTCATCAAAGTCATATTTGTTGTTTTCATCCTTACTATGGTTGGGGTACCAAACCTGTGCGAAGAACGGGTTTGTTTTTGCGATTGAATCGTAATCCCAAGACTTTTGAGGAATGAAGCATTCGGGGCACCAATGGCCACCGAGAAGGATAAGTGCGGGGCTTGCTTCAAATTCTGCGCCGCAGTGGCCGCATTTCCATTTAAGCTTTGTTGCCATATCGCCCTTAGTCATTGTTTCGCTGAGGCATTCGCCGCCGCGGAATTTTGCAGCCTGCTTCATATCTTCAATGTCAAGCTCTGATTCGGGCTTTGTTTCATCATAGCCGTGGTCAAGCTTAAACTGCTCTGCTGCCGAATTGTCTTTATCAAAGTTGATGATTTCAAAATCTTCCCACTTTGTAGGAATCTTTTCCCACTCTGCCTTAGAGCCATAGTATGCGCTCATACGGTTGGGCTCGTTTGTTGCAACCCAATCAAGAGTGCCGAAGCCGGGAGTGGAAGCGATTTTCTTCATGAAGGGCTTTGCGCATGCCGCAACAAGATTCTTCGGAAGATATCTCGGTATTTTGAAATAAAATTCAACCTGATCTGCAAGGCGGTTGAAATAATCCTTAATCGGAAGATTTTCACGGAAGTGAAGGAAGTTTTCAAGCTTGTCGCCGTCTGCATAGAACTGTCCGTGGAAGTTCTTTGTGATAAACCAGTTGGGGTCAAAGAGCTTTTCGGGGCCGGCAAGGCCGAGCGTGCCGAGAAGAAGCTTTTCAAATTCATAGTTGGAAATTCTGTATTCCTTACCGGAACCGATGTTGAAGAAGTGGTTCCAGAAATCAGAGCCGAGGTGACCTGCGGCATCTTCTGTAACGAGGTTGCACATAAGTCTGCCCGAATCCTCAACAGTGCACCATTCAAGAACGCCGTTGATCGGAACATGGAACATGATGGGATCCATATTTTTAAGAATGTTGGGGTAAAGAATACCGCTCTGGCGCATTACAACCCAATTCTTGATGCCGCTTTCAACGAAAGTGCGCTCTGCAACAGTCTTTGAAACTGCATAGTGGTCATAAATGGAAATTTTGATCGGATCTCCGCAGCGACCCCAGTGAATGGGATAGTTGCGATCGCCGGTTTCTGCAACGGTGCCTATGTAGCAAACCTTAATATCATCTTTATTCGGCTGAGCAAGAACTGCTTTGCAGATGTTCTGAGCGGCTCCGATATTTGTTTTTTGTGTTTTATAGGGCTTCCAGTCCGCAGTTGGTGAAACCATGCCGCCGACATGAAGAACATAGTCGGATCCTGTCACACCCTCAAGGATTGCATCGTAATCAAGAAGATCGCCCCAAATAACTTTAACATTAGGCTTAGCAATGATGTGCTTTAACAGCTCCTCATTCTTAGCACTTTTTCTGGCAAGCATTTTAATATTGATTTCGTTGGACTTTTTGAGCATTTCCTGAACGGCAGCCCAGCCCATATTACCGGTACCGCCGGTAATGAATACGGTTTTCTTTGCCATTGTATTTCCTCCTTAAAGAAATATGTAAAAATTTACAAAGCATATTATAAACTATTTCTAAACAAAAAACAACATAATAATAAAAAAATTATAAATTTGTGCGAATGTGTAAGCCTTTTTTGTTAAATGTTTCAAAAACTCGGGTAGGGTGTTGACAATTAATGCACAAATGAGTTATTATATATGCAAATTAATATTAACCTTATCAAGAGTGGTTTAGGGACGGGCCCTTTGATGCCACAGCAACCTGCACTTGCAAGGTGCTAATTCCCGCGGATTTTCCGAGCGATGAGTTTTTCGCACACTCTGCTCGGAGTGTGCTTTTTTATTGCTTTTTTTACCCGGTAAGCGGTTAAGCGTTAGTGTTAATATTACACCTCTTATCGAGGGCTCAGTCTAAGGAGGATATATATGTCTAAATCATTATTCACAAGTGAATCGGTAACAAAAGGGCATCCCGATAAAATTTGCGATCAAATTTCTGATGCAATTCTTGATGCTATGCTTGCACAGGATCCGCAAAGCCGTGTTGCCTGCGAAACAACCTGCACAACCGGCCAGGTTCATATTATGGGCGAAATCTCATCAAATGCCCAGGTCGATATTCCTGCAATCGTAAGAAAAACAATTTGTGATATCGGCTATGACGGCGGCGAAAAAGGATTTGACGGTGAAAACTGTGCTATCCTTGTTTCTCTTGATAAGCAAAGCCCTGATATTGCGCTCGGCGTTGATAAATCATATGAAATGAAAAATGATGAAACCGATAAGTACAATGAAAACGGTGCCGGCGATCAGGGCATGATGTTCGGCTATGCCTGCAATGAAACCGCAGAGCTTATGCCGCTTCCGATAAGCCTTGCTCACAAGCTTGCTCTTAAGCTTACCGAGGTTCGCGAAAACGGCACTTTGCCTTATCTTTATCCGGACGGTAAAACTCAGGTAACGGTTGAGTATGATAACGGTAAGCCGTGCAGGGTTACCGCTGTTGTTGTTTCAAGTCAGCACAGTGCTTCCGTTTCGCTTGAACAGCTTAAAAAGGATATAATCGAAAAGGTTATCAAAACAACTATTCCTGACGAATATATTGATGAAAATACTGTGTTTTATGTTAATCCCACAGGCCGATTCGTTGTTGGCGGCCCGCAGGGAGACAGTGGCTTAACGGGCAGAAAGATAATCGTTGATACATACGGCGGATATGCTCGCCACGGCGGCGGCGCTTTCAGCGGTAAAGACCCCACTAAGGTAGACAGAAGTGCCGCTTACGCGTCAAGATGGGTTGCAAAAAATATTGTCGCATCTGGCCTTGCAGATAAATGCGAGGTTGAGCTTGCATATGCCATCGGCGTTGCAAAGCCTGTTTCCGTTATGGTTGACACTTTCGGCACAGGTAAAAAATCCGATGAAGAAATCGGAGAAATCGTCAATAAAGTGTTTGACCTCAGACCTGCGGCTATCATTGATAAGCTTGATTTAAGAAAGCCCATTTATGAAAAGCTTGCTGCTTACGGTCATATGGGTCGTGAAGATTTGGGCGTATCTTGGGAAAAGCTTGATATGGTTAATGAAATCAAAAAATATATGTAATATCCGATAAGAAGGCGGCGCCCAATGGGTGTTGCCTTTTGCGCTCTTTTTGGCAAAAAGGGAGTTTTGTAAAGCTAAATTTCAAAGTAAACAAAAAAATATCCAAACAGTTGATTTGAATTTAACAATTTGTATATTTACAGCTTAAGAGTAATATCGTATTATAAGTATACCGGTGAGCGGCATAGGTTTGTGTCGCTTAATATTAACGGAGGTGTGCAGATGATTAACAGAAGAGACGGCACTGCAGATTATTTGAATCCTTATTCAAGTATGCATTTAAGTCGTTCCGGGCGTAAGAATATTAAAGATCAATTCGGTCAATATACACGCGCACACAGTGCTTCGGAATTTGAAAAGCTCATAACCCAAAAATATTTTTTGCTTTGTGATGAATTGCATAAGCGTTGCGCCAGAGGGTTTAGGATAATTTTTTGGTTAAAAGTTATTGCATTTGTTGTTTTTATTGCTTTTTCGATTGTTGCAATTATCTGCGGCATCAAATTCGGCAGCAAAATGCTTTGGCTTTCATTTTGGATTGTCTTAATTTTTTTGGATGTCGGATTCTTCCTGGTGGCGGATTATTGTAAATCGCTTGTTGTTGAAAAAGTGCTTCCTTATCTTGATAATGTTGAGCAAATTGATTTTGGTATGAGCGAGGATGACGAAGAGGAAGCCCGAAACGAAGAAGACTCGGAGGATGAAGACGATGAAGATGATATTTAAAATATTCAGAAGAGATATAAAAAAAATCTTCAGAAATTCGATGGCGATTATTTTAGCTATAGGCCTTGCGGTTTTGCCGTCGCTTTATGCATGGTTTAATATTTATGCAAACTGGGATCCGTACGGCAGCACAGGCAATATGCAGGTTGCCGTTATCAATAATGATGAGGGTGCGGTTATTAAAACCTTCACCGTTGATGTGGGCAACCAAATTGTTTCAAACCTTAAAGCAAATAAATCAATCGATTGGCAGTTTGTTTCAAAAGAAGAGGGCATAAACGGCGTTAAAGCGGGTAAATATTATGCTGCAATAGAAATACCGTCAGGATTCAGTAATTCACTAACAAGTATTATGAGCAGCGAATTTGAGCAGCCGCAAATTGTTTATTATGCAAATGAAAAGAAGAATGCCATTGCAACTAAAATAACCGATAAAGTTGTGCAGACTGTTCAAACTGAGGTAAATGAATCATTTATCACAACGATTGTTAATCTTATGAATCAGGTTTTCGGCTTTGTTCTTGATGAAAACGATATTTCAGGCGGTGCTCTTTTCAGTAAAATCACTCAGGAAATCAATGAGGCCAAAAGCGCTGTTTCCGATTTAAACAATTCGATAGACGGCTTTACTGATATCACAAATTTAACAAAACAGCTCGGTGACTCGGTAAACAGCGAAAAGCTCGAAAATCTTTTAAGCGGCACAAACGATGTTATAAACGATACCACGGACGTTGTTAAAATAACTCAAACTTCCGTTTCGGGCGTTATCGATAATATCGGAACTCTCATGAACGGCATGGTAACAAATCTTGATAATGCCGCAAGCATGGTGGAAAATTTCAAGCCTGATCAATCTTCTGTGGAGGCGCTTAAAACCGCAGCGCAAACCTGCACGAATATGGCAACGGTTATGGACTCGGTTTGCACAATGCTTAAGCAGATGAACGATAATTTGCCCGATCCGATAACGGCTATTAATGATATTATTAAAACGCTCACCGAAAATGCAGCAACTTTGCGTGATCTCGCTGCGAAGCTCAATGACGCGGCAAACGGTGCATATGACGGTAAGCTTTCTGATATAGCGGCGTCAATCAGGTCTGTTTCCGCTTCCATTAAAGCTTCAACAGATGATTTTAACGACAATGTTAAGCCGCAGGCGGAAAAGATGGTTTCAAACCTTCTTAACACGCTTTCAAGTGCTTCCAAAATGATTTCGCTTTTGGATGATGATGTGCCCACAATCGATTCCTTGATTAAGGCGCTCAACGCTTCGCTTGATTCGGGTGTTGGTATGTTCGGTTCGCTTCAATCAATGCTTAAAAACTTTGAAAATGAGCTTGATAATCTCAGCGAAAAAATAGACACTCTCAGCAACAGCGATGAATTTAACACATTTCTTAATGTTATGAGCGAAAATGCAGATAAGCTTGGCGAATTTATTGCTTGCCCCGTACAGGTTGAAACAGATAAAATATACGGTATTGATAATTACGGCTCCGCAATGGCACCGTTTTACAGCACGCTTGCCATTTGGGTCGGTGCTGTTATTCTGATCGCAATCATAAATACCAATGTTAAGCATAAAAAAGAGCTCGGTGCTCCCGTAAGGCCATATCAGGAATATTTCGGAAGGGGACTGCTGTTTGTTGCGTTTGCGATAGTTCAGGCATTGATTGTTTGTCTCGGTGATTTGTACTTCCTCGGCATTCAATGCTATCATCCGGTTAAGTTCATATTTGCCGGGTGCTTTGCCGCAGTTGTTTATGCAATGCTCATTTATTCGCTTGCATACACCTTTGGCGATATAGGTAAGGCTGCGGTTGTTGTGCTGCTTGTTATTCAAATCGGCGGCTCCGGCGGCACATTCCCGATAGATGTTACTCCTAAGTTTTTCCAGGCAATAAATCCGTATTTGCCTTACACCTTTGTTATCAACGCAATGCGCGAATGTGTTTGCGGCACTTACGGCGGTGATTATTGGCTTGATTTGCTCAAACTCAGTGCATATATCTTAATTGCCTTGCTTATTGGGCTTGTTCTCAAAATTCCTTTCAGAAAGCCCATCAGATTCTTTAATAAAAAGATTGAAGAAACAGATGTGTTCTAAAACAAAAACTCCTTTGAGTGTTCTCAAAGGAGTTTTTTATGTTTTAAGAGTGTATGGTATCTTTATATTAAAGCATTATATCCTTTTCAACGGCTTTGTTAACTGCGTTGTGAACTGCTGACTCAAAGCCGTCTGCCTGAAGCGAAACGACGCCTTCTATTGTTGTTCCGCCCGGTGAACAAACCTTGTCTATAAGCTCAAACGGGTGCTCATTGCTTTCAAGAACTGTTTTAGCACTGCCCAAAACGCTTTGCGCGGCGAATTTAAGTGCAAGCTCTTTCTTCATTCCGTGCTGAACTCCTGCTCTCGCAAGTGCATCTATAAACATATAGACAAATGCAGGCGAGCAGCCGCCGATAACTCCGAAAAGCGGAAACATGCTTTCGTCTATTTCCGTAATTGTGCCAACTGCGGAAAAAAGCTTTTCCACCTCAGCTTTTTCATTCTCGGAAACAAGTGAATTTGCGCAATAAGCACTGCATGATTCGGAAACAACTGCGTTTATGTTTGGCATAACGCGCACGATTTTTTCATCGCTGTTTAAATTCGCGGCAATAAAATCAATTGATTTACCTGCCGCGATTGAAATAAGCACCTTGCCTTTGCCCACAACATTGCCGGCGATTTCGTTTAAAACGCCAGCAAGCACATTAGGCTTAACGGAAAGCACAATATAATCGCAAATATCGGCAACCTCTACGCCGCTTTTGCAGGAGTTAATGCCGAATTTTTCTGCAAGCATATTCACTTTTGTTTCGGTGGGGTTGAATGCGTAAATATCGCTACCCGCAACCGTGCCCGATTTAACTGTGCCGCTTATTATGGCAGACGCCATGTTGCCGCAGCCTATAAAGCCGAGTTTCATTTATAATTCCTCCGTTTGCTGTTGTTTATTTATTTTGTTTCATTTTGCTGTATTTTTCTTTGGTGGCATTTCCGCCGCGTATGTGCCTTTGCGCCTTGTTTATTTCCAAAACAGCTTTAACCTGGTCATATAAAATTCTGTCTATATCATAAAGCCTTTTGGTAACATCTATGTGCACGGTGGATTTGCTTATTCCGAAAACCGCAGCGGCGCGGCGCACCGTTGCGCCGGTATCCCGTATGTATTCGCCGATTTCAACGCATCTTTTATCAACATTACCAATCAAGTGAAGTCACCGTCCTTGGTAATGTATATTTAAAAAGCACCTTGTTTATACATTTTCGCCGCAAATATTGCCGTATTCCGAATTTCGCCACGGTTTTTAAGGCTTTCGGATTAAAATTATATATGCTATTTTAACTCAATTTCAGTGGCAAGTAAAGTTATTTTTTATTTGATTGCACGCAAGCCGGCTTTATGCTATAATTATTATGCAACAATTTGCTTTTGTGGGGGTAAAAATGATTTATAATCTGAAAAAAGATAATTATAAAACCTTTAATGTTTTTAAAGATAATATTCTTGATCCGCGTTCCTATTTCATTCCGTTTGCAAACGAAAACGAAATGCTTGAAAGCGATATCAGAACAGAGCGCTATGCTTCGTCCATGGTGGCGGTGCTTTCCGGCGAATGGGAGTTTAAATACTATCAAAATCGAAGCGATATTCCCGATGAATTTGATACGGAAAAAGAAAAGCTTGATATTATAACCGTGCCATCGTGCTGGCAGTTTACGGGTTATGAGGAACCGTATTATATAAATTCAAGGTATCAGTTTAAATGCGAACCGCCTAAATTTCCCGAGGATTGCCCCGCCGGTGTGTATTTGAAAAAGTTTGCTCTTCCTGATGCCGAGGGCAATTATACCTTAACCTTTCTCGGCGTTGCATCATGCGTTGATGTTTTTGTAAACGGCAAATATGTCGGCTACAGCGAGGGCAGCCATAACACAGCCGAATTTGATATTACCGATAAGCTTGTGCAGGGCGAAAATGAAATTGTTGCAGTTGTGCACAAATGGTGCACGGGCACTTATCTTGAATGCCAGGATATGTTTAGAAATAACGGAATATTCAGGGATGTTTATATCACAAAAACAGGAATAAATTCGGTTTATGATATTGAAATCAAAACAAAGCTTCGTGAAGACGGTGCTTATCTTCTTGATTTGCTTCCTGTTTTTAAAATAGCGGACGAGGTTTTTTTTAAAGCGGTGATTAAAGACGGCGATAATCTGATTGCCGAGCGATCGCTTAAAATATGCCCCGGCAAGGTGGATAAGCTTACCTTTGATGTGCTTGATGTGCAGGAATGGTCTGCGGAAATTCCAAAACTTTATGACCTTTATATTTCTCTTTCGAGAAACGGAAAAACCGAGGAAATTATTCGCAGACGTATCGGCTTTAAAAATGTGCATATTGATAAAAATGTGTTCTTTTTCAACGATAAAAAAATCAAGCTGCTCGGCGTAAATCATCACGACACAGATGCAGAAAAAGGCTATACTATGTCTGTTTCCGATATGGAAAGAGATGTGCGGATTTTTAAGGAATATAATGTTAACTGTGTGCGCACATCACATTATCCTCCGGATCCGACCTTTCTTGATCTTTGTGATGAATACGGCGTTTATGTGGTTGACGAAGCAGATATTGAAAGTCACGGCTGTAACGAAATTTTGAAGCCTAATTTGATTTCTGCGGATCCTTCCTGGAAAGAGCATTTTTCAGACAGAGTTATGCGTATGTTTAGGCGTGACAGAAACCATGCAAGCATAATAATGTGGTCGCTCGGCAACGAATCCGGCGGCTATAAATGCCAGGATTATTGCTATGATGAGCTTAAAAGATTAACCGATTTGCCCATTCATTATGAGGGCGTAACCCGCACAAAGCGTTGGTCATATGATGTTCATTCCGAAATGTACACATGGCCGAATATTTGCAAAAAAATTGCAGCCGGAAAGGGCTTGCCTTCAAAATATTATGAAAAGCCGTTTTATCTTTGCGAATATGCTCATGCTATGGGTGTAGGTGCAGGCTCACTCGAGGATTATGTAAATCTTTTCTATTCTGCCGATAATATGATGGGCGGCTGCATTTGGGAATTTTCCGATCACGCTGCATATGACGGTGTGGGAAAATATAAGTATACATACGGCGGCGATCATGCAGAATGGAAGCATGACGGTAATTTCTGCGTAGACGGACTTTTCTTCCCCAGCAGAGAGCCGCACACCGGCGCGCTGCAAATGAAAGCTTGCTATCGTCCCGTTCGCGCTAAGCATCTCGGCGGAAATGATTTTGAATTTTTCAATCATTTTTATTTTAAAACGGCTGAGTTTAATGTTAAATACAGCATTTTAAACGACGGCATTGAAGCTTCGAGCGGTGAATTGAATTTAATAATTGAGCCGCAGGCATCACAAACAGTTAAAGTTGATTATGTTCAAAAAGGTCACACTTCAATTGTGTTTACATATTTTGAACTTGAGGATGAAATCGCTCACGAGCAAATCATTCTGTCCGGCGATTATTCCGCACCGCAAACTGCCTGTGAATCCAAAGCCGAAATCAAATCAAGCGAGGGCAGAGCCGTTGTATACTATAAAGGCGGCAGGCTCATATTTAACTGCAAAACCGGTGAGCTTGAAAGCTATAAATTAAACGGTAAAGAGCTTTTGAATCAAATTACGCTCGGTAATTCCAGAGGCTTTGTTCCGTCTGTTTACAGGGCACCGCTTGATAACGATATGTATTTAAAGCGTATTTGGAGCAAGGACGGCTTGCCGTATCTTTCAACTTCAAAGAGCAAATCTTCTTATAAGCAAAACGGAGATTGTGTTGATATAACAACGGTTTATAAGCTTCGTACCGCAACCTTCAGCAATGCAGGGCGCCTCAAAGTGTTACTTAGCATTAACGGAAACGGTGAAATAGCCGTATCCTACAAGTTTTCATGCCTCGCCGTTAAAATGCCCCCAAGGCTCGGCCTTGCATTTGAAATGCCGAAGGAATTTAAAAATATCAAATATTTCGGGTATGATTGTGAATCGCTCTCCGATTTTCACGAGCATGCCGTTTTAAAGGTTGATGAAACAAGTGTTTCCGATATGCGCTGTAAATATATTAAGCCGCAGGAAAGCGAAATGAGATATTCAACCTACTGGGCAGAAATAACGGATGATGACGGCACGGGAATTAAAGTCGAAAGTGATAATTCTTTTGTGTTCTCGGCGCATCATTATAATCCCGAACAGTGTGCCAAAGCCACACATAACGAGGATTTGCTTGATTATGACACCACTTTTATAGGAATAGACGGTTATATGCTCGGTGCGGGATCAAATGCTTGCGGTCCCATTCCCGATAAAAGCAGCAGGAAAGTATTTGCGGCAAGCTATAAAAACTCATTTAAAATTAAGCCTATCGGAGAATAAATGTTTAAAATCGGAACGGATATAATTCAAATTTCAAGAATAGAAAAAAGCATAAAAAAGCAGAGCTTTTTAAACTGCGTTTATACTGAAAATGAGCGTGAATATTGCAAATCTCCTCAAAATTATGCGGGGCTTTTTGCCGCAAAAGAGGCGCTTGTTAAAGCTCTCGGTATCGGAATAGACAGGCAGCTTAATTCGTATGAGGTTTTGCATAAGGATTCGGGCGAACCTTATTTTCCGCAGTTTGAAAACAGCAGTGTTTCAATCAGCCATGACGGCGATTATGCAATTGCCGCGGTAATTGTTTGGGAGTGAAGGTTATGAGAATACTCACGGCAAAGGAAATCAAAAAGGCCGAGGCTTTGTCCTTTGAAAAATATTTCACCGAAGCTGAGCTTATGAAAAGGGCAGGCGATGCGTGCGCTTCAAAAATCATTAAGCTTTTCGGTGATGAAATTAAGGGCAAAACCGTTTCCGTCGTGTGCGGAAACGGCAAAAATGCCGGTGACGGATTTGTGATTGCCGCCGATTTAAAATCTTTCGGCGCCGATGCGCAAATCGTGCTCGCCGATAAAGTACCCGAATTGCCCGAGCCGCTTATGTATTTTAACCGTGCCGCAGATTTGGGTGTTCCGTGCTTTTCTTTCGGCGAAGAGCCGCTCGGCGATACGCTTATAATTGACTGCATATTCGGCATTGGCTTTCACGGTGAAGCAAGAGAGCCTTTTTCCGCCGTATTTGACGCTGTTAATTCCTCACCCGCCAAGGTTGTTGCCATAGACACTCCGAGCGGAACGGACGCGTCCTGCGGAACGGTGTATAAAGCAGTGAAAGCAGATTACACCGTCGCGATTTCAACCTTAAAATATTGCCATGTTTTGCCGCCCGCCAATGATTATTGCGGCAAAATATATGTTGTTAATATAGGCATTCCGGATGATTGTTTTGAACATAATTGTGTGCAGACGATAACGCCCGATTTTGTTAAAAGCTGTTTCAATAGGCGCAACGTAAATTCAAATAAGGGGCAAAACGGGCATCAGCTCAATTTTTGCGGAAGCTATGATATGCCGGGTGCCGCGGTTATTTGTGCAAAGTCGGCGCTCAAAACAGGTGTGGGCTTGCTTAAATGTGCATTTCCCAAATCTATTTATCCGGTTATGACCTCGCATTTGATTCAACCCGTATTTTTGCCGCTGAGTGAAAACGAACAGCGCACCTTTTCAATGGGCGCGCTTAATAAAATAACCGAGGAGCTTTCGTGGGCAGACAGCGTTGCAATCGGCTGCGGAATAGGGAATAATGACGATACTCAGGTTATAGTAAACCAAATTATAAAGGAATCCGAGGTGCCGGTTGTTCTTGATGCTGACGGAATAAATTCGGTTTTGCCGAATATAGATGTTATAAAAGACTCTAAAGCGCCCGTTGTGCTCACACCTCATCCGGGTGAGATGGCGCGGCTTATCGGCGATTCCGTTGCATCGGTTTGTGCGTCAAGAATAGAAACTGCAAAAGCTTTCGCCAAGGAATATTCCTGCATCATGGTTCTTAAAGGTGCAAACACCGTTGTTACGGACGGAGATTCTGTTTTTGTAAACATCACGGGCAATCCGGGCATGGCTATGGGCGGCACGGGGGATATGCTCACGGGCATGATTGCTTCGTTTATCGCTCAGGGTATGAATGCCTATGCCGCAGCTCGCTGTGCCGTTTATATTCACGGCAAATGCGGTGATATAACAGCAAGGGAAATCAGCACACGCGGAATGACAATTGAGGATATGCTCGATTTGCTCGGTGCGCTTATGAGCGAATTTGAATAACGGAATGATTTTTATTGAAAAGGCTTTTTCCGATTTTTTTGGTTTTGATTTTGCTTTGCGGATGCAGCGCGCAGAAAAGCGATTTTGAGTTGCCTTATTTTTCAAAAAGCGCGCGTATATCCTGTCGCGGTTTTGAATATGATTGTAAAATAACTTATTCTCGGCAGGGCGTCGAGGTTGATGTGCTTTCAACTGCGGCAAAGGGGCTTAATATTACCTATAACGGCAGCGAACTCGCTTTTTCATACGGCGATATAAAAATATCCGAGCCTAATAATAATTTTGAACTCACAAATCCCGCAATTGCTGTTTTTGATATAGTAAAAGAGGTGCAAAAGCTTTCAAAATCCGATTTGGAAAAGCTGAACAGCGGTCATCAGGTCTGCGGTAAAACGGCGCTCGGTGAATTTATCGCCGTGTTCGGCACCGATTATTCGCTTCAAAGCATTGAATTTGCCAATCGGGATTTTATAATTGAATTTAAATGAATGAATAAATAAAACGCGCAGTATGTTTGGTACTGCGCGTTTTGTGCTTTTCAAAGCCGATTATTCTTTTGTATTTTTTTCTGTTGGTTCAAGGTCAAGATTAGGCACTTCACTTGTTTTTTTCGTCACACCTTCGTTTGCCGAATTATTGTTTTTCACGTTTTCATCGGCAGGCTTTTCCTTTGCCTTTTCGATTTTTGCGGCAAGCTTTGATTTCTTTACCTGAGTGAAAGTGATTTTGTCGGCGTCAACATGCTTTTTGAATTCATCAAGCACTTTATTTAATGCGCCGTTGTTTACAAGTCCAATATCGATTGTGTTTGTTTTTTCGCCGCTTTCGTCTTTTAATGTAAAAATCAAAAGCGAATGGCGCATGTCGAAATTCTTGGTAAAGCTTGCGGCTGTGTCTCTGTATGCTTCAATTGTAATAATGTCGTCATATGCCACAATGTTATTGTCGTCAACACCCGTAAATTCGGCTTCGTCGTCACTGAATTTAACGCCGTTTGAAAGCAACTCCTTTGTGCCTATAATTGCAATGATAATTGCAAAAATCTCGATTGCAATAAAAATGATCACCCATGTGTTGAGCATCACGGTTGCTTTTTTTATCGCAAAAACGCCAAAGGCGAGCACCGCCAAATCAAGTATTCCGTAAACCGCCAATGAAATCGGTGAAAGCAGCCTTATAAATTTATCGTTCATCAGAATTTTCTCTCCTTAAATTTTCTTAATATTTCGCAGTTTTCGGCTGTGAATTCACGGCCGGCAAGGTAATTTAAAATGCCTGCATCCTTAATGTTGAATATGAGCTTGTAGCTGTAAAGCGCCTGGCGAAATCTGCCTTCCTCCGTGCCGTATTTGCCGTCGTTTAAAAGCGGATGCCCTATATGCGCCATATGCGCTCTTATTTGATGAGTGCGCCCTGTTTTCAAATCAATATCCAGCAGCGAATAATCGCCGTATTCGTCTATAACGGTGTATTCGGTTATTATTTTTTTTGAGCACGGCTTTTCCTTGTCAAAAACGGAAACCGTGTTTGTGCGTTCGTTTTTGGTTAAATAGGCGGTAAGCTCGGCACTTTTAATGTCAAATCTGCCGTGAACCGCGGCAAGATAATGCTTTTCAATTTCACGCGTTTTGATTTTTTCGTTTAAAATTCTGAGCGCCTGCGCGTTTTTTGCCGCGATAACTATTCCGCCCGTATTTCTGTCTATCCTGTTGGCGAGCGACGGGGTGAAAGCCTCATCATCGTCCGGCTTCCATTCGCCGCTTTTAAAAAGTCTGCGCTTAACTGCTGCAATCAGCGTTGCTGTGTATTCTTTGCCGTCGGGATGGCAAAGAAGCCCGGGTTGCTTGTCTATAAGCATTATGTTTTCATCTTCATAAAGAATATTAAGCTCCGTCGGGGCTTTCGTAAAATCGTAATGCTTCTTTTTTTCCTCAAGCACATCGTCTTTAAGATAAAGTGAAATTTCCTCGCCCTCTTTAATTATATAATCGGGCTGCGTGCGTTTTTTGTTGATTTTTATATTTTTTTTTCTTATTTCTTTGTACATAAGCGATTTCGGCAGCTTCGGAAAAACTTTAAGTAAATATTTATCAAGCCTTTGCCCCGAATCGTTTTTGCTTACTGTTAAAATTTTCATACACTAATTATATAATACAATTTGCAAAAAGTAAATAATGTGTTATAATAACTCCGATTATAAATAATAAAAAAATTTTTTGTGTCTCACTCGGAAAAAGTATTCATATGTGAGTACGGTTGCGGCGAAAGGATGATTTATACGGATAAATTTAAGCTTGTAAGCGAATATAAGCCGACGGGCGATCAGCCGCAGGCAATAGATGCTCTTGTGAAAGGCGTTTTGAACGGCGATAAGGAGCAAACTCTGATGGGTGTTACAGGCTCCGGCAAAACCTTTACAATGGCGAATATTATAGAAAAAATTAACAGACCGACATTGGTGCTCGCCCACAATAAAACCCTGGCGGCTCAGCTTTGTTCGGAATTTAAAGAGTTTTTTCCGGAAAACGCTGTTGAATATTTTGTTTCCTATTACGATTATTATCAGCCGGAAGCTTATGTGCCTACAACAGATACCTATATAGAAAAAGACAGTGCCATTAACGAGGAAATAGATAAATTGCGCCACAGTGCCACCGCCGCTCTTTCGGAGCGCCGAGACGTTATTATAGTTGCTTCGGTTTCCTGTATATATTCTATAGGCGACCCGATAGATTACCGTAATATGGTTATTTCACTTCGCAGCGGGGCTAAGCTTGAACGCGACGAGCTTCTTGCCCGCCTTGTTTCAATTCAATATGAGCGAAACGATATAAATTTTGTACGCAATAAATTCAGAGTCAGGGGAGACACGGTTGAAATTTTCCCCGCCGGTTCTTCGGGTAATGCGATAAGGGTTGAATTTTTCGGCGATGAAATAGACAGAATAGCAGAGATTAACCCTCTCACCGGCAAGGTTGAGGGAATACTTTCGCATGCTTGTATTTATCCCGCTTCGCATTATGTTGTGGGTGCGGAAAAAATGAAAACCGCGCTTGATAAAATATATAACGAAATGGTTGAGCGTGTTGCCTATTTTGAATCAAAGGGCAAGTTGCTTGAGGCTCAGCGAATTAAAGAGCGCACAATGAATGATATTGAAATGCTTCAGGAAACCGGTTTTTGCAAAGGAATTGAAAACTACTCCGCCGTTATGAGCGGCAGAAAGCCCGGTGAAGCGCCGTTTACCCTGCTGGATTATTTTCCTAAAGATTTTCTTTTGTTTTGTGATGAAAGCCATGTTATGCTGCCTCAGGTTAGAGGAATGTACGGCGGAGACCACAGCCGCAAGGCAAGTCTTATTGAATACGGCTTCAGGCTTCCGTCGGCGTTTGATAACAGACCTCTCACCTTTGATGAATTTTATTCAAAAATAAATCAGGTTGTTTTCACCTCGGCAACGCCGGGCGAGTTTGAAAAAGAGCATTCCACACGCATTGTTGAGCAAATCATCAGGCCCACAGGCTTGCTTGATCCTGAAATCACGGTTAAGCCCACGGATGATCAAATGGATGATCTTGTTTCCGAAATCAATATCAGAACCGAACGCGGCGAAAGAGTGCTTGTTACAACCCTTACCAAAGCAATGGCAGAGGATTTAACAACTTATCTTGAGGGCTTTGGAATTAAGGTGCGCTATATGCACCACGATGTTGACACGATTGAGCGAATGGAAATCATTCGTGATTTGCGCCTCGGCGAATTTGATGTGCTTGTGGGCATAAACCTTTTGCGCGAGGGTCTTGATATTCCCGAGGTTTCGCTCGTTGCAATTCTTGATGCCGATAAAGAGGGCTTTTTGCGCTCCGAAACTTCGCTTGTGCAAACAATCGGTAGAGCGGCAAGAAATGCAAACGGCGAGGTTATCATGTATGCGGATTGCGTAACGCCCTCAATGGAAAAGGCGATAACGGAAACTTTGCGCCGCCGCACGCTTCAGCAAAAATATAACGAAGAGCACGGCATTACTCCGCAAACAATTAAAAAGAGCGTGCGCGATGTGCTTGAAATTACTTCCAAGGAAAAGGTTGATGGCAGAAGCAAGAAGCGTCTTTCAAAAAAGGAAAGGGAAGCGCTTATTCAAAAGCTTACAGCAGAAATGAAAGAAGCGGCAAAGCTGCTTGAATTTGAGCATGCCGCTTATTTGCGCGATAAGATAAATGAACTTAAGGAAAAATGATCAGCAGGTGAATATATGAATAAGAACATTATTGTTAAAGGGGCAAGGGAGCACAACTTAAAGAATATCGATGTTGAAATTCCGCGCGACAGCTTAGTGGTTTTCACCGGCCTTTCAGGCTCCGGAAAATCAAGTCTTGCTTTTGACACGATTTACGCCGAGGGGCAAAGGCGTTATGTTGAAAGCCTGTCTTCATATGCGCGCCAATTCCTCGGCCAAATGGAAAAGCCGGATGTTGATTATATCGAGGGCCTCAGCCCCGCTATTTCGATAGACCAAAAAACCACTTCTAAAAACCCGCGTTCCACCGTCGGCACCGTAACGGAAATATACGATTATTTAAGACTTCTTTATGCCAGAATCGGTATTCCGCACTGCCCGGTTTGCGGCAGAGAAATCTCGCAGCAAACGGTTGACCAAATCGTTGATAAAATTCTTACTTATGACGAGGGCACAAAAATACAAATTATGGCTCCGATCGTGCGCGCAAGAAAGGGTGAATACACAAAAGAACTTGATGACGCACGCAAATCCGGCTATGCACGCGTGCGCATAGACGGCAGCATTTACGACCTTTTTGAAACCATTAAGCTTGATAAAAATAAAAAGCATAATATAGAAATTGTTGTGGACAGGCTTGTTGTGAACGATAGTATTCGCAGCCGTTTGACGGACAGTATCGAAACTGCCACACACCTTTCCAAGGGCACTGTGATATGCAATATTCCTGACGGTGATGACGAACTGTTTTCTCTTGATTATGCCTGCCCCGAGCACGGTGTTTCAATCGAGGAAATGAGCCCGCGTATGTTTTCGTTTAACAATCCTTACGGTGCGTGCAAATGCTGTTCGGGTCTCGGCACTTTTATGGAGATAGATGAAAATCTCGTTATTCCCAATAAAAAGCTTTCGATAAACCAGGGCGCAATCAAGGCGAGCGGCTGGAATGTGGCAGACGGCTCTTCCATTGCCAGAATGTATTTTGATGCGCTTGCCAAGGAATATGATTTTTCGCTTGATATGCCTGTTGAAATGCTGCCAAAGGAAGGCGTAAGAGCTATTCTTTACGGCACAAACGGCAAAAAAATTAAAATGAAAAGGGTAACGGCTTACGGTTCGGGCACATATACAAATGATTTTGAGGGCGTTATCAATAATCTTAAAAGGCGATATAATGAATCGGGTTCCGAGTGGGCGAGAACGGAAATCGAAACAGTAATGGTTGCTTCATGCTGCCCGGAATGTAAGGGCGCAAGGCTTTCAAAAATGAGCCTAGCCGTGACCGTCGGCGAAAAAAACATTTATGAATTTTGCAAGATGTCCATATCCGAGGAGCTTGATTTCATCACGAATTTAAAGCTTACGGAAAAAGAACAGCTAATCGGCAATTTGATTGTTCGCGAAATCAAGGAAAGACTCACATTTCTTAATTCCGTGGGCCTTGATTATCTTTCTCTTGCGCGTGAAGCGGCAACGCTTTCGGGCGGCGAAGCGCAAAGAATACGCCTGGCAACACAAATAGGTTCATCTTTGATGGGAGTGCTTTATATCCTTGATGAGCCGTCAATCGGATTGCATCAAAGAGACAATGATAAGTTGCTAGGCACATTGCGTCATTTGCGAGACCTTGGTAACACATTGATAGTTGTTGAGCATGATGAGGACACAATGCGTGCCGCCGATTATATTGTTGATATAGGACCGGGTGCCGGCGTTCACGGCGGCGAGCTTATCGCAAGCGGCACGGTGGAAGATATTATTGCCTGTGAAAAATCGATAACGGGTCAATATCTTTCCGGCAAAAGAAAAATCCCCGTTCCGGAAAAAAGGCGCGGCGGAAACGGGCATAAACTTATTGTTTTAGGTGCCGCTGAAAATAATCTAAAAAAAATAGATGTTGAAATTCCGCTCGGCGAATTTGTGGCGGTAACGGGTGTTTCCGGCTCCGGAAAATCCAGTCTTGTAAACGAAATTATCTATAAATATCTGGCAAATGAGCTTAATAATGCAAGAAAAAGACCGGGAAAATTTGAAAAGATAAAGGGCATTGAATTCCTTGATAAGGTTATAAATATAGACCAATCGCCGATAGGCAGAACACCGCGCTCAAACCCTGCAACCTACACGGGTGTTTTCAATGATATTCGCGATCTTTTTGCTGCCACTCCGGATGCGAAAATGAAGGGCTACAAATCAAATCGCTTTTCATTTAATGTTAAGGGCGGCAGGTGCGAGGCGTGCCAGGGTGACGGTATCGTTAAAATAGAAATGCATTTTCTTGCCGATGTTTATGTGCCCTGTGAGGTTTGCGGCGGTCATAAATATAATCACGAAACGCTTGAGGTTAAATTCAAGGGCAAAAATATTTACGAAGTGCTGGAAATGACGGTTGATGAAGGCATGGAATTTTTCAAGCAGCAGCCCAAGATTTACAGAAAGCTGAAAACGATTTCCGATGTCGGCCTCGGATATATCAAAATCGGTCAGCCTGCAACAACGCTTTCGGGTGGTGAGGCGCAGAGAGTCAAGCTTGCAACCGAACTCATGAAGCGTTCCACAGGCAAAACCATTTATATCCTTGATGAGCCTACAACCGGTCTTCATACGGCGGATGTCCATAAGCTTGTTAATGTGCTTAACGCACTTGTGGACGGCGGCAACACAGTGCTTGTGATTGAGCATAATTTAGATGTTATCAAAACCGCGGATCATATAATCGATCTCGGCCCCGAAGGCGGCAAGGGCGGCGGAACCGTTATTGCCAAGGGCACTCCCGAGGAAATTTGCAAATCCAAAAAATCCTATACGGCAAAGTATTTAAAGCCGCTTTTGGATAAATAAATAAAAACGAGAAGCAGAGAACTGTGTTCAACGCTTCTCGTTTTTTTATTCGCCTTTAATTCGTTTTAATGCGTTTTTTTCAAGTCGGCTAACCTGAGCCTGTGATATGCCTACTTCTTTTGCAACCTCCATTTGCGTTTTCCCCTGCATAAAGCGCAAATACATTATCGTGCGCTCTCGCGGGTCAAGATTTTTCAACTCGTCCTTGATTGATATCTCATCCACCCAATCTTTATCGGTGGAGTTGTCGCCGACTTGATCCATAATGTAAATTGTGTCGCCGCCGTCGTTATATACAGGCTCGTAAAGTGAAACGGGGTCAACAATCGCTTCAAGCGCCAACACCACATTGCTTTTTTTCATCTCCAGCTTTTCGGCAATTTCTTCAATGGTGGGTTCCTTGCCGTTTGCGTTTATCAACTGTTCTTTAACCTGCATTGCTTTGTAAGCTGTGTCGCGCATTGAGCGACTGACTCTTACGGGATTATCATCTCTGAGATAGCGCCTGATTTCGCCTATGCACATCGGCACGGCATATGTTGAAAAACGCACATCAAGATCAAGATTAAAATTATCAATTGCCTTGATAAGCCCTATAACGCCGACCTGAAATAAATCGTCCATACTCTCACCGCGATTTTGAAAACGCTGCACAACGGAAAGCACAAGCCGCAGATTGCCTTTAATCAGCTCCTCGCGCGCTTTTGAATCGCCCGCACGCGCTTTTTTCAGCAATTCGTTTTTTTCACTTTCTTTAAGCACCTTGATTTCGCTTGTGTTTATTCCGCAGATTTCCACCTTGCCGTATTGCATACATCAACCACCGTTCAATCGTTTATGTACACAATTATTATTGCCGCAATAGGCGCGGATTATAATAAAAAATCCCGCCGTATTTTAATTACGGCAGGGGATATACGGCGATTAAATTTATATGCTTGCCCGCTGAGTACAATTTTTTGAATGAGACCGGGCATAAAAAAACCCAAAGCATTATATGCTTCGGGTTTTGATTTTATTTTGCTTTTGAGGTCGTGGTTTCTGATGCTTTTTCTTTGTATGCATCAAGCATCTGCGAAATTGATTTTTGATTTAAAGAATCAACCTTATCGTATTTACTTGCATCTTTATCATCAAAATCAGAGCCGTTAGTGTTTATGAGAGTAAGAGAAAGCGTGCTGCTTGAAACGGAAAATTTATAAGTGGCTTCCTGATTTGTTTTTGTGTTTTTTAAAATCAGTTTATCGCCCTTAACGCTGTATTCGCCGTCAAACGAATAGGTTGATATATATGATGAATAAGTGCCGTCCTCAAAAAATTCATATGCCGAAAGACCGGGGGCGGACTCACTTTGCCATTTGCCCACAAGCTTGCCCTTGTTTGCCTCGCCGGCTATGTATGAAACGGGGTTAACATGATTTACCGCGCAGGTGATTGTGCCGATAACCACAAATGCAGCCAAAACAGCAATAACTATTGAAATTATCAGCTGCTTTGTTGTGAATATATGCTTCGGCTTTTTTGTCTTTGCCGGAGCCGCGGTTTCTTCGGCGGTTTCGGTTAAATCTTTTGTTTCTTTAGGATCGCTCATAAATTATTTCAGTCCTTTTCTTCTTAAAATCGAGTCGATTTTATCCGAGGAATCAAGCAGTGAGGAAACAGACATATCATGATTAAGTGTGTCGAGGAAGTATGCAACATATTTGGAAAGGTCAACGGATTGATACCACTCTCTTGAAAGCAATTCGGGAGTTTGGTAAACGCCGTTTGTGGTGAAAACCTTTTCAAACACACCATTTTTATATGCCTCGTCAAACACATCAAGTCCGTTTGCGAAAAGACCGAATGTGGTGCAAACAAAAATTCTGTTCGCGCCGAGTCCTTTAAGCTTTTTTGCAACCTCAAGCATTGATTCGCCGGAGGAAATCATATCGTCAACAATAATAATATCCTTGCCGTTGATCGGGTCACCCAAATACTGATGCTCAACTATCGGGTTTCTGCCGTCAACAACCTTTGTGAAATCTCTTCTTTTATAGAACATGCCAAGATTAACGCCGAGCTGAGTCGCAAAATAAATGCATCTTTGCATTGCGCCTTCGTCGGGAGAAATAACCATAAGGTGATCTTTATCAACCTTAAGATCATCAATGTTGTTTACGATGGCTTTAATCATTTGGTATGTGGGCATAACATTCTCAAACGATTTGTGCGGAATTGCGTTTTGAACTCTTTGATCGTGCGCATCGAAGGTGATGATATTTTCAACACCGAGGTTTACAAGCTCCTGCAAAGCCATTGCGCAGTCGAGAGATTCGCGGCTTGATCTTTTATGCTGCCTGCCTTCATAAAGCATGGGCATAATAACGGAAATTCTTTTCGCTTTTGATGATGCGGCGGAAATAACTCTTTTAAGATCCGCATAATGATCGTCGGGAGATTTCGGAACAGTCATGCCATACATTTTGTAGGTTACGCTGTAATTAAAGCAATCGGTAACGATGTAGAGGTCGTACCCTCTTACGGTTTCGTTGATCACAGCCTTACTTTCGCCGCTGCCGAAGCGGGGATTGGAAATATTTATTTTGTATGTTTCTCTTTGATAGCCGTAGAAAGCAATGGAGCCCTGGTGCTCAAGCGCCTGATTTTTTCTCCACTGAACAAGATATTGATCAACCTTGTCTGCGAAAGCTTCACAGCCGGGCATTGCAATAATGCCGAGAGGGCCGTAAGGAATTGTTTCTACATTTTGTGCTGTTAATCTTGCCATTTTATTTCTCCTTATTTCTGTTGAAACAAAAGGGCAAATCGTTAAAAACCCGCCCAATTGCTTTTACGGTGGTATTTTACAACATTTATAATATGTTGTAAACCTTATTTTTAACTTTTTACTAATTTGTCATTATTTACTTTTTTGCGTCGCTTTGCAACGAATATTGACGCAGTGCAAATAAGCGCGCAGGCGCTGATGCCGCCGCCGAGGTAAATGCCCTTCGGTCTGTAAACATATTTAACGCTGTGTGTGCCTGGCTTAATCATAACGCCGAGCTGGCTTGCACCGATTTTAAATGTTTCCGTTTTTTCTCCGTCAATATAAACCGACCATCCTTCGTCGTAGGGAACAGACGAATAAAGTATGCTGTTTTCGCTTGCTGTAACCGTTCCCGAAAGCACGGTGTCGGTGTGCTCGGAAACCTCCATTGCCCCCTTTCTTAATTTGTTGTAGCCTAAAGTTAAAGCATTGCGATTAATGCTGTATGCATAAATTTCATAGCTGGATTCGCCCTGCGGCATTGAAGCGCAGTCAAGAGAAACGGTCAGCGACTCACCTTTTTCATGATATCCCAAATCTATTATATAAGGTGTTTCAATGCTGTATGTCTGCGAGCTTTCACCGTTTATAATGCTTAGATTATCTATTTCGCTTGACGTAACATAAAGATAAAGATTGCCGCTTTCAGCCGCTTGAATTGTTATATCTGTTTGCGCATATGATGCATCCGTTGTTTTTTTTCAATCCATTGTGTGCCGGATTGCGTTACATCTTCGCCGCTCATGCCGGAGTAAGACGTGTTTGTAAAGTTCGCGGGAATGAAAACATTTGAATATCCTGTTGCAAGAGTAAAGAAATCTGATTGAACCTCAAACGGGTTGCCCTCGGCGGTGCTCCAAGCACTTACCGCCTCGTTAACACAAAATACTTTGGGCAGAAAATACCTGTTTTCATAAACCGTTGCGGCTGAGTTTTCCGTTTCGTAATATTTTGCATACAATTCGTTTGAAAGTGTGATTTCTTCGTCCCTGTGGATTAAATATTTGATGTTGTACATCATATTGTAAACCGGAGTTTGCGTGTTATATGTGTAGCTGTTTATTCTGTTGCCGTACATTCCGAGGCTGTATTGCGAGCCTGAATAATCCTCGTATGCCATTGATGAGAATATACTCATGCCGTTGTAGCCGTAAAGGCAATCATCCATTCGTGTGTTGAGGCTGCAAAGCTCGGTGCGGTAATCGGATTTATCGTTTTCCTCAATATAATTAACCGCTTCGCGATAAGTGTCGTAATTTGCAACATAATTTGATTGCTGTTGATTAAAACCGAAGGCGGCAGGGTCTGCGATGACAACTTCGCAAAATGCCATGGCTGTAACAAGCACTCCGGCAATGAATTTTGTAAGCGTTCCTTTTCTGATAAGCACCAAAGTGCCTGTGTAAACAACCAAAAACGCTGCGGTAACATAAATTGAGGTCTCGCTGATTTTTTCGGTGGAAAGCTCGCTCGCAACGGCAATTATGCCCGCCCAAAACAGACCGCAGAGCACGATCTCGCCGATTTTGATATCCTTAATGTGCATAAGTGCTTTAAATGCGATAACAAGTAAAATAAAGCAATACATATAAGAAAATCTGTATGGTAAATCATTCGGAAAATGAAGCGCATGCCAAAAGAAATTTGCATAATTATTGTTGAACGAGATGAAGAACAGCGCAATAAGAAGGCCGTAAACGGTTTTTTCCTTAAATCTGATTTTGCCGTTTGCAAAGTAAAGCGGCAAAAGTATAAGAGTAAGAACGGATGTGTAAACATTTGGCAAAACATCATCGCCGCTTGATCTTATTGTGGTTTCAAGCGCGGCAAAATGTGTTTCTATAAAATCAAAAAGAGTGAAATATGATTGAACCGTTGTGGGATTATTGTCAGAAGTGGCACTGCAGCTTTTAAGAATGAAATAAACAGGCAGCAGCACAACCGCGCAAATCATTCCCGCAAGCAGTGAAAAACCGGCAAACTTTAGCGCTCGGTTAACAAATCTGTAATTGAGCAGCTTTTTTGCAGAGAATTTTTTTGTGAATATCTCATTTTCGTTTAATAGCTTTGAATTGTTCTTTGTAATGAAGCAATATGCAATGAAATATATAACCGAGAAAATACAGCACATATATCCCATGTAATAGCTTGAATAAAGAATATAAACAAGCGAGAAAAGATAAAGCTTTCCGCTGCCTTTGTTTATCAGATTTTCGATTCCGAGTGCAAGAAGCGGCAGAATAATCATGCCGTCGAGCCACATGATATTCCAAAAATACGCAAGAAAATAAGCCGAAAATGCATAAAAAACTCCGAAAACGGCAGATGCGGGCGAGTGCCTGTTCAGGCTCTTTTTTAAATAAAAAGTGAAAGTTCCGGCCGAGCAAATGCATTTTGCAATCATCATGGTTGTGATTGCATATGGCATGTCTTTACGGTTAAACAAAAACAAAATTGCACTGAACGGGCTTGCAAGATAATTGAAAAAATTGCCCAAAAAGCTTGAACCGCCGCCGGAAGTCCAGCTGTATGCAAAGGATTTAAAGTGTGTAACTCTGTCATAAAGCTCAACAAACAGCGGTCCGTATTGATGATATAAGTCCATTCTTAAAACTGTGGTGTCGCCAAACGGAAAAGCATTGAATATTGCAAGAATAAAAAGCATGAGCAAAAGGGAAATGCCCATTGAAAGAATGACAAATCTGTTTGAAAAGAATTTTTTATATACTCTGCCGTTTTTGAATTTTTGCGCGGGCTGCATGCAGTCAAACACAAGTATTCTTGAAACGGGATAATTTATAACGGCAACGATGATAAAAGTGAAAAACCATGCAAGGAAATTTTCGCGTCCCAATATTTTGCCGATTGAAGAAAGAGCGCCGAATATGCCGAGGTGAAGCGCGGCATTTATAACAGAATATATAATTTGCTTTGCGTTGTCGTTGAGCGCATTATCGCGGTAAACAAAAAGCTTTTCGAGCAGAAAAAGCGCGATTTCGCCGATAGCAAATGCCGCCCAGCAGGCGATTTGTGCACTCATGCCGAAAAGCTGCAGCACCTGCTTTGAGGCAATTAAAACAAAAAAACGATAAGATGATTGAAATAATATAATTTACAGTTTCACCGTTCATAAACGAATTTGTGAAGCGGCTTTTTTTGCATTGCGTAATATCCATAAAACTCTCCGTAATAATTTATATTCTAATATTAACACACGCCGAAAAAATCTTCAACCGAATAATGTGTAATATTGAAAAAAGCTTGTTCATATATTTTCATTGAGGTGAGATGAGTGGCATTAAATTCGATTATCCCGTGCCTGTCGGACGGTGTAAACGCTTCATTGGCTCAGCTTCCCGCAGAAGTGCTCAAAAGCATAACGGAGCTGAGGATAAGGAAAAATCTGCCTTTGGTTATAGTATTCGGCAATCGGGTGTGCTTTATAACCGAGCAAGGGAAATTGATGAATCATATTTCGGAATTTGCTTACACGGTGAATGAAGATGAATTTGATTTGATTTTCAGGCGCCTGTGCAATTATTCCGTTCATTGCGAAATCGATAATATGATAAACGGCTTTATAACCGTGAACGGGGGAAACAGAGTGGGCGTTTGCTCGTCTGCCGTAATAAACGGCGGTCGTATAACTTCGGTTAAAAATCCCACTTCACTGAACATAAGAATTGCGAAGGAAATCAAAAATTGCGCCAAACCTGTGCTGAATATGCTTTATATAAACAAATTACCCAGTATAATCGTTGCCGCGCCGCCCGGCGGCGGTAAAACCACCTTTTGCGTGATTTTGCAAGGCTGCTTTCCGGCGGCTTCAACAATAATTATCGCAAGGTTTGCATTATTGACGAGCGAAACGAAATTTCGTGGCTGCACTTCATCCGGTGACTTTGCCGATATAGGGCCTAACACGGATGTTGTTTGCGGCTTTCCGAAAGCAATGGGCATAGAAAATGCCGTTCGCTCGCTTTCGCCCGAAATGATTGTGTGCGATGAAATATCATCATTAAAAGAGATTGAAGCTATGAAAAACGGCTTCTTGAGCGGCGCGGCATTTGCCGTTTCCGTGCATGCGGGCAGCATGAGGCAGCTTATGAACAAAAAGCTTTTGCATGATTTGGTTGATACGGGCGAATTTGAATATATCGTTTTTCTGAAAAAATATACTGATGAGTTCGAGATTACGGAAGTCGGCGCACAATGAAATACGCAGGTTTGCTTTTTGTGAATGCGGCTTGCACTTTCGCTGGTATTTTTGCGGCGCTGAGGATTCGCGAAAAAAGCCGAGTGGCGCGCCTGCTGATTGAAATGGCTAATATGATGGAATCCATGCTTTCGTTCGGTTCCGAGGATTCGGTAAAAATCATTCGCACTCTTTCAAATGAAAAAGCTTTTGCCGAACTCACTTTTTTAAAAAATATGGATATTGAAAATATTGCCGTTTCAACCTGCCTGAACGAAAGTGATAACGAAAGAACGGCTTTGCTGTTTAAAATGCTCGGAAGCACCGATGTGCCGTCAATGATGAAAAGCATTGAGGGATATAAGGCAAGTATGGAGCTGAGTGCATGTAAATATGATGAATATTGCAAAAGCCATGCAAAGCTGTTTGTCGCTTTCGGTTTGCTCGGCGGTTTGCTTTTAACGGTTCTTATAATATAAATCTTGTCGTTTTTTCTGATAATACGGCAAATCGCCCGAAAGGCCATGTGTAATTATGGATGTTAATTTTATCTTTAAAATCGCTGCCATAGGAATTATTATTTCCGTGCTGAACACCGTTTTGGTGCGAAGCGGGCGCGAGGATCAGGCAATGCTTACCACGCTTGCGGGCATAGTTGTGGTGCTGATGATGATTATTCCGCAAATCAGCGAACTTTTTTCAACGGTTAAATCGTTGTTTGATTTATGAGCCGAATAATTGGTATAGCGCTTATTGCGCTTGTTTTCGGTATCTTTTTAAAGCAATACAATAAAACGGCAGCATTGCTGATTACTCTTGTTTCGTCCGTACTTATATTTTGGCAGGCGGCTTCTTCACTTGCGGATATAATGGGTGAATTGAAAAGCGTAACGGCGGGCATTTCAGAATCCGCGGCATATATAAAAATTATGTTTAAAGTGCTCGTAATTGCGCTGGTTACGCAAATCGTGTCGGATATGTGCCGTGATTCAGGCGAATCCGCACTTGCAGGGCAAACGGAAACCGCCGCAAAAATCATGATAGTTGCTGTTGTTCTGCCTCTTATTCAGGCGGTTTTAAAGGTGATTTCGGGACTTGTAGTATGAAAAAAAGTAAGTTTATTTGCGCAGTATGCGCCGTATTTGTCATGCTTGCGGCTTCGGCCGTGCCGTTTGCGGCGTTTGCCGAGGAAGAATTAAATCAATCCGAATATGAAAATGTGCTTTCGGGATATGATTTATCGGCATTTGATGAGCTGGACGGTGACAGCTTAGCTCTTTTGAAAGATCTTGATCTGCTTGATTTTGATTATAAAAAGCTTTTGGATTATTCGCTTTCCGATGTGTTTACCGTATTTAAAAATATGGTAACTGACTCAATTAAAGCACCGCTTAAAGGCTGCGCGGCGGTGATTGTTATAATCATGCTTTCCGCGCTTTTTCAGGGCTTTAAGCAAACCGTTGAAAGCGGCGAAATGGCAAGCGCCGTTTCATCCGTGAGCGCGATAGCGGTTTCGCTGATACTTGTTTCTAAAATCAAATTCACGGTTTCGGCAGGATGTGCGGCAATTGAAGTTTGTGCAAATTTTATATATGCTTTTTTTCCTGCGTTTTGCATAATCGTTGCCGCATCGGGAAGCACTGTTGCCGCATTTTCAACAAATACTTTGCTTCTTTCAATGGCTCAAATTTTAAATTTTATTTCGCAAAATATTTTTATGCCTCTTTCAAATTGCTTTTTGGCGCTTGGCATCTGCTCCGGCATCAGAAACGAATTGAATCTCGGCGCACTTGTTTCAAATTTGAAAAAGTATTTGATAACCGCAATTTCAGTTTGCTCGGGCGTATTTATTTCTGTGCTTTCAATAAAAACCGCTGTTGCTTCAAGGGCGGATGCAATCGGACTGCGCTCAATTCGCTTTGCCATAAATTCCGTGGTGCCTGTTATAGGAAGCGCCGTCAGCGAGGGCTTGCTTTCAATTCAGGCGTATTCTTCCCTGATTCGCAGCAGCGTTGGTGTGGCAGGCATTGCCGCCGTGGCGGTTCTGTTTTTGCCGCCGATTTTGCAGGTGATATTTTGGCGGCTGTTTTTAACTCTTTGCGCTTCCGTTTCCGATATTTTCGGAGATAAATCCGTTTCCTGCGTTTTGAATGCCTTTGCGGATGCGTTTTTAATCATGAATGTTATTCTTGTGCTTTGCACGGTAACAACAATTATTTCAATCGGAATTTTGATTGCGGCAAAAGGAAGTGTGTAATGGATTTCATAAAAAGCTGGACCTTTTCCGTGTGTGCAACCCTGCTGCTCGCTTATGTTTTATCGCTTGTTTCGCCTCGCGGCGGTATGGGCAGATTTTATAAAATTGTGATTTCGCTGTTTGTGTTTTTTTCGTTTCTGTTTCCGCTCACCGAGTTTAACGCAGCAGATTTTAAAACGGATTTTGATATTGAAAGTCAATATCAAAGCAATGCTTTAAATTCGGCGCAAAATCAGGTGGAAGCGGCTGTTAAAACACGGCTTGAGCAGGCGGGATTTGCCGATTGCACCGTGCAGTGCCTCGCTTCGCAAATCGGCAATGAAATCGAAATAGAAAATGTAACCGTTTGCGCCCCTTCGGGCAGTGACAGCGCAAAAATAAAATCCGAAATAATGGAATCACTCGGCATTGCCGTTAATGTTGAAATTGCGGATTAGAGGAAAAGAAATGAAAAAGATTTTATCAAAAGAAAATTTGATTGAGCTTTTAAAAGACAAAAATTCAAAAAGAAAGTTGATTGCCGCTTTTGCGATTATAGGCGTTGCACTGATATTTCTTTCCGAAATAGGAACGCAGAAAAACGGTTCGGATAATTCGCGCTTTGCCGAGGCATCGTGCATAAATTATTCGGAATATGTGGAGGATTTAAATGAGCGGCTTTCCGATATAATCGGCAAAATAGACGGTGTGGGCGAATGCAGTGTTATGATAACCATGCAAAACACGCAGGAAAGTGTTTATGCCGAAAATAAAGAAAATTCTCAAAACGGAAGTTCTGTTTCCGAAAACAGCGAATATGTTATATATGACGGGGAAAGCGGCGATTCGCCTTTGCTTATAAACGAAAAAATGCCCGGTGTTGCCGGCGTTGCCGTTGTTTGCAGCGGCGGGGATAATGTGCTTGTGCGCGAAAAAATAATAAGCTGCGTTTGTGCGTTGTTTAATATTCCGTCAAGCCGTGTTTCCGTTTCAAAATTAAATTCTGAGGGTGGTAACTGATGGAAGAAAAACACGAATTAAACGAATTCGGCGAAACTGCCGATCAGCCGGAAATCTCGGGCCTTATGCCCGATGAAAAAATCAAAAAGAAAAAATTAAAGCGCAAAAAGATAGCCGCGTCGATTTTCGTTCTGCTTCTTGCGGTGGGTATCGGAGGAAATTGGGTTTGGGAAAACAGTGATGTTTCCTCAAAAATCAAGTGTGGCTTCAAGCACAAAAACACTCGGCGAGGCAACTTTTGTTGATGCTGCAACTCAGCCTTCTTCGGGTGAAAACGAATATTTTTCCTCGGCAAGGGTAGATAGGCAAAATGCAAGAGATTCCGCGCTTTCACAGCTTCAAAGCGTTGTTGATTCGTCCGAGGAAAGCTCGGATGCAAAAAACACGGCTGCTGAAAAAATCGCCGATATATCATCTTATATTGAAATCGAAAACAAAATCGAAACGCTTGTGCAGGCCAAAGGCGTTTCAAACTGCCTTGCCGTTGTGAATGAGGACGGCACAAGGGTTGATGTGATTATTGATTCGGAAGAGCTTTCTGATGATTTGGCACTTCAAATTAAAGAAATTGCCGTTGCTCAGCTAAAATGCGGATTTGAAAATGTTACGATTATACAATCGAAAAATTAAAATATGCCGAAAAGGAACAATGCTTTCTTTGATTTGTTGTTATTCCAAAGCACTCGATGCCGATTTGCACCGAGTGCTTTCTTTTTATAAATTAAGTCTTGTATAAATTTGCGGCGTATGTTAAAATACTAAAAGCAAGGAGGCTCAGGTTATGGAAATATCTAAGCAAACTCCGCAGGGCGGGGTAATTATATCCGAGGAAGCGGTGTCCTCAATCGTAACTAATGCCGCTAAAGATGTAAACGGCGTAACGGGGTTTTCAAATAAACCCGATGATGTTGTTTCAACAATTAAAAAGGGAAGCTTAAAGGTTATGAGCCCCGTTCGTGTTTTTCAGGATGGGGATGATCTTGATATCAGCGTTTATATTAACATTGCAAGCGGAATTAAAATTCAGCCCGTTGCCGAGGAAGTGCAGCGAGTTGTTAAAGAGGCCGTTCAGAATATGACGGGCAAACTCGTTTCCAAAGTTAATGTTATTATTGCCTCTGTTGAGGATGATGAGCCGGAAAGCTCCGATGCACCTTGTGAAACTGAAGAGTGATTAAAATTCGGCTGAAAGTATAAATATATTTTCAGCCTTGTTTTTTTATAATTATTTCCGCTTTTGCGGATTTGAAAGGTTAGTATATGAATCGCAGTGAAATGAGAGAGCAGGCTTTTATTCTGCTTTTTGAAAAAGAATTTTTTGCAGGGCAATCCTGTGCTGAGGTTGAGGAAACCTTTGCCGAAAACTATGCTCCGCTTTCCGATTATGCAAAAAAAGCATTTGAAAATACATACGATAAAAAGGAAGAAATCGACGCCGTTATCGAAAAATATCTTAAAGGCTGGAAAATCGGCAGGCTGCCGAAGGTCAATCTCGCGGTTTTGCGACTTGCCGTTTATGAGATAATGTTTGAAGAAAGTGTGCCCGACAGCGCCGCAGTAAATGAAGCGGTTGAACTCGCCAAAAAGTATTCGGGCGACGATGATTACAGCTTCATTAACGGTGTTCTCGGCAGCTTTTTGAGGGAAAAAAACAATGTTTGCGGGGATTGACACAAGTAATTACACAACCTCCGTGGCCGTGTTTGACGGCGAACATATAATTCAAAATAAAAAGCTTTTAACGGTTAAAAAAGGTGAGCGCGGGCTGAGGCAGAGTGACGCATTATTTCAGCACACTGTTAATCTGCCCGTTCTTATAAGCAAGCTTAAATCCGAAATCGGTGATGCGGATATTGAAGCGTTCGGTGTGAGCAACCGCCCAAGAAATATCGAGGGCAGTTATATGCCGTGCTTTTTGGCTGGCGAATCCGCCGCCGAAGCAGCAGCGGCATTTTGTAACGCACCGCTTTTCAAAACCTCGCATCAGGTTGGGCATATTTTGGCGGCTCTTTATTCCGCAGGTAAGCCGGAACTTATCAACGAGCCGTTTATAGCGTTTCATGTTTCGGGCGGTACAACGGAAGCTGTGCTTGTAACTCCGGATGATTATGAAATTATAAAAGCGCAAATCGTTTCCGAAAGCACCGATCTTAAAGCAGGCCAGGCGATAGACAGAACAGGTGTTTTGCTCGGCCTTGATTTTCCGTGCGGACCGGCTCTTGAAAAGCTTTCAAACGAAAGCAACGAAAATTTTAAAATAAAACCGACTATGCTCGGAGTGAACTGCTCTCTTTCGGGCGTTGAAAATAAAGTTAAAAATATGATAAGCGATAATCGCCCGCCTTGCGATGTGGCAAAATTTGCGCTTTGCAGTGTGGCTGAAGCTCTTTCGGCCATGGCAGAGGCTGTTATTGAGAAATACGGCGATATGCCTATCGTTTTTGCGGGCGGCGTTTCCGGCAATAAAATGATAGCCGATATGCTTTCAGATCGATACGGCGCTTTCTTCGCGAAGCCCGAATTCAGCTCCGATAATGCCGCGGGAATCGCTATCTATGCTTATCTTAAATCCTTAATACAATAGATATGAATGTTTTAACAGTTTCACAAATTAACACATTTATAAAAGCCGTTTTTGCCGAAAGGCAGGAGCTGCGCAATGTTTATATAAGCGGCGAAATTTCAAATTTTACGCATTATTACCGCTCGGGGCATATGTATTTCACTTTGAAGGACGAAAATGCTCAAATTAAGGCGGTTATGTTTTCTTCTTATGCTTCAAGGCTTAAATTTCAGCCTGAAAGCGGAATGAAGGTTATTTGCAGGGGCTATATTTCCGTTTATGAAAAAAGCGGCGAATATCAGCTTTATGTTGACGATATGCAGCCGGACGGGCTTGGCGCCCTAAATTTGGCATATGAACAGCTTAAAGCAAAGCTTTTTGCCGAGGGTGTTTGCGGCGATGATGTTAAAAAGCCGCTTCCCAGATATCCTCGCAAAATCGGCGTTGTTACCTCCGATATCGGCGCTGCGATTGAGGATATAAAAAATATCACGGCGCGCAGATGGCCGCTTGCAAAGCTGGTTATTGCGCCGACTCTTGTGCAAGGTGCAAATGCCGCACCGGATATTGTCAAATCTATCGTTCGCCTTGATAATGCCGGTGATATCGATGTTATTATAGTCGGCAGGGGCGGCGGTTCGGTTGAAGATCTTTGGGCATTTAACACCGAAGGCGTTGCGCGTGCGGTAATCAATTGCAAAACGCCGATTGTTTCGGCGGTGGGTCATGAAACGGATTTTACGATTTGTGATTTCGTTGCCGATTTGCGCGCCCCCACACCGAGCGCCGCGGCAGAGATTATTTGCCCCGATATAGAAGCGGAAATTGCGCATTGTGAGAATTTAAAAAATATGCTTTCCCGCCTTGAAAGTGATAAAATTGATGAAGAAATGCAATATATCGCGGATTTGACGGAAACAAGCGTGCTTGCAAGCTCCGAAAATTTTTTGAAGGAGCACTGTGATTATCTCGGCGAACTTTCGTCGCGCTTTTGCCGTGCGTTTGATTCGACACTCGGCGATAAAGAAAATAAATTTGCAATGCTTCTCGGCAAGCTTAATGCATTAAGCCCGCTTGCTGTTATGCAGCGAGGTTATGCAGTTGCCAAGGAATCGGGCGGTAAAATCATAAAATCCGTTTCACAGATTTCGGCTAACGATGATGTTAAAATAGAATTTGCAGATGGCAATGCCGTTTGCAAAGTTTGCGAGGTAAATCAAATTGAGCGATAAGGAATTAACCTATGAAGGCGCCGTTAAAAGGCTTGAAGAAATAGTTGCGGCACTTGAAAATAAAGAAACTCCGCTTGATGAAAGTGTAAAGCTTTTTGAAGAGGGAACAAAGCTTGCCGCATTTTGCAACGATAAACTCAAAAACGCAAAGCAAAAGGTTACAACGCTTGATAAGGAGTGATTTGAATGACTGAATTGGAATTCAATAATATTCTTGAAAATGATATTGCAATAGTTGAAAGGCGTCTTATTGATCTGCTTCCCGAATGCAGAGACGGGCAGGATGAGGTTGTTGAGGCTATGAAATACAGCCTTTTAAACGGTGGAAAGAGGCTTCGCCCTGTATTCTGCCTTGAATTTGCAAAAGCCTGCGGTGCAGACAGATATATGGCTCTTGAGCTTGCCTGCGCCGTTGAATATGTGCATACATACAGCCTTATTCATGATGATTTGCCGTGTATGGATAATGATGATATGCGCAGAGGCAAACCGAGCTGCCATAAGCAATTCGGTGAGGCAACAGCTCTTTTGGCGGGCGACGCATTACTGACTCATGCGTTTCAAATTATTGCCGTTTCCAATATTGACGACGAGAAAAAAGCGCTTGCCGTTCAGCTTCTCTCCCAAAACAGCGGTGTGGAGGGGATGCTCGGCGGGCAGGTTATCGATTTAAAATATGAAAGCGAATCACCCACATTAAAGCAATTGCTTTCCGTTCACAGGCTTAAAACGGGTGCTCTTATTTCAGCCGCGTGCCTGCTCGGATGCATTGCCGCAGGTGCTTCGGATGTGCAAATCTCCGCGGCATCACGCTTTGCTTATAACTTAGGCATTGCTTTTCAGATTAAAGACGATATTCTTGATGTTGTGGGCGACAGCAATATTCTCGGTAAGCCCGCGGGTTCCGATGCCGCAAACGATAAAGTAACGTATGTTTCGCTTGTGGGCCTTGATAAGGCACAGCAGGATGTGCAAACATTAACCGATAATGCGGTTAAATGCCTGGGTGTGTTTGAAAACACGGAATTTTTGCAGCTGCTTGCCGATAAACTTGTTAATCGAAATAAATAATTATTGCGGCAAATTTTTTGAAAAGAGTTGATAAATTTGTCTGTTCTTGAGAATGTTAATTCTCCGAAAGATTTAAAAAAGCTCGATGAAGCGCAGCTTAATCAATTGTGCGCCGAAATCAGAGAATATATGATAAAAACAGTTTCGCAAACCGGCGGGCATTTGGCGTCAAATTTGGGCGTTGTTGAGCTTACCGTTGCATTGCACAAGGTCTTCAATAGCCCCACCGATCAAATTGTTTTTGATGTCGGCCATCAGTGCTACACTCATAAAATCCTTACGGGCCGTAAGAATAAATTTAAAACTCTGCGCACCGAGGGCGGTATAAGTGGATTTACACGACCTGTTGAGAGCGAACACGATATTTTTTCAAGCGGTCATTCAAGCGTTTCAATTTCGGAAGCGGTAGGTCTTGCAAAGGCAAAGCAGATCAAAGGCGAAAAGGGCAAGGTAATAGCCGTAATCGGTGACGGCGCATTAACAGGCGGTCTAGCATATGAGGCGCTTGATAATTGCGCAGGCGATGACCATAGCAATTTGATTGTTATTCTTAACGACAATAAAATGTCCATCAGTGAAAATGTGGGCAGTATGTCTAAGCATTTAACCCATTTGCGCACATCAAAGCGATATTTCACTTTTAAATCGAAAATTCGCCGTGCAATCGCAAAAATGCCTAAAATCGGCGGCCAAATCAACAGGGCTTTAACCAATATAAACGGCCAATTAAGGCGAAAAATATATCATAATGCAACCTTTTTTGAGGATCTCGGTCTACGGTATTACGGCCCGATAGACGGACATGATATGAACGAGCTTATTTCCGTGCTTGAAACGGCAAAAGCGCACAATCATTCCGTGCTTGTGCATGTGAACACGGTTAAAGGCAAGGGATATAATCCGGCCGAGAAAAATCCGACTCAGTTTCACGGAATCGGAAAATTTGATATAAACACCGGCGAGCCTCTTTCGGGCGGAGAAAACTTTTCCTCCGTTTTCGGCAGAATTATGTGCGATTTTGCAGAGCACGATTCACGCATTTGCTGCATCACGGCGGCAATGGCACCCGGTACCGGGCTTACGGATTTTGCAAAAAAATATCCAAAGCGCTTTTTTGATGTGGGCATTGCCGAGCAGCATGCCGTCACCTTTGCTAGCGGGCTTGCCAAAAACGGAATGATTCCTGTTTTTGCCGTGTATTCCACATTTTTGCAAAGGTCTTACGATCAGCTTATTCATGATGTTGCAATGCAGGATCTTAAAGTGATTTTCGGTATTGACCGTGCCGGTTTCGTAGGCGAGGACGGCGAATCGCACCAAGGTGTTTTTGATGTTTCGTTTCTTAACTCTGTGCCCGGGCTTTCGGTTTATGCACCTGCGGATTATGAAGAAATGGCTGTTATGTTTGTTCGCGCGATTTATAATGATAAAGGCGCGGTTGCCGTTCGTTATCCGCGCGGGCAGGCGGGTGTGATGCCTAAAGATTATTATTATGATAAAACGGATTATTCCGTATTCGGCGATGAGGGCAGCAAAAACTGCATTGTAACATACGGCAGAGAATTTTCACAGTGCTGGCAGGCGTATGAAAAGCTTCACAACACCTGCCTGATTAAAATAAACAAAATTAAGCCTTTGCCGAAAGCGGCGGTTATCATTGCCGCTAAATCTAAAAATGTTTTCTTTTTTGAAGAAAGCGTTAAAACCGGCGGCATCGGTGAAATTTTCGGCTGCGAGCTTGAAATGTTTGGTGCCGATGTGAATTACAGGCTGATTGCCGTTGAGAATGAATTTATCAAGCAGGCTTCCGTTGATTCCCAGCTGAAAAAGTATCATCTTGATTGCAATTCGGTTTTAAATGAGGTAAATAATGAGTAATAAAATAAGGCTTGATGTTGCCGTTTTTGAGGCAGGCTATGCTCCGAGCAGAGAAAAAGCCAAGGCAATCATAATGGCGGGTCAGGTTTATGTAAATAACCAAAAAGTTGATAAAGCAGGCACCGAAATTAAATCCGACGATGTGCTTGAAGTTCGCGGAAACACGCTTAAATATGTCAGCCGCGGCGGGTTGAAGCTTGAAAAAGCAATGCAGTGTTTTCCGATTTCGCTTTCCGGCAAAATTTGCATGGATGTGGGTGCTTCAACCGGCGGCTTCACCGATTGTATGCTTATGAACGGCGCTGTTAAGGTGTATTCGATAGATGTCGGCTACGGTCAGCTTGCGTGGAAGCTCAGGTGTGACGAACGGGTGGTAAATCTTGAACGCACCAATTTCAGATATGTAACGGAGGAGCAGATTAAGGATAAAATAGATTTTGCTTCTGTTGATGTTTCGTTTATCTCTTTGAGCCATATTTTGCCTAATCTTAATAAATTCTTGAATGATGACGGTCAGGCGGTATGCCTTATCAAGCCTCAGTTTGAGGCGGGAAAAGAGAAGGTCGGTAAAAAAGGCGTTGTTCGTGACAAATCAGTTCATGCCGAGGTGGTTGAAAAGATTATCGACCTCGCAAGCCAAAACGGCTTTTCTGTTTGCGGACTTGATTTTTCGCCCGTTAAAGGTCCCGAAGGCAATATTGAATATTTAATTTATTTGAAAAAAAGCGTGAAACCGGTTGTTGAGCCGGGAATTGACGCTGAATTTACTGTTCAAAAATCTCACGAGGAATTAGAATGATTTTTTCGGTTTTTTCTGATTTAAACAATCCCGATAAACTGGCTGTTGCAAAGGAATTGCTTAGGGTGCTTGAGGGCACAAGCTGCAAGGTTTGCTTTGACAGCAAATACGCAAAGCCGCTTGAGGGCTGTGACTGCGCTCTGTTGCCTTATGATGAAATGTATAAAGCCTGCGATATTGCTGTTGCCGTGGGCGGTGACGGCACAACCGTTAAAACCGCAAAAAATGCCGCGGTGAACGGCAAACCCGCACTCGGCATAAACGGCGGCAGGCTTGGCTTTTTAAGCGCCGCGGAGCGAAATGAGCTTTCGCTTGTAAAGCGCGTGCTTGACGGCGATTACAGCATTGAGGAAAGAATTTTACTTAAGGCAACCGTCAGCGAAAACGGCATTTTACGCGAGGAGAGGCATTGCCTTAATGACGCCGTTGTTTCAAGAGGCGATTTTGCAAGGCTTATTGATGTTGATATTTGTTCTTCCGGCAGGGAAATGCTTACTGTTCGTGCAGACGGCATTATCGTTTCAACCCCAACCGGCTCAACGGCTTATTCGCTTGCGGCGGGCGGTCCGATTTTAAGCCCGGATCTCAATTGCTTTGTGGTCACCTCCATTTGCCCACATTCTTTGATGGACAGAAGCTTGGTTGTAAATTCAAAAAACACTCTTGACATCACTGTTATAAGCGATGTTCAAAATAATGCAATATTAACTTGTGACGGTGAAAAGCCGATAGTTGTTAACGGCAAATCAAAAATTTCTATCTCTCTTTCGCCGTATATGGCTCGGCTTATTAAAATCAAGCCTGATAATTTTTATGAAACCGTTAAGAAAAAAATTATCGAAAGGGGAGCGTAAATTGAAAAAAAGACGACTTGCAAAAATACTTGATATAATAAACTCCGGAAATATAGAAACGCAGGAGGAGCTTCAGGCACGCCTGCGCGATTGCGGATTTGAAGTTACTCAGGCCACCGTTTCCCGCGATATTAAAGAACTTAGGCTTGTTAAAGAGCTTTCCGAAAGCGGAAAATATGTATATACCACAGGCGTCAGAAATAACTCGGATGATGCCAATTTAAGCTCTAACAGAATTTTCAGAGAATCGGTTATAGGAATAGACAGCGCCATGAATATCGTGTGCATTAAATGTGCCGTGGGTATGGCAAATGCAGCCTGTGCCGCAATAGATAAAATGCATTGGGCCGGTGTTGTGGGCACCGTTGCGGGCGACGACACTATTTTTGTGCTTTGCAGAAACGAAAAGGCCGCAGTCGCATTCACATCAAATTTGGAGAAGATACTCAATGTTAAGAACTCTTAGTATTGAAAATATCGCGGTAATCGAAAAAGCAAAAATCGATTTCGACGGCGGGCTTAATGTTCTCACCGGCGAAACAGGCGCGGGTAAATCAATAGTTGTGGATTCAATCAATGCCGTGCTTGGCGAACGCACATCAAAGGAACTTGTTCGCACGGGTTCGGATTTTGCTTTCGTTTCCGCTTTCTTTGAAAATATAAACGCAACCGTTTGCGGTGAACTTGAAAAACTCGGATATACCCCTGAGGATGACGGCTCTTTGCTGATAACAAGAAGAATCAGCAAGGACGGCAGATCTTCGTGCCGCATAAACGGTATGCCCGCCACGGTTTCCGTTTTGCACACTCTCGGTAAGGCGCTTGTGAATATTCACGGCCAGCACGACAGCCAATCATTACTTGATCCCGAACAGCATTATAAATTTATAGATATGCTTTCGGGCGATTCAAGTGTGCTCTCTGATTATAAAGCGGCATTTTCGCGTTTTTTGTCTGTTCGCAGAGAACTAAAAGCGTTAACCGCCGCCGCGGATTCGGCGGATAAAAACACGGAATTGCTTGAATATCAAATCAAAGAGCTTGAGGAAGCCGATATTAAAATCGGCGAAGCACAGGCTCTAAATGCTCGCAAAAAGGTGATGGACAGCGCCGAGGAAGCCGCCAAGGCTTATTCTTCGGCTCTTGAAGCGGTAAACGGAGACGACGAAAATCCCGGAGCGGAATCTTTGCTTCAAAGTGCGTTGGAATCCGTTGTGAGATTTTCGGAGCTTTCTCCTGAAATTAAAAAAGCCGCCGCACTGCTTGAAAACGCTGTTGATGAAATCGCAGACGCCAAATCGGTTATAGGCGGCGAACTTTCTGTGCTTGATTTTGACCCGCGTGAACGTGAAGAAATCGAAGAACGGCTTGACGAATTGTTCAGGCTCGGCAAAAAATACGGCGACGGCGAAGAAAAAATGCTTGCCTACCTTGATAATGCCAAGAGAAAACTTAATTCGATAGTCAATAATGAAGAAGAACTCGAAAAGCTGAACGACGAATATGATAAGGCTTATGCCGATGTGCTTGCCGCAGCCGAAAAGCTGACGGCTTTGCGCAAAAAAACGGCACAAAAATTTGCCGAAGATGTTAAAAATCAGCTTGCATATCTCGATATGCCCAAAATTAACTTTACCGTTGACTTCAAAAAGGGTATAATGTCTTCCGCGGGGCTTGATAAAATCGAATTTTTGATATCAGCAAACCCCGGTGAAGAACCGAAACCGCTTGTAAAAATCGCTTCCGGCGGCGAGCTTTCAAGAATAATGCTTGGAATTAAGAGCATTTTGGCGTATAATGACACAGTTGACACTTTGATTTTTGATGAAATCGATACAGGCGTCAGCGGCAGAGCAAGCCAAAAAATCGGTTTAAAGCTTAAAGAGGTTTCAAAAAACACACAGGTTATATGCGTAACCCACTCGGCGCAAATTGCCTCGAATGCAGACAGTCATTTCCTTATCAGCAAGGATATTTCCGGCGATCGCACTTTCACAAGCGTTACGCTGCTTAACCGCTCTCAGCGCAGAAACGAGCTTGCAAGAATAATGGGCGGGCTTGAAATAACCGATGCCATGCTGAACAGCGCCGAAGAACTGTTGCTGACAAATTACGGAAAATAGTTACAAATGCGGCGATTTAACAGGCGTTATTATTCAAAAAGTAAAAAACGGCACATGCCGATTTATTTCAATGTTTAAAATAAATTAAATACACGGAGGATATAAAAAATGGGTGTATATGAAGATTTAAAAGCGCGCGGCCTGATTGCTCAGGTTACCGATGAAGAACAGGTCAGAGAGCTTGTTAATTCCGGTAAAGCGATTTTCTATATCGGCTTTGACCCCACGGCAGACAGCTTGCATGTTGGTCACTTTATGGCGCTTACGCTTATGAAAAGGCTTCAGGAAGCGGGCAACAAACCGATTGCGCTTATCGGCGGAGGCACAGGCATGATAGGCGATCCGAGCGGCAGAACCGATATGCGCCAAATGCTTACAAAAGAAACAATTAAACACAACTGCGATTGCTTTAAAAAGCAAATGTCCAAATTCATCGATTTTTCGGACGGCAAAGCGCTTATGGTAAACAACGCCGATTGGCTGCTCGATTTAAATTATGTTGAGCTTTTGCGCGAGGTCGGCGCTTGCTTTTCCGTAAACAGAATGCTTTCTTTTGAATGCTACAAGCAAAGAATGGAAAGAGGGCTTTCTTTCCTTGAATTTAACTATATGATTATGCAGAGCTATGATTTCTACGCCCTTTATCAGAAATACGGATGCAATCTTCAGTTCGGCGGCGATGATCAGTGGTCAAATATGATCGGCGGTATGGAGCTAATCAGAAGAAAACTCAACGGCAATGCAAATGCCATGACCATTACCTTGCTTCTCAATTCCGAGGGCAAGAAGATGGGCAAAACGCAAAAGGGCGCTGTTTGGCTTGATCCCGAAAAAACTTCTCCTTATGAATTTTATCAATATTGGAGAAATGTGGACGACAGCGATGTTATCAAATGCATGAAGCTGCTCACATTCCTGCCTCTTGAGGAAATTGCCGAATATGAAAAGCTTGAGGGCGCAGAGCTTAATAAGGCTAAAGATGTGCTTGCTTTTGAACTTACAAAGCTTGTTCACGGCGAGGAAGAAGCGAAAAAGGCAAGGGAGGCTTCAATAGCTCTTTTTGCGGGCGGCGCTGATAAATCAAATATGCCCTGCACCGTTATGGAAGAGTCGGATTTTGTTGACGGCAGTGTTTCCGTGCTTGATATGATGGTTAAGGCAGCCATGATCAAATCAAAGGGCGAGGGCAGACGACTTATTCAGCAGGGCGGTATTTCGCTTAACGACGTAAAAGTAACCGATGTATATGCCACACTCACAAAAGCGGATTTTGATAATGATGTTATCATCAAAAAGGGCAAAAAGGTTTTCCGCAAATTCACTTTATAATATTTTGCAGGGCTTACCTCGCGTATGCCCTGCTTTTTTGTGCCCCTAAGCATCTGCTTATAATAATATATTTAAATTTATTTATAATATTTATTGAAGTAACTTGGCTGTTTTGGTATAATGTTTTAGGTGAAATTTATGGAAGATATTAAAGAAAAAATCGATAATCTGCGAAAAACGCTTCGCTATCACAGCAACAGATATTATAATGACGATGCCCCCGAAATCGAGGACTATGAATATGATATGATGATGCGCAGTTTGCAGGAACTTGAGGAAAAATATCCCGAATATGATGCTCCCGATTCGCCCACAAAAAAAGTGGGCGGCAAGGCGGATAACAGTTTTGAAAGCGTTGTGCATGCGGTTCGCATGGAATCACTTCAAGATGCCTTTTCCGATGGCGAAATTCGCGATTTCGATAAAAGAGTGCGCGATGTCGTGAACGAGCCCAAATATTGCGTTGAGCCTAAAATAGACGGTCTTTCCGTTTCTCTCGAATATGAAAACGGCGTTTTTGTGCGCGGCTCCACAAGGGGCGACGGTAATGTTGGCGAAGATGTAAGCGGAAATTTAAGAGTAATTCATAATATTCCTTTAATGCTTAACGAATCCGTTCCTTATATCGAGGTTCGCGGCGAGGTTTATATGCCTAAGAAAAGCTTTGAAAAGGTTGTGGACAGGCAGCTTATCAACGGCGAAGCGCCTTTTAAAAATCCGCGAAACGCCGCAGCCGGCTCTCTCAGGCAGAAAGACAGTAAAGTTGCCGCTTCAAGAGGGCTTGACATATTTGTTTTCAATGTTCAGCGGGTTGACGGTGTAACGCTCGGCTCTCATAAAGAAAGCCTGGATTATCTTAAAAGGCTTGGCTTCAACACAATCCCCGGATATAAGCTTGTTGATAATATCGAGGATGCGTTAAAGCGCATAAACGAAATCGGCGAGGCAAGAGGCAGCCTTGAATATGATATAGACGGCGCCGTTGTTAAGGTGGATGATTTTGAAATGCGCCGCCGGCTCGGTTCAACGGCAAAATTCCCGAAATGGGCGGTTGCTTTTAAATATCCTCCCGAAGAAAAGCAAACAAAGCTTATAGATATCGAAATCGCAGTAGGCAGAACGGGCGTTTTAACCCCAACGGCGGTGCTTGAGCCTGTGCACCTTGCGGGCACAACGGTTTCCCGCGCAACTCTTCATAATCAGGATTTTATATCCGAAAAAGGAATCGGAATAGGCGATATCGTTACAGTTCGCAAAGCGGGTGATATTATTCCGGAGGTGCTTTGTGTAAACGAGCACACTGCCGAAAGCCTTTATAAATTCCCCGAAACCTGCCCAAGCTGCGGCAGTCGTGTAATCCGCGAAGAAGGAGAAGCCGCAATCAGGTGCATTAATCCCGATTGCCCGGCGCAGCTTCTCAGAAATCTTATTCATTTCTGCTCCCGTGATGCTATGGATATCGAAGGTCTCGGTCCCGCAATTATAGAGAATTTTGTCAAGTGCGGGCTTATCACGCAAACAGAGGATATTTATACGCTCACATTCGATAAAATAAACGATATGCAGCTTGAGGGCTTTAAAGAAAAAAGCATAGGTAACATCATTTTATCGATTGAAAAATCAAAGGAAAATGATTTGGCAAAGCTTGTTTTTGCACTCGGCATCAGGCACATAGGCGCAAAAGCCGCAAAGCTGCTTTCGGATCATTTTAAAACAATGGATAATATTATCGCTGCCGATAAGGAAAGCATTTTGGCAATTGACGGCTTCGGCGATATAATGGCGGAAAGTGTTTGCGAATTTTTTGCAAATCAGAAATCAAAGCAGCTTGTTGCAAGCCTTGCCGAGGCAGGCGTTAATATGAATTCAAAATCCGTTGTGAAGGATGAGCGCTTTGCCGGCAAAATTTTTGTGCTTACGGGCACTTTGGAAAATTACACACGCAAGGAAGCCGGTGATATTATCGAAAGCTTCGGCGGCAAAACATCGTCGAGTGTTTCCAAAAAACAAGCTATGTGCTTGCAGGTGCGCAAGCCGGCAGCAAGCTTGATAAAGCCAATGCCCTCGGCATTGAAATTTTAAGTGAAGAAGAATTTACGGAATTGATAAAATGAAAGAAATAAGAAAAAAGCAAAAAAAAGTTGTTTAAAATTATGAAAATCGCCGTTGCGCTTGCCCTTGTTTACTTTGTGGTTTATGTGGGCGTAGCGCCGTATATCGAAAGCGCAAGCGCTGTGGCAGCAATTGTTTGCAACTATATCAACGATGCACTTGTGATTGCCTGCCTTGCCGTTGTGCTCGTTTATTACTCAAAATACGGCAAATCAAACGCTTTTTTAACACGAATAGAATACGAAATCAAGGATTGCGGCTTCTATTACACGCAAAATACGCCGAAAGACAGAGTGGAATTTATAAATGAGCTTGTGGGGTCGTTTAAAAGCAACGGTTTTGCCGTAAACAGCAATGTTGAATATGAAGAGCTTGAATTTGATTACACGGCAATGAAAAGAAAAGAATTTTTTTATGTTGTTGATGTGGATTCGCTTTCAAGAGATGATGTTTTGGCTTATCTTGATGTTGTTGTTAATGATTTAACCGTCCGCAATTTAAAGCGCTCGGGCAATTGCATTATTTGCTTTGTTACAGATGAGGCGGAGGACGGTGCCGTTGCGCTTTCAAAAATGGTGTGCACTTTCGGCAAAAAAGAGCAGCTTAAAATTGCTTTTGCCGTTGTTGAACCGGAGAATTCAAAATGCTTTTTCCTCGGAAATATGCAAACGAAATGTCAAAGGCTTGTGGCGGATTATATTATGCGATCGCCCACTCCCATTCCCGATTCGCTTATGCATAAGGAGCGTTTACCGTTTCAATCCGAGCTTGAAGAGTATATGGAGGAATTTACCCTTAAATCATTTAACGATGGCACTTTTTATGCCCATTGATTTATATTATGGCAGTAAATGTTCTGCCGGAAAGGTGATATGATATGACGGCTGAAGTAAAAAAATATTTGGAAAGCATGAAAGGCAAAAAGATTGCATTCGTCGGTATGGGTGTTGCGAATGTGCCTTGTGCAAAATGGTTGGCTAAACACGGCGCAGAGGTTTATGCCTGTGATAAAAGAAATAAAGAATATATTGGCACGGGCGATTGCGAAGAAATGGAAGCCCTCGGCGTACATTTCAGCCTCGGCGATAATTATCTTGACATATTGCCGCAGATGGATATCGTGTTTCGCTCACACGGCATATTGCCGTTTCAAAATCCGTGGATCGGCGAATGCATTGAAAGAGGGCAAAAGGTTACAACCGAGATGGAGATTTTCTTTTCTCTTTGCCCCGCAAAAATTATCGGCGTAACTGGCTCAAACGGTAAAACCACCACAACAACGATTATTTCCGAAATGCTTAAAGCGGCAGGTAAAAAGGTTTACCTCGGCGGAAATATAGGCAAGGCCCTTATGCCCGAGCTTGAAACAATAAGAGAATCTGATTATGCGATTGTGGAGCTTTCGTCTTTTCAGCTCTTAACAATGGGAAATATGATCAAAAAGCCCGATATATCGGTTGTTACGAATATAGAAATAACTCATCAGGATCACCATACAAGCCTTGACGAATATGTTGACGCAAAGCGTAACATACTTATTTATCAAAGTCCCGAATCCAAAACCGTTTTGAATGCGGATTGCGACTATTCAATCGGCGGCAGAGTTTATCACGATATGCGTTTTGATGTCAGGGGCAGGCTCTATGAATTTTCGATTAAGCATCCTGTTAAAAACGGCACTTATATGGCTGAAAACGGCGATATTATTTATTCCGAAAACGGCTGTAAAACTGTTGTTATGAACAAAAACGATATCATTATTCCGGGTATGCACAATGTTGAAAACTATTGCACTGCGATTTCTGCGGTTTGGGGGCTTGTTCCCGTTGAAGTTATGAAGAATATCGCCCAAACTTTCGGTGGCGTTGAGCACAGAATAGAATTTGTGCGCGAATTCAAAGGCGTTAAATATTATAACGATTCAATCGCAACTTCGCCCTCGCGCGTTGTAAGCGGTCTTAAAGCATTTAACCAAAAAATCATAATGATTTGCGGCGGCTCGGATAAGGGCAATGATATGAGTCAAATGGTGCCGCTGATTTTGGAAAAGGTTAAACTTCTTGTATTAAACGGCGCAACAGCCGATAAGATTTATGAAGCTGTCACTTCAAATGAAAATTATGCCGCAAGCGGATTGAAAATTAAAAAAACCGATACTATGCAGAATGCGCTTGAAATCGCAAAAAACAGTTCCGAAGCCGGCGATATCGTTTCACTTTGCCCTGCATGCCCCGCGTTCGATCAGTTTAAAACATTTGAATACAGAGGCCGCGCTTTTAAACAGCTTGTAAATGATTTTAAGGATTGATATAAAACAATGGAAACTAAAGAAATAATAAAGCGCCTTGCTGAGCCTTATGTGGCTTCGGGGTGCGAAAAAAATGTGTTTTCCGCGCTAAAAGAAATGCTTGAACCGCACGGCGAGGTTTATTCGGATAATATGAATAATCTTTTTTGCACCTTCGGAAGCGGATATCATATTTTACTTGACGCACATCTTGATGAAATAGGATTTGTCGTTATTTCCATAACGGACGACGGCTTTTTAAAATTTTCCGCCACAGGCGGGGTAGACAAACGAATGCTTCCCGCAACGGAAGTTGTTGTGGCGGGAAAAGAAATGCTTCGCGGAGTTATTTCAACCTTGCCTCCGCATTTGCAAAGCGGGGATAAAAATATCGGTGAAATATCCGATTTTGCCGTTGATATCGGCTTTGATGCCGAAAAGGCAAAAAAACTTATTCCCATCGGAAGCAGAATTTATTTTCTTCATAAATACGATGAGCTTATGAACGGCAAAATTTGCTCAAATTGCCTTGACGACAGATGCGGTGCCGCGGCTTTGGTTACCGCTATACCAAAGCTTAAAAAATTGCCGCTTAAATTCACGCTTATGTTTTCCTCGCAGGAGGAAGTCGGTACACGCGGCGCAGCATGCGGTGCATTCGGCAAAAATGCCGATGAGGCAATTGCCGTTGATGTTTCGTTCGGAATGTCGCCCGGGTGCGATAAAAAAGACTGCGGTGAAATTTCAAAGGGCGCCATGATCGGCTGCTCTCCGATTTTGGATCGGGATATTTTCAATGCTTTAACGGAAAGTGCAAAAAACGCAGGACTTGATTACCAAATCGAGGTTATGAACGGAAGAACGGGCACGAACGCCGATGTTATCCAGCTTACGGAATCGGGCATTAAATGCGGGCTTATATCAATTCCGCTTCGCTATATGCATTCTCCCGCCGAGGTAATTGATGTTGCCGATGTGGAAAACGCGGCGGCTTTGATTGCCGAATATGCCAAAGAAAGGGCGGTGGCGTTAAATGCTTAAAGATTTATGCCTGCTCAACGGGACTTCGGGCAGGGAAGATGCGGTAAGAAATTATATTATTGAGAAAATCAAGGACAAATGCGAATACAGCGTTGATGCGCTCGGCTCTGTTATCGCTTTTAAAAAAGGCAGGAAAGCGCCCGATAAAAAAGTGCTTGTTGCCGCGCACACGGATGAAGTGGGATTCATAATTACTGATATTACTGATGACGGCTATTTGCGCTTTGCACCCGTTGGTGGGATAGATGCCGCTGTTGTGCTCGGCAGGCGGGTTGACATAAACGGAATTAAAGGCGTTGTCGGTGCCAAAGCCGTTCACCTTCTTTCCGATGATGAAAAAAAGAACGAGCCGGCTTTCGACAAGCTCGCAATTGATATAGGCGCGGCTGATAAAGCCGAAGCCGAAAAAGCTGTTTCGCTCGGCGATTGCGCTTATTTTGCCTCGGATTATTGCGAATTCGGCGATGGATTTATTAAATCCAAAGCGCTTGACGACAGAATCGGCTGCATGCTTATGATTGAACTTATAAATTCCGATTTGGAGTACGACACTTATTTTTGTTTTAATGTGCAGGAGGAGGTCGGGCTTCGCGGGTCCGGCTGTTCGGCATATGCCGTTAAACCCGATGTTGCCGTGATACTCGAATCCACCACCGCAGCGGATATAGACGGCGTTACGGGCGGCGATAAATGCTGCGTGCTCGGTAAAGGTCCTGTTGTTTCGTTTATGGACGGCAGAACGATTTATGATAAGCAAATATTCGATTTGGCTTTTGAGGTTGCCAAAGAAAACAATATAAAAATTCAAACAAAAACTAAAATTGCCGGCGGAAATGATGCGGGCGCAATTCAAAAGAGCGGAGCCGGTTGCCGCGTTGCTGCGGTTTCACTGCCCTGCAGATATATTCATTCGGGTTCAAGTGTGGTTAAAATCGGCGATATTGAGGAAACCCGCCGCTTTTTGCCACTCTTTTTAAGCAAGCTTTATGATTGAGGCTGTTGATTCGCTCGGCGAGCTTTCTTGTTTTGGCGGCAGGGATATTTTTTCTGTGCGTGTGCTGTCGCTGGCGCAGGCATACGGCTTTGCTTATCCCTTTGCCAAGTTTTACAGACAGATCAATGATGATATGCGGGTTACGGCAATTGTTTCCGTGCTCGACGGCGATACTGTCGTTTCGCACCTGCCCGAATTTGATAACGACGAGCTTGCCGATTTCTTTTCGTTTTGCGGCTATTCAACATTGCTTTCGGATGAAAAATTTGCAGTAAGTGCACCTTTTTCGCAGGGCATTGTTATGGCAAATGATAAAAAATTTCAGCTTGATTGCGATTACACTGATATAAACGATTATCCGAGCCTTTCCGAGTTATATAATTTTGTTGATTACGGCGGAGTCGATTTTAACGCTTGGTATGTTGATATCAGCCACAGAATTCGTCACAATGCCGCCAAGGCGGCTGCAATTGTCAACGAAAACGGCGAAATAGTTTCTTCTGCCGTTTTTGCTTCGGTTTATAACGGCGACGCGGTTTTAACTGCCGTTCGCACAGATCCGCAAATGCGCCGAAAGGGGTGCGGCGGGTCGCTTGTTTCCTCTATGTGCTGCTCGGTCTGCGGCACTGTTTACTTGATGAGAGAAGCCGATAAAAACGAAAGCTTTTATAAAAGACTCGGCTTTGAAAATATCGGTTATTGGAGAATGTATAAATGACACCATTTTTTGAAATAGACGAAAAAATAGAAAAAGCTTCCGATGCCGCGCTTGAAAAAGCAAAGCGCCAATTTGACAAAATAGATAAAATCACGGAATATAATCAGCTTAAGGTGATTAAAGCCTTTATTGAAAACGGCGTTTCGGAAAGCCATTTTGCCTCCACTTCGGGTTATGGCTACGGCGATCGCGGCCGTGAAACACTTGATAAAATTTGGGCGCAGGTTTTCAGCGCAGAGGCGGCTTTGGTGCGCCATAATTTCACCTGCGGTACTCACACCCTTGCAACCGCGCTTTTCGGTGTGCTTCGACCCGGTGATAAAATGCTTGCCGTTACGGGCACACCTTATGACACCATTCACGATGTTATCGGCATTTCGGGCAGCGGTATGGGTTCTTTAAAGGACTTCGGCATTGTTTATGACGAAGTGCCGCTCAAAAACGAAAAGCCCGATTTGGAAGCGATTGAAAACGCCGTTGATGATTCTGTCACGATGGTTTATATTCAGCGCAGTAGGGGATATGAGCTTCGCCCGAGCCTGCTTGTTGACGAAATCGGCGAAATAGTTAAGGTTGCCAAAAAGAAAAATCCCAATGTTATCATTATGGTTGATAACTGTTACGGCGAATTTGTGCAAACAAAAGAACCCACCGAGGTGGGAGCAGATTTGATTGCAGGCTCGCTGATTAAAAATGCGGGTGGCGGTATGGCGCGCACCGGCGGATATATTGCCGGCAGAGCTGATTTGGTTGAAAAATGTGCTTACAGGCTCACAACCCCGGGACTCGGCACCGAGGTCGGCGCAACGCTCGGCATGAATCGTGAGCTTTATATGGGTCTTTTTTATGCTCCGCACACCGTCGGAGAAGCCCTTAAAAGCGCAGTTTACATTTCCGCACTCTTCGACACACTCGGCTTTAAAACAACTCCCGCTTTTGATGCCGAAAGGGGCGATATAGTTCAGTCCCTCGGGCTTGAAAACGAAGAAAGGCTTGTTGCGTTTTGCCAAGGTGTTCAAAGCGGAAGCCCGATAGACAGCCATTTGACTCCCGAGCCTTGGGATATGCCGGGTTACGACAGCAAGGTTGTTATGGCGGCCGGCGCGTTTACGATGGGCTCTTCGATTGAACTTTCGGCAGACGCACCTATTCGCGAGCCTTATTACGCTTGGATTCAGGGCGGCTTAACCTTCCACAGTGCCAAAATCTGTGCGCTTCTTGCCGCGCAAAAAATGCTTGAAAGGGGTCTTTTGGGCAATGTATAATTACGGCGGTATTAAACCGGAAACAATCGAGTTGCTTTCGCTTAACAGGTTTAACGATTCCAAAGCTTTTTATGAGGAGCATAAGGAGGAATTAAAGCAGGGCGCTACAGTGCCGATGAGGCAGATGGTGCTCGATTTATCCGATTTGCTCTCGGATCTCGATCCGCTTATGGATACGGACCCAACTTACATCGTTTCGCGTATCAGGCGTGATACACGGCGAAGCAAAAGCAAGCTTATGTATCGCGAAAATCTTTGGGTTATGCTTCGCAGAAACAAATTTCAATATCCTTTTGCGCCGTTTTATTGGTTTGAATTTATGCCGCGGGGCTATGCTTACGGGCTCGGAATGTGGGTTGGAAGACCGATTCAGTTTGATGAGGTCAGAAAACTGATTTTAAAAGAGCCGGAGCGTTGGCGCAATGCTGTTAAAGCAACCGAAACGGCGGGATTGCATTACAATGTGCGAGATTTTTATAAAAAAGACAGAATTCCTGACGCGCCCGAGGATTTAAAACAATATTTAAACGCAAAAAATATGGAATTTTCCGTGTGGAAGCAGGATATGAAGCGAATTGCCTGTACGGATATTATTGATGATTTAAGATTTGTTATTTCGGCTTCGTCGCCCATGTATGAATTTTTGATTGAAGCTTATGATAATGCTTTTAACGAGGGACTTATAAATGCAGACTATTACAAAAGATAAATTTTTAAAGCTTAAAAGCGGCACCGACGTAAGGGGCGTTGCCGTTGAAACCTCAACCGAAAAAATCGAGCTTACCGATGAGGTTGTTGAAGCAATTTGCGCTGGCTTTGTTCGTTGGTATCGCGATAAATTCGGCAAAAACGAGCTGAGCATCGCTGTCGGTCACGATTCAAGAATTTCGGCAGATAGGATTAAAAATGCGGCAATCAAGGCTTTTCTGGGTGAAGGCGTACATGTTTATGATTGCGGACTCGCCACCACTCCGTCAATGTTTATGTCTATCGTTATGGGCGTTAAAGCGGATGCCTCTCTTGAAATCACAGCCTCTCACCATCCATATCAGCGAAACGGTCTTAAATTCTTTACGCCGAACGGCGGGCTCGAGGGCAGTGATGTTTCAGATATTTTAAATCTTTCTTATGATATAAAATCGGCAGGGCTTAACGGCACCATTGAAAAATATGATTTGATGTCTGTTTATGCCGAGCACCTCCGAAACACCATTATTAAAGAGGTTGCAAACGGCGATAAGCCGCTTGACGGTCTTAAAATTTCCGTGGACGCGGGCAACGGCACGGCGGGCTTTTATGCATATGATGTTTTGGAACCGCTCGGAGCAAATGTTTCGGGCAGTCAATTTACCGAGCCGAACGGCATGTTCCCAAATCATATTCCCAATCCCGAAAACTCAGTTGCAATTGCCTCCGCATGCGAAATGGTTAAAAAAAGTAAGTCGGATTTCGGTCTTATTTTTGACACTGATGCAGACAGAATGGGCTGCGTTGACTCAAGCGGGCGCGAGATCAACAGAAACCGTCTTGTGGCGCTTGCCTCTGTCATTGCACTTGAAGGTAATCCCGGCGGCACTGTTGTTACAGATAGCCTAACATCGGACGGTTTGCGTGAATTTATCGAAAAAACTCTCGGAGGCAAGCAAATCAGGTTTAAACGCGGCTATAAAAATGTTATTGATAAATCAATCGAGCTTAATAATGAGGGCGTTAATTCTCCGCTTGCAATCGAAACAAGCGGCCACGCTGCATTAAAGGAAAACTATTTTCTTGATGACGGCGCCTATCTTGCAACTAAAATAGTTATTTTGCTTGCCAAGCTCAATAATGACGGCAAAAAAATAGATGATCTTATAAGCGAATTGAAGGAGCCGGCCGAAAGTGTTGAGATTCGTATTCCGATTTTGCTTGATGATTTCAGGGAATACGGTGAAAAGGTTATCGCCGATTTGAAAGAGCATTTTTCCGAAATGCGTGGCTATTCTTATGAACCCGTAAACTATGAGGGTGTAAGATTTAATATTCCCGGCGGCTGGTTTTTGCTCAGGCTTTCCGTGCATGACCCTATTTTGCCGCTTAATATTGAAAATGATTCAGTGGGCAGGGTTAAGCCCGTTGCCGCAGAAATAAAAGAATTTCTTTCGGGATTTGATAAGCTTGATATTTCCGATTTTGATAAGGTGTTTTAATGTTGAATTTTGTTTTCGGCCGTTCGGGCTTCGGTAAAACGGAATATTGCTTTAACGAGATAAAAAAGCTTGTTGATTCGGGCAAAAACAATATTGTTTTGATAACGCCCGAGCAATATAATTTCACGGCTGAAAAAAAACTGCTTAATATGCTCGGCGAAAGCGGAATTAAAAATGTGCGCAATCTTTCATTTACAAGGCTTGTAAACGAGGTTGCAAAATATTGCGGCGGCACGCCGTATCCCGTGCTTTCCGCAGGTGCAAAAGCCGCGCTTATGAAAAAAGCAATCGATTCGGTAACGGATGAGCTTGTGCTTTTCGGCAAGAAAACCGGCAGACCCGCATTTATAACATCAATGCTTTCCATTCATGATGAAATGACCTCCTGCTGTGTTTCGCCCGATGAAATGAGTGAGCTTGCTGCAAATCTAGGCGATAAAAGGCTTTTGGCGGATAAGCTTTCCGATATGAGCCTTATTCTGCAGGCGTATAATAATTTGCTTGAAAAGCGCTTTCTTGACCCGGCAGGCAATCTTTCACGCCTTTATGATATGCTGATAGAAAGCGAATACTTAAACGGCAAAATTCTGTTTATAGACGGATTTAACGGCTTTGTGGCAGACGAATACCGCATTATTAAGCTGATGATTCAAAAGGCCGAAAGCGTAACCGTTACGCTTTGCACCGATTCTCCCGAAAATCTCGATAAATACAATCTTTTTGCCTATGTAAATAACACGGCAAGAACGCTTAAAAACGCCGCCGCGGAATGCAGCAAGCAGATAAGCACGGTATTTTTAAAGAAAAATCACAGGGCAAAAAATGATTTTATGCGCTTATGCGAGGCTCAGCTTTATTCCGATTCGCCGAAAAAAATCGATTGTGGCTCCGATGCCGTTATTTACCGCGCCGACGATGTGAACGATGAATGCGATTACACCGCTTTGATGATAAGGCACGAGCTTGAAGCGGGCACAAAAGCAAGTGACATAGCCGTTATATGCCGCGATATGAACAAATTCCGCAACAGACTTTCATATGCCTTCAGAAAATACGAAATCCCGTATTTTGACGATGAAAGGCAAGACATAAGCGCTCAGCCGATTATCGTTTTTGTGATGTATCTTTTAAGAAGCGTAATTTATTCTTTTCGCTCCGATGATATATTAAGCCTTGCAAAAACCGGGCTTACTGCGCTCTCCCAAAAGCAAATAAATCTGCTTGAAAACTATATCTATGTGTGGAGCATAAACGGTGTTGCCAAGTGGAACACGGAATTTACAAATTCGCCTAATGGATTTACGGCGGAGCTTTCCGAGCGTGATAAGGCGGCTGTTGAAGCACTTAACAAAAGCCGCGAATATCTTGTTTCAAACATAAATAAATTCAAATATTCCGTTAAAGGCGGCAATGCAAAAGATATCGGCACGGAAATTTACAATGCTTTGATTTCTTTCGGCGCCGATAAAAAGCTTGTTAGGCTTGCAAATGAAATTAAAACCCTAAACAAAAGTGAACTTGCAAATGAGCAACAGCGCGTTTGGGAACTCACAATGGGCATATTAAACGATATAACTCGCGTTTGCGGCGATGATAAAATGAGCCTTTCGGATTATTACGATTTGTTTTGCATTATGGCGCAAAGCGAGGACCTGGGCGTTTTGCCGCAGGGAATAGATAATGTTCAATTTGGCCAGGCGGACCGTTTTCGCGCCGATAATCCGAAAATCGTTTTCATTCTCGGTGCAAACGAAGGCGAATTTCCTCAAAACATCAAGGGCACAAGCCTGCTTAGTGAAAATGACAGAGCCGTTTTAAGCGAAAATAATTTTGAACTTTATTCCTATGGCGATATTCTTGATATTCAGGAAAAATATTTTGCATATATGGCAGCGAGCGTTGCATCAAGAAAGCTTTACATATCTTATGAGGGCGCGGGCAAAAATGATGCGCCTTCATCGCTGATTACTTCCGTTTTGGAAATGCTTGGCGATGATTATGCGGTTTTGCGCCGCTGTGATATTCCGCAAGCTGTGCAAATCGGCAGCAGACAAAGCGCGTTTGAGCTGATGGCAAAGGAATTTGACGATAATACCGAGTTTTCGGAATCACTTAAATATTATTTCAGAAACGATCCGCGCTTTAAAGCCGTTGAAAATATTTCGCTTAACAACGAAGAAAAGCTTTCAAACACTGTTGCCGCTGAGAAGCTCTTCGGCAAAGATATGTTTCTTTCCGCTTCAAGGGTGGAGGACTTCTTTAATTGCAAATTCAGATATTTTTGCAAATTCGGTCTTATGGCAAGGCCGCGCATGAAAGCTCAGCTCAACGCCATGGAGACGGGCACCGCCATTCATTCCGTGCTCGAGAGTATCATAAAAGATATCGGCTCAAAAAAACTTGCCGAAATGCAAAAAATGCAGATTCATATTCTTGTGGATAAATATTTGCGTGAATATCTCGAAACTCAATTCGGCGATTCTGCGGAGCTTACCCAAAGATTTAAATATCAATTTATGCGCCTTTCTAAAATGCTTAATTTTGTTGTTGAAAGGCTTGCGGGCGAATTCAGCCAAACCGATTTTGAAGCCGCTGCGTTTGAACTTAAAATCGATAAAGACGGCGAAGCAAAGCCGTATGTTATTCCGCTTGAAAGCGGCAGTGTAAGCATTCGCGGCTCTATAGACAGGGTTGATACTCTTGAGAAAAACGGCGAAAAATATGTGCGCGTAATCGACTATAAGTCCGGCACAAAGGAATTTAACCTCAGCGATGTGCTTTACGGGCTGAATTTGCAAATGTTTGTTTATCTTTTTGCTGTTTGCAACGATAAAAATTGCAGGGTAAACGGCATTCCCGCGGGCGTTCTTTATATGCATGTTTCAAAAAAGAATGTTGATGTGGGCAAAAAAACCGCAGAGGCCGATATTGAGAAAAGCAAAAGCGAATTTAAAATGAAGGGCGTTGTTCTTTATGATGATGAGCACGATATCGTTTCTTCAATGGAAAAAGATTTAAAAGGAAAATATATACCCTTTAAATTTGATAGCTCCAATAATCCAAAGGGATGCTTTGCAAGCTATGAGGAGCTCGGCAAAATAGCAAAAAAGATAAACAGCCTTATAGCGCAGATGGGCAATGATTTGCACGAGGGAAAAATCGAACAAAATCCGATAGACGGCGCAGGGCACGATACCACATGCGAATATTGCGATTACTTTGATGTTTGCAGTGCGAAAAAAGATATCAAAAAGCGCGAAATCGAAAAACTTGCCGATGAGCAGGTGGTAAAAAAACTTGAGGAGGAGCAGGCGTAATGGGCTGGACCGAGTCACAACAAAACGCAATCGACGCACGCGGAAGAAATATACTTGTTTCGGCTGCGGCAGGCTCCGGAAAAACCGCCGTGTTGGTTACAAGGGTTATCAAGCTGATAACAGACAGGGAAAACCCCGTTGATATTGATAAATTTTTAATAGTAACCTTTACAAACGCCGCTGCGGCGGAAATGAAATCCAGAATTTCCGCAGGCTTGCAGGAAAAACTGCGTACTTGCCCGGGTGATCCTTTGATTATGAGGCAGCTTTCGCTCTTGCCGGGTGCGCAGATATGCACGATTGATTCCTTTTGCCTTGATCTTGTGAGGGAAAACTTTTTCAGCATAGGAATCAGCCGCGATTTTACTATATTGCAAAATTCGGAGGAAAATATACTTTCCGAATCTGCGCTCAACGCGGTGCTTGATGAGCTTTTTGAAGAATCCGATCCGGATTTTATCTCGCTTGTTCAAATGCTCTGTCCGCCGAAAAACGATAAAGCGCTTATCGCCGCAATTAAGGCGCTTTATACATATATTAACGCTCAGGCTTATCCGATTGAGTGGCTTAAAAATGCCGCCGAGCAATATAACCCCGATATTTCATTTAATGAAACAAATTGGAACAAGATCATTTTTGCATATGCAAACGAAATAATAGATTCGGCCGATAAATTGCTTTCTGAAAGCTTTAATTTTGTTGATCCCGATGATGAAGTTGCCGATAAATATTTTAAATGCCTTAATGACGATAAAAGAATTCTTTGTGAAATCAGGCAGGCGGTGAACTCCGGGTTGAACGCGGCTTATGACTATCTTTCGGAAAAAATATCGTTTGTTGCGTTTAGAGTGGATCGTGCGGGCAAAAACAAATATTCGGCTCCGTTTAAGCAAGAGGTTGGCGAAAGACGCAATATTTTTAAAGAGCTTATCGGTTCCGTTCAGTCGCTTTTTGTTTCAAACGCCGAAGAATACAGGCAGGATTGCGAAAAACTGTATCCCTGCTTTAATGCGCTTTTAAAAGTGATTTGCAGATACGATGAAGAATTTAAAAAGCTTAAAGATGAACGAAATGCCTACACCTTTGCGGACGGCGAGCATTTTGCCCTCGGTCTTTTGATGGATAAGGATAAAAACGGAAATATCGTACGCTCCGAGCTTGCAAATCAACTGAAAAGCAAATATTACGAAATACTTGTTGACGAATATCAGGATACCAATGATGTGCAGGACACATTATTCAGGCTGCTTTCAAACGGGTCAAACCGCTTTATGGTGGGTGATGTCAAGCAAAGCATTTATCGATTCAGGCTTGCGATGCCGTTTATATTTACGCAGAAAAAAGAAAAATACAAGGATTATAAAAATTCCGCAAACGGCGAAAGTGTAAAAATAATTCTTGATAAAAATTTCCGTTCGCGTAAAGAAATATGCGGCTTTACAAATTTTTTGTTTTCAAAATTTATGTCTGCCGCCACGGGTGAGCTTGATTATAACGAATCCGAATATCTCAATTGCGGTGCGGATTATCCGAATCGTTCTTTGCCGTGCGTTTCGCTTAAAATTACAGACGGAATTAAAAAATCCAAAATATCCGAAACGGAAGCGCCGCAAATCGCAAAGCTGATTCTTGATAAAATAAATTCAAAAGAGCAGGTTTACGATGCAAAAGCAAAGTGCACGCGTGATATCTGCTTCGGCGATTTTGCCGTGCTTATGCGCAGGGGAAAGGGCAGTATTCCCGAATTTGCAAAGATTTTCTCGGATTACGGCATACCGTGCGTCAGTGAAAATTCCGGCGATCTTTTTCAATGCAGTGAGGTTAAAATGATTATATCCCTGCTTCGCTCTGTTGATAATCCAATGCAGGATATCCCGCTTCTCGCCGTGATGATGTCGCCGATTTACGGCTTCACGCCCGATGAGCTTACGGCAATTAAAATCGAGGGCGATAAAATCAAAAGCTCCCTTTACACTGCAGTTGTTAATTCAAATTCGGAAAAAGTTAAGAGCTTTTTAGCAGATTTGCACATGCTTTCGCAAACGGCGGTGACAATGCCCGTTGCGGAATTTATCAGGTTTGTGTGCGAATATAAAAGCATTTTTGCTTTCTTCGTCGCTCGGAAATGCGCGCCAGCGAATTGCAAACATAAATGCTTTCATTGATTTTGCCGAGCAGTTTGATTGCTCAAAAAGTGTTGGGCTTACATCGTTTATCCGCCTTGTTGATAAAATCGAGGAAAGCGACGATGTTATAGATGCCAAACCCGTTTGCAGCAACGCCGAAAATGCGGTAACGATTATGACGGTGCATCATTCAAAGGGACTTGAATTTCCCGTTGTTATTCTTGCGGAATGCGGGCGCGATTATGTTTTCCGCGAAACTGACGGATTGATTTTCAATGCCAAAAACGGAATTGCCGCAAAGGTGCACGACGATGATTTAATGTGCAATCAGCCGGATATACCGTTTACGCTGATGAAAAAAATCAATCGTATTTCCGCGCTCAGTGAATGCTTAAGGGTGCTTTATGTTGCCGTTACAAGGGCGAAAGAGCAGTTTATTGCCTTTGCAAGCGTTGAAAACCTTGAAAATAAAATAGCAAAATTTGCACCGGGCATAGCAAACGGAAAAATTGATCCTGTGCTTTGCCGCAGGTATTTGAGCGACGGTGATTTTATCATTTCCGCTGCAATGATGCATAGGGGCGGGGATGTGCTTCGTGAGTTAAGCCCTGTTGAAATTAAAGTTTGCGATTCGGATTTTGATTTTGATGTTGATTTGCTACAATCCGAGCAGGCAGAGTCAGCCGCACCGGAAATTATAAAACCGGCGCCGAATGAGGATATCATCGCCGAAATCGAAAAATCCGTCAGCTTCAAATACGGCGGAATTGATTATTGCAACGAACCCGCAAAAAGAAATGCCTCTGCACTTGACGCGGCAGAGGATGATTCTCCGGATTTGCCGATTATTCTCGGCAAGCCCGCTTTTATGAGCACTACCGGGCTTGATGCGGCTCAGCGGGGCACGGCTATGCATGCGTTTATGCAATTTTGTGATTTTAAATCTGCTGCGGCGGATTTGGACGGTGAAATTTCGCGCCTTGCAAATCACAGCTATTTAACTGCGGAGCAGGCACAGGCGCTTGATAAGAAAGCACTGGCGGCATTGTTCGGCGGCGATCTTGGCAGACGGCTTTTATCCGCTGATAAGGTTTACAGAGAACTTAATTTATCTTCTTTTTTGCCGCTTTCCAAATTTATCAATCGTGCTTCCGATGAAAAAGTGCTTGTGCGCGGTATTGCCGATTGCATTCTTGAAGAAAACGGCAAGCTCGTGCTGATAGATTACAAAACCGACAAGGTTAAAAGTGAAGCCGAACTTTTGGAAAGATATAAAAATCAAATTGATTTTTATCGCACTGTTGCGGCCAAATCGCTTGAAAGAGGTTATAGAAGCGGGGCTTTATTCTTTTTATTTGGGAAAAGTTTGTAAATATTAAGAATTTTAAAAAAAACACTTGCTTTTTTGGCTTTCTTATGTTATCATTTCAGCTGTTAGTTGACTTTGGTATAAAGAGGTGAAAAGAATGAAAGACGGAATTCATCCTAACTATGGTAAATGTATAGTAAAGTGTGCATGCGGTGCAACTTATGAAACAGAGAGCACCAAAAGCGAGCTCAAAGTAGATATTTGTTCAAAGTGCCACCCCTTCTACACAGGTAAGCAAAAGCTTGTTGATACCGGCGGTCGCGTTGACAGATTCAATAAGAGATACGGTAAAAAAAGCGTAATTTTTTTAAAAGGCAGCGATTTATTCGTTGCCTTTTTTCTTGGTGATATTTTTTATGAAAGAATATAAAACCGTTCGCCTGCAAAGCTGCGATGAATTTATTGAAAAAAAATCGCGCTTCATCGGCTATGTTAAGCCTGTTGAAACGCAGGAGCAGGCAGTTGATTTTATAAATAAAATTAAATCAAAGCATTGGGATGCCACTCATAATGTTTCGGCATATGTTTTGCGCTCGGAAATGATTAAGCGCTTCAGCGATGACGGTGAGCCCTCCGGTACAGCGGGTATGCCCATGCTTGATGTGCTTGAAAAAAGCGGCGTTGTTGATGTTTGCGTTGTTGGCACAAGGTATTTCGGCGGTATTATGCTCGGCGCGGGCGGTCTTGTGCGGGCATATTCTCACACAGCCAAAATCGCACTTGACGCGGGCAAAATTATCACCATGGCTCCGTGCAATATTTATTCCATTTCGGTTGATTACAGTATTTACGAGCGATTTAATTTGCTTTTGGCACAGTTTGGCGCGGAAATAAAAAACACGGATTTCACCGATAAAATAAGCGTTACTTTTGCCGTGCGCGAAAATAAAAGCGAAGAACTTGCGGTTTCGTTTCGCGAACTTTGCAACGGCAAATATTCGCTTAACAAAATCGGCTCCGAATTTGCCGCGGCCAACGCATGAAAAAATGCTAAAAGCCGGCATGTGAAATGCGTTTAAATTGTTTTGCTTTGAGAAGCCTTGTTTTTCTAACAATAAAAAATAAAACCCGAATTACGGCACGCCGTTAAGCATGCACCTATTCGGGATTTTTGTTTGATTTAAGATTTATTATATTTATTTCCGGATGATTAAACAAGCGAAGCGGAAACTCCGCATTTCCGAGCCCGCGGCTGACTATCAGCTTTGGCTTTTCGCCGAAGCTGCCGCGCACATATTTAGGAAAAAGCCCTTGACCGGGGCTGAAAACAGGGCCTATGAACGGTAAAATGAATTGCCCGCCGTGTGCATGGCCCGAAAGCTGCAAATCAAAATCGTATTGGCTGTAATCAAGCTCGCTAACGGCTTTAAAATTTTCCCGGATAATGGGACAGCACAATTTTAAATCCTTCGCAGCTGCTTAATTTATCAAATTCAGGCTTCATATCTCGGTATTTAAATGTTCCGTTTCTCCTTGCTTTGTAGTCTTCAAAGCTTGCTTGATTTTCATCAAGCCCCAAAATCGAAATTTTTGTGCCGTTTATATTTGCCGTTACGATATCGTCAAGCAAAACGGTAAAGCCCGCCGTTCGTAACTCATCCATAAGCGACTCAAAACAATCAAGTCTGTGTTCGTGGTTTCCGGTTATATAATAAACGGGCGCTCGCTTTAAAAGCTCGGCGGCAAATTCAAGCATTTCTTTTTTCCTTTTGCCTTTGTCGTTTATATAGTCACCGGTAATCATAATTATATCCGGTTTTTCGATGTCAAGCTTTTTGAGCACGGCTTTAAACGGCTTTGAATGCAAATCGGATAAATGGGCGATTTTAACATCGCCGTTTATTTTCTCATCGTATATATTGTATTTTGTTATATCTAGTTTATTATTTTGATAATAACAAAATGCGAAAAGCGCGGCGGCAATCGCCGCAATAATTAAATATATCATAAGTTTAACCTCATTTTGATAATAAACGCAAAAATATATTTAGTCAAGAATAATATTTATAAATAAAAAAGGATTTACGGTCTATAATGCGTATTATTTATCGGAATATTACATAAAGGTGATTTTTTGGATAAAATTATCAGAGAAAGAGCAGAGCAAAACGAGCATCTTTTTCTTTCGCCGAATGCTGCGTTTGCCGATGAATCACTCGGCAGGGTGCGCCACGAAGAAGAATGCCCAATACGCACCTGTTTTCAGCGGGATAGGGACAGAATTATTCATTCCGAAGCGTTTCGCAGGCTGAAGCATAAAACGCAGGTGTTTTTATCTCCCGGCGGGGACCATTACAGAACAAGACTTACCCACACATTAGAGGTTTCGCAAATAGCGCGCACAATTGCCCGTGCTTTGGCGCTGAATGAAGATTTAACCGAGGCGGCGGCTCTTGGCCACGATTTGGGTCACACGCCTTTCGGCCATGCCGGCGAACGCGCACTAAGGGAGCTTTCGGGGATTGATTTTAAGCATTACGAGCAGAGCGTGCGTGTTGCCGAAAAAATCGAAAAGCACGGCAGGGGCTTAAATCTTACGGCAGAGGTTAAAAATGCAATTCTTTGCCACACCCACGGCGAAAAGGCGTTTACACTTGAAGGGCAAATCATAAGATATGCCGATAAAATCGCCTATATAAATCATGATATTGACGATGCGCAGGCGGCCGGGCTTATGAGCGAAGAGGATATTCCGTTTGAGCTCCGTAAGGCTCTCGGCTTTCGTAAATCCGAAAGAATAAACAAGCTTGTGCTTGATGTTGTTTCAAACAGCGGCAATCAGATTGCAATGAGCGGCGAAACAGAAAAAAGCTTTTCCGAGTTGTGCGATTTTATGTATGATTTTATTTATAACGGAACCGTGTGCAAAACAGAGGATGACAAAGCCTGCTCAATTATCGAAAGGCTGTATCTCTATTATGTTAAAAATGTTTGCGAAATGCCGGAAATATTTGTTTGTGTTGCAAACAGTGAGGGCGCAAACAGAGCTGTTTGCGATTACATTGCCGGCATGAGCGATACTTATGCGTTAAAAAAATATAATGAGCTGTTTATTCCCAAATTTATGCTTGACTGAATGAAAGGAGTTTGATAATATGCCTGTAAACGATGCATTTTTGCAGGAATTGCGATACAAAATAGATATTGAAGATATTATCTCATCTTATGTTTCTCTCAAGCGTCACGGCTCCACTTTAAAAGGGCTTTGCCCGTTTCATAACGAAAAAACGCCGTCCTTCACGGTTTATCCCGAAACGCAGTCTTTTTATTGCTTCGGTTGCGGCGCGGGCGGCGACGCGATAACTTTTATTAAACGAATTGAAAATGTTGATTATATCGACGCACTTAAAACTTTATGTGATCGCTGCGGTCTTCAAATGCCGCAAGACGGTTATGACAACAGCTTATCAAAAAAGCGCCGCAGGGTTTATGAGGCAAACAGAGCCGCGGCAAAATATTTCAATTCCGTTTTAAATTCTTCCGAGGGTGCAGTAGGCTTACAATATTATAAAAACAGAGGTCTGACCGACCACACAATAAAAAAATTCGGTCTTGGCTTTGCTCCCGATAAGTGGGACGGGCTTTTGAAGCATCTGCGCTCGCTCGGATTCAGCACCACGGATATGCTTGCTTTGCGGGCTTGATAAGGCAAAGCCGCGAATCGGCAAACTATTATGATATTTTCAGAAACCGCGTTATGACGCCGATTATCGATGTTCGCGGCAATGTTATTGCTTTCGGCGGCCGCGTGCTGGACGACAGCAAGCCTAAATATATAAATACGGGCGACACAATCGTTTATAAAAAAACGAATGAGCTTTTTTCACTTAATTTTGCAAAAGACAGCGGTAAAAGCACTTTGATTCTTTGCGAAGGCTACATGGATGTTATCGCAATGAATCAGGCGGGCTTCACAAATGCCGTTGCCGGGTGCGGAACTGCATTGACAGGCGAGCAGGTGCAGCTTATCAGCAGGTATGCCGATGAGGTTGTTCTTGCTTATGATGCCGATGAGGCGGGCCAAAAAGCAGTTCAAAAGGCTATGCGTATGTTTAAAAATGTTGATGTTAATGTGCGTGTTCCTAAATTACAATACGGTAAGGACCCCGATGAAATTATAAAAAATGTCGGTTCGGAGAAGTTTGCCGCCATGATAGACGGTGCAACGAATGAGACCGAATATAAACTGCTGAATTTGAGAAATAAGTTTCAACTTAATACCACTCAGGGCAAAATTGATTTTATGAACGGTGCAGTAGAAATATTGGCAGATTCACCGCCGATTGAACAGGATATATATATTTCTCGTCTTTCGGAAGAACTCGGAATAAACAAAGAAGCAGTCAAAACTCAAATGAGTAATTACTTAAATGAAATATATTCCCGTAAAAAAAGAGAACTGTTCAGAAAAGCCGTAAATGATTCGCTCAGAGAGAATACTAAGTTAAGCTCTGATTTCGGTGCTTCGTCAAAATCCGTTAAAGCGGCGGACAGGCTCATTTTTCTGCTTATTAAATATCCCGACTGTGCAAAGCACCTCGGCGGTTTTTGTGCGAATCAGCTTCCGCAGGGCTATTATCAAAAGGTTTTCAATATGGTTGTTGAGCATATTGAAAACGGATACGACAACGATTTAATGAGTTTTTCGGAAAAGCTCACTAATGATGAGCTCGGCAGGCTGTCGGGTATTATTGCAAGAGGCGAGCCGAGCGTTGAGCCGAAAAAGGAATTTTCCGATTGCCTTAAAATAATCGGCGAGGAAAACGCCGCAAAAAATCAAAAAAGTACAAACGATATGAGCGATGATGAGTTCAGAAAGCTTTTCGGAGCACATAATTAAGTTTTAAAATAACATATTTTATATTCATCGGAGGAGAATAATATGGAAAATAAAGAAATCAAAGATACGGCAGTTTCTCAGGCAGACGATAAAAAAACCGCCGCATTTAAAAAGCTTGTTGAAAGAGGCAAGGCAGCAGGTCACCTTACCGCTCAAGAAATCGATAATCTTATAGTTGAGCTTGACCTTGATGTTGACGAGCTTGAAAAGCTTAACGATATGATAGACAGCGCAAATATCAATATTATAGACGATTTTTCGTCTGAAGCGCTCGACGGCATCACCCTTGAGGTTGATTTGCCAAAGGAAACCGACGCCGCAGACACCGTTGCCACAAACGATAATGCAGCGATGGATGATCCCGTTAAAGTTTATCTTAAAGAAATAGGCAGAGTCCCGCTTCTTACGGCAGAGGAGGAAATCGAATACGCAATGCGTATAGCCGATAATGATCCGATTGCCAAAAAAAGGCTTGCGGAGGCTAATTTGCGCCTTGTTGTAAGCATCGCAAAGAGATATGTTGGCAGAGGTATGCAATTCCTCGATCTTATTCAAGAGGGCAACATGGGCCTTATCAAAGCTGTTGATAAGTTTGACTATACTAAAGGCTTTAAATTCTCAACATATGCAACATGGTGGATTAGACAAGCTATCACAAGAGCTATTGCAGATCAGGCAAGAACCATAAGAATACCCGTTCACATGGTTGAAACAATAAATAAAGTTAAAAAAGCAAACAGCCAGCTTCTTCACCAAAACGGCAAGGAGCCTACTCCCGAAGAAATTGCGGATTTTCTTGATATGCCCGAGGAAAAGGTGCGTGAGATTTTAAGAGTTGCGCAGGAGCCCGTTTCACTTGAAACACCTATCGGTGAGGAGGAAGATTCTCACCTCGGCGACTTTATTCCCGATGACGATGCACTTGCTCCGGCAGACGCCGCATCAATGAGCCTCCTCAAAGAACAGCTTGCCGAGGTGCTGCAAACGCTCACTCCGAGAGAGGCAAAGGTGCTTTCACTTCGCTTCGGCCTTGAGGACGGCAACCCCAAAACTCTTGAAGAGGTCGGCAAGGAATTTAATGTTACTAGAGAGCGTATCCGCCAAATTGAGGCAAAAGCACTTCGTAAGCTTCGCCACCCGAGCAGAAGTAAAAAATTAAAGGACTTTTTGGACTGATGATTACACAGGAACAAATAAAAAGGATTAATGAACTTTCACGCAAATCAAAGGCAGAGGGGCTTACCGAAAGCGAAAAAAAGGAGCAGGCAAAGCTTCGCGAGCTTTATGTGAGCAGTTTTAAAGAAAATCTTGTAGCCCAGCTCAACAACACATATATAGTTGATGAAAAGGGAAACAAAAAGAAAGTTGAAAAGAAAAAGAAATGAGTAAATTGATTGTTATCGAAGGGCTGGACGGAAGCGGAAAATCAACTCAGCTTGAATTGCTTATTTCTGCTCTTGAAAAAGGTGGAAAACGCGTTCGCAAAATCAAGCTTCCCGATTACGAAAGCCCGTCAAGCACATTAGTTAAAATGTATCTCGGTGGGGAATTCGGCAAAGACCCGAATGCCGTAAACGCCTATGCCGCAGGCGCATTCTATGCCGTGGACAGATATGCTTCGTTCACTCTTGATTGGAAATCCGATTACGAAAGCGATAAGATTATCGTTGCGGACAGATATGCCACCTCAAATTCCATATATCAAACGGAAAAAATTGCCGAGGCAGATTGGGATTCCTACCTGGATTGGAGTGCGGATTTTGAGTATAATAAGCTCGGTATTCCGAAGCCCGACGCGGTGATTTATCTTGATATGCCCGTTGATATTTCACAAAAGCTTATGACGGGGCGCTACGGCGGAAACGAAAGCAAAAAGGATGTGCACGAAGCCGATGTGGCCTTTCTTGAAAAATGCCGCAAATCGGCTTTATACGCCGCTTCACGGCAGGGCTGGCAGATTGTTGAGTGCTCAAACGGCAAAGAGCCGTATTCAATAGAAAAAATTCATAACGAAATAATGAAAATTGTTGATGAGGAATTATGCTGAATTTTAAAGTTCCGGAAATTGAAGATAAAGAATGGGCTTGTGAGTGCCTTTCGCATGTGCACAGTATGAATTGCGAATATACCTTCGGTAATTTATTTCTTTGGCGCGCCGCATATAAAATAAATATTGCAAAATATGATGGCTTTTTGATATGCCGTTGGCATATGAACAACGATTATCATTATTCTTTGCCGCTCGGCGAGGGTAATTTTAAAGAAGCGATAAACGAAATTATCGAAAATGCAAAATCGCTCGGTGCAAAGCCGCAAATATACGGAGTTACCGAAAGCTATAAGGCTGTGCTTGATTCCGATTTTGAAGATAAATTTACTTATAATTATGATTCGGGAAACTATGATTACATTTATAATGTAGAGGATCTCGCGAATCTTTCCGGGAAAAAATATCATTCAAAAAGAAATCACATAACTAATTTTAAAAAGAATAATCCGGATTGGAGCTTTGAAATAATAAACTCCGATAATATCGAGGAATGCATTAAGCTTCACACGGAATGGATTTATAACAAGGACGATGAATCGAGCGATGAAGATTATTCGCTCGAATTTGAAGCCGTTCTGAACGGATTTGAAAATTACGATAAAATCGGCTTTTTGGGCGCTTTAATAAGAGTGGGAGGCAAACCGATTGCCTATACCTACGGCGAAGCGCTAAGCCCTTATTGCTTTGTTACGCATTTTGAAAAAGCGCCTGCAGATATGCAGGGAGCATATGCCGTTATAAATCAGGAATTTGCAAAGCTGCTTCTTGAGCGAGGCTATAAATTCGTGAACAGGGAAGAGGATCTCGGCATCGAGGGGCTGAGAAAAGCAAAGCAATCGTATAAGCCTGCAGTATGGCTAAAAAAAGGAGTTGCGGTTTATAATGGCTGATATTGCTTTTATCGATGATTTAAAGCAAATAAAATCACTGTGGCTTAATGTTTTCGCGGGCGACGACGATAAAACGGTTGAATTTTTTTATAAAAACTGTTTGCATAAAAAATGCCTCGGCGCATTCTGCGATGATAAGCCGGTTTCCATGCTTTTTCTTGTTGATTGCGGCTATTGCGGAAAAAAAGGAGCATATGTTTATGCTGTGTGCACGCTGCCGGAATTCAGAGGTAGGGGCATTTCGGGAAGCTTGATTGAATATTCGAAATCGCTCGGATATGATTTCCTGTGGCTCATTCCCGCAAGCGAATCCCTTTTTTGCTTTTACTCCCGCTTCGGATTTGAAACAAAGCTTTATTCCGGCGAGAGAAGGGAAAACAGAATTTCGTTTAATGAAAGCGATGAAATTGTGTTCGACTTTTTGTTTGATGGCAGCGATTTTGAATATCCTAAAGGAATGATTTACTCTGCGCTTTGTTTGCCTGACGGCGGCACGGGGCTTGATAATGATTGAAAGTATTTTAGATAAAACGGAGATGTTGATATGATTTATGTTTTTCTTGCAAACGGCTTTGAAATAACGGAGGGTATGGCGCCCGTTGATATGATGCGCCGCGCAAAGCTTGATGTTAAAACCGTTGGTATCGGCGCTGATGTCATCGAATCCTCCTGCGGTGTTAAGGTCGTGGCCGATATAAGAGAAAAAGATGTTGATATGAATAATGCCGAGGCGGTTGTTGTGCCCGGAGGTATGCCCGGCGTAACAAATCTTGACGCTTCTGATTTTGTTAAAAACTGCGTTTGCGAGGCAAATGATGCGGGCAAGCTTGTTTGCGCCATTTGCGCGGGTCCGTCTGTTCCCGGAAAGCTCGGTGTGCTTGCGGGCAAAAAAGCCGTATGTTATCCCGGATTTGAGGAGTATCTTGTTGACCGTGTTGAAACCGACGAATTTGTTGCGGCAGACGGTAATGCCATAACCGCAAAGGGCGCGGGTGTTTCGGTTGAATTCGGCCTTAAAATAGTTGAAAGGCTTTGCGGTGAAGCCGAAGCACAAAGAATTTTCAAGTCAATCCAATGCAAATAAAATCAAAGCTCAGAAAAGAAATGAAAGTGCGCCGCGCCGAAATTTCGGATAAATCGAAAAAGGATAAACTCATATCAGATATATTTCTGAATTCCGATTTATATAAAAATTGCAGGATTTTACTTTGCTATTCTTCTTGCGGTTCCGAAATATCTACAACCCGTATTATAAGCACGGCCTTTGCAGACGGAAAAGCCGTTGCATTTCCGCTTTGCCTTGACAGTTGCGGAAATATGGAATTTTATTTTGTTGCTTCTTTCAATGATTTAAACAGGGGAATGTACGGTATTCTTGAGCCGAACACAGATAAATGCTGCAAAATCACCGATTATTCGGATGCACTTTGCCTTGTTCCGGGGCTTTGTTTTGATTTAAAAGGCTTCAGGCTCGGTTACGGCAAAGGATATTATGACAGATTTTTAGAAAAATTTACAATTAAAACCGCCGGTTTGTGCTATAATGAATTGATTCAGAATTCACTGCCGATTGATAAATACGATGTATCGGTTGATTACATAATCACTCAAACGGGAATTATTACTTTGTAAAGGAGGCTGCGATTTATGCCCGATAATTTCAAAAGAAGAAAACGGTGTAAATATAGGAAACGCGGATTCGCCGAAAAAAGATATATATTTTACAAATCAGGATTATTCCGGTGTTAAAACCGATAAAAAGCCTGCTGCAAAAGCTGCGTCAAAAGCCAAAGGCAAAAAGGGCGGTGTTGCGTCAACTTACTGGTTTTTCATTATTGTTATTGCCGTTTCCATGGTTATTTCCGTTTATGCGATTTTCTGCTTAAATGATATTTTCGGAATCACAAAATCCAAGGATTCCGTAACCGTAAGCTATGCTCAGGAAATTGATAATACCTCCGATGCCGTTGATGTGCTTGCCGAAAATCATTTGATTAAGTGCAAAAACTTTTGCAAGTTTTATATCAAGCTGGCGTCAAAGGTTGTCGGTTCTTACGATATCGAGGCACCGTTTCAGGCAGGCGTTTATTATCTTAACGGAAAAATGGGCCTTGAAGGCATGCTCACAAGCATGATGGGCACGCCTGAAACCACGGAAACGGTTAAGGTTATGATTCCCGAGGGCTATACCGTGCCCGAAATTATTGATAAACTTGTTGAAAATGAGGTTTGCGACAAAGCTGCGCTTCTTTCCGTTATCGATTCTACCGAATTTTCGTATTCGCTCATATCGGGTCTTAAGGCAAAAGAATCCGTTCCCTACAGGCTTGAGGGCTATCTTTTCCCCGATACCTATGAATTTTATGTTGGTCAAAGCGCGTCAAGCGTTATTGAGAAATTCCTGGAGCAAACAGAAAAGCAAATTCCGGAGGAATATCGCAAAAGAGCGCAGGAAATGGGCTATTCCATGAATGAAATAATTACAATCGCTTCAATAGTTCAGGCAGAAGCCGGTTCAAACGATCAGATGAAAACAATTGCTGCCGTTATTGAAAACAGGCTTCAAGACACGACCAATTATCCTTCGCTCGGCTGCCAGTCAACAACGGATTATATAAACAATAAGGTTGCGCCGGCGCTTTCTTCAACTTCGGCACACACCGCCGATTATTATTTAACCTATTACAGCACCGCTTCAACATCTACGGTTAAGGGCTTGCCCGAGGGGCCGATTTGCAATCCCGGCAAGGCTGCAATCGAAGCTGTGCTTTATCCCGAAGATAATGATGATTATTTCTTCTTCCATGATAATAACGGCAAATTATACACAGCAAAAACCTATTCGGAGTTTAAGTCGCAAATTCAAAAATATGCGCCTTATCTCAGCTATTGATGATTAAATGAGAAATATCGAATTACTTTCACCTGCGGGTGATTTTAAAAGACTTCGCCTTGCGGCTAAGTTCGGTGCAGATGCCGTTTATTGCGCAGGCAGTATGTTTGGCATGCGCACTAATCCGTCCAATTTGAACGGCAATGAATTAAAAGAGGCTGTTGAGCTTGTTCACAGCCAAAATAAAAAGATTTATATAACCTGCAACACCCTGCCGAGAAATGATGAAATTCCGTTTTTGCCCGATTTTTTGAAATATGCGCAAGATATCGGTGTTGACGCGTTTATTATTGCGGATATGGGAGTTTTGGCGGCGGCAAAAAAATATGCGCCGAATGTTGATGTGCATATATCAACTCAGGCAGGCATAGTAAACTACGCCTCCGCTAACGCATTTTATGATATGGGCGCAACGCGAATTGTTACGGCACGCGAGCTTTCGCTTGATGAAATCAAAACCATTCGCGATAAATGCAATTCCAAGCTTGAAATCGAAGCTTTTGTGCACGGTGCAATGTGCATGAGCTTCAGCGGCAGATGCACTCTTTCAAATTATCTTACGGGCAGAGATGCCAACAGGGGAGATTGCGCACAGCCCTGCCGTTGGAAATATTATCTTATGGAGGAAAAACGCCCCGGTGAGTATTTCCCGATAAATGAGGAAAAAGAGGGCGCGTATATTTTCAATTCGCGCGATCTTTGCATGATAGAGCATATTCCCGAGCTTGTTGACGCGGGCATAGATTCCTTTAAGATAGAGGGCAGAGCAAAAAGTGAATATTACACAGCCATGGTAACTTATGCTTATCGTGCCGCGATAGACGAATATCTTAAAAATCCATCGGCAGATTTTGTGCTTCCGGATTGGATAAAAGGCGAAGTTGATAAAATAAGCCACAGAAAATATACCACCGGATTCTATTTCGGACCGATTCAAAACGGCCAGGTAACCGATAACGGCGGCTATGAGCGCGCGTGGGATGTTTGTGCGGTCTATAAATCCTGCGAAAACGGCAAGCTTACCGTTGAACAGCGAAACAGATTTTTTGACGGCGAAGAGCTTGAAGTTGTTGAGCCGTTTAAAAAGCCTTATAAAATCACGGTTCAAAATCTTTTTAATGTAAAAGATGAGGAATTTGTTTCGGCCGCAAATAAAGCAACGGATGTTTATTCATTTTCGGTTGACCGAGAAATTTCTTCCGACGCCGTTTTCAGAAGAAAAAGAGATTAAAACAGGCACTTTCGTGAATAATATCACGGAGGTGCTTTTTTTATGCCAAGGCGTATCGTTTGTATTGCCTGTGCCGTGTCGCTTTTGCTTGCGTCGGCGGCGGGAAGAACAGGATATATAATTTTCAGCAAGAGATATACGGTTTCTTCCGGCTACAACAGCTATTCTCTTACCGTTAGCAGAATATCGCAAACGGTATATGACAAAAACAAGAAAAAATTGAATAATAATAAAAACACGCTTGTGGCGGTGATTAAACCTAATGAAAAATGCCTTGCCGAGCTTGAATTACTTTTTGAAAAAAACGAAATTCGGAAAATTAAAAAAGAACTTGAAAAGGGTTATCCCGTATTGAAGCAAACAGATGTTTATGCCGATTGTAAATATATTAAGCTTATAGACACGGTTTCGTCGGATAAAAATCAGATTGCCGATTTGGTTGCTAAATCGTATAATGACACTGTTGAAGAAAAGAAAATCAATTTCGCCGTGGATGCAAAAGGAAGATTTCTGGATGGGGATAATGAAACGCTGAGCGATTATGTTGACCCAAATGCTGCGGCGGGTGTGATTGTGTCTGTTGATTCGCGTATTCAAAAAATAACGGAAGAGGCGGCTAAAAATATGAAAAAGGGCGCGGTTGTTGTTATGGATCCGTCTACCTCAGAAATTTTGGCGCTGTATTCGGCAGGAAACGACGGGCTTAACAGAGCGCTGATGCAATATTCCGTCGGCTCTGCTTTTAAAATCATCGTTGCCTCCTGTGCAGAGGAATACGGCATTACGCTCGACTACACCTGCACCGGAAAAATCACCGTGGGCGACACCGAATTTTCATGCCAAAACGAAAAGGCACACGGTGAGCAAAATATTAAAACCGCGCTTGCAAATTCCTGCAATTGCTATTTTGTTAAGCTTGCGCTTACCCTCGGTGCGGATAAACTGCTTAAAACCGCGCGTGATTTCGGGTTCGGAATAAATTATTCGCTGATGAAAAATTATGATTTGCTTTCTGGCAATTTGCCGAGCGATAATGATTTGAAATCAAGCGGTCAACTTGCGCTTTTCGGCTTCGGGCAGGGTAAGCTTACCGCTTCTCCGCTGTCTTTTTGTGCGGCTCTGTGTGCCGTTGCAAACGGCGGCTCATTTAAGCAACCGCAATTTATACTCGGTGAAATTGACGGCGCCGGCAATTATTTGCCGGCACAAACGGCTCCGCAAAGGAAAATAATTTCAAGAGACACATCGAAAACCGTTTTAAGCTATATGCGCTATGTGGTTGAGAACGGCACGGGAAGGACGGCCGACTGCAAAAAGCTTTCTGCCGGCAAAACCTCAACCGCGCAAAGCGGGAGATATGAAAACGGCACGGAAATTCTTAACACTTGGTTTGCCGGCGTTTATCCGTATGATAATCCCGAATACGCAATTGTGGTTATGACAGAAAACGGAAAAAGCGGTGCGGGAGATTGCTGCCCTATATTCAGAGCCATAGTTGAAAAATTATAATAATTATGGTACACTGCAAAAGAGGTGAACTTTGTGCAATCTTCAAAAGTTAAAACACTGTTAATATATAATTTTTTAAAGAAATATTCCGATGCCGATAATCCTGTCTCCACAACGCAGCTTATTGAGCTTCTTTCCGAACACGGAATAACCTGTGAAAGAAAAAGCATTTATTCCGATATCAAGGCGCTTAATAACATAAATGTGCCTGTTTTAAGCTCTTCCGGTGCAAAAAAAGGATTTTATCTTAAAGAGCGCGCTTTTGAGCCTGCCGAAATCAAGCTGCTGATAGATGCGGTTAATTCTGCAGGCTTTATCACACCTAAAAAAACAGCCGATTTAACAGAAAAACTTAAAAATCTGCTTTCCGTAAATCAGGCAAACGAACTGACTTCGCAGGTATACTGTGAAGTTGCGAATAAGTGCAATAATGAAGAAATTTATCACACGATAAATATGCTTGATGTGGCGATAAAAAACTGTGAAAAGGTTAAATTTCAATACCGAACAAGAAAAATTGACAAAGAAAAAAAGAAATCCTACACGGTTAAAACCTTTGTTGTTTCTCCTTACGGGCTTGTGTGGAAAAACGATAATTACTATCTTATCTGCAACAAAGAAAGCCACGATAATTTGATGAGCATGAGGCTCGACAGAATTCGCAATATAATCGTTTTGCAAATCCCGTCGCGCCCCGTGTGGGAATGCTGTGATTATAAAGACGGCTTTGATATTGCCGATTACACCTCAAAGATGTTTAACATGTTCGGCGGCGATGTTATGCCGGTAACATTTGTTTGCAATCTTGATTTAAGAGAGCAGATCCTTGACAGATTCGGCGAAAAAATCAAGCTTGACGGTGTGGATGTAAACCATTTTCGCACCACGGTTGATGTTGCGGTGAGTGACGGCCTCGTTTCTTGGATAATGCAGTTCGGCGATCAAATCAAGGTTGAAGAACCGCGTCGCCTTGTTGATTTAATTAAAGAAAAAACCGAAAAAATCGCGAATTTATACTCTTGATAAACTCGAAAAAATTTAGCATTAAAAAAGCCTCGGATTTTCCGAGGCTTTTTGCTGTGTGAAACGCTTATTTTATTTTTGCCGCTTTGTATGCTGCACCGAGTAACGCGGCGTTGTTGCCAAGCTCGGTGTTTACTATTTTAACGCTTCTGAATGTTTCCATAAGCTCTTTATAGATTTTTCTGTCTATAAGTTCAATAATGTATTCCTCGCTCATAATTCCGCCGCCGAGCACCAGAAGCTGGGGATTAAATGTGTATATAATGCTCTTTAATCCGATTATAATTTCATCTATCCAAGTATCCACAACATGGCGTATTTCCGGATCAAGCAGGCTGTTTTTGCTGAATATTTGAAAGCCGTTCATTTCTTCGCCCGTAACCTTTTCAACCGCCTGCGTGAGCGCTTTTGCCGAGGCATATTGTTCATAGCAGCCCTCACCGCCGCAGGGGCACGGTCTGCCGCCGGCATGTGTGATTATGTGCCCGAATTCGCCTGCGGAGGAATTGCAGCCTTTGTAAAGACTGTTGTTTACATAAATTGCGCCGCCTATTCCAGTGCCGAAGGTGAGGCACACAAAATCGCTGTAACCTTTTGCCGCGCCGAAAATTGCCTCTCCGAGAGCCGCCGCATTAACATCGTTTTCAACAATCGTGGGTATTCCTGTTTTGGTTTCCACAATTTTTTTTACAAGCATGCCTGTGTAGTAGGGGATATTGTCGCTTGAGTAAACAACTATGCCGTTTTCGGAGTCAACCTGGCCTGCGGTGCTTATCGCCACTCGGTCAATATCATCGTAAGAGGCGATGATTTCAATAATTGTATTTATTATATGCTGGCCGCCTTTAGCCGCCTGCGTGGGTATGGATTGAAGCTCGCCCAATTCAAAACGCTCGTTGCAAACGGCATATTTTATATTTGTGCCGCCTATGTCAAATGCAAGAATTTTCATGGCATAATCTCCGTTTCATTTTATATTTTGATTATATCAGCACGGCATTTTAATTTCAATATATATTGAAAAAAATTATGGATTGTGCTATTATTTACTAAATTATTTATTGAGAGGAGAATTACCGTGAATAATGAATTTGATGAGGAAAAGCTTGATAATCCTCTTGTTGTGCATAAAGTAACCGACGCATCCTATCAGGATGTAAGTGCCGAAGCCGATCTCAATAAAACCCATATTGAAGAAGAAACCGCAACTCTTGAGCGGCATCGCTTCAAAAAAGAGAAAAAAAGCAGCAAATGGCCTGTTATTATTGTTTTTCTTGTTGTGCTTATTGCCGTATTTTGCTATCTTTATTTCAGCGGCACTCTTGCAAAAATTTCAAATAAGGAAACAACTGCGCCTCAAACCGCCGAGCAAACCACCGAGGGAAATCGCTATGCCGGAATTATAACAGTTAAAGGCACTGCAATATTCTTCGAAGGCACCGAGGTTGACGGTATTGAGGGTTTAACCAGGAAAATTAAATATCTTGACGAGGGAACTTCATTCGTTGTTCAAAACGAAGATGCGGACGAAACTTTTCTTTCTGAGGAAATTTTGCCTTTGCTCGATAGTTATAATATTAAATATGAAGTAAAATTCGTTGTTTCAAGCGGATTGACTGCCGCTTCGGAAACGGCAACCGACGCTCAAACCACTGCGGCAACAGATTCGGCACAATGAGACTGCTCTATGCGCAAAAGGCGGGAATTGAGTGTGATTTGTGTGAAAAGGTTTGCCGCTATTATGAAAAACACGACGCAAAAATAAATAAAACTGCCGAAAAGTTTTATTTAGGCAACGATTTATGCCTGAATAACAAATCCGATTTATTTCGCCTTGCCTGTGTTTTAAAAGCATTTGAATACACACATAATGATTATGTTAAAAACCGCATATCGGACGATGTTTTTTTTGACACAATTTCCGACATTGGCATATGGTGTGAAGAAAACGCAAACCAAGGCCTGTCAAATTTTCGGTGGCTGAAAAATCATGTTCGCTTTGAACTTTTCAGGCTCGGCAGACTGCAATTTCAGCTGTTTCCGAGTAAAAATATTTTGTTTGATTATTCTAAGCTGCCATTTTCGCGCGGGGATAATTTGATTTATATTCATATTCCGAAGGCCGCAAATCTTGATATTGAAGAATGTAAAAAATCAATCGATTATGCGCGCCGCTTTTTTGCCGAATATTTTTCCAAGTTTGAATATGATTACTTCATTTGCGAAAGCTGGCTGCTTTTCAAAGGAAATGCAAAGTTTATGAAAAAATCAGCCAATATAATAAAGTTTGCGGAGCTGTTTGAATACGGCTATTCGATTTATAACGAAGCGCAGGCGTTTGAAAGAATTTTCGGGATTTCTGTGCCGATTCGCTCCAAACGCAAAATCGCGGCGTTGTCGCAGAACACCTCACTTCAAAAAAGCGCGGTTGAATTTAAGCTTTCGGGCGGCAAATTCGGCGAGGGGATTTGCTGGATAAAGAAATAAAAACGCACGGTTTCGGATAAAACCCAAACCGTGCGTTTTTTACAGCCTTTGGTATTCGCTTACAGCCAATTTATCGCATCTTTCGTTATACGGATGGCCGTTGTGGCCTTTAACCCAATTGAAAGTCACATCGTGAATTTTAAGCTGCTCAAGCAGTTCCTCCCACAAATCAACATTTAATGCGGGCTTTTTGTCGGATTTAATCCAGCCTTTCTTTTTCCAACCGTAAACCCAGCCTTTATTTACTGCATCGCAAACATATTTTGAATCGGTTGTAAGATTAACCTCACACGGCTCTTTAAGAAGCTGAAGCGCCTTAATTACGGCCGTAAGCTCCATTCTGTTGTTTGTTGTTTGCTTTTCCGCACCGCTGATTTCTTTTTCTGCGCCTTTATAAACAAGCACCGCACCCCAACCGCCTTTACCGGGATTGCCGCTGCATGCACCGTCGGTATATATATCAAGCTTTTTCATTGTTTATGCCTTTCATGGGTTTGTTTTATTTAAAATCGATATGCGAATATTTTATCATCATTTATGGTAATAATCAATATAAACAGCGGCTAATTATTTCTTGACTTTTTACGCCTCTTAATATATTATATATCTAACTGTTTAGGTCGGAAAAAATAATAAAGTAAAGGAGATATTTATGGCAAAACAGAATATGACCGCCGATAAGAGCGCTGCGGGAAAACGGAATTCCACAAAGCGCTATCACGCTTACGGTAAGGTCACTAAAAAGCCCCAAAGCGCACCTGCTGCCGAAAAAACAAAGGCACGCAAAAACGCTAAAAAGAAGCAGGAGGGCATTAAGGTTGCATTTCTCGGCGGTATGAATGAAATCGGCAAGAATATGACGGTTTATGAATACGGCGATGATATGTTTATCGTTGATTGCGGGCTTGCATTTCCGGGCACGGAGTTGCTCGGTGTCGATTCCGTTATTCCCGATTTCACTTATATAGCACAAAATATTGATAAGGTAAGGGGGCTTATAGTTACCCATGGCCACGAGGATCATATCGGCGGCATACCTTATCTTTTAAAGAAATTTAACATCCCGATTTATTCAACCAGGCTTACAATCGGTCTCATTAAGGGAAAGCTTAAGGAGCACGGCTTGCTTAATAAAGCAAAGCTTCACGAAATTAACCCGTCCGACATAGTTAAACTCGGTAAGTTTTCGGTTGAATTTATCCATGTTAATCATTCCATTCCCGATGCGGTCGGTTTAGCGATCACTTCGCCTGTGGGTGTTATTATCCACACGGGCGACTTTAAAATAGATACCACCCCCGTTGACGGCGATATGATAAATATTCCGCGCTTTGCCGAATACGGCACCAAAGGCGTATTGGCACTGTTTCAGGATTCCACAAACGCAGAGCGACCGGGCTATACAATGAGCGAAAAAAAGGTCGGCGAATCATTCTTAAATCTTTTCACAAAAGCCGGTAAGCGCAGAATAGTTGTTGCAACGTTCGCTTCTAATATTCACAGAGTTCAACAAATCATAGATGTTGCAAAGCATTTAAGGCGCAAGGTCGCCGTTGTGGGCAGAAGCCTTGAAAATCTGGTGCAGGTCGGCGAGGAACTCGGATATCTCAATGTGCCGGATAATATTCTTATCAGCATAGACAACATTAAGGATTATCCCGACGATAAGCTTGTTATAATTACCACGGGTTCTCAGGGCGAGCCGATGAGTGCGCTCACAAAAATCGCAAACGGGGAGCACAGAAAGGTTACCGCTTCGCCGAATGATTATGTTATCATATCGGCAACTCCGATTCCGGGCAACGAAAAGATGGTTAGCAATGTTGTCAACGAGCTTATGAAGCGCGATATTGAAGTTATATATGAAAATATGTATGAAGTGCATGTTTCGGGGCACGCATGCCAGGAGGAATTAAAACTGATGATGGGCGTTATTAAGCCTAAGTTTTTCTTTCCGGTGCACGGTGAGCAAAAGCACCTTAAAAAGCATGCAAAGCTTGCCGAAGCGATGGGCATTTCAAAGAAAAACATTTTCATCGGCGATATCGGAAAGCATGTTGAAATTACCGAAAAGGGAATTAAAACGCTTGATAATATTCCGAGCGGCGATGTTTATGTTGACGGTATCGGTGTGGGTGATGTTGGAAATATCGTTTTAAACGACAGAAAACATTTATCTGCAGACGGCATCATTATCATTGTTGCAACAATCGATTCTCAAACCGGAGAGGTGCTTTCAGGTCCCGATATAGTAAGCAGAGGCTTTGTTTATGTGCGTGAAAGCGAAGAACTTATTGCCTCAGCAAGGGATTTATCTTGCCGAATCATTGAAGAAACATATAACAGCAGTTATCATGATTGGAACACGGTTAAAACCACCTTGCGAGATGAGGTTTCGCATATGATGTATGAAAAAACCAAGCGCAATCCCATGATTTTGCCGGTTATTATGGAAATATAATTATATTTAATATTGAAATAAACGCTGTGTCCTGCTATATGGGGCACAGCGATATAAACAGGAGGATATCATTATGAAAGTTATTCTTAAAGCGGATGTTAAAAACCTCGGTAAAAAAGGCGAGCTTGTAAATACTTCCGACGGTTATGCAAGAAACTATCTTTTTCCAAAGGGGCTTGCCATTGAGGCAAATGCCACAGCAATGAATGATTTTAATAATAAAGAAAGCGCTAAAAAATTCCATAAGGAAGAGGAAATTAAGGCGGCAAAAGCCGACGCCGCCAAGCTTGAGGGCAAAACGGTTAAGGTTACCGCTAAAGCAGGTGCAAACGGCAAGCTTTTCGGCTCCGTAACGGGCAAGGATATTTCCGCAGCAATTAAGCAACAGCTCGGAATTGAAGTGGATAAGCGCAAAATCGCCGTTGCCGATATTAAGCAGTTCGGCACATTTGAAGCCGAAGTTAAGGTTTATCAGGGAATCGGTGCAAAGATTTCCGTTCAGGTTTCGGAAGCATAATTTGTAATCAGCGAATAAAGCGGGCGTTATTGCCAAAAAATGATTGAGAAACGGATGATGAAACAATGCCGGATGCAAACAATTTAAATTTAACAACATTGCCTTATAATCTCGAGGCCGAGCAGGCAGTGCTCGGTTCCGTTTTGATTGATCCCGAATGTATGGAGCAAATCGTTACCATCGTTAAGCAGGAATATTTTTATTTGCCTCAGCACAGAGCGATATTCGGCTCAATGATGTCCATGTTTTCAGGCTCAAAGGCAAAAATAGACCCTGTTGTTATTGCCGATGTGCTTGCAAAAGAGGGGCATTACGACCTTGCCGGCGGCAGGGACTATCTTATTGCACTCAGGGACAGTGTGCCTTCAACAGCCAATGTTGAAACTTATGCGCATATTGTTGAGGAGCAATATTTTCTTCGTGCACTTATCACCATTTCTCAGGAAATAATCGAAAATGCCTCGGGTGGTGAAGCAAACGCAAATACTTTGCTCGATTCCGCCGAGCAAAAAATATACGATATCAGGCAGGGCAGGGATGTAAACGGACCAAAAAAGATTTCCGATGTTATTGTAAATGATGTTTACGACCGTCTGCATAAATTGACGGGCGAGGATAAAGAGCAGTTTAAAGCAATTCCATCCGGCTTCGGCATGCTTGATAAATATATAACCGGACTTAATAAATCCGATTTTATTTTAATCGGCGCACGCCCGGCCATGGGTAAAACTTCGTTTGCACTCAACCTTGCAACAAATATTACCATGCTTGCAAAGAAAAAGTGCATATTTTTCAGCCTTGAAATGACTAAAGAACAGCTTGCCGAAAGGCTTCTTTCCGCAAGAGCGGGCATTCCGAGCCAAAAGCTGCGCACCGGCGAGCTTACAGACGACGAATGGGTTAGGCTTGGCAACGCGGCGGGTGATTTTGAGGACGCGGAGCTTTATCTTGACGATGTTTCAAGCACTACGGTGCCCGAAATCAAATCTAAAACGAGGCGCCTTAAAAATGTTGATGTTGTTTTAATTGACTATTTGGGTCTTATCCAATCGGCAACAAGAAAAGAAAACAGGGTTCAGGAGAGGTTTCCGAAATAACGAGAAACCTTAAAATGATGGCAAAGGATTTGAATATTCCCGTTATCTGCTGTGCTCAGCTTTCCCGTGGAACGGAAGGCAGAGGCAAAAGCCATAAACCGCAGCTTTCCGATTTGCGTGAATCAGGCTCTATCGAGCAGGATGCCGATATCGTTATGTTCCTTTATCGTGAGGAATATTATAAAAACGAGCTATCAGATGATAAGCAGGAGGATATAGATGAATCCTCAACCGAGCTTATCGTTGCCAAAAACAGGCATGGCGCCACAGGCTCCATTGAAATGACCTTTGATAAAGAATTTACACGCTTTAGATGCGTTGATAAAAAATATGAATGATAAAATCACGCAAACCGTTGAAAAATATCATATGCTCGCTAACGGCGACACGGTTTTGATTGCTCTTTCGGGCGGTGCCGATTCGGTTTTTTTGGCTGAATATCTGCTTTCCGTTAAAAAAAAATACAATCTGAAGCTTATTGCCGCACATGTTGAGCACGGAATAAGAGGCAGCGAAAGCCTTGCGGATTGCGAATTTTGCGAAAAATATTGTGAAGAAAAGAAAATTCCGATTTTTGTTAAGCATATTAACGCACCCGCCGAAGCAAAAAAAGCCGCATTGGGCGTTGAAGAATTCAGTCGCCAAGCGAGATACAGCTTTTTTTATTCAATCGAATGCGATAAAATTGCAACTGCACACAGCCTTTCCGATAATGCCGAAACCTTGCTTTTTCGCCTTGCAAGGGGCACTTCGCTTAAAGGCGCCTGCGCAATTCCGCCGACTCGCAACAAAATTATCCGCCCGCTTATAAATATCGCTTCGGGCGAAATCAGGGATTATCTTAACGAACATAACATTCCGTATTGCACGGACAGCACTAACACTTTAAACGACTATTCGCGAAATTATATCAGAAATGTTATTATTCCCGCGCTCAAAAAGATAAATCCTGCGTTTGAAAGCAACGCCTCAAGATTTATTGAATCAGCGTTGACAGATGAAATCTATCTTGAAAAACAAACTTCCTCGGCATATGATAAAGTTTGTTTGAAAAACGTCATAATTTGCGATGCTTTAAAGAAATATGATAAAGCAATAATAAATCGTGTTATCGCCAAGTGGCTTGATGAAAACAAAGTGCCCGTCAGCAGCTGTAACCTTAATAAAGCAAAAGAATTGCTTTATAAAAGCTCTTCTTTCTCTGCGGGCAGAGGGCAGGATATTGTTTCCGAAGGCGGCGTTTTAAAACTTGCATACAAAAAATCACTTGAAGATTTTGAATTTATTGTTGATAAAAAAATAATTCCTGTTAAAGAATTCTTAACTATATGTGAATTTGGTTGCAAACGGTTTGACTTTTTTTGTGACTGTGATAAAATAATTGGCAATGTTAATGTTAGAAGCCGTATGCCGGGCGACAGTATTACGTTAAACGGGCGCGGCTGCACAAAATCACTTAAAAAGCTTTATAATGAATTGCACATTCCCGCCGATGAAAGAACCGAAATTCCCGTGATAGCGGATGATTTTGGCGTTATCGGCGTTTGCGGCTTTGCCGTTTCGCAGCGGGTTGCGGTGAATGACAAAACGCAAAATGTTTTAACTTTAAATATCCGTACGGAGGATTTATTGAATGAATAATATGTCCAAAAACTGGAAATCGGCTATTTTCTATATTTTAATTCCGATTTTGCTTGTGGCGCTTGCGCTCGGCTTTGCAAACAGGCAAAATCAAACCGATTTAAAATACAGCCAGGTGGTTCACCTTTTCAAAACAGATCAGGTTAAAAGCTTTGAGATCGATTTAACCTCCGGCTCGCTCACATATTCCACATTCGAAGAGCCGGATAAGGTTCAAAAATACAATGTTCCGAGCGTTACTTATTTTCTTGACGATATCAGGGACAGCGTTGATGAATATAACGAGAAAAATCCCGATTCAGCCATTGAATTTAATTATAAAAAGAGCAATTCGAGAAACTGGATTTATTCGCTTTTGCCGTATGTTTTGATTATCGCTTCAGGTGCCGTGCTTTGCTGGCTTATGATGAAAAAAATGGGCGATACCATGAATTCGGACACAAGCAGAACTCTCGGCTTTGGCAGAGTAAAAACAAAAACGGTTGAAGATAAAAACAAGAAAACCTTTTCCGATGTTGCAGGCTGCGACGAGGAAAAAGCAGAGCTCGAAGAAATTGTTGAATTTTTAAAGGACCCTGGTAAATTCACGGAGCTCGGTGCCCGTATACCAAAGGGTGTTTTGCTTGTCGGCCCTCCGGGAACGGGTAAAACATTGCTTGCAAAAGCCGTTGCAGGCGAGGCAAACGCGCCCTTCCTTTCAATTTCCGGTTCTGATTTTGTTGAGATGTATGTCGGCGTAGGTGCCAGCCGCGTAAGAGATTTATTCTCGCAGGCAATTAAGAAAGCACCGGCAATAGTCTTTATTGATGAGATTGATGCGGTCGGCAGGCACAGAGGTGCAGGCACAGGCGGCGGAAACGACGAAAGAGAGCAAACTCTTAACCAACTTCTTGTTGAAATGGACGGCTTTGATTCAAATTCGGGAGTTATAGTTATGGCGGCAACCAACCGCCCCGACGTTCTTGACCCCGCGTTGCTTCGCCCGGGCAGATTTGACAGGCAAATAACCGTTAATCGCCCCGACGCACAGGGTAGAGAGGATATTCTTAAAGTTCACGCCAAGAACAAACCGCTCGCTCCCGATGTCAATTTCAAAGATCTTGCGCAAATGACAATCGGTTTCACCGGCGCAGACCTTGAAAACCTGCTTAACGAAGCCGCGCTTCTTGCCGCAAGAAAGCATAAAAAAGCTCTTACGAACGAGGAAATTCAGGACGCTGTTACCCGTGTTGAAATGGGCACGGAGAAGAAATCCCACAAATATTCCGAAAAGGCAAAAAAGCTTACCGCATATCACGAAGCTGGCCATGCCGTTGCTTCTTATTATCTTGAAAATCACGATCCTGTTAAGGAAATTTCAATTATTCCGCGCGGTATGGGCGCAGGCGGCTACACAATGTATCAGCCGCAGGAGGAAAATTACACTTCCAAAAATGAAATGCTTGATCTTCTTGTTTCAATGCTCGGCGGTCGTGTTGCCGAAGCGCTTACCCTTGATGATGTTTCAACCGGCGCTTCAAGCGACCTTCAGCGCGCAACTCAGATTTGCCGCGATATGGTTGCTAAATACGGCATGAGCGATGAAATCGGTCCGGTTGTTTTCAGCGATGAAAATAACGAAGTGTTCCTCGGCAAAGATTTCGGCCATGTTAACAATTACAGTGAGGTTACTTCTGCAAGAATCGATGAGGAAATAGAAAAAATGATGCGCGCGGCATATGCAAAAACGCAGAATATTCTTAAAGAGCATTATGATAAGCTTATTCTCGTCGGCGATACTCTTCTTGCAAAAGAAAAAATTGACGGTGCTCAGTTTGAGGCTCTTATGACGAACGGAAAATTGCCGGAAACAGAGTCAAATTCGGTTGACTCACAAAGCGATAAAGCTGCTTCGGAAACTGCCGGAAAGCACGATGAGCCGCTTGAAAAAGCCGAAAATTGCGTTTCTGCTGCAGACACCGTTTCGGCAGATGATTTCGTTTCAAAGTCTGATGAATGCAACGCTCATCCGGTTTCGGACGAAAACAATTCAGATGCGGAATAATATTTTAATCGTTTTCAGAAAAAATAAGGTGTGAATCAACACCTTATTTTTTTATGCCTGAGTCCGATTTTAATCCCTGATATAATCATATGTTGTTTATTTAAAAGTAAAATCTTGACAATCACACAATATCTTGTATAATATTATTCTGTGAAGTTGCGGCAGTTTACGTATGCCGCCAATCAATAAGAATAGGAGGCTGCCAATGGCTAAGAAAAAAGAATACGGCAACGAAAGTATTCGTTCATTAAAAGGCGCAGACCGCGTCAGAAAACGCCCAGCCGTTATTTTCGGCTCTGACGGTATAGAAGGCTGCCAGCATTCTGTTTTTGAAATAATGAGTAACTCTATCGACGAAGCGAGGGAGGGCAGGGGAAACAAAATCGTTGTTACCCGCTTTGAAGATTGCTCCGTAGAAATTCAGGATTTCGGCGCGGGTATTCCCGTTGATTTCAACAAAGCAGAAAACGAGGAAAACTGGAAGCTTCTGTTTTGCGAGATGTATGCGGGCGGCAAATATGATAACGGCGCAGATAACTATGAATATTCGCTCGGTTTAAACGGCCTCGGCCTTTGCGCCACGCAATATGCTTCGGAATATATGGATGCCGAAATTCATCGCGACGGTTATTGCTACACTCTTCATTTTGAACACGGGGAAAATGTGGACGGTTTAACGAAAGTGCCTTACGATAAGCGCGATACCGGCACCAGAATCAAATGGAAGCCGGATTTAAAGGTTTTTACCGATATCAATGTGCCGGTTGAATTTTATCTTGATACGATGAAGCGCCAGGCAATAGTTAATGACGGCGTTTCATTCGTTTTCAAAAACCAAGTAGGCTCTCGCTTTGAAACAACCGAATTTTGTTATAAAAACGGTATCAAAGATTATGTTGAAGAGCTTGCTGCCGACACTGCTTTCACAACTCCGCAATATTGGGAATGTGAGCGCATTGGTCGCGATAGGGAAGATTTAAGCGATTATAAGCTGAAAATTAAAGCTGCATTGTGCTTTTCGTTAAAAACCCAATGCAAGGAATACTATCATAATTCAAGTTATCTTGAGCACGGCGGTGCACCCGATAAAGCCTTTAAAAGTGCATTTGTTAATCAGATAAATGCTTATTTAAAGGCAAACAACAAGTATAATAAAACAGACAGTCAAATAAATGTGCAGGATATTGATGATATTATAATCTTTGTTGTCTCCTCATTTTCAACGCAAACATCTTACGAAAACCAAACAAAAAAGGCGATAACCAATAAATTTATTCAGGAAGCAATGACGGATTTCTTCCGCAAGCAGCTTGAAGTTTACTTCATTGAAAATAAGATGGACGCCGATAAGATTGCCGATCAGGTGCTTATCAACATGCGCGCTCGAGTGAAAGCCGAAAACACGCGCAAAAGTCTTAAATCAACTCTTGCCGGCAAGATTGATATGACGAATCGCGTGCAGAAATTCGTTGATTGCCGTTCCAAGGATGTAAACGAAAGAGAACTCTTTATAGTTGAGGGTGATTCGGCTCTCGGTGCGTGTAAGCAGGCAAGAAATGCGGATTTCCAGGCAATTATGCCCATTCGCGGTAAAATTCTTAATTGCCTTAAATGCGAATACGACAAGATTTTTAAAAGCGATATCATCACGGATTTGATTAAGGTGCTCGGTTGCGGCGTTGAAGTGCGCTCAAAATCCGCGAAAGATCTTTCCGCTTTTGATATAAACAATCTGCGCTGGAACAAAATATTGATTTGTACCGATGCCGATGTTGACGGCTTCCAAATCAGAACTCTTGTGCTCACAATGATTTACAGACTTATGCCTCAGCTTATCGAGCAGGGTAAGGTTTATATCGACGAATCTCCGCTTTACGAGGTAACCTGCAAGGATCAAACTTATTTTGCTTATAACGAAGTTGAGATGGACGATATAAAAAAGCAAATCGGTGATCAAAAATACACCGTTCAGCGCTCAAAAGGGCTTGGTGAAAACGAGGCGGATATGATGTCGCTCACCACAATGAATCCCGCAACGCGTAGGCTTATTCTTGTTACGCCCGACGAGGCTGAAAAAACCTCCGAAATGTTTGATTTACTTCTCGGCGATAATCTTGACGGCAGAAAGCAATATATAACCGATTACGGCTATCTTTACATTGATTCCGCAGATGTAAGCTGATTATTTGGGTGATTAAATGGCTAAAAAAAGAAAAACAGATAATAAAGAATTAAATAATTTAAGCGAAAATGTGCATATTGAAAATGCGGGCACGGTTGTAAGCGAGGTTATCACGGACACTCTGAAAACCAACTATATGCCTTATGCAATGAGCGTTATCCTTTCTCGTGCCATTCCGGAGATAGACGGACTTAAGCCCTCTCACCGTAAGCTGCTTTACACAATGTATAATATGGGCTTGCTCACAGGCGGCACAATTAAGAGCGCTAATATTGTCGGCAGAACAATGCAGCTTAACCCTCACGGTGATGCTTCGATTTACGATACTATGGTGCGCCTTTCCCGCGGAAACGAAACCTTGCTTTATCCCTATGTTGAATCAAAGGGTAATTTCGGTAAGGCTTATTCAAAAAATATGATGTATGCCGCTTCGCGCTACACCGAGGCAAAGCTTGCACCGATATGCAACGAACTTTTCGGCGATATAAATAAAGACACGGTTGATTTTGTTGATAACTATGACAACACAATGAAAGAACCGCGTCTTTTGCCCGTAACATTTCCTTCCGTTTTATGCAATGTAACGACGGGTATTGCTGTTGGCATGGCATCTTCCATTGCTTCGTTTAACATTAAGGAGGTTTGCGAAACAACAATCGCCCTTATGAAAAATGAAGAGCATGTTATTTCAGATACTTTAATCGCTCCCGATTTTGTGGGCGGCGGATATATTATTTACGATAAGGACGAGCTTAATAAGATTTATTCAACAGGCAGAGGCTCTGTTAAGGTTCGCTCAAAATACAGTTATGATAAATCCGCAAACTGCATTGACATAACTCAAATTCCGCCCACTACAACCTCCGAAGCCATTATCGATAAGGTTATAGAGCTTGTTAAGGGCAACAAAATTAAAGAAATTTCCGATATCAGAGACGAAACAGACCTCAAAGGCCTTAAAATTACAATAGATTTAAAGCGCGGCGTTGATGCCGATAAGCTCATGACAAGGCTTTATAAAATGACTCCGCTTGAGGATTCGTTTTCGTGCAATTTCAATGTGCTGATTGACGGCAAGCCGGGCGTAAGATCCGTTAAAGAGCTTCTCAACGAATGGATTGGATTCAGGCTTGGCTGCATTACAAGGCGCGTTAATTTCAGCCTTACGAAAAAAAGAAATCAGCTTCATTTACTTAAAGGCCTTTCAAAAATTTTGCTTGATATAGACAAAGCTGTTAAAATCGTTAGGGAAACTGAATCAGAGGTTGATGTAGTTCCCAATCTTATGATCGGCTTCGGCATAGATGAAATTCAGGCAGAATATGTGGCGGAAATTAAGCTTCGTCATTTAAACAGAGAGTATATTCTTAAACGCATAAGCGATATAGAAGCGCTTGAAAACGAAATTGCAGAGCTTGAAAAAATACTTTCAAGCGAAGTACGCAAAAAGAAAATAATTATTTCCGAGCTTGAAAATGTTATCAAAAAATATGATACGGGCAGAAAATCGGAAATACTTTATGATGTGGTTTACGATGATTCTCAGGATGAACCCGAAGTTGCCGATTATCCCGTTACCGCTTTCGTTTCCTCAGGCGGATATTTCAAAAAAATCAAAACGCCCAATCTGCGCATGAGCGGTGAGCAAAAGGTTAAAGAGGGCGATGAGATCAAAACCCAAATCGAATGCTCAAACCGCGATGAACTTCTTGTTTTCAGCGACAACTGCCAGGTATATAAGGCTAAGCTTGACGATTTTGATGATACTAAAGCATCGGTTCTCGGCGATTATTTGCCGGCTAAGCTGCAAATGGATGAAAATGAGCAGGTAAGCTATATTTGTGTTCTCGGCGAATACAAAGGCTCTATGCTTTTTGTTTTTGAAAACGGCAAGGTTGCCAAGGTTGATGTTTCTGCATACGAAACAAAAACAAACAGGAAGAAGCTTATAAATGCTTATTCGGATAAATCTCCGCTTGTTGCGGCAATATATCTGAAAGAGGATAAAGATATCGTTTTGGAATCGCAGGGCGGAAGAAAGCTCTTATTCAATTCTGCGGTGTTGCTTTCCAAAACCACTAAAAACACGCAAGGAATTCAGGTTATGACCCTTAAAAAGAAAAATGATAAAATCGTTTCCGTTCATTTTTATAAAGAGGGCGAATTTGAAAAAGAATGGCGCTACAGACCAAAAAATTTTCCTGCTGCAGGCGCCGTGCCGAGTGCGGCGGATATCGGCGAGCAAATCACGTTTTAATTTGCTTTGCCGACCGTTTGCACGGCAGACTCGGTTTTAAGCCGCATTTATAATAATTTTTTTATAACGCAAAAAATTCCGCTTATTAAATACTAAAAAACACTTGCATTGCCGCGGTTGTTGTGATATAATCCTGTAGTATTAAGTATCTACGGAGGATTTATCAATGCTTTGGTATCATTATGTATTCGGTGCAATTTTGATAATTTTATCTATAATAATCATCGCTGTTGTTTTGCTTCAGGAAGGTCGTTCTCAAAATCTTTCGGGTGCTATCGCAGGCGGTGCCGACACATTTCTCGGTAAAACCAAAGGCCGCACAATTGAGGCTAAGCTTGAAAAATTAACTAAATGGCTTATTGTTGCTTTCTTTGTTATAGTTCTTGCGGCGTTTCTTATTTTCCTGTTTGTGGGATAAGAGGAATTTTGATAACCTTGCGTTATGCAAGGTTATTTTTTTTGGTGTATTTATGGATTATGTTGTAGTTGATTTAGAATGGAATAACGCATTCGATTATAAAACGAAAAAGGGAATAAACGAGATTATCGAAATCGGCGCCGTAAGGCTTAATCACAATCTTCAGGTGGTTGACACGTTTAAGCAGCTTATTAAGCCGAAGCTTTCAAAAAAACTCTCGACAAGATTTGTTGATTTAACCGGCATAACGCGGGAGGAAATCTCCGAATACGGTATTTCTTTTGACCGTGCTATTGCCGATTTCACAAGATGGTCGGCAGGGGATGATGTTTTGTTTATGAGCTGGTCAAACAGTGATTTATATGTGCTTGTTTCAAATTACCGGCGCTTTTTCGGCACAACCTCGGTTTCATTTATTAAAAAATATATGGATGTGCAAAAATATTGCCAAAACGAAATGAAGATGACAGGCAAGGATCAGGTGAGTCTTGCTCATTGTGCCGAAATGCTAAATATTTCGATAGATGATTTATGCCTGCATCGCGCGCTTGAGGATTGCTATCTTGAAGCAGAATGCTTTAAATCCGTTTATAACAAAAATACTGTAGCCGATCAGGTCAGCTTTTGCGATGAAGATTTTTTTGCTCGACTTGCGTACAAGCCTTATTTGCTTACGGTGCCGGTTTCATCATATTACAATCTTTATAAAGATGAATTTTTTTGCCCCGTTTGCAACGACCGCATGAGCAGACTGAGTGATGCTCAGGTTGTGAACAGCGCATTTAAATTTGTTTGCGGCTGCAAAAAGTGCAACAAAAAATTCTGGATGTTTGTTCGTGCAAGAAAAACTTATGACGGCGTTACGCTTTCAAAGCGAGCCGTTATGATGAACAAATCCCGTGCAAAAAAATATTAACAAAATAATTCTTTATTTAATTTAAAATATATTGTATAATATTCCCATCGCGGCTGAGCGGCGATGAAAAACGTTTTATTTAATGCTTATAAAGGAGGTATGAACATGGCTAACGAATATGATGATCTTCTTGAATCGTTCATGAATAATTCGGCCAAGGTTTATGATGAAGATAAAAAGAATCTTGAATCAAAGCCAAATAAAAAGCCTGCTGCATACATCGAAAGCGATAAAGCATCTAAGCAATCCGTAAGGCGTTCGAGGGGCAAAAAGCCATCTAAGCGCGGCAAGGGAAATGCCGCCGCAAAAAGCAAAGCGCCCGCATCGCTTGCCGGCAGAATTTTCCTGGGAATTTTGCTTGTTATTCTTGTTGTGGGCATTGTTTGCGTTTCCGTAATTTCAATTTACGGCTACAGCTTTGTTCACGGCGATCCCGTTTTTAACCTTACTGAAGAAAAATATTCTCAAAACCAAACCTCGTTTATTTACGGCGAAAACGAAAACGGCGAGCAGGTTGAGCTAACAAGGCTTCACGGCGAGGAAAACAGAATTTGGGTTAATCTTGAAGATATGAGCCCATATATGAAAAATGCGTTTATTTCGATTGAGGATGAGCGCTTTATGAAGCACCACGGTGTTGACTGGATAAGGCTTGTGGGTGTTATCGTTAAAAGGTCAAACAGCGGTCAGGGCGGCTCAACCATAACTCAGCAGCTTATAAAAAATCTTACGGATGAAAACGAAGTAACTATCGTAAGAAAATTTAATGAAATTCTTTCGGCACTTAATATCGAAAAGAATTACAGTAAAGATGAAATTATAGAGGCATATCTAAATACGATTTACCTTTCGGAGGGTTGCTACGGCGTTAAAACCGCATCCGAAAAATATTTCGGCAAGGATGTTTCGGATCTTAACGCGGCAGAGTGTGCGGCGATTGCCTCAATCACACAGTATCCCAGCAAATACGATCCGTTACGACACCCGGAAAACAACAGAAAGCGTCAGCTTCGCGTGCTTGATAAAATGCTTGAAAACGGAGCTCTCACTCAGGAAGAGTATAACGAAGCCGTTAACTACGAAATGGTTTTCACAAACAGCGAAAACTATCAGGGCAGTCAGGTTTCGGATTCTCAAAGCTCTGCAAATGAAAATAGAATCGATTCTTATTATGTTGACTATGTTATCAAATCGGTTATCGATGATTTGCAAAAGATGGGCTACACAGAGAAGAAAGCAAAATCAATGCTTTACGGCGGCGGCTTAAAAATTTACACTGCGGTTGATTACGATGTGCAAAACGCCCTTGAAGATGTTTACGAAAATTATAAGAAAATGCCAGATAAAAAGGTTCAGGGCGCTATGGTTGTTATGGACTATGAAGGCAGGATTTTGGGTCTTGTCGGCGGTACCGGCAAATATTCCGGAAAGCTCGGATTAAACAGAGCGTCGCAATCGGTTCGTCAGCCTGGTTCTGTTATCAAGCCACTTTCGGTTTACGGACCTGCTTTTGAAAAAAGCCTTCAGGACAATAATGTTAATATTTATTGGTCCACAATGATTGAGGATAAGCCGCTTAAAAAGGTAAACGGCAAATGGTGGCCCACAAATGAGGGCGGCTCCTATTCGGGCAACAGCGTTTCAATTCAATACGGTCTTTCAAAATCACTAAACACAGTTTCGGCGCGCACCCTTGATAAAATCGGCGTGGATTATTCGTTTGATTATATCACTCAGCGATTCCATATTTCTACGCTGAAGGTTCAGGACGAGGATTACGCACCGCTTGCAACGGGCTCACTTACAAACGGTGTTACCACGCTCGAAATGACTGCGGCTTACGCCACATTCGGCAACGGCGGCGTTTATCATAAGCCTTATTGCTATTATAAAATTGAGGACAGCCAAGGCAACGTCCTTATTGAAACAGATCCGAATGCCACAAAAGAGCAGGCACTCACCGAAAGCACAGCTTGGCTTATGAATAAAGTGCTCCAAACTGTTATGAGCTCCGGTACAGGTACTTCGTACAAGCTTTCAAACACGGAATGCTTCGGTAAAACCGGTACTACCACAGGTTCAAAAGACCGTTGGTTTATCGGAGGCACTCCCGAATATGTTGCCGCAGTTTGGTACGGCTATGATACGCCGAAAGAAATCTATTATAAGCTTTCTCCGAACCCCTCGGGCACGATTTGGAAAACCGTTATGACGGAGATTTACGACGCCAAAGGCACCGAGAAGAAAACTTTCCCCGAATATGACGGCATCGTTAAAAAAGGTGACGCATGGTATGATAAAAACAACATGCCGTCCTCAAGCCATTTCAGCAGCGATGAAACAACCAAGAAAAAATCATCGAAGGCTTCAACCAACGCCGATGAAAACACTGCTGCACAAAGCGAAGAGCAAACAGCATCTGCTGAAAGCGATGAATAATCTGTGGGCGGCATCTTTTGATGCCGCCCGTTTTTCCGATGAAAGGGATTTGTTATTTTATGGTGATTATGTCTGTTGATTACGGCGATGTTCGCACGGGAGTTGCATTTTGCGATAAAAGCGAAATTCTGGCTTCGCCGTTTACGGTGATTAAAGAAACGTATCTTCCGAAGCTCGCTTCAAAGCTGTGCAATATTGCAGCCGAGAAAAAGGCGGAAAAAATCGTGGTCGGCTTGCCCGTTAATATGGACGGTTCTTACGGCTATCGCTGCGATGAATGCAGAGCATTAGGCGAAAAAATGGCCGAATTATGTGATTTGCCGATTGATTATCAAGATGAACGACTCACTACGGTTATTGCTCACGGATATTTGAACGACACAAATGTTCGCGGTAAAAAAAGAAAAGAAACCGTTGATGCGGTTTCGGCGGTTGTTATTCTGCAATCATATATTGATAAGAATAAAAAATAAATTTTCGCCGTAATTATTTACGGTGGTTTTGTGGAAATATCAATTAAATCATTTAAGCTTAAAATCAAGTTTTCTTTTATTCTTATTTTGTGCACTGCGCTTGTTTTCGGCGCCGATAATGCTTTATGGTTTTTGTTGTTTTCCGTTTTTCACGAGTGTGGGCACATTTTTGCATTATATTTAATCGGGGCAAAAATTGAGTGTTTGACTCTTTCGTGCTGCGGTGCGGCACTTAAATATGAAAACCGCATTTCGCCTTGGCAAGAAGCGTTTGTTGCCCTTGCAGGACCTGTGGTTAATTTGGTGCTTTTTACAGTTTTAAAAGATGATATAAATCTGCTGCTTTTTATTCTTAATATGCTGCCCATTTATCCGCTGGATGGCGGCAGAGCACTTAAAATATTTTTGCCGCGGACTCAGCCTGTTTTGGGATTTGCCTTTTTGGTGCTTCTCACGATTTGCTCTGCTTATATTTTGATTGAATTTAAGATTTTCGGCTTATTTGCCGTTTGTATATATTTATGGATGGTTAATTTGAGGTTAATATGAAAAAAAATGTTGAAAAAATTTTGCAATATGTTCAAAAGCCTGCGCGTTATGCGGGCGGTGAGCTGAACAGCGTTATTAAGAATAAATCGCAAATTGATTTGCGATATGCCTTTTGCTTTCCCGATATTTATGAAATCGGTATGAGCCACCTCGGAATGAAGATCCTTTATTCACTTGTGAACAGCAGGGAGGATTCCTGGTGCGAGCGCGTTTTTGCGCCGGATACCGATATGGAAGAGCAAATGCGTAAAAACAATGTTCCGCTTTTTGCTCTTGAAAGCGGAGATTACATTAAAGAATTTGATGTTGTCGGCTTCACGCTTATGTATGAGCTTTCATACACAAACATGCTTAATATGCTTGAGCTTGCCGGAATTCCTTTGTTGGCTGAAGACAGAAAAGACCTTGCGCCGATAATATGCTGCGGCGGTCCGTGCGCCTGCAATCCCGAGCCGATTGTTGATTTTGTTGATATTGTTTTCCTCGGCGACGGCGAAGAATCCACCATGCAGGTTTTGGATTTGCTTAAAGAATGCAAGAAAAACGGCGAATCAAAGCACGAATTTTTAATGAAAGCCAAGGATATCAGAGGTGTTTATGTGCCGTCTTTTTATAAAGACAGCTATAATGACGATGGCACTTTAAAAGAAATTAAGCCCATCAACGGCGCGCCTGCAAGGGTCAAAAAAGCCGTTGTTTCGGATATGAATAAGTGCTTTTATCCTTCATCATTCGTTGTGCCGTATATCGGTATTGTGCACGACAGAGCGGTTGAAGAAATTTTTCGTGGCTGTATTCGCGGCTGTCGCTTTTGCCAAGCAGGCTTCACATATCGTCCTATAAGGGAAAAAAGTGTTGAAACGATAAACAAACAGGCAAAGGCTTTGATTAAATCAACGGGATATGATGAGCTTTCGCTTTGCTCGCTTTCAACCTCCGATCACAGCTGCGTTAACGAAATGCTTTCCTCGCTTATCGATTGGACGGTTAAAGACAAAATCAGCCTTTCACTTCCGTCGCTTCGTGTTGATAATTTTTCGGACGAGCTTGTTGATAAATTAAACAAGGTGCGCAAAAGCGGCTTAACATTTGCCGCTGAGGCCGGCACGCAAAGATTGCGCGATGTAATAAATAAAAACATCAGCGAGGAGGAAGTGCTTAAAACCTGCGCAAAGGCTTTTGATAACGGCTGGACATCGGTTAAGCTCTACTTTATGATGGGGCTTCCCACGGAAACCATGGAGGATATCGAGGGCATTGCAAATCTTGCAATGAATGTTGTGCACACATTTTATAAAAATCCCAACAGGCAAAAGGGAACCGGCGTTCAGGTTTCCGTCAGTTGCGCTTCATTCATACCAAAGCCATTCACTCCTTTTCAGTGGGAACCGGAGGATTCTATGGAAAGCCTGAAAGCCAAGCAGGCGCATTTGCTTGAGTCGATTCCGTCCAAAAAGATTAAAGTTTCATACCATGAAACGCCAACATCTTTGCTTGAGGGTGTTCTTGCAAGAGGGGACAGACGCCTCGGCAAGGTTATCCTTGACGCATATAAAATGGGTTGTAAATTTGATTCGTGGGACGATAAATTCAAATTTGATTCCTGGATGGCCGCATTTGAGAAAAACGGAATCGATCCCTTCTTTTACACAAAGCGCAGACGCCCGTTTGACGAGGTTTTGCCATGGGATCATATCGATTACGGCGTATCGAGAAAATTCCTTGAAAACGAAAATAAAAAGGCACATCAAAGCATAACAACTCCGCACTGCCGCATAAAATGCGCAGGCTGCGGTGCCAACATGCTGAACGGAGGTCATTGCGATGCGAGAGGTTAGACTGCGCTTTTCCAAAACGGGCAGATGCAAATACATCAGTCATCTTGATATTAACCGCTGCATGGCGCGTGCTTTTTCTCGCGCCGAAATTCCGCTTTGGTTTACCGAGGGCTTTAATCCGCATCCTTATATGAGCTTTTCGCTGCCTCTCTCGCTCGGAGTGGAAAGCTTGTGCGAAAGCGTTGATATTAGGCTTATTGAGGAAATATCAAATGATGAAGTTAAGCAAAGAATGAATGATGCTTTACCGCCCGATATCAGGATAATTGATGTTTACGATGATTTTCGCGATTGCAGCGAAATTGCATATTCGGATTACGTTTTCAAAATCGAATTTGACGATAACAAAACCGCACTTGAAAAGCTGAAAGCCGTTCTTGCCGGCGATGAAATCCTTGCCGAGAAAAAGGCAAAGCAGGGCAAACGCAGAGTTGTTAAGGAAACGAACATTAAAGAATTTATCGATAAATACAATATTTCAATAAGGGATAATGATATCATTTTAAACATTCGCCTTGAAGCGGGCACAAAGCGAAATCTTAATCCCACTTTGCTTTTTGACACGCTTATTCGACTTATAGAAACAGATTTTGAATGGAAAAGCATTTCGCGAATTGATTTGCTCGATAAAAATTATAATAGATTCATATAAAAAATGCTTGCAATTTGCATTGCTTTGTGATATATTATTTACGCATTTGTTCCGTTGCTTTCCCGCAACGCGTTAGATGCCTATTGCGTTAAGCATTTAAGCGGGTGGTCCTCTTTCATCAGTTTGTTACGAACATCCGGAAAAAATTAGGAGGAAATCAGAATGGACGCACTTAAAATCATAGCTGAAAGCAGCATGAAAAAAGAACTTCCGTCTTTCTCAATCGGTGACACCGTTAAAGTAGGTGTTCGCATCAGAGAGGGTAAAACGGAAAGAGTTCAGATGTTTGAAGGAACGGTTATTGCCATTAAAGGCTCCGGCATTTCCAAAACATTTACGGTTCGCCGCGTATCATACGGTGTAGGTGTTGAGCGTGTTTTCCCGCTTCACTCCGCAAACGTTGATTCGGTTGAAGTTATCCGTAAAGGTAAGGTTCGCCGTGCTAAGCTTTACTATCTTCGCGATCGTGTCGGCAAGGCTGCAAAAGTTAAAGAAGATATCTGACAAAGTTTTTGACCGTCTCGTTTTGGGGCGGTCTTTTTGCTTTATATTATGTAATTTTTATGAAAGGCAGTGTGAATGTTATGCCTGATTTTCAAAAGCGATATGTTCAGTGGTTTCCGGGCCACATGGCAAAAACGCGCAGACTCATAAAAGAAAGCCTTAATCTTGTGGACGGCGTTGTTGAAATCGTTGATGCGCGTATTCCCGCGTCAAGCTCAAACCCCGAACTTGGTGCAATGGTTAAACGCAAGCCAAAAATCGTTTTGCTGAATAAAAGCGATGTTGCCGATTCTGCCGCCACAAGCAGGTGGATTGATTATTATAAAAAGCAGGGCGTAACTGCGCTTGCCGTTGATTGCAGAAGCGGCAGAGGACTAAATAAATTCATCCCGGCATGCAAAAGCGTGCTCGCCGATGTTTTGGAAAAAAAATGAAAAAAAAGGCATGGCAGGTAAATCGCTGCGCTTTATGGTTGTGGGTATTCCGAACACGGGTAAATCCTCTTTTATCAACAGAATGGCGGGCAAAAACAAAGCGGTTGTTGAGGACAGAGCAGGCGTAACTCGCAGCAATCAGTGGTTTTCGTGCGGAAACGGCATCGAACTTCTTGACACTCCCGGCGTTCTTTGGCCTAAATTCGATGATCCCGAGGTTGGTGATAAGCTTGCGTTTATCGGCTCGGTAAAAGACACTGTTACGGATATGGAAGCACTGTCCTGCAGGCTTCTTGAGGTGCTTGCCGCAACACACCCCGATATGATTGAGGAAAGATATAAAATAACGGATATAGACGGCTTGCAGGGCTGGGAAATCCTTGAAAAAATCGGCAAAAAGCGCGGATTTTTAATCAAGGGCGGCGAAATCAACTACGAAAGAGCCGCGGCTGCCGTTTGCGATGAATTCAGGGAAGGAAAGCTTGGGCGAATCAGCCTTGAGCTGCCGTGATTATATGGATTGGCTTAAATATGAAACAGCCGCAAGAGCCGGCGGTTTTAATGTGATTTGCGGTGTTGACGAAGCAGGGCGCGGACCGCTTGCCGGCCCCGTGTGCGCCGCCGCTGTTGTTCTTACACCCGGTCAGGTTATCGAGGGTGTAAACGATTCAAAAAAGCTTTCCGAAAAGAAAAGGGAAGCGCTTTTTGGTAAAATCATAAACGAATGTGTAGATTATTCAATTGCATTCGCAAGCGAAAAAGAAATAGACGAGATGAATATTTTGCAAGCCACTTTTCTTGCCATGCAAAGAGCGGTCGGCGGCTTGAAATTATCACCCGAAATCGCGCTTGTGGATGGCAACAGAGCGCCCGATTTAGGCGGTATCAAGGTTGAAACAATTGTTAAGGGCGATGCAAATTCCGCTTCGATCGCCGCGGCTTCAATTCTTGCCAAGGTCTCGAGGGATCGGCTTATGCTTGATTTTGCCGAAAAATATCCCGAATATCATTTTGAAAAACATAAGGGATACGGCACAAAGCTTCATTACGAAATGATAGAAAAATACGGCATTTGCGAAATACACAGAAAAAGCTTTTTGAAAAAGGTGCTTAATAAATGAACGGCTTAGGCAAGCTTGCCGAAATGAAGGCATGCGAATATTTGCAAAAGAAAAAGTTTAAGCTTATAGATGTCAACTACGCTTCGCGTTTCGGCGAAATCGATTTGATAATGACGAAAGGCGAATATATTTGCTTTATCGAGGTTAAAATGCGCGGCGAAAATTCGATTGCATCGCCGATAGAATTTGTCGATTCCGCAAAGCAACGTAAAATCATCACCACGGCGGAGATTTATCTTTCATCCCACCCAAACGATTTGCAGCCGAGATTTGATGTTGTTGAGGTTTATTGCAAAAATAATAAGATTAAATCAATAAAACACCTTGAAAATGCCTTTCAATTATATTAGAATAGCTAAAAGGCAATTTACGAATATATGTTATCAGGAGGGCAAGTATGCTTTACACATCCACACGAGATAAATCGATAAAGGTTTCCGCCGCACAGGCGATTGCTCAGGGCATCAGCGAAGAGGGCGGACTTTTTGTTCCCTGTGAGCTTCCAAAATTTTCAATTGATAAAATTTCTTCGATGACTTCCATGTCATATATAGAAAGAGCCAAAACCGTGCTCAAAGAGTTTTTAACGGATTTTACGGCAGAGGAGCTTGATTACTGCGTTTCTGGCGCCTATGCCGCAGAAAAATTTTCTTCGCCGGCAATTGCCCCCACCGTTAATATTGACGGCAATAAAAATATCCTTGAGCTGTGGCACGGCCCCACATGCGCGTTTAAAGATATGGCGCTTCAGCTATTGCCTTATTTGATGACGGTTTCTGCTCATAAAACGGCAGACGGCAAAACAATAGTTATCCTTGTTGCCACTTCCGGCGACACGGGCAAAGCCGCACTTGAGGGCTTTAAGGATGTTGATAAAACAAAAATCCTGGTCTTCTATCCCGAAGACGGCGTTTCGCCAATGCAAAAGCTTCAGATGCTCACTCAGGAGGGCGGCAATGTTTCCGTTTGTGCAATCAAGGGCAATTTTGACGATGCTCAAAGCGCTGTTAAATCCATTTTTACAAATAACGAAATAAAAAATAAGCTTGCAAAAAAGAACATGATGTTTTCTTCCGCAAACTCAATTAACTGGGGCAGACTTGTTCCTCAAATTGTTTACTATTTTTCAACCTATTGCGATCTTATAAATATGGGCAAAATAAATGCGGGCGATAAAATCAATGTTGTTGTTCCCACCGGCAATTTCGGTAACATTCTTGCAGGCTATTATGCAAAGAAAATGGGTCTTCCGATTAAAAAGCTTATCTGCGCTTCAAACAGTAATAATGTGCTTACGGATTTTCTTAAAACCGGCACTTATGACAGAAACAGAGCTTTTTACACCACCACTTCTCCCAGCATGGATATTCTCATCTCTTCAAATCTTGAAAGACTGCTTTATCATATGAGCGGCGAAGATGATGCTCTCATCCGTGATCTTATGGCTCAACTCTCCGAAAGCGGCAAATACACTGTTTCCGATAAGCTCATCTGCTATATTCAGGCTGTGTTTGACGCAGGCTTTACCGCAGAGGATAAGGTTGATGAAACTATTAAAAAGCATTTTGACAAATATTCCTATCTTTGTGACACACATACGGCCGTTGCGGTTGATGTTTACGATGAATATGTAAAAGCAACAGGTGACGATATCCCAACGGTTATCGATTCCACCGCTTCTCCGTACAAATTTTCAAAGAGCGTGCTTGCTGCCGTAAACGGCGGAAAGGCACCGGATCTTGATGAATTCGATATGGTTGACGCACTTTATAAAAAAACAGGCTTTGAGGTTCCGAAGCCGCTTGCTTCACTTAAATCAAAGAAGGTTCGTTTCAACAATGTTTGCTCAAAAGGCGATATGAGCGAAATGGTGTTCAAGCTTCTTGAACTGTAAGAAATATATACTTTAAGAAACGGCCCGGGTTTTCCCGAGCCGTTTGTGTTTACTTGCAGTTGCAATTGCTGCTGCACTTAAAGGTTTCACATTTTGTTTCCGTTGTTGTGGTTGCATTTGTGTTGCCCACTGTGATGTGGCCCGCGTTGCAGCTGTTGTCTGCCTGATGGTGAATGCAGTTTTTTGCCTCGCAGCTGATGCCTTTGATTTCGTTCATAAAATTCACTCCCTTCATCATTATTTTTTGCCGAAGGGTTTTGTTTATTCACGCAAAATTATTCCCGAAAGGATTACTCAATGTCTTTATATGCTATTGCCGACACTCATTTGTCTTTCGGCACGGATAAACCCATGGATTCGTTTGAGGGCTGGCAGGATTATACTTCCAGACTTGAAAAAAATTGGAATAAGCTTGTTGAGGAAGACGATGATGTTGTCATCGCCGGCGACATCAGCTGGGCCATGGATTTTTCGCAGGCTCAAAGCAGACTTTGATTTTTTGGAAAGCCTTAACGGAAATAAAATCATTTTAAAGGGAAACCATGATTATTGGTGGAATACAATGGCAAAGCTGAATAAATTTTTGGCGGATAATAATTACAAAACCATTCGCTTCCTTTTCAACAATTCGTTTGAGCTCGGTAATGCGTCAATCTGCGGAACACGCGGCTGGATGATGGGCTGTGAAAACGAAGAGGATATTAAAATTTTAAACAGGGAAGTGGGCAGACTCAGGCGAAGCCTTGAAAGCGCAGGGTGCCCCGAAAAAATTGTTTTTTTGCACTATCCGCCCGTTTCCGATATCTCACGATGCGATGAAATAATAAATGTTTTAAACGAATTCGGAATAAAAAAATGCTATTACGGGCATCTTCACGGTGACGCGGCAAAATATGCCGTTTCCGGTGTTGTCGACGGTATTGACTATAAGCTCATTTCCTGTGATAAGCTAAAATTCACACCTTGTTTAATTTTAAAATACTGATTTTTCTTGAAAAAGCATAATTATTATGATATAATGCCTAATCGGTGATAAATAATTATAATTAAGGAGAGTTAAATATGGCACTCAAATCATCCAATAAAATTGATACAAACACATATGAAATCGAAGTTACGGTTGACGGCGAAACCTTTAAAAAAGCCTGCACTTCAGCTTATCTCAAAGGCAGAAAAAATATTCAGGTTCCCGGCTTCCGCAAGGGTAAGGCAACCCAGGGCATGATTGAAAAGCTCTACGGCGAAGGTGTGTTCTATGAAGAGGCACTTGACGAGGTTTATCCCGCAGCCGTATCTGCAGCTTTTGACGAAGCCGGTCTTGAAGTTGTGGACGCACCGTTTGATCTTGAAATTCCCGTTATGGATAAAGAAAACGGCGTGGAAATGAAAATGAAGGTTACAACTTATCCCGAGGTTAAGCTCGGCGATTATAAGGGTCTCAAGGTTGCAAAGCTTCCCACCGAGGCAACCGACGAGGATGTCGACAACGAACTTAAAGCACTTCAGGAGAGAAATTCACGCCTTATCGTTGCGGACGACAGAGCTGCTCAAAACGGCGATACTGTTTCTCTTGACTTTGAAGGCTTTGTTGACGGCGTTGCTTTTGAAGGCGGCAAGGGCGAGAATTATCCGCTTGAGCTCGGCTCAAACTCTTTCATTCCCGGTTTCGAGGATCAGGTTGCCGGCCACGGCGTTGACGAGGAATTTGATGTAAATGTTACATTCCCCGAGGAATACGCCGAAGAGCTTGCAGGCAAAGATGCCGTATTCAAATGCAAAATTCACGAAATCAAAGCAAAAGAGCTCCCTGAGCTTAACGATGAATTTGCTCAGGATGCATCTGAATTTGATACTCTTGATGAGCTTAAAGCAGACCTTAAAAAGCAGATTTCCGAAAAGAAGGAAGCAGACGCAAAAACAGATATGGAAAATCAGCTTCTTGAGCAGATTTGCGAGAATATGACCGCAGAAATCCCCGAATGCATGTTCACCAAGAGACAGGATGAAATGGTTCAGGATTACGATTACAGACTTCGCTCTCAGGGTCTTGACCTTGATACATATCTCAAGTATCTCGGCCAGGATAAGGAAAGCTTCAAAGAAACCTTTAAAGACGGCGCCGAAAAGCAGGTTAAGGTTTCCGTTGCTCTCAGAGCAATCATTACGGCTGAAAATATCGAAGCTTCGGAAGACGAAATCAATGCGGAAGCAGAAAAAATCGGCAGCCAATACGGCATGGATGCAGAGCAGGTTAAAAAGGTTCTTCCCTCGGATCAGCTTGCAGAGGATGTTAAGCGCAACAAGGCCGTTGATCTTATTGTTGGCAGCGCCGTTGTTGAGTAATCAATATTTTTAAAGGAAAGTGATTTATAATGGCATTGGTACCTTATGTTGTTGAGCAAACCGGCAACGGCGAGCGCTCGATGGATATTTTTTCCCGCCTTTTAAATGACAGAATTATAGTTCTCTCCGACGAGGTTAATTCGCAAACCGCATCTCTTGTTGTGGCACAGCTTCTTTTCCTTGAAGGCCAGGACAATGAAAAAGATATAAATCTTTATATCAATTCACCCGGCGGTTCGGTTACGGACGGTATGGCGATTTACGACACTATGCAGTATATTAAGTGCGATGTTTCCACAATCTGCATCGGCATGGCAGCTTCAATGGGCGCGTTTCTGCTTTCAAGCGGCACAAAGGGCAAGCGCATCTGCCTGCCCAATGCCGAGGTTATGATTCATCAGCCATTAGGTCAAACAAAAGGTCAGGCAACTGAAATCGAAATTGCCGCAAACCACATCTTAAAAACGAAGAAAAAGTTAAACAGCATTCTTGCTGCAAACTGCGGTAAAACCGTTGAAGAAGTAACTGCTGACACGGAAAGAGATAATTGGCTTTCCGCCGAAGAAGCTCTTGCATACGGCCTTGTGGATAAAGTAATCGATAAAAGATAAACGGAGTCGGTAATTTATGCCAAACAACGATACAAAGCACCCGGTAATCAGGTGCTCGTTTTGCGGTAAATCCGAGGCCATGGTGCATAAGCTCATTGAAGGTCCCGGAGTTTATATATGCGATGAATGCATTGCCCTTTGCAACGATATACTTGCAGAGGCAAATCGTTCGGCGCGTAAGCCGCAAAATTCGGCAAAGGAAGACTTTGTTCTTCCGAAGCCGGAACAAATCAAACAAAAGCTTGATGAATATGTAATCGGCCAGGACGATGCAAAAAAGGCCCTTTCAGTTGCCGTTTACAATCATTATAAGCGCATATATTCCGCCGCGTCAAACGATGTTGAACTTCAAAAAAGCAATATTTTGCTGCTTGGCCCAACGGGTGTCGGCAAAACAATGCTTGCGCAAACTCTTGCAAAAATACTTGATGTTCCTTTTGCGATTGCAGACGCAACAACGCTTACCGAAGCAGGATATGTCGGCGAAGATGTTGAAAACATACTTCTCAGGCTTATTCAGGCCGCGGATTTCGACATTGAAAAGGCTCAGCGCGGTATAATTTATGTTGATGAAATAGATAAAATTTCACGCAAATCGGAAAACCGCTCAATCACCCGTGATGTAAGCGGTGAGGGCGTTCAGCAGGCGCTTCTTAAAATTCTCGAGGGCACTGTTTCAAACGTTCCACCCGGAGGCGGCAGAAAGCACCCGCAGCAGGAGTTTATTCAGATAGACACCACTAATATTCTTTTCATTTGCGGCGGCGCGTTTGACGGCATTGAAAAAATCATCGAAAAGCGTATGGGCTCAAAATCCATGGGCTTCGGTGCAAATGTCGAAAACGAAAAGTTTGACGAAAATCAAATTCTCCACAAAGCAGTTCAGCACGATTTGGTTAAATACGGCCTTATCCCGGAGCTTATCGGCAGAATACCGGTTATAACAGTGCTGGATAATCTTGATAAAGACGCACTTGTGCGAATTATGGTTGAACCGAAAAACTCCATCATCAAGCAATATACAAAGCTTTTTGAGCTTGACGGTGTTAAGCTTGAATTCAAAAAAGAAGCACTGGAAGCTGTTGCGGATATAACCTTGCAACGTAAAACCGGCGCAAGAGGGCTGAGAAGTGTGCTTGAGGGTGTGCTTGAAAATCTTATGTTTACCGTGCCGAGCGACAGTACTGTTGAAAAAATCATAATCACCGAGGATTCGGTGAAAAACGGCTCGGAACCTATTATTTTGCGTAATGCAAATAAAACGGCAAAGATTTTAAAAGCTTCCGATTTAAAAAATGCATAATTAAACATCAAAGGCGGGATTTTTCCTGCCTTTTTTCTTGCCTTTTATTTGTTTATATTATATAATACTAACCATGATATTAGGTGATAGTATGTGTGAGAAAAATTACAATAATTATATCGATATGCCCGTTGTGCCGCTCAGGGGGCTTGTTGTTTTCCCGGAAATGGTGCTTCATTTTGATGTGGGCAGGAAAAAGAGCATTGCCGCTATTAAAGAGGCAATGAAGTCCGGCAGTGAAATATTCCTTGTTTGCCAAAAGGACGCTTCTGTTGACGATCCTTCAATAGACGATATATACGATATCGGCGTTGTTTGCTCGGTTAAGCAAATGGTTAAAATTCCCAATTCCGATAATCTGCGTGTTGTTGTTAAGGGCAGAACGAGGGCGTCAATCGCCGCTTTTGTTCAAAGCAGGCCGTATCTTGTGGGCTCTGTTTGCGTTATCGATGAAGAATACGAATCCGAGGATATTGAAGAAACCGCTTATTGCAGAGCTTTAAAAAGGCAGTTTGAAAGATATTCTTCATATATGCCTAAGATTTCAAACGATGTTGTTGTTAAAGTTCTTTCGATTAACGAAAACGGCAAGCTTTGCGATTATATTTGCACTAATTGCCTTTTTGAGTATTCCGAAAAGCAATCTATTCTTCAAACTCTGCCTGTAAAAGACAGATTGATGAAGCTCTTTTATCTGCTTGATAAAGAGAATTCAACTCTTGAAATCGAGGCGGAAATTCATGATAAGGTGCAGGACAGCATAGACAGAAATCAGCGCGAATATTACCTTCGCGAGGAAATGAAGGCTATTGCTGACGCGCTCGGCGACGCAGACAATCCCGCTGAAGAGGCAGATATATATAAGGCAAAAATAGCTAAGCTGGCTTGCTCCGATGATGTGCGTGAAAAGTTGCTTGGGGAATGCAACAAGCTTATGAAAATGCCGTCCGGATCGCACGAGGGCACGGTAGTGAGAACATATCTTGATAAATGCCTTGAAATTCCTTTCGGAAAATATACTAAGGATAACATAAATCTTCTCGCCGCTCAAAAGCTGCTTGATAAAGAACACTATGGACTTAAAACGGTTAAAGAACGCATAGTGGAGTCACTTGCCGTATATAAGCGAAATCCGGAATTTTCCGGTCAAATTCTTTGCCTTGCCGGCCCTCCCGGAGTGGGCAAAACATCAATTGTCAAAAGCCTTGCCAAAAGCATGCACCGAAAATACACTCGAATTGCACTCGGAGGCATACACGATGAAGCCGAAATTCGCGGTCATCGCCGCACATATATCGGCGCAATGGCGGGCAGAATCGTTGAAAGCATAATTAAAAGCGGTGTTATGAATCCTGTTATTTTACTGGATGAAATCGATAAGGTGGGCAACGATTATAAAGGCGATCCGTCGTCTGCTCTTTTGGAAGCACTTGATCCCGAACAGAATTTCAGCTTCACGGATCACTACATCGATTTTCCGATTGATTTAAGCAAAGTGCTCTTTATAACAACGGCAAACGATGTTTCGCAAATTCCCGCGCCCCTAAGGGACCGCATGGAAATAATCGAACTTAATTCCTACACGGCTTCCGAAAAATTCCGTATTGCAAAAGATTATCTCGTTAAAAAAGAGATGAAAAAGCACAAGCTTACTGCGCGTGAATTTAAAATAAGCGACGATGCAATTTATTGCCTTATCGATTGTTACACTGCTGAAGCGGGCGTTCGCGGGCTCGAAAAGAAAATCGCCTCGCTTTGCAGAAAAGCTTCCGTTGAAATCGAAAAGGGCGCAAAATCCTTTAGGGTAACGCCTAAAAACATTGAAGAAATCTTAGGCCCCAAGCGTTTCCTGCAGGATCAAATCGCAGATAAAAATCAGGTTGGCGTTATTAACGGCCTTGCTTGGACGAGCGTTGGCGGCACATTGCTTCCGATAGAAGTTTCGGTACTTAAAGGCACGGGTAAAACCGAGCTTACGGGCAATCTCGGTACCGTTATGCAGGAAAGTGCCAAAACGGCTGTTTCATACATTCGCTCAATTGCCGATAAATACGGCATTAAAGAGGATTTTTATAAAACCTGCGATATACATATCCACGCTCCCGAAGCTGCAATTCCGAAAGACGGCCCCTCCGCCGGACTTGCAATAACTACGGCTTTGTTTTCTGAGCTTACGGGAATACCGATTCGCCGCGACATCGCAATGACGGGCGAAATCAGCCTTAAAGGTAAGGCTTTGCCGATAGGCGGGCTTAAAGAAAAAAGCATGGCGGCTTATAAAGCCGGCTGCAGTGAGGTAATTATTCCGCGAAAGAATGTTAAAGACCTTACCGAAATATCGGATGAAGTGAAGGCTGCAATCGAATTTAAGCCCGTTGATGAATTTCTTGATATTCTTCCGCTGGCGCTTGAAAGCATGCCGGAAGAAAATAAACAAAATTCTTCTGATATAAGAAAAACGATAATAAAAAAAGATAATTCCCTCAGGGAAACGATAACACAGTAATATGAATTTTAATAAAGCAGAATTTACCGCTTCATACGGTATTTCATCTCAGCTTGCGGCAGACGGGTTGCCGGAAATTGCATTTGCCGGGCGCTCCAATGTGGGCAAAAGCTCGCTGCTTAACAAGTTGTTTAACAGAAAAAATCTTGCCCGCGTCAGTTCCGTTCCCGGCAAAACCGTTACCGTTAATTTTTATAATGTTGACGGTAATCGCTTCGTTGATTTACCGGGTTACGGCTACGCTAAAATTTCAAAATCGGAAAAGGATAGATTTGCCGACCTTATGGAGGGCTATTTCCAAAGCGGCAGAAATATAAAGCTTGTTGTTCAGCTTGTTGATATGAGGCATAAGCCCTCTGCCGACGATATCGGCATGATTTCGTTTTTAAACGAATTTGAATTGCCTTATATCATAGTTCTTACAAAGGCCGACAAGCTTAAGAAAAAGGAATATGCAGCAAGGCTTGCGGCAATGCCCGAGGAACTCGGCAATCCCGCCGTGCCGATAATTCCGTTTTCGGCTCAAAACGGGCTTGGCGTTGATGAAGTTAAAAAAATGATTGAAAAATCGTTTAATTCACAGGAGGATAATGAATAAATGGAGAAAAAACCGTTTTTAACCAAGGAAAAGGCACAGGATATCGTAAAAAAATACCCCACACCTTTTCATATTTACGATGAAAAGGGAATCAGAAAAAATGCCGAAAATCTTAAAAAAGCATTTTCATGGAACGAGGGTTATAAAGAGTATTTTGCCGTTAAGGCAACGCCCAATCCCTTCCTTATAAACATTTTGCGTGAATACGGCTGCGGCTGCGACTGCTCTTCAAAAACGGAGCTTATGCTTTCAAAAACCATCGGCGCCGTAGGCGATGATATTATGTTTTCTTCAAATGATACTCCGATTGAAGAATTTAAATATTGCGCTGATTTAGGAGGCATTATAAATCTTGACGATATCACTCATATTGCGGCTGTTGAAAAAGCCTGCGGCAAGCTGCCCAAGAAAATGAGTTGCCGTTATAATCCCGGCGGCGTGTTCGAAATGAGCAACGGAATTATGGATAACCCCGGCGATGCTAAATACGGCATGACCACAGAACAGATCTTTGAAGCTTTCAAAATCATGAAAGAAAAGGGCGTTGAAGAATTCGGTATTCACTCCTTCCTTTGCTCAAATACGGTTACAAACGAATATTATCCTGCGCTTGCCAAAGTTCTTTTCGAGCTTGCGGTTGAGCTTAAAAATAAGGTTGACGTTGATATTAAATTCATAAATCTTTCGGGCGGCGTCGGCATTCCTTACACTCCCGATCAAGAGCCTAACGATATTTTCGCGATAGGCGAGGGTGTGCATAAGGTGTTTGACGAGGTTCTTGTTCCCGCGGGAATGGGCGATGTTGCAATTTACACCGAAATGGGCAGATTTATGATGGGACCCTACGGCGCGCTTGTTACTACGGCTATCAATGAAAAACACACCCACAAGGAATATATCGGCGTAGACGCTTGCGCAGTAAATCTTATGCGCCCGGCAATGTACGGCGCATATCATCATATTACTGTTTTAGGCAAAGAAAACGAACCCTGCGACCATAAATATGACATTACGGGTTCTCTTTGCGAAAATAACGATAAATTTGCGATTGACCGTATGCTTCCCAAAATCGATATGGGCGATTTGGTTTATATTCACGATGCCGGTGCGCACGGCTTCTCGATGGGCTATAATTATAACGGTAAGCTTAAATCCGCAGAGCTTTTGCTTTGCGAAAACGGCGATGTTAAGCTTATCCGCCGAGCCGAAACACCTAAGGATTATTTTGCAACCTTTGATTGCTTTGATTTTTACGGCGATTTAATAAACGCATAAACTTTTTTATGATAAAACAGGCATGGAAATATGCCTGTTTTATTTTTTTAGGGCTTTACTTTCAAGCTTTAGTGTGTTAAAATATAAATACTTTGATTAAGGGGTGTATTTATGTCACTTAAAAGGGATAACGAAAGCCTGAATTTTTTGTTTAATTGCATTTTACAACTAAACGATATTGATGAATGCTATGATTTTTTTGAGGATTTGTGCACCGTTCAGGAGCTTAAATCACTCAGCCAAAGAATTGTTGTTGCCAAAATGCTTTCGGAAAAATCGGTTTACACCGATATTGTTGATGCCACAGGCGCTTCAACCGCCACCATCAGCAGGGTAAACAGAAGCCTTCAGTTCGGATGCGACGGATACGATAAAATTTTCGAGCGCATTAAGGGTGAAAGCAAGGATGAAAATGTATAATCATTTTGCAGGCATTTATGATGAATTAACCGAAAATGTATCCTATTCCGAAAGAGCCGAATACATTTCCGGTTTTTTTCATAAATATTCGGTTAAACGCGGCGCAAAAATACTTGATTTGGCATGCGGTACCGGCAGTTTCACCGCGGAATTTTCAAGGCTAGGCTATGATGTTACCGGTGCGGATATAAGCTGTGAAATGCTTTCCGTTGCCGAAAATAAGTGCAGCGGTAATGCAAGCTTTGTTTGCGCTGATATGCGTGATTTTGCGTTTTCCGAGCCTTTTGACGCATGCGTTTGCTGCCTTGATTCGATAAATCATCTTGATAGTATTAACGATGTTGCGAAAACCTTTAAATGCGTTTATAATTCGCTGAGGCCCGGAGGCATTTTTTTGTGTTTGATGTAAATACTCTTTACAAACACGAAAATGTCCTCGGCGACAATACTTTTGTTTTCGACGAAGACGAGTTTTTCCTTTCTTGGGATAACGAATATCTCGGAAACGGAAAAGTCAGGCTCATACTTGATATGTTTTTTCGCAAAGGAGAGCTTTATGAAAGATATTCGGAAGATTTTTGCGAACAGGCATATGATATTGAAGCAATTAAAAACGCTTTAAACCCGCTTTTTGATATAAAGGGGATTTATAACGAATTGACGCTTACACCGCCTAAAACGGACTCCGAGCGGCTTTATTTCGTGTGTGAAAGGAAGATTGACGATGAGTAAGCTTGTCAGATATATAACAGAAGACGGCAGTGCGTTTATTATCGCCGCCGATTCGACGGAAATGATAAGAAAAATGGAGCAAATTCATCAGCCGTCCGCCGCTGTAACGGCAGGTATGGGCAGATTGCTCACGGCAGCCTCTATAATGGGAGTTATGCTCAAAGGTGAGGATGATAATATCACTTTGCGTTTTAACGGCGATGGGCCCGTAGGGAGCATTATAGCAGTTGCAGACAGCAGCGGCAATGGCCGCATAAGCGTTCAAAATCCTATTGTTGAGCTTCCGCTTAACGATAAGGGTAAACTCGATGTGAGCGGCGCGCTGGGCAAAACCGGTTATCTTTATGTGATTAAAGACATAGGATTAAAAGAGCCCTTTATCGGCACAACCGAAATTGTAAGCGGTGAGGTTGCCGAGGATATAACAAACTATTATGCCGTTTCGGAGCAAACTCCGAGTGTGTGCTCGCTGGGTGTTTTAATAAACCCTGATTTGTCGGTAAACTGTGCGGGCGGCTTTTTAATTCAATTGCTTCCCGGATGCCCGGATGAAATTATTGATGTTATAGAAAAAAATATTGCCGGTATACCGCCAGTTACAACTATGCTAACAGACGGTTTAACACCGGACGATATGGCAAAAAAAGCTTTAAGCGGATTAAAAATCGAAAAGCTTGATGAATCAGAGTTCACATACAAATGTGCCTGCTCAAGGCAAAAGGCCGAGGCGGCAATGCTTTCCGCCGGCAGAGCAGAGCTGGAAGATATGGTGAAGGAAAATAAGCCTTTCACCGTTGAATGCCATTTTTGCAACAATAATTACGAGTTCACAACCGAGCAAATCAAAACGCTTTTAAAAAAACTTAAATAATTTTATAAAAAAGTTTCCAAAAAGTGTTGACATTTCGGCGAGGATATAGTATCATAATCAGCGTTGCAACGGCAACTTGGGAGTATAGCTCAGCTGGGAGAGCATCTGCCTTACAAGCAGAGGGTCACAGGTTCGAGCCCTGTTACTCCCACCATTTTGGCCCGGTAGTTCAGCTGGTTAGAACGCCTGCCTGTCACGCAGGAGGTCGACGGTTCGAGTCCGTTCCGGGTCGCCATTATGTGCTTCTGTAGCTCAGTCGGTAGAGCAGGGGACTGAAAATCCCCGTGTCGATGGTTCGATTCCGTCCGGAAGCACCATAAATGCGGATTTAGCTCATCCGGTAGAGCGCCACCTTGCCAAGGTGGAGGTAGCGAGTTCGAGTCTCGTAATCCGCTCCATTAGGCACTAAGCAATTAGTGCCTGTTCTTTTAAAGGCGGCACCATAGCCAAGTGGTAAGGCAGAGCTCTGCAAAAGCTTTATGCCCCAGTTCAAATCTGGGTGGTGCCTCCAAATTAAACCGTTCACAATGTGAGCGGTTTTTTCTTTTATGTTGATTATCAGGTGCTTTCATTGATTTGATAAAAAAAGTTGTGTTTTTGCACAAAAAAGCAGCAGCGTTTCATAGTCAAAAAATTATCATTCGATTATCCTTTTTCCTCAAAGTGCATATTTTTTAAATGATAATTTATAATACCAAGGCCTTTTTTACACTTTGTTCATTTTTCTTGCCACGAATTTTAATTTTTTTGTTGAAATTTGATTTTAATAATGTTATACTACCAATAGACTTTGTTAGGAGGGTACCGCCTTGAGTAAAGAATCAAAACATGCAAAAAAAGAAGCTAAGGCCGCAAAGAAAGCTGCCAAGGCTGAAAAGGCTGCATCTAAAATGGCCGCTAAGGCAGAAAAGAAGCATTCTAAGGATTATAATAAATTCGTTAAGAAAGCTACAAAGAAAAATAATAAAAAAGCAAATAAACCCGGATATGCCGCGATTGTTATTCCGCCGATTGACGAATATCAGTCCAAATCCGAAATCAAGCTTGCAAAAGCAAATGATAAAGCTTATGCAGCTTATGTAAAGAAAATAAATAAGAAAAACACAAAAATGGAAGCAAAATGTGCAAAGAAGGGCAAGCCCTTTGAGCCTATTCCGGTTCCCGAAAAGGATGAGGTTGTTCTTCAAACCAACAAAAAGAGAAAAGTTTGGAGAATGATTATCAGAATTCTTCTTATTTGGCTTATTGTTTATTTCATTATTATGTGGCTTATGTATTCACCTGCTATTTTGCCCACCGAGGCTGAAGATACCACGGCTGCCGCTTCTTATGATTACGAGCCGTATTCAAACCCGCATGAAATCACCACAACTCCCGATTACACAATCGCAGAGGCAAAGGTTTTCTTAAAGCAGGTTATTCATGACAATTGGAAAAACATCGGCTATTCATCCGATGTAAGCAATGATGCTATTACATACAACAATAAAACAATCGTTGTAAACAATGCTAATTGCTATGTATTCTCTTGTGCAGGCAAAACTTACGCAATTCCGATCAAACTTTCCGGCTGCTATGTTTTGGATAACGGCGAATATAAGCCGCTCACATTTGATAACACAAATTATCTTTTCTAAATAAAAATTTAAAGCCCGGTTTTTTGCCGGGCTTATTTTTTACAGTGATTTTAAAGCTGTTGACAATTATGATAAAAGCATTAAAAAAGTGCCGCAGAATTCGTTTCTGCGGCACTTTTATCATATGTGCGTCAGTTTTTAAGACTGTGCAAAGGAGCGGGAATTTTGCCGCCTCTGTTAATGAATTTTGCAGGTGATTTTGTGTTTACCTTCATAACGGGGCCGGAACCGAGCAAGCCGCCGAATTCAAGCTCATCACCGATATTTTTGCCTATCGCCGGAATAACGCGAACTGCAGTGGTTTTGCAGTTTACCATGCCGATTGCCGCTTCATCTGCGATAATGCCGCTTATTGCTTCGGCAGTTGTGTCGCCGGGAATGACTATCATGTCAAGTCCGACTGAGCAAACAGCAGTCATAGCTTCAAGCTTTTCAATGCAAAGTGCACCGCTTCTTGCGGCGTCAATCATGCCGGCATCCTCGGAAACGGGGATAAATGCGCCGGAAAGACCGCCTACGCTTGAAGAAGCCATAACGCCGCCTTTTTTTACCGCATCGTTAAGCATTGCAAGGCAAGCAGTTGTGCCGGGGCCTCCGCACTGCTCAACGCCGATTTCTTCAAGAATATGAGCAACCGAATCGCCGACTGCCGGAGTGGGAGCAAGTGAAAGATCAACAATTCCGAAAGGAACGCCGAGCCTTTTTGAAGCTTCCGTGCCGACGAGCTGACCCATTCTTGTTACTTTAAACGCTGTTTTTTTAATCAGCTCCGCGATTTCGTTAATACTGTAATCGGGGTATTTTGATATTGCCGCTCTAACAACGCCGGGGCCGGATACGCCCACGTTTATTACGCAGTCGGGTTCGGAAAGGCCGTGGAAAGCGCCTGCCATAAAAGGATTGTCTTCCGGAGCATTGCAAAAAACAACAAGCTTGCCTGCACCTATGCAGTCTTTATCCTTGGTGAGCTCTGCCGCTTCTTTAACCTTTTGGCCCATAATTTTAACGGCGTCCATATTGATGCCGGCTTTTGTTGATCCGATATTTACGGAAGAACATAAATGCTCGGTTTGTGCAAGCGCCTGCGGAATTGAATTTATAAGCTCCAAATCGCCTGCGGAAAAGCCTTTTTGAACAAGTGCCGAATAACCGCCTATAAAGTTAACGCCGATCGTTTGAGCCGCTTTTTCAAGCGTAAGGGCATATTTAACAGGATCGCCGCCGCTGATGCCGGCCAATATCGCAATCGGTGTAACGGATACACGCTTGTTTATAATCGGAATACCGTATTGTTTCTCGATATCCTCGCCTGTTGAAACAAGGTGCTCGGCCCTGCGGCAGATTTTATCGTAGACCTTGGCGCATGCCTTATCGATATCCGAATCTGCGCAATCGAGCAAGGAAATGCCCATTGTGGTCGTTCTGATATCAAGGCATTCGTCCTGAATCATATGTATTGTTTCAAGTATGTCAAATGTGTTAATCATATTATTGATGTGCTCCTTGCAATAATGTTATATTCTGTGCATCGAGTTAAAAATATCCTCGTTCATAACATGAATTGAAAGCCCGCTGTTTTTACCGTATTCCGAAAGTGAATCCGAAAAATCGGCAAAGGGCACGGAGCATTTGCTGACATCTGCCATCATGATCATGCAAAACATATCATGAAGAATGGATTGAGTTACCTCTGTGATGTTTACATCGTTTTCCGCACAAATTGCGGAAACCTTTGCAAGGATGCCGACCATATCTTTGCCGACAACAGTTATTACTGCACGCATATTTTATTACCTCCTAAAGTAATTATACTGATTATAGCAAAGCGGGGATTTTTTTTCAACAAAAAAAGAATAATAATGTTTGATTTTAACGTCGAATGTGGTAGAATATATTAGCTTAGAAAGGAAAATGATTATGAAATACGCAAATTTTTATGATCTTCACACTCATTCCGAACATTCGTTTGACGGGCATCATTCCTGCACGCTTATGTGTGAAAGTGCGGTTCAAAAGGGCTTAAAGGGGCTTGCAATCACGGATCACTGCGAAATTGATTCCAAGGATTGCGACTTTAACAAGCTTTGCAGCAGCCAATTTTTTGACACCTCAAAGGCGGCAACCGTATTTAGCGGAAGTCTTGAGGTTTTTAAGGGCATAGAACTCGGTCAAGCGGTTTACGATAAGCCTTTGGCAGAAAAAATACTCGCAAAATATGATTACGACTTTGTGCTCGGCTCAATTCACAATCTGCGCGATATGGAGGATTTTTTCTTTCTCGATTACAACAAAGGCTATGATATTTATGATTTACTCGGCAGATATTTTGATACCGAATACGAGCTTTGTGAATGGAATAAATTCGATTCGCTTGCACATTTAACATATCCTTTGCGCTATATCACGGGAAAATACGGCATAGAGGTTGATATGAGTCGCTTTTCGGATAAAATCGATAAAATCCTTGCGTTACTCATAAAAAACGAAAAAGCGCTTGAAATAAACACTTCCGGCTATTTTAATGAAATGAAAGATATTTTGCCAAATGCAGAAATCGTTGCAAGATATAAGGAACTCGGAGGTAAGTATATTACTTTGGGCTCCGATTCACACTATTACGATAAAATAGGAATGGGAATCGAGCAAGGCCTTGATGCCGCCAAAAAATGCGGTTTTGAATATTTCACGGTATACAGAAAAAGAAGGCCGTATCTGATTCCGATTGAATAACTTAAATTAAAGAGAGGGAAAAGTATGGATGAAAAACTATTAAGGCTTCTTGAAGAAAACGCAAGGCTCAGCAACAAAGAGCTTGCCGCGGCACTCGGTGTTTCCGAGCAGGAGGTTGCGGATGAAATCAAGCTTTTGGAAAACACGGGCGTTATTAAAGCCTACAAAGCTTTTATAGATACGGAAAAAACATCAAAGCAAACCGTTACGGCTCTTATTGAGCTTAAAATTAGACCGAAATACGGCAGGGGATTTGATGATTTGGCAGAGCGCATTTCGCAGATGGAGGAGGTTGAATCCATCTATCTTATGAGCGGCGCTTTTGATTTGACCGTTTTTGTAACGGATAAGTCTTTCCATGATGTTGCCATGTTTATCGCAAAGCGACTGTCACCGCTTGAGGGCGTTGTTTCAACGGCAACACATTTTATTCTTAAAAAATATAAAGAAAACGGAGTTTTGATGGCCGACGAACCTGTTGACGACAGGGGGACGGTTTCTCTGTAATGGATTACTCAAAATATTTAAATCAAAACCTTGTTAAAACCAAGCCGAGCGGCATAAGGAAGTTCTTTTCCATTGCCGAGGAGCTTGATAATGTTATTTCACTCGGCGTTGGCGAACCGGATTTTCTGACCCCGTGGCATATAAGAAACACGGCAATCGATTATTTGGATAAAGGTGCAACGCGTTATACCGCGAATGCGGGTCTTGCGGCTTTAAGAGCCGAAATATGCGATTTTTATGCAAGAAAGTACAATATCGAATACAACTCCAAAACCGAAGCTCTCGTAACCGTAGGCGGCTCGGAGGGCATTGATATGGCAATAAGATCCGTTATTTCACCCGGTGATGATGTTTTGCTTGTTGAGCCTTGCTTTGTTTGCTATCGCCCGATCGTAGAGATCTGCGGAGGCAATGTTATCACCATTAACACCAAAGCCGAGGATAATTTTAAATTGACTGCCGATGAAATAGAAGCAGCGGTTACGCCGAAAACAAAGCTGATCATTATGCTTTATCCGAATAATCCCACAGGAGCCGTCATGCGCAAAGAGGATTTGGTTAAAATTATCCCTGTAATCAAAAAGCATGATTTGCTTGTGCTTACGGATGAAATTTACAGTGCACTCACTTACGGAAATGAAGCGCACACAAGTATCGCTTCGCTTCCCGGGATGAAAGAGCGCACGATAGTTATAAACGGTTTTTCAAAAACATATTCGATGACGGGCTGGCGACTCGGCTATGCGCTTGCTCCGGCCGAAATAATTTCTCAAATGACAAAGCTTCATCAATTCGCAATTATGAGCGCGCCCACAAATTCGCAATATGCGGCTGTTGAGGCATTGAAAAACGGCGACGCCGATATTGAAAAAATGCGTGAGGAATACGATTTGCGCCGCAGATATACGGTGAGCAGATTTAACGAAATGGGCTTAACCTGTTTTGAGCCGGAGGGCGCTTTTTACGCATTTCCGTCAATCAAATCAACGAGGCTTTCAAGCGATGACTTTTGCGAAAAGCTGATTATGGATAAAAGAGTTGCCGTTATTCCCGGCAATGCTTTCGGCGATTGCGGCGAGGGTCATATCAGGGTTTCCTATTGTTATTCGATTGATAACATCAAAAAAGCAGCCGACCGAATTGAAGAATTTGTTAATTCGCTTGCGTGCGATTGAAAGGTAATATATGAAAGTTAAAGTTGCGGCATATGCAAAAATAAATTTAATGCTTGATATTGTTTCCCTCAGAACGGACGGTTATCATGATCTTTTTATGATTATGCAAAGCGTCGGCGTGCATGATATCGTTACCGTTTCGGAAAATAAATCAAGAAAAATATCCATAACCTGCGCCGAGGAGGGTATCCCGCTGGATGAATCCAATATTTGCTGGAAAGCTGCAAAGGGATTTTTTAAATACACCAAAAAGCGCAATAAAGGCATAAATATTGATATTCAGAAGAAAATTCCGCATGCTGCGGGTCTTGCCGGCGGAAGTGCGGACGGTGCCGCCGTTATAAAAGCTTTAAATGAGATTTACTGCACGGAATTAAGCGATAAAGAAATGTGTGAAATCGGCGTTAAAATCGGCGCGGATCTTCCGTTTTGCCTTACGGGCGGCACTTTGCTTGCTCAGGGCATAGGCGATGTGCTCAGCAAAACAAAGCCGCTGAAGAGGTGCTTTATCGTGCTTGCCAAGCCAGATTATTCTGTAAATACGGGATATGCTTATCGCCAATTCGATTCAATCGGCAAAATGCGCACACCGGATAAATTCGGAATGCTTTGTGCAATTCAAAGCGGTGATTTAAAAGCAATATGTTCAAAGCTCGATAATGTGTTTGAGCAGTTTATAGAAGTGCCGCACAGAGTAGATATAAAGCACACGATGCGAGAATGCGGAGCAATCGGCACATGCATGAGCGGAAGCGGCCCTACCGTTTACGGTATATTTGAAAATAAAGAGGATGCCGAGCATGCCTGCGATGCGCTCAAGCCTTTTGCAAGGGATATCGAACTTTGCAGACCGGTTTCCAAGGGCTGCAAAATTTTGCAAATCAGCGAATAATATATCAAAAACCTGCCAAAAATTTCTATGAGCGTTGCTCAAAAGAAAGGCAGGTTTTTATTATGAATAATAAGTTTAAATTATTTTCGATTTTGTTTTTGGCGGCAATAATTGCTTTTTCTTATATTTCTCCGTTTGTTAAAACAAGCGAAAAGATATCTGGCGAGGTTTTCAGGCTTCATATTCTTGCAAATTCCGACAGCGAAGAAGACCAAGCGTTGAAGCTGAAGGTGAGAAATGCTGTTTTGGCATGCGGGGAGCCGCTTTTCAAAAATTGCAAAAGCCTCGGCGAAGCCGTTGAAATCGGCAGAGAAAACACCGAATTATTCAAGAATGCCGCTCAAAAATGCGTCAGCGACAACGGCTATGATTATCTCGTGAATGTGTATGTTGACAAGGAATATTTCAACACGCGAAAATATAATCAAATCACAATGCCGGGCGGTATTTACAATGCACTCAAAATTGAAATAGGGCAGGCAAAAGGGCATAATTGGTGGTGCGTTATGTTTCCGGCAATATGTCTGCCGAGCGTAAGCGAAGATGAAATTAATCAATATCTTTCTGATGATGAAGTCGAGCTTCTAAATTCGGGAAGTAAGTATAAAATCAGGTTTAAAATCGTTGAAATATATGAAAAGCTTAAAAGCAGAGCCGTTACTTCATCATTAGCGTAAGCAAAAGTTGACATCAGCGCTCAAGTGGCGTATAATCCCATTAGTTTGGTATGAAAAGAGGGCGGATATGAGCATTTATTATTTTGATAATGCAGCCACAACACAGCTTGATGAAGCCGTGCTTGAAGAAATTCTTCCGTACTTGAAAAACGAATACGGCAATCCATCCTCGATTTATTCAATCGGCAGATCCGCAAAAGCCTTACTTGAAAATTCGCGCGACAAAATCGCCGCTTTGCTCAATTGCAAGCCGAGTGAGATTTATTTTACTTCGGGCGGAAGCGAGTCTGACAACGCCGCGATATTCGGGATTTCAGCCGCATGCGGCAAAAACGGCATCGTTACAAGCACGATTGAGCATCCTGCGGTATTGAGCAGTGTTAAATCGGCGGCAGCAAACAAAAAAGAGTGCAAATTCATTCCGGTTTCAACTAACGGTGTTATTGATATAAATGCAGCTAAAAAGCTTGCAACAGCCGATATCGGGCTTGTTTCGGCTATGCTCGTAAATAACGAAACAGGTGTTGTTCAGCCGATAGACGAGCTTGCCGAAATTGCGCACTCGGCAGGCGCATATATCCACACAGACGCCGTTCAATCCCCATCATACACAAAAATCGATTTGCAAAAGCTGAATGTCGATTCTCTTTCGCTTTCCGCTCACAAATTCGGCGGTCCGAAAGGAATAGGAATATTATTTTTAAGAACGGGAACACCGTTTGAAAAATTTATACACGGCGGTCACCAGGAACGTGACCGCCGCGCAGGCACGGAAAATATAGCCTTTACCGCAGGCTGTGCCAAAGCGCTTGAATTAACTTATAACGGCTTCGATGAAAACAAAGAAAAAATATCCGCTTTAAGGCGGCGTTTTGAGTCGGCAATTAAGTCCGATTTTCCCGAAGCAATAATCAACGGCGAATCGGCCGAGCGCTGCTGCTCGATTTCTTCGGTAACATTTCCCGGCGTTTCGGCAGACAGTATTATAATGAATCTTGATTTTGCGGGAATTTGCATTTCCGCCGGGAGTGCGTGTGCCTCAGGCTCCGTTACGCCGTCGCATGTTTTAACGGCGATGGGAATGGGGGAGGCAAACGCCAAAAGCTCCGTTCGCGTTTCATTCGGCAAAAACAACACGCCCGACGAAACCGATTTTCTTATAAAAACATTATCCGACACGGTTAAAAGATTGAAAAATATATAAATTAAAGGTGAATTATGGCTAACAAACGCGTTTTGCTCGGAATGAGCGGCGGAGTGGACAGCAGTGTTGCCGCCGTTTTGCTTAAAGAAAAGGGATATGATGTTGTAGGAATCACAATGAAGCTTTACAACGGCGAATTTGAGGGCGGCTGCTGCAATATTTCTTCAACTCTTGACGCAAAAAGAATTTGCGACTACATAGGTGCTCCTCATTACACACTTGATTTTACAAATGAATTTCGAAAATATGTTATCGATGATTTTATCGGCGAATACAGTAAATGCAGAACGCCGAATCCCTGCATAGAATGTAATAAGCATCTTAAATTCGGCATAATGTATCAAAAAGCGCAAGAGCTCGGCTGCGATTTTATTTCAACAGGGCATTATGCAAAAATTGCTTACAGCAAAAAATACGGCCAAAATGTGTTAATGAAATCCGCCGCGCAGGGCAAGGATCAAAGCTATGTGCTTTATAATTTGCCGAAAGAGTTGCTTGATAAAGTGCTTTTTCCTCTTTGTGATTTTGAAAACAAGGCTCAAATCCGCGCAATTGCGGCAGAACACAAATTGCCAGTTGCCTCTAAGCCGGACAGTGAAGATATTTGTTTTATTCCCGACGGCAATTATAAAAAATTCCTTGAAGAAAATTCCGATTTAAAAAGCAGGGAAGGGAATATTGTAACGCGCGGCGGCAAAATACTCGGCAAGCACACGGGACTTTATAAGTACACAATAGGTCAGCGCAAGGGGCTCGGAATATCAAATCCCGTTCCGCTTTATGTTCTCGGCTTTAATCCCGCGAAAAATGAGCTTACCGTCGGCGAGGAAAACGAACTTTATATTAAGGAATTTACAGTTTCCGATGTTAATTTCCTTATGTTTGAAAAGCTTTCGGAGCCGATGCATGTCAAGATCAAAACAAGATATTCCGCTAAAGCTTATGACGGTGTTATTTCGCCTGCGCAAAGCGGTGTTGCCGTTTGCTTTGACGAACCTCAAAAATCAATCACACCGGGGCAATCCGCCGTTTTTTATGTTGATGACGATATTGTTCTCGGCGGCGGCAAAATAGACGGATAAAAAACGCACCTGCCGATTTAAGGCGGGTGCATTTTTTATAATATTTTTTGTTAGTAGTTAAAATGTTAATTATTAAAAAAGAAAAGACCTTACTCGATTGAGTAAGGTCTTTTTGGTGCCGGCGGCGGGGGTCGAACCCGCACCCTGTTGCCAGGACCGGATTTTGAGTCCGGCACGTCTGCCAATTCCATCACGCCGGCGAATCGGGATACTTTATATCCCGTGGTGCTGGTGACCCGGACTTGAACCGGTACGGTATTTCTACCGAGGGATTTTAAGTCCCTTGCGTCTGCCGATTTCGCCACACCAGCGAACACAAAATATAATACATTAAATCGGCACGAATGTCAATAATTTAATTTACTTTATTTTGCGGATTTCCGTTTATGCAACTCTCAATATTCTTATCAAGAATATTCAAAAGCCTTTGTCTTGTTTCTTTTGCCGCCCATGCAATGTGAGGCGTAATAATGCAATTTTCAGCAGAAAGCAGGGGATTTGCGGGGTTTGCCGGCTCTGCTTTCAAAACATCGAGTGCCGCGCCGGCTATCTCACCGCTGTTTAACGCGTCCGCAAGAGCCTGTTCGTCAACAACAGGGCCTCTTGATGTGTTTATCAAATAAGCGCTTTTTTTCATTTTATTAAGATTTTCTTTGTTTATAATATTTTCGGTTTCGTTTGTAAGCGGGCAGTGGCAGCTAACAAAATCAGAATTTTCAAGCAGATAATTAAGTGCAACCTGCTTTGCCGTTTTAAAATCGGAGGTGTCTTTTTTTTGACCTCGAATTGAACAGAACATTCATTCCGAAGCTTTCTGCTATACGCGCAACTTTTTGGCCGATTGAGCCAAAGCCTATTATGCCTATCGTTTTACCGTCCAGCTCAAAAAGCGGAGCCTTCCAATAGCAAAAATCGGGACAGGCACACCAATCACCGGCGTGAACCGAGTCGGAATGTAAATCTGTTTGGTTTGCAAAATGAAGTATAAACGCAAAAACCTCCTGTGCAACCGCATTGGTTGAATACGCGGGAATGTTGCAAACACAAATTCCTTTTTCGTTTGCCGCATTCATATCAACAACATTGTAACCCGTTGATTGAAGGCAGATATATTTAAGCTCGGGCGAAAGTGCTTCAATCGTTTTTTTAGTTATGATTGTTTTGTTGATTACTAAAATTTCTGCTCCTTTTGCTCTCGAAACAACATCTTCGGGCCTTGTTCTATCATAAATTTTAACATCATCGCTGTATTTGCTCAAAAAGCTCCATGAAAGGTCGCCGGGGTTTGTTGTGCATGCATCAAGGTTGACTATTTTCATATTTATCACCGCTTTGTTTTTTTGATAATTATATCGCTATTTGCTGCTTTTTTCAATAATTATTGCATATAAAAGTATTTTACTATATAATAAAACATAGAAATTATTGGTGATGTTATGAAAAAATCGCTTTTAATTTTGCTTACTTTTATTTTTACCGCAACTTCATGCTTCGCAATAAATAATTTCTTGCCTGATAATAAAAAGGTTAATTCAAACTACAACGATTCGCGGCATTGCATTGTGCTTGATGCGGGTCACGGCGGAGCAGACGGTGGCACAATTGCCGCAAACGGAACTCCCGAAAAAGAAATTAACCTTGCAATAGTTTTGGCACTGTATGATTTTTTGAATGTTACAGGCGTTAAGTGCAAGGCGATCAGAAGCGGCGATTATGAATATTATCCCGATAAATCAAATAGAAGCAGATCGGATTTATACAACAGACTTGATTTTGTGAATGAAACGGAAAATGCGATTCTTGTTTCCATCCACCAGAATTTTTTTGAAAGCACTGCCGAATCGGGCATGCAGATATGGTACACCAAAAATGTAGCCTCAAGCAAAATTCTTGCAGATAAAATATTAAATAACACAAAAATATTTTTGCAGCAAGATAATACAAGAATAAATAAAGAATCGGACGACAGCTATTATATCCTTTATAAAGCGAGTGTGCCGTCCGTTATGGTTGAATGTGGGTTTATGAGCAATCCCGAAGAAGAGGAAAAGCTTGAAAGCGACTCTTATCAGAAGCAGCTTGCCTGCGTAATTGCTCTCGGAATAAATCAGTATATTAACGAGGAATAATAAATGGCTAAATTAAAATCTGTTTATGTATGTTCGGAATGCGGCTATGAAAGCGCAAAATGGTACGGCAAATGCCCCGGGTGCGGCGAATGGAACACAATGAACGAGGAAACACCGATTGCCGCCAAATCGGCGGTTTCAGGCAAGAGCAATTCTTATAAATCACAGGCGGTTTTGCATTTAAATGAAATAAACGGCGATGTTGAAAGGCGAATTTCAACAGGCGTTAAGGAGTTTGACCGTGTTCTCGGCGGCGGCATCGTTGAGGGAAGCCTTGTGTTGCTAAGCGGCGACCCCGGCATAGGTAAATCAACAATTTTGCTGCAAATCTGCCAGCATTTGGGGCAGAGCAAAAGCGTGCTATATGTAAGCGGCGAGGAATCGGCAAATCAAATTAAGCTGCGTGCAGTTCGCCTTGGGGTAACAACCGAAAATCTCGGTATCTTGGCGCAAACCGATGTCGGCACAATAGCGGAAACAATCAGGAGCGAAAAGCCGGATGTTGTTATAATCGATTCAATTCAAACCATGGTGAGTGATGAATGCGCTTCGTCCGCAGGCTCGATAACGCAGGTTAGGGAATGCACAAATGTATTTATGCACCTTGCAAAATCCTTTGGCATACCGATATTTATAGTTGGCCATGTTAATAAGGACGGCGGAATTGCAGGACCCAAAGTGCTCGAACACATTGTTGACACAGTACTTTATTTTGAGGGTGAAAGGAATTATTCTTACAGAATACTCAGAGGTGTAAAAAACAGATTCGGTTCAACCAACGAAATCGGCGTTTTTGAAATGAGGCAAAACGGACTAGAAGAGGTTGAAAATCCGTCTATGCTTATGCTTTCGGGCAGGCCGAAAAATGTGAGCGGCACCTGTGTTGCCTGCATTATGGAAGGCTCGCGCCCGATTTTGGCAGAGGTTCAGGGGCTTGTTACGGCAACGGGCTTCGGCACACCGCGCAGAATGTGCACCGGATTTGATTACAATAGAATGGCAATGATCATTGCAGTGCTTGAAAAGCGCGCGGGTTATTTCTTTAATTCGATGGATGCTTATATCAATGTTATCGGCGGATTAAGGCTTGATGAACCTGCTGCTGATTTAACTGTTGCAATGGCGCTTGTTTCATCGCTTAAAGATATTCCGGTAAACGACAATGTGATTGCATTCGGCGAAATCGGACTTGCAGGGGAGATACGCGCTGTTAATAATTGCGAGCAAAGAGTGAGCGAAGCCTCAAGGCTCGGCTTTAATAAATGCGTTATCCCGTTTCATAACTATAAAGGGCTTTCAAAGAAAATCAAATCAAGTGTTGATATAATTCCTGTGCGAAGTGTTCGCGAGGCGTTCAGAGCCATAACCGAGGAATAATATTTTTACACAGTTAATATAATAAACAGACCGCTTTGTCTTAATCGGCAGGGCGGTCTGTTTTATGCTCAGCGTTTTCTTTTCTCTTGACCTACGGCTTTTTTTGTGTTACAATTATACAAAATAAATGTTTTGGATAATATAGGGGAGCTTAAAATTCAAAATTTAAGCCGATTAAGCCCGGAATAGCCGATAACAGCACATTTTTGCATAATTTGCCTAATTTATTCCCGATGTGCCGGTTTGGCAAATTTAAAACTCTGCTCTGGAGCCTTTCAGTTTTTTTCTGACGAACATTCGGTCGTTTGAATAAATTCTGTTTGATTGATTTATCGGATTATTTTATGTTATATTGCTTTTAAAGTATTGTAATACAGCCGATGGATTATTTCGACAAGACTGATTGCTTTAGACGGATGTGTAAAATCAATGTGAGATATAAATAAGCATTTTAATAAAATAATTTATTTATCGGAGCTTGTAATTATCGTAAAATCAATATATCCTGAGTTTTTTATGCTCACAGTCAATTAAAACCTAAAAAGCTAATGATTATTATTTGGGCAACATTTAATATTTAATTTAACGATATACGTTCCCTTTTAACTTATATGTTCGATTTCGCCGTGAAACTGTTTCACAATACTGTTGAACAACATAAGGAGGTTTAATATGAAAAAAGAAGAATTTTCGGCTTTGCCGCAGCTTGTCCACGATTATTTAACTTATCTTGAGGTTATCAAAGGGCATTCCGAACAATCGGTTATCGAATATGCCTCTGATTTACGCACTTTTTTCAGATATATGATGATAGAAAAAGGCGCTGTTGACAAAGATACAGAGGAAAATGAAATAGACCTTTCCCCTATTGATGCGAATTTTATCAAAAACATTAAGCTTACTGACGCGCACAAATTTTTAATTTACTGCAAAAATGTGCGCAAAAACAATGAAGCCACGCGCGCAAGGCGCGTTATATCCATAAGGCGATTTTTTATTTATTTAACCGATAATTTGGGGGTTTTGCAAAATAATCCGATGAAAAACTTGGACAGCCCTAAGTTAAAAAAATCGCTTCCTAAATATTTGACATTGGAGGAAGCGCAGCATTTACTTTCCGTTATTGACGGGCCGTATAAAGAACGAGATTATGCGATAATTACGCTTTTTTTAAACTGCGGAATGAGGCTTTCCGAGCTTGTGAGCATAAATTATAATGATATAAGGGACGACGGCAGCCTCACAATTCTCGGAAAAGGCAACAAAGAGCGCACAATTTACCTTAATAAAGCCTGTATAAACGCCGTTAATGCTTATATGAAGAAAAGACCGAATGACGGCGTTAAAGACAAGGCTTTGTTTTTAAGTGCCAGAAAGCAAAGGATAAGCGGAAAAACCGTTCAGCATATTGTTTACGAAAACCTTGAAAAAGCCGGCTACGGCGACAGAGGATTATCCGTTCACAAACTGCGCCACACGGCCGCAACGCTTATGTATCAATACGGTGATGTTGATTTGCTGCTGCTTAAAGAAGTGCTCGGACACGAAAATTTGGGCACCACGGAAATTTATACCCACACCGCGGCGGAAGCGGCAAAAAAAGCGATTGCCGCAAACCCGCTCAACAGCGATTTACCTAAAAAATCATAATGATATAAGGCCGCTCAAGGCCGAAACAACGGCGGCGTTTATCAACGAAACGCCAACAAGCTCCACGGCATACAGGGCATATTTTTTTATATATGCTCCGTATGCTATTTTTTCGCATTTTTCGCTTTTATTAACGGTTATATCATATATTTTTTTGCTTAAATCGTAGCTCAGCGAAATCGTAAAAATTATAACGGTTAAAAACGAGCAAATAAACGGCGCAATCATCAAAAGCGAATATCCGAAGCCTTTTACGCCGTAATTTATATAATAATATGCAACATTGATTCCGCCGTAAAGGCCGATTACAAGCGCAACAAGATTTATAAACGGAAATCCCACAAGGCAAAGCCCCAGCACAACCGCCGCAGCGAATGCAAGGAAATAAAAACCGAGATTGTTTATAAAAAGATTTGTGAAATTTCCCGATGCACTTGCGGATATCAACTCGTTGAGTGCGTCAGTTTGGCATTTTTTATAAATAAATGCTCCGCAAAGCAAACCCGCGGCGTAAAATATAATACCGTAAAACGCCGATTTATTTTCAGTGAAGACATCATATAGGCTTTTATCGGATTTGATTTTATTTTTCTTTTTAATTTGTTTTGCCTGTGTTGCTTCATGAAAATCTGTTTTATTCTTTTTTTCGCTTTCAAATTCCGTCATTTTTTCAACCTAACCCTTTTTGCTCGCTTAACCGAATATAATCCTCCGATGCCGGAAAGTAACACACAAACAGCAAGCTTAATCAAAAAAGCCGTCAGCGAACTTTTCCCCGAAATAAGGTTTGCAAGCGAAAATATAAAAAGCGGAATATAAGTGACGCAGCCGATGATAAAGCCGTTATTTTTAAATTTTAAGCCGCACAAAAAGGCCGTTAAAAATGCACACAGTGCAGATATTGGAATCGACATCCATTTTTGCAAAGATAAATCAATATCGAATTTATAAATCAAAAACGCCGAAAGCGCCGAAAAGGCGCATATAAAAGCTGCGTTTAAAACAATGCATTTAACTGCAAAAAGCAATATTTCCTTTTTGCCGAGCGAAGATTTGATTTTACCCATAAAAAAACTCCTTTGACTATCCATTAAAGGATATTCAAAGGAGTTCATTTTTATAACCGCAAACGAATTATTTATCTTCTTTTTTATCTTTGCCTTTTCCGGCGGCCTTTTCTTCTTTTTTCTTTTTAGCCGCTTCTTTGGCTGCTTCAACTTCTTTTCTGTGCTGTTCCATCTTGGTTTTATTGGTGTTTACAGCCCAGCGTTGAATTGTCATTTTATTGCGATCTGCACCTGTTTCAATAACAAGATCTTCTTCGCGGATAGTAACAACTCTGCCTACGATACCGCCGATGGTAATGATTTCATCGCCGATTTCAAGAGAGTTTCTCATTTCCTGCTCTTCTTTTTGGCGCTTCTTCTGCGGGCGAATGGTAACGAAATACATAATAGCGAAAATAGCTACCATCATAATGATCATTGTGTAAGAATTTGCGCCCTGACCCTGACCGGATGCAGCAGCAGATGAGCCTAAGCTCAATAAGATTGAAAACATATGTTTAACCTCCAAAAATATTAACATTTGTATTATATAGACAAATAAGCAAAAATGCAAGGGTTATTTTAAATTCGTGTGTCAAGTTTTACAGTATATTCATTTTTATAATCTTCAAAGCTGCCGTTTTCAATATTACAGCGAATTTCAGCCAAAAGATTGTTGTAAAAATATAAATTGTGCATAACTGCAAGGCGCATGCCGAGCATTTCGTTTGCCTTGAGCAGATGGCGGATGTATCCCCTGCTGTGGCTTTTGCAAACCGGGCAGTTACATTCCTCGTCTATCGGTGCTTCATCTCTTGCATATTTTGCGTTGTTTATATTTATAATTCCTTTTTTGGTAAAAAGGTGACCGTGCCGTGCGTTTCGGCTCGGCATAACACAATCAAAAAGGTCTACTCCCCTGCTTACTCCTTCAATAATGTTTCCCGGTGTGCCCACGCCCATAAGATATCTTGGCTTATTATACGGTGCAAAAGGTGTTACTGCGCTGATAATTCTGTACATATCCTCTTTCGGCTCACCGACGGCAAGTCCGCCGATTGCATAGCCGTCCAAATCCATTTTTGCTATCAGCTTCATATGCTCAATGCGTAAATCATCAAATGTGCAGCCCTGATTTATGCCGAAAAGCAGCTGATCTTTATTTATTGTTTCCGGCAGTGAATTAAGCCTGTCCATCTCAATTTTGCAGCGTTCAAGCCATCTTGTTGTGCGTTCACAAGCCTCCTTGGCATATTTATATGACGCCGGATTTTCAACGCATTCATCAAAAGCCATGGCAATCGTTGAAGCAAGGTTGCTTTGAATTTGCATGGATTCCTCGGGTCCCATAAAAATTTTGTGTCCGTCAATATGCGAGCTAAAGGTTACGCCTTCTTCTTTGATTTTATTGAGTTTTGCAAGCGAAAACACCTGAAAACCGCCGCTGTCAGTAAGAATTGGCTTATCCCAACCGGTGAATTTATGAAGCCCGCCCATATCGCAAACAATATCGTCGCCGGGGCGAACATGCAGATGATATGTGTTGCAAAGCATAACCTGCGTGCCGATTCCGTTTAAATCCTCTGCGGATAAACCGCCTTTGATTGCCGCGGCGGTGGCAACATTCATAAACGCGGGTGTTTGCACAGTGCCGTGAACAGTTTCAAAAATGCCGCGCCTTGCGCCGCAATCCTCTTTAATTACCTGAAATTTCATTATTTAATCCTCAATAAACATTGCATCGCCAAAGCTGAAAAATCTGTATTTTTCGGCAACCGCCGTGTTATATGCATTCATTATATTGTCAAAGCCCGCAAAGGCGGAAACAAGCATTATCAAAGTGCTTTCCGGCAAATGAAAGTTTGTTATCAGCGCATCCATGCATTTAAACTCATAACCGGGGTAAATAAATATTGAGGTATCATCTTCATCCGCGCAAACACAGCCGTTTTTAGTGGCAACGGATTCAACCGTGCGGCATGATGTTGTGCCGACGCAGATTACCCTGCCGCCGTTTTTCTTAGTTTCATTTATCATATCGGCAGTTTTCTGCGGCATAATATAGTGCTCGGTGTGCATTTTATGCTTTGTAACATCATCCACTTTAACGGGGCGGAAGGTTCCGAGGCCCACATGCAGCGTTACATATGCCGTTTTAACACCTGATTTTCTGATTTCATCAAGCATTTCCGGAGTAAAATGTAAGCCGGCCGTAGGTGCTGCCGCAGAGCCGAGCTCTTTACTGTAAACGGTTTGATATCTTTCTTTATCCTTGAGCTTTTCTTTGATATAAGGCGGCAGCGGCATTGCGCCGATTTCATCAAGCACGGCATAAATGCTGCCATCGCAGGAAAATTTAACGAATCTGTTGCCGTCATCCTCATTTATATCAATGATTTCGCCGATAAGCTTTCCCTCGCCGAAGCTGAATTTTGTGCCGATTTTGGCTCTTTTTCCGGGCTTACAAAGGCATTCCCACACATCGTTTTCCTTTTGGGAAACGAGTAAAAATTCAACCACGGCACCGGTTCCTTCTTTAACGCCGTAAATTCTTGCCGGGATAACACGTGTGTCGTTTAGCACAAGGCAATCGCCGGGGCGTAAATATTCGCCGAGATCCTTAAAAATTCTGTGCTCCAATTCACCTGTTTTCTTATGCAAAATCATAAGCCTTGAGGCGTTTCTCGGCTCAATCGGAGTTTGAGCTATTAAATTTTCGGGTAATTCATAAAAAAAATCTGAAGTTTTCATATTGTCCTCTAATTTATGTTTGACATATATATATAATAAGTGATATTATAATACGAGATAAGTTGAGTTTGATATCGATTTGCAAACCGACTAATATTATATTCTAAAAATCGTCTTTTTACAAGATGTATTTTTATAAGGAGAGCTAATTATGGAAAAACATTACAAAGTCGGCGTAGTGGGCGCAACAGGCATGGTTGGCCAGCGCTTTATCACACTGCTTGAAAACCACCCTTGGTTTGACCTTGTTTGCCTTGCGGCATCATCAAGATCTGCAGGCAAAAAATATTCCGAAGCGGCAGCAAAAAAATGGTGCATGGATAAAGAAATGCCCAAAAAGGTTAAAGATATGATCGTTTTGGACGCAGAAGCCGATATTGATAAAATCACTTCGATGGTTGATTTTGTTTTCTGCGCCGTTGATATGAAGAAGGACGAAATCAAAAAGCTTGAAGAAGCTTATGCAAAGCATGAATGCCCCGTTGTTTCGAACAACAGCGCAAACCGATTCACTCCCGATGTGCCGATGGTTGTGCCCGAGCTCAACGCAGAACACATCAATATTATTCCCGCTCAAAGAAAAAGACTCGGCACAAAAAGAGGCTTTATTGCGGTTAAATCAAACTGCTCGCTTCAATCTTATGTGCCTGCCCTTTTCCCGCTTCACAAGGAATTCGGCGTTAAGGATGTTCTTGTTTGCACATATCAGGCAATCAGCGGCGCAGGAAAAACTTTTGAAACCTGGCCCGAAATGGTTGATAATGTTATTCCCTACATTGGCGGTGAAGAAGAAAAAAGCGAAAAAGAGCCGCTTAAGCTTTGGGGTAAAATCGAGGGCGACGAAATCGTTCCCGCCGATAAGCCCAATTTCACGGCTCAATGCATCAGAGTTCCCGTTTCTAACGGTCATCTCGGCGCTGTTTTCGTAAATTTTGAAAAAAAGCCGACCAAAGATGAAATGATTAAGATTTGGAACGAATTTAAGGGCAGAGCGCAGGAGCTTGAGCTTCCCTCCGCTCCGAAACAGTTCCTCAATTATTTTACCGAGGATGACAGACCGCAAATCAAATCCGAAAGAATGCTTGAAAACGGCATGGCTATTTCAATCGGCAGACTTCGCGAGGACACACAATATCAATATAAATTTGTTTGCCTTTCACACAATACATTAAGAGGCGCGGCAGGCGGCGGCGTTTTGCTGGCTGAGCTTCTTTGTGCCGAAGGCTATATGGATTGATAATCCGCGATATTATTAACACAGAAGGAGTTTTTCACTATGAAGGAACCTATCTTTACGGGCGCGGCAGTTGCCATTATTACACCTATGAATGAGGACGGATCTGTTAATTACGATGAGTTTGCAAAATTTGTTGATTTTCAGATTGAAAACGGAACGGATGCAATCGTTATCTGCGGCACAACCGGAGAAAGCTCAACATTAAGAGTTGTTGAGCACACAGAATGCGTTAAATGGTGCATTGACTATGTTGCCGGCAGATGCAAAGTTATCGCAGGCACCGGTTCAAATTCAACAGCTTGTGCAATAGAGATCAGCCGTGAGGCTTGCAGAGACGGCGCCGATGCGCTTTTGCTTGTTACGCCTTATTACAACAAAACAAGCCAAAGAGGCCTTATCGCTCACTATACAGCAATTCATGATGCAACCGATAAGCCGATTATTCTTTACAATGTTCCCTCTCGCACGGGGGTTAACATTTTGCCCGAAACCGCTGCGGAAATTGCCAAGCTGCCCAGAATCAACGGCATTAAGGAAGCAAGCGGCAATCTTGACCAAATCGCAAAGGTTCACGAGCTTTGCGGCGACGAACTTAATATTTGGAGCGGTAATGACGATCAAATTTACGATGTGCTTGAAAGAGGCGGCAAGGGCGTTATCAGCGTGCTTTCAAATGTTTGCCCCAAGGAAACACATGATATTGTTGCCGAATATCTTGCAGGCAACAAAGAAAAGTCTAAGGCTCTTATGGATAAATACATGAAGCTTGCCAAAGCGCTTTTCTGCGATGTAAACCCCATTCCTGTTAAAGAAGCGGTTAATATGATGGGCTACAAAGCAGGCCATTGCAGACTTCCGTTGGTTGATATGACCGATGAAAACAAAGAAATGATGAGAGCCACCCTTAAAGAATACGGCGTTATCGATTAAGTTTTGATTAAGAGGACTTTTAAATTATGAAAAAAAATAATTCTTTGCGGAGCAAACGGCAAAATGGGCCATGTTATTCGCAACATTGTTGCAGCCAGACAAAGATTGTGAAATTGTTGCCGGAATTGATAAAAATACCGAGGCCGCAGACTTCCCTGTTTATTCTGATTTTAACAGTATCAAGGAAGAAGCAGATGTCATTATTGATTTTTCAAATCCCGCGCTGCTTAATTCCCTGCTTGAATATTCAGCGGCAAAAAAAATTCCGGTTGTTATCGCAACAACTGGATTTGACGATGATCAAAAAAAGCAGATTGAAAACGCTGCCACGAAAAACGGCGTGTTCTTCACCTATAACATGAGTCTCGGAATAAACCTTTTGGCAACTCTTGCAAAAAAGGCGGTTGATGTGCTCGGAAATGATTTTGATATTGAAATCATCGAAAAGCACCATAATCAAAAGATAGATGCGCCGAGCGGCACGGCTCTTATGCTCGCAGATGCGATTTGTGAAGAAATCGATAAACCTATGAAATATGAGTATGACAGGCACAGCAAGCGCGAAAAACGCAGCAAAAACGAAATCGGCATGCATGCCGTTCGCGGCGGCACAATAGTCGGCGAGCACGAAATTATTTTTGCGGGCAGAGATGAAATTATAACCCTTTCACACTCTGCAAGAAGCAAGGAAATTTTTGCGGTTGGTGCAGTTAACGCCGCAAAATACATGGTTGGAAAAGGCGCAGGCCTTTACACTATGAAGGATCTTATTAAATAATTTATTTGGATAAATTTAATAAAGAATTGACGCTCTTACCCGGTATCTTGCGAGCGCATCATACCGAGCAGGGGCGTTGTTTTTTTAGGAGGAAAATATTTGGGCAAAAACAAATTCAAATACAAGGTTAAATCTTTCTTTAAAAATTTAAGCATAACAAATTTTCTTTTTCTCTTTTTGGCAGGAGTTGTAAATTCGATCGGCGTAACCTTATTTTTGGCACCCGTTCAGCTTTACGACAGCGGCATTTCGGGCACATCAATGCTGCTTTGGCAGCTTACGCCCGATAAATACACGCTTTCGCTTTTTTTGATAATATTAAATGTGCCGCTGTTTTTATTTGGATTAAAAAAGCAAGGCGCGGCATTTACCGTTTATTCAATTTTCACAGTTTTAATTTATTCGGCCACGTCTTACATAATTAACTATATTCTTCCTATAGATAATATGAGTTCCTCCCCGTTTGCGGGAAAGGATTTATTGCTTTGCGCAATATTCGGAGGAATAATCTCAGGCGTTGGAAGCGGACTTGCAATAAGATTCGGCGGCGCAATGGACGGAATTGAGGTTTTGGCTGTTATATTTTCAAAAAAGCTCGGAATCACCGTCGGAACCTTTGTGATGATATATAATGTTATATTATATATAGCAGTGGGAATTATCACAAAAAGCTATATTTTGCCGCTGTATTCAATAATAACATATTGCGCAGGTATAAAATCTGTTGATTTCATTGTTGAAGGGCTTGATAAAACCAAAGCTGCCATGATAATCACAACCAACGCTGATGAAATATGTGCTGCGCTTTCTGAAGAATTCGGCCACGGCGTAACAAAAATTGAAGCAAAAGGCTATTATGAAAACAAAAGCCTTACCGCCGTTTATTTTGTTGTAAACAGATTTCAAATTACAAAGCTTAAAAACATCGTTAAGAAAAGCGATAAAAACGCCTTTGTTACAATATCCGAAGTAAGCGATTTCATGGGAAGCAGTCTCAAGAAAGGAAAATAAAGGTTAATCGCTTGTTTTTTTGCTCAATTTATGTAATAATTAATTCATAAATTATTAAGGAGGAGAAACTTTATGAAAAAGTTTATTCAGGAATTCAAAGAATTCGCCCTTAAAGGCAATATGATGGATATGGCTGTTGGTATTATTATCGGCGGTGCGTTCACAAGCGTTGTTACTTCGCTTACCGATAATTTCATCAATCCCTTGCTCAATTTCATAACGGGTGCCACCAAATACACCGGTGCCGACATTGCGAGTTTTGCCTCGTCGTTTATTTCCGCATTTGTTAACTTCATAATCATGGCATTCGTGCTTTTCTGCCTGCTCAAGGTTATGAACAAAATCACGGAAATCGGCCACCACAAAGAGGAGGTTCCGGCTGCTCCCACCACAAAGCAATGCCCCTATTGTTGCAGCGAAATCGATATCAAAGCAACTCGCTGCCCACATTGTACTTCAGTTTTGGAGGAAAAGGCAGACGCGGAATGATTTAATAAGCATTTTTGTTTATTAAATAAATTTTCGTAATAAAAATCCCGTACAGTGATGTACGGGATTTTTTCATGTTATTCCTTGTTAAATAATTATTCCTTTGTCCAGGTAACGCCCTGAGGTGTATCTTTAAGAATTATGCCCTTTGCCTTTAATTCATCCCTGATTTTATCGGCGGTTGCCCAATCCTTATTTTTTCTTGCTTCCTGGCGCTTTTCAACAAGAGCTTCTATATCGCTGTCAAGCGTGTTTTCCTTGCGGTTGTAAAGAATTCCCAAAACATTGCAAAGCTCGTCATAAAGCTTTGCAGCATGCTCACAAACGGCTTTTGAAACATCGTGATCAAGGATTTTAGTATTGATATCCTTGGTGAGTTCAAATATTGCAGCAAGGCCGTCTGCCGTGTTAAGGTCATCATCCATTGCGGTGATAAACTGCTCGCGCCTTTTATCAAGCTCGGCAATCAGTTCTGCATCATTTTCTTTTGTTTCCTCGGCAGCATTTTTGATTGCAAAATCAAGGCTGTCACGGCAGGTGTAAAGCCTTTCAAGTGCGGATTTGCACTGCTCGATGATATCAAGACTGTAATTGATGGGTGAACGATAATGGGAGGAAATAAGGAAATATCTGATAACTTCATAGCCGTAAACATTTGCGATTTCGCGAACGGTTTTAAAATTGCCGAGTGATTTACTCATTTTAACATTATCAACATTGATATATCCGTTGTGCATCCAATAATTAGCAAAAGTGCAGCCGTTTGCGCACTCGCTTTGTGCGATTTCGTTTTCATGGTGCGGGAAAACAAGGTCTTTTCCGCCGCAATGAATATCTATGGTGTCGCCGAGATATTTTCTGTTCATTGCAGAGCATTCGATATGCCAGCCGGGGCGTCCCTTGCCCCAAGGCGAATCCCAGTAAGGCTCGCCGGGCTTAGCGCCTTTCCACAAAGCAAAATCCAGCGGATCTTCTTTAATTTCGCCGATGGCAATTCTGGCGCCGCTTTCAAGATCTTCAATCGGCTGATGAGAAAGCTTGCCGTATTCCTTAAATTTAAGTGTGCGGAAATAAACATCGTTTTCAGCCTGATAAGCATAGCCTTTTTCTACGAGTGTACTTATCAGCTTTATGATTTCATCGATATTTTCCGTTGCTTTTGGATGAACAGTTGCTTTTTTGAAGTTTAGGCCGTTTGCATCAGTCCAGAATTCCTCGATATATTTCTTTGAAATCACATCATAGGTAGTGCCCTCTTCGTTTGCGCGCTTAATGATTTTATCGTCAATATCGGTGAAATTCTGAACGAATTTAACATTATATCCCCTGTATTCAAGATATCTGCGAAGAACATCAAAAACGCAAAGCGGCCTTGCGTTGCCGATATGAATATAATTATAAACAGTAGGTCCGCAGGCATAAATTTTAACCTCATTTTTATCCATGGGAACGAATTCTTCTTTTTTAGCAGTCATTGTGTTAAAAATCTTCATTTTAACGAATCCTCCAATTTTTTAATTTCCGATTCAAGTTCTTCAATTTTATTTTGATTGAGCCTGATTGCCGCCATAACGGGATCGGGGATATTTATTTGGTCTAGGTCATCTACCCTTTCGCCGTCTATGCGAACAACTTCACCGGGGATGCCGACCACCGTGCAATTTGGATCAACATCGCGAACCACAACGGCACCTGCGGCAACCTTTGAATTTCTGCCGACGGTTATAGGCCCGAGCACTTTTGCGCCCGCGCCGATCATAACGCCGTTTTCGATTGTGGGATGCCTTTTGCCCACATCCTTGCCCGTGCCGCCGAGAGTTACACCCTGATAAATCATAACATCATCGCCGACTTCGGCGGTTTCGCCGATAACGATTCCGTGACCGTGATCTATGCAAACCCTTCTGCCTATTTTTGCGGCGGGGTGAATTTCTATTCCAGTTTTATGAGCGCTTCTTTGACTTATATATCTTGCGATAAACGGCATATTATGCCTGTAAAACCAATTGGCTCGCTTGTGGCTTTGCAAAGCTTTAAAGCCCGGATAAAGCAGCACAATTTCAATCGGACTTCGTGCCGCCGGATCATGGCTCATAAAGCTTTGAACGGTTTCTTTAAATTCATCAAACATAATTACTTCACATTGCCTTTCAAAGCTGTAAAAAAATAAGCCTCTGCCAAAAATGACAGAGGCAATTAAAAACTGCGGTTCCACTCTATTTTATACTCGGCCGCTCAAGCACGGCTTTGCCTGTAACGGGGCAACCGATTCGGAATACTTATTTCCTCCGAACAACTCGGGAGTGCATTTCGGCAGGCCGCCGATACGCAGCTTTCAGCTCATGCTGCGCTCTCTGAAAAGGCGGTTAATTGCTTACTTTTCTCCGTCAAAGTTTTTATCTATCACTAATATTATATACAAATTTTACTATTTTGCAACTGTTATTTTGTTTTAATAAGGTGCCAGCCGTCTTTTGCATAGATAATTCCGCTCAAAACAGTGACAACGCCAACAATCCAAAATGCAATCGTGCAATAGATATTGAGCCACGGAGTGCTCATATCTATATCGATTTTCGGGCTTTCACCGATTGCAAGCAAAAGGAAAGTCATGCCCGTTGTGGACATCTGCAAAAATGTTTTTGCCTTGCCGAAGCCGTTAGCAGCGATAACCTCGCCGCTTGAGGCGGCAGTCATTCTGATGCCGGCAACAAGAAATTCCCTTGCAAGCATCATCATAATAACGATATCCGTGTGCCAACCCATATTAAACAAAATAATGTATGCCGCAAAAACAAGCGTCTTATCCGAAAGCGGGTCCATAAGCTTGCCGAAATCCGTTACAAGATGATTTTTTCTTGCGATAATGCCGTCTGCCTTATCGCTCATGCAGGCTATAAAATAAACAATAAGCGTTGCAACCCAGTGATAAGGAAATTTTATAAATGCAGCGGCAAGCAAAACCGGCACGCAGCAAAATCTGAACACTGTTATTTTATTTGGTAAATTCATTGTGCTAATTCTCCAATCAAATCATATCCGTCGTAATCCGTTATTTTAACATTAACAAAATCACCCGCTTCAAGCTCACGGGGCGATGTGAAAATAATGCCGCTGTCTATCTCAGGCGAATCAAGATAGCTTCTGCCTATGTAATTATCGCCTTCCTCGGAATCAACAATAGTTTTATAAATCTTGCCGATTCGGCTTTTATTCGCGTTTTCGGTTACGGTGTATTGAATGTCGCCGAGCACTTCCTCGCGCCTTGATTTAACATCCTCTTCAACTTGATTCGGCATATCGTAGGCGGGTGTGCCCTCCTCGGGAGAAAATTTGAAGCAGCCCATTTTATCAAATTTCATTTCTTTAACAAATTTGCAAAGCTCTTCAAACTGCTCGTCTGTTTCACCCGGAAAGCCGACCATTAGGGTGGTGCGAAGGGAAAGACCGGGAATATTTGCCCTCATTTTTTCTATAAGCGCTTTAAGCTCGTCATAAGAGCCTGTTCTGTTCATTGCCTTGAGCACATCCTTGCTGCAATGCTGAAGCGGTATATCGATATAAGAGCAAACTTTATCAAGGCTCGCGATTGCGTGAATAAGCTCGTCGGTTACTTTATCGGGATAGCAATAAAAAATCCTTATCCATTCGATACCGTTAATATCCGAAAGCTTTTTAAGCAATTCGGGCAGCATGTATTTGCCGTAAAGCGAAATGCCGTATTTAGTGGTATCCTGAGCAACAAGGATTATTTCCTTAACGCCGTTTGCGGCAAGCTCTTCGGCCTCGGAAATTATACTTTCCATCGAGCGCTCTCTGTATGCGCCCCTGATTGCGGGAATTGCGCAATATGAACAGCGGTTGTCACACCCATCGGATATTTTAAGATATGCCCAGTGTGAGCCTTTTGCCATGAGTCTTTCATCATCAAGCGGCAAGTAACACTTATTCGGGAAAATGTTTGTTGTAACGCCGCACAGCGCCTTTTGGCATATTTTAACTATGTCGGAATTTGCGCCTATGCCCACAACAGCGTCAACCTCGGGCATTTCCTTCATAATTTCATCTTTATATCTTTCCGCAAGGCAGCCCGTAACTATAACGGCGGAAACAAGTCCCGCCTTTTTATATTCGGCGGCCTCCAAAATAGCTTCGATTGCCTCGGTTTTGGCGGATTCGATAAATCCGCAGGTGTTTACGATTACGGCATCCGCTTCGCCCTCGGACGGTGCAACGGTGAAGCCGTTATCACACAGTTTTTTCATCAACATTTCGCCGTCCACCTGATTTTTAGGGCAACCGAGTGAAACGAGATATGCGCTGAATTGATTATTCTTCATTTAAAATTTTATTTAAGGCAGATTTAATGTCTGAATACGAAAATCCACGCCTTGCAAGCGCCGCAATAACTTTATCTCTGCCGTTTTCCTCTCTGAGTTTGCGTAAATAAGATTTATTTATAATTTCAGTTATCGAATCAACGGGATCAACGCAATTTGCTTCAATCACATTTTGAATTATCTCGGGCGATATGCCTTTGGCGTAAAGCTCCTGCCGCACTCTTACGGCAGAATATTTTTTGCCCGAAAACAAATGCTCGGCATATGCGAAGGCGAATTTTTCATCGTCGAGATAACCGTATTCGATAAATTTTTCTATCGCTTTATCCGCGGAAGCCTCATCAACGGTTCTGAGAAGCTTGGTTTTAAGCTCCTTAACGGAATGATCGCGCCTTGAAAGCAAATCCGCGCATTTATTGAGTGCTTTGCGCAGGTTAATTTTTCTAAGCAGCTCTTCCCATTCGGCATCGGAGATATCGGTGCCGTCCGCTATATAATTTTCCGCCCAAAAATCGCAATTGGTGGTAACGCGATATTCATCATCAAGCAGGATATGGATTTTTGTGCCCCTACCCTTTTGCGCCTTAATGATCATCAGTCTTCGTCGTCCTCAACGGCGATATCAAGCTTTGCTCTTGCCGCCGCTCTTGTTTGCTTAACGGCTTTTTCGTCAACCGCGGGAACGGAATCCGTATCAGCCTTGGGTGCCGCTTTTGCCTGATATTTATGGTTTGAGCTTTCCTGCTGCTCTTTAATTTTTTCCTTAATCTGATTTTCAAGCTTTTCGGCAAATTCGGGGTCGTTTTCGATTATATCTTTAACCTTGTCCCTGCCTTGGCCGAGTCTTTCATCGCCGTAAGAGAACCAAGAGCCGCTCTTTTTGATGATATCGTATTCGGCTGCCAAATCAAGAATTTCGCCTGATTTGCTGATGCCGCGGCCGTACATAATATCAAACTCCGCTTGCTTAAACGGCGGTGCAAGCTTGTTTTTAACAATTTTAACCTTAGTTCTTGTACCGATAACCTCGGAGCCTGCGGCTTTGATAGCCTCTGCCTTGCGCACATCTATGCGCATGGATGAATAGAATTTAAGCGCGCGGCCGCCTGTTGTTACTTCGGGATTACCGTAAACAACGCCCACCTTTTCACGAAGCTGGTTTATGAAGATGATAAGGCAATTGCTCTTGTTGATTGCGCCGGTAAGCTTTCTCATTGCCTGGCTCATAAGCCTTGCGTGGAGGCCCACATGTGAATCACCCATTTCGCCGTCTATTTCCGTTCTCGGAACAAGTGCGGCAACAGAGTCAACCACAATGATATCAACCGCACCGGAGCGAACAAGCTGCTCCGTGATTTCAAGCGCCTGCTCGCCGTAATCCGGCTGAGAAACAAGCAGCGAATCAATATCTACACCGAGATTACCTGCATAGATGGGATCAAGTGCATGCTCTGCGTCAACAAACGCCGCAACACCGCCTTGTTTTTGGCATTCGGCAATGCAGTGAAGCGCAAGAGTTGTTTTACCTGAGGATTCGGGTCCGTAGATTTCAACTATTCTTCCCTTCGGCAAACCGCCAATACCCGTTGCCAAATCCAATGTGAGTGAGCCTGTGGAAATAGCATCAATATTTAAGTGCCTGTTTTCGCCGAGACGCATAACCGCGCCGGCACCGTATTGCTTTTCGATTTGCTTTAATGCAGATTCAAGAGCTGTTTTTTTTATCCTGTGAGGGATTTTTCTTTTCCGCTGCCATATAATATATCCTCCTCTTAGTAAAATATTAATTTATAATTTATCATATAACAGTATAATAAAAAAAAACGCCAAAATCAACAAAAAGATAAAAATAGGCAAAAACTTTCCCTCGTTAAAAAATATTGTAAAAAAATGCTTGCATTTTAAATAAATATGTGTTAATATTTATGCGTTCTAAATTTACAAGGAGGTGTTCGCTGATGGCAAAATGTGAATACTGTGGAAAAGAAATGACTTTCGGTATTAAGGTGTCCCACTCACACAGGCGTTCCAACAGGACTTGGAAGCCCAATGTTAAAAGAGTTAAGGCTATTGTAAACGGCTCTCCTAAAAGAGTTTATGTTTGCACAAGATGTCTTCGCTCAGGCAAAGTTGAAAGAGCGTAATTATTTTAATACTAAAGCCGTCTGTTAAGGCGGCTTATTTTTTTTGACGAAATAAAAAAAGTGCGCACCAAATAAATCGGCGCAGAAAAAAGAGCAGTTCATGAACTGCTCTTTTTGTTTTTAATGGATATTTTGTTTTCCGTGCCCTTTGCAAGGCGCTTTATATTTTCTCGGTGCGCAACAATAACTATTGCCGTAAACAACAATGCAACAGCAGCGAGGATGAAATTTTTGTAAAAAGCAAAAATAAGAACGGGATAAAGCAGCGCAATAACAATCGAGCCGAGGCTGATCCACTTTGATATAAGAATTACACCGATAAATATAACAAAAAGAATAAGCGCAATTCGCCAATCAACAATTATAACCATGCCCGTGCACGCCGCCACGCCTTTTCCGCCCTTGAATTTAAAGTAAAGCGGGAAAATATGCCCAAGCACACAGAAAAGCCCTGCAAACTCCTTGTAGAGCATAACACGCTGAATTTCCGCGGCATCGGCGGGATTTGAAAAGATATACTTCATCGGCACATCTAAAATCGCAAATGCAATTATTATGCCGAGGGCAACTTTAAGAATATCGCCTATCATTGTGCCTACGGCGGCTTTTTTGCCGTATGTGCGAAGCATATTGGTGGCACCCGCGTTGCCGCTGCCGGAATCTCGTATATCTTTTTTCTTAACAACTTCGGAAAGAATTATTGAAAAATTCAAACTGCCGAGCAAATAAGCAATAACGGCAATTAAAATATATTTAATAATAAGAGAAGCCTGCATTATTTTTTGCCCTCTCCCCTTTCTCTTATGATAAAGCGAACGGGTGTGCCGTCAAGTCCGAAAACCTCGCGCAGCTGATTTTCAAGATATCTTTGATACGAAAAATGGAAAAGCTGAGCACTGTTTACAAAGAAAACGAATGTGGGCGGTCTTGTAGACGCCTGTGTCATATAGTAAATCTTTAATCTTCTGCCTTTATCCGTTGGCGGCTGAACGCGTGCCGTTGCAGACGCAAGCACTTCATTTAGCTTGCCCGTTGAAATACGCATGGAATTTTGAGAATGAACAAAAGATATTAAATCAAAAAGCTTATCTATTCTGAGACCTGTTGCCGCGGAGATAAACACGACCGGCGCATAGCTCATGAACGAAAAATCATTTGCAAGCTTTTTCTTGAATTCATTCATCGTGTTGCCGTCTTTTTCAACGGCATCCCACTTATTAACAGCAATAATGCACGCTTTGCCAGCTTCGAGAGCTATTCCGGCTACTTTAGAATCCTGCTCGGTAAAGCCCTCGGTTGCATCTATCATAATAACGCACACATTTGCTCTTTCAACGGCGGATTTTGCCCTGATTATACTGAATTTTTCAACGGAATCCACTATTTTGCTTTTGCGCCTGATACCTGCCGTGTCTATCATATTGAATTTGCCGAATTTATTTTCAATGTAAGTATCGGTTGAATCACGGGTTGTGCCGGCGATATCGGAAACAATGGTTCTGTTTTCGCCGCTTATTTTATTTATAAGCGATGATTTACCAACATTCGGCTTGCCGATAACGGCAACATTTATGATTTCATCATTTTCATCATCGACTTCGGATTCTTCGGGAAGGTATTTGATTACCTCATCAAGTAAATCGCCCGTGCCATGACCGTGAACGGATGAAACTGCGATCGGATCGCCGAGACCGAGATTATAAAATTCGTAAAATTCAGGCTTGGGAGCGCCTATGCTGTCGCACTTATTAACGCACAAAATCACCGGCTTTCCGCTTTTTTGAAGCATTGCGGCAACATCGCTGTCTGCCGCCAAAATGCCGCAGGTAAGATCGGTAACAAGAATGATTACATCGGCTGTGGAAATTGCGATTTCCGCCTGCTCGCGCATTTGCTTTAAAATAACATTATCCGTGTTTGGCTCAATTCCGCCTGTATCCACAAGCAAAAACTTTCTGCCTAGCCATTCGCAATCGCCGTAAATTCTGTCTCTCGTAACACCGGGGGTATCGTCAACAATTGAGCGCCTTGTGCCGATAAGCTTATTAAAAAGGGTTGATTTGCCGACATTTGGCCTGCCGACTATGGCTACTACGCTTTTCACTGCACAACCTCCTTAAAAGATTATAAAAAGAGAAAAGACGGGCATAATTTGCCCGTCAGAAATGTTAAGATGCTTATGCTTCCTTGGAAACTACTTCTTTACCGTTGTAGTATCCGCACTCCGAGCATACCTTATGCGGCACTGTGTATGCTCCGCAATTAGAGCACTTTACAAGTGTGGGCGCGCTCATTTTCCAAACGCTTGAACGCCTCTTGTTTTTTCTTGCCGTAGAAGTTCTTCTCTTGGGTACTGCCATTTTTATAGCCTCCTTTATTCAACATCAAAATTATTATCTTCATCAAGCAATTGCAGCAGAGCGGCCATTCTTGGATCAACCGCTTTTTTACAATCGCAATCACCTAAATTCAAATTTTTACCGCAATTGCTGCACAGGCCCTTGCAATCGGGCTTACACAAAATTTTGCTCGGCAAAAATAACTGAACCTCTTCCCTGATATAATCATCAAGATCAAGAACGCCGGATTCCAAAACGATATATTCGTCCGAATCGGCATCGGCATCATTCGCCAATTCTCTTACCAAGATTTTGTCAACGGAAAAGCTCATTTGCTTGTTTACATCCTCGGCACATCTGTCGCACACACCGCTGAACAGAAATGAAACATCGGCGTTAAGGCAAACAATACCTGCGTGCTGCGAAACGGAGCCCTTAACCGTGGCACCGTTTTGAATCGGCCGATAATCGCTGTAAACAAGATTATGAAGATCCAAGGTGTAATTTATATCAATCGGAGTATTATCGCCGTTGAAAAGACCGGTAACATCAATTTTCATAAACCCACCTCATCTTGCCTTTAGTATTATACATACTGCAAAAAGGTTTGTCAATAAAAAATTATAAAAAAAGGCGCGGAAAACCCACGCCTTGTAAGTTTTTTTACAATTCTTCGCAGTAATCAAAGATCTCAACGGGAAGATCTTCTTTATCGCAGCTGATTGTGAAATAGAAATTAACATCCGTTGCCTCTGAAAGCTCGGAAAGCATATCAAAGAACTGAGGAAGCTTGGAATAATCGCGGCCGACGATTTTGAACGTTGCATCGATAAGAACATCCGTTACATCGTAGTTACCTGCGCAAATTCCGGCAAGAAAGCCGTAAAAAGCTTTGCAGCCGTTGATGCTGTATGTTTCGGTTTCAAGCAATCTTGCTTTTGAAGATATGTCATATGTGAGCTTCGGAGATTTTTCAACGCAAACAACATTGCCGTCCGAATTCTCAACACAGGAGTTAACAAGCTCAACGAGCTTTTTTGTTTTTCCCGAACCTTTATTGCCAATAATAAGCTTAATCATTTATTATTCCTCCAAGGATTGATTTCAACTATATAATATCATAAGCCGAGCTCTTTTTCAAGCCTTTCTTTTTCGCTTTCATAGCCGGGTTTACCGAGCAAAGCAAACATATTTTTCTTATAGCTTTCAACGCCGGGCTGGTTAAACGGATTAACGCCGAGCATATAGCCGGAAACAGCGCATGTCTTCTCAAAGAAATAAATCATAAAGCCGATATTTTCGGCGGTGATTCCGTTTGCTTCAAGCACAAGGTTTGCCACGCCGCCCTCTGTGTGAGCAAGAAGTGTGCCCTCACGAGCCTTTTCGTTTACATAACTCATCGTTTTGCCGGCAAGGAAATTGAGACCGTCGATATTGCCCTCTTCGGACTGAATTGTGAAATCGCTTGCGGGATTATTGAATTTAATGCAGGTTTCAAACATAAGATTTGAGCCGCTTTCCTGAATATACTGACCTACGGAATGAAGATCGGTTGAGAAAATGCAGGAAACGGGATAAAGCCCTTTGCCGTCCTTGCCCTCGCTTTCGGCGAAAAGCTGCTTGAGCCATTCGTTAAACATCGTCATGCACGGCTCATAGCAGATGAAGCATTCAAGGCGCTTGCCCATGTTATAGAAGCAGTTTCTAATAACGGCATATTTAAGAACATCGTTTTCTGCGATATCTTCACTGTTAAAGCTGTTTTGAGCAAGCTGTGCGCCATTCATAAGTGCGTCAATATCAATGCCTGCACAAGCAATGGGGAGCAAGCCGACAGCGGTGAGAACAGAATATCTGCCGCCCACCTCATCCGGAACGACGAAGCTTTCGTAACCCTCTTCATCGGCAAGGCTTTTAAGAGTGCCCTTTGCCTTATCGGTTGTGCAGAAAATGCGCTTTGCGGCTTCCTCTGCGGAATATTTCTTATAAACAAGCTCTCTGAATACGCGGAATGCGATAGCAGGCTCCGTAGTTGTGCCGCTTTTGGAAATAACATTCACACAAATATCCTTATCCTCGCATATTTCAAGGAGTTCATTGAGCATTGACGGGCTTATAGTGTTGCCGATAAAGTAAATTTGGTGAGTATCTTTTGCAAGCGCATTGTAATTCGGAGATTTAAGAGCCTCTATTACCGCTCTTGCGCCGAGATAAGAACCGCCGATACCGATAACAACAAGAATATCCGAATTCTTTTTGATATATTCGGCAGCCTTTTTGATTCTTGCGAATTCTTCTTTATCATAATCTGTGGGAAGAGTGAGCCAGCCGAGGAAATCATTGCCGGCACCCGATTTTGAATGAAGTGTTTTGAGTGCTTCAACGCCCTTGGGTGCAGCTTCGCGGATGGCGTTTTCCGAAAGGAATTTTTCTGCATATTTATTTACAAGTTTCAATTCTTGCATATAAAAGTCCTCTTTTCTGATTTAAATTTACAGTTGCTTATTTTACATCAAAATGCGCCGATAATCAACAGTTTTTGCTAAATATTCCGTAACATTTCTATTAAGATATAATTAAAACTTATTTTTTCGATTGCTTTAGGCGATACAAGCGTTATTGTTTTAATAACATCATCACCGTTCTTTATCGAAATTTCACCGAGCTCGGCGCCGTTTTCAACAGGAGCCGAAACGCTGTCCTCAATTTCATAAGTATATATTATATTAATATCGCCTTTTTTTACAAGCAGTTTATCGGTTTGATTATATATCGGGACAACGGATTTCACCTTGCCGTTTTTGATTTTAACTGGCGTTATTTGCGCTTCGTCTATTTGCGGCGCAACAACTGCATATTCGGCAAAGCCGAAATCAAGCAGATTTGAAGCGGTTTGAAAGCGATGTTCGCTTGTATCGGCTCCGAGCACAACGGCGATTAAATTCATATCTTCTCTTTCGGCGGTGGCGCAAACACAAAAGCCTGCTTTTGATGTTGTGCCCGTTTTCAGGCCGGTTATACCGTCATATTTATTAACAAGCTTATTTGTGTTGTTAAGCTCGGTTTTGCCGTTTCTTAGGTAATCGAGCCATATCGTTGAATAATTATAAATCAAATCATGCTTCATTACTTCCCTTGCGATAACCGCCAAATCATAGGCGCAGGAATAATGATTTTTAATTGTGTCGTCAAGCCCGGTGCAATTTTCAAAGCAAGTGTTTTCAAGCCCGAGTGACTGTGCCTTTTCGTTCATCAGCTTAACGAATGCCTGCGATGAGCCTGCAATATATTCGCCGAGTGCCGTGCAGGCGTCATTTGCCGAGGCAACGACAACGGCCTTGAAAAGTTCGTTAACCGTCATTTTCTCACCGAGCTCAAGCCAAATTTGCGATCCGCCCATTTTAACACTGTTTTCACCTGCAGGCACTTCATCTTCAAGCGAAATCTTACCGCTGTCTATCGCTTCGAGCACAAGGAGGATGCTCATAATTTTTGTGACCGAGGCGGGAGAAAGATGTTCATAAGCATTTTTTTCATAAATAATATCGCCTGTATCGGCGCACATCAAAATTGACGATTTGGCGTAATCCTCGATTGTATCATTCTTTTCGGCAACCTCAGGTTCGGCAAAGCATTGAAGCGGAAATATTATCACGGCAAAAGCCGCAAGAAGGCATGCAATTATTTTTTTCATAAATATCACCGTTAAATCATATTCAAAAAGCATTGCTTAAATAACCTTGTTTTGTTATAATATTAAAATCAAACAGGAGAGATGAATATGAAAGCAGCATTTTACACGCTCGGTTGCAAGGTTAATCAATCCGAAAGCGAATATATGGCGGAGCTTTTAAGCAAAGCCGGATTTCAGATTGTTTCGCCCAACGAAGAAGCGGATTATTATATAGTTAATTCATGCACGGTCACAGCCACGGCAGACCAAACACGCCAGAACATAAGAAAATTTAAGCGCCGCCACCCCGATTCGGTTGTTATACTTACCGGTTGTATGCCGCAGGCGTTTCCTCAGGCGGCAGCAGAGCTTGAGCAAGCGGATATTGTTTTCGGCAATAAAAACGACGGCGATATTCTTGATATGATTAACAGATATAATCTTGAGCATAACAGAATAGTCAATATCGAACAGCACGAAACGGGCGATGAATTTCGCCAATGCTCAATTTCAAAATTCAACGAAAGAGTGCGCGCATTTGTTAAAATCGAGGATGGATGCGACAGATTTTGCTCATATTGCATAATTCCGAAAAGCAGGGGCAGAGTTAGATCAAAAGGCCCCGAACAACTGAGAAACGATATAAAAGTACTTGCGGAAAACGGCATAAAAGAAATCGTGCTTGTGGGCATCAATCTTTCAGCCTATGGCAAAGGTGAAGATTTCAACATAGTTGACGCAGTTAAAATATGTGCCCAAACAGACGGAATACTGCGAGTTCGCCTCGGCAGTCTTGAGCCGGATCACATCACCGATAAAATTATTGATCAGCTTGCAAAAATAGATAAGTTTTGCCCGCAATTTCATATTTCGCTTCAAAGCGGATGCGATAAAACGCTTAAAGATATGAACAGGCACTACAGTGCCGCCGAATACGCAAAGCTTTGCGATAAGCTCCGCGCCGCATTTGACGACGCTTCAATCACAACCGATGTTATGGTTGGCTTTAACGAAGAAAGCGAAAGCGATTTTAAAGAAAGCCTTGAATTTGTTAAAGGAATAGGCTTTGAAAAGGTGCATGTGTTTCCCTACTCCGAGCGCACCGGTACGGCGGCCTCGCGCCGCGGTGATTCCGTTTCAAAGCAGGAAAAAGAGCGGCGCGCGGCGATAATGGCGGCCGAAACCGAAAAAATCCGCGAAGAATATTTCGAAAGTCTTATCGGCAAAAAGGTTAATGTGCTTTTTGAAAACGAAACAGCCCCCGAAACCTTCAGGGGCTACACGAAAAGCTATATTCCGGTTGAGGTAAAATCATCCGAAAATATTAAAGGCACCGAGTGTAAATGTGTTATCAAAAGCGTTGACGCCGAAAACGACATTTGCCTTGCTAATTTAGATTTTTAATATTCTCAACCTCTGCTGCTATGGCATCGTCCTGCGGCTCAACAAGATAGCTGAACGAATAAATATAATATCCGCCAACATTATCGAGTTGGCTTAAATAAGCAATTTGCCTTGAAATGATATTGCTGTTTTCAACAAATTCATTTATTGCATAGCTTTGATCGGCCGAGGCAAAGTCATCCTCCTTACCGGCTTTATAAAGCGGCAGACCGACATATAATTTAACTGCCGTCGTGCGTTCGCTCCATTCCTTTGCGGTGCGTGTGAACGGCTGAACTTCATTATAAAATCCGAAATAAATTTGCGGGCATATGTAATCGGCATATCCCGGCTCGCTCGCCCATTTTTCCACATCGGCATATAAAGTGGAATAATCTGTTGACACCTTAGACTGCGGGCTGATTCCGAACATAACGGAAGAATTTTCCTCTTTAACGGCTTTATAAACGGCTTTTATCATTTCGCAAACATTATTCCTTCGCCAATCGGAGAGGCCCATATCGCCGCCGCTGCTTTGATATTGCGAATACTCTTTTTCGTCTATCTCCTCATTTGTGGTTGGATAAAAATAATCATCGAAATGAATACCGTCAACAGCATAATTTTTAACAATTTCCTTTACACCGTTTACTATAAGCTCGGTCACCTCGCTTCGCGCCGGATTGAAATAAATCTTATCGGCAACATAAACACAGCTTGATTTCTCGGTATCCTCAAGCCACTTTTTTGCGGGATTGCCGGACGAAAGAGCATTTATATCGTTTTCCTGTGACACGCGGTACGGATTTATCCACGCTTCGATCCTTAAACCGAGGTTATGCGCTGCCTTAACCATAATGGCAAGGGGGTCATATATAAGCTCACTGCCCTGAACACCGAAGCAGTATTTCGAAACGGGAAAATAACTTGATTTATAGAATGCATCGGCACACGGGCGAACTTGCACGGTTATCGTGTTCAACCCAAGCGATTTAACTTTTTTGAACGCAGATTTAATTTCGCTTTCAAAGCTGTTTGAATCCGCACACTCGGAAGTGTATTTTTCAAGCTCAAAATACGCCATCCAAACAGACTTTACTGTTTCGGGCACAACAGGATTATCATCTTTTATACTCTGCGGTGCGACTGAGCAACCGCAAAGCAGAAAGAAACACATAAAATAAGCGCAAAAACTTTTTTTCATACTTGACACTTTCCTTTAAATTTGTAAAAATATATATAGAATATCAGAAAGGCGTGTTTATAAATGGAATACAGGCTCGGAAACTCAGAAAGAATTAAGGAAAAAGGCATAACCGCCGAAATAGAATGCCCGAAATGTAAAAACAGAGCAAGATTCAGCGTTTTCAGCAATATGGACACAAGACTCATTCCCGAATACCCGCTGATAAATTCAGAAACGGTATATTTCCTTGTTTGCCCCAAATGCGCGTCTGTTTTCACGGTTGATGAAAGCCAGGGTGACGCACTTCAAAAAGGTGAAAAATACGCAATCGGCGATTATGATTTGAAAGAGCTTAAAGAATTCAAAAAATAAACACGACTTGTTTTTATATTAACGGTTACTCAGTTACGATTCACGATGCCGTAACTTGTCTAAAATCAAAACAAATTCAAGAGGAGCAAACGCTCCTCTTATTTTTTTTATAAAATTATGCAAATCAGCCCGCTGCAGCCCTCGTTAATTACGCGTTCGATGGTTTCCCTGAATTTATCTCGTGCGTCATCGGGCATACGTTCAAGCTTACCTCGCAATCCCTCATTTACAAGCTCGTGAAGCGATTTGCCGAACAAATCCGTTTCCCAAATTTTTGCGGGATTTTCCTGAAATTCACGAAGCAGATACATAACAAGCTCCTGTGATTGGCTTTCACTGCCCACAATCGGAGCCACCTCGGTGCGCGTGTTGCAGCGAATCATATGGATAGACGGCGCCTGTGCTTTCAGTTTAACGCCGTATCGCCCGCCCTGCTTAACAATTTCGGGCTCTTCAAGGGTTAATTCGTCAATATCCGGCATAACAATGCCGTAGCCCGTTCGCTCAACCTCACCGAGAGCTGAATTGAATTTGTCAAATTTTGTTTTAATTTTTGAAAGTTCACTGACAACGGACATTAAATCCTTTTCATTTTTGATTTCACAGCCGCATTTTGAAGAAAGCACGGTGTAATAATATCTGCTGTTTATGCGAACCGATATGCTGATTTTGCCGACGGATAAATCGGAATCGGAAATTGCAGTTGCTTCAATTTCCTTATATTCGCTCAGTGACTGCGCAAACGACTTGACGCTGCGAATATTCGTTATGCTTTTTGCGCTTTCACCGATAAAAGCGAACATGTTTGATTTGAATTCATCGTTTTCATCAAGGCTTTTAATCCAGCTCGGAAAATTAAGTTCGATACGCTTTGCCGGAAATTCATACAATGCCTTTTCGAGCAAGTCGCTTATTTGTGCGGTGTCAAGCTCAAGGCAGTTAATCGGCAAAACAGGCACATTGTATTTTTCGCTCAGCGATTTTGCAAGCGAAAGCGCTTCTTCACTTTCCGGTTCAACACAATTTAGCGCCACAACAAAAGGTTTGTTAATTTCTTTAAGCTCATTTATAACGCGTTCCTCAGCCTCGGCATACTCCTCACGCGGAATTTGGCTGATAGAGCCGTCCGTGGTAATAACGAGGCCGATGGTAGAATGCTCTTTAATAACCTTTTGTGTTCCTATTTCCGCCGCCATGTTAAACGGAACTTCTTCATCAAACCACGGAGTATGAACCATACGCGGCTGTTCGTCCTCAATATAACCAACGGCGCTCGGAACAATATAACCCACGCAATCGATAAGCCTTACCCGAAAATGAATATTATCCTCCATCGAAAGCTCAATTGCATCCTCGGGAATAAATTTCGGCTCGGTTGTCATAATTGTTCTGCCGGCGGCACTTTGAGGCAATTCGTCGCGGGCACGCTCTTTTTGAAATTCACCGCTTATATTCGGAATAACAAGCGATTCCATAAACTTTTTAATAAAGGTTGATTTGCCCGTACGGACGGGGCCTACAACGCCTATATAAATGTCACCCTGCGTTCTGGCCGAAATATCATTATATATATTCAATATCGTCACTCCTTACCCGCAATTACATTCCCGGTATCAGCAGGATTCGCTTTGTGTCCAAAACGTCATCCGTAAGCTCATTCTCCTTTTTGATAAGCTCAACGGAGGTTCTGAAGCATTTTGCAATATCCCAAAGACGTTCGTTTTTATCCGCGAAATAAACCGCAAGAGCCGGAGAATCGTATTCATTGCCGCTTTTGAGTTCAACCTTGGAAAGCAGATTGAAATTTCTTGGCTTATAGCTTAAAGCCGTATAGGCAATTGCTGTTCTCAGTTCTATCACATTATCGGTTTTTATAACATAATCATATGATGAAATGTAAGCACTGCATTTTTGATATTCGGCAAACTCGATTTGCTTTTTATCCGAAACAAACACAATCTCGCCCTTTTTGTTCATAACAAAAGCGGAAAGCTCGATTGTTTTATCGCCCGAAAGAGAAACATCAAGATCAAGTATTTCGGATATATCGACTGACTCAAATTCAAATTTAACCGCGCTCGAATAAGACTCTTTCACCAAGCTGTAATCAACATCAAGCTCAAGCGGTGTGAAGAAGTTATTAACATCGTGATTAACGGAATATGCGTCATCCGATAAATATTCCGAATATTTGCGATAAACACAGCAGGAAAGATTAACATCGCCCGCCAAATCTATAACGGTCAATTCATTGTTTTTATCAGTTTTTGTTTTAAAAAAGATATTGCCTGTTTTTGCATAAACAAGTGCCACATCGCCCTCTGCAATTCCGTTAATATCAACTATCGTGCTGATTTCGATTGTTTTTTCACAGTGGCGAACATCGTTTTGCTTATCCGAATCCGCGGTGTAAAGCACCGAAAAGCGCAGGCTTGTTTTAACAAGCATTTTATCGGCAATGATTTTAATTTCCGAGCAATGCGCATCGGCAAAAACATTTATGATTTTTTGGATTGCTGCGCCGTCGGTAACAACTGCCTCGTCCTCAAATTCCGCCTTAACATAAGCAAAGCCGACTCTTGATATGTAATCAACCTTTTGTTTATCTATCATAACATCGTCGGCGCTGTCGGCCATATCAGTCTTGCAAGGCGCATAGGTGCAAACTGAAACGGCAAAAGAATTATGAATGTCTATTCTGCGCTGATTTATAACGCGCCAATTACTGTATTTATCCGTTATATTTGCTTCAATAAACAAATCGTCGTCTGAAATATCGGTTTGAAACGATTTTTCAAAGTCCTCCTCGAATTCGGCGCAGGAAATGCAACCGGAGCTTTCACTGATATAGGTTAAAGTTATTTTTGTTTTTCCGTAAACGGTTATTTGCGAATTTTGAAACGCGGTATTCACGATGAAATTATTAACGCAGCACCTAACAACCTTGAGCAAATCATCATTATAGGAAAGCAAATTTTCCTGATAATCAAAATCGCAATCCGCGCTTTTTGAAAAAATGCAGCGCTTTGTGCATATTTCCTTTTTGCATTGTTCCATATGAACGCTCCTTTTTATTTTCTGCTTAATACATATGCGCGGATTTTGCGGCATATAACAAAAAAAACGCCTCCGATTAAATATCGGAAGCGTTTTTTATGTCAGCCGTTTATTTTCTTTATTTTAAATATTTTTCTGAGGATGGGCGCCGCGAATTTGGGCGGATTTACAACAACAACTTTCATATGATTTCCTCCATCATTTTTTGCAGCATATAATGCCGAGGATTATTACAGCTACGGCGAGCACGCGGACAAGCCAAGCCTCGGGAAGGCATATGGTAACAACGCACCCAATACCGAATGCTAACCAAAGAAAATCACGCCGGCACATTTTTTTCACAGTAATAACACCTCTGAGCTGCAACTACTGTATTATATGCCGCAAAAAGCTAATCGTTACTCAAAACAAGCATAATTATTCCGCTTTTAAAATCAACAAAGGCTTTATCAGCCGCAACCTCGTTGCTGATACTGAAATTGTCATAGGGAGAAAGGGTAACGCCGCACAGCTCATATTCCGCGCCTTTTTGAACAAGGCCGGTAACGGGAGCGCCGAAGGCAAAAACGGAATAGTATTTATGTTTTTCAGACTTTGGTATGTAAAACGCCTTATCATGCATTGATATTTCGTTATGCCGGTCTTTAATAACGGCATCTACGCCGCTGTCAAGGCAATACTTGAGAGCAATAATATTAGAAAGCGAATGATCCATTCTTCCGCCGAGCGCACAATAAATTTCAATCGCATCGGCACCGCGTTTTATCGCCTCTTTAACGCAATAAAATGTGTCCGTATCGTCCTTTTCGTGCGGCAGCTTAATGATTTCGCAATTATAATCGGGATAAGAAGCCGAATCAAAATCGCCGACGATTATATCGGGCATTATTCCTGCGCTTTTACAGGTTTCATAGCCGTGATCCGCGGCAATTACTTTGGAATTTCTGTCTGCATTATTTTTTAAATATTCCAAATCATCTAATCCGCAGGGCGCACCGGAAACAACTGTGAATTTCATTTTTTAAGCATCCATTCCTTAACATTCTTTAAATCATTATACATTTTAACATAGCTGTTATGCCTGCTTTCGGAAATAAGTCCGTTTTTTACCGCTTCGCAAACCGCACAGCCTTTTTCAACTGTGTGTGTGCAGGTTGAGAATTTACATTTTCCGAAATAAGGCTGAAATTCCCTGAAGCAATCAAAAAGCTCATCTTTTGAAATGCTCAGGCAGCGCTCAAAATCAATTGAAGAAAAGCCGGGAGTATCGGCAACATAGCCGCCGCAAACCTTAAAAAGCTCGCAGTGGCGCGTTGTGTGCCTTCCCCTGCCGAGTTTTTTACTCGTTTCACCCGTGGGAAGCTCCAGCCCGACTTCAATTGCGTTTAGCAGAGTTGATTTGCCAACACCCGTATTACCGGTAAAAGCAGAGCATTTGCCCGCCAACAGAGATTTAATCTGCTCTGCACCGCCAGGCTCAGAGGGATTGCAGCAATAAACATCAAATCCTGCATTTTTATATATCTTTTCATATTCGCAGTAATTCGGTTCCAAATCCGTTTTGGTAAAAACGATAACGGGATTTATGTTTTTATACTCGGCAAGCGCCGTCATTTTATCAATATTAAAAGTATTTATCACAGGGTCGATTATTGAAGAAACAATAAAAAGCGTATCTAAATTAGCAAGCGGCGGACGCACAAGGCTGTTTTTACGCGGAAAAATCGATTCAATTCGGTTTTCGGAGTTTTCATTTACCGAAATTTCAACATTATCGCCAACAAGCGGAATGAGTTTTTGATTTCTGAAATTTCCTCTTGCTTTACATTCATAAACCGCACCGGCGGTTTCCACATAGTAGAAACCGCCGATTCCTTTAACGATTTTTCCTTTTTCTTTACTCACTGTGGCTCCTTGAAAAATCAACGTTGATTGTTTTATCGGAATTCATCGTATAAGCACCGCTGTAATTCTCGCTCACTTCGGTCAGCTGCACAGCAAGCTCAATTCTGCTGCCTGCATCAGCTGGAACGGCAAGCTTAACCGTTGATCCGTCAAGCTTAACGGCCTGTGAAGTGTATTTACTGCCGTTTACGCTGACAACGATTGTGTCATTCGGCGAACCGGAATATGACGGCAACTTAACATTTATCGTTGCCGTGAATTGACCGCCTGTGGTGGATTCCGTGGTGGTAACTCCCGAAGAAACATAAATTTTGATTGTTTCGTTTTCAGTTGCCGTTCTGCCCGCTTTCGGCGATTGATCAAGCACAATGCCTTTGCGAATGCTTGATTCCTGAGTTTCAACGGAAACATTCTTAAAGCCTGACTTTTCAAGAAAAGCTTTGGCGTCACTTTGAGTAAGACCCGATACATCGGGCACGGAATAAGTTTGAAGCTTTGTGGTTGACGGACCCGAGGAAACATAAATAATAATTTCTTTATCGGCGGATACAACGGAGTTTGCTTTGGGATCGGTATATATAACAGAGCCGGAAGCAACATTTTCGTTTGAAATTTCCGTAACCTTAAATTTGGTAAGCTTACTTTGCTGGAGCAGCTTTTCCGCCTTATCAAGAGTTAAATTATAGCAGTTGGGAACGGATATATCCTCTGCGCTTGCCGCAACCTTTAATGTTACGGTTGAGCCGGAAATTACGCGTTCGCCCGCTTTCGGAGACTGATCTATAACAATACCGGGGTCATATTCGTCTGTTTTTTCATATTCGGCAACAAAATTATATTTATAATTTGTGTTTGAAACAAGCGCATCGTAAGATTGACCCACAAAATTCTCAAGCTTTTGGCTTTCGGTGTTAACACCCTGAGTCATAAACAAAACAAGGCCTACTATTGCCGCTATAAGAAACACAATACCCACAGCAACGGCGGTTATAACCTTTTTCTTATGATTTGGGTCTACATTATCATTTTCGTCGGCAATTTCATCCGCCGAAGCTTCGGCGCTTTTTAAATTTTCCTCTTTGAAAACATATTTGGTGGGATTTTTATCAACAAAATAAGTGTAATCAAAGGTTGCATTCGGATTTCTTATAACATCTTCCAAATCAAGCAGCATTTCCGTGGCTGTTTGATATCGGTCCTGCGGATTTTTTTGCATCGCGTGGAAGCAGATTTGCTCTATGCCGAGCGGGATATTCGGATTAATTTCCGTTATCTTTTTAGGCTCTTTTTGAAGCTGCATAAGTGCAACGGAAACAGCGCTGTCCGCATCAAAGGGCACGCTGCCCGTGAGCATTTCATAAAGCACAACGCCAACAGAATAAATATCCGCGCGTTCATCCGTGAATTCGCCCTTTGCCTGCTCGGGAGAAATATAATGAACCGAGCCTATGGCATTCTCGGTTAAGGTTCTGGTTTCCGTGCGAGAAAAGCGAGCAATACCAAAATCCGTGACCTTAATATTACCGGTGGGCAGCAAAATAATATTCTGCGGCTTAATATCGCGGTGAACTATTCCCTTATCATGCGCATGCTGAAGCGCGCGCAGAATTTGCGTTGTGAAAAACACAGCGTCATTCCAAGCGATAATATGCTGCTTTTGGATATATTCTTTAAGTGTGATGCCGTCAACATATTCCATGACGATATATTGCACTTTTTCGCCGAAGCTGACATCATAAACCTTAACAATATTGGGGTGAGAAAGCACGGCGATTGCCTTGCTTTCATTTTTAAAGCGCCTTACAAATTCGGCATCGTTTGAATATTCATCTTTTAAAACTTTAATTGCAACGATACGATCATCAACATTATCATACGCCTTATAAACAACGGACATACCGCCGACGCCGATTATTTCCTGAACCTCATAGCGTCCGTCCAGCCGTTTTCCCACATAATTTTCCATAAATAATTACACAGCCTTTCAGGCAAATTTAATATGATTATTCGGCAATGGCAACAACAGTTATATTGTCGCCGCCTCCGTTATTGTTTGCTTTTTTAACAAGTCGGTCGGCAAAGGCGTAATATCTGCCGTCCGAAACCTCGCTAATCATTTCATCGTCGGTAACATAATTTGAAAGGCCATCCGTGCAGATGATAAGCACGTCATCCGCTTCCAGATCAACCTCGTCAAAATCAATATCTATGCTCTTGTCAACGCCAATAGCACGGGTAATAAGATTTTTATTGGGGTGATGCTCTGCTTCTTCCTTGGTTATTTCGCCCTTATTAACAAGATCCTGCACAAGCGAATGATCCGTTGTTACCTGCTCAAGCCTGCAGTTTCTGAACACATATGCACGGCTGTCGCCCGCATGAGCAATATATGCGCAGCCGTCCTTAACAACGGTGCAAACAACCGTTGTGCCCATACCGTGAAGTTCCGGCTTGGCATCCGCCATATCGTAAACCTCGATATTCGCGGCAACAAGTGCAGAATCAAGCATATTTTTGATTGAAGAGGGCTTCATATTTTCCCTGTAAGAAGCGTTGATTTTATCACTGATAACCTTAACTGCAAGAGCCGATGCGATATTACCGCCGGCCGCGCCGCCCATACCGTCGCAAACAACGGCCCAAGCAACTTCGTCCGGAAATTCGCCGACTGCATAAGCATCCTGATTTGAGGATCTTACTCTGCCCTTATCGGTTTTGGCAACAATTTTCAAAAAATTCACCCCTGACTTTTTCTTCTCAGCTGACCGCACGAAGCGTTAATATCGCTTCCGAGCGTTCGCCTTATTGTAGCATTTATGCCGTTATTTTGCAATATTTGAAGAAACTTATTTACGGAATCGTCGCTGCTGCGAACATTTCCGCGCTCTTCAACATCATTTACCGGTATTAAATTAACATGGCAAAGCATCCCGTGAAGCCTTGAGCACAGCTCATTTGCGCATTGCGGAGTATCGTTTACCTTGTTTATAAGCGTGTATTCAAACGACACACGGCGATTTGTTTTTTTGATATAATCTCTGCACGCTTTTAAAAGTTCGTCTATTCCCCATTTATCGTTTACGGGCTTTGTTTTGCTGCGAATTGTATCGTTCGGCGCGTGAAGCGAAATCGTTAAGGTGATTTGCAGATTTTCATTCATCAAATCATAAATGCGAGGCACAACACCGCAGGTGGAAATAGTTATATTTCGCATTGAAATATTCAGACCGTTTTCATTATTCACATTATGCATAAACAAGATAACATTATCGTAATTATCAAGCGGCTCGCCGATACCCATCAGCACAATGTTTGAAATTCTTATATCAAGATCCTTTTGCGCAGCGTGAAGCTGGCTTTCGATTTCGCCGGCGGTGAGATTACGCACAAATCCGGCAAGGGTTGAAGCGCAAAAGCGGCAACCCATTTTGCAACCCACCTGGCTTGAAACGCAAATTGTGTAGCCGTATTTATATTTCATAATAACGGATTCGACATATTCGCCGTCACAAAGCGAGAAAAGATATTTAACGGTTCCGTCTTTCTTTGAAACAAGCTTTTTTTCGATTTTGCAGGAGGAAATGTAATAATCCTCGGCAAGCTTTTCACGCATGGCTTTTGGCAGGTTGCTCATTTCATCGAATGAATCAACGCCGAATTTATGAAGCCAAGTAAAAATTTGCTTTGCCCTGAACGAGGGCTGACCCATATTCTTAACGATATTAAAAATCGAATCAAGCGGCAGTGATTTAATATCCGTTTTCATTTAATTCCTTTCGAGAACGGCGCAAAAGAATCCGTCTCCCCCATTTTCATTAGGGAAAAATGTTTTAGAAGAAATTTCTTTAAAATCGGCGTGTCCATTTAAAAACGCGGCAACCACCTTTTCGTTTTCCCTTAAATTCAGCGTGCAGGTGGAATAAAGCAATCTGCCGCCTTTTTTGAGATAGCCTGCCGAGGTGTTAAGAATTTCAAGCTGAAGCTCCGGCAGTGATTTTATCGAATCAAGGTCTTTATACCTGATTTCAGGCTTGCGGCGAATTGTGCCTAGCCCGCTGCAAGGCACATCGCAGATTATTTTATCGGCAATCGGAATATCTTTGTTAAAAACGGAAGCGTCGTTGACTGCGGTATGTATATTATCAAAGCAAAGTCTTTCGGCACCGTCTGCAATCAGTTTAACTCTGCTTTCGTAGCAATCATAGGCATAAATTTCGCACTTTCCGCCTGCCAAATCGTAAGCAGTAAAGGACTTTCCGCCGGGAGCGGCGCACATATCAAGCACGGTTTCACCCGGCTTAATGCCGAGCATTTTAACGGCATCATAGCAAGACAGATCCTGCACATGAAACAAGCCGTTTTTGAAAGCCGCCGTTTCGGCAATATCGGAAACTGAATCTATTTTAACAACATTGCCGAAAACATCACATACGGCACCGCAATCGGTAAGCTCATATTGCAATTCCTCGGCATCAATAAATTTGGAATTCGGCACGGCATAAATAGGCGGTCTGCCGTTTACATAAGGCAAAAAGGCCTCAACCTTTTCGGCACCATATGCTTTATTCCACATATTTATAAGATTTTGCGGCACGGAGTATTTAACAGATAAATCCGAAAGAGAATCCGCGTCAAAATCCAATGAATCTATTTTATGAAGCACCGCATTGATCATGCCGCCGTAGTAGCCGAGACCGTTGCTTTTTGCAAGCGCAACACTTTCGTTTATTGCGGCGCTTGAAGGCACTTTATCCATAAATTTAAGCTGATAAGCACCGAGCATAAGCAAAACATTAACCTTCGGCTTTGGCTTATTGCAAAATTTATCAATCAAATATTCAAGTGTGAGTTTGCGCTCAAGCACACCGTAAATAAGCCTTGCGGCAAACGCTTTTCCGCTTTTAAGCTTATCTATTTCATTATTGACGGCGATATTTGAATACGCACCGCCGTAAATTATTTTATAAAGCGCCGAAAATGCGGCGTTTCGTGAATCGTTCATCGCCTACGCTCCGATATCAAAATAAGCCTCAACAACGTTGCGAGCGAGGAGGCAAGTGCAGCCACATAAGTGAGTGCGGCAGCAGTGAGCACTTTTTTTGCGCCGTTATATTCAGCACCGATCAAAAATCCGTTTTGCGAAATTGTATTGAGCGCGCGTTTGGAGGCATTAAGCTCAACGGGAAGAGTCAAAAGCTGAAATAAAGCCACTGCGGAATATAAAATTATTCCCACATACAGCAGAGGCCGGTAATTGAAAATAAGGCCGAATATCGCAAGCGGTATGCCGAGATTTGAGCCGAATTTTGTTACGGGAATGATAAAATTCCTTATTTTAAGCGGAAAATATCCCTGCGCATGCTGGCAGGCATGCCCCGCTTCGTGGCATGCAATACCCACTGCGGCAATGCTGTTTGAATTATAAACCGCTTCCGAAAGTGAAATCATTTTTGTTGTGGGATTATAATTATCGGTTAATTTACCGGGTATCATTCTGATGCCGACATCCGTTATTCCGTTCAGCCTGAGTAATTCCGCTGCGGCCTGAGCTCCCGTTATGGAGCGAGAATTCGGAATTCTGCCGTATTTTTTGAAATTTGAATTAACCTTTGCCTGGCAAATCATTGAAAAAATGATTACCGGCACCATTATAAAACCGGTTAAATAATAAGCAAAAACATCCATGCAAAAACCTGCTTTCAAAGTTAGTTTAAATCAGGAGCCTATAATATCGCCGACGGAGATTTTGTTTCCGGCCGCAAAGGATTTGGAATCCATTTTCTTTTTGCCCGCAGGCTGAAGCTCGGTTATATCTATGCAATGCCCGTCGCCGCACGAAACTGTAATATCCTTACCCACTGCGATGATTTCGCCGGGTTTTGCGCCGTTCATATCACTGAGAAGCGAAGCATGAATTTTAACCTGCTTACCGGCAATAACGGTGCTCGCCCCCGGCCATGAATTAAGCCCTCTGATCTGATTATGAATATCGAAAGCTGATTTATTCCAATCTATCGGGCTTAAATCGCGGGATATCATCGAAGCATAGCTTGATTCACCGATTTGCTTTTGAGGGCTGATGTTTCCCGCTTCGATTTTCGGCAAAACATCAACAAGCGCGTCTGCACCGATAACAGAAAGCCTGTCAAAAAGCTGCTCTGAGGTTTCGTTTATATCAATATTCGTTTTAACCTCGGATATTATATCGCCCGTATCAAGCCCCTCGTCCATCTGCATAATGCAAACACCCGTTTCGGAATCACCGTTTAAAACGGCCCATTGAATCGGCGCGGCGCCTCTGTATTTCGGCAAAAGCGACGCATGCACATTTATGCAGCCGTATTTCGGAATTGAAAGCACCGAGGGCGGAAGAATTTTGCCGTATGCCACAACGATAATAATATCGGGATTGATACTTGTGATAATTTCGGCGGCATCGCCGTTTTTCAGTGAAGCAGGCTGATAAACCGAAATGCTGTTTTCTTGCGCCAAAACCTTGACCGGCGGCGGAGTAAGCAGCTGTTTTCTGCCTGTTTTTTTATCGGGCTGAGTAAAAACCGCGGCAATATCGTATTTATTATCAATCAATTTTTGCAGACACGGCACGGCAAAATCCGGCGTGCCCATAAAAACTACTTTCATTGCTCCTCCAATTTACCGGTAACAAGATGTGAGGTGAACAAAATACCGTCCAAATGGTCGATTTCATGGCAAAAAGCGCGCGCTTTAAGGTCTTCACCGGTGAAAACCTGCCACTTACCGTTTCTGTCCTGCGCTTTAACCTGAACCTTTTGCGGTCTGCTTGTTACGCCGTACTTACCCGGGAGAGAAAGGCAGCCTTCGCTTTCCTGCTGCTCGCCCTCTTTCATTGTGATTTCGGGATTAACAAGCTCCATCGGGCCTTCGCCGATATCGATAACAACAACTCTTTTGAGGATGCCGACCTGAACCGCCGCAAGACCGACTCCGTTTGCGCTATACATTGTTTCAAGCATATCGTCAATAAGAGCGGCAAGCTTATCGTCAAATTTTTCAACCTTGCGGCTTGTTTTATTGAGTATCGGATCACCCAATTTAACTATGTTTCTGAGTGCCATATTCTTCTCCTAATTTAATTCATAAGGATTTAGGTCGATCGTTACGGCCACATCCTTATACTCCTTAATTTTAGATAAAGTTTTTAATATCTCGTTTAACAATTTGCGAACTGATTTTGAATTTTTGCATTTAATCGATAATCTGTATCTGAAATTATTGTTTATTTTGCAAATTTTAGCCGGCCCGGGGCCGAGAACTATCAGTTTTTCGTTTTGATATTCCGTTTTATTAAGCTCGGCAAGCTTTTCAAGAAACGCCTTTGAGCAAAGCGCGGCGGCATTTTCGTCCTCGCTCACAAATGAAACGGAATAAATATCGCAATAAGGCGGATAAGTGAGCAATCGCCTTAAAGAAATTTCATTTTTATAAAATGATTTATAATCCTGCTCGGCTGCGTATTTAATAACCTCGTTATAAGGATTTATCGTTTGAATAACTGCCTTGCCGTCTTCGCTTCGCCTGCCGCTTCTGCCCACAACCTGGGTTATAAGGTCAAAAGACCTTTCCTGTGCAGTATAGTTTTCGTCATAAAGCGAATTATCGGCATTAACAACGCCCACAAGCGTTACATTCGGAAAATCGAGACCCTTTGCCACCATTTGTGTGCCGACGAGAATATCATATTCACCGGCGGAAAAGGCATCAAACAAACGCTGATGGCTGAACTTACCGGAAGTGGTATCCGCATCCATACGAAGCACGCGCGCATCGGGAAAGAGGCGCGAAATCTCATCTTCAATGCGCTGGGTGCCGAAGCCACTGTATCTTATGGAATTTTGCCCGCATTCGGGGCAAATATTATCAAGCGGCTTGGTGTATCCGCAATAATGGCACATCAAGCGGTTATTATAGCTGTGATAAGTAAGGCTGATGCTGCAATTCGGGCAAGTGAGCACATGGCCGCAGCTATTGCAGGCTATAAATGTGTTGTAGCCTCGGCGATTCATAAGCAAAATAGTTTGTTTATGTGCTTCAAGATTTTCACGGATAAGTTCTTTAAGCCGTTCCGATATCGGCGATCTGCTGCCGCTTTTTATTTCGGCTTTCATATCAACTGTGATAACCTTTGGCAATTTGGCCTCGCCGTAGCGGTGCGCAAGCTCGCAAAGCACATATTTGCCGCCCACTGCCGCAGAATAGGTTTCAACGCTCGGTGTGGCGGATGTCATTAAAAACAGAGCCTTTTTATATTTGCACCTGAAATTTGCAACCTCTCGCGCATGATAGCGAGGGGTGCGCTCGCTTTTATAGGTGTGCTCCTGCTCCTCATCCATAATGATAAGGCCGAGGTTGTGAAGAGGCGCAAAAACAGCACTTCGTGTGCCCACAACGATTTTCGCCTCGCCTCTTGCGGCGCGCTTATATTCATCGCTGCGCTCGCCGATGGAAAGGCCGCTGTGAAGCACGGCAACCCGCCTGCCGTATCTTTCATGGAATATCGAAAGCATTTGCGGCGTGAGCGAAATTTCGGGCACAAGAACTATAACATCCTTGCCCATCGAAACAGCCTCATCTATAAGACTCAGATACACTTGCGTTTTTCCGCTTCCGGTAACACCGAAAAGTAAACCTGTTCCGCCGCCGTTATGAAGCATTTTATTATAAACATCAAATGCCGCATGCTGTTCCTTTGAAAGCACAATCAGCTTTGCATTTCCGCTTTCGGAAATATTTTTATAAGGCATGCGGTAAACTTCTTTTTCAAAATATTCGCACACATTATATTTAACAAGATTATCAAGCACGCCTTTGCCGACGGAACAAAACTCGGTAACTTCATTAACGGTTGCACAACCGACATCACACAAAAGCTGATAAACACTTTGCTGTTTCGGGGTTAACTTTGGCACAACCGAAGATTCACAGAGCCTTATCATCCTGCTGCTTTTGTCGGAAATTTTATCAACACCGCGCGGAAGCATTTGACGCAAACAGTCATAAGTGGTGCAAAAGCAGCGTTCTTTAAGCCAAAGCGCAAGTTGAATCATTTCTTCATCAAGAGGAATGATTTTATCGTCTGCCGAATGTATTTCCTTTAATTCGGAATTTATGCCGCTGAAAACGCTTAAAACAATGCCGCTTCGCAAAGACATTGCCCCTACCGAACGGAACCTTAACCTTTGTGCCGCATTTAATGCAGTTTTCAAGCTTTTGCGGCACATAATAATCATAATCCGAATCTGTATTAAAAAAAGTGTTTTCAACCGCAACCGTTGCAATTAAGCGATTCATTATTCCTCGGAGCCATTATTCTCCGATTCGGAAGAAACTTCTTCATTTGCCTCGGCAACAGCCTCAACAGCCGCTTCAACTTCCTTTTCGCGTGCGGCTTTTTCTTCTTCCTCTCTCTTTATTTCCTCGTCGGATTTAATTTCATCCGGCTCAACAACAACATATTTTCCGTTATAAATCTCGTTAATAGCAGTTGAAACCGTTTTTTCATCAAGCAAAACATCGTTTTCAACTGCGTCGTCTCTGATTTGCCTTGCTCTTTCGGCAACGCCGACAACAAGACTGTATCTGCTGCTGCAATTTTTAAGTAATTTTTTAAGATCGGGGTTAAACATAATTTTATCTCCTTTAATGGTTGTTTTAATAATTTATATTATTTATTACGCTTTTCAAGCTCTTTATCTAAAATACCGTTAAGCTCTTCAACAGCTTTTTCGAGTTTATTATTTACGATAACATAGTTAAAGGTTGAAGCGTATTCAATTTCTTCTTCGGCGATTTTAAGGCGCTTTTTAATAGCCTCCTCGCTTTCCGTGTTGCGCTTTTTGAGCCTGCGCTCAAGAGTTTTTATATCCGGCGGCATAAGGAACACGGAAACTGCATCCGGATAATTTTTCATAACCTTTTGAGCACCCTTTCGCTCTATTATAAGAAAGCAAATCTTGCCCTTATTTACTGCGGCAAGCGCAGGAGCGGCGGGAGTGCCGTAATAGCAGCCGTTATAGCAGGCATATTCGAGGAAGCTATCTTCCTCTATCATGCTTTCAAAATCGGCAGTTGATTTAAAGAAGTAATTAACTCCTTCAATTTCGCCTTTTCGCGGAGCTCTTGTGGTGGCGGAAATCGACTCGCACACATCGCTTCTTATTTTGGATATTTCTTTAAATACGGTGTCTTTACCGCACCCGCTCGGAGCGGAAAGGATAACTATCATGCCCGTTTTTTTCATTGTGTATCAACCTCCGCACCGAATTTTTCGGCAATTTTCGATAAATCAAGATAGGAAAGAATCACATTATAGGAATCCATAACGATAACGCTCATTGTTTTTCTGCCGTGAGTGGCATCAATCAAAACGCCGTTTGATTTAGCGTCCTGCACAATGCGCTTAACGGGAGCGGATTCCGGGCTTACGATTGAAATAACCCTGTCTGCATTTACGAGATTGCCGAAGCCGATATTAACCAAGTTCATAAACGCACCTCTGAATCATTCAATATTTTGAATTTGCTCTCTGATTTTTTCGATTTCCGCTTTAATGTCAACAACCTTGCGGGCAATGGAAACATCGCCGGCTTTTGAGCCGATGGTATTTGACTCTCTGTTCATTTCCTGCACAAGGAAATCCATCTTTCTGCCGATTGGCTCTTCGCTCTGCAGGAATGTGAAAAGCTGCTCTATATGAGAGCGCAGGCGAACGGTTTCCTCAGCAACCGCCACCTTATCGGCATAAATCGCAACTTCTTGAATAATTCTTGCTTCATCGAGCGAAACATCGCCGATTAGCTCATGAACGCGGGCAATCAATTTATCGTTATATTCCTTAACGGTTTGCGGAGAACGCTCCTCGATAAATTTAACGCAATCAAGAATATAAGCGGCTCTGGATTCAACATCCGCTTTCATCTTTGCGCCCTCAACCTCGCGCATGGAAACAAATCTTTCAATTGCCTCGTCGGCAACCTCTCTAATATATGACCAAAGCTTTTCTTCATCTTCCTCGGCCTTTTTAACTACAAGCACATCGGGGAATTTTGCAACCGCGACAGTGCCGTAATCGGGCTTAAGCGAATATTTTTCGCTGATTTCGCCGAGCGCCTTAACATAAGCGCTTGCCAAAGTGTGATTAACGGCAACCTCGGCATTATCGCTGTTTAAAGCTTCTATTCCGAGATAGCAATCAACCTTGCCGCGGGAAACCTTAGAATTGATATAGGATTTTAATTTTTCCTCGGCAAATCCGTATTGGCGCGGCAGGCGGCAATTGAACTCAAAATACCTGTGATTAACGGATTTAAGCTCAACTGAAATAACATAGCCGTCTATCTCCTTCGCGGCTCTGCCGAAGCCGGTCATTGATTTAAGCATATTACAATCTCCACATAATCAAACATGGCGCAGATAAACTGCGCCATTTATTTTTTTAAATATTATAAAACTTGTATATATTGAGGTCAATAGTTTGTTAACATATTATTTACATTATTCATTATTTATTTACATTTTATTTTGCTTGATTTTATATGTTAAAGAAGATGGATGCTTTCTTCCGAATAAAACATAAAGAACAACGGAAAGAATATTTGCAAATGATATAACAGCAAACATTTTTTCATAACCGACATAATCAATCATAACGCCCGCAAGGCCACCACCTATTCCGATGCCGATATCATAAGCACAAAGAAAAGTTGAATTAGCCGCACCGCGCTTATTCGCAGGTGCAATATTTACCGCCATTGCCTGAAGAGACGGCTCAATTCCGCCGAAAGCATAACCGGACAATACAGCAGAAACAATAAATCCCGCATTATTCGGAAACAAAGCAAGAGCGAGCAGCGCAAGAAACATTGAAGCATTACAAGTGTAAACAAAAACAGCTTCGCCCTTTTTATCCGCAACCTTTCCTACAGAGAATCTTGTTATAAGCAGCATAATTGCCATAACGGTAAAATACAAACCACCGGAAACCGTTATATCGGAGAAATCGGAAGCAAATTTTAAAGTATAATTTTCAAGAGCGCCGTATGTAAGCAGAAAAACAAGTGCAACGGCAGATGCGGGAAGCGCATTTTTATCTATCAAATCTTTAAAAGAAAAAGGTTGTTTTTCAATTTTAAGCTTAGGTGTTTTGAGCAAAGCAAGCAAAAGAAGCGAAAAAAGCATTATCCCGCAAGAAACAATATATAAAAGCCCGAAGCCTTTGTTCATTAAAAATTCGCCGATTGCCGGTGCACATGCGGTTGCAAGAGCCGTTGCCATTCCGAAAATGCCCATTCCCTCTGCAAAGCGAGGCTTGGGAATAACATCCGTTGCAACGGTTGATGTTGAAGTGTTTGAGCAAGCAAGAGAAATTCCGTGCACAACACGCATTATTACGGCAAGAAAAACGGATGCCGCAAATGTGTAAACAACAAGATAACCAAGCGGCATTAAAGCCATTCCGCACAATCCCACAAGCAAAACAGACTTACGCTTTCCGCAATCAAGTATTTTGCCGACAAAAGGCCGAAAGAAAACGGCAACAACAGAAAACAATGTTGCGCAGGCGCCGGAAACACTGTCTGAATAACCAAGCTCGCGCACAAAAAACGGGAAAGTTGAAAGCACCATAAGGTGGTTTAAAAACACAAGAAAGTTAATTACTATTACTATAATGAAATTCTTGTTCCAAAGCTTAATTTTTTCCATAAAATCCTCCTAAAAAAGCAAAAAAGCGCAAGGCCGTCATCCGGTCTTACGCTTTAGCTGCTCGATGTATTTAATAAAATAATTATATCAAAGCAGAAGATTTTTGCAAAGGTGATTTTTAACAAACATTTGAAAAAAGGGAACAAGTATTTTATTAAAAATGAAAAGAGCAGAGGCATAAGCCTCTGCTCCATTGTTTTGAATTCAGAATTCACGAAGCTCGGTATCATCCAAAGTTTCATCACCGTGAATATCCCAAGATGTTGTGATCTGCTCCGCAACAGTAAACTTTTCAATCTCCGCAAGAGGAGATTCATATAATTTTTTCATTATTCCACTCCTCCTCAATCATGGCAAATATTGCCATATGCTATAGTTTGAATAGTTGCAGGTGAATAAGAACCATCGCCGTCTATATCAACAGTGCATTTATACTTAACATAAGGTCTTGCATAAACCTGTGTTGAGCTGTCTGTTGAAATCTTAGCCATAAACTGGTTATCGGAAGACGGGTTCTTTGCAGGAACGGCAGTTACACCGGAAGCGCCGATTATGAATTTGCTCATATCGGAGCCAACCGAAGCATCCGTTGTGAAGAGAGTGCCCATTTCGGTTATCTCAACATTAGGACCGAGATTCTTTGTTGAAGCACCGCTGTACATTACAAACAGATTATTGCCGTTTACCGCAACAAGCTTACCTATAGAATAAACGAAAGGTAATCTATTGTCAAGAGAAACTATTTGGCGATTATCTGTTATTGGAACGCCGCCGATTGTGTAATCGCCTTCACCGTTCTTATAAATTGAATAGAAATTCAAATCGCCCGAAGTGAGGAATGAATAGGAATCAGAATAAGAAACGGGATAGAATGTGCCGTTTATTTCAGCTGCGATACCGTAAGCACCTTCTGCAGCATTAACGGTTTCATACTTATCGTATTCATAATACTGAGGCACACCGTCCATAGTTACGGTAATAGTGTCTGCGCCTTATCGAATACCATTTGTGCTCTGAGATCTTATTATCGCTGCCTGCATAATCGCCAACCGTGATGGTTGTGTCGTTTGCAATATCCGAATTATTAACCTTCCAACCCTTGAATGTGAAGTAAGGTGTGTTTTCAAGCGATGAGAGATTGCTTGAATCAAAGGTTGCAGAATCGATTACATAGGAGCCGTTCTTAAGAGTTAACTGAACATCCTTGGCAACGTTGTGCTCTTGAACAAGGCTGCCGAACTTATCATAAATCTGAACCTTAACATAATTCTCATCAACAGCCTGCTTAGAGCAATATGCGGTGATTTCAGTGTTGCTGTTAATCTTCAGATTATAGGTTTGAGATGCAGGAATATTTGTTTGCTTGGTTGAGCCGGAAACAACTTCCCAACGATAGCACTTATAGCCGCTCGGAACACTTGAAAGTGTGTTAAGGTTAACAGAATAAGTGTTGCCGTATTTAAGGATTTGAGAGTTTGTTACGGTTGAAGTACCGTCGTCAAACTTAACATTAAGCGTAACGGTGTATGTGCTGCGGATAGAAGAATTATCATCCGTGTTTGCCTCATTAAGATCCGAAAGAATCTTTGAGGTGTAGCTATCAAGCTTGGTTTGATCCTCCTTAGAGAAATCTTTATAAGATTTATCGTTTGCCAAAACATATGCAGAAGCACCTGCGGTTTTGAAAGAAGGAGTTGTGATTGAATAGCCTGCGCTTACGCCGTTTGCATAAGTTACGGTTGAAGCCTTTGTGCCGTTTGCGGTAACTATGCCGTAAATAGACTGATCTGCAGCTGTGCCGATATTAAATCTGTATGCCTCGCTGAATGCAGCCATATCCTGATATTTAAGAATATTTGTTGCTGCATCATAAGCGGTGTAATCTGCAACATCGGTAAGATTATCATTTGTGGCAACAAGATTTGAGCTTGAAAGATCGATATTCTTTTGTGCCGAAGAAAGCTCTGAGCTTACGGATTTAATTATGAATCTTGCATTTCTTACATTAACATAGCCTGCTTTATCGTCCTTAATGTAGTCGCCTTCTTCAAGACGATCTTCGGTGTAAGTGCCGCCGGCATCTTTGTCATAATAGGTGCCAACATAAACAAGCCTGTCAACGCCGGAAGCGGTAAGATCAAGATTGCCGTTTGAATCATAAACAAAGCCGGAGGTTACAACATTGCCTACCCTGTCGTAAGCGATATAAGGGCCGTATTGATCCAAATCGGGATTTGTGTTTACATAGCTGATAAGATATTTAGGTGTGTTTTTCTTAACAGCATCATCTGTGCTTGAAATAGCCTTAGCAGCATCATAGCTTTGCGAGAATGCATTATATGTGCTGTAAGTATATTTCTGATCACCGTTTGCGGTGAGGTTGTTTTGGTTTTTATTGATTGTGTAAGCCGTGCCGTCTGCAACTTTAGTATCAACAGGAGAATAATCTGCCTTGTTTGTTAAATGCGCATAAGCGGTCTTAATGTTGTTTGAAAGACGGGTTACGGTTGACTGCTTGGTTACGAAAGGCTGATTATCGCCAAACGGGTCAAGAGAAGTATAGTGATTTTTAACCGCATTATAAGCAGATTCAAAAGCCGTCCAAGCGTCTGAAGTGTATTCATCCTTATGCTGCAATGCTTCATTATAAAATGATTCATATTCAGCGGCAGTTTGGTTAAGCTCGGTGTAATCCGCTTTTTGCTCTATCTTTGAAACATCAATGCTTTCAAGCTTTTTAACCTTTTCGCAAAGTGTGTTTGCAAGAGTGGTAACATTATCGCTGTTTACAACATCAATCATATAGCTTTGGCTTGTGAGAGCATCATAAGCATCAAGAAGCTCCTGAGCAGATTCTGGGTCATAATCATAGATATGAGACAAAATGTTCAAACGATCCTGATTGAACAATGCTTCTTTAACCGGAACAAAGCTTACAACATAAATTGGGCCGGTTGATGGTATTGTAAGAGAAGTTACCCAATACGATCCAAAAACATTTGTTTTAACGCTTGCATCCGATGTATAAGTCGGAGTGATAGAAGTCCAATAAGAATTAACATTGCTGTGGTCTGTTTCGGTAGGACCCGTGCCGGTATACTTTAAATAGTTTGAACCGGCCTGCCATTGCTGTGCACCATTAACTTTACCGGGGCAGTTAATTCTGTTTGTTGATTTATCATATGACGAAGTATGATTCAGTCTTCCGCCGCCACTGTAATACCAACCATTAAAATTAAGGTTGTCAACATTACTGAAGGTTTGGGTCATATCAAAGTGCCAAAGATCTGCAAGTGCCACATCGCCGGCAGATGGATAAATCGTTTCGGCGTATGCGTCAGTTCCGGTATTATCTCTCTTATAGATACCGGCGTTTATGGGAGCGGTTGAAGTGTCTTCTGCACCGTTATAAAGCCAAACAAATGAGCCGGAGGCAATACCGACATTATAGCCATCCTTAGTTTCCGGCCTGATAATTGACGAAGTATTAACAGATGAAAGCATATTATGAGTATATGTTTCATCGATAACGCTACTGTTACCGGTAGTTATGCCGTTTAAGGTTTCAGGCTTTGAATACTCTTTCATGTTATCGCTGTTAAGAGCGGTCATCATCTGAGTATAAAGTTCTGAAATTTCTTCCGGATTAGCTTCTTTTTCGCCTTTTTCAACAGCGATCTTATAACGCTGAGCCTCATCATAAATCTTATATGCGGCACCCATATTAGTGAATACGGTGTTCATATTATCATCAATCTGCTGAATTTTTTCTTCAAATTCGGTGATTGTTTCATTAAGAAGAGTGTCTGCTATTTCAAGGTTATCCTGAAGATAAATATCCTTGGCGGCATAAGTGCCGTTATAAATGGCGAAGTTATCAATAAAGCCGTCTGCAGGTGAAGCGTATCCGCCGTAGCTCTTACCGTAAGAAACAGTGTGCTCCTGAGCAAGATAATCATGAATTGCCTTGCCCTTAACGAGTGAGTTTTCTGCTGTGTAAGTGTTTACCTTGCTGACAAGCTGACCGTTAACATAGGTGTAAACAACATCAAAATCAGCATCGGGCTGAACCTGAATAACTATATGATTCCATTTATCTGCCGTGAGACCCTGGCTGCCGAAGACATTTGCAATATCAATTGCTGACTTATCGATGCCCTCTTCCCAAGCATAATGAAGAGTGCCGCCTTCCGAGAGCTCAAAGTAAGCGCGTGATGCGGCAGAGCCGGACGCCTTGCCAAGCGAGAATACGGTGCCGGTGTTAATCGTTTCACCAGGATTATAATAGGTGCTGATAGTGTAGCCGTTTGCGGCAGAATCATTAGCGGCATAAGTGTAGTGCGAATCAAAACCTACTCCGCTTGCCTGCGCAAAGCTGCCGACCTGACCCTGAATTGCTTTAGGATCGGCAACGGTTGCATTATATGCAGTGTAACTGTTTGTGCCGATTGTTGTTGTTTCAAACGGGTCAAAATATGAACGGGCATTTTTATCCAACGCGGTTGTTGGATAAACATTATCAAGCTCTGCAAGAGATTTTGTTATATCATTTGCAGAAAGAGCTCTGTTATAAATTCTGAAATCGGAAATATAACCATCAAGCATAAGGTCCTGAGCATAGGAAGAAATACCGAAGAAGAGATTTCCTGATTTTAATCTTTCTATCGTTGAGCCCTGAGAATCAGAGAAGAAAAGCGGTGTGCCCTGCTTATTAACGGACTTCATATCTTTATTGTAGGTGGTTTTGATGAGCTGACCATCTACGAAATAATGGATATAAGAATCTGTAACAGTCATGGTATAAAGGTGCCAGCTGTTAAGATTATCATTGCCCATATAGCCCTTCATGAAGTTGTTGGTACCGTTATTGTTTACGCCAAGTGAGTTGCCGGTAGTTACATACATATAAGCATTATTCAATTGCGACTCTGTTGCAGAATCCCAAGCAAGAGTGCCTGGCTCCTTAGCAGAAGTCCAATCAAAGAAGTGGCCGCTGAAGTCATTTTGCTTATTGATGCTTGTTTTGGTTGAATAACCGTACCAAGAGAAGGTTACGCCGGATTTATCATCTACGCCATTAAACAAATCGGTTGTATTATTAAGATAAGCATAACCGCCGTTCTTTGTGCCGGAACTGTTTACGGCATCTGTTGGCTGGAAGCGAGCCGCTGCAATTGTTTTGCCGTTTGCATCTTTTGTTGTTACGGCAGTTGCGCCGACATTAACAAGAGTGTTTTTGCCGTTTTTATCTGCAGCATCATAAGTTAAATCCGAATTTGTGAAATATCTTGCAACAAGGCAATCATTTACATCTTCACCGGACATAACACCCGATGAATCATAGGTTTCTTTGCCGTATTTAGTTGCGAGCTTATCATAATCGGAAGATGAAATATATGTTACGGAGCCGTGACGGGGAGAAAGATGGTTGATATTATTTTCAGTTTGCGCATTACTATAAACGTTCTCCAAATCGTAGCCGTTGAAAACAGCGAAAATAGGATTGCCGTAAGTATCGGCCATAAGAATATATTTACCGTCTGCAAGAGAACGATATACCTGGACTCCTTCAAGATTGTCGATATCCGTATTACCGCCGTCGCCGTTAAAGACAGAAGTGCCGGCATACGGGCCGTTAATGTTTGCACTTGTTGCCCAATAGAGATCGTCACTATCATCGTTCTTATAGAACATATAGTAAAGGTTCTTTGCCGAATCGTAAGTGATATCACCGTCTATGGTATCAACGGTTTTATTTGATGAGCTGTATTGAGCAGATGTGTTGGACATCAAAAGAGCAGGTTCGGAAGTGAATGTTTTGAAATCTGGTGTGTAAACATAATAGAGAACCGTTGAGCCGTTATCCGCTGTTTTGATGGAGAGATAAAGCATATACTCTTGGCGGTTTGCATCCCAGATAGCCTGAGGAGCCCAAGCTCTGTCTATATCCTTGCCGAAAACATCCTTAAGATCAATATTCCAAGGAACAACGCTTTCAACATCGCCGAGATCGGTGATATGCCAGCACATAATCTTGCTGTTGCCGCTCCAAGATGAGCCGTTAACAGAATTCATATCAGTTGCAAGCATATAATAGCTGCCGTCTTCCGCGCGGAAGATATACGGGTCTCTTGCATGGCCTGTGGCTGCGGTGCCCGAGCCTGTTGAGGGAACGCCGTCTTTCTTAGGATATGATTCCGTTGTTGTTTGATTAACAAAAGTTCTGTTGCCGTTTAAAGCTTCAAAGTTTTCACCGTCGTCAGAAACAGCGAAGCGGATATATTCACTGTCGTTACCGGTGAAATAAGCAAAGAGATATTTATTAACATCTGCAGGAAGCTTATTCGGCGTTGCGTCAGACTTTGTGCCGGTGTAGAAAGTGATGCCGTTATAAAGCTGATCATCGCAGAAATAGCTGCCATCCTCATCACCGATTGCAATATTAGAGATTTTAGAAGTGTCTATTTTGCTGTAGCCTTTGAAAAGGTTTTGAACAAGCTTACCGCTTGCATCGGTAATGTAAGCGTGGAAATAACCATCAACATAAGTTAAAACATAGTGATATGTTTCATTCCGCTTCAAAATTGTTGAGCTGTGAGAAAGGTTATAAGAGCTGCTTGAAGTGCTGGTGAGGGTGTTACCTGCCGAATAAGCAGGGCCGCAAAGGTCTTGCACAAAAGCCCAGCTGGGATCTTTCATATCTGCATTTTGCTTTCCCAGAACAGCCGAATCAGACATACCGATTGCCAAAAAGCCGTATCTGCCTGTGACGGAAGACTCGTCGTTTTGAACAGTATATTCCAAATCAACCTTAAAGCTGTCTGCACCTGTGATGGGTGTGTAGCCAAGGCCGGAATACTGATTCATGAAAGTATAACCGTCTGCAATATAAAGGCCTTTACTGTCAAGCGTCATTGTATTGTCATGATATGAGTTTGCAGTCCAGTTCATGGTCTTATCGCCGTCAACATAAGCAGAGCCGGTTATCTGGCGGCGTGTATCGCTGCCGGAAGCTGCCTTTTCACCCCAAGATGATTTGGTGAAATCCGTGGAAGCAGCACGAGTCCATGTTGTGCCGTCGGCGAACGCAACTAAAGGCGCGCTTGTGACAAGCATAAGCACAGCAAGAAACAGCGCAATTGCTTTTTTTGAAAAATGTTTTTTCATAATTATGCCTCCTTATAAACATACCGTGCCGAAAATGCGGGATTTACTGACTGCATCCGCTGCATAATTTGCACAGGCGTCATTGCCGCACATAATTACGGCAATTTTAAAATATATCATTATTATAATATTATACTGATAATTATTTGTCAATAAAAAATTAACAATTTGCTTTGTAATTTATACAGATTTACAATATTGTCATAATCTTAATTATCTGATATTCACACCGTGAATTTAATATTTGCACTTATTTTAGTTTCAATCCCATTATATGCATATAAATTTGCGCTATGTTCATAATTAGTTTACATAAATTTTACACAATCAATCACTTTCGAGCATAAAAAACACCCAATTCGCATTGGGTGCTTATATAATCATAATAAACCAAACATATTATAATCAGAATAAATCAAAACATATAATATTTCTTTAATTCCGAAGCATTAAGAGCAAAATTATTGCGAAGCTCTTTTTTATATCTTTCCATATTCACATCGCTGTGTTCGGTTTCCTTGCTCCAAAGGTGCACCGTCCACGCGTCATTACCGAAAAATGCGGGAATGAGCGGCCCCACGGCGGCGGCTTTGATTTTTGAAAGCACATCGCCGTCATACACAGCCTGCATAAAATATCTGAAAAGGAAATACACGGCAATATTCTCGCAGCTTTTGGAATTGATTGCAGAAGGGTTAAATTCGGCGTTTTCAACCTTTTCACGCCACTCCGGGTTAATCAGCTCAGGATTATCAAAAGTGCTTGCAAAAGGCGCAGGAGCGCTTCCCTCCGCATACGGCCCAATCTCGTTTTGAAGCTTCACGCCGAAATCGAGAAGTTCAATCATGCGCTTATTAAGAGGCTGCGCGGAATTTTTAACAATCTCATACGCTTTTTTACGTGCTGTCAAAAGCTGAAAATAAAGCTCGGCATCAATATCGTTGAGCGACGGCGGCAAATCGTTTATTTCGCTCACGAAGTCAAAATCAGTTTTTTCGCTCCACATTATATCCGCCGCAACGGGGCACGAATAGGAAATGCCCATTTCGCGTGTGCCGCCGAAATCGTTTATAAAGCGCGGAAAAGTGCGGCAGGTAAACGGAGTATGCTCTCCCCCGATTGCGATATGCATATCACACAAATTGCCGTCATTTAAAAACGGGCAGCGTTTATTGGAAGTAAGGCGAAAAACCGTGTTGCCATATTCATCCTTATCGAGCACGCTGTCTATTCTTTCGCGGATTTCACCGGCAAGTGTTTCGTAATACGCAAGCGAGCGTTCATCCGCGTCAACCTCCCACCCCTGGCAGCAGGAATCCGGGCACGCTCCCGCGATGCATTTAAAATTCTTATAAAAAGACGGAGTTACAAGCCTCATTTAACTTCACCGCCAATCTTTTTATTAAATGATTTATTTTTTAATTTAGATACAATCTTATTATAGGCAGCCGTTACAACGGCAGAAAATGCAACAAGGCAGGCAAGGTCAACAAGCACAAGAAGCCGAAATTCGCAATTGAAATCGCGCTCGCCGACATAAATAAACACTGCCTGATTCAAATACATGGCATAAGTTATTGAGCCGAGAAAGCCGCTGAATTTATTATTGAGCAATTTTGAAACAATGCCCTGCCCGAGCGCGGTAACGAGAATAAGCGCGCAAATCGCAAAAAGGGCTATAAAATCAAGAATATTCCAATGCCCGCGCCACGCGATATATCCGCACAGAAGCGGCAATATGATTTCCAAAACGGAGAGCGTGATTTTATCAAGCTTGGAAAAATCACGGTTTTTAAGCTTATTATAAATGCAATAAAGCGTACAGCCGATACCTATTTCTGAAAAAGCCCTGAAAAACGCGCCGAGGAAAACGGGCGAAATGCTTGTTATATCAATCTTTCCGAAATTTGTGAAGCAATACCCCGCAAAGCCGAGAAAAGCAAGCGGAGCGATAATACAGGTGTATTTTTCGCGATATTTAACGGCAAGATAATAAGCGAGAAAGGAGCCCCAAAGAAGCCCGCTTACAAACCACAGATGCAGATTAACCGGCTCTTTTTCAAAAAACACCTGAAGCATAAAGAAATCCGCAAAGCCGTCTTTCGCATGTGAAAGCAAGCCGTATTCGGGCTTAACGATTTTAAGTGCAAGCATAAAAAGAAAAAGCGAGAAAATATAAAGCGGATAAAGCCTTTTGACTCTGGCGGCAAAAAACGAAACGGTGCTTTTTTCGGGATTTAAGGAATTATTTGAAGCAAACAGCTTTTCGATTTTTTGCATCATAAAAAAGCCGCTGAGAATGAAAAAATATTCAACGCCGAGATAGCCGCCGGCAAAATAATTCTTATCGCCCTCAAATCCGCCGTAAGAGCGAAAATGCATAAAAAATATGAAAACTATAAAAACAAAGCGATAAAATTCAAGCGCATTGTTTCTTTTTGAATAAGCCATATACTCACCCTCTAATTTCTGCAAGACCGCAAAGCAGAAAAAGACAAAATAAAAAGCGGTTAAATCCAAATGGAAATAACCGCTCTTTGGTGCGAGAGACGGGACTTGAACCCGTACGAGTCGCCCCACACGCCCCTCAAACGTGCGCGTCTGCCGATTCCGCCACTCTCGCTCACAACGATTGAGATTATAACAGATAAGAATTGAAATGTCAACACTTATTTGCAAAAAATATCAAAAGTTTTTAAAATATTTTTCGGCTCATCAATTATAACATCGGCGCCGCAGGATTCAAGCAATTTTCTGCTTCTGAAGCCCCAAGTTACGCCTATGCTTTTGCACCCCAAATTCTGCGCCGAAAGTATATCAACATCACTGTCACCTATCCAAACGCATTCATCCGGCAAAACGCCGAGAGAAGCAATCAATTCACGCGGCACAGTGGGATCGGGCTTTTTCGGTTTGCCGTCCACATTACCGCGCACAATATCGAACACATCTTTGCCGAAAAGAGCTTCGATCATGCCGTTTGCCGCAACATTAGGCTTATTTGTGCACACAATCAGCTTTTTATCCGCCGCTTTAAGTCCTTCAAGAACTTCTTTGATACCGGGATAAATATATGCATGGTCAAGCTTAATTGCATCATATTCGGGCTTGAAGAGTTCGTACTGGCGCTCAAGCTCTTCGTCGGACAAGGTATCCTCAAATGCGCGCTTAACAAGCAATTTGGCGCCGTTGCCGACGAATTGCCTGTAATCATCCACACTCCATTTAAGCGGCCTGCCTGCTTTTTTTTCAGCAAATAATCGCATGCGAGGCCCAAATCGTCAATAGTGTTAACCAAAGTGCCGTCTAAATCGAAAATCACACAGCGGCAATTTTTGAAATCGGCATTATTTTGAATTTTGCTCATAAACATCACTCAAATCTTCAAATCTTCTGCTTTTGGCATCATATATAAGCTTAGCGCCAACGCCGAGCACCGCCAGGCCGACGATCACGGAAAATTCGATATAAATTCTTTTTTCGCGGCTTTTGCTGTTGAACGACAGCTGACCGCTTTTAACCCTCGTCCACAAATCGGACTGAAGCTCCAATATATTTTGAGGCAAATTATTGAAATACTGTCCTTCGGGTTGCTCTTCGGGATAAACGGCTTCGTTGCCGTAAAGCGAGGAATCCTCGTTTTCTCTAACAGTTACATTAGGTGAGGCATAATAGATAAATTCCGAATTTTCAAGTGCCACCTGCGGCTCCTGCATAAAATTGATAAACGCCTCGGCGCCTTTTTTATTCTGCGCACAGGTGGGAATACAAAATGCATCGTAAAAAATATTTACGCCCTCTTTGGGAAAGCAAAAGCCCAAATCGGGATTATTATCTGCCATAAGCGCATAATCGCCGGCATAGTAAGTGGCGAATGCATATTCGCCGCTTTCCATAAGATTAAAAACCTCGTCCATAACATAAACGGGATTTGTTTTATCCTTTTGCTCGGCAAGAAGCTCTGCGGCTTTATTCCAATCGCTTTCATCCTGCGAGTTAAAATTCTGGCCGAGCATTGCCTGGGCAATTGCAAAAGCATCGCGCGAGTTGTTAAACATCAGCACTTTGCCTTTATATTGCTCATCCCAAAGCACGCTCCAGCTGTCGGGCCTTTCGGAAACAAGATTTTTATTATAAATAAGCACCGTGGTGCCGACATTATAGCAAAGCGAATATTTTTGTTCCGGGTCGAAATACAGATTTTGATATTTTTCGTCAATCAAAGCCCTGTTGGGAACATTGTTCCAATCAATTTCCTGAAGCATTCCCTCATCGGCAAGCCTTTCAATCATATAATCGCTCGGAACGACAACATCATATGAAACGCCGCCGCCTGCAAGCTTTGAATACATATTTTCGTTTGATTCGTAATTGGTGTAATTAACCGTTGCGCCCGTTAGCCTTTCAAATTCCGAAACAACATCCATGGAATCCTCGGAGCCATCTGAAATATATTCGCCCCAGTTATAAACATTCACCGTTGTGCCCTGAAGGCCGAGGCTCTTATAATATTCAATCTGCTCGGCGGTGAAAACATCGCCGTCATCAACCGCGGCAAGCGCAACAGAATATGTTGCACAAAGGGAAAGCACAAGACAAAGAAAAAATGAAACAAGCTTTTTCATCTGCCCTCCACCTTTCTTTTTTCGGCTTTACTTTGCGCAATATTCATCAAAATAAGCAGCACAAGAACAACGAGGAACATAAGGGTTGAAAGCGCATACATATCCGGCTTTACCCTTTTTTTGGTGAGTGAAAATATATAAATGGGAAGCGTTTGAAAGCTTGGGCCGTTTGTGAAATAAGATATGATGAAATCATCAAGCGAAAGCGTAAAGCTCATTACAAGGCCGGTTATAATACCCGTGGTTATATTCGGAAGCACAACCTTAAAAAAAGCTTTAACGGGCTTGCAGCCGAGGTCAACCGCCGCTTCATACACATTTATATCAAACTGCTTTAATTTAGGCAGCACATTAAGCACCACATACGGCAATGAAAAGGTTATATGCGCAATAAGAAGCGACCAAAAATTGAGCGCATTTGACTTATTCACGATACCTGCCGCGAAAACAAAAAGCAGCATCATCGAAATACCTGTTACTATTTCGGGGTTCATCATCGGGATATTTGTAACCGTCATAACGGCACTTTTAAGATACTTATTTCTGTAATTATATATGCCTACCGCCGCCATTGTGCCGATAACAGTTGCCGTAAGGGCATTGCAAACAGCAAGAAGCAAAGTGTTTTTCAGCGCACCCATGGCCGCGGAATTGTGAAACATCTCGCTCCACCATTTTGTGGAAAAGCCTGTGAAAACATAGGTGCCCGCACTGCTGTTAAACGAAAAAACAGCCATAACGGCAATAGGCGCATAAAGAAATATCAGAATAAGCGCCATATAGATTTTTGCACCGGGGGAAAGCTTTGCTTTATTCATATGATAACTCCCCCTTCCGATTCTTGATCCGCGCCGAGGAAATTCATTATTCCGAGGCACATAATTATAAGCACCATCAGCACGAGTGAAAGACTTGCACCGAGGTGATAGTTATTTGCCGTTTGAAACTGTGTTTCGATTATATCGCCTATCAAAACAACTTGGCCGCCGCCGAGCTTTTGAGTGATATAGAAAGTGGAAACGCAAGGCACGAAAACCATGGTTATTCCGCTTATAACACCGGGAAGAGAAAGCGGCATAATAACCTTGCGAAAAATCTGCGTCTTGGATGAGCCGAGATCCTGAGCGGCCTCGATAAGCGAATTATCCATTTTTGAAATAACGGAATAAATCGGCAAAATCATATAAGGTAAGAAATTATAGACCATGCCCAAAATAACGGCGCCGCCGGTATTTATAAGCTTAACGCTTCCCAAGCCGAGAACGCCTAAAACAGTGTTTATAATACCGCTGTCGCCCAAAATCGTCATCCACGAATATGTTCTGATAAGGAAATTCATCCACATCGGAAGCATAACAAGCAAAACCATCATACTTTGCGTGCTCAGCTTTGTTTTAGTGAGCAAATATGCAAACGGATAACCGATTAAAAGGCATATCGCAGAAGCAATTACACCGTAAATAACCGAAAGTAAAATCGTGGATGTGTAGGCGGGGATTACGTTTATACTTGAAAGCGAAAAAGCACCCGAGGTATCCGTGAAAGCATAATAAAGCACCATAACAAGCGGCGCGATTATAAACAACACCGACCACACTATATAAGGCTTATCGACAAGCTTTCTTGAAAGGCTTTTACTCATTTTCGGCCTCCCAATCATAATTGGCGTCGTTAATATGGTCAAACTCATCCGAGAAGCAGGAATAATCGCCGAATTCACCGCTGTATTCACTGCGCTTCATAACATGAATCGAATCGGCGTCGATATACATACCGATGGTTTCGCCCACCTTATGATATTCCGTTGTTTGCACAAGCCAAATGAAGCCGCCCACGTCAACGAAGGTTTCAAAGAATGTGCCCTTAAACACAACATCCGTAACCTTGCCGGGAAGTGTGTCTTTTGTGCCGAGCTCGTGGATTTTTATATCCTCCGGGCGAATAACGGCTTCCACCTTTTCGTTAGGCTCGAATCCCTTATCAAGGCAATCAAACACAACACCCGAAATGCGAACATAATAATCCTTAATCATAACGGCATCAACTATATTCGATTCGCCGATGAAATCTGCAACAAATGCGTTTACAGGCTCGTTATATATATCCTCGGGAGTGCCGATTTGCTGAATTTTACCCTTGTCCATAACAACAACGCGATCGCTCATGGAAAGCGCCTCTTCCTGATCGTGAGTAACATAAATAAATGTTATGCCAAGGCGTTTTTGAATGGCTTTAAGCTCCTTTTGCATATCCTTGCGAAGCTTTAAATCAAGCGCACCGAGAGGCTCGTCAAGCAGCAGCACATGCGGCCTGTTTGCAAGTGCGCGCGCGATTGCCACCCTCTGCTGTTGACCGCCCGAAAGGCTGCTTATTTGCCGCTTTTCAAAGCCCTTTAAATTGACGAGCTCAAGCATTTCGGCAACAGTTTTGCGAATTTCGCTTTTGCTCATTTTTTGAATTTCGGGGCCGAAAGCCACATTTTCAAAAACATTCATATGCGAAAAGAGCATAGCGCTGAAAGATAGTGTTTACCTTGCGTTTATGCGGCGGGATATCGTTTATTACCTTACCCTCAAACACTATATCGCCTCCGTTGGGCTCAACAAAACCCGCTAAGCAGCGAAGAGTGGTTGTTTTGCCGCAGCCGGAAGGACCAAGCAGCGTTATGAACTCTTTTTTATTTATTGAAAGATTTAATTTATCAAGTATTACATTATCGCCGTATTTAACGGTAATATCCTTCAAATCAATAATTTTTTCCAATTATGCACTTCCTCTTTGTAACCCGATTATGCGCAAGCTCATATATATCATTTATGAATGCGCATAATAATTAATATATCAAATTATGGCGAAAAGTCAACAATTATCAAAATATTTTTTTCAAAATTTCCTCACCGTTTGCAACCCTGTCAACAGAGTCTTTCACAAGTGAAAAATCGCAAACCATTGATTTTGGCTTATGAATGCAATCATCCATTCCGAGGGGAACGAAATAATAGTTTTTGTAATTCATAAGATTGCCTATATTTTTAGCGGCGGCGCCGAGTGCGTCATTTGTGGAAACGCCGATGATAACAGGCTTTGAATTGCGCAAATGGCTTTTTGCCGCCATTGTTACCGAGGTATCTGCAATGCCGTTTGAAAGCTTAGCAAGGGTGTTTCCCGTGCAGGGTACGATGCACAAAATATCAAGCAGCTTTTTCGGGCCTATCGGCTCCGCCTGCTCTATTTTATGGATAATGCTGTGCCCGGTTATTGCAATAATTTCATTTTGAATATCCTTTGCATCGCCGAAGCGTGTGTCGATGCTGTATGCATTTTCGCTCATAATCGGATAAACATCATATCCGCTTTTAACAAGCTCTTTGAGCGCGCTTACGGATTTTGAAAAAGTGCAAAACGAGCCTGTTAAAGCATAGCCGATTTTCAAATTAACTCCTCCATGCGGCAATTATAATTGCCTGATAATTTCGTCTGCCGCACAACCGATAGCCTCGCCGGCAGCTTTAGCCGTGAATTTTGAAGGCATTCCCCTGCCGTTTATGATTTTTAAGCCAAGGCTTGCTGCCACGAGAGTGTCTGCCCCGCCGGGGAAAGATGCCAAATCAAGGATGATAACCGATTTTTTCAGCGCTTTAAGCTCCGCTTCGGTTAAAACAATGTGCGGCACGGTATTGATAACAATATCAAAATCATTTTTCTTTTTCAACTCGGGGAAATAAATATGACTTGCACCGTAAAAACTGCTTAGTTCCGCCGATTCGGCACTTCTGGAGCACACGGTTATATTACTGCCGTATGCGGCAAGCAGGCGGTGCAGAGCCTTAGCAATTCTGCCGTAGCCGATTATAAGTATGTTTTTATCGATTAAAGAATCGGCGTTTTCGTTTTCAAGTGCAGCTACAGCACCCTCGGCTGTTAAAAATGCGTTTTTCAGCACATATTTTTCGTTTTCCATATAGTTTATGCCGTTTTCATATTCTCCGCCGCCGTAAAGCGCAAATTTTCCGCCGAGTGAATCAAGCATATATTTTTTTGTCGGCACGGGAAGCAGTGCAAAATCGCACAATTCAAGGCTTTTAACTCTGTTATAGCCGCACTTTTCAAGGTAATCGGCGGCAAATAAGAGTCTTTCGTTTTCCTCGCTCCAAATCCAAAAATCGCCTAACTTCATATAATCACCCCGTTCATTTTTATCATATGCTCAAAATATTTTGTTGCCATCAAATTTTAATGTTTATTTTTGCAGCAAAAGGTTGTATAATATTATAAATTATAATTCACAACGGAGGCATTCGGCTTTGAAGCATATTGATGATATATTAAAAGAAGTTAAAAAGGTGCATTTTATAGGTATCGGCGGCGCAGGTATGTGCCCGCTTGCGGAAATCTTGATTTCGCTCGGATATGAAGTTACGGGTTCGGACAATAACGACACGGAAACCTTCAGGCGCGTTGAAAACGAGGGTGCCAAGGTTTTTCTCGGCCAAAAAAAAGAAAACATTTCGCCGGATACACAGCTTGTTATTTACACAAACGCAATCTTAAAAGGCAACGAGGAGCTTGAATTTGCAAAGGCCAACTACCCCACCTTTGAAAGAGCGGAGCTTTTAGGGGCAATCAGCAGAATTTACTCAAATTGCATCGGCGTTTGCGGCACTCACGGCAAAACAACAACATCTTCCATGATTACACAGGCACTTTTGGAATCCGACCTTGATCCCAGCGCCGTTATAGGCGGAAAGCTGCCGATTATAAACGCTTATGGCAGAGTGGGCAAAACGCAAAACTTTGTTTGCGAATCCTGCGAATTTAACAACACATTTTTGCACATGAACGCCGACATGGCCGTTGTGCTTAACATTGACGAGGACCACCTTGATTTCTTCGGAAATCTTGAAAACATAAAAAAATCTTTCCGCAAATTCTGCGAAAAGACAACCAAAACAATCATTTATAACGGCGACGACGCCAACACGGTTGATATGCTTAAAGGCATTGAGGGAAAAGAACTGATTTCGTTTGGCAAAAATCCCGAAAATGAATGGACGGCGCGCAATATAAATGTGCCGGGCGGCTTTCATATCGAATACGATGTTTACCACGGCGACGAATTTATCACGCACATTTATCTTCACATTCCGGGCGAACACAATGTGCTTAATTCCCTCGCGGCTTTTATTGCCTGCATTAAGAGCGGCGCAGATGTTGAAAAAGCGGCGCACGGATTATCCGATTTCACCGGCGCAGGACGCAGATTTGAGCTTAAAGGCACATACTGCGGCGTTACCGTGGCAGACGATTATGCACATCACCCGAGGGAAATTGAGGTTACGCTTGAAGCGGCAATGAAAATGGGATACAAACGCGTTTGGGCGGTTCACCAGCCCTTCACCTATTCAAGAACCTCACGCTTGCTTGACGATTTTGCCCGTGTGCTTCAAATTGCGGATAAATGCGTTGTTTCCGAAATTATGGGCAGCCGTGAGGTTAACACAATCGGAATTAAAGCAACGGATCTTTCATCTAAAATTCCGGGTTGCATTCAAATCGACAAGCTTAAGGATATTGCCGATTACCTTGCCGAGAATTGCAAGGAAGGAGATCTTGTTATAACACTCGGTTGCGGAGACGTTTACAAGGTTTCAAGAATGCTTGTTGAAAAATTAAAGAAAAAAGAAGCAACAACCGAATAAAAAATAAAAAGAGCCGCAGACGAACTGCGGTTCTTTTTTTATGCAAATCAGCAAATATCTTCTTTTAAAGCCTCTATTATTGAATCTTTTTTCAACTTAGAAACGGCAAGTAACATACCGGTGCCGACCAAACAAAAACAACAGCAACCACCGCCAGATAAAGAGGCACATTAACGGTGAATGGAATTTGATCGGAACCGAGCAGCCACGTTCATCAAAAAAGAGAGTAAAATGCTGACGGGTATTGAAATAACAAGAGCCTTAATGCCGTAAAGCAAGCTTTCAAGGCAAATCATTTTATTGAAGCCCTTGGGTGTTATACCGACTGATTTAAACATTGCAAATTCTCTGCGGCGCAAATCAATGCCGGTTGTGACTGTGTTAAGAATATTTACAAACGAAATAAGAATCATCAGTGCAATAAAGCCATAGCAAAATACTTGAATAATAAACAATGTGGTGCTCATGGCTTGAAAGGTTTTAACAACATCCTGAACCGCAAAGCTGCAGTTAGATAAATTATTTATTAGCACATAATCATCAATTGATTTATTCACGGCATCGGTAACCTCGGCATGATTTTCAGTTTTTATTGCGATTGAATACGAAGCCGAAGTTTTATCGGTAAAGCCTGCCAAAACGGCTTTTTTATATGCACTTATAGGAGCAAATGCACTTGCATTATTTTTAGGATTCAAGCCGCAAATATCATTACTTGAATAATCAATAAGAGCAGATACTGTGTTTTTACAGATCTTTTCCTGATCATAATTGCTGAAAATCTGCTTGCCTATAATGTTTTGAGAAAAAACATTATTTTCGCCTTTTTTATGCGAAATATTATTCATAAGAAGGCAATTGATTTCACCCGAATTTGAAACTTCATAGTAGCTTGCGGGATCAATGCCGTTTTCTTTGCAAAGCTCATTGAACTTATCATCACTTATGTAATTCACATAAATTGCACCGCTCTTCCAAAAATCAGAATATTTTTCAGAAACATTGTTTTGCGACGCAATATCTTCATTCGCGTTGCCTTTTTTACCGAATTGATAAACATTATTGAAAATGTAATAAGCATCATCAACGCCATTCATGCTTTTTGCATCGTTCAAAAAGTAATCGCACATATCAAAATATTGTTTATCCTGTTCGCCCTTGAAAAGGCAATAAATATCAACCTGATACGGAATATCGCTTGCCATAGTGTTGTTGGCCTGCAAAAACAACGAGCAAAAATAATTGCAAGTCAAAAACAATACAACACTCAAAGCAATTGAACTTATAACAACTCTTGATTTTTTACCGTTTCGTTTTAAATTTTTATCGGCTATTTCACCTTCACATCCGAAAATGAGGCGAATCAGCTTGGATGATTTAAGTTTTCTGCCTTTAATTTTGATATCGGTTGACTGTTTTAAAGCGGAAATAGGAGTTATGGCGGATGCTTTTTTTGCCGGAACGATTGCCGAAATAAATATTGTGAGTGCGCTGAGAATAACAACACCGACTATTACCGGCCACGGAATGCTTGTTTTAAAAGAAACATTGCTATTATCTGCAGCAAGACCGCTTGACAAAATCTTATTTCCGACTGCGTTTAACGTTATCGTTATTCCGAGTATGCCGGCACCGACGCCGACGGGTATGCCGATCAAACCGAGTATGAATCCCTCAAAATAAACGGATGATCGTTTCTGCTGCTTGGTGGCGCCCACCGAGGCAAGCATTCCCAAATACCTTGTGCGCTCTTGCAAAGAAATTCCAAACGCATTATAGATTAGCATAAATCCGGCAATCATTATAATAACAAGCACAACACTCGCCATAGGAATTATTGTTTCAACGATTGCTCCCTTTGGGGAAAAAGAAAGATTTGCATTCATTACATCGTCGTTTACATTATAATCTTGAACACCGGCAGAATTCATAATGCTTTTAACTTCTTTTCTTGAATTCATATTAAGTGTTTTAAGCTCAATATATGCCGTTGCATTTTTCAATTCCTGCGAAGTTGCGTGCCTTAAAATCGGATAATCTTGCGTTGGCTTGTTATTTTTAATTATGCCAACAATTTTATATTCTTTAATATCCGAAGGAGTGAATTCTTCACCTGCAATATATCCGAGTGACGAAACAGGCTCGCCGCCAATGGTGCGAACACCGACCGGAATACTGACCGAACTGCCGATTGACCAATCAAGATTATTTTTAGAAATGAATTCGCCGGAGACCATAATTTCATCATCGGTCTGAGGAATTGAGCCTTCATATTCACCGGTCAACATTTGAGAAAGGCAGTTTTTATCTGCCGCAAACATTGTGCCCGTTGATGAGCGATCCGACAGACCGTAATCTATCTTAAATCCGGATTCCTTAGGATCTACGGTACCCTCAAGTCCCACTCTTTTAACCTTGTTGTTTGTTTTAAGCTTTATTGCCTGATCACTGCTCACCTCACAGCTTGCATCCCAGTTTCCGCCGTTATATATTGCAGCATCGCCGAAATATTTAAACAGCGAGCTGACGGAAACGAAAACAGCGGTTATCATTGCAACAGAGATTACTATGCCGAGAACGGTTGTTACCGTTCTGCGAAGATTTGCTTTCAAATGAGCGGTTGTGAGTTTTTGAACTATGTTCATAATCTCACCTCATCCCTAACGATTTTGCCATCCTCAATCGCTATAACTCTGTCTGCAGAAAGGGCAATTCGTTCATCATGTGTTATTATAATAACAGTTTGATTGCTTTGCTTATTGAAGCGGCGAAGCAAAGAGATAATTTCACGGCTGTTTTCACTGTCCAAATTACCGGTAGGTTCATCTGCAAGCAAAAGCGCCGGATTGTTAATAAGGGCTCTGCCGATTGAAACCCGCTGTTGCTGGCCGCCCGAAAGCTGATTCGGCAAATGCTGCAATCTTTGCTCAAGGCCAAGCTGATTAACAAGATTGCCGACTGTTTTTGCATCCGGCTTTTTGCCGTCAAGAAGCAAAGGCAGAGTTAAATTTTCCTCAACTGTTAAGATGGGAATCAGGTTATAAAACTGATAAACAAGGCCGATTTGGCGGCGGCGGAATATTGCAAGAGCGGTTTCATTAAGCTGAGAAATATCTGTTTTATCAATAATTACATTTCCTGATGTAGGCACATCAACACCGCCGAGTATATGCAGCAGGGTTGATTTACCTGAGCCCGATGGGCCGACTATTGCAATAAACTCCCCCTTTTCAACAGAAAAAGAAACATTATCAAGAGCTTTTACCATGGTGTCGCCTTTACCGTAAGTTTTGCATAAATTTTTTACTTCAAGAATTTTCATTTCATTATCTCCTTTCGACAATCACATAATACAATATCAAACTTACGGCTCGGTGACTTTTATATAACAATTCTGTCACAGTTAAACAATTGATTTATAAAATCTTATTTCAAAAGTACTTCCTTTTCCGAGCTGTGATTCAACAATAACATCGGCACATTCACGCAAAAGAACAGCCTTTGAAAGCGCAAGGCCGATGCCCACGCTGTTTTCATCCGAATCATTGCAATGATAAAACCTTTCAAAAATATGAGGCAAATCTTTTTCTGATATACCGCAACCCGTATCTCTGATAACAATGCGCTTATAAAGCAGCTTTTCATCAGCCGATATTTCAAGCCTGCCTCCACTTTCTGTGTGCTCTATACAGTTTTTTACAATATTCTGCACAGCCTCAACAGTCCAATTCTCATCTCCGCTGAAAATAAAATCATCTGTGCTTTTTATTATTTCAATTCCTTTTAAATCCGCCGTAATTAAGAAAGGCTGAATGCTTGATTCGATAATTTCAGATGCTTTTAAAGGTTTAATATTAAATTCAACAGTGCCGGCATCAAGCTTACTTAATTTCAGCAAAGTTAATATCAACCACTGCATTTTATCAATCTGGTTTTGCACAACCTTAATAAATTCGGCGCGCTTTTCGACATCCTTTTCATCCTTTATCAATTCCATCATAATAACTATTGAAGTCAGAGGGGTTTTCAGCTGATGAGAAATATCCGCAAGCGAATCGGAAAGATAATTTTTATCCTTGTTTAACTGTTCGTTGGATGAGCGAAGCAAAACTATAACCTTATAAAGGTTGTTTTTTAAAATAGAAAGTTCACCCTCGGCATTGTCGTTTATATCAAGATCATAATTGCCTGCACAAACCGAGGAAAGATATGTATTCAATTCACTAAGCTGCTTATATCTTTTATGCGTAAAATACCAAAAAACAAAAGTCAGCACAATGCCCGACGCAAGGCATACAAATGCGCAGAAAATATTTATAAACAAGCAAATAACAAAGGCTAACACCGTTATTACGGCAGACAACAAAACAGCCGTATTAAATTCTTTATTTTTCATCGTCAAGTATGTAGCCGAGGCCGCGCACGGTTTTGATTATCTGCGGCTTAGCCGGATCCTCCTCTATTTTATCACGCAGGCGCTTAATATAAACTGTTAAAGTGTTGTCGTTTACAAAATCACCGCCCACATCCCAAATATCCTCCAAAAGGCGTTGCCTTGAAAGCACCTTTCCCCTATTGTTTATAAAAATCAACAGCAATTTGTATTCCATAGCGGTTAAAATGATCTCGGCGCCGTTTTTATACACCTTTGCTTCATTGGTATTTACCTTAATTGAGCCAACGCTTACAACCCCGTCGGGCGAATCTTTACTGTATCTGCGCAAAACACTTTTGATTCTTGCCAAAAGCTCTTTTACCCTAAACGGTTTTGATATATAATCATCGGCGCCCAGTTCAAGGCCCATAACAACATTGACTTCATCATCGTAAGCCGTTAAAAAAATAACGGGCAAGTCACCACGCTTTTTGATTTCGCGGCAAACATCATAACCGCTTCCGTCCGGCAAGGTCAAATCAAGAATATAAAGCGAAAATGCTTCTTTGTTTAAAATCTCATATGCGGATTTAACGCTTTTTGCAACTGTTACATCATATCCCTCGTTTTTTAAGGAATATGAAAGTCCCATTGCGATAGCGTCGTCATCCTCAAGAATAAAAAGCTTCACAAAATCACCTCTCCAACATTGTAGCACAACAAGGTGCGGCTCTGCATTACAAAATTGTAATATTAGCCCCTGCGGCGATGTTTTTTTTAATATTTTTTTACCGAAAAGCTTCATGATCGCTTTTTTTCGTGAAGCCGCTCGGCGTGCTGCACAATACGACGCGGCAAGCGAAAGCGCGCACACGGCGGCGAGAAGCGTTTTGTTTGAAGTAAGCATAAAAATCTCGTAAACGGACGGCGCAAAAGCATAAACCGCCGAAAAGCTCATAAACGAACACACAATAGCCTGCGCGCCCAAAAGCAAAAGCAAAAAGAAATATCCCGCAGGCGAAACAAAAAGCAAGAAAACAAGCGCAGGGCAAATATTACCCGTCAGCAGGCAAGCGGCACAAATCGTAAATTTAATTATTTTATCACACTTAACATTCAGCAGCGAGCCGCAGGCGGCAAATACGGAAAGAGCACGCACGGCAAGCAATGTGCCCGAGTCTGATGAAATGCTTTTTTGTGCCAATTCGCACAATCCGACCGCTGTTTCACCCGAAATTATCCGCATGCCGCCAACCGAGGAATAAAGCGGAAGCCTTGCAAAATCAAGCATACCGAAAGTGTCGAACACAGCGCCGAGAAAAGCAAACGATATCGGATTTTTAGCTGCAAACGAAGCAACAGGGACGCTGATATCGCGAATAAAAATTAAATATGCCACGGCAAAAGCAACAAGGCACACAAAGATTATAATTTTATGTTTATTATTCAGCGGCGATTTAAAAAGCATAAAAGCGGCAAGAGCACAGACTGCAAGAAAGAAAAAAGCATCTGCATATTTAAAGCCTGCGAGCAGCAGCACATAATGCAAAACCGCAGCGGCACAAAGTGCAAAAAGCGGCATATACACGGCAAAACCTTTTTTATTTAAATCGAAAAACTTTTTCATATTATTATAATCGCCGAAAACTGCAAAAAATAAACCGCAAAGTATATTACTCTGCGGTTAAATTCAAATTTTGATTTTAGGATTGCCGATAATTTTTACCATTTTTTATTTTCATAATCGGCGCAATTTTTATTTATAAATGCGGCACGGTATTCAACATAACATCCGCATTTAACACACATGCCGTCCGTTAAAAAATCACATCCGCGGCAAAGCGAAAGCCGCCGTATATATTCAGATTTATCAACCTTTTCGGCAGAATCGGCAAGACTTAAAAGATCGCCTATTTGAGAATATGATTTATCTTTGCCCGCTTCAAGCAGCAGACATTTTTTACATTCTCTCATTTTCAACGGTAAATTTTGCAACACTGCACGGCGGCAGCTTTGCGATAAAACCATCCTCGGTTTGCTCAAAATCGCCAAACACTTCGGTTTTTACGGTTCCCTTATGCGTGAAATCGTTATATGCTTTCATATCGCCGCAAATAATTTCCGCCTTAACGGATTTGATTTTCGAATCGGCGATTTGGCATTTAAACTCGGCTGTTTCATCAGAGCTGATATTTGCAACCGTGGCGCATATCACGCCGTTTTCATCAACGGACGCGGATTCCACAAGCTGAGGCGCTTTGCCGGCTTCCGACTCCATAACAGGAGTTGTAATATATGAGCCGAGCAAGGTACTGTTTTGATGCTGCTTAAACATTTTGAAAACATAATAAGTCGGAGTCAAAAGCATATCCTCGCCGTCCGTAAGCACAACGGATTGAAGCACATTTGCCGTTTGCGCTATATTTGCCATTTTAACTCTGTCTGAATGCTTATTGAAAATATTTAAGGTGAGCGCGGCAACGATTGCGTCGCGCATTGTGTTTTGCTGATACAAAAATCCCGGATTGGTTCCCGGCTCAACATCATACCAAGTGCCCCATTCGTCAACGATAAGGTCAACCTTATGAGCGGGATCGTGCCTGTTCATAATTTCGGTGTGGCGCGTAATCAGTTCATCCATCTTATAAGCCTTAATCACCGTGGCATTATAATCATTCTGAGTAAAATAAGTGGCAGAGCCTTTATTGTTCCAATTGCCAGTGGGAATAGTGTAATAATGGAGCGATAATCCGTCTGCCTTGCGCCATGCGTTTTGCATAACCTTATCCGTCCACTCGTAATCATCCACATTCGGGCCGCAGGCAACGCGATAGATTTTATTATTTAAATCATAGTCGCGAACATATGTATTGTATCTTCTGAAAAGCGAGGCATAGTATTCCGGCTGCATAGTGCCGCCGCAGCCCCAGCTTTCGTTGCCGACACCGAAATATTTAAGCTTCCAGGGCTCTTCCCTGCCGTTTTCGCGGCGCAGATCTGCCATAGGCGATTGGCCGCCAAAAGTCATATATTCAACCCACTCATTCATTTCACGAACAGTGCCGGAGCCGACATTGCCGTTGATATACGAATCGCATCCGAGCTGACGGCAAAGCTCAAAATATTCATGCGTGCCGAAAGAATTATCTTCTATAACGCCGCCCCAGTGGGTGTTTACCATCTTTTTACGCTTAGCTTTATCGCCGATACCGTCCTGCCAATGATATTCATCCGCAAAGCAGCCGCCCGGCCAACGCAAAACGGGAATACCCATTTTTTTAAGCGCATTCACAACATCACAGCGCATGCCCTTAACATTCGGAATTTTTGAATTTTCGCCAACATATATTCCCTCATAAATGCACCTGCCGAGATGCTCGGAAAAATGGCCGTAAATATCTTTATTTATTTTGCTGATTTTTTGATTGGGATTTATTAAATACTTTTCCATAAGCACTCCTTAAATAGTATATTATAAAACTATCATAGCTTTATGGGCTTGTCAACACATTAAATTGACATACGGAAAAAATTATTTTAAAATATATATCGGGTGATGAATATGTTTGAAAAAAGAATAAAAAAGGCATGCGCCATGCTGAATGAACTCGGCGCGGACGCGCTTTTGCTGCTCAACGAAAGCAACATGCATTATTTCTGCGGATTTTCGCCGAGCGAGGGTGCGATTTTGATTTTCAAAAACGGCGAAGGAGCACACATAGTTGATTCGCGATACACGGAGGCTGCCGAAAGCTATGCAAAAGAAACAGGGCTTCGGGTTTACGAAATAACTTCAAAATTCACAGACACCGTTAAGGAATTATGCTCAAAAGCGGGCGTTAAAGCGATTGCATTTGAAGATGAAACAATCACTCTTAAAGCATACGGTGCATACAAAGCCGCAACGGGCTGTGATTTTATCGAAATCGGCAACAGGCTCATGAAAATAAGAAATGTTAAGGATGAAAAAGAACTTGAATACATGGTAAATGCCAACGCGATTGCCGAAAAAAGCCTTGAAGAGCTTCAAAACCACATCAAGCCCGGTAAGACTGAAAAGGAATTGCAGGCATTTTTTGATTATTTAATGCTTCAAAACGGCTCCGACGGCGTTTCGTTTGACACGATTTTACTTACGGGTGCGCACACTTCCCTTCCGCACGGCGTTGCGAGCGACAAAATTATTCAAAAAGGCGATTTTGTGCTGATTGATTTCGGGGCTACATATATGGGCTATCATTCCGATATGACGCGCACATTCGCAGTAGGCACCGCAACGGAGGAAATGAAAGAGGCATACGAGCTTGTGCTGCGTGCTCAGCTTGCGGGAATTAAAGCACTTGCACCCGGCGAAAAATGCGCTAATGTTTACAAAGCGGCATACAATGTGCTTGAAGAAAAGCAAATGGGCAAATATTTCAGACATTCACTCGGGCACGGCGTTGGTTTGGACATTCACGAGGGATACAATGCCTCGCCGAGGAGCACCGATGTTTTTGAAGCCGGTAATGTAACATCAATCGAGCCCGGCATTTATCTGCCCAATAAATTCGGAATAAGAATTGAAGATGTTTGCGTGGTTACCGAAAACGGAAATAAAGACATTTCCGAATTTCCGAAAGAATTTACCGTGCTTTAATCACAAAACATTTTAAAAAAAAACTCGGATAAATATATAGAAGCCGCCGCGGAGCGTTTACTCCACGGCGGCCTTTTGCATTACAATGAATATTAATTATCTTACGGTTTTGATATATTTATATCCCGCGCTCTCAACGGCTGCCTTTATTTTATCATCCTCGGCATCTCCGCTTTGGATATATGCTTTTTTGGCGTTGTGATCTGCCTTAACGGTTAATCCGATTTTTGCCAACGCTTCGGTTACATGTGCCTCGCAATGCTCGCACATCATACCTTCGATTTCAACATAGGATTTTTTTTCATTTTTAAAGATACTCATATCAATTTCTCCTTTTTTTGACTTTTTTATTACGGGTTTATCTATGCTTACAAGATTGAGCCTGAGTGCATTTGTTACAACGCAAAAGCTTGAAAGGCTCATTGCCGCCGCGGCAATCATAGGATTCAACGCTATTCCGAAAGCGGGATACAAAATTCCCGCTGCAACGGGTATGCCGATAATATTATAAATAAACGCCCAGAAAAGATTTTCTTTAATATTTCTGACAACCTTTCTTGAAAGCGTAACCGCGCGCGAAATATCATTAGGATCGCTTTTCATGAGCACAACATCCGCCGCTTCGATTGCAACATCCGTGCCTGCGCCGATTGCAATGCCGGTATCCGCTCTTGTGAGCGCAGGTGCGTCGTTAATACCGTCGCCCACCATGGCAACGGAGCCAAAATCGGAAAGCGCACGCACTTTTTCCTCTTTACCGTCCGGCAAAACCTTGGCGATAACGTTGTCTATACCCACTTCACAAGCGATTGAATCGGCGGTTGTTTCGTTATCACCCGTTATCATAACAACGGATACACCCATCTTTTTGAGAGAGGAAACCGCCTCTTTACTTGTTGCCTTAACAGTATCCGAAACGCAGATAAGACCGATAAAATCGCCGCCTGCGGCAAAAAACAGCGGCGTTTTTCCGCTTGCGGAAAGCCTGCGTGCAGACTCGATATATTCGGCCGGAACGGCACAAACTGTTTGAATGTATTTATCATTGCCGCCGTGAACGGCAACTCCGTTTACTGTGCCGCAAAGGCCGTTGCCCGCAAGCACCTTAGCATCGTCACATTCAAGAAGCTTAATATTTTTATCTTCGCAATAACCTATAACCGCCTTAGAAAGAGGGTGTTCGCTTTTGCTTTCAAGCGCATAAGCATAAGAAAGTAATTCTTCGTCGTTTGGAGAAATAATATCCGTTACACTCGGATTACCCTCCGTTACGGTGCCAGTTTTATCAAGGCACACAATATCCGTTTTGCCGCACACCTCAAGACTTTGCGCGGTTTTAAACAAAATGCCGTTTTTAGCTCCCTTGCCGCTGCCGACCATAATTGCAACGGGTGTTGCAAGGCCGAGTGCACACGGGCAACTGATAACAAGAACGGAAATTCCGCGTGCAAGCACAAAGCCCGCACTTTGACCTGCAATTATCCACCCTATCATTGTTGCTATCGAAATTGCGATAACGGCGGGCACAAACACGCCCGAAACCTTATCTGCTATTTTTGCGATAGGAGCCTTTGTGGCAGATGCATCGGAAACCATTTGAATGATTTTAGCAAGTGCCGTGTCTTGACCGACGGAAACAGCGCGACATTTTATAAAACCCGATTGATTTATCGTTGCGGCGGAAACCTTATCGCCCTCCGCTTTATCAACAGGCACGCTTTCGCCAGTTAGCGCGGATTCATCAACAGCAGCCGAGCCTTTTATTATAACGCCGTCAACAGGAATACTCTCCCCCGCTTTAACAATAAATTCATCGCCCACCCGAACATCCTCGGCATTAACGGTTACCTCTTCTCCGTTTCGGATAACGGTTGCAGTGTCCGGCGCAAGCTTCATAAGGCTTTTAATCGCATCCGTGGTTTTTCCCTTTGAATATGACTCAAGAGTTTTGCCGACGGTTATAAGCGTTAAAATCATGGCCGCGGATTCATAATAAAAGCCGCTATGCATTAAATCGTGAGCGCCCATTGAGTCGCCGTCCTTGATTTTAACCGTCATCATAAACAGGATAACGGTGCTGTAAAGAAACGCGGCACCCGAGCCGAGAGCTACCAAGGAGTCCATATTCGGTGCGCGATGCATAAGCCCTTTAAATCCGCTGACAAAGAATTTTTGATTGATTATCATTATAGCAACGGTAAAAAGCAGCTGAAACAGCCCGATTCCGAGGTGATTATCCTGTAAAAAAACGGGAACAGGCCAGCCCCACATCATATGCCCCATCGAAACATACATGAGTGGCAGAGCAAAACAGCCGAGGCAACAAGCCTTTTAAACATTTTTGGAGTTTCGGTGTCTTTAAGCTCATCTGCTAAGCTTTTTGAAGCTTTTTTTATGCTCGCCCGCAACGGAAGCACCGTAGCCTGCATCCTGCACGGCTTTAATAATATCGGCGCTTGAAGCAGAGCCGTCTGCGAGCATGGAATTTGTGAGCAAATTAACGGAAACGGAGTTAACTCCGGGCACTTGCGACACTGCTTTTTTCAATTCGTGCCGAGCAGGCGGCACAGCTCATTCCCGTGATATCGTATTTCATACGCATTTCCTTTCGCTTTTATTTAATAAGCTTTTGAAGCGTGGAAATCAAATCGTCAACCGTTTCATATTTGCCCGCCTTGATATCATCCTCAACGCAGGTGCGAATATGATTTGAAAGCAATTCTTTGTTAAACGAATTAAGAGCCGAAGCGGCAGCCGCCGCCTGAGTGATAATATCCGTGCAATAGGCATTATCCTCCACCATTCTTTTTATACCCCGAATTTGACCCTCTATTCGGCTTAAACGATTTATAAGCGATTTATATTCTTCCTCGCTTCTCTCTTTTGATTTATGCGAACAATTACAACAATCCGACATAATTACCTCCTCATATACCCCTTGTGGGTATATAAATTATATACCCCATATAGGTATTTGTCAATAACCGCAAAGAAAAAAAGCGCACATATATCAAAATATGCACGCTTAAATAATATTTCGTTTAATTGAAAACCGCCGCACCGATTATAAGGCTGAGCACCGTCATAATAAGACCTGCGATAAAAACGCCGAGAGAAATAACCAAAAAGCTTTTTTTCTTATCAAGATGAAGCAGCGACGCAAGAAGCGCACCTGTCCATCCGCCTGTTCCCGGCAAAGGAATCGCAACGAAAATTAGCAAACCCCATATTCCGAATTTATCTATCTTATCACGCTTTTTCAATGTTTTGTTTTCAAGCCAATAAACAACTTTGTTTATTCCGGGCACCTTTTTCAGAACTTCAAAAATCCAATTTATTAAAAGCAAAATAAAAGGAATGGGAAGTATATTCCCCAAAAAGCTGATTATGAAGCCCACGAATGTGTTCATTTTGAGCAGCACAATTGCGGTAAACATTCCGAGCCTGCACTCCAAAACCGGGCAAAGCGAAATGATAAAAACAACGAGCCAATCCGGAATACCGTGGGCTGTTAAAAACTCCTGAATATTGCGGCAAACTTCTTGCATAGGCAAAACCTTTCTGATTAAAATTCGGCAAAGCCGATTGCTGATTATTATATCACGGTATATAAAAATAATCAATAATTAGAATTAAATATTCACAAGCCGAAACAATCGGCGAATATATTCTCATTTTAAGGATGTTGCAAGGCGATATGCCGCCTCGGTGGCATTAACAATTCTGCCTGTTTTAACACAATCACCGATTGCATAAACATTGCCGAATTCGGATTTAAGACTTTCATAAAGCGAATTATCAGGCCTTACACCCATAGACAGCACAACAATATCGCAAGGAATTTCGCGCTCGGTATTCGTTACTGTATCAAGCACCTTGATTGCGCCGGGCAAAACATCCTCAAGCTTTGTTGAAGTGTAGAATTTTGTGTCTGCCTCTTTAAGCTTAGGTAAAGCGTCGTCAAGCTGCTGGAACCAAGCACCCGGTGCGATTTTATCCGCCATTTCAATAACAGAAACCTTGTTTCCCTGCGAAACGAGAAGTTCCGATGTTTCAAGTCCCGTCATACCGGAGCCGATAACACACACATTTTTGCCCGAAAGCTTAACGCCGCCGTTTAATATATCTGTTACGGTTACAACATTTTCTTTATCAAATGCTTTCGGTTTAATTGCATTGCCGCCGGTTGCGACGATAATATATTCGGGTGAATATTCTTTTATAACATTCTCATCGGCGGCAACGGAATATTTGATTTTTGTGCCGTTTTGAACTGCATTTGTTACCAAATCTTCAACACACCAATGGAGCTTGCCCTTATGAGGAGGCTTATCGGCAAGATTGATTTGCCCGCCGGGTTCATCGGATTTTTCAAGCACGGTAACATCAAAGCCCCTGCGTGAAAGCAGCTCCGCGGCGGTCAGGCCTGCAACACCGGCGCCGACAACGAGCACTTTTCTGCCGTTTCCGTCTTTTTTAAGGGAAGAATTTTCCCTGCCGACAAACGGATTTACAGAACAATGTGCGTGATCGCCGACATAGGCGCCTTCCATCATACTTTCAAAGCAATAAAGGCAGCATACACAACGCTTAATGCTTTTTTCATTGCCGTTTTTCACCTTATTTGCCCAATGAGGATCTGCGATATGCGGCCTGCCGAGTGCGGCAAAATCCTGAATACCCTCTTGAAGCTGTTGTTCTGCCTGCTCGGGAGATCTGATAAGATTTGCGGCGATTACCGGAATATCAACAACCTTTTTAACCTCTGCCGCCAAATTTTTGCGCCAGCCGCATTCAAAGGTGGTGGGTTCAAGCCAATAATTAAAAGTATCGTACGAAGCCGAGGAAACATCAATTGCGTCTATGCCTTTGTCGTTCAGCATTTTAGCCATTTTTACGCCATCGGAAAGGTCGTAACCCACACCGGGTTTTCCGATTTTTGCATACATTTCATCAACTGTTAATCTTACGATAAGCGGAAAATCAGTGCCGCATTTTTCGCGAACATCATCAATGATTTCCATTAAGAAACGCATACGATTTTCAAGAGAGCCGCCGTATTCATCCGTTCTTGTATTTGTTGCCGGTGAAAGAAACTGCTGAATAAGATAGCCATGGCTTGCGTGAAGCTCAACGCCGTCACAGCCGGCTTTTTTTACGCGCAAAGCCGCGTCACCGAACTGGGAAATGATTTTTTTTGATTTCCTTTTTGCTCATTACTCTGTTTGCGCTTTCGGCAAATTTGCTTTTTGCGCTGCGGCTCGGTGCGGCGGATTTAAAAAGCATATCCTTTGCGGCGAGCTTTTTGCCGAGAGGGACGATTTTTCCGTACAAAAGCTTTGAATAGGCATCATTAGGCAGCATTTTATCAAAAGCAATTGAAATCGGAACAGTATTAACCATAAGGCTTACATTTTGCCTGCCGGGATGATGAAGCTCAACAAATATTTTTGAATCATGCTTATGTATTCTTTCGGCAAGGCGGGCAATCGACGGAATATTTCTGTCGCTCGACGCAGCAAGCTGGCCGAACGAAGATGCGCCTGTTTTATCGTTCACTCTTGTTATTTCGGTAATAATAAGACCCGTGCCTCCCTTGGCGCGTTCTTCGTAATAATTTATCATTGCTTCCGTGGCATCACCGTTAAACTGACCGAAGCCGAGGCACATTGGCGCCATAACAATTCTGTTTTTGATTTCGCAATTTCCGATTTTCATCGGGCTGAACAGCATTTTATAATCCATAAGCTCTCCCTGATTAAATAATGATTATTACAGCAGAAAAAGCACCGTGTTTAAAACGGCGCCTCTCTTTGAATTATTTTCTTTTTTTTAGCCTTAGCGGCATCCTTTGCTTTTTTCTCTGCAACCTTGCGCTTTGCTTCAGCAATGATTTGCTTTTGCTCTTCTTCAGCCTCTTTTTGAGCCTTTAAGCGAGCTTCTTCTCTTTTTAGTTCGTCTTGCCGTTCTTTTTCTTCCTTAGCGGCAACCTTGGCAAGCCTTTCTTCTTCAAGCTGCTCGTCACTTTTAGCGGGAGCAACCGCAACAGCGATATTTATACCGAGCGCCGCGCCAAACAAAACAACCACGGAAATAATGCCTAGGCTTACACCTCCGGAAACATTTATGGCAGTAAGCGAACCGAGTGTGAACGCATCGCAGCGAGCACCGGCTGTGGCAGCCATAAGCAAACAGCGCAACGGAAACAATCGCCGTGACAATGGCAATAACATCAAAGGTTATTGTGGAGCGTGTTTTCGGCTTTTTGCATTTTATAATGCTCATGAAAAACGATATCACCATAAAGAGCAATGTAAGGAAATAAAAAATTGTGCCCACAAGCAGGAAAGTTGCCGGACCGAAAGTACCTTCAAACGCGATATCGTTTTTAATAAGCGAGCCGTTAGAAAACAGCTGCGAAATGATATCCACCGCCGATTTTGAGCCGTTAAACGAGAAAAGCGCAAGCTGAAAGCTGTCGCCCTCGCTTTTAACTGAAGCCCAAGGCAAAATAAAGGCGATTATCGGCAGGAATGTGAGCACCAGCCTTGCTATTCTGAGCTTGGTGCCGAAAAGAGAATAACGAACTCTGTTCATAGTGCGGTTGAACACACCAAACGCCTGCTCGGCATTCTTATTATCCTCTTCAAGCCTTTCCATCCAATTGTAGTTAGGAATTGATACGCCGCAATTTTTACATTCGGCTTTTATGTTCCAAAACGGTATTTTATTGCCGCAGTTAGGGCAAGTTGCCATTAACGACACCCCTTATTCACATAATATAAACCTATTTTATAGTGTTTCCGATGAAAAGTCAACACTAAGGGCACATTCCGCAAAGAATAATTGCTCAATCAATCAAATATATGGCAAATTACTGCGTTAAAACTGCAGTGAGGAAGATAGCCCGCAATGCGATTTGTGCCTGTTTTTTATCCGTTTATTTGATTTTGAGTGCAAAACAATCGGAAAGCTTAAACCACACGCTCTTCGAGGAGTGCGCTCTAAATGCCGGCTCATTTTTTCGGCAATCTGTTATCTGCATGATGCTTTTTTGTATCTTTTGCCAAAATTCCGGAAAGAACAATAAGCGAAATTAAGTTGGGAATTGCCATAAGCCCGTTTGCAATGTCGCTGAAAGACCAAGCAATATCAAGAGCAACCGTTGCGCCTACAAAAACCATGGCGGAAAAAATCACTCTGTAAATATAGCAAACCCATTTTCTTTTAAACAAATATTCAAGTGCTTTTTCGCCCTGATATTCCCAGCCGAGCATTGTGGAAAAAGCAAATAGCAATATTCCGATTGAAACAACAATGCCGCCGATTTTGCCGAGTGTGGTTTGGAATGCCATAATGGTTAAATCCGCACCCGAGATAAGCTTACCCGCTTCGTCAACAGAGCCGAGAACGCCCGTTGACGCGATTGCAAGGCCGGTGATGGAGCAAACTATAATTGTGTCTATAAATGTTCCGCACATATTTATGTAGCCCTGGTCAACATGGCTGTCGGTGGTTACGGACGAGGCTGTGATAGCCGCCGAACCGAGACCTGCTTCGTTTGAGAAAACGCCGCGTGCAACACCGTATCTTACGCTTTGCATAACCGACGCCGTTATCGCGCCTGAAATGCCGCCGGCAATCGCCTTGCCGCCGAACGCCATTGACCAAATTGTTGCAAGCCCTGCCGGAACATTTTTAATGTTCGCAAAAATAACAATGAGACCGGAAATAATGTAAAAAACAGCCATAGCGGGAACGAGAACGGAGGAAACTTTTGATATTGATTTAATTCCTCCGAAAACGATAATTGCAGTGAATACCGCAAGCGCAATACCCGTTATCCAAGTGGGAATCGTAAATGTTTTGCTGAGTGACGAAGAAATCGAATTTGCCTGAGAAAGATTGCCGATTCCGAACGAAGCAAGCACGGTGAATATTGCGAAAAGCGCTGCAAGAACCGCGGCAAATTTTTTATGTTTAAAGCCGTTTTTAATGGTATACATCGGGCCGCCGCACATTTCGCCGTTTTCATTTTTTTCTCTGAATTTAATGGCAAGCGCACATTCCGCATATTTTGTGGAAATACCGAATGCCGCGGCAATCCACATCCAAACGAGCGCACCCGGTCCGCCGAGCACCATGGCTGTTGCCACGCCGACGATATTGCCCGTGCCGATTGTGCCGGCAAGCGCAGTCATCAAAGCGGAAAACGGAGAGATATCCCCTTCGCCGCTGTCGGTTTTTCTTGATTCGGGGCTGAATGCCGCTTTAAGTGATTTCGGCAGATAGCGCCATGGCAGAAAACGCAGGCGAAAAGTGAGGAACACACCGGTGCCTACGAGCAGCACAAGGGTGACCGGACCCCACACAGCGCTGTCTATTTTGGTTAAAATCTTTGACAATGTTTCCATTTGCATTCTCCTTATTATTGCAGTTATTCGGCAACCATGCCGCTGAACTGACTGTTATACAGATTATAATAAAAGCCCTTATCGGCAATCAGGGATTCATGGGTGCCCTTTTCGATAACCGAGCCGTTATTCATAACAAGAATAAGATCCGCATTTTTTATTGTTGAAAGCCTGTGGGCAACTATAAATGCGGTTTTGCCCTGCATAAGATGCTCAAACGCACGCTGAATTTTCATTTCCGTTCGGGTATCTATGCTTGAGGTGGCTTCGTCAAGAATAAGCATCGGCGGGTCCACAAGCATAAGCCTTGTTATGCACAAAAGCTGTTTTTGACCTTGGGAAAGATTGCCGCCGTCCGCGCCGATAAAAGTATCGTATCCGTTTGGCAGGCGCTTAATAAATGAATGGGAATGCGCTTTTTTTGCCGCGGCGATAATTTCATCACGCGTGGCATCGGGCTTGCCGATAGCAAGGTTTTCGGCTATCGTGCCGGATTTAAGCCAAGTATCCTGAAGCACCATTCCGAAAGAAGAACGAAGGGATTTAACATTTATTGCATTATAATCTATATCATCAACGCTTATACTTCCGGAATTGACATCATAAAACTTCATCAGAAGATTTATAAGCGTCGTCTTGCCGCAACCCGTGGGACCTACTATTGCAACTCGCATGCCGCTGCAAACATCAACATTCAGATTTTCGATAAGCTTTTTATCGGGAACATAGCTGAAATCAACATTATGAAGCTTGATATCGCCCTTCGGATCGGAAAGCACTTTATTTTCTTTCGTGTCTGGCGCAACCTCGGTTTCCTCAATCAAATCAAGGAGTCTACCCGCGCAGGCAATGGAATTTTGCAGCTCCGTTACAACGCCGCTGATTTCGTTAAACGGCTTTGTGTATTGAGTGGCATAGGCAAGAAAGCTTGAAAGAATGCCGACGGTGATATTGCCTTTTATCGCCATGATAGCGCCGAAAAGCGCAACTGCGGCATAAACAACCGAATTTACAAATCTTGTGCTTGGATTTGTTATAGACGAGAAAAACGTGGCTTTAAGCGAGCAATCGGCAAGGCGATTGTTTATTTCATCGAATTTTATCTGATTTTGCTCTTTATGCCCGTATGCCTGAGTTACCTTTTGATTTGTTATCATTTCATCGGTGAAGGAGGTTTGCTCGCCCCTTGTTTCACTTTGAAGCTTAAACATTTTATATGTGCGTTTGGCAATAAAGCGGGCTATGAAGAAGGACATCGGCGTTAAAACAACAACCACCATTGCAATCCAAAAATTTATATAGATCATAAATGCAAGCGTTCCGATGATTGTTACAACACCCGTAAAAAGCTGAGTGAAGCCCATCAAAAGACCGTCTGCAAACTGATCCGCATCGGAAATAACACGGCTGACGGTTTCGCCGTGAGGATGGCTGTCCAAATACCCAAAAGGGAGCACCTGAATTTTTGAAAATGCCCTGTTGCGCATATCACGAACAACATTAAAGGTGATTCTGTTGTTTGAAACATTCATAAGCCACTGCATAATTGCCGTGATTGCAACAAGAACAGCAATTTTAACAAGATAAGGCTCCATGGCGGCAAAATCAACATTTCCCGCGCCTACTATGCAATCGATTGCCCTGCCGACGAGAATGGGTATATAAAGTGCAAGCAAAGCCGAAGCGGCTGCGCACACAATCGAAAGAAGCACCAAATATCTATATTTACCTATATAAGAAAGGACCTTTTTAATTACACCTTTTTTCATACGACAGCCTCCTCTCCGAACTGAGACGCATAAATTTCCTTATACACATCACAATCGGCAAGCAGCTGCTTATGAGTTCCGCAACCTACGCACTTACCATCATCCAAAACTATAATTTTATCGGCGGCCATAACAGAAGATGCACGCTGACTTACTATAAAAACGGTAGGGTTATAATCAAGCATTGCAATGGCAGTGCGCATTGCCGCCTCTGTTGCAAAATCAAGTGCCGAAGAGCTATCGTCAAGCACAAGAATCTGAGGCTTGCGCACAAGCGCTCTTGCAACGGCAAGCCTTTGCTTTTGCCCACCCGAAAGATTTGAGCCGTTTTGCTCTATCTCGGCGTCAAGGCCGCCTTTTTCAATTACGGTATCAAGCACCTGAGCCTGAGAAAGCGCGGAAAGCATATCATCATCCGATGCGGTTTCGCTGCCCCATTTCAAATTATCGCGAACAGTACCCTTAAAAAGAGCAGCCTTTTGAAGCACAAAGCCGATTTTCGATTTAAGCTCATCATCGTTTTGAGCCTTAACATCAACGCCGTTCACATAAACGGTGCCGGAGGTGGCGTCGTAAAAATGCGGAATTAAGGAAACAAGGCTTGTTTTACCGCTGCCCGTTCCGCCTATAACGCCGATCACCTCACCCTTATCCGCAGTGAAGCTGATGTTTGAAAGCGATTCCTCGCCGGCATTCTTATATATAAGAGAAACTTTATCAAATGTGACGGCGTGATTATCAACACTATGTGTATTATCGTTATGACAAACCGAGCTTTCTATTTTAAGAATGCTTTCTATTCTGCCGGCGCAGGCAAGTGCCTTTGTGATGGTTACGATAAGATTGGCAAGCTTAATAAGCTCAACAAGGATTTGGCTCATATAGTTATACAGGGCAACAACCTCGCCCTGTGAAAGCCTGCCTGTATTAACACGAACGCCGCCGACATAAACGAGCACGATTACGGCAGCATTTATCACAATGTAGGTGAGAGGATTCATAAGCGCTGAAATTCTGCCGACTGCTTTTTGAAGGTGTGAAAGCAGTGTGTTTTCCTTTTCAAACGTTTCAACTTCCCTGTTTTCCTGCGTGAAAGCGCGGATAACGCGCGCGCCGATAAGATTTTCCCTTGTTTTAAGTGTGATGGTGTCAAGCTGATTTTGAACACCCTTATATCTCGGAATGGTATATCTGATAATTCCGAAAACAATAGCCGAAAGTACAGGGATTGTAACGGCAAAAACGATTGCACATTTAACATCAACGGTGAACGCCATAATCATTGCACCGAAAACGATGAAAGGACTGCGCAGAAAAAGGCGCAAAACCATATTAACACCGTTTTGCACCTGCGCTGTGTCATTCGTCATAACCGTTACAAGGCGCGAAGCCCCTGCCTCATCCATTTCGGAGAAAGAAAGAGATTGAATTTTTGCAAACAAATCAGACCGAACATTACGCCCAAAGCCCGCGGCGGCCTTTGCGGCAAAATATTGAGCCGTTATTGCGGCTGCCATGCCCACAACGGCAAGCAGAATGAGTATTCCCGCATCAGCAACTATTTTATGAGAATCATTTTTCAAAATGCCGTTATCGATGATAGAAGCCACAACAAGCGGCACGATAAGCTCAAAAATCGCTTCAAGCATTTTAAAAAGCGGAGCAAAAAACGACTCTTTTTTATAGTTTTTTAAATAAACCAACAAGCTTTTCATCAATCACACTACATTTCTCTGCAAATAAATAATATTGTATATAATATAATATCTTCGTCAATGTGTCAATAAATTCATAGAAAATCCGTGCAATATGCATAAATATCGTGCTTTCAAAACAAAGACCAAGTTATACACAGTGTTCATATTATATTATTGTTAACAAATTATTGACAAACTCGGCAATTTGCAGTATAAATAAATCATGTTAGGCAACACTAACCGTTTATTTCGTACACAGGTTAGGCTCTGCTAACCGACAAGGAGGATTTATGGCACAAATAGAATTCAAAAATGTTACCAAGCAATATTTCACGGGCACTCACATAATAAACGCGCTTGACGACGCAAGTTTTAAAGTGAACGACGGCGAATTTACCGTTATTTTAGGCCCGAGCGGCGCCGGCAAATCCACTCTGCTCAATCTGCTCGGTGGAATGGAGCACGCCACGAACGGCGAAATCATTGTGAACGGCAACAACATTGCCGCCTACAACGATAAAATGCTGACGAAATACAGAGCAACGGATGTGGGCTTTGTTTTTCAGTTTTACAACTTAATTCCAACTTTAACCGCGCTTGAAAATGTTGATTTGGTGCGCGAGATCTGCCCAAACGCAACTGCGGCGGAAGCGGCGCTTGAAAGCGTTGGCTTAAAAGAGCAGAGATATCAATTTCCGAGCCAGCTTTCCGGCGGCGAACAGCAAAGGGTTTCAATTGCACGCGCGGTTTGCAAAAATCCGCAGGTTTTGCTTTGCGACGAACCGACAGGTGCATTGGACAGCGAAACCGGCGTTCAGATACTTACTCTTCTTCAAAACCTGAGCAGAGAAAACGGCAAAACCGTTATTATAGTTACCCACAACTCCGCGCTTGCCGAAGCGGCAGACAAGGTTATCAGAGTTAAAAACGGCAAAATTAAGGATATAACGCTTAATGAAAATCCGAAAGCGGTTTGTGAGGTGGTTTGGTAATGCTAAGGCACAAAATGCTGCAGGATTTAAAGAAAAACAAATGGCAATTTATTTCAATATTGCTGATGGCTTTTTTAGGCGTTTATATCTTTACCGGAGTCGGCGGCGAATGGGCAGGCATTGAAAATTTCAGAACGAAATATTACAGCGAAACCAATCTTGCGGACGGCTGGATTTACGGCGAAGGCTTTTCGAACGACGATTTAAAAGCCGTTCAAAGCATTGACGGCGTTACACAGGCCGAAAAAAGATGCTATTTGCAAATTGAGGGTGCGGATGACGCCGCACCGCAGATATATTTTTACGGTTTAAACGAAAATTCCATAAACAAGCCGTATGTTGTTGACGGCGAAGAATTCAGCACCACTGCAAACGACAAGGTTTGGATTGCCAAGCAGTTTGCAGACGCCAAAGGGCTTAAAGTCGGTGACGAATACACATTTAAATTTGACAGCACCGAATTTTCGCTTAAAATTGCGGGGCTGGTTTACAGCAGTGAATACCAGTATTTTTCTAATGAAAATGATTTGTGGCCCGATTACAACAACATCGGCTTTGCATACGCTTCCGTAAACGCATTGCCTATAAAACAATATATTATTGATACCGTAAGCAGCGACAAATATACCGTTTCCGAGCTTGTGGATGAATTTGCAAAGGAATATCCGGAAATTGCGGATAACGCCGATATGCTTAAAGGCATGTCAAAAGAAAGCATTGTTAAATTCTTAAAGCTTGCAAAGGATGATGAATTCAAAGATGCGATTCCATACACGCAAATAGTTTTCACTTCTTCAAAGCCTGCAAAAAACCTTGCAGATGAAATTGAATCAAAGCTTTCGGGCAACTATGCGGCATTCGTTACACGCGCGGAAAACAGCGGAATAACGATGCTTGACAGTGAAATGGCGCAGCACAAAATGATAGGCTCCGTTTTCCCGATTGTGTTTATGCTTATTGCATTGCTTGCGATAATCACAAGCATGAACAGGCTTATTTCAAATCAGCGTATCCAGATAGGCACTCTCAAAGCACTCGGTTTTTCAAGCGGCAAAATAGCGCTGCACTACACGGGATACGGCTTTTCAGTTAGCCTGATCGGTTCACTGCTCGGCTTAATTGCAGGGCCGCTTACGCTTCCCTATTTATTCTACGGCACAATGGCCTCCTATTATTCTCTGCCGCAATGGAAAACGGGATACGACGCAAGCTTTTTCCTCGTTGCACTCGGAACGGTTGCGGCGTGCACGCTGGTAACATTCTTAACGGTTAAAAGCATACTTAAAGAATCACCCGCCCAATCGCTGAGGCCGAAAGCGCCGAAAGATATGAAAGCCACATCAGCTGCCAAAACGAAAACATGGCGCAAAACAAGCTTTAATTTAAAATGGACCTTGCGCGATATTTTCAGAGGCAAAATCCGCACGGTTATGGGCATTGTGGGCACCATAAGCTGCATGGCGCTTCTCGTGTGTGCCTTTTCCATGTATGACTGCATAAATGATATGGAAACCTGGATGTACGGTGAAATTCAGGTTCAGGATACAAGGCTGACGCTTTATTCCACCGCAACGATTGACGATGCGGAAGAAATTGCGGCGGATGTGGACGGCGAAATGATAATGTCCACGGCAATCGAAGCAGAGGCAAACGGAGTTAAAAAGACCGAAACCGTTACCGCCGTTGACGGCAGCGGCTGCTACTACTTAACAGACCCCCTCAAGAAAGCAGATTGAACCTACAGACGATACTTTTGCGATTACCAAAAAGCTTGCGGATGCTTTGGGCGTTTCCGAGGGCGATGAAATCAGATGGCATCTTTACACCTCCGATAAATGGGTAACCTCAAAAATCACAAACATAGTAAGGAACCCCTCCACCCAAGGAATTATTATAACAAGAAGCACGCTTGAAAGCCTCGGCTATGATTATATGCCGCAATATATAGACACCATGCAGCATATAACGGAATACGATAATCCTCAGGTGGCAAAATTGCTCAGCCAAAGCGATTTGCATAATTTTTGGGATAATTATATGGAATCCATGAACATGATGGTTTCAATCATCATTCTGTTTGCCGTTACGCTTGCCGTGGTTGTGCTTTACAATCTCGGTCAGCTTTCCTACACTGAAAAGGAGCGCGAAATCGCAACGCTGAAAGTGCTCGGCTTCCCGACCGGCAAAATAATTAAATTAAATCTTATTCCCAACATTATTTTCTCAATCATCGGCATAATATTCGGCACACCCGCAGGGCTTGGGCTGACTTATATTATGATTGCAAGTGCAGGCGATGAATTTGATATGATGACGAAGCTCAGCTTTCCCTCCTTCCTGATTTCGGCTTTAATAACGCTCGGCGTTTCTGTAATCACAGGATTGATATTCACTGGCAGAGTTAAAAAACTCGATATGGTCAGCTCTCTTAAAGGCGTTGAGTAAATCAATATACAAAATAAAAACTCCGAGGCGCATGCTTCGGAGTTTTACTTTGTATGGATTTAGTATTTAATCGATTTGCCATCTGAACTCAATCATGCGGGAGAGCAAATCAAAATAGGTCATGCCGAGTTTTTGCGCGGCAATCATGACGAGGCTGTTTTGATTTTCTCGGCCGGGCCTGCCGCCGGCTGTCATATTCGGCTTCATATTAAAATCGAATATCTTGTAATCACCGCTTGCATCGGCGCGGCAATCAATACGCACAAGACCTTTTATGCCGAGGAATTTAACAGCATCCTCGCAGGCTTTTGTGATTTTTTCAAGCTGCAGCGTAACAATTGAAACAGCGCGGCTGTTTGCCTCAACGGGCACATCGCCGTTATAAGGCGCAATGCCGTTATTGTGATTATATCGCTCAACGGCAGGCAATGCTTTACCGTTCGGAAAAACTGCAACCGTGATTTCGTTTCCCGGTAAGTATTCCTCAACAATCAAACGCTTGCCGTATTTTTTTGAAGCAATCTCATCGAGCACAGCCTTTCGAAGCTCAGCTTCGCCTGCACATCTAACAACGCCTTGACCGCCCCTGCCCCGTATCGGCTTGACAATGCACGGAAAATCATCGCTGTGGGCGTAATTTTCATCTGCAATTCGCTGTGCGACAACGGGAAAGCCCGCATTTTTAAGCGCCGTATTTGTGTAAAATTTATCATCATATTCAAAAGCATCGGCGGGGCTTTGACCTATTGCGTAAAAGCCCTGAAAATCCTCAACGGGATGCCCGTCATAAAGCACGGTGTTGAGCCAAAATGTGTCTGCGCCCATTGAAACGGCGGCTTCTATACCCTCTTTGGTATCCGGAAAAACCCAATCATAATCATTATTTACATCGGGTTTATTCACAGGCAAGGCAACATCTATTCCGTTTTTAAAAAGGCAATATGCGATATCAGCACCACTGTCGCTGTAACCGCCGGGCTTCATCGGCTTTAAAATACCGTTCACCGCGGGCAGCGCAAATTTTTGGTAAAGAACTGCAATTTTCATAAGCTGCACCTTTTTTATTATCGTTTAAAGCAATCAAATTTAATAAAATTATAACACTGTGTAAAATCACGGTCAACCTAAAGATAATAACTTTTGCAAAACATTAAATATTGATAAACTTTTCTGTGAATGCAGCTTTAAGAGATAAAATAGGCTGCTTCACCGGCAACAAAAAATCCCGCCGAATATCGGTGGGATTTTGGTGCGGAAGAAGGGACTTGAACCCTCATGAATTTGCATTCACTAGAACCTGAATCTAGCGCGTCTGCCGATTCCGCCACTTCCGCATAAACATATTTGCCGCAATTTGCAACAACGGTATATTAACACAATCGGCTTGAAAAGTCAATTGCATTATAATATAATTGTTTTACAAAATTCAACACAAAAGGCACAGAATATGAAAAAAACACTAATTTGCACATTATCATTTGCCGCCGCTGCCTACACTGTTTGGTTTATGCAATTCGGCAGCCTGACGGAAAATTCCAGTGCGCTTTCAAAAACAGGCTTGCACCACCCCGTTCTTTTTGCCGTTTGGGGCACGCTTACCTTTTTTGCTCTGTTTGCAGACGGAATATACATATATAACCGCGGTTCAAAAAAATTCAAATCATTTTTTATTGCTCTTTGCACGGTTTCGTTTATCGGAATGGTGCTGACCCTTTGCTTTAAATTCGATTATGATTTGCGAATTCAATATTATCTGCACTGCGCAGGCTCGCTCGCTTTTTCCGCTTCAAGCGGTGCAGCAGTATTCTTAATATTTTTAATCAATTTTAAAAAGAGCAAATTATATGCCGCATTAACTGTTGTCATAGGTATAATACTAAGTGCGGATTTAATTTTTTTGATTATATTTCAAGAAAGCGCGCTAATTGAAGGCGTGCCCGTGATATTCGCACTTATAAGTATGCCGATTGTAATTTTAAGCGAAAGAAAAGCAAAGGAGGGCACATATGCTGCATAATGATCTTGAAAATCTGAATAAAATTCCCTTTCACATGCCGGGACACAAGCGCAATCCTAAATTCGGCATAACCGGCGCAAAGGCAGATATAACAGAAATTCAGGGATACGATAATTTACACGCCGCCTCCGGCAGCATAAAAGAAATTGAAAATTCACTTGCAAAATTATATTCCGCAAAACGCTCGTTTTTACTCGTAAACGGCTCAACGGTCGGTCTGCTTAGCGCGATTTTTGCCGCCGCTGATGACGGAGACAAAATCATTATTGCAAGGAACTGCCACAAAAGCGTTTATTCTGCCTGCCTTTTAAGGCACTTGAATGTGGTTTACGCCGAGCCGAAATTCGATGAAATTCACGGAATATACACCGAACTTGAGCAAGCAGAAGCAGACAGATTAATCAAGCTTCACCCGGACGCCAAGGCGATTGTGCTCACAGTGCCGACATATGAGGGAATCATAAGCTGCATAACCGCAAAAATTCCGATTATAGCTGACGGTGCGCACGCAGCGCACTTTCCTTTCGGGGATTTTCCGAAATATCCGAGTGCGGACATTGTTATATCAAGCCTTCACAAAACCCTACCCGCGCTGACGCAAACAGCCGTTGCGAATATTTACAACGAAAAATTCACACAAAGATTTAAATTTTTCATCGATATATTTGAAACAAGCTCCCCGAGCTATTTACTGATGGCGTCTGCCTCGCGATGCTGTGAATATTTACATAATTCAAAGCGTGATTTTGCCGAATATTCGGCGGTGCTTGATAAATTTTATTCAAAAACAAAGCTTCGCAATTTATTGTTTATACCAAATGACGATAAAAGCAGAATCTGCGTTTCAACTGCGAAATGCAATATAAACGGCTCGGAGCTTGCAGAAGCATTACGAAACAAATTCGGCATCGAGCCGGAAGCGGCTTACCTTGAGCATGTTATTTTGATTTCAACCGTTGCTGACACTGAAAAAAACTTAGACGCTCTTTCAACGGCACTTACCGAAATTGATTCGCTTCTTACCCCTGCGAAGCCCAAATCACTTCAAAAACCGCCCTGCGACGGCAAAGTGCACAAAATCACATTGCCGAAAGAATTTGAAGCAACGGCTTTGGAAAACTGCATAGGAAAAATCTGCGCGGAATTTATATATGCCTACCCTCCCGACATTCCGCTTATTACGCCGAACGATGAAATAACCGCAGATTTTTTAAAGCTTATAAGGGAATTTAAAGCGGCAGGAACGGAGCTTGTGAGCGATTCCGGGCTGCTGATTTCCAACTGCATATTGACAAAACAAACATAATAATATAAAATATATAAAAAAATATGAAACGAGGTATCGGTATGAAAAGAATCAATACTTTAAGCTCTCGCAATCTTTGCGAATCCGCTAAAAACGGCGGCTGCGGCGAATGCCAAACTTCTTGCCAATCCGCAAGCAAAACATCCTGCTCAGTTGCAAACCAAAAGTGTGAGCAGCTTAAAAAGTAATTAAATTGATGTAAGACTGCGGCGGTATAACTTACCGCCGTTTTTCTTTGGAGTAAATATGATACATTCTTATAAAATGAAAGGATATAATATCATTATAGACCAAAACAGCGGCTGCGTTCACTCTGTTGACGAGGTTGCCTATGATATTATAAATATGTTTGAGAGCGAGCCGAAAGAGAAAATTAAGGCTTTTATACTCGACAAATATTCAAAACGCGACGATGTTACACCTGAGGACATCGACCTTTGCTTTGAGGACATTGAGGCTCTTATCAAAGACGGCAGACTTTTTGCAAAGGACGCCTTTGAAAATTCGGCTCTTGATTTCAAAAAGCGCCAAGGAGTGCTTAAAGCAATATGCCTGCATGTGGCGCATGATTGCAATCTTGCCTGCAAATACTGCTTTGCCGGCAAGGGTGAATATGACGGGCCAAAAGGCTTAATGAGCTTTGAAACGGGCAAAAGAGCGCTTGATTTTCTTGTTGAAAAAAGCGGCACAAGAAAAAATCTTGAGGTTGACTTTTTCGGCGGCGAGCCGCTGCTCAACTGGGAGGTTTGCAAAAAGCTTGTTGAATACGGCCGAAGCATAGAAAAAGAGCACGGCAAAAACTTTCGCTTCACGCTCACCACAAACGGTGTGCTTGTGAACGATGAGGTTATTGATTTTTGCAACAGGGAAATGGGCAATGTTGTGCTTTCGCTTGACGGCAGAAAAGAAACACATGACCGCCTGCGCACAACCTGCAACGGCAAAGGCTCTTATGATTTAATAGTTGATAAATTTAAAAAATTCGCAAACGCGCGAAATCAGGCCGATTATTATATGCGCGGCACTTACACGCATTACAACGCGGATTTTTCGAAAGACATTATTCACATGGCGGATTTGGGATTTAAAGAGCTTTCGATAGAGCCTGTTGTTTCCGATCCCACAGAGCCGTATGCCTTAAAGGAAAATGATTTGCCGATTTTAAAAGAGCAATACGAAATTTTGGCAGACGAAATGCTCAGAAGATACAGAAACGGCAACGGTTTCACATTTTATCATTATATGATAGACTTAAATTCCGGACCCTGCATCGTTAAAAGAATATCCGGCTGCGGAGTGGGCACGGAATACATGGCCGTTACTCCGAGCGGCGAATTATACCCCTGCCATCAATTTGTGGGCGATGAAAAATTCCTCCTGGGCGACATTTGGAAAGGCGTTACAAACACGACAATACTTGATGAATTTAAGGGCTGCAATGTTTACTCGCACCCCGAATGCAAGGATTGCTTTGCAAAGCTTTATTGCAGCGGCGGCTGCGCGGCAAACGCCTACCATACTACCGGCAGTGTGAACGGGATTTACGAATTCGGTTGCGAGCTTCACAGAAAGCGCATTGAATGTGCGATTATGCTTAAAGTGGCGGAAGCGGAAGAAAATTTAAAGGTTGAGTATTAAATATTAACCCAAAATTAAATCTGTTAACTAATGATTAAATATAAACTGCATTTATTGCCAATTAGCGATTACTGATATAAAATATTAAATGCAAATGACTTTGAAAGGCGTATGATTTTTATGGACAGTAAAGAAATTTATAAAAGCAAGCTTGTTTCTGCCGAGGAGGCAATCGGCCATATAAATAGCGGCGACAGAATTGTTACTTCCTTCGGATGCTGCGAGCCGCTCGGAATTGAACGGGCACTTGCCGAAAATTATATGAACTACAATGATGTGCAAATAACGAATATGCTTATCATAGGCGACACACCTTGGGTGCGCCCGGAAATGAAGGGTCATATTACCTATAATTCGTTTTTTGCTTCAAAATCAAACAGAAAAGCGATATCGGAAGGAATTGCCGATTTCACAACAAGCAACTTTTACGAAATTCCGAGTGTGCTTAAAAATGTTATCAAGCCGCGGGTTTCAATAGTTTCCGTTTGTCCGCCCGATGAAAACGGCTATGTTTCACTCGGCACGAACATTGATTATATTGAAAGCACGCTTTCTTACTGCGAGGTAAAAATAGCGCAGGTAAACAAATATGTTCCACGCACTCACGGCAAAGCATTGAAGCATGTGAGCGAGTTTGATTATTTTGTTGAGATAGACGAACCGTTGCCCGAAGTTCCGTCAGTTGAATTGAATGATGTTGAAATTCAAATCGGCAAAAACTGTGCAGCACTTGTTAAGGACGGCGATTGCATTCAGCTCGGAATCGGCGGAATACCGGATGCTATTTGCGAGGAGCTTAAAACAAAGAAAAACCTTGGGCTTCATTCGGAAATGGTTGGCGACGGAGTTGTTGATTTGCTGAAAAGCGGCGTTATAAACAATTCCATGAAGCAAACGCACAAAGGCAAAACAATTTTGGGATTTGCATTCGGCACAAGAAAGCTTTTTGATTATATTGACGATAATCCGGATGTTGAAATGTATCCGATAGAATATGTTAATTACCCGCCTAACATAGCAAAAAACAATAATTTCATTTCGATAAATTCCTGCATTCAAATCGACCTTATGGGTCAGGTTGTGGCAGACACTATGGGCCAAATGCAGTTTTCCGGAGTCGGCGGCCAGGTTGATTTTGTAAGAGGAGCAACGATGAGTAACGGCGGCTTATCGATTATCGCAATGACCTCCACCACAAAGCACGACACAATTTCAAAAATTGTGCCCACAATCACGCCCGGCTCTGCGGTTACAACAACAAGAAATGATGTAAACTGCGTTGTTACTGAATACGGAGCAGCAATGCTTAAAGGCAAAACGCTTAAAGAAAGAGCAAGAGCGCTTATCAAGATTGCTCACCCAAAATTCAGAGACGAGCTTTGCAAAGCTTTTGAAGAAAAATTTAATGAAAAAGCGTTTTAACTAAAGATGCAATGTAGTGTTTTTTAAATTATATAATTATTCCTTTTTACTATTCTTAACTTTTGTAAGAATTCACAATTTTTTTTGAATGTGCTGTGTGCTATAATATTTATATAAATTATATAAACACCCTAAGCAAATAAGGAGCAAAAATGGGAATTTATAAAACAGAGCATTTCGGAATTGCAAGAAAAATCGTTTCAAATATGACTTCACAAAGCTGGGAGGAAATCCCCCACGCGGCAATGAGCTATGAAGCCGATGTTACGGAAATGATGAAATATGTTAAAAAGCTGAATGAAAATGTTACCGACAAAAGCAAAAAAATAACGGTAAACACCGTTATGATGAAAATAATCTGCGAAGGCCTTAAAGCTGCGCCGAAAATGAACGCAACGCTTGATTTCAACAGAAAGCTTGTTCGCGGCTCACTTCATTATCACGATAACATTGATGTTTCCATGCCGATGATGCTTCACACCGGCGAGATGATGACGGTTAATATGCATGATATGGGCAACAAATCCCTTTCGGAAATGACTGCCGCAATTAACGATACCGTCAGGCGTGCAAACAACAGCGATATGAATGAGGTAATGTTTGAAGTTTCGCTCGACAACACAATAAACGGTCTTAAAGAGGGCAAGGTCGGCCAAACAGTTTACAGGCTTTACGGCTCAAAAATGCCCGGCAAGCACAAGGTGCACACTCTTTCGGGCGATGCAAAAAAGGAATATTATTCCATTTCGCATAAGGATAGGCTTACCAAGCACGATATCGAGCAAGGAACAACCACCATTTCAAACCTCGGCTCAATTTACAGAAATCAAAAGGGCCTTTGCCTGCTGCTTGAAATAATTCCGCCGCAAACAACGGCATTTGCCGTAAACGCAATCCAAAAGCGCCCTGTTGTTGAAACAAACGAAAAAGGCGAAGATCAGATTGTTGTTAAATCAATTCTTCCGCTTACCATTGCAATCGACCATCGTTCTCTTGATTATAACGATTGCGTGCCTTTCTTTGAAAAGCTTGATGAAATATTTGCCGATCCTTCTGTTATTCTCGGCTGGAAATAGTTATAAAATCCAAAATAAACCAAAAGCACCAAGGATTTAAAACCTTGGTGCTTTTTCTTTATTTTTTCTTTTTGATTTTATTGAGCATATCGTTAATCTTTAAAATATCCTCTTTGCTCACTTTGCCGCCGAGCATCATAAGCGCGCGTTTAAGCGTAAAGCCCTTGGCCATTTCAATCATTGTTTTATTGATTTTAACGCCGGCAACGCTCATTCCGTTTTTATCACCCGAAGAAGCCGAAAGGGATTTTTTCAGAATTTTAACAAGCTTCAGCGCAAAGATTTTGCCTTTAAAGGTTGAAATAATATCGCCGATGGTATCGTTTACAGAATAATATCCGGGCGGAGTGTTAATTTCAAACCAGTTGATAACTGCGCCTTCCTCTTTCATTCTGTATGCTTCATTAAAAGCTTCAACCTTTTTGATAACGCTTTCATCGGTGCAATCCCCTGCTTTTGCGATCAGCTTGCTCTCGCCGTTATTAGGCACTTCAAAATAGAAGAAAGGATATTCGCCCTTTGTTTGCTTGCCGAGGCTTTCGCCGTTTACGAAAAGCTCTACCTGCGGCTGATTTGAATAAACGGTAACCTTTGTTACGGGCTCTACCCTGTCAACATATCTTTTGCCACAGATATGAACTAACGGCTCATCGGAAAGCCAAGCCTTATATGCATAGAAGGAATCTTTTTTATATTTACGGTCAAACGTTACAAGACCCTTGTGATTCATACCGTTTTCGCCGCCTTCGGCTCTTGCGTCGGCCGCAAAATCAAACATATTCCAAACATGGGTTGCCCAAAGATAAGGCCTTTTTGAAATTTGCTTAATAAGCTCCTCGTGATAATAAGCCTGATATTCTTCGGTATAATCGCCCTGCTCAGGCTCTGAAGTGTGCCAATTAAGTGCCTCGCAGCCGTATTCACTTATGCCGATTGCCTTATTCGGAAATTTTTTATGGAAATTATCAAACCACGGGCCGTACATATGAACATTACCGCCGTACCAGCCGAAATAATGGTTATACGAAAGCACATCCGAGATTGCGTTTATTTCATCATCGGGTTGGCACATGGTTACTGTTGCCATTGTGGTAAGCCTTGTGGAATCAATGCTGTGAGCAAGCTCATTAAGCTCTTTATGATTTGAAATCATATCGGGAGTTGATTTTCCGCCCATTGTGATTTCGTTTGAAAGCCCCCAAACAACGATTGAGGGGTGATTATAATTTTGATAAATAAGCTCTTTCATTTGCGAAAGAGTATTTGCCCTCGCATTGGGCAGGTGATTTGAAATATAGGGAATTTCAGCCCAAACAACAAGCCCGCGTTCATCGCAAAGATCATAAAATTCCTGCGCGTGCTGATAATGGGCAAGTCGAATTGTGTTTGCTCCCATTTCGCAAATCAAATCAATATCCTCTTTATGATGTTGAGGGAGAAGTGCATTGCCGATTTGAGGTCTGTCCTGATGGCGTGAAACGCCGCGAAGCGGATATTCGCGACCGTTTAAGATAAATCCCTTATTCGGGTCAATCTTAAAGCTGCGGCAACCAAAGCGGCAGGAAACGCAATCGACCTCTTTGCCGTTTACAAGAAGGACGGCGCGTAAAGTGTAGAGATAAGGGTCTTTAACACCGTTCCAAAGGTGAACGGCATCAATATGCATATTCGCGTGATAATTGCCCGAAACCTCGGCAGAAGCTATCACTTCATCTTTATATCAAGGATTTCAAAACGCACCGATGCATTTTCATCGGCGGCAACATAAGCAACCGCGTCAACATCCGCGCCTGTGCCCGTTACCTTTGGCGTAACGGAAATTCCGGGTGCGCCGAAATAATCAAGGTCAAAATGAGATTTTGAAACGCCGATAAGCTTAACAGAGCGATAAATGCCGCCGTAAAAAGTGAAATCCGCCGTTTGGGGATAAACATAATCATTTGGGCTGTTATCGGCGGCAACAACAAGCAAATTGCTCTCCTGAATATTGCCGAGCTTTGCCCTGAATGCGGAATACCCGCCGTCGTGCTGAGCGACAAGTTCGCCGTTGAAATAAACCTTTGCGCTTGAATTAACGGCGTCAAACTGAAGATAATATTCATCTTCATCGCCGAAATCCGCAAGGCTGAGCTGCTTAACATAATAGCATGTGCCGCGGTAATAATCGTTGCCACCATCCTGCCCGTCCGTACCATTCCAAGTATGGGGCAAATTAACCTTTTCCCAATCACGCGGCATTACATGCGGAATAGATTTGGCTTCTTTTGAAAAAAGCCAATTATCGTTTATATTTTTTATATTTCTCATTACAATTCCTCCGATTATTCAAAAACAAATGTATTTATAGAATTAGCGGTAATTTCGTATTTATCCTTTAAAGCACCGGAATAGGTGTTGCTGCATTTAAGCTCACTGTTTGTAGTATAAACCGAAACATTTGAATAATCATCGAGTGAAAATTTAACATTTCGTGAAATTCCTTCGTTGACAACCACAACAACAATTTTACCGTCCGGAGTTTTAAAAGCAGTTTCATTCACAAGTTCGCGATAAGTTGTTCCCTCATCGGTTTTCGAAGATGTTAAGGTAAGCATGCCGTCGCCGCAATCGAGCACCTGCGAGCCGGCGGGCACAAATTTTGAAAACTGCATATAGCCGTAAAGGCGATAAGCGGTGTAATAATCGGCTGTGTTATTCGGGTCTGCAACCAAAAGTCCGTCGGAATAATCTTTACCGTCGTCTCCGACTCCGATTTCATTAACCGCAACCCAATTGCACCAGGCGTTTACATTAAGCTTTGAAATATCGTTTGATATAACACGCGCCATAATGCAGGCAGTTGCGGGATCAGAAGCATCATGCGCCGAGGGTAATTCGCACCATTCGCTCATATCGGAACGCACTGAAACATTTTTATCAATCCATTTACCGAATTTACTTTTTTTGAGCGCATTTGTATCGTTAAAATAGGAATGGAAGCTGTGAACGCCGAGCACGGAACTGATATCTTCATCGGCAGCCATTGCTTCGTAATAGCCTTTTGCGGTATCGCCGATATTTCCGCTTTCAAGCGCGCAAAGCTTAACATCCATGTTACGCTCTTTAATCCCTTTGGCAAAAAGCTTCAAAAGCTCAACAGCCTGCTCTTTTTCATAGTGGCAACCCTCCTGAGCGGGGCTTTCGCCACCCCATCCCCACTGAGGTTCATTTATTGGCGAAATGAATTTAACAGGCACGCCTTCATCAATAAAATGCTGAGTAATAGTTAAAAAATAATCAACATAATCTTGGTATTTTTCAGGCGATATATTGGAAGATTCGCCATCGTCTGCGCCGCTGGAGCGGCCGTTTATGCACATGGAATAGTGCGGCGAATTGGCAAAGAGCACCACGGTATCAACGCCGCGGTCAAGTGCTGCCTGAAGCATAAGCCTTGCGTTTTCGCTTTTTGACCAATCATATTCATAGCTGCCGCTTTGCTCATTATAGTAATAAAAGCTTTCTCCGAGCCGCCATTGACTTGTTACGACCGTATTATCGGGGTCATAACCGCCGTAAAGGCAATAGCGATATGTATCAAGATTCAGCCCTTTATCTGTGAAAAGCACATCTGCAATTTGATTTCTGGTTTCTTCATCGTCTATATTATCGGCCCACCAGCAATCGGATGTTCCCCAGCCGTAAAAATCGCGAAGCGGTGATTTTGTATCAACCTTAACGGTGAGTGTGCAGCTGCGCGAAGCGGCGTAATAAATGCCACAAACAGCGCACACGGCAAAGATGATTGCCAAAATCGCAGAAGAATTTTTAAAAACACTTTTTTTGCTTTTTTTTCATAAAAATACCCCTGAAACATATTGATTTACCGCTGAAATAATGTTAAAATATCATCCATGCGGGTTTGGTGGAATTGGCAGACACGCAAGATTTAGGATCTTGTGGGCGACCGTGCAGGTTCAAGTCCTGTAACCCGCACCATATTCATAGACTAAAAATGCGGCTGTAGTTCATCGGTAGAATGCAAGCTTCCCAAGCTTGACAGGTGGGTTCGACTCCCATCAGCCGCTCCACACCTGCGGTGAGCATTTTGCATCATCGTAGTTTTTATTTATGCCACTACACGGAACAAGCGCCGTAAAATCAGATAAGTTTTTTCTGCGGTGAGCATTTCGCCAAACCGCTTTTTTACTGTTTAAATTTAAACAAGCTTAAAAGACATCCCGAGTGAAAATCATTCGGGATAATTTTTCACTATTCCGTAAACTGCGCAATAAACCACCTTGGCGCCGTATGCTTTTAATGTGAGTGCCGCAGAAGAAAGAGTTGCACCCGTTGTTTTAACATCATCAATCAAAAGAATTGTTTTGCCTGCCACATCGGCATTATCCGCCAAATCAAAGGCATTATACATATTCACAAATCTGTCTGCCGCGGACTGGCGCTTTTGCATTTTTGTTTTATGCTTTTTACGAAGTGCGGTTTTAACCGGTATTTTGAGGTTTTGCCCCACCCTTTCGGCAAGCAATTTCGCCTGGTTAAATTCCCTTTGCCTTTCGGCATAAAAGCTCATCGGCACAAATGTGGCGTAATCAAAATGCACAAGCTCATAAAAATCCGAAACGGCTTTTGAAATTTCATCGCCCTGTGCGATTGCAAGTTGAGGCATATCGTGCATTTTCAAATTCAAAACGCCCTTAGCAACACAGCCGCCGTGCTCGTAATAATACGGCGCGACAACAGCCTTATATTCGGGTGAATGCTTTGACTTTTTGCACACACATTCGGATTTTTCACAACCGCATTTAAGGCAAAGCGGCGCGGAAACGCGCTTTAACGCTTTACAATCCGGGCAAAGATCTTCATCGATTTCAACAACCTCGCCGCAAAGCGCGCATCTTTTCGGAAACAGCATATCGGACAAAGCCGAAAACATTTCTTTAATCATAAGCTAAACTGTTAAATAAGGCGCAAGAGCCTCATAAGTTGCATCGCCGATGCCGCTTATATTCTTAATTTCTTCAACGCTTTTATATGCGCCGATTTGCTCTCTGTATGCAACGATTGCCTTTGCGCGGCTTTCACCTATTCCGTCTATCGCAAGCAAATCATCGACAGTGCAGGTGTTTAGATTTATTTTATCGGAAGTATGCGCCGTGGTTTCGACGGACTGATCCGAAAAGCTCGGCGAATACACAACAGTGTTTATTTCGTTATTTGATTTTGTGCCGACCTTTGGCTGAGAAAAAGCAATATAGCCGAAAACAGCGGCAAATATAAACATGGCAACTGCAAGCAAAATGAAAACCTGACTTTTGCCGCCGTTGTTTTTATCGCTCATAAAATCACCGAAGCTTTCTTATTTGTGCAGAAAAAGCCCGCACTATTATAAAACATATGAATTTAATTTATAATGATTATTCTTCGGAAGCATCGTTCCAAGGCAAATCATCTTCCTGCTCCGCTTCTTGAGGCTCGGGCATTGCGTCTTCAATTTGCATTTGAACGGTGTTTTCCGCCGTGAAATTATCGCCCTCATCATAGGCGCGCTTTTCGAGCCACATTTGCTTATTCATAAGCACCTGGCGGGGTTTACTTCCCTCGGGAGGGCCGATAACGCCGTATTCCTGAAGCTGATCTATTATTTTGGCTCCCCTTGCATAACCGACGGAAAGCTTTCTTTGCAGGAAAGAAGTTGAAGCCGTGCCGGTTTCCATAACAATTTCGGCGGCTTTTTCAAAGAGCGGATCAAAATTACTGTCTTCCTCATCGCCCTCAAACGGGCTTTTCTTTTCCTGAACTGCCTTTGCTTCTATTTCCTTTTGAATATTTTCATCATATTCGGATTCGCCCTGATTCTTAATAAAATCACAAAGCTCTTCAATTTCCTCATCACTGATAAAGCAGCCCTGAACACGAATGGGCTTGCTTGCGCCGATGGGATTATACAGCATATCGCCCTTGCCGAGCAGCTTTTCCGCACCGCTTGAATCAAGGATTGTTCTTGAATCTATTTGGGAAGAAACCGTAAGTGCAATACGCGATGAAATATTCGCCTTAATAAGACCCGTTATAACATCAACGGACGGCCTTTGAGTTGCGATAACAAGGTGCATACCTGCGGCACGCGCCATCTGGGCAAGGCGGCAAATGGAATCTTCGACCTCTTTTGGCGCCGCCATCATCAAATCGGCAAGCTCGTCTATAAATATGCAAATTTTAGGCATCGGCTCCATATCATCGTGCTTTTGCACGTATTTATTGTAGCCCTCTATATCCCTAACGCCTGTTTCGGAGAATTTGGCATAGCGCTGAAGCATTTCCGAAACCGCCCATCCGAGCGCACCGGAAGCCTTGCGTGCATCGGTTACTACGGGAACAAGCAAGTGCGGAATGCCTACATATTTTGAAAATTCTACCTGTTTGGGGTCTATCATCAAGAATTTAACTTCATCGGGCTTTGCACGGTAAAGAATTGAAACAATAATCGAATTCATGCAAACGGATTTACCTGATCCCGTGGTGCCGGCGATAAGCAGGTGAGGCATTTTTGCAACATCGCAAAAGACGCAGTTGCCGGAAATATCCTTGCCAAGTCCTGCCGAAAGCTTTGACTTTTGGCGTGAAAATTCGGGGGAATCTATGATTTCCCGCATAGAAACGGAATTTCTGATTGCGTTTGGAACTTCGATACCGACGGCGGCCTTGCCCGGAATAGGTGCTTCAATTCTGATTGATGTTGCCGCAAGATTAAGCGCAATATCATCTGTCAGAGTAGTTATTTTGGAAATACGGATACCCGTTGCAGGCTTCAACTCATAGCGCGTTACGCTCGGACCGCGGCTGATATCGGTTATAGTGGCGTCAACATTAAAAGAATGAAGAGTATCCACAAGCTTTTCTGCGCTGTTTTTAAGCTCGTTGCTCACATCCTTTTCCTGCGCGTGCTTTGCGTACTTTAAGAGCGACACGGGAGGAATAACATAATCCTCTACCGTGGAGTTCATTTGGTCGTCCGAAACCTCAAATTTTTCGGCAGGCTTATCCGCCTCCGCCTTTTCGGATTTTTTATTTTTCGGTTCCGTTACATTTTCAACAATTTCGTCAATGGTTTTAACTTCTTCTGCAAGCTGAGGAGCGGGTTGTGCTTTCTCCGCCTTTTTCTTTGCCATAGCGGCGTTAATATCATCAATAATTTGCTGAGAAACCCTCATTTCCTCGGTTTGGGGAATTTCAGGCTCGTCCTTTTTCTTTTTCTTAGTCTTTATTTTTTTATCGTCTGAATCGGCTTCATCACCGGGAGCAACCGGATCAAGCGGCACATCAATTGCAGCCTTTGCTTTTCTGCGCTGCTCGATTTTTTCATCAATAGCGGGCTTTACCTTATCATAAGTTGCCGTTGCAGGCTTTGCCGCGCCCTTAAGAAACTGAATTATCGTTATTCCGCTGAGGAACATAAACACAACGAAAATCAAAATCAAATCAACGATAACGGCGGGGGCTTTGCCGAGCGTGAGCATAAGCCAGCCGAGAACTCCGCCGAAAAAGCCGCCGTTAAAAATTTCCGGTGCCTGATTATATGAATTGACAACCGCGTCTTTAAACACATCTCCGGGTTGATTTTGGCAAATATGAATAAATGCGGAAATGAAAAGCACCATCAAAACGCTTTCAAGGCTTTTAACAAGCAACAGCTTCGGTTCATGATCTTTTATCGAATAGAGCACGGTTATAACAACGGTTAAAATCGGAAAAACCCAAGCCGCAAACATACCGAATGCGCCAACATAAAGATTATGTAAGAAAAGCCAAGCGCCCTGCCCTTTTATGATTGAAATAAAGAAGAACAACACAGAAAGAGCAAAAAGCACTACGCCGGCAACACGGCTGATGTCGGCACTGTTATCTCTAACGATTTGCTGCTCTTTTTTTCTTGAATTATTCGGTTTTTTAGAAGAATTTTTATTTTTAGTATTTGCCATATTTACCTCTTATAATTGCCGAATTATTTTCTTACGATGATTTCGATTATTCCTATTATCAGCGTAAGACCGCCTACGGTGAAGCCATAGTACGAAAAATAATTAAGCGAATTGCTTTTAACAATCTGCAACAAAAATTTTGACGCAATAAATGTGAGCGCGATTGCGATAACCACACCGATAATGCCCGCAAAAATATTAACATAGGAAACGCAGGTTGCTATTTCGATAATACCCTGCACCAAAAGAATCGGTGCGCTCAGTGAAATAAAATATCTGAATGCAATTTTGGGATTTGTGCCGAAAAGCGCAAGAATTGCTATTACAATAGCGCAGAGCGAAAGCCCCGAAACGGGCAGCGCAAAAAACACTGCGCAGCCCACAACAAGCACCGCGGGAAGCGAAAGCTGAGTGCCTTTTTCGTTTTTTTTGAGCCTGAAATACGCAAAGAGCAACAAAACGGCATCCACCAAAAAGCAAATGCCCTCGGAAACCAAATTGCCGTCATAAGCATAGGCGTGCAAAACGCCGTAAATATTTGTGCTGCCGACGGGAATTAAATACGCAAGCATGAATATATACGGAATAAAAGTGTAGTACATAAACTTGCGGGAATTTGCCGTTTTCTTTAAATCAAGCTTTTTTGTGAAAAGCTCTTTACCCGTTAAAACAAATTCAAATATAAGCTTTAAAAAGACCTTCCAGAATGCCGCGATTATGCCCAAGGCAATACCGATATGTATAAGCCCGGTAAGCTCCGAGCACGAACCGGTAAACCTGCCGGAAAAATCATGAAATATCGCCGAATGACCGCTTTCCGACAGCGGAAAAATATAAGTCAGCACCTGGCCGATTGCTTGAAATATCGCTGTTAAAATCGACAAAATTTTTACCTCCGAACAGAGAAGCGTTATCAAGAAAATATCCGCACCTTAAATAATCGTAAGGATTGCTTGAGCGTGCACCGCCGCTTTTCGCGGCAAAAGCAGAATTTGAAGCGAAGATTTCACCCTCGCAAACAACCGACCAAATCATTGCGCCGCCTCGCTTTCAATTACCGAGTTGAGATAATCGAGAGCATCGCAAAGCCCTCCGAGCGAATCGACAAGCCCGCATTCAACCGCGCCTTCGCCGTCCAGCACTGTGCCCACATCCATAACAAGCTCGCCTGTTTTCATCATTAGGGAGCGAAAATCGGCTGCGGAAATTTTAGAATTATTTTCAACGAAATTAACGATTCTGTCCTGCATTTTTTCAAAATAAGAAAGCGTTTGCGGCACGCCGAGCACAAGGCCGTTGAGGCGCACGGGGTGCACCGTCATCGTGGCGCTCGGAACGATAAAGCTTTTTCGGCATGAAACCGCAAGCGGCACGCCGATTGAATGGCCGCCACCGAGAACGAGAGAGGCTGTGGGAGTTTTCATTGTGGACAAAAGCTCTGCAATCGCAAGGCCTGCCTCCACATCGCCGCCGACCGTGTTTAAGATAATCAGCAAGCCCTCTATTTCGGCACTTTCCTCGATTGCCACAAGCTGAGGTATAACATGCTCATACTTAGTGGTTTTATTTTGGCTGGGCAGAATATAATGCCCCTCTATTTGGCCGATGATGGTGAGGCAATGGATAAAATGGCCGTTTTTCTTAACGGTGATCGAGCCTGTTTCAAAATCGGAAGAGGAGTTATTTTCCTGAACATTCTCCGTATTTTCATTTTGTTCATCGGGCATAAAAACACATCCTTTTGTGTTAGTGTGCCCATTTATCCTGATATATTGTAGCATAAAGCGAAAAATAATTCAACAAATCGCTAATATAATGTTTAAATTATTTTATTATTATTTACACAAAAAAGATTGACACAACTTGAACAATATTATAAAATAGATTGACAAAAAAATAAATAACTTGAGGAGGAAGTCATCATGGGACTTACTTTAGCACAAAAGCTCATTAAGGCGCACCTTGTTGAAGGCGAAATGATTCCCGGAACCGAAATCGGTTTGAGAATCGACCAAACACTTACTCAGGATGCAACCGGCACCATGGCTTATCTTGAATTTGAAGCAATGGGTGTTGACCGCGTTAAAACCGAAAAAAGCGTTGCCTATATTGACCACAACACTTTACAGACGGGCTTTGAAAATGCAGACGATCACCGCTACATTCAAACCGTTACCAAAAAGCACGGCATTTATTTTTCAAGACCCGGCAACGGCATATGCCACCAGGTTCATCTTGAAAGATTCGGCATTCCCGGAAAAACACTTATCGGCTCCGACAGCCACACACCCACAGGCGGCGGAATAGGCATGCTTGCTATGGGCGCCGGCGGCCTTGATGTGGCTGTTGCCATGGGCGGCGGCACCTACTACATTCCGATGCCGAAAATGACAAGAATAAATCTTCACGGCTATCTTAAGCCTTGGGTTTCCGCAAAGGACATCATACTTGAAGTTCTTAAGATCATGAGCGTTAAAGGCGGCGTGGGCAAAATCATCGAATACGGCGGTGACGGCGTTAAAACCTTATCAGTTCCCGAACGCGCAACCATCACAAACATGGGCGCAGAGCTCGGCGCAACAACCTCCATATTCCCCTCCGACGAAATCACGCTTTCATTCCTCAGAGCACAGGGTCGCGAGAGCGACTGGACGGAAATTCTTCCCGATCCCGACGCGGAATACGACGAAGTAATCGACATTGACCTTTGCAAGCTTGAACCGCTTGCCGCCTGCCCCCATATGCCCGACAATGTTAAATCAACGGAAGAAATCGGCAAAATCAAGGTAGACCAAGTTGCAATCGGCTCCTGCACAAACTCATCCTACACTGATATGATGAAGGTCGCTTCAATCCTTAAAGGCAAAACAATCTGCCCCACCGTTTCTCTTTGCATTGCACCCGGCTCAAAGCAGGTGCTCAACATGCTTGCTCTTAACGGAGCGCTCGCAGATATGATCAACGCAGGCGCAAGAATTCTTGAATCCGCATGCGGTCCCTGCATCGGCATGGGTCAAAGCCCCAATTCAAAGGGCGTTTCACTTCGCACCTTTAACAGAAACTTTGAAGGCAGAAGCGGCACAAAGGATGCAAGCATTTACCTTGTTTCTCCCGAAGTTGCAGCCTGCTCGGCACTTACCGGCTATCTTACCGACCCGAGAGAGATGGGCGAAGCTCCCAAGGTTTCGATGCCCGAAAAGTTCATTATTAACGACAATATGATTGAGCCGCCCGCAAGCGAAGAAGAAGCCAAGGATGTTGAAGTGCTCAGAGGGCCTAACATTAAGCCTTTCCCGAAAACAGAGCCGCTTCCGGCTGAAATCGAAGCCAAGGCAGTGCTTAAGGTCGGCGACAACATAACAACCGACCATATCATGCCCGCAGGCGCAAAAATTCTTCCCTACCGTTCAAACATTCCCCACCTTTCTCAATTCTGCTTCGGCGTTTGTGATGAAACATTTCCCGAAAGAATCAAGAAAGAAGGCAAGGGCTTTATAATCGGCGGTGCCAACTATGGCCAAGGCTCAAGCCGTGAGCACGCAGCGCTTGTGCCGCTTTACCTCGGCGTTAAAGCTGTTATCACAAAGAGCTTTGCAAGAATTCATGTTGCAAATCTTGTTAACGCCGGCATTCTTCCCTTCACCTTCAAAAACGAAGCGGATTACGACAAAATCGCTCAGGGTGACGAGCTTGCACTTCCCGAAATCAGAGAGCGCCTCAGGAGCAACGAAAGCATTGTTCTTAAAAACATCACAAAGGGAGAGGAATACGAGCTTGATTCATCTCACCTTTCCGAAAGACAGAGAGACATGCTGCTTTGCGGCGGTTTGCTTGACTACACAAGAGAAATGAACAAATAACCCATTTAATTCATTAAGGAGAAAAACAATGGATAACGAAAAAATCGCAATTGACGAAGCAGTTGCAAAATTTAGAGAGCTGATGGAAGGCCAGCTTGCAAGAGCAAAAAAAATCAAAGCTGAAAAGGATTTTGTTGATTACCAAAATCTTGACACTATTGTTATCGGCATCTGCGGCGGCGACGGAATCGGCCCCGTAATCACAAAAGAAAGCGAAAGAGTGCTCCGCTTTCTGCTTAAAGACGAAGTTGCAAGCGGCAAGGTTCAGTTTAAGGAAATAGACGGCCTTACTATCGAAAACCGCGCAAAATGCCTTAAAGCAATTCCCGATGACGTGCTTGAAGAGCTTAAATCCTGCCATGTTATTCTTAAAGGCCCCACAACCACCCCCCGCCAGGGCGACGGTTGGCCGAATGTTGAATCCGCAAATGTTGCAATGCGCAAAGAGCTTGATCTTTTTGCAAATATGCGCCCCGTAAGAGTTCCCGAGGAGGGCATTGACTGGACCTTCTTCCGTGAAAACACCGAGGGCGGTTACGCGGTAGGCTCATACGGCGTAAACATCACCGACGATCTTGCGGTTGATTTCACCGTTGCAACTCAGGAGGGCTGTGAAAGAATCGCCCGCCTTGCTTACGAATATGCAAAGAAGAACAACAAGGGCAAGGTTTCAATCATCACCAAGGCAAACATCATCAAAACAACCGACGGCAAATTTCTTAACACAGCCAAAAAAATCGGCGAGGAATATCCCGATATCGTTACAGATGACTGGTATATCGACATCACAACGGCTAAGCTTATCGACCCGATGAGAAGAAAAGACTTTAAGGTTTTTGTTCTTCCCAATCTTTACGGCGACATTATCACGGATGAAGCTGCAGAGTTCCAGGGCGGCGTCGGCACAGCGGGATCGGCAAACATAGGCAAAAAATATGCTATGTTTGAGGCCATTCACGGCTCAGCACCAAGAATGATTTCAGAGGGCAGAGGCCAATATGCAGATCCCTGCAGCATGCTTCGTGCAACTGTTATGATGCTTTCACACATTGGATTCCAAGATAAAGCGGACGCACTTGAAAAAGCGCTTGACAAATGCATGTTCACCGAAAAGAAGCTTACCATAACAGGCCGCGACACAGGCTGCACCTGCGACGAATTCGGCGATTATGTTATGGAAACCATCACTAAGGACGCAGAATAATCGCATCCGTAAAAGAGGTAATATTTATGGATAAAAGGGATGACAATATTTCTATTTCCGTTATTAAAAGGTTGCCGAGATATTACAGATTTTTGCAAAGCCTTAAAGAAAACGGAATCGTAAGAATAAGTTCAAGAGAGCTTGCAAACAGAATGGGGCTTACTGCATCTCAAATCCGCCACGATTTTAACTGCTTCGGCGGCTTCGGACAGCAGGGCTACGGCTACAATGTGCCGGAGCTGCACACTAAAATCGGCGAAATTTTGGGTGTGCACGAAGAGCGCAAAACAGTTCTTATAGGAGCAGGCAACCTCGGAAAAGCCGTGTGCAACAAAATTTTCGGTGTAAACAGCGGCTTTAAGCTTATAGGCATTTTTGATAAAAACGAGGCTATCTGCGGAAATATGATTAAAGGTATTCCGATCAGAAACATTGATCACCTTGAAAATTTCTGCATAGACAACAAACCGATTTGCGCCGTTATCTGCATTCCTTCCAACGATATGAGAGAGCTTACACAGCTGCTGATTAACCAAGGCGTTAAAAGCTTTTGGAATTTCAGCAACTATGATATTGCGATGGCACATCCCGGTGTGCTTGTTGAAAATGTGCATTTAACCGACAGCCTTATGACTCTCGGCTATCTTACCTCAGCGGAGGAATAACCTTGATTAAAATCAGTACCAAAGAAATAGTTGATGTTTTAAAATACGACGACGGCAAAGCCGTGCTTGTTGAAAAACAGCCGCTTTTAAACACAACTCAATTCAAGGCGCGATACAGTGTTATAGACTTTGAAAACAAAACCAAAGAGGTTTTAACAAAAAATGCCTATCTGTTTAAAAAATTCGGCTCGGCTTACACTAAAATAAGCGAGATTATTCCGAATTTTGTGCAATGCGACGCCGCTGTGCTTTATGACAGGCGCGTGCTTGCCGTTTATCCGAACGGCGAAGCGGGTATATTTGACCGTGAAGGCGAACTTGTGTGGAGCGGCTATTTCAAATACCATGATAATGCGGTTTGCTCTCTTGCGCTTGACGGCAAATATTTTTGGTGCATCTGCCCTGCCGAAAGCTGCGCAATCAGATATTCCTGCCAAAACATGCAGGTGGATTTGCGAATCGGCGGGAAAGACACAACCACATTCGATTCGCCGATACACATTTCCGTTGGCGATGGAGATATATTCGTTTGCAGCTCCGGCAACAAGGTGCGCAAAATAAGCGGAATGGATTTAACCGTTTCCGATTATTTAACCTTTGAGGAGAGCGTAAAGCGATATTATAAATTCGGCAAATACGCCATTGCCGTGCTTGCAAGCGGAACTTATCTGCTTGAGGACAATAAATAAATTTTATGCAGCCAGGGCAAAGCCTTGGCTGCATTTTTTTCGGCTGTTATAATTTTTTCGGTGCATGCCGTTATTTTACTTTACCAACCGGAACACATGGATTCCCCGCCGCAACAACACCGCTCGGAATATTTCCGAAAACAACGCTGCCTGCGCAAATGACACTTCCCTTTCCGATTTTAGCACCGGGCATAATTTTAACATCGCCGCAAATATATACATCGTTTTCTATTATAACGGGCTTTGAAACGGGACTGCCCGGATTTTCCGGCATAAAGCCAAAGGTATATACGCTGCAAAAAGGGCCTATATAGCAGCCGGAGCCTATGATTATTTTATCATAATCGCAAAAGCAAGCATTATATCCTATAAAAGAATTACTTTCTATAAAGCAATTTGAGCCGAAATCACAATAAAAAGGCGGCATAATTTCAATTTCATTTTTCGCATTTGGAAGCAGCAAAGAAATGATTTTATTTTTTGCCGCCGCATTGCCGGGCGGTGTGTGATTCAGTGCAAAACACAGTTCACGGGTTTTTGCTTTATTTTTGCTTTGGTTTTCACTGAAAATATCGGCAAATCCGACATTGCATTTTTCTGTTTTCATTATATCACCCAAAAAATAAGTATAATAATAAATATATGCACATTATTCAATTATCATTCCGAAAAGTTGAAACAGTTTCTACAATGCGTTATATTTAATTATATATTCATATATATGTAATTATTTATTCATATTATAGCTTAAAATATAGACATAAAAAGTGTTATGCACAACTTTTTGCGGCGGTGTAAACCAAAGTTGCGCATATGTAAACCAAAGTTTATGGATAATTCTCTGCATTTGAAGTAAGCTTAGTTCAAACACTTAAGGAGACGAGATATATGGCAATTTACAGAACGGACCATTTCGGAATAGCAAGAAAAATCGTTTCAAACATGACTGCACAAAGCTGGGAAGAAATTCCCCATGTTTCCACCGAATATGAAGCCGATGTTACCGATTTGATGGCGGAGCTGAAAGAGATAAATAAAAAGGCAAAAAGCAAAGAAGAAAAAATCACGGTAAACACCGTTATGATGAAGGTTATTTGTGAGGGAATCAAGGCGGCGCCTAAAATGAACACCACACTTGATTTTAAAAGAAAACTCGTGAGAGGCTCACTGCATTATCATGACCAAATCGATATTTCCATGCCCGTTGTGCTTAAAGACGGTGAGATGATGACAGTTAATATGCATAATATGGGCAACAAAACCCTGCCGGAAATGAGTGCCGCCGTGGCAGACACAATGCGCCGTGCAGACAACAGCGATATGAACCAAGTTATGTATGATATTTCACTTTCAAATACTTTGCAAGGGCTTAAAGACGGGAAAATTTCACAAACAATTTACAGATTGTTAGGCTCAAAGCTGCCGGGCGTTCACATGGTTCATTCCCTTTCGGGTGCCGAAAAGAAAGCATACTATTCAATTCCCGTTAAGGACAGGCTCACAACACATGACATAGAGCAAGGCACAACAACGATTTCAAACTTCGGCTCGATTTACAGAGAGCAAAAAGGCATGTGCACCCTGCTTGAGATTATTCCGCCGCAAACAACGGCTTTTGCCGTAAACGCGGTGCAGGACAAACCGATTGTTGTTAAAGGCGAAAACGGTGAGAAACACATTGAAATTCGCCAAATTTTGCCGATTACCGTGGCAATAGACCACAGAGCACTTGATTACGGCGACTGCATACCGTTTTTCAAAAAGCTGGATGAAATCTTTAAAAATCCGAAAATTCTGCACAGCTGGATGTGAAATACTTCCGGTGAAAGCACGCTGACCGAAAAAGGCAATCTGCATTTGGTTGATAACGCAGACTGATTTTTAAGCAGAGCAACTATATAATTTTTCAGAGAAAAAGGGCCGATGTGAATTTAACACATCGACCCTTTAAAAATGCAACAAAATAATATTATATATTTATTTCATCAAGCATTTCACGAATAATATTACACGAGAGAGCAAATTTTTGCTTTTCGCTTTCGTTAAGCTTAATTTCAAATATCTCGCGCACGCCAAATCTGTTTATCAAAGCGGGAACGCCTATATAAATTCCGTTTTCGCCGTATTCCCCACACAGATATGCGGAAACGGTAAAAATCGAATTTTCGTCATTCAGCACGGCCCTCACAAGCCTTGCGAGCACCATTCCGATGCCATAATATGTGGCACGCTTTGCCTTGATGATTTTATAGGCGGACTGCTTAACATCGGCAGCGATTTTTTCAAGCTCGTTCATTGCCGCAGAATCGCCGTTTATAAATTCGGAAACGGGAATCAGCGAAAGCATCGCACTGCTCCACGCCACAAATTCCGAATCGCCGTGCTCCCCTATCACATAGGCATGCACATTGCGGGGATTCATTTTGAAATAATCGCTCAGCATAAACCGCAGGCGTGCCGTATCAAGCGTTGTGCCGGAGCCTATAACCCTTTCGTGCGGAAAGCCGGATAAACCGCGCACAACTTCCGTCATCACATCCACGGGATTGCTTGCCACAAGAAAAACACCGTTAAACCCGCTGTTCACAACGGGGCAAACAACAGTTTTAAACACCTCGTAATTCTTGCAGCAAATCGCGGCGCGTTTCGTTGCCGACCTGCGGAACTCCCGCGCAGATAACAACAACATCCATATCTCCGCAATCGCAATAATTGCCCGAGTAGATTTTCATGCTGCTCGGTGCGAACGGCAAGCCGTGCGAAAGATCAGCGGCTTCGCCCCACGCGCGCTCCTTGTTTATATCTATAAGCAGCAATTCATCGCAAATATTCTGATTGAGAGCGGCGTAAGCAAAGCTCATTCCCACCATGCCGACGCCGATTACAGCAACCTTTTTACTGTCCTCTGCCATAATGCACATCCCCAAATATAATAACACGGTTATTATACCCTCTCTTCGGCGGAAAATGCATTTAACGACCGAGCAAAAAATTATTTAAAGAAAAGCGGCAGCTTTTGCAGGAAGAAAATATCATCCCTATCTGCTGCGTCACCCTCGGCAAGAGGAGCGCAACAGCCCACAATTTCTGCGCCGAAAGCGTTTGCTACTTCGCAGGAGGCTTTCATTGAGCCGCCCGTGGAAATAACATCGTCAACAATCAAAACGCGCTTACCATGCATTTGATCGCCGTCCTCATGACCGAGATAAAGCGATTGCTTAGCCTGCGTTGTGAGTGATTGATCTATGACCTCAACAGGATTATCCATATAAACCTTAACACTTTTTCTGATAACGATATATTTTTTACCGCTGAGCCTGCTCATTTCGTAAGCAAGCGGAATGCTTTTAGCCTCGGGAGTGAGAATATAATCAAACTCGGGAGCTTTTTCAAGAAGCGCCTCGGCGCATTTTTCGGTTAATTCAACATCGCCGAACATAATAAACGCCGCAATATCCATTTTATCGGAAACGGGAAATTTTTTTAATTTCCTTTTAAGACCGGCTATTTCAAGTGTGTATGTATCATTACTCATAATATTTTTTCTCCCATTTTAACGCCGCCGACAACATGAAAATGCAAATGCATAACCGATTGGCCCGCGTCCTCACCGCAATTGCTTATAACTCTGTAGGATTCAATACCCTCGTTTTTGGCAATTTCGGGAATTTTCTCAAAAATGCGGGCAACATATTTGCTGTTTTCCGCAGTAACGGCATTAACATTATAAATATGAGCCTTGGGCACAACAAGAAAATGAACGGGTGCAACGGGATTGATATCCCTGAATGCATAAATCATATCATCTTCATAAATTTTTGTACTCGGAATATTACCGTTTATTATTTCGCAAAAAAGACACATAATTAAATCCTCTGCTTTTCCTGCCGCAAATTACCGTACACGCCGTCGCAAATGCGGCAAATTTATAACCGACGAAACTCTGCCGACCCGATTTCGGAATGCGGATTATCCAAACACGCTTAATCGAATCGGCAAAAAATATACTATTTATTCCGCAAAGCCCTCAACAATGCTTTTGGCGGCCGCAAGCGCATCATCAAGCTTTGAAATATCCTTTGCGCCTGCCATGGCGGAATCGGGGCGACCGCCGCCGCCGCCGTTTGCAAGCTTGGCGATTTCCTTAACAAGATTGCCTGCCTTAACGCCCTTTGCGATAGCCTCCTTGCCGCAAACGGCAACGATGGAAGCCTTATCGCCGATTGCACCGGCAACTACTCCCACAACATTTTCGCCCTTTGCTTTAAGGTCGTCGCCCATTGAGCGAAGCGCATCCGGAGAAGAACCGTCTACCCTTGCAACATAAAGCTCAAGGCCGCAAACGGAAATCGGCTTTGAAAAAGCATCTGCGCTGCGAAGCTTTGCAAGCTCTGCGTTGAGATTTTTAATTTCTTTTTCTTTATCCTTCAGCTCGTTCATCAAAGCGTTTACACGCTCCTGAACTTCGTTTTCGCCTGTTTTAAGAGCCGCGGAAACGCCTTTAACAAGCGCTTCGTTCACATCGAGATATGCAAGAAGCCCTGCACCCGTTACTGCTGTAATGCGCCTTACGCCGGCAGCAACCGAGGATTCGGAAACAATTTTGAAAAGCCCGATTTGACCGCTGTTTGAAACATGGGTGCCGCCGCAGAACTCGGTTGAAAAATCGCCTGCGCGAACAACGCGAACGATATCGCCGTATTTTTCGCCGAACAGCATCATGGCGCCAAGCTTTTTAGCTTCTTCAATAGGCATTTCAGTCATTGTAACCGGAACTGATTTAAGAATAAAATCATTAACAAGAAGCTCCACCATTTTAATTTCCTCGGTTGTGAGAGGGTTAAAATGCGTGAAGTCAAATCTTACCTCAGTGGCATTTACAAGCTGACCTGCCTGCTCAACATGGGTGCCGAGAACACGGCGAAGTGCCGCTTGCAGCAAGTGAGCAGCAGTGTGGTTACGCATAATGGAGTTTCTGCGTTCTGCATTGATTGAAGCTTTTACGCTGTCGCCGACGGAAATTATGCCTCTTGCAACATTGCCCGAATGGAGGAATATGCCCTCGGCATTTTTGGTGGTGTCCGCAACGATAAAAGCGTTATCACCTGATTTGATTACGCCGCTGTCGCCGACCTGACCGCCCGAAAGCGCATAAAACGGAGTTTTATCAAGCACAACCGTGCCGTTTTCGTCTGCGCCGAGCATATCGCAAAGTTCGCCCTTTGAATTAACGATTGCAACAACCTTTGCATCGCATTCAAAGTCTGTGTAGCCCGCAAATTCGGTTGCATCCGCATCGATTTTAACGGAAGTGTTTTTCCACGCGTCTGCGCCTGCGTCCTTACGTGCGGCGCGTGCGGTGGATTTTTGATTTGCAAGCAAAGCATTGAATTTATCTTCGTCAACGGTTATGCCGCGTTCTTCAAGAATATCCTTGGTAAGGTCAAGCGGGAAGCCGTAAGTATCGTTAAGCTTAAACGCATCCTCGCCCGAGAACACATTGCCGTCCATCTTATCAACATATTCTTCAAGAAGTGCAAGGCCCGCGTCAATCGTTTTGCCGAAGGATTCCTCCTCGGCAAGGATAACTTTGCGGATAAGCTCTCTTTTACCGTCCAGATAATCATATTCGGAAAGGTTTTCGTCAATAACGGTGTCAACAACTTTATAAAGGAAAGGATCGGTTACGCCGAGCAATCTGCCGTGGCGGCAGGCGCGGCGGATAAGGCGGCGAAGCACATATCCCCTGCCGCTGTTTGAGGGAATAACGCCGTCGCCGATCATGAATACAGAGGAGCGAATATGGTCTGTTATAACGCGAAGCGAAACATCCTTTTTCTCATCCTCATGATATTTAATTCCTGCAATTTCGGAGACTTTTTTCATTATATTTTGAACGGTGTCAACCTCGAAAAGATTATCAACACCCTGCATAATGCAGGCAAGCCTTTCAAGGCCCATACCCGTGTCGATATTCTTTTGTTTAAGCTCCGTATAATTACCGTTGCCGTCGTTTTCAAACTGGCTGAAAACATTGTTCCAAAATTCCACATATCTGTCGCACTCACAGCCGGGACCGCAGGTGGGGCTGCCGCAACCATATTTTTCGCCGCGGTCAAAATAAATTTCGCTGCAAGGGCCGCAGGGACCTTGGCCGTGTTCCCAGAAATTATCTTCCTTGCCGAGCCTTACGATATGAGATGGGTCAACGCCGACTTCTTTTGTCCATATATCAAAGGTTTCATCGTCGTTTTCATAAATTGTTACCCAGAGCTTATCTGTGGGCATTTCAAGCACCTTTGTGCAAAATTCCCAAGCCCAAGAAGTGGCTTCATGCTTAAAATAATCGCCGAAGCTGAAGTTGCCGAGCATTTCAAAATAAGTGCCGTGGCGATCAGTTTTGCCGACTCTTTCAATATCCGGCGTGCGGATACATTTTTGGCAGGTGGTAACTCTTGTGCGCGGCGGCTTTTCCTCGCCTGTGAAATATTTTTTCATGGGTGCCATACCGGAATTGATAAGCAGCAAGCTGTTATCGTTATGCGGTATCAAAGAATAGCTCGGAAGGCGCAAATGACCCTTGCTTTCGAAAAAGGAAAGATACTTTTCTCTTAAATCATTTAAAGATGTCCATTCCATTGAATTATACTTCCTCTATATAAACTAAACTGAATTCAGATATATCATTTAAAAATATATACTGCTAAACAAAATTTCAAGGGCAACCGAAAAAATAGTTGCCCTTAAAAAAACAAGATTAAAGCTTATCAACAAGCTTTTTAAGCTCTACAATTTCTTCCTTTGTAAAGGTTAAACCCTTGCTCATTTTGGAGTGATCCGGCGACCAATCTCTTACATCGATTTTGGGATCACGACCGTTCCAGGAAATCATGTTTACCTCTCTTGTCCAGCCTCTGGCGGTTTCGGAGATAACACCGATATGCTCGGTAATCTCATACTTGATTTCAGGCATTGAAGCTCCTCCTTTTCTTAATATTTTGAAGTAAATAATCAGTAAATACTGTTAGTTCACAAATTATTTTTTAAGGTTTTCAACGATTTCTTTTGTGTCTTTTGCAATCATGAGTTCTTCATCAGTTGCAAGCACAAAAACTCTTACCTTATCATCCGGCATTGTAAGCTCGGCTTCCTTGCCCTTAACAGCCTTTTGGTTTATCGATTGATTGATATTAACGCCAAGATAACCGAGATAAGAACAAACCTTTGCGCGAAGCCAAAATCCGTTTTCGCCGATTCCGCCGGTGAAAACAATGGCATCAACACCGTTCATTGCGGCAACATATGAGCCGATATATTTTGCGATTTGATAAGCCTGCATTTCATGGGCAAGAATAGCTCTTTCATCGCCCTCATTTTGCTTGGCAACGATATCGCGGTCGTCCGAATAACCGCCTGAAATTGCGCTTACACCGGATTGCTTATTAAGGATGTTTTCAACTTCCTTGGGAGTGAGCTCAAGCTTTTCCTGAAGATATGTTACAACGGATGGGTCTATACCGCCGGAGCGTGTGCCCATCATAAAGCCGTCAAGCGGGGTGAAGCCCATTGAGGTATCGAAAACCTTGCCGAATTTAATGGCTGCGATTGAAGAGCCGTTGCCGAGGTGGCAGGTAATCATTTTAAGCTTTTCAAGCGGCACACCCATGCGTTGTGCGCATCTTTGGCTGATATATTTGTGTGATGTGCCGTGGAAGCCGTAACGGCGAATTCCGTATTTTTCAAAATACTCATACGGCAAAGCATACATATAGGCCATAGGAGGCATGGTGCTGTGGAAAGCAGTGTCAAACACGGCAACCTGAGGAACCTTTGGACCGAGCAATTCAAGGCAAGCTTTATAGCCCTGAAGGTTAGCCGGATTGTGAAGCGGAGCAAGCGGAATCATTTTTTCAACATCCTCAACAACCTGCTCTGTAAACTTCACACTTTTTGTATATTTTTCACCGCCCTGAACAACACGGTGACCAACCGCATCAATCTCATCAAGAGAATCAAGCACTTTAAGCTCACTTTGAGTCATGAGCTCCATAACAGTATTAAATGCATCAATGTGAGACGGAATTTCCTTATCATAAACAAGGCTTTCACCGTTTGCCTTATAGATGATATTCTTTTCGCCGCCTTCAATCGGTAGGCCGATTCTTTCAATAGTTCCCTTGCAAATAACAGATTCATCATCCATATTTATAAGCTGAAACTTTAAAGAAGAGCTGCCGCAGTTGATAACAAGAATTTTCATAATAATATCCTCCGCGTCTTGCAAATACAATAATTTATATATATAATAATATATATATTAAGTATATGTCAAGCATATTTTTGTTTTTTGCTTAAACTTCATTAAAACGGACGGGATTTATGAACATAGGAATAATTTGCGAATTTAATCCATTTCACGCGGGGCATGCTCATCTTATCAAAAGCGTTAAAAGCGCCGGCGATAAAATAATTTGCATAATGAGCGGCAATTTCGTTCAGCGTGGCGAATTTGCCGTTTACGATAAATTCACCAGAGCGAAAACGGCGCTTGAAAACGGAGCAGATCTTGTTATCGAGATACCTCCCGAGCAGGCGCTTCTGTCCGCCGAAGGATTTGCAACAAGCGCGGTTAAGCTGGCGGAAAGCCTCGGTATTATTGATGAAATCGCTTTCGGTGCCGAGAACGCCGACACGGCAGAGCTAAAAAAAATCGCCGAGCTGCTCAAAGACCCAAAAGTGCAAGGCGAAATTTCCCGGGAAATGAAAAGCGGAATTTCCTACCCTGCCGCGCGAAACAAAATAATTAAATCGCCCCTGCTTGAAAAGCCCAACAATATTTTGGCAATCGAATATATAAAAGCGGCAAGCATTCCATGCAGAGCGATAACGAGAATCGGCAAAGGGCACGACACGGACGATGAAAAATACAGCGCATCGGCGATCAGGAAAACCCTTTCACCCGATAAAATATCAACCATGCAAAACTGCGAAAAAGCCGTGCTTTTCAAGCTGAGAAGCATGAGCAAGGAGGATTTTGCAAAAATCGCCGATGTTAACGAAGGGCTTGAAAACAGAATTTACGAAGCGGCAAGAAACGCCGCAAGCCTTGACGAGCTTTATGCCTTAATAAAATCAAAGCGCTACACACTGTCAAGAGTTAAACGCATCGTTTTGCGAGCTTTTTTGGATATATACGGAAGCGAAACGGATGTGCCGGCAATCAGAATTTTGGGCTTTAACGAAAACGGGCGTGCTCTTTTGGCAGATATCAAGGCAAAATGCGATAAACCGATAATAAGCCGCCTTGCGGACTGTGATGGCGATTTGCGCGAATATTACCTTACGCAATGCGCGCACACGGACGCACATTCCCTTGGGTATAAAAAAACTTTGCCCTGCGGTGCAGAGCAAAGAAGCAAAATAATCGTTATTTAAAGTGATTTTAAAAGCGCTTCAAATTCGGATTTCGACATCATCGAATTTAAACAATCAAGCAAGGAATTGGTGGAAAGAAACTCCGGCAGGTTTAACTGCTTCAGGAGTTTCTTTTTCTTTTTGCCTGCTTGAGGAGTGCCGGAAATGCCTGCGGCAAAAAGGTCGTAATTCGTTATCAATTCGCGCGGCTGTGAGTTTTCGTATTCAACGCCGTTTTCGGAAAACAGCTTAATCAAAATATCATCCGAAATTCCCTCAACGCCGAGCTTTCCCTCTTTTGACGGCTGCTCCTTGCGGCGTTCTTTTCCGTAAACATCGGGAATATAAAGGTGCTTCACGCTGCCGCCCTTGGCACAGTTTGCAATGAAATTTCTGATTTGAAAGCCGGAGTGATCGGAATCGGTTAAAATAATAAGCCCGCGTTCCTTTGCAAGGCGGCGGATAAAATCGCGTCTTTCCTTATCCTTATATATACCAAAGCCGTTTGTTTCGATAATAAGTGCATCCAAAATATTTGAAAGCTTAATTTTATCGTATTTACCCTCAACGATAACGGCCTCGTTAATCTTAATCATAGCGCACCTCTTTTGAAATCAAAAGCAGCTTAACAAGCGCCTCTTCAAGCACAAGGCGCGGTGCGGCACCTGTGCTTTTAAGTGCAGAATCCGCCTGCATGATAACATCGAGCGAATCGCGAAGTTGATTAACGGAAAGCGAGGAGCAATCACGCATTGCGTTTCTCAGCGCAAACTCCCTGCCCTTATAGTTATAATAATTGCCCACATCCGTGCAATCAAAGCCCGCGGTTTTTGCGCATTTAACGCGATACATATCCACAAAGCAATTTGAAATGACCGCCAAAACGGAAACGGGCTCTTCCTTAGCGGCAAAAAGCGAATCGAGAACGGAATAAGCCTTTTCGTAATCACCGCGCACAACGGCTTTGGACAAATCAAAAACCTTTGCCTGCAAACAGCGCACGGCAAGCTTATCTATAAGCTGCTTTGTTATTTCGCCGCCGTTTGCATAGGCGGAAAGCTTTTCGGTTTCGTTGAGCAGGGTTTTAATATCGCTGCCCGAAACGGAAATCAAATAGCGCGCGTTTTCGGAAGATATTGCGGCACCTCTTTTTTTGCATCCTGAAACAATAAGCTTTGCAAGCTCGCCCTCGGTGCGAGGCTCAAGCAAAACGGAACTACCCGCCTTTGAAAACGCGGCTTCAACGCCCTTCCATTTTGAATTTTTCTTTATATCTACATCAACAGAATTATACCAAAACACTAAAATCGTGCTCGGCGAAACATCTTTTAAATATTCCTTGATTGCTTTGCAATCCGCCTCGCTTTTATCGAAGGGATAATCGCATGCAACAACAAGGTTGTATTCACTCATCAGCGGCAGCAAATCCGCATCCTTCAATATATCGCCGAGCGGAGTCTTTTTGCCGTCATACTTATGCAGATTAAAATCCTCAAACGGACCTGCAGCAAGCTTTTTTATGAGCTGATCAACATAGAATTGCTTTAAATAGCCTTCACTGCCGTAAATAAAATAGGCGGGAGAATATTCACCGCTTTTAATTTGAACTTTAAACTCGCTTTCATTTAATCTGCCCATTTATTCACGCTCCTTTGCACGCAGCCGTTTTTATTTATCACATACACGCAATCGTATTCCGCGGAATTATTCAAAGCCTCGTCGGAAAGCACAATCTCCGTGCCGTTTGACGAAGCGGTGAACACACCGCTGTTATATTTTACAACAACAGTGCCCTGCAAATCAACAGTTAAATCAGCCGATTTCATATAAGGCACATCATATTTTTTGATTTTTGAGACATCGGCGGAGGTTATAACCTTGCAATTATTCCTGTTTGCAAAGGCGAATGCGGTTTCGGCGTCACCTTCCAGAACACATTCAATATTAAGATTGTATTCGCTTGCGATTTTTTGCGCTTTATAATATTGGTCATATTCACGCAAGCCGTAAACCACGGCGGATTTATTATTATATACCATAACGGCACAGCTTTCGTCACCCGACAGAACACGCACATAAACGGACGAATTCTCGAACGAGCCGAACACCGCCGTTATCGATATCGCCAAAGCAACAGCAATAAAAGAGCATGCTTTAAACTGCACTTTACCGGAAAATGCCTTAATCAGGAACGCGGTGCCGAAGAGAAGAAAAATCGAGCATATCGCAGCGGCGAGTTTTTGACCGCCGACTGTTATCCCGGCTATCGTGCCGCGAGAAAAGAAATCGGTGAACTTAAGCATGGCGTGCGAAACAAGCCAGCAAAGATTGCCGAAAAGCCAAGCAAATGCAGGCACAGAAGAAAGAATTGCAAACAAAGCGGAAAGCACGAGCAAAACCGTAGCAAGCGGAATTAAAAGCAAATTTGAAGCAATGCCCGCAAACGAAACAAAGCCGAACAGAAAATACATAGACGGCAAAGTTGTTGCGGTTACGGCAAGCGAAGCGCAAAGAATACCCGCGAAATAGGAAAAAACCTTATTTTTGATTTTGATTTTCTTTTGGATATGCGGCGCAACGGTTATAAGCCCGAGCACCGCCGTGAAAGTGAGCTGCGCGCCGGCATCTGCAACGGCATAGGGGTTAAGGCAAACAATAAACGCGGCAAAGCCGAGCGAATTCAGCGAATCATTCTTTTTCTTAACAAGCTTTCCGAGCAAAAACACAAGCATCATTATGCCGCATCTTATCATAGATTTTGAAAAGCCCGAAAGCATGATATAAAACAAAATACCGACTGCGCAAACCGAAACCCGCGGCACTTTCGGCACAAGAAGCTTTTTGAGCAGCGAATAAAGCACGCCGAAAAGGATAGACATATGAAGACCCGAAACCGCCATAAGATGCGTTGCGCCGCAAAGACGAAATGCTGTGTATGCTTCGTTGCCGAGTAAGGATTTATCACCCGTGAGAACGGCAAATGCAAGTCCGCCCTCATCGTTTTTAATAACCGAATTAAATCGTTTTTTCAATTTTGCGCGCAGTTCGACAACGGGTTTGTTTGCGCTTTTAACAACCTCGCCCGTTTTTGCACAATCCGAAAGATAGCCGCGAACGAAAATATTATCGTCAAATCTGCCCATTGAATCATAGGCGTTATCGGCAACGGAATCAAAAGAAACGCGCATATCCAAAACATCATATGCCTCGGCATAAACAGGGCTTTCGTAATACATTTCAAATTTAATATTCTGCGGCACATCGCTGCCGCTTATGCTTTGAGTTTTAACCGTGTAAAGATATTTGCCGGAGGAAGTTTTCTGCGGCAAATCGACTATATATGCCCTAACGGAGGCGGTTTTGCCGAAAAGCTTTGTTTGCGGCAGATAGGTGCCGTAATAAAATGAAGCAAACAAAGCGCATGCAAAACAAACACCGAGCAGACAAAGCGAAATCGCCTTACCGCTTCTTATTTTCGGCACGGCAACGGAAACAATGAAAGCGACGCCTGAGGCAACCAATGCCGCAAGCGCCGCTTTAACATTCATAAAATTAAGCACAACAAGAGCAACTGCAACAGAAAAGCCGATATTGGCAAAAACTCTTTTCATAAGCCGCTCCGTTATTTTTAATTACTTTTGCTTATTCTCGGCAAAAACAGGCTGAATAACAAAGCTGTAGCTTTGCTTTATGCCTTTTTTCATTGTGTACGGCTCGCGCACAAACGCCTGACCGGGCAAATCGCCGCCTACGCCGAGTAATTTATGGTCTATATTAACAGCCGTGATATCATTATTATATGGAATATTATGCACATGAGTGGCCTTTTCAAGATCCTCTATCGTGTAATGATGCGCGCTGAAATTGACAGGATTGTCAAAATAAGATGTAATCTTAAAACCGTTGCCTTTTTTATCCGTTATCGTGAAATAGCGAACATCGGTTCTGTTTGAGCTTTCCTGCGGGCGCATATAACGATACTCAAGGTCCTTAACGGTTGATTTATGGCAGGAAATCTTTGCTCCCGTTTTTCTGTCGCAATAAGTTGCGTGAGGACCTCTGCCGTACCAATTAACATATTCCATACTGCCGTCAAGAGTCATCCTTGCACCGAATTTAACCATATTAGCCGTGGGCGTGGCACTGTGGTAAACATAAATGCGCATATCGGGATAAATCTTATATGTTGAAACAGAATTTTTAAGCTGCGGAGTATCCCACGCAACATGGATTTCAACGCAATTATCCTCGCCCGCCTTAACCTCGGTTTTAACGGCCTTTGCCTTATGGCTTGCCGTGCGCCACTTATAATAAGGATGGAAAGGAATTGTTTGCGGCACAAAATTAAGCGAATCTATATCATTATCCGTGAGAGCGCGGAAATAATACGGCTCAAGCGGAGCTTTAAGCTTTTCTCTGCCGTCTATCGAAATGCTTGTGATTCTGCCGTTGTCCACTTTAACGGCATAACCGTCGCCGAGAACTTCAACATAATTGCCCTTATGTGTAAAGTTCAAATCGCCTTCAGCCTTAGGCTCAACGGGCTGCGGCATAGGATTGAGAATAAACTGATCCCAAGCAACCTCGTAATTTGATTTAAGGCCGGCAGTTTTCTTTTTGGTATAGAAAGAAACAGTGAGAACTACCTCTTTATCCGCAGGGAACGAGGTTATATCGTAAGGAATTGTGATATATGTTTCGGAAAGGGGCGCACACTCGAATTTATCAAGCTCACCCGAGGCAAGAATATCGCCTTCCGCCTCAACGCTCCAGCGGCAAGTGAAAGAAGAAATATCAGTGAAAAGGAACTTATTTTTAACCTTATATGTGCCTTTATTTATATCAAAAGCTTCGGTTTTGATTTCGGCATAAACCTTTTTTACCTCATAAATTTGAGGATGAGGCATACGATCTGCGCCGATAATACCGTTTGCGCAGAAATATGTGTTTGAACCTGCAAGCGCTGTTGTGTTCGGAATATCAACGGGCTTTTTACGCGGCTCAAGCTTTGCGAAATCATCGCCGTAAAGCCACATATCTTTACCGTCCTCGCCGACTTTATGTATGGTTTGATCCACGAAATCCCAAATAAAGCCGCCGCACATATTATCGTATTTTTCAAAATCATCCATATATTCCTGGAAATTGCCGAGTGAATTTTCCATGGAATGCGCATATTCGCAAAGAAGCACCGGCTTGCCGACATACATTTCGGGCCTGATCGGTTTACTGTCTGCCGCGAGCTGATTTGCGATATTATCATAAAGAGAAATCGTAATTTCCTCTTTATTTCCGAGCTTTTTCATTACATCCTCAACGGGATACATTCTTGAAATAACATCACTTTTAGAGCCGTCAAGATTGAAATCGCCCTCATAGTGGAACTGCCTTGTGTCATCAAGAGCAAGAGCAGCCTTTTTCATTTCTGCAAAGTTAGAGCCGTCACCCGCCTCATTTCCGAGGCTCCACATAAAGATGCAGGGATTATTTCTGTCTCTTAGCACCATGCGCTCCATTCTGTCTGTAACAGCCTGAGTCCACATGGGATTGCTGCCCGGAACGCCCTTACGCCTTACGCCGTGAGACTCAACCTCACATTCATCCATAACATAGAAGCCGTAATTATTGCACATTTCATAGAAATAAGGGTCATCGGGATAATGCGAGGTTCTGATAGCGTTTATGTTGACCTGCTTCATTATATCAAGATCCTGAGTATATCTTTCCCTCGGAACCGCCCAGCCGTGGTCGGCATCGAAATCATGGCGGTTTACGCCCCTGATCATAAGCGGCATACCGTTGAAATAGATTTTTTCGCCCTTGATTTCAACCTGCTTGAAACCTACTTTATATGTTTTAACGGCGGCGATTTCATCGCCGTGCTTAACGGTGATAACAAGAGTATAAAGATTGGGATGCTCGGCAGACCATTTTTTCGGATTTTTCATTTCCGATTTCATTGAAATCGTTGTTTTGTTTATTCCGAGCGGCACGGTTTTCTCGGCAATCGGAAATTCCCTGCCGGTATCGGAAATCAAGTGTGCCTCGGCAGTTACATTGCCTTTTAAGCCTGCATAGTTATTGATATATAAATCAAGATCTATTTCAGCGTCTTTATAATAGTTATCCAGCTTTGTTCTGAAGAAAAAATCACGAAGGCAAACAGGGCTTTCGGCAAAAAGATAAACCTCTCTGTAAATGCCGCAAAGCCACCACATATCCTGATCCTCAAGATAAGTGCCGTCCGAATATCTGTATACCTTGGCGCAAACGATATTTTCTTCGCCGAATTTAACATACTTTGAAATATCAAATTCATGCGGAGTCATTGAGCCTTGGCTGTATCCCACAAAGGTACCGTTTACAAACACTTCAAGCGCCGCCTTTGCCGCCCCGAAATGAATGAATATTTCGCGTTTTTTCCAAGAGTCGTCAAGAGTAAAGGATTTGCGATAGAAGCCGATTTCCTGCATTTTATGATCTATCGAAGGAATTTTGTGCTTGCTTCTGCTGATAGCGCGCGGAAACGTGCTTGCATAGTAATAAGGCACGGAATAGCCTTCCGTTTGCCAAACCGAGGGAACCGTGATATTATCCCATTCCTTATCGTTAAATTCCGGCTTTTCAAAATTCTGCGGCTGATTTTCAAGGCCGCGCTGCCAATAAAATTTCCATTCGCCGTTAAGCGATTTTTTGTATTTGCTTTCTTCACCCGAGATTGCGGAATCAACATTGTCAAACGGCATGGCGATAACATGCCCGTCTTCCTTATTGATTTTAATAACCTTGGGATCTTCCCATAACTGTTTTTGCATAATAATTACCCCATAAATTAAATATACTGTTTAATATAATAGTATATTTTTTAATAAAAGTCAACAAAACTGTTTCCATATATGGACAAAATCGGCAACATTATGTATAATAAATAACAGATAAATTTGCATGCGCAGGTGGAATTACTATGATAGAAAGAGTTAATAAAGACAATCTTGCCGAATACGAAGAATTTATAAAAAGACACCCAAAAGGACTTTTTCAGCATTCATCAAAATGGGCAAAGGTTAAATCAAATTGGAAATGGGAAGCAATAATGCTTAAGGACAAAAACGGAGAAATCAAGGGCAGTGCCGCGGCGCTGATAAGATTTGTGCCGGTTATCAAATATTCTCTTTTCTATATTTGCCGCGGATTTGTGGCAGATGAAAATGATTTTGAAACATTCGACGCTTTGTTTGACGGCATTAAGCAGCTTGCAAAGGAATACAAGGCATATTGCATTAAAATCGACCCTGAAATTGTGGTTCAAAACACGGCATATAAACAGCATTTAATCGAAAAAGGCTTTAAGGAGCTGAACCCCGGCTGCCTTGATTTTGAAAATGTGCAGCCCAGATTCGTATATTGCTTTGATTACAACGGCTTAAGCGAGGATGAGCTTATGCTCACCTTTAAGCCGGACTACAGAAACAGAATAAGAAAAGCGCCGAAAAAAGGTGTTGAAGTTAAAATTATGGGCACCGAAGCGCTTGACGATTTTGTTCGCATAATGCACGAAACCGGAGAAAGAGACGGATTTTCAACACGCCCCAAGGAATACTTCGAAAAAATACTCGACTGCATGGGCGAGGATGCAAGGCTTTACATGGCTTATTACGAGGGCAAAGCCATTGCCGGCACAATTGCCATTAAATGGGGCAAAAATGTTATGAAATACCAATACGGTGCTTCCTCAAACGCGCACAGAAATGTATACCCCAACTATGCTTTGCAATGGGCAATGATGAAATGGGGCCTTGAAATCGGCTGCGAGGTTTACGATTTCGGCGGAATCAGCGGCGATTGCCAAAATCCCGAAAATCCGCATTACGGGCTTTGGAGATTTAAGCACGGCTTCGGCGGCTATATGAAAGAATTTATAGGCGAATTCGATTATGTTATCAACAAGCCGGTATATAATATGTACAACCTTGCAATGGAATTAAAAAAGAAGCTGTAAGCAGATAAACGGCGGAGCAACAAATGAGCAGATATGTAATAGACAGCCAAGGGCTGAAAGAAAACATCGAATACATTAAAGAAAAAGCGGGAGTTCCCGTTATCGGCGTTGTTAAAGGCAACGGCTACGGCTTCGGAATTTGCGAATTGACGAAAGTGCTGCTTGAAAACGGAATCAAAGCCTTTGCCGTTACCGAAGTGACGGACATTCCCGTTCTTAAAGAAATTCTGAGCGACGAAAACGACATTCTAATTATGCGTTCCACCTGCATTGAAGCGGAGGCAAAAATAATTGCCGAAAACGGATGCATTGCAACAATCGGCTCTTCCGAGGCTTGCAGAATTATGAACGAAGTTTCAAAAAAACTCGGCGTAAAAACAAAATGCCATTTAAAAATTGACACGGGCATGGGCAGATACGGATTTATGCCGAGCCAAATTCAGGAAGCTATTGACTGCTACAAGGCAAGCAATTTGGAGTTTTGCGGAATTTACACACATTTTTCAAGTGCATTCAGAAATGCCGAACTCACAAAAGCACAGCTTACTATATTTAAGGACTGCATAAGCCAAATTCAAAAAGCGGGTTACGAAACGGGCGTTGCGCATTGCTCAAACTCCCCCGCTCTGCTTAATGTTGACGGAGTTTCAATGGACGCGGTTCGCATAGGCTCGGCATTCACGGGCAGAGTTATAACCAAAAGCAAAACACCGCTTCACAGGCTCGGAAGCCTTGAGGCCGAGGTTATAGAAATCAAAACCGTGCCTGCAGGGTATTCAATCGGCTACAACGGGCTGTTTAAAACAAAACGAGAAACTAAAATTGCGATTGTGCCCATCGGTCATTACGACGGCTTCGGTTTGCAAAAGGAGCGCGAAACTGCAGATTTTCGGTTTGCACTCGGGGCAATCAAGCAATATTTAAAAAAGAAGCAAATGTATATGCGCATAAACGGCAGAATGTTTCATGTTATCGGTGAGATCGGACTTTCGCACACTGCAATAGATATCACTGATTCCGATGTTAAAATCGGTGATGTGGCAAGCGTGGACATATCGCCACTGCTTGTTAATCCGCGAATCAAAAGAATATATAAATAATAAAAGGCGGCGCCGAGAATTTAACTTCCCGAACGCCGCCGTAAATTTTGCTCATTTAAGCAATTTTTTTACTCTTTTTTCAAGCTTTAGTTGATAAAAAAGATAAAATCTGTTGAGCATAATATCATAAAGCACAAACAAAAGATTCATCAAAGCTGCAAAAAGCGCTATAAACCAAACGGAAAATTTGCCGTCGTCAAAAAAAGGAATACCGAAAGCATAAAACGAAACAAGCTCTGCCGCCGCTATGCAAAGATTAAAGGTTAAAAACTTTGCCAAAAGCATAAACGGCCTGCATTTTATTTTTTCAACCGAATCCTTGATTATAGGATAATAGCCGAAAAACAGCGCATACATCAAAACACATTCCTTATCGGCAACAAGCACAAAAGAGAGTATCGAAACGGAGATATAAACGCCGATTGCACAGCGGGCACCGAAAGTTTTTTTAAGCATGCACATAAGGGTTCCGAGCAGCATTGGCACGGCATAAACAAACACGCTTGATATGCCGCCCAAAAACATCAGCACAATCGAAAGCGCTGCGCAAAGCCCGCCGACGGCGGTTTTTACGGAATTTTTCAAATCAATCACCTTATTTAATTATACATCAAATTATGTATTTCTTGTAAATTATTCGTGAATTATTATATAAAACTATATTGCATATGTTTACTTTTGTTAAAAACTTATATATAATGTATATATTATATAGTCAAGGGGTGCAATTTATGTTTAAGAAAATAGGAATCGTTCTTATATGCGTTGCAATGGCAGCCACAGTTTTTGCAGGCTGCAGTAAAAAAAATACTGACAACGAAACGCCAAGCGGCGGACTTGAGGACAGCGCACAGGAATTCGGCTTTGAAGAAGATGAAGACGGCAACACAGTTGCAGTTGAATATGACGGCGACAAAGCTTATGTTATAGATGACAACGGCAATAGAACGGGCGAAGTTATAAAGCATCCGAAAAATCGCGGTGAAAAGACACCTGAAACTAAGGCTAATACAGCTTCAGATGATAACGGAAAAACACCAAACAAGCAAGAAGACAGACCTAATGTTCCGAACAAAACAGACGGTGAAGAAACAAAAAAGGAACTGACCACCCTGCCGTTTGACGACATAAAAGTTCCCTCCACAAGCGCAAGCGGCAAAAAGGTTAAATTCAGCAACGCAGATGTGGCAACCGTTACCCACATGCTTGAGGTGCCCTATCTTTATATGGCAAGCTACGAAAACACTGATCAAGTGCCTATTTCAATAGCAACACACGTTGCCTGCTGGATGCTTGAGCGCGAGAATCTTAACACAAGCTCTTTCGCAAGCGGCACAGTTGTTATAGATTTATTTAATTATTTTGACAGAACAGTTGTTTCGTTTAAAACCGAATGCAATTCGTACACGGGCAACGGTGCAACAAACGCTGCACCGATAACATACAACAGCGACAACGACACATTCAAGATTACTTCAGATTATGAAGCGGCAACTCATGAGGTTACCATAACAGAAATCCAAAATTTGGGCAACAACAACTATTACAAGGTTATCGGCACGGTAAAAGCCGCAAACGGCAGCGACTGCAAAGCCACAAAGGTTGAAGCCGTTATTCAAAAAAACAAGCTTGATTCAAGCCTTGGATTTTCCGTTAAAGCACTTAAATGGAGCTAATAAAAACAAATATTAAATCGGGCAGCAGCTGCTGCCCGATTTTTTATGCATACATTTTGTTCGGTGTGCACAAAAAGCTCCTGTTAATACCCATATATTAACAGGAGCTTTAATAATTCAATCGGCAAAGCACGAAACGATTAAACCGCATCCTTCTTTATGCGATAGCCCGTTTTTGCCGTATATGCGTTTAAAGCTTAATAAAGCTTTTTGCCGGCTTCAATATCCATAATTTGACCGACTCTTGTTGCATGGCGGCCGCCCTCAAATCCGGTGTTGATAAACACATCAACAAGCTCAAGCGCAAGACCGGCACCAACTACCCTGTCTCCAAGGCAAAGGCAGTTTGCATCATTATGAAGCCTTGTATATTTTGCGCTGAAATAATCGGAACACGCTGCCGCACGAATTCCCTTTACCTTATTTGCCGCCATAGAAATTCCGATTCCCGTTCCGCAGCAAAGAACCGCCTTATCGCAATCACCGGAAACAACGGCATCGCAAGCTTTTTGAGCCGCAATGGCATAATCAAATCTTTCCGGTGAGTAGCAACCGTAATCCTTATACTCAACACCGATTTCATCAAAATGCTTCATTATTTCCTGCTTAAGCGGAAATCCTGCATGATCTGAACCTAACGCTATCATATTAACACCAATACCTTTCAGCTGCATAAATATATTATTCCACAACACGGCAGCAGCAACCGTTATTATGGGTTTCGGCAAAGCCGATAAATTAAAGCAACAGCTTATTTTTTTAATTTAAGCTCTCTTTCCGCCTGACTCAACCTTAAATAAACGGGCATAAGAGCGGCCGGATTGATTGTTTCTTTATTTTGTGCGGCCGCAGCAACGCCGACGGCAGTTTGATAAAAAGCATCTCCCGGCGGACATTCAAGATTATCAAGCCCTGCATTATTGCAAAGAAGCTCAGCACCGTCGCCCACGGCGATAACCCTGTCATACTTTGAAATCTGAGGCAAAAGCTCTTTTAAGCCGATTGCCCTGTCTTCACACAAACGAATTATTTTACCGTTTTCAGCCTTAAACAAAGCATTATAAAACTGCATACGCCTGGCATCCATAACTGCGCAAATGACGGCATTTTCATTTGCAAAATTATAAGCGGCAGCCTCAAGCGTTGAAACAGGAATGCACGGAGTATTGTTAACAAATGCAAGCCCCTTAACGGTTGCAACGCCTATACGAACGCCCGTAAACGAGCCGGGGCCTGCCGAAATTGCAATTGCATCAAGCTTTGAATAATCAAAGCCTTGCATAACCTTATCAATCATAGGCATAAGAGTTTCACTGTGTGTGAGGCCGGCATTTAAAAATTCACTTTTAATAATATTGCCGTTTTCCGTCAGCGCCGCAGAAGCGGTTACTGCCGAAGAATCAACAGAAAGCAAAAGCATTATTTGCGTTCCTCTTTCTTATATATTTGAAACTTTCTTTCATTTTCCGAAAGCTTTGTAATTTCAATCATAACAGCATCGTCGGGCAGAGCACCGTAAACATTTTCGCTCCATTCAATTGCCATATAGGCACCACTGTCTAAATAATCAAAAAAAGCAGTGGAATAGAGATCATCCCATCCGTCAACCCTATACATATCAAAATGGCAAAGAACGACGCCGTTTTCTCGATATTCATTGCATATTGCAAAGGTTGGCGAAGAAACATCACAGGTTATGCCCAAGCCCTTGGCGAGCCCGGTTGTGAAAGCTGTTTTTCCTGCACCCAAGTCGCCCAAATAAGCAATAACAGCGCCCTTGGGCAACGATTTTGCAAAATCCGAGGCAAAGGAAACGGTTTCCTCATAGCTTTTTGAAATATATTCACGCATATCAGAAAAGTCCCACCGTATTGCCCGAATCATCAATATCTATACCGAATGCCGCCGGTTTTTTTAGAAAGGCCCGGCATTGTCATTACGGCACCCGTGCGGCAAACCAAAAAGCCCGCGCCGTTTGAAAGATCGGCAGAGGTTATGGTTATTCTGAAGCCTCGAGGCCTGCCGAGAAGCTTTGGATTATCCGAAAGACTGTATTGTGTTTTTGCAATGCAAACAGGCATTTTATCTGCACCGAGCTTAACAAAGTCATCAATACTTTTTTTAGCGGCAGCTGTGTAATCAACGCCGTCTGCGCCGTATATTTCACGGGCGATTGTTTCTATCTTATCATAAACCGGCATATCAATCGGATAAAGAGGCTTGAAATTATTTTCTTTTTCGCAAGCTGCAACAACCTTGTGAGCGAGCTCAACAGAGCCGTTGCCGCCTTCTGCAAAACACCTTGTAACAGCAACCTCAGCGCCTGCCTGCGCACAAAATTCCTTAATATATTCTATTTCCGCATCGGTATCTGCATAAAAATGATTTATCGCTACAACAACGGGAACGCCGAATTTGTTAAGATTTTCGATATGCGCGCCGAGATTAACGGAGCCTTTTTTCAAGGCCTCGATATTTTCTTTTGCCAAATCCTCTTTTGCAACACCGCCGTTATATTTCATTGACCGTACTGTTGAAACAAGCACAATGCAGCTTGGAACAAGCCCTGCAAGGCGACATTTTATATCCATAAATTTTTCGGCGCCTAAATCGGAGCCGAAGCCTGCCTCCGTGATAGCGTAATCGCCGAGCTTGAGAGCCGCTTTTGTGGCACGAACAGAGTTGCAGCCGTGTGCGATGTTTGCAAACGGACCGCCGTGCATGATTGCAGGATTGTTTTCAAGAGTTTGAATTAAATTCGGCTTAATTGCGTCCTTAAGTAAAACAGTCATTGAGCCGTTTGCTTTTATATCGCGGCAATAAACAGGTTCACCATTATAATTATAGGCCACAAGAATATTACCGAGACGCTTTCTTAAATCAAAAACATCGCTTGCAAGGCAAAGGATTGCCATAATTTCCGAAGCGACGGTGATAATGAAATGATCCTCTCTTGGAACTCCGTTTATCTTTCCGCCGAGGCCGCAAATTATATTGCGAAGTGCACGGTCATTCATATCGAGGCAGCGCTTAACCTGAATGGTGCGAGGATCGATATCAAGCTCATTTCCCTGCTGAATACTGTTATCAAGCATTGCGCACATAAGATTATTTGCGCTTGTTATGGCGTGCATATCACCAGTGAAATGAAGGTTGATTTCCTCCATAGGCACAACCTGACTGTAGCCGCCGCCTGCGGCTCCGCCTTTAATGCCGAATACGGGGCCGAGTGAAGGCTCGCGAAGTGCGATAACAGCTTTTTTTCCTATTTTTTTCATGGCTTCACCGAGTCCTACCGTAACGGTGGTTTTACCCTCTCCGGCAGGGGTTGGATTAACAGCCGTAACAAGAATCAGCTTACCGTTTTTCTTGTTTTCAAGCCTTTTGAGCAAATCGTCGGAAAGCTTTGCCTTATATTTACCGTAAAGCTCCAACTCACTTTCGGATATACCGATTAAGGAAGCAACTTCGGTTATTTTTTTCATATTTGAATTACGAGCAATTTCAATATCACTAAGCATAAAAACACTCCCGAAAGCATGATTTAATAATTTGTTTTATAAGAAGTATATCATATGTAGGCAAAATTAACAAGTTTTTAGGTTGTTTTTTACATGAAAAGGCAATCTTTTTTGTTTACACCAAACAAAGGAATAATGCAAATTCTTTATACAGCGGCAAAACATTTATAATTTAATATGAACAGTTGATAATTACCCTTGAAATCGCGGCAAGATAATAATATAATAATTACATATTTTGACGGAGGTGATGTTTTGGCAGAGCTGAAGAAAAGAACAAGCATTTTTGATTTTTTCTCCGGCCTTGATTATGCAACAATAATACCCGCCGTTATTGCATCGGCATATGGGCTTATGCTTGTTTACAGTGCCACATATTCCTCGCTTAACGGCAAAAAATATCATCCTCTTTGCTTGCAATGTTTATAACCGTTGCCGGCGGCATCGCGGCGGCAATAATTCTTTCGCGAATAAATTATGAAGTTATCAGCAAGCTTTGGCCTGTTATAGCCGTGGGTTGCGTGCTTTTGATGATACTCACCTTTTTTTATAGGCGTTGCCCCGTCAGACAGAGATACTGCAAAAAGCTGGATTAAAATAGGCTCTTTCACAATTCAAACATCAGAGCTTATGAAGGTTGGCTTCATAATTTCCTTTTCTTACCACCTTGATCTTGTTAAAGACAAAATTAACAAAATCAAGGTTATATTGCCGCTTGTTGTGCACGGGCTTATTCCGATTGGGCTTTGCATCTTAACCGGCGACGCAGGCTCTGCGCTTATCTTTATGATAATGTTTATAGGAATGCTGTTTATGGCAAAAATAAACATCGGCTATTTCATTGCCGGCTTTTGCGGAATAATCGTGGCATTTATGGCGGCGTGGAAGCTGAATATAATCAGCGGAATACAAAGGCAAAGAATCGTTGCTCTGTTTTACCCCGATAAATACGAGGATGTTATGTATCAGCAAACAAACGGCAAAATCGCAATCGGCAGCGGCGGATTATTTGGTCAGGGCTTTTTGCACGGCAAGATGACACAAAGCGGCGCAGTGCCCGTTAATCAAAGCGATATGATACTTACCGTTGCGGGCGAGGAATTCGGATTTGTGGGTGCTATGGCGGTTATACTGCTTTTGACGATACTTATTTTAAGGGTTATTACGGTTGGATTAAAGGCCAGAGACAATGTTGGCTATTTAATGTGCATGGGCGTTTCAATTATGCTTTTTGCTCAGCTGCTTGTTAATGTGGGAATGGAGCTTTCACTGCTTCCCTGCATCGGCATAACGCTTCCCCTGTTTTCCTCAGGCGGTTCATCAAGCCTTAGCATATACTTAGCGCTGGGAATAGTGCTTTCGGTTTACAGATATAGTAAAAACCAAAAGGATGCATTGTTTTACACAGAATAATAAATCAAAATATATAGGCGCAAAAAAGCCACTCAATAAGCTTATTGAGTGGCTTTACTTATGCAATTAGGCTTTTGTTATATTTACATTAACATTATAATCTCCGTAAATCCAAACATTGGGTGCATCTTTTACGGAAACAGAAAGACTATAAGACGCAGTGCCGACCTTTAGATTTTCGGATTTCAAATCACAAGACATAACTATGTTTGCAGCGGTGATAGAATCAAGTGCCTCTTTTGTGCCCACAACCGTTATTTTTTTCGGAGCAACGGACACGGGGCGAGCCTTAAAACCTTCCGGAGTGCTGACTGTTACATCCCCTTCGGAAACTATCATATCTCTTGTTTCAAGATCGGATGCCGCAGTAAGCTTAACAGTTATTTTAGAAGTGCCGTCAAGCACCATAATGCCGTTTAAATTGGTTATATCAAAGGTGAACTCATTATTGTTTGAGTTTATTTTTGAAAAATCAATATCGCCGAGATTGAGCGCATTTATACCTGCAGATTCAAGAACACCCGCCTCAACGCTGCTTGTTGAATATGTTATCGTAAACAAATTCTGCGCATTTACGGGAGCATTTACAAGATTAACCTGTGGGCTGAGCGTTTCCACTTTAAGAATCGGCACATTGGCGGTTATCTTATTTTTCAGCGAAATATAATCAACCGTTTTACCGGACGCATCAACGGCAACAGGATTTAAATCAACAATTTGAGATTGTGTTAAATCACTGTCAAGTCTGATATCTGCAACAACTTTTGATATTTGAGCAACATAGGCCTTTGGGCCTTTAACAACCGCATCATCCTCGCTTAGAGTGGTTGTGCCTGCAACATAACCGCTTGCGGCAAAATCCGTGTTTGTGAAATTAAGCTCCAACGGGAAGCTTGCTTCTTGCACAACATCATAGTAGCCCTGCGCCGAAGTGGGATAAAACTTATCAATCGTAAACTCCGCTCCGTCTGCCGCACTGACAAGAATCGGCACTGAATGATAGCCTGCAGATGTTACGGTGCTTGTTTGCAAAGAAGCTGTTATATCGTCTGCTTTAATATCCTTGGCAATATATTTTTTGCAGGAAACGGTTACCTCAACCGAAATATCGCGAGAGCCGAAATATTCAATTCCGAGCTGCTCTGCCAAGGTGCCGCTGAAATCAATTGACACGGGGACCGTTATTTTTTTTGTCGTTTCCGGGCTGAGATTGATAGATGTTGCAACCCAAACGCAAACAGCTGCAAATATTGAAATAATTATTAAATATTTATCGTTATATATGAGTTTTCTGAGCGAAAACTTTCTTTTTTTATTTTCTGCCATTATTTTTTCATCCTCCTTACAAGGCGTGTGATGATTTTATCATCGGAGGATGAGCCGCTCGGAATAAATGTGCTCATCAAAATATCCCTCAATTCGCCGTCTGAAATATCGCTTGTGAGAACACCGTTTCTTGCAACGGAGATTGAGCCGGTTTCTTCGGAAACAACAACTACTATCGCATCGCTTTCCTCCGTTAAGCCGACTGCAGCGCGATGGCGTGTGCCAAAGCGAGTGTTGAGCTGCTTTTTGGTGAGCGGCAAAATACAACCTGCTGCAAGGATTTTACCGTTTCTGATAACCATTGCACCGTCATGAAGCGGAGTTTTGGGATAAAAAACATTTTTTATGAGTGCTTTAGACGGCTTTGCATTTAAAAGTGTGCCGCTGTCTATAACATTGCCGAGCAAGGTTTCGTTTTCGAACACAATCAATGCGCCCGTGCGAGTGTCGCTTAAATCGGAGCAGGCTTGAATGGTTGATTCAATACAATCCTGAATACCGGCAAGCTCAACCGCAACACCGGGGTGCACAATCGTTTTGAAGTTTTTTCGCGCCGTGCCCTTACCGATTTGCTCAAGAATATTTCTTATTTCTGGGGCAAACAGTATAACGACAATTAAAATTATATTATTAAATATCGTTTTAAATATTGCCGTTGCCGCTTCCATATTAAGCAAATTAACAACAAAATATACAAGCGCAATAAAAACAATACCCTTTGCAAGCTGCATTGCCCTTGTTTCTCTGATGATTCGCACACAGAGATAAATTATAACGGCAACCACAACTATATCAAGAAAATCGACAAATCTGAAGGTGGAGAAAACACTGAGAACCTTATTAAAAAAACCAGATATATTATTCCACATTTAAAAACATCCGTTCATATAATTTATATATTTATTTTAGCATAATAAAAGAATAATAAAGCGAAAATTATAGTTTTTTTACAGTATTCAAAAAAATTTCACATTCATTTAAAGTGTTAAAGGCAGACGGGCACAGCCTAACCGTTCCGCTTGCCTAATGTGCCGAAAAAGCCATGTGCAAGCGGCGAGCAATGGTATCCCGCCCTGACAGCAATATCGTTTTCCGCAAGAAACGCCGCAGTTTTTTCGCTTTTGATATTCTTAATATTAAACGAAATCAAGGGAACATTATGATTTTCTGACGGTCTCGGGCAATAAAGCACCGCAGACGGGATTGACGAAAGGCCGTCATAAAGCCTTTGTGCAAGAAACAGCTCATAAGAATAAACATTGCTCATTTTGCGCTTGTTTATATAATCGATTCCGGAGCCGAGTGCAATGATTCCCGGATTATTGAGTGTGCCGGCTTCGAGCCTATCGGGCATAAAATCAGGCTGCGCCGAATTGAGAGAATCGGAGCCTGTTCCGCCGACAAGAATAGGCTTCAGTTCAACATTATCGCCCAATGCGATAAATCCCGTGCCCATTGGACCGCAAAGGCACTTATGGCCGGGAGCGCATATAATATCCACATTGTCTTTTTTTATATTTATCGGCAGCACGCCTGCGGACTGAGCCGCATCGACAACAAAACGAGCACCGTGTTTTTTTGCGATATTACCGATTTTTTCAATCGGAAAAACAACGCCGAACACATTGGAAGCGCTCATACAAACAATCAGCCTTGTTTCGGGCTTTATAAGCCGCTCAAAATTGCCGGCGCACTTATCGAAATCGAAATCAAAATCGGCAATATCAAAAGTGATTTTTCCCTCTTTTTGAAGATTTGAAACAACGCGCCAAACCGAATTATGCTCAAGCGACGATATAATAACATGGCAACCCGGTGTTATACTGCCGCAAATTGCCATATTCAAAGCCTCGGTGCAATTTTTGGTAAAGGCAACATTTTGAGGCTGCGCACCTACCATAGCGGCGATTTTTTCACGGGTTTCATATATTTTTTCCGCCGCTGTAATAGACTGCCTATAGCCTCCCCTGCCCGAATTAAAGCTATATAGGCGCATTGCGGCGGCATATGCATTAAGAACGCTTTTCGGCTTTGGATAAGAGGTGGCGCCGTTATCGAAATAAATCAAACCTCATCAGCCCCCAAAACCCGCAAACCGTTTTTTTGAAGCAATCGCACCGCATTACCTACATCTTCATCAACTGCAATAACATATCCGCAGCCCTCGCCGGGCTTAGGATTTTCAAGCCGCTTGATTTGCGCATTTATCGAATTTGCACGCAAAAGCGTGCGGGCACGCTGTGCATTTGTAACAGATCCTATTTTAATATAATAAGCCATAAAAATAACCCCATTTCAAGTCATATAACATAATATGCCGAGATGGGGTATTTTGTTTAAATGAGTATAATTTTACACCTTATTTAAGTCTCTATATCAAAAGAGAATAAGCATAAGAACAACAGCTTTACTTTTTCTTATTTGCCTTACGGGCAGCTTTGGCGGCCTTTCTTGCCTCAAGTTCTTCCTGTTGCTCACGGCGCTTAAGATCCGCTACGATTTGCTTTTCCTTATCCTCTGCATCGGCTTTTTCCTTTGCTTCGTCATAAAGAGCTGCAATTTCTTCAAAATGGCTGTAGTTTTCCTGCTGAAGAAGAAGCTTTCTTGCATCTATGTAAGGCTTGGCAGCGCGGTTGAATTTGGCAAATTCATCCATCTTTGCCTTTTCTGCCTTTTGAAGTTCTTTTCTTCTTGCAGTAATATTTTTAAGAAGGCTGTTAATTTTTGCTCCGCTTTCATTATCGCCTGATTTTCTAAACTGCGTTTTCTTTGTGTTGAGCTCGAAAATTTGGGCATCAAGTTCATCTTCCCGATCAAAGATTTCGGTAAGCTCTGCCATATCCGGGCTCAACAAATTCATCAAGAGAATGATAATTCTTATCAAAGGCTTTTTTAGCGGAGAGCTTTTTCTTTGCAAGCTCAATGCAGAATGAGCGATGCTCTTTTTCATCCTGAGTATTTTTCGGCATTGCTTTAGCCTGAGCAATTTCACGCCTTAAATCCGCCTCATTTGCATTAACAATGCCTGCAAGGCCGTTTTCAAGAATTTCAGAATAAACCTTTACTTGATAAATGTAGTTTTCAGATTTAAACTTATCAAGCTCGGCACAAACAAATTTAGAGATTTCAATTTCTTCATTGAAATTAAGAGCCTCTTTATATTCCTTCTTTGCGGCCTTGCGCTGCTTTTTATCAGAAATGCTTTTATACATTTCTTTTGTTACGTTTTTGGGAGTTTCGGCAGCCATCTTGCGTGATTGTTCAACCAAATCGATTGCCTCAACAATTTTATGATTATCAAGAGCGTTATTTCCGTAATCCTCAAAAAGCGAGCGAACTTTAAGAACTCTGATTACCGACTTTTGCTTTTTTTCGTTGAAATCATAAAAGAAATAAGGAACTGTGTTTAAGAATGCGCCGACAGCAGCCATTATGATAAGCACGGTCATAAGCTTATAAAGAAGATTCGGATCGCCGGTGTTTACATCAAGAATATCAAACGACGAAGCATAGCCGTTGCCCTCATAAACGCCGTACTTTTCATAAACCATTGGAAGAACGGAAGAAGTAAGAAGCGTTACAAGATTACCGATAGTAAGCACTGTTGCGAACATACCGTCAATACGCTCACCGGAGCGATACTGCTGATAATCTCGAATATCCGCTTGAATTGCAGGAGTTGTGATTTGCTCAAAAGCTCCCACAAGCCAGTTGAAATAAACGCAGATAAAGAGCCACCAAATATTGCGCATATCAATTATCATTGCAAGAATGCAAACAACATTTCCGAGGTTAACACCAACGAGCACATTCTTTTTGCCCCATTTACGAATACAAATGGGGGCAAGAAGCATGCCCCAAAGCGAAGCATTGCCGATGAGAGTTTGAATAATTGCAAACTGGGCACCGTTGCAGGTGTGGCCGTAGTTAAACGACCATGTAAGTATATTGCCGTATGCCGATTCAAGGAAACCGATCCAGCCTGCAAGAGCAATAATCCAAAAGTATTTATTCTTTGCAACGGCTTTAAACGAATCTATAAAGCTGATTTGAATTGTGTGCGTTTTTGCCTGAACGATTTTTTCCTTTGTATTTGCATAAACAACGACGGTTAGCAACATACCGATAATTGCGAATATCGGATAAGAAATTCTGTAAACCTTAATATCATAAAGATTATTATTTGCCGCAACCTGTGCAATAATCGGAAGCACAATGTTCATAATAGACGGTGCAAGCGAATAAACAACGGATTTAATGGCAAGAACATCCGTTCTTTCCTGAGTGTTCGGAGAAAGAACATGAATCAAATTTGTGTAAGCATCATTAAAGAAATTAAAATAATACTGCAAGCCTAAGTTGAGAAGAAGAACAACAACGCATTTAGCAATATAGCCGCCGTCTTTTCCGAGCATAGGCTGAGTGAAAATACTGTAAAGTGCATTATAAGGAAACCAAACATAAACGATTGCGATAATTGCAGACGGTATACCCATTGAAATAAGATAAGGTCTGTATTTACCGCCCTTACCTCTTGTGTTATCAACCTTATTGGCACGAATTGCCGTTAAAGGAATATTGGCAAGAGTTGCAATAAGATAAAGCACATACATATCCATCGGAGCAATACCTATTGCGCCGCCTACAATCATATTGGTGGTGCTTACAAGAAGCGCCATTCCCATTGAAATTATGAAATAGGAGCCGATACCGCCGACGGCATAAGCAGCTATTTCCTTAAAATTCATATATTTTCCTTTAGGCGGATCGTTCCAATAATATCTGACATTATCAATCAGCGACCCGACCTTTTGCTTAACTCCCGAATTTTCAGAAGCCATTTTATCACCCCTAAACAATTTATTGCTTTAGCGCATTTATTTAAATTTAACACATTTATTATGATTAAGCAATATATTTATGATGATTTTGCACTAATAACATAAAAATTTATACAGTGATTTATTTGTGTAAGCCCTATTCATAAAACATCACATAAATAAAAAGCCGAGGGCAGAAGCCCTCGGCAAAATATCGGAATATTATTTTTTTGAGTTTTTCTTTGCTTTTTTGGCAGCCTTGCGTGCGGCAAGCTCTGCTTCAAGCTCTTTGCGCTTTGCTTCTTCCTCTTCATGCTTAATGCGTTCATCCTCTTCGGCACGAACTTTTGCATCCTCATACTGAGCTGCAATTTCATCAAGGTGAGAGAAATTCTCCTGCTGAACAAGAAGCTTGCGTGAAGTGATATAAGCGTCTGCAGCGCGGTTAAACATTGCATGCTTATCCATTTCTTCCTTAGAGCTTTTGCGTGCGGCCTTGCGGTCTGCGGCAACCTTTTTAAGCTCTGCCTTAAGCTTTGAAACCTCGCCTGCATCGCCGGCCTTTTTAGCCTCATTGATTTCCTTGGTAAGCTCGGCAATTCTGTCGTCGCACTTATCTTCGATTGCAAAGTAATCGTCAAGAACAGCCATATCCGGCTCTGCAAACTCTTTAACCTGCCCGAAGTGCTTAACATAATTTTTATGAGAAGAAAGCTTTTTCTTGGCAAGCTCGATTTCGATCTTGCGCATTTCTTTTTCCTGCTCGGTGTTCTTGGGAAGAGCCTTAGCGGCTGCAAGCTCACGCTTAACCGCATTAACATCCATATTTACGATACCGTCAAGACCCGCATCGTAAACAGCCTGATAAAGAGCAACCTGGCGCTTAACATTATCGGAATTGAATTTATCAAGTTCGGCACAAACAAACTGAGAAATCTCAATTTCTTCATTATAAGCCAAAGCTTCGTTATAAGCCTTTTTCGCCTCTTTTTTAGCCTTACCGCTGAGTGATTTGTAATCTTTCTTGGAAACGGCCTTAGGCTCTTTCTGAGCCATTTCGCGGGCATCGTTTACAAGATCAATAGCCTCAACAAGCTCTCTGTCCGAAAGAGCCTTGTTTGCATAATCCTCAAACAGAGCGCGAACTTTAAGAACGCGGATAACGGCTTTTTGCTTACGCTCTGTGAAATCATAAAAGAAGAAAGGAATAACATTGAGCAAGGCACCGCCTGCAGCAACAAGAATAAGAACTCTGAGAAGCGGAATAAGAACACCGTTTACATCATAAAGAGCATTAGACGCATTAAAGATATCCTGACCGTTTGCAGCCTGCTTAGCAAGCATTTGGCCGATTGTTTCATTTGCGCCGGGAAGCACACGGGACATAAGATTAGCATCATTTACAACTCTTCTTGCGTTTTCAACATTCATTCCGAGCCTTTCCTGAAGTGCGGGAATAGCGCCGGAGGTAATGAGAGTAATAACGGAGCCGATAGTTGCAACCGCTGCAAACATGCCGTCAATTCTTTCGCCTGTTTTATACTGCTGATAATCACGAATATCAGCCTGAATAGAAGGATTGAGAATATGAGCAAATGCACCGACGATACCGTTGCAATAGAGGCAAAGCAAAACCATCCAAATTGTGGCAGGTGTAATTTTACCCGTAAACAAAATCATTGCAAGAATGAAAATAATGTTCAAAATATTAGTAACAATCTGAACATTCTTTTTACCGTACTTACGGATAAAGAACGGAGCCATAATCATGCCCCAAAGTGCCGAGTTACCGTTTAAGGTAACAATAATACTGTAAACATTACCGGAGCAGGCACCGCCGTAGTTATAAAGCCAAGCAAGAATATTGGTGTATGCCATTTCAAGGAAGCCGATCCAGCCTGCAAGAGATATAATCCAAAAATACTTATTCTTTGCAACTGCCTTGAAAGCATCTGTAAATTTAATTTGAATAACATGGGTTTTTGCCTGGATGATTTTTTCCTGTGTGTTTGCATAAACAATAACAAGAAGAGCAGAACCAAGCAATCCTAAAATCGGGAACACAAGTCTGTAAACACGAATATCCGTTTGGTTGGTATGGAAAACATTTTCTGCAACAAGCGGCATAATCAAGTTTACAACAGAGGGTCCTAATGAATAAATAATGCTTTTGATTGACGCAACATCAGCTCTTTCCTGAGAGTTTGGAGAAAGAACATGAATGAGGTTTTCATAAGCATCATAGAAAAACATATAAACAAACTGAAGAATAACATTAAACAAAAGCAAGATTACGCATTTTGCCAAATAATCCGCAGTTTTTTCGCCGAAAACAACACCGTCGCCAACCAAATATTTAAGCTTATCGTACGGGAACCAAACCATTGCAACAAAAATCAATGCAGACGGTATGCCCATAAGCAATATGTATGGCCTGTATTTACCCGCTTTACTTCGGGTGTTATCAACTATTGACGCACGAAGACCGGTAAGCGGAATACCGGCGATAACGGCAATAACATAAAGGATATACATATCCGTGGGTGTAATACCGATAGTACCCGTGATAAATACATTTGTTGTTGCAAGCATGCAAATCCAGCTCATGCTTACGATTAAGTACGCACCGATGCCGCCGAAGGCATAGGACGCAATCTCCTTAAAGGACATAAATCTGCCCTTAGGCGGTTCTTTCCAATAATACTTAAGATTATCGACTACAGAACCGATTTTTTCTTTGAGTCCGGCTTGTGAAGAAGCCATTTGACCACCCCTTATCATCATCTGACGCGCTCTCTCAACACGCGCTTAGAATAAATTAACACATTTTTAATTAATAAGCAAGAATTTTTTAATAATTTTGCTTAAAAAAGGGAATTGTTTACATTTGCTACAAAGCAAAAAATGTATACACAGATCAATTTGGAAAGCAACCTAAAACAAGCTCAAAAAAAAGAAACCCCACGGAAATAATCCGCGGGGATAATTTGAAAAAATCGGGGGGTGCTCGCCCCTAAAATAATTATTTCCTGTCGGTATAAGCTAAATCGCCGGCGGCAAGAATTTGAGCACATTTCATAAGAAGTTTAAACATATAAACCGCCTCCTAATAAATTATTTGCAGCGCTTTTTCCGTTGCACCTTCATTATATGGATTCGGTCGGCAAAGTCAACACAAAAATTGATTTGTTAATAATTTATCTACAATTGTTTTTGTGCATATTAGACAGTGAATTGAAATTCACAGATTATATACAAGCTATTTTTTAGTGCACTTTGCACAATACACGGCACATTTCGCTTCACTGTAAAATCATCTTACTTCAATTTGCGAAAGCACCTTTCCGACACTGTCGTGAATAACGAGATCGGCAATTGAATCTGCCTGAGTAGGAGCTTTGTTTATCAAAACAAATTTATCCCCTTTGTAATATCTTATAAAACCGGCAGCAGGATAAACAACAAGACTTGTGCCGGCAACTACAAGGCAATCGGCAGAGGCTATTGCGTTTATCGCACCGTTTACCGTTTCATCATTAAGTGATTCTCCGTAAAGCACAACATCGGGCTTGATAACCGAGCCGCAGTAATCGCAAATCGGTACTCCACCGTGGTTGGCAATATACTGCCGATCAAAGGATTTCCCACAATCCGTGCAATAATTTCTGAGCGTTGAGCCGTGAAGCTCAAACACATTTTTACTGCCTGCCTTTTGATGAAGCCCATCTATATTTTGCGTTACAACAGCCTTTAGCTTGCCTGCTTTTTCAAGCTCCGCAAGCTTATAATGCGCGGCATTGGGCTTTGCCTCGGGGCAAATCAGCTTATCGCGATAAAAGCGATAAAAATAATCGGTGTGGTGCCAAAAGAAATCATGTGAAAGAATTTCCTCGGGAGGATATTCATATATTTGATTATAAAGCCCGTCAACAGACCTGAAATCGGGTATGCCGCTTTCTGTTGAAACACCTGCCCCGCCGAAAAACACAATATTATTGCTTGAATCTATAATTTCCTGCAAAGTCATTTTATCACCTAAAAATTCATATTGTTCCAGCCCCATTGATTTGTGCCGGAATATTTAACATAAACCCTGTCTGCGGGAAGCGAAAGCACCTCTTCCATTATTTTGCAAATCTCTTTAGTCATATTTTCACATTGAACATCTGTTGATTTACCGAAAACGGCAATATCAACAAACGCCATCGGCGCATCATCACCCTTAAAATACATATTCGCATTATCGTTAAAAGCAAGCATAAGCCAGCTTTCGCTTTTGCCGAGCAATTCGATTGCCGAGCCGAGCTTTGCCTTGAGCGCAATTTCTTTTTCCGGCGAAACGGAAACATTTGTTGTGGTGTTGATAAAAGGCATAAAAACATCTCCTAAAATAAATTACATATAAATTTTATACCAAACACGCAATGAGGTCAAGAAACTATTGATAAACAAAAAGACATATGATAAAATTAAATAAAGATAAGGAGGAATTAGTGTGAAAAATCACACTAATCGGATTATATTGCCTTCAAAATTTGCCGGCGGCATAATTTTGAAATGGCTAAAATCACCATTTATACCTGTTCAGGCAACGCAGGATATAAAGGTGATTTTTAATAAACTATTTGTTGCCTGAAAGGTTATGGTGATTATTATGAACATTTGGCACAATATAAGCCCCAAAAGAATTAAAAAGAACAGGTTTTACGCAGTTATCGAAATATCAAAGGGCGGCAAAAACAAATATGAGCTTGATAAAGAAACCGGCATGCTGAAGCTTGACCGCGTGCTTTTCACATCCACACACTACCCTGCAAACTACGGCTTTATTCCCAGAACATATGCAAACGACAACGACCCGCTTGATGTGCTTGTGCTTTGCAGCGAGGAAATTTTGCCGATGACGATTGTTGAGTGCTCACCCATCGGCGTGCTTATTATGGAGGACGGCGGCAGCCGCGACGAAAAAATCATTGCAGTGCCCGTTAACGATCCGAACTACAATTGCTATAAAGACATCGATGAGCTTCCCTCACACAGAATGGATGAAATCGAGCATTTCTTTGAGGTTTACAAAACGCTTGAAAAAGGCAAGACCACCTCAATTATCGAAGTGCAAAACCGCGAAGCGGCAGAGGGCGTTATTCAAACCTGCATAGACGAATATATCAAGAAATTTCAAATGTGATATGAGCAGTTCAAAGAGTCTCTTATTCAATCTTGTTTTGCTTACGGCAATAATTATAATGTGCGCATTAGCCACTGCCGGAAAAAAGGCGGCAATTTACATATTGATTGTGCTGATTTCGGGAGTGATTATTGAAAATATTATAATTTACCGCCGCTTAATACACAGCGAATGGCGATGCGAAAAATGCGGCACGACTTTTAAACCGAAATTTTCGCAAGTGCTTTTTTCGATAAATGCCGGCGATGTTAAAATAATGCGCTGCCCGCATTGCGAAAGCAAGCAGGATTGCAAGCCCGTCAGGCGCAAAAAGCAATAATTTTAAACATCACTGATTGCTTTTACATTAAACACAAGCAGAATATTACACGCAAAAAAGCGGCTCGCGAAGCTATGTTCGTGAGCCGCTTTATTATTGCGGATTATTTATCAATACATGCCGCCCTGAGCTGCCGCTGCCATTGCCGCCGCATTGGCTGCGTCCTCTTTCGGGTCTTTAATATCCGTTACAAGAGATTCCGTGGTAAGAACCATGGAAGCAACGGAAGCCGCGTTCTGAATAGCGGAGCGTGTTACCTTTGCAGGGTCAACAATGCCGCTTTCAATCATATCGCAATATTCGTTTGTTGCGAAGTTATAACCGTAGCCCGCCTTATCGGCATTCTTGATCTTATCAAGGATTACGGAACCTTCCATGCCGGCATTGGCCGCAATTTGGCGAACAGGCTCTTCAAGAGCTTTAAGCACGATTGCAACGCCTGTTTTGAAATCTGCGTCTTCTGTATCAAGAAGCTTTTCAACTGCGGGAATTGCATTGATGAGAGCAACACCGCCGCCTGCAACAATACCTTCTTCAACTGCTGCCTTAGTGGCTGCAAGAGCATCTTCAATGCGAAGCTTCTTTTCTTTCATTTCTGTTTCGGATGGAGCGCCGACCTTGATTACGGCTACGCCGCCTGCCATCTTTGCAAGGCGTTCCTGAAGCTTTTCTCTGTCAAAATCCGAAGTGGAGGTTTCGATAGCGGCTTTAATCTGATGAACTCTTGCCTTGATTTCATCAGAGGAGCCTGCACCGTCAACGATGATGGTGTTTTCTTTTGTAACCTTAACCTGGCGAGCCTTGCCGAGCATATCCATTGTGGCATCTTTAAGCTCGATACCGAGATCGGAGGTGATAACCTGGCCGCCGGTAAGAACAGCGATATCCTGAAGCATATCCTTTCTTCTGTCGCCGAAGCCGGGAGCCTTTACGCAAACGCAGGTGAAGGTGCCTCTGAGTTTATTAAGAAGGATTGTTTGAAGAGCCTCGCCCTCAACATCCTCGGCAACGATAACAAGCTTTTGACCGCTCTTGAGAACGGATTCAAGCAACGGAAGAATATCCTGAACGGTTGAAATTTTCTTATCGGTAATAAGGATAAGAGCATCGTCAATAACAGCTTCCATTTTATCGGTATCCGTTACCATGTAGGGGCTGATATAGCCGCGGTCAAACTGCATGCCTTCAACAACCTCGCAAGTTGTTTCGGCTGTTTTTGATTCTTCAACAGTGATGACGCCGTCCGAAGTAACCTTTTCCATAGCATCGGCAACAAGCTTGCCGACATATTCGTCCGCAGCGGAAACGGTTGCTACTCTTGCGATATCGTCGGAGCCTTTAACCTGCTGTGAATTGCCTTTAACGGCTTCTACCGCTGCGTCAACAGCTGCCTTAATACCGTTTTTAACAACCATAGGGTTTGCGCCTGCGGCAACATTCTTCATGCCCTCGCGAACAAGTGCCTGAGCAAGAAGAGTTGCTGTTGTGGTGCCGTCGCCCGCATCGTCGTTTGTTTTGGAGGAAACCTCTTTAACAAGCTGAGCGCCCATATTTTCAAATGGGTTTTCAAGCTCGATTTCCTTTGCGATGGTTACGCCGTCGTTTGTAATGAGCGGTGAGCCGTATTTTTTATCGAGAACAACATTTCTGCCCTTGGGGCCGAGTGTGATTTTAACGGTATTTGCAAGCTTATCGATACCGCTTTGAAGAGCCTTGCGAGCTTCTTCGCCGTAAATTATATCTTTTGCCATAATCAATCATTCCTTTCCTGTTTTAATAAATCAGTCAACAACCGCAAGAATGTCTTTAACGGAAGCGATAGTGTATTCTTTACCGTCTACCTTAACATTAGTGCCGCTGTATTTTGTGATGATAACCTTATCGCCTACCTTAACGGTCATGGGATATTTTCCGTGCCGGGGCCGACAGCGGAAACGGTCATAAATTCGGGCTTTTCCTGAGCAGATGCTGCAATAAAGAGGCCTGAGGCTGTTGTTTCCTCTGCTTCCATAGGAGCAAGCAATACCTTATCTGCAAGTGGTTTAATAGTCATAATAAAATTTCACCTCTGAAAATTATTTTAAATGTTTTAGCACTCTTTATCCCTGAGTGCTAATTACTATTTTAGCAAGTTTTTCCTATTTGTCAATAGTGTTTACAAATATTTCAAAAAAAATCCTAAAATCATATAAAAAAACGCCGTGCCCAAATAAATCATATTGGGCAGCGGCGTAATTTATTCATATATAATATTTAAAACCATATATTATTGTTCGGCCATAAAAAACGGCAAAGCAGTTGATTTTACGCTTACGCCTTTTCAATCAGGCACACGCAATGAGCGGCTATGCCCTGCTTGGCACCGGTAAAGCCGAGCTTTTCTTCCGTGGTTGCCTTAACGGAAACGCAATCGGTGTCAATTCCGCAGGCTTTTGCGATATTGGCGCGCATTTCATCGATATACGGCGCCATTTTCGGAACCTGCGCAATTATTGTGGCATCAATATTTGATGCCTTAAATCCTTTCTGCAAGAAGCGCAACTACATTTTGCAGCAGCCACAAAGCTGTTTGCGCCCGCAAATCGCTCATCCGTATCGGGAAAATGCTTGCCGATATCACCGAGTGCCGCCGCGCCGAGCAATGCATCGGAAACGGCATGAAGAAGCACATCGGCATCGGAATGGCCGAGGAGTCCAAGCTCGCACGGTATATCAACGCCGCCGATTATGCATTTTCTGCTCTCAACGAGCTTGTGCACATCATATCCGTGCCCTATTCTGATATTCATATCAAAGCTCCTTTCCGGCTCTTGCTTTCAATATACTTTCCGCCATCGGCACATCGCCTTTGGTGGTGATTTTTATATTTTCGTATTCGCCGATAACAACGCCGCATTCAACGCCGATATGCTCAACAAGCTGGCAATCGTCCGTATAATCTTTACCGTCTTTCTGAGCGGCTTGAAGCGCATTTTTATATGTATTAAATTCAAAAATCTGCGGAGTTTGAATAAGCACAAGATTTTTTCTGTTAGGCGTGCCGACTATATTAAGGCTTTCATCCACAACCTTAACGGTATCCTTAACAAAAACACCTGTTGCGGCCGCCTTGCGGATTTGCGCCTCGTCAAGCGTTTTAACAACCGTTTCGGGAGTAACAAGCGGGCGTGCGCCGTCGTGAATAATGATATAATCGCAATCATCAATCGTTTCAACCGCATTTTTTACGCTTTGCTGCCTTGTTTCGCCGCCGATAACAAAGGTGATATTTTCCTGCGGAAGTAATTTTGAAAAGATTTCAACATCGCATTCGCGGCAAACAACGATGATTTCGTCGATTTCCGCCATATTTTCAAACACGGCAACGCTGCGCTCTATAACCGTTTTGCCGCCTATATCGATAAGCAGCTTACTTTTATCTATTCCCATTCTTGTGCCATTTCCCGCCGCAAGAACAACTGCTATGTTATACAATTCTTTTTATCCTTTCAAGCTCATCAAAATTGGGCGTTACATACTCGGTTTTATAATTATCGTAAATAACCATGCCGGGCTTTGCACCGTTTGGCTTTTTAACATTTTTTATAATTGTGTAATCAACGGCAACATTCGAGGATGAAGCCGCCTTGCTGTTTTGCACGGCAAGCATTGCCGCCTCGCGAATCAGCTTATCGGTAAATTCCCTGCCGTTTTCGCTTTGAACAACAACATGAGCGCCTGCGCCTTCCTTAACATGAAACCACAAATCATAATTTTTTGCGGTTTTAAGCGTGAGCTTATCGTTCATAATATTATTGCGACCCACGAATATTTTGAAGCCCTCGGAGCTTTCAAATTCCATTGGGCGAAGCTGCTTTGTATTTTTTTGATTTTTGGCGGGGCGTCGTTTTAAAAAGCCTGTTTGCACAAGTTCGTTTTTAATTTCCGTTATTTCCGGGTCAGTTTGTGCTCTCGAAAGAGCGTCCGTTACGGAATCAAGATATGCCGCTTCATCGTTTGCCGCCTTGATAAAATCGGAAAGCCTGCTTTCGGCGGTTTGCTTTTTGCGATATTCCTTATAATATTTTTGCGCGTTCTGCATCGGCGAAAGTGAAGGATCTGCGGGAACGCGCACCCGGGCGTTTTCCTCATAAAAATTTTGCAAATCATAATAGATTGCGCCCTTTTGAAGCGCATATTGGTTTGCAACGATTAAATCGCCGTAAATCTTATATTTATCTTTATCGCGGCAATCCTCAAGCTCTTTGCTTCTGTTTACCGCTTTGCGAACGGCGCGTTCCTTTAAATTCGAAAGGGTTTTGAACAGCTCGCCGGAGCGCTGGCGAATTCTGTCTGCTCTGACCTTTTCATAATAAAAGAAATCAAGCGTTTCGGAAAAGGTTTCAAAATCCCTTTCGCTTGCAAGCGAGCCGTATTGAGTTATCGGCATAAAGCAAAAATCAAACGGTGCCTGAGTTACGATAACGTTAGGGCGCGGATTTTCCGCATAATGCTTGATCTGCTCAACGGAGGTGCCGTTTTCATATTCGCGGCACACAATCGGCGAAACGCCCATAACCGCGCTTTGGAAAGCGTTTGCAGGCGATTTGGTGCTTTTAGAAATTCTTGCTTTGATTTTTTCGATATCGTCGGTCAAAATATCAAGCTTATCCTGCGCCGGAGGGGCTTCGTATTTAAGCCCCGGTAAAACGCGGCGCACGCGGGAGCTGTTTTCATCCACACGGCGCAAAGCGTCTATAATCGTGCCTTTATCGTCGAGCAGGATAATATTGCTGTATCTGCCCATTATCTCCGCAACAAGTGTGAGCAAAACCTCGTCCCCGAGTTCATTTGAAGAGCGCACGGTGATTTTTATAATTCTGTCAAGCCCCTGCTGCTCTATCGAAAGAATTTTACCGCCGCTAAGGTGCTTGCGAAGAAGCATGCAAAGCATCGGCGGCTTTGCGGGATTTTCGGGAGGATATTTCGTGAAATACATGCCTGCCGTGTTTGCTCGGCAGGAGAGGAGCAATTTTTCGGCGCCCTCGCGCGAACGCAGCGAAAGCACAAGTTCTTCCTTTGACGGTTGATAAATCTTATCTATTCGCGCGCCGATTGCAAATTCGGCAACCTCGTTTTTTAAGTGATGTAAAAAAATTCCGTCCAGCGCCATAATTACACCGCCAAAACAGGATTTTGCTGCCCGCCCCAAACAAATTCCACATCGGGAAATTTATTTTTCAGCTCATCGAGAAGCATATGAAACGATTCAGATTCCGTTTCAAAGTGACCTGCGCTTATAACGCAGAATTTTTCCTCCGCCGCGGCAAGAAAATCATGATATTTCATATCGCCGGTAACAAAGCAATCGGCGCATTCCATTGCCTGCGGCAAATATTCCTCGCATGCGCCGCCGCCGAGAGCAACGGTTTTAATCAATCTTTCCGAATCGGTATATCTCAACCCATGCACATCGAGCGTATCACTCACAAAGCGGGCAAAATCATCTGCGTTCATCGGAGCATCAAGCTTTGCCGTAACGATAAAAGTGCCGTCAACAGGCTTGACATCCGCAAGTCCGAGCCGCTTACACAAGCTTGTGTTTATGCCGTTTTTCGCCTTATCAAAGCAGGTGTGCGCACTTATAACGGCAATACCGTTTTTAACACATTCATAAACGGCGCTTTTCGGCTCAACGGCTTTTAAACCGTGAAATATAATCGGATGGTGCGAGATAATAAGCTCGGCGCCTATATCCGCGGCATAGCGGACAACATCTTTTGCGGCATCAAGGCAAAGCACCGCTTTGGTGACCGCCTCATTGCCGCCGATGACAAGGCCCGAATTATCCCATTCCTCCTGTGTGGAAAACGGAGCAACCGAATCAAGATAATTATATATATCAAAAACAGATGTCATAATTTTTCTTTAATGGCGGAAATCACTTCGGAATAATCCGCATTTCCTTTCTGTTTGTTTTCAAGAAAATTGAGCAAATGCTCAAAATATTCCCTATTGGAAAAGTCTTTTATATTGCCAAGAAAATAATAGCTTTCATCGTGCCTGACAATTTTTGCCTGTGTAGCTTGCTTCAAAAACATTATAATAATGCCTGCCCTCGGCAACGATGATATCCCTGCCGATCTCAAAGCCGCTTTCGCAAAGCCGGCGGCGAAGCACATGCTGGCGCGTCATGGGATTGAGCACAAAATGCACATCCTTTGATTTTGCAAACGGGCATTCCGCAATAATATCCGCAATAAGCTCTCCGCCCATGCCGCAAATCGCAATTTCGCGGGCATCGCTTTCTTTTAAGCCCAAAAGGCCCGGAGCAAGTATGCAGGTGATTTTACCGGCAACGCCCTCCTGCTCGGCAACTTCACGGCATTTAGAGAGTGGACCCTCGTTTATATCGCAGGCATACGCTTTTTTTACAATATTATTTTGAACAAGATACGCGGGCAGATAGCCGTGATCGCAGCCTATATCGGCAAACGACTCACACGGACGAACAAGCTCTGCCGCGGCGGCCAGACGCTTTGAAAGCTTAATCATAAAATTTATTCGCCTATCAGCTTATTGATATCATTAACAAGCTTATCGGGATCACAACCGTGAACCATGCAAGCCTGCTCAATGGATTCGCCCGAAGCGGAGGGGCAATAAAGGCAATGCATGCCGATTTCCATAAAAAGCTCTGCCGAATCGGGGCAGATTTGAAGTGCCTCTGCGATGATAGTATCTTTAGTTACCTTTGCCATAATTAAAACCTCTTTCATTTACTGCTTAATTTATTATTTGTTATCGATATTATATTATAAAACAAAACTTATTGCAAGCAAGTAAAGATTATGTTAATATATTTTTCAACGAGGTGATAACGATGAGTGAAAAAGAAACAAAGAACGAAAGCACGGTTTCGGAAAACGAAAACGAGGATTTAAGATTTGACGCACTTGCAAGCGGAATTGCAGACGGCGGGCTCAGATCAACACTTGAAATAAATCTGCTGATTTGCTATATCACGGTAAATTCACGCGGCAGGCTGACGGAAAAGGTTATTGCAGACACAATGACGAGGGGCGAAATCGCAAATTATTTCGAAACGGTAAATGCCATTAAAAAACTGAAGCAAAAAGGCATGATAACCGAGGACGAAAACGGTTATCTTCACCCGGGCGACGGCTGCAAAAACCTGGTTGACCTTGTTGAAAACGACCTTCCCTACACCATCAGGAAAAAGAGTATTGAAATATCACGCAAGCTCGCCGTGCGCGAAACATTTGAAAAGGAAAATAAGGTTGACATTGAAAAGCACAACGATTATTATTCAGTGACCATGCACCTTGCTGACGGCGACAAAGAATTTATGATTTTGACGCTGAATTTACCGACCGCGGCACAAGCGGAAACGGTTAAGGATTGCTACTACAACAATCCCGTGGAAATTTACAACACCGTGATAGACGCATTATTCGGCGCCGAAATCGAAAATGAATAAATATCGGCCGAAGATTGACCGATAAAAGTGAGCGCAAAATATTAAATCAACAAATCAATAAACGGCAACAAAAAAGCACCGAGATAATCTCGGTGCTTTAATTTATATTATCTTATGATAATTATTATTCGGCGTCAAGCTCGATTGTTTCTTCGGGCTTTTCGGTGGTTTGCTTCATGGAGAGGCTTACTCTCTTCTTATCGAAATCGATATCGGTGATAACAACCTCTACCTCATCGCCTACTTTAAGTACATCAGCGGGAGTTTTGATACGATCCCAGCTGATTTCGCTGATGTGGATAAGGCCTTCGATACCGGGGACAACGGTTGCGAAAGCGCCGAATGCGGTAAGACCTACGATTTTAGCCGTAAGCTTAGTGCCGATTGGATAATCTCTTTTAAGAATTTCCCACGGAGAATCCTCAATCTTCTTGAAGCCAAGAGAAATCTTTTTATTTTCCTGATCAAGGCTCTTGATATAAACCTCAACCTGATCGCCTACATTAACAACCTCTGAAGGATGCTTAATGCGGGTCCACGAAAGCTCGCTGATATGAATCATGCCGTCTACGCCGCCGATATCAACGAATGCGCCGTAATTGGTGAGGGATTTAACTGTGCCCTGAAGCTTCATGCCTTCTTCAAGCTTGCCCCAAAGCTCCTCGCGTGCTTTTCTTCTTTCCTCATTAAGAACAGCCTTAACGGAGCCAACGGCTCTTCTTCTCTGCTCATTGAGGTCGATAATTCTGAATCTTACGGTTTGACCTTTAAGAACGGAAAGATCTTCGTTCTTGGGCACACCTGTGAGTGATGCGGGAATGAAAACTCTTGTTCCCTTTACGGAAGCGAGAACGCCGCCTCTTACAACAGCTGCAACGGGGCCTTCAAGGATCTCGTCATCTTCCTTTGCCTTAACGATATCATCCCAGCCTTTATAAGCATCTGTAAGCTTCTTTGAAAGCTTAAGAACGCCGTCTTGATCGTCTGTTTTAAGAATGATAAGGTCAAGCTCATCACCAACGGAAACAACATCCTCACACTTATCAAACGGCTCTGCCGAAAGATCGTCGTGAGCGATAACGCCCGTTTGCTTTCTTCCCGGAACATCTACAAATACTTCCGTGGGAGTAATGTTTACAACAATACCTTTAACGATTTTGCTGGTATCATTGTTGCTGAAGGACTGTTCGAGCATCTCTGCGAAGGTTTCACCATCAGCAGATACTTCGACAGCAGCCGTATCGGCCTTATCAGCGGTTTCTGCTGTCTCGGCAACAGACTCTGTTGCTTCAACTTCCTTTTCTTTAATTTCTTCGGACATGGTTTTTAGTACCTCCTTGATAATTACCGAGGGTGTAGATGCCCCGGCAGTAACTCCAACTACATTGAAACCCGAAAAATCCTTATCTGCAAGCTCTGCCGCCGTTTCGATTAAAAAGGTGGGAGCATTCTGCGAACATACATCTTTCAACTTGCAAGTATTGGAAGAATGGCGACCGCCGATAACAACCATTGCATCGCACTCTTTGGAAAGCGCATATGCTTCTTGCTGCCTATCGGAAGTTGCATTACATATTGTAGCAAATATTTCACAGTTTGTACATACCTTTTTAAGAATTTTCTCGCATTTTTTCCATTCTTCAAGGCTGAATGTTGTTTGCGACACGCAAATAACATCATTTTTCTGCGCGATATTATGACTTTTAATTATTTCAAGCAATTCGGCTTCGTTTCTAAACACATAGCTTTCGCCCGTGCAAAAGGAGCGTATTCCCAAAACCTCGGGATGACCGGCATCACCTGCGATAAGAGTTACGCCGCCCGGCTGCCTCTCGCTGACTATTTTATGAATTTTCAAAACGAACGGGCATGTGGCATTAACATAAGGAATATCTCTGCTTTCTATATCTTCGATAACACTTTTTTCAACTCCATGCGTGCGGATAACGATTTTATATCCTTTTTCACATTCACACGGAGACGAAATAACCCTGACGCCCTTTGAATTCAAATCGGAAACCACTTGATTGTTATGGATTATCGGGCCGAGAGTTGAAACCTTTTCGCCGTTTTCAACAAGGCTGTAAACAAGATCAACCGCTCTGTTTACGCCAAAACAAAATCCTGCCGTTTCGGCAAGCCTTATTTCTTTCATTGAGCCGAAGCCTCCCAAAGATCAAAAATGCTGCCCATAACCTTATTGGCGGCATCCTTAATATCATGCGGGCCGCACTCCTCTTTATCAAGCCCCATATCGGAAAGAGAAAGCAATTTTCCGTATGTAACAACAACCTTTTTACCGGGCTTAATAGGTCCGTCGCAATAAATGGCGCACGGTAAAACGGAAGCATTCGTTGCCTTTGCGATAACGGCAACACCTGATTTTGCTCTTTGCGGCACACCGTTTTTATCTTTAACTCTTCTGCCCTCGGGGCATATTGCCATAACATGGCCCTCTTTGATTATTTTTTCGCCGTAGTCGATAGCGGAGGTGTCGCCCTTGCCTCTTTTTACGGGGAAGCCGTAAAGATGCTTCACAACCCAGCCCACGATAGGATTTTTAAAAAGCTCTACCTTTGCCATAAAATGAAGCGGAGGCATATTTTTCGGCATTGAGGCAAAAACGGGATCAAGAGCGCAAGTGTGGTTTACTGCCACGATATAGCGCACATTTTTATCCTGCGGCACATTTTCGAGACCGCGAAACTCAAGCTTATACACGGCTCTGAAAATCGGACCGAACACCTTTTTTACAAAGCCGTAGAATTTATAATGCTTAACAACGGAATAATCAAAGCTTACCATTTGTTTTCTCCTTAATAACAGATATTATCATTTCAATGCTTTGCGGCAATGATTTGCCCGAAGTATCCGCGATAACGGAATCCTCGGCAGGCTTGAGCGGTGCGATTTCACGATGGCTGTCCTGATAATCGCGAGCATTTACATCTGCCAGAACATCGTCGTACTTCACATTTTCGCCTTTTTCCAAAAGCTCTTTATATCTTCTTTCCGCTCTGCATTCGGGCGAGGCGGTGAGAAATATTTTAACCTGTGCGTCAGGAAGCACAACGGTGGCGATATCTCTGCCATCCATAATAACATTGTTTTTAGCCGCAATATCGCGCTGAAGCCCAAGCAAGAACGCGCGCACGGCGGGAATTTTAGAAACATTTGATGCCGCCATTGAAATTTCCGGAGTTCTGATGAGTGAGGAAACATCCTCGCCGTTTAAATAAACGCACTGCGCCCCCGCATCGTCAAACGCAAGGTCAACGGTGATATCTTTAAGCATTTGCTCGGTTTTTTCGGCACTTTCAAGCACGCCGTTTCTCGTTGCGGCAAGGGCAACGGTTCTGTAAAGTGCGCCGGTGTCAACATAAATATAGCCGAGTTCCTTTGCCGCGCCGCGCGCAACCGTGCTTTTGCCTGCGCCGGCAGGGCCGTCTATTGCAACATTTATCATAAATAGCATCCTTTCGGTTCATTATAAAATCACATATTATTGCCGCACAAAAAGCCGGTTGAAAAGGCAATTTGCAAATTGAAGCCGCCTGTGTAAGCGTCCACATCAATAACCTCGCCCGCAAAATAAAGATTTTCAACAAGCTTCGAACGCATTGTTTTGGGGTCTATCTGCTTGGTATCGACGCCGCCGCGCGTAACCACCGCGGTATCTATATCATAAAGCGAAGAGATATCGACTTTGAATTTTTTTATCAAAGACACAAGAGCAAGCCTTTCCTGCTTTGTGATTTCATTTACCTTTTTATCGGCGGGGATTCCGCTTAATTTTACTATAACAGGAATAAGCTTTTTAGGCAACAGCTTTGAAAGCGAATTGATAAAATCTTTATTGATAAATTCGCCGAAATCGCGCAAAATGCGTGAATCGAGCGTTGCTTCGTCAAGCGCGGGCTTTAAATCAATAACGAGAGAATAAGAGTTATTTTTAACATCATCGATATGGCTCGAAGCGGAAAGCACAACCGGACCGCTTACCCCGAAATGGGTAAACAGCATTTCGCCGAAATCGGAATAAAGCTTTTTGCCGTTTTTCAGAAGCTCGATTGAAATATTTTTAAGGCTCAGCCCCTGCAAATCGGAAACAAAATCGTTTTTACAGCAAAGCGGCACAAGAGCGGCGCAAACGGGAATGATTTTATGCCCCGCGCTTTTTGCAAGCGCATAGCCCTGCCCCGTTGAGCCTGTGGCGGGATAGCTTTTTCCGCCCGTGCAAACGCATACTGAATCACATTTAATTTTTTCGCCGCTCTCAAGCACAACGGCGCCGATTTTGCCGTTTTTAAATTCAAATCCTTTAGCATTTCCGTGCACAAAGCGAACGCCTGCGCGCTCGGCGTTTTTTATAAGGGCGTTTGCGATATCCGCCGCCTTATCGGACTGCGGAAAAACGCGGTTGCCGCGCTCGATTTTGAGCGGCACACCCAAATCCTCGAAAAACGCCATTGTGTCGTAAGGCATAAATGCTGAAAAAGCTGAATAGAGAAAGCGTGGATTTCGAGGCACGTTTGATATTAAATCCTCCATATCAAAGCAGGCGTTGGTTACATTGCACCTGCCCTTGCCTGTTATACGCACCTTTGATGCACAGCGAGGCATTTTTTCAATAAGGATTGTGTTTATATTTCTTTTGGCGCTTTCGGCAGCCGCCATAAGCCCTGCCGCACCCGCGCCGATTATTACATTTGTTTTCATATTATTTTAACCGTTTTTAATTTAATATACGAATTATTCTTCGGAAAGCTCGGTAAGCTGCTCCGATTTTTCAGCCCAATCTTCATAAGCAGAATCGCGTTGCTCGGATTTTTGCTGAAGCTCGGCGCTGATTTTCAAGAACTCTTCATACGGCGGATTGCAGTTTAAACGCTCTTCAAGCAGTGCGATTTCATCCTCCAAATCCTCTATCTGCCCCTCAAGGCGCGAAACCGAGGTTTTCAGCTTGCGCAATGCGCTTTGGCGCTCCTTTTGAAGCTTATAATTATTTTGCTTCGGCGCCTTTTTTGCTTTTGCGGTTCTGCCGTTTCTTCTCTTTTTTGAAATATACTCATCGTAATTACCGATATATTGATTTATACCGTGAGGAGTAAGTTCAATTATTGAGGTTGCGAGTTTATTTATAAAATATCTGTCGTGCGAAACGATAAGCATTGTGCCGCTGTAGTCGAGCAGAGTGTTTTCGAGTTCTTCCCTCGAATAAGCGTCAAGGTGGTTTGTAGGCTCGTCCAAAAGCAGGAAATTATACTGCCCGAGCATGAGCTTGAGAAGCGCTATTCTTGCGCGCTCGCCGCCGGAGCAATCCGAAAGACGTTTATAAACATCGTCGCCGGTAAACAGGAACGCCGCCAAAGCATTGCGGATTTTGGTTTCCGTCATTGCCGGGAAGGCGGACCAAACCTCGTCTATTGCCGTTTTATTTAAATCAAGCTTTGCCTGCACCTGGTCGAAATAGCCGGTGAAAAGATTTGCGCCGAATTTAAACTTGCCGCCGTCCGCCGCCAAATCACCCATAATTATTTTAAGCAGGGTGGTTTTGCCGCAACCGTTTGCGCCGACGAGAAAAATTCTGTTTCCCTTTTTAACGGAAAAGCTTGCATTTTCAAATATTTTTTTATCGCCGAAGGATTTGCATAAATCCGAAACATCAAGCACATCCTCGCCGGAAACACATTTTGGAGTGAAATCGAAGCGGATTTTTTTAAGCTTCGCATCGGGAACGACAAGCTGTGCCTTAATACGCTCTATCACCTTTTCCTTGCTTTCGGCGGTTTTGATATTTTTTTCCCTGTTCCACTGCCTTTGCTGAGCGATAATGCCCTCAAGCCGCTCGATTTCCTTCATATCGTTTTCGTATTTTTCGGCAATTGCCTTTTGCTCGGCCTGCTTTTTTACAAGGAATTCGGAATAATTTCCCTTATACGAACGCATTTTTTTATTTTCTATTTCAATGGTTTTATCCGTTACGCGATCAAGAAAATATCTGTCGTGCGAGATAACGATAAACGCGCCGGAAAAAGAGGAAAGAAAGCCCTCGAGCCATTCAACGGATTTTATATCATGATTTGTAGGCTCGTCAAGCAAAAGCAAATCGCATTTTGAAAGCAGCAATTTGGAAAGTATCAGCTTTGAGCGCTGGCCGCCCGAAAGCTTTGAAGTGGGTTTATCAAAATCCTCCTCACCAAAGCCCATGCCGATAAGACAGGAGCGGGTTAAGCTTTTATAGGTTAAGCCGCCGTTTCCCGTGAACTGCTCGTTGAGCATATCCTGCTTTGCTATAAGCTCGGGCAAGGGCTCTGCGGTTAGGCGTGAAGCAATAGCGTCAAGCTCTTTTTCAAGCTTTATTAAATCATCGAAAACGCTTATCAATTCTTCGTAAACGGTTTTATTTCAGAGCAGGTGTGCTGCTCCATATATCCGAGCTTAACATTTTTGCCGAGAAAAGCCGCGCCAGATGTGGGCTGATATTCGCCCGTTAATATTTTAAAAAGCGAGGTTTTGCCCACGCCGTTTGCGCCCACGAAGCCGATTTTATCCTTTTCGTAAACATCAAAAGAAACATTATCAAACAAAGTTTTTTCGCCGAACGAAAGGCTTAAATTTTGAACGCTTATGCAAGACATAAAATCGCCTCCTGAATATAAAAACGATAACACGAATAATGCACAACAACGCATGCTCATTATAAATCACGATATATTTTACACTATTAAGCCTTGAATGTGAAGTAAAATTTTGATATTATATTTCAAATAACATAAAAGAGGTTAAAAGCATGGAAATATTAAAGCTTAATCCCGTTTTTAAGGATTATATTTGGGGCGGCACACGCCTGAGAGACGATTTCGGCCTTAAAACGGACATAAATCCCGTTGCCGAGGGCTGGATGCTTGCCTGCCACAAGGACGGTATGAACACAATAGACGGCGGCGAATACGACGGCAAAACGCTTGAAAGCGTTATCAAAGAGGGCGGCAAATCAAAAATTGCGGGCACAAACAGCGAAAAGTTTCCCTACTTTCCCGTTCTTATTAAGCTTATAGACGCAAAAGATAATTTATCCGTTCAGGTGCACCCCGACAATGAATATGCGGCAAGAGTTGAGCACGAATTCGGCAAGACGGAAATGTGGTATGTGCTTGACGCGGCGCCCGGCGCAACGCTGATTTACGGCTTTAAAAACAAAATCGGCAAAGAAGAATTCAAGCAGGCAATCGAAAGCAACACGCTTTTGGATGTGCTTAATGTGGTTGAAGTTAAAAAAGGGGATATGTTTTTTATTGAAGCGGGCACGGTGCACGCCATAGGCAAAGGCGCATTGATTGCCGAAATTCAGCAAAACAGCAATTCAACATACAGGGTTTACGATTACGGCAGGCTCGGAAAAGACGGAAAACCGCGCGAGCTTCACATTCAAAAGGCAATTGACGTTTCAAAAACGGAACCGGCAAAATACGGCACAAAGCCCTTTGGCGAAAAGGAAGAAATTTCCGGCGGCACACGCCAAATGCTGACCGAATGCCCGCTTTTCAGCGTATATAATTACGAGCTGTGCGGTAAGGTTGAGCTTAATGCAAACGAAGAAAGCTTTAACCACATTTTGGTTGTTGACGGCAGCGGAAAAATCGGCGGACGCGAATTTAAAAAGGGCGACAGTTTCTTTGTTCCTGCAAACTACGGCAATTACGAAATCGATGGCAACGGAGAATTTATTTTAACCAAAGTATAACAGAAAACTTATATTGCAAAAATCCGCCGAGCGTGCATACTCGGCGGATTTTTATTTTATACATAAAAAAAATAAAACAAACGAATAAAAAGCTTTGCACACGGGCAAGATACTAACAACTTTTTATTTGGAGATGTTTTTATGAAAGTAATAAACAGAATCGCCCTTATTTTAAACATAATAGGCGGGCTTAATTGGGGACTTATAGGATTATTTAAATTTGACCTTGTTGCCTGGATATTCGGCGGGCAGGACAGTGTGCTTGCCAGAATAATTTACAGCCTTGTGGGTCTTGCAGCAATTTGGTGCATAAGCCTGCTTTTCAACAAAAGCACCGTTGAGGAATAAGCAAACTCAAGCCAAGCGCGCGATATCGCAAATCCGCGAAACCTTAAACCAACGGCAGGTTGGCTTTCGGCATTTAGCCTAATGCGAAAAGAATCACATTTTATCAGCGCGCATATTCGCGCAATATTTCCGATTTTATCTTGCCGATAATTCGCTTTTCAAGCCTTGAAATATAGCTTTGAGAAATGCCCATCATATCGGCAAGTTCTTTTTGTGTGTGCTCTGTTTCACCGAGTATGCCGAAGCGTTTTCTCATTAAATCGCGCTCCTTTTCCGGCAGAGCAAGAATGATTTTAAGCAGCGTCTGCTTTTCATCGTTATTTTCGATATCTCCCGATATTTCATCGGGATCGCTGCCGAGAACATCGCGCAGAGTAAGCTCATTACCGTCCCAATCCACACTGAGCGGTTCATCAAAGCTCATTTCAAGCTTAGCGTTGCCGATTTTGCGCAGGTGCATTAAAATTTCATTTTCAATACAGCGTGAGGCATAGGTGGCAAGCTTAATATTTTTATTGGGATTAAAGGTTTTAACGGCCTTCATAAGCCCTATTGTGCCGATTGAAACAAGATCCTCGGTGGAGGTGGCACAGCCGTCAAACTTTTTGGCAATATAAACAACCAGGCGCAGATTATGCGTTATGAGCAATTCGCGATGCGTTTCATCACCGGCACGCAGTTCTGCAACAACGGTTTCCTCCTCCTCTTTTGAAAGCGGCGCAGGCAGAGTTTCGGGGCCGTTTATGTAATAACATTCTTTTTTGAAAATTCTTAAAAGAAAAAGTTTAATTTTTTGAAGCATATTTTACCTCGCAAACGGAATTAGGATTTATTATTCCCTTATACTCCCCTTTTTTGAAATTATCACTCAGTGCGATATAAACACCGCCGAGTTCGCTTTGACCGCGCGCCGTTTGCACGGTTACCCTATCCGGCTTAAAGGCATAAAGCATGCCCTCGCCTCCCACGGTGGTTATCGGGATCACGCGATTACATTCCACATCGGGAAAAACCTCGGCGGCGGCAACTATCACGGGTGAATCGGTAAAGGGCTCTTTAAGATTATTACCGCTGTCCGCAAAAGCGAAAAAGCGATATTTTTTTGCCGCATTTTTCCACGGAAATATCATAGAGCTCGTTTTTTGATATTCTGCGGTTATAAAGCCTGATAATCAGCACGGTTGCGGCATATGCCGCAGCAGCGGAGGCAAGCAGAATTTTTACCGAAACATCAAAATACACGGTTGAATTGTTTATAACAACGCCGGTCGGCTTAAATATCATCCAACCGCCTATGATAACGCCGAGAAAAACGAAATTCACAAACATAAATACGACAACATTTTTAATAAAAAGCCAAAACGGCCTTTTGCCGAAAGCGGCAAAAACGATTACACAAGCCGCAGAAACCTTGCCGAGAAGTGAAACTGCAAATGCAAGCTTATCAAACAACAGCACAAGCGAATAGGCGCCGCCGATAAACGCCGCGAGCACGAGGCGGGCGGTTTTTGCCTGCTCCTTACACAGCTTTGAGCAAGCAAGCAGCAAAAGAAAGGTTATAAAAAAATTAACGATAACAAGCACATCCGCATAAACAACCGTTCACATCACCGTCCCCTCAAACTGCACTTGAATTATACAACACGACCGGCAAAATAAATGTCGAACAAAAGGCGCAAAAACACCCCGGGCAGAAATAAATTACTGCTCGGGGTGAAATTATTTAATATTTGATTTTGAAAATACAAAGCAAATTAAACAAGCGGATTTAAGATTATTCCGTGATTTCGATTGTTTCGATAACGGCGTCATTTACAGGCTTATCGTTTGCGCCGCATTCAACTGCGGCAAGCGCTTCAAGCACATCGGCGCCGGAAAGAAGCTGACCGAAAACGGTGTGGTGGAAATCAAGCCACGGTGTGCCGCCCACCTCTTTATAATTGTCTATAACTTCCTGCGGAAAGCCGTTTTCCTTTAATTGCTCCATCTGAGCCAGCAGATTTTCAGGCACGGATTTTGCCTGAACGATGAAGAACTGGCTGCCGTTTGTGTTCGGGCCGGCGTTTGCCATTGAAAGCGCGCCGTAATAATTGCGCGCATCAAGGCTGAATTCATCCTCGAAATTTTTGCCAAAAACGGATTCGCCGCCGCAGCCTGTGCCTGTTGGATCGCCGCCCTGAATCATAAAATCCTTTATAATCCTGTGGAAAATAAGGCCGTTATAATAGCCGTTTTTGGCATGAGTTGTGAAATTTTCAACTGCCTTAGGTGCAATCTCCGGAAACAGAACAAACTCCATATCGCCCATATTTGTTTTGATTTTGGCTTTAACGCCGTTCGTAACTTTAAGCTGATTCATTATAATTTAACCCTTTCATTGATTTCTTTTAAAACATTATTATCTATTTTTTGAACTTTTCTGTCATATGTGAGTAAGCCGTTAAGCTCATCTTCAACATCGGTTACCTGAGTGTAAACAGCGGCGGAAAGCCCCGTTTTGATTTGCGGGATGATAACCTTTTCAAAAAGCCTTTTATAAGCTGCGGTTAAGCCTTTTTTTGATTTATAAATCTTGTAGCCGAACATTTTATTATTAAATGTGTGCCCCGAAATGCGCTGCGAAAAGCCGCCGTATTCGGAAAGCACATATGGTTTATCACCCGCCTTAACTTTTATGGGCGTGAAATAAATGTGCTTTGAAATAACATCGGTAACGCCTCTGTCGTGCCAGCCGGACGCGGAATCGACAATTCGAGTTGAATCCATATTTTTTATAAAATTATAAGCATTTGCGGAATCAAACTGCCCCCAGCCCTCATTAAACGGCACCCAAACCGCAATACACGGGCAATTATAAAGTTCATCAATCATATCGGCAAGCTCAATATAATAATTCTCGCGCTGCTCGGCATCCGTGCGTTTAAATGTTTTATACTTATGATCGTCAAGATTTATGCCGATAAACGGGAGAACGGAAATTTCAGCGCCGTAACTACCGCCGCCGTTTACCATATCCTGCCAAACTATAATACCGTTTACATCGCAATAATGATACCACAAAAGCGGCTCGATTTTAATATGCTTTCTGAGCATATTAAAGCCCATATTTTTAACGGCTTTAACATCATTTTCCATAGCGGCGTTTGACGGCGGAGTCAAGAAACCGTCCGGATAATAGCCTTGATCGAGCAGACCGTTGTGGAAATAAGGCTTATTGTTTAAAAACAGCCTTTTAATGCCGTTTTCATCCGTGCCGACGGAGAATTTACGCATACCGAAATATGATTTTACCCTATCCTTGCCGGCGGTGAAAACAACATTATAGAGAAAAGGATGCTCCGGAGACCAGAGCTTGCAATCAGGCAATTTAACAACTTTATCGGTGGTTTCGGCAATTAAAGTATCGCCGTCGTACACTGCGGCGGTAACAGGCAAATCGCCCGTGCCGGAATATTCAAAGCGCACCTCTTCCCTGTCAATATCGGGTGTGATGCGCAGTTTTTCTATGTAATCATGAGGCACGCTTTCCATCCAAACGGTTTGCCAAATGCCGCTTTGAGGGCTGTACCATATACCGCCCCTTTTGAATTTTTGCTTTCCCTTTGAATATTGCTTTGTGTCGGAATAATCCTTAACGGAAACTATGATTGTGTTATCCTCGCCGGGCTTAATAAATTCCGTGGCATGCACGGTGAAAGGCGTGTAACCGCCTATATGCGTGCCTGCCTTTTTGCCGTTTACATAAACCTCGGCAATTTGATCGACCGCGCCGAAATGAATAAGGATTCTGCCCTTATTAAAATCAGCGGGCACGAAGAACACTTTTTTATAATGCAAATATTCATTGGGAGCAAGCACCCTGCCGACGCCGGACAATGGCGTTTCGGGCGAAAAAGGAACAAGGATTTTTGTGCCGAATTTTGCGGGAATTTCGGCAGAACGCGAAAATTCACATTCCCATTCGCCGTTTAAATTAAGATAGCTGCTTCTTACCAGTTGCGGGCGCGGATACTCTGCAAGCGGGCAGGATTTATCTAACTTTTCACCGAATTCAGTTAACATAATCATTTTCCTCACTGATAATTTTGGAATTTTCTATGCGAACATATTTATTGCATATTTCAAGCGCAGCTCTTTTGTGGCTGACGATTATGCACGTAACATCTTTGAGTTCTTTTAAATTGGTTAAAAACTTTTTTTCTGTTTTTTCGTCAAGCGCGGAGGTGGCCTCATCAAGCAAAAGAATTGGCGAATCGGAAAGCATTGAGCGCGCGATTGCAAGCCTTTGAACCTGCCCCTCGGAAAGCCCCATTCCCTTTTCGCCTATAACGGTTTCAAGACCTTCGGGAAGCTCGTTTATAAATTCATCGGCGCATGAGATGCGCACAGCTTCATCAATTTCGCTTTGCGTGGCATTTTGGTTAATAAAGGTTAAATTATCCCTTATTGTGCCGGAAAGGAGCATATTGCCCTGCGGAACATATGAAAACAGCTTTCTTGTGTGCTTATCAACGGGCAAGGTGCCGTTTTCAAGTGCAAGCTCTATATTGCCGCCCTTAACGCGGAAAACGCCGAGAAGAAGCTTGAGCAGTGTGCTTTTGCCTATGCCCGAAATACCCGTGATTGCCACAAAATCGCCTTTGTTTATTTTAAGGGAGGTGTTATCCAAAATCAAATCACGATCATATTTAAAGGTGATATCGTTGAAATTTATTGATTTAAGCTTTTCGTATGTTTTTTGAACATCGATATCTGCGCTGTTATCCTCAAATTCATCCGGCAGGCTCGCAATTTCCATCAACCTTTCCGCCGAAGCAATCATCGAATAATATTTGGGCAGGGTTGTTGAAAGATTAGCAAACGGACCCTGCACCTGATTAACAAGCTGAAGCATAGCGGTTACGGTACCGTAGGTCATAGTGCCGCCGATACCGAGCAGGCGAAGCGCACCGAATCCAAGAGCAAATACATAGCCGAGGTTAAACACGGTTGAAATGCCGCCTTTTGAAGCGATGGTAACAAAACGGCGTTTCATTCGAGCCTTATAGTTTACCTCTTGAAGTTCATTTGCCTCTGAGGCAAATTTATCCTCTGCCGAAAAGGATTTAACAACAAGAAGATTGATAATTGCCTCTTGGAAAAACGAGCGTGTTGTGCCCTCTGTTTCCTGCACCCTTTTGTGCAGCTTTTTAAGCGGCTTTCTGAATAGCGTGAGGCACATAAAAACAAATATGCCGCCGCAAAGGAAAACAAGCGCAAATATTTTATCAATAACAACAAGATAAACAAAAGCGCAAACAAGCTTAACAACATAAAAAGCACAATCGGGCACAATGCCGGTAATACCGTCCGATATAACGGAAACATCGTTAAACATTCTGTTTTGCAGCTCGCCCGTGTGATAGGCGGACACGGCGGAATAATCCTTTTTCATAACCTGCTGAAGCATATATTGCTTAAAGGTCATATCCAAGCGGCCGCGGCACCTTTCGGACATACTGTTGCTTGTTAAATTCAGCAGCAGCTGAAACATAATTATGCCGAAAAGCGCAAGCGCATATTTGATAACATATTTATGATCATGCATAACCACGGCGCCGTCTATAACATTTTTTGAAAAATTGGCAAAAACAACGGAAAGACTTGCCCACAGCATATTGACCAATATTATGAAAACGATTTTTCCGATTTGCTTTTTGCCGATTGTGAGAATCCATTTAACAACCGCGGCATCGGATTTTTTCGGCTTTCGCCTTTGTGAATCAGCCAACAACAATTACCTCTGCTTACTTAAAATTCTTTTAATTTTATGCACTGCCTTATTGCAAAAGCAAAACAGCGGGCGCAGCGGATAAAAAGCCACCCAAAAGCGAGAATAAGCTTTATATGCCCGGCTTTTTTCCAAATCGATATATTTTTTGCCGCCCTTATAAAAGCCCTTTAGCACGCCGATGACCATATCATCCGTTACATATTCCTTTTCAAGGCGGTTATCGCCGATTATAACATAATGATCGGGGCAAACCTTAACAACGCGGTGCATTATATATTTGCCGCGCTTTGTGAGATAAACGGCAACATCGTATTTTTTTAATCTGCCGTTTGGGCGCACGACGATTATATTATCCTGCTGATGATGAATAAGCGGCTCCATTGAATTGCCTTTGGTAAGGCCTGTGTATACGCCGTCTGTTTCAAGAGCCTGCTTAATTGTTTTAAGATTATCTGCCAAGCGGAAACCTCCCGCACAAAATAATTAAATAAATACTACTGTTATATTATATCATAGCAGCGGCATATGCAATCACCAAAAGCGGCGCAAAAAACCGATAAGCAGCACAAAAAAACACCGTCCGTCAGGCATATTCCCATCGGGCGGCGTTATTCTATGAACTTAAATCATTCGGCGATTTCGTATTCGATATTATTTTCCGAGCACCATTCGGCGATTCTTTCAACTATGAATTTCTCTGCAAATTCATCGAGTCCTTCTTTAAGCTCCGGATAAACATTAAAATACTTCCAAAAAGTATCTATAAAATTATCCGAATTTACTTTTTGAAGAATATCATTAAGCTTTTTAGAGCCTTTAAATCTGACAAACGCACGCATGATTTCTTCATTGCTGACTGAAATAAAAGGAATTAAACCGAGAGAAACGAAATAAGCGGTTTGACCGATATCATCGGGTCTGTCCAAATCCTGAATTTCGCTTATGTTTTTTACTGTGCAATCATTATAGGAAAACCAATATTCCGAAGAACCGCCACCGCATTTTTGCACCAAATCTTTATCTATAACAAGCTTCATTATTTAAAAACTCCAACACACACGGCAAATCAGCCGATTGAATTCAACAAGCCGCCCTTGGCAATGATATTTTGAATGAAATCGGGAAAAGGCTGAGCCTTATAGCTTTTGCCGGTTGTAACATCAGTTATTACACCGGAGTTGAAATCAACCTCAACCTCGTCGCCCTCTTTAATTTCTTTTGCAGCTTCGTCGCATTCCAAAATCGGCAAGCCGATATTGATTGCGTTTCTGTAGAAAATTCTTGCAAACGTGGATGCAATTACGCAGGAAATACCGCTTGCTTTAATTGCAATCGGTGCATGCTCCCTTGAAGAGCCGCAACCGAAATTAGCCTCTGCAACCATTATATCGCCGGGCTTAACCTTATTGACAAAATCCTTATCAATATCCTCCATGCAATGAGAGGCAAGCCAAGCGTCGTCGCTCTTATTAAGATATCTTGCCGGGATTATAACATCGGTATCAACATTATCACCGAATTTATGAACGGTGCCTTTTGCTTTATTCATCACTGCCAATACCTCCTTAAAGTGTGGCGGGATCTGCTATGCAGCCCTTAATTGCAGAAGCGGCGGCAACAGCCGGAGAAGCAAGATAGATTTCCGATTCCGTGTGGCCCATTCTGCCTACAAAGTTTCTGTTTGAAGTGGAAACGGCCTTTTCGCCCTTTGCCAAAATGCCCATATGGCCGCCGAGGCAGGGTCCGCAGGTGGGCGTTGAAACGATTGCGCCGGCCTCTATAAAGATTTCGGCAAGGCCTTCTTTAATGCATTGAAGATAAATCTGCTGTGTGGCGGGAATTATGATTGTGCGCACATTTTTGGCAACTTTTTTGCCCTTGAGCACGGACGCCGCCATGCGCATATCCTCCATTCTGCCGTTTGTGCACGAGCCGATAACAACCTGATCGATTTTGATTTCGGGGATATCATCGAATGTGCGTGTGTTTTCAGGAAGATGCGGAAAAGCAACGGTTGATTTAAGAGTTGAGAGATCAACGGTGATTGTGCGGTTATATTCGGCATCCTCGTCTGCTTCAAACACCTTGTATTCACGCTCGCTTCTGCCGTTTACATATTCAAGTGTTTTTTCGTCAACAGGGAAAATGCCGTTTTTTGCACCGCACTCAATAGCCATATTGCAGATTGTGAAACGATCGTCCATTGAAAGTTCAGACACACCATCGCCCACAAATTCAAGGCTTTGATAAAGTGCTCCGTCTACACCGATTCTGCCGATAATATCAAGAATAACATCCTTGCCGCAGATATATTTTGATTTCTTGCCTGTTATAACAACTTTTATGGCAGACGGAACCTTGAACCAAGCCATTCCCGTTACCATACCGGCAGCCATATCCGTTGAGCCGACACCCGTTGAAAAAGCGCCGAGAGCGCCGTAAGTGCAAGTGTGGCTGTCTGCGCCGATAATGCAATCACCGCAGGTTACAATGCCCTGCTCGGGAAGAAGCGCATGCTCAATGCCCATTGTGCCCACATCGTAATAATGCTTAATGTCGAATTTAGCGGCGAACTCACGCACCTGCTTACAGTTTTGCGCAGACTGAATATCCTTGTTTGGAGTGAAGTGATCCATAACAAGTGAAATTCTTGTTTTATCAAACACGGAATTTTTGCCGAATTTATTCATTTCATTTATGGCAACGGGAGATGTTACATCATTGCCCAACACCATATCCAGCTTAGCATTTATAAGCTGACCTGCCTGCACGCTCTCAAGACCGGCATGTGCGGCGAGGATTTTTTGAGTCATAGTCATACCCATAAAATCACCTTAGCAAAATAATTAAAAATATAAATCTGTTTCAAATTCAAGCCATATCTGAAACCCGAAAATCAAAGCCTTAACTTTAATCGTTTTCCGAGAATGAATCTGCGCCTCTTTCAAGCACCGTTTCACCTGTTCGAGCCATTTCGATTATGCCGAAATCAGAAATCTCACCGATAAACTGATCAATAATTTCCGTTCTGCCGGTAAGCTCAAGAGTAAAGCTTTCAAGAGTTACATCAATAACCCTTGCGCCGAACTTTCTGTTGAGCTCAAGAAGCGCATTTTTTTCCTCAAGGCCCTTGGCATGAACCTTGATGAGCAAAAGCTCTGCGGAAACGGAATTTGATTCGGTGAGCACCTCAACCTTTTTAACTATTTCAAGCTTTAAAAGCTGCATAACGATTTGGCGAGCCATATCGGGCTTTGCTTCGGAAACAATCGTCATTCTCGAAAAAGCCGGATCTTCAGTTTCGCTTACGGTGAGCGAAATAATATTATATCCTCTGCGGCTGAAAAGGCTTGCTACGCGCTGTAAAACACCGCTTTGGTTATCAACAAGCACCGAAAATATAAGTTTTTCTTTCATCAATGCTTTCTCCTTTCAAACAAACATCAAATAAATCAGAATGTGGTAATAATATCGTCTGCCGAGCCTCCGGGAGGAATCATCGGAAGAACGTTTGAATCCGGAGAAATGAGGCAATCAACAACAACAGGGCCGTTATAATCAATTGCTTCCTTGATTACGGAATCAATTTCATCGTTATTTGAAATACGCATACCCTTAACGCCGAATGCCTCGGCAACCTTAACGAAATCCGTTTTGCGATGAGGATCCGTATCCGCAAAGCGATTGCCGTAAAACAACTTTTGCCACTGGCGAACCATGCCGAGCACCTGGTTATTCATGATAATCATAACAACCGGCACATTATATGAGCGCATTGTTGCAAGCTCGTTGAGATTCATATGGAAGCCGCCGTCGCCCGCGAAGAGAACAACTCTTTTATTCGGGCAACCGAACGAAGCACCGATTGCCGCACCCATAGAATAGCCCATGGTGCCGAGGCCGCCGCTTGTGAGCAGCGTGCGGGGCTGAAGATATTTATAGAACTGAGCCGCCCAAAGCTGATGCTGGCCTACATCCGTTACGATAATTGTGTCGTCAGGAGTGTTGGCGTCAACAGCTTCAATAACCTTTTGCGGATTAACATAATCATCAATTTGATTTTGAATGAACGGGCGTTTCCAATCGTTGATTTCGGAAATCCACTCATCGTGCTTAACCTCGTCAACAGCTTTGGTAAGAAGCGGCAAAACCTCTTTAAGATCGCCGTGAATATGATAATGCGAAACAACATTTTTATCCATTTCGGCAGGGTCTATATCAATATGAAGCACCTCTGCCTTGGGAGCGAATTTTGTTCTGTTGCCGGCAACGCGATCGGAAAATCTTGCTCCGCAGGTGATAAGAACATCGCATTGAGAAGCTGCTTTATTGGATTCAAACCTGCCGTGCATGCCCACCAGGCCCACATAGAGCCTGTGATTATGCGGAAACGCACCGAGACCCATAAGTGAGGAAACAACGGGGCAATCCGTTTTTTCCGCAAATTTCATAATTTCCGCACTGCAATCCGCCGAGATTGCGCCGCCGCCTAAATAGATGAGCGGCTTTTTTGCTTTATTGAGAAGTTCAACGGCTCTTTCAAGCGATTTGGTTTTGGGATGAACACATTCATCGGGTTGCTGCTTGGGAGCGGGATAATACTCGCACTTAGCCGCGGTTATATCCTTAGGAATATCAACAAGGACGGGGCCTTTTCTGCCGCTTGTCGCAATTCTGAAGGCATTGCGCAAAACATCGGCAAGCTCTTCAACATTTCTTACCATGTAGTTATGCTTGGTAATCGGCATCGTGATGCCCTTAATATCAACCTCTTGGAAAGAGTCGCGGCCGATCATGGAAGTGCCCACATTGCAGGTGACGGCAACCATCGGCACGGAATCCATATAAGCCGTTGCAATACCTGTTACAAGGTTTGTTGAGCCGGGGCCGGATGTTGCAAAGCACACGCCCACCTTGCCCGTTGCGCGGGCATAGCCGTCTGCCGCATGGGAAGCACCCTGTTCGTGAGAAGTGAGAACATGATTAAATGTATCGCCGTATTTATAAAGCTCATCGAATATGTTAAGAATCGTTCCGCCGGGATAACCGAAAACGGTGTCTACCCCCTGCTCCTTAAGAACCTCAAGAACGATCTGCGAGCCGTTTAATTCCATAAAATTCCCTCCATATACAAGCGATAACAAACACAGCGAAAAAAGCCGCATTTGCGTATAAAAGTGCATTGTTTAAAATATTATGAATATTTTAGTATTTTTGGGTGGCAAAGTCAAGGTTAATTTTGTTCTTGCCAAATGTTTGTGCTTGATATATACTATTTAATGAAATTTTTGAAAACTAAGGAGAAAAGCAAATGAAGCTCGGTATAGTCGGCTTACCCAATGTTGGGAAGAGCACACTTTTTAACGCAATAACAAACGCAGGCGCGCAAAGCGCAAACTACCCGTTCTGCACGATTGAGCCTAATGTTGGCATGGTAAGCGTGCCCGATGAAAGGCTCGACAAGCTTGCCGAAATGTATGCTCCCGATAAATTCACACCGGCAACAATAGAATTTGTTGACATTGCAGGCCTTGTTAAAGGCGCATCCAAGGGCGAAGGCCTCGGCAACAAATTTTTGAGCCATATCAGAGAGGTGGACGCAATCATTCATGTTGTTCGCTGCTTTGAAAATGACGATATTACCCATGTTGACGGCAGCATAGACCCTGCAAGAGACATTGAAACCATCAATTTGGAGCTTATTCTTTCCGATTTGGATATTCTTGCAAGAAGAACGGACAGCCGCAAAAAAGCCATGAAGGGCGACAAAACAATCGCCCCGGAGGTTGAATTTCTCGAAAGGCTTTCCGCAGAAATGGAAAGCGGCAAAACGGCAAGAAGCTGCGAGATAAGCGAGGACGAAGCCGAATATCTTAAAGAGGTTTCCCTGCTCACTCTAAAGCCCGTTATCTATGCCTGCAACATGAGCGACGAGGATTTTGCCAACGGAATAGACTCGAACGCAAACTACAAAAGGGTGCAGGAAATCGCAGCCTCCGAAGGAGCGGAAACACTGCCCATCTGCGCTGAAACCGAAGCCGAAATCGCAACGCTTGACGATGAAGAGAAAAAAATGTTTCTTGAGGATTTGGGACTTGAAAAAAGCGGGCTTGACAGGCTTATTCAAAAGAGCTATCACCTGCTGGGCTTAATTTCTTTCTTAACCGCGGGCAAAAAAGAGGTGCGGGCATGGACGATAAAGAAAGGCACAAAAGCACCGCAGGCGGCAGGCAAAATCCACACCGATTTTGAAAGGGGCTTTATCAGAGCCGAGGTTGTGGCGTTTGACGATTTGGCGGCAAACGGCTCGATGACAGCCTGCAAGGAAAAAGGCCTTGTTCGCAGCGAAGGCAAGGACTATGTTATGAAAGACGGCGACATTGTTGAATTCAGATTCAATGTTTAAGTTTTATAATCATTTTATACAAAAATAGATATTACTTGACAATAAATTTTATTTGGTTTATTATATAACTTAAGGTGAGCGGGAGGATTTTATGGATAAGTTTAACAACATGAACGAAACCGAAATCCTTAATCTTGCCAAAGACGGAGATAATGAAGCCATTAGCTTTATTATTCAAAAATACAAGTATATTTCAATAAAGCTTGCAAGCGAGTGGACAAACTCTTTCATCGAGCCTGAGGACTTGATGCAGGAGGGTATGATAGGCTTGCTTGCCGCAATCAAATCATATGACGAAAGCAAGAAAATTTCGTTTTTATCATATGCATATACTTGTGTGGGCAACTCCATTCAAACGGCGCTCCGAAAAGTGAACAGGAAAAAGGATTTTCCTAAAAACAGCCTTGTTCCCTTTGAAAAAGAATTTGTGGACGGGAAAGCAAATTCCCTCAGCGCCGAAGATTCTTTCCTTGCAGAGGAAAGCGTTTCAATGTTATTACAGCAGCTTGATAAAAGCCTCTCAAAAATGGAAAACAGCGTGTTGAGATTGTTTTTGGTTGGTTGCAGTTACAACGAAATAGCACAAAGGCTTAATAAAAGTCCCAAGGCAATTGACAACGCTTTACAGCGTATCCGAAAGAAACTTAAAGAGGTTTCATTCTGAAAATCCCGAAAAAGAGCCGAGAAATCGGTATTTATGAGAGGTAATATTTATGTATCAGGACAAAACATTGATTTGCAAGGACTGCGGCAAAGAATTTACATTCACAGCAGGCGAGCAGGAATTTTATGCGGAAAAAGGCTTTGAAAACGAGCCTCAAAGATGCAAGGAATGCAGAGCCGCAAAAAAGGCATCCGCAAGAGCAGGCAGAGTTATGCACGATGCTGTTTGCGCAAGCTGCGGCGCGGCATGCAAGGTGCCGTTTGAACCCAGCGGCGACCGCCCTGTTTATTGCAGCGAATGCTTTGAAAAAATGAAAAACGAAGGCTGATAAAGCAATTATTCGCTTTTTTAACCGCCGCCCAAACCGAGCGGCGGTATTTTTTTGCCTTTGCGCCGCAAAATCGGGCTTGACAACATCGGCGCATTATGATATTATATTCGAGCAGTTACGGAGAGGTATCGAAGCGGTCATAACGAGGCGGTCTTGAAAACCGTTTGGCGCAAGCCACATGGGTTCGAATCCCATCCTCTCCGCCACACCTGCGGTGGGCAATTCGCCTGCCGCAGTTTTTTTATTTATATCTCACTCGACAATATTGATTTCGCAACAAAAAAACACATCTGCGGTGGGCAATTCGCCTGCCGCAGTTTTTTATTTATATCTCACTCAACAATATTGATTTCGCAACAAAAAACACACCTGCGGTGGGCAATCGAATTTCACAATTTATACACCGATTCCGCATAAAACACGATAAAAAAAAAGAAAGCCCGGCCGAGCGGTTACACCGCACAAGCCGAGCTTTTTTACCGTTTATACAGAAAAAACAGTCATAATACTTTTTCATTATTATAGTATTGAGGTCTTCCTACTGAGCCTTTGCCGTATTCGATTGCGCGAACGGGGCATGAGCATATGCATGCCATACAATGAGTGCAATTGCCCAGCCACTTTGGCTTACCGTCGGTGAGTTTTATATTATTGAGCGGGCAAAGCGAGGCACATTTTCCGCAGGAAACACAATTATCGCCGACAGCAAATTTTTTATCTGAAATAACAAATTTATAAAACACATCGTTTACGATTCCGCTTTTGAGCTTATCGACGACGCCGATCTTATGGGACGGGAATTTTTTATTTTCAGAAATAATTTTTGCACACTCGCACACCTTCGGCTCTGCGCCGGAAATGATTTTTGCCGCTTCTTCCCTTTCGGGCACACCGAAAAGTGCAATATAATTTTCCGGCATAAGAATTTCAAAAACGCCCATATATTCAAGCTTTTTAAAATCGCAGAGCTTTTTGATATACGGCGAAGCATTGCCGATTTCACCGCCGCAGTCCATAACGAAATATGCCTTATTGCTGCCCGAAAGCTCAGCATTTTCAATGAAGCTTTGAAAAATGCGCGGTATGCGCCAGCCGTAAGTGGGGCAAACAAAAACAAACGGCCTTTCCGAATGAAACTCGGCTTTCTTTTGCGATCTTATGTACTCAAACGAATTAACAACCTCATCGCCGATAATCAGGCTTATTTTTTCGGCAACCCAGCGACTGTTGCCCGTGCCCGTGAAATAAACAATCATCTGTTTTCATTCCTTTCGGCAAGCACCTCAAGGCCGATTTTACCCGTTAAATGCTCTATATCAAACGATATCATTTCAAGGGCATTCCACTCGTCCTCAATTGCCTTTTTACGGTTTTCTTCACTTTCTTTCGGGCAATATTTAAGCGCAAATTTTTCGATTGCGGCGCGAATTTCGGCCGAATCCGAAACAAGGCTTACCCTGCCGAACGCGATCACGCTTTCATACTTAGTGGTATATTTTTCGGCAAGCACATCATCCCGCCCCACAACACAAAGCGACGCCTTATCGCAATTTTTAACGGCGTCGATTTTATGCCCCGTTTTGGCGCAGTGAAAATACACCTTATTATCGAGTCGCACAAAATTGAGCGGCACGGTATAAGGATATCCCCATCGCCTATCAAAGCCAAAACGGCTGTATTTGAATTATCGAGAATTTCAAAGCATTCCGAATTTGAAAGCTGCTGCTTTTTTCTTCTCATTTCTCTGAACATATAAATCCCCCAAGCGAAGAAAAAATTTCATAATATTAAACCGAAATAATTACTCATTGAATATATCGGAATTTTTAATAATCATAGCATAACGGAAATTTGTATTCAATATTATTCATTTATATTTTATGCGTATTTACACTTGAAAATCAACGATAAAGCTTATGATTACTGCTTTTTATCAAAATAAACCGTGTAAAATTCGTGCTTTACTTCAAAAAACGGCTTTAGCACAATCGGAGCGCCGAGGCTTGAATACTCGGGTGGAATTCTGAAAATCAGCCTTTCTCGGTCAACCGCTTCAACGCAAGCCTCCGCGGATTTTCCGTTTAGCAAAAGCGACGGATATTCAACGGTCGCATCGTCAATCAAAAGCTCGTTTGAAATGTATTCTGAAACCCTGTCGGTGATTTTCCCGAGCGGAGCGCAGAGCGTAACAGGACCGTATTTCAAGGCGCAGACGTTCTTTTCCCGTGATTTGTATTCGGTTACGCGCATCGGCAGAGTAAGTTCAACCGAGTCACCGCCCTTTATGGCGTGAACGGTGAAATATCCCTTTTCAATGCCGTAAAATTCCTCTGTACCGTGCCTTAAATGCGCCGTTTTGTGTGCAAACTCGGGTATACGGAGCTTTAAGCGATCAATTTCGGTATTTCCCTTAATGGTAATCGAAATTTTGTCGGAGTACGGATAATCGGTGTCAATTTCAAGCGAAATGCCATCCGTTTCAAGCCGCGAGGGAATATACAGGTTTATATAAAGCGAGCCTCCGTCAAAGAAGAAAATATCGTTTTCGTATTTTTCGGGGTTTTCCATACCTGTGCCCGTACAGCACCACCAGGATTTGTATTTTTTCTCATACGTTCTGTGATGCCCCTGCAGGAGCGAGACAAAGTACATTTTTGCCCCGTTTTCGTCCTGCTGGGCAAGAATGTGATTGAACAGCGCGTTTTCGTACCAATCGAAATACTCCGATTTTTGCTCAAATGAGAAAAGATATTCGCAAAGCCGCATCATATTATATGTGTTACAGCTCTCGCAGGTCTTTTTAGAGAGAGTTTCCTTTCCCTTTTCCTCAAAATGCTCTTTGTCGGAGTTGCCTCCGATTGCATATGAGCGGTCTTGGGTGACAAATTTCCAAAAGCTTTCAGCCGCAAGCCTGTATTCCCTATGGTTTTCGGGCGAGGCTCTGTAAATTGCCGCCATACCCGTGACCTTGGGAATTTGCGTGTTTGCGTGCCAGCCGTAAAGCCTGTCCTCGTTTTTTGCAAGAAAACTCAACAGCTTTTTATGAGTGAATTTTTCGGCAAAGCGAAGATATTTTTCATTTTTCGTTATTTCGTAAAGATTTGCAAATACCTCGTTCATTCCGCCGTGTTCACATTCGAGCATTTGTTCAAATTCTTCGTCCGAAAAATCCGACAGACCATCGCACGCCCAATCGGCAAAACGCAACAGAACCCTTAAAACGGTTTGCTCGCGGGTGGCAAGATAAGCGTCGGTAAGACCCTGTAAATTTTATGCACATTGTACCATGGGACCCAATAGCCGTCCGCCCAAGAGGTAAGATTTTTATCAAAAAGTTCTGCAAAGCAATCCTCTTTACAACCGCCGATAAAGCCTGATTTTGCAACATTTTGCACGCTTTCAAGTTGCGATACAATGTATAAAATCTTATTCCTGAGTTTTTCGTCGCCGCTTTGGGCATAGCACTCCGAAACGGCGCTTAAAAAGTGCCCGAGCGAGTGACCGGCAAGTGAAAATGTCTCGGGACTTTTCTCCCAATTGTTCGCACTTTTCCTCTCCCAGCCGCCGTAGCGTTTCGCGTTGTTCGGCGCAGACAAGCCATGCGCCTCAAAAACAGGCGCTAAAAGCCTGTCAATGTCCACGCCATCAAGATATTCCCTGCCGATTTTCTCGCTTTTCAGGAAATCGGAGCTTAACAGCGTTATATTCCTTTTGTCGGCAAAGCCCGACCTTCGCACCGTGCCTTGCATTTCTGTATTCTGTTTGTTCAAATCCATCACTCCGCTTCTATTTTATATTTTCCCTTTCATCTTGTCAACATTTTGAGTAATATCCACGCCGCTCCCTCGTCCGAGCAGACCTCCAACCATCCTTTGCCGTCCATCTTGGTGTCGTACCGAGCCTTGAGCCGTTTGGTTAATTCTTTCTGTAGCATATTTGATTTCTCCTTTTTAGGGTAATAGAAAAGGCAGATAGATTTTTGCTTTCTATCTGCCTGTGTATGTGTATCTGATATTTACTTTTCGGGAGTTCAAGTCTATCCACAAAGGGAAAACGGCGATTTTACATCTGTGTTTTGGTACAGAGAAAAATCGCCGTTTGGGTAGCAAAAAAGCCCGAATATATCGGGCTTTTCGCAAGAGACATCTTTTTTGTCTCCACATTATGGCGCAGATGTTTCATTCGCTCGGCTCGCTTCCGCGCTCGCCGACACGCACACGGCCGTCGAAACAGCCACCGGCTGTTTCTTTGCTTCGCAACCGCCTTTTCGAATCTCTCCGCCCGCACCAATAAAAAATCCCGTCGGCAAAAAGCCGTCGGGATTTTTGGCGCAGATGGAGAGATTCGAACTCTCGCGGCGGTTACCCACCCTACGCCCTTAGCAGGGGCGCCTCGTCACCAGCTTGAGTACATCTGCAAAACCGTTAACTTAAACACACACTGTCAAGTTGTTGCACCGATTAGGTGCTTAACTAATATACCAAAACGAAGCAAAAAAGTCAACATAAAATTTATATAATCGGGCAAAAAAACTACATATAATAATCTATGGCGGCGGCAAACGGCGCCGAATTTGCGATTGTGAGGCTTGATTATGGCAACAAAATTATTTAAATACGAGCTCGGCGGCTTTGTGTTTTGCTGCATTTTGGGCACGCTTATGCATTTCTTTTATGAGTGGAGCGGCGATTTAACGATAATAGGAATATTATGCCCCGTAAACGAAAGCGTGTGGGAGCATTTAAAGCTGATTTTTTATCCGTTTATATTTTGGGAAATTGCAGAATACTTTATATTCAACGATCACACCCCGCTTGCTTTTTCAAAGCTTTGCGGCGCACTTTGTGGAATGACGGCAACGCTTGCCGTGCACTATATTTACACGGGCGCGAGCGGAAAAGAAAGCATGGCGGCGGATATAATTTCATTTGTTTTGGGTATAGGCGCGGCATTCGGCGTAAGCTTTTTAATAATGAAAAACCGCACAAAGAAAAACAGGCTGTGCGAATCGATTTCGATTATATGCACGGTGATAATTTGCCTGCTTTTTACCATTTTCACCTTTATGCCGCCGCTCACTCCCCTTTTTAAGGACGCAACAAACGGCACCTACGGAATATAGGAGAAAGAAAAGCGGCGGTCTTGCCGACTGCCGCTTTGTTGATTATTAAACCGTTTCCGAGATCGGAAATTTATTTGTTATGACCTCTCTTAAAGCGCTTTTTGCCTTCTTCTCTGAAAGCATCCAAGCCGCCTTTTTCATCATAAAGCTTTGCGGCCTCAAGGCAAATATCAAGCGAAAGGTTGATGCACTCCTCGCTCATATTATCGGGTGTGTCAAGGCGAGTGTGATAATAGGTTTTCGGATCGTGGTTAACGCCGCAAAAGCCGGAAGCCATAAGGCCGTATCTGCTGAAGCCCTCGGCATCAATTGCGCCGGGATAAAGCTCTGTTTCGGGCATTTCAACACCGCAATTTACGCCGGCTTCATAAATAATTTCAGAAACTGCATTTGAGTTTTTCTGAGTGCCCGTGCAACCGTTTGTATAAATCTGGAGCTGCTCAATTTCACGCATTGTATCCATTGCGATAAAGATTGTTTCAACATCCGAAAGATCCTCTTTATGCCTTTTTGCATAAGCAACAGAGCCTCTTAAGCCGGCTTCCTCCGAGCCTGCAAGGAGAGCGCAAACCTCTGTGTTTTCAAATCTGAAATCGTTATCTGCCATTTCTTTTAATACGCCCATTGCGATGAAATCCGCAGTGAGGTTATCATTGGCGCCGTCTACAACAACTTTCCAGTTAATGAAAAAGCAAATAGCAAAGAAAAACGGAATGAGAATGAGCTGAATAATTCCGCAAACAAGCCAGAACTTGCTGATATATACACCGCTTACGCAAGCGTGAATAACCCAAATAACATCAAATATCGCAACTGCGATTAAGCCGCAAATCGAGCCGGACATAACAGTTGCAAGGCTTTTAAGACCGCCGTGAAGCGAATAAGTCCATTCATTTGCAGCATCCGTGTGACCGCCGAAGATGATTCTTCTTTTAACTTCTCCGCTGGGGGCGCGGCGAGCCATAACATTTCTTGATACCTTACGAGGAAACAGGAAATCAACAAACTCACGATACATAAGAAATTCAATCACAAGGCAAGCAAGCGCAAGAAGCACAAAAACAGTTGCCACAATTGCCAAGCCGGGGCCTGAAACAACACCCTTATAGGTGAGCCAGAAAAAGATAACGGAAATAATTCCGATGCAGCCGGCTGCGGGAATCCAGCCCATAAATGCTGCGGGATGAACGGAAAAGTCCTCCATTTCAACCTTGTCTGCCCACTGCTCAAGCTCGCCCTTTAAGTATTTTTGAGCTTTTCTTTCGCTGTGGGAGCCCGGGGATCTTTCTTTGAAGTTTTCGCAAACATAGCGAATTCCGTCAACCATATATTTTTGAGTGGCTGCGGAAGCACCCTTGGTGAGTTTCATAAAACCGACCTCTTTCTAAAAATATTATGTTTTCATTATATTACAAAACATTTTGTTTTTCAACAACCGAAGTTAAAATTGTTACAATGTTTTTAACATGTAAAAGCGGTGAATTGCTACTCACAAAATCAAAGCAAAATATTAGGAAATTTGTATAATATTTTAGCACAATGCATAACTAATTTTTCTAAAGTTGTTAATTGTAAACAAAAAACAATAATGATAAAATAATATTGCACAAAAATTAAATTGCATAAAAATTGCATTTAAACAAAAGGAGAGGACACTAAATGAGCATAAAAAACAAATACCTTGCGGGCCTTATGGAAAGGGTTATAAAAAGAAATCCCAATGAACCCGAATTTCATCAGGCGGTTGAAGAAATGCTTGAAACACTTGACCCCGTTGCCGACAGACATCCCGAATACATCGAAAAAGGTGTGTTTGACATGATTGTTGAGCCTGAAAGAGTTATCAAATTCCGCGTTCCGTGGATGGATGACAACGGAAACATTCAGGTAAACAGAGGCTACAGAGTTCAGTTCAACAGTGCAATCGGTCCTTACAAAGGCGGCTTGCGTTTTCATCCCTCGGTTTACGAAGGAATCATCAAATTCCTCGGCTTTGAGCAGATATTCAAAAACAGCCTTACCGGCCTGCCTATAGGCGGCGCAAAGGGCGGCTCAGACTTTGATCCCAAAGGCAAAAGCGACAATGAAGTTATGCGCTTCTGCCAAAGCTTTATGACGGAGCTTTACAGACACATCGGCGCAGACACCGATGTTCCCGCAGGCGATATCGGCGTAGGCGGCAGAGAAATAGGCTATCTTTTCGGCCAATACAAGAGAATAGTTAATCAAAACGACGGTGTTCTTACCGGCAAAGGTCTCAACTACGGTGGTTCGCTTGTTCGCACCGAAGCCACAGGCTATGGCCTTTGCTACTACACAGAGGTTATGCTCAAGCATCACCACACCTCCTTCAAGGGCAAAACCGTTGTTATCTCCGGTTCGGGCAATGTTGCGATTTATGCTTGCGAAAAAGCAACTCAGCTCGGCGCAAAAGTTATCACGATGAGTGATTCAAACGGCTACATCATTGATAAGCGCGGCATTGACCTTGCGCTCGTTAAAGAGCTTAAAGAGGTTAAGAGAAAGAGAATCAAGGAATATATTAAGCACCATCCCGAAGCAGAATACCATGAGGGCTGCAGCGGCGTTTGGGGCGTTAAGTGCGACATTGCTCTTCCCTGCGCAACTCAAAACGAGCTTAACGGCGAAGCTGCAAAGAAGCTTGTCAAAAACGGCGTTTATGCTGTTTGCGAGGGTGCAAACATGCCCTCCACTCCCGAAGCAATTGCCGAATTCCAGAAGAAGGGCGTTCTTTTCGGACCTGCAAAAGCAACAAATGCCGGCGGCGTTGCAACATCTGCGCTTGAGATGTGCCAAAACAGCTCACGCCACCCCTGGAGCTTTGAGGATGTTGACCGCGAGCTTATGAGCATTATGGAAAACATTTACAACAAGAGCTGCGAAGCTGCAAAGGAATACGGCGTTGAGGGCAACCTTGTTGCCGGCGCAAACATTGCGGGCTTCATCAAGGTTGCGGACGCTATGCTTGCACAGGGCCTTGTTTGATCCGAGCAGAGGCTTATATAAATATTGCATAAAAATCACCCCGAGCATCGCAAATGCTCGGGGTTTTACTATTATCTGAATATTAACAATGTTGCAAAAAAGAAAAACAAAATTCGGAATGCTTAGACCGCGTTTTTATCACGGCGAATATTACGAAACGACGAATTATTTTCCGTTTATCATAAAAACAACGCCGCTCATGGGGTGAACCCATTTTTCGTTTATATTTATATAGCAATTACCAACGCCGAGCTCCGCCTGCTCAACGCTTGCCTCCACGGAATTATTGAAAAAAGGATACATTTTAACATCGTATTTTTCCGCAGGATAATTAAACCTGATGGTGGGGCTGTAAACGGGCTGAGAAATCGAAGCCAAAAACGAAGTATGCGCCTTGAGCTGAGGCATTCTGAAGAAAATCATAATCTTATTCGATTTATTGCCTGCATTATAAAAATCTTCGCCTGCATTAAACGAAAAATCAATTCCCTTTTCAGTGATTTCAAAATCGCCGAGTTCCCATTTTTTATCGTCTATATAAAGGCTCGGCGAAAAAAGCGTTTCCATAGCTTCTTTCAATTCGGCATCGTTTTTGCCGGATATAAATGCATTTAAATCGTCAATATCCACGGTAAGCGCTTCACGAATTACAAAGCGCTTTTCTTTTTCGTTTTGCGAATTATCGCTCATATGGCGCAATTTACGATCCAATTCTTTATTTTCCGAGAAAAAGCCGAGGTGAACACATTTGCCTATCGGCTCGGTTGCGATATATGTAATATTATACGAAAGCTGTTCGCAAACGAGCATATATTTTTCGGGTTTAAAGCAATCAAAGCAATCACAATCGTTGATATCAATAAAATATTCAAAGCGGGTTTTGATATCGTATTTATCATTTAAATACGGCTCGATTGCGCCGAGGGCCATGGCACATTCATCCTTATCCATATCAACCATGGATAAAACCGTGGCATCGACAAAGCGCTTTTTTGCATCAAAATCAAACGAATTTATAACCTCGGGTCGGCTCATGATTGTGCCGGTGATTTGCTCCGTCATTTCCTCATAAACCTTATCCTGCTGTATATATTCAAGCCCGAAATCAAAAAGCAATATAGGCGGAAGAATGCCGAGAATATTATCGAAAATTCCATCGCCTATCGTGCGAAAAGCCTCGGAAAACGGCAGGCCGGAGCGAGCGGCAACAGCAAGCTTTATTATAAGCAAAAGAACCCACACGGCAACGGTTGCACCGCCCACAATTCTGTAGGCGCGCTTTTTAACCTTTTGATATTCCTGCCAATGGTCGTATTTTTTAGGCTTTAATCTGTTTTTCACTTTATTTTTCATTTGCCACCTCATCAAACACGCCGCCGAACAAAGCGCAGTCGGCACCCGATTCGGCCGCCCAAAACAAATCGCCGTAATCGTAATGCCACCATTCGCTCGGATAATTTGTGAAGCCCACGGAAGTCATCACTTCAAAAAGAAGGCGGCGATTTTTAAAAGCATTGCAGGATTCTTTGTTTTCAAATGCATCCGTGTATGCATTACAGGTGAAATCATCAAAATCCGTGCCCATATCAAGCTCTTGCCCGTTACGATCCACAACTGTTAAATCCACCGCGCCGCCCGTTGAATGAGCAAACGGCTTCAGGCGATTTTTCTCGGGATATGACACAAATCGCTTTGCAAGCGTATCGGCCTCTTCCCTGCTTATGCCTTTTTCAGCCATAAGCTTGTTTGCATATCTGTCAAACAGAAATTTTTGAACGGAAACGGGGCGCCAAGCGTCAAAAATTTTAAATCCGAAGCCTTCGGGCAAAAGAGCAAGCGCCCGATTAAGCATTTCAAAAACCTCACGGCGCATGCGGCATACCGTGGTTGCACCCGGAATGCCTTGCAATGCATATTTCGGCTCATATATGATATTAGCCGAATTTTCGGGCAATTCGATAAGCGGATCGTGAATCTCGCGAACGATGATATTATCCGTTTTCAAATCGTGCCATTCGGGAATACGGGTATTATTCATTTTCATAATATATATTACCTCTATGAGCGGCGGAATTTAACCTCCGCCAAATAAATTATTGCAAAAAGGCAATTTTGTGTCAATATATTCATGGTGTATGACCAAAAAACAGCAGCAAAGTGCTGCTGTTGAAATTTTAAGGCTTAATAAGGGTGAGGTTTTCAAGCGGAGCAAAGCCCATGCCCCGCAAATCGGAGATTGCATTTTCAATTTCATCCGTCATTTTTAAAACATCGGGATTATGAGCGTCAAGACCGAGAATTGCGGTGTTTCCGACCTCTGCGGCAATTTTCCAAAAATCCGGATTGGGATAATGGCGATTTGTTATTCTGCCGAGGAAATTATACTCAATCGGATATCCGAGTTCTTTTACCCTTTTACAAAGGCGATACATTTTTTCGCAATAAACATCGCGGTCACCCGTGAAATTTATTAAATCCGGATGCGCAATATACGAAAATTCTTCCGTTTCAAGCCCCTCTATGCACTGATTTACATAAGACTCCAAAACCTGCACGCTTTTCGTTTCATGGCCGCTGTAATGCGCAGCGGGTTCATATTCATTAAGATTGAAATGCTGACCCAAAATCAGATAATCGATATCAAAGCTTTTTAAAAATTCAAGTTCATCCTTAAAAAGCGCCGGATAATATTCAAGCTCAAAGCCGAGCCTGATATCGATTTCAGCCGAATATTTATTTTTTAAGCTTTTGATTGAAGCCGCGTAATCTGCCGCAAATTCAGGCGCCATTCTGAAATCGGAATAATAACCGCTGCTTTTCGGAAACAGCATGGGCGCATGATCCGAGAAGCCAAGCTCCTCGCAGCCGCAGGAAATTGCGGCGGCAACATATTCCTCATCCGTGCCTTTTGCATGGTGGCAGCGGCTTGTGTGAGTGTGGTAATTTTTCATAGTAAAATTATTTTACCACATTTTTTTAAAAATTCAATACTCTTTACTTGACAAGCACGATACTTTTTCGTATAATACCACTTGCAAACATTAAGTGGTTGCTTTTGGCCCGGTAGTTCAGCTGGTTAGAACGCCTGCCTGTCACGCAGGAGGTCGACGGTTCGAGTCCGTTCCGGGTCGCCAATTCAGATATGCTGATATGGCTCAGGCGGTAGAGCGCGTCCTTGGTAAGGACGAGGTCGGCGGTTCAAGTCCGCCTATCAGCTCCAGCTGCGCAGCAAACGCTGCGCAGTTTTTTATTTTCACAGATTATATACATAAAATACCCCGCAGGCACGGCACATACCGACCTGCGGGGATTTTTTATATTTTATTAAATTTTACACAGGCTAATCAACCGAGCCGCCGTATTCGACAAAGCCGCATTTTTGCTTGCTGCCGGCGTTATATAGCACAAGATACATGCCGTCTGTTTTTCCCAGGCAATAACATGTTTCCCTAGCTTCAAGCGAGCCGACTTTAAGCTTTTTGGCGGTATCGGCAAAAACTGTTTCGGGAGTTGAACCGTTTTTATAGGTTTTGCTTTCCGGCGGGGCTTTTGCCACTCCGCCCGCATATTCCACAAAGCCCGCCTTATGCTTTGATGTGCCGTTCAGCTTATAAACGACAACATAACTGCTGCCTGATTTACTGTAGCACAGTGCGGATTCATAAGGTGAGAGCGAGCCGATTTCCTCGGCAAGGGAGTTATCCTTAAAAACTGTTTCCTTTGTTTTGCCGTTTTTCCAATTTACGGGTGTGGGAAACGAACCCGTGCCGCGAAGCTCGGTTAAGCCCAGAACCTTGCCGTAATCCTTGGGGCGCAAGAAGCCTTTAACCTTATTATAGCTGTGAGTTACAAAGCCGCAAGGCCTGCCGGACGGCCAATTTTGGTCAAACGACACAAAAGTTTTAGCATCGCTTTCACCCGAAGCAACCGCAATATGCCCCGCCGACGAAGAATTAACGCTTCGTTCCCAAACAACCATATCGCCCGCCCGCGGGCGCATACCGCTTTTATACGCCACCCTTGTGAAATGCGGAGTTATAGCTGATTTTGAATTAAAATTATCATAATACTGCCAAGCGTCGCCGTAACCGTTCATTGACGAAACGGGCACGCCGAAAACCCTGTTGCAATACGCTTTTATTACATCAACGCATTGATTTTTATTTGTTTTGCTTCCGGCGCCGTCCACATCAATATATTTGCCTCCGAGCGAGGCAAAAAATTCTTTTTAAATACACAGAAACCGCCTCTGTTAAAACTTGCTGCAATCCGAGGGATTGTTTAAAATTCCGAACAAGGTTAATATTTCAACAACACAGGTGCCGATAACCTTAACCTCGTCTCCGAGCTGCCGGGAAAACATTGCAAGCACAATGCAAACCTGGGCAAGAACGGCAAGCCAAACTATCGGGCTTTTTAATCTTTGTTTCATTTAAATTTCCTTAGCCTTTCCGGCTACAACCGAATATAAAGCCGCACGCCTTATTGTAGCCGTATAAAGCGCGCGGTGAACGAGTTTTTATAAATTATTCCGCGGCGGATTTTAAAGTGCACGGAGAAAAAATGCAAAAATCACATTTTTCCCGCATGGTTGCACAAATTCTCTATGTCCTCCATTCTATGATTAAGAACCTTTATCTGTTCTTTAATAACAGGGATACGCTCGGCAAACGAATTATGCTTATCCACCTTTTCCTCAAGCCTTTTAATTCGATAATTGGTCAGCTTTGAGGAGGCTAAAATTCCGCCGAACGCGCCCGCGCAGGTGCCGATCAGGGAAAGCAGAGCAACAATGATATTTTCGTTGATAATAACGCTCCTTTCTTTGCTTTTATTGAGGCAATCTTACAGATTAGCGAAAAATCCGAAAAAGTCAAGCATTTATTTTTCAGCGTCCCGATTATTTCCCATTCAATATGCACTATATAGAGCATAAGACAAATATTCGTTTTGTATATTTATGCATTATTTATGTATATTTATTACGAATTTGCAATAATCTATTGACATTGAAATCAGCAAGTGTATAATAGAAAAGAATTATACTATTGAATCGGAGATGCATATTATGCCTAAAGTATTCATAGACGGGCAGGCAGGCACAACGGGTCTGCGAATTAAGAGCAGATTACAGCAGAGAGATGATATCGAACTGCTTGAGATAGACAACGAAAAACGCAAGGACAGCGCCGAAATCAAAAAGCTGCTCAACGCGAGCGACATCACCTTCCTTTGCCTGCCGGACGAGGCGGCAAAAGAAGCCGCCGCTCTGCTTGACAAGGATAACAAGCACACAAAAATAATAGACGCTTCAACGGCGCACAGAACCGCGCCGGGCTGGGCCTACGGATTCCCGGAGCTTTCGCCCGAATTCAGAAAAGGGATTGAGGAAAATCAGCTTATTGCAAATCCGGGCTGCTACGCAAGCGGATTTATTTCGATAGTTTATCCGCTTATCGCCCACGGGATCATAAGCCGTGATTATCCCATCACCTGCTTTGCCGTTTCAGGCTACAGCGGCGGCGGAAACAAAGCAATTGCTCAATACGAGGCGGCCGAAAGAAACCCTGAGCTTGATTCGCCGCGGCAATATGCGCTCGGCCAAACGCACAAGCACCTGAAAGAAATGCAGGCAATCACTAAAATTGAGCGCACGCCGATTTTTTCGCCGATGATTTGCGACTACAAATGCGGAATGGTTGTGAGCATTCCCCTTTTCACAAACATGCTTGCAAAAAGCATAACGCCGAATGAAGTGCGCGAGGTGCTTAAAGAGCATTATGCGGGAAGCGAATTTGTTAAGGTTCGTGAAGCGGGCTACAGCGAAAGCATGATCGGCGCAAATAATTTTGAGGGGCGCGACGATATGGAAATAGAGCTCAACGGCAACGCCGACAGATTTGTTATCACATCAAGATTTGATAATTTGGGCAAAGGCGCAAGCGGTGCGGCAATAGAATGCATGAACATCGCCTGCAAAATCAAAGACGATAAATCACTGAATATCGGAGAGTGAAGAATATGAAACACACAAACGGAGGAGTTTGCGCCGCAAAGGGCTTTAAGGCAAGCGGCGTTTACTGCGGAATCAAAAAAAGCAATTCGCCCACACACAAAAACGACTTGGGAATGATAGTTTCAGATGTTCCCTGCGCTGCGGCAGCGGTTTACACCACAAACAAGGTTAAGGGCGCACCCATCATCGTTACAAAGAAAAATCTTAAAAAAACGGGCGGCGTTGCAAGAGCGGTTATAGTAAATTCCAAAAACGCAAACACCTGCAACGCAGACGGCGAAGAAAAAGCCGAAAAAATGTGCAGCCTTGCGGCAAACGCTTTAGGCATTAAAAGCGAAGAAATTATTGTTGCCTCCACGGGCGTTATCGGGCAGGTTTTGCCGATTGAGCCTATCGAAGCGGGAATCAAGCCGCTTGTTGACGGGCTTTCCTACACGGGCAACGAAGCCGCTGCAACAGCGATTATGACGACGGACACAATAAAAAAAGAATACGCTGTTGAATTTGAAATCGGCGGCGTTAAATGCAAAATCGGCGGCATGGCAAAGGGCTCGGGGATGATTCACCCCAATATGGCTACAACGCTGAATTTCATAACAACGGATGCGGCAATCGAAAAAAGCGCTTTGCAGGAGGCTTTGAACGACATAGTTAAAATCACATACAACTGCCTTTCGATTGACGGCGACACCTCCACAAACGACATGGTGGCGCTTATGGCAAACGGGCTTGCGCAAAACGAGGAAATCAAAAGCAGTTCCGTTGAATTTGTGCTTTTCAAATCGGCTCTTTATGAGGTTATGATGCACCTAACGAGAATGCTTGCAAAGGACGGTGAAGGCGCCTCGAAGCTGATTGAATGTGTTTGCAAGGGAGCACCGAACCAAGACGATGCAATCACGGTTGCAAAATCCGTTATCGGCTCAACGCTGTTTAAATGTGCGATTTTCGGCGAGGACGCCAACTGGGGCAGAATCCTTTGCGCAGTTGGTTATGCCGACGCGGAATTTGACATAAACAAGGTTGATGTTGATTTAAAGAGCGAATACGGTGAAATCGCCGTTTGCAGAAGCGGCGCGGGAGTTGAGTTTTCCGAGGAAAAGGCCGCGGAGATTTTGAAAAGCGATGAAATATTCGTGCTGATAAATCTGCATGCGGGCGAAGCGAAGGCAACCGCCTGGGGCTGTGATCTTACATATGACTATGTTAAAATCAACGGAGATTACCGCACCTGATAAAGCGGCAAAAGGAGGGCAAAAATGGATATTACAAACGCAATGAAAGCCGAAGTGCTGGCAAGGGCTTTGCCTAACATTCAGCTTTACAGAAAGAAAACAATAGTTGTTAAATACGGCGGAAACGCCATGATAAACGAAGAGCTTAAAGAATCCGTTATGCGCGATTTGGTGCTGCTTACAACAATCGGCATCAAGGTGGTGCTCGTGCACGGAGGCGGCCCCGAAATAAACAAAACCCTTAAAGCCATGAACATTGAAAGCAAGTTTGAAGACGGGCTCAGGGTTACCGATAAAGACACGGTTAATGTGGTTCAAATGGTGCTTGCAGGCAAGGTTAACAAGGATTTGGTTTGCCAAATCGGAAATCTCGGCGGTCACGCAATCGGTCTGTCCGGCATGGACGACAATATGATTAAATGCCGACCGCTTGACGAAAGCCACGGCTTTGTGGGCGACATTATTGATATGAACACCGAGGTTATAGATGAGGTATTGAACAACAACTTCATTCCCGTTATCTCCACCATCGGCTGCGACGAAAACAATAATTGCTACAACATTAACGCAGACACCGTTGCCGCCGCCGTTGCCGGAAAGCTTAAAGCGGAAGCGCTTATTTCGATGACGGATGTTGTGGGTTTGCTCAGAGATAAGGATGATGACAGCACCTTAATTCACAGAGTTTACATTTCCGATGTGCCGCGGCTTATATCCGAAGGAATCATAACGGGCGGCATGATTCCGAAAATAGATTCGATGACCCAAGCTATTCGCGAGGGCGTTAAAAAAGCATTTATTATTGACGGGCGCGTTCCCCATTCCATTCTGATGGAAATGCTGACGGATGAAGGTATGGGCACAATGTTCAGAAGCAGGTGAGAATATGAATACAAAAGAAAGACAATGAATTTGTTTCTCACGCATACGGCAGATTCGATGTTGCGCTTTCGAGCGGCAAAGGCTCAACCGTGTGGGATGAAAACGGAAAAGAATACATAGATTTCGGCTCGGGGATAGGCGTTACGGCATTCGGCATTGCGGATGAAGAATGGAAAAGCGCAGTTGAAGCGCAGCTTGATAAAATTCAGCACACTTCAAACCTTTATTACACAAAGCCCTGCGCCGACCTTGCGATGCTGCTTTGTGAAAAAACGGGAATGAAAAAGGTTTTCTTTGCAAACAGCGGTGCCGAAGCAAACGAAGGCATGATAAAATTTGCAAGAAAATACAGCTTCGACAAATACGGAGAGGGCAGAAAAACAATTATCACCCTTGTTAATTCGTTCCACGGCAGAACGATAACAACGCTCTCCGCCACGGGGCAGGACGGCTTTCACACCGTTTTCGGTCCGTTCACTCCCGGCTTTAAATATTGCCCGGCAAACGATATAAAAGCGCTTAACGATATGATTACGGACGATGTGTGCGCAATTATGTTTGAATGTGTTCAGGGTGAAGGCGGCGTGCTTAATTTGAACGAAGAATTTGTGCATGAGATCGCAAAAATAGGCGCAGAAAAAGACATTCTTATTGCCGTTGACGAGGTTCAAACAGGCAACGGCAGAACGGGCAAATATTTTGCATACATGAATTACGGCATAACGCCGGATATTGTTTCAACTGCCAAAGGGCTTGCGGGCGGTTTGCCGATGGGCGCGGTGCTTTTCGGTGAAAAGCTTAAGGACACGGTTACACCGGGTTCACACGGCTCAACCTTCGGTGGAAATCCGATTGCCGCAGCCGGTGCTATAAGCATTGTTGAAAGAATAGACGATAAATTCCTTAATGAGGTTGCCGCAAAGGGCGATTACATCAGGGATTATCTCGGCAAAATCAAAGGCGTTAAATCAATTTCGGGCATGGGGCTCATGCTCGGCATAGAAACCGAAAAGCCGGCAAAAGAGATTGCGGCAGAGTGCCTTGAAAGAGGGCTTCTTGTGCTGACCGCCAAAACAAAAATCAGGCTTTTGCCTGCGCTTAACATAAGCAAAAACGAGCTTGACAAAGGGCTTAATATATTGAAAGAGGTTATTGAAAAATGAAGCATTTACTTAAATTAAAGGATTTGGACAAAAACGAAATTCTTGATTTGCTGAATCTTGCCGATCAGCTTAAATACGAAACAAAGCACGGAATCGAGCACCATTTGCTTAAAGGCAAAACGCTCGGCATGATTTTCCAAAAAAGCTCCACAAGAACGCGTGTTTCCTTTGAAACGGGCATGTATCAGCTCGGCGGCCAGGCATTATTCCTTTCAAACAGAGATCTTCAAATCGGCAGAGGCGAGCCCGTGCAGGACACTGCAAGGGTTCTTTCCCGCTATCTTGACGGCATAATGATAAGAACATTTGAGCAAAAAGAGGTTGAGGATCTTGCAAAATACGGCTCAATTCCGATTATCAACGGACTTACCGATTACTGCCATCCATGCCAGGTGCTTGCGGATTTAATGACCATTCGCGAGCATAAAAACACCTTTGACGGCCTTAAATTCTGCTTTATCGGTGACGGCAACAATATGGCAAACAGTCTTATCGTCGGTGCAATCACAATGGGAATGGAATGTGCAATCGCCTGCCCCGCTGATTACAAGCCCGATGCCGAAATCATAAAATGGGCAAGCGAAAACGGCAAATTCACATGCAGCAACGATATACTTGCCTGCGCAAAAGATGCCGATGTTATTTACACGGATGTTTGGGCTTCTATGGGTCAGGAGCAGGAAAAAGCAGAGCGCGAAAAGATTTTCAAAAATTATCAGATAAACGACGAAGTTATGGCGGCGGCTCACGATGACGCGATGGTGCTTCACTGCCTGCCGGCACACAGGGGCGAGGAAATCACAGCTGAGGTGTTTGAAGCCCATGCAGATGAAATATTCGACGAAGCCGAAAACAGACTTCACGCACAAAAGGCCGTGCTGGTTAAGCTTCTCGGCCAAAACAAATAAACCGAAACGGATGTTTTTTAATGGATAACGAAAAAGTTTATATATGCCTGGCAGACGGACATATATTTGAAGGGAAGCGCTTCGGCGCGGGCGGCGATGTTTGCGGCGAGCTTGTGTTTACCACAGGGATGTGCGGATATATCGAAACGCTTACCGACCCAAGCTATTACGGGCAAATCGTGCTGCAAACATTTCCGCTTATAGGCAACTACGGCTTTATAGCGGAGGATGCGGAAAGCGCAAAGCCTTATCTTACGGCATACATTGTGCGCGAAAAGTGCGACAATCCCTCCAACTTCAGATGCGGTGAAACGCTTGACAAATATTTGAAAGACAACAATATTCCCGGAATCTATGATGTTGACACACGCGAGATAACAAAAATCATCAGGGAAAGCGGCGTTATGAACGCAATGATATGCTCCGATCCGAGAAATTTTGACAAAGAAAAGGTTAAGACATACAGAGTAAGCGGAGCGGTTGAAGCCGTTACTGCAAAAACTCCGCTGCCCGTTGCCTGCGAAAACCCGAAATACAATGTTGTGCTGCTGGATTACGGCAAAAAAGAAAACATTGTGCGCGAGCTTGTTAAGCGCGGCTGCAATGTGGCGGTTGTGCCGAGCGGCACAAAGGCGGATGATGTGCTGAAGCTCAATCCGGACGGCATTATGCTTTCTAACGGACCCGGAGATCCGAGCGACAACGCAGATTGCATTAACGAGCTTAAAAAGCTTATCGGAAAAAAGCCTATTTTCGGAATTTGCCTCGGTCACCAGCTATTGGCACTTGCCATGGGCGCCAAAACCACAAAGCTGAAATACGGCCACAGAGGGGTAAACCAACCCGTTAAGTGCATTGAAACGGGCAGAACATACATTTCCTCGCAAAACCACGGCTATGCAGTTTTAAATGATGAAATCGAAAAGTGCGGCGGCATTATAAGCTACATCAACGCAAATGACGGCACAAACGAGGGCGCGGATTACCCCAACAAAAATGCATTTTCCGTGCAATTTCACCCCGAAGCATGCAGCGGTCCGCACGACACAAGATTTTTGTTTAACAAATTCATTAAAATGATGGGAGGTAACGAATAATGCCTCTTGACAAAAGTATAAAAAAGGTGCTTGTTATCGGATCGGGCCCTATTGTTATCGGCCAGGCGGCGGAATTTGACTATGCAGGCGCACAGGCGTGCCGCGTTCTTAAAGACGAGGGTGTGGAAGTGGTGCTTGTTAATTCAAACCCCGCAACGATTATGACGGACAAAGCACTTGCAGACCATATTTACCTTGAACCGCTTACCGAAGAAACCGTTAAGCGCATTATCGAAAAAGAAAAGCCGGACAGCATTTTAGGCGGCCTCGGCGGCCAAACTGGGCTTACCATTTCAATGCAGCTTGCAAAGGACGGATATCTTGACAAAATGGGAGTTCGCCTGCTCGGCACCGACGCACAAGCGATAGACAAAGCAGAAGACAGGCAACTGTTCCGCGACACAATGTTAAAGCTCGGGCAACCAGTCGTACCCTCTGATATTGCAAACGACATTGAAACCGCGGAAAAAATCGCAGAAAAAATCGGATATCCCGTTATAATAAGACCCGCATTTACACTCGGCGGCGCAGGCGGCGGCGTGGCACACAACAAGGAAGAGCTTGACCGTGTTGCAAAGCACGGACTTATGCTCAGCCCGATAACACAAATTCTTGTTGAAAGATACATTGCCGGCTGGAAAGAAATCGAATTCGAGGTTATGAGGGACGGCGTAGGCAATGTTATTGCCGTTTGCTCCATGGAAAACTTTGATCCCGTGGGCGTTCACACGGGCGACAGCATAGTTATCGCCCCGGCTGTTACGCTCGGCGACAAGGAATATCAAATGTTGCGCAGTGCCTCGCTAGACATTATCACCGAGCTTGGGATTGAGGGCGGCTGCAACTGCCAATTTGCGCTTAATCCCGAAAGCTTTGAATACAGCGTAATCGAGGTTAATCCCCGTGTTTCGCGTTCTTCGGCGCTTGCTTCAAAGGCAACGGGCTACCCGATTGCAAAGGTTACAACAAAAATCGCGCTTGGCTACACGCTTGATGAAATACGAAACGATGTTACGGGCAAAACCTGCGCTTGCTTTGAGCCAACGCTTGATTATGTGGTTGTTAAGGTGCCGAAATGGCCGTTTGACAAATTTATAAACGCATCGCGCACGCTCGGCACCCAGATGAAAGCCACGGGCGAGGTTATGAGCATTGCCCCATCTTTTGAGATGGCGATAATGAAAGCCGTTCGCGGTGCGGAAATCGGGCTTGACACGCTAAACAACAAAGCTGTTTCAAAGCTTGATTTGCCGCAGGCACTTTCAAATCAGGATGATTTAAGGCTGTTTACCGTTTTCCGTGCACTGAAATGCGGAATTTCCGTTGACGAAATTCACCGCATAACGATGATTGACGAATGGTTTTTATACAAGCTAAAAAACCTTGCCGATTATGAAGCACAAATCGAAAATTCGACGGTGAGCAACGATTTATACTTAAAGGGCAAAAAGTTCGGCTATACGGATGAGGCCATTGAGCGCATAAGCGGCTCTCCCCTTGCGTTCCACAAGGAAGCCGTTTATAAAATGGTTGACACCTGCGGCGCCGAATTTGCCGCGGAAACGCCGTATTTTTATTCAACATACGACGAGCATTGCGAAAGCCGCGAAATAAAGCGCGGCGAAAAAGAGCGCATAATCGTTTTAGGCTCCGGTCCCATAAGAATCGGCCAAGGCATCGAATTCGATTATTCCTCCGTTCACTGCGTTTGGACTCTTAAAGAGCTTGGCTATGAGGTTATTTTAATCAACAACAACCCGGAAACCGTTTCAACCGACTTTGACACGGGCGACAGGCTTTATTTTGAGCCGCTCTGCCCCGAGGATGTTATGAACATCATCAAGGTTGAAAAGCCGATGGGCGTTGTTGTGGCATTCGGCGGCCAAACGGCAATCAAGCTTACCAAATTCCTTGACGGCAACGGCATAAAAATCCTCGGCACCTCTGCCGAAGGTATCGACGTTGCCGAGGACAGAGATAAATTCGACAAGCTGCTTGAAAAATTTCACATTTTTCGCCCGAAGGGAACCTCCGTTACAACTCTTGAGGGTGCTTTAAATGCGGCAGACTCCCTCGGATATCCTGTTTTATTGAGGCCGAGCTATGTTATCGGCGGTCAAAATATGACCATTGCCTATACGAACGACGATGTTGAAAGATACATGGATATTATTCTGCGCCAGGGCATAGAAAACCCTGTGCTTGTGGATAAATATATGATGGGCACGGAGCTTGAGGTTGACTGCATCTCAGACGGCAAAGATGTGCTTATTCCCGGCATTATGGAGCATATCGAACGCGCGGGCGTTCACAGCGGCGATTCAATTGCCGTTTATCCGCCATACAATTTGCAGGATAAAATGCTGCACAAGATTTGCGACGTTTCCGAAAAGCTTGCGCTTTCACTCGGAACAAAGGGTCTTGTGAACATTCAATATCTAACATATCAAAACGAGCTTTATGTTATTGAAGTAAACCCGAGAGCATCGCGCACAATCCCCTACATCAGCAAGGTTACGGGAGTGCCGATGGTTGAGCTTGCCACCAAAATAATGGTAGGCTCAACTCTTAAAGAGCTTGGCTACAAACCGGGGCTTTACAAAATTCCGCCCTATTATGCGGTTAAGGTGCCCGTATTCAGCTTTGAAAAGCTTAACAATGTAAACAGCCAGCTCGGCCCCGAAATGAAATCAACGGGCGAGGTTTTGGGCGTTGGCAAAAACCTGAACGAGGCATTGTTTAAAGGGCTTGTTTCCGCCGGATTCAACATTGATTCGCAAAAAATCGAGCGCCACGGCGTTTTGATAACGGTTACCAAACAAGACAGATATGAAATCGTAAACCTTGCCAAGAAGCTTGATGATTTGGGCGCACAGCTTTGGGCGACTCCCGAAACGGCAAAAGCCATTTCAAGCCTCGGCATTGATGTTAAAACGGTAAACAAGCTGCGTGATGATAATTCTATTATGGATTTGGTTGAAAGCGGCAAGCTTGATTACATAGTTTACACCGGCAAGAGCGATAAAAAAAGCATCGCCGATTACATTAAGCTTTTCAACCGCGCAAACCAGCTCGGCATCGCAACGCTCACCTCGCTTGACACGGCAAACGCACTTGCCGACATTATCGCAAGCCGATACAATCAAATGAACACGGAGCTTGTGGATATAAACAACATGCGAAGCGAAAAGAGCATGCTTAAATTCAGCAAGATGCAGGGCACGAGCGACGATTATATTTTCTTTAATAACAAATGCGGCATAATCACCTGCCCCGAAAGCCTGGCTATTGAGTTTACGGACAGACATAAGAGCATCGGCGGTGACGGAATTGTGCTTATTGAAGATTCAAAAATTGCAAATGCCAAAATGCGCATCTTTAACCTTGACGGCTCAGAGGGCAAAATGGCAGGCAATTCCATTCGCTGTGTCGGCAAATATCTTTACGACAACGGTTTTGTTGATAAAGACAGAATCACGGTTGAAACGGCAAGCGGAATTAAGGTGCTTAATTTGTTTACGAGAAACGGCAAAGTTTCCTCCGTGACCGTAAATATGGGCAAAGCGTATTTGGAGCCTAAGCAAATTCCCGTTTTGCTTGACGGCGATATTATCAACGACCGAAAAGTTAAAATCGGCGGCAGCAAATACAACATAACCTGCGTTTCAATGGGAAACCCGCACTGCATAGTGTTTGTGGATAATGTTGATAAAATCGACATTGAAAAAACAGGCCCGCAATTTGAAAACGCCCCCATATTCCCCGAACGAGTAAACACGGAATTTGTGAGAATAGTAAACGAGCATACAATTAAAATGCGTGTTTGGGAGCGCGGAAACGGCGAAACGCTTGCATGCGGCACGGGTGCCTGCGCGGCGGCGGTTGCAGCTGTTCTTAACGGCAAATGCGCCAAAGGCGAGGACATCACCGTCAAGCTTCGCGGCGGCGATTTAATTGTTAATTACACGGACGACAGAGTTCTGCTTACGGGCGATTGCAATCTTGTGTTTACAGGCGAAATCGAATATTAACGGCACAGTGTAATTTTTCCGTTATATGACAAAAGGCACATCCGACGATGTGCCTTTTAATCTAAATATATTCTTAAGTAAGCCTGAAATATATGTACTTGAAAGTATTGATAATAAAATTATAATGTAAATAAACAAGCAACTGCCCGACAGACAGCCGGCCTGAGCTTTGCTTACAAATTGCCATCAACTTTTTTGAGAATTGTGCGGTTACTTTTTTATTCTGATATATAACAAAACTCAATAAAGCACTCAACTTCCGAGCGCTTTATTCACTCGGCAAAAAGGTTGGCGCAGCCTTCTCGGTCGGCAAAAAGCTTATGAAACCGGACGATCGACGATTGCTTAAATACAGTTTGAAACAAATGCAATATCTTTTAAGAAACCGACTCCAAATTGTTTAATATACAAAAACACAGCAAAAAGCGGCTTGGCAAAAACCAAGCCGCTTAATTTTATACAATTATTAAACCGGGCAATTAGGAATAAATCCAATAGTTGAGAGTGAAGCAGTTTGAATTAACAACAAGCCTAACATCCGCACCGGGTGCAACCGGAGTGGGAGTGATTTCACCGGAGGCAAGCAGATTTAAGATTTCATCAACCTTACCGCTTGCATTATCGGCATTAGAATACGAAAGGTAAATTCCGTTATTCGAGCAATCGCCGGTATATGTGTGGCCGCCTTTAAAATCCTTAAGGCAAGCTTCGATTGCATTGCCGTAATCCTTAACGCAAATGCCGAGATAATTTTCCCAATTAAGCTGATAGTTTTGAGCTCCGAATGCCCATTTTTGGTCGCTGTATTTCTTTGTGGCTTCTGCAACGGTGTTTTCCTCATCGCATCCGCCTGCAAAAATAAGCGTATCGCCCTTATCAAACATATCCTCCGGCAATGCCTGAACACGATTTACCATTGTGAAGGTGGTGGATTGATAATATTCGTTTGCCATAACTATATCTGCGCCGTAGCCGAGCTGATCGGCATTACTCCAATGAGTGAAGATATATCCTTCCTTCGGAGCCGCCGCGGAAACGGGAACAACATCATCTGCACTGTACCAACCCGAACCGTTGGATTGGCCGTCGCCCCCCTCGCCAGTTACGACATTAACGCGAAAATTCGGAACATCGCTGTTTACATAAGTGGGAGTAAGAGTTACACCCTTATTATCGTCGTTTACCGTTACGGTAACTGTTTTTTGAGTTGTGTCTTCAAGAACATAACCGTTTGTTTCCCAGTGGCTGAATTCCATTCCGGACGGTGCGGAGGGAGCCGTAACAGTGGCGGAATTGCCGCTCATAAGATATTCGGTGTAATAATCCAAAACGGTGTCTATATCCTTAACAACAACGGGATATGTTTCGCTTTCGGCATCGCGGTAAACAGCGGTGATTGTGCAATTGCATTTTTCAACAAGCAAGTTTGTTTGCGGCTTTTTTTTGGTGGAAAGATTAACCTTGGAATCCTTAACGCCATCGGTATCGCTCTTGCATTCCCAATGGTCAAACACCTTGCCGTTTTCGGCCGGATCGGCGGTAAGAGTAACATTTTGACCTTCTGTATAAGTGCCGGAGCCTGTGCCGCCAACAACCTTAACGATAAAGTAATCACCGTTATAATCATCAAGCTTTTGATAATTTGCCGTGAGAGTAACCGTGTAGTCGTAATTTAAAAGTGAAGAATCATAATCGGCATAATCCATGCTTACGGGCACACCGAGCTGATCTGCGGCATACTGTGCGCCCTGAACAAAGCCTGCGCCGTAAAGAGAAGATGTTTTTGATTTAACCGAGCCGAGATAGCCAAGCTTTGTGTTGCCGGCCATAACAGCTTCATAGCCTGCAAGGAAGCCGCTTTGAAGGCTGTCAAACGAAACGCACATAACATTTTCGATATAAGCATCTGTATCGTCGCCCTGCGCATGGGGAGTGCCGTCTGCAAGAATGAATTTAACATTGCTGTAAAGCGGAGCCTTATCATAAACGGCAACCTCAAATACATCCGTGGGCAAAACAATATATTCGGCGCCCTTTTTAACGGCAAGGTCAATATATTGCTCTGCGGTTTCGGTTGAAAGCGTTTCGTCGTCCGAAACCTTTGGCTGATAATAGCGATAAGATGATCCGGATTCCTCGGCAAAGGATTTAACGCCCTGCCAAGCGCTTTGGTTATAAGATTCGTCCGTAACCGTACCGCCGTCCGTAATCATAACGATTTGATAAGACGCCTGATCGGCCTTTGAGCAACCGGCAAAAGCAAATGCCGAAACCGCAATTAAAGCGGCGCACATAAATGCGGAAAGAATTTTCTTCATATACAGTTTCCCTCCGATATTAAAATATCTTATAGAATATAATATCAAAATCGCGATAATAATGCAATAGAAATTTATTGATTTGGCAGGCAAAAAGAATTATACTGATAATAGAGTTATAATGCACCGATTTTACAAAGGACTGATAAAATGCTTGAAACACAACTTGAATACATATTAAGCAAAGCTGACGCAAAACCGAAAACGGCAATTGTGCTCGGTTCCGGACTCGGTGATTTTGCAGACGGACTTAATGCAACGGCGGTTATAAACTATGCCGATATTCCCGATTTTCCCGTTTCCACCGCTCCGGGGCACAAGGGCAGATTTATATTTGCAAACATAGCCGGCGAGGAATGTGTGCTAATGCAGGGCAGAGTTCACCTTTACGAAGGCTACACAGCCGCACAAACCGCCGTGCCGATAAGGCTTATGCGGCTTATGGGAGCCGAAAATTTGATTTTAACAAACGCCGCCGGCGGAATAAACAAAAATCTCAATCCCGGCGATTTTATGATAATAGAAGATCATATTTCAAGCTTTGTGCTGTCTCCCCTAACCGGCAAAAACGACGAGTCACTCGGCGTGCGTTTTCCGGATATGAGCAATGTTTACGACAAAGAGCTTATAAAGCTGATTAAATCCGCCGCTGCGGAATGCGGAATAAACATAAAAAAAGGCGTTTATATTCAACTCGGCGGCCCTGCGTTTGAAACAAAGGCGGAAATCAAAATGTGCTCTATGCTGGGTGCGGACGCCGTCGGCATGAGCACGGCAACGGAGGCACAGGCGGCAAAGCACTGCGGCTTTAGAGTTTGCGGCATAAGCTGCATAACTAATTTGGCGTGCGGCTTGCGCGATGTGCCGATAACCTCTGAGGAGGTAAACGAAACCGGCGCAAGAACGGCAAAGGATTTTGCTGCGCTTATAACAACGCTTACGGAGAAAATTCATAATGGATAATATAATTTACGAAAACGGCAGCCTTAAAATACTTGACCAAACCCTGCTGCCGAACGAAGAAAAATACATAACAATGAAAAGCCTTGAAGAATGTATTGAGGCAATAAAAAAAGCTGCGAATACGCGGCGCGCCCGCCATTGGCATTTTTGCCGGTTATTCGCTTGCGCTTTTTAACGGAGGCGATATTAAAGCCGCCAAAGCGGCGCTTGACGCGGCAAGACCAACGGCCGTTAATTTATCCTGGGCAACGGCGCGTATAGCCGAAGCGGCAAAAGCGGAAAAAAATCTTATTGCCGAAGCAAAAGCCATTCATGCTGAAGACATTGAGCTTTGCAGAAAAATAAGCGAATACGGGCTTTCACTGCTTAAAGACGGCGACGGAATTTTAACCCACTGCAACGCAGGCGAGCTTGCAACCTCAAAATACGGCACGGGGCTGGGCCCGCTGATTTTGGGCAAGGAAAAGGGCTACACCTTTCATGCCTACACAGATGAAACAAGGCCGCTTTTGCAGGGCGCAAGACTTACAAGCTATGAGCTTGAAAAAAGCGGAACCGATGTGCATTTAATATGTGACAATATGGCAAGCTATGTTATGAAGCAAGGGCTTATAGACGCCGTTTTGGTAGGCTGCGACAGAATTGCGGCAAACGGAGATGTTGCAAACAAAATAGGCACAAGCGGCACGGCGATTTTGGCAAAATACTATGGCATTCCCTTTTATGTTTTGGGGCCTTATTCAACGGTTGATTTTTCAACGCCCACGGGCGACGATATTGAAATAGAGATGCGCGGGGGCGACGAAATCAAAACAATGTTCTTTGAAAAGCCCACCGCCCTGCCCGAAACAAAATGCCTTAATCCCGCATTTGATGTTACGGATCACAGCCTGATTACCGCAATTATAACGGACAAGGGAATTGTTTATCCGCCGTTTGGCGAAAATTTGAAAAATATATTGGGCGAAAAAGCCGAATAAAACAAAGGTGAAAATATGATACGATTTTATAACGGCCGTCTGCTTTCTTTCAAAAACGGCTTTGAAATAACGGACGACGAAGTGTGGACAAACGGCAGCGAGATTGCTTTCGTCGGAAAAAATCACGATAAAAAGGCAGATCGCGAAATAGATTTAAACGGAAATCTGCTTATGCCCGCATTCAAAAATGCGCACACACATTCGGCAATGACCTTTGCGCGCAGCCTTGCGGATGATTTGCCGCTTCAGCCCTGGCTTTACGATATGATTTTCCCGATGGAGGCAAAGCTTAACGAAAGCGACATTTACACTCTTTCAAGGCTTGCTTTTTTGGAATATCTTTCAAGCGGAATTTCTGCATGCTTTGATATGTATTATTATCCGGAAGCCATGGCAAAAGCCTCTGTTGACGCGGGCTTCAGAACAGTTATGTGCGGCGCGGTAAACAATTTCAAAGAATCCGTTTCCCTGCTGGACGAATATTATCAAAAATACAATTCATACGATGAGCTTATCTCCTACCGCCTTGGTTTTCACGCGGAATACACCACTTCAAAAGAGCTAATGAACGGCATCGCCTTGCTTGCCGAAAAGCACGAAGCACCCGTTTTTACTCATTCCTCCGAAACCAAAAGCGAGGTTGAGGGATGCTTGGAGCGATACGGAAAAACGCCGACGGAATTGTTTGAAGAGCTTGGGCTTTTCAACTACGGCGGAGGCGGCTTCCACAGCGTTTGGATGAGCGAAAATGACCTGGAAATTTACAAAAAGCACGGTATTTGGGCTGTTATTAACGCAGGCTCAAACAGCAAGCTGGCATCGGGCATTGCGCCGCTTGAAAAAATGCAGAAAGCCGGCATTAACACGGCAATCGGCACAGACGGCCCAAGCAGCAACAATGCTCTTGATATGTTTAGAGAAATGTATTTGGCTGCCGTAACACAAAAGCTGAAAACAAGCGATGCAGCTGCCTGCGATGCTGCCGAGCTTCTTAAAGCTGCAACAGTTGGCGGCGCACACTGCATGGGGCTTTATAACTGCGACATCATAGACACCGGCAAAAAAGCCGATTTAACTGTTATCGACCTGCACCGACCGAATATGCAGCCGATAAACAATATAATTAAAAACATTGTTTACAGCGGCTCGAAAGAGAATGTTAAGCTGACGATGATAAACGGCAAAATCCTTTATGAAAACGGCGAATTTATAGGCACAGACATTGAAAAAATTTATTACGAAGTGCAAAAAATTACCGACAGATTAAAAAGCATTTTATAATTAACAGGATGATTTATAATGAAAAAAAGACATAATTACGGGCAAAATCTACGGCAAAATACAAACACGTTAACATTAACCGCAATCGCAATTTCGGCAGGAATAATGTTGCGAATTGCGTTTTTTATGTTTTATTCCAAAAGCGGAGATATTTATTGCGACGAGGCGATGACTATTTTAAACGCCCGTGCAATTGCAAACAGCGGCACGGACATTATGGGAAATGCATACCCTATTTATTTTGCCACTTGGCTTTACGGCGGGCAATCCGGCTTTGCAACATACATTATGGCGGCATTTATAAAGATATTCGGCTTTGGTCTTGAAATAACAAGGCTGCCGATTTTGATTTTTCCGTTTTGGGGCTTTGCGCCTTTGCAGGCTGTGCAAAGCTGATTATGCAAAACGAGCGGCAGGTATTTTTTGCCACGGCGCTTGCGGCTTTAAGCCCGCATTTTATCTATCAATCGGCATGGACCCTTGACTGCGCGTTTTTCCCGCAGTTATTTATAATAGGATTGTATTTTCTGCTGAAAGGATATAAGAACCGCAGCAAATTATGCTATGCGGCGGCAATGATTTTCTTTGCGCTTTGCCTTTATTCTTACATAGCGGCGTTTTTGATTGTGCCTGTTTTTTTGGTGATATTCTTCATTTCGGGAATGGCTCAAAAGCGCATAAAATTCGGCGACACGATTTTGAGCGTGATTGTTATTACGCTTGCGGCACTGCCGATCATCGCCTTCGGCTTTGTGCAAACAGGGCTTATCGGCGAATTTTCTATATTCGGCTTCACGGCATCAAAAATGCAGGATTACAACAGAGCCTCTTCGTTTAATTTTGAGGGCGGTACAAAAGGCTTTTTAATGAATATTGCCTACAACATCATTTATGAGGCAATTCACTTCTTCATGCCTGACACTGTAATTTACCGCAGTGCCTTTGGAGCAACGCTTGCAGATGCGGCGTCAAAAAACGGAGCACTTCAAATTCTTTACAACATCACAACTCCTAATGACAGCATTTCAGCCTTTGATTTCGGCCATGCGCTGAGCGGCATTTTACTGCTTGCAGGCTTTATAACAATTATCATAAAACGCAAAAAGCTGAATAAGGATTTCAGGCACATTGTTTTTGCGCTGACGGCAACACTGGCAATATTTGCCGTTTTCGTTAAGCTGCGCAGCTACACGCTTTACAGATTTTCTGCTTTTTATTGGCTGTTTTACCTTGTTGGCGCGGTTGCCGCGGCAGGACTTTATGATTCAATAAAGGCAAACAAAAAAAATTAAAAACACAGCCGCCGCATTGCTTTTGGCATGCTCGGTGGCGCTGAGTTTTTACATTTACAGTGATGTTTTCACCGAAAATTCAAACTTTTTCGGCAACAGCTTTATTGCCGCTCTTGAAACGGCTGAAAAAGCAGACGGCAACACGGTTATATTTAACGACACGGCAGATGAAAAGGGCTCAAACGAGCGCGAGGCCGTTTATATTTACTACGCAAAATATGATGACAAAGCCGAGCTGACCCCGCTTGAAGATTTACTGAAAACGCGCGGCACAATTTCCGATTTCAATGCCGAGAATGCAAAAGCCGAGCAAATCGGAGCAAAACTCGGTTACGAAACATACCGTGACGGTGAAGCGCTTAACGCCGACTCATACATTTTTACCGACGAAACTTTGAATGAAGCAACCGCAAAAGAAATCACAGGCTACGAATACTGCGATTTTGGATATTACAATGTTTTAATTAAAAAGTGACGGTAAATATCACAAACATTATTATGCAATAAAAAAACTAAGAGCGATGAAAAATCATCGCTCTTTTTTATTACTTATTTACTTTTGTTTCGCAATACACACAGCGATATGTGCCTATATCATCCGTGAGTTTGAACTCATAATCAATGCCTTCCTCAACATTGGTGATACAACGGGGATTTGAGCATTTAACTATATTTACGATTCTCTTAGGCAAGGTTAAATTTTTCTTTTCGGCAACTCCGTTTTTTATAACATTAACGGTTATGTTTTTATCAATAAAGCCGAGCACATCAAGATTCAAATCAATAAGCTCATTAACCTTAATAATATCCTTAACGCCGAGCTTTTCGGATTTGGCATTTTGAATTATCGCAACCTGGCATTTTTGCTTATCAAGGCGAAGTGCATTATAAACACGCATTCCGTTTCCGGCGGTTATATGATCAAGAACATAGCCGTTTTCAATTTCATCAATTTTCATCAATCAAGCCCTCCTGCCCATTTTAACAAGGTTATAATCAGCGCCATGCGCATATATTTGCCGTTTAAAACCTGTTCAAAATATTTAGCGCGCGGATCATCGTCAACCTCTGTTGCAATTTCGTTTACTCTTGGCAACGGATGCATGATTGTGAGATCCGACTTTGCGTTTTTAAGCTTTTCAAGATCAAGAATAAAGGCATCCTTATGCTTTAAATATTCATCTTCTGAGAAGAAGCGCTCGCGCTGAACACGAGTCATATAAAGCACATCAAGCTGAGGCATAACATCTTCCATCTTATCGGTTTCAATATATTCCATGCCGTTTTTATCAAGATAATCCGTTTTGATGTAATCCGGCATTGCAAGCTCTTTCGGTGCGATAAGAACAAACTTAATATTGCTGTATCTGCACATTGCCTTAACAAGGCTGTGCACCGTTCTTCCGAATTTCAAATCGCCGCAAAGACCGATTGTAAGATTATCGAGCCTGCCCTTTTCACGGAATATGGTGAGCAAATCCGTCATCGTTTGAGTGGGATGACTGTGGCCGCCGTCGCCCGCATTGATAACCGGAATGCTTGCCTTTGAAGCCGCAACCTTTGGCGCACCCTCAATATAATGGCGCATTGCGATTATATCGGCATAGCAGGAAATAACTCTGGTGGTATCCCCCACCGTTTCGCCCTTTGAAGCGGAAGTTGAGCTTGCCTCGGAAAAGCCGAGTACCGAGCCGCCGAGTTCAAGCATTGCCGCTTCAAACGAAAGCCTTGTTCGGGTGCTTGGCTCAAAAAACAATGTGGCAAGCTTTTTGCCCTCGCAAATTTTGGAATACTTTTTCTTGTTATTGATAATATCAACCGCAAGTGAAATTATTTCATCAATTTCCTCAATAGAAAGATCCGTTGTGTCTAAAAGATGACGCATTAAAATGCCTCCTTAGTAAGAAAAAAAATATAATTATAATTTCATCCAAGCAGGATCACTCGGATTTGAAATGAAAGCATGAAGCTTATCAACCTCTTCGGGCTTAATATAGCCTTCCTCGGCTGCAACTTTAACGAGAGTGCCGAAATCGGAAAGGCTGTGATTTTCTACATTTGCCGCTGCAAGGCGATCTATGCCCTTTTGAAGACCGTAAGTGAATATGGAAATGATGCCGAGCACCTCCGCACCGGCTTCACGCAGCACATCAACAACCTCAAGAACAGAGCCGCCTGTTGAAATAAGATCTTCTATAACAACAACCTTTTGGCCCTTTTCCAGCTTGCCTTCAATTTGATTTTGTCTGCCGTGGTCTTTATGACCGGAGCGAACATATCCCATAGGCATATCAAGGATGGTTGCGGTGATTGCGGCATGAGCTATACCTGCCGTTGAGGTGCCCATAAGCACATCAGCATCCGGATAATACTTTTTAACTGCCTCTGCAAGTCCGTTTTCAACATCACTTCTTACCTTTGGGAAAGAAAGTGTTAAGCGGTTATCGCAATAAATGGGGCTTTTTATGCCCGACGCCCAGGTGAAGGGATCCTGAGGCTTTAAGAACACTGCTTTGATTGAAAGCAAATCCTTTGCAATTGTTTCTTTTGTGATACTCATATATAAACCTCCTGAATTTAATCTACAAATTCTTTAACGCATCTGCGATATGCGGCAACGGGATCGGCAGCCTGAGTGATCGGCCTGCCCACAACGATATAGTCTGAGCCGATTTCCTTTGCCTTTGCCGGAGTGGTTACGCGAACCTGATCGCCCACTTCGCCGTCTGCAAATCTAACGCCCGGCGTAACCGTCATAAACGCAGTGCCGCACGCCTCTTTAACCATGCCGGCCTCCAAGGGAGAGCAAACAACGCCGTCAAGCCCTGCAAGCTTTGCGTTTTCCGCATATTTGACGATGGTGTCGTTTATTGAAGCATTGATAAGCAGTTCATTTTGCATTCTTTCCTCGCTTGTGGAGGTGAGCTGAGTTACGGCAATAAGAATCGGCCTTGTGCCGTCTGCTTTGGTGAGGCCTTCAACGGCGGCTTTCATCATTTCCACCGTTCCTGCGGCGTGCAAATTCGTCATATCCACATCAAGATTTGAAAGCACGCTCATTGCCTTTTTAACCGTGTTTGGAATATCGTGAAGCTTTAAATCAAGGAATATTTTATGCCCTCTTTTTTTGATTTCGCGCACGATTGAAGGGCCTTCAGCATAAAAAAGCTCCATACCGATTTTAACAAAAGGTTTTTCATCTGTAAATTTATCAAGAAAATCAAAAGTGTCTTTTGCGCTGCTGAAATCGCAGGCGATAATTACATCCTTACCCATTATTCAACCACTCCTATAATATCGCTTAATTTAGTTATTCCGAGCTTTTCACATTCAGCCGGAAGCTGCTCTATGATTTTTTTGCAGGCATACGGATCAACCAGATTTGCCGCACCGACCTGCACTGCAGTTGCGCCCGCCATCATCATTTCAATAACATCAGATGCGCTTGAAACACCGCCGCAGCCCATAACCGGAATGTTGCATGCCTTTGAAACCTGATAAACCATGCGAACAGCCACCGGAAAGATTGCATCGCCCGAAAAGCCGCCCATTTTATTAGCTATAACAGCGGCTCTTTTTTTAGTGTCCACACGCATTCCGAGCAATGTGTTTATAAGGCAAATACCGTCTGCACCCGCCTCCTCGCAGGCTTTGGCAATGGAGACGATATCGGTAACATTCGGCGAAAGCTTAATGAACACGGGCTTTGTTGTGACCGCCTTAACGGCTCTTGTTACCTCAGCGGCGCATTCGGGGTTTGTGCCGAAGCTCATTCCGCCGCCGTGAACATTAGGGCAGCTTACATTTACCTCAAGAATGCCGACTTGCTCCTCTTTATCAAGCAAAGAGCAGGTGTAAGCATAATCATCAACGGAAAAACCGCTGACATTTGCGATAACCTTTTTATGAAAATACTTTTTCATTTGCGGCAATTCAAAATTGATAACATGCTGAACACCGGGATTTTGCAGCCCGACCGCATTTATCATACCGTTTTTGCATTCGGCAATTCTTGGTGTGGGATTACCGAAGCGGGCGTCCTTTGTGGTGCCCTTAAACGAAAACGAGCCGAGAATATTTATATCGTAAAAATCCTTAAACTCATTGCCGAATCCGAATGTGCCGCTTGCGGGAACAACGGGATTATCCATATGCATTCCGCAAAGATCAACGGAAAGATCTACCATATAATCTCCTCCCTTTCCAGCACGGGGCCATCCTTACAAATTCGCTTATTGCCGTATTTCGTTTGGCACGAGCAGCCCATGCAGGCGCCGAAGCCGCAACCCATACGCTCCTCAAAGCTGTACTGACCGGATGTTTTTATTTTAGCTTCTATTGCTTTAAACATGGGCATCGGGCCGCAGGTGTAAAAATAATCGTAATCGCCGGGAAGAGCATCCGTTACAAAGCCGTGCACGCCGTAGCTGCCGTCTGCTGTGGCAACGGTTACCGGCACGCCGAGTGCCTTAAATTCTTCCTCATAAAAGATTTCGTCCTTAGTATTAAACCCAAGGATAACGGAGGGCATCTGCCCCGCCGCCACAAGGCATTTTGTAAGATTATAAAGGGGCGGAATGCCTACCCCGCCGCCGATAACGAGCGGCTCTTTTGATTTTGAGATATCATAGCCGTTTCCGAGCCCGGTAAGGCAATCCAGCATTTCGCCGGACCTCATTTCGGAAAGCTGCAATGTGCCCTCGCCCACCGTTTTATAAATAATTGTGATTGAATCGCAATCATAATCGCAAACGGAAATCGGGCGGCGCAGAAATTTACCGTCAAGCGCAATGTTTATAAACTGACCGGGCTTTGTGATATACTGCGTATCGCCCCCAAGGCGCATTTTAAACACGCCGGGCACAAGCATTTCGTTTGATAAAATTTTGTATATATTTTGCTTAAACATATTTTAACTCCGTGGCTCGGCGGATTATTCCGCATCTATCGTTGAAACGCCGAGGGTGATTTCCTCAAGTACATCAAGAAGCACCTTAACGGTATCGAGCGAAGTGAACATGGTTACATTGTTTTCAACAGCGGCGCGGCGGATTTCGGAGCCGTCCGAATGGCTGTCGCCGTGACTGATATCGATTGTGTTGATAACATAAGAAATATGGCCTTGCCTGAGTGCTTTAAGGATTTCATCGCTGTCGTCAACGGTAAGCTTAGCGCGAACGCGGGTGCGGATTCCGTGCTTTTTAAGGAATTTAGCCGTTCCCTCAGTGGCCTCGATATTAAAGCCGAGGTCATAGAAGCGCTTGATGAGCGGAAGCGCGGCAGGCTTATCGTTATCGGCAATTGTAACAAGCACGGTGCCGTAGTTTGAAACGTTCATACCGCTTGCCTGAATTGCCTTATAAAGCGCGCGGGTGAGCGATTTATCGTAGCCTATAGCCTCGCCCGTGGATTTCATTTCGGGTGAAAGATATGTATCCATACCTTTAAGCTTTGAAAACGAGAACGCAGGTGCTTTAACATACCAGCGCTTTTTCTCCGCAGGATATACTTCGGTTATGCCCTGATCTTTAAGGCTGTGGCCGAGTATAACTCTTGTGGCGATATCCGCCATTGGAATTGAGGTTGCCTTTGAAAGGAAAGGCACCGTTCTTGAAGACCTGGGATTAACCTCGATTACGAAAACATCGTCGTTTTCATCGGCAATAAACTGAATATTGAAAAGGCCGATAATATTGATGGCTTTGCCGAGTTTAACCGTGTAATCTATAATTTTATCCTTAACCGCCTGAGAAACGGAGAAGGTGGGATAAATCGAAATCGAGTCGCCGCTGTGAACGCCCGTTCTTTCAACATGCTCCATAATGCCGGGCACGAAAACATCTTTGCCGTCGCAAATAGCATCGACCTCAAGCTCGCGGCCCATGATATATTTATCAACAAGAACGGGCTGATCCGTATTTATTTCAACCGCAGTTTGTAAATAGTGGCGCAGGCTTTCTTCGCTTGCAACAATTTGCATTGCTCTGCCGCCGAGAACAAACGACGGGCGTACAAGCACCGGATAGCCTATTCTTTCGGCAACCTTAACGCCTTCTTCAATATCGGTTACGGCAAGTCCCTTAGGCTGAGGAATACCGAGAGCGTTCATAACCTTTTCAAACGAATCTCTGTTTTCGGCTCTGTCGATAGCCTCAACATCCGTGCCTATAATCGGCACACCGAGCGTGTCAAGCGGAGGCGCAAGGTTAATTGCAGTTTGACCGCCGAGGGAAACTACGATTCCGAGCGGCTTTTCAAGCTCTATAACATTCATAACATCCTCAACGGTGAGCGGCTCGAAATAGAGCTTATCGGAGGTAGTGTAGTCTGTGGAAACCGTTTCGGGGTTATTGTTTATGATAATGGCCTCATAGCCCGCGTTGCGGATAGACCAAATGGCATGAACCGTTGAATAATCGAATTCAACGCCCTGACCGATTCTGATAGGACCGGAGCCGAGAACGATAATTTTCTTTTTATCTGAAACAATGCTTTCGTTTTCCTCTTCATACGAAGAATAGAAATAAGGCACATAGGAATCAAATTCCGAAGCGCATGTATCAATCATTTTATAAACCGGGAATATTCCGTTTTCTTTGCGAAGGCGGAAAACATCTTTTTCATCCATATCCCAGCACATTCCGATATACTTATCGGACACGCCCATTTTTTTAGCATCTTTAAGAGTTTCAACATCCTTAACATTTGCCTTAAGCGTGTTTTCAAATTCAACGATATTTTTGAATTTTTCAATAAACAGCATATCGATTTTGGTGGCATTATAGATCAAGATGGGATCAACATTAAGCCTGATAAGTTGTGCAATAGCATAAAGTCTGTCGTCCGTGCCGATTTTAATATAATCAAGAAGCTGAGCAACACTGTAATCATCAAACTTTTTCATATAAAGATGGCAAACGCCGATTTCGAGCGAACGAACAGCCTTGAGCAAGCTTTCCTCCATGGTTCTGCCGATTGCCATAACCTCACCCGTTGCTTTCATTTGGGTGTTAAGGCTGTTATTTGCATCGGCAAACTTATCAAACGGGAAGCGTGCGATTTTGGTTACAACATAATCAAGAGTAGGCTCAAATGAGGCAGGTGTGTTTGCAATCGGAATTTCATCAAGATGCATACCAACCGCAATTTTTGCGGATACTCTCGCAATCGGATAACCGGAAGCTTTTGAAGCAAGTGCGGAAGAGCGGGAAACGCGGGGATTTACCTCAATAAGATAATATTGGAACGAATGAGGATCAAGCGCAAACTGCACATTGCAGCCGCCCTCTATTTGAAGCTCACGGATAATGCGAAGAGCAGAATCACGAAGCATTTGATATTCTTTATTGGTAAGAGTTTGCGAGGGGCAAACAACGATTGAATCGCCCGTATGTATGCCAACAGGGTCGATATTTTCCATATTACAGATAGTGATGGCGGTGTCATTTGCATCGCGCATTACTTCATATTCTATTTCTTTATAGCCCTTTATGCTTTTTTCAACAAGCACCTGGTGAACGGGTGAAAGCGCAAGCGCATTTTTAAGCATAAGGCGGCATTCCTCTTCATCATCGGCAAAGCCGCCGCCGGTGCCGCCGAGAGTGAATGCAGGGCGAAGCACAACGGGATAGCCGATTTCGGAGGCGATTTTTAAGCCGTCCTCAAGATTATCGCAGATATCGGAGGGAAGCACCGGCTCGCCGAGCTTTTCGCAAAGCTCTTTAAAGAGTTCCCTGTCCTCTGCCCTTTCGATAGCTTCAAAACGGGTGCCGAGAATTTCAACATCACATTCCTTGAGCACACCTTTTTTTGCAAGCTGCACGCAAAGATTAAGACCCGTTTGACCGCCGAGTGAAGGCAAAATGGCATCCGGTCTTTCATGACGTATTATTCTTGCAACATATTCAAGATTAAGCGGCTCCATATACACCTTATCGGCAATTTGAGTATCCGTCATAATAGTGGCCGGGTTTGAGTTGATAAGCACAACCTCATAGCCCTCTTCTTTAAGCGAAAGGCAAGCCTGAGTGCCCGAATAATCAAATTCGGCGGCCTGGCCGATAACTATGGGACCCGAGCCGATAACAAGAACCTTATGTATATCTGTGCGTTTAGGCATATTACTCAGCCTCCTTTGCCATCAATGAAATGAATTTATCAAAAAAGATATTCGCTGTCCTGCGGACCCGGTGCACTTTCGGGGTGATATTGCACGGAAAAGATTTTATTTTCAATGCTTTCAACGCCCTCCGCCGTGTTATCCAGCAGATTTTTATGAGTCATTTTAAGTTCCGTCCCGCCGAGCGAATCGCAATCAACGGCATAAGAGTGGTTTTGCGATGTGATTTCGATTTTGCCCGTTTCAAGATTCATAACCGGGTGGTTGCCGCCCCTGTGGCCGAACTTCATTTTAAAAGTTTTTGCGCCGAGCGCAAGCGAAATCATTTGGTGACCGAGGCAAATGCCGAAAATCGGAAGTTTTCCTTTAAGCTCCTTAACAACATTTATAACAGGGGTTACATCCTCCGGATTTCCCGGTCCGTTTGAAAGGAAAAGCCCATCCGGATGGATTTTCATAATTTCCTCTGCCGTGGTATCGTAAGGCACAACGGTTACATTGCAGCCCTTTTCGTTGAGCTTACGAACGATATTAAGCTTAATGCCGCAATCGATTGCAACAACATCGTATTTATGATTGGGCGTGCGTGAATACCAGCGCTTTTTGCAGGAAACGCGCGAAACCATATCCGTGGGGATATTATATGCTTTTATTTTTTCGATTGCCTCTTCAAGAGGAGTTGAAGCAGCGGTTATCATAACCTTTTGGCTGCCCTCATCGCGGATAATGCGGGTGATTTTTCTTGTGTCCACCCCGCTGATACCGGGAATACTATATTCCTCAAGCACTTCGGAAAGGGTTTTTGTATATCTGAAATTTGAGGGCAAATCGTTGTATTCCCTAACGATAAGTCCGCCCATGGTTAAAACCTTGGTTTCGTAGTCCTCATCCGTCATACCGTAGTTGCCGATAAGCGGATAAGTCATGCACACCATTTGATCCGTATAAGACGGGTCCGAAACAATTTCCTGATAGCCCACCATTGATGTGTTGAAAACTATTTCGTTTATGGCTTCTTTATCACTGCCGAAGCCATAGCCGTAAAACTCACGGCCGTCCTCAAGCACGATTTTTTTATCATAAGGCTTCATAAACAATCTCTCCTCTCAAAACGGTTAAAATATTTTCTCCGCAAAGCCTGTCCCCTTCAAAGGGAGTGGCTCTGCCCATTGTTACGAATTTATCCGGGTCAACAACCCATTCTTTTTCAAGATCGATTGCGCAAAGGTTTGCCGGCATTCCTGGTGCAATCTCGCCGCCCTCGATATTGAAAATTTTTCTCGGCTTAACAGCCATCATATCAATCAGCTTTTCAAGCGATATAACGCCCGGCTTAACCAGCTTTGTGTAAAGCACCGGAAAAGCTGTTTCAAGCCCCACAACGCCCATGGCGCTGCCTGCAAGCCCCTTTGATTTTTCCTCGGCGCTGTGCGGCGCATGATCCGTGGCAATCACATCAACGGTGCCGTCTTTTACGCCCTCGATAAGTGCCTGCATATCCTCTCGCGATCTGAGCGGAGGGTTCATTTTAAATCTGCCGTCCTCCTGCAAATCCTCGTCGCACAAGGTTAAATAATGCGGTGCCGTTTCGCAAGTGACTTTAACGCCGCGGGCTTTTGCCCTGCGAATTATATCAACGCTTTCCTTGGTGGAAATGTGGCACACATGATAGCGGCAGCCGGTTTCCTCGGCGAGCCTGCAATCACGCTCAATCTGCGCCCATTCGCTTTCGCTGCAAATGCCCTTGTGACCGTGGGTGCGGCAATAAACGCCGTCGTGAATATAGCCGCCTCGAAGCAATTCGTTTACCTCGCAGTGAGCGGATATAACGGCATTGATCTCTGCGCATTTTTGCATTGCCTGCTTCATTACATCATCGCTTTGAACGCCGCAACCGTCGTCCGAAAAGCCGACGACATAATCCTTAAGCGCCGCGAAATCAACACATTCGCCGCCGCCCTTTCTGCCCTTGGTGATAGAGGCAAACGGCAGCACATCGATAACCGCGTCCTTTTTAATAATATCAAGCTCGGTTTGCAAATTTCCGATGCTGTCCGGCACGGGATTCAAATTGGGCATGGGGCACACGGCGTTGTAGCCTGCCCTTGCAGCGGCTGCGGTGCCCGATTTAATCGTTTCCTTATAAGAAAAACCGGGCTCTCGAAGATGAACATGAACATCAACAAAACCCGGAATCAATAAACACTTATTCTTAAAATCAAAAACACGATCTGCCCCATTTGATGAAATGGAGATACCGAGGCTATGAATTCTTGAATTTTCAATAAAAACATCTGATTTTTGTATTTTTCCGCCCGAATAAACGAGGGCATTTTTAACCAGCAACTTCATAAAACCCATACCTTTCGTTTTAAACATTATATATTACGGCACCCGATAAGTCAATTACAAATTTATTACAAACGCAAGATTTTTATTGAATGATATTTTCCTTTTTATTACACTAATAAATATGCCGTGAAAAGAGAACCGCTTGAGCGGTATTTTATCATATAAAAATTCTGAAAGGCCGTGAAACCAATGGCATTTATAGCAGGCGCAGGAGCCGCGAATGTGGACTTGCTTTATGAAAACATGCCCAAAATTCCCGATATAGGCGAGGAAGTTTACACCGATAAATTCTCGCTTCAATTGGGAGGCGGATTGCCGGCAACGCTGATAAATTTAGGCAGGCTCGGAATAGAAACAAAAATTGCAACCGAACTGGGCGACGATATGTTTTCAGCCTTTGCGAGGGAAAAATTCTGCGAAAACGGAGTTACGCCGGTAAACATATATAAAGGCAACGGAATCCCGCTCAACATCACCTCTGCCATAATACTTGAAAACGACAGAAGCTTTATCACCTACGGCAAGGGCAGCATTGAGCCGAGCGACGAGGCAAAGGAAACCTTTTATTCGATTGCAAAGGGCGCAAAGCTATGCCTTATGCAACCCGGCGGATTTTTGGAGGTTTACAAACGCCTTAAAGCCGAAGGCACAACAATGGTGCTTGATATGAGCTGGGACGAGGATATGAGCCTTGAAAAATACAGCGATTTGCTTGAGGTTGCCGATATCTATACGCCAAATCAAAAAGAGGCAATGCGCATTACCGGCACAAATGACCCACACGACGCGGCAAGAGCGCTGAAAAAGTATTTTGACAAGGTTGTTGTTAAGGTTGACAAAGACGGATGCATCGGCATAGACGGCGACGAAGAATTCTTTGTGAAAAGCGTTGAAGAATTTAAGAATAAGGACAGCACCGGTGCCGGAGACGCATTTCTTGCAGGGCTTTGCTATGGCTTATTCTATGATTTTCCGTTTAAGGATTGCATAAAATTCGGCAACATCACGGGCGGCAAGGCCGTAACGGAAGTGGGCGCACTCACCGCTTATGTGAACGAAGAAGAACTTTTAAGATACAAAAAGGAAAAGTTTTAATGGCAAGAGAACTGAGCAAGCAGCAGCTCATAGAGCGAAGCATAATAAAAAGATTTCGCAAGGAAATATGGAATCCCTTTATTCTTGCCGTTAAAAAATACGAGCTTATCAAGGCAAACGACAAAATCGCCGTTTGCATTTCCGGCGGCAAGGATTCCATGCTTTGCGCAAAGCTGATGCAGCAGCTTCAAAAGCACAGCGATGTGCCTTTTGAGCTTGTTTTTCTTGTTATGGACCCCGGCTACAACAAAGAGAACCGCCAAAAGATTGAGGACAATGCAAAACTTTTAAACATTCCGATAACCGTGTTTGAAAGCAACATATTCGATGTGGCAAACAGCGCGGGCGATTCCCCCTGCTACCTTTGCGCACGGATGAGGCGAGGATTTCTTTATTCAAAAGCAAAGGAGCTTGGCTGCAACAAAATCGCGCTCGGCCACCATTTCAGCGATGTGGTGGAAACAACGCTTATCGGAATGTTTTACGGCGCGCAAATTCAGGCAATGCTGCCGAAGCTTCACAGCACAAATTTTGAGGGCATGGAGCTTATACGCCCCATGTATTGCATTCACGAAGATGCCGTTTTGGCTTGGTGCAGATACAACGATCTTGAATTTATACGCTGCGCCTGCCGCTTTACCGAGGCATACACTGAAAACGACAATGCAAACGGCCAAAGCAAGCGCCAAGAAATAAAGAAGCTGCTTGCAGAGCTTCGCAAAACAAATCCAAACATTGAAAAAAGCATTTTCAAAAGCATTCATTCCGTGTGCCTGGACACAATGCCCGGCTATAAAACCCACGGCGAGGAACATTCGTTTCTTGATACATACAACGGTTAAAAACATAATAAACAATCAAAAGACTTACCGATATAAAAAACATCGGCAAGTCTTTTTTTATTTAAACGCAAACAACAAAAAAATGCGCCCGCCTTAACGGCGAACGCATTTTCAATATTATTCCATTATATAACAAGGCATTAAACCTTATATTTTTTATCAAATGCCTTTACGCTTTCATACCAATAAGCAAAATCGGCATCACTGCGCTTATCGCTTAATTCGGACGAATAATCGCTTTTGAGCAATTCGCCCAAATAATTTGTTGTTTTTTCCGCACCGAAATAATTACAATGCGAGCCTCCGTCTCTGTAATCGGCTTTAATATCAAAATCGATTTCATCAAAAAGGAGATTAAAATCAACAAATTGAACAGAGTTTTCCTCGGCAATTTCAGCCACGGCATTATGCTTATAATAATCCCAAGAATCATTGCTCGGCATTTCAACCAAAAGCGGAGTTATTCCGTTTTCACGGCAAAGCTGAATCATTTTTTTCAAATACATCAAATCCTCGTTGCCGACGGGATTTGAAATATCGCTTTCTTTCATATTGCCGTTTGCCTTTGCCGCCTTTACGCTGTTGTTGAAATTATAGCCGTGGTCAACAGCCATATATCCTGTGTGCTTGCCGTTCTCCTTAAGATCCTTTGGCTTGAGAGTTTTCCATCTGTTATGAAACCTGAAAATGGAGAACTTACTCATAACGGTATCCTGAAATTCATCGGCATTAAGATTATTATAAAAATCATCAAGCTTTTTGCGTGTTTTAGCCGCAGTTTGATAAAGCTTGCCGTGCTTTTTTCCGTTTGGATTGAATGCACCGGCATTTTCATAAAGCATATCGGTTTCTATAATTAAAACCTTTGGCTTTTGGGTTTTGAGCACCTCTTTCAAAAAGCCGTATGATTCAACCGTTGTTTGATGCGGCTTTGAAATAACGCAAGAGGTGTAGCCGTAATTGCTCCAAAGAGTTGTAGGCACAAAAGCACTGTAAAGATTGCTGCTGCCGATTCCGACTATATCAAGAGAATTTTCCGGCTCAAGCAAGAAACTGTATGCCTTATTAAATCTGTTTTTATAAGTTGTTGCCCTGGATTTTGAGAATACTCCTGCCGAGAGCGATTGAAGAATTATTATAAACACAAGCACAAAAGATACGGTTTTAACAAAGCTGATAACATTTGGCTTTGTGAATATCTTTTTTTCTGATTTTTCCATAGAAACAGTTTTTCCTTTCTGAATATCTCTTAAATCAGAAGTTTGCATAAATAAGATCCTGCACACCGTATTCCTGACCGTATGCGCCGAAAATAATTATCACAAGAATCGACGCCATATAGAGCACGAATTTAACGGGGAAAGGAAGCTTGGCAACCTTTTCACGAACGGATATGCCTTTTTCATTTATAATACCGACGATGAAAATAACAACAACGCCGATTGCGATAATCACATAATCCTTTGCATCAATGCCGAGGCCGTTTCCGCTGCCCGGCACAATTGATTTTAAATCAAAGCCGGTAAACACGGATACAAACATTTTTAAAGCTCTTTTAAGGCCTTTTGCGCGGAATATGAGCATACCGCCGTTTACGATAACAAAGGTGCGCAGCATTTGAAAAATGCCAAACGCCTTTGATTTTCTGTTTATTTTGCAAGCCTTGCAAAACTTTGCCGAGAGCGGCTCGAAAAACAAACCGAGCATCATAAGCAAATAGTAATAAAGGCCGTAAGCAATATATTTCCAGCCGGAGCCGTGCCAAAATCCATTTGCAAACCAAACGAAAAACAGCGCAATGGCAGTTGGAATAAGATTTGCATAATAAGGGCTGAACTTGCCCCTGGCGGATTTTGCCAGCTTCATAAACGGCTTTGAAAGCGAAATGGGATAAAAAATATAATCACGCAGCCAAGCGCCGAGAGTAATATGCCATCTTTGCCAAAATTCATTTATGGACTTCGCAAAAAACGGGCGGTTGAAGTTTGGCGGCATTTCAATGCCCATCATTTGCCCCATACCGTTTACAACATCCATAACACCGGAGAATTCGCAATAAAGCTGCAGGGTGTAAAAAAGAATAGCCGCAACAACAACAAGGCCGCCGTATTTCTCATTGTGATTAAACACATTATTTACAAGGATTGCCGCTCTGTCTGCAATAACAACCTTTTTGAAAAGCCCCCAAATAATGAGCTGCACGCCGAAATACAAATTTTTAAAATTGAAATCGGCGCCTTTATTGAGCTGAGTGCCGAGCTGATCCCATCTTGCAACGGGGCCTTCAACAACCGTGAGCATAAACGAAAGATAAAGAGATATGCGCAGCGGATTTTTTTCTGCTTTAAATCTGCCTCTGTAAACATCCGTTAAATAGCTGACGGCTTGCAGGGTATAGAAAGAAATACCCATTGGGTGAACTAAATTCAGCTTTGGAATTTCCGTGCCTAAAAAGTGATTTGCGGCACCGCCGAAGAAGTTAAAATATTTAAGAAAAATCAAAAGCCCCATAGACACCGCAACGCCGCCTGCAAGTGCAAGCCCTTTAAGGCGCTTGTAATGCTCCTTTAGCTTTTTGCGCTCTGCTTTTTCAAGATCTTTCTTTTTTTCTTTAAATTTATCATTGAGTTTTTGAATAACAAGCCCCATTCCCCACACCATAAGGGTGGTGGCGGCCAAATATTCAAATCTGCCTTTTGTGGCAACAAGATAAAATGCCCAAGAGCCAACAAGCAGAACACACCACTTTGCCTTTTTCGGCACAACTGTGTAAAGCAGAAAGGTTATGCCGAAATAAGCAATAAAAAACACAAATGAGGTATAGCTCATTTAATTAGTCCTCGTCTTCAAGCCTTTTTATCATATTATAGATTGATTTTACCGATTCAAAATTTTCCGGCACAATATCTTCTGCCGTAATTTCAACATCAAATTCATCAGAAAGCTCTGCAACAAGCTGAATCATTGCAAGAGAATCGAACACCTTGTTTTTGATAAGCTCGGTATCCTCTGTGAAATCATAACCCGGTTTAACTGATTTAAGCACTTCGATAAGTTCTTCCATTTTTATTGCTCCTTTAAAATTTTTTATTTATTTTGTGCTGCCTGTGCAGCAAGGGATTTTAAATAAACTCTGTCTATCTTACCGTTTTGATTATGCGGCATTTGCTTGAGCTTAACGCAAAGATTGGGAATAAGATAAGGCGGCAGCTTTGTGCCAAGATAAGAAAGCACGGCGGCTTCATCTGTCTTCTTTGCGCAGTAATAGATAATAATTCTGTCTGTTTTATCGCAATAAACGCAGGCACATTCCTGCATTTTTTCCATTGAAGCGGCAGCGGTTTCAATTTCGCCAAGCTCAATGCGATAGCCCATATGCTTGATTTGAAAATCTTTTCTTGTGATATACATTATCTCGCCGAATTCATTCAGGCGCACAAGATCGCCCGTTTTATAAACCGTTTCGGGATATGCATCATTAAGCGGATTTTGCACAAATGCGGCCTTGGTTTTTTCCGGATTATTATAATAACCGCTTGCCAGGAAAGAGCCTCTTGCATAAAGCTCGCCCTCTTCACCCGGTTGAGCCTCAACGCCCTTATCATTAACTATCATAACATCACAATTATCGCAATGCCTGCCGATCGGAAGCGGCTCATCATCACGGAATTTGCGATTAACAACATAATATGTGCAGATATCGGTTGTTTCCGTCGGGCCGTAAAGATTTGCAAAAAGAGTGTTTTCGGGCAAATTATTTATCCAATAATTAAGTTGCTTGGTGGGCATAACCTCGCCTGCAAAAAGCACCTTATTAAGATACTTAGGCTTTTGAAAATCAAAAACCTTAAAATTTGAAACCATTGAAATGGCAGACGGAACCCAATAAATAGTGTTTGCCTTATATTCATCCAAAAATTCAACAAGCTTTATCGGAAAAGAAAAATACATTTTCGGCACAATTGCAAGGGTTGCACCGTTTCTGAGCGTTGAATAAACATCCGTTACAGACATTGAAAAATAAAACGGAGTTTGATTTGCAAACACGGTTTCCGATGTGATATCAAAGGTGTTTGAAACCCATTCGGAATATGCCATAACGCTTTTATGGCTGACAACGGCACCCTTCGGCACGCCCGTTGAGCCTGAGGTGAAAAGGGCATAAAGCGGATCCGTGTCTATCTGCCTGCTGCGTATTTGCGCAAGCTTTTCGGAATTGATCTCGCAGGAAAGAGCCTCTTCAAGATCAAAAATTTCACCTGAAAACTCAAGCTGCAAAGCATTTTCATGATGCTTCTTATCCGTTATAACGGCAACGGGTGAAAGCGCGCCGAATATCTTATTTATTCTTGCCGGCGGCATTTCACTGTCTATCACAACATAAAAATTTCCGCTGTAAACAACACCAAGCATAGCCGAAATTGTGTTTACGCATTTATCAAAATAAACTGCAACGGGCTTGTTTTTTGTGCCCGTTTTGCTCAATGCCGAGCCTATGCTTTGCGCCCGCGCAAGCAATTCGGCATAAGTTACAGAATCGTTTAAATCCACAAAAGCCGTTTTATCTTTATATTTTATTGCATTTTCTTCAAGAAAAGTGAGAATGTTTTTCATAATAATTCCCATAACCTTTCCGGCTGCCCGCATAATAAAACCAGACAAAGCGCCTGAAGCAGCCCGGCAAGCGCTTTCGGAAAAAGCCGCTTACCGCATCTGTACTAACGCGCATAATACAGCTTTCATACGAAACTATAACACAGCGCATATACATTGTCAACAAAAATAAAATAAAAAATTATTAAGTTTTTTTTAAGACATTTTATACAATACGATTAGAGAATAATCCTAATTAAAAGCAGCACACCAATTCGCTTGCGTTTGGGAGGCAAACAAAACAAAAGGCAATAAAAAAGCGCAGAACATAAAGAATGCCCTGCACTTTTAAACGAATCAATGCTTTTTTATATTATGCCGCATCGGAGGATGCATTTTCCGATGCTTTATTGCCGAAAGCTTCATTTGGAACCTCCGAAGCCGAGCCGCTTGGTTTTTCCGGCGGCTGACCCGAACCCGATGAATCACCGCCGCCGGAAGGATTTGAACCCGGAGCCATACCGCCGTTGTTTTCGCCTCGCGGCATACCGGGCCGATCTTGGCCCATTTTGTTTGCGCCTTGATGAGAGTTTTCTCCGTAAACAAGGCTGCTCATTTCAACACTTTGAGTTTCGCCGCCTGCCGTAACCGTATATGTTTCGCCCTGTTTTATATCCGGCGTACTGATAACGGCGCTTGCATATTTTTTTTTGCTTGAAAATGAAGCGAGCACCTTGCCGCCGGCGTCTGCAACGGATGTTTCGCCTGTGGTTTCGGAAAATGACACAAGCATAACTCCTTGGGTTGATTCCGAGCCGAAATTTTGAGCCATTTGATTTGAGCCGAGCATTATAACCGTGCCGCCGGTTACAGTGCCCGTACCGTTATAATCAAGAGCTCCGTCTCCCCCGCTTTCCGGGCCCGCCACATAAATCTCTCCTCCGCTTACGGTTATGCTTCCATTTGAATCAATGCCGTCGCCGTCTGCATCAACAGTTATCTTTCCCCCGGAAATATTTATGCTGCAGCTATCATCTGCCGCCATAGGATCCGACTGCCGAGCTGAACTTGAATCCGATGACGCCGCATTAAATCCATCATCGCTTGAAACAACACTGACTGTACCGCCCGAAATATTTATGGATTGCCCTTCGAGCCCTTCACAGCTTTCCGAAACGTTTATTTTTCCGTCTTTTACAGTAAGCGATGTGCCTGAATGAATACCGTCGTCACCGGCCGATATATTCAGCGTGCCTCCTATAATATAGACAAAGCCTTTAGAAGAATCATCTTTATTTTCGCTGTGGAGTCCGTCCTCTGTGCATTTTATATTAAATGTGCCGTTTGCTATTCTTATACTGTTTTTTCCCTGCAAACCATGGTCTGCACTTGTTATGCTGTAAGCTCCTGCGGTAAAAACAAGATCATCCTTAGAAACAATACCGTGGCCGTAAGCCGCATTTACGGTTAAGCTGCCGTTTCCGTTAAAGCTTAAATCGGATTTAGAAAAAACAACGGAATCAATATTATTATCATCTGTTGCAACAAAATCGGATGAATTCGAAAGCACATTTTCACTTTTTTCCGCCAATGTTATAAACACCTTATTCGCATTTTTAACATATATTGCGGCACTTGATTCACAATTTATATCAACACCGGCAAGCACAAGCTGAATCTTAGCGGAATCATCGGCATCAACCACTATTTTTCCGTTTGAAAGGCTGCCCGTGATTACATATGTGCCTTCTTGAGTTATGGTTGCGCAATCGCCGTCTGTTGCAACGGCAGAAGCTGAAGAAGATGCTATATTGCCGTCTGCCAAAGTTATTTTTACGGCACTTGTTTCATCATAAGAAGAATCATAATCTCTGTCTGTAAACATATCATCCTGTGAAGTTTGTGTGACGGCGCTTGAATTTGCGGCCGTGCAACCGCACAACGCAAACATCAGCAAAGCTGCGGCAAACAAAACCGCAAACGGCCTTTTAAATTTATCAAAGCGCATAATTACTTTCCTCTGCTTTTGAAATGCTGATTTCAAGATTGCCGTTTCGGCATCTTAATTCATCTGCAAAAACCTTTTCCGAATCGGCATTTTTCAAAACAACATCATATTTCAACTTATAGAGGCTGCCCATATTAGCCGTTTTAACCTCAAGAAGTTCATTCTTAACCGTGTATTTGCTTAGCACATCATCAAATATTCCGTTATAATCCAAATTTTCCGGAATAGTTATTCTTAAAACACGGAATGCATTTTTTCTTGCTGACGCAGAACCCGCAACGGCTGTTGCCGCCAGCATTACTGCGCCGAGTATCACAGTGAACAATGCTGCATAAGCAAGGTAGCCCATACCCGTCATTAAGCCTGCACCGGTTGCGATAAAAATTGTGCCGATTTCCTTTGCACTGCCCGGCGCCGATCTGAAGCGAACAAGACTGAAAGCGCCCGCCACGGCTACGCCCGCACCCAAATTGCCGTTTACCATCATTATTATTACACACACGACGGCAGGAATCATTGCAAGAGTGATTGCAAACGATTTTGTATATTTGGTTTTATAAATATAAACAAGTGTAAGCACTGCACCGATAACGAGCGACACTGCAATGCAAAGTAAAAATTGAGGAACAGAGATTTCCGACGATACAGTTGAGGAAAAAATTCCCGAAAACAAATTATTAAGCATAAAGCAATTCTCCTTTATATAAATTAGCGTTGATTTCTTTGATTAAGCCAGAATGTATTTGAACATAAGCATTTCCGTATTTTGAAAACGAGGTTTTGAAAATTCCGTTCTCGCTTAAAAAGCCGACAAGCCAAAGAGGCAGCGCACCTGCCGTTTTAACCTCCATAAGATTCATACCGGGCTGCAAAATTCCGTTTCCGTAAATATCTTTGCAAAGAGACACATCATAATCACGCCAAAGAATATTATCATCAAATGTTATTCTGAAATCAGAATTTCCGTTTTCAAAAAAGGCTTCTCTGTTGTAAGTTATCAGCACCTGAGGCATAAGCAAGGGATAACGGCGAAGGAAAAATTCAATTTCATTTGTGATTTGATTTCGATCCACAGGCATTCCGCCGCCCAAAAAATCATTTGCCTGAGCCAGCGGCATTTGCACACGGCGTTTATAAACAATTCCGTTATACTTCTTTTTGATTTCCACAAAAGCGGGCGTGCTTTGATTTGCTTTTCCGTAAGTGCGAAGCCTCAGTTTCTCTTTATACAATGGATGTTCAAGCGAATTTGAAATAAGCTTGAAATCGGGAGTGTCAAAATAAACATTTCTTATTGTGCTTTTGCCGAATTCATCGGGATGCATATTTTGAAGCACGAACCGCATCAACGCTTCCTTTTGCAAATCCGTTATCAAATATTTGATTTCACGGCGCTTAAAAACATTTGGGGTTTTCATAAATTCATCTTCCTTTCTATTCCGAACACAGAATACAGCCCAAACCTTAAGCGAAGTTTAAAGAAACACAAAAGTTTCAAAAAAGGCGTAAAAAAACACGGCGCAAAATGCAAAAGCACTCTGAGCCGTGAAATATTTGACATTTAATTAAATACAACCTTTATATTAAGCGATTTGCCGTCCTCACTTTCGGCAAGGATTTTTGCGCGATGTGAATCCGCAACCGCCTTGGCAACGGAAAGTCCGATGCCGCTGCCGCCCGTTTGCGAATTGCGCGAGGCATCGGGGCGGTAAAACCTGTCAAACAAGCGGGGCAAATCTTCTTTTTTGATTTCAAAATCCGTTTTATTATAAACGGAAAGCACCTTTTTTTTATCTGTTTTTTTAAGCGAAACGATAACTCGGGAACCAGGTGAAGAATACTTCATTGCATTATCGAGCAAAACGGATATAAGCGTGCATACAGCCTTTTTATCGCCGATTATATCAATGCCGCTTTTAACATTGCATTCAAGACATTTCCCGCTTGAAACGGCAACGGCTTCAAAGGGCTGCGCGGTTTGAAGCACAGCGTCCGAAAGGGAAAAATTCGCTTTGCTTTCCTTCGGCAAGGCTTCGTCCATTTTTGCAAGCATAATAAGCTGAGAGGTTAAATTGCTGAGGCGCGCCACCTGGTTTTTTGTGCTTTGAGTCCATTCCGATTCGCCGTTTTCCATTTCGATAACCTCTGTGTTTGCCTCAATCACCGTGAGCGGGGTTTTAAGCTCGTGCCCCGCATCCGTTATAAAGCGGCGTTGTTTTTCATAGCTTTCGGCAACCGGCCTGACAACAGCCTTTGAAAAGAGCACCACTAAAACAAACACCAAAAGCAAACCCGCGGCACCGATTGCAACTCCGGAAATCAAAAACGAATAAAACGAATTTAAATCCCTTGTGCAATCAAGAAAAATGCAGAGCGTGCCCGAATTATTTTGCACAAATTTATATTTATAATTGCCGGTGAAGCCCTGCTTTTTTCCCGCGGCAAAAAGCTTTTGCGCAAGCGCTTCGGCTTCGCTTTCGTTTATCGCGGCGATAAACCCCGTGTCGGCAGAAACGGCGTTTCCGTTTTCATCAAGAGCAACGGTGAAATAACGCGTTTCATAAGGCGTTTCGGCAGAAAAAGCGCCGATTTTGCTTTTGCCCTTATCCCCGGATTCGTGAACCGGCTTTTTATCCGCACCGTTTTCGGCCTGCAAGGCAGGATTTTGTTTGCCGTGTTCAAACTGAGAAGCAGGCATTTTGCCGCCGTTATCTGCCAAAATCGCCATAAGGCGGTTTGCATTGTTTTGAACGGAGCTGTAATTTGCTATGTTTATTGCGCCGATTATCACCGCAAGCACTATTGTGATGGCAAGCATTGAAACGGCAATCATCTTTTTTTGAAGCTTTTTAATCATCTGTGCCCGCCTCCATAAAATAGCCTACATTGCGCGAAACTTTAATTTGAGCGTTTGAGCCGATTTTGGCAAGCTTTTTGCGAAGATTAGAGATATAAACCCAAACCGTGTTTTGCTCGGCGTCCGAATCAAAGCCCCAAATTTTTTCCAAAAATCTTTCTGCCGAAATAACTCTGCCCCGGGTTTTCCATAAACATCTCCGCCATTTGATATTCCTTGTTGGCAAGCTTAACCGAGCCGAGCGGGCCGATAAGCTCAAAAGAATTTTTATCAAGCGAAATATTTCCCGTTTTAACAGTGCTTTCGGCGGTTCCGGCGCGGCGGCGAAGCATGGCCCTGATTCTTGCAAGCAGCTCCTTTGCAACAAAAGGCTTTGTTAAATAATCGTCTGCCCCGCAATCAAGGCCGAAAACTTTATCGTCAATTTCCGATTTGGCGGTAAGCAAAAGCACGGGCACGTTGTTGCCGGCAGCGCGAATTTTTTTTAGCACGGTTAAGCCGTCTGCTCCCGGCATCATTATATCAAGGATAACGCCGTCATACTCGCCGAGTTCAAGATAATCAATCGCATCAATGCCGTTATAAACAGTGTCAACCGAATAATTATTATGCCTCAATATTGCCGAAACGGCATTTGAAAGTTCTTTTTCGTCCTCTGCAAAAAGCAAGCGCATAAAATCAGCTCCGATACAAATTTCTTAAAAATTATATTAATCCGCAAACCTTAAACGAAGTTTAAAGCGCGAGGAAAAATCAAACAAACCATCATATGCGGCAAAACAAAAAAGCCCGCAATACTCATTGCGGGCACGGCGCGCACGGCAGGCAAAATCAAACCCGCCTAAGCACGCAAAATGTTTTATTTTTTGTTTACCGCGGCATATATAAGATCGGCGCAATTATCCGTGCCGATTGAGGTGCTGTTTAAGCAAAGATCATAGTTTTGGCACTTGCCCCATTGCCTGTCGGTGTAATAATTATAATTTATACGGCGGCGCTTATCCGTTTCGCGCATAAGTTTAACAGCTTCCTTTTCCGTGGTGCTTTCGTGATATTTGATAACGCGCTGAGCCTTTGTGGCTTCATCGCCGTAAATAAACACATTAAGGCAATCCGAGCGATCCTCCAAAATATAATCGGCGCATCTGCCCACGATTACGCAGGGACCCTTTTCAACGATTTCCAAAATCAGCTTGCGCTGAACCGCATAAACCTGATCCTCCATTGAAGCTCCGCCGCCGTCTCGGCTGACAAAGCCATATGAGAATATGCTTTTAAAAGGAGAATATTCTCCGGCCTGAGCCACAAACTCCTCCGCAAAGCCGGTTTTCTTTGCAACCTCGGAAATAAGCTCTTTATCATAATAAGCCCAGCCGAGCTTTTTGGCAAGCTCCTCGCCGATATATCTGCCGCCGCTGCCGAATTCACGGCTGATGGTTACAACATTATATTTCATAACGATTCCTCCCGAGGATTATTCTGTAATTATATTTTACAATTTTAAATCCTTAAAATCAAGAGGAAAAACGCGATATTATCACATTAAATCGGCAATCATATCGGCAAATTCGGTTGGATTTTCAACCTCAAGGCCGCTTACGAGGCGCGCTTCGTTATAAAGAATTTTTGTGTATTTTTCAAGCTGAGCTTTATCGTTTGCAAAAAGGTCAAACAGCTTTTCGGCAACTTTATGATCCTTATTTATTTCAAGCACAAGCTGAGCCTTAACGCCATCGTTTGCGCCCGGCATACGGCTGAGTATTTTTGCCATATCAAGCGAAACATAGCCTTCAGAAGAGAGGCAAACGGCATGCGTGCCGAGCTGATCGGAGAATTTAACGGCAGTAACATCATCGCCGAGCCAACCCTTCATTTCATCAAGCATTTCCTTGGCGGCTTCGTTTTTCTCGGTAAGTGCTTTCTTTTCCTCATCGCTTGAAAGATTTAAATCATCCTTGCAGATATTTGCAAATTGCTTACTGTCATATTCCATAAGCATTTGAACGGCAAATTCATCCACATCATCGGTGAAGCAAAGCACATCAAAGCCCTTTGCCGTAACGGCTTCCGTTTGCGGCAGCAAAGCGATTTTTTCCGGTGCTTCGCCGCAGGCATAATAAATTTTCTCCTGACCCTCGGGCATATTTTCAACATATTCTTTGAGGGTTACATATTTATTATTCTTAACGGATTTAAACATCATCAAATCTTTAAGTCCGTCTTTCTCTGCACCATAATTAGAATAAACGCCCCATTTAATTTGAACACCGAAAACGTCAAAGAACTTTTCGTATTTTTCCCTATCGTTCGTGAGCATCTTTTTAAGCTCGGATTTGATTTTTCTGTCTATCGCCTTGGCAATAATTCTTACCTGATGATCCTGTTGCAGGGTTTCGCGGCTGATGTTAAGATTAAGATCCGCGGAATCAACAATGCCCTTAACAAAGCTGAAATAATCCGGCACCAAATCCGCGCATTTTTCCATAATCATAACGCCGTTAGTATAAAGTGCGAGGCCCTTTTCATATTCCTTTGAATAAAAATCAAAAGGCGCTGCGGAAGGAATATAAATTATCGAATCAAAGGTTGCCGTGCCCTCTGATTTGAAGTGAATAACATCAAGCGGATCGTGATAATCCGTGAAGCGTGATTTATAAAATTCGTTATATTCTTCAGTGCTGATTTCGTTTTTGTTTTTACGCCACAGCGGCACCATTGAATTAAGAATTTCAACGGCGGTTTCTTCTTTATATTCGCCCTCTTTCTCGGAATCGGGAACAGAATGAGTTGTTTCCATTTTAATGGGATAGCGGATATAATCGCTGTATTTTTTAACAAGCTCGGTAATCGTGAATTGCTCAAGGAAACGGGAATAATCCTCCGTTTCCGTGTCATCCTTCATATAAAGCGTGATAACCGTGCCTGCATTTTCCTTTTCGCATTCCTCAAGAGTGTAGCCGTCTGCGCCCTCGGAAGTCCATTTATGCGTAACGTCCTCGCCGAAAGCCTTTGAAACAACCTCAACCTTTTTTGCAACCATAAACGAGGAATAAAAGCCGACGCCGAATTGACCGATAACCTCAATGTCCTTTTCCTTTGCATCCTCGTTTTCGTTTTTAAAATTGAGTGAGCCTGATTTTGCAATTGTGCCGAGGTTTGATTCAAGTTCATCCGCCGTCATTCCGATACCGTTATCGGAAATTGTGAGCGTGCGCGCTTCCTTATCGGCAGAGATAAAGATTTCAAAATCATCTTTATTCATGCCGACCGAAGTATCCGTAAGCGATTTGAAATAAAGCTTATCGATAGCGTCAGAAGCATTTGAAATAAGCTCTCTTAAAAAGATTTCCTTATTTGTGTAAATCGAATTGATCATCATATCAAGCAGCTTTTTTGATTCTGCTTTAAATTGCTTTTTTCTCATTATAATTCACCCTCAATTTGAAATTAGCACTCTTTATCGCTGAGTGCTAATTATTATTATAGTACGATTTTTTCATTTGTCAACATCATAATAATTAAATCTTTTTAACAAATCCGAGCGATGATAATTGAAAGCAATAATCCGCATAAGCAAGAAAAAACGCAGGCACCCCGAAATCAATCAGAGGGTTCCTGCGTTTTTTTATGCGCTGCGTAATCAAGAAGCGCATCGCGCGAATTTTCGATTTTTCCGTTTGCTGCGAGCAGCAGCATTTCATCAAGCACGGCACCGAGCTTCCTGCCCGAATAGCCGAGTGCTTTTAAATCCCTGCCGTTTATTTTTAAATCGCAAACGCGCCAAGGCGTGCCCTCGCTCATCATTTGCAATGCTTTTTCGCGCACAAGAAAAAGCTTTTTTAATTCATCGGCGATTTTTTCCGGATTATGCGCTTTTAAATCTGCAAGGCGAGCATCGAGCAAATCAACGGTAAGCCTCGGCCCGAGCAAAACAAACCAATCGCCGATTTTAATGCCGCTAACATCGGCAACAGACTGATGCCAGCGCACAAGGGCGGTAACATCATTAAAAACTTTGTTTGAAACCTTGAGCCTTTTAAGCACCTGCTCGGCGATAACAGCGCCCACGGGTGCGTGGGTCTTAAAATGATCGCGCCCCGAGGAATCCGTTTTTTTAACATACGGCTTGCCGATATCGTGGAGCAGCATTGCAAGGCGCAGCATTGAATCATTCGGCGCAAAATCAACGGCGCGAACTATATGCTCATAAACATCACAGCAATGCCAAGGTGTGTTTTGGGCGCAACCGATTGCAGGCTTCAGCTCGGGAATAACAACAGTGATAACCTCGGAATAATCGCGTAAAACATTGAGCGCGTTTTTTCCGCACAAAAGCTTAAAAAGTTCGGTGCAAATACGCTCGGACGAAACATTTTTTAAAAGCCACGCATTTTTAAGCAGTGCATCGTGCGTTTCTTTTTCTATTTCAAAGCCGAGCACGGAGGCAAAGCGCATTGCGCGCATAATACGAAGTGCGTCCTCCTTAAATCTTTTATCCGGATTTCCGACCGCACGAATTATTCCGTTTTCCAAATCATCCTTGCCGCCGAACAAATCCACCGTGCCGCGTTCGGCATTGTAAGCCATCGCATTAACGGTAAAATCGCGGCGGCGCAAATCCTCTTCAAGGCTGCGCACAAATTCCACACTTTCCGGGTGGCGGGAATCCTTATAATCCCCATCCCTGCGAAAAGCCGTGATTTCATAAGGTTTCTTATTCACAAGCGCGGTTATTGTGCCGTGCTTCAGGCCGGTTTTTATATAGCGAATATTGTTTTTTTCAAGCACTGAAATTATTTCGGCAGGCTCGGCGGAGGTGGTTATATCCACATCCTCAAACGGCCTTTTAAGGAGCGAATCGCGCACGCAACCGCCGACGGCATATGCTTCATATCCGCTTTGCAAAAATAGGTTTATAATCATTTTCGCGTCATTCGGTAGCTGCAAATTCACCCCTCCTAAGAAATATTTGCATATAATATTTTAAACTATTTATATGCATAATAAGATTATGAAAAATTATCTTATTTATTATTTTTATCTGTTTTTCCTCGGCGGGCAAGCCTATTGCACAATTGAAATGCTGTGGCGCGGACGCACGCATTACAGCATGTTTTTCGCCGGAGGAATAATTTTTATTTTTCTCGTTTATTTGCAGCATGAAATGAAAAGCGCGCACGTAATCGAAAAATGCCTTTTGGGCAGCGTGTTCATAACGGCAACGGAATTTATTTTCGGCTGCGTTTTCAATCTTCAATACGGCATGGCCGTTTGGGATTACAACAACCTGCCCGGCAATGTGTTGGGGCAGATTTGCCTGCCTTACACAGGGCTGTGGTTTTTACTTTGCTTCGTTCTCTTTAAATGGGTCATTAAAAACAATCTTCACGGCAGATTTATCGGCATAAGCGTATAATTCCTCCCGTGCCTGTTTGATTTCATCTGCGCTGAGCGGCTCGTGCTCCTCGGGATAATCCCATTTATCAAAAGGATTTTCCTTTGTGATAAGCATTTGCCCGTTTTCGTTTATCACCCAGGGATAAACAAGAATTTTGCGCTTGTTTTTAACAAAGAAAAGGCTTCCAGCCCTACCGTGGGAAATATTTTTCCAAAACACAAGCTTGTTTGCCTGCTTCATTATTGCAAGAATTTGTTGATCATAAGGCAGGCGGCGAAACTGCTGCCGATTAAAAAGCGGCAGCACGATAACGCCGAGCAAAATAACAACCGCAACTATAATTATTATTTGATAAGGCTTCATCAAATTTCAATTCCAATCGTTATAATTTCAAACGGCGAATATTCGATTGAATCGGCTTCGCCCTCAACCTCCTCAAGCATATTGAGAAGCTTAACCTTTTTGCCGAGCTTAATAATGCCGCGTGAGCCGTTTTGCTCGGAAAGGCGAACAACAATCATTTTGCCGTTTTCGGCGAATTTGAGCGCCTGCATATAAAGCGGCTCAAACGAAGGAATATTACATTCCACATCCGCCTTAACAAGAGGCACATTATATTGGAAAGCGAGTTTGTTTATTTCCGCCGACACCGCATTGCCCGCATGAGGCACAATCATATAGCAAAAATCGTGAGCACCCATATCTGAGGTTATATCCGGCCTGATTGTGGAACGAAGCAAAGAAAGACTGATAAGATTTTTATCAAAGCCAACTCCGTATTTGCCGTCGTTCACAACGGCGATACCGCCGTCCGTTTCGGAAAGGTCGCACCACTTATGGCAGCAGGTTTCAAACCTTGCTTGCTGCCAAGAGGTATTTTTATGCGTATCGCGCTCGATAAAGCCTGCGGAAGTGTCGCACACGGCTTTTCTTGAAAGCACATTGCAGTTGAATTCGGCCTTTGCAAGCTTGTGCTTTTCGTGCCAATCAACTATGTTTTCGACCTCAATTTCCGCACTTTGCCTAAAGAACCTGATTATTCTGCGCCAGGTGGATTTTTCCGTTTTATGAGTTACGGTAAATTCCGCGCACTCGCCTGTTGCGCCCAAAAATTCAAGCTTTTCGGCAAGCTCGGTGTTAATTTCCTTTTCCCTGTAATTAGGAAGAATATCCCATGCATCGTAATTGCCGGGGCGGTCGTCAAAAATTTTAAGCTTATTAAATTCGCCCTTTACCCATTCACGGCTTCGCTTTTTATCAAAAAGTGAGGCAAAAGAGCCGTCATCATTCAAATCGGCGGAGTAATAAGGCGTTTCGATTTTATTGCCGCTCACACTGAACCAATCTGCTTTTGCGGCGGCTTTTCTGAGGCTTGCACTTGAAAGAGCCGGCATATTCGGCACAATCCAATTGCCCTTTTTGCCGCAACGAACAGAGTCACCGCGCGGATTTTCAACAAAAGTAAGCGCATCGCGCTTAAAATTAAGCGTGTTGAAATATTTGCCGCCCGTGCCGATAATTTCATCAAGACCCGCTTCAACCTCGGCATAATCGCGCATTGCATCCTCATAAACGGGATGAATATGAGAGCCGGGCAAAATATCGTGAAACTGATTGAGAAGAAGCTTTTTATATAATGAAGTGATTTTTTCGGTGTTGTTTTCACCACGCAGCACCGAAAGCATTTCCGCTGATCTGAATTTAAATTCGAGGCGGCGATTTGTGCGCTTTAAATTGCTTTTTGTGGTGAAAGTGCCGCGGTGCATTTCAAGATACAATTCACCGTCCCAAGTGGCAAGATTTTTATTATTCTTTAAATTCTTTTCAAGAAATTCTGCGCCGCCCATATGAGTGCATTTCGGCATAATCGAAAGCTTTTCAAAGCGATGCATAAGCTCTATCATTTCCTCGGTGCAGCCGGAGCCGCCGTCGCCGTAGCCAAACATATTCATCGTTTGGCCGCCGCTGTCTTTATCAATATAAGCATCCCAATTTTCCTGAATTTGGCTGGGCATATTCCAAGTGATAAAGTGAGTTGGCGGAACGCAGGCATAAATATCCGTGCCGTCTATTCCCTTCCAAATAAAATTATTGTGAGGGAAGCGATTCGTGTCGTTCCAGGTGGACATTTTGTTTGAAACAAAATAATCAACACCGCTCTTTTTGAGTATTTGCGGCAAAATCCAGCTGTTGCCGAAAACATCCGGCAACCAGGCATTATTAACCGTTTTGCCAAACATGCGCTTATATGCCTGCTGGCCGTAAAGGCACTGGCGGATAAGGCTTTCCGCACTCGGAATATTACAATCCGGCTCAACATACATTGCACCCACGGGTTCAAACTGACCTGCGGCAACCTTTTCTTTAAGCTCGGCAAAAACATCGGGATAATATTTTTCAAGCGTTTCATAAACATATGGCTGAGTATGAGTGTATTTAAAATCCGGATATCTGTCCATAAGGCGCAGTTGAATAAGCACCGTTCTTAAATTCTTTTGAACAGCATGAATTCTGCGCCAATAATAAGCAATATCAAGATGCGAATGGGCAATCAGAGCCACATCGCCGTTGCCCCGATAATTATCATTTGCATAAATAACTTCATCAACATATTTTTGAGCATCTGCAATTCCCGTTAATTCTTCAGACTCAAAATCAATGCAATTCATTGCATTATTAAGTTCTCTGTTCAGAAATGCCCGATAATCCTCCGAAAACAAATCGCTTTTTGCGATATCGAGCAGCAATTCAAAATCATAAACAAGATTTTGCACGGCATGGTTGACGGTGCAGATATAAGCACCCTCAAAAATCTGGCGACATCCTCTGACGGAAAGGCTTTCGGGATTGCGTTCATCATCGGGCTTACTGCGATTATAGCCCTCCATTTCAAAATGCAGCGTTTTGGAAGAATCAACATACGGCGAAAGCAGCATACGCTCGCGGTTAGGGTCTACCCCGCCCACATATTTACCGTTTACCTTAACGCAGATTTCAGCCGCGGTTTTAAGCGAAAACCAAAGTTCCTCACCCTGCATTTCCTCGGGAATATCAACATCGGCGGTGATGAAAGCGGTGCCGTCCGGTGTGAAATACATATCGCCCCTATTGAGCGGGCGCGGCGGCTCGGAGTAAAATTCATATTCGTTTTCCGAGATTTGGCGCGCGTCTTTAATCTTTAAATTTTTGATTTCCCATTTTGAGGAATAGATATATCTTTTAAGCCAGCCGAAGCGCAAATCAGTCCATTCCTCGGGGCGCATAGACCTTCTTACAACTTTAATATGTGCCATATTCGCGCCTCCTTACACATCCTGAAAATAAGGCTTTTTGCGAATTGCAATCACCTTAACGGATTTATTTAAATCTTTTTTAATCTGCTCTTCAATCCATGCAACGCATCTTTCAAGAATAAGGCATTTTGAGCATTCGCCGCGAAAAATCACGATGAGTTCATTGCCGGAAAGAGAAACGAATTCTATCCAGCCGCCGTCGCCCTGAAGCTTTGGCTGAAGCACGGCTTCAACATAATTTTGAATATTGTTCATACCAATCACCATTAAGCAAGAATTATATTTTTAATTTTTTCACGAATTTCCGCAAGGCGCGCCTGTGCATTATCGCGATTTTTATCACGAACGCTGTAATATACTTTTATCTTAGGTTCCGTGCCGCTCGGACGCACTGCAAGCCAAGAGCCGTCGCCCCACACAAATTTAAGCACATTTTCAATAGGCAGATCATCAATTCCCGTTGAATAATCAATAACCTTTTCTATGCCTGCAAAAAGCGCCGTTCCTTTTTTGCGAAAATCAGTCATAAGATGCTGAATTTTTTCGGCGCCGTCTATTCCTTTCAAAACAAAAGGATCAAGCGCATCAAGATAATAGCCGTATTCGGCATAAATATCGTTTAAGCCGTCTATAAGCGATTTGCCCTGCGCCTTATACCAAGCCGCCATTTGGCAAATAAGCATTGCCGAAACAACACCGTCCTTATCCCTTGCGTGAGTGCCGACAAGATAACCGTATGATTCCTCATAACCGATAACGAATTCGCGCTCGCCGCTTTTTTCATATTGATTTATCTTATCGCCGATATATTTAAATCCGGTTAATGTTTCATCAATATTAAGGCCGTAGTTTCTTGCGATGTCGGCACCAAGCTCGGAGGTTACTATTGTTTTAACAAGAGTTGATTTTTTATTCAAAGCCGACTTTTTCATATCAAGCACAAATTTAACAAGCAAAGCTCCCGTTTGATTGCCCGTGAAAAGGATATAATCACCGTTTTCATCGCGAACCGCAATTCCGACCCTGTCGCAATCCGGGTCTGTGCCGAGCACAATATCGGCTCCGATTTCCTTTGCTTTTTCTATTGCAAGATTAAGCGCGTCCTTTTCCTCGGGATTAGGGCTTCTTACCGTGCTGAAATTACCGTCCGGAAGCTCCTGTTCCTTAACAACGGTTACATCAAAATTTGCAAGCATTTTGCGAACGGGAATATTGCCGGTGCCGTGAAGCGGAGTGTAAACAATTTTTAAATCTGATTTTTCTTCATAAAGGGATTGCTTTGAAACAGCATCATAAAAGGCATCAAGTTCATTATCACCGATTTCATTTATCAAATCCGCATTAACCGTTTTGCCTTCAAGAATTTCGGCCGCTTCGGAATAGCTTTTGCCCTCAATATAAGTCAGCACCTCTGCAGCTGCCTCGGTGCATATTTGGCAACCGGTTTCATCAAACGCTTTATAGCCGTTATATTCCTTAGGATTATGCGAAGCAGTTATCATAACACCTGCGGAGCAGCCGAGCAACCTTGTTGTGAAAGAAAGCACGGGAACGGGCACACAATAAGAATATTTATAAACCTTGATTCCCTTTGCCGCAAGCACTTTTGCAACGGTATCCGCAAAAGCGGAGGAATTATTTCGGGTGTCATATGCAACTGCCACGGAACGATCCGCTTCAAATTTATTTTTGATATAAGCGGCAAGGCCCAAAGTCGCCCTGCCGACGGTGTATTTATTCATGCGGTTTGAGCCGGCTCCCATAACACCTCTTAATCCGCCCGTGCCGAAGGCAAGATCCTTATAAAATCTGTCCTCCACATCCTTTTCATTGCCGGCCGCCGCAAGCAACTCGGATTTGGTTTCGTCGTCTGCAAAAGAAAGCCAATCGTTATATTTTTCCTTATATTTCATTTTGTCCTCCGTAAAAGGCCATGCCTTAAATATTCATACAGTTTATTTTAAGCTATTATACCACGGCAAAAAGCAGTGCACAACAGTCTTTTTAAATTTTAGGCATAAAAAAGCCCTGCAAAAAAATTGCAGGGCAAAACACAAAATTATCTAATTGATCAACAACGGATTATCAATCATCCACTTCTCTGTATTCAACCTCAACAGAGCCGTCCGCCGCATCGGCATCATTGATTTGATTTCTGACCTCGTTTGCAATTTCTTTAACCTGAAGATATGCAATCAAATCGGTTACGGCAAACACAAGCAGGCCGACGCCGATAAAGCGAACAAGGGTGCTTTGCGCACCGAAAGGATTTGTGAGGCACACAATACCCAAAACTGACGAAGCAATTCCCAAAAGCATTGTTACAAACCAAGATTTAGGCAGCGCTTTTAAAATCCAAAAAGCATCAACAAGATTAAATAATCCGCCCACCAAAAGATATAGGCCGAGTAAAAAGATAATAACGGTTATTATCTGCCTGTAAGCGCAGCACACAACAACGCCGGCAACAGCCGATATTATACCGAGGGTGAGCGTAAACACATATTTTTTATTTATAATATAGCTTAAAATCGCATAAACACCGCAGGCAACAAACGCACCGCCGATAAAAAGCGCAGTGTATTGAATCATCTTATCGGGAAAAGCGATAAGAAGTGCTCCGAGCACCGCAGACACGATTATAAGAATGATTGAATATTTTTTTACTTCCGTTATAACTTTCTTCAAAACATACACCTCCAGGCAATGCTTGCATTGCCTAACTTCAGTATAGCATTTTGCATTTTGTTGTCAAATAAACAAATCATAAACAACTTTTTAATTTATTAAGAACAAAAGGGCGGCAAGCCTTACGACTGCCGCCCGAAAACACTTAATTCGCGCAAAAGCTTACTGAGCTTCGCTTTCGGAAATTATTTTTTGAGCCACATGCTCCGGGCATCTTTCGTACCTTGCGAATTCCGATGTAAAGGAGCCTCTTCCCTGAGTAATTTGGCGCATTGCGGTGGAAAAGGTAGTCATCTCGGCATCCGGAATTTCGGAAACGATTTCCTGCATACCGTCACCAACGGGATTCATTCCCAAAACACGACCGCGGCGCTTATTGATATCGCCTATAACATCGCCCATCGCCTCATCATTGCAAAGCACTCGAACGGTTGAAATAGGCTCGAGCAGAATCGGGCCGGCATTCGCTACGCCCTCTTTAAACGCAATCGATGCAGCCATTTTAAAGCTCATTTCGCTTGAATCTACTGGGTGATAAGAGCCGTCATACAATGTGGCTTTAATGCCCACCATGGGATAGCCCGCAAGCACGCCCTTTTCCATGCATTCGTTAAGCCCTTTTTCAACTGCCGGGAAGAAGTTTTTGGGCACTGAGCCGCCGACTACCCTTTCGGCAAATTCAAGCTTTTCGCAAGTGCACGGTTCAAACTCGATAAACACATCACCGAATTGACCGTGACCGCCGCTTTGCTTTATGGCGTCCCTGCGCCGAAACCTTTTTGGTGATTGTTTCTCTGTATGCGATTTTCGGAGGTGCAAGCTGCACATCAACGGCAAATTTTGTTTTAAGCTTTGCAACCGCAACATCTATCTGCTGCTCGCCGAGACCGCTTATGATTTGCTCGTGAGTTTCGTTGTTTACACGGAATTTAAGGCTGGGATCTTCTTCACAAAGCCTTGCAAAGCCCAAAGCAATTTTTTCCTCATCGCCCTTTTTAACGGCTTTAGCAGCCATTGAATATGTGGCCTGCGGAGTATTAACGCCGTCTGCCTTAATGATTTTATCGGCCTTACAAAGGGTGTCGCCGGTGTTAAAGCCCGAAAGCTTAACCGCCGCGCCGATATCACCCGCCGGAATTTCAGCGGCATCTATCTGCTTTGCGCCGAACATGGTAACGATTTTACCGAGCCTTTCGGATTCACCGGTTGAGGCGTTCACGATTTCCGCACCCGCGGTCAATTTGCCGCTGAGCACCTTAAAGAAAGAAAGCTTACCGATGAATGGATCGGCAACCGTTTTAAAGCAGATTGCGGCAAGGGAACCGTTTGCATCCGCAGTAAGTTCAATCGGCTCATCATCGCAAATTGCATATTCTGATGACGGCGCGGGGCAAACATCTGCGATAAAATCAAGCAATTGATCGCAGGCTTCGCCGCTGAGTCCGCTGAGCGCAAACACAGGGATAACCGAGCCGTCTGCAACACCGATACGAAGGCCCTTGAGCTTATCCTCCGCGGTAAGCTCTTCACCGGAGAAATATTTATCCATAATTTCTTCATCCGTGCCTGCAACAGCCTCGTTAAATACTTCTTTTATGGCATCAAATCTTGCAGCGTCATCATGGCTGAATTCAACCGGGGTTGCCTTTGCGCCGCTGTAAGCAAATGCTTTTTCCGTTATCATATTATAGTAAGCAACAACCTTACCGTCTGTTATAATGGGAATGACAATCGGGCAAACGCTTGTGCCGAATTTTGCAGCCATGCCGTTAAAGGATTTATAGAAATCCGCACGCTCATCATCCATCTTTGACGCAACTATGATTTTTGACATTCCGCGTGCAGAAGCTGCCTTAAACGCTTTTTCCGCACCAACCGCAAGACCGGAGCGCGCCGAAACAACTATAATTGCGGTTTCTGCGGCTCTTATGCCTTCTGCCGCACCCTCTGCAAAATCGAAAAGACCGGGAGTGTCAATAATATTTATCTTTGTGTTCTTATATTCAACAGGAGCAACCGCACATGAAACGGATATTTTGCGCTTTTTTTCTTCTGCATCATAATCCGTTACTGCGGTGCCGTCTGCAACCTTTCCTATTCTTTCAGTTGCGCCGGCTATATTGAGCAATGCCTCTGCCAATGTGGTTTTGCCTTTTGAAGCGTGGCCTGCCAAAGCTATATTTCTGATACTGTCGGCTTGATATACTTTCATAAAAAACAACCTCTTTTTCAGGGGCCGAAGTGCCCCTTATGTTAAATATTTGTTTACATTGTATAATAATTTTACTATGTTGTCAATTTTTTATGTTAACTTTAACTATCAATACTAAATTTTTTAACATTCCGATAAAAAAGCGAAATATTTTTGTTTATTTTACACATAAAACAAACCCGCTTTGCAAGTTGCCAAATCAAAAAGGGTTGAAATTGTTTAGAAAAAATTTATTGCAAAATGATTTAAAGCATATTATAATATAGCCGCATTGCATCCACAGGGAAAAACAGGTTTCCCGGTTATTATTTCGTTTGTGTTTGCGAAATAAAATTTCGGAGCAGTAGCAGAAAGGAATTTAATATGAATAAAAACACGAAAAAGCTTGTTGGCGTTGCATTATTCACGGCAATCGTTATAGTGCTTCAGCTTATAGGCGGCGGAATTAAGGTTGGCGCATTTTCAGTTTCACTTGTTCTTATCCCCATCGTTTTGGGCACAGCGCTTTACGGAATAGGTGCCGGTGCATGGCTCGGCCTTGTTTTCGGCGTAACGGTGCTTCTCACGGGCGACGCTGCCGCTTTTCTTGCGGTGAATGCATTCGGCACAGTAGCAACCGTTCTTGTTAAAGGCATTCTTGCAGGAACACTTTCCGGCCTTATGTATAAAGCCTTTGAAGAAAAACAAATATCTTGCAACGGCAGCTGCGGCAGTAACCTGCCCCATTGTAAACACGGGAATTTTCCTTCTCGGCTGCCTCATCTTTTTTTATGCCCACAATTGCGGGATGGGCACAGGGACTCGGCTTTGAATCCACAACAAAATATATGCTTACCGGCTTTGTGGGAATCAACTTCATTCTTGAATTTGCCGTTAACCTTTTGCTTTGCCCCATCATCGTAAGGCTTATTGCGCTGGGCAAAAAAGAAACAAAATAATAAATTAAACACAAAGCGCAGACTGCGCATAAACATAATCCGCCGAAACGAAAGTATCGGCGGATTTTTTATCAATATTGCAAAAAGCATTAAGCATTATTGCCATCATTGCCTACAATATTAAGATGTGATATAATTATGATAGTTTACACGACCTACATAAAAAACGGCAAAACAACAAAATTAAAGATGCAGAGGCAGCATAATGAAAATTATCTTTTGCAGGCACGCAGAGCCTGATTATGAACATGATTCAATTACAGACAAAGGCAAAATAGAAGCAGAGCTGCTTGCACGCAGGCTTTGCCGCATTGATATTGACGAAATCTATGTTTCGCCGCTCGGCAGAGCAAAAAGAACGGCAGAATACACGCTTGAAAAAACCGGCAAAACGGCAGAAACATTTAAATGGCTGCGCGAATTTGACGGCAAGGTTAAAGAAAACGGCGAAATTAAAGGCTGTTGGGATAAGCTGCCGGAATATTGGACGGCGCAGGATGAATATTACAGCGCCGATAAATGGCTCACCACTCCGCTCATGAAAAGCGGCACGGCTAAGCGGGAATACGAATTTGTGTGCAACGGCATAGATAAATTTCTTGCCGAGCACGGCTACAAGCGCAACGGCAGATATTACGATGTAACAAATTCAAATCATAAAACAATAGTTTTCTTTTGCCACTTCGGGGTTGAATGTGCGATTTTAAGCCGAATTTTCGGAGTGTCGCCCATGCCGCTTTGGCATAATTTTGTGGCGCTTCCCTCCTCGGTCACAACCATAGTAAGCGAAGAAAGAGTTAAGGGCAAAGCGCAGTTTCGCTGCATGGAATTCGGAGACACCTCTCACCTTTATGCCGCCGGCGAAGAGCCGTCTTTCGCCGCTCGCTTCTGCGAATGTTTTGAAGATAACACACGCCACGATTAAAAAGGCACATGCACAATGCAGCAAGCAATTTATATAAATGCAAAGCAATATTCGATACTTGCACTAATCAGCCCTGCCGCATCGCAGGGCTTTAATAATTTTCACCGGGATTGAAACAATAACGGCTCCAAGGGCTATTCCCATTCCGACAAGCACGGTTTCTTTTTGCGTAGAAAACAAGCTCTGTTTTGCGGGAATGAACAAAGGCTGCTCATCATATAATAAAGGCTTCCGCCCGGAAGCAGCGGAATTGAAGCCGGCAGCAAAACAGTGCTTGCCGGCGCTTTTTTTCAACTTTGCCGTTGCAAGCGAATAAACGGAAATGGCAACAGTGGCAAAAAGAGTTGAAGTGAAAGCTCCGTATCCCATTTCACCGAAAACATAAAAAAGCACCGCAGATATTGCGCCGCCTAAAGTTGCCGGCATTATCATTCTTTTGGAAACATTCAAAATAACGCAAAAGCCGAGCGTGCCGAGCACACAGGTAATAATATCTCGCATGCGATCACCCGAAAACGGCAAGCGCCGCGGCAAAACCGAGCACGATAGCAAAAGCAATCACAACGGCCTGCGTTATCTGCAAAATTCCCGCAATCAGATTGCCGCTCATCATATCCTGCATGGCGCCTCCGATGCTCATTCCGGGAATAAGCAGCATTATTGTGCCTGTCATTATCATATCCGGGTGCACGGAAAGCCCTGCAATTTTCGGAGCAAAGGCAAGAAACGCGGCTGCGGTTGATTGAATCAAGGTTTTTGAAAAGATGTTAAAATCCGTTTTGCGAAACTTTATAAATCCCAAAACATTGCCTATTATTGCCGCAAAGGCGGCATCTGCAAAAGTGCCGCCGAAATAAACGCAAAATGCGCCAACGGCAAGCGCCGTTGCAGCAACGCGAAGCCCACATGGATATGAATATTCAATCGCAAAACCGTAATGAGCTTCACCGCATATTCGCCGCGAGATATTATTAAGCTCCTCAAGCCTGCCCAAATTCAAATCGTTTTTATATATGCGCCTGAATTCGGATTGCCGCTTTCCGCCAACCTTCGCGCACACAAAGGCCATGGAGGGAATGATAAAAACATTTATATCCTCTGCCCCACCGCTTTTGCACACCCTGATTGCCGTTTCCTCGGCAGACGAAATCTCGCCGCCGTTTTCCACCGTTTGCGCGGCAAGATATGCCGCCAAAGCAATGCAATTTTCCATATAAAATCACCGCCACAAATATTGTTTGAAAAAAATATCAAAAAACACTTGCTTTTTTCATCAATATGAAGTATTATATTTGTACCGAAAGGGCAAAAGTAAATATCGCGGGGTAGAGCAGTTGGAAGCTCGTCGGGCTCATAACCCGGAGGTCGCAGGTTCGAGTCCTGCCTCCGCAACCACAGTAATTAAGCCAAATTTTCAAAGTTTGGCTTAATTTTTTTTGCCCTTTTCTAACACTTTTTCTAACACTTTTTAAATCAACACATTTGTTATTGAATTTGCGATATTCTCTTTTCGCTTTGTATCCAAATGCAAATAAATATTTGCCGTTGTTTGAATATCGGCGTGACCGAGCCATTCCTGAATATCTTTCAGTGTAAAACCCTGTTCATTCAACAAGCTTCCGCAGCTGTGGCGCAACCCGTGAAACGCTATGTGTTTCAAGCCGTATTTTTTAAGTGTTTTTGAAAACTTATGTGTTATATAATCGGGGTCATAAGGGCTGCCGTCTTCCCATTTAAAAACATAATCATTTGATACATAGTTTTTACCAAACGATTTTTTATTTCGGGCTTGTTGCAACTTCAACTTAACAAGTATATTTACAATTTCATCAGTTAGCGGAAAGCTTCGCAGACTTGATTTTGTTTTTGTTTTGTTCTTTTCTATTATTTCATTACACCTTGTCCTTGTATGCTGTATTGTAAACCTTTTAGCATTTATATCTATACTATCCCACTTTAAGCCCAAAACCTCGCTTCGGCGCAAACCATAAAGCGTAGTAAGCAGATAAAGCGGATATAACGGCTCATCTTTAACAGCATTCAAAAACTCTTTGGTTTCCTCTAAATTAAAAAATTCATATGTATTTTTTTCAATTTTCGGAAGTGTAATGTTATTACAAGGATTACTTGATATAATGTGATTTAATACCGCAAGTTCAAGAACCTGGTGTATTATATTTTTATGATGGCGCAGTGTTTTGGCTGAAAGTCCGCCTTTGCCGTCTAATCTGCCATTTTCAAATTTCGCATTAAAATAATCCTGCAAAACTTGTCGGCTCACATCAATGATTTTAATATCCAAATCTTTAAAGTATGGAATTATATGGTTATAGGCTTCATTCTCATAATGCTGATAAGTAACTTTATCAACTTTAATTTTTGCCTCTTTTAACCACACTGTAACATAATCGGAAAACAAAACAGTCGAATACACTGTTTGAGGGTTGGTTTCATATTCGCTGAGTATTTCCCTCAATCTTTTATCCCTCTCTCGTTTAGACGATTTTTCGGATAAATTCATATTCACCCATTTCTGTTTTCTCTTTCCTTGCACTTTAAGATTTATAACGGCATAGCATTTGCCGTTTTTTATTTGCAGGTTTCCTGTCATTATTTAACTCCTTTCCGACAGATAGATTAAACCGATACAGTTTTATATACAAACTCAATCAAATTAGCTTTAGGAATTCGATAATTACTTCCTATTTTTATACTTTTAATTTGATTGCTTTTTAACATATCATATGCCTTGTTTCGTCCTATATCCAAAGCCCGCATAACATCTTTTACGGTTAGAATATCAGGATATTCGTCAAACATTCAATTCCCCCTTTCCCGTTGGAATATCATCTATATTTTTCGATTTTTTACTGTAAAGGTTATTATTTTATTTCTTTATTTTCGTTTATTCGTCTTAAAAAAGCCTTAAATGTTTCAGGTTCATACAGTTGCACATTTTCGTATTGTTGCTCAATAGGGATATTTGTTGCGAAATATACGGTATCAAACAATGCAACTTTATTTGAATATCTGCAAGGCAACATAACGGGATAGCCGTCAAGATAAGTAAGCATATCACCTATTTTTAAACTGCTTCTGAATTCGTCAAACAAAATAACTTTTTGACCGTTATAATTATCAAATGGGTGTTCGTAATTCGTTATTCTGTATACATTTTCATATCCGTATTTTTCCATAACGGTACGGGTTTTTCCTGTTCCTGTTTTACCCCATAAATAACACACATATATATTTCTAAACTTATTTTTTACTTTTTCTTCCTCTATAATCTGCCTTGCTTTTCGTATCGAATCGATATTTTTAAATGAATTGGGGTAAGATGATATTATTTCATAATCTGTGCAGCCGTTTTCAATCATTTCAAAAATTTCATTTGATAATGAATTGCAGGATTGCCTGTCGGCAGGCAAGGTGCCGAATTCCTCAAATGTATCGGGTAAATTAGTTTCCTGCTTATCGGCATACTTATCACCAATTTTGCGAATGTAATTATAATTATCGGTATTTCCGCCTCGAGCGGCCTCTATATGAGCACCGTAAAAGCGGTTTTGAACTGTATCAAACATAACACCGCTTTTTGCAATAAAGAAAATATGCGTGTGATATGTTCCCTCTTTGCCGATTTCGTCACACATACACCAATATACAAGTGAAAACTGTTCCAATATAATTTTAATAGTGTCGTGCGTATATCCTTTTTCAATGGGATTGTTAATTGTAAGCTGATATTTTCGGCTTGATTTTTTTCGTGCTATATTTTGAACCTCCTTTCTCTACACTGTACACATGTACGCAAGAGGTAATACTATCTCTTGCGTTTACATTTTGTAGTGTTTACACATTGTGTAACTACATAATAGCGAACAAATCATACATTGTCAAGATACAAAACGCATTTTCTACATTTTGTATTGCTTTTTTTGTTAAAAACTGTTACACTACTTAACGGGGAGCGCAATTTTAACAAGAACGCCACTCAATCGCTCACGGGCGTTGCCCCCGAACGCATTTATAACTTAGGCGTTTCTCGATGTTGTCGAACGAACTTTTAGCAACAACACATCTGCAAAAGCAATTAAGGAAGTTTGGAATTTATTGTAATCACGGCATACCTTTCTGAATTTACGCATTTTAAGGAGTAAGGAAATGAAAAATGAAAAAAAGCAATTAACTTTGCAAATCGACGAATTGAAAAAATACGGCAATTTATTCGATATACCCGAAAGAAAAGAACTGATAGGAGAAACCCTGCGCGTATTGAGAGAAGCAAGCGGATTAACACAAGCCGAAATTGCAAAACACATAGGCATAAAGCCTGTAACATACAGCACATATGAAAACGGAACGAGAGAAGCACCTGCGGAAATAATTGTCAGATTGTCTATTCTTTATGATGTTCCGACAGATATAATATTACAAAAAACAAGAATGTCTAAAGGCAACATTATTGTTCAAAATCAAATAGACGCAATGAACGAAGAATTAAAAGAATTTAAAGATATGATTTCAGACCAACAAAACGAATTAAATCCAGAATTTGTTGATATGATGAAAGCTATGACGGATGCTTTTTCTAAAATGAACGAACAACTCACGGAATTCAATGCCAATAACAAGAACAAATAAAAAATAAGCACCTATGAATTAACTCATAGGTGCCTTTACTGTATCGGAAATCTATTTATGATATGTTGGATTAGGGCGGGCGCCCCCAAAAACCTTGGGGACCCCGCTCCGCCCTAATTGCGCACACCATTCTGCCCCTTGTTGTTTTCTAACACTTTTCTAACATTTTTTAATAAATAAGCAATTTGACTACATTCGGCAGTGGTGTACAAAAAGCTTGACAAACCGCATAACTACGAAGAATTCAAGGCATTTTATAACACTCTATAATTCTATCGGGTAATCAAATCTATCGGCTCATAACCCGGAGGTCGCAGGTTCGAGTCCTGCCTCCGCAACCACCATAGGACACTGAAAATGATACAATTTTCAGTGTCCTATTTTTTGTCTCTTCAGCACAGAAATAAATCCTCGGTTCAACCGAGGGATAGAAATAATTGAATCAGAAAGAATTGACTTGGTTATATATATTTGATAAAATAAGATAAAAGGGGGTAATTTTATGGAACAGTTTTTACTTGAAAAAATTAAGAAACTTGGGATAAAAGAATTTGAGAATTTTAATTCTTTAAATCTTATGGACGGAAATTACTTGAATATAGAATGTATACTTCCTAATGGGGATAAAGCTAAAATTCTTGATAACGATACACAATACTATGCAAAACAGATTGATATTGAAGGAAGCGATAAATGTTATGGTGTAGCTGCTAATGAAAAGTTTATTGCTGTATATAAATATGGTTGCAATGGCGAAAATGCAGAACTTGTACTATGGAAAAAAATATAATTTCAATATTGATAAATATAAAAAAGTCAGTGCATTAAAAATGCACTGACTTTTTTATATCTTTAGTCAAGAGCGAAATCGTAGTTTATATCAAAAAAGTTTTATAAAAAACATAAATATAATATCAGTGTAATATGAGTTATATGATATATCATGATGTTTTTCTTTCCATATATTTTCAGCATTTTTTGGTTATCTATCTAAATAATGTTTTTTATTTTCATATAAGTTGCCGTTCTAAATTTTACTTATAACTTTTATCTAAATAAACAATAATTTTATGGTATTATAAGTATAAGCTTATTGTTCCATTTATAAAATTAAAGAACAAGCAAAAATATTTGAAACATTTGTGGTGGTCACATTTTCAAGTGCATGGTCACATTTTTGGACAGGTGGTCACATTGTATCAAATATGTGGTACAAAGACACAAAATGAAACCACCCAACAGGGTGGTTTTCTTTTTGTGCTGTGAGCTATGCTCACGGTTGCGGCCGACGGATTCCCGGAGCACAACTGCCAAGCGCTCCCGGTGGGAGATACAGCGCAGGCTGTTGTGGCGCAGCGGTCAAAGAATTGCCGCGTTATGAGCGAGCAATTCTTTGAGCACCGCAAGAGTGCAAACAGAGGCAAAGCCTCTGTGAGAAAAAATAATTTTTTCTGCTATTGTCTAACATTGCATATGTTTTTATTTATTGAATTTGGCTATGACCTATGATATTATGAATTTATAAAAGCATTCTCACAATATCATTTTGAGGCAAAAAATGTTTAAGGAAATCATCTATAAAAAAAAGGAAAAAGAGCAGAAATTATATTTCATAGCACAAACAATCGCAAAAAAAACCATCGAATATGCAAAGGAAATTATCAAACCAGGTTTAAATTTAATCGAACTTAGAAAAATATGCGAAAACAAAATGCTTGAACTTGGGGCAGATTCTTTTTGGTACTATGGTATTGGTGCGTTTATATTTGCAGGCAATGAAACTGTTAAATCTGTTTCAGGAAAAGAATATATAATCTCTGACTATATTATTAAAAGTAACGATATTATCACAATTGATTTAAGTCCGCAAATAAAAAATATTTGGGGCGATTATGCAAGAACAGTAATTATACAAAACGGCAAGGTTGTAGATAAAATTAATCAAATACAAAACACCGAGTGGAAAAGTGGTTTGTTAATTGAGGAAAAGTTGCATAGTGAGCTTTTCAATTATGCCACAAGCAATACTACGTTTGAAGAATTATATTATCATATGAATGAATTTATCAAGAAATGCGGATATCTAAATCTTGATTTTAACGGCAATTTAGGCCATTCGATAGTAAAAAACAAAAACCACAGAATTTACATTGAAAATGGCAATAAGAAAAAAATTGGCAATGTAAAATATTTTACATTTGAGCCTCACATAGCTCTTCCTAATTCTGATTATGGATATAAAAAAGAAAATATCTATTATTTTAACAACGATAAATTGATAGAATTGTAACAGTCGCATTGTATAAAATAAGAACAATAAATACATACCTATTGGCGTCTTTTATCTTGCAACCTTGCAAGGCTGAACACTGAAAATCAGGAAAAATAATTTTAATTGCTCTATAATGTAATCACACGAAGAGGGGAAAAGCAATGGATTGGCTGACAGGAATACAAAATGCGATTAACTACATTGAGGAAAATCTGACAGAAAAAATCGACTATGATGAAGCTGCAAAACAAGCATCTTGTTCAAGCTTCTATTTCCAAAGAATTTTCAGTATTTTGTGCGGAATAACTCTTGGAGATTATATTCGCAACAGACGACTTACTCTTGCCGGAAATGAGTTGAGCGCAACTGATAACAAAGTGATCGATATCGCTTTGAAATACGGCTATGAAAGCCCCGAGAGTTTCACAAGAGCCTTTTCAAAATTTCACGGAGTTACACCTTCCGATGCAAAAAAAGATGGCTCTAAACTCAAATCCTTTTCTCCACTTTCCGTGAAAATAACATTAAGCGGAGGCAATATAATGGATTACAAGATTATCGAAAAGGCTGCATTTGACATTATTGAAAAGGTAGAAGCACATACCGTTGATAACTCTGAAAATGCGAAAAGCATTCCTGACTTTTGGACGAGATCACATAATGACGGTACGGTAAAAAAATTATTTGATGCTACAACTGACAGAACCTACATTTTGGGTATATGTTACGGAAATCTACCGAAAAATGCAAAAACATTTGATTATTCTATTGCGGCGAAATGCGATGAGAACACAACAGTACCAAAAGGGTTTAGAAAGAACACTATTCCTGCAAGAACTTGGGCAATATTTGAGTGTAAAGGCGCTATGCCGAATGCTATTCAGGATAAGTGGCACAAGATTGTTTCGGAATTTTTTCCTACATCGGGATATGAGCCGACCTATGAAATGGATATAGAAGCCTATACTGACGGAAATATGGGCAGCCCTGATTATCGCAGTGAGATTTGGGTTCCCGTAATTAAAAAGTATTGATGTTAGCATATATTTTTAATTGTTAAATATATTTTGTGGTGGTCACATTTTCAAGTGCAGGGTCACATTTTTGAAAGCGGAGTCACATTGTATCAAATATATTGTACAAAGAAAATAATAAAATTTTATTTATAGTTTGTGCTCTATTTTTAAATTATAAAATTTTACAGTTTGTTACGGAGACAGCTATTAAGGCATTTGTTTTTACACTATCCGAAAGATAAAAAGAGCGGCATATTTTATGCCGCTCTTTTATTTATAAAATCTGTATCAAGCTAAATAGTTAACACCGAGAACGGCAATACCCAGCACAACAAGAATTGCGCCCGTGATTCTGTTCAGCGTTTTTGCCGGCAATTTATTTGCAAGAAGCGAAGCGATTTGCGCAAACACAAGCGTGCTGACAACGCAGATAACAAGCGCCTTAATATCAGGCATTCCGCCGATTACAAAATGGCTGACGGAGCCTGTGAGCGCAGTGGCGCTCATAATAAACACGCTTGTGCCGACTGCCGTTTTAAGCTCGTAACCAAGCACGGAGGTGAGCACCAAGAGCATCATCATTCCGCCGCCGGCACCGACAAAGCCGCAAATGAAGCCGACCGCCGCGCCACATGCAACGGAGCGAATCGCCTTTTGCTTTGCCGTGGCGGCAAGCAAGCGCTGTTTCGGCTCCGTTACCGGCTTAACTATGAATTTAATGCCGAGCAAAAGGGTCATAAAAACGGAAAAATTACCCATTGTTGTTTTGGGCACAATACTTGCAATATAGCTGCCCGCCATCGTGAAACAAAGCACGGAAATCATCATTATGATTCCGTTTTTTATATCAAGATTTTTATTTTTTCCATAAGTTATTGCAGAGGCGGCACTGGCAAGAACATCGCTGGCAAGAGCAATGCCCACTGCAAGATAAGGATCCATGTGAAGAAAAGTTATCAACAACGGGGATATAACCGCAGCTGCGCTCATTCCTGCAAAGCCCGTTCCGAAGCCTGCGCCCAACCCTGCAATTATGCAAATGATTATTTCAAACAAAATTAACGCTCCTTACTTTCAAGCAAAGCGATATTGCTTTTTATTTTTTCCGCCACGCTTTCAACAGCGTCAAATTCGGAATCGGTTATATTCGTCTTTAATGCATCGGCAAACCTTGCCTGCATTTCCCTGCCCTCTTTTATAATCGGAAGTGCTTTTTCAGTTAATACAAGCCTGCGTTTACGCCTGTCTGCCTCATCCTCGCAACGGCTTAACAAACCTTTTTTTATAAGCGAATCAACAGCAACGGATGCAATACCGCTTTTAATTCCGCGAATATTGCAAACATCACTTGCCGTGTTATATTGCGGATTATTTGCAAAAAACAGCAGCACATCAAGCCCGGTTTGGTTTAATCCGTTACTGCGACAAATCGGAGCGGAAAGCTCTTGATAAATATTGGAAAGCTTTTTACCCATTGAAATCAAATCAAGCGGATTCATAAAATCACCCTCTTTTTCAGAATTTTATTCTAATTTTAGAATTTCTAATATTGATATTATATTCCTGCCGCACCAAACAGTCAACACCCAAAAGAGCAATTTAACACAATATTCACACAAAAACCTTTGCATAAAAATTACGCTTGCGCCGCACGATATGCGTGTGATAGTATATAATCAGAGCATTGCAATGTAAAAATCGCATTCGGGCCGTGCCCGACAAATGCAAATTGCAGCTCACTTGGGGGGTAAATTATGAAAAAATCAAGATTTAAAAAGCTGCTTGCAGTTCTTTTGGCAGCAGTGCTGATTGCCTGCTCCTTCACAGGCTGCGCGGCAAACGGAAAAGAAATTATGAACCGAATATACGGTCTCTACAACAACTTGGCGCTTGGCAGTACGGTTACAAGCCAAGACGGAAAAAAATTCTCAACCTTTAAGCTCAGCGGAAAGGCGGAGGAAACAAAATATGCTACAATTGATTTAGGCGAGGAAAAAGAATTTAACACGGTTGTGCTAAAGGAAAGCGGCAAAAAGGTAACCCTTTTTGAAATTTACGGCAGCAACAATGCCGACAGCGATTATAAATTCCTTTACCAAAGCGACTGCATTGAGGGCGGGCATACCTGCTTTTTGGGCGATGTGAGCTACAGATATCTGCGCATTTTCGTTAATCAGGCAAGCGGCAGCTTCAAGCTTACCGCCGCCGAGGTTTACAATATCAAAAACGATAATGCAAAGGATTTAAGAGTTAACGCCTATCTGGTGGCTTCAAACATAAACGAAAGCACGGATTTTTCAATGCTTGACGGCGTTACGGACATAATCGTTTTCGGCACGGCGAAATTCGATAAAAGCGGAAGCATAATTTTTGTTGATGACGAGGGCAACACTGTTGACGAATCAGTTTACGCCGAAAAAATCCGTATTTTAAAGGAAGCCGTGGGCAGCAGAGAAATAAATCTTATCTGCGATGTGGCAATGCCTTATAATGACAACAATGCCGACATAATTTCCATGCTGAGCGAGGAAAATGTTGACCGAACAATCGAAAGTATAAAGGCACTTGTGGAAAAATACGACTTTGACGGCTACGACATGGATTATGAATTTCCGAATTCAAAAAAAGAATGGAAGCTTTTCAACTCATTTTTAAGGCAGCTTGACAAAGCAATTCCCGATAAAATCATCTCTCTCGCAATTGCGCCCTGGGATTTGCAATTTGACGATGATGTGATTGAAATAATAGACCGCGCCGAGGTTATGCTTTACGATATGTTTACTGCGCACGGCTATCATTCGATTTTTCCCGTTACAGTGAACGGCATAAACAAAATGCTAAAAGGCGGTTTCAAGGCAGAGCAGCTTGATTTGGGCGTGCCGTTTTATTCTCGCCCCACAAATAAGCTCGGCTATTGGGGCAACTACAATCAATATGAGGGTAAGCTGGACAGATATACAAACCTTATTTATTTTAATGATTTTGACCATTCCGGCAACCCGATGACAGCACCGCAATATTTAAATTCGGCGCAAATGATAGCAGACAAAACCGCATTTGCAATTGATGCGGGGCTTGGCGGAATTATGATTTGGCACATGACCTGCGATTTGCCTTATGACAATGAGCTTTCGCTCTTTAAATCTATAAATGACACAAAAACTGCAAAACAATAAAAAAAAACAATCTATCCTATTTTAAATATTAAAATAATTGTTGCACGCACACTCATTTTGTGATATTCTTGATATATTCTATTTACAATTGCGAAAGAGAGGCTAATTTATGTTTTTACTCTTAGGCACTGTTGCCGCACTGATTATCAGTGCCGTTCAGATCTTTGCTTTTTGCAGAGAGCGATCGGCAGGCAAATGCATTCATATGGTTATCAAGAATGTGTTTGTTATAAACCTAATAGCGATTTTCTTCCAGAAATATGTGTTTAAATACAAACACTTTTTCGTTTGGACAGGCAGTTATAAGCCTGCATCGTTTATCAAATTTTTCATCATTGCGCTTTTGGTAGGCATCGTTTTGCTTGGCATTTACGCAGTAATTTACAAATACATCACCTTTGAGCACGAAGTGCCGAAAAAGAAAGGCGCAAGGGCGTTAAAGCTTATAAGCGTTATTCTGTTTTGCCTCGGCAGCCTGTGCCTTGTTGGCACGATTTGGGGCAAAGGCTCTTACGGCGATGTTACCGCGGACCAGCTTTTAATCAACCTGCTTTCACCTGCAGGCGGCGCGGAAAGCGATGTTTATGTTGAGGGCATTGAAGGCCTTGTTTATCCCGCCATGCTGCTCACATCGGTTTTCTGCCTTTTTGTTTATTCAAACTTCAAGCTTGTTTACCACGGCATTAAGAAGAACATAACCTTCTTTAACGATTTGGTGCATAGAATAATCAGCTTTATTCTTGCTCTTGCAATGCTTGGCGGCGGAATCGGCTACGGTGTTAAAGAATTTAAGCTTAAGCAGCTTTACAATGCATATATTGCAAAATCGGATTTTATTGAGGCAAACTACAAGGATCCGCGCACCACGAAGATGACCTTCCCGGAGAAGAAAAGAAACCTTATTCATATCTACCTTGAATCAATGGAAAACAGCTATCTTTCCAAGGATCTCGGCGGTTATATGGATACAAACCTTATTCCGAAGCTCACAGAGCTTGCATATGAAGGCTACACCTTCTCGAATAACGACACGAAATTCGGCGGCCCGCTTAAAGCAACAGGCACTCAATGGTCTGTTGCATCAATGGTTAATATGACAACCGGATTGCCGATGAAAGTGCCGGCAGAACCCAATGCATACGGTTCACCCGGAAACTTCTTCCCGGGCGCATACAACCTTGGCGACATTTTGCATGACCAAGGCTACGAGCAAACAGTTATGTTTGGCGCAGATGCAAACTTCGGCGGACTTTCATACTATTATCATGATCACGGCAATTACAAAATCATGGATTACGGCTATGCAAAGCGTGAAGGCTTAATTCCTCCCGACTACAAAGAATGGTGGGGCTATGAGGATGATAAGCTTTACGAATTTGCAAAAGACGAAATTACAAGGCTTTATGAAACCGGCAAGCCGTTCAACTTTACAATGGAAACGGCAGACACTCATCGCCCGGGCGGATATTTAAGCAAGAATGCATCCACACCGTTTGGCGACCATTATTCAAATGCCATTTTCTACAGCCAAGACGAAACATATAAATTCGTTGAATGGATTAAGCAACAGCCGTTTTATGAAAACACCACTATTATTTTAATCGGCGACCATTTAAGCATGGATACAGATTTCTTTGAAAACTTTGATCCCGATTATTTAAGAACTCAATTCAATGTTATTTTGAATCCTTCACCTGATTTGAACACTTCTAAATCCAAATTTACAGACAGAGAATGGGCAAACTTTGATATGTTCCCCACTATTCTTGCCACAATGGGTGTTAAAATTAAGGGTGACAGACTCGGCATCGGCACAAATCTTTTCTCAGACACTCCGACTGTTTTTGAGGAATACGGTGTTGAACACACAAACACAGAGCTTGAAAAGAAGAGTGAATTTATGAACAGCACAATTCTTTTAAATCCAGAAGCAAACGGCGAAACCGCAACGGAAACAACTTCGCAAAAGCCGAAGGAAACGGAAAAAGCGGCGTAAAAACCGCCTTAACCGAAACCACTCGAAAATGAAAACACACGGCGCGCTCTGCAATCAGGGCGCGCCGCTTTGATTTAAAAGGCACCTATATGAAAATACTTATTGACGCAGACGGCTGCCCGGTTACCGAGCTTGCCGTTAAGCTTGCAAACACACATAAAATTAAAGCGCTTATTTTTTGCGACACAAGCCATGAATTTGCAATTGACGGCGCAGAGGTTATAACCGTTTCCAAGGGCGCGGACAGTGCCGATTTTGCGCTTGTGAACAAGGCCGAAACCGACGACATTGTTATAACGCAGGACTACGGACTTGCGGCGATGGCACTTGCCAAAAGAGCGACGGTTATAACGCAAAACGGGCTGATAATAAACGATTTTAATATAGATAATTTACTCTATTCACGCCACATGGCAAAGAAAGCGCGCAGAAGCGGCGTGCACCTTAAAGGCACCTCAAAGCGAACAAAAGAGCAGGATACGGCCTTTGAGCGCGCATTGACAGAGCTTTTAAATAAAAACAACACTTGATATATTCCGCATAAAAATATATAATTATAATAAAAAAAATGAGGAGCAACTGCTATGAAAGTAAGATTACCCAAGCACAGAGAATTTTTAATCAAATTTGAGGACGGATATGATAAGGCCGACGAAGCATGGGAGGAGCTTAACAAAATAGTTAAGGATTATTCCGTTGACGGCAAATCGATTTATTCCGAAAGCTTTATTGAGGACAACGAAGCAAAGGTTAAAGCGCTTCAGGAAAAATACGAATTTAAATACGAAATCATAGAGAAATAAGGAACACCATGGAAAAGAAAAAGGTTTATGCGGTTGCCACCTCGCATTTAGACACTGTGTGGCGCTGGAATTTGGCAACCACGATCAAAGAATACCTGCCCGACACACTTGAAAAGAACTTTGATTTGGCGGATAAATATCCCCGCTACAAATTCAATTTCGAAGGCGCGTTCAGATATCAGCTTGCCGAGGAATATTACCCCAAGCACTTTGAATATCTTAAAGGGCTTATAGAAAAAGGCAACTGGAATGTGGCGGGCTCAAGCTATGAAAACGGCGATGTAAACATCCCCTCGCCCGAAGCGCTTTTCAGAAACATCATTTACGGCAACGGCTATTTCAAGGAAAAATTCGGCAAAGAGAGCTGCGATATTTTCCTGCCCGATTGCTTTGGCTTCGGCTATGCATTGCCGAGCATTATGAAGCACGCGGGGCTTAAAGGCTTCACCACGCAAAAGCTGAGCTGGGGCTCGGCATACGGTGTGCCGTTTGATTTGGGACTTTGGCAGGGCGTTGACGGCTCAAAGGTTTACGCCTGCCTTAACGCACAATCATATCGCTACAAATTCAGCGGCGACATCAGAGGCGATATTTCCGTTATAAATAAAATAACGCAAAACGCTTTTGAAAGCGGAATACCGCAAACCTTGCATCTTTACGGCACAGGCGATTGGGGCGGCGCTCCCACGGAGGAAAGCGTGCAGGCAATCGAAGAAAGCGTTGAAAAAAATGCAGGCAGCGATTTTGAAGTTGTTTCGGCAACAAGCGATGAAATTTTTCGCGATTTGGATAAACTGCCGAAATCCGAAACCGCACGCCTCAAAACATGGAACAACGAATTGCTTATGACCTCGCACGGTGCGGGTGCATACACATCAAGAGCGATGAATAAAAGGCTCAATGCCCAAAACGAGAACATTGCCGACATTGCCGAGAAAATGTGCATCGCCGCAGAGGCAAACGGAGTTTATAAATACCCCAAGGAAAACCTTAGCCGCGCATGGAAGCGTGTTATTCAGCATCAATTTCACGATGATATCACAGGAACCGGCAATATGGACATCTATATTGACGGGCAAAGCGATTACTACGCCTCGCTCAGCGATTTTGAAACCGAGCTTGACGGTGCAGCAGGCGCAATGGCAAACGAGCTTGACACAAGCTTTGTGACCGAATGCGGCGTTGCGGTTTACAATCCCTCCCCCTTCAGGCGCAAGAATGCCGTGTCGGCGCACATTAAGCTTGTGCACAATTCCACCTTCGTTAAAGTTTTGGATTCAAACGGCAACGAAGTGCCAAGCCAAATCATAAAAAAATCAGGCAAAGAATTTGACATTGTTTTCATTGCCAATGTAAACGCCATGGGATATGCCGTTTATGATGTTGTGCCTGCAAACAAAGCGTGCGAAATCAAAACGGATCTTGCCGTTTCGCTCCACACTCTCGAAAACGAAAAATACAGAGTTATATTCAACAAAAACGGCGATCTCGCCACGGTGATAGACAAGAAAAACAACATCAATGTGCTTGACGCGCCGATTAAAATGGCAGGCCTTTCGGATGTCGGCGAGCTTCCTTACCCCGCTTGGGAAATGCGAAAAAAGGATTTAGACAAAGAGCCCGAATTTTTCGCAAACTCACCCGAATTTGAAATAATCGAAGCAGGCCCGGCAAGAATCGCAATCAAAGTTTCGCGCGAGCTTGACCATTCATTTATCGACCAAATCATTTATCTTGAAAGCGGCGGAGAATTTATCAGGGTTGAAAACACGGTTGATTGGCGCAACAGGCGCACAATGCTTAAAGCCGTGTTCCCCTTCTCCTGCTACAACAAAACAGCAAGCTATGATTTGGGTCTCGGCGTTATAAAAAGAGAAAACAACAGCGAAAAGCTGTATGAAGTTCCCGCACAAAAATGGGCAGATATCACCGCGGGCAGCGGCAAATACGGCGTTTCCGTTTTCAGCGACTGCAAATACGGTTGGGATAAGCCCTCTTCAAACACATTAAGGCTCACCTGCCTGCACACGCCCGCAGGCGCATTCACAAAGCAGGCAAGGCAGGATTTGCTTGACCTTGGCAGAAACAATTTCGCTTTCGGAATTTTTAGCCACGAGGGCGGATTTGCAAACGGCACTCAGCGCCAAAGCGAAATTTTCCAGAAGCCGCTGATTGCCTACCAGACCTCCTCACGCCGCGAGGGCAGCCTTGAAAGCGGATATTCATTTCTTAAAATCAACAACGAAAACGCAATTCTTCGCTGCTGCAAGCTTGCCGAGGACGGAGACGGAATTATAGTGCGCGTAAACGAAGGCAGCGGCGAGGCACTTAAAAATGTTGAGCTCACCTTTGCCACAAGAATACTCGAAGCAAGCGAATGCCTTGCAAACGAGCAGGCAATCAAAAAGGCTGATTCAAAGAGCAAAAAGCTTAAATTCGACCTTGCGCCCTACGGCATCAAAACATTTCGCATAAAGCTTGAAGCGCCCGATAAAAAAGGACGCGAAAACTTTAAAAAGCTTGACCTTGAATATAACTCAAAGGGCTTCACGAAAAACGAAAGCATGCGCAATGTGATTCTTCAGGGCAGCGGATGCTCACTTCCCGCAGAGCTTTGCCCGCAAGGCTTCACGGCAGGCGGCGTAAGCTTTAAAATGCCGGATACTCAGGCCCCGAGCGATGTTATGGTGACAAGAGGGCAAACAATCGATTTGCCGAAAAGCATGACTAAGCTTTACATAGCCGCGGCATCCACCCTCGGCGACAGAGATGCAACATTTTACCTTGACGGCAGAGAAAAGCAAATTAAAATTGCAGCCATGACGGAGCATTACGGCAATTGGGATATGGCGGGGCTTAACATAAAAGCAGCGCACAAAAATGCACCTATTGCTTTCGAATTCACCCACACGCATCATCCCGAAGGCGATATTCCAAACGGCAAAGCTTATTTCTATTTATATGAGCTTGATATAAGGAATGCAAAAACCCTTACCCTGCCGGAGGATAACCGCATAATAATTTTGGCAATGACGGCTGTTAAAAAATTCAGCAACACCAAAAGAGCCACAAGGCTTATTGACGAAATCCCGACTGAGAATTATTCGTTTGGCGATATACCGCCGATAGACAAGATAATTGATAAGGCTGAATTTATAACAATTCGCGCCGGCAAAATCAAGGATCAGCAAAACGGCGGCAAGGGCAAAGGCTTCAAGCGCGATAATATAATAACGAATATTATCCGCTCCTACACAAAATCGGAATGGTAATTAATTTGCCACGATAAATTTATAAATATAAAAAAGGCGTTTATGCATTCATTGCATAAACGCCTTAAATTTTGCGTAAAGACTTAAAACTTTACACATTTATTGATGTTGAAGCGTTTGTTGAAAACTGTGTTTAAAATGTTGAAATATACTCTCGGTTTTAAGATTTTGCGATTTTTGTAAGGGATTATACTTTACAATCAATAATTTCAACAGAGTTTTCAACAATTTAGATATTTGCTATACATTTTGATAAAAACATAACGATATTTATATACAAAAAAGCCTGTATCAAAAGATACAGGCTTCTGTTTTAAAAACTTAATTATTTCTTATTGAAAAGGCTTACGATACTGTCAAATGTGTCGGAATCCTTTGTTGTGAAGGCGCTGCTTGCCTGCTCGGGAGCAGAAACGGAATTTGCTACAGGAGGAGCAACTTCAATATTAGCGGTTGTGGACTTAATCGGAGCACCGGGACCCTCATCACCGAAGCGAGTTGCGATAACGGTGATAACCATTTCATCCTCAAGATTTTCGTCAACATTAGCACCCCAAATAATTTCACAATCGGGATGAACGGCATTCTTAACGATTGTTGATGCAACATCGATTTCTTCAAGTCCGATATCCGAAGAAGCTGTGATGTTAAGAAGAACGCCGCGAGCACCGTCGATAGAAGTGTTAAGAAGCGGGCTGGAAATAGCTGCCTGAGCGGCAACCTCTGCCTTATCCTTGCCCTTGCCGCGGCCAACACCCATGTGAGCATAGCCGGAATCCTTCATAATTTCGGTAACATCGGCAAAGTCGCAGTTTACAAGACCTGTTGCATTAACAAGATCCGAAATGGACTGAACACCCTGACGAAGAACATCGTTTGCGATTTCAAACGCATTAAGAAGAGTGATTCTTTCATTTGTAACGAATTTAAGGTTTTCATTAGGAATAACCATGATGGAATCAACATACTGAGCAAGCTCATTAATACCTGCCTGAGCCTGATCCATGCGATGCTTGCCTTCAAAGGCAAACGGAGTTGTAACAACGCCGACTGTGAGTATGCCGAGATCCTTTGCAACCTGAGCAACCACGGGAGCCGCACCTGTGCCTGTGCCGCCGCCCATACCTGCGGTTATAAATACCATCTCTGCGCCGGTGATAGCGTCGGTGATAGCTTCTTTGCTTTCATCTGCGGCTTTTTTACCTACTTCGGGTCTTGCGCCTGCGCCCATACCCTTTGTGGCTTTTTCACCGATAAGGATTTTTTGAGAAGCCTGTGATTTTGCAAGAGCCGGCTTATCGCTGTTTACGGCAATAAACTCAACATCCTGAATATTACAATGAACCATGCGGTTTACGGCGTTTCCGCCGCCGCCGCCTACGCCTACTACTTTAATGGAAACAACTTTTGTATCCTCGGTATCTATTTCATAACGTCCCATAGATTTTATTCTCCTTATATGTATTATTGACAGACTCGCTGTTGTCTTTACTCATATATTGTAACAATATTGTAATCATTTTGCAATGTTTTTTTTGATTTTTGCTGAATATTTTTTTCAAAATTAGTAAAACTATTTTTTGCTTATTTGTGCATAATAGACAAATGATAAAAATAAGCTTGAAATTTGTTTAATCTTGTAAAGCGATTCACTTTACGATATTGTAATTTTTTAAATCGTTTATTCAGGTGTAAAGTAGCTTTGCTTGCCGGATTTAAGATTTATTTTTCCTTTTATACTTGGATTGGTTTCATTCATCTCGTCGCAAATCAAAACACCGCGTTTTATTTTGATTTCCAAATCATCGCATGAGCCTAACTCAAAGGTTATGCGCCCGTCATAAACAATATAATTATTATTTATATCCTTACTGCTTACCGCCGTTACACCCTTCATTTCTGTTGATTTAATTGCCTCTGTGATTTGAGTTATGCAATTTGAAACTGTTTCATCCTCAAATTCAAGCTGCTTGCCGGGCTCTGCACTTTTTACGACAGCATTCGTTATCATCATACTGCCCGCAGGCTGCTCTTCGGCAGCCGCTTCAAGCACCTTATAATTATCGTCTGCCAAAATAAATGTTTTATCGCCATTTTCGATTGCATAAGCGGCGCTTGCATCCGTAACCGTTATTTTAACAGTTGCAGGCAGTTCTTTTTTTATTTTAACATTATATATATAAGGCAGCCGGGTGGTGATTTTTTGTGCCGTCTTATCGGAATTTATCAAGAAAAGATTATCGCCTGTGTTTATTTCCGATGCATTTACAATCTGCTCCTGCGAATATATTCCGCTGCCGGAAACCGTTACGGATTGTGTTTTGAAAAACACTGTTAGGGAAAGCACCGCACCGACTGCAATAAGCACGATAAACAATACAACTGCAAGCAACACCTTGCGCACTTTATTTTTTAGGCGGCGTTTTTTATTTTGCCGGCGACGTGTTTGCGTGCGCGTCGGCTTTTGGCTTTCACCCCCGCGATTGTTGTAAATCCTCGGCGGTTCTATTTCACCCGGGCATAAGCTCACGCGGAACATTATATTGCCCGTGCTCTCGTTTTTTAACTTTTCTTTTATCCTTCATCGCTTATCCTCTTTATTAAAGCGCCTATTTTGCTTAAATCCTTTTCAATGCATTGATAGCCGCGGTCTATATGATAAACATTGCCTATGCATGATGTGCCGCCTGCGGTAAGTGCCGCAAGCACAAGAGCCGCGCCGCCGCGCAAATCCGTTGAAAACACATTTGCGCCGTATAACTCCTTAACTCCGTTAACAACGGCAATTCTGCCCTCTGCGGTTATATCGGCACCGAATCTTTTAAGCTCGCTTATATGCTTATATCTGCCGTCAAACACACTTTCATTAAAAACCGAGGTGCCGCGCGCAACCGCCATTGCCGCCATAACAACGGATTGGCAATCCGTGGGAAAACCGGGATAAGGCATTGTTTTGATTTTTTTAACTGCTTTAAGCCTTTTGGGTGAAACAAGCTTTAAATTGCCGCCCGAAAGATATATTTTGCACCCCGCTTCGCCAAACACGGGAATGATCGGCGTTAAATGCGAAGCGCGGATATTTTTTATAACAAGCTCATCGGCCTGCATTGCGCCCGCACACATATATGTGGCGGCAACAATTCTGTCGGGAATGATACGATGAGTGCAGGGATAAAGCTTTTCAACGCCCTCTATTTCGATTGTGCTTTCGCCGGCGCCGTAAATTTTTGCGCCGCAGGAATTTAAAAATGCCGCCAAATCGCATATTTCGGGCTCGCGTGCAGCGTTAATAACAGTTGTTTTTCCGCTTGCGCAAACAGCCGCCAAGATTATATTTTCCGTTGCGCCCACGCTTGGAAAGACAAAAACACTTTCGTTCCGCGAAGCTTTAACGCCCTGCAGCATATGCAATTGCCGTTTTCAGTGATTTGTGCGCCGAGCTTTTTAAGCGAAGAAATATGCAAATCAATCGGTCTTATACCTATGTCGCACCCGCCCGGAGGGCAAAGCCATGCTTCGCCGCAGCGCGAAAGAAGCGAGCCGAGAAAGATTATTGAGGAACGCATTTCGCGCATCATTTCCTCAGGTATTGTGTTTCCCGGTAACGGAGGAAGCGTCAATAATCAAGGTGCTTGCTTTTCTCTCAACACGGGCGCCAAGCCTGCGCAATATATTTGCAGAGGCCTCCACATCAGATAAATTCGGAACATTATGTAGCACCGTTTCGCCTTTTATCAGCAATGCGGATGCCATAATCGGCAGCACGGCGTTTTTTGAGCCGTGCACGGAGATTTCGCCGCCGAGCTTTTTTCCGCCGGTTATTATCAATTTTTCCATTTAAGCCACCTGCCTGCATAATCTTTTACATACTATGCCTGTGCAGCCGGCTTTGCTAAATTATTTTTTTGCCGCTTCCAAAATGATATCGGCAATTATTTTGGCGGAATCCGTAACCGCCATGCTTTTTGCGTTTTTTCTCAATTTCCGCAAGTTCCTGCGGATTGCCGAGCACCTCGTCAATAACCGTTTTCAGCCTTTCGCTGGTGAGTTCTTTTTCTTCTATAATTCTTGCAGCATTTCTTCTGACAAGTGCCATTGCATTATGATATTGGTGATTTTCGGCAACATAAGGGCTTGGAATTAGAATCGAAGCCTTGCCGAGCGCCTCTATTTCCGAAAGAGATGAAGCACCCGCCCTGCCGATAACGAGATCGGCCGCCGCCATGCAAATATCCATATTATCGATATACTGCCTAACCTCAACAGTGCCTTTTTTGCCGTTTACAAAGCCTGCTTTCTCAAATTTTTCAAGATATTCGCCGCCGTTTGTGCCCACGGAATGAATGTGATAATATTTTCCGCTTTCCGCACTGTTTAAAAGAATTTCAAACATTGCTTCATTTATCGGAGCAGCACCGAGTGAGCCGCCGAAGGACAGCACAAGCGGTTTATCGCCCACACCGAGTTCGGCTCGTGCAAAATCACGGTTCGCACGCAGAATTTCACCCCTAACGGGCAAACCGGTTACAATCGGCTCATTCTTACATTCAAGCCTTCCCGCCGCATCTGCAACGGTTATCATAACCTTATCGGCTTTTTTTGCAAGTGCCTTATTTGTGATACCGGGAAATGCGTTTTGCTCGTGAATGCATATGGGAATGCCGAGTGCCGCCGCTTTCTCAAGCACGGGGCCGGAAACATATCCTCCAAAGCCCACGCAAACATCGGGAGAAAATTCCTTGATGATTTTTTTGCTTTTACTTTCGGATTTTATAAGCTGAGAAACTGTTTTTATATTATGCGATATTGCAGACGGCGAAAGAGAGCGGCGAAAGCCGCTGATTTCGATTGTTTTAAAATCAAAGCCCGCATTCGGCACAAGGCGTGCTTCCATATGATCTGCCGTGCCGATAAAAAGAATTTGAGTCTCGGGATAATTCTCCCTGATATACGAAGCAACGGCAAGTGCCGGATTTATGTGGCCCGCCGTGCCGCCGGTTGCAAATAAAATTTTCATGGTTTCCTCCGATTTTTCGGTTTGATTTTTTTTGAGCATTTTACGATTTAATTTCGCGGTGTTTCGGCATTGTGATTAAACATATTCCGTGTCTGCTTTTCTTAAATTTGCTTTTCTGGAGACGGCAAGCACCACGCCGATTTCAAACAGCTGCATAACAAGCGCCGTTCCGCCGTAGCTGAAAAACGGAAGTGAAATTCCGGTGTTTGGAATTGAGTCCGTTATAACTAGTATATTGAGCGCCACCTGCACGCCGAGTTGAGTCATAATGCCGATAACCGTCAGCGAAGCAAAGCTGTCCTTAATTTTGGTGGCAATATAAAATCCGCGGATAACAAGCGCGGCAAACAGCAAAATAATCACGAGCGCGCCCACAAAGCCGAGTTCTTCGCAAACGATTGAAAAAATGAAGTCGTTTTGCGGCTGAGAAACATAAAGATATTTCTGCTTTGAATTGCCGAGTCCACTGCCGAACAAGCCGCCGGAGCCAATGGCATAAAGCGAGTTATTTGTTTGCCAGCGCGCGCCGAGGGGATCGTAATCCTTATCGGTGAACGCAACAAGCTTTCGCTGAACATAATTCGGCAAAATCTGAGGAAACAAAATCACCACAAGCACAGCCGCAACAACAAGCGCCAAGCCGATTGCGAATATTTTTTTATTCGAGCCGCCGGCAAACATAACCGTAAGCCCGATCACACCGACTATTATCGCGCCGGACATATGATTTTCCGCAAATATCAAAATACAATAAATTGCAACGATTGCGGCGGGATAGAGGATTCCGTACTTCATCGTGCTCATCCATTTATGATAAGTGCTTATATACGAGGCAAGCACGATAGTCAGCGTGAATTTTGCCACATCGGACGGCTGAAACTGAAAGAGGCCGGGAATTTGGATATATCTTTTAAACGCTTCGCCCTCATCGGTGGCAACATTGGTGTGGTAAAACAAAACAAGCACAAGCAAAAACAAAGTCAGCCCAAGCCAATACTTTGCCGTTGCCTGAAAAATTTTATAATTGATTTTTGAAACAAATAGCATAGCCGCTATTCCCACAACGGCAAATATGAGCTGCTTAAGAAAAAATTTATATGAATTATCGTATTTAAAATAAGAATAGGGATATGAAGCGGAAAAAAGCATCACAAGCCCGATTGCAAGAATAATTATCGTGAGTGCAAAAAGCGGAATATCCATGCCGCCTCGCGTGAAAATATCTTTATTATTAAGCTTGCCAAAGCTTTTTTTCGGTCGCAAAACGGTGGCTTCGCTTTGAGCCGAGCCGGTACGCTGCGCCCTGCTTATTCTTTTTTTATCTGCCCGGGTGCGCTTCCTTTTGGCAGGCTTTTGAAAATCATCGTCATCACGCCTGTAATGCACCGGCGGAGTAAGTTTATCCGGCATTGAGCTCTTCCTTTCGGGATTTAATCAATATATTGCGCGGCCGTAATAAATTATCAGCACTGCAATAAGGCAACCGATCGCGTTAACGAGTGAAAATACGCGACAGATTTTCTTTTCTTTCCAGCCGCACATTTCAAAATGATGGTGAATCGGCGCCATTTTAAAAATTCTTTTTCCGTGAGTGATCTTGAAATAGCCTATTTGAATAATATCGCTCATCGTTTCACACACATAAACTATGCAAATCGGCAGCAGCAAAATCGGGCATTTGATTGCGAATCCAAGCCCGGCAACAACACCGCCGATGAAAAGCGAGCCGGTGTCGCCCATAAAAACCTTGGCGGGATTGTGATTCCAGCACAAAAAGCCGCACATGCCGCCGAGCAGAGCCGCGGCAAGAATGCCCAGCCCGGAAAAAGACATTATATACGCCATAACAATAAACGAAACGGCGATAACGGCAGTTACCGAGGAGCAAAGCCCGTCAATACCGTCCGTCAAATTGGCTGAATTTACACAGCCGTATATTATAACAACCGAAAGTGCCCAAAACACAATGCCGGTGAACACATTTTTGGAAAAATCAACGCTGCCTATAAACGGAAAATACCAAACAGTGTTTTTTGAAATCCAAAGTGTGGCAACATAGCCGACTGTCATAACAAGCTGACCGACTGTTTTTTGCTTTGGGGTGAGACCCTCGTTTCTTTTCATCTTAATTTTAATGAAATCATCCGTGAAGCCGACAAGCCCGCAGCCTATGCCGAGCATAAGGCTTGAAATCAAGAGCACTCTATCCCTGCCGGAGAATATTGCGGAATAATCCGTTTCCAAATTACCGCCCAGCCCTGCAAAAAGACCGGCGCCGACCGCAAAGGCAACCGTGATTCCGATTATAAACATCAGCCCACCCATATTTGGGGTGCCCTGCTTTTTCTTGTGCCACGACGGGCCGATATCCAAAATGGTTTGCCCGAATTTAACCTTGTGAAGCCACGGTATAATCACAAATCCGAGCCCGCCCGTGATTGCAAAAGCAACTACGCCGGCAACGGCGATTGCAGCGGTTACACTCATTAAAATTCCCACCTTTTATTATTTGCAAAAAAGCAAGCCAAAACCGAGCCTGCATAAAAATCTGTTTAACGAGCGATTATTTATCGGAATTTTTCAAAATATCGGCAACAGCCTCACGCTCGTCAAAATGGATTGTGCCCGTCGGCAAAATCTGATAGGTTTCGTGGCCCTTGCCGGCAAGCAGGATAATATCGTCCTTTTTCGCATTATCCATTGCCCATTTGATTGCTTCTTTCCTGTTTTCAACAACCTTATACGGAGTTGAAACGCCCTTCATGCCCTCAAGAATGTCATCAATGATTGCCGCGGGATTTTCCGAGCGCGGATTATCCGATGTTACCACGCAGAAATCCGAAAGCTCTGCCGCGATTTTGCCCATCTTGGGCCGCTTTGTTTTATCTCTGTCTCCGCCGCAGCCGAAAACGGTTACCACTCTGCCCTTTGCGATTTCACGAAGTGAGGTGATAATGTTTTCAAGGCCGTCCGGCGAATGAGCGTAGTCGATAATAACAGTGTAATCCGTGTTTGTGGGAACAACTTCGATTCTGCCCTTAACGCCTGTTGACTTTGAAATCGCGCCGAGCACTTCTTCAAACTCAATGCCGAGAGTTAATGCAATGCTTGCGGCGCAAAGCGAATTATAAACGGAAAATCTGCCGGGAATCGGGCAATTTACTCTGCCGATTTTTTCGCTCACAAGCTCATATTCAATTCCGCTTGCCTTGAATTTAACATTTTTGGCAACATAATCGGCGTCGTTGTTATTTACCGCGTAAGTAACAACCTTGCAGGGCAATCCCGCAACGATTTCAAGGCCGTATTTATCATCCTTATTCGTAACGGCTGTTTTGCACTGCTCAAAGAGCATTCTTTTTGCCTTAAAATAATTTTCCCATGTTTTATGATAATCAAGATGATCCTGAGTTAAATTTGAAAAAGCAGCGATTTCAAAAGTTAGCCCGTTTACCCTACCCTGAGCAAGCGCCTGCGAGGAAACCTCCATAACGCAGTATTCGCAGCCCGCTTTAACCATAAGCGAGAAAAGCTTTTGAAGTTCGTGCGGATCGGGGGTTGTGTATTTGGCGGGATATACCTCATCGCAAACCATATTTTGCACCGTGCCTATAAGACCCACCTTTTTACCTGCGTTTTCAAGAATTTGCTTAACGAGGAATGTGGTGGTTGTTTTGCCGTTTGTGCCCGTTACGCCGATAAGCTTAAGCTTCTCGGCGGGATTTCCGAAAAAGTTTGCGCAGATTTCAGAATATACGGCTCTTGTGTTTTCAACAACAACTTGGTTTTCAAGACCGAGATCGTGCTCGCAAACCACTGCCGCCGCGCCGTTTTTAACCATATCCGCGGCAACAGAATGGCCGTCAAAGGTGTTACCCTTTATGCAAATAAAGAGCGAGCCGGGCTTAACAAGCCTTGAATCCTGAGTAACATCGGCGATTTCCGCCTCGGCAAACTCATTTTTTGTTTTAATGCCGTTTAATACTTCTGTTAATTTCATTATTGTTCCCCCAATATGTTTAAAGCTGTTAATCGAGAACGGCTTTTGTTGATTTAAAGCTTACAGTGATAACCGTGCCGGCATCCACTTCCTTGCCTTGATCCTCGCTTTGCTTATAAGCAACAACAAGTGCATCCGAGGAGGCATTGCCGGAAATTTCGATATTAAGCCCGCTGCTTGCCGCAAGGCTGTTTGCCTGCGAAACCGTGAGCCCCGTGAAATCTGGAACGGTTACCGTTTCCTTTTCCGCGCCGGACGTGTAAAGCACAACCTGCCCACCGGACGGAACCGTGTTGCCCGCCGCGGGAGATTGACTTGTGATTTTATCGCCGGTGCCAACAACCTTGCAATCAAGCCCTGCGCTCTTTATTGCCGCTTCGGCATCGGAAACCGATTTTGCAATAACATTCGGAGCCTTAACGGAAAGTGTTTTTTTCTCTTCTTCCGTATATGAGGGCTCAACGCCGAGCACTGCCATGCTCTCTTTAATCACCGTTGCGGCAACGGGAGCACAGATGGCGCCGCCGCCGAGATCCACATTCGGCTCGTCGCAAATTATAATCATTGCTATTTCGGGATCGTCTGCCGGAGCGATTGCCGCAAACGATACGATATACTTGTTTTTTTCGCCCTCTTTGGATTCGCCGAGCTTTGTTGATGTGCCTGTTTTACCGCCCACCTTATAGCCTGCAACATATGCGTTTTTGCCCGTGCCGTTATCAACAACGGATTGCATCATTTGGCAAACTTTTTTGGAGGTGTCCTCGCTGATAACCTGGCGAATCGTCGTGGGTTCTGCTTTTGAAACGGTATTGCCATCCTGATCCTTCATTTCGGAAACAACATAGGGCTTCATCAGCTTGCCGCCGTTTGCAATGGCACAAAGGCCCGTGCAAACCTGAATCGGAGTTAAGCTGTTTGTTTGCCCGAACGAAGCGGAGGAAAGCTCAACAATGCCGTATTGCTTTTCTTCGTAATACTGCGGGCTTGCCTCGCCGGGAAGGTCTATACCCGTTTTCTGCGTGAAGCCGAAGCCGTCAAAATATTTAAAATAATTATGCACACCCAGCCTTTGACCCAGTGTGATAAAGAACGGGTTGCACGAATTTTCAAGGCCTTGAGTTAAGGTTTGCGTGCCGTGGCCTGCGTGGTAATGGCAATTCATTCTGTATTTATCAACATTGATGTAGCCGTTGCAGGTATATTTTGTGTCAAGCGTTGCAACGCCCTCTTCAAGCACTGCGGACGCCATAAAGGTTTTGAAAACGGAGCCGGGAACATATGTATCCGACACAGTAAAGTTTCTCCACTGGCGCTGCACATATTCGCTTTGCTTTTCCGTTTTTTCGGTTGCATCGGTTATTTTATCGAGCTCATCCGTATATTTTTGATAAGTGATTTTATACGGCTCGTTGCAATCGTAATCCGGCAAGGAGGCCATTGCAAGCACGGCGCCCGTTTTACAATTCATAACAACGCCGTAGCAGCCCTTTGCCGAATATTCCTCAAGCGTTCTTTGAAGTTCTTTTTCAAGATAATATTGAATCGTGGTGTTTATCGTTAAATTCAGTGAATAACCGTCCTGCGGGTCAACCGTGGTTTCGTAATCGTTTGAAATGGAATTTGATTTTGCGTCCTTAGCAGTTATAAGCCTGCCGTTTGTGCCCGTAAGCTCATCGTTGTAATAAGCTTCAATGCCTGCAAGGCCCGGAATCCTCGCCCATAAATCCGATAACGGAGGAAGCAAGCGAACCGTAAGGATAATATCTTTCTGTTGCCTCCTGAAAACCGATAACCTTTGCAAGCTTGTTTTCCGAAACAAACTCCGCGATTTTTTCCTTTACCCTGTTTTCAACATTTTTCTCAACAACTTGATATTGATTTGCGGCCTTTGCCTTTTCGGTGAGCTTTGCCTTTTGTTCGTCATCATACCCAAAGGTGGAAGCAAGATAATCCACAACCTTTGTGCGTGTGGTTTCCTGATTGATGTTTGACGGATCAAGAAAAACCGTCCACACCGTTGCGGACTGAGCAAGCACATTACCTTCACTGTCATAAATCGTGCCGCGCTTCGCCTCGATCTCCGTATCGGAAAGTTGCTGGCTTTCCGCCTTGTTTTTGTAATCCTCGCCCTTGATAATTTGAATATAAAACAGGCGGCCCGCATCTGCCGTAAACAGAAAAGCTATTATGAGCCCGATTATCATTATCCTGCCCACAAAGCCTTTTTTAAAAATCGACATTTCGTTCCGCCCTTTCGTGACTTATTTTGCTGTATTTAAAATCTTATAAGATTTTAATTTAATATTTTATGAGAGCCGGATAAACCGACTCTCAATATAATACTTGTTTTCGGCAGCCGATATTACTCGGTGTCTGAATTTTGAGCGCTTTGCGCTGCGTCGTATTCCGCAGAATCGATGTATTTTACATTATTGTCCTGCACGCGGGTCATGCCGAGCTTTTCAACGGCATAGCTGTCTATTTGCGACACGGAAACAAGAGCCTCCAATTCTGAATTGAGGCTTACATTTTCGCTTTGTGCCGCCGAGATATCTTTTTTAATGCTTGCAATGCTTTTTGTAAGTTCGTTTTTCTGCACGTAGGTAAAGAGCACACCGAAAAGCATGGAAGCGGCAAGCACGGTTACAACGCAAATTTTGACTGCCTGTAAAAACGAGCGTTTTTCGTCTGCCTTAACTTCTTCACGGCTTTTAAGCTTTGTGTTGGGGCTGAGGGTGAGCTTGCGCTTTTTTTCTTTTCCCCTGCGAACATCGGGTGCTGCGGAGGAACGGGTTTGATTAAACGCATCTACCGCATAGGCGGCGTCGTAGGTGTAAGAATATCTTCTGAAATCATTGGTGTTTACCATATTTACTTCCTCCTTTTTAAATTCTTATAAATCGGCTTATTGCCGCTTAATACTTTTTAAATGCACGAAGCCTTGACGACCTTGCACGCGGATTTTCTTCAAGCTCTGCCTGAGTGGGTGCTTTTGATTTAAAAGGCAGTTCTCCCTTTGGCTTATTTCCGCATATACACACGGGAAATTCCTTAGGGCAGGTGCAGCCCTTTGTCCACTCTGCAAATTTTTCTTTAACGATTCTGTCCTCAAGAGAATGGAAGGTTATAACGGCTATAATTCCGCCCGGATTAAGGCAATCAAATGCGTCGTCCAATGCGGTTTTTAGCTTATCAAGCTCGCCGTTAACTTCTATTCTGATAGCCTGAAAGGTTTTTCTTGCGGGGTGCCCCTTGCGAAGCTCCTTTGCCGGCATTGATTCCTTTATTATATCCACAAGCTGAAATGTGGTTTCAATCGGTGCCTTTTCCCTTTCGGCGACGATATTAGCCGCTATGCTGCGGCTGAATTTTTCCTCGCCATAGCGATAAATGATATCCGCAAGCTCCTGCTGAGAATAATTATTCACCACATCCCTTGCAGAAAGCCCCTCTTTTGACATTCGCATATCAAGCGGAGCGTCTTGGTGAAACGAAAATCCCCTTTCGCCGTTATCAAGCTGAAAAGAGCTTACGCCGAGATCAAGCAAAAACCCATCTATCCCGCCGATATTCAAATCATTTAAAATGCTTTTTATGTTTGCGAAATTATCGTGAACAATCGTTACATTATCAAAATCCGCAAGGCGCTCGCCGAGAACCTTAACGGCATCGGGATCGCGGTCAATTGCAATAAGCCTTTTTGCTTTTTTTGCGATTTCGCGCGAGTGGCCGCCGCCGCCCGCCGTGCCGTCTGCAACAATTTTATTTTCGCTAAGCTCCAGCGCGGCAATTGCCTCGTCAAAGAGCACGCTTTTATGAATAAACTCCATCGCCTTTAATCCTCGTTTTCGGATTTTTCCACATCGCCGTCGGTCTCTTTTGAAGGCTCTTCATTATTGCCGCGGGATTCGTTCACCTTATCCATAAGATCATATATACCGAGAGAAGAATCAAAGGTTTCATCCATCTTTTTAAATTCCTGCGGATTCCAAATTTCAATTGTTTCGCCGTTGCCTTCAAAAACGATTTCGCTTTCATTTTCAAGAAGCGCCAATTTTTTAAGTCGCTGATTCAGGGTTAACCTGCCCTGTGCATCCATAGAGCATTCCTCGGCGTTGCGAAGAAAGTCCTTGCTGGTGGCATATTTTTGATTTTCCGTGCCGCGCTGCATTTGACTGTAGGTTTTTTCAAATTCCTCAATCGGATAAAGAGTTATGCACTTACAGCCCTTAACCGTTACGGCAACCATATAAAAATCCCTGCCGAGCCTTTCGCGCCATTTAACGGGAACGGACAGCCTGCCTTTTCCGTCAAGCTTATAATTTTCATAAGTGCCTACAAACAGCAACGCCGCCCCCTCCTTTCAAATTTGGGATTTCAATGGATTTTATGGGATTTCAATGGATTTTACTCCTAATACAAATAATTATAATAATGTGTTCCCTTAATGTCAAGCAAAAATTACACACATTTACATTTGTAACAGAATTGTAACAACTGTTGTTTTGGCAGGCTTTTTATGATATAATTAAGTTTATATTACCGCGGTTTTCCGCCGAAGCAGTCTGAAATCCGCAAAAAAAGCGCCCCGCCGGCTGCAGCGGGCAAGGCGCATAATAAAAGCAGCCGAAAGGGTAAAAAAAAATATGTCGGACTACAAAACCACATGGCGTGAGAAAATCGGCTACGGCGTCGGTGCCATCGGCCTTGATCTCTCTTACGGATTATTCTATTCTTATTTATCCTATTATCTTTCAAGCGTGCTCGGCCTTAAAGAAGCTTTTTTGCTTATTTTGACTCCGCTTGCAAGAATTTGGGATGGTATTAACGACCCGATTATGGGCACGATTGTTGACAGCACCAAAACAAAAATGGGCAAATACAGGCCTTGGATAATCATAGGCGCAGCTTCAAACGCCGTTGTGCTTTCATTGCTGTTTACTTCATTCGGCATGCAGGGCACAAAGCTTTATATCTATATAGCCGTTATGTATATCCTTTGGGGAATGACGAATACCATGGCAGATATTCCTTATTGGTCTATGGTGCCGAGCTTCACAAATGACCCGAAAGACAGAAATATGATTGCAACCGTTGCAAGAACATTCAGCGGCTTCGGCCAAGGTGTTATAACAGTGCTAACACCGATAGTGCTTCCATTGCTTGCATCCGACATGGATAAAGTTACCGAAAAAGGATACAGCGCAAGCGGATTTTCACGCTGGGCAATTATCTGCGGCATTCTGCTTATAGCATTTGCCTTTATCTGTGTTATTTCAACAAAAGAGCGAAATGTTGTTTACAACAAAGAAAAGTTCAGCTTTAAAAAGATGTTTAAGGTTATCGCTTCAAACGATCAGCTTCTTGTGTTTATGCTTTTTGCAATGATTTCAAACGCAGGCTGGTATCTCACAAGCGGCACTGCCGTTTATTATTTCACCGATGTGCTCGGTGAGCCTAAATCGCAGAGTCTGTTTTCAATGATAGGCGCGGTCGGCTCCGTTATCGGGCTTCTTGTTATTCCTGTTTTGGGCAAGAAATTTTCAAACCGCACAATTTATCAAATTTCACTTCTTATGGCGATTATCGGCTATGTTTTGATGTTTATTTTCGGTCCGATTTTGAAAATCACAATTGTGCTTGATATATGTTATATTATCGCAAGCATCGGAATAGGCTCAATGTTTGTTGCCCAAACCATTTTCCTTGCCGATATAGTTGATTACGGCGAATTCAAAAACGGCAACAGATACGAAAGCATCACCTTTTCTATGAAAGGCTTTTTGCAAAAAATGGCATACACCATTCAAACGATTTTCCTTTTCGGCGGGCTCGGCATTATGGGCTACAATAAGCAAATTTCAAACGGCGTTATAAACAGCGCCACCAAAAGCGCCATCGGAATTCTTTGCTTCGGCGTGCCGCCGATTTTGCTTATAATTTCACTTATCGTTTTCAGCGCAAAATTCAAAATCCACGGCAATTTAAAGGATCAGGTTCACGACCATATTTCAAGCAAGCGTGCCAGCGAGCACGGCGAAGAACAATAAGCACCGAAGCAATATAAGCACATAAAAACAAAAACCGCTTTGTTAAAACAAAGCGGTTTTTGTTTTGCGCATATGCCTGCGCTTTTTTATTTATCTGCCTCTTTCAAACGAACGCACCCTGAAATGCGCGCCGCATTCCTTGCAGATTTCGCGGGATTTTTCAATTTCATCACGCGGAATAACATCCACAACCGTCATCCACACCTCGGCACCGAGGGCAACACATTCCTTTGTGAATTTAAGCATTGCGTTAAACGCCCTGCCGGGGAAAATGTTGCGCGTGATTTTATCGTATTTTTCGGAATCCGTGTCATTAAGCGAAACCGAAACGACATCTATAACCGAGCATATTTCCGCCGCGGTGGGCTTATTGTTTATCAAATCGGAAAGGCCGTTTGTATTTATCCTAAGCTTAATATCGGGATAAAGGGATTTTAGATATTTTGCCGTTTTTATCAGCAAATCATAGGCATTTGTCGGCTCGCCGTAGCCGCAGAAAACAGCCTCCTTAACAGATGAAAAATCATGAGCGTCTATTGCCGCCTTAACATCGGCAAATGTGGGTTCCTCATCAAACCAAAGGCGCTTTGCTTCGCCGACGGCGTCCTGCTTTCTTCTGATGCAAAATGCACAGTTGCAGGGGCACTTGTTTGTGAGATTGAAATAAGTATTGCCGTCCCAAGTATAAATAATATCCGCCATAAAGTGCCACAACCTTTCATTAAGTCCAAAAAGGGCTTGTTTATCTTATCAAATAATTATATAATAAATTCGGCATTATTTATAGACACAGTTTTCTTGATTTTTTAGGGTACAGATATGAGTAAATACAACGATTTATACAATAGCATAAAAAACGAAATCACAAGCGGACAAATCGAATACGGCGGCAAGCTGCCCTCCGTTCGCAAGGCAAGCGTGCTTTATTCGCTGAGCCGCACCACGGTTCAAAACGCATATTTTGCCTTGGCGGCGGACGGATATATCATCAGCGAGCCGCAAAGCGGATACTATGTTTCATATAAATCACCCAAGGGCAGCAAAGAAAAGCGCGAAAGCACCGGCACAGACCGCCCCAAGTATGATTTCAACGGCACGGCGGCAGACCGCGAAAGCTTTGATTTTGATGTTTGGCGCAGACACATAAAAGCGGCACTGAGGCAGGATGAAAAGCTGCTTTCTTACAGCGAGCCGCGCGGAGAACGGGAACTTCGCGAAGCAATTTCCGAATATATAAGAGTGAAGCGAAACGTTATCGCCTCGCCGAACAGAATTATAATCGGTGCAGGTGTGCAAAGCCTGCTCTTTGTGCTAACTTCTCTGTTGAAAAAAGGCAGTTCCGTTTCTTTTCCCGATAAAAGCTTCAGGCAAAGCGCCGCACAATTCAGCGAAGCAGGCTTTGATGTGCATTACAGATATAAGGACGCCGACATAATCTATGTTTCCCCTTCTCACATGACAAGATGGGGTGATGTTATGCCAAACAAGCGCCGAATAGAGCTTGTTTCATATTCGGCAGCCCGCGGCAGTATCGTTATTGAAGACGATTATGAAAGCGATTTTCAATACAACAGCCGCCCCACCCCGTCACTCCACGCGCTTGCAGGCGGCACAAATGTGGTTTACATAGGCTCGTTTTCGCGCCTGCTTTTGCCCTCAATTCGCATAAGCTTTATGGTGCTCACCGAGGAGCTTGCCGCGCTTTACAACGAAAAAATATATAAATTCAGCCAAACGGCAAGCAAAACGGAGCAAATTGCGCTTTGCGGATTTATTCGCGACGGCTATCTTGCATCTCAAACAAGAAAAACAAGGCGCTTTTACACGGCAAAAGCCAAAAAGCTTAAAAAGCTGCTGCAAAACGAATTCTGCGATGATGGCACAAGCATTGAAATAAGCGAAAATTCGCTTCAAATCATAATGCGCACAAAATTTGCAGGCAATAATGATGTTTTTGAAAAAAAAGGAATATCGATTTTTATTGAAAATACGGAAAAAGAATTTATCACTTTGGTGCTCAATCCCGCCTCAATACCCGAAAACGAACTTGAAAACGCCGTTAAAGCGTTAAAAAATGCAATGATTTTTTAGAATTTTTGTTCTATTAGTCCTTATTTTGGGACTCTGATCAAATACCCTATTGCAATTTTATCTCCTTTGTGTAAAATGTAATTGTAAGCAAAAACAAAACAAATGTTTGAAAGGAGATTTCAATTATGAATAACACGGTAAAAACAATTTTAACGGCGGCGGCAACGGCAATTGCGGGCTTTGCGGCAATGGTGCTTCCCTTTAAGCTTTTCGGCAGTTTAACTCAATCGCAAATGAGAATTCTTTTCGTGGCTGAGCTTATCGTTTGCGCAGAATATATTCGGCGGTATTTTTAAAGAAAAGAGAAAAGCGCAGAGAAGGCACGAAAGAGCCTGCCGCAAAGCAAAGCTTGAGGAAAACGCTTATTTCGGGCTCAAATGCACTCCGGAGCCGGAAAACTTTAAAACAGCGGCATAAATCTTATTGCATAAGGCTTCGGCCCCAAAGCAAAGACAAAGCAAATTCCGAAATCAAATTTGCCGAATAATCAAACAACACATAATAAAAAGCAAAACGGCGCAGCTTTAATCAGCTGCGCCGTTTTGCGTTATACGCCTAAATTACTCGGCGTGATTTTTTGTGTTGTTAATGCCCTGGCGGATTCTTCTTACATCGGCAAGTGCTTTATAAAGCGAGTCGTCAATAGAAAGAAGAGTATCATCGGCATAGTTTTGAACTGCCGTAAGCATTTCACGGCTCTTGTTCTGAGCGTTTGTTACCATCTCGTTTGCCTGTGTTGTGGCATTGCCGAGAATTTCCGTTGCCTGATTTTGAGCATCGCGAACATAAGCCTCGCCCTCTTCCTTTGCCTTGGCGGTGATATCCGCAGCTTCGGCCTGAGCGGTTTGGGTGATTTGATCGCGTGCAACAAGCTCGCGAGCCTGCTCCTGAGCCTGAGCGATAATATCGGCGGCTTCCTTTTTAGCCTCTTCGATAATGCTGTTTCTTGAATCAACAATAGCCTTTGCCTGCTTTGTTTCCTGCGGAGTGTTAAGGCGAATATCCTCGATTATGGTTTTAATCTTTTCCACATCAACAAGGCTTTTTTTGGTCATCGGCATGGAGGTTGCGTCGTCAAGCACATCCTCAAGATCTTCAAGCAATATATCGGTATTAGTCATTTGAAATTTCTCCTTTACATCTTAATATAACATCATTTAAAATTTCTTTTGGAACAAATCGGGAAATATCCCCGTTCAGGCTGCAAACCTCTTTTACCATACTTGATGATAAAAACATATTTGCGCCCTTGGCTGCCAGAAACACTGTTTCTATCTGCGGCAACAAGCTTTTATTTGTGAGGGCCTGCTGAAATTCGTAATCAAAATCCGAAACGGCACGCAAGCCCTTAACAATGGCAACGGCATCAACCTTTTTTGCATAATCAACAAGCAATCCGTTATAAGTATCAACCTCAACATTGCTGTTTTTTATGCACCTTTTAAGCAATTCCACGCGCTCGTCAATACTGAAAAGCGAATGCTTTGCACTGTTGCTCATCACAAGCACGATAACCTTATCGAAAAGCTCTGCCGTGCGTTCGATTATATCTATATGGCCCAAGGTTACGGGATCAAAGCTCCCGGGGCACAATGCTATTTTCATTCTTCGGCGTCCTTTCGGTAAAGCGTAAGCTTGATTTTTCCGTATTTTTTCTCTTTGGCAACGGAAAAACCTGCACACGATTTGGGCAAAGCCTCGTCTTTTGCGGTTTCACAGGCGATTATTCCGCAATCGCTCATATTGGCCGCCACAAGCGGCAACACTTTATCAACAAGATTTTTGTGATAAGGCGGGTCAAGAAAAACTATATCATAGGTTGCGCTTCTTGAAGCATATGAAACGGCGTCGCTTAAATAGATATTAGCCCTATCCTGCAAGCCGCAATGCAAGATGTTTTTTTCAACAACTGCCTTTGCGCTTTTATTGTTTTCAACAAAAACACAGGAGGCTGCCCCTCTTGACAAAGCCTCAATTCCAAGCTGGCCTGAGCCGGCGAAAAGGTCAAGCACACGCCTGCCCTCGATTTCAAATTGAATCATGCTGAAAAGCGCTTCTTTAACGCTTTCCGAAGTCGGCCTTGTTACATCCTCGCCGGGCAGAGTTTCAAGCCTTCTGCCGCGCGCCGAGCCGGTAATAACTCTCATAATAAAAGATCCTTAAAAGCGGCGGGCACTGCCGCACACTTAAATTTATACATATCACATTATACAGACGAACGCCGCCATAGTCAAGTGAGTAAATATTATTTTTACATTTTATGATAAAATTCGTAAATATCGCGCGCGTTTTTTTCACTTATTGACGGACATTCACGAAGCTGCGCCTCATCACATTCTTTAATTTTTCCGATTGTTTTAAAGTGGCGAAGCAATGCCTTTGCCTTTTTCTCGCCTATACCCTCAATTTGAAGCAAGCCGGATGAAAAAGTGTTTTTTGCGTGCTTTTTGTGGTGATATGAAATCGCAAAGCGGTGAACTTCCTCCTGAATGTTTGAAACAAGCGTAAACGCCGAGCGGTGCGAATTTATTTCGATTTCACCGCCGCCGAAAGCAATTGCGCGCGTGCGGTGCTTGTTATCCTTAACCATGCCGAAAACGGGCACATTCAGCCCCATTTTTTCTATAATCGGCAGCACGGCATGCACTTGAGGCTGACCGCCGTCCAGCAAAATCAAATCGGGCAGAATTTTAAAGGTGCTGCCCTCCTCATCGTTATAATAATGATTAAAACGGCGCGTGAGCACCTCGTTCATGGAGCCAACATCATTTTGCCCGTCAAACCCTTTTATGGCAAAGCGTTTATATGCGGATTTCATCGGCCTGCCGTTGTGAAAAACAACCATTCCCGCCACATTATCCGCTCCGAAGGTGTGCGATATATCATAGCTTTCTATATATTCCGGCGGCTTTTTAAGGCCGAGAAGCGAAGCCAATTCCTCAAGCGCGGCAAATTCCCTGCCGAGCCTGCCCTCATTTTGTGCCAAATGCTCGTTTGCATTTCTTATGCACATATTCACGATTGAAAGATGCTCGCCCTTTTGGGGATGAATAAATTCCACCTTTTTGCCGCGTTTGTTTTCAAGAAAATCATGCAGCAAAGCCTCGTCCTCGCAGGCACCGTCCAAAGCTATTCTGGAGGGCACGCGCTCGCGCATTGAATAATACTGCTCAATAAGCTCCGTGCGCGCGCTTTCGAGATCATCCTGCGAATCAATAAGCCAAAATTCCGTGTCCGTGAGCTTACCGTTTTGAAAGCGGATAACCTCAAAGCAGGCTTTCTTTTTCCCGTTTACAAGAGCAAAAACATCCTCCTCGGGCACATTGATGGAAACAACATTTTGCCGCTCGTCAAGATTTTTTATGGCGCGAATTCTGTCGCGCAATTTGGCGGCCTCCTCAAATTGCAGATTTTCGGAAAGCTCATTCATCTGTGCCGTCATTTCCCTAACAGCCGCCTGGCTGCCGCCTTTAAGGAATGCCACGGCATCGTTTACATTTTTAAGATATTCGGCCTGCGTGATTTTGCCTGCGCACGGTGCGGAGCAAAGCCCCATAAAGCCGTTAAGGCACGGGCGTGATTTGCCGTAATCCTGCGGGAATCGCTTGCTGCAACGCGGAAGCTTAAATATCTTCAGCGTTTCCTCCACCGCCTGCTTAACGGAGAAATTTGAAATATAAGGGCCTATATAAGTTGCACCGTCGTCGTCAATACGCTTACATTCGGAAATAATCGGGAAATCACCCTTGGTGATTTTTATATAATTATAGCCCTTATCGTCTTTAAGCAAAATATTGTATTTCGGCATATGCTGCTTAATCAGCGAGCATTCAAGCACGAGGGCTTCAAATTCGGTGTTCACAAGGATGTAATCAAAATCATCAACATTTTCAACCATTCTGATTACTTTAAGAGAATGATTGGAATGCGAGCCGAAATAAGAGGAAACTCGGTTTTTAAGCTTTTTCGCCTTGCCGATATAGATGATTTTTTTATCCTTGTTTTTCATTATATAAACGCCCGGCTGAAGCGGAAGCGCCATCGCTTTTTTGCGAAGCTCTTTTTCTGTCATTCTCTCACCTGCCTAAGAATATTTTACCACAAATTAAAATGCCGGTAAATAAAAAAATACGGCGCAGAAAAAATCTGTGCCGTAAAATTTTGCCAATAAATCAATCGGTGAAGCCGCTTTTAACGAGAGCAACAAGGCCTTCAACAGCCTCTTTTTCATCAGAGCCGTCTGCAATGATACGAATATCCGTGCCGCCCATAATACCGAGAGAAAGCACACCTAAGAGTGATTTTGCATTAACTCTTCTTTCCTGCTTTTCAACCCAAATGGAAGACTTAAATTCATTTGCCTTCTGGATAAAAAATGTTGCCGGGCGGGCATGCAAGCCAACCTGATTTTCAACCGTTACATCTTTAACAAACATAATAAAACCTCTCATCAAAATCAAAAAAATAAGTTTGCCTTTTTGACTGTATTACATATTATACCACTAAACTTGTTTAGGTCAATGAAATGAAGCAAACTTCGTATGACTTATGAATTAAAAACAAATTGAGCTGCCTTGATTTGTGCAAAATACACATAATTTTTTATTATCATTTTAAATCAGACAAAAATTTGCGCTCTTTAGCCGTAAGTTCGGCTTTTTCGAGCATATCCGGCCTGCGTTCTTTCGTGCGGATTATTGACTGCTGTCTGCGCCATTTATCTATGTTTGCATGGTGACCGGAAAGCAAAATATCCGGTACTTTTCTGCCGTGCCATTCAACCGGTCGCGTATATTGGGGATATTCAAGAAGCGAGGAAAAATGGCTTTCATCGGTGAAGCATTCCTCGTTTGAAAGCACACCCGGAATCATTCTTGCAACAGAGTCTGCGACAATTAAAGCGGGCAATTCGCCGCCGGTGAGCACATAATCTCCAACCGAGATTTCCTCCGGCTGCAATTCCTCTATAACACGCTCGTCCATACCCTCATAATGACCGCAAAGCAAAGCCAAATTATCGTATTTCGCAAGTTCCTTAACACGCTGCTGAGTAAGTGTTTTTCCCTGCGGAGTCAAATATATCAAATGAACCTTTGCGCCTGCTTTTTTACAGATATCATTATAGCAATCAAAAACGGGCTGTGCCTGCATAATCATGCCCATTCCTCCGCCGTAAGGTGCGTCGTCCACCCTGTTGTGCTTATCGACCGTATAATCCCTGATATCTGTACATTCGATTTCAAGCGCACCTGCCTTGCGTGCTCTGCCCACAACGCTTTCGTTAAGATACGAATAGCACATTTCCGGAAAGAGGGTTAAAATATCAATTCTCATCAAAAAGCCCCTTTATAGGTTTTATCTTAATCACACCGCCGATTTCATCTATTTCGCAAACGATATCGTCAACAAGCGGCACAAGATTTGTTTTCTTTCCGCTTTTGATTTCCAAAATATCCGAAGCGCCGTAATTGAGCACATCGCTCACCCTGCCGTAGCTTTCGCCCGTTTCGGCATCAACGGCTTCACAGCCGATAATATCCTGAATATAATGTGCGCCCTCTTCCTGAGGCGCATCGTCCCTGTCAGCAAACAAAATGCTGTTTTTAAGCTGCTCGGCACTGTCCATATTATCAACACCCTCAAGTTTGATTATGACAGCATTTTTGTGCGGACGAACGGAAAGAAGCCTTATGCTTTTATTGCCATTTTCATCAAAATAGAGTGTTTTAAACCGCTTTAAATATTCGGCATCGTCGCACCAAAGCTGCAATTTAAGCTCGCCGCGAATACCGTGCGTGTTCACGATTTTGCCCACTTCAAGATATTTTTTCATAAGCACCTCTAAATAAAAAAGCCGCAACTTAAAATTGCGGCTGATTTTATATGTTTTTAACACCCTTGCGGGCTTTTCGCGAAATCAATCGATTTCAACGGAAATTTTTTCATCGTTTCTTGTTGCCGCCGCGCGCATAACAACGCGAATAGCCTTTGCTATTCTGCCCTGCTTACCGATGACTCTGCCCATATCCTCTTCTGCAACATGCAGATGATAAAAGACAACGCCTTCTTCATTAGGTTCATCAACATCAACAGAAACGGCATCCGGATTATCCACCAAGCCTTTTGTTATGGATATCAACAAATCTTTCAAAGAAAACACCTCCACTAATCTTTAAATAGAATGATTAAAGATTAAAGAATGCCTTCTTTTTTAAGAATGCTCTTAACTGTGTCTGTGGGCTGTGCGCCGTTAGCAATCCACTTCTTTGCCTTTTCGGCATCGATTTTAACTTCGGCGGGATCAACCATTGTGTTATATGTGCCGATTTCCTCAATGAAGCGACCGTCTCTCGGGAATCTTGAATCTGCTACAACTACACGATAGAAAGGAGCCTTCTTTGCGCCCATTCTGCGAAGTCTGATTTTTACTGCCATTTTTGTTACCTCCAAAAAATATTATTAAAAATTATTATATTTACTAACCGATTTTTGATTTCTCGGGTTAATACCTATTTAAAATCCGAAAGGATTGTTTTTTCCGCCGCCCGTCATGCCCATCATCTTTTGAGCCATTTCGGGGTTTTGCTGCATCATTCGGCGCATTTTTTTGCTCATTTTAGGGCCTTTGTTGCCGCCGAATTGGCTGATCATCTTTTTCATTTGCCTGAATTGTGCAAGGAGTTTATTAACATCCTCAACCTGCATTCCGCATCCCGCGGCAATTCTGCGCTTTCGCGATGGATTTATAATATCGGGATGCATGCGTTCATCTTTCGTCATCGAATAAATAATGGCTCTGAATCTGTCAAACGCATTTTCATCGATATCCTCATCCTTGATTTTTGAGCCAATACCGGGAATCATCTTAATGGTGTCTTTAAGACTGCCCATTCTTGATATTTGGTCAAACTGATCAAGCAAATCATTGAGATCAAATTTATTTTTTGCAAGCTTTTTCTCAAGCTCTGCGGCTTTTTTCTCATCAAGGCTTTGCTCTGCTCTTTCAATAAAAGAAAGCACGTCGCCCATTCCGAGTATTCTTGAAGCCATGCGATCCGGATGGAAGGTTTCAAGATCGCCGAGTTTTTCGCCCGTGCCCACAAATTTAATCGGCTTGCCCGTTACGGCTCTTACGGATAATGCGGCACCGCCTCTTGTGTCGCCGTCAAGCTTAGTGAGGATAACGCCGTCTATGCCGAGCGTTTCGTTAAAGCTTTTTGCAACATTAACTGCGTCCTGACCCGTCATTGCGTCGATAACAAGCAAGATCTCATGCGGGTGCACGGTGGATTTAATATTTTGAAGCTCCTGCATAAGGGCTTCGTCTATATGAAGGCGGCCTGCCGTGTCAAGAAACACATAATCGTGGCCGTGATCCTTAGCATAGCTTAAAGCCTCAAGTGCAGTATCTACCGGGTTTTGCGTGCCGCGCTCAAACACAGGAACGCCCACCTGCTCGCCCACAACCTGCAACTGCTTGATAGCGGCGGGTCTGTAAATATCGCAGGCAACCAACATCGGGCGGTGTCCCTCGTTTTTAAGCTTTAAAGCAAGCTTTGCCGAATGGGTTGTTTTACCGGAGCCCTGAAGGCCGCACATCATAACCACCGTGGGCGGGTGATTTGCGCATGCAAGGCGGCTTTCGGTGCTGCCCATAAGCTTTGTAAGCTCTTCATTAACGATTTTTATAACCATCTGGCCGGGTGTTAAGGATTCCATAACATCCTCGCCTATGGCTCTTTCGGTTACGGATTTTGTGAAATCCTTGGCAACCTTATAGTTTACATCCGCCTCAAGCAATGCAAGGCGAACTTCACGCATAGCGTCTTTAACATCTGCCTCGGTTAATTTGCCCTTGGCACGAAGTTTTTTAAAGGAATTTTCAAGCCTTTCGGAAAGACCTTCAAATGCCAAAGCAATCAACTCCCTGCTGCATAAATAAAATCAATCAAAGCTTTAAAAGATAATCCGCAGTTGATTTGATTTTTGAAACACTGTCGTTAATTTCTCGTGAAAGGCTGTGATTGAGGTTATACTCATTTATGGCCTCTGCACTTTCAATAATTTCATCAAGCCCGCGGCGCATTAAATTAAAACGCTTTGCAAGGCCCAATCTGTTTTCCATATCAAAGAGCTGATTTTCGGCTCTTTTGATTGCATCGCGCACACCCTGGCGCGTGATGCCCTCGTTTTCCGCAATTTCGGAAAGCGACAAATCCTCGTCGTAATAATAAATCAGGAAATCGTGCTGCTTTTTTGTAAGCATTTCGCCGTAAAAATCAAGAAGAAACGATATTTCGAGATTTTTCGCCACAATTATCCCTCTTTCCAAGCAAATTGCGCCCTAAAAAAGCGACGGCGCAAATATGTGTAAAGTATTTAATCTTTACAGCAAGTGATATTATACATAAGCGGCGGCAATAAGTCAAGCATAAAAGCGAATATTTTACAAAGAATATTTTATTATTTTGTATTGACACAAAATATTGCCGCACATAAATGCAAAGGCACAAAATAAGGCGGCGCAAACGCATGGTCCGCACCGCCGTCTTTAATATATAATTATGTTTATTTAAATAAAAACGGCTTTGCAAAGCAATCCCAAAATCATTTAAGCTTTGCAATGGTTACGCCGCTTTCGCCCTCACCGTAAACGCCGAGCCTTAATTCCGCCACATTCGGGTGACCCTTCAATTCCTGCGTAACTGCAGCGCGCAAGGCGCCGGTGCCCTTACCGTGAATAATTCTGATCTCTGAAATATTGTTCAGCACGCATTTATCAATAAAAAGCTGCACATTCGCAATCGCTTCTTCAACGGTTTGGCCGCGTAAATCAAGCTCGGTGCTAACATCCGCGTCCGCGCGCGAAGTGGTGCGGTAAACGGAGCGCGTTTGCTTAGCAGGTGCTTTTTTCGGCTTTTTCGTCAGCATTAAATCGCTTGTTTTAACACGCGTCCTAAGCATGCCGGATTGCACAAGCACATTGTTTTTATTAACTTCAAGCACTTCACCCGCACCAATGCCCCTGATTATAACGGCATCGCCCTTAACGATTTGGCGGGGCAGCTTATAATCATCATCCCACTCCTCGGCAAGCGTGCGCGGATCAACCGCATCCTCCATCTCGCCGATTCTGTTTTTGATTTCGCGGCGGGTTTTTCTTGCCACATCCGTTGCCGTTTGGGGATTTGCCTCTTTTTTTAAGCTGATCGAGGCGAAGCAGAAAATCCGCGCTTTGGCGCTTTGCCGAATCAATAATCTTTTTCGCCTCGCGCTTTGCTTTTTCCATTTCATTTGCTTTAAGCTGAGCGATTTTATCCTTTTCGGATTGCGCGCGGCTGCGCATTTTATCGGCATCACGCACCGCCTTTTCGGCCTTTTCCTTTTCTTTTTCAAGCTCAAGCCTGGTTTCTTCCAGCTTTTGCAGCCACGCTTTCAAACGATTGATTTTCACTGCCGATAATTTTCTTGGCCTCTTCTATAACGCCCTTATCCATTCCGAGGTGCTCTGATATTGCAAAGGCATTTGACCTGCCGGGCACGCCGATGAGCAGGTTATATGTGGGTCTCAAGGTTTCCACATCAAACTCGCAGCAGCCGTTTATAACACCCGGCGTGTTGAGTGCATAGGCTTTAAGCTCCGCATAATGCGTTGTGGCGGCGATTTTCGCACCCTTTGCACGCAAATATTCAATGATTGAAACAGCCAAAGCAGCGCCTTCAACGGGATCTGTTCCGGCGCCGAGTTCATCGATAAGCACAAGGGAATTTTCACCCGCCTCGCGCATGATTTCTATCACATTCACCATATTTGCCGAGAATGTAGAAAGATTTTGCTGAATGCTCTGTTCGTCGCCGACATTGGCGTAAATGCCGTTATAAACAGCAATTCTTGATTGATCCGCCGCGGGCACAAGCAGGCCGCACATCGCCATAAGGCTGAGCAGGCCCACCGTTTTTATAGAAACGGTTTTACCGCCCGTGTTCGGGCCCGGTGATAACAAGAGTATCGAACTTTTCACCGAGCGAAATATTGACAGGCACCGCTTTTTTTGAATCAAGCAAGGGATGGCGCGCTTTTTTCAGCACCGTTATTCCCTCGTTGTTTAAAATCGGCTTTGAGGCTTTCATTTTATATGCAAGATGCGCCTTTGCAAAAATCAAGTCAAGCTGCACGGCACTTTCATAAGAATGCTTTATGCTTTCCGAAAAATTGCCCGCCTCGCCCGAAAGCTCAAACAAAATCCTGCGGATTTCGTCACGCTCGCTGCTTTGCAGCATTTTAATATCATTGTTTGCATCAACGACGGAAACCGGCTCTATAAACACAGTTGCCCCCGAGGCCGACATATCATGCACAAGACCGGGCACATCTCCGCGGTGCTCGGATTTTACGGGCACAACAAATCTGCCGTTTCGCTGAGTTACAATGGGCTCCTGCAAAAATTTTTGGTAATGAGCCGAGTGAATCATAGAATCAAGCTTTTCGCGCACGGAGTTTGCCTTGGCACGCATTTTTCGCCTGATTTCAAAAAGCTCGTCCGAGGCCTTATCTAAAATTTCATCCTCGGAAATAATAACGGAAAAGATTTTATCTTCAAGATATTTATTTACCGTAATTCCCTCAAAAAAATAATCAAGTGCGGTGCGCACTCCGCTGCAATGGCCGTACCACTCATAAAGTGAGCGCACGGCGCGAAGCGTGCCGCCGATTTCAAGCAATTCATATGTATTAAGCTCGCCGCCCGCCGCCGCTCTGTGCAATGCGTTGTTTACATTTCTGAGTCCGGAGAAGGACGGAGCACCGAAACGCGCAAGCAACGAAAACGCATCCTCCGTTTGGCAAAGCAATCTTTCCGCATCCGCCATATCAAAAACGGGCGTTATGCTTTTTGCCTTCTCTGCCGCATCCGGGCAGGATGCTTCTGCTGCAAGCATATCAAGCACAATATTAAGTTCAAGTGCTTCAAAATGTTTATTCATATCATTATTCCTAAAATTAAAATAAAATTTATTATTAAAGCGCCTTGTAAAATTCAAGCGCCGAAAGGCCGCGCTGAATGCGGCTGATTGTGTATTTTTCGGCAACATCGGCAAGAAGCGCCGTATTTTCATCGCTTAAAGTGAACGAAAAAATCTTTGCAGGCTCCGTGAGGCAAATATACCTGATTGCTTTAATCACCGTTTTCGGCACGGGAACCGCACCCGGCTTCGGGCAGTTTTCGCAATAGATTTTGCCCTCCAAGGTATCAAAATACATAAGCTCGGTTTCGTATGTGCCGCAATTATCGCAGGCAAGCACGCTCGGCATATAGCCGCCGAGACACATTGCGCGAAATTCAAACACGGCTTTAATATGCAAAAGCCCCTTGCTGCCCTTGCAAAGCAGATGAAGCGAATTGAGCATCAGCCGCAAAAGTTCTTCACACGGCTGTTCCTCCGCCCCGACTTCAAAAGAAAGTTGAGCAAAATATTGAGCCAGCGCAAGCCTTTCGATATCTTTTCGCAAATCAAAAAAACTTCAATCGGCGTAACATCGTCCACCGTGTAAGCGTCCTTGCCGCGGTAAAGCGAAAAATCGCCGTAAGCAAAAAGCGAGGTTGCGCTTGCCGAACGGCTTTTTGCAAGCTTTTTGCGCGGCGCACAAAAGCACGGATAAGCCCATGCTCCGCCGAAAGCAGAGTTATAAGCCTATCGCTTTCGCCAATCGTTTGTTCTTTTATCACAAGTGCCTTTGTTGCTGTTTTCATCAAATTCTGCCTTTTGATTTCGGCTGTGAGCAACATAGCTTAAATAATCCTGCACACTGCCGGAATTTATAAATTTATTCCAATATTCATCAAACATAAAAAACACCGCCGTTAATATTTTATCCTATGGCGGCGGCGTTCATTTGTGCCATTTTAAACCAATCGAAGCGGTTTAAAAAGCGTTTGATTTTTTTATTTTAATCCTGCCCGTCAAGGCCGAAGTTGTGAATGAGGCCCTCTTTATTTCTCCAGCCCTCTTTAACCTTAACCCAGGTGTGAAGATTTACCTTAATTTCAAAAAAGCTTTCAAGATCCTGCCTTGCAAAAGTGGATATTTTTTTCAGCATTGCGCCGTGCTTGCCTATGATCATACCCTTATGAGTTTCTCGCTCGCAATAAATTGTGGCATCTATATCCAAAATATCCTTATCCTCGCGCTCACGCATTTTTTCAACGGCAACAGCAATTCCGTGCGGCACCTCTTTATCCATAAGGCGCAGAATTTTTTCTCTTATGATTTCCGCGGCAAGCACTCTTTCGGGCTGATCCGTTAAAGTATCGTCCGGAAAATAGTGCACGCTTTCGCAGGCTGTTTTAATAAGCTCATCCTCAAGCTCGTCCATCCCGTCACCCCTTGTGGCGGAAACGGGCACAACCGCATCAAAATCATAAAATTTTGTTAAATAAACAATGCGGTCAAAAAGTTCTTTTTTATCCTTGAGCATATCAATTTTATTGATTGCAAGAATAACCTTTCGCTTTTCCTGCTTCAGTTTTTTTATAAGCTCAAGCTCTTTATCGTCAAGCTCGCCGCGCGGCTCGGTTACAAAAAGAACGGAATCCGTGCCGCCGATACTGTCACCCACGGCGTTATTCATATATTCGCCGAGCTTGTTATGCGGCTTGTGAAAGCCCGGAGTATCCGTAAACACAAGCTGCGTTTCGCCCAAAGTGAGCACACCCATTATTTTTGTGCGCGTGGTTTGCGGCTTTGATGAAACAATTGCAATTTTTGCGCCGAGCAATCTGTTGAGCAAAGAGGATTTGCCGACATTCGGCTTGCCCACTATTGCGATAAATGCGGATTTTGTCATTCTTCGTCTCCCATATAATAGCTGTTATCTCTTTTCCAGCCGATTTGAGTGAGCACGGTTTCTTCCTTTTCGCGCATATGAACAGCCTCTATACCGCCGTTTTCATGATCGTAGCCCAAAAGATGCAGCATTGAGTGAACGGTTAAAAAGCCGATTTCGCGCTGAAGCGGGTGATTATAAAGCTCTGCCTGCTCCATTGCCTTTTCCATGGAAATAACTATATCGCCGAGCAGCTTTGCACCCGTATCCAAATTAACATCGTAAACACCGTTTTCGCCGAGCGGGAAAGAAAGCACATCCGTTTCCCTGTCTATATTTCTGTATTCGGCGTTAAGGCGCCTGATTTCCTCATTATCGACAAAGCGAACGGAAACCTCGGCCGAGCCTTCAAAATTTTCAAGTTCAAGCACGGCGTGGCAACAGCGGCGAATAAGAAGCCTTATTCCCGTGGGCACCTTAACCTTTTTTTGATCGTTTGTGATAACAACCTTTACCCTTTCCATCTTTTCATTTCCTCTCGTCATTTTCGTATTTTTCATACGCTTTGATTATTTCCTGCACCAGCCTGTGGCGCACAACATCTTTTTGAGTGAATTTGCATATTTCGATATCATCCACATTTTTGAGGATACGCATAACCTTGGTCAGCCCCGATTTTTTGCCTGCAGGCAAATCTATTTGCGTTATATCCCCCGTTACAACCATTTTTGAATTAAAGCCGAGCCTTGTTAAAAACATTTTCATCTGCTCGGGCGTGGTGTTTTGCGCTTCGTCAAGAATAATAAAGCTGTCGTCCAACGTTCTGCCGCGCATATAGGCAAGCGGAGCAACCTCGATTGAGCCGCGTTCCTGATATTTTTGAAAATTCTCAGCGCCGAGCATATCAAACAGCGCATCGTAAAGAGGGCGAAGATAAGGATCAACCTTGCTTTGCAAATCGCCGGGCAAAAAGCCGAGCTTTTCGCCTGCTTCAACGGCAGGACGGGTTAAAATTATTTTATCAACCTGCTTTGCTCTGAAAGCAGTTACGGCAAGAGCCACGGCAAGATAGGTTTTGCCCGTGCCTGCGGGGCCAACGCCGAAGGTGATCGTGTTTTTGTTTATTGCCTCGCAATACTTTTTTTGCCCAATGGTTTTGGCCTTAATCGGCTTGCCCTTTGCCGTTATGCAAACCGTGTCCGTTGCCATTTTGGCAAGCTTATCATCGTTTCCTTCTTTAACGAGGCCAATGGCATAGCGCACATTTTGATCCGAAAGCGTTTCACCCTTGTTTATCAAAGTGAGCAAAGCGTTTACGGCCCTGACGGCAAAGGAAACGTTTTCCGCGTCGCCGACGATTTTTAAATCGCTGCCGCGGCTGATTATTGAAACGGCAAATTCCTTTTCAATCAGCTTTATATTTTCATCAAAGGAGCCAAACAGGCTTACCGCCTGCTCCATAGCGTCAAACGTGATAATCTGTTCCGTAATCATACCTCACCTTTTACATTATTGATACATTATAAACTTTTTTAAACTCTTTGTAAATACCTTGATTTGTAAGATTTTAAATATTATAATAACTACGGAAACGGAATGATAAAAAATGCTTGAAATTAACGAAAAAGATGTTTGGCAAAGGCTGAAAGAGGACGGCAAACCCATCGCCGTTTACGGAATGGGAAACGCCGCGGAAAAAATAATCGAAATTCTGCATGAAAACGAAATCGAAATAAACGAAATTTTTGCGAGCGATGAATTTGTGAGAGGGCATTCATTTTTGGGAAAAAAGGTGCTTAAATACAGCGAGGTTTGCGAGAAATACGATGATTTCAACATCGTGCTTGCATTCGCCACCCACCTGCCTGATGTGCTTGAAAGAATAAAGGCGATGAACGCCGAACACCTTGTTTTTGCTCCTGACATTCCCGTTGCGGGCAACGGATTATTTACGGGGAAATATTTTGATGAGCACAGAGCCGAATTTCAAACGGTTTATGATAATTTGGCAGACGATGAAAGCCGCAGAGTGTATGAAAATGTGCTGAAATTCAAAATCAGCGGTAAAGTTGATTACCTTTACAAGTGTAATGAATATGATAAAGGCAAAATATACACCGATATTCTTCGGCTCGGCGGCAATGAAACGATGATAGACTGCGGTGCCTACGACGGCGACACCATAAGTGAATTCACGGCAAGCACCGGTGGGAAATACAATCATATTTACGCATTGGAACCCGACGGCAAAAATTTCAAAAAGCTTTGCCGCAACACCGATGGCATGCAAGGCATAACCCTTTACAACGCCGGAGCATGGTGCAAAAACGAAACCCTGTTTTTTGAAAAAAAAGCGGGCAGAAATTCAAAGCTTTCTTCTGTCGGAGAGCCGACGGAGTTCAAAGCGATAGACGATTTAATAAACGATGATTCCGTTTCGCTTATTAAAATGGATATTGAAGGTGCCGAGATGAACGCGCTTTGCGGCTGTGAAAAAACAATAAAGCGCTGCCTGCCGAAGCTCTATATCTGTGCCTATCACAGAAATGAAGATATGTTTGCCCTGCCTCAAAAAATTTGGGAGCTTAATAAAAACTATAAAATTTATTTTCGTCACAGCGTATACATTCCCGCATGGGAAAGCAATTTTTACTGCATTTGCAATGAAAAGGAGTGTGAATAATGGAAGCAATAAATGAAATTTTCGCCGCCTACGGCACATATATCAACATAGCAATCGGCGCCGCGGTTTTTATTTTATTTACGGTGTTCAGAAACAAGCTTGCTTCCCTGCTTCTGGGCATAACGGGTAAAATTATTTTTGCCAAATATCCGCAGCGCAGGCAGGGATATAAAAACAGCCTTATGCACCCCGTTGCCATTTATTTTATTGTGCTCGGCTTATTTTTGGGCATTATAATAAACTACAACCACACAATTATTCGCGACACCTTTAAAATAGTTTCCGTTTTAATCACATGTTGGTGCATTATAAGCTTTATATCCGAAAATCTTGTTGATTATCTCGGCACAAAAAGCGGAGACCCAAAGGTTAACGGAATAGCGGTTAAATTTGTTTCAAATCTTTTGAAAGCGCTTACCGTTTGCATTGCGATAGTTATGGTTATATCGGAGCTTGGATATAACATAAACGGCTTACTCACGGGCTTGGGAGTCGGCGGGCTTGCCGTTTCGCTTGCCGCGCAGGATTCGCTCAAAAGCATGATTTCCGGCTTTGTTATTATGTTTGATAAACCGTTTGATGTTGGTGATTTCATTGAAACAAGCGATTTTTCAGGCACTGTTGAAGACATCACAATGCGTTCCACAAGAGTGCGCAAACTTGACGACACCGTTATTGCCGTTCCAAACACAAAGCTTGCAGAATCGCTTATAACAAACTACGCAAAGCTAACGAAAAGGCTGGTTGAATTTAAAATCGGCCTGCTTTACTCCACCTCGGCAGATGTGCTCAAAGAATGCAAAAAAGAAATTTATGAATTTCTTGCCGGGCACGAAAAGGTTGAAGATTCTTCGATTCGCGTAAGGTTTTGCGAATTTGACGGCTCTTCGCTCAACCTGCAAATCAGATGCTATATAGCCATTACCGATTTAGAAGAATACTTTGCTTTTGTTGAAGAGCTGAATTTTGCAATCAAGGAAATAATTGAGAATAACGACACGGATTTTGCATACCCAACTCAAAGCATTCATATTGAATACACAAACGGAGAAGCAAAGTGAGAAACATTATTTTTTATTTTTCCGATCAACAAAGATGGGATACAATCAATGAAGAAATAACACCGAACCTTTGCGAGCTTGCAAGCGAGGGCGTTTTGTTTAAAAACGAATTTACATGCCAGCCCGTTTGCGGACCCGCAAGAGCCTGCCTGCAAACGGGAACATATGCCACGCAAAACGGCTGCTGGAGCAATGCAATTCCCCTGCCGAGCGGCACAAAAACGCTTGCCGATTATTTCAACGAGGCGGGCTGGCAAACGGCATATATCGGCAAATGGCACCTTGGCTCGGACAAATTGCCCGGAATCGGAATTCACTGTGAAAGCAGCGCTGTTCCGCGCGAGCGTCAAGGCGGCTATCAATACTGGCGTGCGGCGGATTGCCTTGAATTTACTTCCCATGGATATGATGGCTATGTTTTTGACGAAAGCGGAAATAAAATAGAATTTAAGGGCTACCGTGCAGACAAAATAAATGATTTTGCGCTTGAATACCTTGATAATTGTGATAAGAGCAAGCCGTTTTTCATGTTTGTGAGCCAGCTTGAACCGCACCATCAAAACGATCGCCGCAGATTTGAAGGATACAAAGATACAGTGGATAATTACAAAGCTTATCCGATACCAGATGATTTAACCTTTTTAAAGGGAGATTATGAGGAAATGTATCCCGATTATATCTCAGCAATAAACAGGCTTGATTACAACTTCGGCAGGCTTGTGAACAAGCTGAAAGAGCTTGGAATATATGATGACACGGTTTTGATTTATTCAAGCGACCACGGCTGCCATTTCAAAACCCGCAATCTTGAATACAAACGCAGTTGCCACGACAGCAGCATACACACGCCGCTGATTATTAAAGGCGGCGGATTTAACGGCGGCAAACTTGAAAAAAGGCTTGTTAGCCTGATTGATATTCCGCCCACTCTGCTTTCGCTTGCGGAAATACCTATTCCGAGCGAATACGCCGGATTCGATTTAACAAAGCAGATTGAAAACAAAAGCGAAGCACGCAAATGTGTGTTTATGCAAATCAGCGAAAGCCAGTGCGGCAGAGCAATCAGAACGCCAAAATATATGTATTCCGTGCGCGACATACGCCCCAGCGGTGCACTCAGGGCGAGCAGCAAGGTTTATTTTGAGGATTATCTTTATGATTTGGAAAAAGACCCTAATGAGAAAACAAACCTTATTAAAAGCCCAGAATATGCAGAAATAAGGCAGGATTTAAAATATATGCTTATAGATGAAATGAAAGCGGCCGGCGAGGAAGAACCGGTTATCTTGCCTGCGCTTTGGGTGCGCAAAAAATAACAATGTGAGTAAAAGCAATGAACGATTTAAAAAATTACGATAATTTTGCCGCATATATCGCAAGGGGATTTTTAAGAAAAAGCGGAGTAAACAGATATCGCTTGCTTAAAATCGATGAAATGAGTGATGAGCAGGTTGTTAAAGCATGTCAACTTTATTGCGAGGAAAACGGTCTTTTGCATGAATATTCCGTTTTTCTTGAGCAGGAGGAAGCTCTGCAAACGGGAAAACAATATTTAGGAAAAGTTATCGATGTTACGGTTGACAGGCCGCTCGGCTCTCACCACCCCAAGCACAGCGATATTGTGTATCCCGTTAATTACGGATATTTTGACGAAGTGTATGCTGCCGACGGTGAGCCGCAGGATGTTTACATACTCGGCATATACAAACCGATTTCCGTTTTCAGGGGCAGGGTTATTGCCGTTATCCGCCGATTTGACGATGTTGAAAACAAATGGGTAGTTTGCCCCGATGAATATATTTTTACTAAAGAGGAAATCGCAGAGGCAACAGAATTTCAGGAAAGATATTTCAAAACGGAAATATTAATGCAGGGCGATTTTTAACGCGCACCATATAATTTCTTTACAAACCGAATTTCGCAAAAAAATAAGGTGACCGAGATCAACTCGATCACCTTTATTATTTGCTGTTATTGATTATTCGGCATCCTTTTTGCTGCCTGCACGCTTAGCAACAAGCTCTTCAAGAATTCTTGAATGCTCTTTATCAGAGAGTGCATATTTCAATGTAGGAATTGCAGAAAGCAACATACCGATTGCCGGAGGAATTGAAATAAGGAAGAACATTGCAGCCGCATACTTACCTGCACCTGTGCCGCCGTCGTAAGTGATGAAGCTTGCGCCTTTTTCAATTGCCTTATTAAGAGTATCTACATTCTTACCGCTGTAACCTACTACTGCGAATACTGCGGAAGAAATGATTGTGGAGATACCTGCCGAAAGCTTTGTAATAAAGCTCTGACCGGAGAAGAATACGCCGTCTGTGCGAACACCGTTTGTATATTCTTCATAGTCTACACAGTCTGCGATCATAACCGACTGAAGAACATTGATACCTCCGAAAGAAGCACTGCCGAAGAGCATGCAAATGCCGATTATAATTGACCAAAATGTTGTTGTGAGGTCGCCGCCGGAAACTTTATAGAACACATAGATAAGTGCAAAAGGAATTGCACCGCCGATGGAATAAATGTTGTAAAGAGTTTTCTTTTCAACTTTTTTGATAATTACGGGAGTGATACCCATAGCCACAAACTGACCGACAAACAAGCCTACAGCAACACTGCCGAGGCCGATAAGAATCTGCCAGTTGATGCCTGCAAAGCTGCCGTCCTCGTTGCTTACGATGATGTTCATAATGTTACCGTTTGCATAGTAGTATGTAACAAGAGTCATTGCAACAATCATAAGAAGCTGAATGGGGCTTCTTAAAATGCCGGAAATAAGAATTTGTCTGAAAGGCTTGTTGCCAAACATAATTTTGAAGTTTTCGGCAAAAGTATAGCTTTTTTCTGACTGATTAACCTTTTCACGAGTGAAAAGACCTGCACATTCAAAGAAGATAACCGCAATTACAGTCATAATGATAACGGTTACAATAAAGCCCTTTTGATTTGCCTGCTGAACAAGAACATCGTAATCTGCGGCATTTTTATCAACCTTGCCTGCAAACACGCTACCGAGAGCCTGAGCAATCTGAACAACAAGAACGCTGATACCGCCAATGCCTGCTACCATACGAGCAAGGCCGAGGATCTTACTTCTGTCGTTTTCATCTTCCGTCATCAATGAGGTAATACCCCAAAGCGGAATATCGCAAACAGTGAAACACATGCCCCAAGCGATATAAGAAATTGCTGCCCATGCAACGATAAGAACCTTTGAAGCGGTTGTATCTGCTGTTGCATAGTTGCCGTTTAAGAAAGCCAAGATGGTGATAAGGCCGATTATGCCGGGGAAAATGATAAGATAAGGTCTGCACTTACCCCATTTGCTTTTGGTTTTATCAACGATTGTGCCCATCATCGGGTCGTTAATGGCGTCCCAAATTCTGGCAATTGTCATTATCCAGCCAAGCGCCATTGCCGGAAGGCAGATGACATTCTGGAAGTAGAAATAGAGACCTGTTGAAACAATGTTGTATATAAGGTTTTGGCCAAACATACCTGCAAGGTAACCAACGAGCTCTTTTTTGGTATAGGTTTTTACATTACTACCCATAAATTCACCCCTATAACGGAAAAATAAACCGGCCGAATATATATGCGGACGGTTTAAACTCCTTAATGATAATGTAACTATTATACCCCATAAGGGGTTGAAAAACAATTGTAAGAAATGCCAAATAAGCCATATACTGCCTGTACATAATAACCAAAAAAGCGTGCCGCAAAAAACGGCACGCAATTTTAAACATTATTTAAACAACAACACTCGCAAATTAAGCCATGAAACGGCGGATAACGCCTTCCATATCATTATAATCCATAATGCGGGGAACGGGATATCCGGGATTTCCCTCTTTAAGGGCGCGATGAATAAGCGTGGGCAAATCCTCTTCTTTGATAAAATCAAAGGTGGTGGGGATATTCATATCCGCATTAAGCTTTTTGATTGCGGCAATGAATGCCTGAGCTTTTTCCGCTTCCGAAGAGCCTGTGATGCCAACGATATCGGCAAGCTTTGCAAGCTGCGGATAAATGCAATCACCGTACCATTCAAGAACATACGGCAAAATAACAGCATTTGCAAGGCCGTGCGGCGTGCCGTAAAGACCGCCGAGGTTATGCGCGATAGCATGAACATAGCCGACATAAGCGCGCGTGAATGCACAGCCCGCCCAGTATGAGCCCTTGAGCATATTTGCTCTTGCTTCGTAATCCTTTCCGTTATTATAAGCCTCTTCGATATTATCGAATATAAGCTTTGTGGCCTTTTCGGCCTGCTCTCTTGTTTGCTTTGTGTTGCTTCTGCCGATGTAAGCCTCAACAGCGTGAGTGAGCGCATCCATACCTGTTGTCGATGTGATGTGCGGCGGCAAACCTACGGTAAGTTCCGGGTCAAGCACCGCGAATTTCGGACGCAGACAGATATCGTTGATGGCGTTTTTCTCATGAGTTTCGGGATCTGTTACAACAGCGGCAACAGTGGTTTCAGAGCCTGTTCCGGCAGTGGTGGGCACTGCAAAGAACGGGGGCAGCTTTTTGAGCACTTTAAGATAGCCCCTCATTTGGCGAACGGTTTGATTCGGCTTAACAACCCTTGCAGCCGCAACCTTTGCGCAGTCCATCGAAGAACCGCCGCCGAAAGCGATAAAGCCCTCGCAGCCGTTTTTCAAATACATTTCGCGCGCCGCCTCAATGTTGGGGATTGTGGGGTTGGGCTGAACGCCGTCATAAACGACATACTCAACACCGGCTTCTTTAAGCTTTTCAAACATGGGATCAAGCAAATTAAGGCTCATAAGGCCTTTATCCGTAACAACAAGCACCTTGTTGATTCCCTTGCTTTTAATAAATTCCGGCAATCTTAAAACGGAGCCTTTGCCTTCAAGCAACTGCGGCTCTGACCAATCCAGGAAATTCATGGCAAGCTTAAATGCGCCCTGATATATACGATACCAGCACTTTTTTAATTCCCAAAGCATCAATATTCCTCCTTTACAATAATTTCCACTTATCATTTTACTAAAAAAGCATCAATTTTGCAATAGTAAACTAAAAGTTATTTTTAACCCTTTATAGAATCGAAAAAATATGTTAAAATAATTCTCATACAAAACAACAATTTAGTTTAGGAGATGAAAAAATGGGCAATAAAAGCCTGATTTTCTGCGGCAACAGCCCGGAGTTTCTTGATGAGAAATTAACCAAAGAAAGCACGGCGGCAAACGGCGGCACGGCTTTCAGAATACCGAGCCTGATTAACGCAAACGGCACATTGATAGCCGCCGCGGACAAGGCTTCCTGCGGAGCGGATTGGGGCTACATAGAGCTTGCCGTTCGCAGAAGTGAGGACGGCGGCAAAACCTGGAGCGATATTGAATCCGTTGCCGTGCCTCCCGCCCGAGAAACCAGAAAAAGCGCCGAGTGTTATGCCTCCGCTTTTTACATTGATCCCTGCATGGCCGTCACCAAAGAGGGCGAAATCATAATGCTGGCCGATTTTTGGCCCGAATGTATGGGCATTCACAAAAGCAAGCTGCTTGATAAAAAGAAAATTGCCTATGCAATGCACGACGGCAAAATGCTGCCCCTGATTTATGACAGAAATAATAATTTTTATTATGTTTTACCGAACGGCGAAGTGCTTGATTCTAAAAAGGAGCTTACAAACTACACCGTAAAAGCGCCCCTCGGTTCGCTTTACAGAAACAATGAATATCTCGGCAACATTTATTTAAACGGTGCCATGGGCAAAAACGAAGAAAATGCAAAAACCACATTCGGCGCACCGCTTAAAGCACCGAAGCGCTGTTATGTTTTTATGCTTAAAAGCACCGACGGCGGCAAAACCTGGAGCGAGCCGAAAGATATAACAAATATGATTCTTGAAAAAACAGACGGCACTTTCCTCGGCGTTGCACCCGGCACGGGCTTAACGCTTGAGGACGGCAAGATTGTTATGCCGCTTTACACGCTAAAAAACGGCAGTGTTTCGGTTTTCACAACGGACGGCGGCGAAACCTGGCACAGAATGAGGCGCAACCCCTATGCCCAAAACATCGGCGAATGGCAGATGATTGCCGCTCCGAACGGCACGATAATAGGCCTCGGCAGGCAAAAAATCTTTGGTAAAACACCCGTTTGCATTTCGGACAACAGCGCAAAAAGCTGGATCAAATGCAAAAAGACGGCATTGAGCGCACCGCAGTGTCAAAAGAGCGTTATAACGGCGGGCGGATATGTTTTTTGCTCACACCCATCAGGAAAAGAGCGCGAAAACGGCGTTATCTCAATCGGCAAGCCCAGAATGATAAAAGGCAGCTATGAGCATATCGATTGGTTTAAGGATATTGAAATAAACAAGGGCTTTTTCGCATATTCCTGCCTTGCGCAAATTGATGATGACACAATCGGCGTGCTTTACGAATCACAGCCGAGCAGCTACATTGAATTTCAAACCTTTAAAATAAGTGAAATCACAAAGTGAGCAAAAAACACTTGAAAATCAATTAACACTATATTATAATAATAAGCATATTAAACGCAATGACGAAGAAAAGTAGCTTATTTTGAATCTTTCAGAGAACCGTGCCACGGCTGGAAGCACGGCAGATGAAATTTAAGCGAAGTTCCCTTACGAGCGGCTGTGCCGAAAGATATTTCAATTAAGCGCAGACGAATTGAGCAGCGTTAAAAGCTCAAAGAGTGTTTGCTTGGATTTAAACTCTTTGCAAAAATAAGGGTGGTACCGCAGGTATTAACATACTTGTCCCTAGTATTACAGGGGCAAGTATTTTTTTGTCCCAAAGCAGATTAAAAAACGAAAGGAAGATTTTATGAAAACCGAGCTTGAAGAAATCAGAAAAGCCGCAAAAAAGGCACTTGATTCCTTTGACACAAAGGAGCAAATCGAAGAAGCAAGAATCAAATACCTCGGCAAAAAGGGCGAGCTTACTTCAATTTTGAAGCAGATGGGCAAGCTTTCCGCAGAGGAAAGGCCCGTTATCGGCCAGCTTGCAAACGAAATCAGAGCCGACATTGAAAAGAAAATCGCCGAAAAGAGCGCACAAATCAAAGAGGCAGAGCTTAAGCACAGGCTTGAAAACGAAGCGATCGACGTTACAATGCCTGGCAAAGAGCCTGAAATAGGCCATAAGCACCCTCTTTCCATTGTGCTTGACGAAATCAAAGAAATATTTATGGGAATGGGCTTTGATGTTGCTGAGGGTCCTGAGGTTGAATATGATTATTATAATTTTGAAGCGCTCAACATTCCGAAAGGCCACCCTGCCAGAGATACGCAGGATACCTTCTATATTGACGACAATATCGTTTTGAGAACTCAAACATCACCCATTCAAATCAGATATATGGAAAAGCACGAGCCGCCTTTCAGAATGATTGCACCGGGCAGAGTTTTTCGCTCCGATGCGGTAGACGCAACTCACTCTCCCCTTTTCCACCAAATCGAAGGGCTTGTTGTTGACAAGGGCGTTACAATGGCGGATCTTAAAGGCACGCTTGAAGCATTCGCAAAGCGCCTTTACGGTGAAAACACAAAAATCAGACTTCGCCCCCACCACTTTCCTTTCACGGAGCCGAGCTGCGAAATCGACGTTTCCTGCTTTAAATGCGGCGGCAAGGGCTGCCCGATGTGCAAGGGCGAGGGTTGGATTGAAATTCTCGGCGGCGGCATGGTGCATCCCAAGGTGCTTAAAAACGGCGGTGTTGACCCTGAGGAGTACAGCGGCTTTGCATTCGGCGTGGGCCTTGAAAGGCTTGTTATGTTCCGCTTCAACATAGACGATATGAGATTGCTTTACGAAAACGACACAAGATTTTTGAATCAATTTTAAGGAGGTGCAAAACAATGGTTTTATCAAGAAGATGGCTTAAAGATTATGTTAATTTAGACGATATTTCAGATAAAGAGTTTTGCGATGAAATGACTCTTTCCGGCTCAAAGGTTGAAGAGTTTAAAAAGGAAGGCAGCGAGCTTGAAAACATTGTTGTCGGGCAAATCAAATCACTTGAGCGCCACCCGGATTCCGACCACCTTTGGATTTGCAAGGTTGATGTGGGCGGCGAGAGCGATGAGCAAATCGTTACAGGCGCACAAAACCTTTCAATCGGTGATTATGTGCCTGCGGCACTTCCCGGCGCAACGGTTTACAACAGAAAAGACCACTGCATAGAAAAAATCAAAAAAGGTAAGCTCAGAGGAATAGAATCAAACGGCATGCTTTGCTCGTTTGATGAGCTTGGTCTTACTCAGAATGATTTCCCTTATGCAACTGCAGACGGCATATTTATTTTGGGCGACGATTGCGACCACACTCCGGGCGAGGACATTCGCAAGGCTATCGGTTACGATGACACCTGCGTTGAATTTGAAATCACTTCAAACCGCTGCGACTGTATGTCCGTAACAGGACTTGCGCGCGAAGCGGCGGCAACCTTTGACAGGGATTTTGTTTTAAAAACCCCCGTGGTTAAACCCGGTCACGGCGATGTAAACGAAATGCTTAAGGTAAACATTGCCGAGCCCGATAAATGCTATCGCTACACAGGCGCGGTTGTTGAAAACGTGCGCGTTAAAGAAAGCCCGCGCTGGCTCAGAGAAAGACTTCGCGCAAGCGGCGTTCGCCCGATCAGCAACATTGTTGATATCACAAACTATGTTATGCTTGAATTCGGCCAGCCGATGCACGCATTTGACCTTCGCTTTTTGGAGGGCAACACCGTTAATGTGAGAAATGCCGCAAAGGGTGAAAAAATTACCACACTGGACGGTATTGAGCGCGAGCTTAACGACACAATGCTTGTTATTGCAGATGAGAAGAAACCCGTTGCTGTTGCAGGCGTTATGGGCGGTGAATACAGCGGCATTATGGATGATACTACCACCATCGTTTTTGAATCCGCATGCTTTAACGGCTTATCGGTAAGAAGCACGGCAAAAGCACTCGGCATGAGAACCGAGGCTTCAAGCCGTTATGAAAAAGAGCTTGATCCCGGCGCAACAATGAATGCGCTTATGAGAGCGCTTGAGCTTGTGCAGCAGCTTGATGCCGGCGATGTAGTAAACGGCGTTGTTGATTGCTTTGTTAAGCCAAAGAAACCTGCAAAGGTTAAATTTGATTATAATTGGATAAATAATTTCATCGGCATCAACCTCAGCGAAGCAGAGCAAAAGAAAATCCTTGAAAAGATTGAGTTCACATTTGATGATGAAGGCAACGTGGTTGCCCCCGCATTCAGAAACGATATTGAGCACATTGCCGATATTTCCGAAGAGGTTGCGCGCTTTTACGGCTACCACAACATTCCAAACAGAATGCTCAGCGGTGTTGCCGTCGGCAAGCTTACCGATTGGCAAAAATACATTCGTTCAATGAACGAAGCCTTGATTGCATGCGGCTGCACCGAAACATCAACCTTCAGCTTTATCAGCCCAAAGGCATACGACAAAATCAATCTTGACAAAAATGACCCTCAAAGGGAATCGGTTGTTATCAGAAATCCTCTTGGCGAGGACACAAGCATTATGAGAACAACAATTTTGCCATCAATGCTTGATGTGCTTTCTCACAACTACAACCACAAAAACGAGAAAGCCTGCCTTTATGAAATCGGCACCGTTTATCAGCCCACCGAAAAAGGCAAGCTCCCGATAGAAAGCCAAAAAGCAGCCATCGGAATTTACGGCGGCAACGCGGATTACTATACACTTAAAGGCATAGTTGAAAAAGTTCTTTCCATGCTCAACACCAAGGAATACGATATTGAGCCGGTTAAGGATGACCCGTCTTTCCACCCGGGCAGAACGGCAAGATTTGTTGTTGACGGCAAAGTGCTTGCGGAACTTGGCGAAATTCACCCGACCGTTGCCGAAAACTACAATATCGGCGCGCGTGTTTATGTGGCTGAAATTGATGTGAACACGGCATACGAAAACAGGCTTCCGGGCAAAACTCACAAGCCGCTGCCGAAATTCCCGGCCGTAACTCGCGACCTTGCATTCGTTTGCAACAGAGAAATTCCCGTTCTTTCGCTTGAAAAAGCAATCGGCGAGGCAGTCGGCAAAACACTTGAAAAGGTTAAGCTTTTTGATGTTTACGAAGGCTCACAGATTGAAAAGGGCAAAAAAAGCGTTGCTTTCAACATCAGAATGAGAAGTGCAGACAAAACACTTACTGACGACGAAGCCGATGCAGCGATGAAGCGTGTTATTAAAGCTTTGGATAAATTGGGCATCAGTTTACGCTCTTGATGCAGAAAATGAGCATTTTTTACCTGATTTTTACAAAAATAAAAAAATTTTAGTTGTAATCAAGGCAAAAATTGTATATAATGATGTTGTATATTGTTAAGCAGGAGGTGACTTTACTGTGACAGATAAAACAATGACCTTTAAACTCGGCGACGATCATGAGGACTATATGAGGGACACGCTTACCCAGGTGTTTGATGCACTTAAAGAAAAAGGCTACAACCCAATCAATCAAATCGTTGGCTATATTCTTTCGGAAGATCCCACTTATATAACCACGCATAATAATGCAAGAAGCCTTATTCGTAAAATAGACCGAGATGAATTGCTTGCAGAAATGGTAAAGTCTTATCTTAACACCTAAAGATACACAACAAAATAAATTAAAAAGGAGGGTTTTCTTTGGCAGAATTTAAAGATACATTTCTTACCTACAAAGGAAAGCCTTTGGTAAGATGCGGCAAAACCATATACTACGGTGATATGGCAGACCCGTTTGTTGCCTGCCTTCAGGTTCAATCCGATAAAGACTTTAAGGATATTAAGCTTTCGGACAAGGTTTTAATTCAAATTATAAACACCGACCCGGAAGTGGGCCCAAAGGAAAAAATCGTTAAGAAAAGCGAAAAAGAGGGCATTTTCAACGCGCTTGATTTAGGCGCTGTTTGGCTTCAGAGAGAATTGAAGAAATAAGCAAAAACGCACACCCGTGCGGTGTGCGTTTTTAAATAAGCATTCATACAAAGCAAGTGTTTTACAACGATGAATTCAAAAAGATTTTTTCATATTTTAGCGGAGGATAATCAATGAAAAACATAAAACTGCTAAGAGTAACCAACGACTACACTCAGCTTAAAGTGCAGATGGAAACCGGCATAAGCCAAAGCATGCTTTCAAAATACGAAAGCGGCGATCTTATTCCCACAACGGAGAATTTGATAATTCTTGCCGATTTTTATAACACCAGTCTTGATTATTTGATGGACAGAACAGCAAAAAAGGAAAAATACCCTCCAAAAGAATAAATACATATTCAGCGAATTTATCTCAAACGCAAGGCAATATCCCCTGCTCACGGGCGCAATGCGCGCAAAAGCGGATATTGCGGTTTCAAACAATTGTTTATGGCAGAACACAGCCCCGTTGATTTAAAATCAACGGGGCTGTGTTTTTGCATTATTTTACGGAAGCGATAATTTCATTCATCTGCTCCATTTTGCGTTCCATATCGGCAACCAGGGCAAACTGATTTTTTGCACGCACAAGATTATGCGTGGGATAATCGGTTTTGAAATATGTGTCTCCGTTAAGATAATCCGCTAAAAAGCGCATGCCGCACTCAAAGGTCATCAGCAAAGAGGCAAAGGCAAGGTTATCTTTTTCCGCCTTATTGAAGCTGCTGCCCGCCTCCGAAAGAAACCCTTCGGCATAAGCTTTAAAGTAATCAAGGCTGAGCGAAACCTTGCTTAAATCAGCCTCATCCTCCTCCGCGGTGTTTGCGCCGAAGCGAATTGAATCGCCGAAATCATAAAGCGCAAGGCCGGGCATAACCGTGTCCAAATCAATAACGCAAATTGCCTTTGTGCTGTTTGCGTCAAACATAACATTATTAAGCTTTGTGTCGTTATGGGTTACTCTGAGCGGAAGCTCACCCGCTTCAATCATATCGGTAAGGCGAGAGCAGATATCTTTTCTTGAAGCAACAAATTCGATTTCATCAAGGCAGGTATCCTTGCGACCCGAAAGATTTTTTTCAACAGCGGGCATAAACTCGTTTTCAAATCTGTATGCCGTGTTGTGGAAATTCGGAATGGTTTCATAAAGCGAATCGGCGGGAAAATCCGAAAGCAGCCTTTGGAATTTGCCGAAAGCAATGCCGCTCTGCTTAAAAAGCTCGGGGCTGTCTACGCTGTTATAGCTTATTGAATCGCTTACAAACACATATGCACGATAGCAATCGCCGTTTTCGGTACGATAATATTTATCGCCGTTTTTGGTTTTGATGAAATGCAGGGTTTCCCTGTTTTCATCGCCGCCGTTTTTCTTAATTTCGCCGCGAAGATAAGAAGTTACGGCAAAAACATTATCCATAAGCTTATCAATATCCTTAAAAATACCGGTGTTTACCTTTTGGATAATATATTTGCACTTTTCATCGCCGTCATTATATGTGGCAAGATAAGTTGTATTTATATGGCCCGGAGCCGAAGATTTCGCAATTTTCAAGTTCGCCTTTAAATGCGAATTGATTTATAACTTCGTTTAACACTGACATAAAATGCCTCCTGTGGGCTTTTTTCGTAAAATGATGATAATATTTTAGCACATCAAAACGAATTTGTAAACAAGAATTATTTTGACAAAAAAAAGCACCTGCATTTGAAGCGCACTCCATAAGCAGGTGTTTTGATTGAATTTGTATTTATTCTCTGCGCAAAGCCTCAATCGGGCTCATCTTTGCAGCTTTTCTTGCGGGATAAATACCAAAGAACAAGCCTACGCCGCAGGAGAACAAAAGTGCAATTGCGATTACGCCGATATTGACATCCGGCGTAATTTTAATTATGGCACAAGCAGCAAACGCGCCCGCAATACCCAAAACCGTGCCTATAATGCCGCCTATAAGGCAGAGTATAACCGATTCCGTAAGGAATTGAAGAGTTATGGTTTTTGTTTTGGCGCCAAGTGATTTTCTGATACCTATTTCTCGCGTTCGCTCCGTTACCGAAACAAGCATTATATTCATAACGCCTATACCGCCGACAATAAGCGAAATAGCACCTACAGCGGCAATAAATGCGGTAAGAATTGAAATGATAGTATCTACAAGCTCAACATAGGTTGCCATATCCTGAGCCGTATAAATCGAATTTGCATAATTGCCGTGAGCCGCTTTAAGATAGTTTACGGTAGCATTGCCGATTGCCTCGTTATTTGCCGTGCTTTCGCCGATAACAAAAACCGAGGAAACAACAGGATCACTGCCGGTAAGCTGAGTAAGCGTGGTGCACGGCATAAAAAGCGCGATCGTTAAATTATCGCCCGTTTGAAACATTTCACCGAGCGAGCTGTTGCCGCCGACGCTGTTTACAAGCGAATCGATATCCGCTACGCCTACAACCTTAACCTTCATTGCGCTGCCGGAAGAAGAAAGGGTTAAATATTGCCCTGTTACATCTTCGTAGCCGAAAGCCATTTTTGCACTTTCCGTGCCGATAATCGCAATCGGCGAAGCGGCACTGTATTCCTCGTCGGTAAAGAAACGGCCGTACTTAGTGCCGTCCTGCAACACAAATTGAGCATCGGAGTTTACACCGATCATCATAACGGTTGCTTCTTTTTCATTAACATCAATGGTGGACTTTGCAAAGCCCATCATCATAGGCGAGCAGCGATCAACGCCGCTTACCTTTTTCTTGATATTTGCAACATCATCAAGTGTTATATAATCATTATCGGTTGCCTGAGTTGTATCAACCGAAACGAGCACGGCATTTGAGCCCATATCCTCAATAAGAGAAACTATATAATCCCTTGCACCTGTGCCGGCGCTGACAATCATAATAACCGAGCCGACGCCGATTATAATGCCGAGCATCGTTAACAAAGAGCGCATCCAATTAGCTTTTATGCACTTGATGGCAATTTTTAAGCTTTCAGAAATATTCATAATGCACTCCGATTATTTAACTTTTACTTCAAATGTGTCCTCTTTATAATCAGAGGAAGGTGTGGAAACAATTTTATCGCCCGCTTTAATTCCGCTTTTAACCTCATAAGCGGAATCGGAAACGGCACCTGTTTCAATAAGAGTTTTAGAAACCGTTTTATCCTCTTCATTATAGAGATATACATATGTGCCTGTTTTCTGAAGCACAATCGATTCGATCGGAACGGTAACAATATTTTGATGATCACCTACTGCGATGGTTACATCCGCATCAAAGCCTGCGATAATGTTTTCATCGGGATTATCAACACTTACCTGAACTTCAACACCGGCACCGCTGCTTGTGAGGCTTGAAAGGCCGCTGATACCTGCCATAGAGCCAACAGAATCAAGAATTGAGCCTGATGAGCCGCCTGTTGCAACAGGCGCCTTGGAGATGATTTCACCGCTGTAAGTTCCGTATGCCGAATTGATTGTTGCCGGCATACCAACCTTAACCTTATGTATATCATATTCGCCGAGTGAAAGTGTAACAACCATTGAATCAAGATTTTCAAGGGTAATGCCCGATGCAAGAAGACTTGTGGTTTCACCGGGATAAATATCGCAAGCGGTAATGGTGCCGTCAAATGCAGCTGTCCAGCCTGCTTCAAGCTCTGCATTTGCATCATCAACGGCATCCAACGCGCTTTTGGCGGAATCCATAACCTGCTTTTTTGCATAAACGGTATCATCGGAGGCTTCAAGCTGGAATACCTTTTGCTGAGCATAAAGAGCTGCCAAATTAAGCTGTGCCGTTGCGAGCTGAACATTCGGGCTGCTTGCGATTGAAGAGCCTACTGCCGACCAATCTATATTTTTAACGGCAGCTTCAATCATATCAACCGCAACGCCGCTTTCGATTATAAGCTTAGTTTCGTCGATAATACCCTCTTTGATTGCCTTGGCAACGGCATCGCCAACTGCCTGAGCTATTCTTTCGGGATCAAGATTGCCGCTTTCAAGCTGATTTGCAATTTCCTGCATAACAACACGAACAAGTGCGTTTGTTGTTTCTATATCATTGGAAAGTCTGTTAAGAGTGTTAACAAGATCCGTAAGAGCTTGCACAAGGCCTTCAACGGTTGCCGGATAAGTTACCGGCTCGGTTGTAGTTGTTGTGGTGGCGCTTGTGGGAGCTGTTGTAGGCCTTGTTGTAGTTGGTCTTGTAGTTGTGGTAGTTGACGGGAAAGTGATTGTAACTCTGCTTGTTGCCTGAGTTACCGCTTCCCTTTCAAGCTTCTCGAGCTGCTTTTGGGCATCCTCGATTTTGCTGTTAACATCTGCAAGATTTTTCTTAGCTGTTTTTTGATCGGAAATAGATTGCTTGTAGCTTTTTTTAGCTTGCTGATAAGTTCCGCTGAGCTGCTTGCGCTGAGAATCAAGAGCGCTTGTGTCAAATGTGGCAAGCTTATCGCCGGCGGTTACTTTATCGCCAACCTTAACGAAAACCTCTTTAACCGTTGCAACAGCACCAACCTTATACTCTTTGGTTGTGCCTGCCGAAACCGTGCCCGTTGCGCTGACAGATTCGCTGATTTCACCTGTGCCGATTGTCGTGAGCGAAACGGTTTCTTTCTTATTTGATTTTGCCGAAACTCCGATAACCGTGCCTATTATAGCAATAACCAAAACTATGGAAATTGCGGCAATAATCTTTTTCTTGTTGCTTTTCTTTACAGTAGCCATTTCATATACCTCTATATTATAATATAATCACTGTTAAAAAGGGGCATAAAAAGCCTGTGCCGCCTTTAATGCCCCTTTAGTATAATTCCAATTTGTATAGATGTCAACAACTATTTGTAAATATTTCAAATTTTAACCAACAGTTCACAATTGATGCTTTTTACAAAGCGTAAATATAAGTGAAATTATTTATTAAGAGCTGCCAAAGCCTTTTTGCCTATATCGTGCCTAAAGTGCATATTATCAAAATGGATTTCATCAAGTGCCGCATAAGCCTTATCAAGAGCCTGCTGCAAATCGGAGCCGAGTGCCGTTACGCCGAGCACTCTTCCGCCTGAGGTTACAAGCTTACCGTCTTTGATTGCAGTGCCTGCATGATAAACGATAACGCCGTCTTTTTGGCCGTTTTCAAGGCCCGTTATTTCAATTCCCTTAGGATAAGATTTAGGATAGCCGCCGGATGCCGCTATAACGCAAGCGCAAGCTTCATCTGCCCATTCTATATCAAGCTCTGCAAGAGTGCCGTTATTGATTGCCTCAAAAATATCAATAATGTCTGTTTTAAGGCGAGGAAGCACAACCTGAGTTTCGGGATCGCCGAAGCGGCAATTGTATTCAATCACCTTAGGCCCCTTGGGAGTAAGCATAAGACCGAAATAAAGGCAGCCCTTAAAGGTGCGCCCTTCTTTATTCATTGCATCAATTGTAGGAAGAAAGATTTTTTCCATACACTCCTTTGCAATATCGGCAGTGTAATACGGATTCGGAGAAACAGTGCCCATGCCGCCTGTGTTAAGGCCTTTATCTCCATCCAGCGCGCGCTTATGGTCCATTGAAGAAACCATGGGCTTAACGCACTTACCATCCGTAAACGCAAGCACGGAAACCTCGGGACCGGTAAGAAATTCTTCCACAACAACATGATTGCCGCTTTCGCCGAAGATTTTATCCTCCATAATCTCATGAACGCCTTTTTCGGCTTCTTCAAGATTTTCGGGAATTATAACGCCCTTGCCGAGCGCAAGACCGTCTGCCTTGATAACCGCGGGGAATTCGTTCTTTTCCTTTATATATGTAAGCACATCGCAGGGGTTATCAAAAACCTTATATTCCGCGGTGGGAATATTATATTTAAGCATAAGATTTTTTGAGAAAACCTTTGAGCCTTCAATAATCGCCGCGGCCGCATTCGGACCGAAGGTGGCAAAGCCCTCTGCGTTAAGCGCATCAACCATTCCCGCAACAAGCGGATCGTCGGGAGCAACAACCACCAAATCGGCGGCGAGCTTCTTTGCCAGCTCCACAACGCCGGGAATATCCGTTGCCGAAACGGGAAAGCATTGTGCATCATACGATATGCCGCCGTTTCCCGGGCAACAATATACATTTGAAACCCTTTCGGATTCCTTGATTTTTCTTATCAGGGCGTGCTCTCTTCCGCCGCCGCCAACAACAAGCACATTCATATTTTATAAGCCTTTCTTTTTTCGGCAAAGCCGATTTAAAATCCCCGGCGGTGCCGAGCCGCCGAGAAACGAGCGAATCGCCGCCCGTAATTATTTGTTTTTATTAACTATTCTTGATTCTTCCGCACCCGTTTCCATATCGATATAGCGGGTGAAAAGCGAAACCTTGTTGTCCGCATTAAGCGAATTCCAAATCATATCCGTAAATTCGTCTATTGACTGATCGCCGATTTCAACGGGAGTAGGTTCACCTTCAAACGAAGGGATAGGATCGCCGTCACACTTATAAGTGTGAATAAAATGGCCGAGACCTGCATATGCGGGATATTCATAAAAGAATCTGAGGCACTGCGGCACGCCCATATTTGATTTAAGAATTGAAAGCACATAATCGCCATTAGGCTTAACGACACCGGAAATTCTGGGAGTGTAATTAGGCGCATCAGGCTCAAATTCGCGGGTTAAAAGCGCATGGCGATAGCAATGGCCCTCTTTCATGCAATCATAAATCGTATCGGTTTGATCACCGTTTGTAACGATGGTTTTACCGTCGCACTTTAAAACGGGGTTATAAATTATTAGGCTGGGATCAACCATTTTTGATTCGTCAAAAGCTTTTGTGCGAATACCGCCTCTTTCGTTTTTCTCAAAAATACGGTTGCGGCTGTTTTCACTTCTGCCCATAATGAAATAAGCTATAACGGCTTTTTTGTTATCCGCACTTCTGCCGAGGATAATTCCCCTGCCGGGATATGAATTTGAAGAAAGCTCTTGCGATATTTTTTTAATTTCCATAGTAATTCCCTACCTCTGATTTATTTTAATTTTCGATGCCGAAAAGCGGCAAAAAGAGCAAAGCATATGCATCTTTGCGCGATTTGCAATTATTATTCGATAATCGTTTTATTTCCCTCAATCTTTATTTTGCCCATGCAAAACAGGGATACTGCTTTTGGCAGAATTTCCCATTCGGCAAGGCGCATAACACGGTATTGCAGAATTTCGGGAGTGTCGCCCTGTTCAATCGGAACGGCCTTTTGCAGGATTATTGCACCGCCGTCCGTGATTTCATTCACAAAATGCGCCGTGGCACCCGTTACTTTCATTCCGCTTGCAAGCACGGCTTCGTGCACTTTAAGGCCGTAAAAGCCATCGCCGCAAAAAAGCGGAATAAGACTGGGATGAATGTTTATTATTTTATTTCTGTATTTTTCAACAAGCTCGCTGCCCAAAATCGAAAGAAACCCGGCAAGCACAATAAGATCTATATTCCTGTTTTCAAGCTCTTTCAAAACTGCTATATCATAAGCCTCTTTGGAATCATATTCTTTTCTTGAAACAACGGCGCTTTCAATGCCCGCCTTTTCGGCGCGCTTTAAAGCATATGCGCCGCTGTTTGAAGCAAGCACAAAGGTGATTTTTCCGTTTTGAAGCTCTCCCCTGCTTTGCGCGTCAATAAGCGCCTGCAAATTTGTGCCTCCGCCCGAAACAAACACGGCTATATTCAGCATAATTCAACACCTTTTTCGCCGGCCTTAATTTCGCCGATAACGGCAGCCTGCTCGCCGTTTGCATTAAGAATTTCAACGGCTTTATCCGCATTTTCAGCATCAACCGCGATAACAAGACCGGTGCCCATATTAAATGTGTTATACATATCTCTTTCGGGAATGTTGCCAACCTTTTCAATAAGTTCAAATATAGGCTTTTTAAAGCATTTATCCTTTTCAATAACCGCAGTGAAGCCGTCATTCAGCATACGGGGCACATTTTCGTAAAAGCCGCCGCCCGTGATATGGGAAATGGCGTTTACGCGCACCTCATCCATCAAAGCAAGAAGCGGCTTAACATAAATTCTTGTGGGAGTAAGAAGCTCTTCGCCGAGCGGCTTATCAAGTTCATCATATGTTGAAAGAATTGTTTTTTCGTTTATATCAAACACCTTGCGAACAAGGGAAAAGCCGTTTGAATGAACGCCCGAAGAAGCAACGCCGATAAGCGCATCGCCCGCTTTAAGATTTTCGCCGGAAACAAGCTTATTCTTTTCGCCGATACCTACCGTGAAGCCTGCAAGGTCGTATTCCTCATCGGGCATAAGGCCGGGATGCTCTGCGGTTTCGCCGCCCACAAGCGCACAGCCTGCCTGAACGCAGCCGTCTGCCACGCCCTTAACGATTTCGGCGATTTTTTCGGGATAGTTTTTGCCGCAGGCAATATAATCGAGGAAGAAAAGAGGCTTTGCACCGCTGCACGCAACATCGTTCACGCACATTGCAACACAGTCTATACCGATAGTGTCGTGCTTATCCATCAAAAAAGCGAGTTTAAGCTTTGTGCCTACTCCGTCCGTTCCGCTGACGAGCACGGGATTCTTATAATCCTTTGCGCCTATTTCAAACATACCGCCGAAGCCGCCGATTGAACCGATAACGCCGGGAATATTTGTTTTTTTAACATGGGATTTGATAAGCTCCACGGATTCATAGCCCGCCGTAACATCAACGCCGGCTGCCGCGTAGCTTTCGCTGAAACTTTTTTCCATATAATCACTTTGCCTTTCCTGCCACATATTGTTAAATCACTTTACCCGATGTGGCAAACGAGGAGTGATGCTATATTTGATTTAATTTAATCCTATTTTCACAAACAAAATCAGATTTCTTTGATTTTTTCCTGCATTGCCTTATCCTTTTCGATAACTGCGTTTTCCATATCCTTGCGCATATCGGCAAGCTTTTTGGCAAGTGCGTCATCGCCCACTGCCAAAATTTCCGCAGCAAGAAGAGCCGCATTTTTGGCTGCATTTACACCGACTGTTGCAACGGGGATTCCGGGCGGCATCATAACGGTTGCAAGCATTGCGTCCATACCGTCCAGCACTTTGGCGGAGCAAGGAATTCCGATAACGGGCAAGGTTGTTGAAGCAGCAAGCACGCCGCCCAAATGCGCCGCCATACCTGCAGCCGCGATAATAACGCCGAAGCCGTTTTTCGCCGCATTTTCGGCAAAATCCTGAGCCTGTTTGGGAGTTCTGTGGGCACTCATAACACGAACCTCTGTTTCAATGCCAAGCTCCTTAAGCTGCTTAACAGCAGGAGTTACGATGGGCAAATCACTGTCCGAGCCCATAATAAGAGCAACTTTTTTCATATGATACACTGCCTTTCCGCCGCCTTCATAAATCTTTTGCACCGCAGGCGGCATAGTCGAATGCAAAATACGCTGATTATGTGCGCAACGCGGCATATGCCGCATTTTTATGAGTAATATTTTACCTTATAGAATATAAATTTTCAATAGAAATTCCAAAATCAATTCATCAATATTAGCGGCGTTTTACACCCTGTTTTTAATCATAATACACAAAAGGGAAAGCACCCGACGGTGCTTTCCCCGATAATGTGTTGTTAAATTGATTTAAGAAGCGAGGGAAGGCGTGTGAGCGCGCCGCCGAGGCGCCAAAAGATTGCATTAAAGCCTACAAAGCTTGATTCGTCGTCGTTGAGCATTTTAAGAAGGCCCTCTGCCATTTTCGGCGAGAACACGCCCATGCTCATCTGAACAAAGTTTCTGATCGGGATTTGAGTTGCCATTGCGGCAAGCATTTTACCGTCGCCGTTTTCGGCAGAACCCATATTGGACATAATCTTTTCGATAAGCCTGCACAGCTTACCGCCCCACTTTGTATGCCTTGCATCATTCAGGCAGCAATAGAGATCGATTTTTGCATTCTTATCTCTTTCGCGTGCGGGAAGCTCACTGCCGTAAACGGCACCCCATTGCTTATCGTCAACATCCTTGATATCGGCTGTGTAATAGGATGGTGCAATATCCCTGTAATCGGGAACTTCAGCCTCAACCGTGGAGGTAACATTAACGCTTGCTTTAAGCTTTTCATCACGGCTTGAAGCAGCAGCGATAATTTCAAATTCGCCGCTTTCAACATGCCAATCGCCAAGCTTAACATTATAATAAGCAAATGCACGCTTGCCGAGCTCAAGAGTAACCTCTTTTTCCTCGCCTGCTTTAAGGAACACCTTGGTGAATGCGCGAAGCTCTTTTTTAGGCCTGAAAATAGTTGATTCCTTATCGGAAACATAAATCTGAACGATTTCGGCACCGTCAACATCACCAGTGTTTTTAACTTTAAGCGAAACCTTAAGAGTATCCGTATCCTTAATATCGCTTGCGGAAAGCTTCATATCGCTGTATTCAAATGTTGTGTAGGAAAGACCGTAGCCAAACGGGAAAAGAACCTCTTTTTCGGCTGTGTCATAATATCTGTATCCGATATAAACGCTTTCTTTATGTTCTGAAATAACAGGGCCGCCGGGATAATTGCCGAAGGTGGGGTTATCTTCATACTTAACAGGATATGTTTCTGCCGTTTTACCGCTGGGGTTAACTGCGCCGGTAAGAATATTTGCAACGGCGCTGCCGCTTGCCTGACCGCCGAGTCCGGAGTTAAGGAGACCCTTAACTTCATCAAGCCACGGAATATAAACAACAGAACCGCCTGCAAGCACAACAACGGTGTTTGCATTAGCTTTTGCGATTTCGGAAACAAGCTTATTGTGGTTTTCGGGCATATTGATATTTTCTCTGTCGTAGCCCTCGCCCTCAAATTCCTCGGTAAGACCAACGAAAACAACGGCAACATCAGCTACCTTTGCAGCTGCAACAGCTTCCGAAACAAGCTGAGCATCCGACTTTCTGTCTTTATCCTTTTTGCCGGGAGCGGATTTATAGTAGCCCTGCGCATATGTAACATCTGCGCCGAGCTTAACAAGCTCATCATAAGCGTTATCAAGCTTCGTGGGATTGATAACGGAAGAACCGGCGCCCTGGAAGCGTGGCGATTTCGCCATTTCGCCGATAACGGCAATCTTTTGTCCTTTTTTAAGAGGCAGAATTTTATCGTCATTTTTAAGGAGCACCATTGAGCCTTCCGCAATCTTGCGGGAAAGAGCATGGTGAGCCTCAACATCGAATTTATAACCGTTGTTTTGCTCAAGAGCGGGCTTGGATTTGAGAATAAGATCAACAACATTGTCAACGCGCTTATCGAGGATTGCCTCATCAAGCTCGCCGCCATTTACCGCCGCGATAATTCTTTTTGTATTGAGTGGGCCCGAAGAAGGCATTTCAAGATCGGTGCCGTATTTAAGGCCGGGAACTCTGTCTACCGAAGCGCCCCAGTCCGTTACGAGCAGACCCTTAAAGCCCCATTCGTCTCTGAGCACTTTTTCCTGGAGCCATTCGTTTTGAGAAGCGTAAACGCCGTTAATGCGGTTATAAGAGTTCATAACCGTCCACGGCTGAGATTCCTTAACCGCGATTTCAAATGCGGGGAAATAGATTTCGCGCATTGTGCGTTCATCAATTACTTCGCTGAGCACCATACGGAAAGCCTCCTGCGAGTTGCAGGCAAAGTGCTTAAGCGAGTTGCCGACGCCCTTTGATTGGCAGCCGTTGATAAGGCTTGCGCTCATCTTGCCGGCAAGAAGCGGATCCTCGGAAAAATATTCAAAGTTTCTGCCGCAAACCGGAGAACGCTTAATATTTGTGCCGGGTCCGAGAATAACGGAAACCTTTTCCTGCAGGCACTCCTCGGCAAGAGCTTCACCCTCTTCGCGAAGAAGATTTTCGTCCCAAGAGCAGGCGGATGTTGCCGCCGGGGGCATACAGGTGGCGGGAACGGAATTGCCGAGGCCGATTCCGCTTGAAGCCTTTTTATCGGTGTTTTGCTTACGCAGTCCGTGAGGGCCGTCTGTTATCATGATTTTGGGAAGTCCGAGTTCGGGCGCCTCTTCAAGGTGCCAATAATCGAAGCCGGAAACAAATTTAGCCTTTTGCTCAAGGCTCATTTTACTTACAATTTCAGGATGCTTCATTCTTTTTCCTCCGATAAAAAAGGGAATTTGCGCAAGAATGCGCCATTCCCGAGTTTATATTTCGTTTATATTATATATGAAACGGTAAATATATACAAGCACAAAATCAGGCACGCCGGCACAATTGTGCACATTCACAAAAACGCATGAGTAATTATTGTAACATATCACAAAAAAAGAGCCGTATCAAAATAATGATACAGCCCGATTTTAAAAATATTTATTTTATGTACTTAATAAGCTCAAGTGCGGCACCCACATCGCCGTCAACCTTAAGCTTACCGGTGGTGAAAGCCACAACGGGATCCAGCTTGCCGTTTATAAGCTTAATAAGATTTGTGCCGGTGGCTGTTATGATTGCATTGCGATCATAATATTCATAAGGCTCAACATTTATTTTGCCGTTTTTAATCTCAACATAAAAGACACCGTGCGCCTTGCCCTCAATATCAAACTGAAAAGCAATCGTGCCGGAAACGGCGCTTGCATCCACGGTGCAAAGCTTATCTTTATAAGCCTGCACAACCGATTCATATGTTAAAGCTGCCATAACTATTCCTCCAATCTTTAATCTAATTTTACCACACAAGAGCAATAATTTCAACAAATTTATTTCGACTTTTAGCGCCTTATTGCGCCTTTTATTTATCTTTTGAGCGAGTAAAAACGGAAACCAAAAGAGCAGACAGCAAAGCAACTGTTACACCGGCAGAGCAGGCCGACAATCCTCCCGTAATCACACCCAAAAAACCGGATTGGCGGACGGAATCCTTAACTCCGTTTGCAAGCGAATTTCCAAAGCCGGTGAGTGGCACCGTTGCACCCGCGCCTGCAAAATCAACAAGCTTATCATAAACGCCGAACGCGCCGAGCAGCACGCCGAGGCAAACAAAAGAAACGAGAATACGCGCAGGAGTTAATTTTGTTAAATCAATCAAAAGCTGACCCGCAACGCAAATCAACCCGCCGACTATAAAAGCTTTTTAAAAACATCATAAAAAATCACCTGCTATATTATTTGCATACAGCAGGTGAAATAAACATTAAATATTAAATTATCAGCCCTGATCAATCGGGTTTTTATTATCATATTTTGCGGCGCGGCCGTATTTTTCCTCAAAGCCTGGGTTAATGTAATCCTCAACCACTTTACCGTCTCTGATTCTGATAACGCGCTCTGCCTGCTCGGCGATTTCGTTATCGTGAGTGATGACGATAACCGTTCTGCCCTCATCCTTTAAATTATGCAAAATTTGCATAACATCTTTTGTGGAACGGGTATCAAGGTTACCGGTGGGTTCATCAGCAAGTATAACGGGAGGCGCCGCCGCGATTGCACGCGCAACAGCCACACGCTGCTGCTGGCCGCCCGAAAGAGCAAGCAGGCAAGTGATGCATACGACCGCCGAGGCCGACTTTTTCGAGAGCTGCCTTGGAAAGCTCATCCCTTTCGGCACGCGGAACACCGCGATACACAAGCGGGAGTTCAACATTTTCAAGCGCGTCGAGCGAAGAAATAAGGTTGAAGCCCTGGAAAATAAAGCCTATTTGCTTATTGCGGATATCGCTCATTTGATCATCCGTAAGATCATCAACAAGCTTGCCGTTTATGTAATACTCACCTTCCGTGGGAGTATCAAGCAAGCCAAGCATATTCATGAGCGTTGATTTGCCAGAGCCGGATTGACCGATAATCGCCACAAATTCGCCCTCGTCTATTGTGATGGAAACACCGTCAAGCGCATTTACCTGATTTTCGCCGGGATTATAAATTTTATAAACATTGCGCACATCGATCAGATGCATAACAAATACCTCTCATTACAAATTGTATATTATGATATTACAGATAATTATATAATTTGTCAACCCCATTTGAATAATTATTCCGAAATGTTAAACAATAATTAACAGTAAATTTAAAAAGGATGAAGATATATGTCAATAAGCAAAGACGAATACGGCAAAATGGCAGACAAGGCAAGCCCGAATTCGCCCGTGGTGCTCAACTGCGTTAAAGCCTTTCTTTTCGGCGGAGGAATTTGCTGCTTCGGCCAGCTTTTAAATACGCTTTATCAAAACGCAGGCATGAGCGGAGATGAAGTAAAAGCCGCCACTCCCTGCACAATAATTATCATAACCGCAATTTTAACCGGAATCGGTGTTTTTGACAAAATAGCGTGCCATGCCGGAGCAGGAACTGTTGTGCCGATAACGGGATTTGCAAATGCGGTAGTTTCCCCGGCGCTTGAGTTTAAGCATGAGGGCATGGTGCTCGGCACGGCGGCGCAAATGTTTTCGATTGCGGGGCCGGTTATAGTTTACGGAGTGGGAAGCTCATTTATTTACGGGCTGATCATTTATATTTTTAAACTTTATTAAAAACGGTGGAAACACGGGCGAAAAAATGATATAATCAAAGCATCGAAAAACATAAATCGAGCAAGCGGCAATCAAGCTCGTTTGCTTCCAAAGGAGTTTTGATTATGCTTAAAGGAATACCCAAAATTATTTCCCCGGAAATTTTAAAAATCCTCTGCGAAATGGGTCACGGAGACGAAATCGTTATATCAGACGCCAATTTCCCCGCCGCATCAATAGCACAAAGGCTTGTGAGGGCAGACGGAATACCGGCTGCGGATATGCTTGAAGCCGTTTTAAAGCTTATTCCGCTCGACCAATATGACCCCGAGCATTTCATTTTGATGCAAAAGGTGCCCGGAGATGATAAGGCCGACACCTCCGCTTGGGATGATTACACAAAAATTCTGAAAAAGGAAAGCCCCGAATCGGAGCCGACCTTCTGCGAAAGATTCGCATATTACGAAAGAGCAAAAAAGGCTTATGCGGTTATCATAACCGGAGAGGAGCGCCAATACGCCAATATCATTTTGAAAAAAGGCTGCGTTTTGCCGGGAATGTAAAAGCAATCAAATATAAGCAAAAGAGGCTTTGGATGTGGTCCAAAGCCTCTTTTTATTTAGACTTATCGTGTTCGATTTATGCCTTTTTAACACACTCTTTATCTCTTTATGAAGATTAAGGGTGTTGCTTTCTCCACGCTTTTGCATCTTTTAAGGCATTTTCAATAAACTGCTTTTTTCCGTTTGTGTAGGCGATTCTGTCGTTCGGATATTCTGCCGCCAGTCGCATTTTGAGGCGAGAATATTCATTGGCCGCGCTTTCGTCGGAATTAAGATAATCGCACAGGTTCACATAATTATTCCAATCCTCGCCGTTATAAATAACAATATGAATATAATGCGTTTGAAGATTATTTTTATCATCCGCGCAGACATATAAATGCTGGCCCGGATGATCCTCGCGGCGATAAGCGATTCCGTGCTTTTGCAATTCGCCGTTATGCGCGAAGATATCGTCAAAATTTCTTACGCCGACCGCTATATCAATAATCGGCTTGGCGCAAATGCTTTTAACGGCTGTGCTTCCCACATGGCGAATATCAACGGCATCATTTTTCAATATGCTTTTTAATAATTCAATTGTTTTTTTCGCTGCGGCTTCCCATTCGGCTTTATGAGCCTCAACCGCAACCGCACCCCTTTGCAAACCTATTGACACAGTTATATACCCCAAAAAATCATTTTTCCGCCTTGTAGCCTACAAGGTCTTTAACAACCTCACCGGCTATTATAAGCCCAACCACAGACGGCACAAACGCATTACTGCCGGGGATTGCCCTGCGCGCGGTGCACTTGCGCTTTGTGCCGGGCGGGCAAACACAATGCTCGCGGCAGCTGATTGCCATATCGTCTATCGGGGTGATGGGCTTTTCTTTTGAATAAACAACTTTAAGCTTTTTTACGCCGCGTTTTTTAAGCTCATAGCGCATAACCCTTGCAAGCGGGCAAACAGAGGTTTTATAAATATCCGCCACCTCAAAAGCGGTAGGATCCATTTTATTGCCGGCGCCCATTGAGCTGATTATCGGCGTGCCGCTTTCGCACGCCTGCATAACAAGCGCAATTTTGCCGGTTACGGTATCAATCGCATCAACCACATAATCATATTTTGAAAAATCAAATTTATCCGCGGTTTCCGGTGCGTAAAAAATTTGATGCTTATTCACAATGCAATCCGGATTTATTTGCTTAATGCGCTTCTCTGCCACATCAACCTTATATTTGCCAACCGTTTGGTGTGTGGCTATAATTTGGCGATTTATATTTGTGAGGCAAACTTTATCATCATCCACAATATCAATCGCGCCGACTCCCGATCTTGCAAGCGCTTCAACAGTGTAGCCGCCCACCCCGCCTATGCCGAAAACGGCCACACGCGAGCTTTGAAGCTTTTCCATTGCCTCTTTGCCGATCAAAAGCTCTGTTCTTGAAAATTGATTAAGCATATTCCGCACTCCTTTGCGCACCGAAATTCATGCTTTATATCATACCTTTTTTATAGGAAAAAGTAAAGAGTTAATTGCAACGGTGTTTAATTTGCGATGCTTTATGCCGAAACGCTGTTCGGACTTTCTCTTTATTTTAAGCAGGCGTGAGCCGAACCCGATATGCCTAAAACATTGCACGAAGCTTCAGCACCTTAACTATTGCGCGCTGGCAAAGCTCCGTCATATCATAAAAGAAACAAGGAATAAAATTGAGCGTTGCGCCGATAACCGAAAGCACAACGATAAATGCTTTTTTGAATATATTGTTTATGTAAAGAACATTATACGGTGAATTTAAAACATCGCTTATCGATTTGCCGGTTATTGAGGCGATTTCGTTTGCGTTTGCTTTAAGCGTTGTTTCGTTTATGCCCACCTTTTCATAAACGGCGGGCACAATGCCGATTGCGTTGCCGATGATAATATTAGTGGTGCTGAGCGTGAGCTGCTGCACACAGTAAATCAAGAAATAAATTCCTATGCCGCCGAAGGAATAAGCAAATATTTCCTTAAACGGCATATATCTTCCCGGCATAGGCCTTTTCCAATAGACCTTTGCATCGGAAAGCGTTTGCTTTATTTTTCGCTGTTCATAAATTTTTACCCCTTAAAATTTAATGAAATATTACTATTATTATACAATTCTTTGCCGCGCAATAAAGCCTATAATTCGGAACAGATAATATAAACATCGGAAGTCGTCGTAATTTTACATATCAAAAAAAGAAAAGCATCCGAAGATGCTTTTCCGTGTTTAATAATGTGTTGTTGTAAATATCCGGATTATCCCCAAACCTCTTCGGCGATTTCCTTAACAAGTTTAAGCTTTGCCCATTGCTCCTCTTCGGTAAGCTTATTGCCGATTTCGCAGGAGGCAAAACCGCACTGCGGGCTGAGGCAAAGCCTTTCGAGCGGAACATATTTTGCCGCCTCGTGAATTCTTTTGATAACCGTTTCCTTATCCTCAAGAACGGGTGATTTGGTGGTGATCAATCCCAAAACAACGATTTTATCATCAGAAACCTTAGCAAGAGGTTCAAAACCGCCGGAGCGCTCATCATCATATTCAAGCAAAAGCGCATTAACATTTTCTTTTGCAAACACATAATCGGCAACCGGATCATAAGCGCCGCTTGAGAAGAAAGTGGAATGGTAGTTGCCGCGGCAAATGTGGGAGGTGATAACCAAATCCTCCGGCTTACCCTCTATTGCAAGGTTATTGACCTTGAGCAAAGCGGCCTTGTATTCTTCAACTCCGATGCCGAACCCCGTGTTGTTTTCATAATCGCCGATGGCAGAGCCCCAAGAGCAATCGTCAAGCTGCAAATTACGGCAGCCGGCGTCATAAAACTGCTTGATAACATCTTTGTATGCGGCAGCGATATCCTCTATGAGTTCATCGTTTGTGGCATAAAACTTTCTTGTGCTTTCGATATTGCCGGGCACGATAAACTGCAAAAAAGTTTGAGCCGGTGCGGGAATTGTGTATTTTGCAACGGTGTTTTCATCTTCAAACTGCTTTAAAAATTTGAAATATTCAACAAAAGGGTGCGCCTTCGCCTTAATTTTGCCAACAAGATAAGTGTCATCAAGCTTGGCAAGCTCGCCGCTGAAGGGAACGCCGTTTCCCGTATCCTCGTGTGCCACGCCCTCAAAGCCCCACATAAAATCAAGATGCCAAAAGGTTCTTCTGAATTCGCCGTCCGTAATCGCATGGTAGCCAAGTTCCTTTTGCTTTGCAACAAGCTTTGTGATTTGTGAATTAACGATTTCGTCGTATTCCGCCTTTCCGATTTTGCACGCGGCATAATTTTGCCTTTGCGTCCTTAAGCGCCTGCGGCCTTAAAAAGCTGCCTACAAAATCATACTTAAACGGTGTTTTTAATGTGCTCATAAAACTGTCCTCCGTGTTTCTGTGTTGACTACAGTTTAGCACATATTTCACCATTTGAAAAATACATATAATCCACGCCTCACCATAGTTTTATCCTATGGTTGCATATTTCTTTAACGCCGCCGCATACGATTGCGCATAGCGCGAAAGCATGGCGTTTTTCTTTTTAATCATGCCGATTCTCATGGTGCAATTCATATCAAGCGGCCTGGCAATGATTTCCTCGCCGTTTAATTCCCTGTCTATAACGCCGGAGCTTACCGTGAAGCCGTTAAGCCCCACCGCCAGGTTAAACAGAGTTGCCCTGTCGCGCACCTGAATACTTTTAGGCATATCAAGCACGCTTAAAAATTCCTCGCTGAAATAAAACGAATTGCGTTCGCCCTGCTCATAAACCAAATAGGGATACGGCTTCAGCTCGTCAAGCGTGATAACGGCGTGACTCGCAAGCGGATGATTTTTTCCTATAAAAACATGCGGCGAAGCCGTAAAAATTTCCTCAAACACCAAATTGCTTCTTAATCAGCTTTGTTAAAACCTCCGAATTATATTCGGAAAGGTAAAGCACGCCGATTTCGCTGCTGCCGTTTGCAACATCGTCTATAATCTCGCCCGTTTGCGTTTCGCGCAGGATAAAATTATATTCATCCGCGTCATATTCATTCACCACATCCACAAAGGCATTAACGGCAAAGGAATAATGTTGGCAGGAAACCGCAAGTTTCGGCGTTCTTTTTTCGCCCTCGCAAAAATGATCTTTCATAATATCAGCCTGCTCAAGCAAATTGCGCGCAAACGAAAGCAATTCTTCGCCCTCGCGCGTTACGGCAACGCCTTTGTTTGAGCGCACAAACGCCGTTACGCCCATTTCGTTTTCCAAATTACTGATTGCCGCGCTGAGGCTCGGCTGAGATATAAAAAGCTTTTCCGCCGCCTCGGTTATATTTTTGCACTCGGCAACGGCTACAAGATATTTAAGCTGCTGTAAAGTCATAAAGCACCTCCGAATAAAAAATCGGCAAAACGATTATATCATCGCCGATAATCATTTTCAAGAGGCGCGATATTTTGAAATAGCCAAACAGGCGAAAATCGACCCAACCGCTAAAAAAGCTTCAATGCGCAATCAATCCGCATTTTCCGCCGTGTAAGCCGAATAAGGAATATTAACGCGCCACGTGCCTACGAGATTTTCCTCGGCAACACCATTAAAGGCACTTTTGTTTGCGAAAAAATTTTCAGCAATTTGTGTAATAGTATCTGCCATTCCTGCGGCATCCTGCTTAATTGTGCCGGTCATCGAGCCTGATTTAACGGCGGCTTTTGCCGCGTCCGTTGCATCCACACCGAAAACGGGAATGATTTTTCCGCCCGATTTGTTATAGCCCGCTGCCTGAAGTGCCGAAACCGCGCCGAGCGCCATTTCATCGTTGTTTGCGATAACAAGCTCTATCATATTTTTATTGGCCTCGGTGTATTGCGCAAGCGCCGTGCCCATATAATTTGTTGCCGCGGCAGACGACCATAAGCCGTCCTGATCCACAAGATATTTGTTTTTGTTCGCGGAATCGTAAAATTCAAGTTCGGGCTTTCCTGCCGCTTTAAGCACTTCGTTTGCATCCTCAACGGCAAAGCGCGTGCGTGCAATCGCTTCCATGTTGCCCTCCTGCCCCTTGAGCATAACATAGCTTATCTTTCCGTCGCCGTTTATATCGGCAGACTCATAATTATTCACAAGATATTCACCTATCAATTTACCCTGCATATGCCCCGCCTGCTCATAATCAGTGCCGACGAAAACGCATTTTTCATAGCTTTCAACCACACTTTCGTCCACCGAGCGGTTAAAGAATATAACGGGCACATTCCGAGCGCCTGCAAGGTCAACAATATGCTGCGCCGCGTCGTTTGAGCCTGTGTCAACCACATTAACTATAAGCATTTTAGAGCCTTTTGCCAGCGCGGTTTGCACCTGCTCGGTTTGCGTTGTTTGGTTTCCGTTTGCGTCATAATCGTTAAACGCCCTCCCCGATTCTTTAAAAATCCCGTCCATCGCAGAGCGCACGGTGGAAATATATGCGTCGCTGAAAGTATAATAAAACACGGATATTTCACCGTCCGCACCGCCTGACGAAGTGCCCGCCGCGCACCCGACAAGCGTAAAAGCAATCGCGGTAAGCAAAAGCATTGCCGCCGTTATTCTTTTAAAAAGCTTCATAAAAATCCTCCGAAAAATCAAATCCCGGGCGCATTAAATATAATCCGCCCCAAACTATTATTTGATTTTTCCGCCGATTTAATAAAAAAAGCGGGCAAGCAAAGCCTGCCCGTGAATTTGTTTTTTACAACTCACTGATTGAATAGTTCTGTTCAGCCATATATGCACAGCCGTTTGATGCAGCAAGGCAATGCGAATCATCTTCGGCGTTTTCAATAATTGTATAGCTTTCACCGTTACTCAAACTGAGCGTATTTCCGTTTATTTCATAATTGAAAGAATTCTTTATTTCCGGTGAATTCCAATAAAAACAAGTACCGTCATTTGAAAAATATAACGCGCCGGATAAATACTCTTCATCATAACTCGCTTCGGTAGTATAGTTTTGAATTGTCCAAATATTGGATTGAAGTTCATTTTTCAATTTATCGGTTTGCTTACGAAGATATACCTTCTTTGACTGATTTTCAGACAAAACCGCTTTTATCGCTTCGGATTTATCACTGTATGCCGTTTCTTTTCCGTTATTATCGTAGGTTGTATACTCCCATGCACCGTTTCTATATATTCTTGTTATACGACCAAAAGAATAAATAACTCCTGCATCCAAATCTGCTTTACAAACTAAATCATTATGCCAAAGCTCACCGTTAAGATTATCTGACGGCCGTTCATCATAAAAAACAATAACATTCTCAACATTATCAAAAATCTCATATTGTGCTGTGTCTTTTCCGCTGTAAATCAGCCATGTTGTTTCATATGTTTCATCATCCAAAAAACGCATATAGTCAAAATATCGTCCTTCTCCTCTAGCCGGACCTCTTTCTTTAACATCGTCAATATACCATACACCGTTGCGCAAGAAATCGGTTTCGGATGTGTTTTTGTTATTCACACTTACATCGTTTGCACTATTTGATTTATCTGCACTGCAAGCCGTAAATACCAACAACATCACCAAACACATAATAAAGGTAGTAATTTTTTTCATATTGCTTAACCTCCAAATCATTACACACAAACCATTCCGATCTGCACGATTCAATATATATTATATATAATTAAAATCGCCAAATCTATATTCCGGAAGAGTACAGAACAATAAAGAATTTAAATATTTTTTAATAGCTATAATAATTACAGTATTTACACAAGCAAAAAGGCCGCGTCAAAGTCCGCATTCACCTAAGGACGAAGGATGCTCAAAAAGAATACGGTATAGCTTACGATCATGTAGGCTATGCCGTTTGTTTCTGCTCTTGTTGCGGGATATCGACCACACCGATGAAGTTCCACCAGATGACCAAGGTCTGCTTTTTTGTCCGTGTGCCGGGGACTTTCTCCGGTTTCTTCACCTCGATCTTCTCCACGAAAGAGCGGATGATCTCTGCGGTAAGTTCTGTAATGTCCGTGTACCGGCGCACCATTCCCAATAAGAAATCCACCTTCAGGCGTTGCTTCCGGGCCTCCGCAATAGCCGCCTCCAGTTCTGAGGCTCTTGCCGATATGCTTCAAAGCAGGCTTGAGCTTGCAAAAGAGCTTGGTGCAGACTGTACTTTGAATGTTAAGGAAAATGATTTGCATACCACTTGTGATGAATTTACAAACGGTAACGGCTTTGATGTCTGCATTGAGGCTTGCGGTGCTCCGGAAACATTTTTAAATTGCATCAATGAAGCGGCATGCGGTGCAAATATTATTTTTATCGGCAACGGCAAGCGCGAAACCACCTTTTTACATTCGATTATTCTAAAAAAGAACTGAATATTTTCGGATCTCGCAACGCGTTCACCAAGGATTTTAAAGCATTAATAGATCTTGTCAAAAACGAAAAAGTGAATATAATAAAAAAAGTAAGCGGTGTATATAATATTGACAATGCTCACGAGGCATTTGAGGCTCTCACGCATAACGACGGCACGCTTGCAAAACTTTTAATACAATTCGGAGATTAATATGAAAGAAACAATTTTGCAATTCGGAACAGGTAATTTTCTTCGCGGCTTTGTTGATTATTTCGTGGATTCTATGAACAAGCAAGGTCTTTACGGCGGAAAAATCGTTGTCGTTTCACCGACAGATTCAAAAACGGTTTCTAAAATCAATCAGCAAAACGGGAAATACAATCTTATTATCAGGGGGCTTGAAAACGGCAATCCGATTTGCAAGAGAACAGAAACAGAAGCAATCAGCCGAGCCGTGAATCCGTATGCATCCTTTGAAGAATATCTGCATATTGCACACAATCCGGATTTGCGCTTTGTAATTTCAAACACAACGGAAGCGGGCATTGCCTTTGATGAAAAATGCAAATTAACAGACCAACCCGCTTCTTCTTTTCCGGGAAAGCTGACGCAGCTCTTGTATGAACGGTATAAAGCAAAGCTCCCGGGAATAACGGCTTTTGCCTGTGAGCTTATTGACAACAACGCTCAGCAACTGAAAAAATGCGTACTTGAGTACGCAAGGCTGTGGAAGCTTGAAAGCGAATTTATATATTGGCTTGAAAACGAAAGCACATTTTGCAATACTCTTGTGGACAGAATAGTAACGGGCTATCCAAAGGATGAAGCCGAAAGTATTTTCCGTGAAATCGGTTACCGAGATGAGCTGTTAGATACGGCAGAGCCTTATCACCTTTGGGCGATTGAGGGTGATTTTGAAAAAGACTTGCCTCTTCAAAAAGCCGGCTTCAATGTAATATGGACAAACGATATAAGACCTTATAAGAAAATGAAAGTCCGTATTCTGAACGGTGCACATACGGCGCTTGTGTTTCCTTCGCTTCTGTGCGGTATTGAAACGGTCGGAGAAAGCCTGAAGGACGAACAGTTAAACGCTTTTTTACATCAATGCCTGTTTAAATATATCTTGCCGAATCTTCCGGACACCGACAAGGCGAAGGACTTTGCCACAGCTGTTTTGGAACGCTTTGCCAATCCGTATATTCAACACTTATGGAAATCTATTTCCCTAAATTCCGTAAGCAAATTCAAAGCACGGGTGCTGCCGACTGTCAATGATTGTCTGAATAAAAACAATGCACCGAAAACACTTGCTTTTTCGCTCGCCTGTCTGATTGAATATTACAAAAACAACAATGTTTCCGATGAACAATCGGCGGTTGAATATATCAAAAGCAACAGTATTAAAGCAATTCTTGCCAACACCGCTCTTTGGGGGCAGGATTTAGCTGCATATATGACATTGTCGGCACGAGTACAGAAAAAATACATAAAGGCGGTATTAGGGAGGCTCTTCAATGGAGTATGTTGTAATCAACGAGAAAGACAATGTTAAAGTTTCTCTTTCGGACGGACACAAATATGCCGTCAAAGAAATAAAAAAAGGAGAACAGGTCATCAAGTACGGTTTTCCCATCGGCATTGCAACCGGCAATATCCAAATCGGAGAAAAGGTGCACAGCCACAACCTGAAAACCTCCCTCAGCGGTGCACTTGACTACACATACACACCCGAAACAGCGGAACTTGAAACGCTTTCCCCTTTTAATATTTCCGCCTTTGTGCGGCAAGACGGAAATATCGGTATACGCAACGACATTTGGATAATACCGACAGTAGGCTGCGTAAACGGAATTGCAAAAATCCTTGCCGAAAAAACAGGGGCATTATGTTTTACTCATCCGTACGGGTGCAGTCAGCTCGGTGACGATTTATCCGTTACGCAAAAAACGCTTTCCGGCCTTATCAGGCATCCGAATGCGGGAGGCGTACTGGTGCTCGGATTGGGCTGTGAAAACAACAATATTGCGGAGCTTCAAAAGGCTCTCGGCAAACTGAACGACGAGCGAATTCGATTCCTGAATTGCCAAGATTACGAGGATGAAATCGCACAAGGCATAAGCATTATCAAAGAACTGCAAGCGATTGCAGATAAAGACAGGCGCGAGACTGTTCCTGTTTCAAAGCTTAAAATAGGATTGAAATGCGGCGGCAGCGACGGCCTTTCGGGAATTACCGCGAATCCGATGTGCGGCAGAATCACAGATAAAACAGTTGCAATGGGCGGCACGGCAATTCTGACGGAGGTTCCCGAGATGTTTGGCGCGGAACAGCTTTTAATGAACCGCTGCATCAACGAAACCGTGTTTAACAAAACGGTAAATCTCATCAACAACTATAAAAACTATTTTATCGCTCACCACCAGCCCGTCAGCGAAAATCCATCACCCGGAAACAAGGCGGGCGGTATTACAACGCTGGAGGAAAAATCACTCGGCTGTGTGCAAAAAGGCGGTAATGCGCCGATAACGGCAGTGCTGTCTTACGGAGATACAGCCAAAAGGCCGGGACTGAATCTATTAGACGGTCCGGGCAACGATATGGTTGCCGTAACTAATCTTACGGCGGCAGGCTGCCATTTGATTCTGTTTACGACAGGCAGAGGCACGCCTCTCGGAGCACCGGTGCCGACTGTCAAAATCGCCACCAACACTTCCCTCGCAGAGCGCAAGAAAAGCTGGATTGATTTTGACGCACAGTCGGGCACAGAAGAAAGCTTGCTAAAACTGATTCGGGAAACGGCAAACGGTAAAAAAACAAAAAACGAACAGCACGGAATTAGTGAAATCGCTATTTATAAAGACGGTGTAACACTATGATTATTGACGCACACGCACATTTACGGAAAAGTCAAAAAGGAAAAGTATCGGGGCGTGATGTTTTCTCCGTCGGCACGGAAAAAGCAATTTCGGCGGCGAGATCCGTCAGATGTTACCGCCTTATATGACCGATGACGAAAACACTGCCGAGCATCTTATATCAAATATGAATTATGCAGGGGTAAACGGTGCGGTGATTATCCGCGCACCATGGTTGAAATCACATATAAAATGAGCTTTGATTTTATTTTGAAATCGAAGGAAATAAGCGAAGAAAGTAAGCAAAAATTTTTGTTTGATAATGCATAATCATTTTATGATTTTGATGATTTTGAGGAAATTGAACCTGTAAAAAATATGCTTTGAGGTACATATGAAAAAAAGTAATTTAAAACTGAAAATTAACGAAATAACCGGCGATTATGAAGTTATACACAACGGATTCTCATGGGTAAGTTACGGCAGAAGGCCGTATATAATAATCAGAAAAAAGGCGGGCAACAAGTATGTTTCAACATACCGTCCGCTTTATTCTGATTTAAAAAAGCGTTTTACATATACAGCCGATTCGATTGTTACAACGCTTTCGGGCTATATGGCTTTCGGAAAACTGTACGATTTCAAAATCATATTAACCGCAAAAACACAGGCGATGATACTTGTGAATTTTCAATAAAGGCAGAAAACGAAATCGGCTATGACATTCAGGCGGTTTACTTCACTGCCTCGTTCAATTCCAAAAAAATGCAATTACTCCTATCACACAGACCCAATGCATTCTTGCTTTTATGCCTCCGGCACTGTTTGTACCTAATAAATCTTGAAAATGACCGAAAACCACAAAACCTATATGCATGTGACGGTTTCCATGCAAGAGAATGTTGCAAACACAATGGGTAATCTGATAGAAAGCGCAGGCAAGGATACGAAGAAAATTCTATTTCCAACATAAACTCAACCGCCAAATAATCGGCGGTTGAGTTTATGCTTTAAGGTATGGTATAATAAATTTGATAAATTATGATTTGCGGAGATAATAATGTGATGGAACTGCGAAAAATAAATATACAGGACGCTATTGCTCAATGGGAATACACAACAGCATTGCCTGTTGATGAAAACGGCTTAACAAATCAGTATAATGGTGTTTCATACGAGGACTATATTGAAACTGTCCTGCCAACCTTGATTTCGTATGAGCATCCTGTTAACATGCCGAATTGGTTTGTTCCCGAAACATACTATTATTTGTGGGGCCAAGATTGTCTAATCGGAGAATTCAGAATAAGACATTATTTAACGGAAACGCTTCGGGAAGGAGCTGGACATATCGGCTACAGCATCAAAAAAGATAAACGAGGGAAAGGATATGGAACGAAGGGATTGAAACTTACTATTGATAAAGCAAAAAGCATTATCTTGGAAGAAGAGATATACCTTCGTGTAAATAAGGATAATATCGCTTCGCAGAAAGTCATGTTGAATAATGGGGCTTATATTGCGGGCGAAGATGAAGCACATTTATTCATGCGGATTCCGAAATAACAGCTTTGTTGATAAATTTCTAATCTATTGGGCAAATGCTTTTATCCTAAATTCCATAAATGGTCAATAGATGGTCTTTGGCTGAAAATCAAATAAACGAACAAAATCTCACTCCGTAAAAAAGAGTGAGATTTTTTGTTGCGTATTGAATTTTGAAGTTCATTTCTGAAAAAGAAAAAACCTGCGAAAACGCCGTGTTTACGCAGGTTTTGGAGCTACTGGTCGGACTCGAACCGACGGCCTGCGCATTACGAAACAGATGAAAAAATATAAAATACACATAAACTAACGAAAAACAGCCATTTCTTTTATACATTGAAATGACTGCTTTTTAATTTAGCGCTGTGTTTTTATCCCGCTTTCCGTTTGTAAGTGGTCAATAAATGGTCAAAGAATCATTAAATACAAACCATACTTTATATGTCATAAAAGACTCTATATATTCCTCGATTGCTATTATTTTTTCATAACATATCTTCCTGATTTTTATGCTCTAACGGTGAATCTTGCAAGCTTCAAATCTTCGAATGCAATTTGAAGCGATTCGACGGCAACATCAACATCCTCTTTGGAAAGCCTGTCCCCGAACTCCTTTAAATTTTGAAAAAACTCATCAAATATTTTCTTTGCGTTACTGCTGCTCATATTGTCACCACCTTAACGAGAGTATATAAAAGCGGATGAGATAAAATTCTCCCACCCGCATTTACTGTAAATCTTATACATTTTTGCAGTTATCATTATTTCAATAATAGCCAAACCGCTTTATGCCACGCATTTTGTGATTGTTACGCTGTTCTTGATCGACTGAATGTCAGAATAGAGGAAGGTTTTCTTTTCTGCAAGTGCCTCGACAGTTTTTTCAAGAAATTCTTTATTTTGAATAAGAACATTTCTTGTTTGCAAAATATATCTCTCAAGTTCTGCGTGAACGACCGCTTCGATTGATTCTTCTCGTTGGTTATCACTTGAATAACGAGCATATATTACTGCGTTCATATATATCACCTCAAGTGTACATAAAACATAATAAAAAACAATTAGCAAGTGTTTGTTTTGCATTTGATTTTATAGTCCTAAAAGCAGTACAAATAGCAAAAAGGACTGCTACAAAAAAATGTACCAGTCCTACAGTAAAATATGTCAACAAACAATATAAAACACTTGCGTAACAATTTATATCTTGTATGTACAAACGAGTTATTTAATAATATCTAACAAATGTTTTGCAATTGCATTTGCCAGTATTGGTGGAACAGCATTTCCAACCTGTTGATATTGTTTATCTTTTGATCCACAAAATCTAAAAGAATCTGGGAAAGTTTGTAATCTCGCCGCTTCTCTAATACTTAAAGCTCTATCTAAAACAGGATGAACCCACATAGATTTTCTAACATTTATCACTGTTCCTGATGGCTCATCATAATTCAATCGTAAATAAACTGTGTTCTGTGTTCTTGATGGATCAGTATATGTGGTTTTAAGTTTCTTGTCTAAAGTGTGAAAATTCTGTCCTTGTTCCAACGCTTTAAATCGTTCCATGGCGATGGGCGTTGTTTTAGTAATTATATGATTATATAAAACTTTGCTGTTTCTTAATTTTTTCGCTAATGGGTTTAAGTCGTCCTTCGTTTCAAGCTCTGCACCTTTATCTTCTTCAACAGAAAAAACAGGATCAACATCTTGAATATCTTCAATTGCATCACGTACAGTTCGAAATTGTGCTTCCTTTATTTTTCCTGCTGGCATTTCAAAATGGTCTGAAACATCTTTTTTTACACCAATAACGATAAATCTTTTTCTTTTTTGTGGTGCTCCAAATTCCGTTGCACAAAGAACATCGCTATTTATTGTATAGTTGTTTTCATCCGAACCAAGAATTGCCTTAACATAATCATACACTGCAAAAGACTTAATCTTTGCAACTATGCCATTATCGCAATTATACTCCTCAACAACTATATTGTTATCAAAAATTTCCTTTGCTTTGCTTAACATTCTTTGAATCATTATAGCTTTTTCTAAATGCTTAATCATTTCAGAAAGTTTTATTGAACCACTGTAATAATCCAATATACTGTTAAAAGCGTTGTTGCTTACAACAGAAATATAATCTTTTGAATTTATTTCTATTCCATTAAGTAAAGAAATAAGCTGCTTTTCCCTATCTTTAAGTAACTTTTGTAGTTTCTTATTGTTTTTAGACGTCTTATAAATAACATTGATTGAATAATATGTTTTTTCATCCCAAAGGTGCTGAATAATATCATCTAAACTTTTAACTATATCAATTGCTTCATCAAAATAGTAAGTTTTATCCAATAATTCAATTTCCGAAACATCAAAAGGAATATTATATTTTTCTATTTTCTTTTCATCATCTTTGTCCATATAAAATCTATGGACATCAGATTTTAGCATACTAACATTTTCCATAACGAATGCAATAGGCTGCAATTCAATAACAGCACGCATATATTCCTTTACGAGCATATTATTCATGTTTATAGCATGATTCTTTTGCCTATTAGCATTTGAAAAACCTTGGCATGGAGGTCCACCTATAACAACATCAAATTTTCCGAATTTCTCTTGGATTTTGCTGTAATCAGCAGCACAAACATCTCCATAAACCACTGTGCCCTTATGGTTTTGTTTATATGTTTCCTGCATGTTGGGGTTGTTTTCAAAAGCGACCTTTATGTCAAATTTTTTTGTTTGCATAAAGCCAAGACTTAAACCTCCTGCTCCAGCGAACAAGTCAATTGTATTATACTTTGCCATTCTATCACCACGCTATTTATTATAGCACATTTATTTTCCTTTTGCAGCATAACATAAATAAAAAAATAAGTCCAGACTTTTTTACAATCCGGACTCAATTTTTAGTATTTAAAGCCATTTAATTTGACTTCTTCTATATGTTTCAGCAATTGCTTACACTGTACTGGGTTAGGTAAACGATTTGGTATCATCATTGCTTGCTTCAAAGCAACTATTATACTTGGAGTTCCCAACTTATTTGTAATTGTAAATCCGTATACTGATTTCCAAAATTCGCTTCCATATTCAATAACAGCAGCTTGAGCTTCCATATCAGACACAATACCTTGATCTTGTTTTGCCTCTTTCTTGCTACGAATAGTATCTTCTTTGTCGATCAGCATATTCTCTATTGTTGGGGTCAGCTCAATATTGCATTTTTTCTTGACGCCTTCCCAACAAGCATCTCTTTTACACCATTGAGTGACATTAGCTGTTAGCCTATCATCATCAGTAATGCAATCATAAACATACTCTGTAATTAATTCTAACTGGTCATCGATGAAATCCCAATCAGAATCCGGCTTTGGTTGTCTATTCCATATTAGAGATAAATCCAACTCGGAATCCTTGTATTGCTGTTTGATTAGCCTATGAAATAATGCTAAAGAATATGTAACAATATTTGCACGATAGCCCTGCTCGTACCAAGGTTGACGAGGAACTAACCATTCTGTATGTTTAAACAATAGTGTTAATGCAACAATGTCTTTATAGTATTTTTCGTTAAACTCAGCATCATTTTTATCCCATGCGTCATTTATTACATCCGCAAATTTAATAAAGTTAGTCTGTGCACCCTTACTTACCATTTGAGGATTTCCGTCCCAAGTGTTTTTGATTTTTGCCAAATCCGTCTTGGTAATAACTTGCTTTTTAGGGTGTTGAGCTACAAATTTATTCTTTTCAGCTTTTGTCATATGCATTTGAGATTGAACATATTGACCTCTTGCTCTTTCATAGAACCATTTGGTTTCATGTTGTGCACCACCAGTTGCAGGTGCATATAAACGATTAGCAATTTGTTCCATTCTGACATGAAATGGATGTGTTGAGAAGAAATCGGCTTCGCTAACCTTGTTTTGGCTGTTAGATGATCTTGAAATGTTTCTAATTAATTCATTAGCTCTTTCAATGTTTGAATCAACTTCTGTTAGCTTCATTTGAACATACACATTGCTTAAATCAGCTTTATCTTTAAAACGAGCATTAGATAGCGAAGCAGTTGTTTGTCCACCATTTACAATTTGAAAGTCCTTTGCATAAGTTATGAACCTGCCCTCTGGAGTAGTTTCAATTACCAAGTCCATAGCTGTTGCAGAAACACCATTATTGAATGCAAAGAATTTTTCAGGCTCTGATAGTATAGTTCCTCTGATCTTTTTATTTACAGCAACTTTAGTTGATAAAAACGATCTAACATTTCCTTCAAGTAATTGACTGCCATAAGTGTCATAAACATCAGCTAACACAGCTCCCGGAATAATACATAAATAACTCTTGTAATCCTCGTTATTTGCAGCACTTGCTTCAAGACATGGTATTCCCATCTCTGTATATCCCTTGAAATCGATTTCTACAGCTTGTCTGCCTAAATCTGAACAACAAACTCTAAATAATCTTTCAATATCCCAAACTTGATATTCTGTTGGTATTCCCTCAATATCATCAGCTACAATATCCTTTATTCTGTCACTAGTGAACCCATCTGTGATATAAAACAATCTAAATTTTCTTATATTTTGCTTGTGAAATTCCAGCTGTTCTATTAGATCAGCCGCAGGTGTGCTTTCTTCAATATTTCGCTTAAACATTGGATATCCATAAACTTCACTAATAAATCCAGATAATTTGCCTAATTCTGTTTTAATAAAGGATTGTATGATTCTTTCTCTGTTTTCATTACCAGTATAATCGGCAATAAACAAATTCATAGTATAGTCAATTTCATCAAGACAATATCCATCGACTCTAAGATTTTTATTATGTCGTCCTGTTCCCATAAAAAAAGATGGTGTAAAATCAGGAATAACTTCAGAGTTTATTAGATATTCTGTCATAATGCTTACAAATGCAGCCGTTGACCCTTCGCCAGCTACCGCAGCTGTTGATTTGACTTCTTCTAAAAAGTCCTTTTGAAATTCTAATGCATCCATTTATTTCTCCTCAATTCTATAGTTGTTAATGCTTGATAAGCTAATCGAATAACCAGCTGAAATAATTCCATTAGGAATATTTTTTTTGGTTAAACGAGGGAATTCATCCCTAACGGCATAACAACTACTTCCGACTAATTTAAAATGAATCATTTTATACTTTTCAATATTTTTGATGTCAAAACCAACTTTTGAAGTTTTGCATATTAACGAGTCAATATATTGTGAGTCTGTTAACTTTGCAAAAACTCTTTCAAAAATATCGCCAAGAGTAATAGTAGATTTATTTGGCGAATCCACTTTGTCCATAAAATAAACTACAAGCCTTCCAAAATCATCTCGATCCAATTGTTCCAATGAAGAAATATTTATTGAATCAGAGCTAATAGTGGTTGTTTTAACTTCTGTCCATGAATCATCTAACAAAAAATCTTGATCACTTCCATCTGGTCCGACCCATGATTCAAATGCATGTTTTACTCCGTTTTGATCAATTAAATACTCTAAATACAATAATTCACCAATAAGTCCTTTTTGAGCATTTGCCGACATTAAACCATTTGGCAATTTTTGCAATAACTTTTGCCAATTGTTAAATCTATCAATCAAATCCTTAATAGGATTATCGCTCTGTTTAGTATATGTAATTAAATCCCAACATAAATTTGAAAAGATATCTTCTAAAGATTCATAACGCAATAGAAATAATAAAGATTTTGTGTTGCCAGTTATAACATTCTTGGCAGTTATCGCTTTAGAAGAAACAATATCATCAACTTTTCCAGAATTCATAACAATAAAACAACGCTGTCCATTATCGTATCCTAAATGAAATTCAATAGGATGTTCGCTATCAGCAAGCAAAAAGCCACCAACAGTAGTTGACGCATCTTGCCAAATTTTATTTAATTGGCTAATTGTTAAATTCATCATCGTCATCATCCTCTAATGCAATATCATCAACCCAATTTTCCAATTCCTTAACATTCACTACATAATTAGCAGTTCTTTCAATTCCATCATCAGGGAATCCTAATCCTAACGCAAACATTATAATTGGCATATCGTCATCATCTTTTTTAGTACTATTCTCGAGTATATGTAATAAAAGGAGAGGATTTCGATCCTTAATCAAATAGGTCTTATCATTGCATTTTTTATTATTTTTTTTGCGAATATCTTGAATTGTATCCTTTGGTAATCCAATCTTTGAACAGCCACCCGTACCAACTCTAACGTGATGGCCATTAATTCTAATCATATTTTTGTAGTTCAAATCTTTTTCCATTCGGCGCATTTCAGGATTAACATGAATAGTATCATCAAAAGTTTCAACGCCAACTGTGCTATCAGATGAACCATTTGGAATAGCAACATCCCATTTGTCAAGATTTGAATCTAAAATATAATCAGCTAATGCAATAGGTTGGAAGTTCAAATTCCAAGGATGAGTTTCAAATGCACGAACAATTTCGATTATCGCCTCTTTAGGAATATCTTTCCAAATAAAAGATTTAGTGTAAGCATCATATTTCCAATTTGCTGATGCTGAAATGGACTTTATAAAGTTCCTACATAACGCCTCATTGTTATCAATAGTTGCTTTATCACCTTTTAACCTTGGTGTTTCAAGCATTCTACCAGATACTGTGATAGGTCGCTTTACCATTGTTCCTGTTCGCATTTTGTTTCTTGCAGTAACTAACAGTGCGCCTGGTGCTTGCCTAACCTTTAAACCAAACTCTTTTGGTGTTAGGTTTTGCCTCTTCATTTTGTATAATTCTTGTTTAAGTTCATTAACTGCATCAATAATATATCCATACCAGTCAATAGCATCTTCTGCCATCCAAACCTTGAACAAATCCTCATAACCTGGTCTATAACCAAACCATCTACCCATCTGTAGCAAAGTATCGTACATCATGGTGTTTCGATAAAAATAACTAACCATTAAGCCTTCTAAAGTAAGACCTCTTGAAAGACTATTACCACCAACAGCAATAACCCTCATGCCGATATCCTTATAGTTATGATAATCTAATGCAGAAGCTCCGCTGCTTTGGTTGACAGATCTAACCTCTATTCGTCGTGTAGCCTTATACAAATACTTCTGAAGAAATTCTTCCCAATCAATGTCAATGACTTTATCTAAATTATACTTATTCCAAACATCGAAAAGCATTGAAATACTATTTATTTTCATGCTTTCTATTGCCGGCAATTGAGCGTAATTCTCTAAGTCTAACTTAATCCTATTTAGAAAACTTTCAATAATATCGGCTGTTTGATTTTGAACGAGTGTAAAACGGCTTACATTTACCAACATTGATCTGTGTTCGGTATAATCTCTTCTGTAGTCCGAAATAGCAGATGACAATATAAAATATCGAATAGCTTCTTTCATTGAGGCTGGGATGTCTGTTAGCTCATATGCAATTTCTTTTTTGTGTTTAAAATAGAAAAAGCTATCTTGTTCCTCATTTTCAATCGGAATTAATGCATCGTTAAATTCGCCAAGATTTCTGTTGCCATCAGATTCATTGTCCCATTCGTCAGCGTTTCCGTTTCCAAATATTCTGTCCGCACCAATGTAATTTTCTGGTGTTGGCAAAACTGTAAGAAAATCCTTTGGAAAAAGGTCTCTAGCTGCTTCATCCGTTTCGTCTTCAGGATTAATGAAAATATTTGCAAATGGTGTTGCAGTAATACCAAGATATGACGCCTGCTTAAAACAGTTCAAAATATTTCTAATAGCAGCGTTAATCGCTGTTGGATCTTTTTCCTCGGAATTTGTGTTTACAGAAGCATTATCTGCCTCATCGTCTATTAACAATAGTGGTAAATCAATTAATCCATCTTCATGACTTGCATTGTTTTCTAATAACCATCTATACAAATTATTAAGAACACTTTTATTTTTCTTAACTACAAACAATGCTGTACCGTTCAGATTTGATAAACTCAAGCCAAGTTGCTTCAACGTTGTTTTGTTGAAATCTGTTGCAACCGATGTAAAGCAAGCAATTTGCCTCTCATTATCGCTCTGAATTTTACCAACGCCAACAGGATGATTTCTTATTTCGTTATCAGCCTTTCTGTCGAGAGTATATTTACTCTCTTTACCAACAAATTCAGCATCCAAACGTTCTTGAGTTTGAACTCTAAGGTTTTCCATCATTCCTGCAAGAACAATAATTACTTTATAATTGGCATCTGCCGCTTTATTACATATAGCTGTATATGTGGCAGTTTTTCCAGATTGAACATCACCTAACAATAAACCTCTTCTTTGGAATGGACGATCCTTATCGTTTGGATTTCCTAAATCGTCCATTACGTCATTGGTCGTTGTGTGCAATCTATTTACAACATCAGGCGACCAATGCTTTTTATCCTTGAGAAATTTTTTATATCTATTCCAGTAGAACCCGTCGTTTTCTTGAAGAAAATACCAAGTCTTATGTGTTGCATCATGACCCTTTAAAGACACAGCATAACCAATTGTATGAAGAATTGTTGAAGCTAAATATTTTTTTGCCTCAAGATATTCATCTTCTGTCATTGGGAATAATGCACGCATTCCTGTTCCATATGACTCTGTAATTTCATTTATTTGGTCCAATGAAGGTATTTCATCTCCAAATTTCGTGTCAATAATGCTTCTGACTGCGTTAGTGAATAATTTCATATTTTCAGTCATTATAATTCGCCTCTTTCAACCATATCAACTAAGGTTTCATAGTGTTCTAAAAACATATCAACATTTTTTAGACCACTTAACATTAATTTCTTTTCTTCAACAGAACTATAATTTGCCAACAGCAATTTTGCATTTTCTATAGCCTCGTTAGCAGTAATTTCTGATTCATTAACTAACTTTTCATCATTTGTTAAATCAACATATAAGGAATTTAATGGTAGCATTAATCCAATCTGCTCAAGAAGCGTATCTAACTTTTTTCTTGACTCAGGAAATTCCTCAATAATGGATTCAACTAACGGATGATCTCTGTTAATTGTATAATACTTAGAACCTCTAATTTTCATTGGAGTCCATAAATGAACAACATCATCCTTGGTTTCTTTTTTGCCCCTATATGTCCAAGTTCTTTTGCTTCCAGCCGAAATTTTATCGATGATAATAGCTAAATTTTTCTTAACCTCGTCAGGAGGAATAGCAGTTGATTTTTTAATATCCAAAGTCCAAAGGTCATCTAATGAATTTGGAATATCAACTTGCACTCTGGCTAACTTTGAAAGGTCACCTTGTCTCATTAATCTAAACCATGTTCCCCAACAAATAAGTCGCTTATTTCTATAAACATAAAATCCTTGTGATTTTCTAAGACCTTCTTTTCCCCCTAATGCGTCTAACTCTTCTCTTGTTAAGTTAGATACATGAGGCAAGATATAAGGCGTAACCTTAACCTGTTGACCTCTAATAATTATAGATTCCTCTGCCATTAATTGATTGCTTTTTTTGATAAGGAAAGGATCTTTTGGTTCAACCTCATGTCCATTCATAACTATTTTAAGTTTATTTAATCCACTCTCTCCACTTAAATATCTATGAAAGACTAATGCAAGATGATTTCTTGTTAAATCCATCTTTACAGTTAGTGCTGTATGTATATCTCTCTCCCCAGCGGCAAACTTATCAAGATCCTGCCAAACGACCAAAGTGCCACTTCTAAGCTTGTCCAGTCTATCAAAATATGGAACATATCTGTAGTCATCTTCTTCAAGAACGATTAATGCCCAATTTTCTTTATCTTTAATATAATCAAGATCCCAACGACAGCCAGAAATAGTATCGTTTTTTTTAGAAATAACTGTTAGTTTTCTACATTGAGATAAAGATGCTGTTTTTAATCCTAAACCGTATCGTCCTAAATCATTTTCACTACGAGTGTCTAATGGGTTTTTACTTCCATATTGCATAGCATTTTCAAGTTCTGATATTGTCATACCATTACCATTATCCAATATGCAGATATACGGATCACTTGATGGAAAAAAATTCACTTCAACATTTGTTGCAAATGCAGCAATGCTGTTATCAATTACATCGGCAATTGCTGCTTCAACAGAATATCCAATGCTTCTTGTTGACTCCATTAGAATAGGAGCATATGATGGCATATCAATTGTTCTCATAAATATTCTCCTTAATTTATAAAATTATAGTATCACAAAACAGCATAAAACTCAATTTTTTATTTATTATTACACTTTATAACAACTAACACATGTGGTCCAAGTCATAATACAGCCCTTTGCTATAAGCTTGATAGTTTGGTGTTTCAGCTTCAATTTCAGCAACTAGCTTATCGCCATCATATTCTCCTTGCTTGTATGCTTGAAGCTTTGGCTCATATTTGTTTAACCAATCAAAAAGCTCATCAAAGAAATCATACTTGTCCTGCTTACCACGAAGGCAATACATTTCAATTCTGTGTTTTTCCATATGATATTTCTTAAGCACTGAATCTTCTTCGATTTTATCATTGTGCTTATTCTTTGCTCCAATGCGTTTGCAGGTTGAGTTGCTGTCAGTTACCCTATCGCAATAAAGCGTTATCTTTTTAGTTTTTGGTACAAACAGCTTGGTGCAATTTTGACATACAGACACAACTGGATTGTTGCTAACAAATGCGTAAAAAAGTATATTGATATATTCTGCAACTGTGGTAATAACATAATGATAATTAGTTTTGCAGTCGCTATAATCAATTTCAACATTTGCATTAAAACGTGGTAGCTCTTCTAATTTCGGTAAGTTATATCCATCCTCACAATCACATTGCTGTTGTGCAAGTCCCATTAGCTTTGCACCATCGTTAATTATTGCAAAGAACAAGCTATATAAATCATCATAAAGATTTAGCTCATTACCCTCAACGAATTCGGCTTTAACAATTTCACCAACAGCCTCTAACTCGCAATTTAGATAATCGATTATATCTGCTACATTTTCATTCATTGTAGAAATGAATTTTTCAAAACCGTCCTTGCAAAAGTATAATCTTCTTTGGATTGGTAATGTATTAAGCGTTACAATTTTAATAACTTCATCATTAACAGTATTAGAGTATTCATATTGTCCATTCAATAATGTGAATGCTCTTTTTCTTTTATCAAGTTTTAATTCAAATGACATTAAGTCTACCCTCCTTGTGAAGAAGCGATCTTTACCCAAAATCATAATTTTCAATCCCTTACGCAAAAAGTTGAGGGGCTATGATCATCTCTGTTACTATGATATCACAAGGAATTTTCGCTGACAATTGAATATGGTTAACAGTCCCAAAAATGTCGCTGTGACAGAAGGAGGTGAAGGCATGGATTACAGGCAAGGTAATTATTTTCGTATCCCTAACGATATCTTTGATTACGGACTTGAGAAAAGAGCGTTCGTAGTTTACTGCTACCTATCAAGGTGCTCTGATTTGAAAACGAAGCAATGCTACCCATCGCTAAAAAAGATAGCAAAGCATTGCAACCTTTCGGTAACAACAGTTAGAAGAGCGTTAACGGATCTCGAAAATGATGGCTGGATTAATATAGCACAAAGGTTCACAGACAATGGTCAGGAGTCGAATCTTTACACCGTGTTAAATATTTAGACCAGCCCACTTACCAAAAGTAGCAACAAACAATTAAAAACCCTTTGAAAAAATTAATACGAAATAAGCAAGGTAATCGGCTTGCTAATAAAACTCGATTGTGGGCCATTTGTGAGCCGATTGTGAGCGATTTAAGCGAGCCTTTAGCAACAGCTTTTGAAGCAATAATTACATATTTTTTGCCATAGGAATATGCCAAGTTTTTGCTCAGCTTTTGCTGAGGCAAGCAGAGCGTCCGGCTTTCCGCCGGACACATTATTAACGGACAGAAGCCCGAACCCACTTTTATTAAGGAGGTACAAATTATAGCAGAAAAAAGAATAAGAGATAAGGTGTTAGCTATTAGGATGACACAAAAGGAAAAGACAAAATAAAGGATAAAGCAGCTAAGGCTGGATTAAGTACAAATGAGTTTATTATCAAATGCACTAACAGAGCTAAGCTAAAGGCTCCACTTGATTTGAAGCCAGTGGTTATTGAATTAAAAAGAATAGGCACTAACCTAAATCAAATCGCATTAAAAGTTAATAGTGGTACTGTAAACAAGGTGTAAAGAATTTTGCAAAACACCCGAACAAAACGGGAATTTTTCTCTGTATAGTAGAGGGAGTTTTTTTCTAAGCACTTTTTCTTTTTGGTTTTCACTCAGCAAAATATTCTCTCGAATAATTTTAAAGGAGGTTTTCGTATGCATAAAAATTGCAGCGGTCAATTCTTTCTTTTGCCGAACAAAATTTTTGATGAACGGTTATCGCCCAACGAGTTTATCGTTTATTCTTTTCTTGTTCGAGCAAAGGACTCGGCAGGGCAAAGTTTTTGGTCGGTGCCTATGATTGCAAAAAGCTGTTCGATGTGTGCATCTACTTGCAGAAAAGTTTTGCATTCGCTGGAAAGCGGTGGTTACATAACGATCTCAAAGCGGTTTATCGGCGGTGAGCAAAAGAGTAATCTATACACGGTCAACAAGATTTAGTGCACCGTGCTTTAGGGTTTATCGACGAAGAATATGAAAGGCTTTGATTTTGAAATTTTATGATTTTTGAAACGAAAATTAATGGCTTTTTAGTGGGTTTTTGAGCAAATTTCAAGCCGTCGATTTTAAAGCAGGATAAAGGGGTATGATTTTCGGGCATTGAAATGCCCGAAAACGCCGTCCGGCAAAGCCTGTCGGATTTTCAAATCGTAATACTTTTGCGTATGATTCCTAATTCGTATGCAGTTGAGCCTGTTTTTCGCAGAAAATCAAGGCTTTTGCGTATTCACTCAAGCGTTGCGGTATGATAAACCTATTTATGAAAAATCAGGCAACGCTGTGAGCAAAAATTGACGAGTTCTATCTAAAATAGAGTAACTCGTCAGACTAGAACTAAAAACGGCTTACAGGCGATTTGTGCGAACCTGTGAGCAAAGAAACGGAGGTGATAAAGTGTATAAAAACTTTGATGAAATGCCCGTAATACTTTCAGTCAATCAAGCAGCGGAGGTGCTTGGCATATCTAATGTCAGCTTGTATAAGCTGATTGAAAAAGATAAATCGTTCCCTGTTGTTCAGTTAGGCAGAAGAAAATCCATTCCAAAAGAACAACTCAAGGAATGGATAGATGAAAAATCTAAAAGATAATTATCTGGCTATTGAAAAAGGCTTGTGGTAATGTTTGAGTTGCCAAAAGCAGAAAGGAGGCTATAGAATGGCAAGAAGAACAAAAGGCGAAGGAACACTTCGCAAAAGAAAAGACGGAAGATGGGAAGGTTGGTTTAACATCGGAAAAGATGAAAACGGCAAGACAAAACGAAAAAGTGTTACCGCAAAAACCAAATCCGAGTGTCAAGAAAAACTGAACAAAGCCAAAGAAGAATATCTGAAAGAACAGTCTGTATTATCTTCTCATACTTACTTGACCAATTCCGATCCCACGCTTAATGAATGGTACGAAATATGGATAAACACATTTTGCAAAAATGTAATCAAGGACTATACCGTAAACGGTTACGAGCAAAGGTTCAAAACCAATATCTTACCTGCGTTGGGTGATATGAAATTAAGCGAGCTGTCTACCGTAAACTGTCAACAGTTCTTGGTAGGATTATTCAGTAACGGCAGGCAACGAGGCAGAGAGAAACACGGTAACGGATTGGCATATTACTCGGTAAAAGGGATAAAGAGAACACTCAGTTCTTGCCTTCAAAAAGCGGTGGATGAAGATTTAATTCTAAAGAATCCCATATCAAAAGTGAAGTTGCCGAACTGCACAAAGCCTGAAATGAAAACGCTGAAGAAAGAAGAATTAACAGCATTTCTTGAAGAAACCAAGCGTTCTGGTTGCTATGAATTCTACTATCTTGAACTGACAACAGGAATGAGATTAGGTGAAATCTGTGCGTTGGAATGGAATGATTTAAGCCTGGAAAACAAAACGATAACAGTAAATAAAGCGGTACAAAAAATCAAAGGTGAGGTAAAAATCAACACACCGAAAACAAAAAGCTCTATCAGAACGATAAGATTATGTGATGAGTGTATTCGGTTATTAAGTGAGTTGAAAGCAAATCAAATACCGAAATCGAAGTACATATTCCCGTCATCTGTCACAGGAGAGATACGAGACACTTCAGCAGTCACAAGAAGATTACACAGAATACAAGACAGAGCGGGTGTGCCGAGAATACGCTTTCACGATTTACGACACAGCTTTGCAACCTTATCCCTTGAACAAGGAATGGACATTAAAACCGTATCGCACATGTTAGGTCACACAGACGCAGGATTTACAATGAACACCTATATGCATGTGACGGATTCTATGCAAGAAAATGTTGCGAACACAATGGGTAATTTACTCGGCGGAAATGCGGCAAATTCATAAATGGTCAATAGATGGTCTTGGACTGAAAATCAAATAAACTAACAAAATCTCACTCCATAAAAAAGAGTGAGATTTTTTGTTGCGTATTGAATTTTGAAATGCATTTCTGAAAAAGAGAAAACCTGCGAAAACGCCATGTTTACGCAGGTTTTGGAGCTGATAGTCGGACTCGAACCGACGGCCTGCTCATTACGAATGAGCTGCTCTACCAACTGAGCCATATCAGCATTTATTCAATTTTCCACTTGCTTTGAGCCTAAATCGACGAACAACCTTCCGTTTACGAATGCGCTGCTCTACCAACTGAGCCACAGTAGCATTTATTTAATTTTTCGCTTGCTTTGAGCCTAAATCGGCGAACAACCTTCCGTTTACGAATGCGCTGCTCTACCAACTGAGCCATATCAGCATTGATTATTGCAACCGAAACTTTCAAATTGCATTAGCAATTATACAATAAAAAAGGCGAGAGGTCAAGAGGGTTTAAAGAAGTTCGCACAGTTTTTCGAAAACAAAGCGAATGCTTTTTTCACGAACGCAGTTTCTGCCTATATCACCAAACTGTTTTGTGAAGGTTTGCACGCTGCCGTTTATATAAAAGCCAAAGCAAACCATGCCGACGGGCTTTGCCGCAGTGCCGCCAGAAGGCCCCGCAACTCCGGTTATACCGATTCCGACCTGAGATTTTGCGTTTTCTGCTGCTCCGCAAGCCATTTGAGCCGCAACGGGCTCAGACACAACACCGAATTCTTCAATCGCATTTGGCGAAACGCCGAGATATTTTATTTTGGCTTCATTTGCATATGTTATGAAAGACACATCCAAAACAGCAGATGCGCCCGGCTCATCCACAAGAGCACCGCAGCACTTACCGCCGGTGCAGCTTTCCGCAAAGGAAATGCGCCAATTTTTTTTTAATCAATTTATCAACAACTTCTGCAGTTAAAAACTTATTACACATAATTTATCACATCATATAATTTATTAACAACCGGCACATCGGGGCGCAAATTTTTATCTTTAAACCAGCCCCAATTCATACGCACGGCCTTCATTCCCGCACCGAGTGCTCCCTCAATATCATTAACCGGATGATCGCCCACATAAAGGCATTCCTCAGGCTTTAAACCAAGCTGAGCAGCAGTATACAAAAAAATCTGTGCCTGCGGCTTTGCAAAATCATAATCGCCGGAAACAACTGTTATATCGCAATACGGCAAAAGGCCGCTGTTATCAAGCTTTGTGTGCTGCAAAACAGAGGGACCGTTTGTGATTATACCTGTTTTTATATTTCTTTTATGCAGTTCCTTCAAAAGCGGAATCGCATCATCAAAAATAATGCAATACTTGCCGAAATTTTCCTCATAATGATTTGTGAGTGCCGTGGCACCCGGCGAATTTTTCCAATCCCACATTTTGATAAGGCCGGAAAACCAAGTATTGCGTTCTGCGTAACCGCCGTTTCCGGTTCTAACCATATCGTCTCTGCGCTTTTGCTTTTCCTCGCCGCTGAGATTCGGCATAAATTCGGCAGTAAATGCATCTGTGTATTTATCAAATGCAGAGGTGCGATCCTGCAAAGTTTCATCAAAATCAAATAATACTGCTTTTATCATAATCGAGTTGCTCTTTAAGTTCTTCCTTATTTTTAAATAATTTTTCAGGGCGCATATAATCAACAAGCTCAACCGTTACCGTTTCATCATAAAGATTACCGCTGAAATCAAAAATATGCGTTTCCGAAAGCGGAACATCCACCTTCCATGTTGGCCGCACGCCGATATTTGTGAAGGCCTTATATGATTTATTTCCTATCAACACACGGCTTTCGTATACACCGAATCGCGGCACGATCAGCCCCTGCGGCAAATGCTGATTTATGGTTGGGAATCCGATTGTGCGCCCGCGCTGATCGCCTTTAATTACGGGGGCTTCATAGGTGAAATTATAGCCGAGCATCTCATTGGCAGATCTTATTCTGCCCTCGGAAACGGCTTTTCTGATTCTTGTTGAGCTTATCGGCAAGCCTTCATAATCCTGAGCATCAAGAATACGAACCCAAATATCGCGCTGCTCAAGATACTTTCTCATATCAAGCGCAGACCAAGAAGCATTTTTGCCGAATCTGAAATTAAATCCGCAAAGCACTGTTTGCGCACCGAATTTATCAATTAAAATTTTTTTGAATAAATTCCTCGCCCGTGTAATTCTTAATTTCATCAAAATCCGCAAAAACGGCATTAGGATAGCGTTTTTCAAATATGCTTTTTTGCAGCAATGAGAATTTATTATGCACACAATAAATAATAGCTTTCTCAGCGCCCGTTACAACGGTTTTATGTGCAAGATGCATACCGTCAAAATCGCCGAGCGCAACAGCTGTTCTGTTTTTACCGTAATTGTTATCCATAACTTATTCCACAAGCAATCGCTTTACCTTTAACTGTGAATTTTCTTCCATACCCAAGCCTAAAAATTCGCCGTTTGGCGAACAAACCCTGTAAACAGAGCTTTCGGCAATCGGGCTTTTTATTCTTTCTGCATCAAGAGCACCGCCGTTTTTAAAGCGGATCGACTGCGCCTGCGAGACTGTTAATTTTTCAAATTGCAAAAACACATTTTCAACGGGCAGAAGATATTTTTGCATATCCTCCCCTGCCTCTTTAGCCGCAAAAAGCGATTCCAAATCGTTGCAATCGGCAAGCGAAAATCCGCATGCCTGCGTGCGGCAAAGTGAGGTCATAACCGCACCGGTGCCAAGCTTTTTGCCGATATCATCTATAAGTGAACGAATATATGTGCCCTTTGAACAAAGCACATCTATCACATAATAATCGCCGTTTTTCGGCAGCATATCAAGCTTTTTTATTTCAATCTCTCGTGACTGCCGTTCAACCTCAACGCCGCTTCTTGCAAGCTCATACAGCCTTTTGCCGCCCACCGACACCGCCGAATACATGGGCGGCACCTGCATTATTTTACCTTTAAAGCTTTCAATGGCATAACGCACCTGCTCATCACTGCAATTAACAGGAAACTCACCTGTCAGATTACCTGTTATATCAAGTGTGTCTGTTGTTTTTCCAAGCACAAATTCAGCACGGTAACCCTTATCGTGCTCGGGCAAATGGCTTAAAAACTTTGTTGCACCGCCTATCATAACAGGCAAAACGCCTATTGCAAGCGGATCAAGCGTGCCTGCATGGCCAACCTTTTTTTCACCGAAGATTTTTCTCAACCTTGAGCATACGGCAAACGAAGTCATTCCCTGCGGCTTATCAATGCAAATAATACCCGTCATTTAAGATATTCTCCGCATTTTTTAACAATCTGATTCAAGGCCTCATCAACAGAGCAATCAAATCTGCACGCAGCTGCCTGAGCGTGACCGCCGCCGCCGAAATTCTTTGCAAGAGCTGCGGCATTAACGCTTTCATATGTTCTTATAGACGCCTTGCAGGTTTTATCGGCCTTTTCGCGAATTGTTATTCCGATTTCAACGCCCTCTATCTGTCTTGTGAGCGGAGCAAGAGCCTCTGTTTCCTGCTCGTTTGAGCCTGTTTTTGCATACATATCCTGAGTAACCGTGATAACGGCAACGCGGTCGTTGCAAAACATTTTCATATTATTGAGCGCAATTTTTTCAAGGGCAACATATGTTTTTGTTTTTGTTTCAAACATTGCGCGATTGATTTTGCCGTTGTCCGCACCGTGCTCAATAAGTTCCGCCGCAATGCGGTAAGACTGCGCCGTGGTTGAAGCATATCTGAAGCAGCCCGTATCCGTTGAAATGCCCGTATAAAGGCAATCGGCGATTTTTTTATCGATTTTAACGCCCATTTCGTTTATGAGCATATAGATAATTTCGCATGCTGCCGGATAATCGCGAAGCAAAAGATTTTTTGCATATTCCGTGTTTGTTAAATGATGGTCTATGCAAAGATCTATCTTGCCGGCATAGCTGCTTTGCAGGCCGCCGAGCAAATTTTCGGTGGCAACATCAACGGCAACAACATAATCCGCCTCAAATTCCGGAAAATCAATATCGGAATAAAGATAATCATATTTTTTGGGGATTACATCGTCGTTGATAACCCTTGCCTTTTTGCCGAGCTGCATAAGAGCGCGGCAAAGCGCAAAGCCCGAGCCGAGCGTATCGCCGTCCGGATGAGCATGAGTTAAAATTAAGATATTATCCTGCCGCAAAAGCAGATTTGCACATTCTTTAACATCAATTTTCATTTGAAGTTTCCTTTAGCTTTTCAAATATCTCCATTCCTTTTTTGATAGAATCATCGGCCACGAAACTGAGCTCCGGCGCCTTTCTTAAATGAAGATTATTTCCGAGCGTTCTGCGAAGATAGCCCTGCGCCGAATCAAGGCCCTTGCAGGCCTCCTTAGCGGCGTCGAGCCCTTCCATAGCGCTGACATAAACCTTGGCATAGCTTAAATCGTTTGAAACCTTAACATTCACAACCGTAAGCATTTTGCCAGAAACACGTGGGTCTTTAAGCTCTCTCATAAGTGAGATAAGCTCGCGCTTGATATCTTCGGATATTCTGTCTATACGATAACCTGCCATGATCAATCCCTGTATTCTTCAACAACATAACATTCAAAGATGTCGCCGGGCTTGATATCGTTCCAGTTTTCAAGCGAGATACCGCATTCGTAACCGGAGGAAACATCCTTAACATCATCCTTGAATCTCTTAAGATTTTTAATCGGCGTATCGGCAAGCTGCTTGCCGTTTCTCATAACGCGGATCTTGCCGTTTCTGCGGATTGTGCCGCTTGTAACAAGTGAGCCTGCGATTGAGCCTACGCTCGAAACGGTGTAAACCTCGCGAACCTCGGCCGTGCCGGTGTCCACATTGCGATACTTAACGGAGCGCATGCCTCTCATTGCGGATTCAACATCCTCAATAAGGTCGTAAATAATGCTGTATTGCTTGATTTCAATGCCGTCGCGCGACGCATTGTCGGCAGCAACCTGCTCAACATCCGTTGCAAAAGCAACGATGATTGCATTTGACGCATTTGCAAGCATAACATCGGAATCGTTTACTGCACCAACCGCGCCGTGAATTATTCTTACGCGAACTTCATCGTTTTCGATTTTAAGAAGCGATTGCTTAACCGCCTCAACAGAGCCTTGAACATCTGCCTTGATGATGATATTAAGCTCTTTCATCTGGCCCTCTTCAAGGGTGGAGAACAAAGTGTCAAGAGTAACTTTGTGGAACTGCTTGAATTCCTCTTCCTTGGCCTCTTCTTTTCTTTGCTCAACAAGCTGCCTTGCAAGCTTTTCATTTGTTACGGCGTTAAACTCATCGCCGCTCATGGGTGCCTGGTCAAGGCCCATAATTTCAACGGGAACAGACGGGCCTGCGCTGTTGAGCTTTCTGCCGCGATAATCCGTCATGGCTCTTACGCGGCCGACCGCCGTGCCGGCAACAACATAATCGCCGGATTTAAGAGTGCCGTTTTGAACAAGGAAGGTTGCAATCGGGCCTCTGCCCTTATCAAGCTTGGCTTCGATAACGACGCCCTTTGCGGCTCTGTTCGGATTGGCTTTAAGCTCGCACATTTCGGAAACAAGCAAAATCGTTTCAAGAAGCTTATCAATGCCCATTCCTGTTTTGGCGGAAACAGGAACGCAGATAACATCGCCGCCCCATTCCTCGGGCACAAGCTCCTGCTCGGTGAGCTGCTCCATAACTCTTTCGGGATTTGCTCCCTCTTTATCCATTTTATTTATAGCCACGATAATTTGCACATTTGCGGCCTTTGCGTGGTTGATGGCTTCAATGGTTTGCGGCATAATACCGTCGTCTGCGGCAACAACAAGCACCGCGATATCCGTTGCCATGGCGCCCCTTGCACGCATTGCGGTGAATGCGGCGTGACCGGGAGTATCAAGAAATGTGATTTTTTGATTGTTTACATCCACCTGATAAGCGCCGATTGCCTGAGTGATGCCGCCGGCCTCCGTTGAAGTTACATCCGTGTGGCGAATAGCATCAAGCACAGAGGTTTTACCGTGGTCAACATGGCCCATAACGCAAACTACGGGCGGGCGGGGAATTGCATTTTCATCATCCTCAACCTCTTCCTCGATAATCTGCTCTTCAATAGAGATTTCAACCTTCTTTTCAACCTTTGCGCCAAGCTCGGTTGCAACGATTGCGGCGGTATCATAGTCGATAACCTCGTTAACCGTTGCCATAACGCCGAGGGCAATAAGCTTTTTGATAACCTCATTTGCCGTCATTCTGAGCAAACTTGCAAGATCGCCGACGGTAATTTCCTCGGGAACCTGAATTTTAATCTGTTGCTTCTTTCTTTGCTCGGCAATTCTGGCAAGGCGCTGCTGCTCGGTTTCCCTTTTGGAATGAGCCCTGATGCCCTGCGGCTTTTTCTTTCTGTATTGCTTTGATTTTTGATTGAGCTTTTGCTTTTTCTGGAAATCGCCCATTGAAGATGCGGGAGCGATATCCTCGTATTTTTGATTGTACTTTTCAAGATCAACATTATTAACACGAGTGTCTATATGGCGAGCCTCGCCCTTTGTGCGGGCCTGGGGCTGAGCCTCGGCTTTTTTCTTTGCCTTTTCCTCGGCGCGCTTTGCCGCCTGCTCTGCCATTTGCAAAATAGCCGCCTGGCTTTCGCGCTTTTTATCCTTTGCCGTTTCCGCTTTCTTTGCGGGCTTATCCTGCTTTTTGGCAGCGGGTTTTTCTTTTTTTGCCTTAGCCGCGCCCGATTTAAAATAAGCGTCAAAGCTTTTAACACTGTTTTGAATGGTGATTTTATCAAAAAGTATGTTAAGTTCGTTTTCTTCGAGGACTGTGGAAGCTTTCTTGGCCGGACCGCCACAATATTTATCAAGCAGCTCTATAATTTCCTTGTTGCTCTTTCCGAAATCCTTGGCAACATCGGAAACCTTGACCTTAATTACCATATAACCGATTCCTCCTTAACCGATTTATTCGCTTAGCAGCGAAACAATTTTATTACTGAAATTTTCATCTTCCACCGCTATCACGCCGGCCTTGTAGCCGCAGGCGAAATAAATCTCATCAACACCGATATCCGCAACTGCCACGGGCGTGCGGGGCGAGAATTTATTAACGGTGAATTCTATATCTTTTTTTGTGCCCTGCGAGATTTCGGCGCACACAAGCACAAGCTTTGCTTTTTTGGAGCGAATTGAGCCGATTGCGGCCGCATGCCCCATCGAAAGCCTGCCGGCGCGCCTTGCAAGGCCGAGCATTGAAAGAATTTTATCCTTTTGCATTTGCGATTTCTTCTTCCATTTTATCATAAACCGCGTCTTCTATTTTCATTGAGAAGGCACGCTCTATCGATTTTCTTTTTCTTGCCTTTTTTAGGCATTCGGGATTGTTGCACACATATGCACCGCGGCCGTTTTTCTTGCCCGTTAAATCAAGGCTGACTTCGCCCTCGGGGCTTTTAACAACTCTGATAAGCTCACGCTTATCAAACATTTCGCCGCAGCCCACGCACATACGCTTAACTTCTCGCTTTGCTTTCATTTCGATTACTCCTGTGAGCCCTCATAGAATCCCGATTCGGGCTTGATATCTATTTTCCAGCCTGTGAGCTTGGCGGCAAGGCGAACATTTTGACCCTTGTTGCCGATTGCAAGACTGAGCTGATCATCCGGAACCGTTGCACGGCAGAACCTTGCATCCTCATCAAGAATTTCAACACTGCAAACGGAAGCCGGTGCAAGCGCTGCGGAAACAAATTCCGCAACATCATCGCTGTATTTAACGATATCAATTTTTTCTCCGCCGAGAGCGTCAACAATATTGGAAACGCGCTGACCTTTAGGGCCTATGCATGCGCCGATGGGGTCAATTTCGTCATCCTTGCTGTAAACGGCGATTTTCGTTCTGGAGCCCGCTTCACGCGAAACGGATTTGATTTCGATGGTGCCGTCGTAAATTTCGGGAACCTCGGTTTCAAACAGCCTTCTTACAAGACCGGGATGAGTGCGCGAAATCATGATCTTGGGGCCTTTGCCGGAATCCTTAACATCCACAACAAAAATTTTAAGGTTTTCGCCCTCTGTGATAACCTCGCCGGGAATTTGCTCCATTTTGGGAAGCACGGCAATTGTTTTGCCGATTTCAACCGTTGCACTGCCCGTTACCGGATCAATGCGATTTACCTTAGCCGTTACAAGCTCCTGATTTTTGCTTTGGAACTCCGCCAGCTGCTTGCCGCGCTCCGCCTCGCGAATACCCTGGCGGATAACATGCTTTGCGTTTTGCGCGATAATTCTGCCGAATTCTTTTGTTTTGAGCGGGATATCGATTGTTTTGCCCACCTTTGCGGATTTGCGGATTTGCTGTGCCTCTTCAAGGGTTAAATCCGTGTCCGGATCTTCAACTTCCTCAACAACATTTTTGGTTACATAAACCTTGATTTTTTCCTTTTCGGGATCGATATCGCAGTGAACGATATCCTTGCCGTTGTAATCGTGCTTTGCGGCAACAACGATAGCCGCCGAAATTTTATCATAAAGATAATCTGCGGGAATACCCTTTTCTTGCTCAAGCATTTTCACAGCTTCAAAAAATTCTTTGCTCATTTTTCCTATCAACCTTTCTGTTATTTATTAAAATCATTTATATCAAAATCATCCAGCTTAACATAGGATGTTTCTTTTTTATCCGCGGTTATATCATTGCCGTCCTGCAGCGTAACGGTGATTTTGCCGCCGTCATAGCTTTTGAGCGTGCCTGTAAAATCGCGAACGCCGTCTATCGGGCGAATGGTGCGCATCATAACGGCGGCTCCGATATATTTAAGGAAATGCTCTTCCTTTTTAAGTTCTCGCTCTATCCCGGGAGAAGAAACCTCCAAAGTGTATGAATGTGAAATAAGATCCGCCTCATCAAGCGGCTCGGTGATAAGGTGCGTTAAATCAACGCAATCATCAACGCTTACGCCACCCTCTTTATCGATGAAAATGCGCAAATACCAATCCGTGCCTTCTTTTTTAAACACGATATCCCATATTTGCAGCGAAAGCTCATCGGCAAAAGGCTTAACGATTTCAAGCACTTTATCGGAAATATTCTGTGCCATATCTGCTCCTTTCCCGGTGGATTTTCCGCATTTCGCAAAAAAAACCGCCAACAATAATATGAGAGCGGCATTGCTGCCACTCTCACCTTTCGTTTATATCTTACGCTAATACTATAATATATAAATTATTTATTGTCAAGCATTATTTATCACTTAATTTTATAGAGATTGCCCTCAAACGGCCTGAGCATATCGCAAGTGCCGCCCCTTGTGGAAAGAAGCAAATCAAAATTTGAAACATCACACGGTCGCTTTTCAAGCTTTTTGCCGAGATTCAGCTCAATATAATAAAGCTCGCCGTTATACTCGCGGTAATAACAATAAACCGGTTCCTTTGCAAGTTCCATGCTTTTAAACACGCCGTATACAAGCGCAGGCGTGTTTTTGCGCAAAGCGATTGCTTTTTTATAAAAATTCAAAACGCTGTCTGCCCTGTTTTGCTCATCCTCGGCATTATAGCATCTGTAATCGGAGCTGATTTTAAGCCACGGCTTGCCCGTTGTGAAGCCTGCGTTTTCGCTGTCGCTCCACTGGAAGGGACTGCGTGCGTTGTCGCGAGTGCCCGTGGCGGCGCGCTTAAAGGCTTTTTCTTTGTTTTTGCCTTTTTCAACAAGCTTTTTATAGAGATTTACCGCCTCAACATCATTTAGTTCGTCGGCAGAATTAAAATCAACATTGCCCATTGAGATTTCCTGACCCTGATAAATATACGGCGTGCCTCGCAGGGTCATTTCGATAAGGGCGCATATTTTTGAAATATCCTCTCTGTAAGCATCCGTTTTATCAACCTTGGTAACGATTCTTGGATTGTCGTGATTTTCAAAGAAAACGGCGGGCCAGCAGTGATTTGTGTATCTTGTTTGGAATTTTTCAAATTCCCGCATCACCTTATAAAGGCTGTAATCAAAGGTGTCGTATTTATCGTGGCCCTGATTTATGAGAAAATCGAAATTGAAAACGGTGTCCAGCTCCTTGCGATAATCGGCAGTGAGCATTTTATCCATTTCAATTCCTGCGCCGCCGCATTCGCCCACAGTGTAAACATCATAATCACCGAATGCTTTTTCGCGCATTTCGTGCAGATATTCATGCAAACGCGGGCCGTAAAAATAATACTCGGCGCCCTTATAACCCGTCAAAATTCCGAGGAAAGCATTGGCATCCGGCAAGCCGGGAGTTTTGCTGATAAAGTTGATAACGTCCATCCTGAATCCGTCTATCCCCTTATCAAGCCACCAGCGCATCATTTCATAAACACTGTTTCGCACATTTTCGTTTTCCCAATTCAAATCCATTTGCTTTTTGGAGAAAAGGTGCATTGCCCACTGATTTAAATTTTCATAATAATTCCAAGCGGGGCCCTGGAAAAGCGAAATCCAGTTATTCGGCGGGGTTTTACCCGCATCCGTTGCATCCTGCCAAATATAATAATCGTGATAAGGATTATCCTTTGATTTGCATGCTTCCTTAAACCATTCGTGCTCATCCGAGGTGTGATTGACAACCAAATCGATAACAAGCTTCATGCCGCGCTTGTGGATTTCGGCAAGCATGGTATCAAAATCCTCCATAGTGCCGAATTCCGCCATAATCTTTTTGTAATCGCGGATATCGTAGCCGTTATCATCGTTTGGCGAATCATAAAAAGGCGAACACCAAATCGCCGTTACGCCCAAATCCTTCAGATAATCAAGCTTTTCGGTTATGCCGTTTAAATCGCCGATACCGTCGCCGTTACTGTCGTAAAAGGAGCGTGGATAAATTTGGTAAATAACTGCCTCTTTCCACCATTTCGGCTCAAGCACGCCCTCATCGGTGATGATTGCATCCTGCTCCAAATTAAACATATTACATATGGTTTGCACGGTTTTTTTATCAAGCAGACCGAGTGTAAAAGTGGTGAGCGCACTCAATTTCAAATTGGCAACTGCCGGCTTTTCAAGAGCTTCGGTCGGCAGCCGAAGTGCAAGCATAAGCTTTTCGAGCATATCCTTTGCCATTGGGTTTTTCATTGCTTCTTTTAAAGTGGTGCCGGGTGTTATTTTAGCCATAATCTTCTCCAACGAACACACGGCATATGAATCGGCATATGCCGTGTGATTTTATATTATCAAAAACGCTAATTTTATAAAAAACAACTCAATAGATGCCCTGGGCCATCATCGCTTCGGCAACCTTTTCAAAGCCCGCGATATTGGCGCCGGCAACCAAATTATAGCCGAGGCCGTATTTTTCGGCAGCTTCAACGGAATGTTTATGTATATCGACCATTGCGTGATGAAGCTTTGAATCAACCTCTTCGGCGGTCCACGAAAGCCTTTGGCTGTTTTGGCTCATTTCAAGACCGGATACGCAAACGCCGCCCGCATTAACGGCTTTTGACGGCGCAACTATAACACCGGGCGCCTTGATAAGATATTCCTGAGCGTCCGCCATTGTGGGCATATTCGATACTTCCATATAGTATTTAACGCCGTTTTCAACGATTTTCCTTGCATCCTTAAGGCAAACTTCATTTTGCGTTGCGCACGGCATAATAACATCCGCATCTTTAATTCCCCAAGGCCTTTCGCCGGGAACGAATACCGCAGACGGGAATTTATCGCTGTAATCCTCCACCCTGTCTCTGCCGCTTGCGCGCATTTCAAGCAGGTAATCGATTTTTTCGGGAGTGCAAATGCCGTCCTTATCATAAATATAACCCGTAGGTCCACTGATAGTAAGCGGTACGGCACCCAGCTCGTTAAGCTTTTTAACCGCGCCCCAAGCAACATTGCCAAAGCCGGAAAGAGCAACTCTTTTGCCCTTAATTGTGTCGTTTTGATGCTTCAAAACCTCGCATAAATAATATACGGCGCCGAAGCCTGTTGCCTCGGGACGAATAAGCGAACCGCCGTAAGAAATGCCCTTGCCGGTGATAACACCGTTTTCAAAAGCATCCGTAATTCTTTTATATTGACCGAAAAGGAAGCCTATTTCTCTTGAGCCCACACCGATATCGCCGGCAGGGACATCGATATTCGGGCCTATATGCCTGTAAAGCTCCGTCATAAAAGCCTGGCAAAAGCGCATAATCTCACCCTTGCTTTTACCGCGCGGGTCAAAATCCGAGCCGCCCTTTGCGCCGCCCATGGGTAACCCCGTGAGTGAATTTTTGAAAGTTTGCTCGAAGCCGAGGAAATACATTATACTTGAATTTACGCTTGGATGAAAACGCAAGCCGCCTTTATAAGGGCCTATTGCGGAGTTGAACTGAACACGATAGCCTCTGTTTATCCTGGTTTTTCCCTGATCGTCCACCCATGCGATTCTGAATGTGATAAGTCTGTCCGGTTCCACCATTCTGGTGAGCAAATCATCATCAACATATTCGGGATGAGCCTCAATAACCTTTTCGAGCGAACCGAAGGTTTCTTTAACCGCCTGAATATATTCCGGCTTGGCGTTATCACGCCTTTCAACCGTTTTTATAACACTGTCTATATAAGCATTCATAAAAAAATGCCTCCTTCTCTATAATCAATTATAGTTTAAAGGAGGCATTTAATCTATGAGCAGATTTTATAATATTTAATTATTTTTTAGTACATTGTGCACAAGCAATCTTATGTATTCTGAAATTATTTGTTGAATTTTTGCCAATCTATCTTTTTATCTTTGAAATAATATTCCTTATCGCGCTCCGAAATCGGGCGCATAACGCGGCACGGATTGCCGACGGCAACCACATTTGCCGGAATATCCTTTGTTACAACACTGCCCGCGCCGATAACCGTATTATCGCCAACGGTTACACCCGGAACTATAACAACGCCCGCGCCGATCCAGCAGTTTTTGCCGATTCGCACCTCGGCATTGTATTGAATTCCCTGCTCGCGAAGGCATGGAATAATAGGATGCCCCGCCGTTGCAATCGTTACATTCGGCCCTATCATAGTGTGGCTGCCGACATAAATGTTGGTATCATCCACCAAGCCGAGATTGAAATTGGCATAAACATAATCGCCGAAATGAACATTTCTGCCGCCCCAAACCGCGCGCAGCGGAGGCTCGATATAGCAGCCCTCGCCGCATTCGGCAAACATTTCCTTTAAAAGGCGTGTTCTTTCCTCAAGCTGAGAGGGGCGCGTGGCATTGAAATCATAAAGCTTTTCCATGCATTGGCGCTGGGCCTGCATAATTTCATCATCCCCGGGATCATAAAGCTCGCCAGAATGAAGAATTTCATCAAGATTCATAATCAATTTCCCTTTTCGATACTGATTTTATCAAAAATTTCAAGCAAATCTTCAACCCTGGCATTTTCCTTTTCCTCGCCTTTAATGTCAAGCACGGCTTTGCCCTCGTGCATCATCACAAGGCGATTGCCGTACTGCACGGCGAAGCGCAGATTGTGAGTTACCATCAGCGTGGTGATTTCGTTTGCTTTCACAAGTTTATCCGTGAGCATCATGACTCTTTCGGAGGATTTGGGGTCAAGCGCCGCAATATGCTCGTCAAGAATAAGCAGCTTAATATTCGTCATATTTGCAATGATAAGCGCAAGAGCCTGGCGCTGGCCGCCCGAAAGCGTGCCAACCTGAACGCCGAGTCTGTCCTCAAGCCCCATTTCGCATTGTTCAAGCAGGGATTTATAGTAATCTATTCTTTTTTTGTTAACGCATTTGCCGAGACCGAAGGGCTTATTTTTATTATCTGCAAGCGCCATATTTTCAAGGATTGTTAAATCCGGGCAGGTGCCCGCCTTCGGATCCTGAAAAACACGGCCGATTATTTTTGCTCTTTTGAATTCGGAGATGTTTGTGATATCCTTGCCGTCAAAAAGAATGTTTCCGCCGTCCGGCTTATAGGAGCCGCAGATAAGATTGAGCATAGTTGTTTTGCCGCTGCCGTTTGAGCCGATAACGGAAACAAATTCGCCCGCGTTTACCTTAAAATTAAAATTATCAAACACCGTGGATTCATCGGGAGTGCCGGCATTAAAACGCTTTGTTATATCAACGAGATCAAGCATTCTTTTCCCTCCTTTTAAGCTTTATTTTTCCTGTTTTGCCGAAAAGAAGAGCAACCACAAAAAGCACTGCCATCAGCAGCTTATTATAATCGCTCGGAAGGCCGATAACAACGGCGATTTGCAGACACGCTTTATAAATCACCGTGCCGAGAATAACCATTGTTGTGGCTTTCATGAAGCCGACGCGCTTAAAGAGTGAAAGCCCGATTATAACGCTTGAAAGCCCGAACACAACCATGCCCACGCCCATTTGCGTGTTTGCGGATTCCGTGCTTTGCGCAACAACTGCGCCGCTGAGAGCCGCAAGTCCGTTTCCGATTGCAAGGCCTAAGATTTTTGAAGCGCCGGGATTTCTTGCAAGCATAACAACATACTGCTGATTTGAGCCGGTGGCGCGCAGCAGATACCGGATTTTGTTTTAAGATAAAGATCGATAAGTATTTTAATGAGCACAACAAATATGAAAAGCACGATAATCTTTCTCACATTAAGGCCGCCGATATTTGACGGCAGAGCACATTTGCAACGCCGCTGTTAAATACATTATCCCTGCCGAAGGTGGAGGCTATAGACTGACCGCCCGTGCCAAGCTTAACCAGCACAAGATTTATCGAAAGCAAAGCACCGTGTAAACCAAAATTCCCGAAAGCAGGGGCTGAAGCTTAAGCTTAACATGCAAAAGCCCCGTTAAGCAGCCTGCGGCGAGCCCGCATGCAAACGCAACCACAAGGCTTATCCACGGATTAACGCCGTGCAAAATAAGAATTGCCGAAACGATTGCGCCGAGCGGCATTGTGCCGTCCACCGAAAGATCCGGGAAATCCAAAATGCTGTAAGAGAGATAAACGCCGAGTGCCAAAATGGCATATTTAAAGCCCTCTTCAAGCACAACCTTCAGAATATTCATAAATTCCATAATAACAAATCACCTTAGCGGGCAAAGCCCGTTATTTTAAATATCATATAAAAGCACACAAATCGGCACGCAAAAATTGCGTGCCGACGAACAATTTAAATATGTGCCGACCGACGCCGGGCAATTATTGCGCGGCGGAAGTTGAAACTTTTTCGGCGTCATTCAGCTCTGCGGGAATTGTGATACCGAGAGTTGAAGCAACATCGGGATTAACAACAACGAATGAATCCGAAACGGTAACAACCGGATATGTTGCCGCCGATTTACCGCCGAGAACATCAACGGCGATTTGGCCTGTTTTTTCACCGAGAGCAACATAATCTATTGAAGCCGAAGCAAGGCAGCCTTTTTTAACCTGCTCGATTTCGGAGCCGTAAATCGGAATACCTTTTTGATTTGCCTGCTCAAGAACAACGCTCATATTGTCAACAACATTATTGTCGGTTAAATTTGTGATGGCATCCACCTCATTCACAAGGGACAAGGCAACAGCCTGAAGCTCGGAAGCCTCATTGATGCCCTTTTGAACAAGATTTATTCCGTTTGCCTCGCACTCTGCTTTAAGAGTTGCAAGCTGGCTGATTGAATTAGCCTCGGTTGTGGTATAGATAACGCCGAGATTTTTAATATTCGGCTGCATGGTTTTGATAAGCTGAACCTGGCCTGCGATATCAACCGCGTCGGCTGTGCCCGTGCAATTATTACCCGGTGCGTCAAGTGAATTTACAAGACCTGCCGAAACAGGATCGGAAACCGCGCAAAAGATAACCGGAATATCGGACGAAGCATTGCGAACGGCCGAATAAGCGCTTACCGCAGCGGGAGTTGCAACGGCAATGATTGCCGAATAATTGCCGGAAGATGCCATTTGCTCCGCATAGCTTTGGCAATCCGTGTCTGCGCTGCCGCTTGAACCGATTTGAACATCATATGCGATACCTGCTGCATCGAGCGCGTTTTTAACACCCTGTGTGCAATTATCAAGGCTTGAATGCGGCATATATTGCAAAATCGCAACTTTTTTGCCCGAGGTGCTGCCGCCCGAATCCTTGCCGCTTGCGGAACAGCCCGCAAAAGCAGCCGCAATAAGAAGCACGGAAAGCAAAACCGCAAACAGCTTTTTTGCATATTTCATAATGATTTCCTCCTATAAAAATTATATTACTTTGTTAATAATTATACCATAAAGGGCATATCTGTCAACAAAAAAATCATTTCGTGCCGCTTTGAGATTTTTTCCATTCGATAAATTTCATAACTTCATCGCAATCCTCCTGCGAAAGGCCGCGCAATTTGCTGACAAAAGCCGCTTCTCTGTCGGAAAGCTCCATGATTTCACAGCTGCTTCTGTACATACTGCCATCCGCAAGGCGATATTCCGATTTCGGCACCTTGCCGCTCATTAAAAAATCAACCGTAACGCCGAAAAAATCCGCAAGGGCAAGGTAAATACTGTCCTTCGGCTTCGTATCTATTTCATAGCGGCGGTACGTAGCGCTTTTAACACCTACTGCCTCTGCCACCTGATCGGAGGTTAACCCTCTCTCTTTCCTAAGCAATTTAAGCCTTAAAGCCAAGTCCGACTTTGCATGCATAGAATCACTCCCCCTCATGTGTGCATTTATGTGATTATTATACACAAGGCAAATTGAACCGTCAACACAGTTCACATTTTTTTTACTATTTTTAACAAATATTTTCATTATTATGTTCTTTTGTAAATGTTTTCCCCTTTGTTGACAAACAACATCCTTTTTACTATAATGCAATTATGGTGATGTACTTTGTGCAAAAGCGCAAAACACACCTGAAGCACATATAATATAACTCAATTCGCGTCTGCAATAACGGAGGATAACATATGAAAAAACTCAAAAAGCTTTCAAGCCTGCTGCTTGCAACTGTAATGGCGATTTCGGCGCTGTTTATTCCCGGCACGAGCTTTGCCGGCGACTACGAAGCAAGCCTTGCAAAGGCGGGCTTTACTTCATCCTACATAGCTGCGCTTTCAAAGCTGCACAGTAAATATCCGAATTGGAATTTCGTGCCGTTGAAAACAAATCTTAGCCTTGATGAAGCCGTTTCAAGCGAGCGAAAAAAGCACAGCCAGCAGCTTATTCAAAAAACGGAATCAAACGAAGCAAAAGGCTATTTGTGCCGCTGCTCCGATTGCTATGTAAACGGCAGCTATGTTATCCGCGAGGGAAAGACCTGGGTTTCCGCCTCCGAAGCGGCGGTTAAATACTATATGAACCCGCTTAATTTTCTTGACGAAAAATACATTTTTCAATTTGAATCCACATCATACGAGAGCGGCCAAACAACCGCGGGAATAGAAACGATTATTCAAAACACATGGATGTATAATTCATACATATCCTACAAGAATTCAAGCGGCAACACACAAAAATACACAAGCCGAGCTTACCCGAACGGAGTAAAATATTCACAGGCAATTTTGGACGCGGCAAAATACAGCGGACTTTCGGCATACTATCTTGCATCGAAAATAGTGCAGGAGGTTGGCGGAAAATCACCCACCGCGGCAGGCGCAAGCGGCACTAATTCAAAATATCCCGGAATTTACAACTACTATAACATCGGCGCAAACACCGGCGCGGAGGACGGGCTTAAATGGGCTTCTTCGGGTGCAAGCGGATTTGCAACAAACACCGACAATGTGCGCTTAAGATCGCAGCCAAACACCTCAAGCAAGATTCTTGCCAAGCTGCCCAAAAACACAAGTGCCACGCTGATTTCAACAACCGAAAAGCAAAATGACGGTTATGTTTGGTACTATGTTAAAGTAAATTACAACGGAAAAGCATTAACGGGCTATATCCGCAGCGATTTGCTCGGTGAGCAATACGGCAGACCGTGGACAAATCCTTATCGTTCGATTTACAACGGCGCAAAATATATTTCAAATAATTTCACAAGCACGCAAAACACGGGCTATTTGCAAAAATTTAATGTAAACCCCGCGTCTTCAAACAGATTCGGCCACGAATACATGGCAAATGTGCAAGCAGCCGCTTCCGAGGCTTCAAACACATACAAGGCTTACAGCAGTGCAAATCTGCTTTCCGCCGCAAAAACATTTTATATTCCGATTTACACCGGGCTTGACAGCAATATTGACGGCTTCACCGTTACCGGCAGGGGCGACGGCGGCAAGTCACTGTGGCTTGATTGGTATGATGTTGCAGGCGCGGCAAAATATATTGTTTACGATGTTACAAACGGCGCAAACACATTAAAAGGCACGGTTACGGCATCCGAATTTAAATTTACGGATTTAACCCCCGCATGGGAATACGATATCAAGGTTATCGCATATTCGGCGGACGGAACGATCTTGGCGCAAAACACATCTTACAGAATTTGTGCTGCTTGCCCGCCCGTGAGCGGAGTGAGCGCAACCGTTTCGGGCGCAAACGAGCTGAGCGTTTCATGGAGCGGTTCGGTTTGCCATGGATATTACATTCAATGGAGCACAGACGGCAACTTTAAATCCGACCTTCACGGCGAATGGATAAGCGGCTCGGCAACAACTTCATATAAAATAACAACAGATTTAAACGCAAATAAATATTTTGTTCGCGTTCGCGGATGGAAAACCTTCCAAGGCACCACCATTTACGGCGACTTTTCCGAAATTGCCTCGGCAAAAGGCCTTTTGCCTCCGAGCGGCTTCGCGGTTACCGGCCGCGGCGAGGGCGGCAAAGCGCTGTGGCTTGATTGGAACGATGTTGAGGGCGCAACGCAATATGAAATTTATGATGTTACAAACGGCGCAAGCACACTTAAAGGCATAACCGATGGCGAAAGCCGCTTCACCTTTATTGATTTAAACCCCGCCTGGGAATACGATATTAAGGTTGTGGCAATCGCGGCTGACGGCAACACTTCAAACGCAACCTACAGAATTTGCGCGGCATGTGCGCCGGTGCAGAATTTAGCCGTGTCCGTTAAAGGCACAAACGAAATCGAAGCCACATGGAATTATGCCGTTTGCCACGGCTATTACATTCAGTGGAGCACCGACCCCGAATTTAAATCCGATGTTCACGGCGAATGGATAAACAACACATTTACCGAAAGCTATGCAATCGCAACGGACGGCCCCGCAAACAATTATTATGTTCGCATTCGCTGCTGGAAAAATTATGACGGCGGCAAAATCTTCAGCGATTTCACAAGCGGCGTTAAAGCCGGCGGCATGCTGCCTCCCACAGAATTTGCCGTTACCGGCAGGGGCGACGGCGGCAAGGCGCTGTGGCTTGATTGGAGCGATGTTGACGGTGCCGTTAAATACGAAGTTTACGATGTTACAAACAACACAAACACACTAAAGGACACCGTAACGAAAAGCGAAGTTAAATTCATCGATTTGAACCCCGCCTGGGAATACGATATCAAGGTTGTGGCAATTGACGCAAACGGTGGCACATCAAGCGCAACCTACAGAATTTGCGCGGCGTGCGCGCCGGTTGAAAATCTTGTTGCAGTTGCAACGGGCGATTATGAAATCACAGCAGGCTGGGATTATGCGGTTTGCCACGGATATTATATTCAGTGGAGCACCGACCCCGAATTTAAATACGATGTTCACGGTGAATGGATAAACAACACATTTACCGAAAGCTATGAAATCGCAACTGACAGCCCTGCAAACAATTATTATGTGCGCATTCGCTGCTGGAAAAATTATAACGGCGGCAAAATCTTCAGCGATTTCACGGATGCCGAAAGAGCCATGGAAATCATTCCGACGGAAAGCTTTGCCGTTACCGGCAGAGGCAACGGCGGCAAATCCCTTTGGCTTGATTGGGCAGATGCGAAAGATGCGGTTATTTACGGCATTGTTGATGTTACAAACGACGAATACACCGAAGTGGGCACATCGGAGGAGAGCAATTTCACATTCACAAATCTTAATCCTTCTTGGGAATATGATGTTGTGGTTGTGGGATTTGACAAAAACGGTGACGCCTGCGCCATTAGCGATTCTTACAGATTTTGCGCGGCATGCCCGCCGGTTGAAAACTTTAAGGCAACCATTACGGGCAACAATACAATTTCGGCAACTTGGGATTACGCGGTTTGCCACGGATATTATATCCAGTGGAGCACCGACCCCGAATTTAAATCCGATCTTCACGGCGAATGGATAAACGACACATTCACCGAAAATTACGCCATAAATACCGACGGCTCTGCCGAAAACTATTATGTTCGCATACGCTGCTGGAAATATTATAACGACGGAAAGATTTACAGCGATTTTTCCGCACCGATTCTGCCCGAATAGCACAAAGTCAATAAAAAAATCAACGCGCTCTTTTGCAAAAGCAAAGGGGCGCGTTTTATCTGCTTAAATCAAACAAAAACTATGGATTTAAAAAAAGAAATATGCTAGAATATGCGAAACCACACCTATAATGGAGAATTTTTAATATGAAAATCAACTACAAACAAACGATTAGCGCTTGCTTTATCGGCTATATAATCCAGGCAATAGTTAATAATTTTGTGCCTTTGCTCTTTGTTACATTTCAGAAAAGCTATTCAATTGAGCTTTCAAAAATCACCGTGCTGATAACGATAAATTTTGTTATTCAGCTTTGCATTGATTTGGCTTCTGCTTATTTCATTGACAAAATAGGCTATCGTGCCTCGGCGCTGATTGCGCACGGCTGCTCCGCCGCAGGGCTGATACTGCTCACAATTTTGCCCGAGCTTTTGCCGAGCGCATATGCTGGAATAGTGATTTCCGTTATCATATATGCAATCGGCGGCGGCTTGCTCGAGGTTCTTTTAAGCCCGATAATCGAAGCCTGCCCCACGGGAAACAAAGAAAAGGCCATGAGCCTTTTGCATTCGTTTTATTGCTGGGGGCACATGGGCGTTGTGCTACTTTCCACCGCGTTTTTTGCAATTTTCGGCATAGAAAATTGGAAAGCACTTGCTTTGATTTGGGCTGCCGTGCCCGTTTTTAACGGAATATTTTTCACCCGCGTGCCTATTTATCCGCTTGTTGACGAAGGCGAAAAAGGACTTACATTAAAGCAACTTGCCGCAAGCAAAACCTTTTGGATAATGATGCTGATGATGGTTTGCGCAGGCGCAAGCGAGCAATCGGTGAGCCAATGGGTCTCCGCCTTTGCCGAGGAAGGGCTCGGCGTAAGCAAAACGATCGGCGACCTTGCAGGCCCAACGGCATTTGCCGCGCTGATGGGAACATCAAGGCTGATTTACGGCAAGCTCGGCCACAGAATAGATATAAACAAATTCATGGGCTTCAGCTGCGTTTTATGCATTGCGGCATACTTGTGCATTTCAATTGTGCAAAACCCTGCGATTGAGCTTATCAGCTGTGCCGTTTGCGGCTTTTCCGTGGGTATACTTTGGCCCGCCACCTTCAGCAAAGCTTCTGCCTCAATCAAAGGCGGCGGCACCCTGCTTTTTGCAATGCTTGCCTTGGCGGGCGATCTCGGCTGTTCCGCAGGCCCCACTCTTGCGGGCTTTGTTTCCGGAAAATTCGGCAACAATTTAAGAGCCGGAATTTTGGCGGCGATCGTGTTTCCTGCTTTACTGCTTTTGGGGCTTTTGCTTTCAAGAAAAAACTCAGGCGGCAAAATCAAAAAGGCCTGAACAGAATTTTCGGCAAGCGTTTTACCGGCAGGATTTAGTTCGCAGGCTCATCATATTTAAGCGCAAAAAACGGATGCATCTTAAGCGACGCATCCGTTTTTCTTTATTTTTACCGGCGATTGGATTACACACGGCATTTTTTATATTTTATTGAAACACTGTTTATTCGTCGTTTTCTCGTTCCTCAAGTGCTTTGTGGCGGCGAGCCTTGCGTTTTTTTGCATTGCTTACGGCCAAGGTGATATAAGCCGCAAGGCCGATAACAACCACGGCGATAACGATTTTAACCGCTGTGAGCGAGAAAAACGCCTTTATCGAATTAAGCACTTTCAGCAAAGTGGAAAGCTCCACATCATCGGCGGCAACAAGCGTGGTTGTGGCAACCACCTGATCGCCGTAAATTATATCCGCCGTGCAGATTTCATCACCCTTTTTAACGGGGGCCTTAATTTCCTCGGGCTTATTTTGAACCTTGATAATGACGGTGGATTTATCAAGCCCAACGGGCACAATCGCCGTTACATCATCCTTGGCAACAAGTCGAACGGTGTCGGCATTTTTGCCGTTTTTAACCGGCACTTCATCCACAACCTCACTTTGCTCAAGCACTGTGGAATATTTAAGCTGTGAAAATGCCCAATCAAAAAGTGTGGCAGCGTCTATAAATGAACATTTTTCAACATAGCCGTCCTTATTATAATCTATCACGGGCGCGCCCAAAACAACGGCGAGGTAATTATATCCGTCCTTACTTGCCGTTGTGATAACACAGTAGCCCGCCTCTTCGGTTGAGCCCGTCTTAACGCCCTTTGCATACTTATAATAATAAGAAACATAGCCCTTTCGAAGCATAAGATTTGTGTGATAAAACTTTTTGCCGTTATATTCATATTCAACGGTGTTGCAAATCTTTGTGAATTCCGGATTTTTCAGCGCCGCCAATGCGATTTTGGACATATCGGACGCGGTTGTGTAGTGATTTTCATCGTGCAAACCGTCCGGATTAACGAAATTGGTGTTTTCACAACCGAGCGATTTGGCATATTCATTCATTTTTTGAACAAAAGCAGCTCTTGTGCCGCCAACGAATTCGGCAAGCACCTCGGTGGCATCACAAGCGGAATGAACCATCGTTAAATAAAGCAATTGCTCAACGGTGAGCGTTTCGCCTACTTTCAGCCCGGCAACCTGAGCACCCGTGCCGAGCAGAATATTAAATGCCTCTTTGGAAACGGTTACCTCCTGCTGCAAATCCTGCACATTTTCAATGGTTACCATTGCCGTAACGATTTTGGTGAGCGACGCGGGATACATTTTTTCATCCTGATTTTTTTCCGCCACAACCGGGTATGAATCATCATCCATATTTATAAGCATATATGCCTTTGAATAAAGCGTAACATCCGGCGTGTATGTTGCGGCAGATGCCGAAATATCGGCAAAAACAGAAATAATTATTAAAACCAACGCAGAAAAAAACGCGGCAAACTTTTTCATACTCTTGACACCTTTTGCAATAAAATATATTATATAAACAACGCACCTTTTGGCACACGCACAAAAGAATGCGATTAAGTGCACACTTCGCTGCGCAAATATTATTTTAACATTTTTGCGCAGCGTTTAAAAGGGCTATTTGAATAAAAAATATTAAGATTGAGTAAAATTCATATTAAACGAAAGGCTCGGCGAATTTTATGGTTTATATCACTGGCGACACCCACGGCGATATATCGTGGTTTAAAAATCCAAAACTAAAAAAGCTTGGCGAAAAGGATATTTTAATAATTTGCGGCGATTTCGGCTTTTTGTGGAATCCGAAAAGCGAAGCAGAAAAGAAAAATTTGGAAATTCTTAAAAGCAAGAAATACACTATTTGCTTTTTGGACGGCGCACACGAAAATTTCGACATGCTGGATGCTTACACCCCCTACCGCTGGAAGGGCGGAAACGCTCACAAAATCGCAAACAATATTTTCCATTTGATGCGCGGCGAAATTTTCACACTGGACAATAAAACATTTTTCGTTATGGGCGGCGGCGAAAGCGACGACCGCGACATGCGCGAGCCGGGCGTTTCCTGGTGGGAGGAAGAAATGCCGAACGCCGAAGAGATCAAAAACGCCGAGGATAATCTTAAAGACGCAAATTATAATGTGAACTACATATTATCCTACGAAGCGCCTGCCGTTGCAAAAGACTTTTTAAAGCTGCACTTAAAAGAGGCGGCGAAAATATCACCGCTCAACACATATTTGCAGGAGCTTACCAAGAATGTTGATTACTACCATTGGTATTTCGGATCGCTTCACACCGATTTGCAAATAAGCAAAAAGATGACGGCGGTTTTCAACGAAATCCACGAAATACGATAAAATCGAAACAGCAATATAAAATTTCACAGAAAATATGCAAAAGGGGCTGCACGGCATCACGCCGCACAGCCCCCTTTAATTATGCCTGTATTTACTTATTCAGATCGGCAAGCTTCTTTTTTGCGCTGCCTCTTTTAAAATTTGCATTCACCGCATATATGCCGATGCACACAAGCAAAAGCGAAGCAAGACTTTTTAAATTAAACGCCTCGTCGGTTTCGCCAAGCACAAGTGCCGAAAGCAGCACGCCGAACACGGGATTCATAAAGCCGGTTACGGCAACGCGGGAAACCGGATTGTGCTTTAAAAGCAAACCCCAAACTGTGTAGGCAACAGCGGAAATAAGCGCAAGATAAAGCAAAATCAAAATGCTTTTAACGCCTGCCTGCATATGGATTCTGCCGCCTAAAGCAAAAGCGAAAGCGCTCATTATAATTCCGCCGGCAAGAAACTGCCAGCCGGAAAGCGCCACGGGATTATCCGTTTGCGAAAACCTTTTGATAAGCACGCCGGATATCGAATACGCTAGGGCGGAGAGAATAATTGCGCCGTCTCCGTTCAAAGAAAATCCGCCGAAGCCGCCGGATTGAAAATTTATCAGCACAACGCCGGCAAAGCCAACAGCAGCACCTATTATTTTTGCCGCCGTGAGCTTTTCCATTTTAAAAGCCAATGTCGAAATAATAAGCGAAAGAAAAACACTGAGCGAATCAAGCACGCTTGCCTTAACGCCGCTTGTGTGAGCAAGGCCGATATAAAACAGAGTGTATTGCATAACGGTTTGAAAAGCGCAAAGTATAAAGCAATGCTCTATTTGCGATTTGCCGCGAAGCACAAGCGGCTTTTTGGAAATCGCAGAGCCGAAAATTATAACAAGCGCACCCGCAAGAGTAAATCTTATTCCCGCAAAAAGAATTTGCGCCGCCGTGTTTGCAGATGAAACGGCAAAAAGCCTGTATCCTATTTTAATAACGGGAAATGCCGAGCCCCACAGCAGGCAGCAAAGCACCGCAAGCGGAAGCATTACACCCGGCTTTGAAAGGCTCGATTTTTTTGATTCACTCATTTATTTTAAACACTCTTTTATATATTATTTCCACATCTGCCGAGGAAAGCGTTGTGGGGTTATTAAGTAATCTGTCCGGATTAACGCTTGCGGCGAAGCCCTCAACAAGCGATTTTTCGGCATGCGGAGAATCAAGGCTGAATTCATCAACCAGTGCCCTGAAAGCCGCCGCGCCGCCCGCGGAATTTTCCGCGCCGAGCATAACGCCAAGCTCATCAAGCGTTTTAAGCACATATTCCCTGCCGCGCTTATCGTTTACGGCGGAATTGTTGTGATTCATATAATCCCAAATCTCTGCCAGATTAACGGCAACGGAATGGCCGTGAGCCGTGTTGCAGTTTATTGTGATGTTATAGCACATGGCATGCGCCGAAGTGGTGGAGGTTATGTTTATCGCCTTGCCCGCATAATAAGAAGCAAGCAGCATTCCGCGGTTTGCCTGCGGTTCATTTACGATATATCCCAACTTGTTTTGCACAAAAAGCTTTATTGCCCTTGCGGCATATTCCTTGCTTTCGGCATTGCTTTTAACATTCCAATAGCTTTCAATCGCGTGACAAAGTGCATCCATGGCCGTGCACCTGCGCTGATAAGGCGGCACGGTTGTTAAAAAGCTTTCGTCAAGCAGCACCAAATCCGGCAAAAAGCCGCTGTGAGTGATTGAATGCTTTTCAACATCGTTTACATAGAATATCGAATACCGTGTTGCCTCCGACCCAGTGCCCGAAGTGGTGGGAATCGCAAAAAAGCCGATATCATTATCCTCCATCGGCTGAGTGAGCGCCGTTTTCGGATTATTTGTAATAAGCAGCTTTATCATTTTTGCCGAATCAAGCACCGAGCCGCCGCCAGCGCCGATTATGTAATCGCACCCCGCGCTTTTATAAAGCACGGCGGCCGCAAGCATATCCTCAAACCTCGGATTCGGGCGAACGGTGCTCCAAACGGTTAGATCAAACTCGCGGGAAAGGAATTTATAAGCATCTGTTTTCATAAAGGATTTTCCGCAGCATAAAAACGGCTTCGTGCAATCCGCAAGCTGTGCAAATTCCCGCAAATCCTTTAAAATATATCCTTTATTCGGCATTGGCAAGCCACTCGTATTCGGAAACATAAATTCTGGTTTTATCCCACGGATCGCCGTCTATATGCCTGATAAGCCAAACATAATACATTTCATAACCCGGTGCCACAACCTGCTCGTGTGCATTGCCGCCCCTTATGCAAAGGCAATCGCCGTCCTGCGTTTTATAGGGAGTATCACCCTCAAAACCGACACCGAAGCCCTCGGGTCTGCTGAAGCGGTAGTAATAAAGCTCCGGCTGAGGATGGTGATGCGGCGGATATGACGACCATTTACCCGGCTGATTAAACACCTCGCCCATAACCATATTTGAATAAGGCGCATTATCAAGATCAAACATTGTGGAAACGATTCTGTGCCCCGCGCCGCCCCACTGGCCCTTGCCGAATTCCTGGTAAAGGCAATTTTGCGGATTATAAAAAACGGGCTGCCATGATTTTTCGTTATCGGTTTGCTGCACAAGCACCTCGGCAGGCTCAATTGCGGTAATGCGCGCCGCCGTTTCCCTTGAAAAATGAACGGCATAGGGCTTTTTTTCAAAGGGATTTTCCCTTTGGCAAATTTCGTTTATTTCGCCAACCTCAAAATGCACCTTGCCCGAAAGCAATAAAACGGCGCATTCGTTTTTATCCTCGCAAATATCAAGCACTTCGCCCGCAGCAAGCTTTTTAACATAAATATCCATATTCATTTCTGAATTTACGCCGCCCATTTCGCAAAGCACTTTTTTTCCGTTTTCATCGTATTTTGGCCTTGAAAGCATAAAAGCATCTCCTTAATCTCGGCAATTCGCGTCTAAAAACGCATCTATATATTCATAAACTTCCTGTTTATTTGTTTCGTTCAAAATCTCGTGGCGGCAGCCGGGGAAAAGCTTAACAGTAACCCTTGAATGCCCCGTGGCTTTAAGCTTTTCGCCGATTTCGTTTATACCCTTTGAATATGCACCTACGGGATCATCGGCACCTGCAACAACCAAAATCGGCAAATCCTTTTTAACCGTGTTATACCACTCGGCGCTGTTTGCCCAAATATTGAGCATAACCAAATCATTCATGCCCTTTGCCGAAAACAAAAAGCCACAATATTCATCGTTTATGTAGTTTTGAACAATCGATTCATCCCTTGTGAGCCAATCAAACGGAGTTTTCTTTTCCGTTTTTTTATTATAGCTGCCAAAAGTCATTTTATCGAGCATTTTTGATTTATATGTGCTGCCCTTAACGGAGGCAATCAGGTTTGAAATCGCCTTACCCATTCCCGCGGCGGGATTACTGCCTCCCGTGCCCATATAAACGGAAGCCTCGCTTGCACCCGGATAAGCGCAATCAAAGCAACGCACGATAAACGAGCCCATCGAATGGCCGTAAACAAATATTTTTTTATCGGGAAATTCCTTTTTTGCAAGGTCGTAAACGGATTTTAAATCCTTAACAAGATTTTTATAACCGTCCTTTTCTCCAAAATAGCCCAGCAATTTCGGATCTTGATTCGATTTGCCGTGATTTGCCATATTGTGCATAAAAACGGCATATCCTTTTTCGGTTAAATGCTGCACATAATCGGCATATCTGCCGATATGCTCTGCCATGCCGTGATGAATTAAAACAACGGCCTTAACATCGCCCTCGGGCAAAAATTCCGTGCCGTTTATTCGGCACACACCCGTGGCTGAGCTGAAAGAAAAATCTTTCGTTTTCATAAATAAAACCCCTAACATAAATTTTATATCTGCCGCGGCAGAGTCCGTTAACTCCCCGTCGCAGCGAATTTCAGTAAAAGCGGCGTTATAAAACGCCCGTGAAATCAAAAGGCGGAATAAATTCCTTGCAAGCGGAATCGCGCTCCTGCACAAAAATATTTTCAAGCCCCATATCAATTGCATGGGAAACCACCTTTTCATATTCGCGCTTTGTGATTTTTCTGTTTATTTCCGCGCAGGAGGATAAATCGCCGCACGGAGTATATTGCGCCATAAGGCTTAAATAAGCCCGCGGAAAATTCTTTGCCGCATAATCTATGATTTCGATTGCCGAATTTGTGTTTTGCGGCAAAATCAAATGGCGAATTATAACGCCCTTTTGCATGATATCGCCGTTAAATTCGCACTTCGGCTGCTGGCGTACCATTTCGGCAATCGCCGCTTTTGCGATTTCGGGATAATTCTTTGCCCTGCCGTATCTTTGCGCCTTATCCGCCCTGATATATTTAAAATCCGGCAAATAGATATCCACAAGCCCCTCAAGGCTTTTCAGCACGGAAACATTTTCATACCCGCCCGAATTATAAACAACCGGCACGGGGCACTTCCATTTTGAAAGCACATCGGCAATACGCAGCGCATAATGGGTGGGATTAACAAGATTTATATTATTAGCGCCGCTTTCGATAAGCCTTTCAAATATTTCGATAAGCTTTTCATCCGAAACGGGCGTGCCTTTGTTTTCAAGGCTGATTTCGTGATTTTGGCAAAAAACGCATTTAAGATTGCAACCGCTGAAAAACACCGTGCCGCTGCCGTTTTTACCGCTTATGCACGGCTCTTCCCAATAATGAAGCGCCGCCCTTGCAAGCCTGAATTCAGGCGGCGAATCGCAAAATCCGCGACTTTCGGCTCTGTTTACCCCACACATTCTGGGGCATTGATAACAAATCATATTTCGCTTTCAACAAGCTCCTTGTAAATATCCGATTTTTTAAACGGCGTGGTTGCCGCCACCTCTTTTGCGGCGCGGCTCATCGTCATTCCCGCCGCCACAAGCTCTGCGGCTTTTTTCACGGCTTCATCAAGCGTAAATTCCTGAACAGGCTCTTGCTTTTTGCCCTCTATAATCAGCACCATTTCGCCTTTTAAATGCCCGTCGCAGTAAAGCTCGTTTGCCTTTTTAAGCGTGGTTTTGATAACCTCTTCGTGAATTTTTGTGATTTCTCGCACGATTGCGATTTTTCTGTTTCCGAGTGCGGCATATAAATCCCTGAGCGTGTTCACAAGCTTGTGCGGCGCTTCGTAAAACACCATTGTTCGTTTTTCGTCCTTAATTTCATCAAGGTGCTCAAAGCGCGATTTTTTTGAAACGCTTAAAAAGCCTTCAAATGTGAAGCGCCCCGTATCCATGCCCGATATCGCAAGCGCAGTTGCAAACGCCGTTGGGCCGGGAACGGAAACAACCTGTATTCCTCGCTCGTGGCACTGTTCCACAAGCTCCTGCCCCGGATCGGAAATCGCTGGCATACCCGCATCCGTAACTATTGCGCAGTTTTCGCCCGCCGCTATTCTTGCGCAGATAAGCTCGCCTTTTTCGCGCTTATTGTGCTCATAATAGCTGACTGCTTCTTTTTTTATACCAAAGTGATTAAGTATTTTAAGAGTAACTCTTGTGTCCTCCGCGGCTATAAAATCCACATCGGCAAGAGTTTGCACGGCACGCGGCGAAAAATCGGAAAGATTTCCGATCGGCGTGCCGACAACATATAATTTTCCGCTCATTTATCATACCCATCGGCATAAGAACCGTAAATTTTAAGCATTTCATCGGTAAATTTGCCGTTTTCTTTTTTTATTTGCAGCAGAGGCTCTATGCGTATAAACGGCTTTGCGTTTTTTTTGCCCTCCACAAGAAAGAGAAACGGCTCTTCACCGCTTTTATCAACCACAAAGCGAAGCCGTTTAGGCTCAAGGCTGTGGCGGCGCATAATTTCCAGTGCATCCACAAGCCTTTCCGGACGGTGACACATACAAAACCTGCCGCCGTATTTAAGAAGATAGTTTGCGGCAAGCACCGCATCCTCGATATTGCAGCAAATTTCATGGCGGGCGATTTTTGCGCTTTCGCCGAGGGATTCAATCCCCGTGCCCACCGGCTTATAAGGCGGATTCATCGTAACAAGCGAGAATCCCTCTGCCGGAAAGCTTTGCCTGATTTGTCTTAAATCGCAGTGATGAACGGTTAGGCGAGCCTGAAGCGAATTATGCACTATGCTGCGATTCACCTGATCAACCGCATTTTGCTGAATATCAAGGCATTCTATTTTTTCGGGCTTCGGCTTTCTGAGCCACAAAAACGGAATAATTCCGCAGCCCGTGCCCATATCCATTGCCTTATCCTTTTCCTTCGGCGCGGCGAAATCCGCCAAAAGCAGAGCATCTGTGCCAAAGGTGTGTTGAGGTGTTACCTCTATATAAACATCATCGGAAAGTCTTTCGTATTTTGCCATAATTTGAAAAGATTAACCTTTCGCAAATTTATTTATCATCATCTGAAGAAAGCTTAAGCACGGCCATAAACGCCTCCTGCGGCACCTCAACCGTGCCGAAATGGCGCATGCGCTTTTTACCCTCTTTTTGCTTTTCAAGCAATTTTTTCTTTCGAGTAACATCGCCGCCGTAGCACTTTGCAAGCACGTCCTTACGAAGCGCCTTAACGGTTTCCCTTGCAATAACCTTGCCGCCGATTGCCACCTGAATGGGAATTTCAAAAAGGTGGCGCGGTATATGCTCTTTAAGCTTTTCGGCGATTTTTCTTGCGCGGGGATAAGCTTTATCCGCATGAATGATAAACGAAAGTGCGTCTATCACATCGCCATTGAGCATAACATCAACCTTAACAAGATTGCTGCGCCTGTATTCCGAAACCTCATAATCAAACGATGCATAGCCTCTTGTGCGCGATTTGAGCGCATCAAAGAAATCATAAATTATTTCATTAAGCGGCAATTCATAGCTGATATCAACTCTGTCGGGCGTGATATAAGTCATCGTTTTGAATATGCCGCGCCTGTCCTGGCACATATCCATAATCGTGCCCACAAATTCGCTGGGCGCATAGATATTGGCATTGCAAAACGGCTCCTCGCAATAATCTATCAGCGCGGGATCGGGATAATTTGTGGGATTATCTATTTCACGCATCGTGCCGTCTGCCATATGAATTTTGTAAACAACGCTCGGCACGGTGGTAACAAGATCAAGATTATATTCTCTTTCGAGCCTTTCCTGAATTATTTCAAGATGCAAAAGCCCAAGAAAACCGCATCTGAAGCCGAAGCCGAGCGCACCGGAGGTTTCCGGCTCAAACGAAAGCGAGGCATCGTTGAGCTGCAGCTTTTCAAGAGCATCACGCAAAGCCTCATAATCCGCACCGTCTGCCGGATAAACACCGCAGAACACCATGGGATTTATTTTTTTATAACCAGGAAGCGGTTCTTCTGCAGGGTAAGAGGCGGTTGTTACAGTATCGCCGACACGGGCATCATGCACCGTTTTGATTGACGCCGTTATATAACCGACCTCGCCCGCCGTAAGCTCCGGTGCCTTTTCCATATATGTGGCACGCATATACCCTACCTCAACAACGGTGAACTCTGCTCCGGTTGCCATCATGCGCATAGTATCGCCGGCCTTAATTTTGCCATCCATAACGCGCACATAAACAATAACGCCTCTGTAAGAATCATAAACGGAATCAAATATCAAGGCGCGCAAGGGCTTTGAATCGTCGCCTTGCGGGGGCCTTACCTCATTAACGATATATTCTAAAATTTCGCCAACATTTTCCCCTGTTTTTGCAGAAACACGAGGAGCATCAAGGCAAGGAATGCCTATAACCTCTTCAACCTCCTCTGCAACCGCCTGAGGATCTGCGGCAGGCAAATCAATTTTGTTTATAACAGGCAAAATATCCAAATCGTGATCAAGGGCAAGATAAGTGTTTGCAAGCGTTTGTGCTTCAACACCCTGAGATGCATCAACTATAAGCAAAGCGCCCTCACAGGCAGCAAGGGATCTTGAAACCTCATAATTAAAATCCACATGACCGGGAGTGTCAATCAAATTAAATTCATAAAGCTCGCCGTTTTTTGCTTTGTAATCAAGCTTAACCGCATGGGCCTTAATTGTTATTCCGCGTTCACGCTCCAAATCCATATCATCCAATATCTGATCCTGCATATCACGCTTTTGAACAGATTCGGTAAGCTCCAGCAATCTGTCCGCAAGAGTGGACTTACCGTGATCTATATGAGCAATTATTGAAAAATTTCTTATATGTTCTTTGTTTACAGACAAAATTATTTATCCTCCGAATAGTTATCTTTAAGTTCTTTCAGATCATTCATCATAACCTTTTTATTGTGCTTATATTTATCAAACAAACGATATATATAATAAAACGGCAATAAAAAAAGGTTTTTTTTCAAGAACCTTATATTGCGCCTTCATTTCGCTTTTTTTCGGAAAGAGCCTGTGCATCAACCAGCCGAATTTGCCGCCGTAGCTGTTTACCTCTTCGGTGATATTGCGTTCGAATTTACCGAAAACGCCGCCGTCAAACATTTTTGAAAGCAATGCTTTTTCTTCTGCGCCGGGTTGCTTTTCACCGAAAACGCAATCCGCAAGCGAAAGCACAATGCGGTGAAAACCCGCAAGCCCGAATTCGGCGAATTTTGAATTTATATAATCCCAATCAAGCTTATCCTTGCTGTGCGACAGCAAATACATATCGCAAAGAAAGCGCACGCCGCAGCCGTGGCCGCAGGTATAGTGCTTATACATATGCGCAAGCGCATAGATGTAATTATCTTCTCGGCTCATTTCAAAACGACAGCCATCAATTTTTTTTGCATGCTCCCATGGATTAAGCCCCGGGCAAAATTCCGAGCCTTCAAAAAACAAATCTCTGTGCATTTCAAACGAGCAATAGGGCTTTTTGTAAAAATCATCCGAATTTTCTGAGGCAGTTCCCAAATAAAAGCCGCGGTGCTTCATGATTTTAAGCAATTTATCGCGCATTGCTTTATCGTACAAAATATCGTTATCGCTCATTTGGCGCATAAAGCTGCTCGGGTAATATTCCCTTATCACAAGCCCTTTCAAAAACATATATTTAATTCCGGCCTCATCAAGCATGGCACATATCGCCGCGCGTTCGTTATTCACAACAATCGTTCGCCTAAGCTCGGAAAGGCGGCAATCGTTCCACGCCGATTCCTCGGCAGCGGTTAAAATACCGGCATTTTGAAGCGAGGGCAAAATTATGTTGTAAACCTGCTGCTTATTCGCCAAATCAAAAAGAGCCTTATGATTTATTTCCTTTTGCGGCAGCGGCACATCGCCGCCGAGCAGTGAGCATTTTAAAAGGCAAAGAAGGTAATCTGCCTCCGCATTTTCCGTTTTTATCATATTATTTCACACATTTCGGGCGGCAGGCATAATCGGCATTGCCGCAAATATATTTATTCGCCGCACGGCGAAATCAAAGCAACAGCTTCTCGTTTACTCCTCAAGAATACCCGCCTTGCGGATCGTTTCGATAACCTCGCGCACATCCGCGCGAACAACTTCCTCTGGTGCATCGTATTTTTTGAGCATGGCGGCAACAATGCTGTCCTCCGTTTGCTCCGTTTTAAGCAAAGTAAAAATATAATTTGCCGTGGGATTGTTGTTTATAATTCCGTTAAACGATTTTGAAAGATTGCCCGTTGCAATGGCAAAGTCTTTGCCGTCTATATTACCGAGCATTATATCTTTATTGAGTTTCATTTTATTCAACGCCTTTCGCATTAAAATTATATTGCTTTATATGTTTTATTTTTCAATCAGTGCCACGCATTCGATATGCGGGGTGCGCGGGAAAAGATCAACCGCTTTAAGCCGCTTTGCATTGTACCCCGCCTGCGAAAGAATTTGCAAATCCCTTGCAAGGGTGGCGCTGTTGCAGGATATATACACTATTTTTTTAACCCCAAGCCCTGCAATGATATCAAAAATCTCTCTTTGGCAGCCTTTTCGGGGAGGATCCAAAATTACGACATCGGGGCGCACGCCTTTTTGGGTGAGTATTTTTGCGCCCTCATAGGCATCCGCACAAATAAATTCCGCATTTGAAAGATTGTTAAGCCTTGCGTTTTCGATTGCGTTTTCAACCGCCTGCGGAACAATCTCGATTCCGCAAAGCGATTTGCATTTATCGGAAAGCGAAATGCCGACGGTGCCGGCGCCGCAATACATATCAAGCACGGTTTCGCTGCCCGAAAGCCCCGCAAGCTCCGCCGCCGCGGAATAAAGCTTTTCGCACTGCGCGTGATTAACCTGATAAAAGCTTTGCGGCGAAATAATGAATTTTTTGCCGAGAAGCATATCCGTTATTTTTTCACTGCCCCACAGCAGTTTTGTTTTTTCGCCGAGAATAACATTTGTTTTATTTTTGTTTATATTGAGCACAACGCTTTTTAGCCCCGGCAAAGCCGACTGCAAAAAAGAAACCAGCATTTGCGGTTCGGGCACGGAGCTTCCGTTTATAACGGCGCACGCCATAATCTCTCCCGTTGCAAAGGCCTTGCGAAAATAAATATGCCGCAAAAGCCCCCTGCCGCTTTTTTCGTCAAACGAAGAAACATTCGCCGCAAGCGCCCATTTTTCAAATGCCTCAACACCCGCCTTAAATTCCGCAGGCTGAAGCAGGCAATCCGCCGCCGGCACGATTCTGTGGCTTTTATATGCATAAAAGCCCGCACAAAAACCATTACCTTGAATGCAAACGGGATATTGCGCTTTGTTTCGATAGCGTAAAATATCCGAAGCGCCTATAATCTCCTCGCACCTTATCGGCAGCTTTGCGATGCGCTCCATATTGCCGTTTACAAAATCAAGCTTGCTTTGAAGCTCTTTTTCATATGTCATGGAGCGAAAGGTGCAACCGCCGCATTTATCCGAAACAGGGCAATCGCTTTCGATTCTGAAAGGCGATTTTTCGATTATTTCCTTTATTATGCCAACGGCATAATTTTTGGAAACCTTTATGATATGCGCCTCAACAACATCGCCGGGCACAGCGCCGAAAACAAAAACGGCAAGCCCGTTATATCTGCCGAGTGCGCTCCCCTCGGAGGTGACGGATTCGATATTAAGTTTTATTTCATCGTTCTTTTTAAGACTCAATATAAACCACCACTGTATATAATAGCATATATAATTAAAAATATAAAGAGAAATTGCGCAAATTTAAAATAATTCCCACACGATTTACGAGCTTTTAACTGTGCGGGCAAAGCCGAATACACCGTAAAAACGTCATAAGAAAATCCCCTCTTTAGGGGCGCACTCCATAAAAAATAATTGCTCAATAAATCAAATAAACGGCAAAATACTGCGTTAAAATTGCAGTGAAGGCGGCAGCCTGCTCTGCAATTTATGCCTTGTCTTTTATCCGTTTCTTTGATTTTTGAGTGCGAAGCAGTTTAAGCGAACTGATTTTGTTCGTGGTGCATTAACAAAAATCTGCCAATACTTGCGTATTGGCAGATTTTTTTAATAGTGCAACGGGCAAAACTCAGAAAGCTTAAACCACATTCTTCTTTATGAAGTGCACCCCTTGGTTTATTCCCTCGGAGCGGATTTATTATTTGCTTTATTGCTTTATTTACGAATATATCATTTGCCGATTTTGCGCTGAATAAGCTTAACGATTTCCACAATGGGGATAACCGCAAACGCAAGCGCAAGCGCAATGACATATTCAAGCGCGGAAACAGCGGCAAAATCAAATGCCCTTGCAAGGAAGGGAATATAAATCACCGCCGTGCAAAGCACAAGGCTGAGCACCGTTGCGCCGTATAAAAGCTTATTGTGCGATTTAAGCGCAAAAACGGATTGGCGCCTTGAGCGCATATTAAACGAATGGAAAATTTCCGCAAGCGAAAGAGTCAAGAAAGCCATCGTCATTCCGTTTTGATGAATAAGCTCGCCGCTGCCTGCAGCAAGGTGAATGCCCGCATAATACGAAAGCAAGGTGAGCACGGCTACCATAATGCCCTGCCATGCAACATCAAAGCCCATACCGTTTGCGAAAATTCCGTCCTTTTCGCTGCGCGGAGCGCGCTTCATAATATCCGGCTCGCCCTTTTCAACGCCGAGCGCCATTGCAGGGAAAGCATCCGTAATCAAATTTATCCACAGCAGATGAACAGGCTCAAGCACAGTGAATCCTATCAAGGTTGCGGCAAAAATCGTGAGCACCTCGGCAAGATTTGAAGAAAGCAAAAACTGAATTGATTTGCGAATGTTATCGTAAATGCGTCTGCCCTCTTCAACCGCAGAAATAATGGTGGCAAAATTATCGTCTGCCAGCACCATATCCGCCACATTTTTAGTAACATCCGTGCCGGTAATGCCCATGCCGATGCCGATATCCGCGTTTTTGATTGACGGCGCATCGTTTACGCCGTCACCCGTCATGGCGGTCACCATGCCCTTTGAACGCCATGCATTGACTATTCTGACCTTATGCTCGGGCTGAACACGGGCAAAGACTCTGTAATTTTCAATATTTTTATCAAGCTGATCATCGCTGAGCTCGTTAAGCTCCGCACCCGTTATAACCTCCGACGGCTTTTCTGCAATGCCGAGGGTTTTGGCGATAGCAAACGCCGTATCCCTGTGATCGCCCGTTATCATAACGGGCTTAATGCCCGCCTCTTTTGCTTCTTTAATTGCATCGCAAACCTCGGGGCGAACGGGATCGATCATTCCCGCAAGACCGATATAGCAAAGCCCTGTTTCAAGATCGGATGAAACCTCGCGCGGCATAAAAGCATATGTTTTCATTGCAACACAAAGCACACGGAGCGCCTTATCCGCCATTTCTTTGTTTTGCGCGGCTATTTCTGCACGAAGTTCATCGGTCATCGGCACTCTTTTGCCGTTTTTAAGGGCAAAATCGCAGTTTTTCAAAACGATATCTGGCGCGCCCTTTGTATATTGCACAAAGCCGTTTCCCTCGGCCGAATGAATTGTCGTCATCATCTTGCGCGAAGAATCAAACGGCACCTCATCCACACGCGGAAAGTCGGATTCAAGGCGCGTTTTGTTCATATCAAGGCTTTGCGCCCATTCAACAAGCGCTGCCTCGGTCGGTTCGCCAGTTACCTTGCCGTTTTCAAAAGCCGCATCCGAGCAAAGAGCCATCGCCTGAGCGGTAAGATTTTCGGAATCGCCTTTTGTTTCCGTTACCGTCATTTTATTTTGAGTGAGCGTGCCGGTTTTATCCGAGCATATAACCTGCGTGCAGCCGAGAGTTTCAACCGCGGTAAGCTTGCGAACAACGGCATTGCGTTTGCTCATTTTCGTTACGCCGATTGAAAGCACGATTGTAACAACCGTGGCGAGCCCCTCGGGAATTGCGGCAACGGCAAGAGAAACGGCAACCATAAAGGTGTCAAGCATGCCGTTAAACGTTACGGCATTGCCGGTAATTACGGTTCTTAAAACATCAACGCAAAAGATAACAACGCATATTCCGAGCACAAGATAGGAAAGTACCCTTGAAAGCTGATTAAGCTTTTTTTGAAGTGGTGTTTCGCCGTCTGTTGCATCATTTATCGCGGTGGCGATTTTGCCCATTTCGGTTTTCATGCCCGTTGCCGTAACAACGGCTTCGCCGTGGCCGTAAACGATATTTGAGCCCATATAGCACATATTTTTTCTGTCGCCGAGCGGCACATCGCCTCCGTCTGCCGCAGTTATCTCATCGGCAGATTTTTCAACGGGCACCGATTCACCCGTAAGCGCAGCCTCCTCCGCTTTCATTGAAGCCGAATGCAAAATGCGGCAATCGGCAGGCACGCTGTCGCCCGCCTCAAGCGCCACCACATCACCCGGCACAAGCATGGAGGAATTTATCAAAACCGTTTTACCTCCGCGCTTAACGCGGCTTTTGGCTGCCGCCATTTCTTTAAGCGCATCTATCGCCTTTTCGGCCTTTGTTTCCTGATAAACCCCCAGCACGGCATTTATCAAAACAACAATCATAATAATTATAACATCCGCAGGAAATTCGCGATTATAAGCGGAGGTTACGGCGGAAACGATAGCGGCAACGATAAGTATAATTATCATGGGATCCGAAAACTGCACAAGGAATTTGTGAAAAACGGATTCCTTTTTGCCCTGTGCCAGCCTGTTTTCACCGTGCTCTGCAAGGCGTTTTTCCGCCTCGCTTTGCTCCAAGCCCGCTTCGGACGAATTAAGCTCTGCCAGCACATCTGACGAATTTTTAAGATATTCTTTCATTTTCAATTCCCTTTCGCAAAAGAATATAATGCGGGAGCATCGATTTTGCCGTTTTTTTATTAAAAAAGACCCGTATATAGTATTTCTACCATATACGAGTCTCATTCTTTAAAATTAAACCAGCTCTATATGAGCACGATGTTGATTTAATCAGCGCCGTAAACGGCACGGAATTACTCCCTCATATTGCCTGTATTATACCACATTCGGTTGTGATTTGCAATTATCAAAAAGCGAAAAATGTAATAATAAATATAAACAATCGGTAAACAATTCCTATAAATCAAATCACGCGAGTTAAATTACTTCTTGTTGATTTCCTTGGAATATTTAGCAAGGTAAACCGTTCTCATAAGGAAGCATTCTGCTTTGGGAACATAGTGCGGGCGGTTGAAGATATCAACATCAACAACGGCTTCACAACCCTTATCCATAATGATTTCAAGAGCCTGCATATCGCCGTCGCTGTTACCGAAAGCAAGCGCGCCGTTGCCGGCAATAAGAACGGCATTTCTGCCTGCTGCGGCCTTGCCGATTTTTGCAGCGCAATCATCGGTATCGCCGTCTATCCAAGAGCAGTTTTTAACATCTACGCCGACGATTTGAGCAAAGTCGTCAATCATCGGTCTCATATCCTCACCCGTGCAGGAAACCGCAACAACATCGGGCTCGGTAAGGTGCTTAATGATGGTAACATCCTGATTTTCATAAATAGCCTTATGAATTTTTGCGCATTTCGGAGCCACACCGTTTACGGCAAGGCAGGTTTCCATATCAACATCATATGTTTGATCGCCGACGGTAAGTGTGAACATATTGCCGTTTCTTACGGAAGAACCGAGATCGCAAATGGAAGCGGGCATTGCGCCGCAATCCTCTTTTTTAAGGAAATAATTTCTTTTATCCTCGTCCGAATAGGATTTTGCCCAGGAATGGCGAAGATAGTTATCCTTAATAACTCTTTCACAGCAGGTTTCGAGAGCACCCGCGATTTTGAAAGCATGCTCATAGCTGTCACCCATGCAAAGAGTGCCGTGGTGCATAAGCATAATTGCGCGTGCCGAAGGATTCATCATTATGCAGGTTTCAACCTTTTTGCGAAGCGATTCGGTGGTTGACATGGCGTAATCGGCAACCGGAACTTTATCGCCGAGAACAGGCTGCAAATCACTGTAAACATTTCTGATTTCCATGCCGGTGATGCTTACGATTGTTGCATATTTCTGATGAGTGTGGATAACAAAATCAACTGTGGGATGATGCCTGTAAGCCGCTGCATGAACACCTTTTTCGGATGAGGGCTTGATATCGCCTTCATAAGAGCAATCATCAATATTAACAACAACAATATCATCCGGAGTAAGGGTTTCATACGCCCTGCCTGACGGTGTGATAACAAACTGAGTTTCCGAAATACGAGCTGAAACATTTCCCCATGTACGTGCAATAAGGCCTGTTTCTATAAGCTTTTTACCTGCTTCAACCACAAGTTTTTTTGCTTCTTCAATTTCATATGCCATAATTTTTCCCTTTCAATAGTGCAATAAATTTAATATACACAAAAAGGGCGGAATCGGTAAATTTAAAATTTGCCAATTACCGCCCAAGTTTTAATTAGTAATCAATCTTTTCGCACTTGGAAAGCACTTTATCAAAGCGGCGGATACATTCATCAATATCCTCTTCGGTATAAGCACTTGAAGTGTAAAGACGAGAGCCTGCAAGAGTAACAAGGCCTTCTGCCATGTAAGCAGCGCCCATATACTGCATTTCGGTTTGGCGAATACCTGTTTGCTTAAGAACATTCGGAATTGTCCACGGCTTCTTCCAGTTGATGCTAAACTGCATTGTTGCAACTGTGTGAAGCTGGCAAATAGAACCTACATTGTAGCAGATGAAGGGAAGATCATACTTCTTGATGGATTCATTGATGCCCTTTGTAAGACGATCTGCCATTTGACCTGCAACCTGGCAAGCATTTCTCTTTTCAATCTCGCAGATAACGGTGTAGCCTGCGCAGCAAGAGATAGGTGTGGCGGCCATGGTGCCGCCGCACATTGCCTTATGTATTTTCTTACCTTCGGATTTATCAAGGCCTGCGCCGAGATACTTCATAACTTCTCTGTGGCCGCCGATGCCGCCTGCACCCGGATAGCCGCCTGCGATAATCTTACCGAAGATGGTGATATCGGGATCAATGCCGTAATAGCCCTGAGCACCGGAAAGACCGATACGGAAGCCTGTTACAACTTCGTCGCAAACAAGAAGTGCGCCGTACTTGCGGCAAAGAGCCTGAACGCCCTTCGGGAAATCTTTATCAACCGGGCGTGTTGCTGATTCGGGGCCGCAGGGCTCGATGAATACAGCAGCCGTGCCGCCGCGGAATTTATTGAGAATGAGCTTTCTTTCAAGGCTCTTAAGATCATTCGGGAAGAATTCCTGAGTGTGCTTGAATACGAAAAGCGGAACACCGTGAGACTGAAGATTAAGTGTGCCGGGAACACGCATGCCCCATGCAAGCTGATCGGACCAGCCGTGATAAGCACCGCCCATTTTGATAACATTTTTATGGCCTGTTGCAAGACGGGCTACACGAACCGCGCACATGCAAGCCTCTGTGCCCGAACCGAGCATACGAAACATTTCAACAGAAGGAACGCATTCGGAAATTTTCTTTGCAAGCTTATATTCATAAGGATGGAAAAGACCTGTGGAAGGGCCGCAATCCTCAAGGAGCTCAATAACCTTATCTCTTACAACATCATCGTTAGAGCCGATGATTGTGGGGCCGCCTGCCTGAAGGAAGTCATAATATTCATTACCGTCAACATCATAAAGCCTGTTGCCCTTTGCCTTTACCATAACAATCGGGAAAGGATAGTTGAAAGCAAGATTGTGCTGAACGCCGCCGGGAATGATTGTTTTAGCCTCTTCAATCTGCTCCTTAGACTTTTTGCACTTCTTTGCGAAGTACTCTTCCTCATATTCTTTAAGCGCAGATCTGCTGATTGAGTAAATCGGCTTTTTGATAAGCGCATCGAGTTCCGCATTAAGCACTGTTGCATCGGGATACTCTGTGATTGCGAATCTTGTATCCATTAAATAGATCCCCCTTGAATTGATTTTAATATAGTATTTTAAGTGAGCAGCGCCGCCTGCAATGCAGGTGTGAGCGATTACTCACAATAAGTACATATTTAGTATATCACTTTTCAACGATTTGTCAAACCCGTAATCAATATTTTTTGTTAAAATTTCTTTGAATTGTTGCAGGATTATTAAAATTATGATAATATACTGTTTAGTATTTAGACCATATATTTTGCGAAAGGCGGTTTCCTTTGTTTGAATTGCACAAAAGCGAGCAAATTGCTTTGTGCAAGCTTACAAAAATAATTAAAATGACAAAAAAACACAACAAAGAAGCGTTTGACAGAATTTCTCCCGAAAGGCAAAATGAAATTCTTGAAACTGCCATTGAAGAATTTTCCTCCAAGGGATATAAAAACGCAAACATAAACATAATTTCAAAAAATGCAGGCATAAGCATCGGCCTTATGTATAAATATTTTGCAACGAAAGAAGACCTTTTTTTAACCTGCATTTCAAAGGGAATGGTGCTGCTGCGCGAAACGCTTGAAGAAATAATGAAAAGCCACGATAAGCTGCTTACCAAAGCCGAAAAAGTTATCCGCGCAAGCTGCGAGCTTTCAAGAGAATATAAAAATTACATCAAGCTTTACAATGAAATCACCGCGGAAAAAGACGGCGAACGCGCCGTTGCCTTTGCAAGGGAAATAGAAAGCCACACAAGCAGAATTTACATAACCGCAATTGCTCAGGCGCTTGCCTGCGGCGATGTGCGCCAGGATCTTGACCCAAGACTTTTTGCCTTTTTCCTTGATAATCTGCTTACAATGCTTCAGTTTTCCTACACCTGCGCTTATTATAAAGAACGCCTCAGCATTTACACCGGTGTGAACATAGACGAGGCAAACGACGATGAAATTGTTGCCCAGCTTCTTAAATTTTTAGAATCGGCATTCACCTTCACAAAATAATAAAACAACCGAAATCGTAAATCTTGCCGGCATGCCGGCTTTGCGGCAAAATCACATTGATATCATTTGCGATACAAGCCGCCAATATCGCCATTGGAATTTGCAAAGGCACATTTGAATGGCCGAACATTCATCACACCTTGCCGGGCTACAGCAGGGGCGCCGTGATTTATATTTATGTAGCCGGAAAGGCAAACACTATGGCAAAATATGTTATCACCTACGATATAGGCACAACGGGAATCAAAACCTGCCTTATTGAAATTGACGAATCAATGAAAATCCTTGCTTCCTCAACTGCGGGCTACAATCTTTATGTTGACGATGAAACCGGAGTTAAAGGCGGCGCAGAGCAGGATGCGGATGAATGGTGGGAGGCTATGTGCACAACCACAAAAGCCGTGTTAAGCAAAACGCCCCACGTTACCAAAGAAATGATAGAGGGCATCAGCTTTTGCTCTGCAATGCAGGGGCTTGTGCTTGTTGACAAAGAGGGTAATTGCATTCGCCGACCCATGACATATATGGACCAAAGAGCAAGAGAAGAGCTCAAAAAAGGCATTGCCCACGGTGTGCAGGTTGCCGGTGCGGAGGTTACAAAGCTGCTTAAATACCTCCGATACACGGGCGCGGTAAGCTCCTCCGTTAAAGACCCGATTTGGAAATATAAATGGGTTGAGGCTCATGAGCCCGAAAACTTTAAAAAGATTTACAAATGGCTTGATATTAAAGAATATCTTATTTTGCGCGCAAGCGGCGAATTTGTTATGACACAGGATTCCGCTTTTGGCACACTGCTTTATGACACAAGAAAAGGTCACGAAGGCTGGTGTAATCCCGTTTGCAAGATGGTTGGAGTAAACATTGAGCACATGCCCACCATTAAAAAGAGCACCGAAGAAGTGGGCAAAATAACCGAAAAAGCCGCAAAAGAGCTTGGCCTTGCAGAGGGCACGGCTGTTTACGGCGGAGGCGGCGACGCTTCGCTTATCGGCGTAGGCGCAGGCGCAGTTGAAATCGGCGACACTCATATTTATTCCGGCACATCGGGCTGGGTAGGCACCGTTGTGCCCGAGCAAATCGTTGACGCAGGTGCGATGATGGCGGCGATAGTAGGCGTTGATCCCGAGGCTTACAATTATTTCGGCGAGCTTGAAACATCAAACAAATGCGTAAGCTGGGTTAAGGATCACCTTGCACTTGACGAAATCGGCGTGTTCCTAAAAAAATACGGCAATGCTTCGGACAGCTTTGAGCAGGTTGAGTTTAACCTTTACGATTACCTTGAAGAAGTTATAGACACCATTCCCGCCGGTTCCAACGGAGTTGTGTTTACACCGTGGCTTCACGGCAACAGATGCCCGTTTGAAGACCCGAATGCGGCAGGTATGTTCTTTAACATTCGCCTTGAAACCGGCAAAACAGAGCTTATCAGAGCCGTTGTTGAGGGCATTTGCTTCCACATGAGATGGATGCTTGAAAGGCAGGAGCAAAAGGTTAGCAAATATAAGAAAGAGGACACCGTTCGCTTCTGCGGCGGCGGCGCACTCGGCGAAACCACCTGCCAAATTCTTTCCGATATTCTTCAAAGGGATGTTGTTGTGGTTGAATCACCGCAAAACATCGGCGCAGTCGGTGCTGCTGCCTGCATTGCGGTTGGCATGAAGCTTATTCCGACAATGAAGGATGTTAAAAAGCTTATTCCTGTTAAAACAATATACCACCCCAACAAAGCAAACAAAGCCGTTTACGACAGAAATTTCCAAGTTTTCAAAAATCTTTATAAAGACAACAAAAAGAACTTTGAAATTCTTAACGGCTGATTATAATTCAAAACAGATTATAAATCACAAGCACCCAAACAAAATGTTTGGGTGCTTTTTTTGTGCAATTAACATGGTAGAAAGCAGCACCTCTTGCCAAAAAAACAAGAGGTGCTGTTTATTTAGAATATTGCGTTGATTATTTATCCAAGTCAACCGTGTAAGTAAGCTTATCGTCGCTGAAAGAAATAAGCTCGCTGATTTCAAGTTCTATCTGCGTTGAATCATCCCTTAAAATATAAACCTTTGAAACTTCCTTTGTTGTGCCGGGCTTAACCTTAACATCCCAGCCGAGTTCATCTGAACCGCCGTCAAGGAAAGAGCTTTCAAGTCCGATACCATCCTGATAAGCATCATCTTTAAGAGCCACATCGAAGCTTTGGGCTTCTGATGAATTATTCGTGAAATTATAGGTGATTTTAATGGAATTTTTTCCTTCCCAGTTTTTGCACTTTTCCGCGGATTTAACCGTGCAGATATAATCGCCAATTTCGCCCTCCGTTTTTTCTTTTTCCTGCGTTGCAACCGAGTTTGTTGCTTCCGAAGCCGCGCCGGCCGTTGTTTGAGCACCCGAAGACGAATCGGAGCCGCCTCCCGCCGAGCCTGCGATGGCGATGATTATGATTATTCCGACGATAACCGCAAGAATAATCAGCCTCTTTTTCTTCTTCTTTTTCTTTTGCTCATCAAGTGCCTGATTAACCGCCTGCTGCACCGCGGAGTTATTATCCTGCGGATTTTGATATTGGTTTTGATTTTGATTTTCCATAAATTTTACCTTCCTTTGTAAATATACCGTTTTGGGATATTTTAATAATACCATTTTGGTATAGTTATGTCAAGGTGATTTTATGAAATTGAAAGAACTGCGAAAGGAAAAAGGCATTTCCCAGCTGAAGCTTGCCATGGATTTATCCATGAATCAAAACACAATCAGCAGATACGAAACCGAGGAACGCCAAGCGGATTACGAAACGCTTATTAAAATTGCGGATTATTTCAATGTTTCCATAGATTACCTTTTGGGGCGCACGGAAAACAGAACTTTTTTTAAATAGCCTTAAAAGCATAAAAGCAGCCGCGAATCTTTTGCGATTCGCGGCTGCTTGCATTATATTAAATTCAAATCAGGCACTTATGCCCTGGCAACCATTTCACCGTATTTTTCTTTGCTTTCCCTGATGAATGTTTCCACCTGCAACGCGGAGGGCATTGCATCCGAGCAGCTGTGAGCCGAAACAAGGATTGAAGCCGAAGCAGAGCCGAATTCAAGGCAATCGATAATATCCTTGCCCTGAAGCAGGCTGTAAAGAAATGCGGAGCCGTAGCCGTCTCCCCCGCCGAAGCCTTTAAGCAGATTTGCGGGGAAAGGCTTAATGTTATAAAATTTGCCGTCGTTTGTGTAAGCGGTTGAGCCTTCTTTGCCGTGCTTAATAACGCAAATCGTTGCACCGAAGGACTGCCAATATTCCGCCGATTCCTTATCGGAGGATTTAATGCCCACTATGCCCTCGGTGAGGTCAAACTCCTCGCGCGAGCCCATAATGATATCGGCATTTTGAGCCGCAAGGCTGTAATAAACGGCGATCTCATCCTTGGATTTCCAGGTGTATTCGCGGTAATCAATGTCAAAAACAATGCGCACATTGTTCTTTTTTGCAAGCATAATCGCCTTGAGGCACGCTTCGCGGCTGGGGCTTTTTGCAAGCGCCGTTCCGCTGATAACAATTGCCTTGGCAGATGCTATATATTCCTCGTCTATATCCTCGGGCGCGAGGCAGAAATCCGCCGCATTATCGCGATACATCAAAATCGATGATTGCTCTTTTGAAAGGATTTCCGTAAAGGTAAGGCCGATGCATTCGCCGTTTTTTGCGCGGGTTACATGGCTTGTGTCTATTCCCTCTTTTTCAAAATAATCAACAACGAAATCGCCGAATTGATCGGCGGAAACACAGCCGGCAAAGCCCACCTTGCAGCCGAGACGCGCAAGACCCACAGCGATATTTGCAGGCGAGCCGCCCACATATTTGTTGAAATTCGAGGACTCGGAAAGAGGCCTGTACATATCCGTAGGATTAAAATCTATCGCAATTCTGCCGATCGGAATAAAATCGAGCGGCTTGCTCATATCAAATTCAATGTATTTCATAATTTTTACTCCCCTGAAAATATATTATGCCTTATTGTTGCTGCCGAAAATCAAAATATGGCGCTTTGCGTTTTCATAAGCACCCTCAACCTCCGCCGCCTGCAAATCATAGTAGCCGGAGATTGCATTTTTGGAATATGCCCGCCTGACGGATTGCTCAACGCAATCAAAGGTGGCCGTGGCGATGTTTATTTTTTTAATACCTGTTTTTGCGCATTTAACAAAATCATCCGGGCTGATTCCCGTGCCGCCGTGCAAAACAAGCGGCGTTTTAATACTTTCGGCGCATTGCTTTAAAATATCAAATCTGAGCTTCGGCTCAAATTTATAATTCCCGTGTGCATTGCCGATTGCAACAGCAAGTGCGTCAACATTGGTTTCGGCGGCAAATTTTACGGCATCTGCGGGATTTGTGCAATTGATTGCGATATCCTCGCTTCCGTCCTCCGAGCCGCCGACACAGCCGATTTCGGCTTCAACGGCAGCACCGTATTCTGCCGCTTTTTTCATAACCCTTTTTGTTTCGGCAATGTTTTCTTCAAGCGGGAGACCGCTTCCGTCAAACATAACCGAAGTGAAGCCGAGCTCCAAAGCGCGGAAGATTTTTTCTTCTGTTTTGCCGTGGTCAAAATGAACGGCAATGGGCACCTTTGCGCCCTTTGCGGCGGCAACCATAAGCGGGCCTATAACATCGAGCGGCGATTGCTTTAGCCTAACCTCCGCAATCTGAATTATAATCGGAGCGGAAAGCTCCTCTGCCGCTTTTATGATTCCGAGCACCATTTCCATGTTTGCAACGGAAAAGGAGCCGACGGCATAACCGCCCTTTTGAGCGTTTGCCAAAAGGCTGCGCATATTAACAAGCATATTAAATTAACCCCCAAAGCATGCAGTTAAAGCCTGCATAAGCAAAGCAGCGAACTTCTTTTTCGAGCCGCGCAAGACGCTTTGCTTTATTAAAATGCGAGTTGATCTGTAAGCCGAGTTCTGTTGTAGGCAATTATCTATCTCGACGCACCATTGCTGATGCGCTCCAGCCACATTTCGGGATTATGTGCCGAGCCGGCATCCTCCCCTTCTGTGTTGCAGCGGATAGGGTTTACATGGCAGCGGATGTCTCCACCCGCTCGGTGAGCTCTTACCTCGCCTTTCCATCCTTACCGCATAAGCGGCGGTTTATTTCTGTTGCACTTTCCCTAAGGTCACCCTCGGCGGCCGTTAGCCGTTATCCTGCTCTGCGCTGCTCGGACTTTCCTCACACCGCATAGAAAATACACGGTGCGCAACTGCCCAATCAACTCGCTAATATATTGTAAAATATAAATTAAGAAGTGTCAATATTTTTATAAATGTTGTTGCAAATGATTTTTAAATATTGTAATATCATAATAGAAAATGCTGAGATGAGGTGATTTTGTGCCCGATAATTTTAATAATAATGACGAAAGAGACAGAACCGTTCCTCCCGAGGAGGATTATTACGGCCGCGTTCGCCCCGATTTGGATTTCAACGCAAAAGTATCCCACCGCGGCGAATACGGAATAAATCCAACAACAGAATATCAATATTACCAAACAGAGAGCGGGCTTAATCGCAAAAATCAAACCCCGCTGCCTCAAAACGGCAAAGAGCCTAAAAAAAACGGCAAAGCAAAGAAAAGAGGCAAAGCAATCGCCATTGCCGTTGTTGCCGTGATTCTTGCCCTGGTGCTTGGACTTTTCGGCTCGGTTGAATCCGTTTTGGGCAAGATAAATTACGACGATAAAACGCAAAACGAATATATCGCGGCGGACAAACTTACCTCCTCCGACAAGGTTAAAAACATTTTGTTGCTTGGGGTAGATGCCCGCTCAAACGATAAGGACGAAGCCAGCAGGGCCGATACCATGATGCTGATTTCTATAGACAAAGCCCACGGCTGCATAAAAATGACATCGTTTCAGCGAGATTCCTGGGTATATATTCCCAAAGCCGATAAAAAGCAAAGGCTCAACGCCGCTTGCACCTACGGCGGATACAGCGGCGTTGTTGAGACGATTGAATATAACTTCGGCGTAAAAATCGACGGCTATGTTGTTACCGACTTTGAAATGTTTAAGGTTATGGTGGACAGTATCGGCGGAGTTGAAGCCGAGATTTCCGAAAAAGAGGCAAACGAGGTTACAAACCACCCCGGCAGATACGGCAATGTAACGCTTAAATCAGGCAAATACAAATTAACCGGCGAGCAGGCGCTTGCCTATTGCCGAATCAGAAAGATAGACACGGATTGGAAGCGCACAGAGCGCCAGCGCACGATTATGCAGGCGATACTCAAGGGCGTTGTCAGCTCCGGCCCGATAAGCGCAATTAAAACGGCAAAAGCCGTTGCGCCGTATATTGAAACAAATCTTTCTAAAAGTGAAATAAAAAGCATTGCCGCAAGCGCACTGGGCTGCGTTTCGGGCGGCTTTGAGCAAGCCTCCTGCCCGTTTGAGGGCACATGGAAATATTCCAACAAGGGCGGCGCAAGCGTTATCACGCTTGATGTTGATGCCAATAAAGAAAAGCTGATTGATTTTATCTATAACAGCGATAAAACAACCAATTCCGCAGAGCAGTAAATTCCAATAGCGATATAACAGAGAAAGAGGGTAAGTTAATCTTACCCTCTTTAATTTTGCTGTGTCGGTGCTTGTAGCATGGTTTTAATTTTTGGTATCAACACAAAATTTCATCAATAACATCAATTATACCCATTGCTTGAACTTCATTTGTTTTTTGTTGGAGGTTATCAATATTATTTAACTCGCAATGCTCTGTTGTAATGTCCCATTTTTTACACATAAAACATAATAAAATTTTTTCTTATAGATTCAACAGGACTACCATTATTGATGCTTACGAAATGTTTTTTCAAAAGATTAGCGTCCACATATATGCGCTACATAATTATTATGACGATAATGATATTTCTCTATGGTAATCTAATTAATAAGCTAACAGGATAAGCAAAATTGTTTTAATAGTGCAAAAGATTATTCATAATTTTTCCACTTTATAAATTACATAACCTTCGTTATTTACGGTTCTGATAAACGCTTCAAATTTCTCGCTTGTCACACTTTCAGAAGAAAAAGATTGAATTGCTGTGTTACCTTTTGCGTTCGGATCGGCCTTAATCATATTTATTAAGTGTTTCCTATAGGTTATTACTTCGCTAAGGTGTCCATGCCTATACTGAAAAATATACTGCTCATTTTTTGCATTTTCTTTATATATTGACATCGTTTGTTCTCCTGATTATGTTACTTTACTCTTGTATAATAATATTCTCCGAATATTAAAGTATCTCCTTCGACTGTGTATCCATATGTTTCTTTGCTATTATCAGCAAATGTTACTGTAACGGTGTTATTATCAATTTTATAGGACAATTTATCATCCACAGCACTTGAAGATCGAGCAATCATATCTCCATTGTTTTTGAATGTTATTGATATTGACGAATCGCGTTCTGCTCTCCAAGTGCCAACCAGGTCACTGTCAACTCTATTATTAAAACCGCTGATACCCACTATCAGTGCAATAATAACCGCCGTTACTGACAAACAAATAATACCAAGCTTGTTTTTTGACGATTTACTTTTGTTTGTTTGATTATTTTGAGCATTTTTTTGTTGTTTCAATGCCTCTTGCTTTTCGTGTTTTTTTATATCCAACAATATTTCATCGTTTTTTTCGTCATCAGTGATTTTTTCGGGCGTAAAACCTGCTGCCATAGATATAAACTTTTCATTATCTGAATTGTCGATAAATTTGCGAAATCCTTCTTGTCGTAAATATTTCTTATAGGTCTTTTCACTTTTTATATATTGCTTGATTTGTTCAAATTTTCGATTGTACTCGAAATTTATATTTTCAACATCCTTTTTAAATTTGAAGTTAAAAAGAACGTTGCCAAATTACTCCTGCCAACAATAACAACAAAGAAAATATTATTGATGGTTCACCGTAATTCCACCATTTAAGCAGCAAAGGAATCATAGGAACAAGAACTATTAACCAGCCTATTCCTACAACGATTTTTCTCGCATTTGCCTTTTTTTCTATTTTTAATTGCTTTTGTTTTTTAGCATCTTCTAAAATCAAATCATGTTTTTCTTTGTCATCAGTCTGAACAGGAAAATCTACGGCTACATTGGTACTATCGCCGTCTAAAGCATCAAACGCAAAATTGTAGTCTTGCTCGTTATACTTATACTGACCCGTAACAATAGGGTATAAGAACATTTTAAATGATTCTAATTTAAAATCTGCCGTATCACGAATATCCTTAACATGATCTCCGGGTATATTATATAAACCGTGTGATGATTCAGCTAAATAAATAGCTGTATCTTTGATTTTAGGTATACTGTTTTTAAAATCTACATATAGTTGTTTTCCGTTTTCTTGATCTTTGTATACTTGCCATAATGATAATGCATTTTCTTTTTTCCTGACGGCGTTTGAACCAATATGACTTCTGAAATCTCTGTCTTCTTTTGAAAAATGGTTTGTATCAACAACGAAATGAGTAAAATAGTATTTGCTTACTGTTCCGCTGGCAGGACGCCAGTCTGTAACAATCCTTGTTTTAGTTACTGGTTCTTTATAGTATCTGGTTTGTCCGTTAATCGTTTCGCTTTTTTCTACGTATTCAGTATAAGTTTCTTCTCTGTCATATCCACTTGAAGCAGTCCAATGATAAGTGATTGGACCTCCGAAGACGGCAATAAGAGCATATGCATTGCGTGATTCATGGAATTGTAGATTGTCGAATATATCGTCAGCTACATAATCAGCATCTCGCAAATGCTCTAATACATAATACTGAGCTTCGTCTATCCCTTTTTGGGGCGAAAATTTAAATATTTCATTATTTGCTTCTACTAAGTTGTCAGTAAGATCTTTAAAAGCATCTGCTACTTCACTGACCGCTTTCGTGGCAGATTTAACTTCTTTAGAAATATCTTTAATCATGCGCTTTGCTTCGTCGACTGAATATTTGCAACCGCATGATTGACAAACAAACACACCATCTTGTTTGATAAGATCTGTGCTGCCGCACATTTCGCATGTTAATTGCTTCATTTTTCTTCTCCCCTTATTTCGATAATCTGCATTTTTTATTTCTGTCATTTACAAGAATAATCAGCTCATTGCCGATAGATTCGGCGAGGGGTTTATTATCCTCAATTAGTGCGTTTGAGAATTCGTTGAATTTAATTGTAATTTGAGATTCAACAGGTGAGAGTGCCTCGTTTGACATAGGGCCGCTGTAGCGGATTGCCTCATAAACCTTTTTGGCTATCGCCTTTGTTTCGTCCGATTTTGCACGAGGCAAAAGACTTTCGGCATCTACTGTGAGTGATTTAATAAAAAATGTTTGTGCTTTGACTTTTTTATCAATATTTTCTATTGTATCAGCCGCCGCCTTTGATGAAATAATTGCGATGGCATAAAAAGCGACTATCAATACATCAAGAATAATGCCTACCCAATAAGGTATAAACGGTACAGCCATTGCAACAGCACCAACAATTATTGATACAAAAAGTGCCATATAACTCAAACTGATAACGGGAACATTGAGAAATTTCTTTTCTTTGCTGTCCTGCTTAAAAAACAAAATACTGCAAGCAAGCTGAGCGATAAACATCAGAATAATAAATGCGTAGCCAATCCAAAAAGACGGCGTGAATTTATTAACATTAACCGTTATCGGCACAGAGAATGTGATTACATTAAATACTATAAGCACGATTGCCCAACAAGGAGCATAAAATTTAATACCCTTTTTCATTTCTTTCTCCTCCTACATAATAGATGACAAAAGCTGTCGCTTCATATTTGCAAATTCTTCGTCTGTTAACATTCCCGAATCTTTCATCATTTGAAGCTTTTGTATTTTCGCTTGGAACTGTGCCATATCATCTTGCGGCTGTGCCGGTTGTTGCGGTTGATTTGCACTGTCAAGAGCGTTACTTACGGCATTGCCGACAACTCCGCCGACTGCACCGCCTACACCTGCCATTGTGCCGAATCCTACGCCCATATTAGTAAACTGACCGACTGCCTCGTTTTTAGCGACATCCTGTGCAACATCAAAGCCACGCTCTTGCTGATAGGTATAACCCTCTTGCTGACGCTTGGTTGCCATAGCCTGTGATTCAATCACAGTACGCTGTGCCTGTGTTTCGGCGTCAATTACAGCAGTTTGCTGACGAATTTTAGCATCGGCAATATCTGCATACTGCCTGAAATGAAGTGATTTGAACTTTTCGTAAATTGATTCACCGTCCGGCTTAACAATGGTAGTTACAAAAAATCTTTCGAGTGAAATGCCGTAGTCCTCAAAATCGGGCTTTAACATTTTTAAAAGAGCGGCTGACATATCGTTAATATGCTCATCAATTTCAAAAATGCTGATTTTTTGTTCACGGATAACCTGTGCAATGTATGACTTAACCCTTGTCATAAGGAACGCACGGAAGTATCTTACAAGATTATCTTGTCCTAAGAAATTTTCTGTGCCGACAAGTTTAACGAGCAATTTTCTTGAATTCTCTGCACGCAGGCTCATTTCACCGCTTGCACCGATAGAAATAGGGAAATTATATGTAGGCTCCATAAACTGAACCTTACTGTCCGTGCCCCATTTAATTGCCATTTGCTCGGTTTTGTTGATGAAATATACCTCGCAATGAAACGGCGTTTTGTCGCCCGTAGTCTTATTTATGTACTTTGAAATGAGCGGAATATTCTGCGTTTCAAGCGTGTATCTGCCCGGGCCGAACAAATCAAGTGCCTGTCCGTTCATCATAAATATTGCTTCCTGCGACTCGTGAACGATGAGTTGAGTAAGCGAATTGAAATCTTCAAGCGGGTGCTTCCAGATGAATGTGCTGTTGTCACCCTCGTATTTTATTACTTCTGCTATTTTTGACATAAAACATTCCCTCGATTCATAACTTTATATTTTATAAACGCACTTTAACAAATTTATTTTAATATATATCCGTCGTGAAGTCAACTATGTTAGTACTTACAATCAACCATTACGATACAATTATTCGGTAAACTATATTTGAAGTGGAGGTAGCAAAATGGTTGATTTTGGCAGTAATTTAAAGGAATTGAGATTAAAATATAAAATGACGCAAAAAGAGCTTGCGGATAAAATCGGCGTAACTAAATCGGTTGTTTCATATTACGAATTGCAGGAGCGCTCACCCTCGCCCGAAATTTTAATTAAGCTTTCGGGAATATTTCATGTAACTACCGATTATCTTCTCGGAATAGAGCACAAACACGCGATTGATGTTTCAAATTTATCGTCGGATGAATTGGCGGTAATTGAGCAAATGATTAAGGTGTTGGAAAACAAAAAATAAAGAAACGGCGCAGTTTAAAACTGCGCCGTTTCTTTATATCATTCTTTTTTGTATGTATTTATCACTCAACGCCGTTTTGGATTTTGGCGGCGGTGAGAGTGTTTTGCATAAGCATGGAAATTGTCATGGGGCCTACTCCGCCGGGAACGGGAGTGATGAACGAGCACTTGGGGGCAACGCTTTCAAAATCAACATCGCCGCAAAGCTTTCCGTTTTCATCCCTGTTCATGCCGACATCGATAACAACCGCACCGGGCTTAACCATATCGGCGGTTACGAATTTTGCCTTGCCGACCGCTGCCACAAGAATATCCGCGCTTTTGGTTACATCCGCCAGATTTTGAGTTTTGGAATGTGCAATTTCAACCGTTGCATTTTCATGAAGCAGCAGCCATAGCCATGGGCTTGCCAACAATATTACTTCTGCCGATAACAACCGCTTTTTTGCCGACGGGATCTACACCTGCAGAATGGATAAGTTCCATTATTCCGGCAGGAGTGCAGGGCAAAAAATGATAATCGCCTATCATAATTGCGCCCACATTAACGGGATGAAAAGCATCCACATCTTTTATCGGATTTATGCGGGCAATAACCTCTTTATCATCCAAATGCTTCGGAAGAGGAAGCTGGCAGAGTATGCCGCTGATTTCGGGGCGGGCATTAAGCTCATCCACCAAATCATTTAATTCTTTTTGCGTTGTACTTGCGGGCAGAGCGTATTTTTCGCTGTAAAAGCCAACCTCGTCGCAGGCTTTTTCCTTATTTCTTACATAAACAGCCGAAGCGGGGTCATCGCCAACAACAATAACGGCAAGACCGGGAGTAATTCCCTTTGCCTTGAGTTCGGCAGTTTCTTGCTTAACGCGCTCGCGAACGGAGCGTGAAACGGCTTTTCCGTCTATAACAACCATAATTTTAACAACCTTTCGCCGCATATTATTTAAATACATACACCTTGCCGCGGCAGGCAAAGCGCTGAGCAAAATTTGCGCCGTTGCTTGGGATAATAACCCTTATTTAACAACCCTGAAGAAGAAATCTCCATCGGGCTTTGAAGCGCAATTTGAATATTCATAAGCGGATTGCGTATCCGTATAAACAGGCACAACCGGCGCGGGATTGATTTGATACCTGCGCGGCAAGGTGCCTTTTTTCAGCTTAACAAGCATTACGATGAGCCATATTGCAAACACAACCACAACCGCGGCGGAAAGCACCTGACTTACGCGAACGGTGGTGCCCAAAAAATACAGGCTGTCTGTTCGCATGCCCTCAACAACCGCCCTTTCAAGGCCGTAGCCTATGCCATAAAGCAAAAATGCCTCGCCCTTAAATTTGCGGCGCTTTATAACAAAGAAGTGCAAAATCAAAAACAGCGCAATACACCACACGCTTTCATAAAGAAATGTTGGCTGCACGGCAGTATTCGGATCAACCGATAAACCTTTTTCTGCCAATGTTCCCTGATTTGCAATGATATTATCTCTGATTTTTTCAGACCACATACGAAACAGCGCCGTATCGGTATTCATACCGAAGGCCTCTTGATTAAAGAAATTGCCCCAACGACCTATTCCCTGCCCGATAAGCAGACCGAGTGCTCCCATATCAAGCAAATTGTAAAAATCTATTTTGCCGATTTTGCAGCCTATCGCCGCACCGATAATTGCGCCGATAATTCCGCCGTAAATCGCTATGCCGCCGTTCCAAATTTGAATAATCTCGCTTGGATGGGCGGAAAAATAATCCCATTCAAAAATAACATAATATGCCCTTGCGCACACAATTCCGAAAATCGTGCCGCAAATAAGAACATCCGTCATTCCATCCAGGCTCATTTTCCATTTATAGGCAGTTCTGCCGCCGTAAAGCACGGCAAGCGCAAAGCCGAAGGCAATTATAATGCCGTACCAATGCACCTCATAACTGCCGATTGTGAAGGCGATCGACGGCACATTGAAGCTGATGCCGAGGCCGTCAAAAAAAACTGTTGTTGAATTTTCCATAGTTTGCTCCGTTAATTTTCTTTTGATTTCACAACGGACAAAGCGCTGTATTTTTCATCAAGCTTTTCTGAAAGAAGCTTTTCGATATCGCTTTTTTTAACATTTTTATAAACATCCAATGCATCAAAAGCGCCGAAACCGCCAAAGCAGCTTGCAATTATTGAATTTGCAACGCCGTCAATATCGTTGTATGACATTATTTCCTTGCCGTAAAGGCTTCTGCGCGCAGCTTCAAAGCGTTCATCGGAAAAACCGTTTTTACGCAGATTTTCAACCTCTGCCTTAATCGCCTCGGCAACCTCGCCGGCATTGTTGCTTTCGCCGTCAAATATAACGGATTCATAGCCGTTTCCGACGAAATATTCCTTTGAAAACGAGGAATTTATAAGCCCTTTTTCAAAAAGGCCTGTGTAAAGCGGAGAGGTTTCGCCCGCCAAAATTTCGAGCAAAACATTCATTTCAACAAGCTCTTTAACGGTGCGAAGCGGGGTTTTGCAGGCTTCTTTGTAGCCGAAAGAAAAAACAGGCATGCCCACGGAAAGGTAATATTCATCGTAAGGCTTAACGATTTCACGCGGCTCCGGCTCAAATGCGCGCTCGATTTTAACATCGGCGGATTTTTTGAGCACTTCATCGCAAACGGCAAGCACAGAATCAACATCAACATTGCCGACAACCGCAAGAGCCATATTATTAAGATTATAAAAGGTGTCGTAGCAATCATAAAGAAGCTTGTCCGTAATATGCGAAATAGATTCAACCGTGCCTGCAATGTCAATGCGAACGGGATGATTTTTATAAAGGCATTTAAGGAGATTAAATGTGCTCATCCAGCCGGGCACATCGTAATACATTGTGATTTCCTGCCCGATAATGCCCTGTTCTTTTTCCACGGTTTCCTTTGTAAAATAAGGGTGTGTAACGAAATCAAGCAAAATGCGCAGGCTGTCCTCAAATCTGTCGGTGCACTGAAAAAGATAGCATGTTTTATCAAACGAGGTGTAAGCGTTTGCCGAAGCGCCCGTTTCAGCATATCGGGTAAAAGCATCGAGTTCCTCGCTTTCAAAAAGCTTGTGCTCAAGGAAATGGGCGATTCCCTCGGGCACGGTAACGAAATCCTCGCGGTCGCTGCGCTTAAATTTAGTGTCTATCGAGCCATAGCGCGTGCCGATAACGGCATAAGCAGAGCTGTAATGTTCTTTGGGCATAACAAAAAATTTTAAGCCCCGATTTATGATCTATCTCATAATATTTTTCATGAAGAACTGCCGAATCAACTGTTTTCATCATTCTGCGCCCTCCTCTGAAGAATTTGTGCAAACAAGCTTATAAACAGTGTCAAGCTTAATTTTATTTGCGCAATCTATGATTTGCTGTTTTGTAACGCCGTCATTAAGCGCGGCGCTTTCAAGCGGGGAAATATATTCGCCGAACGGAGCCTGAGCCGTGTACCACACCTCAAGCGATTCCGGAGCATCGCAAACGGAGCGAAGCGCATCCGAAAGACCTGCTTTTGAGGAATTAAATTCATAATCGAAATTGCCTTTTTTGATTTCCTCAATCTGAGCCAGAATTTCCTTTTCCGCCTTTTCCATATTAGGCTCTTCACAGCCGCTTTGCACCATAATAAAGCTTTTCTGCTTAACAAATCTTGCCGAGCAATAATAGCAAAGGCTCATTTTTTCGCGCACATTGGCAAAAAGCTTTGAATAAGGGCCGCCGCCGAAAACATCGCAAAACGCACGCATTTGTGCGGCCGCTTCGGTGTTTTTAGGGCTGCAATCGGCACGAAAGCCGATAACAAGCTTGCCCTGCTTAATATCAAGCGCTTCCTCGGCGCGCTTAACCTGCGGCACATCAAAAGCGATTTTTGCATAATCGAGCGGAATATAATTTCTTTCGATTTTATCGATGTATTCGGCAAAATCGGCTTTAGCGGACTCAACATCCGCGTTGCCCACAACGGTGAGCACGATTTTTGCCGATTTAAGAATATTTTTCCACGCCGCCGTGGCAGACTGTGGAGTTATTGCCGCAATTTGCTGCCTTGTTCCGTACTTGCCGACTGCATACGGTTCGCCGGCAAACATAAGCTCCTCGGCCTTTTTAAGCACATAAAGGCGCTTTTCGTTTTCATCGCTTTCGATTTTTTCAATAAGCACCTGCTTTTCGCGCTCCGTGCGGTCTGCCGGGAAGCAGCCGTTTTCATCAAGCAGCGGATTAAATGCCATAGAAAGGAGCAGCTTTATACACTGCGCCGTAATCTTTTCACCGTCAAGCGAAAAACGATCGTCAAGGCAAGTCATACCGAGTTTAAGCTGCTGAATTTCGCCGACTTTGGAAACGGAGGCCTCTATAACGGCTCCGTAAAGCGAAGCAAGCTTGCGATTTAAGCTTAAAATGGTGGGATACTGCATTGAATTTCTTGAAAGCAGCATTGGCACGGCCGCATTTACCGAAGCTGTTTCATCCGAAAGCGGCATAAAAAACGAAATTGAAAGTTCGTTTGTTTTAAATCTGTCGGCAGGCACTGCAACGATCTCTGCGCCCGCGCCGACGGTTTCAATCTTATAATCTGGCATTTTTTACCTCCTGCAAGGTGCAAAATCGCAAAACTTTGCACTTACTCAATTAAATATAATAGCACAATATTACAATTATTTCCATATATTATTTATTTAACAATTATTGAACATTTCAATTTCAATTTAAAAAAGCAAATAAAGCAGCGCGAGCAGCAATTTATCATCTGCCCCGCCCTGCTGCGAAATCAAAATCATCAATATTATTAAAATCAGCGAGGAATCATCGCTTTCCCTTTTTATTTCCTCGGTTTTATCATCGTGCGGCAGGCTCTTACCCGGCGGCTTATCACGATTTAAACACGAATTTGAGCTTTTATCTTCTGCATACCGCACTTGCTCTGAATCAGGCTGCAAATATGAGGACGCCCGCGAATGCATTTCGCGCACGCGGCGCTTTGCCTCCTCTATTTCACTGCGCGAAAATTCTGCCGTTTAAAACAACTCCTTTAAATAAGGCAAGGCGTCAAAAAGGCGAAGGATTTTAATTGCCGTGTCTGCCTTATTGCGATTTTCGGGTGAAAGATGAGGTTTGAGCGCCATAATCAAATCCGTGTTTTTATCCGATGCGGAATTCATTTTATCAAATATTTTTTTCGCCTTCATCATCATATTTAAATCAGCTGAGCTTATACCAAGCTGCGCCGGCAGATTTTGCACCGGAGGTGCATTTTTTCCCGCGCTCTGCCGAGTGCTTTGCGCCGCATCGCCGCTTTGTGCAGCTTGATTTTGCTCGCCATCGCCGCCGAGGATGGACTGCGCCACCCCCTTTAGCATTTCAATATCATCCTGCGAAAGTCCCGAAATAATATCATTTATATTTTCCATCACTTATCAAGAAGCTTTTTAAAAGCTCCTGAGCCTCCTTGCTTTTAATGATTTTTTGCGCTGTCTTTTTATCTGAAAGTGCAGCCTTAATCTTTTTTCGCCTGCATCTGCGGAAATATTTTGATTTAAAAAATCGTCCAGCCTGCCGCCGTCTGCCGCTTGCTTTAATTTTTGCATATCTATGCCGGATTTTTTTGACGCTTTATTCATCATCTTTTGCAATTCGTTTTTATCAAAATTAAAATCACTCATTGTATTACCGCCTTAAATAAAGTATAATTATAATTATGAATTTGCGGGAGGGATTATGAATGAGGATGATTGTTACTTCAGACAGCCACGGAAACAAAAGCGGATTTTTCGATGTTGTTGAAAAGCATATAGACGAAGCAGAGCTTTTCGTTAATTTGGGCGACAGCAATTCCCAAAAGGATTTGGAGGATGCGCGCCTTTATTTCGGTTCAAAATTGAACCTTGCCTGCGTTGCCGGCAACTGCGATTGGAGCAGCGATTTGCCGCTTACCTCGTTTATAAAATTCGGCGGCAAAAATGTTTTTGTGTGCCACGGGCACACCTTCAGAGTAAAAACGGGCCTGCGCGATTACCTTGCCGCGGCAACGGCGTGCAAAGCCGATATTGCGCTTTTCGGTCACACTCATTGCCCAATATGCAAGGAATTAAACGGCATTTATTTCTTTAATCCCGGTGCTTTGGCAGACGGCAACTACGGAATTATTGATATTGAAAACAACATCGTGAACTGCAAACACGCAAGAATAGAATAACAGAAGCAATAAAAAAACAGCGCCTGTGCCAAAACGCACAGGCGCCTTTTTATGAAGTTTTAACAAAGGGTCAGCAACCGCAACCGCAATCGTTGCCGCAACCGTTATTAAAGCCACCGCAGAGGAGAAGGATTATAATAAGAATAACAATCCAAGAAGAACCACCGCAGCCGTTGTTACAACCGCAACCCATAATCGAACCTCCCTTCGCTTTTCTAAAACATACTATGAAAAACGAAAAGAAGTGTTACAAATCGCAAATCAAACAACAATTCCGCCGGAAACGGAAATATCCTGCCCCGTTATATATTTATTTTCGGCAAGAAAAAGCACGGTTTCGGCAACCTCTTCGGGCGTGCCGAGCCTTTCAAGCGGTGTTTCCTCGGCAAGCTCTGCTTTGTCAAAAGCGGCGTTCATACGAGTGTCTATAATCCCCGGAGAAACACTGTTTACCGTTATTCCGCTCGGTGCAAGTTCCTTGGCAAGCGCCTTTGTAAAACCGATTACTCCGGCTTTACTCATTGAATAAAGAGTTTCGCACGACGCGCCTACCTCGCCCCACATTGAGGCTATATTCACAATTGCACCGCTGTGTTTTTTTATCATTCTGAGTGCCGCTTCTTTGGCGCAAAAATAAACTGCGCGGGAATTAACCGCCATAAGGCTTTCGTAATCCGCAACCTCGGTGTCATTTATCATTTTGATAAGGCTGATTCCGGCATTGTTTACAAGCACATCAAGCCTATCAAAGCGATTAAAAATTGCTTTAATATTTTGAACGCTTGCCAAATCGCATTTAATTGCCGTTACGCCCGGAATGCTTTCGGCAGAGGTTTTGTTGCAGGTGATATAAACATCATAACCTTTTTCGGCAAAAAGCTTTGCGCAGGCTCTGCCGATTCCCGTGGCACCGCCCGTGATAAGAACATTTTTCATAAATTCGCTCCGATAAATTACTGAATGCATTACGCACGAATATATTAGCACACATTATTGTTTTTTTCAATAAAATATGATATCATATGCCTTACGGCACTGCCGAATTCTAAAACGGATGTGATTACAACGGAAAGAGAATTTTATACTATTTCGGTTTATGTGGATAAGGACGAAAATTTGATCGGCATTCCCTGCGGCGAAAGCGAGCAATACGGCATTGCGGATATAGACACGGTGCTTGTGCTCAAAGCACCCTATACCGAGGAACAGGCAGAGCAATTCATCGAGCAGGTTTTTGACGCCTGCTACACCAAAAGCACAACGACGCAAACCCGGTTTCCACCATTGAAAGATACACAAAGAAAAAGGGCTTTGTGGCTGCCACAAGCGAGCTGACGCTGATTTCGCTTGTTAAAACAAAAAACACATATTCGATTATGCCCACCTTTAACGATTACGAAAAAGGCCCTCTTTGCATTGATGATGACGAGCGCACGCTTGCAAATCCGTACAAGCCCGGTGAAATGTTTGAGCAGATAAACGATATAATCATGGTTTATTTAAAGGCAAATGCGTTTTATAAAGAGATTGCCATGGCCGAAGAAAACAAAAAGAAAAAAGAAGGTTGATTCATCGCTTTGCCAAACAGCTTTGCAGATTTACACTAATGCAAAAAACAAATATAGGCAAAACTCTTTTTAGCAGTGACCGCTGATTTCAGCGGTCATTTTTTTATATTTAATTAAATTTCCGCCGCTGTGTATTATACATTTCGTTGTTTTCTTAATGATTCTAGAAGTGATTATTTACGCATAGTTTATAATAGCTGTTTTGCAGACAAAAGTAAAAAGCATCAAAATCATATAAAACAGCATAAAAAAAAAGAGCGTTTCCAATCAGGAAACGCTCTGAATTTAAGCTATATTTTAAACAAGCTCAATGATGCACATTTCTGCTGCGTCGCCGCGGCGGGGGCCTGTTTTAATAATGCGGCAATAACCGCCGTTTCTGTCGCTATACTTAGGAGCAATCTCAACAAAAAGCTTTTGAACAACATCTTCCTTAGTTACATAAGCAAGAACCTGTCTTCTTGAAGCAAGAGTATTTTCCTTGCCGAGAGTAATCATTTTCTCGGCCATAGCGCGAACTTCTTTAGCTCTGGTAACGGTTGTTTCGATTTTACCGTTCTCCAAAAGGTGAGTAACCATTCCTCTGAGCATAGCCTTTCTGTGATCGGTAGGCCTGCCCAATTTTCTGGTACCTGGCATAGAAATTCCCTCCTTTAGTCGTCTTCATGACTGAGTGAGAAACCAAGAGATGCAAGCTTATTAACAACTTCATCAAGGCTCTTGCGGCCGAGGTTTCTGACTTTCATCATATCTTCTTCGGATTTTCCGATTAAATCTTCTACGGTGTTTATACCTGCTCTCTTTAAGCAGTTGAAAGAGCGAACGGAAAGATCAAGCTCTTCAATAGTCATTTCAAGAACCTTTTCTTTGCCATCCTCGTCCTTTTCAACCATAATCTCCTGATTGCCAACCTCTTCGGAGAGATCAACAAAAAGCTTAAGATGGTCGTTAAGGATTTTTGCGGCAAGCGAAGCAGCTTCGTCCGCGGGGATTGTTCCGTCTGTTTCAACATCAAGAACAAGCTTATCAAGATCAGTTTGCTGGCCGACACGAGTGTTTTCAACCGTGTAATTAACTTTAAGAACAGGAGTGTAAATGGAATCAACGGCGATTGTGCCGATGGGAAGATCCATAAGCTGCTTATTACGGTCGCAGGGAACATAGCCTCTGCCGCTGTCTGCAGTGATTTCCATAATAACTTCTGCACCCTCATCAAGATACGCAATGTGAAGATCCGGATTAAGAATCTCTACATCGGCGCCGTGCTCGATATCACCTGCGGTGATTTCGCCTTCGCCGCTTGCTTTGATATAAAGGGTTTTCTGGCTTTCATCATGTATTTTAAGAATAACATTTTTAAGATTGAGTACAATCTCGGTTACATCTTCTTTAACATAAGGGATAGTTGAAAATTCGTGCAAAACACCATCAATCTTAACGGAAGTGATAGCATAGCCCGGAAGTGAGGAAAGAAGAACTCTTCTCATTCCGTTGCCGAGAGTTGTGCCGAAGCCTCTTTCAAGGGGCTCAACAACAAATCTGCCTACGCTTCTGCTTCCTTGGGTAGATAAATCTACTATCTCGATATTCGGCTTATCAATTTCAATCATTTAAAAGCCTCCTAAAAAATATTTTGGATACTAAATAACAGAAATGATCAACTATTATTTAGAGTAGAACTCAACGATCAAACGCTCTTCAACAGGGTAATCGATATCGTCGCGATCGGGCACTGCAACAACCTTTGCAGAAAGCTCTGCTGCATTTGATTCAAGCCACTTGGGAGCGTTTGCATAAGCGCCCTCTTCCTTAACGAGCTTAAATCTGCCGTTATCCTTGCTGTTTTCAGCAACTGCGATAACATCGCCAACCTTAACGAGATAAGACGGAATATCAACTCTTTTGCCGTTTACGGTGAAATGGCCGTGAGTAACTGCCTGCCTTGCTTCGCGGCGGGTTTTACAAAAGCCGGTTCTGAAAGCAACGTTATCAAGGCGTGATTCACACATTGTGAGAAGGTTAATACCTGTTTGGCCTTCAGCCTTGGCAGCCTTTTCATAATAAGTGTGGAATTGCTTTTCAAGAATGCCGTAAATGAACTTAACTTTTTGCTTTTCGTTAAGCTGCATAGCATACTCGCTCTTTTTGCGGCGAGCTCTGGTGTAGGAATTTCTGAATGTTTCCTTATTTGTATAGCCCATAACAGCCGGCGAAATGCCGAGTGCTTTACAGCGCTTTGCGATGGGCTCCATATTCTTTGCCATATATTACACCTCCAATAAACTATACGCGGCGTCTCTTAGGCGGACGGCAGCCGTTGTGCGGGATAGGAGTAACATCTTTAATAAGAGTAACCTGCAGGCCAACCGTTTCTAATGCTCTGATAGCAGATTCACGGCCCGAACCCGGTCCCTTAACATAAACTTCAACAGTTTTTAAACCATGCTCCATAGCTGCTTTTTTCGCTGCGGTTTCGGCAAAGCAGTTTGTGCAGCAAAGGGAGTGGATTTCTTTGAGCCCTTAAAGCCCATTTCGCCGGCAGAAGCCCAAGAAATTGCATTTCCCTGCATATCAGCAACGGTTACGATAGTGTTGTTGAAGGTTGACTGAATATGAACTGTACCACGCTCGATATTTTTCTTATCACGGCGTTTGCGTGTAGCTGTGGTCTTTTTAGTAGCCATATGTGCTGTTTCCTCCTACAATTATTTCTTCTTGTTTGCTATGGTCTTCTTCGGACCTTTTCTTGTGCGTGCATTGTTTTTGGAAGTTTGACCTCTTACAGGAAGGCCCTTTCTGTGACGAATGCCGCGATAGCAACCGATTTCTATAAGTCTTTTGATATCAAATGCAACGTCTCTGCGAAGATCGCCTTCAACAGTTACATTCTTTTCGATATAATCACGAATTTTGGAAACTTCATCCTCTGACAAATCTCTGCAACGAGTGTCCGGATTGATTCCCGTAGCTTCGATAATCTGAGTAGCGGTTGTTCTGCCGATACCGAAAATATAGGTAAGGCCGATTTCTACTCGCTTATCGTTTGGTAAGTCAACACCTGAAATGCGTGCCATTTTACAGTTTACCTCCGATTATTAGTTCAGGATCAGCCCTGACGCTGTTTATGCTTTGGATTTTCACAGATAACCATTACTTTTCCATTGCGTTTTATAACTTTGCACTTATCGCAAATTTTCTTAACAGAAGGTCTTACTTTCATTTGAATATCCTCCTTAATTATTACTTTGAGCGCCAAATTATGCGGCCTTTTGTAAGGTCGTAAGGTGACATCTCGATAGTTACCTTATCACCGGGAAGAATTCTGATATTATTCATTCTAAGCTTTCCGCTGATATGGGCTAAAATAATGTGGTCGTTTTGAAGTGTAACCTTAAAAGTTGTGTTAGGCAATACCTCAACCACGGTACCTTCAACTTCAATCATATCTGACTTAGACATCATTTTACCTCTCTGTATTCATAGGAATAAGATGTTTAATTTAACTGGAATCACATCGCGGCGTAATCGCCTGCAATTGATTTTAGCTTCAGACTTTTGTCATTATAACCGGGCCGTTGTTGGTTATTGCAATTGTGTGCTCAAAATGAGCGGCAAGCTTGCCGTCTGCCGTAACCACGGTCCATCCGTCCTCAAGCTGTTTTACCTTATAGGTTCCCTGATTGATCATCGGTTCAATTGCCAATGTCATTCCGGGTAACAGTCTGATACCACGCCCTTCGTGCCCGAAGTTGGGTACACTTGGATCTTCATGAAGCTTTGTGCCAACGCCGTGACCCACAAAATCACGAACAACGCCGTAACCGCGCTCCTCGCAATAGGTTTGCACAGCGTGGCCTATATCGCCGATTTTGTTGCCGGGTACAGCCTGTTCGATGCCTTTATAGAGACTCTCGCGGGTTGTATCGATCAGCCGCTTTGCCTCGGGAGAGCAAGTCCCTGCAACAAATGTGGCAGCATTATCGCCGTTATAGCCATTCTTCGCGGCTCCGAGATCAATGCTTACGATATCACCCTCCTGGATGATACGATGCTTGCTCGGAATGCCGTGAATAACTTCATTGTTTATAGATATACATGCAGTGGCGGGAAATCCGTAAAGGCCTAAAAAGTTCGGAGTCGCTCCCCTTTTTTTAATAAGGTTATAAGCGATTGTGTCGATTTCTTTTGTGGAAATACCGGGCTTAACTGCTTCGCCCGCCACCATTAATGCTTCAGCGGAGATTTGGCAAGCTTCTTTCATAAGCTCAAGCTCTCTGCTGCTTTTAAGCACTATCATGTTAATCCTCCAATGCTTTAAAGACGAGTGCGGTTGTGTCCGCAACCTCTTCCTGGCCCTCAACAATCACAAGCTTGCCGAGCTTCTTATAGAAATCTTTAAGAGGCTCTGTCATCTCGTGGTATTCTTTAAGCCTTGCCTGAACCGTTTCCGGTGCATCGTCTTTACGCTGAATAAGTTCGCCGCCGCAAGCATCGCAAACGCCTTCCGTTTTCGGCTTTTTATAAAGCAGATGGTAGGAATTTGCACACTTTGAACATACGCGGCGACCGGACATTCTTGCGGTGATTTTTTCATCCGGCACTTCGATATCGAGCACCTTGTCAATATCCACACCCATATCCTCAAGAGCCTGAGCCTGAGGAATGGTGCGCGGAAAACCGTCAAGAATAAATCCGTTTTCGCAATCTTTTTCTTGAAGTCTGTCCTTAATTATACCGATAACAACATCATCGGGAACGAGCTGGCCGGCATCCATAAAGGATTTGGCCTTGAGTCCCATTTCCGTGCCTGCTTTAAGAGCGGCGCGAATGATATTGCCGGTTGATACTGCGGGAATACCGTACTTTTCAACTATTTTTTCAGCCTGAGTGCCTTTGCCGGCACCCGGAGCGCCGAGAAGTATCAATTTCATATCCACAAAACCTTTCTTAATCAAGGAAGCCTTTATAATGGCGCATCATCATCTGAGATTCAAGCTGACGAACCGTTTCAAGAGCAACACCGCACATAATGATGATTGAAGTACCACCGAGTGTTACGGAGAAGCCGCCGTCTGAACCGCTCTCTGTGAGAGGAGGAATAGCAGCATCGCAAATGAGAGACCAAACAATCGGAAGAAGAGCAACAACGGAAAGCATCAAAACGCCGATGAGCGTGAGCCTCATAAGTACTCTCATAATATAATCCGAAGTGGGCTTGCCGGGGCGAATACCCGGAATTGCGCCGTTGTTTTTACGAAGATTGTTTGCCATTTCAATCGGGTTGTACTGAATAGTACTGTAGAAATAAGCAAAGAAAATTATAAGAATAAAGTACATTCCCGCATACCACCAGGAATCGCTCTGGAAAGCATTAAAGAACTTTTCCCAGAAAGTGCCTTCGTACTTATCGGATGAAATAAACATCTGAACAGTGCCGGGCAGCGAAAGGATGGATGATGCAAAGATAATGGGAAGTACGCCGCTCATATTGATTTTAATCGGCATATGAGTGGACTGACCGCCATACATTTTGCGGCCCACAACGCGCTTTGCATACTGAATGGGAAGTCTTCTTTCGGCATTATCCATGAACACGATGTATGCAATCATAAGAAGGAATACAATGAAGATGGCCGGAACAAGGAATTTATAAACCGTGCGGCCCGTGTTCAGATACTGAATATATTGCTTAATGATTGTGGGGAATCTTGAAACGATACCTGCGAAAAGTATAATTGAAATACCGTTGCCGATACCGTCGATTGTGATTTGTTCACCGAGCCACATGATAACGGCCGTGCCCGCGGTAAGAACCACAACGATAACGATTGCCTGGAAAACAGCCGCAAAGCCTGTGAAGGCATTGCCTGCGGCATCCTTCATAAGATAATCGTTTGCACGAAGGAAGAAGAAATATGCAAGGGATTGAAGAAGACCGAGCACAACCGTAACTATACGGGTGATGGAAGCGATTTTCTTTCTGCCCTCTTCGCCTTCCTTTTGAAGCCTTTCAAGTGCCGGAATGGCAACTGCCAACAGCTGCATGATAATGGACGAGTTAATGTACGGTGTGATAGACATAGCGAATATCGTGCCGTAAGTAAACGCACTACCTGTCATAAGACTGAGATAGGTAAGAATCGTATTACCTTTGCCGACATCAATTTCATTAACGATGTTAAGAAACGGCACAGGAATCATTGATCCGATTCTGAAAATGAGAATAACAAATGCCGTGAAAAGCATTTTCTTTCTGATTTCCGGAATTTTCCACGCATTAACGATGGTCTTTATCATTTAAAGCACCTCCACCGTGCCACCTGCAGCTTCAATTTTTGCTTTAGCGGATTCACTAACGGCATTTACTTTTACTGTAAGAGCCTTAGTGATTTCTCCGTTAGCGAGAACTTTAACGCCGTCGAGTTCCTTGCGAACAAGGCCGCAAGCCTTGAGGCTTTCAACATCAACAACGGCATTTGCCTCGAATTTTTCCTCAAGAGCGCCAACATTAACTACTGCATATTCTGTGCGGAAGATATTGTTGAAGCCTCTTTTGGGAACGCGTCTTTGAAGGGGCATCTGACCGCCTTCAAAGCCGGGACGGCGGCTGTAACCCGAGCGTGCCTTAGCACCCTTGTGACCCTTGCCGGCAGTTTTGCCCTGGCCTGAGCCTGCACCGCGTCCGATTCTCTTAACGGCTTTCTTTGAGCCTTCAGCAGGAGAAAGTTCATGTAATTTCATTATCTGCACCTCCTCTTATGCTTCTTCGACCTGAACAAGATGGCAGATCTTTTTGATCTTGCCCTTTGTTTGATCGTTATCCGGCTGAACCGTAACATTACCTATTTTGCGAAGACCGAGAGAGTGTGCCGTGGCAATCTGATCTTTCTTGCAGCCGATTAAGCTTTTTGTAAGTTTGATTTTAACATCTGCCATGATTGCACCCTCCTTAGCCTAAAATCTTTTTAACGGACTTGCCGCGGATAGCAGCAACCTCTTCAGCTGTGCGAAGCTGAGAAAGGCCGTTAATTGTTGCGCGAACAACATTATAAGGATTGTTTGATCTGATAGCCTTTGTGCGGATATCACCGATACCTACGGTTTCAACAACCGCACGAACGGGGCCGCCTGCGATAACGCCGGTACCCTTGGGAGCGGGCATAAGCAAAACTTCGCCTGCGCCGAACTTGCCGGTGATTTCGTGAGGAATTGTTGTTCCTCTTAAAGCTACCTTGATAACATTTTTCTTAGCGTCTTCTATGCCTTTGCGAATGGCATCCGGAACTTCGCCGGATTTACCAACACCAAAGCCAACAAGACCGTTTCCGTCTCCTACAACAACAAGTGCCGAGAACTTGAAAATACGACCGCCTTTTACGGTTTTGGAAACACGGTTGATGGTTACAACTCTTTCTTCAAGTTCCATTGAAGATACGTCAATCTTTGCCATAAAGTATTTTCCTCCTTCGTTAGAACTTAAGTCCGCCTTCACGGGCACCGTCTGCAACAGCAGCAACACGACCGTGATAGATGTAACCGCCGCGGTCAAATACGCATTCTTCAATGCCCTTTGCCTTGGCTCTTTCCGCTAATGTTTTACCAACGGCCTTAGCCGCTTCTACGTTTCCGCCGTAACCGGCAAAATCCTTTTCAACTGTTGAAGCCTGTGCAAGAGTTACACCTGCTACATCGTCTATAAGCTGAACGTAAATATTGCTGAGGGAGCGATATACGTTAAGTCTGGGACAATCAACAGTACCTGAAACCTTGCCACGAACTCTTGTGTGGCGCTTCTGCCTTGCTTTGTTAGCATCCTGTCTTGAAACCATTGTAATTCACTCCTTCCCTTATTTCTTACCTGCTTTGCCTTCCTTGCGGCGAATATGCTCTTCGGCATATTTGATACCCTTGCCTTTATATGGCTCCGGAGGTCTCTTTTCGCGAACCTGAGCTGCGAACTGACCAACAGCCTGCTTATCAGCACCGGAAATTACGATCTGGTTAGCAGAGGGGCATTCAATTTTAACGCCTTCGGGGGCTGTCATTATAACCTGGTGAGAGAAACCGAGGTTCATAACAAGGTTTGCGCCCTGCATCTGAACACGGTAGCCGACACCGTTTACTTCGAGAACCTTCTTGAAGCCGTTTGTTACGCCTTCAACCATGTTGTGGATAAGCGCACGGGTAAGACCGTGAAGCGCTCTGTTCTCTTTTTCATCATTGGGTCTTGATACGTTAATCTCGTTGCCTTCAACTTTAACACCGATAACAGGGGCTTTATCCATGGTAAGAGTACCATTGGGGCCTTTAACGGTTACAGTGTTGCCGTCGAGCGTTACATCAACGCCGGCAGGGATTACGATCGGCTTTAAGCCTATACGAGACATCCTACTGCACCTCCCTTACCAAATAAACGCCAGAACCTCGCCGCCAACATTCTGCTTGCGAGCTTCTCTGTCTGTCATAATGCCTTTTGAAGTTGAAATGATTGCAACTCCGAGGCCTTTCATTACCTTGGGCATATCCTCAACATTTGAGTAAATACGAAGGCCGGGCTTCGACACTCTGCGAAGACCTGTGATTACCTGAGATTTACCCTCACCGTATTTAAGAGTTACGCGGATAACGCCCTGTTTATCATCATCAATAATTTTACAAGCTTTGATATAACCTTCATCAACAAGAATCTGAGCAATTGCTTTTTTCATCTTTGACGCAGGAATATCTACTGTATCGTGCTTAGCCGAGTTAGCATTACGAATTCTCGTAAGCATATCAGCGATAGGGTCTGTAATATGCATTGATATTTCCTCCTTATTATTTTAGCAATTCTCGGTTCTTACCAAGAAGATTTTGTTACGCCGGGAATTTCACCCTTGTGTGCGAGCTCTCTGAAACAAATACGACAAACGCCATACTTACGAAGGTATGCATGAGGTCTACCGCAGATTTTACATCTGTTGTAAGCTCTTGTTGAATACTTAGCAGGCTTTGCAGCCTTAACTTTCATAGATGTTTTTGCCACGATAATCCCTCCTTATTCTGCAAAGGGAGCGCCCATAAGCTTAAGGAGCTCTCTGCCTTCTTCATCGGTTTTGGCTGTGGTTACCATAATGATATCCATGCCGCGAACCGCATCAATCTTATCATATTCGATTTCGGGGAATATCAACTGCTCTTTGATACCCATGGCATAGTTGCCGCGGCCGTCAAATGAATTGGGGTTGATACCTCTGAAGTCGCGTACTCTGGGAAGAGCGAGATTGAAGAATCTGTCAAGGAATTCATACATCTTGTCTCCGCGGAGAGTAACTTTAACGCCGATGGGCATGCCTTCACGAAGTTTGAAGTTAGCAACAGACTTCTTTGCACGGCAAATGATCGGCTTTTGACCTGTGATGATGCCGATATCGTTAACGATAGCATCAACTACTTTTGAATTTTCACGGGCTTCGCCGCAACCAACATTGAGAACAATCTTGTCAAGCTTCGGGATTTGCATAACAGAGTCGTATTGAAATTTCTTCATCAATGCAGGAGCAACTTCGCTCTTATAGGCTTCTTTTAATCTTGCAGCCATTGTTATGATCCTCCCTTACTTAAAATTCATTACCGCATTTGTCATTTTTACAAACGCGTTTACCGTCTTTATGACCTACACGGGTAGCCTGACCGCATTTGGGGCAAACGAGCTGAACCTTTGATGCATAAAGAGCGGATTCAACCTCAACGAGGCCGCCCTGATCACCCATCTTACGGGGCTTAACATGCTTGGTAACTACGTTTACGTTTTTAACGATTACTTTACCCTCTTTGGGGCTTACGGCGATAACTTCGCCCTTAACGCCCTTTGATTTACCGCTGAGAACCACTACGGTATCACCGGTTTTAACAAACATTTTACTCATTATCACGCACCTCCATTAAAGTACTTCCGGAGCGAGAGAAAGGATCTTCATATAATCCTTATCACGGAGCTCTCTTGCTACCGGTCCGAAAATACGGGTGCCACGAGGAGTTTTATCCTCTTTGATAATTACGGCAGCATTTTCATCAAAACGAATGTACTGACCGTCGTCACGACGTACACCTTTAGTTGTACGAACGATGACTGCTTTAACAACTTCGCTCTTTTTTTACAACGCCGTTCGGCGCAGCCTTCTTAACGGAAGCAACGATAACATCGCCAATGTTGGCATATCTTCTTCCTGAGCCGCCGAGAACACGGATACAAAGAATTTCCTTTGCGCCTGTGTTGTCTGCAACCTTGAGGCGACTTTCCTGTTGTATCACAGCTTTTTCCTCCTTCGTACTGCAAAATAACACTTTGCATCTTGCAGTTATTATTTTATTAAACTAATTTTAAAAGCTTGTAATTCGCAATGATTACTTTGCCTTTTCAATGATCTCAACCACACGCCATCTCTTATCCTTGCTCATCGGGCGGGTTTCCATAATAAGAACCTTATCGCCTACGCCGCAGGTATTTTCTTCGTCGTGTGCTTTATATTTAACCGTACGGTTAATGATTTTGCCGTAAAGCGGATGACGAACCTTGTCTTTAATAGAAACAACAACGGTTTTGTCCATCTTATCGCTTGATACTACACCAACTCTTGTTTTTCTGAGGTTTCTTTCACTCATTACAAACTACCTCCTATCTTAAGAATTTGAGCTTGCAAGCTCGATTTCGCGCTCAACTGTTTTGATGCGTGCGATATCTTTTCTTACAGCTTTAATTCTCATCGGGTTGTCGAGCTGATTGATAGCCTGCTGAAAATGAAGATTGAAAAGCTCTTCTTTAAGCTCTGCAAGCTTAGCTGCGCGCTGATCTGCGCTTAAAGCTTTGATTTCTGCTGCTTTCATTACTGCTCGCCTCCCTCTTCTTTAACTACGAATTTGCATTTGATAGGAAGTTTGTTGGCTGCAAGACGCATTGCCTCACGAGCCATACTCTCTTCAACGCCGCCGAGCTCAAACATAACTCTGCCCGGCTTAACTACTGCTACCCAGTAATCAACGTTACCTTTACCTTTACCCATACGGGTGTCGGCAGGTCTTGCGGTGATCGGCTTATCGGGGAAAATCTTAATCCAAACCTGACCGCCACGCTTTGTGTAACGCGTCATTGCGATACGGGCTGCTTCGATCTGAGCTGCCGTGATCCATGCAGGCTCTGTTGCCTGAAGGCCATACTGGCCGTATGTTACTTTATTACCTCTTGTAGCCTCACCGGTCATACGACCTCTGTGCTGCTTACGGTGTTTAACACGCTTTGGTAAGAGCATTATTGATTTCCTCCTTCCTTACGTCTGCTTCTGTTGTCTCTGCCGCCGTTGCGACGAGAATTGCCGGATCTTCTTTGGGGCTTATTTCTGCTTTCGTGAAGAACTTCGCCCTGATAAATCCAAATCTTAACACCGATTCGGCCGTAAGTTGTTGCAGCCTCTGCGGTGCCGTAATCAATATCCGCACGAATTGTTTGAAGCGGAATTGTGCCTTCCTTATATGTTTCGGAACGTGCGATTTCCGCACCGCCGATACGACCGGAAACCTGAACCTTAATACCGCGTGCGCCGAGCTTCATTGTGTTTCTGATAGCCATTTTAACCGCACGACGGAAGGAAACGCGCTTTTCAAGCTGAGTTGCGATGCTCTGAGCAACGAGAGTTGCATTGAGATCGGGCTGCTTGATTTCGATGATGTTAATGAAAACTTCATCGTTCTTTTTGCCGAGCTTCTTAGCACAAATTGCTTTGAGCTTTTCGATTTCAGCGCCCTGCTTACCGATAACCATACCGGGCTTTGCACAGTGAATGTTAATTCTTACACGCTTAGCGTCGCGCTCGATTTCTACTTTGGGAACACCTGCACTCTTGAGAGATTCAAGAAGGTATTTACGAAGATTATAATCTTCAACAAGCGTGTTGCCGAAGTCTGCCTTCTTTGCATACCAGCGGGAGTCCCAGTTTTTAATAACGCCGATTCTTAAACCGGTAGGATTACATTTCTGTCCCATTCAACTTTCCTCCTCGCTTAGTCTTCCGTTTCTTTAACGGTGATTGTGATATGAGATGTTCTCTTATTGATTCTGTATGCTCTGCCCTGAGCTCTGGGGCGAATTCTCTTAAGAGTGGGGCCCGCAGTAACATTGCAGTAGCTTACATATAATCTTGAAGTATCCATATTGTTGTTGTTCTCCGCATTAGCCATTGCAGATTTAAGAACCTTTGCAAGCGGTTCGCAAGCTGCCTTAGGTGTGTGCTTGAGAATAGCCATTGCCTTATCGCAAGGCTGATTTCTTATAAGGTCAAGAACGATTTGCACCTTTCTGGGAGAAATACGAACATATGTTGCTTTTGCTGTTGCTTCCATAGTTAATTCTCCTTTCATTACTTCGTGGTCTTTGCGCCTGCGTGACCGCGGAACGTTCTTGTGGGGGCGAATTCGCCGAGTTTGTGTCCAACCATATCCTCGGTAACATAAACCGGAACATGCTTTCTTCCGTCATGAACAGCAAATGTGTGTCCTACGAACTCAGGGAAGATTGTTGAACTTCTGGACCAGGTTTTGATAACCTGCTTGTCGCCCTTTTCATTAAGAGCAACAACTTTTTTATAAAGGCTTTCTTCTACATAAGGGCCTTTTTTAGTACTTCTACTCATTTAATCTTCTCCTTTCTGATTATTTACCGTTACGACGTCTTACGATCATCTTATTGGATGCTTTCTTCTTGTTGCGAGTCTTATAGCCGAGAGCAGGCTTGCCCCAAGGAGTAACAGGACCGGGACGACCGATGGGTGATTTACCTTCACCACCGCCGTGGGGGTGGTCGTTCGGGTTCATAACAGAACCGCGAACTGTGGGTCTCCAGCCCATGTTGCGCTTGCGGCCTGCTTTACCGATTTTAACATTGGCGTGATCGGTGTTGCCTACAACGCCGATTGTTGCCATGCATTCAGCGGGAACATTGCGAAGCTCGCCCGAAGGAAGTCTGAGAAGTGCATAAGCACCTTCAAGAGCCATAAGCTGAGCACTGTTGCCTGCGGAACGAGCAAGCTGAGCACCTCTGCCGGGATAAAGCTCTACATTGTGGATAACTGTGCCGACCGGGATATTCTTAAGAGGAAGTGCATTACCTGCAACGATATCTGCGTTCGGGCCTGCTTCAACGGTTGCGCCCACTTTAAGGCCTTCCGGAGCAATGATATAGTTCTTTACGCCATCCTCATACTGAATGATAGCGATGTGTGCGGAACGGTTGGGATCGTATTCGATAGACTGCACTGTTGCAGGCATATCAAATTTCTGTCTCTTAAAATCAATAACGCGGTATTTTCTTCTGTTGCCGCCGCCGCGATGACGAACGGTGATTCTTCCGTAAGAGTTACGGCCTGATTTTTTGCTGATGGGAACAAGCAAGGATCTTTCAGGGGCAACTTTAGAGAGGGAAGAATAATCGGTAACCGACATATTTCTTCTTGAAGGGGTAGTCGGCTTAAAATTCTTAATAGCCATTATTATTTTTCCTTTCTGAATAACTTTGCGAAGGGATGGCACCCTTCATACTTCATCATCCGAAATATCTCTTTTGCTATACTATATTATATAGTAGCCGTTACATCATATCGTTGAAGAATTCGATTTCCTTTGAATCCTCGGTAAGAGTAACGATTGCCTTTTTCCATGAAGGAGTGTAGCCCTTGTTTACACCCTGACGGCGCTCACGGCCACGAACATTTATTGTGTTTACCTTAGCAACTTTAGTGCCGGGGAAAACCTCTTCAACGGCTTTGGCGATTTCGATTTTGTTTGCGTCTTTAGCAACCTTAAAGGTATATTTTTTCATCATAAGGCCGGTCATTGATTCCTCAGTGATAATCGGCTTAACGATAATGTCATGAGCAGTTTTCATTATGCATATACCTCCTCGATTTTCTTAGCTGCATCTTTAAGAACAACGATTTCGTTGCAATTAAGGATGTCATATACGCAAAGGGTGTTTACGGTAACAACCTTAACGCCCTCAATGTTGCGTGCGCTCTTGTAAACAACTTCGTTGTTCTCAGGAAGAACGAGAAGAACCTTTTTGCCGGTTTTGAGTTTAGCAAGCATTTCGACAATTGCCTTTGTTTTGATTGCTTCAAGCTCAATCTTGTTTACAACAAGCATTTCAGACTCTGCAACCTTTGTTGAAAGGGCTGATTTCATAGCGAGTCTTTTAACTTTCTTGTTGATATTTACAGTGTATTTTCTTGGCTTGGGGCCGAGAGCAATACCGCCGTGTGTCCACTGCGGGCTTCTTGTGGAGCCCTGACGAGCACGGCCTGTGCCCTTTTGCCTCCAGGGTTTTGCGCCGCCGCCTGAAACCTCAGAACGAGTGAGAGTTGACTGCGTGCCCTGGCGCTGTGCAGCAAGATAGCTGACAACTGCAAGATGCATTGCATATCCGTTCGGCTCAATACCGAAAACAGAATCTGCAAGTTCCAATTTTGAAGTCTTGCGACCTTCTTGGTTATAAACCTGAACCTGTGCCATTTGTATCTCTCCTTTCGTTAAGCTTTAACAGCGTCTGCAATTACAACGATTCCGCCTTTAGGACCGGGAACCGCACCCTTGATTGCAATAAGATTATTTTCTGCATCAACCTTAGCAACCGTGAGGTTTTGAACTGTTACTGTTTCGTGACCGTAATGACCGGCCATCTTTCTGCCTTTGAATACTCTTGACGGGCTTGAGCACGCACCGAGTGAACCCTGGTGGCGAGCATTCGGGCCTGTGCCGTGAGATTCACGGAGTCTTGAGAAATTCCAACGCTTAATTGCGCCGGCAGTTCCGTGACCCTTAGATGTGCCCTTTACATCAACGATTTCGCCTGCTTCAAAAGCATCAGCCTTAATGATGTCGCCAACATTAAGAGCGGAGCAATCTTCAAGGCGGAACTCCTTAAGAGTTTTCTTGGGAGCTACATCGTTCTTTGCAAAGTGGCCCTTCATGGGTTTGTTGAGCTTGTTGACTTTAACATCACCGAAGCCCACCTGAACAGCCTCATAGCCGTCGTTTTCGATTGTTTTTTTTCTGGGTAATTACGCACGGACCTGCTTCAACAACGGTAACGGGGATAACCTTGCCGTTTTCATCGAAGATCTGGGTCATGCCGATCTTTTTACCGATAAGACCTTTTTTCATATTTTTCCTCCTTGGTTATTGGTTGGTTTCCCAACTTGACCTCGTCAAGCGCGATTATAATTTGATTTCGATTTCAACGCCTGCCGGGAGCTCAAGACTTGTCAGCGCTTCAACGGTTTTGTTTGAAGGTCTGAGAATGTCAATGAGTCTTTTGTGTGTTCTCTGCTCAAACTGCTCACGGCTGTCCTTATACTTATGAACAGCGCGAAGGATCGTAACAACTTCCTTTTCGGTGGGAAGCGGAATCGGGCCGCTTACCTGAGCACCGGTAGCCTTAGCTGTTTCAACGATCTTTTCGGAAGCCTGATCAACAAGATTATGATCATAGCCTTTAAGTCTGATGCGGATCTTAACTTTGCTTGCTGCCATTTACTTTTCCTCCTGAATATTGGTGCGAGTCTTAACCTTTATTTTTCCACCCACCCGTGTGTTTCAAGCATGCTCTTTAAAAAAGCCGAATGACGCAGCATCATTCGGGCAGACCTTATGCAGGTTGCGAACATACGCAAGCTATTCGCATAAGGAAAATCAAAGGTATAATTTCGCCCGGTTTAAAATCGGACATACTCCGCCGAAATTCCCGCTTTGAATCAAGCGCCACCTCCGGCATCATCGCATATCTTGGTTGTGAGAAAACCGCATATATAAATAATTATAATATACGCCTTTTCACACGCTCGCTTATTATATATTAAAAGCGAGGGTTTGTCAATATATAAATTCAAAAAAAATAAAAGTTTTTTTCGTTATTTTTCACAAAGTTTTCATTCATAATTTTGTAGAGTTGCACAGTAAATTTATTTTCGTAAAAACAAAATAACGCACTTTCCGATTGCCGAAAAATGCGTTTGAATATTTTATAAATATTTTATATTCATTAAAAATGTAAAAAACGGCGGCGAAGCACCGTAGCAATGCACATAATTCGCCGCCGCGCCAAATCAGGTTGCAAGAAGCCCGGCTGCACGCAGATTTGCAAGCAAGGCGTTAAATTCTTCAACAATATCATCGGCACCCGTCGCATCCGCAACCGCAGCCGCCGGAGTAACCGTTCCCGCAGGACCGGTTGCACCAACTTCACCTTGAATGCCCTGAGCACCTGTTGCGCCTGTTGCACCTTGAGGACCCGTAGCGCCTGTGGCTCCGGTTGCACCAACTTCACCTTGTATGCCCTGAGCACCTGTGGCGCCTGTTGCGCCTTGAGGACCCGTAGCGCCTGTGGCTCCGGTTGCACCGACTTCACCTTGAATGCCTTGAGCACCCGTGGCGCCTGTTGCACCTTGAGGACCCGTAGCGCCTGCGGCCCCGGTTGCACCGACTTCGCCTTGTATGCCCTGAGCACCCGTGGCGCCTGTTGCACCTTGAGGACCCATAGCACCCGTGGCACCTGTTGCGCCCTGAATACCGGCGGGCCCTTGTGCGCCTACCGGACCTTGGGGACCGGTTGCACCTGTAGCTCCCGTGGCACCCGTAGGACCGATCGGTCCGCCTGCGGGTCCGGCAGGGCCCGTCGGCCCTGTCGGGCCCGGTAACGCCTTGGCAGCAGCACGCCGCAGGTTTGCAGGAGGTCACATTCATTTCACAGTTACAAAAAGAATTTATATCCGTTCCTCTGTAATAAGTCATATATTTTACCCACCCTATCATCATATAAGATACATAAAGTATCTAAATCATTATATTCGTGGCGGGAATCATCGGTTACCCGCTTTTTGCTCAAAATATTTCTTATTGTGAAGATATGCAGAAGAAGCAGGGCGATATCCGCCTGCGATTTCGTTATATTTTTCTGCCGATTCATAATCACCGAGCGCGTCATAACAAACGCAAAGCCCGATTGCGGGCAAAAAGCCGTGGGAATCCGTATTCACAAACCCACCCTTTTCGGCATTTTCGTTAAGCGACAAAGCCGAACGAAACCAGAAAAGCGCTTTATCATATTGCCTTTGCTCCAAAAACAGATTGCCTATATCACAGCAAATCTCCGCCCTTGCGGGAGTGTAAAAAAACGCGCCGAGCAAGGCAGAAAGCGCGCCGCCGAAATCGCCGAGCGCTTTTTTGCTATGCGCACACACTCTGCACGCCTCGATATTGTTTTCAAGCCATCCCCGGGCCCGATTGCAGAAAATCTTCAAGCACCGAAACCGCCTTTTCATATTGCTTATTATAATAAAGTTCTCTGCCGTAATAAAATTCATCGCGCGGTGAAAACGGCTCGCCGAGCGCAAGCTGCTTTTCGTAAATCAGCAAATTTCTGTTTGAATATTCCGTTTTAACCGATTTATGAGTTACTGCAATATCACAATATTCAACTGGCTGTGGGCAGGCAATTGCCTCATGCACCCTGCCCCGCCATTTTAAGCCTGCATTGTTTTTAATCAGCCTTTCACGGTAATACCAAAAAGTGGGATTGCCAAGCTCGTCAAACGCCGTGTTATAGCGCATATAAAAGGCATTAACGCTCTTTTCGGCACTCTGCTTTAAATCAATCAGCTTTCAAGATCGGGCGGCAGCAGAACATCATCCGCATCAAGCCACAAAATATAATCCCGTTCGGCTTTTGAAAACGCAAAATTACGCGCCGCCGAAAAATCATCGCACCATTCAAAATCAAAAACCTTGTCGCTGTATCGGGCGGCGATTTCTTTTGTTTTATCCGTGCTGCCTGTATCTACTGTTATAATTTCATCCACAGCCCGCAAAGCGCTGTTCAGACAGCGTGCAAGCACGCGCTCCTCGTTTTTAACTATCATACACAGGCTTATGCCAATCAAATCAATCACCCCATATATGATATGCAAAACGGGCGCAAATGTTAAAAGCTGCGTATTTAAAGCACAAAAACGGCATGCCAAAGGGGCGCACTCCGTAAAGAATAATTGCTCAACAAATCAAATAAACGGCAAAATACTGCGTTAAAATTGCAGTGAAGGCGGCAGCCTGCCCTGCAATTTATGCCTTGTCTTTTATCCGTTTCTTTGATTTTTGAGTGCGAAGCAGTTTAAGCGAACTGATTTTGTTCGTGGTGCATTAACAAAAATCTGCCAATACTTGCGTATTGGCAGATTTTTTTAATAGTGCAACGGGCAAAACTCAGAAAGCTTAAGCCACATTCTTCTTTATGGAGTGTGCCCCAAGACACGCCGTTTATTTAATAGGATATATAAAATAATGATATTATTTACTGCTGCTCGCCCGAAAGCTGTTTCCAATGGATTTTGCAATATTCTTTGCCGTCTATCGGAGGATATTTTGAATCATCGGTTTTTGCTTCATTATAGCAAACGTATTCGCCCGAATAAGCACAGCGTTTTACATCGCCGCCCTCCGAAAGGCCGGGGATAAACGCCGCAAGGAAAACGGCAGCCACGGCAACGGTAATAACAGCTGCGCCGGCTTTGCCTTTTGTCCACCCAAGGAATTTAACCTTTGCCAAATCGATTTTATCGATTTGCTTAAAGAACTTAACATTCTCCGCCAAACGAACATAGAGCTTTGCGATGAAATAGCCGCAAACGCCCGCAAGCGTGCCGATGAGCATGCCGCCGATAACATCGGTGGGATAATGAACCATAAGATAAACACGGCTGCCCATTGTGCAAACTGCAATCACGGGGAATATCCACGAAAGCTTCTTTTTGCCGTCTTTCCTAAACATAAGGGCAAGAGCCATTGAAATTTCAAATACGCCGGTGGTGTGACCGCTGGGGAAAGAATAATCGCTTTCGCTCAGCGCGCCCGCGCCGATATAGGCTTTCCAATAAAAATCAACATCCTGAAGTGTGTTATACGGTCTTATACGCAATACCGCGGGCTTTGCGATAACATTCGTTACCAAAGTGCCTATCACAATTGCGCTCACCAAAGCAACGCCGTATTTTCTTGTTTTTTTGAACAGCAAAAGCACAAGGGCAATGACGGCTATCGGAATTATAAAATTCTCGTCGCCGAATGCCGTAAAGAACTTAGCCACATAGGTTAAGAATGTGCACTGAATTGCTGCGAAGAATTTGAATATGGCTATATCAAAGCCGTAAAAGGCTTTATCAAGGCTTTCGCCCACAGTCATCAAAATCAAATTCATATAATCGCTCCTTTATAAAAAAATTAAGCAGGAAAAAAATGCAAAAGTGCCGTGCCGCACCGATTTATTTATATCGGATTTGGCTTTTGCCCGCTTGCTATAAACATATATTACCAAAACCGGCGCCTTTTTTCAAGTTTGGTTTTGCGGATTTGTTACAAGTTATTAACACTCTTTCAATAATTCTATGATACCTTGTATGATAAATTCAAGATAAATGAAGGACTGACACGAATTAAACCCGATTGCATTCATTAAAATCGGCAAAAATATTAAGGAGATTTATGATAACAGATCCGTATAAAGTGCTTGGAGTGCCGCACGGCGCATCCGAAGAGGAATGTGCCAAAGCATACAGAAAGCTTGCAAAAAAATACCATCCCGACCTTAATCCCGGCGATGAAACCGCCGCTAAAAAAATGGCGGAAATCAACGCCGCGTTTGACCAAATAAAAAGCGGCAACGCCCCGCAGGCGGGATATTCCGCACGCTCAAGGCGCGGCAGCTCCGATTCCGCTTCCGATTATTACACGGCGGCTGCCAGATTTATAAACAACCGCCAATTTAGGCAGGCAATAAATCTGCTCGGCGGAATTGAGGACAGAACCGCGCATTGGTACTACCTTTCCGCCGTGGCGAACTACGGCGCGGGAAACAGAGACATTGCGCTTTCCCACATTCAGCAAGCCTGCGCCATGGAACCGGGAAACTACACATATTCCGCCACATACGAGCGAATCAGGCGCAATGCTTCGGGCTATGCAAACCCCTTCGGCGGCTTCGCGGATTTCAGCGGCTTCGGCGGTTTTGACGGTTATGACGAAGCTGACGATGAGCCGAGAACGCACACCGTTTTCACCACAAACGGCGGTTGCCTCGCAAGAGTGCTCAAAATCATTTGCATAATCGTGGCAATACGCATTATTATTTGGCTTGCGCTTTCGGCGATTTCGGCAATAAGCAGTTCGCGAAACTACAACCCCGGCAGGCAGCCTTCAACAGGCTACAGCCAAAGCTACGGCGGTTCGTATTCGGGGCAAAAAGATTCGCAAAATTCCGCCGATAATTCTTACGAAAGCTATTTCGGCTCCGCCTCGGGCGATTCGCAAAGCGGATAAAAGTCGCAAGAGCACAATCATCACAACAAATCAATTATATCGGATTTCGCACCGCACAAAGCATCAACGCATGAACAATTCGGCAGTGCAAAATAAAAAAGAGGCTATATAGTGTGAAAAATCACACTAATCGGATTATATTGCCTTCAAAATTTGCCGGCGGCATAATTTTGAAATGGCTAAAATCACCATTTACACCTGTTCAGGCAACGCAGGATATAAAGGTGATTTTTAATAAACTATTTGTTGCCTGAAAGGTTATGGTGATTATTATGAAAAAATTTTTTAACAATGCAGCCGTAAAGCTGCAAAAATTTATGTACGGCAGATACGGCACCGATTCGTTATACAGAGCGCTGCTTTGGATTTTTATAGCAATAACACTTCTTGCGGCAATACTCGGCAGAACGGTTAATTCAATTTGCTACACCGTGCTTTCCGTTATCGGCTGGGTTGTTATTATTTATGCATTTTACAGATTCTTTTCAAAAAAACATCGAAAAGCGCCGCGCGGAAAATGCGAAATGGCTTAAAATGACGGGCGGAATACGCAAAAAATTCAAGCTGCTCGGCAATAGAATAAAATTCCCGGAAAACGCATGTTTTCAGAACCTGCCCCGGCTGCAAGGCCGTGCTCAGAATGAAAAAGGAAAAGGGAAAGCACGTGGTCACATGCCCGCACTGCGGCACGAAATTCAAATTCAGCGTTCGTTTTTAACTCGGCGGCTGTTGGAATATTGAAATTTCGGCGCGCATATGTTAATATATAATCAAATGAGGTGAGCGTATTATGCAAATTAAAGAAAGCGCCGAAAATTATCTTGAAACAATCCTTGTGATTCACACGGAAAAAGGATATTGCAGATGCATCGATATTTGTAACAAAATGGGATTTTCAAAGCCCTCCGTTTCGGTGTATATGAAAAATCTTAAGGACGACGGCTATGTTTTGATAGACGAAAACGGCGATATCACATTAACCGAAAAAGGAAAAGGCATTGCCGAAAAGATTTACGACAGGCATAATGTTATCGCAGGCTTTCTGATGCAGCTCGGCACACCCGAAAAAATTGCATTTCAGGATTCATGCAAAATAGAGCACGATATCAGCGAAGAAAGCTTCAGCCTGATAAAAGAGCAATATCTTAAAAATTTGGGAATCAAGTAAAATTAAGTCAAGACCTCCGGCTAAGCCGGAGGTCTTGACTTTGATGCATATTGATTTTATTATTTGCTTTCACACCAGCGAGCCATTTGCTTTAAATACATATTTTCGCTGTTATCAGACATAACTGACTTAATATAATTTCTTACTTCGGACTTGTACATTTGAAGTTCAAACGTATCAATGTTATTTTCCTCTGTACTCAGATAATTAACCAATGATAAATAATATTCCATACAAAAATTATTATATAATTGAGTATCAATGGTACCACCACCAAAATTGTTTTTTAATGATGCTCTTTCTTTAAGCGTTAATTTTAACCATTTTAATGAATCATCTTCACCTAAATATTCTTTAGCTAAAAAAAGATTTCTATACACATATGCCTTTAACAATGAAATTAAGCCTATTTCGTCATTATTCTCAACGCAAGGAGTTACATTTTTTAGTTCTTCTATGCAATCAAGTACTTTCATTGCATATTCTTTCGATTTATTATAAAGCATTTTTGTTATATCTGTTGAATTGGTTTCGTTTCGCGCAAAAAGCATAAATGCATAATTGAGGTGCTCATATATAAATAATTTTGCCCATTCATCAAAAGTACCTATATCATCATCAATTATTTCGGCATAATAATTGGTATATTCATTTTTAAATTTCCAAAATGTATCCTGGTCAATATACACATCGTTTAATGCTTCACTGTATTTTATATTGGTAAGCATATCAAAAAAAGATAAGCACATGTTTATTGCAATCGACAACTCATTGGAAAACTCGTAATTGTGTTGCTGTTTGAAACGAGAAATTTCCTTTCTTGTTTTCTTCTCATCACCGAACATGTGTGCTGCCTGCATATAGAAAAGAATATATTGGGCCAATTCATAATCCGAACATTTTGAACCCGATTCGGAATAATGGGAAACTATTTTGTCGTGTATAATATAACGATTGTTAATGAGGTACATTTTGTTCTCATTGATAGACATTTTTTGTCTGCTGATGAAATATGAAACAATGTTTTTTGCAAATGCCTCATCATCGCCGCTTTCATTAAGTGTTTCTACGAATGAATTATCAAAATCAGATGGTAAGATAACTTCTTCGTTTTTTCGTTTAACACAATGAACCTTTTTCATTCCGTACATTGCCATTACATATCCCAATTCAAAAAACAGATTGTTGCTTACGGATCCGTCTCTTCTGTTTTGAAATATAACAATAGCTTGGTTACAACTTTTGATTTGTTGAATAACTGTATCTCCTACGGATGAAAATTTAGAATTGTTATCTGAATTTCCGCCAATTGAACACACATAGTTGTATTTCTTTTCCAAAATCGATTTAACACGAAAAGCTATTTCGTTAGAGCCGCTCCATGCAATAAATACTTTATCTTTCATTTATTTTCCTCCAAAAATGATAAACAATTCAATTCATCCTGAATTTTACTAACAAGTTTTGCAATATGTATTCCGTCAACCAAGGCGTGGTGCGCCGAAACATCAAAATTCATCTTAATGTTTTCATTGTCATAATAATATTTTCCCCATGTAATTCGCGGAATACTTGATTGCTCTTTATCATTAAAATCATATGGATTTGTTACCGAATTAAATTCAATCCAAGGCAAACATGAAACATAAATACAGTTGTTATCGTTACATACATTGAAAGCGGATTGAACAGTTTTTCTTGTTACCTCTATATCGTTTTTTACACTTTTATAAAAAGAATAAAAATCATTATCAAACAATGTTCTGTGTGTTCTTAATTCATCATTATCGCATAATACAACATAACTCGGGTTAACACGGTTGTATATAACCGGTTTATCATTTTTTATTCGTAATTTCATTTCATCAATACTGTTTATGCATTTTGTAACAATATACAAATAGCATATAAAAAAAGACATTTTATTCGATTTGCAATATTTTACAAGATTTGTTACATCCAAAGTGGTGCTCACGGATACTATCGGATTTGAATAATGTATAAAATTGTTATATTGGTTTTTCCTCCCATAGTTTTCAAGATCAATATATTTCATTATAACAGTCCTCCAAATATTTTTAGATTAAGTATAAAAAATCATTAGACAAAAATTATTCATCCAGATAAAATGATCGCTGTTTATAGCTTATAAAACTAATGTACTATAAATGTAATATAATGCAATTATACCATACGAATTGTTGCTCTTCAAGAGTATAACGATTTACTTTTTAAACCGTATTATCTTTCTTTATAATATATGAATTTTCTTATGTAAAAAAGCAAAAGCGCAGCGGAAATAAAACCGCTGCGCTTTCTTGCTTTTATCAGCCTTCATCAATTGCCGAGTGTGTGAAGCCGAAAATTTTTCGCCGTTCCCCGCCCCGATACCGGGCTTAACGAGCGCATGGTGCAAAAATGCAACCGCGGTGCGCTCCTTATTATTTTAAATCCCTGATATATCTTTCTTTTTTGAAGGTTTTGCTTTGGCGGCAAATATAATTTTCGATTTTAACATTTTCCGCATGGCGGATGAACAGCCCGTAGGCCGGCAGATTTCTGAATCTGTTTGCCTCGGGATACACATTTGCGTATTCGGGAATGAAAAGCCGCCTGTCAACCACATAGGGCCTTTTTGTGTTTGTGATATCTATATTTTTAAGCACCACATTTTTAACGCGCTTTGTAACGCCGTGTTGGCGATAGCCGCAAATCATAATCGGAATTTCCGCTTCGGTTGCCTTAAAGTTTTCAACCACAATGTTTTCGATTCGGCTTTTATGATTAAACCTGTTTTTATACGCACAGGGCTTATTTTTAACAGACTCTCCGAACTCTATTGCCCGCGCGCTTTGAGCACTCACCTTTGCCGCTCTGTTTCTGTTTCCGAGGCGAATAAACAGCGGGCATTGGCAGCGATCCGCCGTGATATTTTTAATCGTAACATTTTTTAAAGCCGTTCCGTCCACCGCTTCAAGCGCTATAGCGCTGACTGTGCCGGGATACAGATCCGTCATAAAAAATTTGCAGCTTTCAATCAGCACATCCTCGATATCATGCGTTGTTTCCGTGCCGATTTTAATTGAATTTGTGCGCGAAATGATTTCGCAGTCGGCAATTTTAATATTGCGCATTGCAGAATCGCAGCCCTCCCACAGGGCGTTTTTGATAACGATTCCGTCATCTGCCGTGGAGATGAAGCAGTGCCTGATATCAACATCGCTTGAACCCACCATATCGATTCCGTCCGCATTGGCGGCATTGCGATTATTGTTTATCACCAAATTATATATTTTAACATTTTCGCATTTATCGAGGCGAAAAGTCCAATACGCGCTGTTTTCGATAATAAAATTATATGCTTTTATATTTTTGCAGTTTTTAAGCACGATCGGCCCGCCGTATTTGCTTTCGTGTGCAAAGCGAAGCTGTGCCCTGTAATCGCGGCGCGTTTCGATTATATACACATATTCGGGCGGAGCTGTTATATTTTGAGAAAGAACAGGCTCTCTGCCGAAATAATTGCCCATGCCGTTTATTTTTCCGCCGCCGGTGATAACGATATTTTCAAGATTTTCGCCGTAAATCATTGTTTTATTCGTATATCCCCTGCCGCGCTTATCGGCGCAAATTGCACTGCCGTGCTCAATAAAAAGGGTTACATTGCTTTTAAGAAAAACCGTTGTGGCAGTGAAGCCGCCGCCGCTCACGAGCACAATGCCTTTTGCCGAAGACGCTGCATCGATTGCCGCATTTATCGCCGGCGCATTATCCGCATTTTCATCATTTAGCACCGCGCCGAAATCACGGATATCAAACACATTTTCGCTCGGCACTTCGGCAGGCAAGACATAATCGGATTCCGGATAATATGATGAAAAATCATAATCTCTCACCGCCGAATAAACATCGCCGCTTGTTACCCTGATATCCTTGCCGAAAAGCAGGGTTTTAAGTTTTTTTCCGACACCGCGTTTATAAACGGTTTTCATACAGCTTCACTTCCGATACAAAAAATATCAATTTAAACAAACACATAAAGAAAAGAGCACCTGCCAAAGCAGATGCTCTTATTATGGTCGGAGTGACAAGACTTGAACTTGCGACCCCCAGACCCCCAGTCTGGTGCGCTACCACCTGCGCTACACCCCGCAATCAATTGCTTTAATACTATAACATAACATTTAAAGAAAATCAATATAAAATTCAAAATTATTCAAATTTATTTTGGCTGAAAAAATGCTCTTGAAAGAAAAGAGCATATGTGATAAAATTATTGCAGTTTTTAATATCTCAAAGGGAGTTGTTATATATGAGCGGACATTCAAAATGGAGCACCATTAAAAGAAAAAAAGGTGCTAACGACGCCGCAAGAGCAAAAGTTTTCACAAAAATAGGCCGTGAGCTTGCCGTTGCGGTTAAAAACGGCGGCCCCGACCCCAATGTTAATTCAAAGCTTAAAGACGTTATCGCAAAGGCAAAGCAAAACAATGTGCCTAATGATAATATTGAAAGAATGCTTAAAAAAGCCTCCGGCGAAAGCGGCGGAGCGGATTACGAAGAAATCATCTATGAAGGCTACGGCCCGAGCGGTGTTGCCGTTGTGGTTGAAGCTCTTACGGACAACAGAAACCGCACCGCAGGCGAAGTTAGGCATTATTTCGACAAAGCAGGCGGCAATATGGGCACAAGCGGCAGCGTTACCTTTATGTTCAGCCGTGAGGGTGTTATTCTGATTGAAAAAGAAGATGTGGATGAAGACGCACTTATGATGGACGCGCTTGACGCAGGCGCAACCGATTTCATCACGGATGACGAAGATGTGTTTGAAATCCGCACCGAGGCAAACGATGTGGGCGCAATCCGCGACGATCTTGAGGCAAAGGGCTACAAGGTTATCTCCAGCGAGCCTGCATACATTCCCGCCACATATACCCGCCTTGAAAACCAAGAGGATATGATGAAAATGAGCCGCATGATTGATATGTTTGAAGAAAACGAAGATGTGCAGGCCATTTGGCACAACTGGGAAAACCCCGATGATTACGAGGGCTGAACCTCTTTTTAAAAATAAAATCAAAACCTAACGCCGCGTATCAAAAACCCCTTTCGCGGCGTATTTTTTTACAAACAACTTTATTCGGGAGGTACTGCAATATGATAAGCCGTAAAGATATAGACTGCGGCAAAGAGTTTGACTGGGGACTGACAAGTGAAAATTATGCAAAATACAGAGATATTTACCCCGCCGAATTTTACAAAAGCATAGTTGAACTCGGCTGCGGCACCAAGGGGCAAAGAATGCTTGACCTTGCCACGGGCACGGGTGTTTTGCCTCGCGGCATGCAAAAATACGGAGCAAAATGGACCGGCGCCGATATTTCCGAAAACCAAATCAAATATGCGCGCCTGCTTTCCAAAGCCTCGGGAGCGGATATTGATTATATCGCTTCCCCTGCCGAAGAACTTGACTTTGAAGCGGAAAGCTTTGACGGCGTTACGGCGGCACAATGCTTTATGTACTTTAATCAAGAGGTGCTTTTGCCGAAAATTCACAAATGGCTTAAACCCGGCGGGCATTTTTTAATAACGATTATGGACTGGCTGCCGTTTGAAAGCGAAATCGCAATGAAAAGTGAAAAACTGATTTTGAAATACAACCCCGCCTGGAGCGGGTGCGGCAGGAAACGAAGCACACCGAGTGTGCCGAAATGCGCCGAGGGGCTGTTTGACGCAAAAAACATTATTGCATATGCAACGGATATTCCGTTTACATCGGAAAGCTGGAACGGCAGAATTAAAGCATGCAGAGGGATTGAAGCTTCGCTGACCTCGGCCGAAATCGTAAAGTGGGAAGCCGAGCACAAAAAAATGCTTGCCGAATACCCCGAAAGCTTTAAAATTCCGCATTTTATAACAATTATGGATTTGGTTAAAATATAACAAAAAGGAGTATCATCGGATACTCCTTTTTCTTATTTATTAAACAGTTTACGCAAAGCGCGCCTTATTTTGGCAAAAAACGATTCGTGCATTCGCTTTTTCAAGGCGGAAATCTCTTTATTCTTTTCCGATATAACTTTTTCTTTTTCGGAAATTTGATCTTTAAGAGCCTTTATTTCTCCGCCGCGCGATACCGCTTTTTGATTTATTTCACGCTTGCGCATAAGCAGTTCATATCTGTCGGCCCAATACTCATTTGCAAACGAAGCGAGTAATGCGGCGCCGTCAATATTTTTTGCTTTAATAAGTTCAAGCACTGCCATAATCATTCTGAAAAGCGCCGGATTATCAAACGCGCTGTGCGGATCCGGCTCGCCGCAGGCATAATACTGCCAAAGGCAAAGATTATCCATGCAAGACAACCCGTATTTCAAATTCGCCCCGAATTTAGCGGAAAGAAAATTTATATCAATATCATAATCGATTTTTGACGCGGCATTTGAAATAATCAAAAATGTGTTTTTCTTATGTTGCTTAATTATATTTTCAAAATTATTACGCTTTAAGAAAGCTTCATCCGATTTATTTATGCCCGTAATCGGAGTGAATTTTTCATTATAAGGATATTTTGCAATATCGAGCTGCGGATTTATTGCAACTGCGGAGCTTTCGGAAATAAAGCCGCACACGGCTATAGCCGCCGTGCCGCCGCCGGAGCGGCCGTAAAGCGTGATATCCCTGGTTTGAACGCCGAGCAGGCGTGCAATTTCGCAAACAAGCTTTGCAACATATTCCCTGAAATCTTCTTTCTCCGTGCCGTAAAACCAACCAAGCGGAAGTGTGGGGTAATTATAATACATTGGATCATCTATACAAAGCACGCTTGCGTTTGTTTCGTTGCCCCAAGACCAAGAAGAAAATGTGGGAAACGGAGCAAGATCTCTGCCGCCGTTTCTTGTGCGCGCGCCGCTGAAACACCACAAGCCTTTTTGCGCTGCCTCGATTGAAAAAAAGCATTCAATGCGGGCAGAGCCCAAAACGGAATAAAAGCGCGACGGCGGCAACGAATTGCCGCCGAAATCAAACCGCACGGATTTTGCATTAACGAGTGCAGGATCCGCCTTTTTATTTATTATATTGTTTTTGCAAGCCTCAACAGCCTGCTCGAAATCCGCCTGCAATTCAAACGAATTTATATCGGCAGAGCCAAACAAGGTTTCAAGTGATTTCATAATCGCTCCAAGCAAGATTATTCAGCCGAGGGCGCCTCTGCAGGCTTTTCGGCTTCGGTATTTTCCGTTTTAGGCTTTGCCGCAACAACTTTTTTAAGGATTTCTTTTTCCTCTTTCATTGCTTTGGCTTTACTGTCCCTAACATCGCGGGTCATTTCATCGTAAATATTCGAAACGGTGTCAACATCGCCCTGGGCGATAATATTGCCGTGATCAAGCAGAATTGCCGTGTCGCAAATTGCCTTAACCTGATCAATGCTGTGTGAAACGAAAAGCACGGTTACGCCCTTTTCAAACATGGATTGCACTTTTTTAAGGCTTTTTGTGCGAAACTTTGCGTCGCCTACGGAAAGCACTTCATCAAGAATAAGCACATCGGGCTCAACCGCGGTTGCAATTGAAAAACCAAGCCTTGCCTTCATGCCCGATGAATAGTTTTTAAGCGGAACATTTATGAAATTGCCAAGCTCGGAAAACTCAACAATTTCATCATATTTTGATTCGATATATTCCCTTGAATAGCCGAGAATTGCGCCGTAAAGGAATATGTTTTCCTTGCCGGAATAATTGGGGTCAAAACCCGCGCCGAGCTCCAAAAGAGGGGCTATAACGCCGCATTTTTCGATTTTTCCGGTTGTGGGCTTATAAACGCCTACTATGGCTTTCAGCAGGGTACTTTTACCTGCACCGTTAAAGCCGAGAATTGCAAGATGCTCGCCCTTTTTAACATCAAAGGTGATGTTGTTAAGAGCGTGAAATTTTTTATATTCCAGCTTATGAGTTATAAGCTTGATAACATATTCCTTCAGGTTATCGACTTTCTCTTTATTCAGTTGGAAAGACATTGTTACATTCTGAACGGAAATTGCAACATCATCACGCATAAATATACCTGCCTTATTTTAAACTTTGCAACTTATGCGGCAAAACCGAAAGCCGGGTGTGCCGCGGAGAAGCGATAATCAGTCCTCAAAAACAGCGCCCTTGGCACCGCTTGTAACATGCTGAGCATATCTTTTAAGATATCCCGAAAGATTTTGAACCGGAGGCTGCCATTTGGCTTTTCTTTCGGCAAGCACTTCATCGGAAACATTAACCTTAAGCACTCTTGCCGGAATATCGATTTCGATTTCATCGCCGTCCTCAACAAGTGCGATCGTGCCGCCCTGAGCCGCTTCGGGGCTTACATGGCCGATGGAAGCGCCTCTTGTGGCACCGCTGAAACGGCCGTCAGTAAGCAAAGCAACAGAGTTGCCGAGACCCATACCGATGATTGCCGAGGTTGGAGAAAGCATTTCCCTCATGCCGGGGCCGCCTTTCGGGCCTTCGTACCTGATGACAACAACATCGCCGGCAACGATTTTGCCGCCGTTGATTGCCGCAATAGCCTCCTCTTCGCTGTTAAAGCACTTTGCAGGGCCTTTATGCTGCATCATTTCGGGCGCAACAGCACCCTTTTTAACAACGGAGCCTTCTTCTGCAAGATTGCCCCAAAGCACTGCGATACCGCCGTCCTTGGAAAACGGATTGTCAAGCGTGTGGATTATTTCGCCGTCTGCGTCGGGGGCGTTTGCGATTCTGTCTGCAACAGTGCCGTTTACGGTGAGTGCGTCTGTATTTATCATGCCGCCCTTTGCAAGCTCTTTAACAACGGCTTGAATGCCGCCCACATCGTTAAGATCCGTAATAAACACGGAGGAAGCGGGATTAAGCTTGCAGATTTGCGGAGTTTTTTTGCCGTATTCATCAAGCATTTTAAGGTCTATATCATGGCCTGCCGCATGGGCAATGGCGGTTAAATGCAAAATTGTGTTTGTTGAGCAGCCGATAGCCATATCGGTGCGAATTGCATTTTCGATTGATTTTTCGGTGATGATATCGCCGGGCTTAATATCTTCTTTAAGAAGTTCCATAACCCTTTCGCCCGTTCTTTTTGCAAGGCGCAGTCTTTCGCTCATAACTGCGGGAATCGTGCCGGATCCGGGAAGCGACATACCGATTGTTTCGGTTAAGCAGTTCATTGAATTTGCAGTATACATACCGCTGCATGAGCCGCAGGTGGGGCAAGCCGTGCAAGCGCAGCTTTCAAGGTTTTCAAGGCTCATATTGCCGGCAAAATACTTGCCCGAATATTCAAACATTTCCGAAAGGCCGATTCTGTTTTCCGTTTCGGTGCTTTTGCCCGGAAGCATCGGACCGCCGGAAACGAAAATACACGGCAGATTAAGGCGGCAGGCAGCAAGCAGCATGCCGGGAACGATTTTATCGCAGTTCGGAATAAATACGATTGCATCAAGCGGATGCGCAGTGAGCATAACCTCAATCGAATCCGCAATAAGCTCACGGGAGCAGAGGCTGTATTTCATGCCCTTATGATTCATTGCGATACCGTCGCAAACACCGATGGTGTTGAATTCAAACGGAACGCCGCCGGCATTTCTGATTCCCGCTTTAACCTGCTCTGCAATTTTATCAAGGTGCATATGACCGGGAATATAATCGCTTTTTGAATTAACAACAGCAATGAACGGCCTTTTCATTTCAAGCTCATCAATGCCGAGCGCCCGCAGAAGCGAGCGGTGTGCAGCCCTGGTGGGGCCCTCTTTAATCAAATCCGATCTCATTAAAACATCTCCCATTTTTGCGCAAAAAAGCGCTGTGTATCAGATAACAATTATTAAAACAAGCTGTATACCGCCGTAAAATCGCGGCTTTATACTCGATACATTATAACATCATATATATTAAAATTCAATCACTTTTTAAACTCGTTAATAATTTGTTACTTTATATAAATACTGTGTAAGCTTTTGCCGTGCGGCGGCGGATATAATTAAAAATCGGCAAAACAAAAAGCGGATATCAAGCGGCGCTTTATCCTTTACAGAGTGTGCCGCGACTGTCCGCTTTATAATTTATTGTTTTCATTATTCACGCAAGCGCATATCCGAGCCAAGCGGCGCCGTTGTGATATTCCACACCTAATTCCTTGCTGTAAACAGAAATTATATTTTCACGGCAAGCGATTTAAAATTCAAAATAATTTAATCCTTGCAACATGAAAATCGCAGCAATCATCACCTCTTGCAAGCATTTTTGTGCGGTGAAGCAAGCCACCGTCGTTTCGATAGCTGCGTTCGTCCATATTGCAAAGGCAGGGAACGAATTCAAAGCAGCCTTTCCTTTTTCCGAGCTTGCAAATGCCGCAAGCCTTGCAAGCGCAGGCTTAAAGCAGAGCAGCTCAACGGCCTTTGCGTAAATTCCGTATTTCGGCATTTAATCATTCTTCCCTTACGGCTGAATTTCAATTTGCAAGGCGGCAAATCGACTCCGCCGCCTTTGATTTTATTATAATCCCGCATTAACTCTAGTCAAACAAGCGCACAAATTTTATTTATTTTAAAAGGAAAAATTACGCTTTCAGCTTTCACGATATTATCTTTTTTTATATAAAACAAGTTCGGGATTTGTACCGTTTGCCTCATATGTTGAAACCAAAATAAAATCTGAATTTGCAAGAACGCCGAAGCACCTTTCTCCGCCGAACTCACATTCAAGCTGATTACCGAAATAAGTGGCGTTATCATCTAAAAACTTCACTGCATTACCGTTTGGGAGTCTGTATTCCAAATTGACATAGTTGCCAACGAGTGCGTTAAGCCTTTTAAGCTCGGGCATACCTTCGATGTTCAAGGCATTGATTTCATCAAGCAAAGCGCTTTTGAATTTTTCAACCGCTGCGTTGCCGCCGATTTCCCTGTATCGTTTCCAATAATTCAAGGTTGGAAGCGTTTCATATAAATAAGCTCGCACAGCCTCTGCCGAATGCTCCGAATTCGCCATGCTTTTTACGCACACCTCCACAAGTTCCTCCATGTTGCCATACATATATTCACCGTTTGCATAGCACCATTTGCAATACTGCTCATTAAAAGATCCGTCCTTTTCCCTGCTTATAATTCCGTCGTCAAGCGGCATTCCGCAGACTGGCATATAAGCTTTTGCGGCTCGCCCAAAAGAGTATTAATAGAAACATTAAACGCCTTTGACAAAAGCTTTAAAGTTTCGGTATTAGGCACGGTTTCACCGTTTTCCCAGCGGGAAACCGCCTGCCTTGTAACAAAAACCTTTTGCGCCAATTCATCCTGCGAAAGATTATTTTTTGTTTTCAATTCAAGAATAATGTCTTTAGTGTCCATAGCTTTGCCTCCTGCTTGAATTATATTATAAATGCATGGCAGGCGCAAGCAACCCGCAGTTGCCGATAAAGCTGATATTTACCGAAGTACCTCCCGTAACCGGCTTTCATTTATGCTTAACAAACCACAGCCGACATTAAAAAGCCCTTTGAAAGCGGATTCCTCCGCTCTCAAAGGGCAAGTTGGCAAACTTGAATTTACTTTAATAAATATTTTTCAAACGCTTTATGATTATCAAAGTGGACTTCTCTAAAAAACAGAACTAACCAAATAATATAGGTTGGTATAGCTATATATGGGGTTAAAAAGCAGGATAATAATGCTCCTGCCAACATTATAATAGCCCACATAAAGCACTGATTTCTTATATCACGAGAGATATGAGCTTTATCATACAATGCCTGTTCTTCTTTAGAAAATGAATTAAATCCTGAAACAAATTTTGCTGCTTTTTCCTTAAAAACCGCAAATAACACACCTATAATCAGAAATGGTATTACCAAAATTATACACGACCAAAATCCTATATTCATAATACATACCTCCGCTTCAAACTCCGATTTGTATTTCTGTTTGTTTTAAAAATGGGCAACTCCGATTGGAATTGCCCATTGCGATTATATATTATTTATCAAGCGGCTTCATTGTGGGGAAAAGCAAAACATCGCGAATGCTGTAAGAATCCGTGAGGAGCATAACAAGCCTGTCTATTCCGATACCGAGTCCGCCGGTGGGAGGCATACCGTATTCAAGAGCGGTAACGAAATCATGGTCTATCATATTAGCTTCGTCATCGCCTGCCTCGCGCAGCTTCATTTGAGCCTCAAAGCGCGACATTTGATCGATCGGATCATTAAGCTCTGAATAAGCATTGCCGTATTCGCCGCCGAGAATGAAAAGCTCAAACCTTTCGGTGAGCACGGGGCAATCGGGCTTACGCTTTGTGAGCGGGCTGACCTCAACGGGATAATCCATAATGAAGGTGGGCTGAGTGAGATTTTCCTCAACAAACTCCTCAAAGAAGCTGTTAAGAATATCGCCCCAGGTTGCCTTGCCGGGCTGAATTTCAATGCCCTTTTCATTGGCAATTGCGATTGCCTTTTCATTATCGCTCATAAACTCGGCAAAATCAACGCCGCTGTATTCCCTAACCGCGTCAATCATGGTGAGGCGGCGGAACGGACTTTCAAGGTCAATAGCCGTGCCGTTAAATGTGATATGCAGGCTGTCGCAAACCTCGCTTGCGGCATTGCGGATAAGCGCCTCGGCAATATCCATCATGCCGTGATAATCCGTGAACGCCTGATAAAGCTCTATGCAGGTGAATTCGGGATTGTGGCGAACATCCATACCCTCGTTTCTGAAGTTTCTGCCGATTTCATACACTCTTTCCATGCCGCCCACGATAAGCCTTTTAAGATAAAGCTCCGTAGCAATGCGAAGATACATATCCATATCAAGAGTGTTGTGGTGGGTGATGAACGGCCTTGCGGCGGCACCGCCCGGAATTGTGTTCAAAATCGGGGTTTCAACCTCGATAAAGCCGTGATTATCAAGATAATTCCTGATGGAGGTTATGATTTTTGAACGCTTAATGAAAGTGTCCTTAACATCGGGATTCATTATCATATCAAGATAGCGCTTTCTGTAGCGCGTATCCGTATCCGTTAAGCCGTGGAATTTTTCGGGCAGCGGAAGCAGGGATTTTGAAAGCAGCCTGATTTCCTTTGCGTGAACGGAAACCTCGCCCGTTCTGGTTTTGAACACATAGCCCTTGATTTCAACGATATCGCCGAGATCCCAGGATTTAAATTCTTTAAAAGCGTCCTCGCCGATATCATTCATTCTCACATAGGCTTGAATTCTGCCGTTTCTGTCCTGCACATCAATGAAATTGGCCTTGCCCATATCGCGCCATGTCATAATTCTGCCGGCGATAACAACATCTTGGTTTTCAAGCGCTTCAAAATTCGCCTTAATATCATCCGAGTGGTGGGTTTGCGTTGCAAGCGTGATTTCAAAAGGATCCTTGCCGCTTTCCTGCAAAGCCCTGAGCTTATCTATCCTGATTTGCTTTTGTTCGTTTTCGGAAAGCACAACCTCGGCAACAGCCATGGGAGCTGCATTTGCGTTATTACCTATAAACTCGATATTTTCAAGAGCCTCGGCCTCTGTTTCGGCAGAGCCTGTGCAGGCAACGGCGCCCGTTTGAAGAAAGAGAGTGTATTTTACCTTATCGCCGTCCTGCTCAACAAGAAATTTGGGGTTTGTTTTTTCTTCATCGCCCGCAATAGTGTTTTGCACCTTCATACGGCTGTTTTTCTTAACTGCTTTTACGCCTCTTTTGCACTCATCCTCTTTTTGAAAAACGGGTGAAGCGGCGTAAATCTTGTCCTCATTTTTAAATTCAAAAGAGAAAGTGCCGTCAGCAGCCTTGCTGATTTCAAACTTTCCTGCCATAAAAATACCTCTTTAATCAATCAATACTTAAAATTTCATATTCCAAATTGCCGATTGGCGCTTCAACAACAACCGTTTGGCCTGCCTTTGAGCCTACAAGCGCTTTGCCCACGGGGCTTTCATCGGAAATTTTGCCGTTTGCCGGATCGGACTGAGCAAAGCCTACGATTTCATAGGTTGCCTCAACGCCGTCGCTCAGGCGCTTAACGGTTACTTTTTTGCCGATTGAAACGGCATCTGCATCCTCAACATCGATAATTTCGGCATGATCAAGCTGATATTCAAGCTCGTTAATTCGAGCCTCGATTTTAGCCTGCTCGGACTTTGCCTCATCATATTCGCTGTTTTCGGAAAGGTCGCCGTAAGAACGGGCAACCTTAAGTTTTTCCGCAATATCAATACGGCCTTCTGTTTTAAGCACTTCAAGCTCTTTTTCAAGCTCTGCTTTGCCTGTTGCCGTCATCTTAAAAGTTTTTGTTGCCATAAAGAATCTCTCCTTATTTAGATTTTTAATCAACTAATTATATATTATTATAATTTTAATGTCAAGCAAATAACAAAGAGCCGAGAACAAATCTCTCGGCTCTTTGAAAAATCGCTGATTAAATCAGTCGTTCGGGATAAATGCTTTGTGAACGGCTGCAACGGCTCTGTCCGCATCATCGGCTGCGATAATAACGGAAATTTTGATTTCGGAAGTGGAAATCATTTGAATGTTGATGTTTTGAGCATAAAGTGCCTCAAACATCGTTGACGCTGTGCCGGGGTGAGATTCCATACCTGCACCGACGATTGAAACCTTTGCCACATCGGTGGAGCACTTAATTTCCTTATCGCCGATACCGTCCATCTCTTTAAGAACATCAACGGCAACGGGGCCGTTTTCCTTGGAAACGGTAAAGGTGAGATCCTTAGTGCCGTCTCTGCCGACGGACTGAAGAATGATATCAACATTAACATTCTTTTGAGCAAGCTTTGCAAACACTCTGAATGCAACGCCCGGGTTATCATCTAAGCCAACGAGTGAAATAATAGCAACGTCTTTATCTTTTGTTACGCCTCTGATAAGCATTTTTTCCATTTTAACTTTCTCCTTAACGATAGTTCCCGGAACGGGATTGAGTGATGAAAGAACTTCAAGTTCAACAGAATATTTTTTAGCCATTTCAACCGAGCGGTTATTGAGCACCTGCGCGCCGAGAGTGGCAAGCTCGAGCATTTCGTCGTAAGTGATTTCATCAAGCTTTTGAGCACCCTCAACCTTGCGGGGATCTGCGGTGTAAACGCCCTCAACATCGGTGAAGATTTGGCATCTGTCCGCATGAAGGGAAGCTGCGATTGCAACGGCAGAGGTATCCGAACCGCCGCGGCCGAGCGTTGTGAGGTCGTCATATCTGTTAAGTCCCTGGAAGCCTGCCACAACAACGATGTTGTGCTTTGCAAGCTCTGCCTGAAGGCGATTTGTTTTTATATTTTTAATGCGGGCGGAACCGTAAACCGAATTAGTGTTGAAGCCCGCCTGCCAGCCGAGAAGAGAGATAACGGGATAGCCAAGCTTTTCGATAGCCATTGCAAGCAATGAAATGGAAATCTGCTCGCCTGCCGTAAGCAACTGGTCAATTTCTCTTTTAGCGGCATTGGGATTGATCTCCTGCGCTTTGGCGATAAGATCATCCGTTGTATCGCCCTGTGCGGAAACAACCACAACAACATCGTTGCCGGCTTTATAAGTATCCGTAACGATACGGGCAACATTCATTACCCGAGCGGCATCCGCAACGGATGAGCCGCCGAATTTTTGAACAATAAGTGCCATTTAATATTTTCCTCCGAATCAATAATTTGTTACCTTGATAATGTTAATAACATTTGCATCACCAAGCTTTTCGCGAAGTTCGTTTTCCGTCATGGCATCGGTGATGAATGCTACCTCGTCGGACGGTTGACCCTTTCTTGAAAGGAATTTAACATCATCGAATTTATTGAGAACTTCCTGCGCGGCCATTTTTGCCCTTACATAGAACGGCATTGAAATGCTTGATTTATAATCAACAACATAATTTTCGTCGCCGGGGCCCCAGCCGAAAATCTTGCGCCTGTTCATATGCTTAATGCAATCCGCCATATCCGCAACAACGGCGGAAGCCGTGGGAAGCTTGCCTGCGCCGCGGCCGTAGAAGCAAACATCGCCAACAGCGTCGCCGCGCACAAGAATGGCATTGAAAACATCACGAACGCTTGCAAGCTGGCTGCCGTTATAAACAACTGCGGGGCTTACAAACGCCGCGATTTTATCATCGCTGATATATTCGATTTGGCCGAGGAGCTTAATAACGCCGTTTGTCGAATGAATATATGAAACATCTTCAAGAGTTATATTTGAAATGCCCTCGGTTTCAACCTGAGAGGGATAAACATGCTTTCCGAATGCAAGCGAAGCAAGAATGCAAACTTTTCTGCATGCATCGTGCCCTTCAACATCGGCGGTGGGGTCTTTTTCGGCATAGCCGTTTTCCTGCGCCATGTGAAGTGCGTCCTCAAAGCTCATATCATCCTCTATCATTTTGGTGAGGATAAAGTTTGTGGTGCCGTTAAGAATGCCTGCAATGCCCATAATATTATTGGCTGCAAAGCACTGTGAAAGCGGCCTGATAATCGGAATACCGCCACCGACGCTTGCCTCAAACAAATAGTTTACGCCGTTTTCCTTTGCTGCCTCCAAAAGCTCAAGCCCTTTTTGAGCCACAAGCTCTTTATTTGAAGTAACTACGGATTTGCCGGCTTTAAGAAGCTTCATCGTGAAATCAAAAGCGGGATTAACTCCCCCCATTGTTTCGGCAACAACCTTGATTTCCTTATCATTAAGAATATCGTTGAAATCCTTTGTGAGCGCGGCTTCGTGCTTATCGCCGGGGAAATCGCGCAAATCAAGAATTCTTGCAACCTCCATGTTTTCGCCGCCCGTGCTTTTTGCAAGGCTTTTTTCATGAGTGTCTATAACCTCGGCAACGCCGCTGCCGACTGTGCCGTAACCCATAATAGCTATTTTCATAAATATATACCTCCTGTTTATTTTATACTTACGGCGCTTACGCCGTTTATTTCACTCAGTCCTGCCGAAAGTGCTTCAATATCGGCTGTCATTTCCGCCGTGAACACTGTAAGAGTAACTGCGGCAACTCCGTTTTCCGGCACGCTTTGATTGATTGAAAGCACATTTGCTCCCAAGTGATAAAGAAAACTCAAAACTGCCGAAAGCACGCCTTTATTGTCTTTTAATTTAAGCGAAAGAGTAAGCATTTCGCCGCTGTTTTGCGGATTGTATTCAAAAACGCCGTCTTTATATTTATAATATGCCGATCTTGAAATGCCTGCCATTTTTGCCGCCTGTGTGGCATTAGGCGCTTCACCGGAGGCAAGATAAGCCTTTGCGGCAATAACCTTTGAATAAACCTCCGGCAACAGAGATTCGTTTACAAGCAAATATTTTAACTTTGGCAATTTGTTCACCACCCGCGCACAATTGTGTTGCCGTGAAATACACTTGTGATATGATACCACTAATCGAAAAATTATACAAGAGGGAAAATGAAATTTTTAATAAAAACCTTGAATATTTGTAACTGTTGAATTATTATTGAATAAAGTAGAATATTAAGTTTATATAAAATACTCAAAACCAACAGTTAAAAGGTGATTAAAGGAGAAGCCTATGAACGCGAAAACCGAAAAACGCAAAGATTTTTTGATTAATTTGCTGTTTATAGCGGCCGTTTTAGGGCTTGCTTATGTTTTTTTTAAATATCTGTTTTGGCCGGTTGCGCCGTTTATGCTTTCTTTTTTATTTGCAGTGGGCTTGCAAAAGCCCGTGAATTGGCTTACGAAAAAATGCAAGGGCAAAGGGCGCGGCGCTTGGTCTGTTGTGTTGGTGCTGCTTTCCATTGCAATAATTCTTGTGCCGGTTATTTTGTTACTCAACAGCCTTGTAAATCAGATTAAAGATTTTTCAAAATATTTGATGGGGCAGCTTTCGGATTTTCCCCAATTTATGAGCGATTTGCAGGCGTTGCTTCTTAAATGGCTCAGCTTTTTGCCTGATTCGATTTACAGCACGGTTTCCGAAAAAATAACTCAAGCATTTGCTCATGCCGCAAGCGATTTTGATTTCAGCTCCATCGGACTGACCGCCGACACGGTTAAAAGCACCGTTTCCACGGGCGTAAGCGGAATTTACAGTGTTGCAAAAAGCGTGCCCTCGGCAATTTTGGGCGTAGTTATCGGCATCATCGCTTGGATTCTTTTCACTAAGGATTACAGCAAGGTTGTAAACTTCATCAAGCTTCAGCTGCCCGAAAGCAAAAAAAATCTTCCTTCGGAAATAAAAAAAGTTTTTTCAAACACAATATTAAAAATGGTTAAGGCTTACGGCCTTATAATGTTTATCACCTTCTGCGAGCTTTCACTTGGCTTCACAATTTTAAGTGCAGCCGGAATTATGAGCAACAATTATATCTACCTTATTGCCCTTGCGATATGCATTTTTGATATTTTGCCCGTTGCGGGCTCCGGCGGTATACTAATCCCCTGGGCGATCATATCTATCGTTATGGGCAACACCGCTCAGGGCATAGGGCTGTTTGTTATTTACATTGTTATAACGGTGATTCGCCAATATATCGAGCCGAAAATAGTAGGCGATTCGCTTGGAGTTAATCCGCTTATCACACTCGGCGGCTTATATTTCGGTTTGAAACTTTTCGGCTTTATAGGAATGTTTGTTGTGCCGATCACGATAATGACAATTAAGGCATTTAACGACACGGGCAGAATTCATCTTTGGAAAACATATGAAACAATCGATATAGACCATATTCCGCCGCACGAGAAAAAGAGCGGCAACAACATCGTGGCAAAGCTTTTCAAGGGCAAAAAAGAAAAGCAAAACAAAAAATAAAATCAAAAGTAATAAAAAGCGCCGTGTTCGGTTAATTCCGTTCACGGCACTTTTTGTATTCTTATTCAGTTGTTCAAACGATCAAACATTGATAAGCTCAAGCACCTGCTCCTTATCAATGTAGCCAACGCTTTTGTTAACGGTTTTACCGCCCTTAATAACAATCAGCGTGGGAATAACCTCAATGCCGAACATGGAGGCAAGCTGTGCCTCTTCATCAACATTAACCTTGCAAACCTTAACGGAATCAGTTTCCTCTGCCACTTCGTCAACGATGGGCGAAAGCATTCTGCACGGGCCGCACCAGGTTGCCCAAAAATCGATAAGCACGGGCTTATCGGAATTCATAACTTCTTCCTTAAAGGTTGCTCCTGTTAAAGTTATAACAGCCATTTTAGTTCTCCTTCTTATCCTTATCATTATCTTTAGATTTATAATAAAGCATACAGTGGCAAAAACCCTCAAACTCGGGATCTGCAATTTGCTCTCTGAATTCTTTGCAAATGCACTTATAGTCCTCCGTTCGCTGAACTCGGCATGGGCAATAGCCGCCTGTGCGCTTTAAGCCCTCTCTAACGGACTTGACGATTTCCTTATCCGGATTAAGCTTAACAGCCATAAAAATCCCCCTCATTATATTTTTTTACGGCACATTTATATTATTTCTCGTATGCCTGCAAAAATTCCTTCGTGCGCTCATGCTGTGGGTGCTCAAACACCTGCTCGGGCGTTCCCTGCTCGCAAACAACGCCGCTATCCATAAACATAACACAATCGGAAACATCGTGAGCAAATTTCATTTCGTGAGTTACTATAACCATTGTCATATTATCGGCCGCAAGGCTTTTGATAACCTTTAATATTTCGCCTGTAAGCTCGGGATCAAGAGCCGAAGTTGGTTCGTCAAAAAACAGCACCCTCGGCGAAAGGCAAAGTGCCCTTGCAATCGAAACGCGCTGCTTTTGTCCGCCGGAAAGCTCGCAGGGATAAGCATCTTTTTTATCCGAAAGCCCAACCTTTTCGAGCAAGGTGAGTGCCTTTTGCTCTATTTCCTCTATCATATCCTTTTTATCCGTTTTATAGCGCGGGTCTTCCTTTGCAAGCAATTTGGGCGCAAGCACAAGGTTTTCAAACACGCTGTATTGCGGAAAAAGATTGAAATCCTGAAAAACAAGCCCGAAATTAAGCCTGTTTTTGCGAATTTCCTTATCGGAAAGCTTGGCTTTGTCGGAAGCGTTGAAAATCACCTTGCCGTCTACCGAAAAAGTGCCGCAATCCGCCGTTTCAAGGAAGTTCATACAACGCAGCAAGGTTGTTTTTCCGCTGCCCGAGGAACCGATTATCGAAAGCACCTCGCCCTCTTCAAGTGAAAAAGAAATGCCTTTTAAAACCTCATTTGAGCCAAAGCTTTTTTTAACATTGTTTATTTCAAGAATTGCCATAATTATCAGCCCTTATAATAATCCATTTTCTTTTCAAGCTTGCCGAAAAGAAGCGTGAGTATTCCGCAGAAGATAAGATAAAACGCGCCGGTGTAAAACAGCGGCCAAATAAGGCCTTCAAGCTTAATATAGGTTTGCGCCGTCCAAATAATTTCATAAACGGCGATTATGCGCGCAAGCGAAGTATCCTTAACAAGAGTGATGATTTCATTGCTCATAGGCGGCACAATGCGCTTTATAACCTGAAACAGCACAACCTTAAAGAATATTTGCGATTTTGTCATTCCGAGCACCTGCCCGGCTTCGTACTGGCCGCGCGGAATTGCCTCAATGCCGCCTCTGTATATCTCCGAAAAATAGCAGGAATAATTTATTACAAACGCAATCAAAACGGCGTCGAATCTTTCCATTAAATCCCAATGGAAAATAAGCCCGGGGCCGTAATAAACCACAATAAGCTGAAGCATAAGAGGTGTGCCCCTGATAATCCAAACAAACGCTTTGGTAAGCAGCTTCAGCGGCTTAAACTTGCTCATTGAGCCGAAGCTGATTATAAGCCCCAGCGGCAACGAAAACACAAGGGTGAGCGCGAAAAGCTTTAAGGTCATCCCAAAGCCGCCGAGCAAATCCTTTGTTACCGAAAGGAACATATTCAAATCCATATTTATAAACATAACATTTACCTTTCAACACATTTAAGCCGCACCGAGATACGGCAAAGAGCAGAGGGCCGCAAAAGCCCTCTGCCCGCAATGATTATACATAAAAGAATCAAATTATGCAAGAGTGAGATTATATTTATCGGCAAGCTTTTGAAGAGAGCCGTCTGCCTTCATTTCCTGAATAATCTTATTTACCTCGGCGGTAACATCGGAATCTTTTCTGAAGCCCACGCCGTATTCCTCGGAGGTGAGGGAAATGCCCTGAGCAAGATCTGCATAGCTTGTGCCTGCGCCCGTCATGGCGTTTGCCATGGTGTTGTCTATAACGCAAGCCTGAACAGAGCCGCTTTCAACCTCCATAAGCGCATCCGACTGAGCGGAAACGGAAGTGAGCTTTGCGCCAAAGCCCAAATCCTGAATTGCGGCTTCGCCTGCGGAGCCGGATTCTGCCGCGAAAGTAACATTTGCAAGATCGCTTGATTGCTTATAGTTATTAACCACATCTGCCTTCATAACAACGATTTGCTCGTTTTTAACATAAGGCTCGGTGCAGTTCATTGAAGATTTAACTTCATCGGTAAGAGTCATACCGTTCCAAGCGCAATCGATTTTTTTGGAATTAAGCTCAAGAATTTTATTATCCCAATCGATAACGATAAATTCGGGAGTAACGCCGAGCTTTTCGCAAACAGCCTGAGCGAATTCGGTGTCAAAGCCCGTCCAATCGCCGTTGGCATCTTTATAGTTCATGGGTTCGTATTCTGTGATTCCGATAACCATTTTGCCTTTGGATTTGATGTAGGCAAGATCGCTTTCGGATTCGCCGCTGTTTTTGCTGCACGCCGCAAACATACCCGTTACAAAAAGCACGCAAAGCACAACAGCAAGCACTTTTTTTAATGATTTCATAAGATATCCTCCGTTTGTTGAATTATGATGTGCTCATTTTATCACATTAGCGCGCTAAAGTCAATACCAAAAAATCAAAAAAATGCGCAAAGGTCTTTTGCCCTTGCGCATTACTGTTAATCTATACGGAATTATATTTCGGCCATCATGCCTAAGCGGCATTAAAGACCCGCCGTTTCCCTGATGTAATTTCTGGCCTTAACGGCATATTCAAAGGGGTTTGCCTTCGCCGGATCCTGCTCAGCCTCAACAACAACCCATCCCTCATAATCATTATCCGAAAGAATATCGAAAATCGGCTTAAAATCAACATCGCCGTCACCGGGAACGGTGAACACACCGGCGCGCACCGCATCAAGGAAAGACATATGCTCCGGCACAACATTATTGTTGTAAACATCAAGGCGCACATCCTTTAAATGCACATGCTTAACGCGGTTTACATATTTTTTAAGCACGGGAACGGGATCTATTCCGGCAAAGGTGAGATGGCCGCTGTCAAACAGCAGATAAACAAGTTCGGAATCGGTAAGCTCCATAAGCTTATCTATTTCCTCAGCTGTTTGCACACCCGTGCCCATGTGATGATGCACGGTGAAAAACATGCCTTTTGAGCGTGCATATTCGCCCATTTCATTAAAGCCCTTTGTTACGATTTCCCACTGCTCCTCCGTGTAGCACGGCTTTTCCTCAAGAATAGATTTGGTTAAATCGCCCTGAATTGAATTGCCCTGCTCCGAAGCGCCGATAACCTTTGCGCCGAGAAAATGCAGCTTATCGCAATGAGCTTTAAACGCTTCTATTGTTTCCTCATAAGGCTTTGAGGTGAGATAAGAAGAAAACCAGGCATTGCAAACACTCAGCCCTCTGATATCAAGATATTTTTTGAGCACGGCGGGGTCTTGGGGATATTTGTTGCCGATTTCCGTGCCCTTAAAGCCGGCAAGCGCCATTTCGCTTATGCACTGCTCAAAGGTGTTTTCACTGCCGAGATCGGGCATATCGTCATTTGTCCAGCCGATAGGTGCTATGGCAAGCTTAACTTTATCGGGATTAAGCATAAATTTTTACCTTTCTGTATTTAAATCGTTAATAATCGAATGTTTCTTTAATGTGCTTTTGCATATCTGCATAAGCTGCGGCAACCGTTTCGCTTTTTGAAACCTCGGCAACACCCACGCGCCACCAGGATTCAAAGCCGGGGGTCATGGTTTTGGGAAGCACTTTTATGTCAAACAAAACGGAGCGGGTTTGCTTTTTTGCGTCCTCAAGTGCGGCGCGCAATTCATCCGATGTGCGGATTGTGTAGCTTTTTGCGCCGTAGCCCTCTGCGATTTTTGCAAAATCAACATCGATTTCATCGCCGTCAAGCATGCCCGTTTTCGGATTTCTGGCTCTAAACACCGTGCCGAAAGTATCCGTGCCCTGTGCATTTTGCAGGTTTTCGATACAGCCCCAGCCCATATTATCGAAAAGGCAAACATTTATTTTAAGATTTTCCTGAAGCGCGGTATAAAGCTCCGAATGACCCATAAGAAAAGAACCGTCGCCGCAAAAGGTGTAAACCTCGCTTTCGGGGCTTGCAAGCTTTGCGCCGAGCGCTCCGTTTACCTCATAGCCCATATTGGAATAGCCGTATTCCATATGATAAGTGCCTCTGTTTTTCGGCCTGAAAAGCCTTTGCATATCGCCCGGCAAAGAGCCTGCCGAGCCGAGGGCAATATCATTATCCGCCATAAATTCATTTATTATTCCGAGGGCAAGAGTTTGATTTAATCCGCCCGGAAGCTCAGTTGAATAATATTTATCAACAATTGCATCCCACTCTTTCTTTGCCGCAGCTATTTCATCCGTGTAATCGGATTTATAGCCCTTGCAGCTTACGGAGAGGGCGGAAAGTGTTTCCCTTGCGTCCGCAACAATCGCTTCGGCATCCATTTTATATGCATCAAACGGGCAGATATTTATGCCGAGCACTTTTCTGTTTTTGTTAAACAACCATTTTGACGAGGTTGTGAAATCCGAAAATCTTGTGCCCACGCCGATAATTAAATCAGCGTCGCGGCCGATAACGTTTGCCGCTTTGCCGCCCGTTACGCCGATGCCGCCGAGGTTGAGCGGATGATTCCACGGCACTATGCCCTTTCCCGCCTGAGTTTCGGCAATCGGAATATTATATTTTTCTGCAAATTCAATAAGCTGCTTTTCGGCGCCGCTGTATCTTACGCCGCCGCCGCAAATCAAAATCGGCTTTCTTGATGATTTTATAAGCTCGGTAGCCCTGTCAAGCTGAGAGAAAAGCTTACGGGGCGCCTGTCTAAATGCCAAACGCGTTTTTTAAGGAAATGCTCAGGATATTCATACGCTTCACCCTCAACATCCTGCGGCATTGCAAGGCAAACCGCGCCGGTATCCGCCGGATCGGTGAGCACGCGCATTGCGTTTAAGCAAGCCGTCATAAGCTGCTCGGGGCGCAAAATTCTGTCAAAATAATGGCAAACGCCCTTGAACGCATCGGTAACCGTTCTGCCGAAATTATCGAAAAACTCCGCCTGCTGAAGCACGGGATCGGGCTGGCGGCAGGCAAAAGTGTCGCCCGGGAGAACAAGAAGCGGAATCCTGTTTGCCGTTGCGCAGCCGCATGCCGTAACCATATTGGTGGCTCCCGGTCCTATTGACGAAACGCAGGGAATTATTGCTTTTCTGTCCATCTGCTTTGCATAGGCAACGGCAGCCAAGCGCCATATTCTGCTCATTTTTGCCCTGATAAAATTTTAAATTGTGACCACCCTGCTCCAGAGCCTGACCAACGCCCACAACGCAGCCGTGGCCGAAAATTCCGAATATGCCGGAAACGAATTTTGTTTCTTCGCCGTCGCACTCGATATATTGATTATCAAGAAATTTTACGAGCGCTTGGGACATTGTTAATTTTTCTCTTTTCATTGTTATGCCTCGATTTCCGAAAGCTTAACCGGTCTGTGCTCGGCAACGGACTTCTTTGCAGCAAGGCCGAGACGAAGCGCCTCAAGCCCATCATAAACCGTGGTTTGAGTGGGCTTATCGTTGAGCACGCAATCGATAAACTGAGTCATTTCATCGGTGAAGGACTGCATATATCTTTCAAGGAAGAAATAGAGCGGTTTATCGGAAACATTGCCGTTTTCATCAATAAACAAAACATTGGTGGGGGTGTCGTTGCCTGCCGTTGCCTGCCCTTTCGAGCCGAAAACCTCAAGGCGCTGATCATAGCCGTAAGACGCCTTGCGGCAGTTGTCAATAACGCCGACCGCACCGTTTTTGAATTTGAGCGTAACAAGCGCCGTGTCAACATCGCCCGCCTCGCCAATTGCGGGATCAACCATAACGGTTGCGTTTGCATAAACCTCTTCAACCTCGCCGCCGATAAAGCGCGCCATATCGAAATCATGCACTGTCATATCAAGGAAAATGCCGCCCGAAACCTTAACATATTCGATTGCCGGAGGTTCGGGATCGCGGCTTGTGATTTTAATTGTTTGAAGCTTGCCGATTTTACCGTTCTGCTCAAGCTTTTTGATTTGCGCAAAATTGTGATCGTATCTTCTGTTGAAGCCGATTTGAAGCTTAACGCCCGCTTTATCCACGGCTTCGATAACCTTTTTGATTTTTGCAACTGTAAGGTCAACGGGTTTTTCGCAAAAAATATGCTTGCCTGCGGCTGCCGCCTCACAAGCGATATCGGCATGTGTGTCCGTTGAAGAGCAGATAAGCACCGCGTCTATATCGGGATTTTCAAGAATTTTGTGATAATCCTTGTAGTAAGCCGGGATTCCGAGCTCGTTTGCAACCTTTGCGGCACCGTCCTCATAAATATCGGAAATGGCAAGAATCTCTGCCTGCGGAATATGATAGGTGATTGACTTGGCATGAACCTGCCCTATTCTGCCTGCGCCGATGATGCCCACTTTTAATTTCTTCATAAATTTTTACCCCTTAAAAATAGCTTTTGCGCACCGAAAAGGCGCAAAGTGCCTCTCGGTATTCAATTAAATAATATCACAGGGAAAATTCCTTTTCAAGATGACGGGCGGTAAAAAAAAGCGGCATAAATTTGTAAAACTTTAACAAATAGTTGTTGAAATCAGCGTGCGCATTTATTATAATTATAATAGTTTATACTATAATAAAATCCATTCGGCGCTGAAGCAAATCGCCGGCAACCTTTACATCGTCGAATGATTACGATGACAATAAGGAGAATAATGAGGAGAATATTATGTACACATTAAAAAGCAACGCCCTTGAATGTGAGTTCAACACATCCGAAGGCTGCCTTTACACGGCAAGAATAAATAACCTTCTTTCCGATTCGGCTTTTATTCCGGACGGAAGCGGCTGCGAATTTGAAATAAAATTTGCAGACGGCACCACGGTATCCTCAAAAAATCTGCCCATAAGCGAATATGCAGAAAAAGACGGCCAGCTTTTTTTCAGATTTAAAGAGGAAAATCACACCACCGCAACCATGCGCTTCAGAGTCGGCAAGGACGGCAACACAATCGAGAAGCAACTTGTGCTTACGCAAAGCAAGCCGGAGGTTATCGACTGTATTTTTCTTGAAAACATAGGCATTATAAATTCAAGATCATCCTACAGCGTTCCCGGCGGCGAAACGGATATTGACGCTTTTTATTCAAATCTCGGTCAGCCGTTTTATATTGACAGCCTTTTCTTCGGCTGTGATTTTCCGATAACCAAAAACGGAATTTTCCACGGCAGAGGCCAGGTTATATATTATTTGGGCAAGGCCGTTGAGGGCGAAAAGCTTGTGTGCCCCACCGTTGTTATCGGCGGCGCAGAGGGTCACCTTATGGCAGATCTTCGCAAAGCGTTTTTCAAATATATTGAAAGCATTTCTCTTAAAACGCCTTATTATCTTATGTACAACACCTGGTACGACAGAATGCTCAACATTGACGCGGACTGCATTACCGAGGATTTTTACAAAATCGAAAAGCAACTCACGGGGCACGGTATTCCCCCGATTGACGGCTATGTGCTTGATGACGGCTGGCCAAACTACAAAGACGATTTTTGGAGCATAAACAAAAAGCGCTTTCCTAATGATTTTCTTGATATAAGCAGCCTTTCAAGAAGATTCGGCAGTGAATTCGGGCTTTGGCTCGGACCGCGCGGCGGCTACAATTTTACGGCAAAGCTTGCAAAGCGCATTGAGGCGGCAACGGCTACCACAATGCAGAAAGCAACGACATTTGCGTCGGCTCAAAAAGATATCTTGAAAAGCTTGAAAGCTTTTTCCTTACAACAATGAAAGAAAACGATATTTCATATTGGAAGCTGGACGGCTTTTGTCTTAAGCCCTGTAAAAACGCCAAGCACGACCACATTACGGGCGGCGACCACGAAATGTATTTCTACACCGAAATGTGGACACGCTGGATAAAAATATTCAAGGACATGCGCGAGCTTCGCAGAAAGCAGGGCAAAAATCTTTGGATAAACTTTACCTGCTATGTTACCCCCTCACCGTGGTGGCTGCAATATGTTAATTCGATTTGGCTTCAAAACAGCAGTGATATAGGCTTTGCACAAAATTATCCCGAGGGCGAACAAGCTCAGGTTGACTCCGAAATCACTTACAGAGACGGCATATATTATGATTTTGCCGTTAAAAGAGGGCTTCAATTCCCGTTTTCAAACATTTATAACCATGAACCGATTTACGGTCGTGAAGCCCACCTTGATTACACGGATGCGGAATTTGAAAAGGCTTTTTTCTGGAACGCATGCCGCGGCGCAGCTCTTAACGAGCTTTACATTTCAAGCAGCATGATGAACGAGGAAAAATGGCAAATTCTTACCCGCGTTATAAACTGGCAGAAAACGAATTACCACATACTCAGAAACGCAATGTTCATCGGCGGCAACCCCGTTGAAAACAATGTTTACTGCTATGCTTCGTGGACGGAGGACGGCGAAGGCGTTATTGCACTTCGCAATCCCACTCACGAAACAGCTCCGCTTACGCTTACGCTTAATAAGCTTATGGGTTGCCCCGAAAGCTTAAACGAGGTGCACAGATACAATGTGCTTAATAAAAGCGGAGCGGATACAGACGAAACATATAACTATAACGACAAGATAAACCTTACTTTGGCACCGTTTGAAATTAAGATTTTCCAATTTGGAAAAACAGACAACAGATATTCTCGGCAAAACGAGCCTAATCCGTTTACAATTTCATTTGACAGCACGGGTGAGGACGGAATTGTTTGCAAAAACGACGATATTGAAATTTCTGTTCAAAAAGGTCTTGTTTGCGCGTCCATGGGCGGCTTAGTTCTGAAATCGGAAAACAGCATAAGCGGCAGCAGCCACAAAATCACCGTTGTGCGCGAGAAAAACGGGATGATTAAGATTTATGTGGACAATGCCCTTGACTGCTCCGGCTATTCGCCCGCTATGAAGCCGCAGCTTTCCTGCGAGCTTTCAGGAAGCGCCGCAAGCTTTAAGGTGATTGAAAAAGCTTTGCCTTATGACAAGCTTGTTGAAATAGAGCATCTTATCAAATCAAGAAAGAGGCGCAATTAACCCAATGAAATGCAAAAAATGCGGATTTGACTGTGCGCAGGAGGACGGCGATTGGATCACCTGCCCCAACTGCGGCGCAAAATATTTTAACACCGCCATCAACCCGGAGATGAGTGCCACAAGGCAAATCTCCGAAATGGAGCGGCAGCAAAGCGCTGCACCCGCAGAGGCACAGGCGGCCGAGCCCGAAGGCGATGAAAAAAAGAAAAAATCAAAGCTGCGCGAAACGATTGATTTTATGCTGCCGATAGTTATAGCGGTGGTGATTGCACTGCTGCTTAAATCCTTTGTTTTCGCCAATGCCGTTGTGCCCACAGGCTCAATGATAAGCACCATCAACGAGGGCGACAGAATCATTGCAAGCCGTGTGGCATACATAAAAAGCGACCCACAAAGATACGATATTATTCTTTTCAAATTTCCGGACGATGAGAGCCAAATATTTGTTAAAAGAATAATCGGCATGCCGGGTGAAACGGTTACGGTTGAAAACGGCATAGCGTATATCACGGACGAGAACGGCAACACCGTTGAAACAGACCAATCATTCGTTACAAACGAAAAGCCGGAGGGCAATTACGGTCCGTACTATATCCCTAAAGAGGGCGAAAAAATCACCGTAAACGGCACACAATGCATTGCCGAAAACGGAATGACGGTCGGCTCGCTTGAATTTCTTGACAAATATTGCAAAAAGGACGAAAGCGGAAATTACACCGTTTCCGAAAAATGCTATTTTTGCATGGGAGACAACAGAAATAAATCCCATGATTCAAGATTTTGGAACAACACTTATGTTGCCGAAAACAAAATCTTAGGCCAAGCCGAATTCAAATACTATCCCGGATTTGAAAAGTTGAAATGATTGAAAGCCGATTTTTAAAATAAACAGCGGCAAATTAAGCGCCGCAAAAAAGCAAATATATTTATGTGCAAAAGGCCTGCATCCGAAAAAATGCGATGCAGGCTTTATTTTTTTTGCAAACAAAAAGATAACCGAGATCGCTTTGGCAATCTCGGTTATTTTGCTTATATTACATTTTAAAACGATTTGCGGATTTCTCGCAAAAATCAGTCTTTCTTAGGAGCGTAATATTCAACGGTGCGAAGAAGATCATTATACTTCTGAACAGCGTTTTCCGCAGCGATATTGAAGAGCTTATCTGCCTTTTCGGGGAAGCTTCTTCTGAGAGCCGAATAACGGGTTTCACCGTTAATGAACTCAATATAATCGGAAGTCGGAGCCTTTGAATCAAGGCTGAACGGATTCTTGCCTTCTTCAACAAGAGCAGGATTAAATCTGAAGAGATTCCAATAGCCGGCCTCAACTGCCTTCTTTTGCTCTGCCTGGTTAAACGGCATCTTGATACCGTGGTTGATACAGGGAGCATAGCAGATAACAAGTGAAGGACCGTTATAAGCTTCTGCTTCTTTCATTGCCTTGAGGCACTGATTATAATCTGCACCCATAGCAACCTGCGCAACATAGATATAGCCGTAAGACATTGCAATCTTTGCAAGATCCTTCTTCTTTGTGATTTTACCGGAAGCAGCAAACTGAGCAACCGCGCCTGTGGGAGTTGACTTAGAAGCCTGACCGCCGGTGTTTGAATAAACCTCTGTGTCAAATACAAGAACATTAACATCTTGATTCTGAGCAAGAACATGATCAAGTCCGCCGAAGCCGATATCATAAGCCCAACCGTCACCGCCGAAGATCCACTGGCTCTTCTTTGCGGCATAATCCTTATCCTTAAGGAAGTCCTCGGCAGCAGCTTTAGCTTCGCCATCAAACTCTGTGTTTTCAATAGCGGAAATAAGAGCCTTTGCAGGAGCATCGTTGCCACGGGTTGAATGGAATGTGTCAAGATATTCCTGAACTTCCTTGCCAACGCTTGTTTCTTTAAGAGCAATAGCGTCTTCGGCAAGTCTTGAACGGATTTGAGCCTGAGCAAGGAACATACCAAGGCCGAATTCAGCGTTATCCTCAAACAAGGAGTTTGACCAAGCCGGTCCGTTGCCGTGCTTATCAACCGTGTAAGGAGTTGAAGGAGCAGAACCGCCCCAAATTGAAGAACAGCCTGTTGCATTGGCAATATACATCTTATCACCAAAGAGCTGAGTTGCAAGCTTAGCATAAGGTGTTTCACCGCAGCCTGCGCAAGCACCGGAGAATTCAAGATAAGGCTTAAGATACTGAGTGGAAACTACAGTTTTATCAGAAGCAACCTCTGCTTTGGGATCAATATCGCAAAGAGCATCAAATACGGGCTGGCTGTCAAGCTGAGAAGCGATGGGCTTCATAGTGAGTGACTTTGTGGGGCAAACATTTGCACATGATGCACAACCTGTGCAGTCAAGTGTGGAAATGATAAGAGCATATTTAAGGCCACTGTCCTTAGGAACTTTAAGATCAACAGCCTTTGTGTTTGCGGGAGCAGCTGCAAGCTCATCTGCCGTGAGGGCAACAGGGCGAATTACAGCATGGGGGCAAACCATTGCGCATCTGTTACACTGAGCGCACTTTGTGGGATCCCATTCGGGAACATCAACGGCAATACCGCGCTTTTCAAATGCGGAAGAGCCTGCCGGGAACACACCGCTTGCCATATCAACAAATGTTGAAACAGGAATAGTGTCGCCCTTTTGATGATCAACGGGGCTGAGAATTTCCTTAACGAATTTCTTCATTTCGGGACGGTCTGTTTTGATTTCTTTCTCAACAATCTCGTCCTCTGCTGTTTTCCAGCTTTCGGGAACTTCAACCTTAATAAGCTCCTTAGAGCCTCTGTCTATACCCTGATGGTTAGCTGCAACAACGGCATCGCCCTTCTTTGAGAACTTAGCTGTTGCCTTAGCCTTCATAAGCTCAATAGCCTGATCAACGGGAAGAATTCCGGAAATTGTGAAGAATGCAGACTGAAGAATTGTGGAAGCTCTGCCGCGAAGGCCTACTTCCTCTGCAATCTTAATACCGTTTATAATATAGAAGTTAATATTGTTGTTTGCAATATATCTCTTCATTGAAGCGGGAAGCTCTTTATCAAGCTCTTCGGGGCTCCAAATGCAGTTAAGAAGGAATGTGCCGCCCGGAACAAGATCCTGAACCATATCATACTTTGTTACATATGACGGGCAGTGGCAGGCAACAAAATTAGCCTTATTGATAAGATAAGAAGATGTGATCGGGTTTACACCGAAACGAAGGTGAGAAACCGTGATGCCGCCCGACTTCTTTGAATCATAGAAGAAATAACCCTGAGCATACATATCGGTGTTGTCGCCGATGATTTTGATAGAGTCTTTATTAGCGCCGACAGTACCGTCTGAGCCGAGACCCCAGAACTTACAGCTTGTGGTGCCTGCGGGAGTTGTATCTACATGATTGCCTGCAGGAAGAGAAAGATTTGTAACATCATCTGTGATACCGATTGTGAAGGTTTGCTTAGGCTCTGCTGCTTTCATATTATCATAGATTGAAATAATATGAGCGGGAACAGTGTCCTTAGAGCCGAGGCCGTAACGGCCGTTATAGATAGGAGTTGTTTCAAACTGCGAGCCCTTAAATGCTGCAACAACATCAAGATAAAGGGGTTCGCCGATTGAGCCGGGCTCTTTAGTTCTGTCGATAACGGAAATCTTTTTAACCGTTGCGGGGATAACATCGATAAGATATTTCGGAGAGAAAGGTCTGTAAAGGTGAACCTTAACAAGGCCAACCTTTTCGCCCTTTGCATTAAGATAATCAACGGTTTCTGCGATAGTGTCGCAAACAGAGCCCATAGCGATGATGATATGCTCTGCATCAGGTGCGCCGTAGTAATTAAAGGGTTTGTAATCGGTGCCGATCTTCTCGTTTACCTTATTCATATACATAACGGTGGTTTCAACAGCATCGTTATAATATTTATTGCAAGCCTCTCTGTGCTGGAAGAAGATATCCGAGTTTTCCGCCGAGCCGCGAAGCGTGGGGTGCTCAGGATTAAGTGCACGCTCACGGAAGCGCTTAACATCATCCATATCAACCATGTCTTTAAGATCTTTGTAATCCCAAACTTCAATCTTTTGGATTTCGTGAGAAGTGCGGAAGCCGTCAAAGAAATGAAGGAAAGGAACAGAAGATTTAAGGGTTGAAAGATGAGCAACCGCACCGAGATCCATAACCTCCTGCGGGTTGTTTGAGCAAAGCATAGCGTAACCTGTTTGGCGGCAAGCATAAATATCTGAATGATCGCCGAAAATGTTTAACGCATGGGTTGAAACGCAGCGAGCCGAAACGTGAATAACAGATGAAAGAAGCTCACCTGCGATCTTATACATATTCGGGATCATAAGAAGAAGACCCTGAGAAGCCGTATAAGTGGTGGTGAGAGCACCTGCGGAAAGAGAGCCGTGAACGGCACCTGCGGCGCCGCCTTCTGATTCCATTTCCTGAACTCTTACGTTTTGGCCGAAAATGTTTTTGGCGTTTTGGGATGAAAGAACATCCGTAACCTCCGCCATAACGGACGAAGGGGTGATGGGATAAATAGCGGCTACTTCCGTGAATGCATAGGAAACATGAGCAGCGGCATTATTACCGTCCATCGTTTTCTTTTTTCTTTGTACCATGTGAATAAATTACCTCCTGAGAACCGCAAAGTTCATAATTTACACTTAACAAGTGACGAGGAACATTCAGGCGGCGCAAAAGCGCGCCGATCAAGTGCCGTATATGCACTTAAACAGACACATTGCTATGCAAGGCGCCTGAAATTCTCTCCCTCAATCAAAAATGGGCGCAATTAACCCTTTTGTGATTTGCCAATATTTTAACACAAAGCTTTTTATATTTCAACAAACAATTTAATAATTATTATTTTTTTTAGAATTTGTGCTTTTTTGTAAAAAAATAAGCTCTTGCGGCAGCTTTTTGCCGAAAGAGCTTTTAATTTAAAATTCAATATAGCCTTCCTCGGAGCGGTTAAGAGGAAGCGAAATTTTTACGATTGTGTCATTTATTCCGGTGGTGTGCGTTGTGGGCTTTTGACTGTAATTCTTTAAGCTTACCTCAAGATTAACAGCGCCTTTATATTCTTTTTCTGTGTCAAAAGCAAAAACACTGCCGTCCGTTTTAACAACATAGCCGTAATCATCTCTTGTGCCGCCCGAAAGATCAAGCTGTTCGCCGTTTACATAAACAAAAAGCACATCCTCCTGTGCGCCATCATTGGGCATAGTAATTTCAATATGCAGCTTTCTGTCTACGGGAACAATTTCATTGTTATTTGAATTGTTTCCGCCGCCGTTTTCACTGCCGTTTCCGCCGCCGGAATTTGAATCGGAGCCGCTGCCGCCACCCGAATTGCCGCCTGAATTTGAATCTGACGAATTTGAGGAACCGCCGCCGGATGACGAATTGCCGTTTTCTTTCGTAGGAGCGATAATTTCGCCGTTTACGATTCCCGGCTTTGCGGAATCGCCCTGCGAATCGCCCGCTGTTGTTGAAACGGGCTTTTCCGTGTATTTTTCCTTGCCGCCCGAGCTTACGCCCACGATTATTCCCACAACAATCGCAACAACCGCCACGGCGGCAGCAATGCCGATTATAAGCTTTTTATCGGGCTTTTTCTTTCCCGTGTTTTTCTTTTCTTCCGAATTGCTATCGGGAAGATTGTTTTTTTCATCTGCCATAAATTTCACTCCATTATATATTAAACAAATATATTATTTGCACAAATCAAACGAATGCGTTAAACGAAGCGTCGCTCGACATGCGCCAGTCGCCGCGAGGAGAAAGCGAAACCGAGCCGACCTTCGGCGAATCCGGAATACAGCTGCGCTTAAATTGGCTTATAAAGAACCTGCGCATAAACACGCTTGCCCATTTTTCAATCACCGCGGGCGAATATTTATCCTCAAACGCCTTTTGTGCCAGCATTATCAGCTTTTCCTTTGAAAAGCCAAAGCGCACAAAATTATAAAGGAAGAAATCGTGAAGCTCGTAAGGGCCGATATTTTCCTCTGTTTTTTGGGCGATATTTCCGTTTTCATCGGGCGGAAGCAATTCGGGAGAAACAGGCGTGTCCAATATATCATAAAGCACCGCCGCAGTTTCCTTATCGCTTACCGAAGCAACATATTCCACAAGATAGCGCACAAGCGTTTTCGGCACGGAGGCATTAACACCGTACATGCTCATATGATCGCCGTTATAAGTGCACCAGCCCATTGCAAGCTCGCTCAAATCGCCCGTGCCCACAAGCAACATGTTATGCTTATTTGCCATATCAAAAAGGATTTGCGTGCGTTCTCTTGCCTGGGTGTTTTCATATGTTATATCGTGAATTTCAGAGTTGTGCTCAATATCGCGCATATGCTGTTCGCACGCCGCTTTTATATCTATTTCTTTGATTTGCACGCCGAGTCTGCGCATAAGCTCAAGGGCGTTATTATATGTTCTGCCCGTTGTGCCGAAGCCCGGCATTGTGATTCCGATTATATCGGCAGCGCTTTTACCGAGCCTTTTCATCGCCTCGGCGGCAACAAGCAGGGCAAGCGTTGAATCAAGCCCGCCCGAAATGCCGACTATTGCACCGGCGGAGCCGACATGTGAAATTCTTTTTGCCAGCCCGCAGGACTGAATGGCAAAAATCTCGCGGCATCTTTCGCGGCGCATTTCATCATCCGCAGGCACAAACGGATGAGGGTCAACAAAGCGGTGCTTCAAATCGTTTTCATTATTTTGCACGGGCGCGCTTACGATTTGCACAGTGCCGATTTTGTTTGAAAACGACATATTGTTTCTGCGCAGCGCGGAAAGCTTTTCAATATCCAAATCGGCATAAACGATTTGATTTTCAAAATCAAATCTGTTTCCCTCGGCGGCAATCGAGCCGTTTTCCGCAATCAGCGTTGCGCCGCTGAAAACAAGATCCGTGGTGCTTTCGCACGGACCCGCTCCGGCATAAACATAGCCGCACACACAGCGCGCCGATTGATTTTCAACAAGGCTTTTTCTGTATTGCGCCTTGGAAACATATTCATCGCTTGCCGAAAGATTTGCAATTTATATTTGCGCCGCTTTGCACAAGCTGCGAGCTCGGCGGAGCCGGCACCCACAAATCCTCGCAAAGCTCAACGCCGAGCATTGCCCCGCCGCCGAGATCAAAAATTTGATCGCCGATTTTAACATCAAAGCCGCAGATGCTTATATCCTGCACGGTTTCAAAATCAAAGCCTGAGGCAAACCAGCGTTTTTCATAAAACTCGTTATAATTTGCAATGTGCTTTTTTGGCACGGCACCGATTATTTTGCCGCCGCGCACAAGCACAGCGCAGTTATAAAGGCTGCCGAAAAACGGCACCGGCATACCGAGCAAAACTGCGATGTTTTTGCCCTTTGTGGTTGCCGTTATTTGAGCAAGTGCGTCGTTTGCGGCATTTTGCAGCGCAAAGGTAAAAAACAGATCCGCGCAGGTGTAGCCCGTGACGGAAAGTTCGGGAGTAACAAGAAGCCTTGCGCCCTCTTTTTCCGCCGCCTCGATTGCATTTATTATTGAATTTTTATTATACTGCGGGTCGGCAACCTTTAAATTGAGCGAGGCCGACGCCGCCCTGAAAAATCCGTAATTCATATTTCACCTAAATCAAAGTAATTTTAAACTTAAACGAAGCCTCTTCGCCGGGCTCAAGCACTGTCATGCCGCGTTTTTTCTCAAACTCGTCTGATTCATCCGTGCAGGTTGAAATGCCCGTCCATGGCTCGAGGGCAACGAAATTGCCGCCGTTTGCAGAGGACCATATCAAAAGATTTTCAAAATCCTGATAATCGAGTCGCACTCCCCTGCCGCCCGCGGAAAGAGTGGCGGATTTTGCTTTAATTCCGTCAAACACCATAGCGTCGTCCGTAAAAAGAGAGTGATCCATTTTAATTTCATCGCTGTTTGAAACAACATCATATCGCTTTGAAATATCTATAATACCGCTGTGAATATCGGGACGCAGGCAAGGGTGATTAAGCACCTTGTCAAACTTAACCGAATAATCCTCAAACCTTTCGACGCTCTCAAGCGGGCAATTAAACGCCGGATGACCGCCGATTGCAAACGGAAGCTTATCCGCGCCGGTGTTTTTAACCGTATATTCCGTGGTAACGCTGTTTTTCAGCACGGTATATTTTATTTGAAGCGAATAATCAAAAGGAAATTCCTTTTTCGTTTCGGGGCTTGAATTTTGAACAAACGAAACGAAATTCGGCCCCTGCTCTTTAATCTCAAAGGGGTTTATTCTTGCAACGCCGTGCCTTTTCATATTACACGGCTTGCCGAAAGCGTTTGCTTTACCGTTCTTCAGCACGCCGACGATCGGGAAGCACACGGGTGCCTGACCGCCCCAATACTCTTTATCGCCCTGCCAAAGATATTCAACGCCGTCCTTAACAAGAGAATGAAGCATTGCGCCCTCCTGCAGGCAAAGCACGGTAACATTGCCGCTTGATATTTTAACAGCCATAAGCTCACCTTTTCTTAAAATTTATATATTATTTCATATCATGCTTATTAAAGATAATTATATATCATTATAAAATTCATTGCAATATTGAAAATGTAAACATAATGCGTTACAATATAAAAAAAGATTTGAGGAGAACACACAGAATGAACATTGATTCCTACATTTATGAAGCGATTTTTGAGGAAAAGCCCAAATTCAAAGTGCTTTATGAGCTTTTTTGGGAGCAGTTTAAAGAGGACGGCTTTGTGATTACCGACGAATCGGGACACGAAACGGACGCCGTTTTTAAAGCAGTGGCATTGCAAAACATTGTGGGCGAATTTAACTATCGCATGTATGACGCCGTTAACGAAACCGGGCTTGAAGATGTTATCGAATACCTGCAAAACATAGGCGTTGGCGAAAGCGACATTATCGAATATTGCGAAAGCGAGCCTGAAATAGAAATTGACCCCGCCGATTTTGACGCAACGGTTAAAAACGCACTTGATTATGTTACGGAGCTTGCCGCAAACAAACTGCTTGAGGATTACTCTGCCGACGATGTTTTTGACTACATCTTCACCGCCACATATGATTTTGAGCAGGACTTCACATATGATTTTGAAGACACGGATGAGTTCCTTGCCTTTATTGATTCCAATACGGAAAGGCTTGATTCTTATAAAGAAGAATATCCCTCCGTTATGAATTGGATTGAAAACGGAATGATTTGCTGATTTGATTTTGCAAATAACAAACCCCAAAGCTTTTAAGGCTTTGGGGTTATTCTTTATCTTAATTTATTTAAACTTTGAACAATTATTTTGCCGCCATAATCAGACGATTGAATTTGGGTATTTTATAGAATAAATACGAAACCGCCGCACTTATGACAAACACAAGAACACAGAACACGCTTGTTTTTATAGGATCGGAAGCAATCACTTTATCCGCAACATTACCGAGATAATAAATCACAACCTTGTGAACAAAAAAAGTGCCGAAGCTTGAAACGGATATTCCCGTGGCAAGCGGAGCAAGTTTTTTGCGAAAGCAGAGCTTTCGTTCATTCTTGAAAACAACTCAAAAACAGAACAGGAGGCAAGCATCACGCCTATAAAATCATACCACATTCTGACTGGTTTGCCCACTCTGATTGAAAATGTGAAAAACCAAATAGCTGCCGCACTTGCCGCCGCAACAACGAGCCACAAAACACAGGATGGCACTTTCTTAAAAGAGCCCCGCTTGCAAAGAACACCAAAAAGGATATAAAAGCCGTAAGTGCCGCCCAAAAAGCTTATATCAAGAACTGCCGAAGCCTGAAAGCTCCAACCGAAAACAGATTTGAGCTGCGAATAAAAGCAAAAAGCAAAAACGCTTAGACCCAAAAGCACAAACGGCACCGCAAGCGCTTTCGTTTCAATATTTCTTATTGCGTTTGCAACAAAAGGCAAAGCAACATAAACGCCGATTATCATGGGCATATACCACATATTGCCCATTTGATTTGTTTTAAAGAAAAGCAAATCACGAATAAGCATATCAAAATCAAATTTTCCGTTTCCGATAAAAATAACGGCATCATAAATCAAATTCCAAATTTCCGTTGTGATAATAATAGGCAACAAATTATGTTTATAAAATCTGAAAATTTTATCGGCAGAGGAATAATCCCTGTCAAGCAGTAAATAGCCGGTAATTGCCAAAAACACGGGAACGCCGAGCCTTCCGGGCCACAAAAGCAATATTACGAAACAAAAGCGACCCTGCGGAGAGCATTGCCGTTTGCTGCGCATCATAAGCATATATTCTTTCAACGCCGTGAATAAGCACAACGCATATTATTGCAAAACATCTGGCATAATCAAGCCAAAGAATTCTTTTTTGTTTCAAAGCGGGCCTCCGAAAAATAACTTTTATGCACAACATATTATACATTATCGCAAAAGATATTTCAATGCCAAGCCTAAAACCGCCGATGCCGTCCCGCCGTAAAAAAGAAATTCATGCAAAATCACAAAATCAAGCGCTTTTGCAAACCAATCCAAATTGAAGTGCATCAGATTTGTTCTGCCGTTAAAACTCCGTAATCATCAAACGCAAAAGCATATTGACTTTGCAAAATCTCTCCGTTTTCAAAGGAAACGGTAACTGTTATAACATCACCGGGTACATCGGAAAAATTCTCATATTTCGCATCGTCCGAAACGGCGGGGATCCAAACGAGCGTTTCGATAATATTTTCATTTTGCTTATTTATGTTTTCAAACTCGGCGAATTTTTGATTGAAGCCAACGCATTTTTTATATGTTTCCTCCGCCAAAATGCCTACGCCGACGGGATTATCCTCCTCGTCATAAACAAGCTCGGCCGTATAATAATCCCCTGCGGATTTTTTTTGAATATCCGCCGCCTTAAAATAAGAATCGTAATCGCCGTTTTCGATATGAGCAAGCATTGTTTTAAGCAATGCGCTTCTGCTGCCTCCCGCCGCTTGATATTCGCCGTCGTAAGGCACAATGATATCATAATATTTGCCGCTTTTTTTCAAATAATTTATCAAATTCAAATCCGTGTAATCAAAGCTGCCGTTATCGCACGAGAATTTAACGGATTTTATATTTTCACCGCTCACATCAAACGAATTATCGGCCTTTATGTGCAAATCGCCGTATTTGTCGTAAGAAAGGCGGTAATCCGGCAAAGCGGTTTTTGAAGTGCCGATTTGAATTGTTTGCTCAGATTCCGCCGCCGAAACGCAAAGCACAAAGCTGTTTTCCGCACCGCTAATTACGGTAGAATCGGCATCGCTGCCGCTCTGCGGCTTTTCCCTGCCGGGATAAAAAGCCATGGTGCCCGCCGCAACGGCAAAGCACATAACGCAGCAAATCGCCGCCGTGATTCGCCTTTTGGCATTTCTTTTAGGCTTTGCACAAGCGATTTTTTCACTAAGGCGCACTTTCATGCAGGCATCGGGCTTTATTTGAGAAACTGCATTTTTAATTTCATTTTTCATTTTCATAATCCCCCAATTTGCTTTTTAATATTTCCCTGCCGCGCTTTAGCCGCATTTTTACTGCCGAATTGCTTATTTTCAGTGTTTGGGCTATCTGCGCAACCGAGTAATCATAATAGTAATAAAGAATTATGGCTGTTTTTGCCTGAGGCGGCACGCTTTGAATTGCGGCAATAACATCCGCCTTTCTTTCCGCGCCGCAAAAGTCATCGCCCTCGGCGGCAACGCTTTCATTTTCGGGAAAGCTCACGCCGTGTGCGGATCGTAGCATATCGCGGCATTTATTTTGAGTTACTCTTATAAGCCACGCCTTTTCATGCTCGGCATTTTTAAAAGGCAATGTTCTTGATAAAAGCTTTATAAAAACCTCCTGCAAAGCATCCTCCGCATCGGCCGGTTTGCCGAGATAAAGATAGGCTATTTTATAAAGCATATCGCCGTAAAGATTATATTTTTCCTCAAACTGTTCTTTAATTTCATTTTTCGGCATAGAGCTTTTCCTCCGTGCATTTTTTGCTTTCGATATAACAACGATTCAAAAGCCGATTCGGTCACACAAAAAAGCCGATGCAGTGAAAGCTTCACTGCATCGGCACATTTAAAATTTGAATAAAATCATTCGGCGTCAAAATTTAAAATTGTTGAAAGCACAATTTTATACCCTGTTTCGATAGCTTCGGGCACAAGGCGGTCGTAATTATCTCTGCGGTTATGATAATAATCGCCGGGTGCCGGATCCATAGCTGCAAGGCAGGTTGCCTTAATGCCGGCCTGAGAGAATGCGGCGGCATCGGATGATCCAAAGAAAACGCTTGCGAATTTTGCGGAATCATATCCGGATTCCTTTGAAGAATCCAAAACGAGCTGTGAAAATTCCTTATCGTTTTTAACTGTTCCGGACATATCTTTTGAATAAACATTGAAATAATCCATATCCGTTAATGTATCCACGCAAAGCACGGCGGTTTTAACATCACCGGAAGTATATTCATCATGATGTGCTTTGGCAAATGCCTTTGCGCCTCTGAGGCCGGCTTCTTCGCCGTCCGTAATCATGGCAACAACTTCGGTGTTTTCAAACTCAACGCCTGCCATGTCAAGCATACGAAGAGCACAAACGGCTGCATAAGTGCCTGTTAAATTATCATTTGCGCCCGGAGAAATTCTGCGAAAATCAACGAAGCAAAGCAATGAAATCATAAAGAGTGCTGTGAGAACATGGAAATAATACGAATAATTAACCATAAAATCACCGAAAGCACCCATATTTACATTATCGGCAATAACCGCAATAACCGCAACAATAACGGAAATTATAGCACAAACAATTGTGCCGCCCATAAGAGGGCCCATGCCGTGCTGCTTAAAATAATAAATGTGGCGCCATTCATATGCAGCATCAATATGGCCGCTGATAACGATTCTTTTCTTAACCTCACCGGTTGGCTTCCTTGTGGCAACAAGGTTATGGCCGGTTACTTTTTTATACATACCGTCCATAAACTGCTTATACATAAGAAATTCCATAACCGTGATGAAAAGGCCGATTGCAACCAAAGCGCCCACAATGCACTGAGCGATCATAAATGAAATAACATTCGTGAACACCAAAGCAAGGCAGATAACAACCGCCGCCATTATAACGGAAGACACGATTTTTGTGAAATGCAAAAACGCCTTGGGAGCCATTTTGTATTCCTCAAAATGGGTTTCATCCGAAAACTGATCAAGCTCCTTTTTCAGATGCTTTTCCGCATCATAGCAAGCATCGTTGCCCGATTCACGGGGACCGTACTTTTTGATGACATTGGTGATTTCCTTAACCGTGTAATCAACATTTTCTTTGATTACCGCACTCGGAAATTCGCTGATTTTCATTTTCATTTCTCCTTTTGTTTGTTATTTTCGCGAAACTCAAGATCGGGATCGCCGAAGGTGAATTTACGCCTTATATGAGCACGTTTAAGCAAATTCTTAGGCATACAAATTGAATCTGCCGCAAAATTTATGCCAAGCTGCTTATACACACTCTTGTAACCTTCATATCTTGCACGGAAATCATTAAAATCACGGCTGCTTTCCGGAGTCCATGCAACCTCAGCTAAAGCCTCCATTCTCGGATGAAGCATAAACTGCATTTTGCTTACGGACGGCACCCATTCCGTCCACATCTCGCCCTCAACGCCGAGCATTTTGTTTTTATCGTTAATGCCGTATTGAGAGGGCTTGAAAGCATATGTGTTTTTAAGCGGATATTGAGCATAAGGCATATCGAAATAAAACGATTTATGGTTGCTCATTATGATTTTGCCGCCGATTTCGGCAAAATGCCGTGTGTGCTTATCCTGACCGGGAAGCCATTGCTGCACAACCATATCGGTATCGAGCCTTTCCGTGCCCTGCCTGAGCACATCGTTCCAGGCTATCATATGCTTGCCCTTGGATTTAAGATATTCACAAAGCTCGTTCGTAAGCTTTTTTTGAAGCTCTTTTTCGTTTGCAAATCCCATTTCTTTCATTGCTTTTTGGCAATCCGGGCATTTTTTCCATTCGGAAACATCGGCTTCATCGCCGCCCACATGAAAATATTCAAACGGGAAAAGCCCGCAAACCTCATCATAAACATCAAATATAAATTGCAGGCTTTCTTTTTTGCCGAGGCAAGCGGGTCTGTTCCAATCTCTTATTCCCTTTAGAGTAAAAAGCCTGCCGCCCATTTCGCCGAAAACCCGGCTTTGAATATTTCTGCATGCAAGGTGCGGATAAGCTGCAAGCGCTGCGGCAAAGTGCGCCGGCACATCTATTTCCGGCACTATCGATATGCAGCGCTGGGCCGCATATTCAACAATTTCTTTGATATCTTCCTGAGTGTAATACCCGCCGTGAGGAATATCCTCCGTTTTCGAGCTGCCCCAGCCGCCGACCTGTGTGAAGCTGCGCTTTGAGCCGATTTCCGTGAGCTTCGGATATTTCTTGATTTCTATTCGCCAGCCCTGATCATCTGTTAAATGCCAATGAAAAACATTCAGCTTCAGGCGAAACATATCGTCAAGCAAATCCTTAACGGCTGCTTTATCAAAGAAATGACGACTCACATCAAGCATTTGACCGCGCCATTTATATTGCGGCTTATCGCTGATTTCAACAAAAGGAACAAGATTTTTGCCCTCATCAAGCCTGCCGAGCATACGCACGGATTGAAGTGCATAATACGCGCCCGCCTTATCGGAGGCTTTTATAACAATGCCTGCCTCGCCCACCGAAAGACGATATTCTTCTTTATCAAGGCTTGCGTCGGCATAGATTTTAACGGGCGAATTTTCGCCGCCGATATTTTTAACGAGCGGCAAATCGATTTGCGAATAAACGGCAGCGTCCTTTTCAAGCTTAAAGAAGCCCCTTTCTTCCTTAACCTCTGCCGGTTTTGGTATAAGATTCAACATAAATTTTCCCCCGAGCCAAAGCTCATTTATTTATGCAGGTGGCGCGCAAAATAACTCTGCGCCGCCGCGAAACACTGATTTGCAATATTATAACATAAATTTTGATTGACAACAACACTTTTAAGGTAGTAAAATAAAAATTGTTACATTTCGGAAACGCTCCATACTCATCTGCCCGTAGCACAATGGCTAATGCATCTGATTCCGATTCAGAAGATTGGGGGTTCGAGTCCCTTCGGGCAGACCATTTTAATTTTGCAGAAAACAAAATTTTCGAATATCTCGGCGGAGCATGCTCCGCCCCGCGGGAGAACGCCATGAAGCTTAATTTCAAAAATGACGAATTTAAAATAATGCAAATTGCAGACACTCAGGAGGGTTCAAAAGTCAGCCCGGACACGCTTAATCTTATCAACGCGGCAATTGAGCGCGAAAAACCCGATTTAATCGTTTATTCGGGTGATCAAATTTGGGGAAAATCAAGCTTCGGCGGCAATGCCGAAAAAGTTGAAAGGGTTTTAAGGGCACTCACCGAGCCTGCATTTTCGCGCAAAATTCCGTTTGCGGTTTGTTTCGGAAACCATGACAGACAGGTTGGCCTTTCAAACGAGGAGCAGTTTGAAATTTACAAAAAATTCGATTGCTTCATCGGCGAGAGCACACCCGGAATCGACGGCTGCGCAAACCAGGTTATTGAAATTTGCAGCGGCGACAGACCTGCATTTTTGCTTTATCTTATAGACAGCCACACAAATCTTAAAATCGGCTATGACAATGTGCATCAAAACCAAATCGAATGGTATAAAAAAACGCGCGATGAATATGAAAAGCAATACGGCGCAACAGTGCCCTCAATAGTTATTCAGCACATTCCCGTGCCCGAAGTTACGGATTTGCTGATTGAGGTAAAAAAAGGCACAAAAGGCTCCGTTCAGGGATTTAGAAATCATGCAGGAAAATGGTATATTCTTAATCCGGACAAGGTAAACAAAAACGGCTTTATGAAAGAATCTCCGGCAGACCCGATGGAAAACAGCGGCGAATTTGCCGCAATGGCCGAAAAGGGCGATGTTAAGGGCATTTATTTCGGCCACGACCATAATAATTCCTTTAACGGCAAGGTTTGCGGAATTGACCTCGGATACACGCAGGGTGCGGGATTTCATGTTTACGGCCCCGGAAAGGACAGAGGCGTTCGCATGATAAACCTGAAAAGAGACGGCACTTATTCAACATATGATTTAAGATACCGTGACATCATCGGCAACAAGGTTAAAGAGAAAATCAGATTTGCAATTTTGCAGATTATGCCCACCAATGTTTATGACGCGGTGAGCAGGGGCTTAAAAATTGCCGCAGTTTTGCTTGCCGTGATCATCGCCGCAATTCTTTTGAAATTTTTATTTTAAGATTTGACAGCCAAATATTATTTTACGCCGCAGCGGATTCCAAACCATTTTCGCAGCGGCGTTTTTATTTTGTAGTAACACCTTGAATTTCAAAATTGAAGCGCAAAACAGAGGCGATTTTTTCAACCGAAGCAAGGCTTTTTGAATTTTTTAATCTGTATCGGTTGTTAATTTCAAGTTCATCATATTGACACAAAACATTAAACTTTATATAATTGTATTTATATCTATATTATTAAGGAGGCGTATCATGAAAAAAAAGATTACGCTTGACACGGGCAAAAAAGTTTTCCCGCTGATCGTGATGGTTATAGGCCTTGCGCTTATGCTTGCCATGTGGATTGTGCGCTTAAACATGGTTGCAATCGTGTCGGTAGGATATTGCTGCATAGTTTCGGCAATTGTTCTTTTGGGGTTAATATGCAAAAAAAAGGTTTATGCTCCCATCATTTACGGCTATGCCGCCGCCTGCATCGGTGTTATAGTTTACTATGTTATTTGGGGTGCAGATGCCGGTTTCGGTGCTTTCACAAGCGGCCTTGCGGGCTTTAATTCCGCAGACCATCCGCTTATGACGGGCAGCGGCAACTTCGGCACAAGACTTTTAGGCAACATTTTGCTTGGCCTGCCTGCCGCAATTTGCCTTTGGGGTTTATACTTCACCGCAAAGCACACCTTCAAAAAAGAGGGCGTTAAAAAATTCCTTTCCGCTGTGCTCAGCCTTTTACTCGTTGGCACAAGCATCACTTATGTGCTCACGATGAACATGCGTTCAAAGCCGAATACAGACAGATTGTGGGAAGGCCAGGACGATTATCTCGGTAAAATAGACAAAACCGCAAATTCGCAAAGTCCGAATGTGCTTTTTGTGCTTATGGATGACCTTGGCTACGGCGACGTTTCGCTTAACGGCTCTATTTTTGACACTCCGAATATCGACAGCATAGGCGAAAACGGACTTAATTTTGAAAACTTTTATTCATCATATTCCGTTTGCTCTCCCGCTCGCTTTGCCTGCATGACCGGCAGATATCCTTACAGAGGCTATGCCGATAATGTTATTTATCCCACGGTTGACAGCACATCCGTATTTGCATCAACAAGAGTGTTTAACTCTGTTGAGCTTGGCGGCAACGCAGACGGTATGCTCGGCGATGAAATTACAATGGCAGAAACATTTAAATCCGCCGGCTATACCACAGGACTTTTCGGCAAATGGCATCTTGGCGACTACGGCGAATACCTGCCCACTAACCAGGGATTTGATTATTTCTACGGCAGCCATTATGTTAATGACATGAGCCCGTTCTATCATGTTAGGGAAGAAAACGGCCAATACACAATTGCTCGCGGCACGGATGAGCTTAAAGATCAATCCAACGCCACAAAGTGGATTCATGATGAAATTTCAAATTGGATCACCGAGCAGGCTAAATCCGATCAGCCGTTCTTTGCTTGCTACACTTCACCGTGGCCGCACGCCCCTGTTTTTGCAGGTGATGATTTTGACGGCACAACAGGCATGGGCACATATGTTGATTGCGTTCATGAGTTTGATACATATCTCGGCGAATTGTTTGACACAATGGAAGAGCTGGGCGTGCTTGAAAACACAATTATTGTTTTCACAAGCGATAACGGCCCTGCGCTTCAAGGCTCCACAAACGAGCTTCGCGGCGGTAAATATCTTGCATATGAGGGCGGCCAAAAGGTTCCCTTTATGATAAGATGGGACGATGCAAACGGTGCACTCGGCCAAACAGGCACCACAAGAAAGCAATCCGCAACACTTGTTGACCTTTATCCCACTCTTGTTGAGCTTTGCGGAATTACCGGCGAGGGCGGCACGGTTAAGAATTATATGCCGACTGACAGAGTTATCGACGGTATTTCAATGACTCCAGTTCTTAAAAACGACGAAGTTATCCACACCAAGGATCACCCCATTCTTCATATGAAGAGAGAGGATATTAAGGCTATTCAATACACCGTTTCCACCGAAAGCGTAAAGGAGCAATATCCCGATTACAATTTCGATGTGCTTAACGATAATGAATATATAACCTTTAAATATTTCGACAGAATCCAGAACGATAACTCTGCATTCTTCGATAAATACCGCACAAATTGGCTGCATATTCTTACCGATGATTCGGGCGAGAACTACAACAGAACAACGGTTTATCCTGAAATTGCCGATGAATTCCATGCAAAGCTTGATGAAATTCAAAAGGATTTCAAGGAAAACCGCCGCGGCATTATTGATAAAAACGAAAAATAAATTTACGGGAATGTGATGAAATGCCCCCTATATCTCTTATGATAAAGCCGGCGTCATCGCTGTGCAATCTTTCCTGTGAATACTGCTTTTACCGGGATGTTTCCGAACACAGGGAGCATCTCGGTTTCGGCATTATGGAAAGAGAAACGGCGAAAACGCTTATAAGAAAAGCGCTTGATTTTGCAAACGGAAATCAGGCGGCATTTGCCTTTCAGGGCGGCGAGCCCACCCTGGCAGGGCTTGATTTTTTCAAATACTTTGTGCGCACGGTTAAGGAGCTTAACACAAAGCACAGCCCCGTTTTTTTCAGTATTCAGACAAACGGCACAATGATTACGGACGAATGGGCAAAATTTTTCACGGCAAACCGCTTTCTTGTGGGGCTGAGCCTTGACGGCGATTACGAAAGAAACAAATTCCGCAAAATGCCGAACGGGCAAAATTCCTTTTACAAGATTTTGAAAGCCGCCGAATGCTTTAAGCGAAACGGCACTGATTTTAACATTCTTACCGTTTTAACCGGCTACTGCGCCGATAATGCGGAGGATATTTACAGATATTTCCGCTCAAAAGGCTTCGGATATTTGCAATTTATCCCCTGCCTGCGCCCGTTTGATTCGCACGAACAAAGCGAGCTTTATATGACAAGCGCACAATATGCCGATTTTTTGATTAAAATATTTAATCTTTATGTTAAAGACTATGTGCGCCACAGATATATCAGCGTGCGCCAATTCGATAACTGGGTGCGCCTTTTCCTGCGCCAGCCCACCGAGCAATGCGGAATGATGGGGCACTGTTCGCACCAATTCGTTTCCGAAAGCAACGGAAATATTTACCCCTGTGATTTCTATTGCACGGATGAATATTTGCTCGGCAATATAACGGAAAAGGACTTCACCGAGCTTGCAACCTGCAAAACGGCGAAGGATTTTATTTGCGAAAGCATTGAAGTGCCGCAGCGATGCAAAACCTGCCGCCTTTATCCGATTTGCCGTGCCGGCGGATGCAAGCGCACACAGTTGAGCGAGGATTATTGCGAGGCATACAAAAAGTTTTTCACGGCGTGCCTGCCGCTTTTCAGAGTTTTTATGAGCGAAAAGCCGCCGCAAAACGGATCGCAATAGCCTTTGAAAGCAAAGCAAACAAAAAACGGTTTCGGCTTTTCAGCCGAAACCGTTTTTCATTGTGCCCGTAAATCTTCATTGTGATTCACGAAAATAAAATCATAATTAAATATATTTCGCTCAGCCTGCATTTGCAACAGCGGTTGTGCCGCCGTCCAAGCCGAGGATATAGTCTGCGGAAACATCAAGCTTTTGGCAAAAACGAACAAGATAGTTGATGGGCATTTGCCTGAATCCGCGCTCATATTCACTGTATTGCTGTTGTTTGATATCAAGCATTTCGGCAACTTCCGCCTGCTTGAGCGATTTATTTTCCCTTACATACTTTAATCTATTGTTATAGCTCATAACAACACCCCTTTTCATCTTTTCATCAATATTATATATCATTACATTTCTTTCATTCAACAAAAACAACCTTTCTTTTGTGTGTTTTGCCAATTAACCCTATTTCGGTGATATTCTGCCCTGTTTCGGTGATATTCGACGGTGCCCGCTGAAAAGTTTTCATAAATATTCACCATATTCAATAATTATTCGCCGAATTTCACCACTTTTTTGAAATGTTTGTTATAATTTTATCAATTTCAAACCGATTTTCAATTACGAGTACACTATTTCGGACTCAAATCAGGCGGCACTTGTTTTAAAGCAAAGTATTTGATATAATCATTTAAGCAACTCGCCTTTTCCGTTGAAAGGGGGAGCAAAAACGCCCGAATGAAAATTCGCATAAAAACAAGGCGTTTAAAACACAAACCGAAACCGATATTTAAATTTGCAAATTCGGCTGTTAATAAAAACGGAGGAACAATTATGAATATTATAATTTGCGTGCTGCTTGTGATTTCTATAATCATTTCCGCCGCAGCGCTTATTACGGGATTAAAGGGCAAACAGGGCAACGACATTGCCTTGCTTGACCAAAAAATAGACATAACCGCCAAAAGGACGGATGAGGCACTGCACAATGTTTCATTGCAAATGCAGGCTCTTACGGAAAAAAACTATGAGCAAATGCTTAAAATAAACGAATCGCTGAGTGCCAATGCGGAAAAGCAATCGCAAAAAATCGGCGAAGCGATAACCGGAATGCAGCAAAGCAACGAAAAAAAGCTTGACGAAATGCGAAACACCGTAAACGAAAAGCTTGACGAAACCTTAAACCGCCGCATAAGCAGCTCTTTCAAAACAGTTTCGGAGCAGCTTACGCTTGTTTACCAAAGCCTCGGAGAAATGAAAACGCTTTCCGCAGGCGTTACCGATAATGTTAAAGACCTCAATCGCGTTTTAACAAATGTTAAGGCGCGCGGCACATGGGCAGAGGTTCAGCTCGGAAATATACTTGACGAAACTATCCCCGGAATGTACGAAACCAATGTGCAAACCAACCCCGCCTACAACGGCAGAGTTGAATTTGCCGTTAAAATTCCCAATTCACAAACGGACGACATAGCTTATCTTCCCATCGATTCAAAATTTCCGATGGAGGATTATATCAGGCTTTGCAACGCCTCCGAGCAGGGCGATTTGCCCGCGATGGAAGCGGCAAGAAAGGATTTGGAGCGCCGCATAAAAGATGAAGCAAAGCAAATAAAGCAATATGTTTCTTCGCCCTCCACAACGCCCTTTGCGATTATGTATTTGGCTACGGAAGGGCTTTATGCCGAAATTGCATCCGGCAAGAGCGCACTTTCCGAGCAATTGCAGGCGCAGGGCATTATGATTGCAGGCCCAAGCACGATAACGGCACTGCTTAATTCGCTTGCCATGGGCTTCCGCACAATGGCAATAAACAAAAAAGCCACCGAGGTTTGGAAAATTTTGGGTGCTGCCAAAACGCAATACAACAAATTCGGCGATTTGCTTGCAAAGGCGCGCAAAAAGGTGGATGAAGCAGGCAAAGCGCTTGACGAAGCAGACCACCGAAACAGTATTATCCAAAAAAATCTGCGCAATGTGGAGCAGCTTGAAAGCAGCAGCGCAAACGATATTTTGGGGCTTGAGGAATAATTTAAAATTGCTTACGCATAAAAAAATCGGCAGTTCAAAAGAACCGCCGATTTTTTTATTAACGCATTATTTTATTCCCAAATAAACGAAATTCTTGTAACAAACAAATCAAGATAAACGGATGAATATTTGCCGATATATTTTGCAAAAAAGGTTTGCACGCCGCTGCCGCTGATAGTTGTGTTTAGCATATCAAATTCCAGATCGGGCGCAATAATAACAAATTCGCGCAGAGAAAGAATTTTGGTTTTATATTCATTGTGGCTGTTTAAATCTGTTTCCAGCACCGCGCAGCTTAACCCCATGGCATCCACAAGCTCATATTCAACGGTGCATTTTTTAAACGCTTTATACTCCTCATAATTATCGGCAACGGAATAATCGTTTTTATCAATATCTATATTATCAAACACAAGGCTTAATTTGTTGCCGGCCAATGAAATATTAGTCATCTTCTTATCATGAAGAATAGCAAAATTCACATCAAAATCACGATAAATAAAATTGCCTGTTTCAATATCAAAGGTTGAAACCATATATTTGCTTCCTTTCCAAAATCATAATTATTGCAGCCGTTTGCCCGATAGAATGCGTGCAAATGCAGAAAATCGGCAAAACGGCGGCACAAACATATATAATATATTCAAAACTTCTCAATATCATTCAACGCCTAATTTTACCATATCAAAAATATTTTGTAAAGACAAGCAATTGTAAACATTATATGTAATGCTTGTTGATAAATGGTAAATATCGTGATAAAATAGCATAAGCACATATTGCGGCGAAAGGAAATCAAAATAATGGAAAAAGCATGGGCTGCCAATTTGAGGAACGTTGAGCCATATGTTCCCGGCGAACAGAGCAAGGAAAAGAATATAGTTAAAATAAACGCAAATGAAAACCCGTATCCGCCATCTCCGCTTGCGGCAAAGGCAATAAACGAATTTTGCACAAATAATTTAAGATTTTATCCCGATGCAAACGCAGCCGAATTTAAAACGGCAATTGCCGAGTTTTACGGAGTTGAGCCTGAAAATATTTTTATCGGCAACGGCTCGGATGATGTGCTCGCCCTTTCTTTTCAGGCATTTTTCAACGGTGAAAAGCCGATTGCTTACCCAGATATAACATACAGCTTTTACCCGGTTTGGTGCCGCCTTTTTAATATTGATTTCAAAACGCACCCGCTTTCCGAGGATTTCAGAATCAATGCCGAGAACTACAAAGAGCCTAACGGCGGCGTTGTTATTCCAAATCCGAATGCGCCCACTTCTCTTGGTGAAGGCGAAGAATTCATAAGAAAAATTATGGATTATAATCAAGACAGCATTGTTATTATTGATGAGGCATATGTTGATTTCGGCGGATATTCAAGCGTTTCATTAACCAAAGAATACGAAAACCTGCTTGTTTGCGGCACTTTTTCAAAAAGCAGAAGCCTTGCAGGAATGAGAATAGGCTTTGCAATAGGAAGCAAGGCTTTGATAAGCGTGCTTGAAGCGGTTAAGAATTCCTATAACAGCTATACCGTAAACAGCATTTCAATGGCTGCCGGCACTGCCGCAATTAAGGATACCGATTACTTTAAAGCAACCGTTTCAAAGGTTATTGCCACAAGGCAGCGTGTTACAAATGAGCTGAGAAAGCTTGGGTTTACGGTGCTTGATTCACAAACCAATTTTCTTTTTGCCACCCTTGAAAAAGAAAGCATGAAAGAGTATTTTGAATATTTAAAAAAAGCACAATGTGTTTATAAGATATTTCAATTTGCCGAGAATAGATAATTATGTGCGCATAACAATTGGCACGGATGATGAAATGGATATTTTTCTTGCCGAAACAAGAAAATTCCTTGCAAAATAATTTCAAAGCTAAAAATTATTACATAAACAAAATAAAAGCACAGAGCAGTTTAATAAACTGCCCCGTGCTTTTTGTTTTATTATTCTTCAGGCACTTCGCCGTTAAAGGTGAATTTATCATCTTTAAAATCAACCGTGCACTTATCGCCGTCCGAAACCTTTTTCTGAAGCATAAGCTCGGAAAGCGGATCTTCTATTTTGCGCTGAATTGCGCGGCGAAGAGGCCTTGCTCCGTAAACATTATCAAAGCCTGCATCTGCAATTGCACAAATTGCCGCATCTGTAAATTCAAGCGTGATATCCATTTCTGCAAGGCGCTTTGTAAGAGTTTTGAGCATTCTTGCCGCAATTTCCTTAATATCATCCTTCTCAAGGCGATTGAAAACGATAATATCATCAATTCTGTTAAGAAATTCAGGCTTAAAGGTCTTTTTAAGATCCTCCATAACAAGATCCTCAATGCTCTTGTTTGCATCATTATCATCGCCGCCGAAGCCGAGAGCCGACTTGCTGCTGATAATTTTTGCGGCACCCACATTGGAGGTCATAATGATAATTGCATTCTTAAATGAAACCTTGCGGCCCTTGGAATCGGTGAGCACACCGTCCTCAAGAATTTGAAGAAGAATATTGAAAACATCCGGGTGAGCCTTTTCGATTTCATCAAACAAAACTACCGAATACGGTTTTCTTCTGATCTTTTCAGTGAGCTGACCGCCCTCATCAAAGCCGACATATCCCGGAGGCGAACCGATAAGCTTAGATACCGTGTGCTTTTCCATATATTCACTCATATCAAGCTTAATAATGGCATCTTCGGAGCCGAACATTGCCTCTGCAAGGGATTTGCAAAGCTCTGTTTTACCTACACCGGTTGGGCCGAGGAAGATAAACGAACCGAGAGGTCTGTTAGGATTTTTGATTCCTACTCTGCCGCGCCTTATTGCCCTTGCAACGGCAGACACTGCCTTATCTTGACCCACAATTCTTTCATGAAGAATCTGTTCCATATTAAGCAATCTTTCGGATTCCTCTTTTGTGAGCTGTGTTACGGGAATTCCCGACCAAGAAGACACAACATTGGCGATATCCTCCGTGGTGACTTCTTTAATATCTCTGCCTGAAGAATTTTTCCATTTTTCTTTTCTTCATCAAGCAGAGTTTGCAGTTCTTTCTCCTTATCCCTGATTTTGGCAGCCTGCTCAAAATCCTGGCTTTTAACCGCAGAAGATTTTTCCTGCTGCAGGCGCTTGATTTCCTGCTCCATGCTCTTAAGATTCGGCGGAGCGGTGAACGCTTTAAGCCTTACACGGGAAGCCGCTTCATCAATAAGATCTATCGCCTTATCAGGCAAAAATCTGTCTGCAATATATCTGACGCTCATTTTAACTGCGGTTTCAATTGCCTCATCGGAAATTTTAACCTTGTGATGAGCCTCATATTTATCACGCAGGCCTTTGAGAATTTCAATTGCTTCTTCCTCCGTCGGCTCGCCCACATTAACACTTTGGAAACGGCGCTCAAGAGCTGCGTCTTTTTCAATATTTTTTCTGTATTCCTCTATTGTGGTGGCGCCGATAACCTGTATCTCGCCCCTTGCAAGAGCCGGCTTCAGAATATTTGCGGCGTCAACCGCGCCCTCTGCGGCACCAGCGCCGATAAGCGTGTGCACCTCGTCAATAAACAGTATAACATCCTTGGCCTGCTTAACCTCATCCATGGCCTTTTTGATTCTTTCCTCAAAATCGCCTCTGTATTTTGTGCCGGCAACCATTGATGTTAAATCAAGGGCAACAATCTTTTTGCCCTCAAGCATTTCGGGCACCTCGCCCTTAACTATCTTAAGAGCCAAGCCTTCAGCAATTGCCGTTTTACCGACACCGGGCTCGCCGATAAGGCAGGGGTTGTTTTTTGTTCTTCTTGAAAGAATTTGAATAACCCTTTCAATTTCTTTTTCTCTGCCGATAACGGGATCTATGCCTCCGCTTCTTGCTTTTTCGGTTAAATCAGTGCCGAATTCATCAAGAGTAGGCGTTGAGCTTTTGCCCTTTTTACCGCCCTTTGAGCCTCTGAATTCGGATTCCGGCCTTGAGAGGTCGTTAACGAGCTCCTCCGTGAAAGCATTTTCATCAACGCCGCAGGCATTCAAAATCTTAACGGCTGCCGAATCGCTTTCACGAAGCAATGCAAGCAGCAAATGCTCTGTGCCGACAAAGGAATTTCTCATTCCCCTTGCAAGCTGAAATGCAATTTCAAGAATTCTTTTTGCCGTTGGTGTGAAATCATTCGGTGAAAGCGCAGTGGGGTTGCCAACCCCCGTGTTATCCTTAATGATCTGCTCAACCGATTCAAGAGCTATGCCCTTTTCAGAAAGCAGCTCTGCTCCGTAGCTTGTGTTTTCTTTAAGCACTCCGATAAGAATATGCTCTGAGCCTATATATGTGTGGCCGAAATTCTCAGCCGCTTTAATTGCAAGATTTAAAACATCATTTGCTTTTTGAGTAAAACTGTTGAATCTATACATAATTATTCCTCCTTTAAAACGCAGGCAAGCCTGCGAGCCGCAAATTAAACCGAGCGAATAATCATTTAAGCTCCGCGAAAGCGGATTTTATGCCATTGATGCCGCATATGCGAAATCAAAGCCTTTGTTTTCGGCAGGATATGCCGTAAAACCGCTTAGTTTAATTCGTTTCTGACTCTTTCCGCCCTGAGTTTGGAAACGGAATCCGGGTCGCCGCAATCATCGGCGGCAAGTAAATTACCGTCTGCCGATGTGTGAATAAGCGCCGTTACGAGCGCAGGATCAAAATCAAAGAATCCAAGCGCCGCACCGAGCCTTACATCCGAAGCAAGAGCAATAAATTCGGCATAGCTTAAACGCCTTGCCATCTTAAGAGTGCCCATACTTCTGTATAATTTATCCTCCCAAATCTCGCTGCCCTTCATTGTGGCGCGCAAATTTCTTTCGCGCATAACGATTTGCATTGCAACGGAGGCAATATTTTCAACCGTCTCTTTTTCCGTTATGCCGAGGGTGACATGATTGGTCAGCACATAAAACGCGCCCGATTCGCCATAAAGCGGGCGAAGCGTGAAGCCGAGTTTGCCCACGAGCGAGGCTAATTTGCCTATGCCGCCCGCATACTCAACGGCGGGCAGATGCAAGCCGACGGAAATTTTAAGCCCCGTGCCCAAATTAACCGGACTTGCGGTGAGAAAGCCGAGCCTCTCATCAAATGCAATCGGCAGGCGGTCAATAAAAACATCATCAACCTTATTTGCCTTTGCATATGCGCTTTCGGGGTCAAGACCCGGCGCAAAAGCATTTATTCTGATATGATCCTCCTCGCAAAGCATTACACAAACGCTTTCATCGGGAGAAACAAGAAACGCGCCTTTTTCCTTTGCAAATTCGGGGCTTATAAGCTGCCTTTCGGCATATGCAGCAGCCTGAGCAGGCGATGCTCCCTGTAAATCAACAAGTGTGAAATCACCCGCCAATTCCGAATTTTTAATGCAGGCATAAAGCTTTTTAACCGTGTTTCGCTTTATTTCGCTGCTGAGCTTTGATTTAAAAGGCGTGTCGCTTAAATTTCTTGCAAGCCTTATTTTTGAAAAAAGAACCACATCATTATCCGCGCCGCCTGTGCCGTACCAATTTTTCATAACTTACTCCTTCTCGCCGAGTTCCTTGATTTTATCTCTTATAACCGCCGCATCCTCAAATCTTTGCTCTTTGATTGCAAGCTTCATATCCTCTTTAAGCTTTTCAAGCTCCGATTTAGGTTGCTCTGCAGCCGCCTCTTCTTTGCTTTGAGGTTCATCGGGAACCTCGGTGTAAGTAATGTTTTTGCCCACATGCTTTGCATTTCCGTGAAGCTTAAAAATCGATGGCTGAAGCTTATCGGCAAATTTATCATAGCAATCCGCGCAGCCGACCAAGCCGCTGCTTACAATATCGTTAAAGGTTGAACCGCAGCTGTCACATCTGTCAATACCGGAAAGGATATTCATTGCCGGTATGCCTGCGCCGAGCAGATTGCCGAGGAATGTGTCCGCAAAGAAATTTTCGGCGCTGAAATCATTCATCAGTCCAAGCTCCTTTGCGCAATCCTCGCAAAGATGCATTTCCGTTACATTGCCGTTTATATTTTGTTTGAAATAAGCCGTGGCTTCATTTTTATTACAATGCTGGCATTTCATAATAAATATCATCCTTTCATTTATTAAATCAACTTATATACGCAAGCAGCATTTGCTTTAACTGTCTTGCGCGAACGGCGTTTTTAATTTCCTGCGAAACGCCCTTGAAATTGCTTTCCGCCATTGCGGCGTCAAGCATTTTTGCGCTTTTTGAATCTATCAGCTGCTGATAATTTAAATTATATATATTTGCTTTTGCGGAGCGTTCGTCTATCTCGTTGCCGATGCTGTTTATAAACGCCATAACGGCGGCATTTTTTGAATCGGCGCGCGTGATATAAATACACCCTCCGCCGCCTCTGCGGCTTTCGATTCTATAGCCCTGCTCGGGCGTGAAGCGCGATGTGATAACATAATTTATTTGGCTGGGAACACAGCCGATTTGCGAAGCAAGGTCATTGCGCTTGATTCTGACGGTTGAATTGTTTTCATCAAACATATCAAGAATCATTCCGGCTATAATATCCGTCATATTCACTTATCACTCACTCCTTTTGGCTTATATTTTATTTTCGGCCTTATGTTTTGTCGAAGTACTTTTGTTGCTTTTGACTTTGACTTTCCTTGACCTTGATTACATATTAGCACGAAGGTCAGAGAAAGTCAATACTTTTTTATGATTTTTTTTTAAAATTTTTTAGCACGATTTTTCCGCTCAACTGTGCGGTTTTTCGAGATTTTCATTCAAAAAGCGCAAAAAAATTTAAAAAAATCTTTTTTACTTTTTGCTTTTCATTTATAATAAAGGTCAAAGACAAACAACAAAATTTAAGCTTCTATGTATGGTGAATAATATGAAAATAACAAATAATATGATAGATTCCGATTTGCGCCTGCGCGGCGAAATGATAAGGGCGATAAATCCGCTCGGCTCTTACGGCATGCAGGGAATAATGGGCAGAATTTCAAAAATCGCGCTCGGCGCATTGCCGCTCAGGAGTATGAACTGCACAAAAACTGAAATTCGCCGCAAAAACGGCACATATTTTAAAGCATGCATTTTCAAAAGCAAAAATGCAAACGAAAATGCAATAGGCATACCTTGGCTGCACGGCGGCGGATATGTTATGGGTGCGCCCGAAATGGCGGTTATGACCATGCCCAAAGCACTGCTTCAGAAATTCAATTGTGTTATAATCTGCCCCGACTACACACTTTCAACCGATGCTCCCTACCCTGCCGCTGTTGAAGATGCATACCGCACCCTGCAATGGATGAGCAACAACAGGAAAAAGCTGGGAATAGGATATGAAAAATTTGCAGTGGGCGGCGAAAGCGCGGGCGGAGGACTTGCTGCCGCGCTTTGCATTTATGCGCGCGATAAAGAAAATGCTTCAATTGCCTTTCAAATGCCGCTTTACCCCATGCTTGACGACAGAGTAACAAAAACCTCCTGCTGCAACGATGCGCCGCTTTGGAACACGGCGGCAAACACCGCAGCTTGGGAAAGATATCTCGGCCCGCTTTACGGCAGCGACGGAGTGAGCGCATATGCCGCGCCGGCAAGGCTTGACAATTTTACAAACCTGCCGCCCGCAGTTTCCGTTATCGGCACGATCGAGCCGTTTTACGAAGAAACGATTAAATATTTCAAATCACTTTATTCCGCAGGAACGGAAGCGAGGCTTCAAATCGAAAACGGCTGTTTCCATGCCTTTGATATGGTTGCTCCAAGCTCCGCCGCGGCAAAAAGAGCACGAAGCTTTTTGCTTTTGGCATTTGAGGATTACGCCGAAAAATACATAAAAGTGAAAAAATAAAAGTTATCCTTGACTAACCGCAAGGTTTAATGTTAATATTACCGCACAAATTAAATGCTCGCTGAGGGAGTAGTTTGCGCATTAAATTTAAAATGTGCGGCAAGTCAACAGACTGACCGTTATGGTCTGGCTTGCCTTAATTAACGAGACTCATGCACACCGCCGGCAGGTATAACGCCTCGGCATCTGTGCATAAGTCTTTATTTTTTTGGTTTATGCACGGCACAATACCGTGTGTGAGCTTTTTTATTTGTAAAAAATTCACCGGCTTTGCCGGGCAGGAGGAAAATATGAGGGAGTTTTTAAGAAGCAAAGAAGAATTGCTCAAAGAATTCGGCTCAAACCCGCAAACGGGGCTGACAAACGATAAAGCCGCCGAAAACAGAGCAAAATACGGCGAAAATTCGCTTACGCGAAAAAAGCAGGATTCATTGCTTAAAAGGCTTTGGGACGCGGCCACCGAGCCGATGCTTTTGATGCTGATTGCCGCAGGGCTGATTGCACTTGCGGTAAACATCGTTCGCAGCGTAACGGGCGGCGAAGCGGATTTTCTTGAATGTGTGGGCGTTTTTGTGGCGATTGCGCTTTCCGTTGTTATCAGCGTTGTTATGGAGGGCAAAAGCGCCAAGGCGTTTGAAGCGCTTTCAAAAATTAACAGCAACATAACCGTGCGCGCAATCAGGGGCGGAAAAGCAATTACCCTTGAAAGGGAAGAAATATCCGTTGGCGATATTTTGCTTCTTTCCGCGGGCGACAAAATTCCCGCAGACTGCCGATTGATTGAAAGCACTGCACTTACGGTTGACGAATCCGCGCTAACCGGCGAAAGCTTCCCGGTTAAAAAAGACGCCGATTTTCAAATTGCAGACGAGAAAATACCGCTTGCCGAAAGAGCAAATATGATTTACAGCGGCACATTTATAACCGAGGGTCACGCAAAGGCCGTTGTTACCGCGGTGGGCGATTCCACGGAATTCGGCAAAATCGCAGGCGAGCTTACCGGTGCGGACAAAGCAAGCACGCCGCTTCAGGAAAAGCTTGCAAGGCTCGGCAAAACCATAACGGTTATCGGCGTTATCGCCGCGGCAATAGTTTTTATTTCGCAAATCATTTCATTTGCCGTTCACGGCACAATTTCGCTTGATACGATTACCGAAGCTTTTATAACAAGCATCGTTCTTATAGTTGCCGCCGTGCCCGAGGGGCTGCCCACCATCGTGGCGGTTTCCCTTTCAATCAACATCATCAAGCTTTCAAAGCAAAATGCGCTTGTTAAAAAGATGATTGCCTCCGAAACCATCGGCTGCATAAGCGTTATCTGCTCCGATAAAACAGGCACATTAACCGAAAACAAAATGACGGTGCGCGGTTTTTACGACTTTGAAATGCACACCGACGCAAGCAAGCTTACAAACGAATATTTAACGCATAACATCTGCCTTAACACCACCGCCGATTTGGGCGACGGCGGCAAATTTATCGGCAATCCCACCGAATGTGCAATGCTGAATTTTTACGAAGCCTCAAAGGCGCACGAGGATTGCGGCAATTCATATAAAGACGAGAGAAACGACCACGAGGTGCTTTTCACATTTCCTTTTTCCTCAGATCTTAAGCATATGACCACCGTTTCAAAGGTGGACGGGCGTATTATATCCTATGTTAAAGGCAGCCCCGAATGTGTGCTTGCCATGTGCGGCATCAGCGGCGAGGAGCGAAAAAAGGCCGAAGCCGCAATCACAAATGCCGAGGAAAACGCCATGCGCGTTATCGCCTTTGCACACAAAAAGCTCGACGGCATGCGCGATTACGAAGAAGAAAAAGAGCACACACGAATGGAAAGCAACATGGTTTTTGACGGCTTTGTTGCCATTTCCGATCCGCTTCGCGCAGATGTTTACGATGCGGTTAAATGCTGCCGCAGTGCCGGCGTGGGAGTTAAAATCCTTACCGGCGACAATATAATCACAGCCTCCGCCATCGCAAGCGAGCTTGATTTGCTCGGCGAGGGCAAAGTGGCGCTTGAAGCCAAAGAGATAGAGGAAATGAGCGACGACGAGCTTTGCAACATTTTGCCGCAGATAAGCGTTATTGCGCGAAGCACACCGAGCATTAAGATGAGAATAGTTAAGCTGCTTAAATCGCAGGGCAATGTTGTGGCTGTTACGGGCGACGGAATTAACGATGCTCCCGCGCTTAAAAATGCCGATGTGGGCATTGCGATGGGCATTTCCGGCACGGAGGTTTCAAAGGAAGCAAGCGATATCGTGCTGCTGGACGATTCTTTCGCCACAATAGTTAAAGCCGTTGAATGGGGCAGAAATATTTATGAAAGCTTCAAAAGATTTATCAGCTTTCAGCTCACGGTTAATTTAGCTTCCGTTATCTGCGTTTTCATTTCCGTTTTGCTCGGGCTGTCGGCACCGTTTACGGCGCTTCAGCTGCTGTGGATAAACATTATTATGGACGGCCCACCGGCGCTTACGCTCGGTCTTGAGCCGAATTACAGCGATTTGATGAATCGCAAGCCCACTGCGCGCGGCGAAAACATTATTTCAAAAAACATGTTCACTCGCATAGGGCTTACGGGCGTTTATGTTTCAATCGTTTTCCTTTGCCAATACAAATTCAACTTCCTCGGCGCGGCAGAAGGCGAAATGCGCACGGTTTTATTCACGCTTTTCGTTTTATTCCAGCTTTTCAACGCTTTCAACTGCCGCGAGCTGCACAGCGAAAGCATATTCAAGCACCTGTTTAAAAACAAACTTATGTTGCTGATAGTGGGCTGCACCTTTGCACTTCAGATTTTGATTATTCAATTTGCGGGTGCATTTTTCGGCACAGTTCCGCTCGGAATCGAAATGTGGCTCAAGCTTTTCGGAATGTCTGCCACGGTGATAGTGCTTTCCGAAATCATAAAGCTATTTATAAGGCTCTTTTCCAAAAAGAAAAATGCATAAAGCCTTTGCCTGATTAAAATATTAAATCAACACATAAGCAAAACTGCCGGCACCTTTTCGGGTGTCGGCAGTTTTTTATACAATAATCTGATTTTAAATTTTAATGCTTTTATTCAGTCAAGCAGCCCGCACACATCTTCGGCAATCTGCTCTTTTGTAAGCCTGTTTTCGACAAGCAAGGCATTGTGATCATAGCGATCCTCAAACTCCTTTTTAAGGCCGTAATTGAGTACTTTAACATTGTCCCTGCCGTAAAATCTTGCGATTTTTTCGCCAAAGCCGCCGTCAAGCACACCGTCCTCAAGAGTAACAACAACACTGTGCTCCTTTATCAAATCGTAAAGAAGTGCATCATCCGTTCCCGTGATAAAGCGCGGGTTAATTAAAGTGGGCTTTTTACCCGTTTTGCTTTCGATTTCCTTTGCCGCTTCCTCGCCGAGCCGATAAAACGAGCCGAGCGCAATAATTGCAACATCGCTGCCGCTTTGGGTGATTTGATATTTATTCAAATCGCCGTAATCCTTATCAAATTCCCTGCCCGTTGTGACAACGCCGTTTTCGGGCACACGAATTGCAACCGGATATTCATTTTGCTCAATGCTCCAATCAAGCATAGCAAGATATTCCTCCTTGCATGTGGGCGCAAGGTAAACAAGATTTAAAATATTTGAAAGCATGGGAATATCATAATAGCCGATATGGCACGCATCGTTCATGCCGAAAACGGAAGCGCCGTAAAGTACAATCGTTGCCGGCTCGCTGTTGAGACACAAATCTTGAGCAATTTGATCGTAAGTGCGCTGAATAAAGGTGCTGTAAGTGCCGTAAACGGGCTTGCCGCCGTTTTTGGCAATGCCGGAAGCAAGAGCAACGGCGTGCTCCTCTGCAATGCCGACATCAACAAATTGACTGCCCGCCTTATCGCGGCGCGCCTTATCAAAGCCCATGGAGGTGGGTACTGCGGAGGTGATTGCAACCACTTTTTTATCCTTTGCCATTTTATCAAGCAAAAATTCAGCCGTGATATCGCTGTAATTCTCCCCGCCGAAATCAACCGTGGGCTTTCCGGTTTCAATGTTGAACGGAGCGCAATAATGCCAATTTTCCTTGTTTTTAACGGCGGGAGCATAGCCTTTGCCCTTTTCCGTTACAATGTGCAAAACAACGGGATGATCAATATCCTTAACAGATTCAAAAAGCTTAATAAGGCTTTGAATATCGTTTCCGTTTGCCTCAAATTTGTAATCAAGCCCCATGGAGCGGAAAAGATTGCATTCGCATTTGCCGCCGCTTTCGCGAAGCATGCGCAAATTTTTATAAATGCCGCCGTGATTTTCCGCGATGGACATATCATTGTCGTTCACAAGAATAATCATATTGCTGCTTTGCTCGCCCGCAAAATCAAGGCCCTCAAGCGCTTCGCCGCCGCTGAGAGAGCCGTCGCCGATAACGGCAATGATGTTTTCCTTGCCGCCGCAAAGATCCCTGCCCTTTGCAAGACCGCACGCAAGGCTTACGGAGGTGGAGGTGTGGCCGATATTAAACATATCATGCTCGCTCTCAAGCGGATTTGTATATCCCGTTACATCATCATATTTTGCGGGATCCAAATAAGCGTCCTTTCTGCCGGTGAGCATTTTATGCGGATAGCATTGGTGCGAAACATCAAACACGATTTTATCCTCGGGTGAATCAAACACATAATGAAGCGCAACGGTTGCCTCCACGAATCCCATGTTCGGGCCGAAATGGCCTCCGTGCACGGAAAGCCTTTTCAAAAGAGCTTCGCGCATTTCAGCGGCAAGCACTTCAAGCTGAGCGAAATCGAGCTTTTTAACATCCTGCGGTGAATTGATATTTTCAAGATACATATTTATTTCTCCTTTATTGACAAATTTAATAAAAATATTTATACTTTATTACACGAAGATTATACAAGTTAAAGTAAACTTTAAGTCAAGCGTTTTTTTTAAAATTTATCCGCAAAGCGAAAGGGTTGAAAGCATTATGAATTACACGGTAGGCGAAACGGCAAAAATGATGAATTTGCCCACATCTACTTTAAGATATTATGATAAAATCGGCTTGCTTCCGTTTGTTAAGAGAACGGAAAGCGGAATCCGCATGTTTCAGGACGAGGATATGGAATGGCTCGGCATTATCGAATGTTTAAAAAAGACGGGCATGCAGCTGACCGAAATCAGGGAATACATAAACATGGCAATGCTGGGCGACGAAACAATAGACGCCCGCCTGCAAATGTTTTTGCGCCGCAAGCAGGAAACCGAGCAGCAGATAAAGGAACTGCAGGAAACGCTTGAAACGATTGACTATAAAATTTGGTTTTATGAAACGGCAAAAGAAAAAGGCACCACAAAGGGCGTTGCCTGCGAATGCAGCGATGTGCCGAAAAAATACAGAGAGGTTAAACAGCGCCTGGCGAAAATATCATAATAAAAAACAATATAAAATCTTTAAAAAACCTGCAATCCGCGACGCCCAAAAAGGCAACGCGGATTTTTTGCCTTCTTGCACTGAATAATTATTCCCGTTTTTCACACAATAACAATAAATATAAAATAAGCGTGGAAATTTATATCCGCTTATGATATAATAAAGAAAAGTTTTGTGCTTTTTGCATAAAATATTTGCTTTTGCGAAAATATTTTTTATTCATTTGAGAGGGATAATGCCATGAGCAACTCAAAAACAAAGCCTTTCGGCATACGGGATAAGCTGGGCTATATGTTCGGCGATTTCGGCAACGATTTCACATTTTTGCTTTCTTCAAGCTTTTTGATGAAATTTTACACCGATGTTATGGGCGTGGACGGCTATATAGTGGGAATCATAATGATGGTGGCAAGATTTGTTGACGCATTCACCGATGTTGCCATGGGCCGAATTTGCGACAGAAGCAAAATGACCCCCGTGGGCAAATTCAAGCCGTGGATTCGCAGAATGTGCGGGCCTGTTGTTATCGTTTCGTTTTTAATGTATCAAAGCGGGCTTTCGGGCTTGCCCCAATGGGCTAAAATAGTTTATTTAACAATAACTTATATTTTATGGGGCTCTGTTTTTTACACTTCAATCAATATTCCCTACGGCTCAATGGCATCTGCCATTTCCGATGACCCCGGCGACAGGCAATCCCTTTCCACCTTCAGAACAATGGGCGGAATGTTTGCCGGCGCATTCATTATGGCTGGCGTGCCGCTTATGATTTATGATAAGGTTAACGGCAACGATGTTTTAAACGGCAAAAGATTCACGATAATCGCAGGCGTTTGCTCGATTTTGGCATTCATCTGCTATATACTTTGCTATTCGCTCACCACCGAAAGAGTTAGAACCGAAGCTTCTGCCGACGCAATGAGGCAAAACAGCGTGGGGAACATGCTCAAAAACGCACTTAAAAACAGAGCGCTTATTTCAATTATAGTCGCTTCCGTTTTCATGCTGGTTTCGCAGCTTACCATTCAGCAAATGGCAAACTATGTATTTCCCAATTATTACGGCAATGCAAAAGCACAAAGCCTTTCAATGGTTGTTATGGGCGGCGGAATGCTTGTGGCGGCACTTATAGCGAAGCCGCTTGCAAAGAAAATCGGCAAGGCCGAAATGAGCGTTATCGCAAATATGCTTGCAGGCGTTGTTTGCATAATTTTGTATTTCGTAAGGCCGCAAAATGTTTGGGTTTATGTGTCCTTCCAATTTCTTTCCTGGTTTGGGCTCGGTGTTTTCTCCATGGTTACCTGGGCACTTATCACGGATGTTATCGATTATTCCGAAATCAAAAACGGCATCAGGGAGGACGGCTCTGTTTACGCGCTTTATTCCTTTGCCCGCAAGCTCGGTCAGGCGGCTTCGGCGGGCCTTACCGGGCGCACTGCTTTCGCTTATAGGCTACGACCAATCAACGGCATTTACGCCTGAAGTTAAAGAGGGCATTTTCGATATTTCAACACTTGTGCCCGCAGCCAAGCTTTATCATTCTTGCGCTTATACTTTGGTTCTGGTATCCGCTTCACAAAAAGCAGGTTGAGGAAAATGTTGCAATACTAAGAGAAAAGCATTCGAGCGGCAAAGAATAAGCCCGAGCTTTAAATCACAAATCAATTTCACACAGCAAAAGCCCTTGAAGCGTTTAACGGCTTCAAGGGCTTTTATCATATTAAAATATTTTATTTGCAAATAAGAAACTCGGCAGCGGAGCAAAGCACCTGAACAATCGAAAATCCAAAAACAACCTGTGTGTCCGACCAGCCGTGATTTTTACGCATTTCATCATGGATGGGAGTACGAACATTTTTAAGCACTTCGATCTTGAAAAAGCGCTTTAAGAAGATTTTAATAAGACCCGCAATTCCGTCCACAAGCAAAACGGCGGAAAGCAGAATATATGAAAGCGGATGACCGGATTTTAAAATCATAATCACAATAATAAGCCCAAGCGGCCTTGAACCCGCATCGCCCATAAGCTGAGAGCTGGGGCTTGTGTTAAAGCAAAGATATGCTGCAAGCACGCCGATCATAATAAAGCCAAACACCGAATACGGTGCCGCAATTTGCTTTGAAAACACAAATATAATGCTGAGCAGTGATATTGTGCCGAGTGAAGCGCAAAGCCCGTCCACCCCATCGGAGCAATTGGTAACATTTATACCGATCCAAAGCAATATTGTGGAAAGCACGGCAAAAACCGCGGGATGAACGCTGAAGCCGTGATTAAAAATAACAAACGATGTGGAATTATTGAGAACAAACACAACGGAAATCAAAATGCACACAATCAAATCGATAAGGCCTTTTTTATAATCCGACCAAGGCTTATCGGAAGCATCGTCCAAATAACCGCTGAGCATTTCAATAAAAATCAAAACATCATAGCATATCAGTTCGGGCGTAACCGGCATTAAAAATACGGAGCAAAGCACAAACACGGCAATCATTACCAAGCCTACTCCCCTGATTTTGCCCTTTGATTTTTCTCCGTTTACGGCAAAAGCCCTGCCCTTATCCTTTGGCAAAAACGGCAATTTGATTTTAAGAAGCACAAAGCAGATTGCAAACGCCGCCAAAAACGCGCACGCAATATATTTCGCCGAGCCTGCGGCATTGCCGAGAATATGATAAAACATTTTTTAACCCCGCTTATTTTAAATTTTAATTTAAAACATTATATTACAAAATTTTGCCGCAGTCAACAAAATGCGCCAAACTGCGTGAAATCGCCGCACGGGTTATGTTAAAATCCGGCCGGATATTCCGTTTCCGCTTATCACATATCGCATTCGGCTTTTGCCCGCTTAAAGCCAAAAGAAAAAAGCGCCCCGCCTCGCACGATATGCGATACATCGAAGCGCCTTTTTATTACAGAGTAAAGAATTAAGCTTTAAGCCTCAACTGATTTTGCGTTTTCGCTTTCTTCATTTTCGGCAAGCTCACTGCCCTTTTTACTTTTAACATAGCTCTTAAACGAATTAACAACAATGATAAGGCCGAGCGTAATAAGCAAAACGGCAACAACAAGCTGAAGCGCGGAGCCGAAGATATCCGTGCCTGCGGCAATAGCCTTAACAAGGGCGATAACACGCTGAACAAGTGCCGTGAAGGTTACGCAAAGCATAATGATCATCGGCGGGAACAGCATCTTATTGCTTCTGCCCGTTACTTTAAGGAATACGCAAAGCGTGATAAGAACAAGCGCGCTGAGCAGCTGGTTTGCGGAGCCGAAGAGCGGCCAAACCTTTTCATAGCCGATTTTCGTGAGCACAAAGCCGCAAAGAAGCGTGAAAATCGTGGCGAAATAAGGATTGCAAAGCACCTTGCGCCAAGGCTTTGCATGCTCCATATCATCAACGCTGAAGATTTCCTGGAACGACATTTTGCCGATACGCGCAACGGCGTCAAGCGTGGTGAGCGCAAGAGCGGAAACGCACATCGTCATAAACACGGTTGCAACCTGAACAGGCATGCCCATTTTTTCAAAAAAGCCCGCAACACCGCGGCTGAAGATTTGGAACGGAGTGCCGTCTGCCGGGGTGCCGTCCTTAGCCGCTGCCGCGCCTGCAACGCAAAGCGCAAGAACCGCCAAAACACTTTCAAGAATCATTGCGCCGTAGCCGACTTTAATCATATCCTTTTCATTTGCTATCGTTTTGGACGAAGTGCCCGAGGAAACAAGGCTGTGGAAGCCCGAAACCGCACCGCAGGCAACCGTTACGAAAAGAATCGGGAACATTGTGCCGAGCTTTTCATTTGTGAAGCCCGTGAAAACAGGCAAATTCATTGTGGGGTGGCCGATGATCAGGCCGACCGCCGCACCGAGAATCATACAAACAAACATAATCGTGGTCATATAATCACGGGGCTGTTTCATAAGCCAAATCGGCACGATTGCGGCAACAAAAATATACGCAAAAACGATATAGCTCCAACCGTCCTTACCGAGAACGATGGGACATTTGATGCCGATTGCAAACGAAACTATAATGAAAACAACACCGATAAGAAATTCTTTCCAGCCGGAAAAATTGAATTTCTTTTGAATAAGGCCGAAAATAACGGCAAAAAGCATGAACATGATCGAAACCATGCCGGCAGAGCCGTTTGTGCCCGCCGTGGCAAGCTTTGCGCCGGTGGTGGCGTCAAAGGCATTAAATGTGCCCGAAACCATATCGGCAAAAACAGCTATGATAAGCAGTGAAAACAGCCAGCAAAAGATTGTGAAAAGCTTTCTGCCGAGCTTTCCGATATATTTTTCAATCAGCATACCCATTGATTTGCCCTGATTTTTAACCGAGGCATAGAGCGCGCCGAAATCCGTTACCGCGCCGAAGAAAACGCCGCCGATTAAAATCCCAAAGCAAAACGGGAAGCCAGCCGAACACGGCGGCCTGAATTGCGCCGGTTACGGGGCCTGCACCCGCGATTGACGAAAATTGATGGCTGAAAACCGTCCAGCCGTTTGTGGGCACGTAATCCTTGCCGTCGTTATATTTAACGGCGGGAGTTTCCGCTTTTGGATCAATGCCCCATTTTTTTGCAATGCGGCGGCCGTAAAGCACATAGCCCGCACCGAGAACAGCCACGGCGATTAAAACAATTACCAATGTGTTCATAAAATCTATCTCCTTTTCTTATTTCAAACAGCCGCCGGCAAATAAAAAAGCCCCCGCTTTGCACAAATCATCAAAGATTTTGCAAAGGCGAAGGCATCAACTTAAATATAAAGTTTAACTGCATCCGTGTTACCACTTTGCTTGCCGGCACGAATCCGACCGCTCAATCACCGCCCAAAATCCGCAAAAAGCAAAATTTCGGAAAGTGTTTCCATATAACGGTGGAACCCGGCTTTGCCTACTGATAGCTTTTCGGCAAAGCTGCTTGCAGGTGAGGGCCGAACGCGCCTTGTTACCGCCTTCCACAACCGGCGGCTTTCTGTGAACGGTGCTGCGCAGGGTCATTTCCTGTTCATTGCATTTGGCTGTTTAATTTATAACTTAATGTTAGTACTAAAATTAAAATTTGTCAAACAATATTAAAAATTTCGTAATTTAGCCCAAACGGCAGCGCAAAATTAAGCCTTGCTTTGGACACATTTTAACATTTTATGAACAGAAAAACTCTTATTGGCTCAATATGCAAAAGGACTCCGCCGCATCAAAACGGCAGAGCCCTTTTTGCAAAGACAGAGAGTGCAGTGAAAAGTACTGCAAAAAATCGCCTGCGCCGCAAAATAATTTAGAAATTATCAAGCAGGGATTTGTAAAACTCGCAATAATCTGTTCTGTTTTCAGCTGTAAAAGCCATAGCCTCGCGCGGATGACGATTGAGCTGACCCGTGAGCATATATTGCACCTCGTAGCCCCATTTTACGCCGCTTTCCTTGAGCGGAATCATGTAATTTTCAAGGAAGGTAAGCAGACTGTAAAGATTATATTTCGGATTTTTAAGGAATCCGAGCAAAAGCTCCATTGCGCAGTTGCCCGCTCCCCTTCCCATGCCTGCCGCCGTGGCATCAAGATAAGAAACACCGTAAGAAAGAGTTTCAATCGTGTTTGCAAAAGCAAGATTTTGATTGTTGTGCGCATGAAAGCCGATTGCCTTGCCGTATTTTTCGCCGATTTCAAGATATTTTTCTGCAAGTGCGCCCGCCGTTTCGGGGTAAAGCGAGCCATAAGAATCCACAAGATAAATAACATCAACACTTGATTGGCCTATCATTGCAAGAGCCTCTTCAATCTGCTCGCTCGAAGCCTGGCTGATCGCCATGATATTACAGGTGGTTTCATAGCCGAGATTATGAAAATATTCAATCATTTCAAGTGCCGCCGGAATTTGGTGAATATAGCAGGCAACACGCACCATGTCTATAACCGATTCGCTTTTCGGCACGAAATCCTCTTTAAAATCGCACCTGCCCACATCTGCCATAACGGCGATTTTCATATCGGAAATATTTTCGCCGACTATGCTGCGAATATCCGCCTCATCGCAAAACTTCCATTTGCCGAATTTATTAACATCAAACAGATTTTTGGAGGCACGATAACCGAATTCCATATAATCCACGCCGCTTTTAACATTCGTTTTATAAAGCTCGGTAACAAATTCATCCGTAAATTCAAAATTGTTGCAAAGGCCGCCGTCTCTGATTGTGGCGTCAACCACCTTAACATCGGCGCGCACGGTCATCATATTACCTTTTCTGGGTGCCATAATATCCTCTCCTGTTCGCAGAAATATCGCTTTATCGCTTTAAAGTCCCATCGCTTTAAAGCGGATTAGTGGTATTATAACAGGTGCGCATTCCTTTGTCAACAGAAAATCAAAAAAAACAAAGCGGAAATGCAAAGCATTTCCGCCTGAAAAGCATATTAAAGCCGCATATACGCGTATATAATATGGTTTTATATTATTTAATAACGCGAACTCTTACAACGCCGGCAATTTTTTCGATATCGCCGAGAACAACACCCGGCACATCCGAATCAACATCCAAAATGCTGTATGCTATTTCGCCGCGGTTTTTGTTTACGAAGTTTGCGATATTTATTCCGTCCTTACTGATTGTGTCGCTTATGGTGGCAATCATATTCGGCTGATTTTTATGAATAACGGTTATTCTTGCCGCGCCGCATTTCGGGCTGGAAACCGCAGGCATATTAACGGAATTTATGATATTGCCGTTTTCAAGAAAATCTATCAGCTCAGCGGCGCCCATTGTGGCGCAGTTCTCCTCGCTTTCGGGAGTGGAAGCACCAAGATGGGGCATGGCAATAACACCGTCAACCCCGATAAGATCGGCAGACGGGAAATCCGTTACATAAGCCGCCATTCTGCCGTCCTCAAGAGCAGAAACGACATCCGCGGAATTGGCAAGATCGCCTCTTGCAAGGTTTATAATTCTAACCGTATCCTTCATCTTTGCTATGTTTTCGGCGCAAATCATTTCCTTTGTTTCGGGAGTGAGCGGCACATGCACGGTAACATAATCAGCCTTCGGGAAAATCTCATCAAGCGAATTTATTATTTGCACATCTTTTTTTAGCGTTTCGGCCGCGGCGGTAGAAAGAAACGGATCATAACCGACAACCTTCATGCCGAGATCAACGGCGGCGTTTGCCACCAATCTGCCGATTGCACCGAGGCCGATTACGGCAAGGGTTTTGCCCTTGATTTCGGGTCCGGAAAAAGCAGACTTGCCTTTTTCAACGCTTTTGCCGACATTTTCATCGTTTTTAATCGTTTTGCACCATTCGATTGCCTTGGTGATTTTTCTGCTTGAAAGCAAAAGCGCGCATATAACAAGCTCCTTAACCGCATTTGCATTTGCACCGGGGGTGTTGAAAACAACAATGCCGTCCTGCGTGCAGCGGTCTATCGGAATATTATTAACGCCTGCGCCGGCTCTTGCGATTGCAAGCAGTGACTTCGGCATTTCCATATCGTGCATGGCGGCGGAGCGCACCATAATCGCATCAGGATTTGCGATATCATCGCCGTAAGCATATTTTGATTTATCAAATTCGGCAAGACCGACGGATGAAATCTTATTAAGAGTTTTAATATTAAACATTATTTATGAGCCTCCTCAAATTCCTTCATGAATTTAACAAGCTTTTCAACACCCTCAATCGGCATTGCGTTATAAATGGATGCACGCATGCCGCCCACTGTTCTGTGGCCCTTCAGATTAACAAAGCCCGCAGCGTCCGCCGCCTTAATAAATTCGGCATTGAGTTCATCGCTGCCCGTAACAAACGGAACATTCATAAGCGAACGGTATTCCGGCACGACGGTGCCCTTAAACATTTCGCTTGAATCAAGAAAATCATAAAGAATTTTTGCTTTTTTCTCATTATGAGCCTTCATGCCCTCCAGATCGCCGTAGGTTTCCTTGATCCATTCAAGCACAAGGCCGCAGATATAAATGGTCCAGCACGGAGGCGTGTTATAAAGTGAATCCGCATCCGCCTGCACCTTGTAATTCATCATAACAGGGCAGATATCCCTTGCGTTGCCGAGCAAATCCTCGCGAATAATTGCCACAACAAGGCCTGCGGGAGCAACATTCTTTTGAGCGCCGAAATAAACCATGCCGAATTTTGAAATATCAAGAGGCTCGGAAAGCGCGCATGAGGAAACATCGGCAATAAGCACCTTGTTGCCGACGGGAGGCAAATCGCGATACTTCGTGCCGTAAATGGTGTTGTTCATGCAAATGTAAACATAATCGGCATCCTCGCGGAAATCCTCTGCCTTTGTTTCAGGAATATATGTAAAGGTTTTATCTGCCGAGGAGGCAACGGCTTTAACATCGCCGTATTTCTGCGCCTCCTGAAACGCCTTTTTAGCCCACTGGCCCGTAATGATGTAATCCGCCTTGCCGCTGCCGTTCATAAAATTGAGCGGAATTGCGGAGAATTGAGCGGAAGCGCCGCCCTGCAAAAAGAGCACCTTGTAATTATCCGGCACTTTGTAAAGCTCGCGCATAAGCCTTTCGGCGTTTTTGATAATTTCGTCAAAAACCTTTGAGCGGTGACTCATTTCCATAACGGATTGACCGCAGCCGCGGTAATCAAGTATTTCCGCGCCTGCCTTTTCGAGCACGGACTCCGGCAGGGTTGAAGGACCTGCGCTGAAATTATAAACTCTGGACATTATTAATTGCCTCTCCTTCGCATTTTTAATTGTGATATAGCTAATATTATAAAGATGTTTAACTTTTTGTCAATGCTTTAAGTGAAACTTTATCGGAAAGAAGCGATTTTTGTTAAATTTTTAACTATTCTTTTCAAATTTATTGTTTCATTCCAAAATAAAATCACCCAAAAAGTTTTAAACTTCGTTGAGTGATTAAATCATCTTTATTATATATGCCAAACACGCGCAGTTTATCGCTGCTGATTGAGTGCATTCTGAAGTATGCCTGCATTTTTCTTCTTTTTGGGTTTATACGCGGGCGGATTTGCAAGCTTTTTGGTGAGCCTGTTGCTTTTTGCCATGATTTTATTTATTTCATGCACGGGGCCTGCCATATATTCCGTCATATACTTATCGGCAACGGCCATCATATCGGGATCGTTTTTCATTTCGCCCAAGATCGTTACGCCGATAACATCCTGCACTTCGTTAGTGCCATCCTCATAAACATCGCCGAGCATTTTAAAAAGCTTTTTTCTTTCCTGCTCGGTGCCGTTTTTGATAACATCAAGCACTTTCTGCGTGCCCACTTCCTCAAAAAAGGTTTCGGGCAAAAATTCGCCGTAATCGGAAATGTTTTGCTTAATTGCATCTTTATATTCGGGATAAAGAGTGCCGAAGCGATTTGCAAGCGAATCAACATCATAACTGATTACGCCGTTTTTCGCTTTTGAGCGGGAAACCGCCTTTGGCATTTTGATTTTATCCAAATCCTTTTTCTTATTTGTTTTAAAAAGCGGCTCGAGCTCGTAGGCAAATTCGTTTGCGGCGGAGCGGCAATCCCTTTCATCCGCATCGGCAAGAGTGAAAAGGGATTTTGAAATAGTTTCATATTCCGTGGATTCGCCCTTATCTTCATAAGCACATTCCAAGAGCAGAATATTGCTTTCTTTTTCGTATTTAAATCTAAAAAGGCCTTTTTCACTTTTATAGTGAACTGCGGCTTCATCCTCGGATTTGACCTTTGAAAAACCGAGCGGCTGAATACGCGGTTCAAGATATTTATCTATAATTCTGTAAGCTTCGATAAGTTCCATATTTGAAAACTCCTGTTTTATACATATTTACTGTTTCGATTAAGTATTATAACATCTTGCAAAGCATTTGTCACTATCTAATTTGTTAAATAACTGTTATAAATAATATGCTTACTGTTGAATTTATTATTTTTATATGATACAATATAGCGAAAACTCGGTATGCGATAAATTTAAGGCGGTGAATTTTACGGATAAGGTTTTGGTGGAGGTTAAAGCCACCCAGCAATACGGGCACGATACAGATGTTACCGATTTAACAACATACGGCACCCTGCGCGACGACGGCGCCGCCTACATAATCAAATACAACGAAGAGCTTGAAAACCCGAGCGAAACGGTTTGTGTTACCGTGCGCGTGCAAAAGGATGAAAGCTTTGTTGAGATGACGAGATCCGGCAGAAGCCATGCCTGCCTTACGATCGAAAAAGCAAAGCGCAATCTTTGCAGCTACGGCACGGATTTCGGCAACATACTCATGGGAATATACGGCAAGGATATCGAGGCAAATGCCGAAGACGGGCTTTTCAATTTTGAATACGATATTGATTTTAACGGCTCTGTTTCATCGCAAAACAAGGTGCGAATGAAGCTTACAAAAACACAAAGCCCGAGAAAGATTAAAGAAGTAAAGGCCGAGCAATAACGGCAAACATAAAACGCGGTTTTTTCAGCGAAGCCGCAAAGCTTAATATACGGGAGCAAATCAAAAATGTCATTACTTGTTAAAGAAACTCAAAAGGAATTAAGGGAAAAAATATTGGACGCACTCGGCAGAGCCGTTGCAAACGGAGAACTGCCGGCAGAGCCGTTGCCGGCATTCAACATTGAAAAGCCGGCGAACAGCGCAAACGGCGATTTTTCATCAAACATTGCGCTTGCGGGAGCAAAGGCATTCAAAAAAGCACCGAGAATGATTGCCCAAAGCATTGCGGATAACATTGATTTGGAGGGCACGCTTTTTGAAAAGGTTGAAATTGCGGGACCGGGCTTTTTGAATTTTTACCTTTCGCAAAGATATTATTCGGAAATAGTTAAAGATGTTATAACCAGGGGCGAGGATTACGGTGCCTCGGATTTCGGCAAAGGCAAAAAAGTTTTGGTGGAATTCGTTTCCGCCAATCCCACAGGCCCCATGCATATAGGCAACGCACGCGGCGGTGCAATCGGCGACTGCCTTGCCGCAGTGCTTGAAAAAGCCGGCTACAATGTCAGCCGCGAATTCTATGTTAACGATGCCGGCAACCAAATCGAAAAATTTGCCACTTCGCTTGAGGTGCGCTATCTTCAGCTTTACAAAGACGGCATTGAAATGCCCGAGGACGCTTATAAGGGCGCAGATATAACCGAGCACGCAAAGAGCTTTGCCGCAGAATACGGCGATAAATATGTTGAGGCAGAAAGCGGCGAAAGGCGCAAGGCGCTCGTTGATTTTGCGCTTCCCAAAAACATTGCAGGCCTTGAAAGGGATTTGCTGCAATACAGAATCAAATATGATAATTGGTTTAAAGAGAGCACTCTGCACGCAGACGGCTCCGTTGCAAAAATTATAGAAAAATTCAAAGAGCTTGGCGTAACATACGAGAAAGACGGTGCGCTTTGGTTTAAGGCATCCGAATTCGGCAACGATAAAGATGTTGTTCTTATTCGTGCAAACGGCATACCGACATATATAGTGCCCGATATTGCATATCATTATAACAAGCTTGTTACAAGAGGCTATGACAAAGCCGTTGATGTTTTAGGCGCGGACCACCATGGATATGTGCCGAGAATGAAAGCGGCACTTTCCGCCCTTGGAATTGATGAAAACAGGCTTGACTGTGTGATTATGCAGATGGTTCGCCTTGTAAGAGACGGCGAAACAATCAAGCTTTCAAAGCGTTCGGGAAAGGCAATAACTCTTACCACCCTTTTGGATGAAATCCCGATAGACGCAGCAAGATTTTTCTTTAATCTGCGCGAACCGAATTCGCATTTTGATTTTGACCTTGATTTGGCGGCTCAGGAAACAAGCCAAAACCCCGTTTATTATGTGCAATACGCGCACGCAAGAATATGCTCCATCCTTAAAAAAGCACAGAGCAGCGGCATAACGCTTCGCACACCTACCGATGAAGAACTCGATCTTTTGAATTTGCCCGAGGAAACGGAGCTTATCCGCCACCTTTCTTCGCTGACGGACGAGGTTATCACCGCCGCCAAAACATACGATCCGGCAAGAATAACCCATTTTGTTATCGAGCTGGCAACGCTTTTCCACAAATTCTACAACGCACAAAGGGTTATTGCCGACGACGAAGGCCTTATGCAGGCACGCCTTTATCTTTGCGTTGCGGTAAAAGACACCATTAAAAACATTCTTACCATGCTTAAGATTTCCGCTCCTGAAAGCATGTAACAATAATAAAAGCACATAAACGGCGAACAAAAATGAGAGTGAGGAAAAAACATGGCATCTTTTAAAAGCAAAGTGCTTCACTCGGTTGGCAACAGTCTTTTTAAATACATTTACAAAAATCCTCGGCGCAATATGCTGAAGCTTGTTAAGCTCGGCAAGGTGTTTGCAGGAAAAATGTATCCCGAAAGCACTTTCACTAAGCCAATTGAAATAATCACGGATAAAACAAACATTTGGCATGAATTTCTTTTCAGAGGAATTGATGAGGTTAATCATGATTTGCTGCGAAGAGCCGTGCTGACCTTTGGCATTGACTTAGGACTTATAGGCACATCAACGCTGAGAAAAAAGCGCGACGAATTAAAATGCAACATTCCGTGGGTTGTGTTGCTTGATCCCACTTCCGCCTGCAATTTAAAATGCAAGGGTTGCTGGGCCGCTGAATACGGCCACAAGTCAAGCCTCACCATGGATGAAATGCGCAAAATAGTGAGCGAAAGCAAAGCGCTCGGCACTCACTTTTTCATGTTTACCGGCGGTGAGCCGCTCATCAGAAAAAAAGATATAATTTCGCTTGCAAAGGAAAATCCCGACTGTATGTTTCTCGCGTTCACTAACGCAACGCTGATTGACGATGAATTTTGCGAACAGCTTATAGAATGCGGCAACTTCGGCCTTGCGCTTTCGATAGAGGGCACAGAGGAAACGAACGACGGCAGACGCGGCGACGGCGCTTACCAAACAACGATGAACGCCATGAAAATGCTTAAAAAGCACGGCTGCCTTTTCGGCACATCTGTTTGCTATACCTCTGCAAACTATGAAGCCGTAACAAGCGATGAATTCTACGATAAAATGATTGAAGCGGGCGCAAAATACATGTGGTATTTTCACTATATGCCCGTTGGCGCAAATGCAGACACGAATTTGCTGCTTACACCGGAGCAAAGAGAGCACGTTTACCGTGCAATCCGCAACAAAAGAGATTCAAAGCACGGAAAGCCGATATTTACGGTTGATTTCCAAAACGACGCCGAATTTGTCGGCGGCTGCATTGCCGGCGGCAGAAACTATTTTCATGTTAATTCCGAGGGCGATGTTGAGCCCTGTGTTTTCATTCATTATTCGGATTCAAACATAAGAGAAAAATCGATAATCGAATGCTTAAACTCTCCTCTTTTCAAGGAATATTACAAGGGCCAGCCCTTTAATAAAAACATGCTGCGCCCCTGCCCGATGCTGGAAAACCCGCAGGCACTGCGCAAAATGGCGGCACGAAGCGGCGCGAAATCAACAAACTTGATTTGTGCCGAAAGTGCCGAGCAGCTTTGCTCGAAATGCGATGCATACGCCGCTGCCTGGGCGCCGAAAGCAAAGGAAATTTGGGAGGAAAAAGAGCGTTTCAAGCCGTTCACCCAGTATTACAGAGACACTCCCGAAGGCAAGCTTAATTACCGCCCCGAGGACTATTGATTAAAAAAAGCATATGAATTTAAAAAAGCGACCTATCGGAACAAACTCCGAACAGTCGCTTTTTTTGCTGTGTTATTTTGCCGAAACGGCATTATTCGTCAAGCAAATTGTTTTCGCGAAGCATATCAAGAAATTTATCAATATCCTCGCTTGCTTTTTGCTCCGTTACCTCATATTCCAGAAGCACTTTGCTCAGAAGCTGCTCTTTTGTGCAGCCCTCCACAAGGCAATCCCAAAAAAAGCCGCCAGATTCATTAAGGGTTATCATTCCGTTAAATTCCATTGCTTTATTACCCACGGGCACGACGATTTCGGAGCCTGCAATATTTCTTTTTGCAAATCCGCTTTTTATTTTCATGGCAAACAATTCCTTTAAAAGATAAATTTATAAAAATATTATACCAATATGCACAAAACAATTCAAGCTATTATAAAAAAATAAGAAAATATAACAAATTTTGCGTTCTTGCTCTTGCAGAACGGAGCGGCAATAGGTATAATATCAGTGGTAATTCATTAAAATTATCAGTTTGTACGAAGGAGAGTATTTAATATGGTTTATTCACGCGAAGTTGAAACAATGTGCCCTGTTGCTCAGGGTGTTGCTCACGGTGCTGCTCCGATTCCGGAGGAAGCAAAATGGGTAAAGGCAAAAGAAATTAAAGACATTTCCGGCTTCACACACGGTGTAGGCTGGTGTGCTCCTCAGCAGGGCTGCTGCAAGCTCAGCCTTAATGTTAAAGGCGGCGTTATTCAAGAGGCTCTTGTTGAAACAGTCGGCTGCTCAGGCATGACACATTCCGCAGCTATGGCTGCCGAAATTCTTCCCGGCAGAACAATTCTTGAGGCTCTTAATACAGACCTTGTTTGCGATGCAATCAACACCGCAATGAGAGAGCTTTTCCTCCAAATCGTTTACGGCCGCTCACAGAGCGCATTTTCCGATGACGGCCTTGCAATCGGCGCAGGCCTTGAGGACCTCGGTAAGGGTCTTCGTTCTCAGGTCGGCACAATGTACGGCACCCTTGCAAAGGGCCCCCGTTATCTTGAGATGACAGACGGCTATGTTACCAAGATTGCTCTTGATGCTGATAATGAAATCATCGGCTATAAGTTTGTTAACTTCGGCAAGATGATGGACTTCATCAAAGCAGGCGACGATGCAAACACTGCATTTGAAAAGGCTCAGGGCCAATACGGCAGAGTTGCAGACGCCGTTAAGCTTATCGACCCGAGAAAAGAATAAGGAGGAGAAGAATAATGGCTTTATTTGAATCATACGAGAGAAGAGAAAAGCAAATCCTTGAGGTTCTTGCTCAATACGATATTAAATCTATCGAAGAATGCAGAGATATCTGCCAGGCTAAGGGCTTTGATCCTTACAAAATCGTTGAAGGCATTCAGCCGATCTGCTTTGAAAACGCAAAGTGGGCTTACACCGTAGGCTGCGCTATCGCAATCAAAAAAGGCGTTAAATCCGCTGCTGAGGCCGCTGCCGCTATCGGCGAGGGTCTTCAGTCCTTCTGCATTCCCGGTTCAGTTGCAGACCAAAGAAAAGTAGGTCTCGGCCACGGCAACCTCGGCAAAATGCTTCTTGAAGAAAACACAGAATGCTTTGCATTCCTTGCAGGCCATGAAAGCTTTGCAGCCGCAGAGGGTGCTATCGGTATTGCCGAAAAGGCAAACAAGGTTAGAAAAACTCCTTTAAGAGTTATCCTTAACGGCCTTGGCAAAGACGCCGCTCAAATCATTGCAAGAATCAACGGCTTCACCTATGTTGAAACCGAAATGGATTATTACACAGGCGAGGTTAAGGAAGTATTCCGCAAGGCTTATTCCGACGGACTTCGCGCAAAGGTTAACTGCTACGGTGCAAACGATGTTACCGAGGGTGTTGCAATCATGTGGAAAGAAAATGTTGATGTTTCCATCACAGGTAACTCCACCAACCCCACCCGCTTCCAGCATCCCGTTGCAGGCACATATAAGAAAGAGCGCCTTGAAGCAGGCAAGAAATACTTCTCAGTTGCTTCCGGCGGCGGCACAGGCCGTACCCTTCACCCCGGATAACATGGCAGCAGGCCCCGCTTCTTACGGCATGACCGATACCATGGGCAGAATGCACAGCGACGCTCAGTTCGCAGGTTCTTCCTCCGTTCCGGCTCACGTTGAAATGATGGGTCTTATCGGCATGGGCAACAACCCGATGGTTGGCGCAACGGTTGCTTGCGCGGTTGCCGTTCAGGAAGCTATCAACGCTTAATTGAATATAACCGATATTATAACAGAATCCGGCAATACTTTCGTATTGCCGGATTTTTTGTATAAACAAAAAGCGGCACAGAGAATAACTCTGTGCCGAAATGTTTTAAGAATATTCAATTATCAAATATGTAAAAGCTGAACTATTTTGCGCTTATAAGCAAGGAACTCATCGGTTAAATTAAAATCATCGCGCCGCGGCTTTTTTTCATCGATAACGATCTCGTTTGCGATTGTGCCCGGCGTGCCGGAGAGGATATAAATTCTGTCCGACAAAATAATGGCCTCGTCGATATCGTGGGTTATAAACACTGTTGAAAGATCAATCTGCCCCATAACATCAAGATACCATTTATGAATTTTGGTGCGTGTTATCGTGTCAAGCGCCGAAAACGGCTCGTCAAGCAGCGCAACACCGTTTGACGAAAGATAGGTGCGCAGCAAAGCTGCTCTTTGCCGCATGCCGCCCGAAAGCTGATCGGGATATTTAAATTCCGTGCCCTCTATATCAAACACCTTAAAAAGCGGCAATGCCTTTTCGCGCGCCTCTTTTTTCTTTGCGCCGTTTATGATAAGCGGCAGGCACACATTATCTATCACCTTGCGATAGGGAAAAAGCAAATCCTTTTGCAGCATATAGCTGACCTTGCCGGGTTTGCCCGTGATATCCTCGCTGTTAAGATAAACATTGCCCGTATCCGCCTTATAAATGCCGGAAAGGATATTAAAAAGCGTGGTTTTGCCCGCGCCGCTCACACCGAGCAGGCTCACGATTTCGCCCTTATTCAGGGTGATGTTTACATCGCTTAAAACCTGCTTTTCGCCGAAGCTTTTGCTTATGTTTTGCGCTTTTAAAATTTCCATAACTGCCTTTTACTGAAGATAATCGTTTGAATAGCCCGTGCCTGCCGGAAGTTCTTTATCGATAAGCTTTTGATCATAGAGCCATGCATAGAAGCCGTCCCATCTTGCGGGGTCGATATAGCCCCATTTCTGAGCATCGGCAACATATTGATCTGCAAGCCATTTTTGGCTGGCAACAACAAGCTCCTCCGAGCCTACAAGAGATTTGGTGTCATCGCCGTCTATCAAAATCTGAGCGGCTTTTTCGGGATTTTCAATCGCATATTCATAGCCCTTTTTGGTTGCCGCAAGGAAAGCCTTTGCCGCGTCGGGATTTGATTTAAGAAAATCGTTGTTTGCGATAAGAATAGGAGTGTAATAATCGAAGGTGCTGTTAAGATCTTTAAAGAAGAAGAAATCTGTGTCTATCTTATTAACCTCTGCATTTATGCCGCCCCAGCCATAGAAAACCCAAATGGCGTGATCGGGATTTTGCTTAACATCCTGTGCCTCATCCGTTACAGCGTTTGGAATTCTTGTTACCTTGCTCCAATCGCCGCCGTCTTTTTCAACAACATTTTGCATCATTGCAAGCTCAATCGGCGAATCCCAGGTGAGATATGTTTTGCCCTCAAGGCCCTTGGGGGTGTCCATGCCCTGACCCTTTGATGAGATAATGCCCGAAGTATTGTGCTGAATAAGCGCCGCAACGGCAGTTACCTGCATCGGGGTATCCGATGTAAAGCCTGCTGCCAAAGTGTCCTGCGCGTCGATGGCAAACTGAGCCTGGCCTGCGGAGCAAGCCTCCGTTGCGCCGTTTTCGGGAGGCTGAACGATTGAAACATCAAGACCTGCCTCATCGTAATAACCGTTTGCAAGAGCCACATACATACCTGTGTGGTTTGTGTTCGGAGTCCAATCAAGGCAAACCGTTATTTTTGTTTTCTCTTTATTATCATCGCCGGAATCGTTTCCTTTTTTGCTGCAAGCGGCAAAGCTGAAAACCAAAACGGCTGCCAAAAGAACTGCCAAAGCCTTTTTAAGATTCTTTTTCATTATATATTACCTTTCCTGTGAACATAAATGTTTACTTATTTTTGGCATGCTTCCACGGGGTTGCCGCTCTTTCAAGCAGATTAACAAGCCCCATAAGCAACAGGCTGATTACAGAAATAAAAACTATAACGGCAAACATTTTATCAAACGCATATGCTTTTTTTACCCTCGTCATATAAACGCCGAGGCCCTCAAAACCGCCGAGCCATTCGGAAATTACCGCGCCCACAACGGCATATGAAGCCGAAACCTTGAGCCCGGAAAAAAACGAAGGCATTGCATTCGGAAGCTTAACATATTTAAAAATCTGATATCTGTTTGCGCCCATTGCCCGCATAAGATTTATCGCATCGCCGTCTGCCCCTTCAAAGCCGCCGAGCAAGCCCACGGCTATCGGGAAAAATGTGGTGATAACAACAAGCGTTATCTTAGGAGCCATTCCAAAGCCCATCCACAGCACCAAAAGCGGCGCAACGGCAATGGTTGGAATTGTTTGCGTGATAACAAGGATGGGATAAATCGCTTTATAAAGAAAAGCAAATCTATCCATCAGCGTGGCAACAATAAACGCAAGCGCCACACCTATCAAAAGGCCGTAGCAAGCCTCCTGCAAGGTAACAGCCGCCTGCTTCATCATAACCGAAAAATTATCAACAAACGCTTTAACCACATCGTAGGGCGACGGCAGCATGTATGCCGGCACCACTTCCCTGTCCGAGCAGATATACCAAATTAAAATTATAACCGCAACCGCGATAAGCGGCGCCGTTTTATTGGTGATGCTTTGTAACTTTTTTGTCAATGGTAAGTACCTCGCCCTCGGGGTTGTAAACCACCTTAATGTATGCGCTTACGCTTTCACAGCCTGCTTTGATGGCAACCTTTTGGCAATTTGCCACAATCTCCATAAGCTGATCATAGCTTTCGCCCTCAATGGTTGTTTCAAACGGGCCGACATAGCAGTTTAACCCCGTGCTTTTGATATAGGCAATAACCTCATCAACGATGCGGATAAGCTCGTCCTCATCCTGCACTGACGGCAAAACCTGAATAGCCACACTTGCTTTCATAATAATTACTTCCTTTCATAATATTTCTTAGTAAGCCAAAAGAAAAACCCCGCACGCAGCGGGGTATAGAACACAATGTTATGTCTCCGCTGTCCATACTAATGCACAGGTCGAAGGGTATAATCTCAGCCGTTCGGCACCCCTGACTTATTAAGTTATACCTATTATATACAACGGCAAATATTTTGTCAACGCCAAACGGCAAAATGCTTTTATTGCCGCAGCAATAAAAACAAGAGGCAAAACCGGTTCCATAAAGCGGCACGAAAATCCGCCGCATTTATAAAATCAAAAGCAGATAGAAAAACTGTTCGTAAATATTATACTTTTTGTACTGTCAATATGTAATATTTTGGTGCAAAAACAGGTTGAGAAACTGCGCAGCGGCGGCAAATTTCGCTATATTACACAGCAAAAATCGGCCAACGTAAAAATCTACATATCGTTTATTTTTTCGCGATTTAAATTTTTCAACACAAGATATTGTATTTTTTCCGATTTTGGTATTGACAGTAACACGGGATTTTGATATTATGTAAAGGCAGTAGTTAAACAATGTAATATTTTTGTAACATTTATTCGGCTTTTGTTACCGAATCAAGGGGTGTAAAAGAAATGAAAATTATCAAAAGAAACGGCTCCGAGGCGGAATTTGACCTTGCCAAAATCGTGGCGGCCGTTACAAAGGCAAATGCTGCCTGCGAAAAAGAAGAGCTGACGGCTTCGCAAATCAGCGATATTGCCGAATATGTTGAATTCAAAATCCAAAAAGCGGCGCGTGCCCTTTCGGTTGAGGAAATTCAGGATATTGTTGAAAACCAAATTATGGCTCAGGGTGCATTTGAGGTTGCCAAAAGATATGTTAAATATCGCTACAACCGCTCACTTATCCGTAAATCCAACACAACCGATGAGCAGATACTTACGCTTATTGAATGCAATAACGAAGAGGTTAAGCAGGAAAATTCAAACAAAAACCCAACCGTAAACAGCGTTCAGCGCGACTACATGGCCGGCGAAGTTTCAAAGGACCTCACAAGAAGAATCCTTTTGCCGCAGGACATTGTTGAGGCGCACGAAAAAGGCATAATCCACTTCCACGACGCGGATTATTTTGCACAGCATATGCATAACTGCGACCTTATCAATCTTGAGGACATGCTGCAAAACGGCACCGTTATCAGCGGCACGATGATTGAAAAGCCTCATTCGTTTTCCACGGCATGCAACATTGCAACGCAAATCATCGCTCAAATTGCCTCCAGCCAATACGGCGGCCAAAGTATCAGCCTTTCGCACCTTGCGCCTTTTGTTGATTTAAGCAGAAAGAAATTCAGAAAGGATGTTAAGGCAGAACTTGAAGCGGCAGGCATTGAGCCTACGGACGAGCAAATCAACAAAATCACCGAGGTTCGCGTTAAGGACGAAATCAACCGCGGCGTTCAGATGATACAGTATCAGGTTATCACGCTGATGACGACTAACGGTCAGGCGCCTTTTGTTACCGTTTTTATGTATCTTGACGAAGTGCCGGAGGGACAAACGAGAGACGACCTTAAGCTTATTATTGAAGAGGTTTTGCGTCAAAGAATTCAGGGCGTTAAAAACGAAAGCGGCGTTTGGATAACTCCCGCATTTCCCAAGCTTATTTATGTGCTTGATGAAGATAATATAACCGAAGGTTCAAAATATTGGGATGTTACCTGCCTTGCGGCAAAATGCACGGCAAAGCGCATGGTGCCCGACTACATCTCCGCAAAGAAGATGAAAGAGCTTAAAATCGATAAAAACGGTAATCCCGCAGTTTACACCTGCATGGGCTGCCGCTCCTTCCTTACCCCCTATGTTGATCCGAAAACGGGCAAGGGCAAATATTACGGCAGATTCAATCAGGGCGTTGTTACTCTCAACCTTGTTGATATCGCCTGCTCCTCCGGTGGGGATATGACCAAATTCTGGAAAATATTTGATGAAAGGCTTGATCTTTGCTACCGCGCATTGATGTGCCGCCACAACAGATTGCTTGGCACGCCGAGCGATGTTGCGCCCATTCTTTGGCAATACGGCGCTCTTGCAAGGCTTAAAAAAGGCGAAAAAATCGATAAGCTGCTTTTCGGCGGATATTCCACAATTTCACTCGGCTATGCCGGCCTTTACGAATGTGTTAAATATATGACGGGCAAGAGCCACACCGACCCCGACGCAAAAGACTTTGCAATCGCCGTTATGCAAAAGCTTAACGACGCCTGCAACACTTGGAAAAAGCAGGAAAACATCGACTTTTCCGTTTACGGCACTCCGCTTGAATCCACAACCTACAAATTCGCTAAATGCCTGCAAAAGCGATTCGGAAAAATTCCCCGGCGTTACAGATAAAAACTATATCACAAACAGCTATCATGTGCATGTTTCCGAAAAGATTGACGCTTTCAAAAAGCTTGAATTTGAAGCGGAATTTCAAAAGCTTTCTCCCGGCGGTGCCATCAGCTATGTTGAAGTACCGAACATGCAGGATAACATTCCCGCTGTTTTATCCGTTATGCAATATATTTACAATCATATCATGTATGCCGAGCTCAACACAAAGAGCGATTATTGCCAGGTTTGCGGATATGACGGCGAAATCAAAATCGTTGAAGAAGAGGGCAAACTTGTTTGGCGCTGCCCGAACTGCGGCAACGAGGATCAAAATAAGCTTAATGTTGCCCGCCGTACCTGCGGCTATATAGGAACACAGTTTTGGAATCAGGGCAGAACACAGGAGATTAAGGACAGAGTTTTGCATTTATAATTTAAGCTTGAAAAAGCAGGAACCGACGGCTCCTGCTTTTTCCGCACCAAAAGGCTTTATACAAAAACACAAGTGTGATTAAAGAGGAGATAGCAATGAAAAATTCAATCAAAATGCTTTCGCTTGTTTTGGCGCTTTTGCTTTTGCTTTGCGGCTGCAGTTATAACGGCAATGCAAACAATTACGATTCAAATACCGATAATGATACCTCAAATGATTTTTACGACTCGGAAGAGCAAGATGACGCACGGATAAGCGAAACCGCAACCGATGTTCAATCCGAGCTTGCGGCTATTAAGCGCGCCGGCTATTACGGTGCCAAAGGTGCCGAGGGATCAACGGTAACCTTCGGCTCTTATGAGCAGGATGGCAACAAGCTTAACGGCTCCGAGCCTATCGAATGGTATGTGATAAGTAAGGATGGCAACACAGCATATTTATACAGCGTTTATTGCTTGGATTGCAAACCGTACAACAACTCCTCCTCTTATTCCGTAAATTGGAGCAATTGCTCGCTGAGGGATTGGCTGAATGATGACTTTTATAACAAAGCATTCAGCGATGAGGAAAAGCAATATTTATGCCTGACTGCCGTGACAGGCAACAAAACAAACGATATTGACAAATCAACTTCCGCTTATGTGCAATTGCCTAATTCCGTTAATATAAGCCTTCTTTTAGGCGAGGGAGAAGATTGCGTCGGCGAATTTACGAAGTATGCAGAGCGCAAGATGGGAATTTCGGATAACAAGGGATATTGGACCGCCGACACAGCCGAAGAACCCGGTGATGGATATGGCACAATAATCGATTCAAACGGCAAAATTTTAGGCAGTTCTTATTACTGGTTGGCAAGCAATCCTACCGACGGAATTTCAATGTCGGAAAGCCAAGGGGTAAGACCTATGATTGCGGTTAAGTATTAAACGCATAGATATTTTATTCAGCGATGCTCATTACAGGGTGCCGTTAAAAGCGCGAAAGGGGTTTTAGTATGAATATTGCCGAGATTAAAACAAACGATATTGCAAACGGCGAGGGTGTTCGCACCTCGGTTTTCGTTTCCGGCTGCCGCCATCACTGCCCCGATTGCTTTAACGAAATCGCATGGGATTTTGAATACGGCAAACCATGGAACACGGAAACCGAAGAATTTATCTTATCCTCCTGCGCGCCGCCGTGGATAGCGGGCTTATCTTTGCTTGGCGGAGAGCCGTTTGAGCCCGAAAATCAAGAGGGCTTGCTTTTACTGATGCGCGATTTTAAAGAGCGCTTTCCGCAAAAAAGCATTTGGTGCTACACGGGATTTACACTTGAACAGCTCACCGGCAAAATTCAAAGCCGCGCCACCGGCGAAACAGCGCGCGAAATGCTGAAATGCATTGACATTTTGGTGGACGGCAAATTTGAAAAAGAGCTTAAAAACATAACGCTCAAATTCCGCGGTTCGGAAAACCAGCGCGTTATAGATATGAAAAAAACGCTTGAAAGCGGCAAAATAACGCTTTATCTCGAATAACAATTACACAAAAAAGCGGCAAGCTGTTTATTTGAACTGCCCCGGATTGTGCAGACAGTATGAAAGAGCAGACTTGAAGCAGAAAATTAAATTTTAGGCAACAAGCTGATTTCGCATTTCAGGCGGAGTCAGTTTTGCTTTAGTTTGAATACGGCAATTGTTGCAGAAATTGATAACTTCTTTCCATTAAAAATCCCTCCTGATGTATAACATCGGGAGGGTTGATTTTTTCTATCATGCATTTCTTACAGACTTATTCGCTTTTATTTTTCACATAATATCGATTTGCATTTCGATTTTATCGGGCATAAAAACAGCCTTAACGCCGTTGCAATCGGCGGTGGTGTAAATTTCTGCACCAGTATATTTTTTCAGCCTGTGCATAACGGAGGCATGAACGGCGCGTTTTTCGTTGCAAATAACATCGATTTGCGGACTGAGATTTTTCAGCCATGCGGCCGTGGAGGATCTGGCATAGCCATGGTGCGCCACTTTAAGCAAATCCACCCTACCGATTTTTGCGGAAATTTTCTTTTCCGCGCCGAAGCGATAATTCAAATCACCCGCAAGCACCGCCCTTTTGCCGTGCACTTCAAGCAGCACAACAACCGAGCTTGTGTTTTCACCGCTTTTGCGGGCATTTTCCGCCCTGCTGCCGTTAAAAAAGGTTATTTTAAAATTTCCGAGGGTTGTTTTTTCACCCTCAAAGTTTTCGATAATCGGCACGCTTTTTGCCTCAAGTGCCGCCTTCATCTGCCAGTAAACCACATCGTTATCCCAGCGTTTGCGTTCATACAAATTGGTACAATCATCGCTGTACGGCTTTAAATAAGCCTTTTTAACCGTTATCGCGGGATTGGCAATAACCGTGTCAAACCCGCCTATGTGATCGGAATGAGCGTGCGTGCCCACCACAAAATCAAGCGTTACAGAGCCGTTTTCATCAGCGCAGTTTTTAAGCAGATAATCGCAAACCTCTTTTTCATATCCCTTGCCTTTAAGCCACGGCATATCGGCGGGATATTCCGTATCCTCTGCCGCATCAACCATGGCAAACCTGCCGCAGCTTTCCAAGATAATACAATCGGAATGGCCTGTATTTAAAAAATGAACAGCATCCATGTTACTTACTTCCGTAAAATTTATTTTCCGCCCACAGCATAATATTTTCGTCATTGCTGCAAGCAATACCCTTGCTTATTTTTTTGAGCTCGGGACAGGCGTTTGAAACCGCATAGCTGTTTTCAATTGCCTCAAACATTGTGATATCGTTTTTACTGTCCCCAAACGCAACAATATCATTTAAATCATATCCCGCAATTTCGCACAGCTTTTTAATCCCCGTGCCCTTGTTTACGCCCTGATTCATAACCTCCAAATTATTATCGAGCGAGGTTGTTATTTGAAAATCGGGAAATTCGGTTTCAATCCTGTTTCTGCATTCTGCACGCTCTTGCATGCTTGCAAAAAAAACATCAAACATTTCAATATCCGCTGCATTTTTTTCCATTTCGGCATTTAAATTTTCAACGGGGATTCGGCTTCTTTTAAGCTCGGGCAAAAACGCAGGCGATATTTTATAAAATTCAAATCCCGAATCACAAAATTTTGATTTATCAACAAGCGGCTTGCCGTGAGTGTAAAGCTCAACGAAGGTTTTATACGAATTAAATATATCATAAATTGAGAGTGCCGCGCCGGCGGGCATACAGTTTGAAAAGGCAAGCCCGCTCCCCTGCTTATAAATGCAAGCGCCGTTTGAATAAACAAAATAATCTATATAAGGGCAATCGGTAAGCTGAGGCAGAATTTCATAAAATGTTCTGCCGGTTACCAAAACTATGTGCGCACCGTATTCGAAAAGGCGCTTTATTGCACCGAGATTTTCATTTGAAATTGATGTGTCACTTGAAATCAAGGTGCCGTCTAAATCGGTTGCAATAATCATTGCAGACTCTCCATTTCACACTGCCTCTGCGACAGTTATTTGCGGCACTGGTTTTTTGCGCTTATGAATAACAAATCGGCTGAGAGGATAAGTCCACAAAGTAGGAACAGTCATAACCACTAGCTTTGTAAGCATTTCAACAATAAAGTTATCATAGCCGCTGTTTTTAACAAGCGTGCCGAGAAAGGCGCCAAACCAAGTGTTAAACGCTATTGTGCAGGCAACCATTACTGCATAGGCAACGGTTGAAAACACGGGATTAACATCAGCCTTAAAGGTGAGCTTGCGATTCATAATATACGCCGCCGCATATCCGATGATAGCAGAAATTGAATAAGAATACAAGTAGCCCTTATACTCTATTTTCAAAAATGAAAGCACTGCATTATCGGTTACGGGCACATTGTTTAGATTTTTAAACACAACATATTGCAGCAATGCAAACACTGCAAGTTCAAGCACGGATGTGCTGGCACCGGTGAAGGTAAATTTGATAAATTTCCAAATTTCGGAATGCTTTGTAATAAACGATTTAAATTTTTCTTTCATCTAATCATCTCCTTGCCTGATATTATGCTGTTCCAACATCAAAAAAAGATGATTTCAATGCCAAATTTATGCTATTTTTTTAGCCGATTATCAAATTTATGTTTCAATTATCGATTTTGCGCAAAAAAACGCCCCATGCACAAAGTGCACAGGGCGTTTAATCGCAATCTTAAATTATTTGCCGAGGAATTCTTTTGTTTCCTTAACAATATTTTCTGCCGAAAGGCCGAATTGCTTGAGCAGATCCTTTGCGGGACCGCTGTGGCCGAACACATCGTTTATACCTATGCGTTTAACCGGTGTTGGGCAACACTCCGAAAGAGCCGCGCAAACAGCCTCTCCGAGACCGCCGATAACATTATGTTCCTCCACCGTAATAACTTTGCCTGTTTTCTTTGCCGATTTAACAATGAGTTCCGTATCAAGAGGCTTGATGGTGGCGATGTTAATAACCTCGGCGTCAATACCCTGAGCTTTAAGCTCTTTTGCGGCATCAATTGCCTCGGCAACCATAAGTCCGTTTGCAATGATTGTTACATCGCTGCCCTCTTTAACAAGCTCGCCTTTTCCGATTTCAAATTTATAATCGTCATTGTGGAAAACGGGCACAGCAAGCCTGCCGAAGCGAAGATAAACAGGACCGTCGTAATGATAAGCGGAAATAACAGCCTGCCTTGCCTCAACATCGTCTGCCGGGCAAATAACAACCATTCCGGGAATTGAACGCATAAGCGCAAAATCCTCGCAGCACTGGTGGGAAGCGCCGTCCTCGCCGACGGAAATGCCGGCATGTGTGGCGCCGATTTTAACATTAAGATGAGGATAGCCTACAGAGTTTCTGATTTGCTCAAAGGCTCTGCCTGCGGCAAACATTGCAAAGCTTGAGGCAAAAGGAACATAGCCCATTGTGCTGAGACCTGCCGCAACGCTCATCATATTTGATTCCGCAATGCCGCAATTGATGTGGCGATCCGGAAAAGCATTTTTGAAAATTGCCGTTTTGGTGGCTGCCGAAAGATCGGCATCAAGAACAACAAGATTATCCGCGCCGTTTTGCGCAAGCTCCTTTAAAGCATTGCCGTAGCTTTCTCTTGTTGCAACACATTTAACCTCTGCCATATCTTACGCCTCCAATTCTGCAAGAGTTTCATTAAGCTCTGCCATTGCAATTTCATATTCTTCCGTGTTGGGAGCTTTGCCGTGCCAGCCGACTGCGTTTTCCATGTAAGAAACGCCCTTGCCCTTAACGGTTTTCATAATAATGGCAAAAGGCTTATCACTGTTGTGGAAAGCATCAAAAGCTTTTTCAAGCTCATCAAAATCATTGCCGTCTATCGTGATGCAATCGAAGCCGAAAGCCTTAACCTTTTCATCAATCGGCTCTGCACTCATAACCTCGCTGCACTTACCGTCTATCTGAAGGCCGTTTACATCAATGATAACGCAAAGATTATCCAGCTGATACTGAGAAGCAAACATCATAGCTTCCCAAGCCTGGCCCTCTTCGATTTCGCCGTCGCCGAGGATGGTATAAACTCTGATATCGTTTTTGCCGAGCATTTTTGCACCCTTTGCCATGCCGCAAGCCGCGCTTACGCCCTGACCGAGAGAGCCTGTGCTCATATCAACGCCGGGAACGGTATTCATATTCGGGTGACCCTGAAGATATGAGCCGATATGGCGAAGTGTTTTTAAATCCTCAACAGGGAAAAAGCCCTTGTAAGCAAGTGCGGCGTAAAGAGCCGGTGCAGCATGGCCTTTTGAAAGAACCAATCTGTCCCTATCCTCCATTTTAGGATTCTTTGCATCATATTTCATTTCCGCGCCGTAAAGATAAGCCAAAGCATCTGCCGCGGAAAGGCTTCCGCCCGGATGGCCCGCTTTTGCATTATATGTGCCTTCAATTATGCCGATTCTTATTTGAGTGGCATAAACGGACAGTTCTCTTTTTAATTCGCTGTTCATCAATTGAGCCCTTTCTGCTGCATTTATTTTTCACGGGCCTCCCGCAGCCACTGAAAGCCGAAATTTAAGCCGCAAGCGGCAACATTAACTAACCTGCTGATAGAAGCAGTTGAGCACGATTTCCATAACGGAATCGCTGTCTGCATAATACTCGGCAAAAACATCCTCCAAAACCTCGGAAGAAGCTTTCATTTCACCGTCTATCGTATATTGGTTAACCTCCGTTACTCCGTGCTGAAGCACAACGGAAGCAAGATAAGTTACATCGCTGAGTGAAATATTCGTTTGGCTGTATTTTGAAGCCGTGTTATACAAATTTGAAACGGTTGAGAAATCGCTTGTAACGGCTTTTCTGAGTTGCTCGGCATACGCCTTGATATATTGCGACTGACGCGCTGTTCTGTTAAGTGAAGCATTGATCGTGTTTGTATCCCTTTTGCGAACATAGGTTTCGGCAAAATCGCCCATAATCGTTACCTTATCGCCCTTTTTGATATTTTGATCGGGAAAATCATAAAGCGATTCCACGGTCACTCCGCCGATTGCGTCATTAAGCGGAGCAATGCCCTTTAAATCAAGCACGAAATACTTTTCAATCGGCACATTTGCAAGAATTCTGCTGAGAGCCGTGGTTGTGTTTTTGCACGAGGATTCTGCGCCGTCACCGTAAGCATAAGAAAGGCAAACCTGCATATTCTCGGTGCGCAGGAATTTACCGTCCGTCGAATAAAGGTCTATATCAACCATTGTGTCTCGCGGCACGGTTATGATGCTTACCTTTCCGGTAGCGGTGTCAACAACGGCAACCATATCCGTATCCGCCTGACCCGATGTGCCTATAAGCCCATCGTTTTTGCCAACCTTTTCGCTGTCCACGCCTATAAAAGCAAAGGCAACCTTGTTTTTATCATAAATATATGTGTGGCCGTTATATTCAACGGTTTCTTCATATTTGGGATTTGCCTGTTCAACCACAAGATCATTCTGCCCTTTTTCACGAAGCCCCAAATATGTGCCGCCGATAATGGCGACCGCAGCAAAAAGAATTACAAAAATTATTATAAGAACGCGTGCCCAAACGGGAATTCTTCTTTTTGAATGGTGATGGTGGTGATGATGGCGGTGATGGTGCCGGCTGTGATGATGACTGCCGTGTGACGAACCGGAGGAATGATGATGGCTGTGAGAACCGGAGGAACTGTGATGATGATGCTGCCCATCGGCAGAAAAATCACCGGAAGACGAAGCTTCATCCGCTTCACTCTCTTGAATTTTAAAAGGCTCGGTGCTTTCATGAGACTCTGCCAAGGGCGCTTCCTGTGCGCCCATAAAAAGAAGTTCATCGGCACTGCCCGATAAATTTGGATCAATTTGTTTTCTCATCTTTTACAAGTACCCCGCAAACAAGGAATCTGTTGCTTTTTTGATTCGTAATACATGTAGATAATACCACAATTTTGCTGTCTTTATCAATAGTTGTGTCAAGATTTGTGCGAACATTTTTTAAAGCGGATGAAGGATTGGTGATTTCCGCTTGAAAATTCGCCAAGTCATTTTCATCATAAAAATTAAACGAGTTCATAATATGCCGATCGTCATATTTAAAAGCCGAAATAATTTGATAAGTCAGCTTATGCTGCGGCATATAGATATAAAAATATTCGTGCGAATTAAAGAAATCGGAATCTTCAAATTTATGAAGAGTTGTAAACATGGTTTCTTTATAACCGTTGTGGCCGTAAACAACCGTTATCGGATCGGTAAAATCCGTGCGGTTTACGCCTTGTGTGTAAATTGCGCCGCTTGAAAGATACTTTTTATCAAAAGCGCTGTGGCGCAAATAAAAATCATCATCGCTGCCGCTTTGCACTATCGGGTAATCAACATCGGTGTCATCAATCTTAATCCAAGCATAGATTTCGCTGTTTTGGGATTGCAGCGAGGCAAAATCAACGGGGTTTTCGGCAAGCGGCCCCTCTGTGGTTTGAGTGGTTTGCGGCGCAGAGGTGGTTTCATTTTCCGCCGATTTAACATTATAAAGATAAAAACCTATATAAACACAAGCGCAAACAAAAATAATTACGGCAATAATAAGCAAAACCGTTCTTGCCTTGTTTTTATTGTTCTTTTTTTTACCGGCATCATTCTTATTTTCCGGTATTTGATTATTATTTATATTTTTTTCATTCATAATATCACCGCCGATATAGTGAATCGCAAATTCTTGCACGGCATGCTTTCATTTGCCGCACACAGTAAAAAAACCTGTTGCCCGGGGGAAACAGGTTTTTAAAAATCATTGTTAAAAATTATTCAGCGTCTTTCTTCTTTGCAAGAGCAATAACTGCAATGCCTGCGCCTGCTGCCGCAACGGATGCTGCTGCGATCGAAACCGCACCTGTGCTGGGAGACTTAGAAGAATTGTCCTTTTTGCCTGTTGTGGATTCGGATTCGCCGTTCTTAACTTCAACATTAGCATTTACGGTGTAGCCGTCCGGAGCCTGGAAAGTATCAAGATTGGTGATTTCGATAACAAGTGTATTGCCTTCCTGGCTGATGATTCTGCAGCTGTCTGAAAGGGAAGCAAGAGAAACCTCTTGACCTGCACCGTTTACAAAGCTCCAGCCGAGAAGCTTGGAAGAACCGGAATATGTGAAAGTGATAACCTTGGAGCCGGGCTCTTTTTGAGCGCCGGTAAGCTGATTGGAAGGTTTCTTGTTAACAAGCGGATCGTTGATTGAGCAAATGATTGCAACACCCTGAGGACTGTAAACGCTGATTGCAGCCATTGCCGGAACAGCAAATGCAGTGCAAACGGAGATTGCAGCGATAACAGAAATAACTGCTGCCAATAACTTCTTTTTCATAATTAACACCTCATAAATATTTTTCGAGATAATATTCTCATTTACAATTCATATGAATTATAACATTAAAGCGAAGAATTGTAAAGCGTTTTTAAAAAAAACTTTTAACAATTTATTAAAATGTTTATTACACAGTTATTACAATTATTCATTTTCAGGCACTTTTTTTGAATATGTGTGCTTCAAAATCAGGTGAGCTGTGCCTTGCCCGTGCAAAGCTCGTAATATCTGCCATTAAGCTGCAGCAAATCCTCGTGATCGCCGCGCTCGGTAATTTCGCCGTTTTCAAGCACCATAATTGCATTTGAATTGCGAACGGTTGAAAGCCTGTGAGCAATAACAAACACCGTTCTGCCCATCATAAGCCTATCCATACCGTGCTCGATATGAAGCTCGGTTCTTGTGTCTACGGAAGAGGTCGCCTCATCCAAAATCAGCACAACAGGCTTGGCAACCGCGGCTCTTGCGATTGCAAGAAGCTGGCGTTGACCCTGCGAAAGATTATCGCCGTCGCCGCTGATTTGGGTGTTATATCCCTCGGGCAGGCGCCTGATAAACGAATGTGCCGAAGCAAGCTTGGCCGCCTCAATGCATTCTTCGTCCGTGGCTTCAAGCCTGCCGTAGCGGATATTATCCATAACGGTGCCGGTGAACAAATGCGTATCCTGAAGCACGATGGAAAGCGTGCGGCGCAAATCGTCTTTTTTGATGCGTTTAATATCAATTCCGTCATAAGTTATCGTGCCGCACTGAATATCGTAAAAGCGGTTTATAAGGTTTGTGATGGTTGTTTTCCCTGCACCCGTTGAGCCCACAAAAGCAATCTTTTGTCCGTGCTTTGCATAAAGGGAAATATCTTTAAGCACCGGCTTTTCGGGAACATAGGAAAAATCAACATCATCAAAAACAACGTTGCCCTCAACAGGGCTGATTTTGCCGCCGTCGTTCCAAAAAAGCTTTCTTTCGCCGTTTTCAAGCTTTTCTTCAAGAGTAACGGTGCCCTCGTCAACTTCCGGATCCATATCCATTATTTCAAACACGCGCTCTGCGCCCGCAAGGGCAGAAAAAACAGTGTTCATTTGGTTTGCGATTTGGTTAATCGGCTGAGTGAATTGCTTTGAATAGCTGAGGAAGGTGAAAAATGTGCCGATATCAAGATTGCCGGAAAGGGCAAGAATACCGCCCACAAGAGCAATTGTTGCATAGCTTGCATTATTGATACCCGTGGAACACGGACCCATAATGCCGGAGAAGAAGTTTGCATTTGTTGCCGCCTTGCGGAAATTTTCGTTTGTTTCGGTGAAATCGGCAATCGCCTGCTCCTCGTGGTTAAAGACCTTAATAACCTTCATGCCCTCGATGGATTCCTCGATGTTGCCGTTCATTGCTCCCAGATTTTTTTGCTGCGCCCTGAAATATTTTCTTGACTGCTTGCCGATTTGCGAAACGACTATCATCATAACAACAAGGAAAATAAGAGCAAAGCCGAAAAGCATGGGGCTTAAAACAATCATCATCGCAACAATTCCCACAAAGGTGAATGCAGATGAAACAAGCTGAACCATGGATTGCTCCAGCATCATCTGAACATTATCCACATCGTTTGTGAAGCGGCTCATGATTTCGCCGTGCGTTTGTGAATCAAAATAGCGAAGCGGCAGGGTTTGCATATGGTCAAACAAATCCTTGCGCAAAAGATTTGTGGTTTTATACGCCACCTTAACCATTATTTTGCTTTGAATAAATGTAAAAAGCGAAGCGCCGATATAAAGTGCGGAAAGGCGCGCAAGGTTTTTGATAAGCGTGCTCACGCCGTCGCTTGCGAAATTGCCTGCTTTGACAGAAGAAGCCACATCGTTTAAAATCGGCTTCAAGCAATACGAAGCGCCGATGCTGCACACGGTGCTGAGAACGAGCGAAACAAACACAACCAAAAGCAATACCTTGTTTTTGCCCATATATTTTAAAATTCTGCCGAAGGTCTTTTTTGCATTTTTCGGCTTTTTAAAATCGCTTTTTCCCGGAGGTCCTCCCATTGGCATTATTCGCTCACCCCTTTCTGCTGTGTGTTGTAAATTTCCTGATAAATTTCGTTTGTTTTCATAAGCTCATCGTGCGTGCCGGTGCCTTTGATTTCGCCGTCGTCCACAACAAGGATTTCATCCGCGTCCTTAACGGATGAAATTCTTTGAGCAATTATAAACACGGTGGTGTTCTTAAATTCGTTATAGAAGCTTTCCCTGATTTTTGCCTCCGTTGCGGTGTCTACCGCACTGGTGGAATCGTCAAGAATAAGGATTTTCGGGTTTTTAATCATTGCGCGGGCAATGCAAAGCCTTTGCTTTTGACCGCCCGAAAGGTTAAGACCGCCTTGTGAAAGGTTTGTTTTATAGCCGTCCGGCTGCTCGGTGATAAATCCGTCTGCCTGTGCAGCCTTGCAAACGCGAACGATTTCTTCCTCCGTGGCATCCTTTTTGCCCCATCGGATATTATCCTCTATCGTGCCGCTGAAAAGAACATTTTTTTGAAGCACAACACCCATCATATCGCGAAGCGCGGTAAGATCGTAATCCTTAACATTAACGCCGTCAACAAGCACCTCTCCGCCGGTGGCATCATAAAGGCGGGGAATAAGATTGACAAGGCTTGATTTGCCACAGCCCGTACCGCCAACTATGCCCACGATTTGCCCCGGCTTTGCCTTAAAGCTTATATTTTGAAGCACATTATCGCCGTGATCCTGAGTGTCATATTTAAAATCAACATTTTTAAATTCAACCTCGCCCTTGGGATTTTCGGGAACGAATGCATTTTTCGGATTAACAATATCGATATCCGTATCAAGCACTTCAACAACACGGTCACCGCAGGCTTTTGCTCTTGCAAGCATAAGCAGCATCATTGAAATCATCATAAGATTCATAAGAATTTGCACGATATACGAAGCAAAAACGGAAATTTGACCGACCTGCATTGTGCCGGCGTTTGCCGAAAGCGCACCTTTGTAATAAACAAACACTATAACGGCATTAAAAAGAAGCATCATAACCGGCATAACCGTTACGATAAGCCCCGATGCCGTTGCGCCCTGCTTTGCAAGCTCGTCGGACGCGTCGTGGAATTTATCCTTTTCGTGATCCTCGCGCACAAACGCCTTAACAACGCGCATGCCGATAAGATTTTCCTGCACAACGCGGTTAACATTATCAACTTTTTTCTGCATTTTCTGAAACATCGGGAAGCCGAACTTCATTATAAGCGCCACAATAACAACGATTATCGGAAGCATAACAAGAAGAATTGCAGACATACCCCGGATTGATTCGAACGGCAAACACCGCCGAAATTATGATAAGCGCCGGTCCCCTTACAAGAATACGAAGCGACATCATAACGGCGTTTTGCAGCATGGTGATATCATTCGTCATTCTGGTTGTGAGCGAAGCCGTTGAGAACTTATCTATGTTTTTAAACGAAAATCTGCTGATTTTTTTTGTAAACATCATTTCTGAGCCTAAAGGCAAATTTCTGGCTTACAATGGCAGAGCTTTTCATCGTGGCAAGGCCGCCGCACAAGCCGATAACGGCCAGTGCCAGCATGCCGAAGCCCATTTTAAGTACATAGACCCGTGTTTCCTCAGGCGTGGTGGAAATGCTAACATTATTATATATATTGTTTGCAAGGGTTGGCATTGCAAGCTCGCAAAACGCCTCGATAATCATACCAAGCACACTGACAATCGAAAGCCAACCGAGTCCTTTCATATATTTGCCTAATTTTTTTATCATTTATTTTCATCTCCTTCAATATTATCGCCGCCGGCAAGGCATTGCCCGCTTTGCTCGCAAAGATTTTTAATTGCAAGCTGCAAATAGGACGAAAACCGCAAAACATCTTCCCCGCTCATGCCCGCGCAAAGCGTTTCTTCAAGTGCGTTCATTTTATACCTTATGTTTTCGGGAAGTGCCCGTGCCTTTTCCGTGGGATAAAGGCGGCTTATTCTGGCGTCATTTTCATCCGCTTTTTTAATTATGAAGCCCGCTTTTTCCATTCGCTTAACGGAAACGCTGATTGTGGCTGCCGAAACGCCCGCCATAGAGGAAAGCTCGCTTGAGGTAACGCCCTCATTATCAACTATTGCAAATAAAATATCCTGCTGGCCGGAAAACAAACCCTCCTCCGCAATAACCTCGTTGAATCTGCGGCGAACAAGCCTTGAAAGATAATTAACTCTTGGGCCTATTATACCTTCGGGAGGCGGGTCCTTGTGTTTACAATACATTTTATCACTCCGATCCGATAGAAAAATCGCCTTTCGGCTTAAATGTTAGCCAACTAACATTAGCCGACTAAGCAACATTTTAGCACAATTTAACAATTTGTCAACAGAAATATTGTAAACTGTTTTTTTATGTGTTAGAATAGCACCGCCAAAGGGAAAAATGGGCCTTCTGCGCCTTTTTTTCATTATATAATACATCATATTAAACATGCGGCTTTTTATTATTTGAAACGGCAGGTAAATTATGAATCTTTATGATATAAACACCGTGAATAAAATATTATCCCGCCACGGCTTTACATTTTCAAAAGCACTTGGGCAAAACTTTTTGATAGACCCCGATGTGTGCCCCGAAATGGCGGCAAGCCTTAACGCAAACAATCAAACCGCCGCGCTTGAAATAGGCCCCGGAATCGGCGTGCTCACAAAAGAGCTTTGCAAGGCCTGCGGCAAAGTGGCATGCATTGAGCTTGATAAAAGACTTTTCCCCGTTTTGGATGAAACACTCGGCGAATTTGATAATTTGCACATTATTGAGGGCGACGCGCTTAAAATGGATTTAAAGGCGCTGATTGAAACGGAATTTGCAGGAATGAGCAGCGTTAAGGTTTGTGCCAACCTGCCTTACTACATCACCTCTCCGCTTATTATAAAGTTGCTTGAAAGCAAGCTCCCTATCGACGACATTGTGGTTATGGTGCAAAAAGAAGCCGCAGAAAGGCTTTGCGCGCCGATAGGCTCAAGAGAATGCGGGGCGGTTACCGTGGCTGCAAACTACTATGCCGAGCCGCAAATGCTTTTTGAGGTGGGCAAAGAATCGTTTATGCCCTCTCCAAAAGTTGACAGCGCCGTTATGCGCCTTAAAATCAGAAAAGCACCGCCCGTTGAGGTTGCGGACGAAGCAAAATTTTTCAAGGTGGTTAAAGCGGCGTTTTTGCAGCGCAGAAAAACCGCGGCAAACTGCCTTTCGGCGGGACTTGGAGTTCCGAAAAGCGAGGTTTCGGCGGCTCTTTGCGAAATAGGCCGAAACGAAAAAGACAGAGCGGAAAGCTTTACTATGCAGGAATTTGAAGCGCTTGCGCGCATTTTGCCGATTAAATAACTGATTAAAACAAACGCGGCACGCTTTTTGCTCGCCGTTTTCCGCTTGTTTCGGGAGAACATTTTTACATTCCGGCGAATATAAGGAAAGGACGATAATAATGGCATCAAAAGAAAAAAGAGAAAAAATATTTTCATCATACCCTATACCGAAAGCCGTTGCGGCGCTTGCGTTGCCGAGCGTGCTTTCAAGCATAGTTAACGTTATATATAATATGGCAGACACTTATTTTGTGAGCCTTATGAAAAACACAAATGCAACCGCCGCAGTTTCGCTTACCATGCCCGTTTTTCTGTTTTTTGTGGCATTCGGCAACATTTTCGGCGTGGGCGGAAGCGCCTATATTGCAAGATCCATGGGCGAGGGAAAAAAAGACAGAGTTAAAAAAATAAGCTCCTTTGCGATTTTTTCCTCCATCGTGTGCGGCGCGCTGCTCATGGCGGCAATTTTGCTTTCAATCAACCCGCTTATCAAAGCGCTCGGCTCAACAAGCGAAATCGTTACCGAATATTCAAGAGATTATTTAAAATATATTGCAATCGGCGGTCCGATGATCGTAACCTCCATCGCGGCAAGCAACCTTGTGCGCGGCGAGGGCGCAGCCAAAGAATCAATGACCGGACTTATGATAGGCACGATAACAAATATTGTGCTTGACCCGATTATGATTTTGGCGCTTGATATGGGAGTAGGCGGTGCGGCAATAGCCACCGTTATCGGCAATGTGGCATCCGTTATTTATTATGCATTCTATCTTATAAAGGGCAATTCCATTCTTTCCTGCAATCCTAAAAAGTTTTCTTTCGGCGACGGAATTTTGAAAAATGTTATCCCCGTAGGCATACCGGCCGCCATAAATAATCTGCTTATGAGCTTTTCAAATATTTTGCTCAATAATTACATGAAAGATTACGGTGAAGCCGCCGTTGCCGCACTGGGAATAGCAATGAAGGTTAATATGCTGATTGCATTTGTGCAAATGGGCATAGGAATGGGCGTTCAGCCGCTTATAGGATACTCCTATGGCGCGCGAAACGCAAAGCGCCTTAAAGGCACAATGAAATTCACTATGCTGTGCACATTTATCATAGGCACCGTGCTTTCGATTATTTATTTGATATTTGCCTCTCAAATCATAAATGTTTTCAACGGCGAGCACGACCCGCAGGTTACGGAATACGGCGTTAAAATTTTAAGAGCACTTATGATTTCCGGCCCGTTCCTCGGCATAATGTTCACCTATAACTTTGCATTTCAGGCAATGGCAAAGCCGCTGCCCAGCCTTATAATCTCAATCGGCAGGCAGGGCGTTGTGTTTTTCCCGCTCGTTATCCTTATGAATTCGCTGTTTCAATTCAACGGCATTATATTCGCCCAGCCGGCGGCAGACCTTTTCTGCGTTGTGCTGGCAGCGCTGATGTTTGCCATTATTAAAAAGAATCTGAAAAAAGACCCGGATTTCAATATGGAAGTTCAAAAAAAATAATTTGATTGCAAAATCAGCCAAAATATATTATCATAATAAATGTAATAGTCGATTATTAGTTTAATTGGCTGTTAAATCAGTAATTTTGAAAGGCTGAATTAAGCATATGAGTTCCCTTGAAAAGGCAAACGGAGAAATTCTTGTTTCCAAATTTTCAAGAATACTTTTGAAAGACCCGTATTTTATGTTTCTTTGCCCTGATTTAAACGGCAGGGCAAAATTTATAAGCAAATACTTTTCCTACTACATAAATATTTGGCAAAAAAACGGTGAATTGTTTTTTAGCAAAAGCAAAAACGCCGCCGCAACACTGATAGATTCAACAGCTTATAAATTCAGCTTTAAAGGCAAAAAAGGTCTTTCGCTGAAGATAAGCAAATATTCCCGCAACATTCTCATTCACCGTGAAACCGTGCAAAGAATATCCGAAATAATTTTGCCGGAGCAAACAAAGCGCAGGGTGATGACAATTTATGCCGCTCCGCAGGCGGAAAATGCCGATATTGCCGAGCTTATAGCACAATGCAAGGCAAAAGCCGAAAAAGAGGGCTTTGCCGTTTTATACGAAACCCTTTCGCGCAGGCTTGTGCCGGAATTTGAAAAAAGCGGCTTTGAAACCGTTTATGCCAAGCAATTTATAGGCACCCAGTATTTTCAAACGGTGATGGCATACAATATAAAATAATTTTTGTTCAAAACAAAATTTCGCAAAAAAGAAAACAACATTCCGCCTAAAACAAACCAAACACAAACAATGCACGCAAAAGCGGCGTACGGATATAACTTCCGCACGCCGCTTATTTTTAGGCACATTTCGCAAAGGCAAATGCCTTTTAACTTTATTTAGTTATCGCCGAGGCTTACCAGCTGCTGCCTCCTCCGCCGCCGACACCGCCGCCGGAAAATCCGCCGCCCCCGCCGATAAACGAGCCGCCGCCGAATGACGAACCGCCTTTTCCGCCGAAGCCCTCTCCGGAGGGAGGCGTGAGCATTGCGTTTGTTGCGCTGCGCATTGTGGAATCCACAAAGTGCCAAAGCATTACATTATTATATGTATAAGCTCCTCTGTACCATTGCGGCGGAGCAACAGCTATGCTTTCAAACTTTTTAATCCATTTATCCGAAACGCCAAGCACATAGGCATAGGGCAAAATATTATAAAAATATTTAGGATCTTCAAACACAAGCTGCTCCAGCTTTTCTTTTTCCGCCGTTTCAAGAAACATTTTAAAGCCGTGAATTTGCTGCTTTATTTTGGCTCCCTCATCCGTTCTGCGGCGAACAAAAAACGCAAAGCCGGCAGCCGCAGCGGTGACTGCAATCGAGCACGCCAAAACAGCGAAACGCGCCTGATAGAAGCAGGCATTACAAATAAGAATTTGGCCGAAAATGCAAAGCGCGCAAACAACCCAACACATTATTCGCATAACAATCGAATTTGAAGCAAACACTCTGCTGTGCTTATCAAGCATATTATATTTATCCGCAATAAAGCCGATCACATCGCAAATCGAGCCTTCCATATCAGCGCGGTAAATTTTACTTTTGCCGCTTTGGAACATCGCGTTAAAGAAACGCTTTTTATCCTCGTCCGTTCCGTCATATTCTTTAAGGCGAGCCACGGCATAATTTGAGTTCATCGAATCCGCGGCGTTTTCCTCAATTTCTATATAACCCTCGTTTGCCAATTCAATAAGAAGCGGCACAACATCCTTGCTCGACGCCGCACCCTTATACCAATATGCAAGCTCAACGCAATTCATATTTTCTGGCGGGTAAAATTCAACTATATCGAGCATCTTTTTATCTCTGCCGAATTTAACCCATGCAAAAGCGGTGAACAAAGCGGCAAAAAGCGCAAGCACGCCGATTGCGGCAAGCCTGCCGTATTCCGCTTTTTCATTAAACACAAAATAGCCGTTCGGCAGTTCAAGGCGCGCAGTAACGCCCTCATATGGATAAAGCGTGCGCAAAATCTTGCCGGTGATTGTGTTTCCCTCTGCAGAATAGGAAATATTCGTTGTGCCCTCCGCACCGTAAGACCCGGTTGAAAACCCGAGCTTATCCGAATCAAATTCCTTGGGCATTGTGATTGTGAACGAAGCGTTCTCAATATATGTATCCCACTCCGTGCCGATTATGTTGTAATAAAATTCATCGGCATCGTCAAGTGTGTCCGCTCCCAAAACATAATCATACGAAATCACATAATTAACCGCGCCTATCACGGTTTCGTTTTCATCGCCGATTTGAAGCGAGAGCTCGCCGTTTGAATAGGATTTTGAAAAATCCTCATTGCACCTGACATTTTTTATTTTCGCCCTGACGGAAGCAGAAGAGCCGTCTGCCCGCCGAACCGTGTTTTTATAGGGTATGTTTCTTATAATTCCGTGGCGATATTCGTTAAAATTCGCGGAAATATATTCCGTGATATGATAGGTGTTGTTTTCCTCCACCTGCATTTGCACATCGTAGTGAGAAAAATAATAAGGCTTATCCTCCTCGGCGGCATATGCGGGAGAGGCAAAAGCCAAAACCGCAATAAGCGCCGCAAGCGCGGCAAAAATCCTTTTAAAAAACGGCATTAAAATTCCACCTTTACTGCCTCTTTTTCCTCGGGCTTTTCAATATTAAACATCTGCTTTTTCTCAAATTTAAACATTGAGGCCACTATTGAGGACGGGAACAGCTGCGTTTTATTGTTGTATTTTTTTACAACGGCATTGTAGTATTTTCTTGCGTTTGCGATATCTTCCTCGTTCTTTTTAAGCTGCTCGTTTAAATCGAGAAAGTTTTGATTTGCCTTAAGCTCCCGGATAACGCTCCGCCACCGCATTTATGCTGCCGAGCGCCCTTGTAAGTTCGCTGTCGGCGGAAATCTTTTGCTCTGCCGTCATATTTGAATAATTGCCGTTTCTTGCGGCAATAACATTTTGCAAGGTTTCGGCTTCGTGCTTTGCATAGCCCTTAACGGAAGCTACAATATTGGGAATCAAATCCCATCTTTTCTTTAAATAAACATCCATGGTGGCAAAAGCCTCCTCCACGGAATTTCTGAGCTTAACAAGCGAATTGTATGCCGAAACGATATAAAGCGCAATAAGCACAACAACCGCCACAATGATTATAATTGAGATTTTCATATAAAATCCAAACCTTTCCGACCGCCGTGTTTAAAGCCCTTGAGCACAAACAAAAATTCGCTTTTCATGCTCGCAAAATATATCGCGGCCTCTGATTTTAATTTAGCATAGAAATATATAATATGCAATATTTATTTGAATTAAGCAGGAGAAAAGCACGCTTTTAAGGCGCAAAACCGCAGCGAAAAATCCTTCCTTACGAAATCTTAAGATTAAATTAAGGCAAACTTAAGAATACTGTGTTATTATAAGCTTAGAAACAAATAAGGAGAATTTTCCCATGAACATAATTGAATGCAAAAACTTAACAAAGGAATATATCAGCGGAGACAACACCGTTAAAGCAGTAAACAACATTTCCGTTTGCTTTGAAAAAGGCGAGTTTTGCGCAGTTACGGGGCCGAGCGGCTCGGGCAAATCAACCTTTATTCATATGCTTTCAAGCCTTGAATACCCCACCTCCGGTGAGGTTATATATGACGGAAAATCACTTGGCAAATTTTCAGACGATCAATTATCCATTCTTCGCCGCAGAAGATTCGGCTTTGTGTTTCAATCCTATAATCTTGTGCAGGAGCTTACGGGATACGAAAACATTCTTTTGCCGGTAATGCTTGATAAGAAGAAGCCCGACGAGGAATATTTAAACGACATTATAAAAACGCTTGGGATTTCAAACAGAATAGATCATTTGCCGTCTGCCATGAGCGGCGGCCAGCAGAAAGAATTGCCATAGCCCGTGCGCTCGCAAACAAACCATCCATTCTTTTTTGCAGATGAACCAACGGGCAATTTGGACGGCAAGAGCGGCAGAGAGGTGCTTTCCTTGCTCAGCGAAACAGCCTCAAAATACGGCACAACGCTTATTCTTGTTACTCATGATTTGCATGTTGCCGAGCAGGCGGAAAGAGTGTTGACCATTGAGGACGGCATAATAGTTTCGGACAGCAAAGGAATTGCCGCCCCTGTTGTGAAAGCATCTGTTGCGGAGGTGTGAGCCTTGAAAAAAGAAAACTGACGGTTAATACCATTGCCGGCAGCAACCTAAAGGTGCGCAGGCGGCAATATATCACAATGATAATAAGCATAATACTTGCCATGTCTTTCGGAAGCAGCATACTGTTTTTTGCTTCAACGCTTGTTTCTTCATTGAAGCAAAGAAACATTGATATGTATGGCAAGGAAAACATGATCATATGCAATCTCGGCAAAGAAACCGTTTCCGTGCTTAACGATTCAGAGCTAATAGGCGAATACGGCTTGTCTTATATAACAGGCTATGCCTGCAATGATACTTCCGGCACAAACAACGGTGTGGCAATTGCAAGGCTTGATGATAAAGGGCTTGATTTTGCAAGCATAAAGCTTTTGGAAGGCAAATACCCCGAGGCAGACGGCGAACTGTTGCTTGAAAAATCATCACTTTTGCGCTTGGGACTTGACGATGCAAAGATCGGCGACAAAATCACACTGAATGTTTACACCCCAAACGGAGAAAACGATTATTTGCAGGCACCGATTGAAAAAACCTTTACGCTTTGCGGCATTGCGCAAAACAAATTCACAAACATTTCAAACGGATATGATATAAGAAAAGATAATCTGCAATCGGGTTATGTTTACAGCGGCGCTCAAGCAGCCCCCGGAGGGAAAGAAAAGCTTGCGCTTTACACAAAATTTGACTACGGAAGCAGAAAAAACGATTACGACAATTATTCAAAGCTGCACGATTTATTAAGCAAAAACGGCGGCGACGATTCAAGAATAATCACACTGCCCGATTCGTTTTTATCAACGCTTTCTTCTTACGACGAAGGAAACAGCTCAATGGTGCAAACGGTTGCCCTTGCGGCACTGCTTGCAGCGGTTTTGATGGTTGCCTCCTGCGTTGGAATAGTTAATGCATTCGGCACTAATTTGAACGACAGAAAGCAGCAGATAGGCATGCTGCGCACGGTTGGTGCAACAAAGCGGCAAATCATAAGCATATACGGCAGAGAATCAACAATTTTAACTCTGATTTGCGTTCCCGCAAGCCTTGCCGTTTCATTTTTTGCGGTTAAGGGAATAATCTCTTTGCTTGGTAAAAATTTTGTATTTATTCCAAATTTTGCAGTGCTTGCCGCAGGCGGAGCATTCAGCATTATATGCGTTTTGATTGCGGCATTTATACCGCTTTCCTCTGCCACTCGGATTTCACCCGTGCAATCAATCAGGGATGTTGAAAAGACACGCAAGGTTAAAACAAAGCACATAAAAACCAAAAAAAGCTTTAACACGGCAAGCCTGCTTGCGCAAAGAGATATGCTTTTCAACAGAAAAAAGCAGGTTGGCGTAAGCTTATTTTTGGCAATAACCGTTTTCATCTCCTGCATGGGCTTTTCATGGCTTAAACAAACACAATTCAATTACGACCCGGGCTATGATTATTCGCTAAACATTTCATCTTATTCAATATATTCAGGCTCGGTTAATTTCCCGGCATACGAAAAAGGCATAAGCTCATCCGGCATTGCCAGACTGCAATCTTCCCCCTATATAAAAGAAGCCTACGGCTGTGCAAGCTGCAATGCGTTTTTGGAAAGCGACTCAATGTTTTCGGACTATATTACAACTGCATACGGCCGCCCGCTTGATATTGCGTTTGACAACGGCTCTTACGATGAAATCGGCGCTTATGCGGATAAAATAATTGCAGATAAAGCAAATTTAAATTCGGTGCTCACCAAAGCAATTTCCGATAAATGCGCAGATGCAAAGCAGCAATTCGGTTTATCAAGCAATTCGGCAAATATAAATGTTGCCATTATGGATTATGCGGGAATTGAAATGCTTGCAAAATATGCCGAAAGCGGTGCGCCGAACGAAGCTGCCATGGATTCGGGAAACGAGGTTATGGTGATTGCGCCCAAGGAAATAGGATATGCAATTGAAAAAATAGAATCAACCGCTTCCGAATACACCGAAAGCACAGACTTTATAAAAAAGCAGGAAAGCGAAAGAATGCATTTGCTTAAAACCGCAGAAAGAGACTTTTCTGTTGGAGACAAATTAAAGCTTGCATTCATATCTTCAAACGAAGATCCGGAAAAGCTAACCGCAGAATATCCGTCCGACTGCAAAAAAACGGAAAAGGAATTCACAATCGGCACAATAATCAACGAATTGCCGGAAAACTGCAACATTCCAATTGAAAAAGGCATGGAATCCTCGCCGATAACAATAATAACAACAATGGCGGGAATAAGAAATTATCTTCCAAACCTGCCTTATAAAAATGCTTATGCATATTTGAAGGAAGAATGCACATCGGAAGCAAACAAAGAAATAACCGCCATGCTCAATGACATTGCAGCTGCAAGCGGCATTGAAAATCCGAGCATCTATTCAAATTATGATTTTGTGCAGGAAACAAGGAGCAACTATAATGCCACGCTGACCGCTTTGCTTTCGGTTATTATCTTGATGCTCAGCATCAGTGCCGGCGTTATAAACAGCCACCTCAGCGGCGAAATTCGAGAGGGCAAGCGAGCGATAGGCACAATGCGTGCAGTCGGCGCAACTCATTCTTTGATTGCAAAATCATATATCCTGCGATTTCTTTCCATGTTTATATGGGGCTGTGCGGCAGGCTTCGGAGCATATTTGATTGTTTTCCTGAGCATGTTTGCACAGGCACACGGGGAAATGCAATCCATGCTGCTGGGCTTTGAAATTTGGCAAACACTCAGTGCCTGCGTACTGCTGTTTATAATTTGCTCCGTAAACCTGGCATCGAAAATCCGCAAAGAAACGAAAAACAGCATTATAGACAATATAAGAGAATTATAAGGAGGCAGAATATGAAAAGAATTTCAGCAATTTTACTGGCATTTTTGCTTTGCATAATTGCAGCGTTTCCTGCATTTGCCGCAGATGATTATGAGGCGCCGACCGAATCGGAAACACAAACCGAGGAAAAGCAAAACACGTCACAGCCCCGCTTTATGGTTACTGCTTACGACACCGGCGGCAACATAACGCCAAGCGGGAAAAGCACATTAAAGGTTACAATAAAAAACCAAAGCAAAGATAAAAAAATTCAAAACATCAAGCTTGCCGCTTCCGAGGACAGCGGCGAAATCATAATCAGCGGCACGGGCACTCAATATGTGCAATCCGTTAAGGCCGGCGGCACATACACATGGAATCTTGAAATAACCGCAACAAAAGCGGCACAGGCAGGAATTCACAAAATTGCAATTGCTTCAGAATATGAGGATGAATACGGCACTTCTTATTCGGCAAGCGACAGCCTGCCGATCACCGTTTCCCAACCGGCAGAGCTTGATTTTTCAAGCGCGCAGCTGCCCGCAAGCGTTTATCAGGGCGACACACAAACTCTTGCCCTTAATCTTATGAACACGGGAAAAGGCAAAATTTCAAACTGCAAAATAGACTTTGAATCCGATTCAATGAATTCGGGTGGCACGGTTTTCGTCGGCGACATTGCCGCAGGCGAAAGCAAAAGTGCAAACCTGAATCTGAGAATATCAGCCGACAAACTTGGCAACGCAACAGGCACAATAAAGATTTACTGCGAAAACGAGCTTGGCGAAAGCGTTGAAAAGACGGCGGAAATCAGCACTTCAATTGAGGAAAAGCCACAGGAAACCAACACAAGCGAAACGGAAAAGAAAGAAAAGAAAAACCCGCTTTGGTGGTTGTTTGCTCTTTGCGGCGCAGCTGCCGGAGGACTTTGCGGCTGGGGAATTCCAACGGCAATCAGAGCAAGAAAGCAGCGCAAAGAGGATGAACTGAGGCTGTAATCAGCCGAAAGCGCCGCGCCTAAAAGCTCTAACACGATGCAAAAAGGCAAAAGCAATCATAAACCGGCGATTTGCACAGACCCTATAAGGGCCGCCTGTCGGATTGCCGACTGAAAATCGCTGCCGCCAGTTTAACCTCGCATTGCTTTTTTCAAGCAGCCCCACCGGAGGGGCTGCTTGTTTTTGCTTGCTTTTTCTTACCCGCAAACGGGAATACATGCTTTTTGCGAATTCGCTTTTTCACTTGTGATATCTCATAAATAATGCTAAAATTATATAAAAGGTTTAATTTTGCAAACATGAGTATAAAACAACAATTGTTTATCTTATGTTTTAAAGCCGCCGCAAAGCGGAGAAGGTGCAATCTAAACACTCTCTGCAAATAAATCGAAAGGTTATAATGCTAATGAAAAACAAAATTCTTATCGGTTTTTTGAGCACGGTTTCAATACTTATGCTGATAATCTCCGTTTTTATGTACGGCAGTATAAACACCGTCTTAAATGCGGATAGCAGAATAATCAATTGCGAAAAATATTATATTTTGCAAACACCCGAAGAAACATATTATCAGGTTTGCAACGAAAACAGTATGTTTGATAAAGATACGGTTAGCCGTATCGGTAATTTTTCTTCTTTGGAGGATTGCCGGAATCTGTCGTTTTGCGAACTAAACAGCGAGGATAACATCTTTTCAAAAATGTTTCTCGGAATAAAAAATTCTGATGAAAAAATCACAATATACGAAAGCAATAAAGAAGCGGTGATATTTTCACGAAACAACTGCAATCAATATTTTGCAAGCAAAGATTTTTCGCTTCCCGAAATGACAGCCGATAACATTGAGGCTATTGTGATTTCGGATTCAACCGATTACAAAAACATTATTGAAAGGCACTCGGATTATTCGGACATAAAAAATATTCTTGAAAATAAAGAAGACTTTTTCGCAAGCGCAAACAATAAGTATTCTAAAGCGTATGATTGTTATATTATTTATAAAAATTTTGATTTAATTGAATTCTTTTCTGAATAGCAGGCTAATATCTTGTATACAATTAAACCGGCAGCTTTTTCTTTATCAAAAGCAAAAAATAAGGACCGCGGCATAGCCTCGGTCCTTATTACATAAAAAATATGAATTTTCGCATAATAAAAAGCCGCTTAAAAACGGCTTTTTTATTACTTAATTATGCAGTACGAAATTATTCGTCAAGAGCGGGTGCACCTACGGGGCAAACACCAGCGCATGCGCCGCATTCAATGCAGGTATCTGCATCGATTTCAAATTTACCGTCACCTTCCGAAATCGCACTTACAGGGCATTCTGCCGCACAAGCACCGCAAGAAATGCAATCGTCTGAAATTTTGTATGCCATTCCAAGACACCTCCCATCATTATTACCGAAAGCCATGTTTCAACTTTCACTAATACTATAACACATAATTTTGTTTTTTCAAGAGGAAAAGTCGGTTAGCATACGCTAATTTTTTTGCGTTTATTCCTTGAATTTCGGGGCTGTTATTCGGAATTTTTGGATGGTGCGCGGCGCTTTCCCCGGCTCTTTAACAACAACGCATTCTTCCCTGTTTACAACAACGGGAGCAGCACCTTCAACAGAGCTGTCAAGAGCAACCTTAAGCTTGCCGGCAAGCAGAGAAACATCAACAACAACACCCCTACCCTCTTTGCAATCAACAATACTGCCCCTTTTAGGAGTTATCTTATTTAAATATTCATATGAATTTTCTTCATATTGCAGGCAGCACATAAGCCTGCCGCAGGTGCCGCTGATTTTGCCCCGGAGAAAGGCTGAGCCCCTGCTCCTTTGCCATTTTGATTGAAACGGAATGAAAGTCATTAAGAAAAGTGGAGCAACAAAAAGGTCTGCCGCATATTCCGAGTCCGCCAAGCATTTTAGCTTCATCGCGCACGCCGATTTGGCGCAATTCGATTCTGGTGTGAAAGGTTGAGGCAAGGTCCTTAACGAGCTCGCGAAAATCCACTCTGCCGTCTGCCGTGAAAAAGAATATAATCTTGGAGCCGTCAAACGCATATTCAACTTCGGAAAGGCTCATATCAAGCCCGTGATCCTCAATCTTTTTAACGCAGATTTCATAGGCCTCTCTTTCCTTTTGTTTATTCTTTTCAAGGGTGGCCTTATCCTCTGCCGTTGCGATTCTTAAAATCGGTTTAAGCGGAGAAACAAGCGAATCATCCTCCACAAATCTGTTTGCGGCCGCAACCGTGGCACATTCCACGCCCCTTGCCGTTTCAACGATAACATTATCGCCTATTCTTACTTTAAGCCCGTTTGGGTCGAAATAATATACTTTTCCCGCGTCTTTAAAACGAACGGAAACAATTTCTGTCATCAAATGATCCTCCTATCTGCCTGCCGCTCTTCGCAGCGAATAGCAGATTTTTGTTGTGAGCAATGCCGAATTGGCATTTTTATTTGCCGCCTGCTCAAGCTCCTGCGCGGCATTATAAAGCGCAAAAAGCTTTTGCTTTGAGAATTCGCCTTTAAGTGCATCCACGGCATTATCAAGGCCTGAAAGCCTTTTGCCGCCCGCCACTGCATCGCGAAGCACGGTTTTAAGCATGCCGAGCACCGCCGCGGTATCCTGCCGATTGCCCGTGAGCGGGGCAACCGCCTTAAGCAAATCGTATTCATTGTTTGAGGCAAGCTTTTGTGCAATATCATCCACCAAGGCGGTTAATTTTTGCAGCCTGCCGCCCGCAATGCTTTCATAGGCCCTGCCGATATTTCCGCCGAGTGCGGCAACGGCATTATAAGCGTCGTTATAATCAACATCTTCGTTAAGCCCGGTTATAAATTCGGCGCCGAGCTTCGGCGAAACGCCCTCAACGGATATAACAACCGCCCTTGAAAGCACGGTTTCAAGCAGAGCGGAGCGATTTTCCGCAGTTAATATAAACACGGCATAGCCCGGCGGTTCTTCCAATATTTTAAGCAGTGCGTTTTGCGCATTTTCATTCATACAATGCGCGTTGCCGAGAATATAAATTTTATAATCCGCCTCGTTGGGGGTTATATAAACATCGGCAATAATATCTCTGATTTTATCTATATGAAACGAATTCGCACCACCCGGAGCACTGTATTCATAAATATCCGGGTGCAGTTGCTTTTTTGCCTTTACGCACTGGGAGCAAACGCCGCAGGGGTGCTCGCTCTCGGCTCTGCACACAAGCGCCTGTGCAATATCCCTTGCCAGCGTTCGCTTGCCGAGCCCGGTTTCCCCCTCAAGCACAATTGCATGCGGGAGCCTGCCCGGATTCATAAAGATTTGAAATTTGCTGCTTTGCTTTTTCGTTTCCGATAAAATTATTAAACAACATATGCTTTAATTAAAACTTTTTAAATTCCTCAACATCAATAACAAATGCCACGCCGCCGAATTCCTCAACATCAACCGGCTGCTGCAACAATGTGCCCTGCAAAGTGCTTTTAACACCGTGCTGGCGAACAACTCTTTTTGTTACGGCGCCCTGAAGCACCTCAAAAACCTCGTCCACCTTGGAATCCTCAACACCTATAAAAAGGCATGAATGACCGCCCTCAAGGAACAGACCCGTTGTGGACACTCGTGTGGCGCTGAAACGCGCATCGCTTAATTTATCAAGTACATTTTCCGTGTCTTTATTCGACACGATAGTTATTATCATTTTCATAACCGATTCATAGCCTTTCCCCCGCAAATTCAAAACATTCGCCGCGGGCAAGCGAAATAAAGGAAGATCATGCATTGTCTGCATATCAAATTATAGCTTAACCGGAGGAATTTGTAAGTTATTTCCATATAATTTTAAATAAAATTTACAAATAGGATAAATTTATATTCCAATTTGTAAAATCTGTTAAAAAGAATATTCCGCGCATTCATATTTTAAGAACAGAATCAAGCTTCATTGCTTGTCAATACCGTTTTCAGCGCCGCACAAACGGCGAAAAGCCCGGTAAACAGGAAAGAAACAGATGAAAAATCCGCCCCGACAAGCGGCAGACCTGCCGCCAGTGCCGCAATTCGCGGAACGGAAAGTGAAATCGCAAACGAGCCGTAAACAAGCCCTGCTGCCACAAGCGCAGGAAGCGCGGATTTATCCTTATCCTCGCCGAGCGCAAAAAGCAAAAAGAAAACCACCGCCGCAATCATGGCGGCATATTTTAAAAAGGTTTCCTCGGCAAAAAAACACATCATCGTAAACAGTGAGCAGTGAAAGCAGCCCCGAAATCGCCCACATAACGGGCGAGATATACAAAAACCAAAGGCTGCTCATTTGATATCGCGTTGTTTTAAACGAAATTCCGAGCGCAATAAAAAACGCCGCAGAAAACAGCGCAAATATCGCCGTGCATATCATCGGAGTCAATCTGTTTGCCGCCGGGTGCTGCGTTGACGAAACATAGTCAAAGCACAAAATGCAGCGATAAACAAAATCATAAAACATTCCGGCGCCCGATAAAAAGACAAAGGGCAAAAATGCTTTTTCCGCGCATTCGATTAACCGAAGAAAACGGCTTGCATTTAATAACGGAAAGCGCGAAGAACACCGCCGAGGCGGCAAGCAACGAATAAAACGCCGCAACGCTTTCCGAAGCGGATTTTAACACATGCGCGGTTTCGTAATCCGTGTATTTAAAAACCTGCACACAGCGAAGCGCCAAGGCCGCAAATGCCGCTGCACAGCCAAGCCAAAAGCAAAAAGCGCCGCATACCGAAAAATTGCTTTTTTTCATTATCTTTTTTCTATCGGAGTATAAATTCTTCTTTTGGAAACGCTCTTATACGCCGGGCGGATAATGCGCTTGCTTGAAGTGAGCTCTTCAAGTCTGTGGGCACACCAGCCGGCTATTCTTGCGCTTGCAAAAAGCGGAGTATATAAATCCTCGGGAATACCGAGCACCTTGTAGCAAAGGCCGGAATACAAATCCACATTGGCGCAGATTTCCTTATCGTCGCCCTTAATTTCGTGCAAAAGCTCCGGAGTTACTTCTTCAATATTTTCAAGGGTTTTAAATTCCTTTTCAAAGCCGGAACGATAAGCAAGCTCCCTTGCGCTGTTTTTAAGAATAACCGCACGAGGATCTGAAATCGTATATACCGCGTGACCCATGCCGTAAATAAGACCGAGGCCGTCGCCGGCTTCCTTATTCAAAATTTTAACAAGATAATCCTTAACCTGGGATTTATCCGTTGAATCGGCAACATTTGCAATAATTTCATTCATCATTGCAGAGGTTTTAAGGTTTGCACCGCCGTGGCGCGGGCCTTTAAGCGAGCCGACGCCCGCGGCAATCGCCGAATATGTATCCGTGCCGCTTGAGGTGAGCACTCTTGTGGCAAAGGTGGAATTGTTGCCGCCGCCGTGATCGGCATGAAGCATAAGCATAATATCAAGCAGCTTTGCCTCATCATCGGAATAAAGCTTATCGCTTCTTGTTTGCCTTAAAATATATTCGGCGGTGGAAAGCCCTCTTTTAATCGGATGCAAATACATGGATTTTCCGTAAAACGCCCTTCTTTTAACCTGATATGCCGTTGTCATTATGGTTGGGAACTGCGCCACGAGCTGAAGGCTTTGGCGCAAAACATTCTGCACGGAAATATCATCCGGATTTTCGTCATAAGAATAAAGCCCCAAAATGCTGCGCGCAATTTTGTTCATAATATCCTTTGAGGGATTTTTGATTATCATATCCTCGATAAAATCATCGGGCAAAAAGCGGCAAACATCGATAACCTCGCAAATCGAATCAAGCTGGTTTGCCGTTGGCAAATCGCCGAAAAGCAAAAGCCAAACAACCTCTTCAAAGCCGAAGCGGTTTTCTTTAACGCAATTGGAAACGATATCGTTTATATCATAGCCTCTGTAAGAAAGCTTACCGTCCTTGGCAACCTTTTCGCCGTCTAAAATATAATATCCTTCAACCGAGCAGATTCGAGTAAGGCCCGCCATAACTCCTGTGCCGTCCTCATTTCTGAGGCCACGCTTAACATGATATCTTTCAAAATCACGGGGTTTAATTGAGTTATTTTTTTCAAGCTCGCCGCATAATCTTGAAATGGCATCCATTGATATGGGCGAAATGTATTTTGATGACATAGTTTATCAACCCTTAAGCTTAATATAAATTATAATTAAATCAAAAGCTATTATACTATATTTCGGCACTTGAAGTCAAGGCGGCGCGAAAAATAAAACAGTGCCGCGCAATCGGAAAGGACACGTGAAGCAACATGAAAAAAGCGGCGATAATTTTTGTGATTTTATTCGTTTTGACTCTTGCCGTGCCCGCGGCGGCCTCCGCCGCAAAAAGCAGCGGCGGCACAAACGAGCTTGTAACGATTTTTTCGGCGCAAATCGGCGAAGCCCGGGGCTTAAGCAGTCAAAAATCGGCTGTTTAAAGCTGCTTTTTTAACTTTTACCCGCTTTCGCAAATCATTTGCCGTTTGAATTTTCGTTCATCTTTTTAAGGCGACCCGAGCAATCGAAATCAAGCACGGCGTTTTTTAGATATTTTTCCCAATCATCGCTCATTTTTTCATAAGCGGCGGGGTCATACTTTGCCAAATTTTCGCCCACTCGCAGGCAATCGCTTCTGTTTTTCGTGCAGGCATAAAAAGCCTTTTCGCAGTCGCGCCGAACGGCGTTTTCAACCTCTTTGCCGATTTCGGCAAGCTCTGCATCCGAAAGCGACTCCTTTGTGCCGTTTTCAATTTCGTCTATCGAGAAAAACAGCTTAACGCCCACCTTAAAATGCACGGTTTCGCCCTGCGCAAATGCCTTTGTTTTTGACGAAGCGCCGATTATTCGCACGCCGATATTGCCGTATTTTTCGCTTTCAAGCTCCATATAGCCCGATTTGACTTTATCCTTTAAAAAGAGCAGACCGACCGTTTCATCACCGGATAAAACGCCCGCGAGCCTGCTTTCCGAAAAAATCGCGATGCCGCTCGTTCTGGAGCTTTCATCGCCGGCGGTGATTACAGGCAAGCAGATATCGGAGGTTTTATCCTTATAAAGATTGAGCATTTCATTTACGCTAACATAAAGCGAAAACCCCGAATTTTGACCGTTTTTTAAAAGCTCGGCAACAGCCTGTGCGGGCACAAGTGCATCGTTTTGCCCGCAATCAAGCAGCTGAGCGGCGGTGCCGGATGAAATGCACACAGGCACATCGGGGCGCGAATTTTCACTTCGCATAAGATAATCAAAGCAGGTTGCAAGATCATTTACCGCCACATCCATGCCGAAAACAAGCAGCTTATTTTGGCCGAAAAACAAATCCTTGGACAAACTTTCCGCAGCTGCCGCCGCGGCAGAGGATATATTCCGCCCTGTGCCCGCGGTGTTAAGGGTAACATTTCCCGAAAGTGCGGCGGTGCCGTTTCCCGCCTTCGCAAGATTAAGCGTTTGCACCGTTACGCGTTTTCCCTGCTCGGCATTATCAATTCCGAGCCCCTCGGCAACGCTTAAATCCTTAAGATTTTTTCTTGCCGAGCAGCCGCAAAAGCAAAGGCAAACAACAAGCAACACTGCAATTACTTTAACGCCTCTCAAACCGATTCCCCCTTTTGTGAGTTAACGCATAGACTGCGGGTAAAAAAAGCGCCGAAAACCGCAAACGGAATATAAACAAGCAGGCCGTTTGCCGCCGAGTAAAGGCGTGTGTATAAAATCAGCGCCGTTGCCCCAAGCATCGCAAAGCCGCAGGCAACACACTTTTTGCGATTTTGCGTTTTGCCGAAGCAAAGCGCCGCGCAATAAAGAAAAACGGAGATTTTCAAAAACACGGCAAAAATCCAAAGCGCGGTAAAAACCGCTTCCGGCCTTTCGCCTGTGCCGAGGCGCGCAAGCTGAGAAAGCTCAAAAACGGGATAAGCCGAAACGGAAGCCGTGTTGCCCAGAACACCGCAGGCCACAACGGCAATCAAGAGGCTCAGTAAACATGAGAGGACGATTGCAAAGCAAAACGGCTTGCCCGCCTTTCCGTTTACCCGCGGTCGCAAAACAAAAAGAAGCGGAATTTCGCTTGTGCTGCACAGGGAATACGCTGCATTTTTCAGCACCGCGGCACTGTCGTTTTGCATAAACGGAAAAAGATTTATTGATTCAAATTTGTTTGCCGAAGCCACGGCAATTCCGAAAACACCGATAACCGTGAGCGCAAAAACAAGCGCAGAAAAGCGCGAAATCGCCTCAAATCCGAGCGATGCGGCATAGGTGCAGGCGGCAATCATAAACGCACCAAGCACAAAGGTGCTTGCCTCCTGATGCAGTTCGGCAGAGGAAAAAAGCGCAAATTTGCTTATTGAAAGCGCGCCGGAAAACAGATAAAACAATCCGTAAAGCCGCCGCAAAACCGCATTATCAACCACATTTTTACCGTTTTCAAGCATTTTTATCACCGCACACGATAAGCAAAGTGCAGCAACAGCAGCCGCAGCGATGCTGATTGCTATATCGGCGCTGTATTCGGTGCCGAGCACCGCCGAGCTTGCCGTGAAGCCAACCAAAAGTCTGCTTACAAACACAATAAAAAACAAACTCACGGGCGGGGCCGCTTCCCTTTTAAATTTATTTTTCGTCACTGATATCCGCACCTCGCAGGCTTTGAACGGTTATATTTCTTTTTGCCATTTTCCTCCAATTTTGGCGATAAAACACATCGCCTATGCTTTTTTTATTAAGCGGCGAAATCGGAGCGGAATAAGGCACACCGTAAGGATTTATGGCGGTTATATTCACGCACAGCACACACATTCCGAGCACAACGCCGTAAATGCCCGTGTAACCGCCGAGAATGATAAATCCGAGCCTCAGCACGGCAACGCTTTCATAAAGCGGATAAATCACATAAGACGATATTGCCGTAACCGCCACCACAACAAGCATGGGCGCACCGACAAGCCCCGCGTTTACGACCGCATCGCCGATAACAAGCGCTCCGATTATGGACACGGCATGCCCTATGGCACGCGGAAGGCGCAGTCCCGCCTCGCGCATGATTTCATACAAAATCATTATCATAACCGCCTCCTGCATAAGGGAAAACGGCGTTGTAATTTCCGCTGCGGCAATCGTATACATAAGCGATGTTGGTAAAAGTTCCTGATGAAAAGTGCCCACGGCAACATAAAGCCCGGGAAGCACAACCGAAATAACAAACGAAAAATATTTAAGCAGGCGATTCATGCTTGCGTAAACGGGCCGATTGTCATAATCATCCACAGTGGAAAACGAATCGGTAAAAAGGCAGGGCACATAAACGGCAAACGGTGAACCGTCCACCAACACGGCAATGCGCCCCTCGTATAATTTTGAGCACAGAGTGTCGGGGCGTTCCGTGGTTCCGTAAGCCGAAAAAACAGAGCCGACATCGCTGCCTAAAAACGCGGCAAGCTCGGCATAATCGCAAACACGGTCTATATTTGCGGAATTTATGCGGTGCTCAACCTCGTGCACAAGCCTTTCGCTTGCAATGCCTTTTATATAACAAATCGCAACGGAGGTTTGCACCTGCCTGCCCACTTTTATTTGCTTCATTTTAAGAGCCGGTGTTTTTATGCGGCGGTGCAGAGTTGCCTTATTATCGTTTAAGGTTTCCGTAAAGCACTCTCGCGCGCCCTTGATGTTTGCCTCCGTTGCAGGATCGTCTATTCCCCTTTTTTCAAAGCCCTGTATTCCAAGCACAAGGCATTTTGAAACGCCGTCTATAAAAACGGCGGCAAAGCCCGAGGAAAGATAAAAATAAACATCTTCAAAATCCTCGGCATCGCTCATTTCAAGCGAATTTACCACACGCTGCTTAACGGTTTCGTAAAACAAAGCCGGGGTTTTGCATTTTTCTTTAAACGAAAGCAGCGGCGTCATTATCATCTGCGAAAGCTGAAGCGAGCTTATCATTCCGTCCAGCACACAAACTATGCATTTCCTGCCGCTCACCTCACATTCACGAATCAAAAAATCAGAGCAATCGGCATAATCGCGCCTAAGCTTATTTTTATTATCAGCGGCGGAGGAATAAATTTTTTCCAAACGATCACCTTTTAAAGCAAAAATATTTCTAAAATATTTTTTCAATAAAACGGCGGCTTATGCAAAAAATATAAAAAGCAAAAAACACACGAAAGGGTGCGCAGATAAAATGAGCATTGTTTTTATAAGAGCGGTAATCATTTATATAACCGTTATAATATCCCTGCGAATAATGGGCAAACGGCAGATCGGCGAGCTTACGCCGCACGAGCTTGTGATAACCATTCTTGTTTCGCAAGTGGCGATAATTCCGCTGCAGGATAACGGAATGCCGCTTGCAAACATGGTGGTGCCGATTTTAATATTCGTTTCGCTTGAAATTCTTGTTTCCGCAATATCGATGAAAAGCCTTACCTTTCGCAATCTTGTTCAGGGCAAGCCGATATTCGTTATCAGAAACGGCAAGCTTGACGAAAAGCAGATGAGGCGCCTGCGCCTTACGATAGACGATTTAACGGACGCCGTGCGGGAAAAGGGATTTTTTGATTTATCTTCGGTTCAGGACGCGGTTATAGAAACAAACGGCACGATTTCCGTGCTTCAAAAAGCGGAAGAAAGCCCCGTAACACCGAAGCAGCTCTCCCTTTCGGTTGACGAAAATTCCACTCCCGTGCCTGCGGTTACGGACGGAAAACCCACGCCCGAATATTTCGGCGAAAACAAAATCAAGCTCAGCGAAATCGAATTGCTTATTAAAGAGAGCGGCAGTGAAATGCACAAAATAATGCTGCTTACAGTCGATTCCGCGGGCAACATTTTTATGATTCCCAAGGAGGCAAAAAAGTGAAAAGACTTTGGTTTTCCGCGATATTCATGCTTGCCGCGCTTTCGCTCTGCTTCGGCGAGCAAATTTATATAAGCAGAGACTGCCGTGAAATGATCACCGCCATAAGTGAGGCGGAGGAATGTGAAAGCACGCCTGAAAAGCTTAAATACTGCGCCGAAATTTATGATATGTGGAGCGATTACCACAAAAAAGCCTCTTATGTTACGGATCATTCCGTGTTGCAAAGCGCGGATGTTTCCATGGGCACGCTTAAAAGCCTGCCGCCCGATTCAAGCGCAGAAAGCATAAATGAGCTTTTGGCGCAGGCAAAAAGCGAAACGCAGCAAATTTACGATAATTCCCGAATAAGCCTTTCAAATATTTTATAACAGAAAAAAGCGGCCGCTTTCAAAAGAAAGCAGTCGCCTTTTTTAAACAGCCGAAAATTATTTCACCTGCTTGGCACAAGCATTATGCGCCTAATATTTTTTTGTCAAGATTTCTTTTTATGATAACATAATAAAGCAAAGTTCCGAGAACAGCCATAACGCCTATCTCCCCTGCGGCAACAAGGCCGCCCTGAAGCAGGAAATCGCCGAATTTAAACGAACCGCTTATCATAAAGGTTTCTATTTCCCAGCCGATAACAATGCCGTTCCAAACAGCCGGCATAAGCATTGCAGCTGCGGGATAAGACTTAATTTTCACATTGCGCAGCAGATACATGCAAACGGATGAACCCAGCGTGGCAAGCGAGCCGAATATCAAATCGAGCGGCAGACCCGAACCGATATTGTAAATATTCGAGAGCATGCAACCGAGAGTTAAGCCCGGAATTGCGGCGGGGGTAAACAGCGCAAGCACATTAAGCGCCTCGGAAACGCGAAACTGCACGGCGGCCGAGGTGGTGCCCGGCAAAAGCAGATTCTGCGCATAAGTAAGCGCCGCATACATTGCCGCTATAATTGCGGTTTGCACAATGAACAATACTTTTTTGTTTTTCATGATTCAATTTTCTCCTTAGTTTTGTTTTTAGAAGCCTGCGGGATGCAGACTGGTCAGGATTTTGCGAACTGACGATTTGTATTATAAATGATAATTAACCTAAAATCAATAAAAAACTTGAATAAATTATGCCTCTTTGATACAATGAATTTATAAATACAAAATTTGCATTTTATGCAATGTTTTATTTTAAGGGGAATTTCTATGGAAAGAATGTCTTTGGCAGGCAAATGGATTTTGCACATGGACAAACAGGATCGTGATTACGAGGCGGATGTGCCCTGCTCCGATTACGGCACATTGCTGAAAAACGGTGCAATTGACGATCCTTTTTACAAAACGAACGAACACAAATGCCTTTTTATTGCCGAAACAGGCAAAAGCTTTAAGCGCAGCTTTAAAATTTCGCAAGAGCAGCTCGAATACAGAAAAGCGCTTTTGCGCTGCCAAATGCTTGACACACTGGCGCAAATTTATATAAACGGCCAAATGGCGGATATTTCAAGCAATGCATATGTTTGCAGCGAAACAAATATCACTGATTATTTACACGAGGGCGAAAACACAATTGAAATTCATTTTCTTTCGCCGATAGAATATGTTAAATCAAAGCAATCGGAAGCGCCGCTGCCGCCGAACGCAAACGGCATAGACGGCGTGCCCTATATCCGCAAGCCCGCCTGCCATTTCGGCTGGGATTGGGGCATAAACATGCCCGTTTCAGGCATATTCGGCAACATAGAAATTCTGTTTTACAACAACGAAATCCGCGATTTTTGGGTGCGCCAGGAGCATTCGGAAAACGGCGAAGTCAAATTATATATCAAAGCAAACAAGGCGCTTGACAGCAGCGGCCAAATAATAACCCCGAGCGGTGAAAGCATTGCTTTCGGAATAGAAAAAGGCAATGCCTGCGTAACAATTAAAAATCCGGAGCTTTGGCAAACGCGTGAGCTTTCCGGCAAGGAAAAGCAGCCGCTTTACACGGTTTGCGTGGCAGGGATAAAAAAAAGAATAGGTCTGCGCACAATAGTGCTTGACAGAAGCGAGGATGAGTACGGCTCAAACTTCCGCTTTATTTTAAACGGCGTGCCGATTTTCGCAAAGGGCGCAAATGTTATCCCGCCGGACGCCATGGCAGATAGAATCGGCAAAAAAACGGCAGAGAAAATCGTTTCTGACGCCGTTCATGCCAATTTCAATATGCTGAGAATTTGGGGCGGCGGCTACTACGGCTCGGACGAGCTTTACGACCTTTGCGACGAATACGGAATTTTGGTTTGGCAGGATTTCATGTTTGCCTGCCTTATGTATCCGTTTTACGATGAAGTGTTTCTCAAAAATGTGCTCGACGAGGTTAAATACAATGTTCGCAGAATATCGAGCCATCCGTCGCTTGCACTTTGGTGCGGCAACAACGAGATCGAATTTATGTTTCAACATCTGCCGTCAACGCTTAAAATCGTTAAATGGTATAAAGAATTTTTCTACGAAATTCTGCCCGGCGAGCTGAGAAGATACGATAAAGACACACCTTACATAGAAACCTCGCCGATAGGAAGCGGCTTCAGAAAAGACATAACAGCAGATAAATGCGGCGACACGCATATGTGGCATGTTTGGCACGGAAGCAAGGATTTAAGCTATTACGGCAAGCGCTACACAAGATTTTGCAGTGAATACGGGATGGAATCCTTCCCGAGTGAGGATTGCATTTTGCAATTTGCAACGCAAAAAGATATGCAGCTTAAATCCGATGTTATGCAAAGCCACCAGAAATGCGCAAGCGGCAACGACAAAATGCTGTTTTACCTTTATGAAAAATTCAACAAGCCCGCGAAATTTGCGGATTTGATTTACTTAACCGGGCTTACCCAAGCGGAATGTGTGGCAAACGGAGCCGAGCATTGGCGCAGAAACAAGGGGCGCTGCAACGGCGCGCTTTGGTGGCAGATGAACGATTGCTGGGGCGCTCCGAGTTGGTCCTCGGTTGACTATTTCGGCAAATGGAAGCCGCTTATGTATGCGGGCAAAAGGATTTTTGCCCCGATAGCGATTTCACTCAGGCAAGCGGACGGAGGCATTGAGCTTTATGTGCTTAACGGCACGCAAAAGAACGAGGAATACACCGCCGTTATAACCTTTAAGGATTTCACCGGCAAAGAGCTGCGAAGCAAATCACTGCTCATCAAATCCCACGCGGGCGAATCGCAAAAGGCGTTTTACATTTCTGCGGGCGGTCTGAAAAAAGCCTCCTGCTTTGCACAGGCAGAGCTTCTCAAGGGCGGAAAAACCGTGCTCAGCCGCACGGCGGTGCTGTTGCCCGAACGCAAGCTCAAATTACAGCACGCAAAGATAACGCTTTATTTAAGCGGCAATGAAATGACCCTTGAAAGCAACACCTTTGCAAGATCCGTTTTTGTGGATATCAAGGGCGAAAGCGCTCCGCTTTCAGACAACTGCTTTGACCTTGTGCCTGGGGAAAAGAAAACAATCCGCCTTGAAAAAGATTGCAAAATAGATCCAAAATCAATCAGCGTAAAATGCGTTAACAACATCACTTACGCAGGCGGCGATGCCGAAAGAACAAGATTTCGCATGGCGTTTTCCGCACAGCCGATGAACATTGCAAATAAGATTTATTATTCCATAAGCTGATTTTATGCGGCAAGTGTTTCAAAGCACAGGATTTTAATCTTTTAACCGAATGCATGCGGCGGTATTTAAACAGAAATAAAAATAGGACGGCGGAATTTAATCCGTCGTCCTGTTTTTTTGCGCAATGCGAAATCAATCATAATACTTATCAAGCTCTGTTTCGCATTTTTCGTATTTTTTAATTTTCGGATTCTTATAAATTCTTCCCCTTGCCACAACGATAAACGGCTGAGAAAGAGCTCTGAAATCATCGAGCGGGTTTGAATTTGAAACAAGAATATCGGCGCATTTGCCCTGCTCTATGCTGCCCGTAACATCATCTATTCCAAGAATTCCGGCATTAACAAGCGTTGCCGTGTGTAGCGCAAACGAAGCAGAAACGCCAACATTTTTTTCAAAATAATGAAGTTCTCGCCACATATTGTAATGAGTTGTATACGGGCAGCCCGTATCGGTGCCGAGCCCAACGGTTATGCCGTTTTCAAGAGCGGTTTTCGAGCCGATAACCATATTGTTGAAAACAACATTGGAATTATATTGAACCGCCTCTGAAATGCCGAGAGTTTCCCTTTCAAATTTTGCCATCGGCAAAGCAGGCGAAAGAGTGCAAACCATTACGGCATTATGCTTTTTAAAGGCGTCAATCTCTCTTTGGGTAAGCGTTGAACCGTGTTCTATTGAATCAACGCCGTTTTCAACTGCGGTGCGCACACCCTCCGGGCTTTGCACATGTGCCGCAACCTTGAGGCCGTATTTGTGAGCGCGATCGCAGCAAGCCTTAATCATATCCGCCTGCATCATCAGCCTGCCGGGCTCGCCCTTAACCTTGGCATCCATAACACCGCCCGTTATCATAAGCTTTATCAAATCAACACCGTGTGAATTCAGATCATCCACCATCTCGGCGGCCTCTTCCGGTGTTTTCGCCGCTCTTGCAACAGAGCCGACCATATGCCCGTTTGGCACACCGATTGCGTAATCTGCGGCAAGAATTCTCGGTCCCTCTGCCTTGCCCGCATTTATTCTGTTTCTGAGAGTTGTGTCAAAATCACCGAGGCCGCCGACTGCACGCACCGTGGTTACACCCGACATAAGCCCCTGCATTGCATAATCTTGGCAAATTTTTATAACAATTTCCCTCATAAAGGAAGAAGAAAGAGCAAGCTTTGCAAGCTTGTCTGCTTTAAGCGGCTTGTTTTTCGGTTTGCCGCCCGCGGGCAGATGCACGTGCAAATTTATAAGTCCCGGCATTAAATATTTACCGGTTAAATCTATAACCTCATCGCCGCTTTTCGGCGCAATGCTGCCTATTTCCGTTATTATTCCGTTTTCGATTGCCACATCCGTGCCCGGCTTCGGCTGCATATCCAAAGTGCCGTCAAGCAGAGTGCAATTTTTAAAAACAGTTCTCATAAAATCCCCCTCATATAAAAATCAAAGTGTTTTTCTTATTCACGCATAAAATGCATATCAAATAAATTCAAGGAATTCGATTTCTAATTTATTTTCGCAAGTTCTTTCAACAACCGCCTGCTTCTGTATTTCAAATATCCGAAATTGATTTTGCGCTTGCTCCCCGGCCGATTTTTTCAAAGCCGAGAATGCGGCATTTCAAGTTTTCTTCAACAAGCAAAGCAACTTCGTTTTTCACTCGGCACCGCCTTAAACCAATATATTTCAATTCTACACAATCGGGTGATAATTGTAAATTGAAAAAATGCACAAAAAAGCGCGCAAAAATTAGGCAACAAAGGATGTGATTTGTAAGCAAAAATCCCGAAAGAACGCAATATTCTTTCGGGATTTAACTATACATATTTTTATTTAATTTTCTGGGAAATCCTTGCTTGCGGTCAAATTACTTAATCCGAAATTAGAACCAGTCCCATAAAAGCCGCCTTTTCCTTGACCGTAAAATTTTAATTCTAACTTTTGAATACCTGTAACTGAAAAGCTGACATTCTGCGGAAGCACATTTTTTGTAATCTTCGGCGAAGTATAGATCAATTTTCCGTCTCCGTAAGCTTCAAAATATCCGGTATCAGAAGCATCTTTGTTGTTTTCAAATAAATATATAACACCGGACACCGTGTCATATTTTCCGGAAAGATTATATGTTGCAATTATCGATGCGGTAGAATCATTATTATTGTTATACCAAGTTAAGCTGTGGTTCATATCCTTATTGTCATTTGACTTTTTAGTTTTATCAAATTCAAGAATGCCCCAAAAATGATCATTTTCTTTTGCAACACTTAAGCAATTTTCTTTCACATATAAATTAAACGGTATATACATTTCATATGTGTCTTTTTTTGTTTTATAATCCGCGTTATCCGGAGCAAGCTCAATTGCCACTTCTATGTTTCCGATTGCACCGTTAACATCCTTGTTATTAAAGCAATCTTCTGCTTTTTTTGCATATGTTTCGGCATACTTTACTTTGGTTTCCTTTAGTTTTTGTTGCACCGTATCCGAATTCAGCCCTAATTTTTCAAGATATGTATTTATGCTTTCTATCTTTGACAAAGCATCGGAAATGTTGCCGTTATCTATAAATTTTTGAGCCTCGGCAAGTGTTTGCTCAACATACAAATCAACGCATTTTGAAATTTCATCATCAACTTTTTGATAAAAGCTGTCTTCTTCGGTTACATTTTCAAAACATTCAATCGCCTCTTTAGGCTTTTGATAATTATCTCTGTATGCAACACCGCTGCAATACTGCGATCTTGAATCGATTATTGCCTGTATTATATCCCATGCATGCTGATTATAGCCCGACACACTCGGTTTGATTGTGTCACCGTTCTCGGAATAAATCAAATCGCCCCAATCATCACTTAAATCGCGATAAACAACAGTATAACCGTTTTGTTTTAAATCATCATCATTATAAGTTTTGTTGTTTAAATCATTTTCAACTTCATTTAAAAAAGCTGCTATTGCTTTGTCATATTTTTCGGTTTTCTTTGAATTTCCGCTTGCCCGGCTGTATAAAGAATTTACTTCATAGGCACTGTGCGTATCCAAAGCCTTATCCATTTTTTTGACCGCCAAATTTGAAGTTAAAGCAAAAAGAATAAGTATAACGGCAAGAATCGAGGCTATTGCCGCGCCTGCAGCAATCAGAACTTTTTTCTTTTGACCGCCAAATGATAATGCCGAACTTGCAGTATCAACAACATTTGCAGAGGCAGAATAAGAATAATCAATTTGAGGAGTTTTGTTGAGCGTTTCTGTTTCACTTGCGCTGTGATTATCATTTTCTGCCGTTTCATTATTCTGTTCCCGAATATCGATGCCGATATTTTGTTGCTCAGTTTGCGAATTTTTATTATTATTTTCAGCGATTTTATCTTCATGCACGGGCTCGGCAATATTATTTTGAACGACCATGTTTAAAGCGTTTTCCGCTTCATTTTCCGACTCACATTTGCAACCGCAAAAAGCGCAGAATTTTGAATCTGATTCTATATTTGCTCCGCAATTTTTACAAATCATTTTATATTCTCCTTATTTTGCATCATTAGCATATGAAATATTAAAATTCCTCATGCATTTTTCAAATGTGCTTGATTTCTAGTGTCATACATAATCACAACTACGACATATAAATTTATCGGAACTTACGGAAAATCATATCCGCCGCCGTTTATATTGCAGCGTTTCAAACGGCATATTCCTTTTTTCAATCCTTTAATCAGGCCGTATTTTTCTATAGCGAGTATCATATATTCCGAACAGGAAGGTTCAAAGCGACATTTATTTCGCTTTGAATCCGGCGCGTATTTTTGATACAGCTTGATTGCAGAAATACACACCTGCTTTGCCGAAAAAAGAATATATACCGTTAAAATTGCAGCCACCGTTATAACAATGCCGATTTTGGATATATTAAAGTAATTCAGCAAAAGTATAATTGAGGCAATAATTGCCGCAGGCAGTATTATGTATAACAGTAATGTTTTAAATAAGCTTATTTTTGGTCTGTTAAGCTTTCTTACATAAGCCGAGCTGCGAGGATCTTTTTCATCGTTGAACAATTTATCGCCTATATCATTCAGGTTTTTAAATTCCTCTTCCAAAAAAACAATCTGCTTCAAAACCTATCCTCCGAAATATATGAAATCTCACACATAAGCTTTGCCAAATTCCAGATTACATATCCCTTTCAAAAATCAGCATATAATAGTTTGTGGGAACAGGCTGCTTCAAACAACCCGGTTTTTCCGTTACCGTAATTGTTTCCATTGAATGATATTCCCAACCATCCACTGCTTCACTATTTATGAGATTTGCAAAAGTGTTAAAAGCGGACTGTGTATTGCCCTTATCCACATTTATGTTTTTAGGTCCTGAAACTGCTTTATATTGCTTCATATTATTACCTTCCTTTCTTTGACAACACATACTTATGTGTGAGTTTTCAGTTATTTAATTAGTAGGAATAAAAATCATTATAACATTCTTTACAAACCGTTTCGCTTTGGTCAAACCAAGTAATTTTATTCTCTTTTCCCACATAGGTTTTTCCACACTCTTCACAAGTATGGAGGTTTGCCACAATTGCGATAATTATAACCACAACAGCAATTACCGCACCGATAATAATTCCTTTTTTCTTGTTCATATGTTTTCTCCTTAATAATAAATTTGTTTACATTGTATAAAAAAAATAAGTTTATTTCTATATGCCGTTTGAGTACAAAATAAAAAAACGGTTGTCCTTACGGACAACCGTTTAAAAAATTCTTGTTAAATATTAGCCAAGCTCTGAGAAGTACTTGATTGTGCGAACCATCTGAGAAGTGTAGCTGTTTTCGTTATCATACCAAGAAACAACCTGAACTTCATAAGTGTTGTCGCCAATCGGAAGAACCATAGTCTGAGTAGAATCAAAGAGTGAGCCGTAGCGCATGCCAACGATATCGGAAGAAACGATAAGATCGGTGTTGTAGCCGAAGGATTCTGTTTCCTCTGCCTTCATTGCTGCATTGATTGCATCAATTGTAACTTCCTTATCTGTTTTGATAACAGCAGTGAGGATAGTTGTTGAGCCTGTGGGAGTAGGAACACGCTGAGCAGAGCCGATAAGCTTGCCGTTGAGCTCAGGAATTACAAGGCCGATTGCCTTTGCAGCGCCTGTTGAGTTAGGAACGATGTTAACAGCACCTGCACGAGCACGACGAAGATCGCCTTTTCTCTGAGGACCGTCAAGAATCATCTGATCGCCTGTGTAAGCGTGAATTGTGCACATGATACCGCTCTGGATAGGAGCAAAATCATTAAGAGCCTTAGCCATGGGAGCAAGGCAGTTTGTTGTGCAGGAAGCAGCGGAAATAACAGTATCTTCCGGCTTAAGAGTTTCGTGGTTTACATTGTAAACGATAGTGGGAAGATCGTTGCCTGCGGGAGCAGAAATAACAACCTTGCGAGCACCTGCCTGAATATGAGCAGAAGCCTTTTCTTTAGAGGTGTAGAAACCTGTGCATTCAAGAACAACGTCTACGCCAAGCTTACCCCAAGGAAGATCGGCAGCGTTGGGCATTTTGTAGATAACGATTTTTTTACCGTCAACTACGATATAGTTATCTTCGCCTTCACCTTCGTGGAAGTCTACAGTGTGACCCTGAGCAACATAGTTACCCTGAGATGAATCGTACTTAAGAAGATGAGCAAGCATCTTTGCGCTTGTAAGATCGTTGATAGCAACAACTTCATAGCCTTCTGCACCGAACATCTGACGGAATGCAAGACGGCCGATACGGCCGAAACCGTTAATAGCAACTTTTACCATTGGATTATACCTCCGAAAAAATTAAATACTAAAATGTTGATTGACAACATTTTGTCGATATCTATTCTATACTGTTTTGCCCCGAATATCAAGCAATTTTTGCCATTTGAAAAACTTTGTTAAATCTAACCAAAAAGGCGTGAGTTAAAAGGCCTTATTATATTTATTTTTTGCTTTACGCCGCATACAGCGTTCACTATATGTGAAAATGTGAAAAATCCGTTTGCAATCACTTTTCGGTATTTGCCGCCTGCGCCTTGCGCCGGCTGTGCAAAAGCACGGCAATAGGAATTAAAGAAAACACTGCCACGGCTGCCGCCGCAAGAAAAATATTTGGGGTTGGAATTGTTTTAACAACACCGAGTTCCTCATAAGTTTGATTATTGTTTGCAATAACAGCCGCGCCGATATAAGGGCCGGTTATCATTGGAATCAGCACCTGAAACACCATCCGCACACCCTGAAACAAGCCTACTTTATCGTTTGGAGTATAGTCTCTGATTGTGCCGCAAACAGCGGCAGATGTAACGAGAAATGCGCTCATCATTATTATGCCGATAATTATGAGCAAAGCCATATTTTCACCGTTAACAAAATACATCAAAACAAAACCTGCGGTTAATATAATTGCTGCAGGCAGCAAAAACTTAACCTTGCCCACCTTATCGATAACACCGCCGAGCAAAACCGAAACGACTGCCGAAACGACAAGAATTGCGCCGAGCGGAATTGCATAATTTTCTATTCCGAGTGTTTTTTCGAGATAAATTATAAGATAGGGCATAAAAACCTGATAAGCAATATTAAAAATACAAAATGCCGCAAATGCCACATAAAGCATTTTATTTGCCTTAACGGTTGACGGCTTAAAGCCATATATGTTTTTAAAATAGTTTTCGTTGTTTGCTTTGATTCCGGGCTTATCTTTTAAGAAAAACAAGCCTAAAACGCCCACAACAGTGGTGGTGATGCCCACAATAAGGAAAAATGTTTTCCATTCGCCGCGCTGCTTATATCCGTCCCAAAAGGCCGAAAACAACAAGAATTGCCAAAAGCGGCAGCGCCTGCATAACCGTTTCCGCCCTGCCGCGGTTTGTATCGTCCGTAACATCGGTTACCCAGCTGTTAAACGCCGCGTCAAATCCGGTTGAACCGAAGAAGGTCATAACGCAATCCATAACGATTATTATAAGCGATGCTGTGGCAACAGCATTTGCGGAGTGAAACAGCTTTTCCGTGTTTCCAACGGTTATAAAGCCGAATGATGCCGTAACAAGCCCCCAAATTATGTAGCCAACGGTTATGAAAACCTTGCGCTTGCCGAGCTTATCGGAAAGCGCACCCATAATAAGCGTTGTCAGCGCTGCAGTTACTGCGGAAGCGGCAACCATGGCTGCAATGTCATTTGCCGTGCCGCCTACGGCATCAAACAAATAAACATTGAAATACATATTTTCAATTACCCAAGCAAGCTGCCCTGCAAGGCCGAAAAACAAAATACTTACCCAAATTCTTGCACCGAGCTTAGTTGATTTAGCTTTTTCCATAAAATCACCTCTACGCCTCAATTATTGCACAATTTACAAATTTGTCAATACGCACGAACGATTTTTTGTATATATTTTGCATGAGCAATCTAAAAGAATCGTATTTTAAGCTTGTGCTATACTCAAAAAAGCCATTCGAGTCAGGGCAAAGCAATGCCGACCTGATGCTCTTAACAAGCTTATAAGGAAACCGAAAACAAAAGCTCGAACGATTAAGCCCGAGCAATAAATAAAAAAAGACCCCGACAATAAAAGCCGGGGGCGCAATATATAAGTCGCGCGGAGTGTTACTTGCCACCACTCCGTCAGCCGCTTATATGTTGCAAATACAATATATCACATTCAAAACAAAAAGTCAAGAAAAAAAGAGCGTAACCCCCGAAATAATGGAAAGAAAAGAGGGAAACGCTCCCGGAGCTTAAAGGATGTTAAGACCCTTTAGCGTTAAGCATTTTAACACTTTTCGCGCTCCGTGCATGGGTTTATATTAAACGCGCCGAAGCCGGGATAGCATGCAGAGGCGCCGAGCCGCTCCTCTATGCGAAGCAGGCGATTGTATTTTGCAACCCTTTCGCTTCTGCTCGGTGCGCCAGTTTTGATTTGCCCCGCATTGGTTGCAACCGCAAGATCGGCAATTGTGGTATCCTCCGTTTCGCCCGAGCGATGCGAAATCACGGCGGTGTAGCCCGCCTTTTGAGCAATTTTGATTGCCTCCAGCGTTTCCGAAACCGTGCCGATTTGATTAAGCTTTATTAAAATCGAATTGCCGCAGCCGAGTTTAATTCCTTTTTTCAGCCTTTTTGAATTGGTAACGAACAAATCATCGCCCACAAGCTGAGTTTTTTCGCCGAGGGATTTCGTCATATGCCGCCAGCCCTGCCAATCTTCCTCATCAAGCCCATCCTCCACGGAAACGATGGGGTATTTTTTGCAAAGACGCTCCCAATGCGAAGCAAGCTCGCTTGAAGTGAATCTTTCGCCGCTTTTAGGCAGCACATATTTACCCGGCTCGCCGCCCTTCCATTCGCTTGAGGCTGCGTCAATCGCAAGCACAAAATCGCGCCCCGGTTCATATCCCGCCTTTTGAATTGCCTCCAAAATATATTCGATCGCCTGCGAATCGGAGGAAAGATCGGGCGCAAAGCCGCCCTCATCGCCAACCGATGTGGCAAGCCCGTTTGCGCCGAGAATGGACGCAAGCGAGTGAAACACCTCCGTACACCAGCGAAGCCCGCCCCTAAAGCTTTCCGCGCCCGCGGGCATTATCATAAATTCCTGCACATCCACCGTGTTTGCAGCATGTGCTCCGCCGTTTAAAATATTCATCATCGGCACGGGCAAGCAGTTTGCATTTGCGCCGCCCAAAAATCTGTAAAGCGGAATATCATAGGCGTTTGCCGCCGCTCTTGCCACGGCAATCGAAGCCGCAAGAATTGCATTTGCACCGAGGCTTGATTTATCCTCCGTGCCGTCTGCGGCAATCATGGCTGAATCCGCGGCGTAAATATCCGCCGCATTTTTGCCGCAAAGCGCGTCGTTTATGGCCGTGTTCACATTTTCAACGGCCTTGCGAACGCCTTTGCCGCCGAAGCGGGCAACATTGCCGTCCCTAAGCTCCAACGCTTCAAATTCGCCGGTTGAAGCGCCGCTCGGTGCCGCACCGATACCGTGCGCGCCGCATTCAAGCACAACCTCTGCCTCAACAGTGGGATTGCCGCGCGAATCTATTATTTCCCTGCCGTGCACACTTTTGATAGATAAATTTTTCAACCGAATCTTTCCTTTCCCCGCCGCAGTTAAGCATGCTTTTTAAGCGCCGCAAAGCACTGATTTTTAAATATTATTTACCGATTTTGCCAAAAAGATACGCATAAATAAAATTTGCTCTTGTTATTTTAGGCAAAAAGGTGTAAAATAATTTCTGCAATTAAACATTCGGGCGCGTAGCTCAGTTGGGAGAGTGCTGCATTCGCATTGCAGAGGTCGAGGGTTCGACTCCCTTCGTGTCCACCACTTCCACGCTCTGTGTAAGAGCGTGGATTTTTTATATTCATATAACAACCTCTGCAATTTTAATAAGCTCTGCCATGCCGATAAGCCGCATTACAGAAAGCTCAATTCAAAATTACAATACAAAGAAAACAGAAATCCCAATGCGGCCTCACAACACAGCAACCACACGCCTAAGAAATTTGCTGTTAAGATTTGTTTGTTGTTTGACAATACTTTTAATGTTATAATAATCACAGTAAAAAACTTTATTTGGTGCACAAATTATCAGGTATTAAGAAAGAGGAAACATAATGAAAGCATACACATATATTTCAGAGGGAAATTTTGAATTAAGAGAAAAGGAAAAGCCGGTTATTATGCATGAAAGAGACGCCGTTGTTAAGGTTACTCTTGCAAGCATTTGCTCAAGCGATTTACACATTAAACACGGCAGTGTTCCCCGTGCCGTTCCCGGCATAACCGTTGGACATGAAATGGTTGGAACAGTTGAAGAAATCGGAAGCAAAGTAACAAATGTTAAACCCGGGGACAGAGTAACCGTTAATGTGGAAACATTTTGCGGAGATTGCTTTTTCTGCAAAAACGGATTTGTGAACAATTGCACAGACAAAAACGGCGGATGGGCACTCGGCTGCCGAATAGACGGCGGACAAGCCGAATATGTTCGTGTGCCGTTTGCAGACCAAGGGCTCAACAAAATTCCGGACAGCGTTACGGACAGGCAAGCGCTTTTTGTGGGCGATGTTCTTGCAACAGGCTTTTGGGCGGCACGCATTTCCGAAATCACGAAGGACGACACAGTATTGATTATCGGCGCAGGGCCGACGGGTATTTGCGCTCTTCTTTGCACCATGCTGAAAAATCCCAAACGCATCATCGTGTGTGAAAAGGACGAAAACAGAATTCGTTTCATAAACGAGCATTATCCCGATGTGCTTACCGTTTTGCCGGAAGAATGCTTTGAATTTGTGAAAAGCCGCAGCGAGCACGGCGGCGCAGACAGAGTGCTTGAGGTTGCAGGCGCCGAATCAACCTTTAAATTGGCTTGGCAATGTGCAAGGCCGAATGCAATAGTTACCGTTGTTGCGCTTTATGACAAACCGCAAGTTTTGCCGCTTCCCGATATGTATGGCAAAAATTTGATTTTCAAAACAGGCGGTGTTGACGGCTGTGATTGCGAAGAAACGCTGAACTTGATTGCACAAGGAAAACTGAATACAGAGCCTTTAATCACCCATACATATTCCCTTGCTGAAATTGAAGATGCATATGAGCTTTTTGAAAACAAGAGAGACGGTGTTATTAAAGTTGCAGTGGAATGTTAATCCGTATTAAAGCTGCTTTCTTAATTATTCTTTATATTTTCTTAACGAAAAAGCAAATATATTTTACTATAATATCATCATAAAAATATATTCGGAGCTGTATTATGAACAAAACAAAAGAAAGCATAATCAGAATTTTTCTTGCAATTCTTGCGGCTATATTCACCGTTCTTTACATAGGCCCCGTTATAACAACGGGGCAAATAAACATCGGCATATTAACAGGCTTTATGCTTGCCGCTGCGGCACTTATTTATTCCGTTTTTTTCAGAAAAATAAACTTAATTTTGAAAAAAGCAACTGCAAAAAAAGCGGGAAAAGCGGCAATCGGTGCCGTTTCGGCCGTGCTTGCAATTTGCATAATCGCCTCAGGCGCGGCATTCGGCTGCGTGCTTTACGGAAGCACAAAAAGCGAAGCACAATCAAACACGGCTATAGTGCTTGGCTGCAAGGTAAACGGAGAAAGCCCGGGCCCTTTTTTACGCAGCAGAATAAATGCGGCTTATGATTATTTAAGCAAAAATCCGGAGGCGGTTGCGGTTTTAAGCGGAGGCCAAGGAGCCGGCGAAAATATCTCCGAGGCCGAATGTATGTTTAGAAGCTTAACGGAAAAAGGCATTGATCCGAGCCGACTTTTTATTGAAGATAAATCAACAAACACTCAGCAGAACTTCAATTACTCGCTGAAGATTTTGCAAGAAAACGGAATAACGGACAACAATATCACCGTGATAACAAATGATTTCCACGAATACAGAGCCGGCAAATTTGCCGAGAAATGCGGTTTAATCCCCCACTCTTACCCAAGCAAAACGCCGTGGAACGGGTATATGCCATTTGCTTCAAGAGAAGTTTACGGCATACTTTATCAGGTTTTTCTCTAAACAAAATCGCCGAAGGAGGGCTTAAGCTTCCTTCGGCGGTTTTTATTTGCACATAATTCAGCTAAGCGGCATTGCGAGCGTGCCGTAAAACACCGACTTATTGCCAAATTGCAAAAACAGCGCTATAATCTAATCATAAAATTCTGCAACAAGTTCGATTTGCATCAAAAAAAGGGGTGCTGTTCATGTGGGTTATTTATGCATTCGGCTCGGCTTTTTTTGCCGGAATAACCGCAATTCTTGCGAAATGCGGAATTAAAAAAACGGATTCGGACGCCGCCACCGCCGTGCGCACAATCATTGTGCTTGCCTTTTCATGGCTTATGGTGCTTATAGTTGGCTCGGCGCACACAATCGGCGATATTTCCGCAAAAACATGGATATTCTTGGTGCTTTCCGGGATTGCCACAGGCGCATCTTGGCTTTGTTATTTTAAGGCATTGCAAACAGGCGATATAAACAAAGTGGTGCCGATTGACAAATCAAGCACGGTGCTTACCATTTTGCTTGCCTTTATATTTTTGGGAGAAAAAATAACTGCCGCAAAGGGCATTTCCGTTGTTTTGATTGCTGCCGGCACCTTTATGATGATTGAAAAAAAAGAAAATGATTCGGATAAAAAAGGCAGTAAAAGCGGCCTGATTTATGCGGCACTTTCTGCAATTTTTGCTGCGCTGACTTCTATTCTGGGCAAAATAGGCATAGACAGCGTTGAATCCAATTTGGGCACGGCTATTCGCACGGGCGTTGTGCTGATCATGGCATGGCTTATCGTTTTTATAAAAGGCAAAGGAAGCACCCTGCGCCGAATTCCAAAAAACGAGCTTGGCTTCATTTGCCTTTCCGGCCTTGCAACAGGAGGCTCTTGGCTTTGCTATTACAAAGCACTTCAAGGCGGGCTTGCCACGGTGGTTGTGCCGATTGATAAGCTGAGCATCCTTGTTTCAATTGCATTTTCCGCAATTGTCTTTAAAGAGAAATTAACAAAAAAGGCCGCATTCGGCTTGGCTTTTATAGTTTGCGGCACACTTTTAATGCTTGTTAAAAGCTGAGGCTTATCGCCGAAATCCGTTTTGCACACATAAAATCAAACAACGCAACAATAAAGGGCAGCTCTTGCGAACTGCCCTTTTGCCGTGTTTAAAATTGTGATGCACAAACTCAAAGTGATTTTGTATCCACACCGCATTCCGAATAGACGGTGTGCCATGTTGTAATTTCAAATCCGTTTTCCAATGCGTATTCTATGATTTTTTGCAAATTTTCAGCCGAAAGCTCTGCGGTGCCGTGGCAAAAAAGATTGCACCAACCTTTTCCTGCGTTTGAAACGACATCAAACTTTGCATATACTGCGCCCGATTCAACCGAAGAATCCGAAATTCCGTTTCGCGGATTATAATAGCGTTTATCGTAAATATCGCACCCGCGTGTTGTTAAATCGGCATAAAGATATCCTGCTTTCTCGGCATAGCTGCGGCTTTTTTGAAAATCCTGATTTTTCCAGTCACCGCCGCCTGCCGTTATAAAGCCGTAAATATTAAATCCGTTTTCTTCAAGTGTTCTTTTACCGATTACATATTGCTTTTCATAATCGGAATCCTGCGAATCCGCGCCGAGCGGAGTTCCGCTGTGAGTTAAAATTTCCGAGCCACCTGCCTGCGCCGAAAGCAAAACGGATTTAACGGTTTCCCCACAGGTGCATTTACTTTCAAGCCGTTCGGGAATAACCGCATAGTTTCCAATAACACCGTATTTGTCAAGCACAGCTTTGCACAGGTCAATATCGGCACGGCTGTCATCAAATGTTATGGTTAAATACTTTTTGCCTCCGAAATTCCAATCAAAACTGCAGCTCGCTTGCTTTTGAATATTACCGTTGCCGAATTTTTCAAGCTTAAATTGATTTTCGTATTTTTTCGCGATTGAAATACACATCCAATTGCAGCTTTCGGGAATCACGATCTCCTCATCGGTGTAAACCGTTTTTCCTTTTTCGCTCGCTTCGGGATACATTTTTATATATTCCTCAACGCCGAGCGCTTTTTTAAGAACAACAAAACGCGGATTTCCTGCACCTGCCGTGCCGCTTATGCTGAATTTTTCTCCCGGCTTAACAGGAATATTCACATATTCATAATTTGAATCGGAAATCAAATAAGCCCATCTATCCCAATAACTTCCCGATTGAAAGCAATCCGATACAATTCCATTAACATTATGCCATTTCAGGTCGTTTTCGGGGGGGTATTAGTGGCTGCGGAAACGGGGCTGCAAAAATCGCTGTAAATATAGCCGCCCTGATAGTTTTTCCAGCAGCGAACGCGAACATAATATTTATCCGCGGAATCACTTGTTTTGATTGTGTAATTTGTGGAATAAGTGCCGTTTATCCAAGCGCCCTGGATTTTGCTTTTATCCGTAAAGGTTGGATCGGTGCTCCACTGAATATAATAGCCGTGGCACGCAACATATTCCCAGCTTGCCGTTATGGTGTTTGAGCCGGAAACGGAAACGCTTAAATACTTTGCAGGCTCGCAGGCAGCACAAACATTTTGTGCCGCACCCCAGGCAATCAAATTGCCGCTTGCATCATAAGCAAGCACAAGGAAATCATATTCCCATGCGGGATTTAAATCCGTGAAGGTGAATTGGCTTTCATAGCATGAACCCTTTAATGTGTTTTTATGATCGGTGATATCAAAAACGCCGTATACGGCGGCACCGTACACATCGCGCCAATCAAGCCACAGTGATTTGCCGCCGTTGCCTCTGCCGGTTACTTTCATGGAAGCCGAGAAATTGAACGCAGCCTTAACGGGCTCCGAAAAATCGCTGAAGATTTTGCCGCCCTGATAGTTTTTCCAACCGCGAACGCGAACATAATAATCAGAGGCATTCGGGCCGACATATTTAACGAATTTTGTGGTGTAAGTGCCGTTTATCCATTCGCCGTGAACATCCGTTTTAAAATTCGGATCGGTGCTCCACTGAATATAATAGCCGTGGCAGGCAACATAATCCCAAGCCGCGCTGATTGAATTTTCGGCACCGATATCATCGGCCATAACAACTATTATTTCCGGCGGCTCGCATGCTGCGCAAACCCGATATGTTGCATTGCTTGTTTTGCCGTTTTTATCATATGCAACAACTTTTATATCATATTCCCATGCCGGGTTAAAATCGTGGAATGCTACATCACTTGTTTTAACATCGCCTTTTAAGGTGTTTGCGCCGTTTGTAACATCATAAACCTTGTATCCGACAGCGCCCGCAACATCATTCCAATCAAGCCACAGGGATTTACCGCCATTGCCTCTGCCCGTTACCTCAAAACCGGTGGGAGCATCCATATAGCCCAGGATTGACGAATCCGTAAAATCACTGTAAATATAACCGCCCTGATAATTTTTCCAGCAACGAACACGAACATAATACTGCCTTGCAGGTTTGCTTGTGTTGATGGTGTAGCTTGTGGAGAAAGTGCCGTTTATCCAAGCACCGTTTTTATCAGTTTGGAAAGTTGGGTCTGTTGACCACTGCAAATAATAGCCGTGGCACGCAACATAATTCCAGCTTGCCGAAAGCGAATAGGTGCCGTTTGCCGAAATTGTGAAGTTTGTGGGAGGCTCGCAAGCCGCACAAACACGGTAAGTGTCATCTGCCGTATCACCGGTGCTGCTGATTGCAACAACCTTTATATCATATTCCCAAGCAGGGTTAAAATCATGAAAAGCTATATCGCTTGTTTTAACCTCGCCCTTAAAAGTGTTTGCGCCGTTTGTAACATCATAAACCTTATAGCTTACGGCATTTTTGCAATCCGACCAATCAAGCCACAGGGATCTGCCGCCGTTGCCTCTGCCGGTTACTTCAAAATTTGACGGAGCTGACGGCTTAACGGCTTCATTTGCAAACTCAACCGAAACGCTGTATGTTTGCGTTGCGTTTGACGGAATATCAGAGCCGTAATATGCGCCGCATTTAAGGAGATAAGTTGTGCCGGCAAAAAGCTTAACTGTCGTTTTGCATTCATTGCCCACATATTCTGTTTTTTGATTTTGAACCTCTTCCTGAGTGGTTGATTCAAGCAAAAACCAATGCGGCTGATATTTGATATCATCAGAATGTGATTCAAAAACATAATTTGCCGTTTGAGTGGGTTTAAAAGTTAATGTGGCAAATTTACTTGAACTTGAAACGGAAACATAAGCAGGAGAGCCGACATCAAGCACCGTTTTGCCTGCATCTGCATTTTTAATATCATAATCCGCATGAATATATTTGCTTTTTCCGTTTTTGCCGATTGCAACGGCCGTTAGCGAAGTGCTTTTGTTTAAAGTAATCGGCCCTGCCAGCGCATTGCCGTTAGTTAAAGTAGGCACTGTGTTATCGGTTGTATACATAACAGTTGTGCCGCTCGGAGCGGTTGCTGAAACGGTGATTGCGGAAGAATAACTGCCGCTTGACTTACTCAGAACGGGAGACTGAAGAAGCGCATCCTCATATAATGCAGAGAAATTCAAAATGCCTGCGCCGCACCAATTTGTGCCTGTGTTATCATTTATCGGGAAAGCAGCGGATTTTATTTTTGATTCAAGCTGACTTGCTAAGGCTGCCGTCCATTGAAAGCAAGGTTGCCGCAGCCGCACTTACAAACGGAGTTGCAAGTGAGGTGCCGCTTACATCTCTTGTGTAGCCGCCGCCCATAATCGTTGTATAAATATGAGTGCCGGGCGCCGCAATATCAACAACGGAGCCATAGTTTGAATAAGTGGCCTTGTTATTATCCGAATCGGAAGCCGCAACGGTTATTACCTGCGGAATTGATGCAGGAAAATAACTTGAGGCATCTTCATTTTTGTTTCCTGCTGCCGAAACAATTGTGCAGCCTTTTTTATCAAGCTCAGAAACAACATTTTCAAAATAATTTCTTGTGCTTGTTGAATCGCCCGTAACATTAACCACCAAAGACATATTAAGGATTTTCGGCGCATTTTGCTCCGAAGCAATTGTGTTTAATGCGGAAACAATATAACTCATTGTGCTGTTGCCGTTTGAATCCGCAATTTTATATGATTTGATTTTAACATTATTCGGTGAGTTTTGAACAATAACTCCTGCAACCTGGGTGCCGTGCCCGTACTGATCTGCTTCGGTGTCGGAATTTGTGAAATCTATACTGCCAACAACTCTGTTTTTAAGATCGGGATGAGTATCATCCACACCGGAATCAATAACGGCAACCGTTACATCATTAAGCTTTTTGCCGGAGCTTTTTATTGAATTTATGGTTTGCTGCGATTCAACTCTTTCATTGCCCCAAGTTTCAGATTTATATTCCGTTGCATTTACATCTGCGGTTTTTGCAATCAAGTCGTAATCGGCGGAATACCCGTCTGCCGAAAGAGACTTTAACGCACTTGCGGCGGAAGCATCATCTGCAAATTGAAGCACAGTAACTCCCACGGAGCTGACTTTTTCAATCTCGCCGTAACTTTTTGAAAGCTTATCGGCATAAACCAAAATTCTGTCCTCAACCGCAAGCTGAGTACTGTTTTGATTAAGGGCATAATCCTCATCGCCGTCGTATTCACTTACAATGCGATTAACGCTTTTTGAAAACGCAGCAACGCTTTTTCGATTTGCGTCTGCCGCAAACACGCTTTGGCACGGCGATAAAACACCGCAAGCCATAACGGCAGCCAACAATAAACCGATTGCCTTTTTTCATATACTTCTTTCCTTTCGTGAAATCGCCTTTTGCAAAACATGCATCAGAAAACGACTCCATAATTTGATTTTATTATACAATATTCACTTGCTCTTTGGCAACACATCAAAATTTAGCAAATCACAGCTTTTTGCACACAAAAACATTCCAACCCTTTTCGGAGCGTGTTTCTATAATATCAAAGCCGTTTTCCTCAAGCGAATGCTCAACCTCGGCCTTGCGGCTGTCTATAATTCCGCCGGTGATATAAACGCCGTGCTTATCGAGGAATTTGCCGGCATCCTTATTCAGCTTCATAACAACATCGGCAACGATATTTGCGATTATTATTTTATATGTGCCGCTTGCACACTCCGAAAGGTCACCTTTTTCGGCGGTGAAAACAGGCGGCTCAAAGCCATTTTTCTTTGCGTTTTCAATCGCCGTTTTAACAGCCAATTCATCAATATCCGTGCCGAAAGCGCTTTTTGCGCCCAAAAGCAGGGCGGCAATCGAAAGTATGCCGCTGCCGCAGCCGATATCAAGCACGGTGGATTCGTCGTTCACATATTCCTCCAGCATTTCAAGGCACAATCTTGTGGTTGGATGGCTGCCCGTGCCGAATGCAAGACCCGGCTCGATATTCAGAATTATGCGCCCGTTTGCATCATAATCTTTTTCCCATTCGGGCCTGATAAGCAGCTTTTCGCCTATCGGCATTGCATGGAAATACTGTTTCCAATTATTCACCCAATCCTGCGCCTTGCAATCCGCAAGCGAAATTTCACAGGGAATGTTTTCCGCATCAAGCCTTTCTTTAACAAACGAAACTGCCTCAGCGGGGTTTTCGTGCGGATTTATATAAATGTGGATAATTGACTTTGTGCGGTCTTTTTTCAGCAAATCCTCATCAATCAAATCAATATGGGCAATCTGCAAGGTTTCCTCTACCAAATCGGAATAATCCTCTATATAAATTCCGTAAGGCACGGCCATATTTGCTATATTGCCCGCCGTTTCGGTGTTTTTTTGAATCAACGGTGATTGCCACTTCCGTCCAGCTTTGCTGCTGAAAATCCTCTGCCATAATTATTCTCCTTTTTAAACTGCTGTGCCTTAATCATCCAAATTAACAATATGCTCCGTGCCGGAAAGGCCGTGGTTATAAAGCTTTCTGTTATCGAGCGACCATTGCCTGTCCGTAAACTTGCCCGGCTCAACCTTTGCCGTTGCGCTGTGGAACTCAAAAATTTCCGCATCAAGAGTATCGAGTGCGGAAAGAATTTCCGCCTCCAAAAACATGGGCCTTATCGGCGAACCGTATTCGGGCACACCGTGATGGCTTAAAATCATATGCTCAAGCAGAGCAACCTTTTCGCTTTCTATGCCAAGCTCCTTGGCGGCATCTGCAACATAATAAGCGCCCTCAACCAAATGGCCGATAAGCTCACCCTCTGTTGAATAACCCTTAACAAGTCCGCTTTTTGCAAAAGTGAATTCCCAAGTTTTTGCAACATCATGCAAAATCGCACCGGAAAGCAATAATTCCCTGTTTATATTTGGATAAATTCTGCAAATTTCCTCTGCCATGCGAACTATTGACATGGTGTGCAGCATAAGCCCGCCGAGCATTGCATGGTGAAGCCTGAAAGCCGCGGGGCAGGTTATAAGCAATTCTTTTTTATCGTTCATAATTTTTGAAACGATTGCTTTAAGCTCTGCGTCTTTAAAGGCATTTACTCTTTTCATAAGCATATTAAACATATCAAGCCCGCCGACATCGGATGAAGGAACAAGCTCTGCAAGATTATATTCATCGCCCGAAGAAGCAGGCCTGATTTGAGCGATTCTGAACTGATCTCTGCCGTTATATTGCTCTACATTGCCGCGAACCTTAACAACCATTTCCTCTTCAAAAATGCCGCTTGCATTATAATCCCACAGCTTTGCAGGCAATTCGCCGCTTTTATCGCCTATAATCAAATCCAAATAAGCTGCGCCGTTTTTGGTTTTCTTTTCTTCACATTTTTTTATGAGCACAAAGCCCTCTGCCATACCGTTCGGAAGCGGATTGAAATTCATATTTCTACCTCGTTTCTACAAAAATATATTTTAATACGAATACAATTATATAACAAAATGAATTATTTATCAATTGCCTGTAAAGATTATTTATATGCCGCTTACCCGTTCTTGACAAAAAAGCATTTCATTGTTAAACTATAATTTAATAATTATAAAATTTAATCAATCCGATTTACACGATTTTAACAACGGAGGCATTTAAGTGAACTTCGACAATTTATGCATGAATTGCTTTGAAAAGCTTACGCAAGGCAGCGTTTGCGCAAACTGCGGATTTGATAACGATTCAGTTTCGGATATGCTGTTTTTGCCGCGCAAAACCCTGCTTGCGGGCAGATATCTTGTGGGCAATTTTCTTTCGCAGGAAAGCGACGCCGTAACATACATCGGGCTTGACACCGAAACAAACACAGTTGTAACGATCAGGGAATTTATGCCGGCCGGCATTGCAAACAGGCTTGAGGGAAACCTTAATGCCCATGTGCGTGAAAAATATAAAAAAACATTTGACGGCTGTAAAAAATCCTTCATTAAGCTTTGGAGCACGCTCAAAGGGATGAATTCCCTTTCGGCAGTCATTCCCGTTTTGGATGTGTTTGAGGAAAATGAAACCGCATATGCGATTTCCGAAAGAATGATAACCGTTTCTCTGCGCGATTTTCTCATCAGAAACAGCGACAACATAATTCCTTGGGACAAAGCTCGCCTTATGTTTATGCCCGTGCTTACAACGCTTGAAAAGCTGCACGAAAACGGCATTATTCACGGCTGCATAAACCCCGACAACCTTGTGCTGTGCAAGGACGGAAAAGTGCGCCTTGCAGGCTTTTGCATAAGCGAATGCAACACGGCAGGCAGCGAGCTTGAGTTTAACGAAAACGAAGGCTACACCGCACTGGAGCAATATAACAACAATCACAAGATTTGCCCCGCAACAGACATTTATGCCTTTTCGGCTTGCATTTACAGAGCATTGGTTGGCACAAACCCGCCGAGTGCGCTTTCAAGGGAAACGAACGATAAGCTGATGATTCCGAATGTGATTGCGGAAAAAATACCCGCATATGTTATCAAAGCGCTCGGCGCAGGGCTTCAAATTTATCCTGAAAGGCGAATTCAAAGCGTTTATGATTACAGAGAGCTTTTAAACGCTGCACCGTCCGTTGTGGCCAAAGCCGCGGAAATTCAATCCACCGAGCAACGCGGCACGGCATCTGCCGAGGAAAGGCGCGAAAATCACGCAGCAAAAAGCGAAAAGCCTCAAAAAAAGAGCAACAAAGGAAAATTGATTGCAATTATATTGGCTGTTGTTGCCGTTTTGGCGGCAGCGATTTATGTGTTTGGTTTTTCCGGGCTCATAAACGGTAAGGAAACAACAGCGCCGCAAACGACGGCAGCACCCGTTACGGTGCCCGATTTTTCAACACAGGGCTACACCGAATCAGACATTAAAAACGGAGCGGCATGGAACCAGCAATTTAAAATAACCTTTAATTATGAATACAATGCCGATTATGAGGCGGGCACGGTTTATGCACAAAGTGTTAAAGCCGGCGAAACCGTTCCGCAAGGTTCGGCAATCGTGCTTACCGTAAGCAAGGGCACCGAGATGGCAACCGTGCCCGATGTTGGCACTTTAACGGCAGACGAAGCCACAAAGCAGCTTGAGAATTTGGGCTTTAAGGTTAAAACCGTTTCCGTTTACAACAACGGAAACTATACACCGAACACCGTAAAAAAATCGGGCGGCACAGCCCCGGCGGCAGGCGAAAGCGTTGCAAAGGGCGAAACGGTTATTATTCAGGTTTACGGCGAGGTTGAAACCACCACCGAGCCCTCAACGCAGGCAACAACCGCACAGTAACCGAGCATTTTTCCGTATCAAATAAAAGCAAAGCTCCCAATCGCTTTGTTTAAAACGGTTGGGAGTCGGAGCACACTCTTTTTTGCGGAGTGTGCTTTTTTTATGCCCTGTTATTTGATAACCGCTTGCGGAAGAAACGCCGCCGCAACGCACACAACAACGCTGCAAACGGCATAAAGAATTGCAATTGCCGTGCTGCCGGATTTAAGCAGCTGCGCCGTTTCAAGAGAAAATGTTGAAAATGTTGTAAAGCCGCCGCAAATGCCAACCTTTAGCAGCAAAACAAGGCGCGCATCCAAATTATTGCTTTTTGCGGCGAAGGCGGCAATTATTCCGATTGCAAGCGCGCCGAATGCGTTTATAAGAAATGTGTTTACCGGAAATCTCGTGGGATTTTTTATGGAAACAAGCCCTATCAAATATCTCAGCACCGCGCCGATAAACCCGCCGATGCCCACAAATAAGCAATTAAGCATAACAAACCTCCAGATTATATCGGATATAAACTAACCGATATAATATAAATATTCCGAAATTTATAAAAGCAATATAAATAAGTATATCAAAACGCCGCCTATCGGGCAAGTGTGCATAACTTTCGTCAAAAAAATAATAACAAACGGCCTTTTGAGCATAAAAACTCCCCACAGAAATGCCTGCGGGGAGTGATTTTTTATGAAAATGATTTTGCCAAAATGCTGTGGTCGCGAACATTTATATATCCGTTTGAGTCTGCATCAAGCGAAGAATCATAATTTGAATCGCCGGTTTTACTGTTGAATGCGGCTTTCAAATCAGCCGTGTGAACATCGCCGCAAACAGAGCATTTTTCGGTGAGCACATAATTTGAATAAGACTGCACTTCATAGCTGTGGCTTGCCGCCCAAACGGCATAAATTTCCGTGTCGGCGGTTATATTTTCCGCAGCGGCGCTCCAATGCGGGCAAACCAAACCGGAGGAAGCCTGCGGAAACTGCACAGCGGAAACACTGCCGCCGGATTTAACATAAGAATAATCCAGCACATTACCGCCTTGCGATTCATTGAAGCTTACCTTATAAAAATCTTTTGAAAGATTGATATGAACGGTTAAATTCTGAGCACCCGTGCATGAAACATCATAATCGTAATCAATACCCGAAGCAATAAGCGAATAATCGGTAAATTCAAACGCCGAAGTTTCACCGTTATAGCCGGCATAGCCCTCTTCATCATTTTCATTAGGAAGGCTTGAAGCTACAACCTTATCGGCGGAAAGAGAAACGGGCACCAAAAGCGTTTTGCCCGAAAATGCCGCCGCGGCATCTATTGTTTGATTGCCGATATTATAAGAAGTTACTTTGTTTTCAAGCAAAGGATTTGCGGAAAGATCCAGCGCCGCAATATTGTTATGAGAGCAGTTTAAATCCGAAAGCTGAGCATTTGCCGAAAGATCAAGCGAGGAAAGCGAGCTGTTGGCGCAGTTGAGCTGAGCCAAATTTGTGCACTTGCTAACATCAAGCGAGGAAAGCGCACAGCCGTCGCAAAGAAGCTTTGTTACAGAGGGAGATAATGCTAAGCTTGAAAGATTTTCATTATCCGAGCACACAAGATCGGTGAGCGCAGTGTTTTTTGAAACATCAAGCGAGGTTAAATTATTGCCCTGCACATAAAGCTTTTGCAAATTGGAAAGAGCGGAAAAATCTGCCTTTTCGATTTCCAAACCGCCGGCATAAATCTGAGAAAGCGATGTGAAATATTCTATGCCCGTTAAATCATGAATTTGATCGGCATATAAAAACAATTGCATATCTTTAACCTTAGCAATTTCAAAATCGCTTAAAGTGCCGCTTGAATCAAGGTCAAAATTTTCAAGCACAACATCCCTGAAGCTTTTATCCGGGAAATGAGCGGCGTCAATCGCCACCACATCCTGCGCGCTTGCGCTTATCAGCCCCGTAAGGCTGACAAGCGCAAGAATGATTGCCGATAAAACGGAGATGAATTTTTTAGTTGTTTTTGCCATTTTAACTCCTCTCCGTTATCTGCCGACTGTGAAAGATACCGGAATAGTATTTGTGATTTCGGAGCCGTCGCTCAAGGTTACCGTGCAGGTAACGGTGGCTGAGCCGCCGAATACCGCCGTGCACTTAACAAGGCCGCTTTGATCAACGGTGATCTTGCTGTTGTTGTCACAGCTCCATTTAATTGATGTGTATGCCTCTGCCGCTTCGGGATAAGTGTTTATCGAAAGCTGAACCGTTTTATTTGCAACAACGGCTGCTTTATATGAAACACTTTCCGTTTCCGCTCCGTTATAAACAAACTTGAAGGATTCAATAAGCTGAACCTTATCGGTTATCTTAATATTCTTTGTTACGGTTGATTCGCGGCCGTAATCATCCACAACCGTGTAAGTGAGGTCAACCGAGCCGAAAGCGGCGTCGTTATCCTTGGTGATTGTGGCGGTGTTGCCGGAAACCGAAACACTTACCGAATTTGCATTCGCATAAGTGAGCGTGGAGGATTTAATCATTGCGCCCTCTGCGCACGACGCACTTACAACAACTTGATTTGCCTCGTTTTTAACATAAGTTGCGCCGTTTGCAACCTCTTCGCCATTTACGGCAAAAGCAAGATTGCCGGCAGCGATAAACGGATGATCCGCAAGCTCGTTATACGCTGTTTGAAGAGCGGCAAAAGCGGAATCGATAGCGTCTTGAGTTGAAAGGTAATCATTGTTTACCTTAACCGCATTTTCATAAGCCGCCTTAAACGCCATGCCGTAATCATACGCATAATCCATATAGTTTACGGAAGCATATTCCTTAACGGCGGCATCAAGAGCCGTGTTATCATTTGTGGTGATTGCCTTTACGGAAGCGGAAACGCCGCCGTCCACCGCATAAGCGGTAATTGTGCATTCGCCGGCCTTGATAAAGGTTACAACGCCTTCCTCATTAACCGTGGCGATATTTTCATCCGATGATTTATAAATGCAGGTTCTTACCGTAGGAACGGTGAGAGCCCCGGTGCCGGAAACAGTTGGGCTGAGAGTAACCGTTGTGCTCGGTGCGCCATGAATGATTTCCTCCGAGAAGCTTACGCTGTTTACAATATTGCGAACAAACGAAACATAGATTGAGCTTTCTGCCGTGTTGCCCGCTTCATCCGTGGCGGTGGCAGTGATAAGCGCATAACCGCCGGTAAATGAATTATTTGTTACCGTGCCGTTTTCATCAACGGAAATACTGCTGTTTGAAGATTTCCATTCAACGGTTGCACCGGTGCTTTCAGCCGGATCAAGCGTTGCGGCAAGTTCAACGGATGCACCGTTAATGGAACTTTCGCTGTATCTTACAAATCCGGGATTAAGCTCCGTGCCATTTGATCCCTCAGCAAGAGAAAGACTTATATTTTTAACCGGAACGAAAATAACAAGATTGTTATAAGCATCATTGAGCTTTTCAATCATCTTTTCAACATCCGCCTGGCTTGCCTTAGCCTCGCTTATAACGGTGTTTGCAAGATCTATATTCGTTTTAAGAACGGCAAGTGAAGCATTTGTGTAGGTGTGAGTATCTTTTGTTTCAAGATAGAAATCGTTATACTGCTGATACAAAGCCGCAAGCTTTGTGTAATCCGTTGTGAGGGTTACGGTGCAAGAGGCTTTATATGCGCCATCGTATGTTTCGGCGGTAATAACAGCGGTGCCGTTATTATGAGGAGTTACGGTGCCGTTTTCATCAACGGTGGCGATACTGTCGTCGCTTGAATACCAAATAATATCCTTAACTTTAGCGTCGCTTGGGCTTACGGTTGCCGTAAGCGTAAATTCGCCTGAATTTGCAAACTGCTCAACGCTTTGCTTATCAAGCGAAACGCCTGTTACCGCGGCCGTTGCAATAACAACCCTAACCTGCCTTTCAACGGTTCTGCCATAGGTGTCAACAGCCGTGCAAAGCAATGTTGCCTGCGCGGTTGCACCCGCGATATTGCCGGCAACCGTTACCGTTTTATCGCCGAGTTCAATATCGGTGCCGCTTGATTTGCTGACAACAGTCCAGCTGAGAGAGGTGTAGTTTTCTGCCGCCGCATCGGGAATCGAAGCGGTAAGAATCGTTCTGTTATAAAGTGCTTTCTTGCCCTGATAGGAGTGAGCCGCAGCATCGGATGCCAAAGTGCCACTTCCTTTTGAATCGTAACTGAAAGCACCGCGTGTTTGATCGTCGTAAGAAACATTGACGGTTTCCGCTTTAACAAATTCATTGCCCGCAAGAGCCGCGCCTGCCGCATTAAGCTTTGCCGCTGCCGCGTTGATTTCATCCTGCGTGAGCGTGTTATCCGTGAGGGCTGCCTGAGCCTCCTCAAGCGCAGCCTTAAATGCCATACCTACCGAATATTTATAATCCATGTAGTTGACATCTTTATATTTTGCAACAGCTTCGTTAAGCGCGGTTCTGTCGCCGTCCGTTGAAACGGCACATTCCGCAGTGAAACCGCCGTCCAGGGTGATAACGCGAATTTTGGTTGCGCCTGCGCCGGTAAAGGTTACAAGGCCGTTATTGTCAACCGTTGCAACTTCCTCGTTATCGGATTCCCATTTAACAGCTTTAATACTTGCCGAACCGAGCGCACCGAGCTTTGTGCCGGTGGGTTCGATTGTGGAAACAAGCTGAAGGGTTGAGCCCACGCTGCCCGTTGCGCTTTCCTGATTAAGGGTTACACCCGTTACGGTATAATATGCAAAGGAAGCCCACACATCATCGCTGTATTGATTTCCGAAATGGTCTGTTACGGTGCATGTGATTTTGCCGTAAACGCCTTTATCTTTAAGAAGATTTGTTTTATTTACGGGCTTTACAACGCCGTCCTGCGAAACGGAGATTTCATCGCTGTTTTCCGAAGTCCATTCAACGCTTTTATAATCGGCGTTGTTGGGATAAAGCCTTACTTTAAGATCAAGCTCTGCTTTGCTGTAATCCGTTTCACCCTTAAGAAGCTGCAAATTATATTGATAATAATCGGAAGTGGGTTCGCCGTCTTTATAAAGCTCAATCTTTTGAACGAAGGTATATTTCTTAAGCCCTTTATATGCCGCCTCAAGCTCGGCATACATCTGCTCTACCTCATCCTGAGTGGAAGCATTTACCGCTATCATATCCTCTGCTTTTTTAATTTTGGAGGTGTAGGCCTCATAAGTGTCGGGATAATAATTTTCTTTTTCAAGAGCAAAGCTGTTATAAGTGTTTACAAGCTCTTGAAGCTTATCATAGTTGGTAACAACATTTACCTTGCACTCGGCAGCAAAACCGCCGTCTGCCGTAACGGCAGTGATAACGCAATCGCCGCCGTAATTAAATGTGAGATTGCCATTTTTTGGTCTACACTTGCAACCTTATCGTTGCTTGAATGCCAAACAACATCCTTGATATCAGCCGTTGAGCCGATCAAATTTTTGGGAAGCACCGTGGCTTTGATTTGCTGAGGCTCGCCGACCTTGGCACCGGTGATGCTTTCGGCAGAAAGCTCAATGCCCGTTGCCTGAGTTTTTGCAAATGCAACATTAACACTTTCGGAAACGGTTTCTCCGAAATAATCCGTTACCGTAACAGTGATTGTGGCGTGGCAAGCCGAATTTGAAACAGGCTTGCAAAGGCCGGTTTTCTCATCAACCGAAACCGCATTCGGATCGCTTGAGCTCCATTCAATTTTGCTGTACATGGCGCTCTTTGGCTTTAATTCATATTTGAGCTGGCATTTTGCTTTTTTATAATTTGCCGCTGTGCCAACCTTAACGCTTATATAATCGCCGACTTCCTCTGCCGAGCTGTTTAAAATTTTAACGCCGCCGAGGCCGACATAACCGCCGAGGCGATAGAAGATATAAAGAAGCTCATCGGAATAAGTGTCAACCATATTTTGAGCGGCAAGCGGAGCTTCATTAGAAAGATAATAGCAATAATTAAGCTTTCTCATATATTCTTTATATGTTGCCGCGTTATCTTTGGTCTTTTTAATTATGGTGTGCTCGCAAAGATCAAGAATTTCGTTGAGCCTTGCTTTATCGGGATAGGAGGTAACGGTGGTGCTGTCCACAATTGCACCGTCTGCCGAAACGCAATAGAGCGTTACAACGCCCACATCATTTGCGCTTATGATTGCATTGCCGTTTTCATCAACCGATTCGATTGAAACAATATCAGGATCGCTTGAATACCAATTTGTGTGATAGCATGTGTATGCAGGGCCGGTAAAGCCGGCTGTGTAGCTTGGCTTCAGGGTGTGCGTGACTTCCATTGTGGTGCCGTTTGTGATTGAAATATCTTTAGTATCAATCGTGTTTGATTCGGCATAATTTCTTGTTACCGCAATAGTGAGCACATCACTTTTAACCGTGCCGTCATCGGAAACGCAATAAACATTAACGGCGGTTGCCTTTTCAACGGCTGCTTTCATTTTAATTTCTGCCGTGCCGTCTTTGTTATCTTTTAAACTGTAATCCTCTTCATTATCTATAACCCAATGAACGGTTTTATTTGTTGCATTATCGGGAAAGATTGTTGCCTGAACAACACAACCGTTGCCGGCAAGCCCGTCTGCAACAGTCTTTTTAACGGTGAGATAATGATATGTTGTGCCGTTTATTTCAACATCCTTGGTTGAAAGCGTGCCTCCGCTTGTTGTGGCTGTGGCGGCGATTGTGATGCCGCTTACCGGCTGGCCGTTATCAATCGTTGTTTCGCCCTTTACGGAGGAAATTTCATAATAATTTGAGCCTACCAAAGAATAGCCGGTTTTAGCCATGCAGGCAATGCGGCTTGTGCCGCCCGCAACGGCTGTGTAAAGGCCGTTCTTATCGATTTTTCCGATTCCGTCCGAAACAGAGCCGTCGTTCATAACGGGATTTCCGCTTTCATCGGTGAGCAAATTGCCGTTTTCATCCGTTTCCTGATAAGGTGCCGTTGCCCATTGATACTCGGTTTCGCCTGTTTCGGAATTAACGGTTGCAACGCCCCATTCAAGCGAAAGATATTTTGAACTTTGCGCTCTTTCCGGATAAACCGTGGCGCTGAGCTGCTGAGTTTCACCGATATTTACGGTGCTCTTTTCCTTATTTATCACAACATCGGAAAGCTGATTATCGCCCGTTTTACCGGTTACTGTGATTGTGATTGTTTTTTTAACATTGTTTGCCGCAGAGGTGGCGGTGATATCAACAGTTTGCTGTGAATATTGGCCGAGTGAGCCGCCTGCGTCCCTGCCCGTTACCGTGCCTGTGAGCGGATCAACCGATGCAACCTCGGGATTTGAAGATTCCCAAGTAATATCTGAGGTGTTTGCGGCTTCGGGTTTTGCATTTTCTATCGAAAGATAGATTTGCTCGCCCTCTTTAACCGTGTTTACACCTTTAATATCAAAGTTTGTGCACGGCACACCGTCAATAACCGTGAATGTGATTGAATCGTTAGTTGTGAACTGCAAAATAAGGTTTGCAATAATCTTAATTGCCGTGGCAGTAAGCTGAACGGCATCTGCCGAATCGCCAACTATATCCTTGATTGCAAAGCAGGCATCAAGAATTGCCATAAGCACATTTCGGTTTATATCAAGACCGAGCTTAATAAGAATATCGGCTATTTTACCCGTATCTATCGTGCCTGTGTTTTGCAGTTTATAGAGATAATTTATGTATTTAAGAATATTTTGAATAAATCCGTCCGTATCCGGCGACACAAGAATCGTTACGGTGCCGGTGTTTTTAAATGTTACAAGCCCGGAATCCGTTACCGTTGCAACAGCCTTGCCCGAGCTGAGAACAGACGAATTTTTAACCGAATAAATTACGCCCATATGAAGCCTTGTGGGTGTGGTGCAGGCGGAAATTTGCTGCGTTGTGCCCTTTGCAACGGTTGTCGGCAGATTTTGCTTATTTGTGATGTGAGTGCCGTTCGGAAGAAAATCGGCCCAATATTCCTGGCTTTTTTGAACGCAAACCTCAAAGCTGTCTGTTGCAAGCACTTTACCGTCACCGTCATAAAGCGTGCAGGAGATAACCGTGTTTACCTTATCAAGATATTTTCTCAGCGAATCAACAAGCTCGCCCTTATAAGACTCAATGTATTTTGCCAAAACGGAGTCCGAACCGAAAGCGGCCTCAACAGCTGCAATGATTTCATCGGTGTCCATAGTATCAACATTGATTTTATCGTTGAAGAGTGCTTTTTCAAGCGCCTTCTTCATAATTCCGCCAACAAGCGGAATTGTGGCAACCTCATTATCAATCCAAAGCCTTACTGCGGCGCCCTTTGAAGAGTCAAAGGCACGAACAAGACCCTCCGGCGTTACATCGCACACCGTTGGAGTATCACTGTCCCACTTAACATAACCGTTTGTGGGAATTTCGCAATCCTTCAGCTTATACTGAAACTGCTTTTTGTCTGCCTCATACATATACTCAATGTACTTGGTTTTGCCGTCTTCCTGATAAGTGGGAACGAGTGTGCCGTCCTCATAAAGAATTTCAAGCTCGTAAACGGGTATGACACCGCCGTCCCCTTCTGCCGCAACAGCCACAAAACCGGGCGAAACAACGCCTATAACGGTTACGATTGCAAGCAGAACGCTCAAAATCTTTTTTCTTACGGAAAATGCTTTCATAAAATTTCCTCCGTTTCGATAAACAACTTCATCACACACAGAAAAATCCGCGCACGGGCGCAAAAATTAAAATATGCTAATTATATTATATATAATTACAGAGATTAAAGCAATTGCCATTATTTACAAAAAATTCAATATTCGTTTGGTGAATATATCTAAACAAAACAAGGCCTTTCTCATCAAATTAAATATGTTTAATTTAAACAAAATCAGGCAGTATATTTTGTGACATTGAACAAAATGTTTTACGTGTAAAAAAGGTTGTTTTACAAACCGAATCGGCAGCATTTTATAATTTGCGATTGTTTTTTAAATGATTTTGACACAAAAAAGCACCGTGCATTTTGCACAGTGCTTTGGTTGCATTTATAAATTGTTTTAACATTTTTAAGAGAGCATATTCTTCGTTTTGCGATTCGGTTTAATAAAAATCATCAAACACGTCAAGCTCGCAAATCGTTGCCATAGAGCCGTCTCTTTGCGTGATAAGCTTTCTTGTTTCCTTCACCTTTTTCGGCTGAGCGCCCTTTGGGCTGATTTCGTAATAAACCTCGCTGCAGCCTTTTTTAAGAAGGTCGGCATGCATTTTTTCGGCGATTTTATCACTGTTTCCGATTATGATTTTTGAAAGATCGCCGCCGAAGCGCTCAAAAAATTCCGAGCGCGGATAGCCTGTGAGCTTAACGAAATCGCCGCTTATAACCTGGCATTCAAACAAATTATCCGTTTTGGTGAAAAAGAATGCGCCGCTTAAATTTTCAAGCAGGTTAAGCAATCTGTCGTTAGCCTCGTCCGCCTTTGCCTCTGCCGCTTTAACCCTCGTTATATCAGTGAAAACGGCGTGAAAAATCGGGCAGCCGTCGTCATCCGTTTTATGCACGGCGGCATTGAATTTGCACCATCTGTATTTATCCTTATGCTGCTTTATTCTGCACACCAAATCAATTTCATCGCCCGTTGCCATAGCGCTTGCCGATTGCCTGAAACACAAGCGTTTTATCCTGCGGGTGAATCAATTCGTCTATTCTGTAAACCTGCTTTTGATATGTATCCTTATCCGTTCCGAAAAGGCGGCAGGCGCTTTCGTTAAGATAAAGCACTTCAAAATGCATGTTTTGGGTTACTTTGAAAAGGCAAACGCCCCCCGTTACAAGGTCTATCAAATGATTGATTTCCTTTGCTTTTCCTTTAAGCGCCTGTTTTTTTCTCTGCTTTTTGAAACATCGGCAAACACAAGGCGGCAAAGCGGCGAATTTTCGTAATTCTGCGCCGTGCAATGCACATAAACCGGCTCACCGGATTTATTCGCTATATCAACATCCGTATAAATATAAGGCGAATCTTTTTTGCATATTTTTTTGAATAATCTGCTGGCGGTCTGCCGGAATAACTATATCCTGCAAAAACAGCTTTCCCTGCTTGATTTTAGACGGGTGAACACCCGTAAAATCCGAAAAATGGCTGTCGCAATCAACAATCTTAAAATTATCTTCTTTATCCACTACGCAGTTTAAAAATTCAACTTCGTAGGCTCTGTCCTCATTTGTTTCGGTCACGGCGAATAAACTCCTTTCAAAAGCTTTGCCGCAGGGAGAATCCCTGATAATTTTCTAACAATATATTATATCGTCATTATAGCACAAAAATAATAGAAAAGCGAATTTTTTGTTAATTATTCTGCCGAAAAATAAATTTTACTATATGCAAAGGCAAAACAATGTGTTATTATACTAATGATAATTTTTTATGATATCGTAATCATATAAAAAAGGAGAATCATAATGGCAAAGGTACATCGAGTTTATGTTGAAAAAACAAAGGAAAATGCCGTTGAAGCAAGGCAGATTATGGAAGACCTTATTTCAAATGTTGGCATTACCGGGCTGGAGGATTTGCGCCTTATCAACAGATATGACGCACAGGGACTCAGCGACGAGGAATTTGAAAAAGCATCAAGGCTGATTCTTTCGGAGCCAAACCTTGATAATATTTACAATGAAATCAATATTCCCGCCGATTGGAAATATTTCGTTACGGAATATCTTCCCCGGCCAATATGACCAAAGAGCAGACAGCGCAGCCACAGTGCATTCAGCTGCTTACCGCCGGTGAAAGGCCGCTTGTTGCAAGCGCAAAGGTTATTGCCGTTAAAGGCGATATAACAGATGCCGAATTTGAAAAGATCAAATCATACATAATCAATCCCGTTGAATCAAGAATTGCATCCGAGGATTTGCCGCAAACACTTGATATTACGGCAGATTCCCCCGCGAATATCATTCGCATAAACGGCTTTATTTCAAAAACAGACGAAGAAATTGCCGCTTACCACGCATCTATGGGCTTTGCAATGAGCGTTGCCGATCTTTGCTGGGTAAGAGATTATTTTAAGACAGAGGGCAGAGATCCGAGCCTTACCGAGCTTAAGGTTATAGACACCTATTGGAGCGACCATTGCCGCCACACCACTTTTGGCACAAAACTCGATGAAATCACAATAGAAAAATCAAAATACGGCAAGGCTGTTGAAGCTGCCTTGGAGCAATATTTTGCACTTCGCCACGAGGTTTACGGCGAGCGTGAAAGCAAAAAAGATGTTTGCCTTATGGACATGGCTTGCATCGGAGCAAAGGCGATCAAAAAGCGCGGCGGACTTCCCGACCTTGATGAAAGTGAAGAAATCAACGCTTGTTCAATAGAAGTGCCTGTTGAAATAGACGGCAAAACCGAGCAATGGCTTGTTCAGTTCAAAAATGAAACCCATAACCACCCAACCGAAATAGAGCCTTTCGGCGGCGCTGCAACCTGCCTTGGCGGTGCAATCCGTGATCCGCTTTCCGGCCGTGCATATGTTTACCAAGCCATGAGAGTTACCGGCTCCGGCGACCCGACAACGCCGTTTGCCGAAACGCTTGACGCAAAGCTTCCTCAAAAAAAGATAACAACAGGCGCCGCGCAGGGATATTCAAGCTACGGCAACCAAATCGGCCTGGCAACCGGCCAAGTTACGGAGCTTTATGATGACGGCTATGTTGCAAAGCGAATGGAAATAGGCGCGGTTATCGGTGCATCTCCGAAAAAGAATGTTGTAAGAGGAATTCCGCAGGAGGGCGACATAATCGTTTTGCTCGGCGGCAGAACAGGGCGCGACGGCTGTGGCGGCGCAACAGGCTCCTCCAAAGCTCACAACAGTTCTTCAATAGAAACCTGCGGTGCAGAGGTGCAAAAAGGTAACCCGCCCACAGAAAGAAAAATTCAAAGGCTTTTCCGCAACGAAGAGGTTGCGCAAATGATTAAGCGCTGCAACGATTTCGGCGCAGGCGGTGTTTCCGTCGCCATCGGCGAGCTTGCAGACGGCCTCGACATAGACCTTGATAAGGTTCCGAAAAAATATGACGGACTTGACGGCACAGAGCTTGCAATTTCCGAATCACAGGAAAGAATGGCGGTTGTGCTCAACAAAGAGGATGTTGAAAAATTCATTTCTCTTTCAAATGCAGAAAACCTTGAGGCAACTCCCGTTGCGGTTGTAACTTCCGCAAACCGCCTTACGATGACATGGCGCGGAGACAAAATTGTTGACATCAGCCGCGATTTTCTTAACACAAACGGCGTTACACAGCACGCAAACGCCGAAATCACGGCAATTGACGATTCTGCAAATTACAGAAATATTATTCCTGCCGAGGTTGAAGGCAAAAGCGGCTCCGAAGCTCTAAAGGCAAACCTTGCAAGGCTTGAGGTTTGCGGCCAAAAGGGCCTTTCCGAAAGATTTGACTCTTCCATCGGAGCGGCAACGGTTAACATGCCGTTTGCCGGCAAATATCAGCTTACTCCCGAAGAGGCAATGGTTGCAAAGCTTCCGCTGCTTAAAGGCGAAACAGACACGGCAACTGTTATGGCATATGGCTTTATCCCCAAGCTTTCAAGCTGGAGCCCGTTCCATTCCGCGGCTTTCGCAGTTACCGAATCTCTTGCAAAGCTTGCGGCGGTAGGCTGTGATCCAAGCAAAGCAAGGCTTACATTCCAAGAGTATTTTGAAAGACTTAACAATGATCCCAAGCGTTGGGGCAAGCCGACAGCAGCATTACTCGGCTCAATAGACGCACAAATCGGCTACGGCACGCCATCCATCGGCGGCAAGGACAGTATGAGCGGCTCATTCAACGAGCTTGATGTTCCGCCGACACTTGTTTCTTTTGCAGTAGGCATGAGCGAAGCTTCAAAAACAGGCACGGCTCTTTTCCAAAGCTCCAAATCAAAGGTTTATATGCTTGAGGTGCCCACCTGCTCCGAAACAGGAATGCCGAGATACGGCGAAGCAATGAAGATGATGCAAAGCGTTTGCAAGGGTATCCGCAGCGGTGAAATCCTTTCTGCAAGCGTTGTTAAAGAGGGCGGCGCGGCAGCCTGCATCTGTAAGGCTGCATTCGGCGAGAAACGCGGCTTCACCTTTGCGCAAAATCTTGACTATGAAACTCTTTTTGCCGCAAAGCAGGGCAACATTATTGTTGAAATTGCAGACGGCGATTGCATTGGCTTTATAAACGGCGAAGAGGGCACGGGCAAGCTGCTCGGCTCCACAAACGCAAACGGCGTTTTCATTTTGAACGGCGATGTGCTTACCGTTGATGAGCTTATCGAGGCTTGGAGCGGCAAGCTTGAAAAAGTGTTCCCGACAGACAGCGGCGTTAAGGCAGCAATGCCTCAGGAAATTGAGCTTTACAACGAGCGCTCCATATTTATTTGCAAAAACAAGGTTGCAAAGCCGAAGGTATTTATTCCGGCGTTCCCCGGCACAAACTGCGAGGTTGATTCCGCAAGAGCCTTCGAAAAAGCAGGCGCAGAAGCCGAAATACTTGTTGTGAACAACCTTTCCTCCGCTTCAATCAACGAAACAATAGACAAAATGGTTTCCCTTATCAACGAAAGCCAGATCGTTATGCTGCCCGGCGGATTTTCCGGCGGTGACGAACCGGAGGGTTCGGGCAAATTTATTGCCACAACATTCAGAAATCCCAAGGTTAAAGAGGCGGTTGACAAGCTGCTCAATTGCAGAGACGGCCTTATGCTCGGCATTTGCAACGGCTTCCAGGCTCTTATAAAGCTTGGCCTTGTTCCTTATGGCAAAATCGTTGAAATAAACAAAAACGACCCCACCCTTACATTTAACACAATCGGCAGGCACATATCCTCCGTGGCATACACAAGAGTGGCAAGCGTTAAATCCCCGTGGCTTGCAGGCACGCAGGCAGGCGATGTTTTTGCCGTTCCGATTTCACACGGCGAAGGCAGATTTACGGCAGACGCAGAAACAGTTAAACGCCTTGCGGAAAACGGGCAAATAGCGACACAATATGTTGACCCGAACGGCGAGCCCGTTGCAGAAATGCCGTTTAATCCCAACGGCTCAGTTTGCGCAATAGAGGGCATTACTTCGCCGGACGGCAGAGTGCTCGGTAAAATGGGTCACTGCGAAAGAAAAGGCGAAAACCTTTACAAGAATGTTCCGTTTGAAAAGGATATGAAAATTTTTGAAAGCGGCGTAAATTACTTTAAATAATATAGAAACGCCCCGTTTCCGCGGACGCGGGGCGTTTTTGCGGGTGAAATATTCGGATTTTTTAACGAAGCATGCAAAAAATCACCCGCTTATATACAAAACACACAGAAAGAGGATTGCTTTTAATGAAATATGTTGTTGTTTTATATGATGGGATGGCGGATTACCCCGTTCCGGCGCTCGGCGGCAAAACGCCGATGATGGTTGCAAAGAAGCCGAATCTTGATTACCTTGCCCAAAGAGCGGAGGTTGGCTTGGTGCGCACCGTTGCACCCGGGCTTAAACCCGGCTCAGATGTGGCAAATATGAGCGTTTTGGGCTTTGACCCGATGAAATATTACACCGGCAGAAGCCCGCTTGAGGCGGCTTCAATGGGAATAGACATGGCACCGAGCGATGTTCGCTGCGCTGCAACCTTGTTACCCTTTCGGAGGACGATAAGCCCTACGAAGAAAAAACAATCGAAGATTATTGCGCCGATGATATTTCAACCGAAGAGGCGGCAGAGCTTATTAAAGCCGTGCAGGAAAAATTCGGGAACGACACATTTCATTTTTACCCCGGCGTTTCCTACAGGCATTGCCTTATTTGGAAAAACGGCACAACCGATTTGGGCACTATGACCGCGCCGCACGATATCACGGGCAAAGTTATAACGGAGCATCTTTCAACCTCAGAAAACGCAAAGCCGCTTATTCAGATGATGAAAGATTCCTATGAGCTGCTTAAAAGCCATCCGATAAACCTTGCCAGAAAAGCGCGCGGCAAGCGCCCGGCAAATTCCATTTGGCTTTGGGGTGAGGGCACAAGGCCCGCCATGGGATCATTTGAGCAAATTCACGGCATAACGGGCGGCATGGTTTCCGCGGTTGATTTGCTTAAAGGCATTGCAAGCTGCGCGGGCATGGAAGTTGCCGAGGTTCCCGGCGCAACCGGATATATAGATACAAACTTTGAGGGCAAAGCAAACGCCGCGCTCGATATTTTAACAAGGCGGGATTTCGTTTACATTCATTTTGAAGCAACGGATGAATGCGGCCACAGAAACGAACCCGAAAACAAGGTTAAGGCAATTGAGATGATAGACAGCCGTGTGCTTCCCATTTTGTTTGAGGGCCTTAAAAAATATGATGACTACAAAATTATGGTGCTTCCCGACCACCCGACCCCGATCGTTACCCGCACTCACGCTTCAGACCCCGTGCCTTATCTTATCTATCACAAAAACGGCGAAGTTGAAGGCGTTGACACAATCAACGAGGAAACCGCAAAAGCGACGGGCAACTTCATTGATTTCGGCCCAAGCATTATGACGCATTTCATCAAGGACTGAATATATGAGAAAAATAATCATATCGACCGCGGCGCTTATTGCTGCGGCGGCAATGCTTTTTGCCGGATGCTCGGCTCAAAGCCCCGCAGGCAAGCGAAGCATCAAGCGAAGCGGCAACACAAACAACTGTTATCAAAAGCGGTGAAACCGTTTCATATGTTATTTCATCCGACGATGCAAAAAGCACGGCATATGCCGAATTACAAAAGAAAAGCGCCTCCGGCGAATACGGCGATATAAATAATTTTACATTTGCGGGAGTTGAGCTTTTGGGCGCAAAGCAGGGCATTTACGCCTACAATATGGGCTACGGCACCGATTCCAAAAGCGAAAACACGAGCGGCAATCCATATTACTGCGTTTGCTACAATTATGACCCCGAGCTTTGCGACACCGCCTATTTTTGCATAGACGCAATAACGGGCAAGTTGCTTTTTTCGGGATATATGGGCGATTGATTCGCCGAAAGTGCGCAATGCACCAAAACAACAAATCAGCAAAGAAAGGGAAAATTTATGAGGAAAGACACTATTTGCGTTCAGGGCGCGTACAAACCTAAAAACGGCGAGCCGCGCGTTATGCCGATTGTGCAAAGCACAACCTTTAAATATGACTCAAGCCAAGAAATGGGCGACCTTTTGACCTAAAGAAAAGCGGCTATTTTTATTCACGCCTGCAAAACCCCACCTGCGATCTTGCTGCGGCAAAAATAGCCATGCTTGAGGGCGGTGTGGCAGGTATGCTCACATCAAGCGGCCAGGCGGCAAATTTTTATGCCGTTTTCAACATTGCAAGCGCGGGTGATCATGTTGTTTCCAGTGCAGCGATTTACGGCGGCACTTTTAATCTTTTCAATGTTACAATGCGCAAGCTCGGCATAAATTTCACCTTTGTTTCCCCCACCGCAAGCGAGGAGGAAATTCAGGCAGCGATTCAGCCGAACACAAAATGCATTTTCGGCGAAACAATTTCAAACCCGAGCCTTGATATTATGGATATTGAAACCTTTGCCAAGGTGGCTCACAAAAACGGAATTCCGCTTATTATAGACAATACCTTTGCAACCCCCATAAATTGCAGGCCGTTTGAATTCGGATGCGATATAGTTACCCACTCAACCACAAAATACATGGAAGGCCATGCCTCCACAATAGGCGGCGCAATAGTGGACAGCGGCAAATTTGATTGGGAGCAAAATGATAAATTCCCCGGCTTAACAACTCCCGACGAAAGCTATCACGGCTTAACCTACACCAAGGATTTCGGCAAGGCGGCATACATCACCAAGGCAACGGCACAGCTTATGAGGGATTTGGGTTCCATTCCCGCGGCAAATAACGCATGGCTCGTTAATTTAGGGCTTGAAACGCTGCATTTAAGGATGCCGCGCCACTGCGAAAATGCAAAGAAAGTGGCGGAATATCTTAAAAACAATGAAAAAATCACTTGGGTAAAATGCGCAATGCTGGAGGATGACCCTCAGCACGAAATCGCAATGAAATATATGCCAAACGGCACCTGCGGAGTTGTTTCCTTCGGCATTAAAGGCGGCAGAGAGGCCGCAACCGTGTTTATGGACAGCTTAAAGCTTGCCGCAATAGTTACCCATGTGGCAGACGCACGCACCTGCTGCCTTCACCCCGCATCAACCACTCACCGCCAGCTTACGGATAAGGAGCTTGAGGAATGCGGCGTTACTCCCGATTTGCTTCGCTTTTCCTGCGGAATTGAGGATGCGGACGATATTATTGAGGATATTCAGCAGGCGCTGGATAAAATATAATTACGGCATTTGCCGAAATTTATAAAAAAGGTTTAAAACGATGTTTGTAGATATAGCAAAAATTAAGATCAAAGCCGGCGACGGCGGCGCGGGCGCAGTTGCGTTTCACCGTGAAAAATATGTTGCTTCCGGCGGTCCGGACGGCGGCGACGGCGGCAAGGGCGGCGACATTGTTTTCGTTGTTGACGACAATCTTGCAACGCTTGCGGATTTCAGATACAAAAGAAAATATGCAGCAAAGAACGGCCTGCCCGGAGAGGGAAACAAAAAGCACGGCAAAAACGGAGCCGACCTTGAAATCAAAGTTCCCCGCGGCACAATAATCAAAGAAGCAAACAGCGGCGCCGTTATGGCGGATATGAGCAAAACAGAGCGCTTTGTGGCCGCCAAAGGCGGCAAGGGCGGCTGGGGCAACAGGCACTTTGCAACGCCTACAAGGCAGGTGCCCCGTTTTTCAAAGCCCGGTGTTCCCGGCGAGGAATGGGAAGTCAGCCTTGAGCTGAAGCTTTTGGCGGATGTGGGGCTTTTGGGCTATCCATCCGTGGGCAAATCGAGCCTTATTTCCGTTGTGTCACAGGCAAAGCCCGAAAATCGGCGACTATCATTTCACAACACTTTCACCTAATTTAGGCGTTGTTTCAATGGGCGAAGGCAATTCCTTCGTTATTGCGGATATTCCCGGGATTGATTGAGGGCGCAAGCGACGGTGTGGGACTCGGCCACGAATTTTTAAAGCATGTTGAGCGCTGCCGCCTTTTAATTCACATAGTGGATGTGAGCGGCTTTGAGGGCAGAGATCCAAAAGAGGATTTCAAGCGCATAAACGAGGAGCTTGTTAAGTTTAACCCCGAGCTTGCAGAGCAGCCGCAGATTGTGGCAGGCAATAAAATAGACATGGCTACCCCGGAGCAGATTGAGGACTTCAAAAGCTGGATTGAAGCACAGGGATATGAATATTATTCAATTTGCGCACCGATTTTCGAGGGCACGCAGGAGCTTATGAACGCCGTTTGGCAAAAGTTGCAAACGCTTCCTCCGATCAAAGAATATGAAACAGAGGAAATTCCGCTTGAGAGCCTTATGAAAAATGACGAAGGCTTCAAAATCACCGAGCCTGAAAAGGGCTATTTCGTTGTGGAAGCATCTTGGTTCCCCCGTGTTTTGCGCGGCATAGATATTGAGGATTATGAAAGCCTGCAATATATGCAGCGCGTGCTTCAAAAAAGCGGAGTGTTTGATGCGCTTGTTGAGCGCGGCATAGAAGAGGGCGACACGGTTTCAATTTATGATATAGAATTTGAATACACACCGTAATAAACAACATAAAAGAGGATTTGCCTGCTAAGCAAATCCTCTTTTTCATTATTATAATACCTATTATATGCATACAGTTTAATTTTGCAGTGACTCAGAAAACATCTGCGTTATTTTATCCGCAAGCTGAGCGTATTTCGGCAAATCAAGCCTGAAATCCTCCGCCAAAATATTATCCGCACATTCGCGGCAAAGCGCAAGCATTTCCGTGTTTGAAAGCATATCGGCAATTTTGAGTTCCGGCAAACCGTGCTGCCTGTTACCGAAGAAATCACCCGGGCCGCGTTGCTTTAAATCCTCGTCGGCAATTTTAAAGCCGTCGCTGTATTTTTTCATTATTTGCAGGCGTTCGCGCGCTGTTTCGCTTTTACTGTCCGACACAAGCACGCAATAAGATTGCGCCTTTCCCCTGCCGACTCTGCCTCTCAGCTGATGAAGCTGAGAAAGCCCAAAGCGCTCAGCATTTTCGATTATCATAACGCTTGCATTCGGCACATCGACGCCGACTTCAACCACGGTGGTGGCAACAAGAATCTTAATATGACCCGAAACAAACCCTGCCATAACCCGCTCTTTTGATTTGGAATTCATTTTACCGTGCAGACACCGAGATTTATCCCTTTGAAAGCACCGTTTGCAAGCTGCTCGGCATATTCCTCTGCCGGCAAGCAAATCGCTTTCACCGGCTTCCACAAGCGGGCAGACGATATATGCCTGCTGCCCTGCCGAAATTTGCTTTTTCACAAATTCATAAAGGCGCTTATGATAGCGAGAATCAACCACATCCGTGCGTATTTTTTGCCTGCCGGGCGGCAATTCATCAAGCACGGAAATATCAAGATCGCCGTAAATCATCAGCGCCAAAGTTCTCGGAATCGGCGTAGCGCTCATAACAAGCGAGTGCACCTCACCGCCCTTTTCCGCAAGGCTTGCTCTTTGATTAACTCCGAAGCGGTGCTGCTCATCAGTTATTACAAGACCGAGATTTTTAAAATCCACATCCTTTTGAATAAGTGCATGCGTGCCTATTGCAAGCTGAACCTCACCGGGCCGCAAGCTCTGCCTTAATTCGCCGTTTCTCCGCCGCAGAGGTGCTGCCCGTGATCAGCCTCACCGTTATCCCCGCAGGCTCAAGCATTTTTGAAAGCGTTTCAAAATGCTGATTTGCCAAAATTTCCGTCGGCGCCATAAACGCGCATTGATAGCCGTTTTTCACTGCCACATATATAACGCCGGCCGCAACCGCCGTTTTGCCGCTGCCCACATCGCCCTGCAAAAGCCTGTTCATCGGGTATTTGCCCTGCATATCCGCAACGCAATCCTTAACTGCGCGAAGCTGAGCGCCCGTGGGCTTAAAAGGCAAAAGCTTTAAAAAATCTGCCGTGTAATCGTGTGAAATACTTATATGGCCTTCACGGCGTTTTTTACTTTTAAGCTTCAGTAAACCGAGCTGCAATATTAAGAGTTCCTCAAAAATGAGCCTTTTTCGCGCCGCCGCAAGCAAATCAAAGCTTTCGGGAAAATGAATATTGCGCATTGCCGCCGTTAATTCAATCAAGCCGTATTTTTGCCTTATATCGCGAGGCAGCGTTTCTGCAAATTCGCCGTGCTGCTCAAGAGCCGCTTTCATAAGCTTTTCAATCGCCGCCGAGGATAATTTTTCCGTTGCGCGATAAATCGGGTGAATACCGGCATTGTCCTTCGCCGGCAGAATTTGGGGCGAGCTCATTTCCGCAAATGAAAGCCGCTTTTCTATTTTGCCGAAAAGAATATAATCCTCATATATTTTGAGAGATTTTGCCAAGAATTTCTGATTAAAAAGCGTGGCGTGAATAACCGTATTTCCATCCGTAAAATCACATTTATACAAGGTCATCCCGCGGCGAATCATATGCTCTTTAACGCTGCTGATAAGTGTTGCCTTAATGCAGGCATTTTCGCCGCTTTCGCAATCCGAAACAAGCATTTCGCGCGAAAAATCGCGATAATCGCGGGGATAATATTCCAAAAGCTGCTCTATTGTGAAAATGCCGAGCTTATTTAAAAGCCCGGCTCTTTTTTCTCCAACACCCTTAAGGTATCTTATATCCTTCATATTACTCCACAGAAATAATAAAGTAGTAAATCGGCTGGCCGCCGTTTACAATGCTGATTTCAACATCATCGCCGTATTTTTCCTCAAGCCTGTTTTTAACCTCTTCGGCATCCGCTTCGGTGGTGTCCGCTCCGTAAATCACGGTGATTATGCTGCTTTGATTTTTCTTAAACACTTTAACGGCCGATTTATAGGCAATGTCTTTAATATCATTGCCGGTGTATTTGATTTTGCCGTTGCAAAGGCCCATAATTTCGCCCTGCTTGATCGGCACGCCTTCAATTTCGCTGTCTCTTGCGGCAAATGTTACCTGTGCGGTTTCCACATTTTCGGCAGCTTCCATCATCGCCATTTGATTTTCGTTTGCATCTGCCGTTTCATCAAACATAAGCATGGCGGAAATGCCCTGCGGAATGGTTTTTGTTTGCAGACACGCACTTCCCTGCCCTCGGCAAGATTTATGGATTGCTCTGCCGCCATAATGATATTTTTATTGTTCGGCCACGAAAACGGTTTTTGCCGGCGTTGCCATAACGGCATTTAAGATATCGTCGGTGGAGGGATTCATAGTTTGCCCGCCGCTTACAACAACATCCGCGCCGATATCCTTAAATAGCTCTTCAAGCCCTTCGCCCGCGCAAACCGCAACAAAGCCGTATTTATTGACCGGTTCCGCCTTGGGCATAACCGGAGCTTCGCCCTTTGCCACGCCCTCGTTTGCGTTTCTGTGCTGATAGCGCATATTATCTATTTTTATATTTATAAGCTGGCCGTATTTAAGCGCTGCCTGAATAACATTGCCGGGTTCGTTTGAATGAACATGCACCTTAATTATATCGTTATCATCAACAACGACAACGCAATCGCCGATGGATTCCAAAAACGCCCTAAGCTTCAGCGGATCTTTTTCCTTGGCGCCGCTTGCCTTTTCGATTAAAAATTCCGAGCAATAGCCGAATTTAATATCATCCGAGGCATTGGCAACCGTGCTTTTGGACGGAACCGAAACAGGCTCAACACCGCTGCCCTCTATCGGCTGAACGATAACGCCGTTTGCCCACACACTTTGAATGCCCTCAAAAATGAGCACCAACCCGCTGCCGCCGGCATCCACAACGCCCGCCTGCTTGAGCACGGGCAAAAGCTCCGGCGTTTGAGCCAGCGCCTCTTTTGCGGCTTTGAGTGCTTCAAACGAAACCTCAAGCGGATTTTCTTCCGTTTCCGCCGCCTTTGTTGCGGCTTCGGAGGCTTTTCTGATAACCGTTAAAATAGTGCCCTCAGTGGGCTTCATAACAGCCTTGTAAGCCGCCTTAACACCAAGCTCAAAGGCATTTGCCACGGCTTTTGAATCTGCCGTTTCAAGCCCCTTAAAGCCCTTTGAAAATCCCCTGAAAATAAGGGAAAGAATAACGCCGCTGTTGCCTCTGGCGCCCCTGAGCAGTGCCGAAGCGCACCTTGCGGAAGCATCGCCGATTGTGCAATCATCCGGCAGACAGCCATTTCCTTTGCCGCCGCGCCGATGGTCATGCTCATATTTGTGCCCGTATCGCCGTCCGGAACGGGAAAAATATTAAGTGCGTCAACCTCGCTGCGGCTGTTTGCTATATTGTTTGATGCGGAAATTACTCCGTCACGAAACATCTTGCCTGTAATCATTTCAGAATAATCTCCTTTAGTTTATAGCATCCACAAACACATTGACTTTGGACACTTTTAAATCGGTAACCGTTTCCACTGAATAGCGCACCTTGTTTGTGATGCTGTTTGCGATTGCGTTTATATTAACGCCGTAGGAAACTGAAATATGCAAATCAATAACAAGGCTGCCGTTTACGCTTTTAACAACAACGCCCTGATTATAGTTATCGCGATCCGATTTATTCATTATTATTTGCTTAATGCTTTGCATGGGATTGAAATTATTAACCATTCCCGTAACGCCGAAGCACGATTGAGCCACCTGGCCCACAAGCTTTTCAAAATAATTGTTTGTGATTTCGATATATCCGTTTGGATTTTCAAATTTAATCATATCGGCTCTTAACCTTTCCGGCCGAAAAGCACGGCCATTTTACCGCCCCTTTTGGGGACGCTGTTCCTAAATGATTATAATATATTTTTTTGCCTTTATCAATATATAATAGTTCTTTATTGATTTTCCGACTTAAAATACCAATTTTCGATATTGGCAAAGCAATCGTAATAACTGCTTTGCACATCGCCGTTCATCGCCTTTGTGAAGCAAACCATGCCTTTTCTGTAAAGCAAAGGGATATACGGCATCTCATCCGAAAACGCAAGCAAAAATGTGCCGAGCTGATCATCACCGCTCATATAGCTTGCGTATGCTGCGGCGCTTTTGCCGCTTTCCGTGTCTATACCGAAGTGCGTTGAGCCGCCCCCATCAAAAAACGAGGTAAGGCTCATATCGGGCGGAAGCTTTGTTTCGCCGATATAAAGATTAAAGCTTTCGCTTTCAACAAACTGCCTGTATCTTTCGTTATCCTGCTCCTCATAAAGAGAAACATAAAAGCCCACGGCTTCAAGCTCCTGCTTGATAAGCTTTGCGCAGGAAAGCCTTTCGCTGTTTGACGAATTCACCAGTATGCTCAGCGACGGCGAACCCACGCCGCTTTTTGCAAGTGCCTGCGTTGCCGCGTCCGTGTCCGCATCCTCATCAAGCAGCTTTGTTTGCGACAGCTCAAACTGCGGATTGAAAACGCCCGTTGCCGCCTGAGCAAACCCGCCGTAAGCACTTTTAACAAGCGTGTTTCTGCTGAGTGCAAGCGAAATTGCCTTGCGCACATCGGCATTGGCGGTTACTCCGCTTTTATTATTAACGCCTAAATAAACAAGATTATTCATATTAAGCAGCTTTTTATTGGCGGTTATCTTTTGCGAGGTGTTCACACTTAAATCCCTAAACGCAAAGCTGATGTTGCCGATATTAACGGCATTGTCAACCGAATCCTGCGCAGCGATGTTTTCAAGGTGAATAGCCGTTAAATGCGGCGCAATTTCGGAAGTTGAATTTGCTTTTAGCACGGTTTCGCCGTTTTCGCTTGCAAAATAATATCTTCCGCTGCCGACCGGATAACCATCCTGCGTTTTACTGCTTTCAATCGGGAAAACAAGCAAATTATGCGCATAGCTGTTTGGATAAGCCAAATAAAAGGTTATTTCCGAATCCGATGTTTTTGAACAGGATTTTATGCCCGCAAGCGAATTGCCCCAAAAAGGAGACTCTTTTGCCGCATTAAACGAGCTTACAACATCCGAAGCCGTAAGCGAATCGCCGTTTGAATATTTAATTCCGAGGGTTATACCAACCTTCAGCGTTTCACCGCCTGTATATTCATAGCTGGAAGCTATGTTGAGGCTTGCTTTAAAATTTTCATCCAGCTTAAAAAGCGGTTCAAACACAAGCTGCGAAAGCACCTGATTATTCAAGGTGGTGCATTTGAGCGGGTCCAAGCTGTCCGACTGAGTATAGCTTAATTTAAAGGTTGTGCCGTCCTCGGGAATAACGGCTTCCTTTTCGATAACGGCAGGCGAGGTTGTGGTTTCATCGTTTGCCTTGCCGCTGCATCCGGTTAAGGCAAACGCCGCAATCGAAATCGCAATAAGCATCGCAACTATTCTTTTTGCCATTTTTACCTCCTGAAAATCTCCGTAAAAACGGTTTTGCCCGTTTTATTATCCGTTTCAAAAAAGCAGCCCTCAACAACGCAAGGCCCGTCCTCATTTTTAAACCGAACGGGAAGCCCCGTGCGAAATTTTTCTATCACGCAGTGCGGCGCAACGCCCAAAACGGAATCGCGCGGCCCCGTCATTCCGATATCGGTTATATACCCCGTGCCGTTTGGCAGAATTTGGTTATCCGAGGTTTGCACATGAGTGTGCGTTCCGAAAATCACGGAAGCCTCGCCGTCCAGATAAAACCCGAGCGCTCTTTTTTCGCTTGTGGCCTCGGCATGAAAATCAATAATTATCGTGCCTGCACCCGCTTCACGCGCTTTTGCGATTTCTTCTTTTGCACATTCAAACGGATTGCGAACGGCATCAAGATACACCGCGCCCTGCAAATTTATAACGGCGGCCTTTGCATAGCCCTTATCCACAATCACCGTGCCGCGTCCGGGTGCGGAGGGGTGGTAGTTCGCGGGGCGAACAATATATTTTTCGCGCTCCAAATAATCATAAATTTCAGGTCTGCGAAGTGCATGGTTGCCGAGTGTGATAACATCCGCGCCGGCGTCAAACACACTTTGAGCCGATTTCGGAAGCACGCCGTTTCCTGCTGCCGAATTTTCGGCGTTTACAATCGTTAAATCCGCCGAATAATCGCGCTTTAGCTTCGGCAGAGTTTTCATTAAATAATCGCATCCGTATGGCGACACAACATCGCCGACAGTAAGTATTTTCAAATTTACACCGTTTCTATATAATGGTTTTTATATATTATACAATATTAAATCCTCAAAAACAACAACCCCGCCGCGGCGTTTGATAAAATTAACAATATTTTAATAACAATGCCGAGCGCATTGTTTTTGCCGCAAACGATTTTGCGATTGATTACCGAAGCGCAGGCGTGGTATAATCAAATAAATTATTTCCGAAGGGAATTTAGTGTGAAAAATCACACTATCAAATTATATTGCCTTCAAAATTCGCCTGCGGCATAATTTTGAAATGGCTGAAATCACCATTTACGCCTGTTCAGGCAACGCAGGTCAATCAGGTGATTTTTAATAAACTATTTGTTGCCTGAAAGGCTATGGTGATTATTATGAAATATCCGCAACTGATAAACACCTTGGTTTATAAAAGGCTTAACGGCAACACTTATCGCGTTTTGGATTGCCTTACAGACAATGAATACGAATTGGGAAGCGAAATCGTCAGATTCGCCAATATGCTTGACGGCAAAACAGATCCTTACGCCACCGATTCATCGCTTTCGGACGAGCAAATAACCGAAACGCTTGAATGGTTTAAGGAAAACGGGCTTACACGCACAAGCAAAATACAAAAAAGAAGCTTCCTTACATATAATATCGATCTTTTTAGAATCAAACCCACCGCCACTAAAAGAATCCTCGCAAGAATATTGAATTTTGTCTTAATAATTTTGTTTGTTCCCGCGCTTATCGGAGGCATAATCACGGCGATAAATATGCCGAATTTGGCGGATGTGGATGCGATTCAACAGTTCATCGGCCTTATCATCGGCGGTGTTATCGGAACAGTTTTTCACGAAATTGCGCACGCGCTTGCCGCGCTTGGATATAATGCGCATGTGTTTAGCTTCGGCATAACAATCGGCCTTTTGCCGGGAGCATATGTGCAGGAGGACGATGAATTTATCAAAAGCGCATTGAAAAAGGCGCAGATAAGCTTTTCCGGAATTGAAATGAATTTATTTCTCTGCGGCATTTCGCTGATTTTTATGGGCATATTTCAGTCCGCAAAATCCGTGTTTTGGGGCATAGGCGCCATAAACCTCCTGCTCGGGCTCAGCAACATTCTGCCGCTTCTTTCGTATGTGGACGGATTACACACCGTTTCCTATCTTGTCGGCGGGGATTTTATTCTTTATGCCTCGGAACTCGCTTTCAATAAAAATTTCCTTAAAGCCGCCTCACACAAGGGCATTGAAGGCTTTGCCGAAATTTTTGTTTGCTTTTGGGTGCTGATATCGCGGATATCCTTGCCCGTTTTTATAATTGCAAATATTATTTATATCAGGAGCGTTTTTTAAATGAAGCATATAAGCAATTTAATCAATATAATAATTTTATTCACGCCTTGCATATTGATGAGCGTTGCCGCCGCAAAAAAATCCGTTGTTTTGGGCGTGATTTCAATAATTTTCGTGTTTTTGTTCGTTTTTCTTGCACCGATTGCAAAGAAAAAAGAAAATTTTTGGATGTTTGTTATTTCAACAATAACGCTGCTCCCCGCCAACATAAAAATCGCCGTGCTCGCATACTCTTACATATCCGAATCAAAAATTTTATCGGTTTCAGTGGCGATTTTGCTGCTTTTCCTTTTAGCAGGCACAGAGCAGATTTTATTGGGATTTATAACAAGAGCAATCAAACGCAATCAAAGCGAAATTGAAATTGAAGAATATTTTTAAAAAGTATTGGGGCCGAAAGCAATTGCCTTCGGCCCGTAAATTTTGCGTTTTGCTTGCAAGCCTCTGCCATATTTTCGGCATATCGGTCTACTTTCGCGCTTTTATTTTGCACTGCTCCACTCGGTTATCGCTTTTGCTACGCGGCGGTCGATATCAATTCGTGTGTGCTTCATATATTATGCCTCTCGATTTTAAAAGCAAAACCTTTTAAATTCAGCCGATTGATTGACACGATATTTGCTTTTGTGTTACAATGTCGGTTAGGAAAAACTAACCATCTGCCTTTTAAAAACCGCCGCAAAAACCGCGGCAGCTGATTTATATTTTCATTATAATATGATTGAATTTTTATGGCAACGCCGTATTTTAAGCCTTTGCCGAAATACCCGTCGGCACGGCAAAGCGAAAATGCTGAAAGCATATGTATTAAGGGAGATATCGCCATGATTGTTTTACAGCTTATTTTATACTGCGCGCTGTTTATTTTTCTTGTGAAATGCGCGGCAAAAAGCAGCGGGCTGAACTGCCTTTATTTTTACCCGAAGGAGTATATTGACGAAGCGCAAAAAAGAGGGCTTGCCGATAAGAAAGCCACAATGAAAAAGGGCAGGCGCTTTATGATCCCCTTTTGCATAATCATGCTTGCCGCCCTGCTCTTGATTACGGGAATTTGGAACCGCGTTTCCGATTTTAAAACGGCATATCTGCAAACCTGCCTTTTTCTTGTGGCTATGAACTGGTTTGACGGCATTGTGATAGACACAATTTGGGTGCGCCGCGGCAAAATTTGGAAGATAGACGGCATGGAGGGCGTTTCCTACACCAAGCCGCTTAAATCCGTTTTCATAAAGCGCGGCGTTGCAACAATCATTTACCTTGTTTTGGCACTGCCGCTCGCAGGACTTGAACTGCTTATCGCAAAAATTTGATTTTCCGCGGTATATAACCGCATATTGAAATTTTAAAATGCAAAAGGTGAAACCGAGCTATGAGTGAAAAAATCACGCTTTCGGGTGTGCCCGAAACCATGCTGCAAACCGTTTATGCCCGCGCAAAGGAAAGCAAAACCCGCGGCGTGCGCAGCATATCAAACAAAATCACGGTTTTAAAACGGAATTGATAAAAAGTTTTAAGCGCAAAAGCATTTCATGATAAATATTTAAGTGTGCGGCAAGCTGAAAGCCTCTTGATACTCGGAGTATCAAGAGGCTTTTGCTTTTTCGTATTCGATTGAGTTTATCACTCTTCGCCGGCTCTGATTTCCTCAAGCTCCGTGTGAAAAACGGAAAGTTTTTTCTTTGAAAGATTATATCCGAACGCCAAAATAATCGCCATAAGGCCGAGTGCGATTGCCGGCACAAGAGTGGAAATATCATAAAGCTTTGTTAAAACATCCTCCGGCAGTGCAGTGTTGTTTGCAGACGCGGTGCTGTCGTAGTTAATCACTGCCAATAATGCGTTCAGGCCAACGCCGGCAAGGGTTTGCCCAAGCTTTCTGGTGAAGGAGAAAACGGCATATGCAGTGCCTTCTTCGCGGCGGTGGGTTCTGATTTCGTGATAATCGATAACATCCATAACAAGCGCCCAAACCTCAAGCACAAGGAAGGTTTGACCGAGACCCGAGAAAAATGTGAACGCCAGGAACACATAGGGATTGCTTGTTTTGATAATAAACAAAACAAAGCTTACAATTGCCGCAAAGCCCATGCCGAAAGCGCAAAGCTCTTTTTTGCCGAATTTATCAATCAGCTTATTCATAATGGGAATAAGAATTGCCATCGGCAAATATGTGCAAATCGTTACCATAGAATATAATTTTGCGCTGTGGTAATAATCGGCAAAAAGATATTGATATGTTGATTGATAATAAAACTGGAAAGCGATAAGCAGCATTGAGGCAAGGCAAAGCATAACAAAAGGTCTGTTTTTTGCAAGATCGCAGATTGTTTTGAATGCATTGTAATCGCCTTTTTTCTTTTTAACGGGCGCAATTCTTTCTTTGGTGAGCTTATAATGCCCGAAATAAACCGCAACGGAAATAACAGCCAAAATCGCAACACCGATTGTGAGCTTTGTGCCGTTAAGAGTTTGAATTTTGGTGCCGTCTGCGGCAATTGTGGTATTGTAAACCAGCATCGGGAACAAAATTGTGCCAGGAAGCCCGCCGACGCCCGCGCCGATTGAGCGCCACATTGAAAGCGAAGAACGCTCTTTTTCATCATCCGTTACAACAGATGCAAGCGAGCCGTAAGGAATATTTACCGCGGTGTACATCATGCCGTAAAGAATATATGTAATATACGCAAAAAGCAGATATTTTGCCTCGCTTAAATTCGGAATAACCGTAAACATAAGCACGGCGGAAACCGCAAGCGGAATTGAAAACCAAAATACATACGGCCTGAATTTGCCCTGCTTGGTGGGCTTTCTCGAATCGATGAACGCACCCCAAATAGGGTCGTTAATTGCATCCCAAAGCCTTGCAACCAGAATTAAAACCACAATTTTACCCGGTTGAATATGCAAAACATCGGTGTAAAACTTATTTTGAAACGCACCGATTAGTGAAAAGGTTAAAAGGCCGCCCATATCCCCCATAGCATAGCCGATTTTATCCTTAAACCTTATCCCATGCGTTAAACCCTTTTCGCTCATAAAAATCCCCCTTATTTATGAAAAGATGTTTAATTAAAACCGATTTCAAAAAAATACTCTTTGGCGCACATTGCAAGCAGTTCCTGTGATGAAATATACATTTTTCAAACAATGCTTTAGTATATTATTTTCAATAAACATTTTTCTCACCGTCACTCCATATACTCATGTTTAATCGGAGTGTAATTTTTTGACTTGTATTTTTCGTACTTATCTGTTTTATCTTTGGATTCTATATCGCCATTCGCATATTCAACAGGCTCGATACAAATTGCATCAAGCAATATTTTTTCCAAATCTTCATATTCCGAATGTTCACCAAGGCTTGCCAAAATAAAAGCCGCCGGATGAAAAATCACTAAAGCCATTTTCATACAGCAGCATCATGTTTGCACGAGATAATTCAGCCTATACCAAATCAAGCTCTTTTTCATTTGTTATGCCAAGCAGGTTTTGAGGACTGTACTGTTAGAAATCAAGTACAAATCGTTCATAAACTCACCTATGATATTTTCTTATGTTTTGCTATGAGAGCAGCTTTCATATCTGCACCTGTAATTTCGCCTTTTGCCCATTTTGCAGAAAGTTCCTTTGCAAAGGCTGATACAGGCACGCCTTCAATGCTATTCAACGCATCTGCAACTTTGATTGCAGCCGTTCTTTTTGTTTCAATCGAGGACATTGTATCACTCATTTACACAGTTATTTTATCATATAGTATGGATAATTACAATAAATTTATTTTGATACCTAAATTAAGCAAAAAACAATTTATAGTAAAAACCACAGCATACAAAAATCAGAATGCTGTGGTTTAATTTAATTGCCAGATTCATAACACAAAGCAGTTAGTCCAAATAGGCTCCTTTTGCTTTATTATGAATAACAGGAGACAATGTGTTTGGGTGTCTATGCTGCCAAACGCTTCGTTAGAAACACACTAAGACCTGTTATCACCGGTAAATTGTTTTATAGTTTTATCATATCATTATCAAATTCAACAGAGCGCTCATCTCTGTTAAAGAAATGGAACCCCCAAATTTTATATTTGTTGTCGTCTGCAAATTTTGTTACAGGGATTGCTTTAGATTCAAGTTGTAAAAGGAAATCCTCTTTCCAATGATCTTTGTCGATAAGATGTGCTCCTTTTGGTTCAATAAAAACTTGTAGTTGCTCATAACTATCATTTCTTTGTGTATGCAGGAAAAGAAGATAATCCGGCTCAAAGCGTTCACCGCCGTCAAATGAATAGATTGCAAGCTGACGTTCATTGCGAACAAGATATACCTTATCATACTTGTCTTTTAAATCATCAATATATGTTTTAAAGTATGCAACAAAAGCCTGCCTTGTGTCTATATAAACAGAAAATCCGAAACTGTTACCGATGATAACAAGTTTCGGATTATTCTTTGTTGGTGGAGATGGCGGTAATCGCTCGGCTCGCTTCTGCGCTCGCCGACACGCCGCGCCTAAAAACAGTCCACCGGACTGTTTTCTTAACGGCTGTTTCGATTACATTCCACAGCATAAATAAAAGAGCACCACAAGGGTACTCTTTTATTTTTGGTGGAGATGGCGGTAATCGAAACCGCGTCCGAAATCATCTTGCCAAGGGCTCTACGAGTGTAGTTTATTATTTAGGATTCCCCAAACCGAGCGGCAACAAACAGCCTATCGGCATCGGTAGCCTTTTATACCTGACGGAAGCCAAGGCGCTCTTCCGTTCATGTTCGCCACTAAATCGACGCTCTGTTCGGAGCCGTGGCACTCTCCGGCAGAACGCAAGCCGCTAATTAAGCAGCAAGAGCTACTGATCTGTTATTGTCAGTTAATTTTAAAGTGTTACTTTTAAAGCGGTGCAACTCCGCTACTCGCTGACCAAGGTTCAACAACCCCGTCGAAATCCTTTCATCCCCATATTAAATTTTAATATTTGCTGCGTTCCTTTAGCGCGCGCTCTATGCTGCGATTTGCCTCTTTTTCTGCGGCAACATTGCGCTTATCATGTAGCTTTTTGCCCTTACAAAGCCCGATTTCAAGCTTTGCGCGGCCTTTTTTTATATAAAGCTTAAGAGGAATTATGCTTAAGCCCTGTTGCTGATTTTGAGTGAAAAGCTTTATTATTTCTTTTTTATGCATCAAAAGCTTTTTCTTGCGCATTGGATCACGGTTAAAAATATTGCCATGCTCATAAGGCGATATATGCATTCCGATAACAAACATTTCGCCGTTATCAACACTGCAAAACGAATCCTTAAGATTAACCCTGCCGCCGCGGATTGATTTAATCTCTGTTCCGTAAAGCTCTATGCCGGCCTCATACGTTTCAAGCACGAAATAATCGTGATATGCTTTTCTGTTTGAAGCTATGGGCAGAAAGCCGCTGTTTTGTTTTTCCACTGCCTTGCTCCTTCCTAAATAAGGCTGCGACCTTCCAGCGCACGAGACAATGTAACCTCATCCGCATATTCAAGATCCGCACCTACCGGCACACCGTAAGCAAGCCTTGAAACGGTGATACCCATGGGCTTCAGCAGCCTGCCTATATACATTGCCGTTGCCTCGCCCTCAACGGTTGGGTTGGTTGCCATTATAACCTCCTCAACCACGCCGTCATTAAGGCGGGCAAGCAGTTCTTTGATTTTAATTTGATCAGGGCCGATATTATTCATCGGCGAAATTGCACCGTGAAGCACATGATAAGTGCCGTTATATTCATGGGTGCGCTCAATTGCGGCAACATCACGAGGATCTTCCACAACGCAAATCACGCTTTTATCGCGGGTTTCGCTTTTGCAGATAGGGCAAAGCTCATCATCCGCCAAATCGCAGCATATTTTGCACTGCCTGATTTTTTGTGTGGGCATCGGTGATTGCCTGTGCAAAGCGTTTGGCATCCTCATCGCTTAAATCAAGCACATAAAAGGCCATTCTTTGGGCGGTTTTATGCCCAATACCCTGCATACGCTCAAACTGCTCTATTAAATTTTGAAGCGGCGCAAGATTATATGCCATTGTTAACACCTTATAACTTAAATTATTGCCTAACTTTTCTGATTTTATAAGCCGCAGCGCAGCAAGAAATTAAAGTCCGGGAATATTGAGGCCGCCCGTTACGGAGGAGAGTTCTCTTTCCTCTTCTTCATCAATCTTTCTCATTGCTTCATTAAGCGCCGCAATCAAAAGATCCTCCAGCATTTCAACATCCTCGGGATCAACAACCTCGGGATTGATTCCGATTGCCTTAACTTCTCTTTTACCGGTTACCGTTACCTCTATCATGCCGCCTCCTGAAGAAACAACATATTCTTTTTCTTCAAGCTCGGCCTTTTTTGTTTCTATATCTGCCTGCATCTGCTGAGCCTGCTTAAGCATTGCCTGCATATTTTGCGGGCCGCCGCCCATTCCCTTTGGAAGTCTTGCTTTCATAATTATGCCTTTCCTGCCACGATGAATTTATTTTTGCGCATTCTGCCGTGGCTGCATTAAGCGCTTAAACAAGCAATTGAATTGCCTGCCGATGTTATTTTTAATCCACTTCTATATTAACATTGCCGCTCGCCTTGGAAATCAAATCCTCAAGAGGATCCCTTTTGACCTTGGCTTCGGCATTGCTTTTTATCAAACCCAATTTATAATTGATTCCCGTAACATCATAAAGAGCCTGCTTAATTGCCTTTGAATGTGTTGGGATTTTTATAAACTGCCTTAGCGTTGGGTTTTTACCGTCTATCAAGAAATATTCGCCCCTCACATATCCGCGAGAACCGTTAAGCACACCGTAAATTGCGATATCCTTTTTATAGATTTCATCCATAAATTCCGCCCAACCGTCAAAAAGAACCTGATCGCCGTTTTGAGCGGGAGCATGACTTTGCGCTGGCGGTGTCGGCTCGGCTCTGTGAACAGGAGGCTCAGGAGGAAGCGGTGCTTCGTCTGCATTGAAACTGTCCGGTGGCAAATCCTCGTTTGAAGGAGTGTGTTGTGCCGCGTTTTCTTTTGCGGGAGCCGCTTTTTCGGAAGCGGAATCAAAGTCCTCTTTCCACGGCAAATCCTCGAGCTGCGGCTTTTGCTCGGGAAGATTATTTGTGCTTTGAGCCGTTTCTTTTTTCGGCTCGGGCACCTGCCGTGCGTGAGCACTTTCGGCAGCCTGCGGGGCTTGAGGCGCTGAGGAAATTCCGCGGCGAACGGCATTTTCAACCTGCGAAAGCCTTGAAAGAATTGACTCAACGGAAGAATCAAGCTTTGGCTCGCAAAGCTTAATAAAGCTCATTTCCATTTCTATTCTCGAATTTGCGCCGCCCTTAATTTTAACAAGAGTATCCTGAAAAAGATCCAGTGCATATATAACCTGCGGCAGAGTGTAGTCCTGCGCGCCTGATAAAATCGAATTATATTCATCATCGGTGCAGATGATCAAGCCTCTGTTTTTATTAACCGTTTTAACAATAAGAAAGTTGCGATAATGATTTATCATTTCAACGCAAAGGCGCTCCATATCATAGCTGTTTGCATGAAGCTTTGCTATAATATCAAGTGCAGCACCGCTGTTTTTTGCGGCAACCGCCTGCGAAAGCTCATACAGCGCTTCCCTGCCCGCAATGCCTGCAACCTCCGAAACGAGTTTTTCATCTATATCCTTACTTCTGCCTGCGCATTGATCAAGAATTGAAAGCGCATCACGCATACCGCCGTCCGCAATTCTGGAAATGAGTATTGCAGCCTCATCCGAAAGCCGCATATTTTCAAAGCCGGCAACCTGCTTTAAGCGGATTGCCATTGTTTCGGGCTGAATTCGCTTAAAATCAAATCTTTGGCAGCGGGAAAGAATTGTTGCCGGAAGCTTGTGAACCTCTGTGGTGGCAAGAATGAAAATAACATGCTCCGGCGGCTCTTCAAGCGTTTTAAGCAATGCATTGAAAGCGCCCGTTGAAAGCATATGCACCTCATCAATTATGAAAACGCGATATTTGCCTCTTGACGGAGTATAGTTTGCCTCCTCACGCAGATCCCTGATATTATCAACGCCGTTGTTGGAAGCGGCATCAATTTCAACAACATCATAAATGGTGCCGTCATCAAGCCCTTTGCAAATTTCGCATTCATTGCACGGCTCGCCGTTTTCATTATGCTCGCAATTAACGGCCTTTGCTAAAATTTTAGCGCATGTGGTTTTGCCTGTTCCTCTTGAGCCCGTAAAAAGATAAGCGTGGGAAACGCGCCCCTCTTTAATTTCGTTTATAAGGGTGGATGTTATATGCTCTTGGCCGTAAACATCCGCAAAAACCTTTGGCCTGTATTTTCTGTATAGCACTTGATACATACAACGCACCCTCCTTTTAAAAAAATAAAAAACGGTTACACTCTCGGCGTAGCGTACAGACTTGTCTGCGGCGCACAGAATAATCCACTTATTGCTGCTCGGTTCCCCGCCTGACAAGGTTCGTAGCATCCCGTCGCACAGGGCCCATACGCTACGCCGAAAATGCAACCGCCTGTTTACCGGCGCACGGCGTTTAACTTCGCCGACTTAATTGCCTATATATTATATACTAAAATTATTCCGAAATCAATACCTTTTCTATTTCTCCGAAATAGATATAATGCATATTATGATCGGAATACCATTTTTTCATAATGTTTTTATCAAGAAAACTGTCTTCTCCAAGGAATGTTCTGGCCTTTTTACGGCAAATAAGCACAATTTCAGCCTCTTTAAAATAAGGAGCGTTTTCCGAATAAACGGGTGTTAAGCCGGTTTCCTTAACCTTGTCGCAATCTCTGCCGCTTTTTGAGCCGCAAAACGACAGTGCTTCCTTTTGCTTGCCGCCGAAAAAGCAAAGAGAAAAATAATCTTCATTATCAAGAAGAGTTTTTGTGTATCTGCTTTCACGCACATAAATCGTTGCCATATCGGCGCCCCAAAGCTCGCCTACGCCGCCCCATGAAACCGTCATGGGATTGCAAGAGCCTTTTTCGGCATCCTTAACAGTAAGCAACGCCCAATCCTCGCTGATAAGCTTAACCGGATTTTCTTTTAATTCTCTGATTGTTATTTCTTTCATGATATCACCGAATTCTTATTGTTTTATATTAAAGAGTATATCATTCAAAGGCTGTATATGCAAGAGAAGCGGTTTAAATTTTGCTTTTTTGCGCAAAAAATCCGCCGCACAATTCTGCACGGCGGAAAGTATTTGAAAATAAATCAATTGAGCACCTTAAAATCAACCTTGCCAACCTTTGTGCGCGGCAATTCATCTATATAAACAATTTCTCTCGGGAGAGACCATTTAGAAAGATTTTGCTTGCCGAACTGCTTGATTTTTTCGGTGAGAGCAGCCTCATCATCTTTTGCAAATTTCTTATTTTTAACAACAAAGAGCTTAAGCATGGTTTTGCCGCCGTCCTCCTTGCCGATTACGCAGCAATCATAAATCTCAGCCATTGATCTGTAGGTTTCTTCAATAAACGAAGGATAAACAAGATAGCCGCTGATTTTATATACTCTCTTAAGGCGCTGACGATAATAGATGTCGCCTTTTTCGTCAATATAGCACATATCGCCGCTGTGGAGCCAAACCTTGCCGTCGTCATGCTTAACGAGCACCTTGGCGGTTTCCTCGGGATCGTTCCAATAGCCCTGCATGATTGTTGGGCCGTAGATGCAAAGCTCGCCGTCCTCGCCCTTACATTCCTCGGTGGTGCCGGGTTTAACCGTCATTACCTGAATATTATATGTCGGCACGCCGATGCAGCCCTGAGGAGCTTCACGACGGGGATCCGTAAACGAACAAACCGTTACACATTCCGTTAAGCCGTAGCCGGAAACGAAATGGCACTTTGCGCCGTTTTCTTTAAGAAGTCTATCCATTTTTTCGGTGAGAGAATAAGGAACAACATCGCCGCCGGAGCCGATAAGCTTCATCGTGCTCATATCGATACCCTCAAGATATCCTGCTTTAAATACTTTTTCAAAGAAATCGGGCACGCCGAAAATATAATTAAGGTGATATTTCTTGATTGCCTGCGAGCACATTTTTGCATCAAATGCCGGGAACAGAGCCTGGGCCATGCCAACGCACATTGAAACATGCATGCAAAGTGCAAAGCCGAAGCCGTGGAAAACGGGAAGCGCGGTAAGCATTCCGTCGTTATCCTTATCAATGGCCATTCCGAGAGTATCCTCAACAACATCAACAAGCTCATAAGAAAGGTTGTTGATGTTTTCGGAAGAAAGCATAACGCCCTGGGATTGCCCGTTGTGCCGCCGGTCATCATAATAGCTGCGGTAGCCGTGTAATCCGTTTCCGTTTCGGGAACGCCGTGCTCTGCTATATACTTGCCGCCCTCTTTCATGAAATCGGCCCAATCAATAAGCTTCTTAACATTTTCTGCCGGGCCGGTTTTGCCCTTGATTTTCTTTTTATACATCATATTTGCGGCAAGGCCGTAAACCGTTTTCGGGAAATACTGAGCCGTTCTGCACATAACAACCGTGAGTTCGGGATGATTTTGGAAGGATTTTTCCGAAACATCAAAGCAAAATGCAAACTTGGCACCAACAAGATTGATTGTGTAATCCGCCTCTGATTTAACGGAAAGCGGATGAAGCATTGAAGCGATTGCACCGATTTTGTTGATTGCATAAACAGCCGCAACGCACTGAGGCATATTCGGCAGGCAAACGATAACTCTGTCGCCCTTTTTAACACCGTTTGCAACAAGCGCCGCCGCACATTTATCAACAAGCTCCGATGTTTCATTCCAGCTGAGCGTGTTGTTATAATAGTAAAGGCAAGGATTTGTTGTTCTTTCCGTTGCAGAATTTTCAAACTGCTGATACATTGTATTTCTTACATTATACTTTGATGTGTATTCCATAATATACGCGGATTCCTCATTTCTGTGATAGTAATTTGCATTATAACAAACAAAAGCGCTTGTTTTCAAGCGAATTGTTTAATTTTTATTCTTTGTTAAGAACTTTACAGGATAATAAAACGCGTATAATAAATTATTCACAATATTTGGTTTGACTTTTACACTGCGCCGTTTTATTATATTCTTGTTTATTATTTATCGAAAGGGCTAAAAAAATGGCTTATAAAATAAAAAAATTATCCGTTAAAGCCGTACCCAAAGCGCAGCTTGCTTTTTGGATTATAACACGAATTGCGCTGCTTTGCTGCGCTGCTTATTCCTTTATAAACGGCGACCTTGTTATGGGCTTTGAATCTGTTTTTTGCTTTATTTTCACCCACCTTTGGGATATGTTTCAAACCTTCGGAAACGGCTCGTTTATTGAAGACGTGCCGCCGCTTTCGCAAACCTTGCTGAGCATAATAATTTTTGTCGGCATCGTTTTCGGCTCATATTTCGGCCTGTTTGACAAAATATCTTGGTTTGATAATTTCATGCATATTCTTTCGGGCTTTGTGTGCGCCTCGTTCGGCTATGATTTTGCCTGCATTATTCAGCGCAAGAAAGGCAAATGCGCCGCCACGCTCGCCGCAATGTTCGGGCTTATGTTTGCGCTTTCCATAGCCGTTGGCTGGGAATTTTACGAGTTTTCGATGGACACGCTTCACGGCACAAATTTGCAGCTTGCAAAAGCCGGCCCCGAAACGGCGATGTTTGATTTATCAAAATACCGCGGCGAATACGGCTATATCGGCCTTGTGGATACCATGACGGATATGATGATGAACGCCATAGGCGGCATCGCAGGCATGATATTTATGATAATTTTGCGAAACAAAAAGAAAAAGGCAAAATAACAAAATCAGCATTTTAAATCACGGCTGTGCAAAATCGGCATATTCCGAAAAAGGAATGTTCTGCCTAAGGGGCGCATTAACAAAAATCTGCCAATACTTGCGTATTGGCAGATTTTTTTAATAGTGCAACGTGCAAAACTCAGAAAACTTAAACCACATTCTTCTTTATGAAGCGCGCCCCAAGCACGGCCGTTTTTTATGCCGAAAGCGCAGCGCGTATAATTTATGACAAAATTTTTCTTTCATTTATATTATACTTTCAGCGAATGTGAAATATAAACGGAAGTGTAAAATATGAAAACAAAGCCGGCGGAAAAAATTAAAAAGAACGGCAAAAAAACAATAAGCGAGGTAAAGCAGGCGTTTCGGCAGCCCGCCGTGCGCCGCGGCGCGGAGGCGGCACTTTATTTTACCGCGGCGCTTTTGTTTGCAAGAAGCCGAGTGATTGGCGGAACGGCACCTTTTGCGATAGCGCTGATATCCGTTTCCAAACGCAAAAATTATTTTTACAGTGCGGCGGGCGCGGCGCTCGGCTGCCTGCTTTTTATGCCACAATATTTTGCAAGGTACGCCGCGGCGGCGGTTATCGTTTTTTTGGGAGCGCTTGCGCTTGATTTTGCGCAGGCGAAAAGCAAGCCGCTTTTGCCGATGGCAATATGCTTTTTCGCCTTACTTGCCACCGGGCTTGTGACGGACATTAAAACCGGAGGCGGCACTGCGGATTTTGCGCTTACCGCAGCGGAGAGCATTTTAGGTGCGGGCAGTGCGTTTTTCTTTTATCGAGCGCTCAATTGCAACTTAAACAGGCTCAGATTTAAATCCCTGCCGCTTTCTGACACCGTGTGCATAGTAATTTCCGCAGCTTTGCTTTTGATGAGCCTTTCGCAAACGGAAATTTTCGGCATATCCCCCGCGCGTGCACTTGCCGCGGCGGCGGTGCTGATTATAGTGCGATACGATTCCGAGCTTTCGGGTCTGATGCTGGCCCTTGCCGCCGGTTTTGCGCTTTCGCTTCAAAGCGCGGATTCGCTGTTTTTAACCGGGGCATACGGATTTTCCGCACTTTTGGGATGCCTTTTCTGCCAATTCGGCACACCGGCAACCGCAGGCGCGTTTACGCTTTCGTTTGCGCTTTTCAATGTGGCATTCGGCGCAGACGCGTCTTATTTTGCCGAGGCGGCGATAGGCTGCGGTGCCGTTGCCGTGCTGCCGAGAGTTCTCAGCGAAAAAATACGCTCTTTCTTCCACGACGGTGCCGACATAACGCCCGACGGTTCCCTGCGCCAAAGCCTTGTTATGCGGCTGAGATTTGCTTCCGGCGCAATGGGCTGCATAAGCGAAAGCGTAAACGAGGTGCGCGAGCGGATAAACGATATTAACGAGCGCGATTCGCAGGCAAGCCGCGCCGATTTCAGCCCCGAAGAATACCGAACACGCGAAATAATAAATGAAAAAACAAACGAAATACGCCGTGTGGCGGCGGATCAATTCTTTTCCATTTCCGACATGCTTGCCGATTTGGCAACAGAATTTGACGAAGCAGAGCATTTTGACAATATTGCCGCGGGAAAAATAAGGCGAATTTTGAGCGAATATGAAATTTATCCGCGCAACATTTCTGTTATTGAGGACAAATTCGGCAGAATACGCATAGAAATTTTAACCGCGGGCGGCGAAGCCAAATTTAAAAGCAAATCCCTGCAAACTGCGATTTCAAAGGCTTGCGGCAGATATTTTTCAAAATGCACGGCAACGCATTTCAGCGAATATTCGATGATAACCTTTACGGAAAAGCCGAATTTCAGCCTTGAAATAGGCTTTGCCCAGCACAGCGCCGAGGGCAGGCTTTGCGGCGACTGCATCAGAGCCGTGAACGACGGCAAGGGCCGCAGCGTGCTTATAATCAGCGACGGCATGGGCAAGGGCGGCAGAGCGGCGCTGGACGGCGCAATGGGAGCCGGCCTGCTTTCAAAATTACTGACCGCAGGCTTCGGCTTTGACAGTGCGCTCAAAGTTGTTAATTCCGCCTTGCTTGTGAAATCAAACGACGAAAGCCTTGCAACGCTTGACTGCTCTTGCATAGACCTTTTCACAGGCAAAACGGATATTTTTAAGGCGGGAGCACCGCCAACATACATTGCCAAAAACGGCAAAATCACAAAATGCGAGCTATCCTCCATGCCGGCGGGCATTTTGCGCGGAATTGAATTTGCAAAGCGCACCGCTGTGCTCGGCGATGGCGATTTGCTGCTGATGGTGAGCGACGGCATAACCGACCCTGGCGGAAACTGGCTTGCCGCTTTGCTGACGGGCGGCGAGGATATGACGGCGCAGGAAACGGCAAACGCCGTGCTTCGCGAAGCACTGAACATAACCAAAGATATGAAAGAAGACGATATGAGCGTTATTGCCGCAAAGCTTCACCGCTTTTCAGAGCAGCAATACCAAAATTAAAATCGTGCTTGACTTTTTACATCGTCTTAGCTATACTTAGGCTATATTGACATATTATATGACAATATTCACATTTTTTATAAAAAAATAAAATTTGAGGTGTTTGATATGTGCGGAATTATAGGCTATATCGGCGAAAGCGACGCAACCGGAATTTTAATCAAAGGGCTTAAAGGGCTTGAATACAGAGGCTACGACAGCGGCGGCATTGCAGTGCTTGATATGCACAAGCTTGCCGTTGTTAAGGCAAAAGGTGAAATTAAAAACCTTGAGGCAAAAATCAAAAAGCAGCCTCCTTACGGAAAGCTCGGAATAGGCCACACAAGATGGGCAACTCACGGCAAGGCAAACGAAACGAATGCCCATCCGCATTGCAGCAAGCATTTTGCCGTGGTGCACAACGGAATTATAGAAAATTACAAAGAGATTAAAGAAAGCCTTGAAATGAGCGGTGTTTCCTTTGTCAGCGACACCGACACGGAGGTTGTGCCCAAGCTGCTTGAATTAAACTATTCGGGAGATGTGCTTGAGGCAATTAAAAAAACACTGCGCCTTTTGGAAGGCTCTTATGCGCTTGGAATAATTTGCACAGACGATGAAAACACGCTTTACTGCGCAAAGAAAGGCTCGCCGCTGATTATAGGCAAGGGTAACGGTGAAAACTTTATTGCATCGGACATCAATCCGCTTTTGGCGCACACAAATAACGCAATTTATCTTGAAGACGGAGAGACCGCAAAAATCACAAAAGATTCAATCACCGTTTACGATAAAAACTTTGCAGAAACGGCAAAAGAAACAAAAACGATTGAATTGAGCAAAAGAGCGGCGAGCAAGGGCGATTTTCCGCACTTTATGCTTAAAGAAATTTTTGAAGAGCCGGCGGTTGTGCGCGAGACGATAAATTCCGTCACGCGTGACGGCGATGTGGTGCTTGAAAACATGCCCTTTACGGACGACGATATAAAAAGCATTAACCGCATTTATATAGTCGGCTGCGGTTCTGCATACCATGTGGGGCTGATTGCAAAATACAATTTTGAAAAAATCGCAGGCGTGCCCACCTTTGCCGAATATGCCGGTGAATTCAGATATGAAGACCCTGTTATTGACGAAAACTGCCTTGTTATAATAATGAGCCAAAGCGGCGAAACGGCCGACAGCCTTGCAGCTTTAAAGCAGGCAAAGGAAAGCGGCGCAAAAACGATAAGCATTGTTAACGTGCCCGAAAGCTCCATCGCAAAAATGAGCGATTACAATCTGCTTACAAAAGCGGGTGCGGAAATTGCCGTTGCCACCACAAAGGCATTTTCCTGCCAGCTTGCAATGCTTAACATGCTTTGCCTTTATATTGCAAGGGCACGAAATGCCTGCACTGAGGTTTTCAGTGAAATTGCCGTTAATATGAGCACACTTTTGCCCAAAAAGATTGAGCGCGTGCTGCAAAAAAGCGATTCGCTCAAAGCGCTTGCCGCCGATATTAAGGATATGGATAAATGCTTTTTCCTTGGGCGCAACGCCGATTACGGAGTTTCGCTTGAGGGCGCGCTGAAGCTTAAAGAGATAAGCTATATAGACTGCGTGGGCTGTCCCGCAAGCGAGCTGAAGCACGGCACGATAAGCCTGATTGAAAAAGGCACTGTTTGCTTCGGCCTGATAAGCAACAAGGATTTGCTGCCGAAAACGGTTTCAAATCTTATTGAGGTTATTGCAAGAGGCGCAAAGGTGATAGTTTTTGCACCTGAAAGCCTTAAAGAAAATTTGGCGCAGTTTGAAACGGTGATAACCTACCCGGATTCAATTCCGTTTTTAACCCCGTTTATTGAGGTTATTCCGCTTCAGCTTATGGCATATTATGTGGCGGATGCAAACGGCCTGCCGATAGACAAACCGCGCAATCTTGCAAAATCCGTTACCGTTGAATAACATAATCAAAGCAGCACACAAAAGCGCACCCGAGGCAATCCGCGGGTGCGCTTAATTTTGTGTATTAAATTAAAAAAGCTTAAAAAGCCGAGCCGCAAGCGGGCACAATCTTTTCATCAGCCCATTTGAGCAACTATCATACCTGCATCTCTGCCGATATTCTTCGGCAAATCGCTTTGCCTTACCGCACCGATTATAGCCGTTATCAAAGGCACAAGGCACACAAACCAGCCAATCAAACCGCCAATGATTTTACTGTTCCATTCCGCATCGGTATACATAATTTGAAGCACGCCGTTATAAATTGAGCAAGTGGCTGTTATTCCAACTCCGAGGCCGAGCACGGTGTTTATTCCGCCCGTTTCCTTTTCAAACTTGATAACCTTTGCACTATTTATATCGGCAACGCTTACGGCAAAGCCTTGAGCAGCATACATTTGCGCAAGCCTGTCTGCAAATGCATTAAAATCAAAATTTGGACCGATATTCAACATAACCGAATCTGCCATAATTTTATAACCTTTCATATTAAAGCGCCGCACGCGCGGCACAAATTTTGCTTTAAATAATTTTAACGAGCCATGCGGCAAGAAGTGCCGCCGCATTAACCGCCGCCAAAGTGATTATTACGCCCTGCAAAACTTTCTTTTTTGCCGCAATCCGGGAAATAAAGAAGCCCCGCAAGCTGAGCGAAAAGCAAAGGCGCAACGGGATTATAATAAAATGCCGCTTTTGGATCACACAGCAACATGCAGGCAAAGGCACGGGTTAATCCGCAACCCGGGCAATCAATTCCGGTAAGCAGTTTAAAAGGGCAATGATAAATAAACAAAAGAGCTGCCGCCGGCACCGTATAGCAAACAAATCGTTTTACAATGCTCTTTTTTGCGGGAGCATAATGTTTTTCCATTTTTTCACCGGCTTTTGATTTTTGCTTTTTCCAACGCTTGGCTGATTTTATTCTATCACAGCGGCAACGACCGTGTCAATAACAAGAAGCCTTAAAGCTTATTTGCGCCAACTTTATAATTGTTTATTTTTCCGTTACCCCGTATTTATTATACTGCTGTTTAATAAAGGCATAGGGTCTCGGGGATTGATTAAACCCAAAGGCATATGCTATACTGTTTAAGAAATCAAACGGAGGTGAAGGCATGGAAACCGTGCTTGTGTGTGACGACGATATTGCAATTCTGGAATCAATTGAAATTTATCTTAAAGCAGAGGGATTTAATGTGCTTAAAGCCGAAAGCGGCGAGCAGGCGCTTAATATCATTGCACAAAATGAAATTCAATGCCTTGTGCTGGACATTATGATGCCCGGCATAGACGGATTGCAAACCACGCTTAAAATAAGGGAACAGAAAAAGAATTTTCCGATTATTATGCTTTCTGCAAAATCGGAGGACACGGATAAAATCGCAGGGCTCGGTTTTGGCGCGGATGATTATGTTACCAAGCCGTTTAACCCGCTTGAGCTTGTGGCAAGAGTTAAATCGCAGATTCGCAGATATGTTTCCTTTTCCGGCTTTGTGCAAAAGGCCGAACAAATCGTTACGGGCGGCTTAATTCTTGACACCGAAGCAAAAACCGTGAGCGTGGACGGCGAACCCGTGCGGCTTACGGCAAGGGAATATATGATTTTGGAATATCTTTGCAAAAACATGGGGCGTGTGCTTTCCTCCGCCCAAATTTACGAGGCGGTTTGGAACGAGCCTGCCTTCAGAACGGAAAAAACAGTAACCGTGCATATCAAAAACATAAGGGAAAAAATCGAAATAAACCCAAAAGACCCTAAATATATTAAGGTGGTGTACGGCCTTGGATACAAAGTGGACAAAATTTAAATTCAGCAAATTCAATAAAATTTCATGCGCATTATTAGGCTGCCTGATGGCGGCTTTATGCGGCTTCAACGGCATCGGCGCGCTTGTTAGGGTTGAGCTTTACGGTTTGCAGGCGCTCGCGGGCGACAACACAAGAACCGTGGATTCAACCATATTTAAAGAAAATTTCGCAAGCGATATTCAAAAGATAATAGACGATGTGAGCCACAATGAAAATCAGGCAACATATGATGCCGCAAAGGCTTCCGCCGCTCAGCGCGGGCTTGAGGTTTACAAAATCCTAACCGCCTATGCGAAAACCGCAGCCACGGAAACCACAACAACATTGCAAAGCGATTCAGGCGGCGATGAAAGCGTGACGCAGATTACCGCTCCGAGCGACGAACAGCTTCGGAGCAGCCTTTCGCAATACGGCGTTTCGGATTACGGATTTGAAGACGGCAAAGTGTTTTTTCAATTGCCCGTACGCGAATTGCCCGAAAGCGAGCTTTCCGTTTCGCTGAGCAGCGGGCTGACGGACGACAATGCAAAATCTCAAATCGCAAGAAAATTCGGCAACAATTTTTACCGATATTATTGCAACGACACAAACGAAGCGGGCGAGTCGGATTCGCTCGCGCTGAAAAACATTCAATATTATGCCGTTTATGATGACGGCTCCGTTGCCTCAAACATTTCGGATCCGCAGGCTTTTTTGAGCAATATGGAGAACCGCACCGTTAATGATTATTATATTATCGAAAACGGCAAAGCAGAATCCGATATCTTGGATGTTTCATCCGATTCATCGCTTTCAATCTACGGCTACAGCGGCTACGATCAAACCCTTTCAAAGGTTAAGCTTTATGCACAGATAGACACTTCCTTTTCCGCCGACGATACATACGGCACGCTTAATAACGCCATAGAAGCGGCAACAAACCACACCGGCGATTATTGCGTTTATTACTTTGCCGCAAGCGCGGTTGCCTGCATAATATTCTTTGTTATATCAATCAGGCTTGCGGGTCGCCAATCGCCGAGCAAGGCCGAGGCCGAAGCCGAAACCGCATTTACGGATAAAATTCCCGCCGACCTGCATTTTGCCTTTGCAGCGGCGATTGAAGCGCTTGCTTTTTGGCTGATAATATCCGTTGGCTCGAGTGTTTTTTACGGTTCTGTAAACAATCTCTATAAGATTTTCAGAGTTATATCATCGAACTACGGATTTTTATATTTGGTGGGCATTGTGATTTATTTGCCACTGCTTGAGCTTTTCACATCATATGCTCGCATGGCAAAAAGCGGCATAAATATATGGAAAAGCACGCTGATTTACAAATTCGGCAATTTTATAAAGCGCATCACAAAACGAAACATAAAGGTGCTTTCCGCATTTGCATATAAGCCGCAGGAAATGAAAAAGAATACAATTCTTTTAATAACGGGCTTTGTTGTTTTAAACCTTTTAGGCATTGCGCTGATTGCGGTTTTGTTTGCGCTCAACAGCGGAATTTTTATATTCCTTGCCCTGATTTTAACGGCATGCCTTTTGGCGGCGGATATTTACGGCGCATACAAGGCTTCAAAATACATGAGCGAGCTTGATAAAATCATTGCCTGCGCCACGGCCGGCGCACCGATTGAAGTGGATTTGCAAAGCCTGCCGCAAAGTCTTAAAATCCTCGCCGATTCTCTTGATAAGCAAAGCTGCGCACTGCAGAGTGCCGTTATCAAGGCGGTTAAGGACGAACGCACCAAAACCGAGCTTATCACAAATGTTTCCCACGATTTAAAAACGCCGCTCACCTCCGTTATCAACTATATTGATTTGCTGCAAAAATGCGATATCAAGGATGAAGCCGCGCAAAAATACATGGCGGTTATTGCCGATAAGGCAAACAGGCTTAAAAAGCTGATTGAGGATTTGATAGAAGCATCAAAGGTTTCCTCCGGCAACATTGTGCTTAATAAGGCTCTGCTGGATTTAAACGAGCTTGCAACGCAGGCGATCGTGGAAGAAACCACGGGCTTTGAAAAAGCGAATCTGCAATTGGTGTTTGAAGAGCCCGCACACAAAAACATTGTTTCGGCAGACGGAGCAAAGCTTTACCGCGTGCTTGAAAATCTGCTTTCAAACGCAAGGAAATATTCCGCGCCCGGCTCGCGCGTTTACACCCGCGTTTACACCGAAAACGATTTCGGCTGCTTTGAAATTAAAAACATTTCAAAGCAGGCGCTCAACATTTCCGCCGCAGAATTAACCGAGCGCTTTGTGCGCGGTGATAAATCCAGAAATACGGACGGTCACGGCCTTGGGCTTTCAATTGCTTCGGACCTTTGCCGCCTGCACGGCGGAAGCCTTGATATAGTGATAGACGGCGATTTGTTTAAAGCCACGGTAAAAATTCCCGCAGGCAAGCTGAAAAGCGAGCAAACCACGGCTTGAGCTGCCGCAAAAGGAGCATAAGAAAAACACATTCATATGTTAAAAGCGCTAAGCGCGGCAAAAAAACAGTCTGTGCCACGAAAAGCATTTAAAACATATGAATAAATCCCGGTGCAAATTGAAACGGCTTTTTAAAAGTCAATAAACGATAAAATAAAACGGCGAAGCTTTGGGCATAACCCCGCTCCGCCGTTTTTATTATGCTTTTATATATTTCGTTTCAGCGCCGCGCCTGCTGCACGCACCATAAGGAATAATATGATTTAAGCAGTGCGCCGCCGGCGGCAAATTTTTTTCTGCCCTTTGTCACAGTCTCGTAAAAACACGGCTTAATTTTTACTTAGTGCGCCACTTGAAATCTTTTTTTATTTTTTTGCTCCAATCATTGCATATCGGCATTGCGGCGCGCATCTCGCAAACCGTGTCGGCAACCGCGTCGTAAATCACGGCGGTGCCCTGCCCGTCCGCGCAATAATCAACGGCGCGATCCTCGCTTATTCCGAAGTGCTTTGCGGTTTCAACAGCGTCTATATTTGCGCCGATAAAAAGAAATTCCCAGCCGTATTTTTCTTTTTCCTTTTCAATCATGGCCTTAACCCTGTCGCTCGAATAAATATGGCTTGAATTTTCATAGCCGTCCGTTATAATCACAAACATTGTGCGGCAAGGCACATCCTCCCGGCGGGCATATTTATGAATATTTGCAATGTGGTGAATTGCGCCGCCGATGGCGTCTATCAGCGCGGTTGAGCCGCAGGGAACATAATCCTCGCGGGTCATTTTGCGCACCTGCGAAAGCTCAACCCTGTCGTGCAAAACCGTGCTTTCGTTATCAAACAAAACTGTTGAAACAAAGCATTCGCCCGGCTGCTTTTCCTGCTTTTTTATCAGCGAATTAAAGCCGCCGATCGTGTCGCCCTCAAGGCCCGACATCGAGCCGCTGCGGTCCAAAATAAACACAAGCTCCGTGATATTATTTTCTGCCTTTTTCATTTTAATCACCATAGTCTTTCAGGCAACAAACAGTTTATTAAAAATCACCTGATTGACCTGCGTTGCCTGAACAGGCGTAAATGGTGATTTCAGCCATTTCAAAATTATGCCGCTGGCAAATTTTGAGGGCAATATAATTTGATAGTGTGATTTTTCACACTATTTACATCCTAAAAAAATAATGCGGTTGCGGGGTTTTTAAACCTTACAACCACATTATAATTTCCGAAAGGCAGTGTTTGGTCGCCTGCCGGGCGACAATATTTTAAAGGCAAAACCTTCCGCATCCTCAATCACGCATCATATTCGCCGAGCATTTCACGCAGAATAAGATCCGCCAAGGTGCTCATTCCGCCTTTATTTGGATGTGTGCCGTCAATCGAATCATACGGCACGGCATATTTATACAAATCAATCGGCCTGCAATTTTGGCTTTCCGCCGCTCTGCAAATTGCGGCATTATACTCTTTATATTTATTCCGCCCGCATTTTCGTTAAAAACAAACTCGGGATTTTGCGACATATAAGCCGCGCAAAGCGTGCAGCAAAATATTTGCGCCGCGGGATAATTATGCTTCAGCTTTTTAAGCATTTCGCAATAAGCCGCTTCAAAAACGAACTCCCAATCGACCTCACCGCAGGCAAATTCGCCGCCGTACCGCGGCAAAATGCCGTTTGCCCAATCGTTTGTGCCGAGATAAACAATAATAACCTGCGGCATTTGCAGACCGTTGTGAAGGGCGCTTGTTCTTTCGTCACTGCAGCCGGAAGGGAAAAGCCCTTCCCTATTCGGCAATTTCGTTACGCAGCTGCCCGACCAGGAATTATTAACCAGCAGTTCGCCGCCCAAAGAGCCGATCACCTTTCCCCACCAGGTATCCTCTGCCGTGCGCACGCACGCCCTTTGGCAGATTCCGCCCGTGAAAAACAAGTTGTATCCCTTAGGGTTATAGCCTATCAATGTGCTTATCGAATCGCCGAAAATCGAAATTTTTTTACCGCGAAGCTGCAATGCATTTTCGCTTTGATTATCATTCAAGTTCATTGTATTTCCCTGCCGTTTTCGGGCGCTATGCGCCGAGAAGCTGCTGATCAAATTCAAACAGTGCCTCATTGATTTCAAAAATATTATAATTGCCGTGCTTGATGAAATATTCGATTATCACATCAAATTTATTGCTGCGCGAAAGTGCAAAGCCCGCTTTCATTAAGAAATCGTTTGTTTCCTCAAGGCTCAGCTCCAGAGCAATCGCAAAGGCAATGGCGGTGGGCTTGCTCGGTTTATAGTTCGCATCCGAGCGAATTTTTGAAAACAGCCTGCGATCCACATTTGCCTTTTTATAAGCCTGCGAATCCGTAAGCCCCTTTTCATCTATTTTTCTGAGCAGCATTTGCGAAAGCTTTCATCAAGATTTTCAAGGGCACTGCCGAGGCTTTCGGCAGGTGTGCAAAAAAGAAGTTCTTTGCGTCCGCAAAATCATCTTTCGGCAAAAGGGCTTCCGAAGCGCACATCGGCGCATAAAGGGCGCGGCTTCGTGCTTCAAAATTCAAATCCACATAATTTTCATCTATATATTCCTCAATATCGCAAACAAGCCTGCGGCTGAGCTTAAAGCTTGCCTTATCAAACACCGCAATATACACAAGCATATCGTGCAAAAGCAAAAATTTGCCGATTTCATTCACGGCAATCTGCAAGACCTGCTCTTTGGGATAGCCGTAAGCACCCGAAGAAATAAGAGGAAACGCCACCGTTTCACAACCGTGCTCCAGCGCAAGATTAAGCGATTCGCGGTAGCAGGATTCAAGCAGGGCGCGCTCACCGAAACCGCCGCCGCGCCAAATCGGCCCCACGGTGTGAATAACATATTTACAGGGCAAATCATATCCCTTTGTAATTTTTGCTTTGCCCGTTTCGCACCCGCCGAGCGTTTTGCATTCGCGCAATAATCGCCTGCCTGCGGCTTTGTGAATTGCTCCGTCCACCCCTCCGCCGCCGAGCAAAGAGGAATTGGCCGCATTCACAATGGCATCACACTTGATTTTTGTTATATCGTTTCTGATAATTTGAAGCGGCATATCACCGACTCGCTTTCTTTATTTTAAAATTGCGTTTGCATATCCGTGCAGGCAAATCGCGCACGCATTTATCGCCCGCTCATCGTAATTTTCTATATTATATCAAATCTGCCGCAAAACCACAATCGGATTATGCTAAAAGATGTTTTAACGCGCAATACAGCCTCATGAATATCCTGTTTGGCAAATATAAATCATTGCACATTAAAAACGCAGGGCAACGGATTATCGTGCCCTGCATTCTTATTTACTCTATATTTAATAATTATTTATCATTTTTATTATCGGCATTGCCGCTTTTGTTTTTAAACAAATCGGTGAGAACGCCGTTTGGGTCTTTTATCAAAAGTGCCGCAAGCCAAATAACAAGCGCCAAAATCACAACCGCCGCGCCGAGAAATGCATCATTAAGCATATCCGAAGCCGCCGGGGTAAATATTGCAGCGCCATCGCTCACATATTCAAAAACCGCATCCACAAGCCACATTATCGAAGCGCCCCAAAACATGAAACAAAGAAGCGAAAGCTTAAATTCGGATCGCCTTTTGCAAAAATACCACACAAGGGTTGCCGCAATTGCTGCCGCGGTTGATATAAGCAAAGTCATTATTCCTTAATCCTTTCGGCTTTTTCGATTTTTGATTCCTTGATTTTTGCCGCCAAAAGCATTACGCCCCAAATTGCGGTTACCGCCACCGTCATTGAAACGCCGACGGTTGCCAATTCATGCAGCATCACGGCCGTATCCTGCGGATTTGACGCCGCCGTTAAAAATGGGAAAAACGGCGAAATTTCACCGTGCCACAAATGCTCGAACGCAAGCAAAATCGTGCCGCCCCAAAGCAAATTTCTGAGCCAAGAAAGCTTTTTGGAAAAAGGAAGCTTATGAGAATCCTCTTCAATTTCTGTGTGCTTAACAGCACCCTGCGGCAAGCTGTATTTGGCTTTTTCATTTTTTTCTGATATTTTCACAGCTGCGGAAACTATAATCGCCTCTGCTGCGGGAACAAGAAAACATGCCATAAAAAAATCCTCCTTAAAATAATGCCGGGCAATCAAACTGCGCGGCTCAAGCAATGTATATTCGTTTATATATTAACTGAATGACAAATGATTGTCAATGTTAAAAATGATAAAAAAACTGAATATCGTAACAAAAAATTCATACAATTATTTACAAATCTAACAAAATTGTAAAATCCGTTAACATCATATTGACAATTTATTCACACACATTGTAGAATGGAAGACGATAAAACAATTATGGAGAAGTGCGAAATGGATGAAGTAAAAATTCTTGAAATTAAACAAAGCGTATTTAAAAACAACGATGACGAGGCCGCTGCGCTTCGCAAAAGCTTAAAGGAAAGAGGGGTGTTTTTGCTGAATTTGATGTCCTCCCCCGGATCAGGCAAAACCACCACTTTAAAAGCCACAATAGGAAAGCTGAAAGACAAGGTTAAAATCGGCGTTATGGAGGCCGATATAGACAGCGATGTTGACGCTAAAAAGATTGCCGAAACGGGAGTTAAATCAATTCAGCTGCACACAGGCGGAATGTGCCACCTTGATGCGGAAATGACAAGGCAGGGCCTTGAAGGGCTTAACACAGACGATGTTGAGCTTGCAATTCTTGAAAATGTGGGCAATCTTGTGTGCCCGGCGGAATTTGACACGGGAGCAGTTAAAAACGCAATGATTCTTTCCGTGCCGGAGGGCGACGACAAGACGCTTAAATATCCCCTTATGTTTTCAATTTGCGATGTTGTGCTGATAAACAAAATCGATGTGCTGCCGTATTTTGATTTTGACGTTGAAAAATGCAAAGAATATGTTAAGAAAAGAAACCCCGATGCAAAGGTTTTTCTTATCTGCGCAAAAACGGGCGAGGGCATAGACGAATGGGCAAATTGGTTGCTTAATGAAGTACATGATTGGCAAAAATAAAGCTTAAACGAGGGAGAATTGTTTATGTACGAATACAAATTCGACAAAATTAAGCCTAACGGCAAAACATACCCGAGCGCGGAGCGCGTTATGCATTATTATGAAAATCACAGCAACGAGCCGCCGAGGGAGCTTATCATAAAGCTGGGCACAAAGATTACGGACCGCGTGCTTTATAAAATGCCGTGGATGCCCAAAGTGGGCGAAAAGATGACGGTTAATGACCCCGAATATTGGGGACTTGCCGCCATGGTAACGGATGAAATGGCAGAGGTTGCGCTTAAAATGAAAGTGCACAAGGGCATGACCATGCCCCAAATGATTAAAGCCACGGGCAAGGACGAAGCTTACCTTGCAAAAATCCTTGACGATATGGCGCAAATCGGCCTGATTGAATACAATTGGGAAAACCCCCCGGCACGAAAAGCAATATGTGCTGCCTATGTTTGTGCCCGGCAGTGCCGAATTCTTTAATATGAAATGGGAAAACATCTGCGAGCACCCCGAAGTTGCAAGCTTTTTTGAAAGAATGACTCAGCTTCCGCTTGAAAAAATAACGCCGATGGTGCCTCCCGGAGGCGCGGGAATAGGAATGCATGTTATTCCCGTTGAAAAAGCCATAGACATGGAAAACAAATCCGTGCCGATTGAGCACATTTCCCACTGGCTTGATAAATATGACGGCAAATATGCCGCAGGTCCGTGCTCTTGCCGCTATTCACGCTCTGTTTTGGGCGAGGGCTGTGCCGATGATCCCGAGGATTGGTGCATCGGCGTTGGCGATATGGCAGATTACCTTGTTGAAACAAACAAGGGGCACTACATCACCCGTGAGCAGGTTATGGAAATTCTGCAAAGAGCGGAGGACAACGGCTTTGTGCACCAAATAACCAACATAGACGGCGAAAACAAAATTTTCGCAATCTGCAACTGCCAGGTTAAGGTTTGCAACGCACTTCGCACATCGCAGCTTTTCAACACACCGAATATGAGCCGCTCCGCTTATGTGGCAAGGGTTGAGGCAAAGGATTGCGTTGCCTGCGGCAGATGCGTTGAATATTGCCCGGCCGGCGCCGTTAAGCTTGGCCAAAAGCTTTGCAAGAAAGACGGCTCAGAGGTGGCTTATCCCAAGCAGGAGCTTCCGGATGCGGTTAAATGGGGCAAGGAAAAATGGAGCCCGGATTACAGAGATAAAAACAGAATCAATTGCTACGACACAGGAACAGCACCGTGCAAAACAGCTTGCCCGGCGCACATAGCCGTTCAGGGCTATCTTAAAATGGCGGCACAGGGCAGATACACAGATGCGCTTGCCCTTATAAAAAAGGAAAATCCCTTCCCTGCCGTTTGCGGCCGAGTTTGCAACAGGCGCTGTGAGGATGCATGCACAAGAGGCACAATTGACGAGGCAGTTGCAATTGACGAGGTTAAACGCTTTATAGCACAGCAGGATCTTGATTCTGCAACAAGATATATTCCTAAAAAAGTCATCCCATCAAACAGAGGAGAATTCAACAACAAAATCGCAATAATAGGCGGCGGCCCCGCAGGGCTTTCATGCGCATATTATCTTGCGGTAACCGGTTACAGACCCACCGTTTTTGAAAAGAACGAAAAACCCGGCGGTATGCTTACATACGGAATTCCGTCTTACAAGCTTGAGAAAGATGTTGTTGAAGCGGAAATCGATGTTATCCGCGCGCTCGGTGTTGAAATCAAATGCGGAGTCGAGGTTGGCAAAGACATCACTCTTGACGAGCTTCGCGCTCAGGGCTATGAAGCATTTTACATTGCAATCGGCTGCCAAGGAAGCCGCAAAGCAGGCGTTGCGGGCGAGGATGCCGAGGGCGTTATGAGCGCTGTTGATATTCTGCACAAGATAGCCGAAAACCACGAGCTTGACCTTTCCGGCAGAAAGACCGTTGTTATCGGCGGCGGCAATGTTGCTGTTGATGTTGCGCGCTCATCAAAGCGCTGCGGTGCCGATATTATCGGCATGTATTGCCTTGAAAGCAGAGAAGAAATGCCCGCTTCCGATGAAGAAGTGTTTGAAACGGAGGACGAGGGCATAACAATAAACAACGGATGGGGATTAAAAGAAATTCTCACCGATTCCGGCAAGGTTTGCGGCGTTATTCTTAAAAAATGCACCTCCGTTAAGGATGAAACCGGCAGATTCAACCCGCAGTACGACGATAACGACACAATGCAGCTTGAATGCGACGATGTTTACCTTTCAATAGGTCAAAGCATTGTTTGGGGAAATATGCTTAAAAACGAAAAGGTTGAGCTGGGAAGAGGAAACGGCCCCGTTGCCGATAAGCTCACTTATCAAACCGCTCAGGAAGATATCTTCGTCGGCGGCGATGTTTACACCGGCCCCAAATTTGCCATTGACGCGATTGCAGCCGGCAAGGAGGGTGCAGAATCAATTCACCGCTTTGTTCATTACAATGCAAGCCTTACCATCGGCAGAAACAGGCGTGATTTTATTGAGCTTGATAAAAACGACATCAAAATCGAAAGCTACGATAATTCATCCCGCCAAATCCCGGGAACGGACGGCAGCATAGACCGCAAAAAGTCTTTCCGCGACGCACATAAACCGCTCACGGAGGCTCAGGTTAAAATCGAAACCGCGCGCTGCCTCGGCTGCGGTGCTTCGGTTGTTGATGAAAACAAATGCATCGGCTGCGGAATATGCACCACGAAGTGCGAATTTGATGCCATTAAGCTTCACCGCGATCACCCCGAATGCAGCAACATGGTTAATTCGGATGATAAGATGAAAGCAATTTTGCCGTATATGATTAAGCGAAACATCAAAATCAAGCGTGCAAACAAAGGAAAATAATAATGCACGAATTGGGAATAGTTTTTCACATTATAAAAAGCATTGAAGGCGTGGCCGCAGAAAATCAATTAAAAAAGGTGAATGCAGTCACAATAGAGCTCGGCGAGGTTTCGGGCGTGCTGCACAATTATCTTGATGATTGCTGGAATTGGGCGTGCGCAAAAAAATGAATTGATGAGCGGCGCAAGGCTGCAAATCGAGGTTATTCCCGCCATAACCTTTTGCGAGGATTGCAAAGGCACCTATGAAACGGTGAAGCACGGCAAAATTTGCCCGCTGTGCGGCTCGGAAAACACCTACCTCATTTCCGGAAATGAAATAAACATTAAGGAAATAGAGGCTCTTTAGCAAGCTAAGGCTCACTTTTTGAACCTAAAAATATATTCTATAGGGAGAGGAAACTATGTTGTTCCAAATTTACGGCGAACATTCATTTTATCAGCTTCTGGGCTGGGTGCTTGTTTTCGTCGGCCTCATTGTTCTCAATGAAATCGCACGCCGCTCCAAGGCGGGCGGAATAGCTCTGTTCCTTGCGGTTCCCGCGGCTCTTTCGGTTTATTTCATCGTTGTTGCCGTGGCAGCCAAAAACGGCGCGGAATGGGCTGTAAACAACCAAACATATCTTTATATGAACGGCTGGTTCCACTATGCAAAGCTTTATGCCGCAACGGCGGGCTGCATAGGCTTTATGATGCTTAAATACAAATGGAGCATCGGCAAGAATGGTTTAAGGTTTTCCCGTTTGTTATCGTTGCAATCAACATTCTTATTGCAGTTGCATCAGATTTTGAATCTGCCATAAAAGGCGGCTTCACAGGCGGCTGGTGGCTTTCTTCGGAGGGCGTTTACATCTACGGCGGCTGGTGGAACTGGCTCAACGGTATCGCCGGCTTAATCAACATCCTTTGCATGACCGGCTGGTGGGGAATTTATTCATCTAAAAATCAGCAAGATATGCTTTGGCCGGATATGACCTGGTGCTATATCCTTGCTTATGATGTGTGGAACTTTGAATATACATATCTTAATCTGCCCTCACATTCCTGGTATTGCGGTCTTGCTCTTCTGCTTGCTCCCACATTCGCAAATGCGTTTTGGAACAAGGGCGGCTGGATTCAGAATCGCGCAAACACGCTTGCAATTTGGTGCATGTTTGCGCAGGTATTCCCGCTGTTTCAGGATACGGAGCCGTTCGGCGTGCTCACCACCGTTTATCCGGAGGGCTACACTCCCTCAATGATGATGGACGGCATTGCCCCCACCTCCGCAAATCCGAAGGCACAGGCTGTTATCTCCATCCTTGCAATTGCAATCAATGTTTGCGTATTTGCCGCAATCGTTAAGCGCTCCAAGGCTCAGCACAAGAATCCGTATAAGAATGAAATCTTCACGGATCAAAAGGATTACAAAGCAGCTCTTGAAAGAGCAGCAGAAGCTCATAAGGTTGCTTAATCCGGCTGTGATTGAACATTATAAATAGCAAAAACGCCCCGTCTTGAAAACCAAGACGGGGTTTCTTTTTGCCTTGCGGCGTTATTTAAATGTATATCTTTGCAGTGTAAATTTTAATGCATTGTAAAATTTATTGCCTGCGCACCGCAAGCTCGTGGCCGTCGCCCGGCGTCAGCCTAAGCTCAGGCTCAAACGGCGTGTTGCCGAGATTTTTGTAAGCAACGATAACCTGCGATTCGTTACATTCAACGGTAAATTCAAGCAGCACGCAATCACCGCGCAGATAATCAAAGCTTTTGCCGTCATCCGTAAAGAAACTGCTTTTAAAGCTGCCGCTTTCAATCGGATAAACAGTGAACACAAGCTTTTCTTCCTTTTTAAAGCCGTATTCGCCGATGTTTTCGGCAACGACACTGCCGCCCCTTACAAAATAAGGCACGGCTCCCCTTGCGGGAATATCGATTTCAACGGTTTGCCCGCCCATATATGCACGGTCGTTAAGATACCAAATTTCGCCCTTCGGCAAATATGCTTTGGCTATCCGCTCGCCCTCATCCAAAATAAAGGTTGCCAAAATATTCCTTCCCACCATCATGGAATGGCTGTTTTCATCAATTTCCTCATCATTGTAGTAAAGGAAAAGCGGCGCGTTCATCGGAATTTCGTTTTGCACGCAATCATAGGCGCAGTTATAAAAATACGGCACAAGGCGGTGGCGCTCGGCAAGAATTTCCTTAGCTGCGCCGATTGCCTCAGGATAGCTCCACGGCATTGTGGCAGAGCCGTCCCCATTCCAGGAATGAATGGTAAATCTCGGCTCGAAAACGCCGTGTTGCATCCAGCGCAAAAGCAGCTCTTCGCTCGGCATATCGCCCGAAAATCCGCCCAAATCGTGGCCGTAAATGAAAAAGCCGGAAAGGCTCATCGTAAGCCCAACATAATGGCAATATTTTAAATCGTTAAACGATGTGAAATTATCCCCGCTCCATGTTTGGGCAAGGCGCCTTAATGCACTGCTGCCGCTTCGGGTTGAAAGAAACGGGCGCTCATTAGGGCGCTTTTTGATTTGCGCCGTGTATGATGACGCCGCCATCAGATAAGTGAGTATCGGCCTGATTCGGCTTGCCGAAACCTCTCCGCCGCCGAAGCCTGCTGCCAAGGCATCCTTATCCTTAATATCAAATTCGTTATTATCGTTCCATGTGGCGTCCATTCCGAAATCAAGCAGCTTTTCCGTTACCTGCCTGCTCCAAAAATCAAATCCCGCCGGATTTGTGAAATCTATATAACTTCCGAGCCCGTCCCAAAACTGGGTAATAAACGGCTTGCCGCTTTTATCCTTAACAAAAAGCCCCTTCTCGGCTATTTCGGAATACATTGGGTGATCCGTTAAAAACGCCGGCTTGATATTCGGAATCAAATGAATTCCGTTTTGCGCAAAGCGCTCAATAAACGCCTGCGGATTCGGAAACTTATCATGATTCCAATTAAAAACACAGCGCTGATTTCCGATTGAGGTGTAGCCCGAGGAAAGATAAAAGCCCTCACATGCAAGCCCAAGCTCGCCGAGCTTTTCAAGAAATGCGTTCATTTGATTTTCCGCATCAGGTGCATCAGTGTATGCCATCGTGCTGGCGCAGTAATCAAAGCTCCATTTCGGCGGAAACGCCTGCCTGCCGCAAAGCCTTGCATATTGCTGCAAAACCGAAAGCTTCGTGCCGAAAAAGATGTAATAAACAAGGCAATCATCGTTTGTTTTAAAGAATTTAAACGGCTCGTAATAATTATTTATTTCGCGCCCGAGATCAACAAAAGAGGCGTCACTCGTGTCATAGTAAATTCCGTAGCACCCTGCGGAATTTTCGCAGATGTAAAACGGCACATGTTTGTAAAGCGGGTCTGAGGTTTCGGCGTTGTAGCCCATACTGTCCGAAGTTTCTATGCGATAGGCATTGCCCGCCTTATTGAGCCTGCCGCTTTTATCGCCGAGTCCGTAGATGTGCTCGCCCTTTTCGCGGGAAATGTAATGATATGTTTCCTCGCCGAACTCGCCCTCAAAATTATATGCCAGGGGCGCGCGGTCCTCAAATATAACCCTGCCGTCGGGAGCAGAGTATTTAAGCAAAAAATTGTGCAAATCAAGCTCTGCCGTTACTCCGCAGTCGAGCGTGAAGGAGTCAACATCATCTGTCTCCAGCACTTTCGGGCTGCCCGGTGCAAAATCGGCGGTTGAAAGCTTATCCCTGCCGCCGAGCATAAATTCGTTGCCGGGATTAACGGTGAAGGTGGGCAGCATTTCACAGCCGTCTTTATAAATTGCCACGCGCATTGCGCTTTCGCCGATAAAATCAACGGCGGCATTTATATTGCCGCATTTGTATTCGCGGTGTGATTCGCCGAATTCACCGCGCTTAAAATCATGGTTGAATTTCATTCTTTAGGTCCTCTGTTAAACAATGTGTTTTTCCACAGCAATTTGCCGGGAAGCTTTGTGAATTGCGTATTTTCGCAGAATATCATCGCCTTTTTATATCCCGGTTCCCATTTCGGCAGCTCGGCGCAATTCGGATTTCCGCTTTTGGCAAATTCGCAAATCGCGTTTATCATTTCATCCGATATTTTGTAATCGGTTTTATCAAACGGCCGCCAGCTGTTTTTCAGCATGCCGAAAACATAAAGCAAATCGCTTGCATGCCATGCGCCGTTTTCATCGCCGGGCAGTCGGCGTGCAAAGCAATAAAGATAGCAATTGCTTTTATCGTTTTTCATCCACTTTTTCGCAAGAATTTGCAAAACCGCGGGCACCATATCCTCTGTTGTGATTCCGATTATTTTGGGCATCTGCGGAATCGTGTGCATATTAAAGGTTTCTTTTGTGAGCAATTTGCCGTCATAAACGGGCAAGGTGTAAAGCATGCTGAGTTTATCCTCTTTGCAGCCCTTTTTCCATGCAAAATAAAGTTTTTCGGCATCAATCTCTTTAAGCTGCGCCATCGTTTGCACGCCTGCATTTTTCATTATTTTTTCCCAAAAGCCTTTTACGGAGCTTGGCTTAACAGGGCGTGCTATTTTGCGCTGAAGCCCTGCGGCGCTCAGCAAAATCGCCTTTTGGGCAAGGCCTTTGCACAGCGGGCTTGATATAAATATATCCACGCTCATTGCACCCGCGCTTTGGCCCGAAAGAGTTATATTTTCATCGTCACCGCCGAAATATGATATGTATTTTTTTACCCATTTAATTGCCGCCAGCTGATCGTAAAGCCCGAAGTTGCCGCAGGCACCGTCCCTTGCAACATCGGGATGCGCGCAAAAGCCGAAAGCGCCGAGCCTGTAATTGATGCTCACGAAAACAATGCCCTTTTCGGCATATTTTTCGCCGCTGATATGCCCTTCGTTTGCACTGCCTCCCGTGAAGCTACCGCCGTGAATAAAAATCAGCACGGGGGCTTTTTTCGCCTCTTTGGGCGCATAAATATTAAGGAAAAGGCAGTCCTCGCCGTAAGTGAAGGTGCCTCCCCTGCGAAATTCCTTGTGGTAAAAGGAATTTACGGTGGCATCATCCTCAAATGCCCTGTGCTGAGGTGAGCAATTTCCGAAATTGCAGGCATCATAAGCGCCGCCGGTGTATTCGCACATTTCGGGATATTCCCAGCGCTTTGCATTTGCGTATCTTATGCCGCGAAATTCCGTGCGTTTTTCAAATTCAAGCCCGTGAAAAACGCAGCCGTTTGCATTTAATTCAATCGTGTTCATAAAATTCACCCTCTTGATTTAATTATAGTAAACATATGCGTTAAAATCAATAAAATAATTGCTTTGTGCCGCCACAAATTCCATCTGTTTTATCGAAAAGTTTATTCGCTTTCAAGCTATTGATTTTCGGCTTTTTTACAAAAAATCGGCATAAAAAAGCGCCGCAAATTCATTGCGGCGCACTTTTAAAATATATCGTGCTCGGCTTAAAATTCCTCGGCAGCTCATACAGCACCGACCGCCTATATAAAATTCACATTGCAATCTTTTATCCAATAATAAATTTGCACAATATATGCCAGCACCTGCGGTCCGCGCATCAATTGCCCGTACCAAGGCTCAGGCAAGGCGTCCGGATCGCGCATAAGTTCGCGGATTTTCGCCTCGTTAAGCATTTCGTGCAAGGGCGTGGTTTTATCGGCAAGCACAGCTTCCGCCATTTTGCAAACCTCTTTAAAATATATGGGATTGTGTGTTTTGGGATAAGGACTTTTTTTGCGCCACGCAATTTCATAGGGAAGTTCGTTTTCAAAAGCCCGGCGAAGCACACCCTTTTCCCTGCCGCCCGGCGATTTAAACTTCCACGGCATATTGTAGGCGTATTCAACTATGCGATAATCGCAAAACGGCACCCTAACCTCAAGCGAGCAATGCATGCTCATCATATCCTTGCGCATAAGCAGCGTTTGCATAAACCAATCCATGTTCAGCATAAACATCTCGCGCATTCTGCGCTCCGTTTTTGAATCGCTTTCAAGGTATGATGAGGATTTCACCGTTTCAAGGTATTTTTCATGCACAAATTCACCGCCGTTTTTCAAAAGCCCCGGCTTCAATATGCTTTGGCGCACATCGATTGAACGACTCCACGGAAAAGTTTCTTCAAAGAGAATATCTTTGTTGTGGTACCACGGGTAGCCGCCGAATATTTCATCCGCACATTCGCCGGACAGAGCCACGGTTTGCTCCCTTTGCACCTCGCGGCAAAACAGAAGCAGCGATGAATCAACATCCGTAAATCCGGGCAAGCTGCGCGCCTCGGTGCTTTCCTCCAGCGCGTGCGCCACCGCTTTGTTATCAAGCACAATGTTTTTGTGCTTGCTGCCGATATAATTTGAAATCAGCGAAATATAATCACTGTCCTTATTCGGCTGAAAAAGGCTTTCTTTAAAGAATTTGTCGTTATCCGTATAATCAACGGAATACGTGCAAAGCCGCCTGCCGTGCGATTTTGCACCGTCCGAAGCTATGCGGCTGATTATTGAAGAATCAAGCCCGCCGCTCAAAAAAGTGCAAAGCGGCACATCGGAAACAAGCTGCCTTCTGATTGCGTCCGAAACAAGATAATGCGTGTGCTCAATCGTTTCGGCTTCGCTTTCCGTGTGCTTCGCCGCCGTAATTTGCCAATATTTATGAATTTCGGTTTTTTCGCCGCTAACGGTCATAAAGCATGCTGGCGGAAGCTCTTTTATGTCTTTAAAAACGGCTGAGCCTATCGGCTTGGCGGGGCCGAGCATAAAAATTTCGTTTAGCCCGTTTTCATCCACATCCGCCGAAATTTCAGAAATTAAGAGCAGGCTTTTTATGCGGCTGGCAAAGGCAAATATGCCTTGCTTTTGAGCATAGAAAAGCGGCTTAACGCCGATTCTGTCGCGGCAAAGAAAAAGCCTTCGCGCTTCATCGTCCCACACCGCAAATGCAAAAATTCCGTTCAGCTTTTTGCAGCTTTTCTCTTTCCAGCAATCGTATGCCTTTAAAATCACTTCCGTGTCGCAATTTGTGGAAAAAGTGTAGCCGATACTTTTAAGCTCGTTTCGGATTTCATCCGTATTATAAATTTCGCCGTTGTATGTTATTGTGTATTTACCGAAGCTCATCGGCTGTGCGCCGTTTTCGGGATCAATCACGGCAAGCCGCCTGTGGATGAGCGAAATATAAGGCTTTGTGAAATAGCCGGCTCCGTCAGGGCCGCGAAGCCTTAAACTGCTGCCGATTTTTACGGCAAGCTCCCTGCGCTGCCTCAAATCAATATCTTTAGATAACATTCCTGCAATTCCGCACATGGTATCACCTCATATATAACTTCACCGTTATATTATGCCCGCATAAATTTTTCGCCACTAAATTTGAAAAAAGGCTTGACTATCGGGTTTCCATATGCTATATTATTAAGGCGTTAAGAAACGCTGGTGTAGCTCAGTTGGTAGAGCAGCTGATTTGTAATCAGCAGGTCAGGGGTTCAAGTCCGTTCACCAGCTCCAAAATTTGGTATGCCGCATTTCTTAATACGGGATACCAATAAATATGGGAGAGTTCCCGAGCGGCCAAAGGGAACAGACTGTAAATCTGTCGTCACTGACTTCAGTGGTTCGAATCCACTCTCTCCCACCAAGCAAGCTCCTAATCATATGATTGGGAGTTTGCATTTACAAGGATTAGTGCAAAATCAAATATAAGAATTTGCTTCTCAGAGCATATTAAAAAAATATAATCCTCAGAATATATAAAAAAGAATTTGATCCTCAGATTATATTCAGTTATGAATAAAAAAAAGCCAAGCCGAATATGCTACGATAAAATAACATATGGCTTGACAATTGAACGCATTTAATCCATAATCATAATACAGAAAAAACGGCAACTGAAAACCGAGTATGTTAGTTCGATAACATATTCCGGGATATATCCGACCGCGCCAACGGTTGAATATATATGAGGTTGTCTTTTTTATTGCTAAGACTAATCTTAAATAGTTAATTTGCAAGTTGTCAATAATTTTTTCAAAAAAAGGCGGAATTTTTCCGTCTTTTTCTTTTTTTGGTACTGTTTTCGTGATATATACATTTCGTATGTTTCACAACTTGCACAAAAAAGCAATGTTGAAATTGTGCACTTTGTGAAAAGTACATTTTGTGATTATCACATTTTGTGATTGTAACAAAACGTATATGCATAATTAGAATGATATATAATTAGAATGATATATAGTTATATTTATATATCTATCATATCTATCTTACAGAATATAGGATTTCCAAAGATGTTAAAAATCGCGTTGAAATCAAAAGATTGATGCGATGATGATTGAAATTGAATATATGCGTAATATGATAGTGATATCAAATTAAACGGATGTTTAAATTACGAAATTACTGTCAGAAATACCCGAAAAGGAAAGAAGCTTGTACAAGATTATGGATTTGTGGTATCTTCACAACATTTCAGGCCGATTGGCACCGAACACCTGCCGCTTGTATAACGACACCATACGCAGAATCAAAGCCCGAATTCAGCAAATTTAACAAAATATTAAAGCCATCAAAAAAATCGGGCGGCGAAATTTAATCCGCCGCCCTAAAAGCGGGCAAAATCAAGCCCGTTTTTGCATCAATATTCGATATTATCTGTTGTTATATATTTTACACCGAGCGAAGAAAGGCGTGAAACGGCTTCGGGGTCATCAACCGTCCATGCGCCGACGGTTAAGCCGGCATCAACGCATTTTTTAATGATTTCATCTGTGTTTTCCTCTTTTTTATAGTTGAAATCTATGCCGCAATCTCCGCCGATTTCAACTGCCTTTTGGATATCCTCATCCGTGATTTTTTGCACAATATACCAGCAAGGTGCGTCCGTCAGCTTACGCATGGCCTGCAAATTTTCGTATTTAAAAGAAATAAACACGGGCTTTAAATCGGGATAAACTGTGAGCAAATCTATGATTTCATCATAATGCTCAACATTATTTGCGCTTTTAAGCTCAATAACGGGCACCATAGAATACCTGCTGCAAATATTAAGATATTCATGCAGAGTGCAAATTTTTAAATTGCTGTAATCATCGATATTAACGCCGTTGTCCACGGTTTCCTGCATAAGTTCGTCAAGAGTTTTGTTTTCAACCTTTGAGGCACCGTCCGTCATACGATAGGTGTTAAAATCGTGTTGAATAACCCAAGTTCCGTCCTTGGTTCTGTAAACATCGCACTCGGCACCGTAAAAGCCGGCCTTGCCCGCCTCTTCAAATGCGGGAGCGGTGTTTTCCGGAGCAACCGCCCTGAAGCCTCTGTGCGCCACAAGATTAACATTTTCCGATGTTTGATAAACGGTGTAATCTGCGGTTTTGCAATATTGATTAAGCGCGATAAGGCCCGCCGCAACCACAAGCACAATAAGCGCAAGCAGACGCTGAGCACGATAATCAATATTTTTTTCTTTTTACTCATTTTCTTTTTTGGCAGTGTTATTTTCACTCATTGCCTTCATCATCTCCCTTTTTTGAATTTGCCGCATTGGGGAATTTTAAAATCTGCCCCGAATCGATTACAAATCGTCCGTCCTCCCATCTGCCTTTAACCCCCTTGGCAGACATTCCGATTTGGAAATGAAGCTGTGCTATACCGAAATCGATGCTTTTATCCGAATACGGCTCCTCCACATAAGCGGAAATTTCGCCGTTTTCATATCTGAATTTAACCGGGCGGCGGTTTACGGAGCTGGGTGCTTTTTCAACCTGCTGCATTGCAAACGCAACCTGCGGCGATATCACATCATCACAAAATTCAAACATTTTTTGATAAGGCTTGCTGTTTTTGTGCGTGGCGGCATATATCATTTTTTCTTTAATACTTAGCTTTTCCGAAACATTGCCGATTGCAATAACGCAATAAAGCCTGTGCCCTTTCGGCAAATCAAGCTTTTCAAGCACTTTGTTTTCATTATAGCTGCCAACCCAGCAGGTGCCTATGCCGTGGAAAGCGCATTGAAGCACAATCGTTTCGCCGTAATAGCCGCATGCCTGCCTTGCAGGGATGGTGTCCGGACCGCAAACTGCGATAAGGCTCGTCATTCCGGACTGCACATTGAAGGCAAAGCGTGCATCGTCAATAAAAATAAAATCAAGCCCCGCTTTTTCATTTACATAAGCCACCAGTTCTTTTATAAGCTGCTTAACATCGTCATCAAGCGGCTTAGGCTTAAAGGCGCGGCGCGAGCGGCGCTTATCTATTGCAATCAAGTATTCTGCATTTGTCATTATTTATTTTCCCCAGTTTTCTATAACCGAATTAAGCTTTTCATACTGCTTTGTGGTAATATTATCGGGCTTTAAAACAAGAATTCGTTTCATTATGATTGTTTGATTAACAGTCCACACGGAAAGCTTGTAGCCGTTTTCGTGAAGAAGCTTTGAAAGCGTGCCGCTTGCCCCGGTGAAATTGCAGTTTATTCCAACCGCACCCGTTTCATCAAGAATTTGCAGCAGCTTTTTTTGATAATCCTCGCCGAAAATCTTGAAGCGGGAAGGCTGATAATTTAAATAATACTCCATATCGCAGCAGGCCGAATCCTTAACCGCCTTAATATCCGGCTGACTGATACCGGTTAAAAACGCTCTGTCGAGCAAATTATATTCCACAAGCAAGTCGTGAAGAGCGTTTAAAGTTCGTGTTTCCTTGATATCAAGATTTATAAGGCAGGTGCCGCCCTGAAGCAATTTAAAAGCATCTGCAACGGGCACTCCGTCACTGTTTGTTACCGCAATATCATGATTCATAACAAGAGTTTTATCCGGCCTTTGGCGAATATCAATTTCCATAACGGCAACATTGTTATCAAGAGCCGCCTGAACAAATTCAAGAGAATTATCCTCCGCGCCGAGAGAACCCGTGTGTGCGGTGACGGTGAAGCCATCCACAAATTTCAGCGTCCTTTCATCATAGGATTTCGTGATGGCATATGTTGCAACCCCCGCAACAAGCGCAACTGAAACAAGAAATGCCGCCACTTGATAAGAAAAATGCTTTGCCCAAGTGGGGGTCATATTTCTTTTCAGAAACTTTTTGAATTTTTGCCATTTGGAAACCTTGTTTTCCATCATCATCCCTCAATAGAAAAGGGCATTAAACAACTGCCGTTTAATGCCCCTTGGTTTTAAATGATCAATCCTGTTTGCTGCCCGAATAGTTAGGAGCTTCTTTGGTGATATAAACATCGTGCGGATGGCTTTCAACCAAGCCTGCACCTGTTATCTTTATGAATTTTGCATTTGTGCGAAGCTCTTCAATGCTGTGGCAACCCACATAGCCCATACCGGAGCGAAGACCGCCCATCATTTGGAATACGGTGTCGCCGACGGGTCCCTTATAAGGCACGCGGCCTTCAACACCTTCCGGAACGAACTTCTTGGTGCCGTTTTGGAAATATCTGTCTGCCGAGCCTTTGTTCATTGCGCCGAGAGAGCCCATGCCGCGATAAACCTTAAACTGACGGCCCTGATAAATTTCCGTATCTCCGGGTGATTCCTCACAGCCCGCAACAAGAGAGCCTACCATAACAACGCTGCCGCCTGCGGCAATGGCCTTAACGATTTCGCCACTGTATTTAATACCGCCGTCCGCAATAATCGGGATACCGTATTTATCAGCCATTTCGGCGCTGTCATAAATAGCGGTGATTTGCGGAACGCCGATACCGGCAACAACGCGGGTGGTGCAGATTGAGCCGGGGCCTATGCCGACCTTAACAGCATCTGCGCCTGCTTTAATAAGAGCCTCCGTGCCCTCTGCCGTGGCAACATTGCCGGCGATAAGGGAAATTTCCGGGAAAGCGTTTTTAACCGTTTCAACGGCTTTAAGAATATTCTTTGAATGGCCGTGAGCCGAATCAAGAATAAGCGCGTCTACCTGAGCGTCTGCCAAAGCCTTAGCTCTGTCGAGCATATCGTTTGTTACGCCGATAGCAGCGGCGCAGAGCAATCTGTCCTTAGCGTCGCGCGCGGTGTTGGGATATTTAAAGCTTTTTTCAATATCCTTAATTGTTACAAGGCCTGTGAGCTTTCCGTTTTTATCAACAAGCGGAAGCTTCTCAACCTTTGATGCCATAAGCACTTTTTTTGCTTCTTCAAGAGTCATGCCCGCAACGCCGGTTACAAGCTTATCTTTAGGAGTCATAACGGAAGCGATTTTAACGGAATAATCGCTCATAAATCTCATATCTCTGTTTGTGAGGATACCAACCAAAGTGCCGTCATTTTCACAGATCGGAACACCGCTGATTCTGTATTTGCGCATAAGATTTTCCGCATCAAGCGCAGTGTTTTCAGGTGAAAGGAAGAAAGGATCGGTGATAACACCGTTTTCGGATCTTTTAACCTTATCAACCTCCGTTGCCTGATCCTCAATCGTCATATTCTTATGAATTACGCCGATACCGCCTTCGCGCGCAATTGCAATTGCCATGCCGGATTCCGTTACGGTGTCCATAGCGGAGGTCATAAGCGGAATATTAAGCTTGATATTCTTTGTGAGGTGAGTTGAAAGATCAACTTCATTGGGAAGAACATCGCTTTCCGCAGGGATCAGAAGCACATCGTCAAAGGTGAGCCCTTCTTTAACAAATTTAGCGCCGTATTCGCTCATATGGTTATCCTCCTGTATTTAAAATTATTTTATTTATAATAGCACAATTGCACACCTTTGTTCAAGTATTATTTTTGAACGGCGGCAATGATTTTTTCAACTGTGGTTTCAATGCTGTTGCCGCAGCAATCAACAACTGCATCTGCATACTTTTCATAAAGCGGCAATCTTTTATCATACATATCGCGCAAAGTTTCGCCGTTTTCAAGCGCTATTCCTCGGGAGCTTAAATTATTTATGCGATTTTGCATTTCTTCAAAGCTCAAATGCAAATAAATCACCTTGCCGGTTTTCTTTAAATGGCACATTGCCGCGTCGCTGTAAACAACGCTGCCGCCCGTGGCGATAACCGCTCCCGCAATATCAAGGGAAAGAATCGCCTCCTCCTCGGCCTTTTTAAAATAAGCAAGGCCGCTTTCATCAATAATCTGCTGAAGGCGCTTTCTTTCCCTGCTTTGAATAAGCAAATCCGTGTCGAAAAAATTTTTAAGCAAGAGCTTTGCCGCAAGCACGCCGCAGGTGGATTTGCCCGCACCCGGCATACCGATCAAAATAACATTTTCGCTGTTGATATTCTCCGTCATTTCTTTTTTACTCCTGTTTTTTTGCAAATTTGAGCCAAACGACAATCATCGCACTTTGGATTTCTTGCCGTGCAGACCTCTCTGCCGAAAAGAACAATTCTGTGGCAAAAATCCGAGCCCTCCTGCGCAGGAATTATTTTTTTGAGCGCAAATTCTATTTTTTTCGGGTCTTTTTCCGCCACAAGGCCGAGCCTGTTTGTGATGCGTATGCAATGCGTATCCACCACAATGGCGGCTTTGCCGTATATATCGCCCACAATTAAATTAGCCGTTTTTCTGCCGACTCCCGGCAGGGTGAGCAAATCATCGATATTATCGGGCACCTCACCGTTGTAATCGGCAAGAATCTTTTGAGCCATGCCCACTATGGATTCCGCTTTGCTTTTGTAAAAGCCGCAGGAATATATGTATTTTCCCACCTCGGCAGAATCGGCATTTGCAAAATCCTCTATTGTTTTATACCGCTCAAACAGCGCCGGAGTAACAAGATTAACCCTTGCATCGGTGCACTGTGCGGAAAGGCGCACGGCCACCAAAAGCTGAAACGGGAATTCATAATCGAGCGAGCAAATCGCATTCGGATACATTTCGCGAAGCAGATTTACAGCCGCAAGTGCTCTTTCTTTTTTAGTCAATTTAAATGCCTTTCTGCGCCGCATAATTCAAAGCGGCAAAAACTATTTCTTACCCTTAATTTTATCCCAATAAGCCTTAAATGCCTGCTCGTTTTTATTTTCACCCGGCACATAATACTTTTTGTTTTTAATTGCATCAGGCAAATATTGCTGCCTCACCCAATGATTTTCAAAGCTGTGGGGATAAACATAAAACTGCCCCTTAACCGCCGCATCTTCGCCGTCAAAGTGCTTATTTTGCAAATTTCTCGGCACAGAGCCGCAATTTCCCTGCTGCACATCCGCCATTGCCGCGTCAATAGCTGCCTCGCCCGCATTGCTTTTAGGGGCCGACGCAACAAGGATAACGGCATCTGCAAGCGGAATTCTTGCCTCGGGCAATCCAACCATCATTGCGGCATCCACCGCGGCTTTAACAATCGGAATTATCTGCGGATAAGCAAGCCCCACATCCTCACAGGCGCAAACCATAAGGCGGCGGCAGGCAGACGGCAAATCGCCCGCCTGCAAAAGCCTTGCAAGATAATGCAATGCGGCATCCGGATCCGAGCCACGCATACTTTTTTGATATGCCGAAATTATATCGTAATGCTCATCGCCCTCACGGTCATATTTAATTGCGCTTGACTGAGTTAATTCAGCTGCGAGCTGAGCCGTAATATGCTTTTCTCCGTTTTCCGAGCGGCAGGAGAAAAAGCAATTTTCAACACTGTTCATCGCCTTGCGAACATCGCCGCCGCAACCTGCCGAGATTCTTGCAACCGCATCATCGTCAACCAAAACGGCAGTTTCATTTTCCTTAGCCAAAATATCAAATCCGCGGCGCACGGCAGGAGCCACATCGGCAGCCGAAACGCTTTTAAATTCAAACACGGTTGAGCGCGAAAGAACGGCGGGATAAATATAGAAATAAGGATTTTCCGTGGTGGAAGCGATAAGTGCGATTTTTCCGTTTTCGATATATTCAAGCAGGCTTTGCTGCTGGCGCTTATTAAAGTACTGAATTTCATCAAGATAAAGCAGCACGCCGTTTGGGGTTTCAAATGTATCGAGCCTTGAAACAATATCCTTAATATCCTTTGTTGAGGCATTTGTGCCGTTTAGCTTAAACAACGTGCGATTTGTGCGCTTTGCAATAATTGACGCCACGGTGGTTTTGCCCGTGCCCGAAGGACCGTAAAATATTAAATTGGGAATATTGCCGCTTTCAATCATATTATAAAGCGGCTTGCCGGGAGCGAGCAAATGGCGCTGACCCACCACTTGAGAAAGCTCTTGCGGCCTTATTCTGGAAGCAAGCGGATCATTCATTTATTTCGCCCTCCCCTTTTATTTTATCGGAGGCTGCCTTTGAAAATGCACAGCCGCAAAAATTTTGGCGATAAAGATTATATTGCCTTGAAAGCTCTATCGATCGCTTATAGCCCTCTTTTTTTTTGAAATCGGACGGCAGCCACGCAACGCCGTATTCCTCTGCCACGGCATAGCCGATTTCGTTTATTTTTTGAGAATTTTTAAGCGGGCTTATGGAAAGCGTGGTGCAAAAATAATCAAAGCCCTTTTCCTTTGCAAGCTTTGCGGTTTGCTCCAGCCGCAGGCGATAGCATTTAAAGCAGCGTTCGCCGCCCTCCGGCACGGCTTCAAGCCCGCGCGCTATGCTTAAAAATTCATTGTAATCATATTCGCCGTCTATAATATCAACCGGATTTTCAAACGGCATGCTTTTGAGCAGCCTTTTTTCCTCTGCAAGCCTTTTATCGAATTCCGATTTAGGCGAGATGTTGGGATTATAATAAAACACGGTGATTTTAAAATATTTATTAAGATATTCAAGGCATGCGCTCGAACACGGCGCACAGCATGCATGAATTAAAAGAGAGGGCAGAATCTGCTCTCTCTTATTATTTTCGATAATTGATTCTGTTTTTTTGCTGTAATTGATTTTGTTCATATTATTGGCTTAAATAATTTTTCGGATTTATTCTTGTGCTGCCCACGCGGATTTCAAAGTGCGAGTGCGGACCGGTGGAATTGCCCGTGCTACCTGATTTTGCTATCTGCTGGCCTTTATAAACCGATTGACCGGGTGAAACAAGAATGGATGAATTGTGCGCATAAAGAGTGAAAACCTTGGCGCCGCTTGCATCCGTGCCGTGATAAATAAGCACATAATAGCCATAGCTGTAATCAAGCCTTTGAACGCCTGCCACAACGCCCTTTTGCGCCGCAACAACCTTTGTGCCCACCGCACACGGAAAATCAATGCCGCCATGGTATCTGCCGTTGCTGTAATTCGGGAAGCCTGCGGAAACCGTGTAGTGGCCGGGCACGGGGATATGTCATATTATAAACGCCGTCCGAATTGGCATAAACATCCGTGTTGTTATAAGAAACATTCGGATTATCGCTTCTGCTGCCGGTGGTGATATCCTTAACCTCATCCGCGGAAATAACGCCGTTCATCAAATCGTTCAGCTGCTTTTCCGCCGCCGCGGTAAGCGCCGCATCCTCATTTCTGTATTCGGTATACATTCCCGTTTTTGCCGTTAGCGTGGCGAAAAGCTGATCGCTTTCCGCACGGTCCTGCGCCAAAGTGATTTTTTTGGAAGCTATGCTTTCCTGGGTTTGAGTAAGCGAGGTCTGCTTGTATTTAAGCTCGTTTTGCTGAGCAAGCAGGGAGTTTTTAATATCTTCCAGCTCGGATTTCTTTTGAGTTAAATCGCTTTCCTGCTGAAGGATTTGCGCGGTTTGCTCCTGAATTTCTTTCATAAGCTGAGCATCGTTTTTGGAAACGGCTTTTATCATTTCATATCTTGTGAGAAAGCCTGAAATATCCTTGCAGGTAAGCAAAGCGGTTAAAAGATTATAATCGCCGGAGATATAAATTGCCCTCATTCTGATACGATAAGCGTCATATTTCGCCGCGAATTTTTTGTTTAATCCATCAAGCGCGGATTGAACCTTGTCAACCTCCTGCTGCAAAGCATCTGCCTGAGCCTGATTTTCATCTATACCACTTTGAAGGGTTGTGATATCGGCTTCAAGATCAACGACCTGTTCATCAAGCAGCGTCAGCTGTTTATTCATAATGCCGATTTTTGTGTCAAGCGCGTCTATGTATTCCTCGGTTTCCTTTGACTCGGCGGAAAGAGAGGCTATTTTGCTTTCGGCGTTTTTTAAATCAGCATCAAGAATTGCTTTTTGCTCCTCAAGCTTTTTGCGCACTTCTTCTTTTTTTTGCTCCTCGGTCATCGTGGTGGTTTCCTGATGAGCCGTGGTGGTTTCCCCCGCAAGCACTGCCGTGCAGTTTGCCGCAGAGCAGGTTAGAGCACAGATAATCGCCAGCACAAGAGAAAGTGCTTTTTTTATTTGATTTTTAAAAAACATTTGACTCAGCGCCTTTGATTTTATGATTTATCAGGGCAGATAATTTGCGGGATTTTTGCAATCCGAATACGATGAGCTCGGAGTGCGCACCTCAAAATGGCAATGCGGGCCGGTGGAATTGCCGGTGCTTCCGGATTTTGCGATTTGCTGCCCTTTTTCAACATGCTGACCGGCGGAAACGAGCCTTTCGTAATTATGCGCATAGAGCGTGTAAACCGCCGCGCCGGAGGATGTTGTTTTATCGTGTTTTATAACAATATATCTGCCGTAGCTTCTGTAATTACCGTTATCATCATACAAATCCGCGGAAATAATAACCGTGCCCGATTCGGCGGCAACAACCTTTGAGCCTGTGGGGCAGCTGAAATCGGCGCCGCTGTGGCCCGTGTAGCCGTGGAAGCCGCAGGTTATTCTTGTTTGCGACGGCACGGGATATGTTAGGCTGATATATTTACCTTCGTTTTGATTGTTTTTTGTGGCGGTTGCGGTCGGTGCCGTTGTGCCGCCGGAATTATTCTTTTTGGTGGTTTCTTTTTTTGTGGTGGTGGGGGTGTCGTATTTCTTTTCGGCATCGGCAATTGCGGCGTCAATCTGCTCCATTGCCTTTTTATTATCCTCAAGATATTCCGTGTAGTTCCCCGTTTGCTTATTCAGGCTTGCAAGCAGAGTGTTTGCCTGATTGCGCTCCTTATCAAGCTCCGCCTTTTTATCTGCAAGGCTTTTTTGCTTTTCTTCCAGCTCCGGCACTTTTTCCTCAAGCGCTTTTTGAGTTTCCGAAAGCTCCAGCTGATTTGCCTCAAGCTCTGTTTGCCTGTCTGAAATTTCCTGCTGCGAATATTGAATGGTGCTGATTTCATCGTCTATATCGGAAAGCAAATTACCGTCCTGCTTGGAAACGCGCTTAATCATTTCAAGCCTTGTGAGCAGCTGAGAAATATCGTTGCTCGTAAGCAAAAACGCAAGCACATTTGTTTCGCCGCTGATATAAATTGCACGCATGCGCTTGGCATAGGCGGCATAATTATCGTTAAACTCCTGCCTTGCCTTTTCGCTTTGCGCGGTGAGAGAAACGATTTGCTCCTTTATATCGGCAATTTGCGCTTCGTTATCCGCATATGTTTTTTTCAGCGTTTCAATTTGCTTTTTATCCGTTTCAGCCTCACTGCTTACAATATCGTATTGCTGATTGAGATATGATATTTTTTCCGTGAGGGTATCAAGATATTCCTGAGTGTCCTTAGACTTTGCACCAAGCTCAGCGAGTTTGTTTTCGGCCTCTTTAATGCGCTGCTCAATAAGCGCGGCCTGCTGCTTGCTTGCTGCGGAGGAATCCGCAGCGCCGGCGCACTTATGCAGGAACCGGATAAAAGAAAGAGTGAAGCCAACAGAACGCACATACTCTTTTTAAGCATATCAAATCGTTTCATTAGCTCCACTTCCCATTATATATTAAAATAACTTTTATGTAAATATTATTTACAGCATTGTAATGATAATTCAGACTATTAAATTTTAAAGATAACTCATAGGATTAACGCGCGTGCCGTTTTTGCGAACCTCAAAATGGCAGTGCGGGCCTGTGGCATTACCTGTTTGACCCGAATAAGCAATAACCTGCCCTTTTGAAACGCTTTGGCCAACGCTTACGCATAAGGTGCTGTTGTGAGCATAAAGAGTTGAAAGCCCGTTGCCGTGGTCTATAACGATATAATGACCATAGCTGTAATTAAGGCTTTTTGCAATAACAACAACGCCGGAATCCGCTGCATGAACTGCTGTGCCGACCGGGCACGGAAAATCAACGCCGCCGTGGTATCTGCCGCTGCTGTAATTAGGATATCCCGCAGATATAGAGTGATAGCTTGTGGGATAACCAAGCTGGCCCGTACCGGGTGTGTAATTATTATTGCCGGGCTTATTGGCGCTGCTTGAATTAAGCGCTGCACTGATATCGGCATCAATTTGCTTGATTTCGTTTTCGTTTGCGGAAATAGCCTCTTGCATTTCGGCTTTATCGCTTTTCAGGCTCTTAATTGCCGAATTTGCCTTTGAAACCTCTGCATCAAGCTCCTGCTTTGATGAATTATAATCATTTATGGATGCTTGAAGATCCGCCTTGCGCTGAGTAAGGGTTTTCTTATCCTCCTCAAGTTTCAGCTTATCCTTTTCCATTGCCTGCTTTTCGTTTTGAATCTCCTGCATCTTTTTCATAAGAGTGTCAAGAGTGGCATTATCCTGCTTTGAAACGCATTTAACCATTTCCGAGCGTGTGAGCACGGAGCTGATATCGCCGCTTTCAAGCAGCACCTCAAGGGTGGAAACATTGCCGGAGATATACATTGCACGAAGGCGCTGGCAATATTGCTGATAAATGCTTTCAAATTCCTTTTCCTTAGCTTCGATTTCCTTTTGTGCGGCGTCTATTTGCGCCTGCGTGTTATCGATATCACTTTGAACGGAATTTATTTCGCTTTGAATAGCTGTTTTGCTGTCCTCAAGATTATCAAGCTTATCCTGCAAAAGATCAACCTTTTTAACAAGCTCATTAACATAAGTTTGATTATTTGAAATATTATCCTCAAGGGCATCAAGTTTCTTTTGCTGCTGTTCTAATTTAGACTGAATTTTTTCTTTTTCGCTTTTAAGGGAGGAAACTGATTGTGCCTCTGCCGCAAACGAGGTCGAAAAAATCATAAAACAGCTGAAAAGAATGCAAAGAGCCTTAATGAGTTTTTTAGAGCCCATTCCTTTCACTGCCTTCCTTATTCAGATATTTACCCATTGAAAGCAACGCACCGCCTACACCGGTTACGATACCGATTGCGATGAATATGCCGAGCATGGGCAATGCATAATTTGAGAATTTAAGCGCTTCAAGGCCGAGCGACGAAATCAAATCGCCGAATTGATTGATTGCAAATTCGTAAAACGCCCAAACAAGACCGAGCGATATAACACCCGATATGACGCCCAAAATCATGCCTTCAACCACAAACGGCAGGCGCACAAATCCGTTTGTTGCGCCCACGGATTTCATAATGCTTATCTCAAGGCGCCTTGAATAAACGGTAAGCTTAATGGTGTTTTGAATAATGAACACGCTGATTGCAAGCAAAACGGCAACGATTACAACAGAAATAACCTCAACGCCGTGCCTGATTGTTACAAGCTTTTGCGCCAAATCCTTATTTTCCCTGATGGTGTCTATATGCTGAAGCTGCTTGATTTGATCCACCGTAGAATCAAATTGAGAAAGATCGTTTACCGTAACCTTATAAGCATCCGGAAGCGGAATATCAGAGCTGATTTCCGTAAAAAATTTAGCCTGAGCCTCTTCCATAGTATCAAGCTGCTCCTGCCAAGCGGATTCCTTTGAAACGAACTCAACTTCTTTAATATTGTCCATTTTTTTAAGTGAATCGCCCATTGCGTTTATATCGGCGTCGGTAGTGCCGTCCTGAATATAAACCATAACAACATTTTCTTCCTCAATTCTGCCGAGGAGCGATTCTATATTAAGAAAGATCATTGACGCGCAGCCGATAAGAACAAGGCAGCTCATCAAAACGCAGATTGACGCAATACTCATCATTCTGTTTGACCATGTGTTTCTGAAGCCCTCTTTAAAGAGATATCTGAGACTTGAACCGTTCATTATTCTTCACCCCCGTCAATAGTTTCCTGTGCCTGTGTTGCCGGAGTTTCGGAATTTTCCGGATTTGATTTATTGTCGCTTTCGATAGAATCGAAAATATCCTCTATATCGCTGCCGAGCTTAACATCCTCGTTAAAGAAATACATATCGGTGGATTTTTGAGGTTCGTCCGACTCAAATTGAGCATGGGAGGGATCGGGAGTATCCGACACAACCTCGCCGTTTTTAATAACGATAACGCGGCGCGGAAAAGCACGCACAAGGCTGTGCTCGTGTGTAACCATAATAACCGTTGTGCCGCCGTTATTTATTTTCGTGAGCATTTCAACGATTTCCTGGCTCATTTCCGGATCGACATTACCCGTAGGCTCGTCCGCAATGATAAGCTTGGGGTTATTTACAAGCGCCCTTGCAAGCGACACACGCTGCTGCTCGCCGCCCGAAAGTTCATTCGGCATTGAGCGTGCCTTGTGGGAAAGGCCAACAAGCTGCAAAATATAGGGAACGCGCTTTCTGATATCCTTTTCCTTTGCGCCGATAACGCGCATCGCAAACGCAACATTATCATAAACGCTCATTTTCGGGATAAGGCGGAAATCCTGGAAAACGATGCCCATTGTTCTTCTGTAATAAGGAACCTGCTTTTTCTTAATTGTGTCCGAAGAATAATCGCCCACGATAACCGTGCCGCTTGTGGGCTTTTCCTCGTGCATAATAAGCTTTAAGAATGTGCTTTTGCCCGCGCCCGACGCGCCGACAACGAAAACAAATTCTCCGTCCTCGATTTTAATATTAACATTGTTGAGTGCCTTGGTGCCGTTGCTGCCGTACACCTTGGTGACATCACGAAATTCAATCACTTTAAAACTACCTCTTTTATTGACGGTTTTGCTTAAGCAGTCGGAAGTCGAACCCGATATGCCTAAAATGGGGCGGCGTGGCGACTTTTCACATTTTTGTCCTTGCCGTGCGTTAGCACGACTGCGGACTCAAAAACAAAAATTCATCCACGCCGACACCGTTTTAGGTGCCGGCAGTTTAAAGCAAACCGATTTTTGTGTGGGCAAGGCATAAAACGCAGTTAATCCTTTCGGATTAACGAGTATTTTAACGCAGCACACGCAGAAATCGGTTGCTTTAAACCTTATTGTGTTCGATTCCCGTCTGCTTAAAGCATATTGTGCTCTGTTTTGCAATCCGAAATCAAGCATCTGCTCAGCAAAACGCAAATAAGCGCACTTTAACGTTCGCCTCTTATATAATATAGCAAAACGGAGCATAAATCAAGATGCAAATGTTGCTTTTTTGTAAATTATGTAATAATTTTGTAATCACGATTAAGTAACCGAAAAGTAGATTTGCCGTGCCTTAAGCCGCGCTTGTTTGCCACCGAAAAAAGCTTGAAAAGCGGCAGTAAAATCGCATAAAGTAAGGTGCAAATTTACGGATTTCGGCGGCTTTGCCGCAAACAAAAAGCATAAAAAATCGGCAGAACCCAAGGCGGATTCTGCCGAAAAATCAATATTTAACAGGGCTTGATTCAAGATATTTATTAACCATAAGCGCAACCTTAAATACGATTGCGTCATCAAATTCCCTAAGATCAAGGCCGGTGATTTTTTTAATTTTTTCAAGTCTGTAAACAAGAGTGTTTCTGTGGACGAAAAGCTTGCGGCTTGTTTCCGAAACATTAAGATTATTTTCAAAGAATTTTTGGATTGTGAACAGAGTTTCCTGATCGAGCGATTCAATTGAGCCTGCCTTAAACACCTCTTTAAGATACATTTCGCAAAGGGTGGTGGGAAGCTGATAAATCAGGCGGGCAATGCCCAGATTTTCATAGCTGGCGATGGGCTGTTCCGTGTCGAACACCTTGCCGACTTCAAGCGAAACCTGAGCCTCTTTAAACGAGCGGGCAAGCTCCTTAACGCCCGTTACGCAGGTGCCGATGCCCACAACGGCATTGCAATAAAATTCGGTTGAAAGCGTGTCGCAAATAGAGCGGGCAAGCTTTTCAAGATCCTTCATTTCAACATTGGGGCGAACCTCTTTAACGAGAGCGATATCCGTTTCGTTTACATTGATAACAAAATCCTTTGCCTTATCGGGGAAGAAATTCTGAATAACATCAAACACGGAAACATCTGTTTTTTGCGGCACGCGAATTATGAAAACAACTCTTGTGGCATCGTTATTAAAATGAAGCTCGCGGCTCTTAATATAAATATCCCCGGGAAGAATATTATCGAGAATAACATTTTTAACAAAGTTAGATCTGTCAAACTTTTCATCATTTGTTTGCTTGATTTGATTGAGCGCAATTGCGATAACATCGGCAAAATGCTTGCTCATATCATCCGTGCCCTCAAGAAAAACGGCATATTCCCGGGTGAACCGAATTACCGAAGGCTTTATAAGTGCAGCCGTCCACGCAGGTTTGGAGCCCTGCAAAAACGCCGGCGGAAACAACGCCCTTTCTTACCTCGCCGATTTGACCGAGCTCCGAACAGGCGATAACCGTGCCTCCCTCGTCTACAACGCCGATATTACGATCGAGCGTATCCCTCATCTGATTTACAATGCCCTGAAACAGTCTGTTTGGCACGCGTATTCCCCCTATTGATAGAATGCCGAAATGTTGCACAAAAGCAAGTGATTTCTCTTGTTGATATTATACAATGCGCTTAAACAATTTGCAAGCATTTTATATAAAGTTTATCATATTTTTTGTTTAGATTGCACAAGGCAAACAAAAAAGCCGCCAAAAACCACAATATCTTGTGCCAAGGCGGCCGATTTTTACAATTTTTGCATATTCTTGATTTTTGAAATTTCCTCATCCGAAAGATATTTGCATTCGCCGGGAACCAACTTTTCATCAAGCGGCAAATCGCCCATGCAAATTCTTTTAAGCGAAACCACCTCACAGCCGAGCGCGGCAAACATTCGCTTAACCTGATGATATTTTCCCTGCCTGATAACAACGCGGGCAAGCGTGCGGCTTTCATTTTCCGCAGAAAGCGCGGCCGGCATGCAAATTTCGCCGCCGATTTCGATTCCCCGTGCGAATTTTTCAACCGCGGATTCGGGAAAAGGCTTGTCCAGCTCTGCGATATATGTTTTTGAAATGTGCTTTTTCGGGCTTAAAATATCGTGGGCAAAAGCGCCGTCATCCGTGATAAGCATAAAACCGGTGGTGTTTTTATCAAGCCTGCCTGCCGGGAACAATCCCTTTCGTTTCATTTCGGCAGGCAAAATATCAATAACCGTTTTTTCGGCGGTTTTGCGCCCGTCCGTTGAAGAAATAACACCCTGCGGCTTATTCATCATAATATAAACAAATTTTTGAAAGCAAAGCTTTTCGCCGTTTACTTCTATTACATCCCTTTGCTCATCCGCCTTTTGTGCGGGCGACGCAACCGCGGCGCCGTTTACGCGCACCGCGCTCTTTTTCAAAAGGCCGCGCGCCTCACTTCGGGTTATATTAAGCGCGTGCGAAAGCAATTTATCTATTCTTTCCATTTATAATTCCTTAATTGGGGCTTTTGCGGGTTTTCACGGTGTAAATTCCGCTTTTTCAAATCAGTTGCCCAAAAGCGGCTGCATAAAGCCGTTTGAAACCGAGGTGGAATAAACATCACAGCCGATAAGCTCACCCGAGCAAACCAAAAGATCGGCATAAACGCAATCCCTGTTTTCATAGCCTTTATAATTAGTTATATTATAGGTATAGACCGTGGCGCTTTGCCCCTTATATTTTTCAAGATCAAAGCCCTGCTGCTTTTGAATTTCGTTATATTTAAGATATGTATCGTTAAACTGCTGCGGAATTTGCACTTCTTTTTCTTCGCACGGGGTTTTAAATTCCCAGCCGAGCGATGTTAAATACTGCTCGCGCGCCGAATCCGTTTCAAGCATAACTGTATTTGAAACGCTGTTTACATGATTTGAGTAAAAGGTTATGCATATAACAATAATTCCGGCGGCAATCAAAATAAGGCCGAAAATCGTTTTGGGCTTTAATCTTAATGTTAACATCTTCATAAAATCACCTAATATGATTTTATGATTTATTCGGGCAAAATATAATCTTTAATTTTATCAAGATATGATATTTCGGCAAGCACATCCATTTTAATGCCGCTTTCCGTGTATTCACGCGAAAAAACAACGCCGTTTTTCTCAAGCTCGCCCGCGATTTTGCCCGCCGAAAACGGCAAAAGCAAAGAAACACGCCTGCGCTTTTGCGGCAAAGCGGCAGAGATTTCCTCAAGCAGTTTATCTGTGCCGCTGCCGTTTTTTGCGCTTATGCAAACACATTTTCCGATAATGGGAAATTCCGCTACATGCGGCACAAGATCGCATTTATTCATAACATTTATAACCGGCTTATCGCCGCAGCCGAGCGAAGCGAGCAAATCATTTGTAACCATAATCTGCTCGTTACATTCCGGGCTTGATGCATCACACACATTAAGCACAACATCCGCCCACAGTGCCTCTTCAAGCGTTGAGTGAAATGCATCCACAAGCTTGTGCGGCAGGCGGCGAACAAGGCCGACGGTGTCAACCAGCATAATATCCTCGCCGTTTGGCAAGGTCAATTTCCTTGCCGTGGGATCAAGTGTGGCAAAAAGCTTGTTTTCCTCCAGCACGCCCGCTTTTGTGAGGCAATTCATAAGAGTTGATTTGCCCACATTGGTGTAGCCGACTATAGCAACGGCTTGTGCACCGTTTTTTTGCCTGCGATCGTGCATTGCAAGGCGGCGCTTTTCAAGCTTTTGCAAGCTTTCGTTTAAATATTGAATTCTGCGCCTGATATGGCGCTTATCCGTTTCAAGCTTTGTTTCGCCGGGACCCCTTGTGCCGATTCCGCCGCCGAGCCTTGAAAGCGAAGTTCCCTTGCCCGTTAGCCGCGGAAGCGAATATTTAAGCTGAGCCAGTTCAACCTGAATTTTACCCTCTGCGGAGCGTGCACGCTGTGCGAATATATCAAGAATAAGCATTGTGCGGTCCACAACTCGTGCGTCTGCCGCATTCTCGATATTTCTTGCCTGCACGGGAGTCAATTCGCCGTCCGCAATCACAAGTTCGATTTCGTTTGCCGCGCAAAAATCGCGAATTTCCGCAAGCCTGCCGCTGCCCACATACGAGGCGGCAGAGGGTGCCTCGCGCTTTTGAATCATAATGCCCACCACCTCGGCACCTGCGGTTTTTGCAAGCTCCGTAAGTTCGTTTGCGGATATTTCGGCGTCAAAATCGCCCGTATCCACCGATATTAAAAGCGCGCGCTCATATTCATTTTCTTCTTTGATTTGAGTAAGCTTTGAAGCCAATTTTTTACCTCTTTAAATTTAATCGGTGCCGTTCACGATTGCCTGAAGCACCTTTTTTGCCATGGGGCCTGCGGTTTGCGAACCGGAATTGCCCTTTTCGGCAACAACAACAAAGGCATAGGGATTTTCGTCGTCATCCATAAAGCCCACAAACCAAGCGGTGTTGTGCGCGTCAACATTATCAATTTGAGCCGTGCCCGATTTTGCGCAAAGGTTAAGGCCCTTATATTTATTATCGCCGTATTGGGTTTTAACATTATTGCGCATCAAATCCTTCATCTGCGAGGCTATATCGCTGCTGAGGAGCTGCGTTTCTTTGGTATCGCGCGTGAATTTAATTGTTTTGCCCGCCTGATTTTCAAAGCGATCCACAACATTAAAAGGAACGGCTTTGCCGTCGTTTGCAATGGCACACATCAAGCGAAGCATGGCTGCGGGGCAAACAAGGGTTTGGCCCTGGCCGATACCGGTCCACCCCGTTGTGGCATCCGGATCACCGGCTTTAAGATAAAATTTGCCCTTTGCGGAATTGATTTGCCCGCTTACGATTACGGATGAAGTTAAGCCGAGGCTTTCAACCGTGTTTGCCAGCTTTTCGGGGCCGATTTCGATTGCGATTTGGCTGAAGGTGATATTGCAGCTTTTTGCAAGCGCGGTTTCAAAATCCACCTTGCCGTGGCGCGCATTGCAAATGATATTATCCTCTTCGATTCCGTCCACATCATAAACCTTATCACACTGCCATTTGCGGCTGTATACATCGCTGCCGATATTTTGAAGCGCACTGATTGAGGTAACGATTTTGAATGTTGAACCGGGTGTATAAAGGCCGGTTAAAAATCTGTTTATATAAACGCCCTCATATTCCTCCGAAGAATCAATATTATAAGGCACATTGTTTACATCATAGCTCGGCTTTGAAACCATGCACACAATATCGCCCGTTTTATAATTCACAACGGCTATCGTGCCTTTTTTATCGCCGAGCGCATCATATGCAATTTTGTTTATTTCGCTGTCTACCGTTAAAATCAGGTCGTTTCCCGCGCCGTATTTATCTATGTTGTAAACGCCGTTTACCACATTATAACCCACCAGCTGCTTTTCAAAAACCGTTTGCACGCCCGTGGAAATAAAGCCGCGGGTGTCGCCCACCAGTTGAAGGGTTGAAAGGCGGGTATCCTTGTCATCGCTGTAAACTCTTTCGCCGTCCTTCGATTCGGAAAGCACAACGCCGTTTTTATCCTTAATTTTACCTGCGGCAATCAATTGCCCGTCGCTGTAAACATGGCGGTTATAATTTTTCATAACCCATGTTGAGCCGTCCGTAACAAGGCTGAAGGTTAAAAACGCAATACCGCAAACAAAAAGCGCGCAAAGCACCCAAAGGAATATCCCTCTTTTGGTTATCATTTTCATTTCTTTTTTGCACCCCCGAGATAATTATAGGTGCGCACATCGGACGCCTTAACATAAGCAAGCACTGCCCAGCAGCAAATCATTGAAGAGCCGCCCTGGCTCACAAACGGCAGAGTTACGCCGGTGAGCGGAAGCACATCCGTTATGCCGAAAATATTGAGTGCCGTTTGAAACAGCAGCATGGCCGCGCCCGCAACGGCGGCAATGGAATAAAAGGTGGAGCGCGCAGCTATTGAATTAACAAGCGCCGAAACCGCGATTGCCACAAATGAAAGCACCAACAGCACGCCGAAAATTAATCCCCATTCCTCGCATATAACTCCGAAAATAAGATCCGTTGAGGCGGCGAAAACGCGGCGGGTGTAGCCGTTTCCGATGCCGAGCCCGAAAAGTCCGCCCGATGCTATGCCAACCAAGGTTCTTGTTTGCTGATAGCCGCTTGCGTTGTAATATTCCTTTTCCCACACATGGCGGTAAACCGCAAAGCGCTTTGTAACATACGCCTTATATTTAATAACGATTCCGGCGCCGAGAACGGCGGATGCCACTGCGGCAATAATTGTTTTAATATCACCCGAGGTCATAAACGCAATAATCAAAAAGGTGATGAAAAACACAAGCGCCGTGCCGAAATCCTTAATAAGAATAAGCGAGCCAACACAGGCAACGGAAAATGCGATGTAGGCAAAAATATTTTTGCTGGTTTGGATTTTTTCAAGAGTTGCCGCGCCCACGAAAATAAACGCTATTTTAACGAATTCCGATGGCTGAAAGGTTATTCCGGCAATTTTTATCCAGTTTCTTGCGCCGTGAGTATATTCCGCAATGGCAAGGTTTACGATAAGAAGCAAAATCGCCCCGATCGCAACGGGCAGCCTCAGCTTCATACAAAGATCCACATTGCCCATCAAAAACACCATTATTATATAAACAATTACACCCGCAACAATCATAAGGCTTTGCTTTATTGCCGAATCGGCGTTCATGGAGCCGATTGTTGCAACGCCCACGGAGCACAGAAAAAACGCAATTATTTCAAGCTCAAAATTTCGCCTGTGCATGGCGGTGTAGAAAAATATAAGATAAACCCATTCAACGGCAATCAAAATGCCCATTGCAAGCATTGCCTTAGCCTCAAAAGCTTCGCCCGCGTTTGCCGCGCAAAACGAAACAACAAGCTGAAACAGGGTTAAAAACGCCGTCATTAAAAAATTATTTATCGGCTTTATTTTAGGAAGCCGTTTTTGCTTGCTTTTGCCATTTGCCGCACCTCACTTTTCATAGAAAACAAACACTCTGTCGCCGAAAGTAACAGTGTCTTCATCAAAAATCAGCTGAGCTTGGTTTATATATCTGCCATTCAGCTTTGTGCCGTTGTGCGAATCAAGGTCGCACAGAGCCCAGCCCTTTGTGGTTTTGTAAATTCTTGCATGTTCGGAGGATACGGTGTCCGAAAGGATTCTGATATCGCATTGCTCGCCCCTGCCGATAAGCACATCGTTTCGCTTCAAATAAACGGGCTTGCGACTTTTAACATCCACCAAAACGGCATAAGCTATGTTTTCACCTGCACTGCTGCGGATTTGGCGCTTTGTTTTGCTTGAAATCGCGTCTGCACACTGAAAGCGAAGCGGAACGGTGCCGATAGAAATAAGATCGCCGTCCTCAATAACGGCCTTGCCGTTTATCTTTTCGCCGTTCACCAAAATACCCGTTCTTGAAAAAGTGTCCGTAACAACCCAATCCCTTTTCTTTTTTGCAATCACGGCGTGAAAGCGCGAAACGGTGGGAAGCGGCAGCACAATATCGTTTGCCTTTGATTTGCCCACGGAGGTTTCCCAGTGATTTATCTCAATCACCGCGCCGTTGTTTTCATCCGTAAACTGAGCCATTTTATGCACTCTCGGTCTGTTTCTGAAAAGCGAAATCACGCAGGTGAAAAGCACTATAACCGCCGACGCAGGCAGCGCATAGCGCATAACAGCCGTTAAAACGGAAAGCAAATTATCCAAAAAACTCACAAGCCTTTCATATAATAAAATAGGATTAAAATTTAATATCGGATTTTGCGAGCCGCATAAAGCCGCGGCAAAATATATTTGTTCATTATAAGAATATATTTAATAATATAAAAAGTCAAGTTTCGGTTGAATTATTTTACAATTCGGTTTATACTCAATTTATACATTCGGCATTTAATTATTATTTACAAGAGGTAAAATTATGAGCATTACTGAAAAATCATTCGGAAAGCTTCCGAGCGGCGAAGAAATTTTTCTTTACACAATCACAAACAAAAACGGCGCGCATGTTTCGATTCAAACACTCGGTGCCGGAATTCAGTCGGTTTTCGTGCCCGATAAAAGCGGTGCCCTCGGTGATGTGGTGCTTGGGTTTGACGACCCGAAATATTACACCGACCCCGATCTGGGCTACCAGGGGCTTGTTGTGGGCAGAGTTGCAAACAGAATAAGAGACGCTAAATTCAAAATAGACGGCAAAGAATACAAAACACCGAACAATCAGGGAAATTGGACTCTACACAGCGGCGGCAGATTCAGCTTTACCCCGTGGGAAATCGAAAGCAAAAACGAAGCCGAAAACAGCATAACGCTTAAAAGATTTTCGCCGAACGGCGAGGACGGCTTTCCCCGGCAATTTCACAATGACGGTGAAATACACCTTTACCGAAGATAACACCCTGCGCCTTGAATACGGCATTTTGAGTGACGAAAAAACCGTTGCCGCGCCCACCAACCATGCATATTTCAACCTTTCGGGCAAAACAAAGGGCACGATTGAAAATCATTATCTTAAAATTAACGCCGCAAAATTCACCGAAACGGACGACGACCAATTGCCAACGGGCGAGCTCGGCAAGCTTGCCGGCACAATGATGGATTTTGCCGAAATGCATAAAATCGGCGATAAAATCGACGAACCTTTCAGAGCGATTATTGACGGCATCGGCTACGACAACAATTATTGCCTTGCCAAAAGCCCGCGTGATTTCACCGAAGCCGCCGTGCTTTATGATGAAGAAAGCGGCAGGCAAATGGAGGTTTACACCGATTTGCCCGGAGTGCAGCTTTACTGCGGCGGCTGGCTGAAAAAAGACGGCAATCCCGGCAAAAAATCAAACGGCAATGTAACCTTCAGAAGAGGCGTGGCGCTTGAAACGCAGTTTTACCCGGACAGCGTTAATCACCCCGCCGAATTTCCGTTTTCCTATGTTGAGCCTAACAGGGAATTTAAAACCGTAACGGAATTTCGCTTTTCCGTTAAATAAATCGCGCGCCGTAATCGGCATTTAAAATGCTGCCGAAAGCACTCGGCAAAGCGGAGAGCAGAGCGGCATAAATCCCTATTAAACACAATTGCCAAACGGCGCAAGACATATAAAACAATAAAACAAAAGGGACGGCGAAATGCTCACACTCCGTAAAAAGAATGCGGTTTAAGCTTTCGCCGTTCCTATTTTATTTTCCGTTTATCTGCCGCGGGTAACCCTGTACCACACAACATCGGCAAACCGCGTGCATTTAAGCCGTCCCGCCGCACGAAGCTTTTTCAAAAGTGCCGCAATTTCATCCTGCGATGTGTATTCATAATCCAACTCAAGCTCCGCCGTTGAAAAATTTGCGCCCTCATAGGCTTCTTCAATAAAATCATAAAGTGCCTTTTCACTTTCGCAAAGCTCAAGAATTTCCGCCGAATTTTGCGGCTTTCCCGAAGCTTTGTCGGCTGATTTTTTATCGGCAGTGCCGTAATTATCACTGATTTCCAGAGTTTTCCCTCCGTTTCCCGATTTTTCCGTTCAATCCACTGCCAGTTTAATATATTTTCGCGAAAAAATCAATAATTCCTCCCTACAAAGCTAAATCCCCGGAAAATTCAAATTCTGTTTCTGCTTTTTTGTAAACTTTATTTTAAAAACCAATATTTATGTGTTATAATATTTTTACATACAATTCAGGAGGTGCAGCATGATCATATCGAATTTGAATAAAGCGCATATCTTAAGCGCCATAAATTTTATTGATGAAAACGGAGTTCCTAACCATAACATCAGCACGAAATATGAGCTTGTGGCTGAAAACGGAAAAAAATACCCGCCGAAATATGTTGCAGCCGTTGCCGACCATTTGGCAAACGGCACAGATATTTCAACAGAAACTTTTAACAGCATTGAGGCAAATAATCTGTTAAAACAGCTAGGCTTTACCATTGAAGTAAAAAAGCAGGAAAAATTCAAATTATCCATTACTGCCGAGAGCGTAAAATCAACCGATGCGCGCTTTACAATGAATGATTTATACATCGGAAACAATTATAAGCCTTTGGATGCTTGTTTTGAGAGCGCCGACGGAAATATATATAAAAGGGCATACAACAAGAATGAAAAAAGAATTTCGAATCAAACCCTTCCCCGAATTGCCTGCCAGGTGTTTGAAAAGCAGCTTGCCTCTTTATCGGTTGAGGAAAAAGAAAATTTTCCGATCTGCAAATACGCCCCGAGCGGCAATCTGTTTAAAGGCATCTTTACAAGTGCCGATGAATACAGAAAGCATCACAATTCAATAGAGTATATGACATATCGTTGCGAAAACGGGCACAAATTCGTTTTCTATTGCTGGAATGTTTTCTCCACAATTGTTTTTGTTCGGGAATGCTTAAAGCGTTTCGGCAAATCGGGAGATCAATTTGTTTTGACATACCGCGAAAAAGGCGAAAAAGAAGTGGCCGCGGAAAAGGAACAAGCAACTGCCGAAGATGAAATCGCTCAACACTCCAAAGGATACAGAAATCCGTTTTCTGCCATGCTGATTGAATCAAAAAATCTTATTTTCAGAGGTGCACCCGGCACAGGAAAATCCTATCTTGCCAAAGAAATTGCCGCAGATATTATCAGCAACGGCTATGAAGACAACTATAATAATCTTACCGACGAGCAGAAAAAGCAAGTGGAATTTGTGCAATTTCATCCAAGCTATGATTACTCTGATTTTGTTGAGGGTCTTAGGCCGAAAATCAATAGCGACGGAACAATGGGATTTGAATTGAGGGACGGCATTTTCAAAAAATTTGTTGCACGGGCAAAAAAAGACTATGAAGATTCGCAAAAATCCAAAGAAACAATCGAAAAAGAAGCCACCGTTCAGGAACTATTAACGAAATTTTTCTCGGAAATCGAATTCGGCACTGATACATTCAAAACAGTCAACGGAAATGAATTTACCATCACCGACGCGGATGACGACCACATCTATATTTCCATTCCAAAAAACGAAAGTGCCAATCGGCTTGTTTTGAATCTTGATGAAATCAGAAAGATGCTGGAATCAGGGTTGGAATTTAAAAAAGGTAAAGGATGTTACCGCTTTCTTTGGAAAAGCTTTTGCCACACAGGGATATTCCTATGATTTCGTAATATATAATGCCATAAAAAACAAAAGAATCAGCGTTTCAAAGACTGTTTTGAAAAAGAAAGAATTAAAAAAATACATATTTATAATCGACGAAATAAATCGCGGTGAAATCTCAAAAATTTTCGGTGAATTGTTTTATGCAATTGACCCAGGCTACCGAGGAAAAGGCGGCGAGGTTTTCACGCAGTATTCCAACCTGCATTCCGATCCGAATGAAAAATTCTATATTCCGGAAAATGTTTATATCATTGGCACAATGAACGATATAGACCGTTCCGTTGACAGCTTTGACTTTGCCATGCGCCGCCGCTTCCGTTTTGCAGAGCTCAGAGCAGACGAGCACCTCGAAATGCTTGCTTCGTTAGGAAATGCGGATTTGGAAGCAGAGGCAATCAGAAGAATGACTGCACTCAATATGGAAATTGCAAGCACTGAGGACTTAAACGAGAATTACCAAATCGGCGCAGCCTACTTTTTAAAGCTTAAAACGCTTGATTTTGACCGACTTTGGACCGATTATTTGCGACCTCTGCTGCAAGAATATATTCAGGGAATGTACGATGAGGAAGGCATTATGAATCGCTTTGCAAGGGCATACGGTTATCAAGCACCGGTTCGAGGTATCAGGAATGAAGCTGCTCAAAATCAAGGATAACTCACAACAGAAAAAAAGCTCCTTTTGTGAAATAGAAAACCTAACCTGCAAAATTGCCGATAAAACATTATATCAGCTGGAATGCGAAGGTGTATTCATTTTTCCCGAAACAATAAAAGACACAAAAGATATCTCAATGGATGAAATGATTCTTCGGAGTGTCAACAACACCTATCATTCCGGCAACGTGATGGGCTTTATCGGTTGCGGTGACGAGAGGCTGATTATCGAATCTCGCTTTTGCGGAGAAAATGAGGATTTCTTTTTTCTTTATCTTTTAAACAGGGTTTTAGATTTTCCGAACATTGTGGATTTTAAATCGGATTATGATCAAAACAATCGGCTTTTTAATTTTTTGCTTTTTCTGTTTCCTTACTACCTCAAGGCGGCTATGCGCAAAGGTCCGTTTAAAAAATATATCCGCTGCGAATATAACGACGCAAATGTAAATGGCGCAATTGAAATTGCAAGACATATAAAGAAACATTCACCGTTTACAGGCAACATTGCTTACAACCAACGCGAATTTTCTTATGACAACAGCCTCACCGAATTGGTGAGGCATACAATCGAATTTATCAAAGGCAAACCTTACGGGAATAAGCTCCTCCGCATAGTTAAAGATGAGGTAAAACTCATAACGGATGCCACACCCGGTTATTCACTGTACGACAGGCAAAAAATTATTGTTCAAAATAAAAAAAATACTGTCCGCCATGCTTATTTCAAAGAATATTTAGCATTACAAAGGCTCTGCCTCTTGATTCTCAGGCATCAAAAGCATCAAATCGGAACAGGAACAAAACAAATATACGGCATTCTGTTTGACGGCGCATGGCTGTGGGAAGAATACATAAATCTGTTGATAAAAGATTTATTTTATCATCCAATGAACAAAAACAACAAAGGCGCTCAAAAGCTGTTCGGTGGAAACATAGGTATTATCTATCCCGATTTCATCAGCCGAAGCAGCGAAAAACGTATCATTGCCGATGCGAAGTATAAGCCTATTAACAATATAGGCAACCGAGACTATTTACAATTGCTTGCCTATATGTTTCGCTTTGACGCCAAATTTGGCTATTATCTTTATCCAGAAACGGGGAACTCCGATGATTTGGAATTGTGGATGAACAGCGGTTCAACATACGAGGCAAATGTTGTGCCGCGAAATGATATCAAGATAATCAAGCGCGGCTTTAAAATCCCTGCAGATGCACAAGATTATTCGGATTTTGTCATAAAGATGAAAGCACAGGAGCAAAAATTCACATCTTTGTTTTTTTTTCGTAATTTTTCGGTAACGCAACAAAATCACTAAAATTGAATTTGCTGCTTCGAAAGCGGTTATATCACTCATAACTGTAAAGAGTAATATTTCAACTAATAAATCAAAAAGAACAGGCTGACCTAAATCATGCCTGTTCCGAAAAACATAATCTTACTAATCGGCGGGAAGCAATTGCTTCCCGCTTAAATTATTTATCAACCGATTTTGAATTGGCGTATATTTGATGCATTTTTTCATCCGGATAATGAACATCCAAAAACTGCTCGATTTTATTTGACGGCGCCATGCCCGCTTCCCTTTGATTCATTCGAAATGCCGCAGAGCCCGAAAGCGCGCAGTCGAAAACGAAAAATGCAATAAATGCCCACACAATAATTCGCTCATGCGGCAAATGCACCGCAGCAAAAATTTTGCCCATAAACGGAATCATGATTTTAACCCAGAAAACTCCGAGCACGCCCCAAAAAAGCGAATAAAGCAGGCACACTCTGCCGTTAATATTGAGCGGCACATTGCTGTAATCCCACGCAACGGAGCCGAACAAAATTTCCTGCCCGAGCGAGCAAATATATTCAACCGCCGTGCCGCTGGCAAAGGCAACTAAAAAGATTTTCCAAACCTGTGCATTTTCAAAATGCACCAAAAGCAGGGTTAAAAGCACCGCGCCCATACCGTAAGCAACGCTTAAATGCCCAAGCACAAGCGATTTGCGGCTTTCTATAAACCCGTGCTTAATAAGGCACCAAAGGGTTTCCACCAAATAGCCTGTATAGCAGCTGGCAATAAATATCCACACATATTGGAAAACGTTAAACTTAATTTTTTCCACGGCTTATCACTCCTCTTAGCTTCACACAACAATATATAGCCGCGAAGTCAAAACCACAACACCTTTGCCCCTTATTTTATTAACATTTAATTTTTGATTTTACAAAATGCATGCTTTGTAATGCCGGAATTGCCGCCGCTTCAGTTTGCAAGCTGCGCCGGAAGTTCATTTGCCTCCTGATCGGAAACAAATTCAACCCTGTATTCGCCGATTGAATCTTTTACCGAAAGCTGCTTATCAAGCGGGCATTCCGAGATATACGCCTTATTGAATTGATTATCTTCAAACGCCGAAAAATCAATATTTTCCGAATAATCGATTATCAAAGTGAAAACATCTGCCGACGGTAAATTTCCGACATCGTTTAAAGGATTGCCGTGCAAATTCAGAAAAGAATATGAAACGCAGGCCAAGGAAACCGCAGAAATATTATTGCTGCTTAAATCCATATAAACCGAAGCTGTGCTTAACAATTCGGAAAGTGCAGACATATCCGAAATATCGTTTCCGCAAAGATTTACATATTCCAACGATTTTGAATCTTTCAGGGCTGTTATATCGCCAATAGCATTGCTTTGCGCCGATAACTCTTTAAGCGACGGCTTGTTTGCAAGCGCAGAAATCGAACTTATCGAATTATCGTCCAAATACACATTCTCAAGCAGGGTGCAATCGGAAAGCGCCGAAATATCGGAAATTTCATTGTTGCTTAAATAAACCCGCGTAAGCGAGGAAGCCGATTTTGCAAGCACCGATACATCGCCGAGCCTATTTGTGCTTAAATCAACCGAAACCAAAGCCGTGCAATTTTCAATTCCGTTCAAAGATGATATTTCATTATTTGCCGCCTTGAGATATGCCAATTTAATCGAATGCTCAAGGCCGCTTAAATCCGAAAGCTTATTATCGGACACTTCAACGCTTTGCAATTTTTCACATGCAGAAAGCGACGAGAGCGATTCAACCGAGTTGCCTTTTAATGAAACTTCCTCCAAATCCGATGAAGCCGCAAGAAACGCAATATCGGAAACTCCTGCGCCGTCTGCGCTGAAGCTTCTGAAATTGAACTCGGCGAGCACGCTGTAGTCTTTGATCGGGTTGCCGCTTACATTAAGATTTTTTAATTTTTCCTTTGCGGCGGTCAGCTTGGATATGTCCGTTATTTGATTCTTGCTTAAATCAATGCTTACAAAATTAGGATTAACCGATTCTGCTTTTGCAAGCTGTGCATCATCAATATTGCACTCCGAAAGAGAAAGCGAAGATAAGTTCATGGCTGCAAGCTCCGCAAAGCCACCGTCGGGCAAAGAGCAGCCGTTAAGCGAAACACTGCTTAATTTTTCAAGTGCTTTCATCTTATTGATATCATTCTGCGTTATGTTGACCTTATTATAAATTATTACCGACGAAGTATTTGCCTTAAATTTTGTGCCGCCTATTTCAACCTTTTTTGAAAGAGTGCCTGAAGCTGCGGCAATTGTTAAAACCAAAGCGGCAGCAATTACGGCAATCGCAATCGCAATGCCTTTTGCGGCTCTGCCTTTTTTACCGCTTGATTTTTCGGATGTGATTTTTTGCGATTTATTCTTTTTTGCACATTTCGTTTTTGATTTGCTTTTTTGCGCTGCCTGCACGGCGTTTTGCTCGGCAGGCAATGCTGGCGTTATCTCGGCATGCACACAATTTGCAAATTCCGTTTCACCGCTTTTTTCATCTGCATCTGAAGTTAAATTATCATGAACGCCCAAGATTGCTTTGATTTCTGAAAGCATTTTTTCAATTGCTTTCGATTTATTTTGATATGCATTGTATCTTTGCACATTGGTTAAATAAAAATTGAAATCATCCTGAAGCGCGCAATCATCAATATCAAAAGGCATAACGATTTTATTTTCGTTTATCGCCTGATCGAGTTCACGCGGCACCCACTTGGATTTTTGCGCATTTTTTGAAAGAATCAGCACAAAAACCGAGCAATTTTTGATTGCCTGCGGAATTTCCGAGGCATAATTTGAACCGCCGCGAATAGACATGGGCGCCATCCAACAGGAAATTCCGTTTTTTTCCAAAACGGATTTAACCCAATTTGCATCGTCATATTCCTCTGACTTATAGCTTATAAAAACCTGTTTTATTTCGTTCATTTTACCTATCCTCAAAGCTCAAGCAGCTTTTCAAATTCTTTATTGCCTGCAACAAGCCTGTTATAAAGCTCATATCCTATATCCGTGCCGAGCTTTGTTTTTTGATTCAACCATTTTTTAATTTCATCACTGTCAAATTTTTCGGGATATGCACAGCAATATTCACAAAAAGTGTAAACGGTTTGAATCAAATTCAAATCCCTTGCAACCCGTGAATTGATATTCAAGCCGTTATAATAGCCCGTCCAAACATTATAATAATATGTTAAATTTGCAACGCCGGGATATGTGCCTTTTAAAAACAGCTTTTTAAGAACCTCGTTTTGCGATTTTAATTCTTTTTGCGGCTCTGCCAAATTTATTTGCTGATCGCCGAGCGCCGATTCGGCCAAATCATGAATTAAAAGCATATCAAGAATTTCTTTTTTGCTGTATCCGTCGGCTTCATATTCCTCCGGCAAAAACATCATGGCTATAAGCCATGTGTTATAAGTGTGCTCGCTTATACTTTCGGGATCGTCAATTCCGTAATCAAGCCACTGCTTTCTTTTAACCTCACGCAAATTTTTAAATTGATTGTAAATAGAAGGGGCAATATCCAAGCGCCCTGTTTCGGAATACCGGGCAAAATCTTCTTCCACACCGGCAAAATAAGCCATCAGCTTGCCTGAAACAACATTTTGCGGCCGTGTTTTATAAATTTGCAAGTATTTTTGCGCCAATGAAATATATTTATCCAATTCATACGGCAATTCGCTTTTATTCGCCTGTGTTCTGGCCTGAAGCATCGTAAGCAGCGTAACCAAATCGGTTTCAACAAAGCCAAAGCCCTTTTCGGAAAGTGCGGATTCTATTCTGCCGTTCAAAATTTTTATAACCTGCTCACCGAGGCGCAAATCACCGTCAAGGCAATAAGAATCATGAGCAGCAATCTGATAATCATTTCCGAAATATTCTATTGCGGCACCTCTGTTTATTGCATTTGCCGCATCGTTAATAACAATGATGCACAAATATTCATCAAGGATTTTTTCCTGATTTTGATGAAGCAGGCCCATTGAAACCGCTCTGAACAAGAAGTGATTATCACAGTTTTCCTGAGTCATTTTATTATTCGTTTTGATTGCTTTTTTCAGTTTTTCAAATTCCGAAAACAAAAACGGCACCGCTTTATCTGCAAGCTGCCTGTAAGAAAGCCTGCCGAGCCAATAAACCCCGTTGCTTTTTTGCAAAACATCGAAATCGCCGTAATTCGAGATAACAAAATTTTCTATCGTTTCCTGCAAATGATAATTTTCATTCATAAACGACGCAACAAAATGATTGCTCATGGAGGTAAGCACCGTTCTGAAGAAGCCGCAGTCTTCACCAGGCTCATGCTTTTCGATCATTTTAATAAAATAATACGCTATCAAAAATTCCAAATATGTGCCGTGCTTATGCGGAAGCGACCACATGGCGCCGTTATACCCTGCGGTGTTCACATTATAAGATTCATCAAACACATATTCAAAAAGCTCACGGGCAACGCCGAACAACCGCTCCTCGTCGCCGTACAATTCAGACAGAGCCAATTTTTCATACATATCATAAAGGCTTATATTGGAAATATCATATGTAACGCGCATTTCCTTTATTACAAGCCTTACAAGGAATATATCCGCAGTTGTGAATTTAAACTCTTTCATGGCGGAATAAACACGCTGACAATCAATTTTATAATCATATATTCCACAGATGGCTTCTATTACGGAGCGGCAGCTATCGCCGTCATCAATAGGAACGGAATCCGTCAAAATTGTGTAGCCGTTACCGTCGCCCAAAACGGGAATAACTCTTTTCAGCCTTGCCTTGTTTTTTATCAACCCCGTATCAACCGTTGTTACCCTGTTAAATTTACCGTATTTTCGCCATAATTCCAGCACAACATTTTCGGGCGCGATTTTTGCAACATTGTGTTCTCTGATTGCCTCTATAAAAAGCACGGGCTTAATATTTTTATTCGAATCCACAAAATCAAAAAGCTCTTTAAATTCTTTTGCCAAAATATCGCGCATTTGCGAATAAACATCAACAGGATTATAGGCAGCTTTTCATAAAAGCTTGCCGAAATATAAAAGGGCAAATAATCGCTTTTGCCGTTTTCAAAATTTTGCAGCATTTTATAAAAAGCCAGTTGCAGCAGCCATATTTTTTGCCGAGCCGGGCATTCCCTTTACCGTGATTGATTTATTGGAGGAAGCCGAAGCTTCGCCTATAATCAAATCAACAAGATTATCGCACTGCACTTCGTCGTTGAATTTATAGCAACGCATTGTGTGCGAAAAAAGCCGGCGGGCATATTTTTCTGTTTTTGAATAAGATTCCGGAGTTGATAATTTTTCGTAAAGATTATAGGGATATTTTTTGCTTTTTTCCGTTATTATATCAACTATTTCTTTTCTGCTTAAATCGGAAATTTTATTAAGCGGCTGCGAAACGGCAGGCCGCTCAAAATCAATCGGAGTTGGAACACCAGCGGTGTTTGAACTTTGCCGCGCGGTGCTTTTTTGCAAAATTTCGCATATGGTTTTTTTCAGCACCGCCAGCCCTTCGTTTAAATCAAGATGTGCCTCAATCCAGTGCTTTCTTCCGAGAAAATACAAATATTCATCGGTAAACTCAAAATTCTGAAGCTTAAACGGAATAATCGTGCATTTATTATCAAAAGCAAGGCTGACTTCATTGCTGACATGACCCGAAGCATTTGTGTTTTCAGACGCGAGAAGCACCAACACCGAGCAAGCTTTGATTGCACTTACAATTTGACTTGCATAATTGCTGCCGGCAACAACATTTCGCGGAGCCATCCAACATGCTATTCCGTTATTTTCCAGAAATTCGCACACTTTAATTGCCGTATCAACTTCTTTTGAAGAATAACTTATAAAAACCTGATGTTCCATATTTTTCACAAAGCCTTTCTGCTGCTTAAATCGTTTTAAACAAAGTCTCCGCTTCGCCGTAAAACATTAAAAAGTATTTAATCGTCGTCCTTGCATTTATCCGCTTCGCTTAATTTATCGAATTCAACAAGGCAATTATGCTGCTTTGCCAAATCGTTTCTGGAAGGCGAATATGTGTAACCGTCTGCACGCATATAAGCGTTCCAGCGCATATGCTCAAGCACTCGAATGGCATTAAGCTCTTGTTCGGTTCGCTCGCAAGCGGTTTTTTCTATGCCGGGTATTCGGCAATATTCTTTCATTTTTCTGTGGATTGCGCTTGCAACCGAGGAAGAATAATTGTATTCAAATTTCCAAAAATCCTCTTCCCTGCCCCATTTAAGGTGCCTTTTCAGCGCCGCGGCTTCAACATCGGAATTAAACACAACCTTTTCCGAATAAGTTTCCTTCGAGCTGCCGATAAAATTTATCATCAGATCCTGATTTTTGAAATTAACAAGCTTATCAACGCCCTTAACAAAGCTTGAATTATAAACAACTGCATCAATAACGGGATAGAAATTTCTTTTTGCAAACATTGTTCGCAATTTCAACGCGGCTTTTATATTAAGCTCGTCGTTTCCCAAAGAAACCAAAATATATGTTGCGCACGGCAAAGTGCAAACGATTTCATCAAATTCATCGGTAAAAACATCCGTTTCGGAATAAAAATCTATTCTGTAATGAGCCTCGCCCGGCGTTGAAAAATCACCGTTGCGCTTTTCGGAAAGCAGTTCGGGGCAAAGCGATTTAAATCGGCTTTCGGAATTCGGAGCCTTGTCAAAAGCATTGACAAACAGTTTATAGCCGCTCATTTGGCAAAACCAAGAAAGATTTTTCACCATTTCCGTGCCGTAAGCACCCGTTCCGAGCACCATGGCGGAAATGATTTTATCCTGCTCGCCTTCCATGCAAAGTGCGCTGTCAAAAATTCTGCCGCCGTTATCAAACAGCGTTCTGAAAATCAACGCCTTTTCCTCGTTTATTCTGCGAACTTTGATTTTTCCGCAATCGGCTCCGCTTATAACAAGCTTGCTCTGCTCGCTTTGCGAAAAAATATAAAGCCTTATATTATCTTTGCCTTTATAGCTGTTGATAACGGAAATCGACTGAGTTATATTTTCGGAATCATCGTTGCCCATTATAAGGAAAACCAATTCTTTTTTGCCGCTGTGAAAGCCGAAATTGATTTTTGATATATCCTCTTTAAAACACACGGCTCCCAATTTTTTTGCCGATTCAACGAGCTCGTAATTTTCTTCTTCGTTTCTTTCAAAAACATCGGTAAAAACAATTATTCTTTTTTTATTGCTTTTACAAAGGTCCTTGGCAAGAATGAGCGACTTTTCATTAAGCTCGGAAAAAACATACATTTGTGAATTTCTGTTCACAATAAGTTTTTGATAAGCGAACACATTTTTAAAAAATGATGCCACAATTCCGAATGTGAGCAAAGGGGCGGCAACAAACAACACAGCCGCAAGAACCGTATATGCTTCATAAATCGGCAAATCGCGCGGCACATTTTCCGTTATAATATCAAATTCGCCGTCAACAATAAAAAGCCTTATTGTGTTGTGAACAGACAATAACAAAGTTTTTAATATTCTTATTTTATCGCTGCTGAAAATATCATAATATATAGGAACAAACAGTGCCGCAGCGGAGGAAAACGCCGCAGCGGCAAAGCAATAGAAAGGGCTTTTAGGCTCTTTTCTTTTTTTATTTTTCCATAAATCGACCGAAATCGCCATGCCGGCGCAAAGCGCCGCCAATGACACAACGAAAAATATTTTAAAGATCATATATGTTTCCTTTTATTTAATGCCGATCTCAACCACATTTGTATCATCATATGCATAATATGTGTAAGACAAATTATTGCCATAGCCGTTTTCGGAAAGAACTTTGGATAACGCAGTGCCGTTTTCGGCATATGCCACGGCGCGTTCCGTTGCCTGTGCTGAACTGAATTTAAATTCGATTTGATCAAGCTTATTGTTTTTATAAAACTGCAACGCCTGCTCAAATGCCGAATCACTTATATCCGAAAAAAGCAATTTGTTATAAACATAATAATTATAAGTGTTTGCATTGCAAATCGGAGAGCTTACATAATCATCCGCAACACGGCTTTTATACATTTCCTCATCGGTTATGCAAAAATAATTATGATGGAGCTTCTGCTCGCCACCCACGGGATCATCCCAAGTTGCATCCAGCTGATAATATTCGCCGCCGAATTCAACAATATTCCATGCATGCCTTTCGCCGTTCGTGCAGGTGCCGATTATAACGGTGCAGGGCACACCGATTATGTCCATAAAATATTTATACATTTTTGAGTATCCGTTGCAATTGGATTCGTTTTTAATAAGAAGAGCATAAATTGAGGCGCCGAAATCCTTTTCTTTCCCCGTTGCCCAGGCCTGATCATCATTATACACGGTGTTTCTTACAATATAATCATGAATCCAAACAGCTTGTTCATATTTGTCGGTGCTCGGCATTTGACCGATAATTTCGGCGACCTTCGATTCAATTTCTTTTTTATATTGCTTTATCTTGCTTTTATCGCAATCATAATTTATTGAAATATCATATTGCGTTGAATTGCCGGCCGGAGTTGCCAAGGATTCAAGGCCGCCCTGAGTCCAAAAAATTTCCGGATGATCCGTCAAAACAAAGCTTGAGAGCATCTGATTGAATATATCTCCGAGCAGCGACGCCCTTTCTTTCGAATACGGCTGATTATCGGTGAATTCAAAATTTTTTTCCCTTGAAACCGCCTGATACAAGTCATCGTATATTTTTTTACCGTAATCATTCAAATTATCACGACACTTGATTTTGTGGTTATCCGCCGTTAAGTCGTTTATCGAATTAAGATTTAAATCCGACAAATCCGTATTATTCGGTTTTTCCTCTTCGTTATCATCGGCAAGAGCGGATTTATCATCGTCAGCCGCAGCCGTTGTGCTTTCCGCCGAAGCGGGTGCCGCCTTATTGTTTCCGCCTATGGCTATATCAACACCGACCGAAAATACCGTTCCCGTTATTATTGCAATCACAAGAACAATTGCGACCACAATTTCCTTAACGGGCATACCTGCGGAGCCTGAATATTGATTGCCGTAATCGTTCATTTCACACCTCGAATCATTCTAAAACAGCGCGATGCCCTGCCCGAGTTGAAGCATAATCATATCGGCAAAGATTTATGCTTATGCACGGGCAACGCACCGATATACCTTAAATATCATGAAGCGGAGTATCCGCGTCGTAAAACGGAGTTACTATATCCACATTAACACCGCGAGATAAATCATACTCTGCCAAATAGAGCTTTAATCCAAACCCGTATTCATCCTCCCTTTGCAGGGTTGCGCATAATTCGCGATAAGCCCTTTCCGGTTCGTTTATAAAATACAGATATTGAATTTCAACCCATTTTGCCATGCCTTCATATATACATTTTTCCAATTTAGCGCCGTATTTTTTTATAATGTTTTTTTTGTTCCAATTCACATATTGCCAAATATGCGTAAGCTCGTGAGCGATTGTGGCCACGGCATTTAAATACGGAGATTGGTTTTCAACATAAAGGCGATAAACACCTTTTTCGTTTATCGCAACTCCGAGCACTCTGCCGTCAAACCCCGGAGTGGGAGTGAATTTGATGCGGAGCTTTCTTGCAAGCTTTCTGGCGTCCATTGTTTTAACATCCACGGAGGCCAATATCTTTATTCCGAACATGGCCTCCATGTTTTTTCTGACTTCCAAAAAAGCCTCTTTAAATTCATCCACGGTTTTAAGTACGGTGTTTGAACATTCATTGCAGCGTTCGCGCCCGTCTGCAATAATTTCGTATTCAACCCCCGTAAGCTCTGCACCGCAGAAATCGCAATATCTGCAATTTTGCTTATGAGGATCATACGCCAGTTCAAACACCGACGATTCCATGGCTCTTTCGCGCGCCTGAGTAAGCGAATTATCGGAAAAACCGCTCCTTTTCAAATAATCAAAAGTTTCGTCAACCGCAATAAAATCAAGGTCGTTGTCAAATCCGTAATGCAAAAACTGTTCTTTCACATACGGCGATTCAACATATTCAACCTCACTCTCGTTGCTCTTTACGCTGTCAGTAATATCGGCACCTGTTTCATCGCTCGCGGGTTCTTTGGATTCTGTTTCATCCGTTTTAAGCCCATCGGTTTCCGATTTTGCATCATCGCTTTTTTCGCTTTCGGGTTTTTCGGCAATATCTTCTTCGCCGTTTGAAAAAGCTTCGGCTAAAGCGGGTTCGGTTTTGACTTGCCCGCTTTTTTCCTCAATTTCAGTCGAAACGGCATCCGAATCCGAATTTGATTTCACGATTTTTTCATCATTCATTTTCAACAGCCGCCTCACTTTCCGACTTTATTTGCGGAGCATTTTCCGCGGATTTTTCATTGCCCGAATTGCCTTTTTCATCGGGCTGCGGAATCTGCGTTTCCGAATCGCCTGTGCCCTTTCGCGTTTTCCCGCTACCGCGTTTCGGCTTATCTGCGGGGGACTTTTTCTTTTTTTTATCTTTTTTCGGAGTTTTCTTTTTTCGCTTAAAAAGATCTTTAAGACTGCGCTTTTTCTTTTTGCCCTTGCTCAAGGATTGCTCGATATCTTCCTTTTTAACCTCTATTTGCTCTTTCGGTATTTCAACATATTCCGATTTTTTGGGCACGGGTAAAAGCGCCGCTTTATACCATTTAAGGAAATCCGTGATAATTTCAAAGAAGCGCTTCAGATTTCTTTCCACCGAGGAAATAAGACCCAAATCCAAAATGCTGTCCTCAAGTATGTAAATACAATTATCACTGCCGTCTTCGCATTCGGCGGTGTAAGCGATTCCGGGGATTAAATTCATATCCTCTGAAATTTTTGTTACCGCGCAAACATAATTGCAATTATCGGGATAAGTTGTTTTGAAAACTTCATTAAGCAAAATACAAACCGTGGTTCTTATTTTTTCGCTTGTTTGCGGCAAAGTTATTTTCAAAACATTTTTTGAATTATAACTTCTGCCCGGAATATTACTGATTTGGCGCCTGAACGAATGATTTAAATCGCCGTAATCGCTCATCAATATATAGCCTTCGGTTTGCACGTCAAACGATGCGAAGCCGCGCTCGATAACAATATTCCCCATTGTTTTTCTTGAGCCGATTTTCTTATCGCATTCAAACGACGATATATTATAGTGCCTAAGCTGCCTGTAATACTCACGCGAATGAATACTGTCTGCGGCACGCTTAACAACAACGCCTCTGTCGGCGCTGATGAACAGCACTTCATAATATCTGCCGCCTATAACGATAAATTGGCCCGGCAAATGCGCCTGGTAAACATGATCAAGCAATTTTGCATCAAGATAATGCTTTTCCGATTCCTCATCCTCAATCACATAGTAAGCGCATTTTAAAGTGCCGATAGCGGCATTTATGAAATCGCTGTTTGAGATTGTAAACAAAGTATTGCGTTCATCAACAAGTGTGGTTTCGGTAACCACAAATTGCGCGCACTCATCTTTAAAATACTTAAACACCAAATCGTAAATCGTGCTTTTAAGCTCGTATTTGGTGCATTTATCCGTGATATCAAGTCCCTCAATATATTGCAATTCCTTAAGGATTTCTTCTTTTGAAACAAATCCCGAGGAAAGCTTCATTAAAAGCTCAATAACAATATTGCGTTCGGTTCTTGAATAATCGGGGCAAAAAGCAGGTATTGCTTTGGGGTCCGCCTCAAATATAGCGGAATTATATTCCATATAATCCCTAAGCATATAATTTTGTGCAACAACATTCACGAATGTTTCCTGACGCCCGCGGGTGGAAAACTGCCTTGACATTTCAAAAACATTGCACGCTTCATCCTCAACAACAAGATATTTATAATCCGCTTTTCGGCAGACCATATATTGCTGTTAAAATGCATTCTTTTTTCAATTTCCTCTTGCTTCGGATTAAGCGAAGCATATTCGCACAACGCCTGATAATATTGCCCGGAAATCCATTTCATATCCGTTACGGGAAATTTTGAATAGGAATACCATTCAGCAAGCTTAACCTGATTGCGGATACCTGCAATCATCAGTTCCGTTCCCACGCCCAAATATCTTGCAACATTCGGGAATATGCGGTGATTGAGCTGTTCGCCGTCTGCCTTCCAAAGCATATAGGAAATGCGATTTTTTTCTCTGGTTGTTGCCGAAACTTCCTTTATACTTTGGCGCACAATGTGCGACATTGTATCTACAAGCCCGTCGCTGTTTTTATCGATAATATAAAAGGTTGCACTTTTTCTTATTTCGGAAATATAAAGTGATATTGAAAGCTGCGAGGTACCTACAAATAATGAAGGCTCAATCATAACAACTTCCGAAACATCGTTTAAAAATTTCGAATTAACCGAAACGATATCGCGACTGAAAATATCAGCCGGAGTAACTATGCCCACTTCACCGCCGAAAGCAGCATCGGAATTAAGCCTGCCTATTTCCCACATATCGGGGATGGAGGTTACGCCTAAAAACGATTCGGAAATCCACTCCGCCACATCCTCCTCAATGCCGTTTTGCCCAAGAATAAACAAAATTTTGTTTTCCTTGGTTGCGGCTCTGTTGAGCGGCAGGAATATATAATCGGAAAAATCCTTGTAAAAAGGATTTGCAAAGAGCATGCTTTCGCCGTTCATAAGGCGATAGGTTGCCTCCACATATCCTTCGTCAAGCTGCACACCTTCCTTATTTTTTTGCTTAAAATAAAGATTTGCGATGCGCGCCTCCTGAATATCTATATTCTCGTATTTTTTAACTATTTCGCTGTTATTATGCGCCAGGCGAAATTTAGGTATTTTAGTATCCTGAGCAATAATTCTGTCGCCGAACAGCATGGTTAAATACTTTCTGAGCCGGTAATAATTAACCACCTTATAGCTTGAGCCGCCGTCGCCGCCTATGTCATCGGCAAATTCCATTTCGGCCTTACCGCCGAGGAAGAAAACGATTTCGCCCAAAATAATAACTATTGCAAAGGGGTAAAACACGGCATTAAATCCGTGCCATTCGGGGCGGATTCTGCATGCGTTTATTAACACGAGCACTATAACCACGGCAACCGAATAATAAACATTCATCATTGCCCTGAGCGAAAAGCACTTAGGCTTGAGCACATATGCGCGGCGCGCATCGCTCCATTCATAGCAAATGCCCGAAGTGGCATTAAACAGATTTTCATTTTTCCAAACAGATTTAAACACAGGCAGCAATGCCCTTTTTATAATCATAAATGCCGCCAACGCAAGAAAGTTTATTATAAAAATCATATAAATTTCCCAATTAACGGTGTTTATGAAATCTGCAATTCTGCGAAAAGCCGTTGCAAACTGCGGTTTTTGCTCTGCAAGTATCATAAATTTGGCAGCCCAATATTTAAGCTTGCTTAAAATTTGATCGGACAGCTTGTCGGAATAGCTTATCGCCGCTATTGTATACAATAATCCGAGAAACATTGAAGCAAATTGATAGCCTCTTTCCTCCCGCTTCAAATTGGAGGATTTATACACAACGCAAAGCAGCGCAAACGGCACGGAGGAAAGAATTACAGGCAATATATTTTTAATTCCCACTATTCATCCTCCTCCAATGTTATATTTACGGATTTAATAAATTCATACGGCGCCGAAAGATTGCTCGGTGCATCATTCAGCATAATTTTATATTCGCCGGATTTAATAACAAACGAATAAAGCGGATTTTTTTGGGGATATTCGTCAATCTCAAAATACTTGTTTGCTTTTTTTTCGCTGTATTTAACTTCAAAATCAAAAATACTTCCCCAATTGCGGCACATTTGCTCTATCTTATCGGAATATTCACGATTTTTGCGCAGCATTATTTCCTCCTCAAGCATGAAAACATTATTATTGCAGCGCAAATAATTGTTAAACGAATTCATTTTCATAAATGATGAAAATTTTGAAAGAAACAATGTGTATTTAGGTGCCAATGCTTTTGTTTCTCTTACAAGCTCTTTTATAAGCTTTTTAAAATGCTTAAAATTTTGCGAAAGCGGTATTCTTAAAATCAAAAGCGTTATAAACCCTGCAAGCGCCATAATAAACAGCGAAACAAAGGTTATCATAAACGAATCTGCAACCGTTTGATTGTTTTTTGTAATAAATGCATTGACTATATAGGGAATAAATCCGGCAAGAACGGCTAAGAACGCCGCAAGCGAGCCGAGAACAACAACGATCACCGGCGAACGCTTTTTCATTGTTTTTTCGGTTTCTTTATCGCTGTTTTTACGCGCCTCGAAATTGCGCTTTTCATAAGAAGTGTCCACTGCGGCAGAACCGAAAATATTAACTTCAAGCTTATCGATTTCCTCGTTTAAATCCTCGGTCTGATCTTCATCAAGGTGAATTTTTTCCTCCGTGTCCGCCACGAAAACACCGTTTTCCTTTGTGGCTCTGACAGCGCGCTTAAGCGCCCTTTTCGGGGCCTTTAAGAAGCTGAAAATCCTTGATTCGATAATTTCCCTTTGAAATTTATATTCGGGTTCGTCGGCACACGGGCAATTCTTTGCAAGTCCGAATTTTTTTGTGTTCAGATAAAGGCCGTCGTCGTTTATATCGAATTTAACATTTATATTTGAATTCAAATTCGGCACATCATAGTGCTTTTGCCTTATTTGATCGCGCCTTTTTTCAATCTCTTCTATTCTGAGCGTTGTTGATTTTTTCACATAATGAACGCGTGAATAGATGGTTGAAATTTGATTTTTAAGCACACGCTTATCTATATCGCAATCGATGTTATAAAGCGTATCCGGCGAAAGAAAAATCGCATCGGGATCATTATACACAAAGGTTAAAAGCGACATCCACAGGCGGAAGTAATCCTCCCTTGTGTTTGTGTTTGAAACGGAGCTTAAATTAAAGCGCAAAAAGCGGCAGTTAACGGGATATCTGGCCTTTATGCCGAAATTATGCAGGGTGCTTTCCGCATCCGCGCAGGCTTTTGAAAATTCATCAATATCAACATCGTTTTTTCGCACAACGGACCATAAAAATATTTTTTGCGGGCGTGCAAATTCCGTCATTCTGTATTCCGCCAATTTTTCGTTTCTCAACTCGCGGTTAACATCCACATTCCATTTTAAATTTCCGAATTTATTATCCGGGATTTCATAGCTGGCATGGGAATTTGCGGGCACGATACCAAGCATTTTTGCAATTTCGTTTAACTGGGCATCAGGTAAATTTTCGCGATCGTTTATATAATCGCCTCCGAAAGGATTGCCGGGCTTACCGTTTCTGTTGTCCGAAACGATAATTATATTCCATTCGCGCAATTCGTTTTCACTGATGAAATGGCGATCAAACAAAGCGGGAATTGCTTGGAAAAGATTTTTTCCTTCTCTGTTCCAGCTGCAAACCTTAAATTTGCCCCTCTTTTCCACGTTGGAAAAGAGGGATTCAAATTCATCCAGCTCACATATTATATTTTTATCTATTGCCAATACTGTAAGCACATTCTCACCTCTTTGTTAAAAACAAAGCGTTAAATTTTCGTTTCCGATAATTTGCGTCTGCTTTCCATAATTTCATCAACTTTATCGGCATACTGATCTATGCTTGAATTTTTGCCGTCAACCGCCTCAAGGATTCCGGCAACCTCATCATAAATACGAAGCGTGATGGAATCGTTATACATTCTTTTGAGCCTTGAGTGTTTTCTGATTGCATTTGAAGTATTGCTGCCGATTTTAACAAGCGCATCTATGTTTTTGTTGAATTCATCATAGATTTCAAGCAGATAATCGCACTTGGTGTCGTCACGCGCCTTTTCCGATTCAAATGTGTTAACCTGATCATCAATCATTTCAAAGATTGCGCTAACAAGCGCCTGACCCCAAGCCTCTATATAATTTGCGCCCGCCGAAGCCTTATACAAAATCGGTATGAAGAATATGTTCATAATCGGCTTATCGGAAAATTCGTCGATTACGAATGATTTTGTGTAAACGTTTCTGAATTGAGTATCGTTAAACTGAGCGCCGTTTACACCCTCAAAAAGCTTTTCCTCCTGATACATTTCAAGCAGGTGATCCACATATCTCGGGCAGATCGTGAGTGCATCAAGCACTTCATAAAACTGATCGCAGCTTGTTCCGTTTGAAACGATAAGCTCGGGACTTCTGAGTTTTGCATCAATAAGCTCATAGCAATAATTATGGCCTTTTGTATCATGCTTTCTGTAACCTATTTTGCCTGAAATCAAAGCATAAACAAATGCCTTTGCAATGCGCTTTTCCTCATATGCCTGGTATTCGGGATCAACCTCGGGCAGCACATTCAGATATTGCCAATCTCTTTGAATATGGGGTGAAATTTCTCTGTTTTCACTGTCCAAAGGCTCGATTTTCTTAATACGCTTATGATAAACCTCGAAATATTTGCCGCACTTATCGGATTTATTTATCGAATTTGTGGCAGTTATTTGGCGAGGCGCCACCATTTTGGCCAAGTTCTTTGCCGCGATATTGTAAAGCGCATCAAAGAAAAGAATTTTATACTTTGAAACATCGCTTGATTTTTCGGGGTTGTAAGGATTAAGGCATTCGTTTTCAAAGAAATTCCTATCTTCCTCACGCAGATTATCCATAACATCGGGATTGATTGCCGAAGCGCGGATTTCCCTTCTTTGAACGCCGCGTGGAGCATCGATAAACGGAGCGGCAAGGTTTTTAACATCGCCGATAATCTTTTTAAGATATTCGTTTTTCTCCTTTTGCGAAATACAATTGGCTTCAAACTGAGCCTCTTTATAGATTGCGGAAACGATATCCATATCAAGAACCGTGCTGCAATCCTTTTCAACGCGTTCTCTCCAAAATCCCATGATGATATCTTCAAAAACATTGCCGAAGAAAGCATTCACACCGGCTGTTTTTGCGGCCTGATCCGCGCTTTCGTCGATTCCGTATTCATCGGCAAGAGAGCCGTCCTGCTTTTTGATTGCCCAGCTTTTTGCTTTATTGAAAATGCTTCTTGTGAATTCCTTGGGCAAATCATATGTGCCTATTGTGTTTTTACACTGCGAAGAAAATCTTTGCAGGCATTTTTTTGATGAGCAAACATAAATGCGTGCGATTCCCTTTGCATTTGAATAGTAATTTTCAATGGCAGAAATCTTTTCCGGGATTTTCGAAATATCGCTTGCCATTTTAAAATAGAATTCTTTTAAGCCCTCGGAAAGATTTTCGATATAATTATATATTCTTTTCAAAACATTGATGTTGATAAGCAACATACAATATTTATCAAGCAAGGGCATTGAAGCCTTTGAAAGCTCTGCCGAGCCGTCAGAATCATTTGAAACGCCCACAAGCATCGTGTTCAAATAAGAAACAATGTGCTGAATACGCTCGGAAACTTCCAAATCAACCTTTTTTGTAAACACGCCGCTTACAAGATTTGCAAATTCGTTTCTGTGCTCATATTCATCGCCCATATTTGCAAGCCTTTTGATTTCTTTAAGAGCGTCGTCATAATTCTTGGAAACTCCGTTTCCGCCCTCAAATTCTTCTCTGAGATCCTCAATTTCCTGCTTGATTTCAAGAGAAATCTTTGCAAGAAAATATCTTGCCGCATTAGGGTGCATAAAGATTTCATCATCAAGGCGCATATATTTTTCGAGAACAGGCACATCATTATCCTTGTTTTTATCGGGATCTGCTGTGATAATACTGTCCGAAACTATATCAACAATTGTTTTTGCATTTAAAATTGTTGACTGCTGGCAGGTTAAAAATTCCGAAATTGCCGCCTGAGCGGAATTTGCGCATTTCTGCCTTTCCTCATCGATTTTATCCGTGCTGTTATCCACGCGCGCATTGGCGGCGGAAGCTTGCTTAACAGAAAGAATACATGCATCGCGCAATTCGTTTGCCTTTGAGCCGGCAAGGCTTCTTTGCCTTGAATATTCGATGTATGTTTTCAAATCATCGATATACATGCCCGCTTTATCATCAAGCTCGATTGAATTGGGGCGCTTTGATTTTGTTTGGGCAACGATTGACCTATAGAAATTATCGGATTCGATTTTGCTTTCAATATATGTAACGAACTCGGAATTTTCATCCACGGCATCCACAAAACCGCCCTCGTTTTGCTTTCTGCTTTTTTCGCGTTTTTGTTCTTCCATATGGTTATCGGCGTCAAGCCATTTTTTGGAAATGGAATTTTTTGCCCAATTAAGCGCAACATAATCCACTACCGAATCATAGGGATAAACCACTTTTGACGCACCTGCGCCGGCATAGCTTGATTTATTTCCTGAGGATATTTTTTCCCTGATAATATTATCCTCCTGAGAATTAACGCGGGTGCATATTGGGGAAACAGACATATCATAAATGCATTCAACGGCATGGTGAAGCAATTGATCCTTGCCCTTTATTTCCGTGCTTCTTACATTGATTTTATTGAAAAGAAAGCAGAAATTAAACGGCGAGCTGTTAAACTCATCATAGCCGTCACCGCCGACTTTCGGCACGATTACCTTTAAATTGGGATATCTTTTTTGCAATTCAATATCATAAGGGCGGCGCATTAAAGCGTCTATTTCCCTAATGGAGGCATAAGCATTTGAATACTGATTATCAAGTTCAACCTCATTGGTGATAACGCTTTGCATAACATCCGGCAAAATAAAGAAGCCCCTGATAACCGCGGATTTTTGCTGCCTGATTGTTTCAAGATAATTCTTAACATAAAGTGAAACGGGAAGAATCAAGCCCGAACCGGTGCCGCCTGCAAGGGTGCTTATAACCGTTACATGCACGGATTGCTCGTAATTATCCGTGCTGAGCGGGAAAAGGGAATCAATGGCATTGTTAAGCGCCGTAAATTCACCTTCTCTTATTGCATTATGAGCAACAAGATTTGAAATTGCGCGCACCTGGCCTGCGCCCTCGCTCGGAGTTTTATCAAGAATAATATCATTTATCGGAAACCAATTTTCCCTTGCGTTTGAATCGTATTCAAGATATTCGCCGATGGTCATTCTTGAAGATGTTTGAATGGTAACAACATCGTTTGAAACTGCTTTTATTTTTCGAAGTTCGTTAACGTCGGTGTCAATTGCAACAAAGCTTAAATATTCGGCAGGGCTTTTTTCCTGCTTTGCCTTTTTGCAAGCCATGATACCATTTTGCAACCCTGACCGCCGAGGCCGATAAAAATATTAGGAGCTATTGCACGCTCATCCTTTTCAATCAGCCTTTCCTCAAATGATTTTTCTGTGCTCATTTTTTCTTTCCTTTCTTTTTATGCTTTTGCTTTTTAAAATGCAAATTGTATTTTTTGAACATCGTGTAATCGTAATATCCGAAGCTTATCAGCGATTGACCTGTTGAAAATTCAAATTTACCTTTTTTGCTTTCAAGATTTTCTTTGTTTATGAAAACGCCCTTTATTGTTAAATATGAATTATCGGTGGCAACGGAATAATTGTTTCCGAGTGTTCCGAAATCAGAAGGGCTGTTTATAAGCTTAACCCTTGAACGCGGTCCGAAAATTTCCATTGCCTCTATTTTCAGAGTGGGCATTCCCTTTCCGAGCTCTATTTTTCCCTTTTGAGGCACAAACGGAATAAGTACCGTGCTCATTTTCTTTTTAATATAAACTGTTGTGTCGCTGTCGTAAAAATGAGGCTTTGCTGCTTCCCAATCCCATTTTCCGCGCCTGTTCAGTGTTCTGCGCAGGCAATCGGTTTGATGCAGCTTTCCTGCCTTAACCTTTGGCAGCCTTTTTTTGAATATGCAAAAGAATATCCAGAAAAACACAATAAGGAATATAATTGTGTGCCACATGCAAAGGCTGATTTCATAAACGGCAGACTTTTGCGCAAGCGGTGTGCCGAGCGTGGAATAAGCAAGCGAATCCGAAACATCAATATATAATTCCGTTCTTACATTGCACAGCCTTTTGCCGTGCATATAATTTGTGTGAGTTGTTTTTTTCTTGCTCGGCTTATCGTTTTCCTGCCAATAGCGCGGGCAAAGATAAAACACGCCCTTGCCGTTTTCCGTGTGAAAATCAAACGCGCTGTTATCATATTGAACACAAGTGTTTTCCGAATACAATTTGAGCGTTTGCGCCGTTACCTGCGCCCACTGCTCATCTGTGATATCCACCTGATTGCCGCTTGTGTCGTAACAAGTGGCCACAGCCTTTATCATTTTTTCCTTATCGGAATTTTTATTGAGCGAGTGAAGATTAAAATTCGTTTTTCTGAAGCGATAACTGAGCCATTTTGCGGTTGGCTTTTCATAAGAAATTTCAATTCTGTATGTATCCTTAACCTTAATCGCCGAAAACGCATCGCTGAGTGCGCTGACATCAACACTGTATTTGCCGCTTAATATTGTTGCTTTGGCATTACACTCAATATCGCCGCGCTGAAGCTTAACATCGGCGCCGTTTTTGAGCTGATCATATGAAAATTCCTGTCTGCCGCCCACAACACCGGAGCCTGTGAGCACCACATCAAACGAAATATCCTGAATTTCCTCCGCCGCCGAAACATCAATCGGCTTGCCCTTATCGCTTTTTTGATACGCATCGCCGATATATGCGGTGAGTTTATATGTGCCGGGATTCAAAGAGCCTTCCGAAGTTTGCGCATCGCTTGAAAGATATTCAACACCGTCTTTTTCAAGCGAATAGCACGCTTTAACTGCAGGCTCATAATAAATAGTGTAAGACTGCGGCTTCGCATCGCCGAAAGTTATATCAAACTGGCCCGGATCTATGCAATCGCCGGTGGGTTCCACCGTTGCCACAACGCCCTGAAGCGAATTATCGGTAACTATTTTATCTTCGTTTGAGCTGAAAGAAACCTTGCCGCCGTTATAATTAACGGCGTCTGAAGCCTCTGTGTATTTAACGGATATATTATCCGTTATTTTGCCTTTGCTGACTCCGCTTATTTCAACGCCGGCACCCTGAGCGAAAATAATCATTTTCCTCATTGAAACGCCGAGATTAAGCGTGGAATCGGAAACCTCGCGCTTAACGCGGCCGTCATAAATGTATTCGGTGGCGGCCTTAACCTGATTAAGTATTTCCGCGCCGTTTGTAGCTTTCAGCGTTTTAAACGAAGAGCCGTTAAAATCATTTGCGCTGCTGCCGATGGGAATGTATATAACCCTGCCGGAAAGGCTGCTGCCGTAAGACGAAATCTTATTTTCCACCTCGGACTCATTCACCTTTTGGCTGCTTGAATCCGAAACCGTAAATGCGCCGTCGGTTAAAACCACAAGCCATTGCTCGTAATCGGAATAATCTTTTGAAAGAAGCCCGTCATAAGCACTTTCAAGAGTTTTAATAGGAGTTGAAACCGAATAATCCCCTGTTTTTAAATTTGAATGGATATCCGAAACACCGCCGTTTTTATCAGAGCCCTTTATTGTTTTTGCAACGCTTCCGGAACCGGACATACAATAAATATTCATGATATCATCCGAATTCATCATTGCAACAAAGGCCTCAAGTGAATACTTTGCCTGTGCCCATGTGGCAACATATGCAGATGCATTTGAAACATCGGTTTCATTACCGTTTACCATGCTTCCCGAATCGTCATAAACAACATTTATAACTTTTTTTGCCTCTTTGCCTATTTCATCAACGGTGAAAATCGACTCTGCTTTTACCGTTTGCAATGCCGGCAGCATAACGGAAATAAAAAGAACAATCGCCATCAATGCCGAAACTGCTTTTTTCACCGATTCATCCCCTTTCAACACTGCTGTTTTGCTTGCTTAATCAACAATTCAGATTACATAAAAAGCAAAAGAATTACAAATAATAATCCTCATCATAAACATAGCTGTATTCCGCATCATCATAAGTGTAATAATCATCGTATTCATCATCATAATAATAATCATCGTACGAATCAGCAGAATCATCGTAATAATCCTGATTGCCGGAATATAAATATTGCGAATAATATTTTTGATAAATCGGATTCATTAAATCTTCATCGAATTTATCGGCTATATCATTAACCATTTTTTCAAAATAATCGCCGTAATTTGAGTCTTCTTTGCCAGTAATTGCAAAGCCGGAAACATCCGGATTTGCCGAAAGCTCGGTGGCAAGATCGGCTTTGAAGATCATATTATCCATATCGTCGCCGCTTAATTTAAGCTTTAATGCAATATCATAATTTTCGCCGGCTTCGGCACTGCCTTCAAAATCAATTTTATAATCTGAATCGTATGCATACGAAAAGCTTAAATTGCCGCCTAAAACGGAAATACCGTTTACGGTTTCAACACCAATATCCGAAAGCTTAATATTAAGGCTCAGAATGTTTTCCACATTTTCATCAACCGTTTCTATCAAGGTGTTTGACAAACAATCAATATTGCAATTCATTTTGCCGCCGTTCATTGATTTTAAATAGCTTACGGTAACGGTTTGATTATCTCCGCTTTTGGCAAGAATGTTTATTGAATCGCCCGATCTGCCGAAATCGGAATCGACGGAAATGTTAAAAATTTCATCGTTCATATCATAAGCAGCAAGTTGCCTTGAAACTATATTTCCTCTGAAATCGTAATAAACCTTAAAAGTGATTTTATCAAATTCACCGGAGGCAAGCCCGTCTTCCGTAATTTCCGATATAAGCTGCTGAATAAAATCCTTGTTATCGTCAATAACAACATATTCCGCAAAAATATCCTGATAATACTCATTCAAGGTGTTTACCAGGTCGGTCCAATCGCCTTCGTTTGCCGCCACGGCCTTTAATAGCTCAACGGCAATTTTATCGATTTGCTTATCGGTAAATTCAAATTCAACATAGCTGCATGATTTTCCGTTGTGCTTTTCTTTGCCTTTTGATTTTATGCACTCATCGTTTATCTGCTCATCGCAAACCGTTTTAAGATCGGTTATCAAATCCGCGCCGGAGCTTTTATCGCCTGATTTTTCCGCTTTTTTCGTTTCGGAGGCCTTTTGCGCCGTTTCATTTTCGGCACCCGTCGATTCGCCGTAAAAAGGTCTGAAATCAAGCACTGTGCTGTTGTCCTCAAGATCTGAACCGACAACAACACGATGGTCTGAATAACCTGCGTTTATTGTGAAAATGTTATCTTCTTTATTTTTAACATTTGAATTTACGGAAACGGTTTTCTTATCCTTATCGTAATCAACCTTGGCGTTTGCATTAACGGAATCAATTATTTCTTCTAAAAAGCTGCTGTACTCTTCATAATCGCCGCGATCCCCGGTTAATTTGATTTGCGAATTTGCCGAATAGCTTTGCGGATGGCGTAAATCCGAAAGAAAATCAACATCAAAAATGTTTTTAACATTCTTATATTCCTTATATAAATAATATTCGGCTTCGCCCATTGAGGAGCGCTCTATTTGCGGCAACGCCGCAAACACGGTTAGACCGCCGATTAGAAGCACGGCAATAACGGCAACAAGAGCAATCAGCACGCCTTTCTTGCCGCTTTTTCCGCCCTGTGCCTTTATCTTTTTTTGCTTTTGAGGCTTTGCAGAAGTAATCGGCTGCACCGGAGTATAAGGATCCGCCTGTGCCGCGCTTTGCACATCCGCCTCAAGCGGAGCGCCGCAATTATAGCAAAACTTTGAATCTGCGGCATTTTCGCTTCCGCATTTATTGCATTTCATATAAATCCCCCTTATTTAAGAAAGCTTTGTAACATTGAATCTTTCCACGTCATATCTTTTCAGTGCGTCATCGACGCTTGAATATCCCGTGCCGTAATCATCATAATAAGTATCGGGAGTAAACGGAATAGTTCCGTCAGAATCAACTATAATGTTTTTATAGCAGACATAAGCATATTTTGTTTCAACATCATCACCCCAATAGCTGTAGCTGTATGAATAAACAAGACGAAGATCATTGTGGAAGCTTGAACTGCTGCTCTTATCCTTCAAATCGGCAACATATGCACCAACAAATTTAGCATCGCCGTATCCGCTGTAGTCTGCAAATTGTGTATTGAGGTAATCCGTGCCGTTGCTTTTGAAGCGTTCCAGCTGCTCGGAATTAAGTGTTGTGGTTTTTGTGGCATATTCTCCGAGGCCCGTCACTTCAAATTCTTTACTGTCTCTCGCTAAGTAAAGGCTGTATTCATCGGTTATATTCGCGCCGGAGGTGTAGCAATACATTGTAAGCTTTTCTCCGTTTTGCAAATCTTCGCGTTCTTCATCATCATCGGAAAAATAATAACCGATTTTTGCAACAACGGAATTATCCTTAATAATGGAAATCGTTGAATCATCATAATAAGCAACATTAAAGCTGTTGTCGCATTTAAGCGGTTCGTTAAGATCTGAATTGACAATGCATTTTGCATTTGCAAATCCGTTTGCCGGATTATATAAAACCATATCAACATAATCAAACGGATCAAACGCGTTAACAACCTTTAAGCCGCTGATTTTATATGTTTTTGAAGCGTTCGAAATACACAGGGTTATTCCGTTGATTTCCCTATTTAAGCCTTGAATTTGAACATTGATTTCATCGTCGTTTTTGATATCTTCTGTTTTATCGGCCGTGATGGCAAAGTAACTGCTGTTAGCAAAATCATAAAAATCCAAATGCCTGCCGTTTACCTTTTTCTTTTTTGCAAGCTGTGCATTAACATCATCTATAAGGCGAGACCAATCAATAATATTTTTATAATCATAATCACTGATGCTTGCATATTCGCTATAGCCAATTACGGTGAGGCCTACGCCGTAATCGTAATTTGTGAAATTGCTTGTGTCGGCACCGCTTACATCCAAGTCGGAATTGCCGTATGAATCATAGCCGTTATCTTCCAAATCATAATCCGAATAATCATCGGCATGGTCGCTGTAATATTCGTTGAGCAGTTCGTCAGTATATACCTGATCGGAAATATAATTATCCAGATTTATGTTTATCGGTGCGCGATTATAAATTTCATAAGCCAAAAAAGCCGCCGCAATAACCGCAACAAGAACACTGCTTACAATGATCAGTGCTTTTTTATTGATACGAACGGTTTTAACATTTGTTCCCGCCGGAGCGCCTGCTCCGGCCGCCGCGGATGGCACATTTTCCGAACCAAGACCGTTGTTTTGAAACGCTGCGGATACCTCGTTTTTCTCACCGCTAATTTGCTCTTTCGATTGTCCATCAGCGCTTTCGTTTTCGGAAGCAGCCTGAGCTGCATCGATTTCTTCACACGGCTGCGCATACGGATCAAAAGCGCCGGAATTTTCCGCCTGCTGCCCGTTTTCGGCATTTGAAGGCTGAGCTTTTGCATTTTCAGCGCCGGCTTCATTATTGATTTTTGCGCCGCAAGAGCCGCAAAACACATCCCCTTCATTGACAGTGTTACCGCAATTTTTACAAATCATAATATATATTTCCTTTCATTTGCTTAATTATCTGAAATCAATTTTTTTGAGATTTATATTCACTGAATCTGAATACAAAAGGCTCCGTATTAGGCATGCCGATAACCGCTTGGCCGATTAAAAGGCGTGAAACCTCCCAATCCTCCACAACATTTGCCTCGCGCTGATTTTCGATAAGACCTTTGCTTTTATTTATCGGCAAATAAGATTCGGTGATTTGATTTTTTCCGTAAAGCTGCTGAATGTATTCCCTTGATTTTGCATCGTTTACACGGAATGAAAAGCTTGTTAAAAAGCCGCTTAAAATGCTTCTTGCGCGCTCCTCACCGTAGCATTCGTAAATTTGCTCCACATTTTGAATGCCGATCATAAATTTAATTCCGAGGCTTCTGCCGAAGTTAACAGCGTCATCGATATGCTCCAAATTCGGAAGCAGCCTAAATTCATCCGTTATGAAATAAACATTGCCGGCGCTTCTTTCCTGCCCAAAGCAGCCTTAATCGCCATATCAAACATTAAGCTGTAAACCGGCGAAAGCATGCTGCCGATGCTTAAATCATATTCGATAAACACCTTTTTACCGCCTTTTTTGCGCACAAGATTTCTTAATGAAAGAGTACCTACCTTGCTGAAATTGCCGATAAACACCTCTCTGATAACCTGCTGCAAAACAGACATAACACCCTGCGTTTGCGGAGAATCTTCATTGTCTATATAGCTCGTCATGGCTCTTAAATCGGCATAAGAGGCAAGCATTGCCTTGATTTGGCGCGTTGGTGTTGAATTTATGTAGTGCACAAGTGCCTTATTGGTGCGCCCCTGCGGCGGAACCGAACGCATAAAATGAAGCACACATGCCATAAAAATATCCTTCGCCGCATTCGGGAAAAAGATTTGGTTTGTGTTTTTGCATTGTTCGGCAAAAAGGCTCTTTGAAATTTCGATAACGCTTTCAAGCATATGCTCACCGGGTTCGATTTCGTTAAAAATATTCCAATAATCAAGCTCGCCGCTTCCGGTTGCCGTTGAATCATTGCTGATAACTATATCGCCCGGTGTATAAAATTCGTGATAGAAATCGCCTTTTGTGTCAAAAATAATCATTACATCTTCGTCGGTAAGCTTGCCGCCGAGCTGATTGACGATTTGAAAAAAAGCATTTGTTTTGCCCGTGCCGATTCCGCCGAGCAGCATAATATGCTTGCTCAAAATATTTGAATCAATCGGGAAGCGGGCGAAATTGCCGAAGCCATCCGTTCCGTTCAAAATAACATCCGGCATTTTCGTTGAATCGGCAAGCTGAATAACCGGCACTTTTTTATTTAAGCTGTCGCCGAATAAAACAGAAAAGCTTCTTGAATTTTCGTTCATTTTTATGCCTCATTGCCTTTCATTACTTATATTTAACCAAAAACAAATCACATGCTCATTCCGCCTGATTGCTCGGGCACATCATCGGCAGCCGAAACCGCAGGGGCTCCGCTGTCCTGAGCATTGTCTTTTGAATTGTTATTATCCATTTCGTTTGATTTTGAACTGCTGTTGTTCGACGCGGAATCTGATGTGCTGCCGTTACCGCCGGACTGCATATCGTTTTGCGCATTTTCTTCCTCAGACGGCTTTTGACCGCTGCTCTGCTCGCTGTCGTTTTCCGTATCGAGCGTTTCGGGCTGTTCCTGCTCTTGTGACGGCTTTTGACCGCTGCTCTGCTCGCTGCCGTTTTCCGTATCGAGCGTTTCGGGCTGTTCCTGCTCTTGTGACGGCTTTTGACCGTTGCTTTGCTCGCTGTCGTTTTCCGTATCGAGCGTTTCGGGCTGTCCCTGCTCTTGTGACGGCTTTTGACCCGCTGCTCTGCTCGCTGCCGTTTTCCGTATCGAGCGTTTCGGGCTGTTCCTGCTCTTGTGACGGCTTTTGACCGCTGCTCTGCTCGCTGTCGTTTTCCGTATCAAGCGTTTCGGGCTTCTCCTGCTCTTGTGACGGCTCGTAATCACCGACCTGTTTTTGAGCGTTTAATTTATCGGGCTCGGATTCGATTTCCCCGCCGTTATTTTCGTTTTCGGAATCCGTATAATGATTCGGATTATCCAAAGCCTGAGAAGTTTCATATCCGCTCAAATAACTGCTTTTTTCATCGCCGTTATCATTTTGCGGCATTTCTGCGTTTTCGGGGCTGTTTGGTTCGTTTGAAGCGGGAGGATTTACACAGCTTTCATAATAATCCTTTTCGGTTTGAGCCTGCTTGCTTTCATAATTGTTTCCGCTGCCGCCGAGAACCTTTGCCTGTTCATACCCATCGCTGTCAACATAGTTATACGGCTGATCGGGATTTAAATAATTTTCGCGCTCGGAAAGAATATTATTTGCCTGCGCATCTTGTTCGGCAGAATAATCGGGCTGTGAAATTCGGCTCTGTTCGCTCTGCCTTTCAAAATCCGAGTTGGCGTTTTCCATACACGGCTTGCTTACATTTTGAACCGGAACATCATAGCCCAGTTCCTGTGCTGCCGCGAGCCTGTGGCGCCCGTCATCCACAAATTCATATTTGCCGTCTTTTTCCTCGGCGCAAATCATTTTATCGGGTGCATAATATGCGTTAACGCAATCATGCAATTCGGGATTACTGCTGATTTCATCATATGTTTTGCCGCTGTCAAACTCACTTTGCACCTGTGGCAATTTTTCCGCCAACTGCATATATGACTCTTTATCGTTGGCATGATGATTCCAAAAATTCGGATTATCCATTCCCATTGCCGTGCTTGTGTCTATGCTTGATGACGGCACGGTTTCCACCGAATACTTATATTTTCCGCTGTCGGTAAGTGATTTATCGGCATCTGCATGGGTGCGCATTGCGTTTCCGGCCTGTAAATCGTTTTCGCGATTTTGAACGGCAGCATTTGAGCTTTCGTTCACATTATTGACACCGTTTCTGTTTTCATCCGAAACGGTTGAATAATTCTCGGGCTTGGGGCTTTTATCATCCATTATATGGGTATTATACTGAGCCGCGGTGGGAGCCGGCTCCATGTTATTGTGCTTGTTTGAAACGCCGTCAATATAATCGGCGGCATATTCCTTTGGCGGATGCTCGGCCTTCATTGCCTGAGTTTCACGGTAAATATTTGAGTTTAAATTATCCTTGCCGCCAAACAAACTTTCAAGTGATTTCTGCGGATCTTCGCCGTTTCTCACATTTGCCTCATGCTGCTTTGCAATTTCGGGATTTTTTTCGAGCAGATTATTGATTGCATCGTCTTGATAAGCCCAATCTTCCATTTGCCGCTTGCGCAAAATTTTGGCTTGCGATATGGTTTTGATAATTCACATCGTTGCCGTATGCATCTTTAAAATAATCGCTTTCCAAAACGCTTTTTGCAAATGAATTCGTGTCCTTCTCGCAGGGAATGTTATAATATTTGCTTGTTCCCGTCAGCGGATCATCAGCCGATGCTTCCGCATAAACATTTTCGTTGTATGATTTATCGATTGCCGATTTGTTTTCCGAATAATTTTTATCGGGATTTTTAATATATCCTTGCCTTGCATCGTAGTGATAAGCATGCCGGCCCTCGTGTGCAACGGTGTTCATACCGTCAAACTGATCTCCGTTTTTAGCGCATGCATCGGAAATATAATAAGGATTCATATGAATCTTATCGTCATAAGCGCTGTAATAACCGCAATATTTTTCGGGGCCGTATTCGTTAAAGCCCATTCCGTCTGTAGCTTCGCCGTCGAAAACCAGCTTGCGCGGCGTTCGGCCCTCATCAAGCGCCAATTTATTTTCCAGCGCCTGATAAGCATCCATTCTTTCCTGCACGGAAGCATTTTTAAAATTTTCGCTTTTGAAAATATCACGATGCGCAGAGAAAGGATCCTCGGGCTGCGAAAGAATTTGATTTACCGGAGCCTTTTCGCCGGCGGCGCCATCCTCGGCAGATACTTTTTTGTTTTTACCGGAAAGGAAATCAAAAAGACCCATTACTTTCTCCCAAACGACATATTCATAAAATGCTTTCTGTATTCCGCATTCTTCATTAAATTATCCATATTAAAAAACGCCTGCATTTCATTGCAACCCGTTTTGCCTATAATTTCTTTAAAGCCGATTTCGCCTGCCGAAATTTGCGGCAACACGCCCGTTTCCAAATATTCATCAAGCGCCGCCGAAAGCTCGGGCTCGAAAAGCCCTATTTTAAACATAGCCAAATTATAATCGCGATCTGTGGTAATAAACGCTTTAAGCGCCTCCGAAAGCTTTTTATAATCCATAAAAAACCTCTTTACTTATCTTTTAAACTTTAAAAAGCAGACAATAAAAATCATCTGCTTCATAAAATTTAAAATAGAAAATATTGATTTTTACACGCCGGCAAAATCAATCCTGTTTCCATTTTTCAATAGCGGCATCGCCCATGGTTTTAATATCATCGATGATTGTGCCGACTTCTTTGATGGCTATATCCGTATCCGTCCACGGAAGGATTTCGGCAAAGCCGGAATATTTATCTTCCTTTGCAAGGAACAAGAACGAAAGCAAGCCCATAACAGGCTCTCTTTTAATTTCAATGGCAGCTGCCGCTCCTGTTTTGAAAATTGCAACAAGATTTTGCACAATAGACATTAAAATAAGATTTATCAATGCAGCCAAGCACATAATAACGGTGCAAACAAGGATGAAGCTGTTGTCCGTTTCGGATACGGCGCCTATCATTCCGCCTGTTGCCGCAGACAGCAACAGCTGCCTGACGGTGTATAATTTGTTTGTTTCAAAGTTTTTATGGCAATAAAACTCATATATTCCGCACGCAACCAACACCAAAAGAGCAAATATGAAGGATACTGCCGCCGCACTGTCAAGCTGATAGTTTGCAGCAAGGCAACCGCCTCCGATTGCCACCGAAAAAATCAGCCCAAGAAAGAAATTAAACAAATTAAATTCATGCTTACACCTTACCTCAACACCTGCAAGCTGATCAATGCTGAATTCCTGATGAAAAATATTTTTACCGAGCGGAGAGCGGCCGGCGGCTCTGAAAATAACCCTTTTGTTTGTTATTTGAAGTCTGCCGTAAGACTTTTCAAGCATAAATCTTGTTCTGAGCTTTGCAAAATCATATTGCTTAATCGGAATTTCTCCGTCATTTGCGGAAATGCAATCCGGAACAATTTTTAATCCGTGTTCAAATGCATCCGAGCTTTCAAGCTTGGTTCGCGTTTCATTTACCATATTAACGCCTTTGCCCACTCCGGTTTGGAGCTTATCGACTGCATTGTTGAGATTTTGCTTCATTTTGTCCTTATCAATATTGATAACAACATTTTCGGAATCTGCTTGGATGGTTTTTCGGGTTGCGGATTGCCGTAAGGATTAAATCCGCCTTGCTCGCTTGGGGCAGCCTGCTGCTTTTGGCAATCACATATTTCACCATCTGCAAGAGGACGCCCGCATTTAGTACAAAATGCCATAGTGTTTTCTAACCTTTCTTGCTACAAATAATTTATTATTTTTGATTTGAGTGTAGCCGCACAAATCAAACATAAAATTGCATAAGCAATCAATTTACAAATTTTGCAAAGCCATTATTTAAATTAAAACAGCGAATCAACGGCGAAATACCATTTATCATCAACCTTTACCATATTCATTGTGCTGCTTTCGGGCTCAAGGCTGCCAAATTGCACAGTGCAATATACAACGGCGGTTGAATCCGAGGTCACATCAATATCATCAACCGAAATATCAAGCTTTGGGAGCTCGGAAGCATCCGGAATATCCTCATCAAGATAAGATGCAAAAGGCAAAAGCGAAGAGATTGTGCCGATATCAAAGCCCACTGTACTGTTAAGCAAGGAATTTGCGCCTTTATAAACCGATTGAACGGCCGGCTCGAAGCAGCTTATCAAGCCATCCATATCGGCAGAGTTATATGCCGACACTGCCTCTGCAACAGTTTCTTTAATTTGCTTTTTGGGAGAGGAAGCAACTTTTTTTGCAACAATTCCAACCGTTAATGCCACTGCTGCGGCAAGAATTAAAGCAATAATCGCTTTTCCGCTTTTTTTCACAGAAAAAAACTCCTTTCGAATTTTAATAATGAATTATTGCAAATTTCACTTTTAGTATTGAAATAATTTGAATAAAATGTAATAATTTGTTTATATATCATTCATAATATTACTAAATACAACAATTATCGGCAATATGTTCGTGGTAACGGACGGTTTTGGCAGGGTGAATAACTCAGCAAAAAAACTCTTTTATGATATAATGTAGGCATCATTCAACATTAAGAGGGATATAAATGATTAAGATTGCTATTTGCGATGATTCTGAAGAATTCAGCAGTATTTTGGAATTTAAAATAGGAAAATGCATAAACGAGCTTTTGGGTGCGGAATATGAAATAATTCGCTTTCATTCGCTGAGCAAATTGCAGGCTTTTCTTGATGCAAATACTGTTGACATTCTTTTTTTGGATATTATGGTAAACGACACAAATTCAATGGACTGGTCGCTTTCAAACATTAAAGGAAATTACACGCAAATTATTTTTATGACCTCCTACCCTCAATGCGCATATAATCTATCCGAAGCAAAATGCTGCTATTACATCATGAAAGCAAAAATGACCGATGAAACACTGGCGCGGGCATTAAAAAAGGCGCTGCAAAAAAGCACAAAAAAAGACCCGAATTTAACCATAATCAAATCCGGGAGCAAAAACAGCATTGTAAATTTTCAGGATATTATTTACCTTGAAACCTTTAACAACAACCTTATGCTTCATGTTAAAAACCTAGGAAACATTCTTATATATTCAAGCTTAAAAGAATATCAAAAAACACTGCCTCCTAATTTTTTAAGGTGCCACAAATCATTCACGGTTAACATGAATCACATTACAAGCTATGAGCCCTATAAATTCATAACCGCATCAGGCAGTGAAATTCCGATACCGCCGAAAAAATACAATTCTGTAATAAGCATATACAAAAACTATCTCAAAAATCTTTAGGAGCAACATATTGAAAACGGTAAATCTTCTTCAATTCTTCCCATGGGCTTTCATCATGCATTTAGTGAGGGCGCTCATAGTTTTTAACATTTCAAATACCATATTGAAAAATAAATACAACACTGCCGTAACGCTTGCAAGCATTGTTGGCTTCGGAATGATATATTCCGGTGTGTCACTGCTCTTTATAGACAGAAAAAACGAGCTTATTTTTATGTTTGGCTATTATTTGATGATGTTTTGCATACTGCTGGCGGTTACAAGAGGAACAATTTTTTCAAAACTTTTTGCAGCCGTTTTCAGCCTTATAGCATATCTTTCTTCATCTCTTATGTATTCGGTTGTTTTCAATCTTTTATTCGGCATTGATTTGGGAAGCGGTTTTGAATTCGAAATTCCGCTTTCGATATATATTACTCAAATAGTTTTTGTTTTTTCTTTTTCTTTTATTTTCGTTGTGTTGATAAGAATAATTCAGTCAAAGAAAGAAAATGCCTTCTCAATAAAATCCAAGTACACACTTTTTTTAGTTTTTCCCATTACCCATATTTTCGGAGCAATGCAAGCCTGCAGTGCATTTATAACAATTCAGGAGCAAAACGGCTCCACAACCACCTTGCTTAACAATGAAAACATTGATATTTTCGTGCTCTTGTTTTCCGTGATTTGCCTTGTTGCAGATTTTACCTTGGTGCTTTTCATTGACAGATTTGAAGCGGTGGAAAAATATAATATCGAAGTTCAAGAAGAAATAATGAAAAACACGCTCAACTACAATCAAATGCAAATGCTGAAAAAAGAAAAAAGCGAATTCAAAAAAATCAAGCATGATTACATAAATATCATCACAACCGCAAAAGGATTTATAGAAATCGGCAAACCGGAAAAGGCATACGAATTTTTAAACAGCACCGGCGATAATTTGCTTGGCCTTGCAGGGTTTTTCATTTGCTCTAACGAAACCTTAAACACAATTCTTTACATAAAAAGTCGAGAAGCAGAAAACGAAGGCACAAAATTAAACATCCAAATCAAAGACGAATACGCAATCATGATAAATGATTACGACCTTTGCAGATTGGTGAGCAATATCATAGATAATTCAATTAACGCCATGCGGAATGCCAAGGATAAAAGCCCTATTTCAATCAGCATTGAAATAGACGAAAAAAATCTGAAAATATGCAGCGAAAATAAATTCAGCAATAAAACCAATGATCATAAAAACAGAGATCACGGAAACGGAATCGGCATCATTAAAGAAATTGCATCAAAATATAACGGCACATATTCATATGAGCATAACGATGAAATCTGGAATACTCAAACCGTGCTCAACAATATACCACTTTCGGAAAAGGTTCATTGATTCTAAATCAAGCGAAAAATGCCGGATAAACAATTAGATTTAATCATAAAAATAATTTCAACAATCAAACCAAGCCATTTTGCAAGCAACAAAATAATTGTTAAAATTTTTCAATTGTAAAAGCGGATATGCTTCACAAACTATTCTTGCAAGGGCGATTTAATACTTTGCGCATAACACGCAAAATGTTATTTTGCCGTTGCAAAAATATTATAAGCGAGGTGTATCACAATGGCAAAGAACACAGTTCCCGAAGCAAAAGAAGCTCTTAACAGATTTAAGATGGAAGCCGCTTCAGAGGTTGGTGTTTTTTTGCATTAAAATTTTTCAAAACGCCCTATTTAAGCCACTTTCGAGACTCGAAAAATATGTATAGTGGGCGGTCAAACACATTAAAAACATAAAATTAACGAAAAAGGTCTACATACCCAAAGAAAAAAGCGTTGAAGAAAGCAAAATCTTCAGCGCTTTTTTCATCTTTACAGCCAAAAAATTCAAAGTATGAAATATTGACATTAAGTGTATAATATAATATAATCAGTATAAAGGAGGCGACAGTATGAATGTTTTTAATGAATTATCCGAAAAATTTAATACCGATGAGCCGATACTTATCGAGGATATAGAAAAAATGTATCCGCAGCGTTCACGTCCTTGGATTGATAAAGCAATCAAAACTTTAGTTGGCAGCAAACAGTTAAAACGATTTTCAACAGGTGTTTACTACATTCCGAGAAAGACTGTTCTCGGTGATTCCGTATTAAACCCAAGAAAGGTTATCACAAAAAAATATATTCAAAATTCGCAAGATATATACGGCTATCTCGGCGGCACCTCCCTGTTAAATTCATTTGGACTTACGACGCAGGTACCGAATGTCATCACTGTCATTTCAAACAATGAATCGACCCGTGGGAGAAAAGTTGAAGTCGGTAACCAAAGCGTATATCTCTGCAAGCCACCGACAAAAATCACTAAATCAAACTTCAAAACACTGCAATTTTGTGAACTCATTAGGTTAATTGACCTTGATAAATTGGACAGCATAGAAATAAAAAATCTTGAAAATTACATTAAAGAAAACAATATTTCGCTATCATCCATCAGCAAATACTGTTCCGTATTTCCCGATTCTGTATCCAGAAAAATATTAGGAGGCCCGTTAATTGAAAAACTTGCACAATGATAAAGAAACTTTCAACGACATTTTAATTGCAACTTCAAATGCTTTAGGTATTGAAATGGCAATAGTTGAAAAAGACTATTATGTTTCTTTGTTGCTCAAAGAAATCAATAAAAACTATTCCGATATTATTTTCAAAGGCGGAACTTCACTGTCAAAATGCTATAAGATAATCAGCAGATTTTCTGAAGATATTGACATCGGTATCAACGCCGACAAAGCTACCGAGGGTATGCGTAAAAAGCTGAAAATTGCAATTAAAAAATCAATTGATGATTTAGGTTTACAGCTTGATAACGAAGAAGAAATAATGACAAGAACTTATTTCAACAAATACCAAGTCACCTATCCGATTATTGACGATACTTTCATAACCATTAAGCCGTATTTATATGTTGAAACTGCCGTGTTTATGAAACCTTTTCCGTATGAAATCAGAAAAGCCGACACCTATATTTATCGCTTTTTGAAACAGCAAAATTTAGATGCCATTATCAAAGAATATGGATTAGAACCTTTTGAATTAAAAGTGCAAACGCTCACAAGAACATTTATTGATAAGATTTTTGCTATCGGTGATTATTATTTGAACGGCAATAAAGAACGCACATCAAGGCATTTATATGACCTATACAAACTCATGTCGCAAATCACATTTAATGATAAATTCTATGGGTTATTTGATGAAGTCAGAGAAATCCGTTCAACAGATTCCGCCTGCCCGTCAGCAAAAAATGACCAAAGCATTAAAAATATAATCGGCAAAATCATAAACGAAGATTACTTCAAAAAAGATTATAATGAAGTCACCTCAAAATTATTGTTTGAGAATGTTGATTATAAAACCGTTAAAAATAATTTGTCAGAAATTTATGATCATTTGAAAAATTGATTTCAGTAAAAAACAAATGGAGAATTGACAGGTATGATTAGGAAGTTGCAGAAAACAGATATAAATCAGGTTTCTCATATATGGTTAAATACCAATCTTAAAGCACATTTTTTTATTCCTTAACAATACTGGATAAGTAATTATGAATTTGTGAAAGAAATGTTGCCTCAATCGGAAGTCTATGTGTATGAAAATAACAACAAAATTCAAGGCTTTATAGGTGTAAAAGATGATTATATTGAAGGTATTTTTGTCGCTGATGAAATGCAGTCTCACGGCATAGGTAAAAAATTGCTGGATTATATCAAGAATAAAAAAACCAAATTACAATTAAATGTATATCAAAAAAATGTCAGGGCAATATTGTTTTACCAAAGAGAAAGATTCATTATTCAAAGTGAGCAGTTGTACGAATTGACCGGCGAAAAAGAATATGTAATGAACTGGAAATCAAATTTTGAAAGGTAATAATGTGTAATGCGTGTTATATCTTTCGTCAGGTATGCTTGAAAAGGTGAAAAAAGTAAATTGGAATAAACAAAACAGAAATGAATATTTTGTATTCTTTTGCATTAACGGCTATACGGAAAAAATGCAAAACCTCGCAAAACAAAATTCAAATATCGTTTTGTACTGAAATAAATATAAATCTTCTAAAACGGCACTGATGCTTAATTGAGCATTGGTGCTGTTTTTCTTTTCACCGTGAAAGAAAAAAAGCCTTTACCTTTCGGCAAAGACTTTGTTTGTATGAGAGTCAATATTTTTGGTGTTATTTGCTTTTTTTTTTGCCTTGATAACGCCCTTTATTGTTTCGATGCCGTGAATGGTACCCACAAGCGGATGATAAAGCATGATTCTCGGCCCGGAATAGCGCATAACCTCTTTTATTTTTGAACGCATATCGGGTTTGTAGCAATGGCAGGGACATTGCGAGCAGAAGTTTTTATCGTTTCCCCAGCGGCAATGATCAAGCCTGAAAAGCGCATAATCAGTAAGTTCTTGGCAGTCCTTGCAAAGAGTACCTTTTTTTGATTTATGCACACCGTGGCAATAAATTTTTACCATTTCGGGTAACATTTCTTTTTCTCGTGTGATTCTGTCTTTTTTCATGATAATCTGCCTCTGTAAACGGTGTAAGCTTCGTCAGCGATTTTTGCCGTTGACTTTCTGTGAGAAACCAAAACAATGCTTTTGCCGTGCTTGGCTTCGTTTATAGATTTTAAGATGTTGCCCTCGTTTAAGCTGTCCAAATTGCTTGTGGGTTCGTCAAGCATAATCATAGGTGAATCGCTCAAAAAAGCTCTTGCAAGACCTATACGCTGTTTTTCACCATCCGAAAGCAAATCACCGAGTTCGCCTACATTTGTGTCGTATCCCTTAGGCAAAGTCATTATAAAATCATGAATTGAGGCTTTTTTTGCGGCAATTTCAACTTCTTCTCTTGTTGCGTTATAATCTGCAATTTTAATGTTATTTTCAATCGTATCGTTAAACAATTGAGTTTCTTGGCTTACAAGGCTTTGATTGTTACGAAGTGATGATGTTTTAATATTTTTAATGTTTTCACCCGACATATCAATTTCGCCGCTGTTTACATCCCAAAAACGCATCATAAGTTTAAGCGCAGTCGATTTGCCTGAACCGCTCGGTCCGTTTATAGCAATGATTTTGTTTTTTGGAATTTCCATATTGAAATTTTCAAGAATTTGCTCTTTGTCATATGCGAAGCCTACATTTTTACACTCCATACCGTCAAATTCAACTTCTTTGCCGCTGATGTTTTCTTCAACAACAGGGCTTTCATCAAGAATTGACAGCACTCTTTCACCGCTTGCAAGGGTGTGAGTCAAATTGCCTGCAAGGTTTGAAAGTGCGGCAACCGGACCGAATGAACTCATCATTGCAACGGTTGAAACAATAAGTCCGTCAAATCCGATTGTGCCCTTTTGGTAAAGGCAAATTGCAACTAAAAGCATTGTGATTGAAAAGAAGATAATCGAAATATCCGTAATTGAAATATTATGCCCCTCAATTTTCTTTAACTTCTTTTGAAGTGAATTAAGTTTATCGGTTTTTTCGTTCATTTCATTAAGGCGGGTATCGGTTGAATTGTATCTGATTGATTCCAAAAGCCCCCTCATACTGTCAAGCACATAACCGGAAAGTGCACCCGAATTTTCACGGTAGGTCATACCGATATTTTTGTTAAATTTGGATGATACAAGCGGAATAATAATGCCGACTGTAATGTAAGCCGCAAGTGCAACAAGCATAAGCCAAATACTGTATCTGCCAATAAATATCAGCATAACAAGGCTTGTTAAAAACGCAATACAAATCGGAGAAATCGTGTGAGCGTAAAAGACTTCTAAAAGCTCAATATCACTTGTTATGAGCGATATCAGATTGCCTTTATCTTTACCTTCAAGCTTTGCCGGTGTTAGCCTACGAAGTGATTTGAATACTTTATCACGAATAAGTGCAAGTAATTTGAATGCAATATAGTGGTTGCACGCTTGCTCGCCGTAGTGAAAAAAGCCACGCAAAACCGCAAAAATAATAATGCAAATACATCCCGTTTTTATTGCAAGTCCACCGTTTATACCTGCGGCTGTAAGAAGCGTCATACTGCCAAGCACCGTAATTTGAATGGCGCAAAGAAAGCCTGTAACGCCGAGTATAACTGCAAGTACCATGAAGAAAGCAAGCGGCTTAACAAGTTTTATCAACCGCATCATAATTTTGAAACCTGATTGTTTTCTTTTCATTACGCTTCCTCCTTTGCATATTTTTCAAGTTCTGCTTGAGTGGAATACATCAGCTTGTATTTTTTATTAAGAGACATAAGTTCAGAATGAGTACCGCTTTCCTCAATTTTGCCTTTATCAAGCAGAAGAATTTTGTCACTGCCCACCACATTTTCAAGCCTGTGGGAGATAAGAATAACGGTTTTGATTTTAGCCATATTGTGAATAACGGCCATAATGTCGTTTTCGCTTTCGGCGTCTATGTTTGAAGTTACTTCGTCAAAAACATATATCAGTGTGTTGTGAAGCAAGGGCTCTTGCAATGGCAAGCCTTTGCCTTTGTCCGCCCGAAAAATTGCTGCCTTGTTGATTAAGTTTAGTATCAAGTCCGTCTTGCTCACTTAAAAATGACCAAAGGTTTACCATTTTCAATGCTTCAATCATTTTTTCGTCACTGGCACTTTTGTCGGCTATGAGCATATTTTCCCTAACCGTTCCTGCAAAAATGTAGGAATTAAAGTTTACGGCAGTGATGTTGTTCATAAGTGTTTTTTCATCAATATCTTTTATTTCAACACCGCTGATTGTTATACAGCCGATGTAGCCTTTAGTTGTTCCGCAAAGCAGGGAAGCAAGCGTGCTTTTGCCGCAACCCGATTCGCCTACTATGCTTATAAGTTCGTGCTTTTTAAAAGTTATCGAAATATCGTTAAGTACGTTTTTTTTCACCGTCATAAGAAAAGGAAAGGTCTTTAATTTCGATATCCCCGTCAAGATTTTCAGGAATCTCCGCTCCGTGTTCATCCTCTTTTGTATCAAGCAACTTAAAGAGTTTGTCACTTGCCGCCATACCGTTCATAGCCACATGGAAAAATGAACCGAGAAGCCTGAGCGGTAAAAAGAAATCAGCCGCAAGCATAATGATTAAAAATGCCTGAGGTAAAGTGATTGTGCCGTTTTTTACCTGAATGATTGCAATTACTACACCTACTGCACTTCCTGCATATGCAACAATATCCATAACGCTTACGGAATTGAGTTGCATTGTAAGAACTTTCATAGTAATTCTTCTGAATTCTTCGGCTTTTTCATTCATTTCAACATTCTTGCGTTCATCCGCCTGATAAACTTTGAGTGTTGTTAAGCCTTGGATATTTTCAAGGAAAGTATCGCCGAGGTTTGTGTATACTCCCCAATATTTGCTGAGAAGTCTTTTTGCGATTTTTTGAACTGCAACAATAGAAAGCGGAATAAGGGGTACACAAATAAGAAGCACCACCGACGCTTTCCAGCTTACGAACACAAGCACGGCAAAAAGTGTTATCGGTGCAAGCATAGCAAAGAAAAACTGCGGCAGATATTTGCCGAAATAAAGTTCAAGCTGGTCTACACCCTCAACAAAAACCTGAAGCACCTCTGATGTTGATACCTTTTCGCTGTAAGATGCTCCCATTCGTGTAAGCTTTTTATACATTTTTTGTCTAAGCACTTTTTTTACTTCGCTTGAAGCGAAAAACGCAGTCTGAGAACTTGCGTATCCGCAAAGATAGCGCACAAGCATAACCGCCGCAATTGCGCCCAAATAAGGCAAAAGTTCTTTAAAATCAAACGCTTTACCATCGAGAATTTGCGCAAGTAGATTTGAAAGAATAAAAATCATAACGATGTTTGCAACCGTTTTCAACCACTGCGCAAGAACTGTTAGGGCAATGTACTTCTTTGAAGAAGGCACTTGCTCTATAAGTCTTGTTTTAATCATTTCTTTTCTTCTCCCTCAATTAAGTTATTTATCCAAAAATTCATTTGCGAGGCGGTAATCGCCTTGCCGTGATATTTTACCGTTTTCCATAATCAGCACTCTGTCTGCAAGAGCACCGGCACATCGTTTATCATGTGTTACGGTAACAATTGCCGTGCCGAGGTTCTTGTTTATTTTATTTACGGTTTCAACCGTTTTGCAAAGGTTTTTGTAATCCTGACCCACCGTCGGCTCGTCAAGAAACAGCACGGTCGGCTCGCTTGCACAGACGGCAGCAATGGAGGCACGCCGTTTTTGTCCTTCGGAAAGTGATTGCGGATGCCTCTGCTCAAGTCCCGAAAGTCCAAAGGCATTTATCATTTCCATTGCCGTTTCCTCGCTTTTTGCCTTAAAGGAAATCTCGCTTAAAAGCGTTGGCATAAAAAGCTGATAGACTGGATTTTGGTAAACATATCCCACCTTTGAAAACCATTTGCTGTTTGCTTTTTTGCTTTTTGTTATTGTTTGGCTCAGTGCACCGCCATTCGGCTTATTCAGCCTTGCAAGCATGCGCATAAGAGTTGTTTTTCCGCATCCGTTTTCACCGAGCAAAACTATTCGTTCGCCTGCCCGAATTTCTATATCGAGTCCGTCTATAATATTTCTGTCACCTGCGGCAAAAAAGAGTTTTTCGCCTTTTATAAGCACTGCGCCGGGCAAAGAGCCGTCGGCATGAGGAATTGTTTTTATTCCGCTGTTCAAGTCGTTTATGTCCGTGCTTGTAAAAAGCTGTTTGTTTTCGATTCGCATAACTTTATCTATGTAGTTTTTCACAACATCAAGCCTGTGCTCAACTATTAAAACGGCATATCCGCTGTTTGCCAAATTACGAAGTGCTTTCAGCAAAATGTGTGCTGTATGAGTGTCCAAATTTGCAAGCGGTTCGTCAAGAATAATGATTTTTTGCTCCATCGCAAGGGTAGAAGCGGTTATCAGGCGTTGCTTTTGACCTCCTGAAAGCGTTTTCGTTTTTGCGTTTTTTTCTATTTGCATAAGCGTTGTGAATCGTTCAATGCGTCTGTCGATTTCTTCGGACGCAATATTAAGATTTTCGCAGCCGAAAGCGATTTCTTCGTTTACTAAATCATAAATAATTTGTTCGTCCGCATTTTGAAGCACAGTGCCGATTAGCTTTGAACGCTCGCTGATTTTCAGCTTTGTAACATCCTTGCCGTCTATTTCCACACTGCCCGAAAATTCGCCCGAATTAACGAACGGAATAACACCGTTTATTATCGAAAGCAGGGTGCTTTTTCCCTCGCCGGAAACGCCCGACAAAAGCACGGTTTCGCCGTATTCCACGGTGAGATTTATATTTTCAAGCACATTTTCTTTAGCACCGTCATATTTAAAAGAAACTTCTTTCAGTCTTATCGCTATGCCCATATCATAACACCTCCGCCTGCGCAAAGCACGATAACACAGGCAAGAAATACGAAATCCCTTGCTTTTATTTTTATTACTTTATATACCGAGCTTGTACTGTCATCAAGTGTAAATGCCCTTGTTTCAAGCGAAAGGGAAAGGGTATCCGATATTCCGATGATTCGCATAACGAGCGGAATAATAAACGCACGGTAAATGCAACTCGGTCGGTACCAATTCATATTTGCACCTCTGACCTTCATCGCTTCCCAGATCTGCTTTATTTCACCCACTAAAACCGGAATAAATTTAAGTGTTACAAGCATGCCGAGCGTTATAACTCTCGGACATTTCAGCTTTGCAAGACAGCGTGTTAGATCGCAGGGTGATGTGCTTACCATCGGCACGGCACACAATCCCAAGAGAATCATTCTTAAAAGTGTTTGCCAAAATGCATCCAAACTTCTGTTTGTCAAAAACGACAGACCGCCTATAATAAGTCCGCAAATCGCCATTGCAACGGTCATTTTCCATGTGCTTTTAAAAAGACCGAATACCGAGTAAAGCACAAAAATTGCCGTGGCAAAAGCAAAAGCCAAAAGATTTTTGGAAAAAAGCATTCCGAATATCAGCACTATTACGGAAACTGAAAATGAAATCAGCGGATAAAAAGGCTTTTTAACCTCAAATGTTTCAAGCATTGTCATCTTCTCCGTACGGTTTTAATTTGCCTGCCTTTTGAAGTTCTGCGGCGATTTTCATTCCGATTGCCGCACCCAAAAATGCCAATATAATTGTGCCGATTGATGTTAAAACAGAAATTTTCGGATTTGCTGTAAGCTGAGCGTAACTTTGCCCATTGAGCCAAAGGCTGAACAGAACAGAAATCGGAAGTGAAAACGGCATATATATTCCTGTTGTAATGAAAACGGAAACTTTCTTTTGATAGCCTTTGAAAATCAAAAGCATAATCAATTCCGCTATGATTGCGGAAACAAAATTGTTAAAAAACATAACCGTTGAAAAGAAAATCAGCGGTGCGCCAGAAAAAAGTCCGATAATTGTGAGAGCACCCGGCTTTCTTACTTTCATAAGTCCGATTGCTACGAAAATCGAATAAATAGGTGCGGCTGCCATGTTACGCAGTCCGAAAACGGTGGTGTGCATAACAAGCGGCATCGTTATTCCGCCGCACAATGTCGCTGCGGATAAGACAGCCAAAAACACAAAATCCTTAACTTGAAATTTTTTAAATATTTTTTTCATACTTCGCCCTAATCAGTCATGTTTATTTTTCTTGATAACAGCAGTCATTACAAGCACTAATGCAACCGCACCCACTGCGCCGCAGGCAATGGCGATCGGAGCTTTCTTATTCTTAACCGTTTCCTCTTTAGGCTCGGTTGTGGTTGGTGCTGTTGTAGTTGTAGTAGTTGTTGTTGTCGTTGTAGTGGTAGTGGCTTTTTTGGTGGTTGTTTCCTTTTTTACATCTTTGATTTTTTTGGCACTGTCGTAATCTATTTTAATTCTTGCAGAAGGTGATAAAGGCATAGCCGAAGCCGCAAATTTTACGCCGACAAATTCATTGTCGCTCTTAATCGGAAATTCAAAAGCCGCTTCATATTCAGTGCCGTCAATTTCAACATTATTCTTTTGCTCAACTTCTACTGTGTCGCCCTCAACAGAGCCGTCCTTATAATACCAAAATTGCATATCGCTTGTTGTTTCGGCAGGAGCTATTGTAAGCTTTTTTTCATCACCGTCAACTGTAAGAAGTGCGGTGTGAACAATATAGCTGTCGCCCATAGATGTTCTTTCTTTTTCTGCATGCCACATTTCAATCGGCACTTCGTAAACGCCGTCCTTGCTCGGACCCATTGCAAACGCACAGAATGAAGTGCAGGTAAGTGCAAGTGCAAAAACTATTGCTGTCAATGAAATCGATAATTTTTTTAACATATTTGTCCTCCGCATCTTGTTAGTCATTCCTAACTTGATATTAAAATTTTTAGTTAGCGTAAGCTAACCGCAGTTATTTTATCAAATGACAAATAAAAAGTCAACATTTAAAACTATAAAATAAGTAAAATTTGGCGCATTGCACCGCCTGCGCTTGATAGACAGTTTGAACAATAAATAAATTTTCAAAACGCCCTATTTAAGCCACTTTCGAGACTCGAAAATTTTGCATAGTGGTCGTTCAAGCATATTCAAAACATAAAATTAACGAAAAACCTACATACACATGAGAAAAAGTATAATGAAAATTATAAATCCAGCGAATTTTCATTCAACAAGAAACATTTATCCGGCCTCTCAGTTAAAGCTTAGGTGCATTGTACCTTAACTTTTAATTCGTTATAACAACAATCACAAAATGCAGATTTACAAATTGCCAAAATATATGTATTGACAAACGATATATCGCACACTATAATAGTTCTAAATAGAACGATCGACAAGGAGTGGCAATATGCATTTTTGGGACAGGCACAAAACAATTACCGGCTATTACGAATCGCTCACAAGTTCGATTTGTGACAAGTACGATTTGACCCAAATGGAATATGATATACTGATGTTTTTGCACGGCAACCCCGAATTCAACACGGCGGCAGACATTGTCAAAATTCGCAAATCAACAAAATCTCATGTTTCAACCTCACTCAAATCACTTGAAAACAAAGGCTTGATTGAAAAAAAGCAGAGCGAAAGCAACAAAAAACACATAGAGATTTTTGTGACCGAAAGCGCAAAAAGCATAATTTACGAGGGTATCGACACGCAAAAGCGTTTTGCCCACGATGTGCTCAAAGGATTTTCGGATGAGGAAATCGCAACATTTAAGAATATTTTTGAAAAAATCTGCAATAACGCAGAAGATTGTTTAAACAATAAACAACACCATGAATGTTAGTTATTTGAAGTAAAAAAGGAGTTTTAATTTGGCAAACGAAAAATACAAACCGCAAATTCCCGATATTATGAAAGCAGTTTTTGACGCAGGATATTTGATTTTCGACTTAATCGCAGGTATTTTATTCTTCGCATTTTCAAAGGGCGTCCCTTTGTTCATCTTGTACGGCGTGTTGACATTAACGCTTTGCGGCGGTGATGCATTCCACCTTGTTCCGAGAATTATCAGAGCAGTTCACGGAAGCAACGACAAAATCAAAAGGCAACTCGGACTCGGCTTGCAGGTTTCCTCAATCACAATGACAGCATTCTACATTGTTTTGTTGTATATCTGGAAGCTAACATTCCCCGAATTGACAGCACCTGTTGCAGTTGAAGCAATGATTTGGATTTCCGCAATCATCAGAATGATAATCTGCGTTCTTCCGCAAAACAACTGGTGTTCAGACGAGGGCAATATGAAACTTTCCGTCATCAGAAACGCAGTTTTCGCAGTGACAGGCATTGGTGTAATCATTCTTTACGCAATTTCAGGCAACACAAATGACCTTCATATGACAAGAATGGTTGCCGCAATCATCATTTCATTCAGTTGCTACATCCCTGTAACATTGTTCAGCAAAACAAAGCCAAAGGTTGGCTTGCTTATGATTCCAAAAACCTGTGCATATATGTGGATCATCGTAATGGGCCTTCAGCTTTTATTTTAAGATTTGAAACATAAAATTAACAAAAAAGATCTATATACCTATAAGAAAAAGCGTTGAAGAAAGACAAATCTTCAACGCTTTTTTAATTATCGCCAAAACAAATCACACTTCGTTTTCTTTCACTCCGAACTTTGCCTTGAAGTCTTCGTAGCTTTTAGCCCAATTAAATTTCACCAAATCAGACACGGCTTTGAAATGAAGCTGACCGCATTTGATTTTATTAACTTCAACTTCAGTCAACGCATCGTAGTCCTTGTTGATTTTGGTTTCAACAATGAAATAAATGCCGAGTTCGGGCTTTTCAACACCGTCTTTGCGGCAAATTATTGCCCAGTCAGGCGAATAATTGCCATACGGGGTATCAATTACAAAACCTCCCTTTTTAAGCTTTGTAAACATCAAAATATTTTCGTTGCTTTCAAGCTTATCGGCATACTCCTTGCATTCACGAATTTGCCCATCAATACTTTCTTCACGCTGATTGTCACTTGAATATCGTGCATATATAATTCCTGTCATTTTATCAACCTCCTGTGCTGTGTGTTATAACTCTTCGCAGCAGAGGTGTCAAGTCATAAAAAAGCAGTCCTGAAATCAGGACTGCTTTAACAATTAACTTGCCAAGTCTATATTTTTATGACATTCGATACTATTTTTGTCTGTAATGTCTTTTAATTTTTTACTTGTCTTTTCCAAATCTTCAACTGCTTTTTCTATTTTTTGGTTTGAAGGTATCAAACTTTGTTCTAATGCGTCAGCTTCCGCATTGATTTTTCTAGTTTCCGCATTAATTTTATCAATTTGTGCTTGCTTCAACTCTTTATCTAATTGAATATTTTCCTCTATAACTTTAGTTTCGGCTATTTTCTTTTTTCTGTCAATATGATCATTACACAATTTATTTATTTCATCAATTAGTCCAATAATTCCATTTTTTGTGCTACCATCTGAATCTTTTAATTTTCCTAAAATAGTATTCACAATAAATAAAACTGAAACTGTAGTTGATACCGCACAATTAAGTAAAACTTCAATAAATCCAGGAGAACCAACTGCTGTTTTAATTGTGATTTTTTTATAAGATTCATCCTCTCCGTATAACTCATAAAAAACATCAACAATCTCCAATATTGAAGCTTGCAATTCAACATTACTTTTCATTTCCAAATCTGCTGAACTTGTTTTTTGTAATGATAAATGTATAAAATCATCTACAATATAACATGAGTAAATATTTCTATAAATATAGTCAGCATATTTGGTTATGTTAGAAATAGTTTGTTGAACTTTCATTATTTTGCTTAAATAAATATCTCGACTAACATCTATTTCACTGAACCACTTAACTTTTCTTTTATGTGTATAAGAACAAACAGCATATTCTTCATTAGAATTATTTATATGGAACACTTCTTCCACTGTTTCACCCAAAATTCCTACACGAATAAACTTAGTACCCTCTGAAGGAATTAATACTAGATCACCATTATTCATTACACAATGAAAATTATATAGTTGACTAAAAATTAAGCCAGGCCTTTTTTCATCTGGATATAATTCACTAATCTTTTCTTTTTTTGCATCATTACTAATACTACTGTTTAACAACAAGTCAACTGACACGGCATCCCAACCAAGTGCAACATATTTATTAGTTGTAAAATCATTATAATATAAACCACCATTAGTTCTAATAAGCCAAATTTGTCTTTCATTAGAAATCTCAGGTATCGATAATACAGTATAATTATCCATAAAATATTTTCTCCAGATATTTATTTACAAAATTATATCACATATATAAAACAATTACAAGTTTTGATATTATTTACTAATATAAATCATTAAATTACAATGTTATAGCAATATAATTCAAAATTTCATCTTTAACTTTATCGTAGTATATGATATGCTCGACAGTTTCTTTGACTTCACTGATACCCAGTTGTTGTTCTTCCTCGTTATCACATTCAAGCATCAATGCTCTTTTGATGTTGTATTCAAGCCAGCCAAGCCTGCCATTGTTACTGTAATACAAAGCCTCCCAATCAACATTTGTATCAAGATTTGTATTATCAAAATATGACTTGATGAATGTATTAAACAAATTAAAATTTATATTACATCCTTCATATCCTGACCAGCAAAGTGCGAGCTCAAACAATTCGAGATAAGGATTTGAATATCCTAAACATTCCAAATCAATCAGCTTAAACTCATCACCAAGCCAAAGTACATTTTTGCTGTCCATATCGTTATGGCAAATTGCTTTGACCGGAGGTAATTTCTTTATAGCTTCGTTGCCTTTCGCCATGCTGTCATTAAACAAATCGGCATAATCTTTTATGTAATCACAAATCGGTGAGTTCATATCTTTGGCAAGCTCAATGTATTTTTGCCAATCAATGTGCATTTCGTCTTTCTCGAAAGGCTCATTTTTCAAATCAATATTATGAATTTTTGTCAACACTTCACCTATCTTTTCACAATGAACTGACTTGATTTCACCGTCTTTCAATGACTTGCCGTCATACCACTCAAAAATATAATAATATTGACCGTTTAATTCCTGCATTTTTCTGTTCTTAAATTCCAAAGCATAAACTGCAGGAATATTGTTTTGCTGTAATATTTTCTCAATATCATCAGCGATTTTGTAGTTGCCCATTGCAGTAGGTCGTTTCATAATGTTTGGGTTTAAAAGCTTAATTATGTAACTGCCTTTTTCGGTAACAATCTTAAACATACGGTGCATAAAACCGCCTACTACCTGAACGGGATTTTCAAGCACTTTGCCTAACTGCAAATCTTCCGCAACTAAATTGAAAAAATTATTTATGTTTATCATTTCTCGTTTTGTCATTTTTTTATAACACTTTTTGTTTGCCATAATCTGTTTTATGCCAATTATCCTTTGACACAATTACACCACGCTATTTGCTAAAAGTCTTTACATCTCCAATAAGTTTAATATTGCCGTTATCTACGATAATACCGCCTGACATGAAAGCAGTTGCATAAACTGTTTTACCTCTTTCGGATAACACACGCCGAATGGCTTCGTTTTGCACTTTTGTATTTTCGTAATGAACCTCCAAATAGAAATCATCTAAATATTCCAAGCCGTCATAGTATTGAAATTCTTTATAATCTTTGTCAGGTGATATATGATATTCAGAAAGCTGAATAACCGCACCTGCACTATAACCCATAACAATTCCGTTATGCTTTCTTAACATATTCACCAAATCAAACTCTTTGATTCTGTCCATCATTCTGTCAGGTCGACCGCCGGTAAAATAAAGAATATCCGCATTTTCTATTTTTTGTTTAGCAGACTCTTTTGTATCCTCAAAATAGTTTACAAATGTAATATTATTTTCCGATATTCCGTAGGCAGTAAAGCCGCTGACTATTCCGCTGTAATAAATACCCTTTTCTTTGCTATACAGTAAATTCCATTCTGTTGAATTTTTAACCTCACTGTCACGAAAAGAAAAAGCAATTACTGCAACTGAATAGTCGGTCAATATGTATTTTTTCAAGTCATCATAAAGATAATCGGAATTTATTTCATATCCTTCAAGTAAAATGTTAACCATTTATTTACCTTCCACAAATCCAAAATGCTTTGCAAGTTTCTCACAAACTTCTTTTCGTGTATCCTGTTCACTATCATCACGAACCAAAATAAAGAATCCGCTTTGGGCATATTCGTTATAATGCTTTTCACTGTTAATCAACTCTAATCCAGCCTTGTAATTTGCCATTACCTCTTCCGAATTATCGCAATTTTTGATTACACTGAGGATGAATTGCTTTTCTTCGTCATTTCTGTCAAAAAATCGCTCAACACTCATACTTTGAGGTGACAACATAACTGCAACATGATTATAATCTGATATTTCTTTCAGCACATCAATCGGAATGTTGGTATCAACAATTACTTTTTTGTCTTTGGAAAGTGATATTAGTTCTGCAATTTCAAATCCTGCTACTTCATCAGACGTGCCATACATCCATTTTTCATATTCTTCAGGGGAACGTTTTACAAAATCCTCCCAACTGTTCATTAAATTCATAAAGCATAAATTCGGTTGAATATCAGGATCTGCTACTTTATCTGTAATATCACAAGTATAGTTCTCTCCGCAGAATATCAAATCATATTTTTCTGCAAGTATTTTCACCATTGTAGATTTGCCTGCATAAGCGGTTCCTGTAATGAAATATACATTTTTCAAATAATGCTTTAGTATATTATTTTCAATAAACATTTTTCTCACCGTCACTCCATATACTCATGTTTAATCGGAGTGTAATTTTTTGACTTGTATTTTTCGTACTTATCTGTTTTATCTTTAGATTCTATATTGCCATTCGCATATTCAACCGGCTCGATGCAAATTGCGTCAAGCAATATTTTTTCCAAATGCTCATATTCCGAATGTTCACCAAGGCTTGCCAAAACAAAAGAATCACGCACATAGCCGGCACTTTCAGCCATAAGATTTTGGTCAAAATAATAACCATAGCGTTCCACAAAGAATGTCATCATCATTACAGTAGTTCTTGTGTTGCCCTCTCTAAACGGATGAACTTGCCAAAGCTTTGGAAACAGCCTTGCAATTTGTTTTGCAAAATCTTCTCGTGTAAGACTTGCCCAATCAATCTTTTTGATTTCGGCAAAAACTTTATCAAGGTCAGAGCCTATTTCTGTTACATTCGAATACCAAACGCTTCGACCTGCCAGTAACTCTTCACGCTTTTGAATATTTATTTTTCTATACTGTCCTGCCCACTCATAAACATCACCAAATAAAAACTTGTGAATAAAACAAAAGCCGCCGGATGAAAAATCACTAAAGCCATTTTCATACAGCAGCATCATGTTTGCACGAGATAATTCAGCCTCTGCCAAATCAAGCTCTTTTTCATTTGTTATGCCAAGTAGGTTTTTGAGGACTGTACTGTTAGGAATCAAGTACAAATCGTTCATAAACTCACCTATGATATTTTCTTATGTTTTGCTATAAGAGCAGCTTTCATATCTGCACCTGTAATTTCGCCTTTTGCCCATTTTGCAGAAAGCTCCTTTGCAAAGGCTGATACAGGCACGCCTTCAATACTATTCAACGCATCCGCAACTTTGATTGCAGTCGTTCTTTTTGTTTCAATTGGGGACATTGTATCACTCCTTTACATATTTATTTTATCATATAGTATGGATAATTACAATAAATTTATTTTGAGCCTAAGTTTAGCAAAAAACAATTTATAGTAAAAACCGCAGCATACGAAAATCAGAATGCTGTGGTTTAATTTAATTGCCAGATTCATAACACAAAACAATTCGTCCAAATAGGCTGCTTTTGCTTCGTTATGAAACAACATAAAATTTTACAGTTGATAATTATTTTCTAAATGAACTACAATATATGTTGTTAAATATTTTTATGCAACAAATATTGAAAGTGTTACTTTTTAATCATTTTAGAAACTGGTACTCAAACAATACAGAAACAATCTCACTGTTGTAATATTCTTTTACTTTTTGCTTTAATGTTTTTAATGCACCATTGAGTTCGGGATAGTCAGGTTTGTTTTCACCGGTTTCTTCATCTTGAGAAAATGTATTGAGTTCAGCAAAAATCTGATAAACGCCATAGGTCAATTTCTCGTTGTAATTGTCAGTTTTTTTGTGCCCATTTAAATATTGTTTTCCATATATCAAAAAGTTCTTTTTCTTTAGCATTTTCTTTAAGATTTTTCAAATCTCTGCTTGCTAATGTCTCTCCGTTAGTTGTATCAAGGCATAATTCATTTCTATAAAAACGATTGTCTGTACCCTGAAAACTTCTCATATGATTTTGCATTTCAAAGCAAGTAAAGACAAGACATTTTAACAGAAATTGATTTAATTTTCCGCTTTTAACATCGGCAAAAAACCTATCTGCGCCATCCGCAGATTTCATAATTCTCGCTCTTTCTGTCCATTCTCTATTGTAAGTGATATATCTGCTTGCACAAAACATAGGAAGTTTTTCAAGATAGTTATCTTCACGAACATAAAAGCCGTTACCGTCATATCTTCCGCCAATCAAAAAACCAGAGTTCAAATCTGGATTATCAAATCCTGAAGTGTTTGCAATCAAATATCCTACAACATTTTTATTATATAGCGGTTTGTTTCTGATTTTTCCATCAAATTTTTCTAATCCATTTAATCCAATCAGCACTCCTTGTCTCACATCATCATCAAATATTCTTTTGTCATAATATATTTGACTGTATAGACTATAAATTCTATCAATCGACAGCTTTCCCTCATTCACTAACAAAATGTCGTTTTTAATGTCGAATGCATCAATTTTAATATGCGATAAGTCTGCATCTTCATTGCTCCATAATGCGCACATTATACAGGCATCAATATTTGTATGAAAATGTTTGCGATTAAAAGCAAAGCCTTTAATAAAATTTTTATTGATTAAGTGCTGTGCTTTCCAATATTTAACTGGAGAATATACAATATAGCTGTCAGTTGGTTGCCTCAAATAATATTTGAAAGCAGACCATATAAACGCATTGCCCAAATCATTTAATGCACTTCCTTTTATGCTTTTTTTCATTTCTTTTGCCACAAAAGAATTTTTCCAAAAAGAAGCATTTTTGCTTGCCTTAACCTTTTGATGCTCTGCAGATGTTGTTTCAGCATATGGAGGGTTTTCAAATAAGATAACAGTGCAATCAGGATTGTCAATATATTGCTTTATCACAGGGTTGTTTATGTATTCTTCGGATAAAGCATCCGCACCACGAACAAGTCCCATATTAAAAGTGTCTTCTTTTTCGGTAGGTGGTATAATATATCGAACTTTACTACCTAACAATTCTAACAAAACTTTGTATTCATAGTATTCAATTGTTGAGACTATGCAATGTGAAAGTTCTTCATTTGTCAATCTCTTTTCGAGATTTCCTGTTCCTGCACAACGATCTAAAATAATATAATCATTGCCCAGCGGAACTCTATTAATTGCTTCTCGTACCAATTCAATAGACTTGTCAACATAGGGTTCAGGAGTATAGAAAGCTCCCAAATTTTTCTTTTGGAGAGTGTCATTAAGTTTATCCATAAGGTATTGAAAACGCACATTATCTTTTCCTGCATACGGATAAATGTAATCTTTGAATTTGTTCGGTTCTCTAATTTCACCGATAATATTGACCTTGCCCGTATTATCGCCAATAAAATCAGATTTTCTTGCTTGTGGATTTTCACGATAATATTTTTCTGCCCAGCCAACAATGCAGTTCTCATCGATATTGATTTTTGTATAATTGTTCTCCTTCAATAACTGAGTTAAATAAAATTCGTCCTCTTCTTTTTCAACATATTTCAGTTTTGATATATAATCACTAGCAAAAAAGCCGGCATTGTTTTTTGAAGCGGCGCCTACATATACTTTTTCAATTTGGTTCAGATATTCCTCCGAATGATATAAGTAAATGGTTGCTGTATTTAATGAAATTAAAAGTATATTTGCCGGAATCGGTTCACCCTTTATTCTCATTGCAGAAAGATATTTAATTGTTTGAAATAAACATGCATTAAGATCTGTAATATTCAACTTAAATTCAAGTATATTGCCATTTAAAATGCCATCCGTATTATTACGAAATATATCCTCATAATTTAATTCTGGATTTACAATTTTTAGATATTGTTCATAGAATTCTATTTGTCCTTCAAGTTCAACATTATATTTCTTTAACATTGTTCAAACCTCCACCATCACAACATAATCGATATTATGTTGTATTTGAAATTGCTATTAGGCAAAATAAAAAACACCTACAACCAAATGTAGATGCTAAAAGCTAAAAATGAGTATGACGAACAAAGCCTTGTCAAGAAAAAGCTTGAAAAGGCTTATTCGTGTTTGTTTTAGGTGACAATTTTCATACCGTACAATATATGTAGCATTGTAAATAAATATGAAATATGATATAATCAAAAAATAAATTAAGTATGTCTTACAACATAATATCGATTATGTTATTCGCCGCCGATTTTGGCGGATTTTTTGTTTTTAAGCTAAATAATCAAGCGCATATTTTCCATTCTTTTACGATGTTCCGTGCCGGTGGAAATGATATAAATTCGAGTTGTGTTGATACTGCTGTGACCAAGAATGTCGGCAAGCTTTGCAATATCTTTTTCAATACCGTAAAATGTGCGTGCAAACAGGTGGCGAAGATTATGTGGAAACACCTTTTGAGGATTTACATTTGCATCTTTGCACAAGGCTTTCATTTCTCGCCAAATATTCGTGCGATTTATGGGTTTGCCGCTTTTCGTTACAAAAATCATACCGCTTTTTATTTCTTGCTCTGCTGCATAGCGGAGCAATTTTTGTTTCAGTTCTTTCACGATAAAAACCGAGCGTGTTTTTGCCTTGCAGTTTACGATTGCCTCGCCACATTTTACCGCCTCAACCGTGATATATTGCAACTCGCTGACACGAATACCCGTAGCACAAATCGTTTGAATAATTAAATTCAATCGTTTATTTTTCTTTTGCTTTGCCGCTTGACACAAGCGTTTGTATTCTGCTCTTGTCAATTCTTTTTCTTCCGAGCAAAATACTTGCTGTTGAAGTTTTAGCGATTTAACTCTCAAATCGAACCAATTCAGAAATGCAAACAGGCTGTTGATGCTTGCAAGCATTGAGTTCACACTGCGTGCAGCATAGTTTTCCTGCAAATGATTTTTGTAGGCAATCACGGTTTCTTTTGTAATGACCTCGTTTTGTGCATAAACCGAAAACGCTTTCACATCACGAATATATTTTTCAATCGTTGCCGTGCTTTTCTCTTGCAACTCTAAATTCTTTCTAAAATCATCAATAATATCTGTCGTTAAAATTCGTCCTTCCATTGTATTTACCTCCGAGTAAGTGTTAATCATATTGTACCCGAAAAGTATGAAAACAAAATTGTCGCCCTAAAAGGTTGTGGTATGTTACCTTGAACAGAGCGACATTGCAAGTACGATTTTCTATATTTACCTTTGTATTTTTGATGGATAAACAATATAAAAAAGAGGTTCGCCCTACAATTTGGGGTGAACCTCTTTTTGCGTGAAAATAATTTGTAAATTTTCTTTCAAAACACATCAACAAAACCGAGTTTTTTCTCCGTATTATAGAGGGGTATTTTTTCTATGGTGAAATCAAATGTAAACAAGGTGTAAAGAATTTTGCAAAATACCCGAACAAAACGGGAATTTTTCTCCGTATAGTAGAGGGAGTTTTTTCTAAGCACTTTTTCTTTTTGGTTTTCACTTTATAAAAATACTCTCTCGAATAATTTTAAAGGAGGTTTTTGTATGCATAATCTATACACGGTCAACAAGATTTAGTGCACCGTGCTTTAGGGTTTATCGGCAAAGAATATGAAAGGCTTTGATTTTGAAAATTTATGATTTTTGAAACAAAAATTGATGGATTTTGAGTGGGTTTTCGAGCGATTTTCAAGCCGTCGATTTTAAAGCAGGATAAAGGTGTATGATTTTCGGGCTTTGAAATGCCCGAAAACGCCGTCCGGCAAGGCCTGTCGGCTTTTCGAATCGTAATACTTTTGCGTATGATTCCAAATTCGTATGCAGTAAAGTCTGTTTTTCGCAGAAAATCAAGGTTTTTGCGTATTCAATCAAGCGTTGCGGTATGATAAATCTATTTATGAAAAATCAGGCAACGCTGTGAGCAAAAATTGACGAGTTCGCTCTAAAACAGAGTAACTCATTGGACTAAAACTAAAAACGGCTTGTGGACGATTTGTGAAAGCCTGTGAGCCAAAACGGAGGTTAATATGAACTACAAATTCACAACGAAAGGTAAATCAAATTAAAGGAGGCAGATATAAAATCATAGTAAGCGTGTTGCCTTATGGCAGCAAAAAACAAAGTAATAAACAGTACGAACAAAACGCATAATACTGTTGGAGGTGCGTCAATGGGAGATAATTCTAAAGTGATGCAAACAACATCATACGACATCAACAACAGTCATTACGAAGTGGTTCGCATATTTGATAAGAGCAGAGATATTAAATCTTTGATAGAGGAAAATATTTCTGCAAAGAATAAGGAGGTTTTTAATTGATATTCAAACCCTCCTGTGATATACTCCGTGTTGGGTATGTAATCCTTTTTTCAAGGAGGTTTCACCAATGAAAACGAACTTGAAATTAGCCGATGCATACTACAGACTATCCGTTGAGGAGGCCAACGGCGGTGAATCATCGAGTATTACAAACCAACGAAGTATCGTCAGGCAATACTGTGAGGACAACGGTATTACCATTGTAAAAGAATTTGTTGATGACGGTTTCTCAGGCTCAAATTTTGACAGACCGGGCTTTAGCCAAATGATTGCTCACCTTAAAGACGGGTTTGCAAATATGGTTATCACCAAGGACTTATCAAGACTCGGCAGAGATATGACCGAGTCAAGCTACTATGCAGAAACCTACTTTCCCGAAAATCAAATTCATTATATTGCAATCAGTGACAACTTCGACTCAAACGAAGTTAACATTATGGCTCCGTTTCAATTTGCGATGAACGATGTTTATCTGCGAGACACCTCACGGAAAATCAAGCAAGTCATAAATCAAAAAAGGACAAAAGGCGAATATTGTACCTGCCCTCCGTTCGGCTATATGAAGAATAAAGATGGCACGGCGCTTGAGCCTGACCCGAAAACTGCTCCGATAGTGCAAAAGATATTTGCCATGGCTCACGATGGAAAATCTGCCAGAGCCATAGCAACGGCGCTCACCAAAAACGGCGACATAACACCGCTGAAATACCGTGTACTTTACCGTGATAACTTCGGCGAAAGAGGTGCTGCAAGAGCTGTTGATGAATGGAATTACACAACGGTAAAGCGAATACTAAAAAACCCGGTTTACCTTGGGCACACAATTCTCGGCAAAACAAAAAAGGCAAGTCTCAAATCAAAAAAGAAACTTGCCGTGCCGGAAGAAAATTGGTTTATCACAGAAAACACGCACACACCGCTTGTTACCAAAGAGCAGTTTGACCAAGCCGCCTACTTTATGGGAATGAACACAAAGAATTGGCAAGGCTACGAAAAATGCCGTTCAAGCATTTTCAACGGCTTAACCTTCTGTGCGCATTGCGGCGGTGCAATGTGTTCGTCGGGAACAGTGTATAAAGGCGAGCGAATGAAATATTGGTATCTTTCGTGCAACAATATTCCAAAGCGTTCCAAAAATCACTGCGAACACGGAGCGAGAATAAAATATACAGACTTGCTTGAAATAATAAAAGCCGACCTTAACCAATTGATTTCTCTGTCCGACGATGACAAAAAAGAGATTATCAAACAGGCAATTCAAAGGTCGGGACAAGTTAATATTTACGAAAATTCAGAGGACAATAAATCTGCTATCGAGGGAAGAATCGATACAATCGACAGAATCATTATGAAACTCTACAACGACTATGCAGCGGGAACAATATCGGAAGATGTGCTGAATACAACAGCGTCGAAAATGTCCGACGAAGTTGCAAAGCTGAAAAAACAGCTGTCCGAAATTGAACGCAAGCAGTCAAACGGAAACGAGATAACAAACAATTATGAAAAATTCTTTGCACTCGTAAAACAGTATGAGCATATTGATGAGCTGACGGAAGAAATCGTTCGCACCTTCATAGAGAGAATTGAAATCGAAGAAAAGGTACTGCCGGAAAATAAAAAAATCGCAGGCAAAAATGTACCTTACAAGCAAAAAATCACAATCTATTACCGATTTATCGGCAATTTTCAAGAAAATATAGTTAATAGACAAGATATAGCAAGTTAGTCGAATATCTTGCCAAAATCAGTGCATTTTAATATGTAAACATACGCACTGAGAGGTTGGTGTTAACCTTAAGCAGGGCTACAACGGTGATCTTACTTCTAAGCAAGCCGGCTCCGTAGGCGGCCAGATGGTTAATGTAATGTGTCCTGTACGAACTGTTCAATTTCAGCGTACAAATTGGGCTAAAAATAATCAACTTCAGCCGATTACATACGAATTTTGCATAGCGGTATAAAAGCCCACTGCACACAACAAAAACATCCAAAAGCTACAAACAATAAATACAATGAACGCCCTCTGATGTGAACTGCCCCAAATTGTGCTGACAAGAAAATGTTGTATATAAAAGCCAATTATGGTACTATGATAAAAGGAGGATAAATTGCTATGAAAGAACAAAAAACCGATCTTAAAGAAATGAATAAAGATAATAATCAAGGCGAAATAGTTATTTATCAAACTGATGACGGTGATACAAAAATTGATGTTCGATTTGTTGATGAAACGGTATGGTTGACACAGGCACAATTATGTGAACTTTACCAAACAAGCAAATCAAATGTAAGTGAGCATATTAAAAATATTTTTGAAGAGGGCGAGCTTGAAGAAAATTCAACTGTTCGGAAATTCCGAACAGTTCAAAATGAAGGCGAGAGAATTGTCACAAGAGAGCAATTACATTACAATCTCGATATGATTATTTCACTTGGTTACCGAATCAAATCAATTACTGCTACTCATTTTCGTCGTTGGGCAACCGAACGCTTAAAGGAATATATGATAAAAGGTTTCACCATGGATGATGAAAGACTTAAAAATCTCGGTGGTGGAAATTATTGGAAAGAACTTTTAGACAGAATCAGAGATATTCGTTCTTCCGAAAAAGTTATGTATCGTCAAGTCCTTGACCTTTATGCGACAAGTGTTGACTATAATCCGAAAAGCAGCGAAACTATTGCTTTTTTCAAAATGGTTCAAAACAAATTGCATTATGCGGCACATGGTCATACTGCCGCCGAAATTATTTACGAGCGCGCAGATGCAAATAAACCGTTTATGGGAATGAAGGCTTTTGACGGCGATTTTCCAACTGCCAAAGATATTTGCGTTGCAAAAAATTATCTTAATGAAGATGAGCTAAAGGTGCTCAATAATATTGTTTCAGGATATTTCGATTTTGCGGAAATTCAAGCTATGCGGCACAATCCCGTTTATATGAGCGATTATGTTAACCAACTTGATAATTTGATTCAAGTAACAGGCGGAAAAGTGCTTGATAATGCAGGAAAAATCAGTCACAAGCAAGCACTTGAAAAAGCAAACGAGGAATACAAAAAATATGTGAATCAAAATCTTTCGCCCGTAGAAGAAGCGTATTTGCAGACTATTAAGCAAATAGAAAAAACTGCAAAGAAAGAATCGAATTAATACAATTTTTTTATATGAAATACGAACGACATGAGTATTTTGAAATTAAAATCGAAAAACTGCAAAGTAACAGTAACCTTTGGAATCAAACGATTGCCTATGCAAATAATTGCTCTTGGAATGTCGGGAGGCATTTAGCCAAGCTATTGGAACAAGATGATTTTCAAGATTTTGAAGGCGTTTTTATAGCTTTGATTGGCAATAATATTATCGGATTTTGTACTTTTCTTGAAACGGACTACTATCCCGAAAATCGCTATTTTCCTTGGATAAGTTCAATTTTTGTTGATGAAGAATATCGAGGAAATCGAATTAGTGAAAAGCTTATCCAATCTGCAATAAATCACGCTCGCATTTTTGGATTTGATAAAGTATATATTCCGTCAAATATAATCGGTCTTTACGAAAAATACGGATTTTGCAAGATCGATGAACTCGAAAATTATGACGGTGATATCGATAATATTTTTATGAAAGAAATATAAAACAAAAGCGTTGGAGAAATCAATCTCCAACGCCTTTTTAATTGTGCATCAACTATTATTTTCGGTAAAATTCAATCCCGACAAATCAATTTCATATTTCAACAAAATTGGTTGTAAATGAAAAAGTAAATATAACGAATACAAAACGAATATAACGAATAAATTTGGAATACACATTATTCGCCGTTAAAAGTGGCACAGATCGCAAAAGTTCGTTGTAATTTTTGGCACGAACTAAATTTGTAAATTTATAAATCGCACATTCGCAAAAAGAAAACCTCCTTCGGTACAATTTGAGTATCACAGGAGGTTTCACTATAACACTATAGATTTTTTATTATAAAATTTGAAATATAACTTACTTTACCCGATAATAGAGTTGATTTTGATATTAGTCTTTTTTTCAGTTCAAAGGCATCATCAAAATCATTACCGATAATTGATATGATAATATCAACATCTCTTTCATAGATACCAATATCTAAAAGCATTTTCTTTTGCTTTGAAGAAGAAAAGTATAATTGCTCTATAGCGCCAACAATTCTGCTATCGAGAGTTTCCAAATATGTTTGTGAAACCTTCTCCAAATTCATAAAATACTTTATGATTATTATCTTGGCGTAAAACTGATGTTCAATATAGCTGGATTTAAGCTTGATTGCCGTTGATATAACAGTGTCAATACCTCTTGAAGAATAGTAACGCATGGCATCGTTGACAACCGTTCTTATCTTCGGGCGATTTCGGTTTATAAGCCTATTAAGCATGTTTGCTTTAAAACTATCTTCTTTACCTTCACAAACAGCATAAAGAATTCTTACTAATTGACCTCGACCATAAAGCTTCTCGTCAGATAACTTTTGTAATTCGGTAATAATTTCAGATCTACGATTACAATAATTCAAATACAAATTCTTTATTGTGTCAAATCTAAAATGGCTGCCTATGTTTTTTATGTATTCTTCATGTGTAATACCAAGGTGCTTCAAAAATGCCAAATAATCATCGTGTTCTTCAATTTTGCCTCTTTGAATATCAATATCCTTACTGTTATCTGTTAATTCAAATTTTATGGTTCTAATGGCATCAATTTTTTTGTATGGAGGATCAGATGGAGCTTTTAAATAATAGGCATCCCCTATATAGTGTTGATTTAATCGTCCAGTTCTACCAACAAGATTAAAAAAATCAAATGCTGAGAAATTGTCATCAGATATGTTTCTTTCGCTTCTCCTGGAAGGCTTTGTAATTACAATATTTTTGGCACTTGTATTCACACCTTCCAATAGTGTTGAAGTACATAGCAACCTATTATATTGTGGATGATTTTCATACAAGTTTAATTGATAAAGACGAATACCCAATGGCATCTGACCATTATGAATTGCATATCCACGCTCTAAAGCTTTAACGACACTCCATTCTTCATGTATTTCGTCTTTTGCCCAATTAATGAATGATTTTATATTTTCATCAATTTCGTTTAAAACAGGTTCTTTAGAAATAAAATTGCTAACATATCGATACATGCCAGTTACCGTAGGGAAATATACTAAAGTTTGCTCTTGATTATCTATTCTGTTTAATAACTTTTGACACTGAGGATATCTGTCATTTGCATTTAATAATTCTTCCGTAATAACATTGTTTATGACCGGAGAATATTCGGTATTATAAAAATATGGTTTCTTGTCTAATAACTCAATATCAGCTATTGCCTTTATGAAAGGAGCAAGCAAAATGTATTTTCTTGCTACACGAGATAGGTGGTAATATGCCATGTTCAATACAAGAACACGATCATCTGTCTCATCAGTCTCTAATTTATAGACCTCGTCTATTACCAACAAGTCTATATTTTTTATCAATGTATATAATTCATCCTGTACTACTCTATCATGTGTTAAAATAAATATATTCTTTGAGGAAAAATCATACTCTCCATTAGCATCCAATTGTGTATGTACTTTGTAAGAATTAAAACACAAGGTGTATTTTTTAATAATCTTTTTTATATATTCATCGACCAACGCCAACGTTGGCACAATTAGTACAATATTTTGAGGTTGTGTTCTTGCAATATACTCAAAAACGCAAAAAGTTTTACCAAAACTTGTAGGAGCACTAACGATTATTGCATCGTGTGACTTAATCTCGTTTAATATTTGGATTTGTTCGGGATGCATGGCTATGCTATCGTCTAGTTCCGACTGTGCAAATGCATTATACAAAAGAGAATCAAGAGTATAATCATTTGAATAAACTGTAAGATCTAAAGCAAACAACTTATCCGCAATCGTTTTGGCAGCTTCTGTAGAATCGTCAGCTTTTGCCAAATAATCAATACATTGATCTCTAATCTTTTGTGGATCAGGATTACTGTACATTTGACTCATACATAGCTCTCCTTTCAGCAATTGCTAAAGTAAATGCTTTTACAAACTCATCTTTATCAATGAGAGGAAGTGAAATAACAATATATTCTGTCTTAAGATCATATAGCGTAACTTTTTTGATTTTTCTTAGTTTTTTGAATATTTCTTCAGTTGTTTCATTTCCACCATGAGCTATAAAAATAGGTATCCCTATTTTTTCAACTGATGCTTTTTTTATAAAGTCTGACATACCAATAGAGACCTCAATTTTATCTCCAAAATCATCTACAAAATATCCCATTTTATCTTTGAGCCATCTTTGACTCAGTATTAATTCAAACTCATCATCCACTTGGGATTGATAAGAAGATAGCGATTTATTAATTAAAGCAATACCGTTTTCGATACTTTTGCTAACTTTTGATTCTCCTAACAAAAGCAACTTGTCTTCATGAGAATAGAAAAGTGTATCAATACCAAAAATACTCATATTATAATCAGTCAATATATTAAGTTTTGGTATGATACACTGATATCCAAAGTACTCCGATAAAATATTACTAAATATGTATTCACCTATTTTCCCTATTTTGTCAAGTCTTATTTTCTTTATACCGTTTTGTTCTATAAGAGTATGTTCTGCAGAAATGATGCTTAACAAATCTTTTTCAATACTTTTTGGTAATTCAACATGGTTTTCTTTATCAATAAATATTTTAAGCTTTTTATATAAAGCAGCATAGTTAGCAGGGGTAGGCTCAAAAGAGATGGAAGCCTTGTTCTCTATGTATCTTAAAAGTCTATTTTCATCAAAAAAATATTCGAACATTTGTGAATAAAATAATTTTGAGTTTGTTATATTGATATGAACAAAACTGGTATATTCATCAGAAGAATACACCTCGAAATCATTAAAAGTTTGTTTTTTCAATTCCATTTTTTCAACTCACCCGCTTATATTACATTTGATAAGATATTCCAATCATCACTTTGTATATTGTCAGAATAATTATCCATGCAAATACAAAGCTCATCTGTACTGTCATCGTTACGAACGATTCCGCCCTTTAAGCCATACTTCTCGAGGTATGATTTAAGTACGGTGAATTTCTTTGCAGTATATTTATCGATATCTTGGCTATTGCCACTACGATCAAATCCGCCTTTAGTTTCGATTATCCATATTTTTCCACCTACACAAATAATATAGTCGGGATAAAACAATTTTTGCTTTTCGGAGTTATCGACATAAACAATAGAAAGATACTCGTTACCTTTATCACCATTTTTATACCACCATTCAACCTTTTCGGAACGTTCACAGAATTTTTCAAATTTAAGTTCCGGAGTTGATCGAGGTGCAGCAGATGATAAATATCCTTGATAAACATTCTTTTTGTACTCAATCTGTGTTTTCAGATCGCCATTATAAGTAAACAGACAAGACTGCGGAATTCGAAATTCGTTTTCGGATATGGATTTAACATCCAATTTAAATTGTGCAAGTTCGTATGCCATGGCTTCACGAATAAAGTGTTTCAAGCGATCAGCGTTATTAAGTACAAAAGCATAGACTTCTCTCGACTCCAACGCAAGTATTTTGCGGCTGTAATTGAAGTTTTTATCAAATAGTTTACGGATAATGGTATTCATAAAGGAATAAGTCATGCCAATTTCTAATCCAATTTTACCTATCTTCTGATGATAATCTCGTCCGTGCTTTTTCGTATTTAGTTTTTCATTAACGGAAATTGAATTCATATCCGAAGAATTAAATTCGAGTGTGGATGTCTCTCCGGAAACGGTGTGTCTAATAATATCTTCGCTAAATATATATCCTTCTGCCTGTAAACGTGTCTTGTTTATGGCCTTATTTCCACCGACGCCGTATTCTTTTTCTGCGTACATTGCAATCGCTTGTAAAGCTTTTTGAGGATTACGAGTTGCGGTGACCATTGTACGTTGCTGAGATGTAAGAGCAATAGTCTTATACTCGTTTTTCAAAAACAATGTACAAGCATTTAATGCACTTTTATCAAGTGCCATTTTAACACCTGCAGTAAACTTTTCATCAAAAGTGTAAAGATAGCAACTGTCAAGCAGATCGTCATCATAGTGCTTTGCTTCAGGCATACGGCGAATACGACCTATGGTTTGTATCTCAAAAGTTTCATCCATGTTATCACGAAGTTTGACAAGGATCTGTGCTCTAGGACAATCCCAACCTGTTGCAACGGCCTGTTTGATAATAACAACTGAAGATGTTGCATCAGATTCTTCTATTCCATCTAAATTTTCGTGTCTATCAGAAAGCCATACTGCAAGTTGACCGTTTTCACAGGTTATTCCTTGTGTTTCAAGATATTGTTCGACACTATCTTGCATCGTTTCGGATTTATTAGGTATCTGAACAACAATTAAAGGATTGATATTCGCATCTTTCTGTAAAAATGCAACACGAATTTCACGCTGCTTTAACAGTGCTTTTTCAAGAAGATAAGAAGTTTGATTTTCTGTTTCTACGGTTTGGGGAAAATCTTGATTGATAACAAGCATTTTCTTGATAAGTCCGGCGGCAATAACTTCTTCTTCGGGAATTTCAATTATTTCTGCTTTTGCGATACCCTTCGGAGTTGCAGAACAACGAATAATTTTATCCGTGTGAAAATACTGAATTATCTCATCCGCTTTTACTGTATTATTTTGGTGGCTCTCGTCCACAATTATCACAAAGTGAATACCGTCATTGAGAGCGTGCTGAATATGCTCTAAAAAGTTGGTGCGTTCACTGTCTTTAAGAGCATTATTGCCTTTCTTTGTTAGCTTTTCCCAATTTATAAAACAACTGTCGTTTTCCTCAAAACCTGCCGTCATCACATCGGATAGGAGTTTCGTCTGCGAAGCGTGGATATACTTATCCATTTTTGCCTTGCTCTGTTCTTCAAGGTTGCCTTTACCGGGCGTAAGCCATACAAAGACGGTTTTTGGGAAAGACTGTATGTATTGGTGCATAAAATATGTCAGAATAATAGTTTTACCGCTACCAGTAGGACTTTTGAGGATAATATCACGTGCAGGAGTTTCCATTGCTTCAAACAGCGATTTTACCGCATTTAACTGGAACTCTTTTAATTCCATTATCGTTTGCCCCCTTTTTTGTTAGAAGACTGTTTTATGCCTTTTGCAATTTCCGTTTTTATTTCTGGCATTTTAATTATTTCGCTCATCATTCCGTTAAAGAAATTTTGATTGAGATTGTTCTCATTTTCTTTTTCCACTAATTCTAATTTATGTTTATGTTCAACTTCCATTTTTTCAAGTTCTTGCTGATGTTTCTTGTTTAATGAATCAATATCTATCTTATGTTGCTCCATTAGTTTGTCTAAATCGTGTTTATTTTGCTCCTCAACAACCTTAATTTGAGCAGTTGCGTTTTTATAGGCTACTAAATATGTAACTGCTCCGGTAATAATTGCCGGAATACATGAAATTAACAATGTTTTTATAAAATCCATATTTAATCCTCCTGTAAGTCACGATAATAATAATCGGGTATAATGCTGATTTCAATATCGTGTGCTTGTAACTTTTTCTCTTGCTCTTCTGTTGGTAAAACGTCGTGTCCCATATACAGCTTGCGACATTTTACAAAAGAGTCGGTATTTGTAATAAATTCGTCAAGTTCTTCTTCGGTCAGAACAATGGCAATTTCAGAGTTACCCGTAAAGTTAATGCCGTTTTCAAGCTCAACAAGTTCACGGATATGCAAAAGTAACTCGTCCGCATATTCGTAATACATACGATCAGAGATGGGAATATAGTCAATCTTATAATATTTAAGACTTGCGGTGTACCCCTCTTTTTCAATCACACGCTTGATACGCTCGTATGTAACATCACGACAGATATTGTTTTCGTTATTGGTGCAAAGAATAAATTTGCGGTTGCCGCCGTCCTCTGCATTCAACTTCATAACAGCGTGACCTGTTGTACCGGAGCCTGCGAAGAAGTCCAATATAGTAGCATTTGATTTTGCAGTCAATTTTAGCAATTCAACATACAAACCGATGGGCTTTGGTGTACTGAAAATTTGCTTTGTATTTGGTAGTATTTTTAACAACTCTTTTTTCCCTTGTGTTGATGTACTGAAGATGTGTGCATCGAACCAAGTGTCAGGTACACTCCCTTTGTAATTGACCTCATTGTAAAAGATTTTCATTTGAGGTCTACCTGTTCCGTTTTTACCGAAAACTATACGGTTGTTCGCATAGGCATCGGCAAATTTTTCTTTTGAAATTCGCCAGTGTCTTCCTCTTGGAGGAAGGTATTGTTCACCTGTCACTGGATTAGTAATTGGGTATGTTAAATTAGGACGGATATTTGGAGCATCAAAAGGATCTGCTTTCCATAATCCACGAGGATCATTATCTGGATTTGAAAATTTACTTTTATCTGTCTCTTTCGGGATAAATGTAAATCCTTTTAAATTATTCCAAATTTCCTTATTACTGTCTTTCAATCTTCTATTATCTTGACGTTTGTATTTTGCATAAACCAATATATATTCGTGATTAACGCTAATATCTGTATCATTTTGCATAGAGGTGCGATTATGCCAAGGAATACTTGTCATAAAGTTAGATTCTCCAAATATGTCATCGCATAATAACTTTAGTTGAGAATGCTCCTTATCGTCAATATTGATAAAAATTGCTCCATTCTCAGACAATAACGATTTCGCGATATACAATCGTTTTCTCATAAATGACAACCACTTACTGTGCTTGAATGAATCAACTTTATCCACATAGCAATCATCATATATAAAATCCTTATTTCCTGTATTATACGGCGGATCTATGTAGATAAGGTCAATTTTGCCTTTGTGAGTCTTTTCAAGCAATTTGAGCGAAGCAAGGTTGTCGCCCTCAATGAGAAAATTCATCTGTCCGCCGTTATCAATGAACAAGTCCCTGTCTTCCGTCAAAACAGGCGTATGCGTATCAAGCACCTCGTCAATTTCCTCACGGTGTTCCTCAAAAACAAGTCCGTATTTTTTACCGTTGACATCTTTTTCAAGGTCGGAAAGATATGAAAGCAGATTGCCTGTGTTTTCGTCCTGCGGCGCATTGGATATAAAAGTGCGAATTTCCTTGATTTTAGCAAGTAAATCCTCACGCTTTTGCTTTGATATGTTAGTGCTCATTTTATTTCTCCGTATTTTTCTGCTCTTTTGGTATAATATTAGCCATTGAATTTAACAAAGTATTATATGCCTGCTGAGATGCTGCTTGCTCTTGCCATTTGTCGACTATACCCTGAGGAATATACGGATTTTGTATTGTTTCCCAGGTGATTTCTTTTTTATACCCGATATTCTTTGCAATTTCTTCCAAAAGTTTATACATCAGATTTTTCTTTTATTTGCCATTAAATCTGATTGCTCTGTTGAAGAATATGCTTCATAAAGTTCTTTCCAGGCAGCCACGTACAGTTTTATCTTTTGCGAAAACGACATCAATAAGATTAAGAGCGTGAACGCTATCAACTGTCCAGCCATATATCCGTGAAGTCATAAGCACCTTGAAGATATGCATTTTGTCTTTTCTTATTTCTGCTCTATCTTGTAAATACTGTCCAATTATCACAGCAGCTATTGGAATTATTATAATAGCTAATAAATTTAATACATCCTTCGTTTCCATTTTATCCTCCTGTTATCAACTTTTCTTTTGTTTTTGCTTATCCAAAGTGCCAAATTGGCACTTTGAAACTCTATAATGACACTTTGGAATTTTACAAATTCTCCATATTAAAAGTTGCAAATCCCTCATAGTAATAATTTTGGTCTATATAATTTATTAGACCTCATCTGTAAGCTGAGTATATAGCCCATCTTCCTTTACAACTTTATCAGCTCCTAAACTTGTGCTTCCTGCCATATTCTTTATCCTCCAGCACAATTAGAAAGGTAATTCTTCGTCGGGCGCTATGTATAATACGCCGCCATCCCAAGGAAGCGTTTGAACTTTTTTAATTTTACTTTTTTCACATTTATCAAGAAAAGTTAATGTATTCGCAATGATTCTAACAGCATATTCTGCCTCTGCTTTTGAAAGCAAATCATTGGGATGTGCAGCGCTATTGTCATTTCGTATACCATTAAATTTATCAAACAAGTTAATGGAATTTTGAATAGCTACAACTGCAAATTCGGAATCAAAATAAGCATTATCCACATACCATTTTTTGAGCATTCCGGCGAGTGAATGAAGCGGATACTCGTTACCTTTAGAGTCAGTTGTTTCAATTGAGTGGGTATGGCACAAATTGCGCAAATATTCTGATGCAAACGTATGAAGTCGGTCAACAACCAATTCTGGCTTGTCGTTTTTAATGTTTTCTTCAATATCTTCTAAAAGAAGTTTGAGATTTTTAATGTTCTCTTCTTTTGGAAGTTCAACTGTTTGGAGAGTTTGCAATCGCTCTATAATATGTTGAATTTGTTGATAATCATAATTATCCTCATCAGACCACCAATCTGTCTCCATCTTAAAGCAGAAATAATCTGATAACGTTTTTAAGAGTTTTGCAATGATTTGCGGGCTACACTCATCCCAAATCTTCTGTATACATTTTTGTTGTGATAAGCCTTTGTAACCCGCATCTTCAAAAATGTTTATCCCACAAGAGTCATAAATCAACTCTTTAGTTGTGCTTTTGTTGTGGGCTCCCTTGTCGCTCCAGTATTTAAATATAAACCCATCACTTATTCCAAACAATCGGCAAATCGTTTGCTTTTCGATAAATGAAAGTACACTCAAAATTATTCCTCCGTATTGTAAAACTCATCCAACACATATGTTTTAACAGGTGTAATGTACAGTTCATATCTAATAACTAATCTTACTAATTCATTGCCATCAATCAATGTAATGGGTGAGCCTTCGCGTGCCGCCTGTCTTGCGGAATTTGTAAATCTTCCGTTTGTGATAAACACTCCGTAATCGGCTTGATACTTATTCATTGCACCTAAAAATTGATTAATTTCGGGCTCTCTTACCGGAGCAACATTATATCTCTTGCATTGAATGACAACTCTGGTTGTTCTGAAATCGTTTGCATCTGTATGGTAGCCGTAACCGTCTATTCCGCCGTCGTTGCTGATTTGAACACCTTTTTCGGTAAATTCAACACCCATACGGTTTAACAAAGCTCTTGAAAAAGCCTCGAATTTTTTAGGTGACATTTTAGAAATGGCGACAAGAAGTTTTTCCTTAAAATCGTCCTTTATTTTTTCTTCCGCTTCCGGTTCTTCCTCGTTTTCTGTTGAATCGGATTCTTTGTTTTTTCTGTTCTTTTCGCTTAATTCGTTCCAATATTTTGCCGAAACTTCGATAATATCTTTTTCAACATTCAAGCTGTCAATATCAAGATATAATCCTTTTTCGGTCAAGGTAATCGGAGAAGAGTTTGTAAATGTTAATAATTCAGCAAAATACAAATCTTTTATAGCAAAATTGAATTTGAAATTAAATTCTTTATATACATTACCCGTTTTCTTCGATTTCTTTTCTGTCTCGGCATATTCTGCAATCTGGTCATCCAAGTCGGAAATGCGTTCCTTTATTTCGGAGCGCTCTAATTGACCGCCGGCTTCTTGTAACACTTTTAATATCGGCTTAATTAAATATGCTATTTTACCTTCCGAAGATAGTGCTTTTAAATTCATAATTAGTACCTCAATCCTTATATCTCAAACTAAAACTTCCCACTTACCGTATCTTTTTCCGCTTTCTCGGCGGATATAGTTTTTATCTTGCAGCGATTTCATAATTCGTTTGATGGTTGCAATGGATTTTCCGGTTGCTTCTGCAAGCTCTTGCTGTTTAATAGTTGGATTCTTTGCGACCAATTCTAAAACTGCAAGTTCTTCTAAAGTGCAGTCCAAAGTATCAAATTGACACTTTGGAACTTTTGGGCTGATACTTTGGAAATTGCTCTCTGCATAATCAATGTGCATATATCTGTTTTTCAGTTCATAATGCGTATCTAACAAGAGATTTGAAAAGAACATTTCCAAAAACTTCGTCGTGGAATGGATGCCTTTTTGCAAATTATTGTAATTTGCACGAACCAAAGCGTTACGGAAATACCAAGAATTTTTTTCGAATGCGTCGTTGTTTACGCTAAAGCCGAATGTTTTCATATATTTTATCATAAATACGGCAGTCGCACGGGTGTTTCCCTCGCTAAACGGGTGAATTTGCCAAATATCGGAAGCAAATTTAGCTAAATGCTTTACAGCCGCATCAACCGACAAACCCTCATAAGAAAACTGTTTTTCTGTGGAAAAATCGTAATCCAAAGTTTCCTTAATACTGTTCCAATCCGCATAGGTAACAGTATCGCCGTTCAGAACCCACTCTTTCTTTGTGATGTTGTACTGCCTGACTTGTCCTGCGTGACTGAATACGCCCTCAAACAACCTTCGATGAATCGAAAGCCACTCGGCAGGGGAGAACTGAAACGCTTTTTCGCCTAATAACTTTGCAATTCTTGCCGAAACAATGTCCGCTTCTTTGGTTTCATTTTCCGTTTCGGTGCGTACGCAACGCTGCTCATAGTAACTGTGAATACGCTTTTGAGCCTCGTCGATAGTGATTTTACCTTCGATATGCTCTTTGGCGGTGTCTAACAAATAGTCAGATGTATTCAGCCCGTCAACGGCCTGCAAACCGATGGCTGTTTGCCACGCTTCGCTTTTTTCGGCTTTGTCGGGTTCGCCTTGCTTTATATATTCTTCAAGTTCAAATTGCCAATTTTTGTCCGGCATATTTGCACCTCGTTTCTTTTCAAGAATGATATTTTATAAATCTTCTTTTTTAGAAAGAAGATACCATTTTTTTATGTAGGAATCATTTAATAATTGTTTATCGGATTCAACCAAAGATATAAATAATTGAGTTAATCCATCCCACTCTTTTATATTTCCCGGCGGATGAAGCGACCACTGTAATTGTTCTAAAGTCCAATTGTTTTTAATTAAGTTATGCATCATTGATGTTGTTGCATAATTTTCTTCATCGTCGGCACCGCCCAAAGCAATCGGTTTAATGTGGTCAATTGACGGCACTAGCTCCCAATATGCAATATGGCAGGCGTCCATTTTCCAATGCTGTTGGTATGGAAATTCATTAGGACAGTAATAAGAAATTACTTTCAATATACCCGGATTAACCAATCGTTCGCCACTGTATCTGTCAATAAACCCATCTTTTATGCACTGCTTAAATTTTATTTTATCCGTAATTCCTCTTTTTGAACGCTTGGAATACTCAAACGGATATTCACTGTTGATAATTTCTTTAGCTTTTGTGTCGTTTTTATCCATTAATTGTAGCGCAATCTTTTCAATTGTATCTGTTTTCAAATGATTACACCCCCGAATCAGTCAAAGTATTGGAAATGTTTTTATAATTCTTCAGCCTTAAAGGCTGTAAATCCCTCATAGTAATAACTTTGGTCAATACCGTTTATATAAACCTCACGGCTGTTTATTTCGTCGGTAAGCGCACCTTTTAGCAACACTTTAATCTCTACATCTTTAATCGGACTGCGGCATTTTGTCAATGTTTTCAAGTGCCATATTGCACCTCCGAAATTTGATTATTTATCCGCTGCAATACCGGATTTCATCCAAGCGTCAATTTCACTGACTTTGAATTTCCAAAGGCGTCCGATTTTTGCTGCGGGCATATTTCTTCTTTCTATCCAATCAAGTACGGTATCACGGCTGACGCCAAGATATTCGCATATTTCTTTCATTGAGTACCAGCGCTCGATGTTAGAATCCATTAGATTTTCCTCGCTTTCAGATAGTTACAATTATATAAATTTAGTATATCACACAGAATGCTTAAAATCAATGATTATTGCGGGTTTATAAGGGAAAAGCAAGAAAAAATCAAAGCAAAACGGAGCTGTTACTCGAACGGCTCCGTAAGGTTAATTATAGTTATTTGTTTTTCTTGATTCTATTCGGGAAACCACTCTCACGCCACTCTTCAAACTCCAAAATTTCTTATTAAGATTCCTAAACCTTGTGTGTAATCTTATCAAAGGGATATTATAAAAGACAGCATTTTCGCAAAGTATGACTTACCACTAATGAGATTGAACACAACAGGAAGTGGTGAAAAAGAAAAAATAGTTTCAAAATTAAACGAACTGCTTGCATAAACATAAAAGAGTTGAGAAATTGTATTCCTCAACTCTTTTTATTATAGTGTAACTTAATCACGGTAAAATTTCCAGCCAATAGCCGTCCGGGTCCTCAATAAAATAAATACCCATTTCAGGATTTTCAAAGCAGATACAACCCATTTCTTCGTGCTTTTTATGTGCCGAATCAAAATCATTTGCCTTAAATGCCAAATGAAATTCACATTCGCCCAAATCGTACGGCTGCGGATGTTCTTTAAGCCAAGTAAGTTCAAGCTCAAAATCGCTTGAATCATTGCTCAAATAAACGATAATAAAATCGTCGGTGGTTTTTCGTCTGACCTCGTGCAAATCAAGCGCATCACCATAAAACTTAATCGACCTATCCAAATTTGAAACATTATAGTTTTCATGAATCATTTTAAAGCTCATATTTCTTCTCCTTTTGCTGATTCTGTATTTTTTATTTGTGATTTATACTGCGGATATTCGGTGATAAACCTATCAATCACGTCCGGCTCGTTCCAATAATGCATTGGAAAAACGGCGTTGCAATCGACATGTTTCAAAAAATAAAGCATACCGTCGGCATAGTGTTCCTCCTGCCGTGGGTCAAGAGGAACGAATGCAGCTTCAAAATGAGCGCCCTTGATTTTGTCAATCTCGGCACGGTACATGGAGGCCATATGGCGGTTATCGGCTTCCGTCTCACCCTCCCAATGCCAATCGTTCAAATCACCTGCGTGGTAAATTAAGCCCTCGCTTGTCTTGACGATAAAAGCAACACCGCTGTCGGTTGAAAGAAGCGTACTAACTTGTGTGCCGTTGTCAAGAATATAGGTTTGATCGTGATAAGCCGTCGTGACTTTCACACCGGCAGGATACTTCTTTTTGCTGATATCTTTCGCCAAAACAGCCTGATAATCCATACCCATATCATCAAGAATTTCAAAGATTTTCGGATTGAAATGGTCTTGGTGAAAGTGACTGCAAAAGACGACAACTTCCTTGCTTTTGTCAAGCCTTGGCATATCGCCTTTGTAATAATCAAAAACATAGTAGCAGTCCTCAGTTTCAACCAAAAATCCGCTGTGGTTAATGTATGTTATTTTCATAATCCACCTCTGCAAATTAAGAATTTTGAGCAACCGTTAAATTTCTTCAATTCCCAAGCTTTTCAAATATTCATAAGTTCCATTATAATACTCCGGCAGACGTGTGCTGTCTTTCCAAAAGCCGGTAGATGTTTTATTACCATTACCATACGGCACGCAAATCACCATACCCGACCTTGCACGAGTTAGTAAGACACGATAAGCATTGAGCATATATTTTTGCAATTCTTTTTATTTTCGCTATCTGCTGCGATTTGCTCATTCCATTTTGAATGGCCGTTGAATTTGTAAAAATGCCACTCTCCATTTTCATATCGCATATCGGCATCCCAAAGCAAACACGTATAATCTAATTCCAATCCTTGAACTTGAATTTCCGTTGCGGCATCCTCAAGATAATTTGACGATCTGGTATCCACCTTATCATCCAAAAACCAATGAACTGCATTTTCATCACCGGAAGGCAATATATGAATTCCAAGCGGCTTGAAACGAGCAGACTCTTTTGTCACTAACACTCCCGTTCGCTCGCTACCTCTTACTTTTTGATGCAACCATCTTTTAGCTTTTTGAATATCTCGTGTTAAAACAATCGGATATTTATCTTTGATTTCTTGATACAATTCTGCCGCATTATCTTCAAAACTCAACAAGGAATGAACAAAGGCGGACAATTTTTCTGCCCTGAAAGATCTTAAAGATACGCCAAGATGCAAATCATCTGAATATGTAACATGATTATTCTTCTCTAAAAGTTCGTTTACTTTACCTTCTGCATATTCAGCTTCGGTCAATTTTGGTGAAATATACACCTTCCAATCAGGGAAAGTATGATTTAAGGCGTTAATCCATTCCGAGATACCGGCTTCGCCGGTGTTTATTTCTTGACCACCGCCAACTAAGCAAACTATAGTTGCCCAGTCTTCTCTTTGATCTAATGACCAAATCAAAAATTCCGCTTCTGACATTGGGAAATTGGGCACTTTTAATTTGTTGCCATAAGTACCGCCTCGTTTGAGATAATCTGCTAACCTTTTATGCGTCCACGAGCGTTGTGCCTCATCAAATATTGCAACATGCTCCACTTCACCAAAGCCGGATTTTTTCAGCTTAATTGCTTTTTCAGGATCAATTTCCAATATACCGTTTTCAACGGGATTTTTTATCTTAGCGAGCATATTGTCACGGTATCTGTGAATCATTTGGATAGACTTGCTAACTTCTCTTCTAGAGTCTGTAAGCTTCTTTTTCTCATCGGACGCCATACATTTTTTACGATTATCCTGTGCAAGAGCTTCAGTTAAAACTGCTACCAAAGGCCCATTACCGGAAAGGTACACTGCGCCTTCGTCTTCAACAGGAACATCTTGTCCTTGATAAGTTTGTTTAATTGCTACATCAAGTCCAACAAGTGTTTTACCTGCTCCCGGAACACCGGTTACAAAGCAAATACTCTTTTCTCCGTTTGTTTTACTATCATTTATTACCTTGAGAATATATGATATTGTTCTGTCAGTTGAAACCTTATCCGCCTCATGCCTTGTTATATTTTCGACGGAATGATTTTCATAAAGAGACCTTGCTGCTTCAATGATTGTCGGCGTTGGTGCATAAGGACTTATAATCCAATTATCATCAACTTTTGACTCGTTTGGATAACGGAAAAGTATTTTAGAAAGTACATCTAATAATCCGGTTTTGCCTGTAACTAACGGATTGACAACCTTATCATCATAAATAGACATTTGAATTATATCTGTATGATTTTTATACTCTGTTGCAATCAATATAGGAACTATAATTTTATCTTCGCTCAGCTTATGAAAATTTTTAAGGTCGAGAGCATAATCAAGCACTTGGTCAATATCATTTTCAAGAATGTTTTTCTCACCATTCTTAAATTCCAAGCAAAAAATGATTCCATTTAAGAGAAAAACAACATCAACCCTCTTGCCTAATCGTGGTATGTCATATTCAAATATAATTTTGCCGTCATGATTTTTTAATTGAGAAATTACGTCTTGCATAATCGTAATTTCGTTCTTCCACGCTTCAATCGTTGTGGTCAAAGCGTTACCGTGATAACGGTCACACAATTCACATAATATTGCATTTGCGTCTTCATTTATAAATTTATCAAAAGTATTATTGTATAAGCATCGTGGATTGTTATTCATACTTTTTCCTCGATTCCTTAGTCATATCTTAATGTGATTATTATATCATAATTCTATTTTGCAAACAACATCGCAATTGACAAGCGAGTAAATTTTAGTACTAGCTCAAATATTATTTCTAAAAACACATCAACAAAACTTGAATTTTTCTCCGTATTATAGAAGGGCATTTTTTTCTTTGCTGAAAACAAATGTAAACAAGGTGTAAAGAATTTTGAAAAACACCCGAACAAAATGGGAATTTTTCTCCGTATAGTAGAGGGAGTTTTTTTTCTAGCACTTTTTCTTTTTGGTTTTCACTTTATAAAAATATTCTCTCGAATAATTTATAAGGAGGTTTTCGTATGCGTAAAAATTGCAGCAGTCAATTTTTTCTTTTGCCGAACAGGATTTTTGATGAACGGTTATCGCCAAATGAATTTATTGTTTATTCTTTTCTTATTCGAGCAAAGGACTCGGCCGGGCAAAGTTTTTGGTCGGTGCCTATGATTGCGAAAAGCTGTTCGATGTGTGCATCCACTTGCAGAAAAGTTTTGCATTCGCTGGAAAGCGGTGGGTACATAACTATCTCGAAGCGGTTTATCGACGGCGAACAAAAGAGCAATCTATACACGGTCAACAAGATTTAATGCACCGTGCTTTAGGGTTTATCGACAAAGAATATGAAAGGCTTTGATTTTGAAAATTTATGATTTTTGAAACGAAAATTGATGGCTTTTGAATGGATTTTGAAGCGAAATTCAAGCCGTCGATTTTAAAGCAGGATAAAGGGGTATGATTTTCGGGCGCTGAAATGCCCGAAAACGCCGTCCGGCAACGCCTGTCGGCTTTTCGATTCGTAATACTTTTGCGTATGATATGAAATTCGTATGCAGTAAAGGCTGTTTTTCGCATAAAATCAAGGCTTTTGCGTATTCAGTCAAGCGTTGCGGTATGATGATTAAAAATCAAAAAATTTTAGCAACGCTGTGAACAAAAATTGACGGGTTTGCTCAAAAACAGAATAACTCGTCGGACTTAAACTAAAAACGGCTTACAGGCGATTTGTGAAAGCCTGTGAGCCAAAACGGAGGTTAATATGAACTACAAATTTACAACGAAAGGCAAATCAAATTAAAGGAGGCAGATATAAAATCATAGTTAGCGTGTTGCCTTATGGCAGCAAAAGAAATAAATTCTAAAGCATCAGGCAATAATAGTATTGAAAAATCAAGCGGGAGTGAGCTGAAAATCAATACACAAAACATTGCCGATGAGAGAATCAGCACAGAGCTTTGGATGCAAGCATTTTGCAAATACGCTGCTGAATAAAAATGCCATTGACGACAAAACCTATCGCAAATTGATGGGAAAAATCAGCGTGGAAGTCAATCGCAGATACGGAAAGCCGAACTGAAAAGCTCTGTAAAACATTACCAAAACAGGTATCAATCCCCTAATGAACGCAGGGGTGAAATACTGTAAAATAAAGCTGGATAATAGAAATTATTTGTGATATTGTCTGCTTGGAAAGGAGTAAAAATATGGATATATATTCAACTCGTGAGAGAATCAGAAAAGAAAATATCAACTTTATGAACCTGCCGTTGCGAGTGACATTTTACGCTCGTGTCAGCACGGATTTTAATGTTCAGTTAAATTCACTTGATAACCAAATAACATATTACACCGATTTCATCATGAAAAATCCGAATTGGGAATATGTTGACGGCTATGTTGATGAGGGTATATCGGGCGTATCGACTGCAAAGCGTGAGCGATTCAACGAAATGATTGAGGACGCAAAGGCAGGAATGTTTGACCTGATTGTAACCAAAGAGGTGTCAAGATTTGCCCGTAACACGCTGGACAGTATTCGCTTTACCCGTGAACTTTTAGCAAGCGGAGTGGCTGTGTATTTTCAAAATGACAACATAAATACACTTGACGAGGACAGCGAATTAAGGCTTACGATTATGTCATCAATGGCGCAAGACGAGTCGAGAAAAATTTCTAATCGTGTACGATTTGGTCATCAGCAAGCTATCAAAAAAGGGACTGTACTCGGCACAAATAATATGTACGGCTACATCAAAAAAGACGGCAAGCTGATGATTGACGAAACGCAAGCCGACTTTGTGCAAGAACTGTTTGAAATGTACGCAACGGGAAAATTCAGTATGAAGCAAATGGAAAAGCATTTTTACCAAAAAGGAATACGAAATTCAAAAGGCAAAATGCTCTCCCACTCAACGATGAGCAACATCATACGCAACCCGAAATACAAAGGCTACTATGCCGGAAACAAGGTGCGAATTACTGACCTGTTCACCAAAAAACAAAAGTTTTTGCCTGAGGAAGAATGGGTTATGTATAAAGATGAAAGCGGTGAAACAGTACCTGCAATCGTCAGCGAGGAATTGTGGGACAAGGCAAACGAAGTGCTGTATATGCGAAGCCAGGATGTAATCACGGCACAGCACAAGACGGTGCATCAAAACCTACTGACAGGCAAACTGATATGTGCGCACTGCGGTATGCCCTACTATCGAAAGGACGCAGTAAGCAAGGGCGGAGAGAAAATTTCAAAGTGGGTATGCTCGGGTAAGATAAAAAATGGTGCATCAAGCTGTCCGAGCCGAGCGATTTATGAAAGCGAAATTAAGCCGATTATCGAAGATATTTTCAAATCGGGGCAACAGCATATTGAGGAACTCTCGGCGTGTGTGTTAAAACTTGTATCCGAAGTCCTTGACACAAACGAAAACAAGGACGAGCTTAACAGGCTGAACCAAGAACTTATCACACGGCAAAAAATGAAAGCGAAGCTATTGCAATACAATGCTGACGGAAGAATGGACGACAGCGAATTCATACGAATGACTGCCGACTGCGATAACGAAATCAAGGACATTGAGAGAAAAATAAACGCACTGAAAAAAACATCAAAAACCGAGCGAGAGATGAAAAAAGAACTTGCCGAAATCAAAACCATACTGAAAGCGGCGGAAAAGCACATTGACGGTGAGGAAATCGACAGAGCGTTTGTTGACCGATATATAAGCGATATTACAGTCTATCCCGACGAGGAAATAACACGCTTTGAGATACACTTAAAAGCCGGAACAACAGTCACTAAAACCCTTCAAAACCTTACGAGCCGTGCAGGTAGCAATAGTAAGAAAATGATCAAGGCTTATGAAGAATCAATGAAATAAGATTAACTGATGATTGCTAAACGGCAATCCCGATGCCCGCCGCGAAACGGGCACAAAAAAACTGCGCCGACAACAGCCGGTGCAGTTACTTTTTTATCGCTTAAACGCACAAATACGTTTTAATATTTACCCAAGGCGATAAACAGATGAACAACAAATAATATTTATGCTATTTACATAATTATGGATTTAATTTTAATGTGAACCGCAGGCAGAAAATCAACCTTTCAGGCCGCGTGACTGCCTATCCATATCCTCAACAACGATATCGAATATTTCGCCGAGGCCTGCGCAGTATTCAAGCACCTTCCATGGCTCATTTGTGTGAAAATGAATTTTAATCAAATCCTCATCACCAACGGCAAGCAGGCAATCGCCCTTAAAATTTTCCTCAAAATAATCGTTAATTGCATCCTCATCAAGATCATGTCCCTCAATGAGCAGCTGCGTATCATACTTAAATTCCATAAAAGACAACCTTACTTTCCGCTTTCATTATTTATTAAAATCAAAAAGATTAAGCCCGACAGAATCGCTGAAACTGCGATCCACACTGCCATTTATAACGGTGATAACCATTTCGCAGGTGGCACTGATTACTGCCTTATTTAAATGGCCGCCGAAAACCTCGCCCTTATCATTGCCGGCACTCATATGCAGATGGGCATAATATTCGCCGTTCATGGTGCTGACCGTGCCGGTGAGAGAAACGATTTCAAAGGTGCCCGAAAAGCTGTTTGAATAATACTTTTTCTCATCCGTGTTAAACACGCCGACTGTGAAATCATTAACCGCGCCGAGCGCAGCGATGCTTGCAAGCTTTATCTTTTCCGCTTTGCAGATTTTTTCAAGCCCGCAAAGAATTTCCTCGCCCTTATCAAGCCGAGCTATAATTGTGTTTTCAAATCTTTTATATTCCATAAAAGCACCGCCTTATATTATTCAACAAGATTTTTCAAAACGGGTATTTTTTTCAAAAGAAGCGAAATGCAAAGGCAAACCGCCGTTACGACTATTGTTTTAGCAACATTTGCAAGCAACGAATAATACTGCACAGGCACGATTCCAAAATACAAGATCACTGAAAGCAGCATATAGTGCAGATAATATATACCGAGTGTGGAGCGACCGAGAAGCGAAACGACCGGCATTTTAAGTTTTTTGAGATAAAGCGCCGCGCCGAAATAAATACCGAACGCCACAAACACGGTTGAAAGCCGGCCGTAGCCGTTTTTAACATAAACGCCCGCCCATTCAAATGTGCCTGCATAGTATTTTTTGATAAGCATTAACCCAAGCGTGCCGATAAAAAACGCTGCCGCAGGATAGATGCGCCTGAAGTCTTTTTCGGCAAAAAAAGCTTCGATTTTATCTTTTTTATTCATCACAAAGCCGCCTGCAATGAAATAAAAGAGCATATTTTTATAATTGCCGAGCGGCAAAATGCTTTCGGCATTTGAAAAATCGGGGAATTTTCTGCCAAACAAATCCGTGAGCAATTCCGAGCAAAAATTCAGCGAATTGAGCAAAATTCCGCCGAAAAGTGCGATTGCGGCCGCAATCAGCAATGCCGCCTCGGCACCTTTGCCGCCGTGCATTAAATGCCAAGTAAGCGGATAAAACAAAAGCACCAGCAAATATGCCGTCATAAACCACATGGCGCCGGTTTTAACGCCGTCCAAATTGCCGAAAAGAAAAACATATTCAAAAAGCTTTGAAATCGAAATATCAACCTTGGCATAAGTGCAGGTTACGAGCAAATAAATTATTTTCCACACTGCAAGCACGGCATAAGCCTTGAAAAAGCGGGCAAAATATTTTTTCCAATCAAATTTTTGCGCATTGTTCAAAAGGGCACCGGTAACCATAAAAAAGCATGGCACCGCGCCCCACGCAACGCACATAACAATATTGCCGAGAACGCCGCCCGCCGAAAGCATAACGGAATGACAAAACACCACAAGCAATATTGAAATTCCCTTAATTTTATCCAAATAAGCAATTCTGCTTTTTGCCATATTCTTTACCTTTAAAGTGAATTTTTAACCGCATTCCTGCGTTTTTCGCGCAAATCGGCAAAGAAGTTTGACAGCAACTGCGCGCACTCATTTTCATATTCCCCGCCGATTATTTCGGGCTTGTGATTATAGGGCAGATCGTTGAAATTTATAACGGAACCGAAGGAGCCCGCCTTATTATCATATGCGCCGAAAGTAACCTTTTTGATACGCGAATTTATTATTGCGCCGGCACACATGGGGCACGGCTCAAGAGTGACGAACAATTCGCACTGCCAAAGCCGCCAACCGCCGAGAGTGCGGCAGGCATTGTTTATTGCCTCTATTTCCGCATGGCTGAGTGCATTTTTGCTCAGTTCGCGCCGATTGCGCCCCTCGCCGACTATTATTCCGTTTTTAACCACAACAGCGCCGACGGGTACTTCGCCCTCTGCCGCGCTGATTGCCGCAAGCTCTGCGGCACGCTGCATAAAGCCCTGCATATCACACCTTTTTTATGCTCGTGATGACGGACACAACAAAATAAAGTGCCGAAAGAATGAGCACGGGTGAAGAGAAAAACGCGCCAAGCTTTTGGGCGGTGGTGTTTGCATAAGGTGTGTTATCCTGCGCATCAAGCTTAAAAACGATTTGCTTTTTAACGGCAAGAATCACAATGCAAATGCCGCCTGCAACAAGCCAAAATCCGAAAAGCGCATAATTTGCAACATCAACCGCATTTTCGCCGATTGCATATTGCACAATGCTGCAAACAACGCTCATTCCGTTATTTAAGCCGTGAATAAACATTGCCGGCACAACGGAATTCGTGCGAACGGTAACATAGCCCAAAATAAGGCCGACGAGAGTGGCGAAAATAAACTGAATTATATTGCCGTGAATAAGGCCGAACACAATCGAAACGGCAACAACGCCAAAGGCTTTGCCGTATTTTTTAACAATGCCGAGTGCACAGCAGCGCAAAGCAAACTCCTCGCAAATTGCAGGCACAATCGCAGTGGCAACAACTGCAACCAAGCAGCCGAAAACGCTTGTAATATCCGGCGAATCGGGCTGAGTCAGCTCATATCCCGTTGTTTGTGAAAGTGCCGAAAGCACACCCACAACATAATCCGCACCGATACAGCATGCCATTCCGGCACCCACCCAAAGGCAAAAGTCCGCGGCGGGCATTTGCTTTGCGGGCACAAGCGAGCCTATATAGCGTTTTTTATTTATCAATGCCATCAATCCAAAAGGAACGGCAAGAGCAAGAAATTCAACAAATATCGTGCCGAAGCAATCCTGAAAAACAGACGAACTTTGATATTTTTGATAAAGCGCGGAATTTGAGCTGAGCGCAAGGCTTGCGGCAAGCTGAACGGCCAAAAACAGAAACAAACAGCAGCCGATAATATTGCCCAGCGAGCGAATTTCCTTTCGCTGGGCCTTTGCCTGCTGCTTATAATAAAGCTCCTGCCGATAATCCTGCCCGCCGTTCGGCGTGAAGCCGTTATTAGGATAATATCCGCCGCCGTTATTTGGATTATAGTAGTTAAATTTATTGTAATTATTAAAATTATTACTGTTGTTATAATTATTGTTATAACCGTTAAAATTGTTCAAAATTTTCCCTCTTATCTTAAAGCATCGCAAGCAGCTTAAGCTGGCTGAAATACGGCTTGACTCTGCCCGCTTAACCGGCAAAATACTCTTGCTTAATCAAGCTGCGCCGCGATTTTTTTAATATAGGCTTTAAGTTCATCCTTGGTGTCGGGATGGTGAAGACCTACTTCGATATTGGCTTCCAAAATTCCGAATTTATTGCCCATATCGTAACGAACGCCCTCATATTCAACCGCAACAACGCCCTGTGTTTGAGCAAGGGTTTTCATAGCGTCCGTAAGCTGAAGCTCATTGCCCGTACCGAGCGGAGTTTTTTCAAGAATTCCGAAAATTTCCGGCGGAAGTACAACTCTGCCGAGAATGGAAAAATTGCCCATAATCTGCTCCGGCTTAGGCTTTTCTATCATATCCGTGCAGGTGTAGCAATTGCCCTCAAGATGCTCTGTTTTAAGCGAGCAGTATCTTGTGATTGCCATACCGGGCACTTCCTTAACGCCCACTACGCCTTTACCGTATTTTTCATAAGCGTTGCAAAGCTGCTTTGTGCACGGCTCTGTTTTTGAGAGGATAACATCATCGCCGTAAAGCACCGCAAAAGGCTCGTTGCCGACAAAGTTCTTTGCGCAAAGCACCGCGTGGCCGAGGCCCTTTGTTTCCTTTTGGCGCAGGAAATAGATATTGCCGAAATTCGAGCAGGCAAGCACATCCTCATAGATATCCTTTTTGCTTTCGTTTGCGGCAAGCTTTGCTTCAAGCTCGAAATTATGGTCAAAATGATCCTCAATGGCACCCTTATTTCTGTTTGTGATAATAAGGATTTCCTCAATGCCGGAATCAAAAGCCTCTTCAACAATATATTGAATTGCGGGCTTATCAACGATGTTGAGCATTTCCTTTGGAACGGCTTTTGACGCGGGAAGCACTCTTGTGCCGAGGCCCGCTGCGGGAATTATGGCTTTTCTTACTTTCAAAACATTATCCTCCTTGATAATATCAGATTTTAATTTTTACATGCCGAAATTCGGCAAAATATTCGTTTAATGTTTAAAAGAAATTCATAAGGCTTTCCAAAATGCCGATTGCAAAATAAGCAATGCACGGTGCAAAAAAGCTTACTCCGCCCCTGCTTGCAATGAAAAGGCGCCTCATTTCGGACTGCGGCATATCGCCGTTTGAGCCCATAAGCGGATTCATTGTGATATCCGCACCCGATTCCAGCTTTTCATCCACGCCCTTAACAAGCTCGGCAATCTTTTTGCGATAAAGATTATCTGCAACAAGGGCAATAATTATATGAACGGCAACAATCGCAAAAAACACAATTAAGGTGGGCACGGTTATGCCCGTTGACTGCGTAAGCTCCGCGATTTGCTGAGATTGCTCCGCAGTTACTACGGAGGAATTGCCCAAAATCTTTGCCGTGCCGTTTAAAAACGCGGTGAGCTGATTTTGATAAACAACGCTTACAACAAGCCTTACGATAAATTCGATTGCGATAAACAGAATTCCGGGCTTATACATTTTGCGGAAAAAGAGATAATAAGGGCCGAAAACAAACGCCGACCAATTCCCAATTAATCTTTTTGCCGCGGCGGAATTTATCTATAAACTTAGCAAAATTCGGGCCGATTGCCGAAACCTCGTCGGCAACGGAAACGCCGTCTATCTTTTCGTTTTTATTAACAACATATCCGTTTGGAATATTGCTTGACGCACCGGGAGCCTGAAAAGCAATAAACGGCGAGCCCTGCGGCGCGCGGTTGCCTGTGCTTTGCCCGTCCGCGCCTGCCTGCCGATTTTCATTCAGCGGGTCAAACGGATTTATCGGCGGCCTGTTTTCCTGCTGTGCAGGCTCGGATTTTTCCTCTTTTTCATGCCTGTTATAAACAAAGCCTTTCAAATGAAGGCTTTCGTTTGCGCAGGTGCCGAGCTTTTTATAGCAGCTTCTGTGATGAGGAGTGCCGCAAATCGGGCAGGTTACGACATCATCGCCCTCTTTAAAAAGTTCGCCGCAAACGGGGCATTTTTGGTTATCATATAAAGACATATAATTTGCTCCTGTTTATCAAATTGAAATTCAGCCGAAAGCGGCATAATTTCGATTTATGCTTATAATTTGTCATTTAATTATAACTTAATCTAACATACAAAATCAACATATTAGTTAAAAATAAGTAAATATATTTTTAACGATAACACCTTGAAAAGAGGTGCGAATTTGTATATAATAGCATATACAATTTTAAGAGATATCAGTAACATTATTATATTTCATTGCCCCGCGGGCAGAAAGGCAGCAAAATTATGATAGAATTTGAAGATTTAAGGCTTAGGCTGCTTGAATCCGAAAAGCCGATTGCAAATTTAAAAGAGGCTCTTGCAATAGACCATGTTGAAAAAGAAATCGCAGAACTTGACGAGCAAGCCGCAGCTCCCGGATTTTGGGACGACACCGAAAACAGCCAAAAGGTGCTGAAAAAAGCGGGTGCCCTGAAAGCAAAGCTTGAGAGCTACAATTCACTTAAAAACGATTATGACGATGCGCTTATGATGATTGAGCTTGCAGACGAGGAAAACGATGAAAGCATGCTTGAGGACTGCACAAAATCGGTGGATTCAATTGAAAGCAAGATAGAAACGCTTACTCTTTCCACCCTGCTCAGCGGCGAGTACGACGGCAAAAATGCCCTGCTCACCTTTCATGCCGGCGCAGGCGGCACGGAGGCTATGGACTGGGCGGAAATGCTTTTCAGAATGTACAACCGCTGGGGCGAACGCCACGGCTACAAGGTTTCCACCCTTGATTATCTCGACGGCGATGTGGCAGGCTTAAAAAGCGCCACGATTTTGATTGAGGGCGAAAACGCATACGGCTATTTAAAGGGCGAAATGGGCATTCACCGCCTCGTGCGCGTTTCTCCGTTTGACTCCTCTGGCAGAAGGCACACATCATTTGCCTCCGTTGAAGTTATGCCGGAAATCGACGATGATGTTAACGTTGACATCCGCGACGAAGATATTAAAATGGATGTTTACAGAGCCTCCGGCGCGGGCGGACAAAAGGTAAACAAAACCTCCTCCGCGGTTCGCCTTACTCACATTCCCACGGGCATTGTGGTTTCCTGCCAAATCGAAAGATCACAGCACCAAAACCGCGAGGTTGCCATGAGAATGCTTAAATCAAAGCTTGTGGAAATCAAAGAGCGCGAAAACCTTGAAAAAATCGAGGATATTAAGGGCGACCAAAAAGAAATCGCCTGGGGCAGCCAAATCCGTTCCTATGTTTTCATGCCCTACACTATGGCTAAAGACCACAGAACAGGCTATGAAATGGGCAACATCACCGCCGTTATGGACGGAGATATAGACGGCTTTATCAACGCATATTTAAAGCAAAAAAGCGTGCAGGAAGCCGAGAAAAACTAATATTTTTTTTGCAAAGCTCCTGCCGAAAAGCGGCGAGCTTGCGGCAAAAACCGTGCTTCAAAATTAAATTTCAAAAAATTCCACATTTATTATTTCTCCTTCCGCAAAAAATAATTGCGGGAGGAGTTTTTTTATGAAAAAAGAAAAAATTTTAACACGCGCAATCGCCTGCGCAGCCGCCGCGTGCCTTGTTTTTTCGGGTTGCTCGATGCAAAACGGGGAAACGCCGCAAGAAGCGACAAACAAGGCAGAGGAGAATTCCACAAATGTGGCGGAAACTACGTTGGAGGCCTCCGGAGTCAGAATGGATATAAAGGATTACAGCAGCGACTCTGTAACCTGGGGACCGGGAAACATAAAGGACCACAAACGCCCGACCGACCCTGAAAACCTGCAAAACAAATACGGCGAGCTTAACGCGCAATGGCTTTTGCCGGAGGGCAAAAACATTTGCCTGACCTTTGACGAAGGCTACGAAAACGGCTACACTGCGCAGATTTTGGACACACTTGCCGAAAAAAACATCAAGGCGATTTTCTTTTGCACATATGATTATGTTAAGGACAACCCAACCCTTGTGCGCCGAATGATAAATGAGGGGCACATCGTGGGGAATCACAGCTACAATCATTACAACATGACGCAAATCGACCTTGAAACGGCATCGGACGAAATCACGATGATGCACGATTATGTGGCGCAGATGTTTCAATACGAAATGAAATATTTTCGATTTCCCGAGGGCGCTTTCAGCGAGCAAACAATTGCACTTGCCGCGGATTTGGGCTACCGCAGTGTGTTTTGGAGCTTTGCTTACGCGGATTGGGACAGGGATAACCAGCCCGACGAAGCCGAGGCCTACAACCGCATAACTTCATCAGTGCACGACGGTGAAATCATGCTGCTGCACGCCGTTTCAAAATCAAATGCGGATATTTTGGGCAGGGTGATTGACGATATCGAAAAAGAGGGCTACACATTCACGATTGAACTTTAAAAGCAAAAAGCTCACATTTCCAAAATCAAATATCAACCGCGCCGCCGCCAAAAACGCGGCGGCTTTATTCTTTTTATTCATATTTTCATATCAATTTTCATAACCTTTTGAGCCGCTGAAAAAACGCAAATTATTTGTTGAAAAAATTTGTGAATTTTAAATTTTGGTATTGTGATATAATCTTATTTAATATATAATATTTGTAATTAAAATTTACCGCACCGAATGCTGCGGCATTCGTTTTGAAAGTGAGAGAATTATAAATGATACTTACCAAAGACATCGGCATTGACCTCGGCACTGAAAACACGCTGATTTGCGACAGAAAAGGCAGAATTTTGATTAGGGAGCCCTCCGTTGTTGCGGTTGATGTTAAATCACGCCGCGTGCTTGCAACGGGCAACGAGGCAAAGGCAATGATCGGCCGCACGCCAGGCTCGATAATCGCCGTTAAGCCCTTGCAGGACGGCGTTATAGCAGATTTCGATATGACGGCGGATATGCTGCATAATTTTATTTACAGATCTTCAAAAACCTCTATGTTCACAAAAACAAGAGTGGTTATCACCGTTCCGAGCGGCGTAACCGAGGTTGAACGCAGAGCGGTTGAGGACGCGGCACGCGCCGCAGGCGCTCAGGAGGTTGAGCTTATAGAAGAGCCAATGGCCGCCGCGCTCGGCGCAGGGCTTCCCGTGTTTGAAGCGGCAGGCTCAATGGTGGTTGATATCGGCGGCGGCACATGCGATGTTGCCGTTATGTCACTCGGCGGAATTGCAGCAAGAAAAAGCGTTAAAATCGCGGGCAACGCACTCAACGAAGCTATAATCAACCATATGAAAAGGGCACACAATCTGCTGATCGGCGATGTTACGGCAGAGGATATCAAAATCAAAATCGGCTCTGTTTCCGAATATGACGGCGAGGGCGCAATGGAGGTAAGAGGCCGCAATTTAACGGACGGCCTGCCGAACAAAATCGAAATCACAAGCGAAGAAATCAGAAATGTGCTCACCGAGCCCGTGGGCGAAATAGTGGAAGCCATCAGGGAAACACTTGAGGTTACTCTGCCTGAGCTTGCGGCGGATATTATTGACCGCGGAATTTACATAACGGGCGGCACGGCGCTTTTAAGAGGGCTGCCGGAGCTTATTTCAAAAGAAACTAAAATTGCGGTTCATATTCCCGAAAACCCGATGGATGTTGTGGCAATCGGCACATCGGCTAAACTGAGAAGGGCAAGATAAAAAATGAAAGAGCTTTTAAAAAGCAAGCGGCTGAAAGTGATTGCCGCAATTATTGCGCTGCTGCTTATAGGTGCACTGATTTGCGCCGCAAACGGCAGAGGCGAAACCGCGCAATCCGGAATTATAGGCACCGTTTTCACACCGGCAAACTGGGTGGCCACCAAAATATCGGACGGCATTTCCTATGTTTTCGGCGAGGCTACGGGCAATTCCGAATATTTAAACAGAATAAACGAGCTTGAAAACGAAGTGGGCTCACTGCAAGACCAGCTTGCAGACTACGAAAACCTGCAAAAACAAAATAAGCTTTATAAAGACGCGCTTGAGCTTAAAGAGGAAAACCCGGATTATAAATTTGTTGAGGCAAAGGCCGTGAGCCGCGACGCCGCAGACATTTTCTGCTCCTACACGATAAACAAGGGCACCGCGAGTGGCATAGCAGAGGGCGATGCGGTGCTTTACGGCAACTACATCGTCGGAATAATCGACAAAGCTTACCCGACTTACAGCGTTGTTAAAACTATACTTGACCCCGATTTTTCCGTTTCGGCATACGAAATCGTTTCGGGTGAAATTTCATATGTTACGGGCGACGCCTCACTTGCCAAAAACGGCAAATGCAAAATGGCAAACCTTGATTCCGGCACATCCGTTACATACGGCTCGATAATAGCCACAGCGGGAATCAGCGGCAAAATCCCGGAGGGTCTGATTATAGGCACGGTTGAGGAGATAAACAGCGACGACGCTTCAATCGCTTCCTATGCGCTCATAAATCCCGGTGTGGATGTAAACAACATTTCAAACTGCCTTGTGCTTACGAATTACGAAAGCGAGGGGCAGTGATGGATCAAACTTACAGGCAGCGCACCGGCAAAATAATTTGCTATGTGATTTTGGTATGCTTGGCGGCTTTGATTCAAAACACAAGCGGGCTTTCAATCGAAATAGGCGGCGCAAGGTGCTTTTTGCTGCTGCCCGTTTGCATGATGATAGGCATTGGGGAGGACGAACGAACCGCGGCGCTGATTGCCCTTTTCGGCGGCATGCTGTGGGATCTTTCCTCAGCGGTGCATCTTGGTTTTAATGCAATATTTATGTGCATAATGTGCTTTTTCGGCGCTGCATTTATCACATATATTCTGCGCAACACCTTTATAACAAATTTTATATTCAGCACGCTGTTTATATTGCTTTATTGCTTCCTTTATTGGCTGATGTTTATAATAATCAAAAATGTGAAGGGCGCGGAGCTTTCGCTTTTCACCTTTTACATTCCCAGTGCAATTTACACAATCGCGATTTCGCCGATTGTTTACGCGGCAATAAAGAGCATTAAGAAAAAGCTTTACACCCCGCAAAACAAATTATTTGCAAAGCAATAATTATTTAAATCCTGCGCAAATAAACGATAACAAAGCATTTGATATTTTTTTGAAAGGAGGGAACGCCCGTGAAACACAAAAGCAGATTTTTTTCCGCCCGCTCGGCAATTGCAATAATTCTTGTTATTGCGCTTGTGCTCGGTTTCGGCTACACGCTTTACGACATTCAAATAGTGAACGCCGAATATTACAAAGCGCAAAACAACGCCGTTAAAACATACACCGTGCCGATTGAAGCGGCCAGAGGCGAAATTGTGGACAGAAACGGCAATTCCCTTGTTTCAAACAGGCAGGGCAATTCCATTGTGCTTGACGCGGCTTACTTTCCTGCCAGAAGCGATAACGACGCAAGAAACAAAATTATCACAAATCTTATAAATCTTTTCGATAAAAACGGCGAGGAATATGTAAACAACCTCCCCTTGCAGTTAAACGGCGACAGCATTGAATTTACGGATGATGAAAAAGCCGTTAAAACAATGAAAAGCAAAGATATGTTTAACCTGCAAAGCTATGCCACCGCGCAAAACTGCTTTGACGCCATGGTTGAGGAATACGGCCTTGAAAAATACGACAAAGCACAGGCGCTTAAAATAGGCGGCATAAGGTATGAGCTTACAAGGCTGCTGTTTTCAATCGAAAACCCCATAACGATAGCCGATGATGTGAGCGACGCCACCGTGGCGGCCATTAAAGAGAACAAAGTCGATTACGCAGGCGCGGATGTGAAAGCCGTTTCCTACCGCGAATACGCCGATTCCACACTTGCGCCTCACATTTTGGGCACAATAAGAAAGATAAACGCCGAGGAGTACGCCGAGCTTAAAGACAGCGGCTACAGCATCACCGATTCCATAGGTGAAAGCGGAATCGAATCCGCGATGGAAAGCGAGCTTCGCGGCACTCCGGGTGAGCTTACCATAACGATTGACGCAGATGGCAATATATCCGAAGAAGTTACGAAAAACCCGATTCAGGGCAACACAATAGTGCTTACTATAGACAAAGATTTGCAAAGGCTTGCACAGCAAAAACTTGAGGAAACCTGCAACGAAGTAAGCATAAGAGACAGCGCAGGCGCCGTTGTGGTTGAAAATGTTACGAACGGCGAAATTCTTGCCGCGGCAACCTACCCCACCTATGATTTGATGGATTATTACAGCGATTATTCATCGCTTGCAAAAAATTCAAGGCGGCCTCTTTTCAACAGATTTGCACTCGGCACATACGCCCCCGGCTCCACCTTCAAGCCGATGATGGCGTGTGCAGCGCTTGAAGAGGGTGTTATCGGCGAGGATACAACTTTCCGCTGCTCCGGCGTTTTCCAATATTTCGATATTACCTTCCACTGCCTTGAAAACCGCGCGCACGGAAATGAAAATGTTAAGCGCGCGCTGCGCGATTCCTGCAATATTTTCTTCTACAACTGCGCCGACAGGCTCGGCATTTCAAAGATGAACGAATACGCCTCCATGTTTGGCCTGGGCGAAAAAACAGGTGTTGAAATCAGCGAGGCGGCAGGCGTTTTGGCAGGCCCGGCAAGCGCGGAAAAATACAACAAAACCTGGCAAATGGGCGACACCATTCAAAGCGGTATCGGCCAATCGGATAACCTTTTCACACCGCTGCAGCTGAGCAATTACTGTGCAACGGTGGCAAACGGCGGCAAACGATATGAGCTTCATTTTGTGAAATCGATAATCAACACGGCCACCGGCTCCATAAACGAAACAGGCGCAACGGTTGCCGAAGATTTGCCGATTTCCGACAACACCTTCAGAATAGTAAGAGAGGGTATGCGCATGGTTGCCACTGACGGTGCACCGCGCCATGTTTTCAACAAAATCAGCACCCCCGGTTGCCTGCAAAACAGGTACATCGCAGGTCTATAAAAACGGCCAAAAAGTAAACAACGGTTTTCTTATCACCTTTGCACCTTACGACAATCCCGAAATTTCAATAGCATCCGTTATCGAGCTTGCGGGCTCGGGCACATCAACGGCGGATATCACGGCTTCAATAATAGATTACTATTATTCAAATAACACAGACGAAGCCCCTGCGCAGGACACGGGAACTCTGCTTAACTGACGAATTTTGCCAAAAAAGCGAAAAATGCCTACCGAAGCAGTATAAATTTCGGCAAAATTATTGAAACACGGCGTTTTATGTGATATTATTTTATTGCTGACAGTTTAATAATATGTAATATATTTTGTATTTTAACTTTCAAAGAGAGGTTTTTTTATGAATATCGCACTTATAGCACACGATGCAAAAAAAGAGCTTGCTTGTTCAATTTTGCATTGCATACTGCGGAATTATGAGCCGCCATCACCTGTGTGCCACGGGCACGACGGGTAAGCTTGTGCACGAAGCAACCGGCCTTAACATAAACTGCTTTTTGGCGGGCAGCTCCGGCGGCGGCCAGCAAGTTGCAAGCCGCGTTGCCTGCAACGAGATAGATTTGCTTATTTTCTTCAGAGATCCGCTTAATCCCAAGCCGCACGAACCTAACGACAATGATTTGCTCAGGCTTTGCGATGTGCACAACATTCCGTTTGCAACAAATATTGCAACCGCAGAAACACTTATAAGAGGCGTTGAGCGCGGCGACTTTGAATGGCGCGAAATAGTTAATCCGCGCTACAACCAATCAAACAAATAATTAAAAACGGGCAGGTGCAAACCCGCCCTGTTTTTGTGATTACGGCACCTTGCCGCAACTTATAACGAAAGGCTGCTTAAAATGGCACTTATAACAAAAGCAATCAAAGGCACAAAAGATGTGCTGCCCAAAGAGGCATATAAAAACCAATATATAGAGCTGACTGCAAAGGATGTGGCATCCCGCTTTGGCTACAAAGAGATACGCACACCCGTTTTTGAGCACACTGAGCTCAAAGAGGTGTTGGCGACACCACCGATGTTGTTCAAAAAGAGATGTACACTTTCGATGACAAAAGCGGCAGAAGCATAACGCTTGCGCCCTGAGGGCACTGCCGGTGCGGCGAGATCCTTCCTCGAAAACGGACTTTCAAACGAAGCGTTGCCGCAAAAGGTTTACTACCTCACCTCCTGCTATCGCTACGAAAAGCCGCAAGCAGGCAGATTGCGTGAATTTCATCAATTCGGCATTGAATGCTTCGGCACGGCTTCCCCGCTTGCAGACGCGGAAATCATTTCCGTGGCCGACACAATATTTAAAGAACTCGGCATAAAGGATTTAAGCCTGCGCATAAATTCCATAGGCTGCCCTGAATGCCGTGCAAAATATCACGCTGCGCTTAAAGAATATTTTTCGGCCCGCAAGGATGAGCTTTGCGACACCTGCAAAGGCAGGCTTGAAAGAAACCCCATGAGGATTTTAGACTGCAAATCCCCCGTTTGCGGAGAAATTGCAAAGGATGCACCAGTGATGCTCGATTACCTTTGCGATGAATGCAAGGAGCATTTTGAAAGCGTTAAAAAATATCTTAACGCCATGAACATCGAATACACAATTGACCCGAGAATCGTTCGCGGGCTTGATTACTACACAAAAACCGTTTTTGAATTTGTTTCAAATTCAATCGGCGCCCAAGGCACCGTTTGCGGCGGCGGCAGATATGACGGCCTTATTGAGGAACTCGGCGGCCAAAGCACTCCTTCGCTTGGATTTGCAATGGGAATCGAAAGGCTTATGCTTCTTATGGAAGCACAGGGATGTGAATATCCCAAAGAGGCGCAGCCGGATTTGTTTATTGCCGCGCTCGGCAACAAAGCAATCCTTAAAGCCGTTGAGCTGGCTAAGGATATGCGCGAAGAGGGCTTCACCTGCCTTTATGATTTAAACGGCAGAAGCCTGCGAGCACAAATGAAATATGCAGACAAGCTTAACGCCAAATACACCATGGTGCTTGGCGACAACGAAGTGGAAAACGGACTTGCCGTTATGAAAAATATGCAAACCGGCGAGGAAACGGAGCTTGCGCTGCAAACATTTGTGAGCGGATATTACAGCTCAACTCTTGCAAGCGAGCTTGATGATCTTAAAATTAACGGCGAAGAATTTGACTTTGATTCTCTTTTCGGTTTAAACAAACCCGAATAATTTGCGGAGGCAAAAAAATGGAAAGCATAAAAGGACTTAAAAGAACGAACTACTGCGGCACACTTACGCTGAAGGACGAGGGCAAAGAGGTTATCCTCTTCGGCTGGGCGCAAAGGCAGAGAGATTTAGGAAACCTGATTTTTATTGATTTGAGAGACAGAACAGGCATTGTGCAACTTTCTTTCAGCGATAAAACAGACAGAGATATATTTGAAAAGGCGCAGAGCGTGCGCAGCGAATATGTGCTTGCGGTTAAAGGCACGGTTTGCGAGCGTGAAAGCAAGAATCCCGATTTGCCGACTGGCGAAATCGAGGTTGCCGTTTCCGAACTGCGCATAGTTTCAAAAGCGCAAACACCGCCGTTTGAAATTTCAAAGGCAAGCGAGGTGGGCGACGAAACAACGCTTAAATACAGATACCTTGCACTGCGCAACGAGGAGCTTACAAAAAACATCTTAATGCGCCACAAAATCGCAAAAATCGCAAGGGAATATTTTTATGCCAACGATTTTATCGAAATCGAAACACCGATGATGATTAAATCAACCCCCGAGGGCGCACGCGATTATGTTGTGCCCAGCAGAATTCACAACGGCAAATTTTACGCTTTGCCGCAAAGCCCGCAGATTTACAAACAGCTTTTGATGATTTCGGGATTTGACAGATATATTCAGCTTGCAAGATGCTTCAGAGATGAGGATTTAAGAGCGGACCGCCAGCCCGAATTTACGCAAATCGACCTTGAAATGAGCTTTGTTGACACCGAGGACATTATGCAGATGGCCGAGGGCTTTATTCAAAAGCTTATGAAAGAAACAATAGGAATCGATATTGAAACTCCGCTCAAAAGGATGACCTTTGAAGAGGCGATGAACAGATACGGCTCCGACAAGCCCGACACCCGCTTTGATATGCTTATTGAGGACATCACCGATTGGGCGTGCAAAACAGACTTTGCCGTTTTCAAAAATGCAATCGAAGCAGGCGGAGTTGTTAAGGCAATTGTTGCCAAAAATGCCGCGGGCACATATTCGCGCAAAAAGATAGACAAGCTTACCGACGCCGCCAAGGGAATCGGCGCAAAGGGGCTTGCATATGTTCGCTGGGCAGACGAAGTGCCGAACTGCTCTTTCGGCAAATTCCTTGCAGCGGGTCAACTTGAAGAGCTTCTCTCGGCGCTCGGTGCTGAAAAAGGCGACTGCGTATTCATCGTCAGCGATAAAAAAGCGCTTACGCTTTCCGTTTTGGGAGCACTGCGCCTTATCATTGCCAAAGAGCTTGATATAATTCCCGAGGGCAAATGGAATTTCCTTTGGATCACGGAAATGCCCTTCTTTGAATATGACGAAGAAACCGGCGAATGGCTGGCAATGCATCACCCCTTCACCATGCCTATGGAGGAATGCATTCCCTATCTTGACACGGACAAAGCTAAGGTGCGTGCACAGGCATTTGACCTGGTGCTCAACGGCACGGAGCTTTCCTCCGGCTCAATGAGAATCACGGATTGTGAACTGCAAAACAAAATGTTTGAGCTGCTCGGAATGGAGCAAGAGGAAATTAACGCAAAATTCGGTTTCCTTGTTGACGCATACAAATATGCCGCGCCTCCGCACGGCGGAATGGGAATCGGACTTGACAGACTTGCAATGCTGATTTGCGGTGCAGACAGCCTGAGAGATGTTACGGCATTCCCCAAGGTTCAAAACGCAAGCGAGCTTATGAGCGGCGCACCTGCCGATATTGATGATATTCAGCTCGGCGAGCTTGGAATAGAGATTGCAAAGGCGGAAAAGGATGAGTAACTTTTTTGCAATGGTGAGCCGAATGAGGCTGATAGACCGCTGGGCACTGATGCAAAACACGGCAAAGGAAAACATTGCCGAGCACAGCCAAAGCGTGGCGGTTATTGCGCATGCGCTTTGCATTATAGGCAACAAAAAATTCGGCAAAAGCTACAATGCCGAAAGATGCGCACTGCTTGCCGTTTACCACGACACGACCGAGGTTATAACCGGCGATATGCCCACTCCCGTTAAATATTTTAACAGCGATATTAAAGACGCATATAAAAATATTGAAACGCTTGCCGGAAACAGGCTTTTAAATTTATTGCCTGAGGAGTTCAGAGACGACTACTCCCCTCTTTTTAACAAAGCGGAAGAGGATGCCGAGCTGTGGGCAATTGTGAAAGCGGCAGACAGAATAGATGCACTTATCAAATGCATCAACGAAACCCGAATGGGCAACAGAGAATTTGAAAAAGCACTTGAAGCCCAAGAAAAGCTGATTGATGATATTGATATGCCCGAAGTGCAATATTTCAAAAAGGAATTTTTGCCTGCATATTATTTAACGCTTGACGAACACACAAAGCAGCAATAAAAATCACAAAGCGGCAAGGCACAATTTATGCCATGCCGCTTTACTTTTTGCGATTAGGTGATAAAATAATATTAAAGGCTATTTATAATATATAATTTTATAACATATATATTGCGCCGAAAAGGAAAGGAAGCATTGATTATGGAAAGCACAATTAACGATATTTTAACCAGAAGAAGCGTAAAGAAATATAAAAGCACACCCGTGCCGCAAGAGCTTACAGACAAAATTATAAACGCCGGCCTGTATGCGCCAAGCGGAATGGGAGCGCAATCGCCGATCATCATTCAGGTTACAAACAAAGAGATGCGCAACAAGCTTGCAAAAATGAATGCGGATATTATGGGTGCAGACACAGACCCGTTTTACGGTGCTCCATGCGTGCTTATAGTTTTGGCAAACAAAAAATTGCCGCACGGCAATTTATGACGGCAGCCTTGTTATGGAAAACCTTATGCTTGCTGCCCACGCACTTGGGCTTGGCAGCTGCTGGATTCACCGTGCCAAGGAGGAATTTGAAAGCAAAGAGGGCAAAGAAATTCTTAAATCACTCGGCATAGAGGGCGAATATGTGGGAATAGGCCACTGCATACTCGGCTATGCAGACGGCGAGCCGAAACCGCAAGCCGAAAGAAAACCCGGCAGAGTGTATAAAATAGACTGACAATAAGCAAGAATAAACGCACAAAAAAAAGCAGCAAGGAAACACTCCTTGCTGCTTTTTTTGCATTGTGAAATTTATTGCGGCAAATTACTTTGCAAGCTCTGCCCTTGCCTCTTTAATGCGCTGAACGAAAAGCTTGCCGGTTTCGGTGATTTTGTCATAATCGCCTGTTTTTGCCCCTGCAATAAGCGATGAACCCGCACCGCAGGCAAATGCGCCGGCTTTGATCCAATCCTTAACATTATCAACGGAAACGCCGCCCGAGGGCATCATAACCGCATTCGGAATCGGGCCGTGAATATCCTTAATAAACGCGGGAGTGGCAATATCGCCGGGGAAAACTTTAAGCACATCCGCACCGCATTCCATTGCGGCAACAGCCTCTGTGGGAGTATAAATTCCGGGCATTGACGGAATTCCGTAGCGATTGCAGCATTTAACCGTTTCGGGATCAAAATACGGGGAAACGATATATTCCGCACCTGCAAGAATGGCAATTCTTGCCGTGGCGGCATCCATAACCGTGCCTGCGCCGATTATAATTTCGCCGTTATTATACTTAGCCTTCATTGCCTCTATAAGCTTATCCGCATGAGGCACGGTGAAGGTGAGCTCAATAGCGGCAACGCCGCCCTTAATGCAGGCATCGGTGATTTTTTCCGCCTGCTCGATTGAAGTGGCGCGAACAACCGCAACTATGCCCACTTCGTGAATTTTAGATAAAGTTTCAATCTTATTAGCCATTATATTATCCTCCGATTATATGAATTACCTTTGCACTCTTGCCGTGCCGCCGTTTACCTTTGCCTCAACCTCTTTGAGCGAAGCCATGGAGGTGTCGCCGGGGGTGGTCATTGCAAGCGCGCCGTGAACAGCACCGTAATTAACAGCCTTTTGAGCATCCTGATATGTCATAAGCCCGTAAATAAGACCCGAAGCGAAGCTGTCGCCGCCGCCTACGCGGTCAAGAATTTCAAGCTGCGGAAATTCAATGGAGTGGTAGATTTTACCGTCTGCATAGCAGATTGCTTTCCACGAATTAACCGTGGCCGTGATAACCGTGCGCAGCGTTGTGGCAATAACCTTAAAATTGGGATAAGCCTTGCAAACCTCGCCAAGCATTTTTTCATAGCCTTCCATATTAAGCTCTTTAAGATCGGCATCATTGCCCTCAATCTTAAAGCCGAGGCAGGCTGTGAAATCCTCCTCATTGCCGATCATAACATCAACATATTTTGCAAGCTCTTTATTAACTTCCTGTGCCTTTGCCTGACCGCCGATATCATTCCAAAGAGACGGGCGATAGTTTAAATCATAGGAAACAACCGTGCCGTACTTCTTTGCGGCCTTAACTGCTTCAATAACAACCTGAGCGGAATTTTCAGAAAGAGCCGCATAAATGCCGCCCGTGTGGAGCCAACGAACTCCGAGAGTGCCGAAAATATAATCCCAATCAATATCGCCGGGCTTGAGCTGGCTGATTGCGGTGTGTCCTCTATCCGAAGTGCCCACCGCACCGCGGATGCCAAAGCCGCGCTCTGTAAAGTTTATTCCGTTTCTTGTTGTTCTGCCGATACCGTCATATTTAACCCATTTGATGAGCGAGGTGTCAACCCCACCCTGCAAAATTAAATCCTCAAGCAAATAACCGACTTCATTTTCCGCAAAGGCGGTTACAACGCCCGTTTTCATACCAAAGCAGCGGCGCAGGCCTCTTGCAACATTATATTCGCCGCCGCCCTCCCACGCTCTGAACGAGCGGGCGGTTTTGATTCTGCCCTCGCCGGGATCAAGGCGAAGCATAATTTCGCCGAGCGAGATTTCATCAAACATACATTCTTCTTTAGGTCTGAGTTTAAGATCCATAAAAAATCAGCCTCCGTTAATCAAAATTAAAATATTTAATTGCGTTATCATAAGATATGCCGCAAACTATTTCCTTAAGGATTTCGAGGTCGTTTGCATACCAACCGTCCTCCACCCATCTGCCGATAAGGCGGCAAAGAATTCTTCTGAAATAATCATGCCTGCCGTAAGAGGTGAACGAGCGCGAATCCGTTTCCATGCCGATAAACTTGCCGAGTATTCCCAGATTTGCAAGGCATTTGAGTTGCTGAGTCATACCGTCCATAGTATCAAGGAACCACCAAGCGGGTCCGAACTGAATTTTTGATTCAACCTCGCTGCTTTGAAAATTGCCGAGCATAGTGGCAAGCACGATGTTATCCTTGCTGTTCAGAGATTGAAAAGCACGGTTTTGGGCAGCTTATCGCGGCTGCAAAGCGAATCCAAAAATCTGCTGAGCATATAAGCGGTTTTATCGTCTCCCACAGAATCAAATCCCGTGTCCGGGCCGAGAGCGGCAAACATTTTGCTGTTGTTATTTCGCATTGCGCCGATATGAATTTCCATAGCCCAGCCGAGTGAATGATATTTTTCGCCGAGAGCCTGCATAACGGCGGTTTTATATGCATCTATATCACGCTGCGATATTTTTTCACCGCTCATTGCACGCTCAAAAGAAACCTCAATTTGCTCTTCACTGTCCTGCACATAAGGCATATAGCTGAAAGCGTGGTCCGAAACGCGGCAGCCCGCAGCATTAAAGAAATCTATTCTTGCAAGCAAAGCGGAAATAACATCCTTATAGCTTTTAATTTCAACGCCTGCGCTTTCGCCGAGCTTTTTGATATATTCCGCGAAGCCGGGAAGCTCAATTCCGAGCGCTTTATCCGGCCTGAAGCCGGGAAGCACCTTGCAATCAAAATCCTTTTCTTTTGCCAAAAGCGCATGATATTTTAAATCATCAGCAGGATCATCTGTGGTGCAAACTATTTTAACATTTGAATTTTTAATAAGCGTTTGCGGCCTGAAATCGCCCGATGCAATTGCGGCGTTTGTGCGGTCATAAATATCATCTGCGGTTTTTGCCGAAAGCGGAGTATCGATTCCGAAATATTTTTTAAGCTCGATATGCGCCCAATGATAAAGCGGATTTCCGATTGCATATTGCAGGGTGTAGGCGAATTTTTCAAATTTTTCCCTGCCGCTTTTATCGCCCGTGCAATAGGCCTCATCCACCCCGCAGGAGCGCATTGCGCGCCATTTATAGTGATCTCCCGCAAGCCAAAGCTGAGAAATATCCTCGGGCTGCTTATTTTCATAAATTTCCTTTGGGCTTAAATGGCAATGATAATCGCACACAGGCATATTTTCGCAATATTCGTGATAAAGCTTCTTTGCGCAATCCGTGTCAAGCAGAAAATCCTTATCCATAAATTCTTTCAAAAAACCATCTCCGTATTAAAGATAAATTCGGTTATATTATATACTCACCGCCTGCTTTATGCAAGCGTCGAAGCACAAAAAGCGCAAATAAAAAGCGCAAATAATTCAGTTGAATATGCATATAAATTTTGATATAATATATAATTATATTTTTAGATATTTGCTTCTGTTTATTACAAGATTGAAAGGCTGATGAATTATGAACGTTTGCATTTTCGGTGCATCAAGCGAGCTTATAGATAAAAAATACATAAACGGTGCTTATGATTTGGGTGCAAAGCTTGCCAAAAAAGGGCACGGACTTGTTTTCGGCGGCGGCGCATGCGGCGTTATGGGAGCAAGCGCGCGCGGCTTTCACGATAACGGCGGCTACATTTTGGGCGTTGCCCCCGAATTTATGAGCGAATTTAACCTTTTTTCCGATAATTGCACGGATTTTAAAATCACCAAAACAATGGCGGAGCGCAAAACATATATGGAAGCGCATGCCGACGCCTTTATCATCGCGCCCGGCGGAATCGGCACATACGAAGAATTTTTTGAGGTTTACACCTTAGCAGCTCGGCAGGCACAGCAAGGCGATTGTGATTTTCAACTCCTTCGGATATTACGATGATATGATGAATATGCTGCGCCACACCGTGAACGAAAGCTTTATGCAACAGGAATCGCTGGATTTGGTGGCGGAATTTAAGGACACGGATTCCCTGATAGACTATCTTGAAAATTATCACGCAACAAAAACGGATGTGCTCAAAGCGAGATATGCCTTTATTAAAGGCGAAGGCGAAGAAAAATAACAAGAGCGAAAATAACATTGCGCATAAGCAGGCGGGAATCGAACGCAGTCGTGCTAACGCACGGCAAGGACGAAAATGCGAAAAGCCGCCGCGCCGCCCCATTTTAGGCATATCGGGTTCGGCTCACGCTGCTTAAAGAGGCCGATAATCACACAAAAAAGCGGCGGCTCGGAATTAAACCGAGCCGCCGCGCTTTTTATTATATTCAAAAAATCAACAATCAGTGCGCAGAAGTGATTTTATAAAGCTTAACGCCGTGGGGATCAACGGCAGAGTTGAATTTGTTTTTAACGCTCTTTTGAACATCGCCGTTCCAAATATCAAGCAGATCATACGCCGCGCCGGGCATAAGAATATCGCCGAGATCGAATTTGATGTTTGACGGTTTATCGGCGGTATTGAATATTGCAAGGTATTTGCACGCATTGCCGTTTGCAAGCCAAATCACCGTGCCGCGTCCGTTTTTCTCGCTGCGATAAAATTGGTGTGCCTTTTTTGAATCGCGATGCATCTTAAGATATTCGCGATTTGTGAGAAGCGAAAGAGTCCATTCATCATTTTCAGGCATATTGCCGCCGAACATAAGCGGGCTGCGGAAAATGCCCCAAAGGCTCATCATGGTGAGTTGCTCGGGCTTGGTGAACTGAGTATATCTGTTTTGAGGGCCGTGATAAGGCGCATTTTTGGTGAGCCTGCCGAGCGGCAGATATCGCAATCCGGCCAAGAGCCGCCGCCAACATAATCTTGCCACGCAAGGCATTTATCAAACATATCGTGAAGCTTAGGCCACAAATCCCAAAAATCGCCAGTCATTCGCCACATATCGGCATTTTGCTTTAAATGTTCGGCATTTTCAACCTGTGCGGGGCCGGGAGAAAGCGAAAGCACCATTTCCCTGCCGCAGTTGTTTATTGCGTTTCTTATCATTTCTATTTCATAATCGGCCGAGTACGGATTATCCCACTTTCGAAATTCCGTTACGCAAATATCATCGCACTTAACGAAATCAACGCCCCAAGATGCATAAAGCTGAAAAATTGTATTATAATACTGCTGTGAAGCCTCGCAATTCCTGCAGCCGTACATATCCGTGTTCCACGAGCAAACGGAAAAATGATGGGCAATATCCCTGCAACCGAATTCACTGCCCTTTACAGGCAAATTTTGATGAACTGCGCTGCGGGGAACGCCGCGCATAATATGAATTCCGAATTTCAGGCCGAGGGAATGACAATAATCCGCTATCGGCTTGAATCCCTTTCCGCCTGCGGCACTCGGAAAGCGGTTTTCCGCCGGCAGCAATCTGCCGTATTCATCAATATTAAGAGGATAAAAATTGTTATAATCGTTGTTTTTTGCCAGCGGCTCATACCACTGAATATCGCAAATAATATATTCCCAGCCAAACGGCTTTAAATACTTTGCCATGTAATCGGCATTTTCAAGAAGCTGCCGTTCATTGACCGCAGCGCCGAAGCAATCCCAGCTGTTCCACCCCATGGGGGCTGTTTTTGCGGGCTTTTTATACACAAGACCACGCCTTTCCGAATAAATATCTAACAAGGCAATAATACAATAAAAAGCTTCTTGCCGCAACAAAAACATTGCAAAACGGGCGAAAAAATGTGCGGAATCTTATTTTGGCAAAAAAAAATATCCACGGATGAACCGTGGATAAAAGCGGTGTTATTCATTTTCCGCAGCCTCTGCGGCCGCCTTTTCTGCTTTGCGCTGAGCTCTTTTCTTTTTCGCTTTATAGCCAAGCAATTTATCAAGATGCTCCTGCGGAGTTGAGCAAGCACCGAGAGTTACGGTTTTATCGCCGTAAATACCGTGGAAATCGGAGCCGCCCGTCATCAAAAGCTTTTTGCTTTTGCAAATCGCAGTAAGCTTTTCAACGGTTTCCTCATCTGCAAGCGGGTGCCAAACCTCAACGCCATCCAGCCCAAGCTCAACATATTTATCAATTTCATCAAAATTATTGAATTTTGACGGATGCGCAAGCACGGCAATTCCGCCTGCTCCGTGAATTTCGTTAATAGCATCCTCAACACTCGGATACTTCGTCGGCGCCAAAACATTCGTTTCGCTTTTTTCATCAAAAAGTGCTTTATACAAATCGCCGAAAATGCTGTCCGTATATCCTGCATCCATAAGCGCATGCATAATATGCTGCTTAAAAAGATTTGTTGAGCCGGAAGCGTGACCGATAATAAAATCCGATGTGATCGGGAAACGGCTTGCAACTTTAAGCATCATAATCTGCCCCGCGCGCTTGCGTGCAACGGAGGTGCGCTTACAAATGCCCTCAAGCCTGTTTGGCGAATCGGCAAGATATGAAAGGATGTGCACCTTTTTTCCAGCCTCAAAATCAAACGCGGATATTTCAACGCCGGAAATAACATTAACGCCGTAACGCTTGCCTATAACCTGGCCTCTTACGGTGCCGGCTATGCAATCGTGATCCGTTATGGCAATTGTGTCTATCCCGCTTTTTTGTGCTATAACGATGAGATCTTCAATGCCCACCGAGCCATCGCTCAGCTTTGTGTGGCAATGCAAATCAGCCGCCATAACATCACTCCTTAAATAAAATTGGAGCATTTCGCACATGCCTGTAACAAAAAAACAAGCAAAAGCCCCTACATAAAATATTATAACATTTATAATTGTTTGTTTCAAGACTTAATAATTTCTTTTTTGGCAAATTACACAAGTTTTCGCCAAATTTTTCGGCAATATCACAAGCATTTTAACTCACGGGCAAGCCTTGAAACAGGCAGCCCGACAACATTAAAATAATCGCCGCAAATTCCGCTCACAAAAAGCGAGCCCTTTCCCTGAATTCCGTAAGCACCCGCTTTATCAAAGCATTCGCCGCAAGCTATATAATCATTTATGCGGTTGATAATGAAATCCTTTGGCAAGCCCGAAAATGCGGAGCATGCGTTTGAAATGCTTTCGCTTCTTTCGGGCAGGCGAGACACCGTGTTCACAGGGGTAACTCTTCTGCACGGCGGAAAAAAAGCAAATCCTTTTTTTCTGCGAAACGAAGGTGAATTTTTTTATGAGCTTTCAAAGCAGGAAA